>Ga0209800_10000002_pt1 | contig 1409256 bp, 1225 predicted proteins | sample Higcelweek8metaG_FD_187174 | JGI IMG/M metagenome (GOLD analysis project Ga0209800, IMG submission 187174) | Freshwater pond sediment microbial communities from the University of Edinburgh, under environmental carbon perturbations - High... | ecosystem: Environmental > Aquatic > Freshwater...
GTTAATAATGCCTGGTGGCCATAGTGGAGAGGCAATACCCGTTCCCATTCCGAACACGGAAGTCAAGCTCTCTTACGCCGATGATACTGCCTTTTGGCGGGAAAGTAGGTAGCTGCCAGGCTTTTTTTTATTCAAACGGCTCACCGCAAGGTGGGCCGTTTGAATAAATGAAGGTCTAAAGATAGCTAGCAGTTTTTGAGGCATAGGTATGTCTCGGGAGTCTCTTTCGCCTCCGACCTCAAAAACTGCAGCGCGGCTTGTCCGCGCCGGTAGCTGCCAGGCTTTTTATTTATCCGTCTCTGAAGAAACGGATAAATAAAAAAGCAGGAGAATCGCTATGCGATTCTCCATGGCTTTCATTTTTTATTCAAACGGCTCACCGTAAGGTGGGTCGTTTTCATCTTTACCTGTCTGAGGAATTCATACTCAGGTTTTAAATGAACCAATGGCTGAATCGACCTTGCCGATGGTTTCCATCGTACCGTTTGCCAAATCCGCAACCTTCTTAGCGTACTCGGTTATGCCGATGGCGCTTCGGTTCATCTGATCCATGCTTTCCTTAATCTGGACGGTGTTCTCCTGAAGCCTGCCGATCTCTTCAAGAACCGTCGTGTTGCCGGCGCTCATTTCCTTTGAGCCATCCCTGACCTGGGTGGTAATCGAGTTCATGGATTCAAGCGCCTCGAGGATCTGCATTGAGCCTTCTTTCTGCTCGAGCATCGCCGAATGAACCTCGCTTACGAGGGTTTCTGTTTCGCCGACGAGATGGGCGACCTTGTCGAAGGTCTCGACTGAGGTTTTGGAAGCCGTCACGACATTGTTGATCGCTTCCTGAACGGCGCCGATCTCCTGCTTGATCTTCTTGGATTGATTCGCCGAGGTCTCGGCGAGATGCCTGATCTCGTCGGCGACGACGGAGAAGCCCTTACCGGCGTCCCCTGCATGCGCCGCCTCGATTGCCGCGTTCATGGCGAGCAGATTTGTCTGGGAGGCTATCGCCGAGATAACGCTATTGGCCTCGAGCAAGGCCTTTGACCTGTCGGAGATAAGCTGTATGAGGGAATCCGACTTGGCTTGAGCCTCTTTACCGGACTCTGTGGCCGATTGCAAAGTCGTAAACCTCTCCGCGATCTTGTCGGTGGAACCCGTGATGGAACTGATGTTGCCGACCATCTGCTCAATCGACGCAGAGGCCTCCGTAACGCTGGCTACCTGGTCCGTCACAAGGCGGTCGAGCGATTCTATGTTCTTGGCGATCTGCTCTACGGCGGTTGATGACTCGACGACGCTCGCCGACTGGTTCGTGATTTTTCCGCTGACGATCTCGACATTGGTCGCGATCTCTGAAATCGCCCCGGCGGAATTCTCGGCGCTCTGTTGAAGTTCATGGCCAAGCCCGGAAAGTTCCTTCTGGGCATCCTTGAGATCGCCGAAATTGGCGGCGAGGGTGGAGGTAAAATCGTTGATCAGCCCGGACATTAACCCCAATTCATCGACCGACATCACCTCGACCCTGCCCCTGAGATCCTTTTCGCCCGATGTAAGCTGTCTCAATTGACCGATGATCGCGCGGAAGGTCGAACCGTTCGATTCCGCGAGAAGTCCCGCAAGGATGGTTATGATGAAGATTAAGGTAATCGAAAAGATGACGAAGATACTATGTCTGAACGGATTAAAACTTGAATGGCTCGGATCCACAAGTGTCATGGCCATGGAAACGCACGCTACAGAAAACAGGAATGTGATGATCGTGATCATAAACGGTACGAGAAAATCCTTTATGGTTTTTCTCGCATACGTGTAATCGGAAGGGTAGACGACGAGATGCATAGACCTGAGATACAGGGAAACGATCTTGTCGCCAAGGACGAAGATATACGAGCCGATGAGAAACATCGCGGAAAAGAGGAATAACAGGACCATGAGTCTGCCTTCGGGAAAGAGCCCCAGAGGTGTTCCGGCGAGAATGACAACAACAGCAAACAGGGCGGAAAACGCGATGAATACTTCCATCGTCTTGAGAGGAATACCGCCGAATTCAACGATTGCGCCCTTATAAGCATCTTTAGTGTCCTGTATCCCGTGAAAATCGAACGTGAACCATTTTGCCTTCCTGTTGGCAATACCATTGGTACAGATAATATAGATGATCCCGATGATCCAGAAGAGTCGAGCCTCGGGGCTGGAGAAGGAGTCCTCCTCTCTGTAAAGATACACGGTGAGCAATGTCAATAATACGTAGGAAACTGTTGCCGCTAATACGATCAATCGAAATCTGAACGCCCTGATTCCCATTTTACATGCCTCTTCTTCTGTGTCTGTATGGTATATATACCCGAATCCATCATCCGGTTCCGTCTAATAGTAACGCATACCATCTATACCTGCAACGTATCCGGAAAAAACCGCCTTGAAGAAATGCACAAATCATAGTATCCTTTAATCTATGTGGATGGTTGGAGGTTATTATGGCCGCAGTTGATGCACAGTTCCAGCTTGTTACCTTTCAGCTTGGTGAGGAGCTGTACGGGGTTGATATTATGGACGTCAAGGAGATCGTCAGGATCCAGGACATCCGTACTATCCCGAACGCGCCCTATTACGTTGAGGGGATTTTCAACCTGCGAAGCGAAATCATACCGATTATCAATCTCCACAAGCGGTTTCACCTGAAAAAGGCCCAGCTTGACGAGGGCGATGAGTATCTTGGCGGTTTTATCATCCTGAATATCGAGGGAAACAAGCTTGGGATCATTATCGACCGCATTGCGCGAGTCGTCATGGTTCAGCAAAGCGAGATACAGCCTCCTCCCCAGATGATAAGCGGAATCGGAACCGAGTATATAAACGGCGTCGTCAGGCAGGAAAGCGGTTATCTTATCGTTCTTGATATCCGGCGGCTCTTCGATCCGAAGGAATTGCAAAAGCTGGCGAGCCTGTAAACAGCGGGTTCTGCCAAAAAAGTTTGGAAGTACATGAAAATACCAGTATATAGCTCGACCATTCGCCGCAAGGAGATGGACTCCGTCCTGACCTGCATGGTAGCGGAGAAAATCGGACCCGGAGAGATGAACCAGAAACTGGTTCAGCTCGCGAGGGAGTCGTTCGGGATTGAGGGTGCGACCGCCTTCCGAAGCGCCTCGATCGCCCTTTCGTACGCCCTTCAGGCCCTCGATTTACCGAAGGGATCAGGGATCATCATATCTGCCCTTGCCCCTGCCTGGCATCATCAAGCGATACTCTCGCTCGGGTTTCAGCCTATACTAACCGACGTCCATCCGGAAACCGCTCTCGTCACGGCCGATCTTCTGGACGAGGCGGTCAAACGAGGCGGCCGCCTGATCCTGCTCCATGAGGCGCTGGGGTTCATTCCCGACGTTCAGTCCATACTTGCGCTGAATATCCCGGTTATCGAGGATATCTCCCAGAGCGCGGGAGCCACGCTCGACGGGAAGATGGCCGGTACCTTCGGGATCTTCTCGATCATGGGACTTGAGGAGACGGATCTGCTTACCGGGGGCGGGGGAGCCCTTCTCATATCGCCCGCGCGCCGTGAGGCCATCGTGCAAAAAAAAATGGACGAGTCGGCCCCCCGGACCGATATCCTTCCCGATATCAATTCGGCCCTCGCCTACGTTCAGCTTAAGGAACTCGCCAAAAACTCCGAACTTCGCCACGGGATGGCGGAACTCTATATCAATTCTCTTTTACAGGGACGTCACAAGACCATGATTCAGCAGGGCGAGGGGACCAACTCGGCGTATTCCTTTCCCGTTATCCTTTCGAGCGGCCTGAAGGAAGTCAAGCAATACGCGTCAAGGAAGGACATCGAGATTGGGTGCGCGTTTTCCGGCTCCGTCGCCGAGCTTCTCGGGGATGGCCTCGAGGGATGCATCAACGCAAAGTCCCTCATGATGAGGTGCGTCTTGTTTCCGCTGTACCCGCGGCTTGGAAGCGCCAACGCGGCGAAGATCGCAAAGGTGCTTGCAACCCTTCCCTGACGGGAAACCGGAGCGTATATGCATAAGGTTCAAAGGGCCATCGCAATAGTAAATACCTGGAAACCGGAGGCTCTTCGGATCGCCGAGGAAATTCGCGCCGAACTTGAAGCACGGCGCGTGTCTTGCGATATATATACCTATGACGGGATATCCAGCCAAAACCCCTTCGACTCGTACGATTTCGCGATTACGCTGGGTGGCGACGGTACCGTGCTTTTCGCGGCCCGTCACTGCGCGCGAAAGCGGATTCCCGTTTTTCCGGTCAACCTTGGGGAGTTCGGGTTCATCGCGGGAATACAGCCAACCGCGTGGAAAAGGCCGCTTGTGGAATATCTGGAAGGAAAGAAGCATAGCGCGGAGCGGATGTTGCTTACCGTGCGCGTCGATCGTGGCGGGGAGACCGTATTTACCTCCGACGCGCTGAATGACGCCGTGATCTCCGGTAGCGGTATAGCCCGTATCGTGTATCTCTCGATTTTATTCAATGATCAGTCATTCGGGGAATACAAGGCTGACGGGGTTATCGTCGCCACGCCCACCGGGTCGACCGCGTATGCCGCCGCCGCCGGGGGGCCGATCCTGGCTCCCGATCTCTCCGCGTTGATTCTGGCGCCCATTTGCGCCTTTTCCCTTTCGAACAGGCCGATCGTCCTGCCGGCCAATGGGGTCATGAAGATAACGGTAATGCCGATGCGCCATAAAACAGCCTGCCTTACCATCGACGGTCAGGAGGTTTTCGCCCTTCAGGAAGGGGATTCGGTGTACGTACAGCAGGCGCCGGACAAAATCAGGCTGATCGGCTGCGATACCGACGTATTTTACGGCGCTCTTCGCTCGAAGCTTAACTGGTCGGGAGTACCCGTCCGCGGCGAGGTGAATTCCGTGTGCCGGAATCCGCAGGAGACGGGTATATCGGTGGATGACGGGGATGACGGGACCGGGAAAGCCGGAACCGGAGGCGTGGATGCTTGAGGACCTGACCGTAAAGGATTTTGCCCTTATAGACTCCGTTTCCCTCGATTTCTCGCCCGGATGCACCATTTTATCCGGGGAAACGGGGGCGGGAAAATCGATCCTTATCGGCTCCCTTACCTTCCTTCTTGGAGGAAAGGCCGGACCTGACCTGATCCGAACCGGGGCCGAGGAGGCGCGCGTATCGGGGACCGTATGCCTGTCCCCACAGTCCGCAAGCGCCCGGAAATGGCTTTCCGAACACGGGATTGAGGATGACAACGATCGGGTGCTCCTTCGCCGCACTCTCCGCACGAACGGAAAGAGCGGGGCCTGGATACAGGATACGCCGGTTACCAGGGCCGAGCTCGCCGAATTCACCGGGTACCTCGTCGACATACACGGTCAACATGACCATCAATCCCTCCTTCGTGTCGACGAGCACCGACGTTTTCTCGACGCCTTCGCCGGTATCGTCCCCGAGGTGGAGGCCTTTACCCTCCGGTACTCCGCCCTCGCCGATAAGCGCAAGCTGCGCGACGAGATGAATACCTCAGACCGGGAACGGGCCGAAAAGGCCGAGCTCTTGGCCTTCGCCGTCGAGGAGATCCGGTCCTCGAAACTTACCGTCGACGAAGAAGAGGCGCTCGCCCTTGAGGAGCAACGCCTTTCCCAGTACGAAAAGCTTTTCGGCGTCATGGACCAGTTATCGGAGAGCCTTTCGGGGCAGGACGGGGGCGTTTCCCTCCTCAAGCGTGCACGAGCTTCCCTGGAGAATGCCTCCGGGATCGACGCGAGCCTTTCGTCCCTCCTCGCAAGGCTGGAAACCTCGTATTACGAGATAGAGGACATTGCCGATAGCGTGAGGCAATACCGGGACGGTTTGTCCTTCGATCCCGCGCGTCTCGAGTTTATCGAGGAACGCCTGTCGCGTATCTATAGGCTCAAGAAAAAATACGGGCCGTCCATATCCGCGATCCTCGACTACGCCGCCCAGGCCGAAGCCCAGCTTGAGCAACTCGCCGGTTGGGAGACGAATCGGGCAAAAATCGACGAGGAGATTGCCGAGCTGGAGAAAGCCGTGTACCACGCGGGCTCCATCCTCTCCGCGAAAAGGAATAAGGCCGGCTTGGCCCTCCAGGAGGGGGTTGAGGGGATCTTGTCATCCCTCGGGATGGCCGGTACGAGGTTCAGGGTCCAGATCGAGCTGAGAGAAGGCACGGATACGATGCAAAAATCGGGTCCCTTCGGATTCGACAATATCGAGTTCATGATAAGCCCCAACCAGGGAGAGCCCCTGCGCCCGCTCGCCAAGATAGCCTCCGGGGGCGAGATTTCGCGGGTTATGCTCGCGCTCAAGACCGTTTTGGCCTCCGCGGACGAGTCCGAGACCCTCATCTTCGACGAGATCGATACCGGAATCGGCGGCGAGGTGGCGCTTTCCGTCGGGGCCCACCTGAAAGAACTTTCGTTTAAAAAACAGATAATTTGCATCACCCATCTGGCAAGTATTGCCGTTAGGGCCGATAATCAGATAAAGATAGAGAAGACCGTCGAGGCGGGAAAGACGAGCACGAGGGCCTATCCCGTGCGCGATCGGGCCCGGGTGGAGGAGATTGCCCGGATGCTCGCGGGCGACGGGTTCAGCGTAGCGTCGGTTCAGCACGCTGAAGAGCTTCTTTCGCGGTACGCGGGGTAGTGTGGAAGCCCCGAGGCGCGGGATTTACAAAAACAGAGGAGTCAAATAATGGCAAAGGTAACCGAGGAAGCCCGACAAACCTATGGTGAGCAGGTAGCGGTTTATCAACAGCAGATCGACGCCCTGCTTATCCGCGAGAAAAACATGCTCATGATGATAGAGAAGGACGCGAACGGGGCCTCGTACAAGCGACTCATGCTGACCGACGAGATGCTCTTCCTGACGACCCTGTATCTCTGCAAGCATTCGCTTTCCGTCGCCCTTCTCGGGGTGAAGAACGAGGACGCCCTCAACGACGCGCGGAAAACCCTCTATAAAGCCGTTATCTACCTGGAGGAGGTCGTGTCGAATTTCATCGACGTGCCCTTCGCCGATTACGCCGAAAGGATCGAGGAGATCAGAAACCTTCCCGAAACGAAGCGCTATTACCTCATAAGGAAACTCGGTCTCGCGATACGCCTCGTGCTTGACGCCTACGGGGAGAACACCAAATGGAGGTGGACCTTCGTGGAGCTCGAGGCGAGGTTCGCGACCGTCGCCAAGAATATCCTCGATCTCAAGACCGCCTCGAAGGATGGTCTTGATCCCCATTCGCCTGATTACGACGACACCGTCTATCACCTCAGGCTCGTGAAGAAGCTCCTTCAACAGGCGGCTGACCGGTATCGGGAAAAATACGAGCTTTCCACCGGGCGCATCGACGATTTCAGGCTTGCCATCAATTACCTTCTGGCGCTCAGGCGCATCCACCTCATTCTGAACGAACGGAACGAAGCGGAAGAGGCGAAGAAGAAGGCCGATATCTGGAAAGAGAAGATGGAAACCGACCACAAGAAGAGCGAGGCCCAGAAACGCTGAACCGGCGGACCGTCATACTCGACGTGGATACCGGTCACGACGACGCCGCGGCCATTATGATGGCGGCTCGTAATCCGGCACTCGAGATCGCCGCGATCACGGTGACCGCCGGGAATCAAACCCTTCCGAAGACGCTTGCGAACACCCTAAATATCTGCTCTGCTTTGTCGATCGATGCGCCCGTGTACGCCGGCATGGACCGGCCCTTGCTTGCCGAGCTCGTGACGGCCGCGCGAATACACGGGGAATCGGGCCTGGACGGGCCGGTTTTCGGGCCATGTACCCGAACCGCCGCCAAGGGGCATGCGGCTGTTTTTATCGCCGAGGCCATAATGTCCCGCCCTGCGGGGGAGGTAACCCTGATCGCGGTGGGGCCCCTGTCGAATATCGCGATGGCCATCAGGCTTGAGCCGGCGATAGTCTGCCGGGTTCGGGAGATCGTCTTGATGGGCGGATCCATCGGGGCCGGGAACGTGACCCCGTCGGCCGAGTTCAACATCCACGCCGATCCCGAAGCCGCGTCCATCGTCTTCTCAAGCGGCATGCCGATCGTCATGATGGGCCTCGACGTGACGACGAAGGTGGTGCTTTCCGCGGAACGGCTTTCCCGTTTCAGGGAGATTCCGGGCGCGGCTTCGGCGATCTTCCGCGCGAGCATGGAACGCTATACGGAAGCGTGCCTCCACTATATCGGCGAACGACCGGCCATGCACGATCCCTGCTGCGTCGCGTGGGCGACCGATCCCTCGATCTTCACGACCGCGGACTGCGCGGTATCCGTCGAATACGCAGGTACGTTTACCCGTGGGCGGACGGTCGTCGACCTTGTCGGCGTGTCCGGCAGGAAGGCCAACGCGCGCGTCGCGCTCACAGTCGACGAGAAGCGGTTTTGGGATTTGCTTGAAGCAGAGTTGAGACGTTATTGAGGTCGGGCATCGCCGCCTGGGCCCCCGCCCGGGTAGTGGAGAGGCCCCCGACGGCGCAGGCGAACCTGAGAGCGTCCGGCACGTCGTAGTCCCGGCCGAGCGCCCAGGCGAAGCCGGCGTTGAACGAGTCTCCCGCGGCCGTCGTATCCATCACGCGTACCGGGAACGACGGGCAAAACCAGGCTTCCCTTTTGGAGAAGAACCAGGCGCCAAGGCTTCCCGCCTTGATAAGCACCGCGCCGACGCCCCGTTCAAGCAGTATACCGGAAGCTTTCGCCGCCTCCCCGTCCGTTTTGGGGTATATCCCGGTGAGTACCGAGGTTTCACCCTGGTTTGGCGTAATATAATCGATACAGGGCATGATTCCGTCGGGCAGGGTTACCGCTGGCGCCGGATCAAGGATGACCGTGGCCCCCGAGGCGTGGGCTCCCTCAATGCCCCGGCAAACGACGGGTAAGGGCAGTTCGAGCTGGAAAAGCGCTGCGGTACCGGCCAGGGTGCCCAAAGAGGCCGATACCCCGTCCCACCAGGGGCAGTCAATGTCCCCGTTGGCGCCGGGGACGACCACGATCCGGTTATTTCCCCCGTCGTCTATCTCGATCAGGGCCGTACCGGTGCTCTCACGGCTTTCGCCTATCATCGAGATATCGACGCCATTTTCCCGAAGATATTCCCGATAGCCGGAGCCTCCCGTATCGGTGCCGATTTTTCCCGCAAGCTGAACTTTATTCGACGATCCCTGGCAGAGCCGGGCGAGGGCAACGGCTTGGTTTGCGCCCTTACCGCCGTAAGCGGTCGAAAAGGATGATCCGGTAAGGGTTTCTCCCGCCTCGGGGAGGCGCGGAACCCGTACGTTAAGGTCAATATTGATACTGCCAACGACGAGAAATGATCTGAACATCCCGGGAATTCTCCTTTCTATTGAGTTATGGGGGAAAAGCGATTATACTCAGCATTGTGATTGTTGACGTTCATTCAGTCAAGTTTCAAAGAGGAGGAACTATGAGAAAGATTTTTGCATCTGTACTGTTTTTGCTTGTCGCCGTCATGGTCTTTGCGGGAGGGGCCAAGGAGCCTGCCGCCGCGAAGGATACGCGTCCGACGATCAGACTTATTACCGACGCAACGGGAATAGATGACAAGTCCTTCAACGCAGCCGCCTGGAGGGGAATCCTTGCGTTTTACGGAGATACCTGGGAAGACCAGAAGGGGCGCGGGAAGCTGTACGACGTCGTTACCTGCCAAACCCAGGACAAGTATATCCCGAACCTCAAGCAGGCCTCGGACGAGGGCTATGACCTTATCTGCGTAACCGGGTTCACCTTCGCCGACGCCCTCGGGGAGGTCGCGAAGCTCTATCCCGACCAGAAATACATGATCGTGGACGTCGACTGGGTATCCCTGCCGAACGTCATGCAGTTTACCTTCGCCGAGCACGAGGGCTCGTACCTCGTCGGCGTCGTCGCCGCGCTCAAGGCGCAAGCCGACGGGATCAAGACTCCCAAATTCGGCTTCATCGGTGGCGTACCCGGAACGGTCATCACGAAGTTCGAGGTTGGCTATATCCAGGGGATCAAGTCCGTCCTCCCGAAGGCCGAGATCGTGGATTATTACGCGAACGACTGGGGCAAGCCCGAGCTCGCGAAGGCCCAGGCCAAAAACTGGTATGACTCCGGCGTTTGCACAATCTATTCCGCCGCGGGCGGAACCGGAAACGGTACCATCGCCATGGCGAAGGAATATCGGAGCCAGGGCAAGAACGTTTGGGCCATCGGCGTCGATTCCGACCAGTACGAGGAGGGCGTGTATACGGCCGGCAAGTCCGCCGTCCTGACCTCCATGCTGAAGCGGGTTGAATCCTCGACCCTCTACGCGCTCAAGGCGGTACAGGACAAGAGTTTCGCCTCGAAGGTCCTGGTTCTCGACATGAAGGCCGACGGCATCGGCTATTCCGTCAGGAACGAAGAGCTTAACGCCGACATCGTCAAGAAGGTCGACGCGATCAAGAAGAGCATCATCGACGGCAAGGTGAAGGTCTACGCGACCTACAAAGATGCCCTCGCGGCCGGCGTCGTGCCCGCGGGACTCGGCGCAAAGGATAACTGAGCGTCTGAATGACCATTCAGGCTGTCCGGTTCGGCCGGACAGCCATTTTTATGTCTGAAGTCCTTGCGGGGGAATCCGATGGAATCTGTTGCGATCGAGCTGATAGGCATTACGAAAAGGTTTCCCGGAGTCGTCGCGAATGACCATGTCAATCTGACAGTGATGGAGAACGAGGTTCACGCGCTTCTCGGGGAAAACGGGGCGGGAAAGTCGACTCTGATGTCCATTCTTTTCGGGTCATACGATCCTGACGAGGGGACGATAAAGCTCAGGGGCAAAGAGGTGAGGATCAAGGATCCGAACGCGGCGACCGCCCTGGGGATCGGTATGGTTCATCAGCATTTCAAGCTGGTGCATAACTACACGGTTACGGAGAATATCGTCCTCGGCATAGAAAGCACGGACCGTTTCGGGATGCTCGATCTCTCTACCGCGGAAAAGAAGGTTGCCGCGCTATCCGAGCAATACGGCCTCAAGGTCAATCCGAGGGACCGGATCGAGGACATCAGCGTCGGGATGCAGCAGCGCGTCGAGATCCTCAAGACGCTGTACCGCGAGGCGAATATCCTCATATTCGACGAACCGAGCGCGGTTCTCACCCCGCAGGAGATAGACGAGCTGATGGACATCATCCGAAGGCTCAAGCGGGAAGGCAAGACCATCATCCTGATTACGCATAAACTGAAGGAAATCAAGGCCGTCGCCGAGAGGTGCACGGTCCTAAGGCGCGGCAAGCTCATCGGCACCGTAAACGTAGCGGACGTGAGCGAGGAACAGCTCGCCGAGATGATGGTTGGGCGCGCCGTTAAATTCGAGATCGAAAAGGGACCGGCCAAGCCTGGCAAGGTCCTTCTTGATATACGCAACGTCACGATGAAAAACTCGCGCGGTACGAGGGGCGTTCATAACCTCTCGCTTACTGTCCGGTCCGGGGAGATCGTCGGCGTCGCCGGCGTCGACGGTAACGGACAGACCGAGCTGATAAACGCGATAACCGGACTCTCCCCGATAGACTCGGGCGAGATTTTAGTCAACGACAAGGATATTTCCTGCATGACGATCAAGGAGCGCATTCGCTCGGGAGTCGGCCATATCCCCGAGGACCGCCATCGCCATGGGCTCGTACTCGATTTCTCCATAGCCGAAAACATGGTCCTGAAAAACTACGACAAAGAACCGTACTCGTCCCGCCTCGGGGTGCTTGATTACGCGGCCATCGTGGACAACGCGGAGGGCCTTATCGGGCAGTACGACATTCGGGCCGGCGAGGGCGCGGCGATGAAGGCGTCCAACATGTCCGGCGGGAACCAGCAAAAGGCCATCATCGCGCGCGAGATAGCCCTATCCCCGGACGTGCTCGTCGTCGCCCAGCCGACGCGCGGGCTCGACGTCGGCGCGATCGAGTATATTCGCAAGCGGATCGTGGCTGAGCGCGACAAGGGAAGGGCCATCCTTCTCGTGTCCTTCGAGCTTGACGAGATCATGAACCTTTGCGACAGGATAGCCATTCTGTCGAAGGGAGAGATAGTCGGCGTTTTCAATGAAGGCGAGGTCGACGAGCACCAGATCGGTTTCTTGATGGCCGGCTCCGTCAAGAACGCTACGAACGTGGAGGCAGGAAGATGAGGCACAACGGGCAACGAAGGAATCTGCGGACCCTGCTCATGACCTCGGACGGGGCCCTGTCGGTGATGGTCGTCCTTCTGGGTTTTCTTTGCGGAACCATTCTCATACTCCTTGTCGGCCGTAATCCGTCCGGGATGTACAAGGCCATATTGCAGGTTTTAACGGGATACAACATAGACCGCGGGCGGTTTTACGTACGATACGTCGGCGAGTGGCTCGCGCAGTCGATGCCCTTCATTCTCTGCGGGCTCTCGATGGCATTCGCGGCCCGGGTCGGCCTCTTCAACATCGGGGGGGAAGGCCAGTACGTCGTTGGCCTGACGGTAGCTCAGTTCGTCGCCCTTCTCGGGCCCCAAATCCCGGTCATGCACTGGGTGCTGGCGCTCTCCCTCGCGATGCTGGCCGGCGCCGCGTGGGGCGGGATAGTCGGCGCGCTCAAGGCGAAGTTCGAGGTTTCCGAGGTCGTCGCGACCATCATGCTCAACTACATCGCGCTTTACGCCTCGAGAATATTCGTCATGAAGATACCGGGCACGAACACGTACAAGACGCCGGACTTCCCGGTTACCGCCCTCCTGCGGTCCGAATTCCTGGAGAGGCTCACCAAGGGATCCATGCTCAACCTCGGCATCATATTCGTCGTGCTTTCGGTCATCGTGTACTGGTTCGTGATCGAGAAGACGCGGCTCGGGTTCGCCCTTCGCGCCACGGGCCTCAACAAGGAAGCCGCGCGCTGCAGCGGCATTCCGGTCGTCCGGAGTATAATATTTTCCATGGCGATCGCCGGCGCCTTCGCCGGACTCGCCGGCGGGATCGTTTCCCTCGGCTCGTTTAAATTCGGGCGCGTCCTCGCCGGCAATGACGGATACGGTTTCGCCGGAATCGCCGTTGCCCTCGTGGGCAACAACACGGCCCCGGGAACCGCACTCGCGGGCCTTCTCTTCGGGATGCTTTCCTCCGCGCAACCCCTCATGGAATCGAACCGGATACCAAAGGAAATCACCTTCATCATCCAGGGGCTCGTGGTCGTGTTCATCGCGATCAGGGCCGGCTTCAGGATATTCATCCGGTACTCGATGAAGAAGTCGGCTATAAAGGAGACCGTCATCGATGAGTAGCATATTAAGCAAGATTCCGACAATTCTGATGCTGGTCTCCCCGATATTGATCACGGCGACGGGCGGGATGGTTTGCGAACGTTCGGGCGTCGTCAATATCGCCCTTGAGGGCTTGATGGTATTCGGGGCCTTCGCAGCGGCCACGGCGCATTTTTTCCTTGAGCCCGTTCTCGGTCCCGGCTCCATTTGGGTCGCGCTCCTGATCGGTTCAGTGGCCGGTCTCGTATTCTCGTATATCCACGCGTTCGCCTCGATATCCCTCAACGCGGATCAGACCGTATCCGGCACCGGAATCAACCTTCTGGCAAACGGGGTGACGATCTTCCTCGCGCAGGTATTCTTCAAGCAGGATCGCACGAAGCAATTCATGCTCGGCATGATGCCGGGTCCCGGCGGAATCTATCCGACGGCTTATATCGCCCTCGCGGTCATCCTGAGCGTCTGGTTCATGCTTTACCGCAGGCGATTCGGCCTGCGGCTCAGGGCCTGCGGCGAAAATCCGCAGGCCGCGGCCTCGGTCGGAATCAACGTGCTGAAAATCCGCTATATAGCGGTTCTTCTTTCCGGAGTGCTCGCCGGCCTGGCCGGCGGGTGCCTCGTGTTGACGACGAATACCCAATTCAACTCGACGACGGTAAACGGCCATGGGTTCATCGCCCTCGCCGTCGTTTCTTTCGGCAGGTGGAAACCCGAGGGAATCGCTGGCGCCTCCCTGCTCTTCGGGACGGCGCTCGCGTTCTCGATCATCGCGAACGACTTTTCGATTTTGCGCGGCATGCCGACCGAGGTTTTCAACATCATGCCATACGCGATAACCCTCCTGACCCTGGTGCTTTTCAGCGGGAAGAATTACGCGCCGCGCGCGGCGGGAAAGCCATACGAAAAGGGCGCAAGCTGAGATGCGGCTCAAGCTTTCGGGGAAGGCAAACGATGCTTGAACGCTCGTTCGTGCTAAAGATATTCGAGGGATTCTCGATCGAGCGATGGAACGACCTGGTACGGCCATTCGAGATGATCGAGATGGACAAGACGGCGGAAAAGGCCGTGCTCGCGTACCTCATCGGAAAATTCGAGGAGAAGCGCGGGAACCGCATCGACTGGAACCGCGTTATATACGGTACCTTCTTCGACCTGTTGCGTAAGATAGCCCTCTGCGACATCAAGGCCCCGGTTCAGCGGATGATACGGGACGAGTATCCCGCGGAGTACGAGAGGATCAACCGCTGGGTCGTCGATCAGTACCGGAACCTGATAGGCGACGCCGAGCTGCTCGACGCCTTCGCCTCTCATCTTCTCGACAAACCGGATACCGGTGACCTCACCTGGCGAGTCCTGCGGGCGGCGCACAAGTACTCGGCCATGCGCGAGATCGAGATGATCCGCATGGTGAACGAGCCGTTCAGGATGGTATCCATCGAGAAGGGACTCAACAAGGATATCGAGGGCTTCCTTGACCTGCGCGGGATGCAGCTCCTCTTCGGCAAACAGCAGCCATACGATTTCCTGATGGAGATAGAGAGGCTGCGCTTCCAGACGAGATGGAACCAGACGCCCCGCGTCCCGCGAACGAGCGTCCTTGGCCACAGCTACTTCGTCGCCGCGCTTGTATTGCTCCTGGGTCGCGAGATACGCGTATCGGCGGACAGGGCCTACAACAACTTTTTCTCGGCGCTGTTTCACGACCTGCCGGAAGCGGTCACGCGCGACATCATATCGCCGGTAAAGCAGGCAACCGATCACCTTCCCGCCGTGGTGAAGGAGATAGAGGACCAGATCGTGAAGAAGGAGCTCTTGCCCCTGATGGACGATTATTTCCGGGACGAGCTCTGCTATTTCACGGGCAATGAATTCGAGAACAGGATAATCGACCGGGACGGGAAGGTGAAAATCGTGTCCTTCGCTGACCTGGAGGAGCGGTATCCCGACCCCGCTTTCAGGCGCGTAGACGGAAAGCTCGTCCGCGCCGCCGACCATATCGCAGCCTTCGTAGAGGCGGACTGCTCGATCGCGTTCGGAATTTCATCGAATCATCTGAGGGAAGGGAGAAAGAGTATCCTCGCGCGGTATCCCGATGGGGAGACGATCAACGGCTTCGACGCCGCCTCGTTTCTCCGCTCGTTCAAGTAAACTCATTCAAGTATCGTGATCTCGACGCGGCGGTTCAGGGCGCGGCCCTGAGCCGTGGCGTTATCCCCGATCGGCCTTGTCCCCCCGTATCCCGTATAGATGAACTGTTCGCTCTTGAGTCCGCGCTTGCACAGTTCGTCGGCGACCTTGCGCGCCCGCTGGACGGAAAGGCTTTTCTCTCCCGCCGGGTTTCCGACGTCAGCGGTATGACCCTCAACGAGGAACTTTCCTTCCGGCACGAGCGAAAGCGTTTCCGCGATCGCGTCGAGCCGCCATCCCTCGTTCGGGATAATTTCGTCGCTGTCCGCGATGAACCGGATGTCGCGAACTGAAAGCCTGACTCCGCGATCGGTATCCTCCACCGTGAACGGCTCCGCTGGGGGCGGATTCTCGTCCGGCGAGGCCTTCTTCCCAATATCCGTGGGTATCGGCTGACCGACCGGGCCTGGCGCGGGAACGGTTGGCATGGGCGTGGGAGCGGCGGTATCCGGCTTGGCAGTTTGATCGGTCGATCCGCGCGCGGGACGTATCGGCTCCGGCGGCTCCGCCTCCTGCCTTTTAGCGCCAAGGCTGTCAGCCTTCGCGTATAGCTCGGCCCGGTTGACCGGAATGGGAGTTTCGCCGAAAAAGGCGGTACTTCCCTTGAACCGTATCGTAGATCCGTCGGCGTACTCGAATGTCTCGTCGAGACGATCGAGCATGAGGAGCGCGGCCCCGGTATTCCCGGAGACGAGGATTTCGACGTCATGGGTTCCGTTGGCCCCCATCAGGTCGGGATCGTCCTTTTTTGTCCTTTCGTATTTGTTGATTCGTGTGGCATATTTGGCCCTGATACGGTGAACCCGCTCCCCATGGTATTCCTCCGGCCCGACGTATACGTACTCGGCGAGAATGGGAAGGGCGGTGGTCTTACCGTCGTTTCGCGGATCGATGATCCTGATTCCGGGTGATTGCCAACGGTCGCCGGGCGAGACGGGATCGGACGGCATGACCGGGAAGTTCCTGAGCCGGGGATAGCCGGAGTCGCGGATCATGGAGATGACGCCCTCGGGCGACAGCTCAAAAACCGTTTCCTCTATGGCATCCACGCCCTGCGACGCCTTTACCATGTCCCGAAGGGTTTCCTCGAGGACGTAAAAAAATCCGGAGAATTGACGGCCCCCTGTCTTTCCCGGTTTCGACGAAAGAACGGCACGCGTTTCCCGGTGCGTCAAACCCTTGTATTTGCCATTGAGATAATATGACCAATTCGACCGTTCAACCTGATACCAGGAACCCGTCAACCGTTGCCTGAGGCTCACCGGTTCGGCGTCCAGGGCGTGAAGCGAAAGGGCGAGAACGACCGCGAAGGAGACGCGTAAAAAAGTCCGTTGCGGGTTCCGCGGGAGGGCGGGAGGAAAGAGACGCGGAATGGCGGCGCTACCGCTTTTTTTAGCTTTCACCTCGCCATTGTATCATTATTTTTTCAAAAGTGTGATATTATATTTATCACCAAAACTGTATGGAGATACCATGAAGAAAGTAGATATTTTTCCGGATGCGTTGTTTTCCAGTCTCATCGATATACCGATGTTTTCGAGGATTGATCGCACCGACCTTGATGATCTGCCCGGTATCTGCGATCTGTATTCGTACGAGCCCGGGGACGTCATTATCGTCGAGGGAACCGTCTCATCAAGCATTTTCACCCTGCTTTCCGGCGAGGTAGATATCCTGAAAAAAGGCCAGCATAAGGAAGATATCAAGATCAATACCCTGGTCAATGGGGCTACCTTCGGAGAGACGTCAATATTCAAGAATGAGCCGAGCACCGCGACGGTTCGGGCATCGTCCCTTTCCCTCATCATGGCCCTTTCCCGCGAGAGGTTTTCGGAATATATCACCACCCATCCCCGCGCCGGCCTCGTCATCATGACCTATATCGTGTATGGCCTTCTGGAGAAACTGAGATCGTCGAACGAACTGATCGCTTACGACAAGGAGTTCATGGTTACCTCCGAGGACCTTGACGCGATGAAGAGTCTTTTCCCCCCGACGGTGGACGAGATCCTGGCCCATTGATACCCCGTATAACGACGCTGGAGGCGAGACGCCTAGTTTGTGATTCCGGGGGGATTCTTTGATAATGATTGTGCCTGAATGAGCCGACAATGAAGCGGAAGATTATGAAGAAACACACGATATTCTGTTTCACGGCTTGCGTTCTGCTCTTGTCATCCTCCGGTGCATTCCCGGAGGAGCTTGTTCATATCCTCCAGAAGGGAGAAACCCTGTACGGCATAAGCAGGCGGTACAAGGTTCCGGCGGACGCGATCATGAGCTTCAACAAGCTTACTGATCCCGACAAGCTTCGGGCAGGACAAAAGATCCGCATTCCGGACGTGTATGAGGTGCAGAAAGGCGATACCCTCTATGGCATAGCCAGAAAGTTCGGCGTATCCGTGCAGGACCTTACCGGGACGAACGGCCTTTCGGGAAAGACGGCGATCAAGGCGGGCGATGTTCTGTATATACCGGGTTCTGCCGGGAACGGGAAGTCGGAGACTCCCTCGGGACAAGAGAGCCCTGTCTCCCCCGTAACGGCGGCCGTCGCCTCGGCTCCTCCCGAAAAAACGGTTCCGGCGATTAAGGATTCCCCGGGAAAAGGCCTTGAGGATCCAAGAAACTATAAACAGAAGAAGGTAGACTCATCGATAATCTGGCCCGTCAAGGTGAAGGAGATCGCCTATCTTTCGGGAAAGCTTTACGGGGTTTCCATCCTCTCCGACAAGGGAGAGCAGGTAAAGGCGATTTCCTCGGGAACGGTTCTTTCAACGGGGCCCTACCGGGGTTTCGGGCAAGTCGTCTTCCTTCAGTCGAAGACGGGACATATCTATGTGTATGGAGGGCTTGTCGACTTGAAGGCCCGCCAGGGAGACAGGTTGGCCTTCGGCGACGACCTCGGCACGCTGGGGTCCGATTCGCTTTCAGGAAAGCCCCAACTGTATTTCATGGTGTATAACAACGACGTTCCGGTGGATCCGGCGAAGGCCCCCAGGGGATATTGATGGCCCTCAGACTAACGATTGTATGAAAAATGACACCGTCGAGAAGGAAAAAAAACAGACTCATAGACCGTCTGCCGAGAGCGGCAAGGCGAAGCCCGTCAAGGCTAAGCCCGTCAAGCGCGCGAAGGGCGTTAAAGAACCAAGGAAGGCCACGCAATCCCTGAAATCCGGCAAACCGGACAAGGATATGAACGAATCGGATCCCCTGGCCCTGTATCTCAAGCAGATATCAAGATACCCACTACTGACTCTTGAGGATGAGCAGGATATCGGGCTGAAGATTCAGCGCATAAAACTGGCCGTCGTATCCCTTAAGGAGGCTTACGCGGACCGTCCTTCCGATCCCGTTTTCCTTCGGGAGCAGGCCGGCCAGGAGGTATCCCTTCGCGAACTCAAGAACCGCATGATCACGGCGAACTTGCGCCTCGTCGTCTCGATCGCCAAGAACTACCAGCATAGAGGCCTCGGGCTTCTGGATTTGATCGACGAGGGGAATATCGGCCTGATTGAGGCGGTCGAGCGCTTCGACTACACGCGCGGGTGCAGGTTCTCGACCTACGGCACCTGGTGGATCAGGCAGGCCATCATCAAGAGTCTCGCCGACAAGGGCAGGATAATCAGAATACCGATACATATGCTCAACACGATCAGCAAGTGCTTCTTCGTCGCGAAACAGCTGACCCAGGACCTCGGGCGCGATCCAAGCCCCGCGGAGTTGTCGGAGTACCTGCAGATTCCCCCGAACCGCATTCGCGAGATCATGAGCCTTTCGCAGGAGACGACGAGTCTCGACACTACCGTGGACGACGACAACAACACCCGGCTTTCCGACTTGATCAGCGACGATTCCCTCATAGAGCCCTTTGAGCTCGTGTTTACCGCGACCCTTCAGGATACCATGGAAGACGTCCTGAGCCAGTTGACCGAACGCGAGATGAAGATCATCAAACTGAGGTTTGGCCTGACCGACAAGGGCCCGCTGACCCTCGAGGAAACGGGAAAGCTTCTCGGCATCACCCGCGAACGCGTGCGCCAGATACAGGGTAAGGCGATCAGCAAGCTAAAGGGCCAGGCCTTGCTCGAGGCTTTCTACGAAGACTGAACCGACTTCGCGCAAACCCGGATCAAATCGCTAATCCTCTTCGAGTTCGTCATAGGTATCGTCGAACAAGTCGGCCTCCGCGGCCATGTCGTCGTTATCCGCGGCCTTGAGCTGGCTGCCGGAAGGCGAGGGTGATTGAGTCCCCGTGCCCGAGGCCATGCCGACTGACGCGCCGGGGGGAACGGCTCCCGGCGTGCCGGGCACCGCACCGACGTTGGCGCCGGGATTGATCCGCTCGCGAAGTTTAGCCACGCAGACGAGAAACAGCTCCATGCAAACCCTGGCGTCGTCCTCGGCCCTGTGGGCGTCGACGGCCGTGATCCCGAACTTGAGCGCGAGCTCCTGCAGGCTGTATTTCGGCAGTCCCGGAAAGACCTCTCGCGCGAGGATCCTCGTGTCAACGACGCGGTTTCTCAGGGCCGGTTTGCCCAGCCGTGAGAGCTCCTCGTCGATGAAGCTGATATCGAAGGGCGCGTTATGCGCGATGAGGACGGAATCCCCCGCGAACCGCAGGAAGTCGGGGAGGGCCTCGGCCATCGTCGGCTGATCCCTCAGCATCGCGTCCGTTATCCCGTTGATGCGCGAGGCCTCCGCCGGCATGGGCATGCCGGGATTGATCAGTACGTTGAAGCGGGAGATGATCCCCCTCGCGTCGAAGCGTAAGCCGCCTATCTCGACGACGCGGTTAGGCTTCGGGTCAAGGCCCGTCGTCTCCGTGTCGAATACCGTAAACACGGTCTTGCCCCAGTCGGATGCCAGCCAGTCGTATTGAGACATTCGATACACCCTATGCCCGGTCGAGGACCGAGCGGATTTCCGTCTCGATCGAGGCTATGAGGGTCGATGCCGCCTTTTTCGCGTCAGCCAGATTCCCTCCCGCGACGGTAACCGGGCACGAGATATAGAATTTGATCTTTGGTTCGGTTCCGCTTGGGCGGGCGCTGACCACGCTTCCGTCCTCGAGGAAGAACTGAAGGACGTTGCTGGAGGGGAGGCCGGTCTTCGCGCGCTTCGACGGGGCTTCCGGCGCGTAGGAGTATCCCTCGCCGACGTCGCGGATCGTCGTCACCTTTTTTCCGCCAAGGGTTTTAATCCCGTCGCTCCGGAGTTTTGCCATGAGGGCCTTCATGGTGGCTCCTCCCGTTGCCCCGGGGAATCCCTTGCTTATCGAGCGTTCCTCGAAGTAGCCGTGCTTGAGATAGAGTTCGTTCAGCCTGTCGAGGAGGCTTTTCCCCTTGCTTCGCCAGTACAGGGTCATCTCGGCGCACATGGCGGCCGCGGAAACGCCGTCCTTGTCGCGAACCTCGGTTTCTACGTTGTAGCCGTAGCTTTCCTCGAAGCCGAAAACGTATTGACTCTTTCCCGTCCGCTCGAAATCGGCCATGACCGAGGCGATCCACTTGAAGCCGGTCAGGCATTCGGAGGTGCTCACCCCGTAGGAGGCCGCTATGCGGTCGGCGAACGCCGAGGTTACGATCGATCGTATCATCGCGGGCTTTGCGGGCATCTTTTTTGTTTCGGCGAGCGAAAGGCAGATGTAGTCGGTCAGGAGGGCGCCCATCTGGTTGCCCGAGATCAGGACGAACTTCCCGTCCGGCCCGGGAACCGCGCTTCCGAACCGGTCGGCGTCGGGATCGGTCGCCATGACGACGTCGGCCTTTTCACGTTCCGCCAGCTCTACCGCCATCTTGAGGGCGGCCGCCTCTTCGGGGTTGGGATACGAGACCGTCGGGAAGGCCCCGTCGGGCTTTCTCTGCTCCGGTACGGTGATGACGGTCAGGCCAAGGTCGCCGAGAACGCGCTCGACGTGCATGGCGCCCGTTCCGTGAAGGGGAGTGTAGACGATCTTGACCTCCCGGGCTTTCTCCTTGATGAGTTCGGGCCGGAAAAGCTTACCCTTTACCATGGACCAGTATTTATCGTCAATCTCGGAATCGATCAGGATGAGCTTTCCGGCCTTTATCGCCTCTTCCCTCGTCATGGTTTTAACCGATTTGACCGCGTTGACCTCGGCTATAATACCCGCGTCGTGGGGCTCGATAACCTGGGCCCCGTCGTTCCAGTATGCCTTGTAGCCGTTGTACTGCGGGGGGTTATGGGAGGCCGTGACGACGACGCCGGTATCGCATCCGAGGGTCCGGATCGCGAAGGAGAGCTCCGGGGTGGGGCGGAGCCCGGTAAAAAGCCAGGTTTTAAAGCCGTTTGCGGCGAAAATCAGGGCGGTCGCCTCGGCAAAGACGTCGGAGTATCTGCGGGAATCATAGGCGACGACAGCGCTCAGGGTACCCGCGGCGGCTTTTGAGGGAAATGTCTTGATAAAGTAGTTCGCGAGGCCCTGGGTAGCCCGGTTGATCACGAAGGTATTCATGCGGTTTGTCCCGCCACCGATTACCCCCCGCAATCCGCCAGTTCCGAACTCGAGATCCTGGTAAAACCGGTCCTCAAGCTCCTTTGCGTCGCCCTTTTCGAGAAGCGACCGAACCTCCGAGGCGAAGGCCTCGTCCATTTCCTCGTCGATATAAGCCCGTGCCCGGGCGATAATGGTCTTTTCATCCATAAGAATCACACTCCTTCGTTTTTCCGCGTCGCGAAGCTATACGGGACGAGTATAGCGGATTTATCTCACTTGAACAAGAATCGGTTTTTCTGTATTGTGGAGCTGATTCAGTTTTTTTGGAGGCTATATGACAATCCCCGAGATGCTTAGTCAGAGCGCAATGCTGACTGTCCTTGGAATGGGCGTTGTATTCGGCTTTCTTATCATACTCATAATCTTTATGAAGCTCGTCGAGATCCTCGTGAGGAATTTTGGCGCCGATAAGAAAGAAGGCAACGCATCTACCGCATCCCCTGCGGCTCCCGCACCTGCCGGCAAGGACCAGACGGTTATCGCCGCGATCGCGACGGCCGTCAGCGAAAAGCACAAGAAGTAAGGAGACCTTTAATGGCCAAGAAAGTCAAGATTTCTGATCTCGTCCTCCGCGACGCGCATCAGTCCCTGCATGCGACCCGAATGACCACGGCCGACATGCTCCCGATCTGTCCCCAGCTCGACAAGATCGGATATAACAGCCTCGAGGCGTGGGGAGGGGCAACCTTCGACGCCGCGATCCGCTTTTTGAACGAAGATCCGTGGGACCGCCTCCGCTCCCTTCATAAAGTGCTTCCCAATACCCCGATCATGATGCTCCTCCGCGGGCAGAACCTGCTCGGGTACCGCCACTATGCCGACGACGTCGTCGAGAAATTCGTCGAGGTCGCCGCCAAGAACGGCGTCGGCGTTTTCCGCATCTTCGACGCCCTCAACGACCCCCGTAACCTGAAATGCGCGGCGGACGCCGCCAAGAAAACCGGCAAGCACGTCCAGATGGCTATCTCCTACGCGACGACCCCGTACCATACCAACAAGATCTACGCGGATCTCGCGAAGGCCTATGCCGACTTTGGCGCGGATTCAATCTGCATCAAGGACATGGCCGGGCTCCTCAAGCCCTTCGACGCCTACGACCTCGTCAAGGCGATCAAGGCCAAGGTTGATATCCCCGTACAGATCCATACCCACTCGACGACCGGTATGTCCGTCGCGACCCTCGTAAAGGCCGCCGAGGCCGGGGCCGACGTGCTCGACACCGTCATCTCGTCCATGGCCATGGGAACCTCCCACAGCCCGACCGAGACCGTCGTCGAGATGCTTCACGGCACCGACATGGATACCGGCCTTGACATCAAGGCCCTGCTCGAGATCGCGGCCTATTTCCGCGAGGTACGCAAGAAGTACGCCAAGTTCGAGTCGAGCTTCCTCGGCGCTGATACCCGCATCCTGGTTTCCCAGGTTCCCGGCGGGATGCTTTCGAACCTCGAAAGCCAGCTCAAGGAGCAGGGAGCGGCCGACAAGATCGACGCCGTTCTCAAGGAGATCGCCATCGTCCAGAAGGACTGCGGCTATATCCCGCTCGTGACCCCGACCAGCCAGATCGTCGGAACCCAGGCCGTATTTAACGTCCTCTTCGGCCGCTACGCGAAGCTTACCGCCGAGACCCGCGACCTCGTGACCGGCCGTTATGGCAAGACCCCGGCGGAATGCAACGCCGACCTCGTCAAGAAGGCCCTCGCAGAGAACAAGATGGACGCCGTCGTTACCCGGCGCCCCGCCGACCTTATCACGAACGAGTTCGAGAAGATGGCCGCCGAGGCCCGCTCCAACGGAGCCGGCGACAACGTCGAGGACGTACTTACCTACGCGATGTTCCCGAAGGTCGCGCCCAAGTTCTTCAAGGAGCGCGCCAATGGCCCCGTGAAGTTCTCCGCCCCCTCGGCTGAAGGATCGAACGGCGGCTCGTACGTCGTGAACGTGAACGGAATGGACTATAACGTCGCGGCCGGACCCGCCGGGGACGTGATGAGCGTCAACGTGAACGGCGTTGCCTATAACGTGGCCTTCAGGGCAGCCGGCAGCGCGCCCGCGCAGGTTGCGGCTCCCGCAGCAGCGGCGCCCGCAGCGGCCTCAACTGGCGGCGGAAAGGACATTACCGCGCCCGTGGCCGGAACGCTCCTGAAGCACATGGTCGCGAACGGCGCCCAGGTCAAGACCGGACAGACGATCATCATGATCGAGTCGATGAAGATGGAACTCGAGATCAAGGCGACCGTTGACGGGCCCGTAACCTTCGCCGTACAGCCCGGTTCGCAGATCGCCGCCGGTCAGGTTATCGCCGCGATAGGCGGGACACCCTCGGCCGCGCCCGCCGCTCCTGCGGCTCCCGTTGCCCAGGCCGCGCCCGTTGCCGCAGCCCCGATCGCCGCAGTACCCTCGGGCGGGGTCGCGATCCCCTCGCCGGTAGCCGGAACCCTGCTCAAGCACATCGCCGCGGCGGGTTCTTCGGTAACGGTTGGACAGACCATCATCATGATCGAGTCGATGAAGATGGAACTCGAGATCAAGGCGACCGCCGCCGGAACGGTCCACTTCCTTGTGGCCCCCGGTACGCAGATCGCCGCAGGGCAGATCCTGGCTGAAATCAAATAAGGTGGGTTGGTAATATGTTAGGTGACAAGAAAAATAGACGGCATATTGTAAATGTAACCGTGGTAATCCTCGCGATCGCCCTGGTATATTCGATAGCCGGAACGGTTTTCGCCTCGGATTCATCGGCGCCCAGTGCATCGCTCTTCAATCTCGACGTCGAGATCGAGGGCTCCCAGGGCGTGCCGACTGTATCTATCAGTGAATTCCTTATAAACACGGTAAAGAATACCGGAATCAATTCGATACTCAGCGGAACTGAAGAGGTCCAGAACCTTGTCGATCCGTCGATAGTCGATATTATTCCCGGTTGGCAGCGGCTCATGATGATGGCTGTCGGATTCCTCATCATCTACCTCGGCGCGGCCAAGGGCTTCGAGCCCCTGCTCCTCGTGCCGATCGGATTCGGAACCGTATTCGTGAACATCCCGGACGGCGGAATGTACGCCGAGCATTCGGGTATGCTCAAGATCATCTATGACGCGGGCGTCGGAAACGAGTTCTTCCCGATGCTCATTTTCATGGGAATCGGCGCTATGACGGACTTCGGCCCGCTTATCGCCAACCCGAAGACCGCCCTCCTCGGGGGTGCCGCCCAGCTCGGCGTTTTCGTAACCCTTTTCGGGGTTGCCGTGATGAACCTCATCCCGGGGATCGACTATAACATGTTCGAGGCCTGCGCTATCTCCATCATCGGCGGAGCCGACGGCCCGACGTCGATCTATCTCGCGGGAAAGCTCGCTCCCCACATGATGGCGGTCATCGCCGTTGCGGCCTATTCCTACATGGCCCTCGTCCCGATGATACAGCCGCCGATCATGAAGCTCCTCACCACGAGGCACGAGCGCGAGATCAAGATGAAACAGCTTCGCCCGGTCTCGAAGACCGAGCGGATCATGTTCCCGATTTCGCTCCTCATCCTCTCGATCCTCCTGATCCCGCCGGCCGCGCCGCTCATCGGCATGCTCGCCTTCGGAAACTTCGTCAAGGAGATCGGGTGCATCGAGCGCATCTCCAAGACCATGGAGAATGAGCTGCTCAACATCGTCTCGATCATGCTCTCCCTCGGCGTCGGTTCCCAGATGACCCCCGAGAAGATCATGAACCCGAACGCGGTCGGCATCATCGTTCTTGGCCTCTTTGCCTTTGCCGTCGCTACCGCGGGCGGGGTTCTTTTCGCAAAGTTCATGAACCTCTTCCTCCGCGAGAAGGTAAATCCGCTCATCGGTTCGGCCGGAGTCTCCGCCGTCCCGATGTCCGCCCGAGTTTCAAACAAGGTCGGCCTCGAGTACGATCCCTCGAACTTCCTCATCATGCACGCGATGGGACCGAACGTCGCTGGCGTTATCGGAACCGCGATCGCGGCAGGCGTGTTCATCGCGACCTACGCGGACGCGGCCGCCAAGGTTATCGGTACCGTAGCGCCCTGATCTTTAGTTCTTGTTTAGTCAAAGGGCCGACCTTGCAAAAGGCCGGCCCTTTTTTTATACTGTGTCGATATGACCAGAGCAAAGCGGAAGAACAAGGCGCAAGAGGATACCGGCAAGGTACCGGGGCGGAGTTATAAATATGCGCGCTCTCGCGCGCGCTTCCCCGCGCGCGTCCTGGCTTGCCTTCTCGTCGCGTTTTACACGATCGCCCTGTGCGGATGTCCCCGGTCGGATAGTTTGAGGTACGGAGTTCGCGCGGCGCGCGGGATGCAATCCTTTACCCTGGAGGAATGGGCATCCATGGAAGCGCGCCGGATCCTGGCCAGGATGAGCGCGAGCGAAAAAGCCTCGCAGGTATTGATGACCTCGATTGACGGCAAGGATGCGTTCCCCCGGCATCTCAACCGGCATTTTAAGGGCCTTGTTCCGGGGGCCGTCATTCTATTCTCCCATAATGTCGCTGACAGTCCAGAGGGGCTTCATTCCTACATCGTTTCTTGCGAACGGGCCTTTGCGCAACTCGGTTCGGACATACCGGTCATCTTCGCGATCGACAACGAGGGGGGGGACGTGTTTCGCACGGGCGGGGTAACGAGTAGACTCCCCTCGGCGCGCTCCGTGGCGAAGAGGATCGATGAGGCGCGCGCTCAAGGCCTCTATCGGCTGACGGGCAGGCAGCTCCGCCGTCTCGGCGTTACCATGAACCTCGCGCCAGTCGCCGAGACTGGTATAGGCTCAGGCGATTTTCTGGGATCGCGGGCTTATTCGGATGATCCCGAGACCGTCTCGCGGTACGCGCTATCCGCAGTTCGTGGATTTCGCGAGGCAGGCGTTATTCCCGTGGCAAAGCATTTTCCGGGCAATTCGATGACCGACCCCCATCGCGGTATCTCCTCGCTTGACGTCTCAAGATCCGAGCTTGACCGCGTTCGCGCGGCGCCGTTCCGCCCGCTCGTCGCGGATGGACTACCCGCCGTTCTCGTTTCCCACAGTCTGGTGCCGGCCCTTGATCCGGATATTCCCTTTTGCCTGTCGCGAGCCTGCGTTACCGGCTATCTTCGGGATACCCTTGGGTTTAGAGGGCTCGTATTGACCGACGACATCTCGATGCGTGCCCTGACTCTGGCGATTGACTGTTCGCCAGGCGAGGCGGCGGTGAGGGCGATTCAGGCGGGATGCGACATGATCATGACGACTGATCCCGACATCAGGCCGATCGCCGAGGCCATCGGGGCAAAGGCTGAATCGGATGGCGAGTTCGCGTCCTCCCTTGACAAGGCCGTGGAGCGCATACTCGAGATGAAAATTAGATATGGGATAGTACCGACCGCGCTTCAACGCCTCGCGGATTCCAGGTCGGGAATGGCCGAGTATGGAGTGAACGCCTCGCGGGCCTTTGATGCCAGGGCCTTCAGCCTTGACAAGGACGCCGCGAAGGCAATAGTAAAGGAGATGCAATGAGCGATCAAACGCAGGTAGCGACGCCGGGCGAGTCACGGATACTTTTCAGAAACGCTTCCCTCGCTGTCGTGAATAAAAGGATAGGCGAGGTTTGCGAGGGGCCTGACGGCGACGCTTCGCTCGTCGGGATACTGAGGGCCGACCTTGAGCGTCTGGCCGGAAGGCCCTTGCCGGAGATGTCCGCCGTTCACCGTATCGACCAGCCGGTTTCGGGATGCGTTCTTATAGCGCTCGACAAGGATTCCTGCTCGCGCCTTTCCCGCCAGTTTACCGAAGGGTCGATACGGAAGAAATACCTCGCGATCGTCGAGATACGGGGCGATATAGCCGATGAAGGAAGGCTCGAAGGGTTGATCAGGTTTGATTCCATCCGTCACAAGGCAACGGTAATCCCCGCGGGGGAAAAGCCCCGTTCCGTCTGCGGCTGGAAAAAGGCCTCTCTCTCGTGGACCCTCGTCGGGCGTGGCGATCGTTACGCGTTTCTGGAGATACGGCCGGAAACCGGCAGGACGCACCAGATACGCGCCCAGTTGGCGGCCGCAGGTATGCCGATCAAGGGCGACCTGAAATATGGAGCCCGCCGAAGCGATCCCCTGGGCGGCATTCGGCTTCATGCCTCGGCCATTCAGTTTCACGATCCCGATACGGGAGACACGATTTTGGTAACGGCGCCGATCGAGAGGCCGGACGCCCTTTGGACGGCTTTCCCCGGCGTTCAGAGCTGTTCGTAGGCTATGGGGTCGTTTTCGTTGAACGGGCGCCGATAGAGGAACTCGTAGAGATTCATCACGTCGGACGGCGAAAGATTTAGAAACGAGGTGCCATAGGAGATCTCGTCGGTTTCCTCGTATCTCCGGATAACGCGGGCGGAGCAGGAAACTCCCTTCTTCCCGAGTGAGATATCGACGCCGAAGACGGAGCCTTCGCGTATGGGAGTCCGTATCTCCGACCTCGGGATGGAAAGCAACATGCCTCCGGGACTCATGTCGATTACCCGCGCTTTATGGCCCGGGTCGATCGCGGTGCCCGTCTCGAGCTTGAAGTAGCCCGTTTGGCGGAGCTGGAAGGCGAGTATCCTGGAAAAATCCCAAAGATAGTCCACCATCGATATGTCGAATGCCTCGCCCGTGTGGTCCGCCACGTATATGTAGCCGACGACATACTGAAAATAGACGATCGGGCACCAAATCTCGGAAGAGACCCCGGTTCTCTTCTTCGCGGCCATGATCTTCGAGAGCTTGGTTCCCTCAATGAAGAAATTGGGGTCCTCGAACGTTTCCTCGAGTTCCTCCGTGATGATCCTGCCTTCCGGATAGGGATCTTTTTTAGGCAGTACCGATCCCGTGGAAGGGATGAACAGAACCTTGCCCGTCTTGCTGATAAGCTGTTCCTCGAAGAGATCGGCCTTTTTATTGCGGAACATGATAATGGTACTGTTGGTGCACCGCGTCGAAACCTCCTGCTTGAACGAGGCTACCAGCTCCGGGAACGATTTCCCGGAGAATTCCGATTCCTTCGCGCAGTTCTCGACGCTGATGTATTCGGGGCAGACGGGATAATCAAGCCTGATATCCTCGTGATCGAGGTGGAATACGACGTTGATGTCCTTGGGTTTCTTTACCCTGATATATTTGCGCTGAAGGCTTCTCAGGAGCTGAAGGGGAGGGTCAAGCCTTAGGGACTTCTGGGTACTATCCCTGATAGTGGACTCGAAGGCATAGGTTTTTCCGTGACAGTCGAAGTAACAGGTAACGTGCTCGAAGATCGCGAAACAGGAATCGTCGAGGGTGTCCAGGAGGGTCGCGCACATCTCGGTTCTCTCGAGCGTGGTTATCAGCCCTGTTCCCGCCGTGGATACCCCATGAAACCTCACCGGCTGTTCGTTTTGCACGATGGTTTTTATCAGAAATTCCTTTTCTATCTGTGAAACATTCTGTATCATGGTGTATATTAGTATACCATAGTTTATGTGGTGGACGCGAAAAAAAATCCGTTGTAGAATATAGGTTCAAACAGCTTTGAGGAGCATTCGATGATGGTATACAAGAAGCAGTCCCGGGAAGAGATACTGTCGGGCATAATTGAAACCGAATCCCACCTCAACAGAATTCAGGACGTCGACGTTCTGATGGAGCAGATACTGACGGAGGCCAGAAAGGTAGTCCACGCCGACGCCGGCTCCATTTACGTCAGGGATGGGGACCGACTCGCCATCCATTACGCCCAGAACGACACCCTTCAGAAGCAACTCCCCCCCGGACAGAAGATCGTGTATTCCTTTTTCTCGTTTCCGATCAACGAAAAGACCATCGCCGGATATAGCGCCCTTACCGACCAGCTGGTGAACGAGCGGGACGTGTACGAGATATCCGCGGACAAGCCGTATAAATTCGGCCGACAGAGCGACGCCGTATCCGGGTACCGAACCGCTTCCAACCTTACCATTCCCCTCAGAACCTCCAACGGGAGGATTCTCGGGGTCCTGCAGGTGCTTAATGCCCTTGATGAGGAAGGCAACGTGACCTACTTCGACAAGGACGACGAACTGTACATGAGCCACTTCGCGTCGAACGCGACCGTTGCCCTTGAGCACGCCCACCTTACCCGCTCCATGGTTTTACGCATGATCAAGATGTCCGAGCTGAGGGATCCCAAGGAAACCGGGCCTCACGTAAACCGGGTTTCCAGCTACGCGGTCGAGATCTACGACCGTTGGGCGTTCAACAACTCGATTGACGAGAACGAGAGCAAGAAATTCCGCGATACGCTCAAGATAGCCTCCATGCTCCATGACGTCGGAAAGGTCGCCATATCCGACCTTATCCTAAAAAAACCCGCCCGGTTCACCGAGGAAGAGTATTTTATCATGCAGGGTCATACCTGGCTCGGCGCCAAGCTTTTCAACGAGATCGAATCGCCCGTTGACAAGATAGCCCGCGAAGTCGCGCTTACGCATCACGAAAACTGGGATGGCACGGGATACCCCGGTAAGGTCAGGGTCGAGAACGGGGAGGCGATCAAGAAGAGCTCCAAAACCGGAAGGGCAGAGGGGCTGAAGGGCGAGGATATACCGATCGGCGGGCGGATCGTAGCCCTTGCCGACGTGTACGACGCGCTTTCCTGCAAACGAGTCTATAAAGAGCCCTGGACCGAGGACAAGGTCCTTGAAGAGATCCGGAGCCTGCGCGGGACGAAGTTCGACCCCGGCGTCGTGGATGCCTTCTTCGAGATCCTTCCCTCGATACAGTCCATACGCGAGCGGTTCCCCGATACGGAAGAGTAGGACGTCACGGGCGCGACAGCCTCGTGATTTCGCGGTCGAGGGCATTCGCGAATTCCTGGAGTTCCTTGCGCCCGAAAACCCCCGTTCGTTCCGGCGATATTCCGTTATTATACAGTTCCAGCATGAAATTCCTCATTGAAAGGCGCTCATCGATGTTTTTCGCCGTGTACGCGACTCCCCTGTCGTTGATTACTGATATACCGAGTTCCACGAGCCGTTTCGCCAGGGGGATGTCGCGCGTGATGACCAGATCACGGGGGGCCGCGTTTTCGACGATATAATCGTCAGCCGCGTCGGGTTTGGCGTCCGCAACGATCATCTTGAAGAGAGGGGAGGCCGGTCCGGGTATAATCCGGTTTGCCACGAAATAAAGAGGCAAGCCAAGCCGACTCGAGGTTCTGCATACAAGGTCGCGTACCTGCCTCGGGCAGGAATCGGCGTCGATCCATAGTATCATTCTGCCTCCCTCTCGCCGGGGCACCGACGCGAGATAACAACGCCCGCGGCCCTCGACGGTTAGCGACTCGATGCAGGCCGGGATGAAAAAGGACGAGCCGCGCTGAAGTGCCTGACCCAGGATTTCCTCTCCCGCGTCGGCCGAATGCGAAAAGCGAAAGTCGCCTTCCGCGCATAGGAGTATGGAAGGCCTTCCTTCGGGAAGGGGGCAGATTTCCCCCGACGATTCGATTATGGAAAGCTCGAAATCAGCGGCGGGGGTAGGGACTATACGGCGGCATCCGTCGGGAATCGGCTGGATGATCGATGGATAATACGGTCTTGCGTCCAGGATGGAAAGGAATTCCGGGATATCGATGTGCTTGTCGGTCAATCCGCCTCTCAGAACGTTGTCCGAGCTCGCCATCAGCTCCAGTCCCGTTCCCTTGATGTAGGTATGAAGTATTCCCGAGTACAGATACAGGGATTGTCCCGGCTCAAGATCGACGATATTCAAGAAGAACGGCGCAAGACAGCCGACGTCGCCGGGATATTCGGTCGCGAGTTCCCCGGCGAGTTCAAGGATCTTGGGGAAGCCGAGTCCTTCGTCAGGGGTGGCGAGCGCTAGGCTTTTTTGCGGATCATGCGCGAGGCGTACAATGACGTCGGTCAATTCCCTCCGGGCGCGATTGGGCATTTCCAGAAGGTACCGGTAAAACGCGGGATACTCCCGGCTTTCCGAAAGCACGTCGATGGCTGGCTTGAGTACATCAGCTTCGCAAGAGGAAAGGAGAGCGAGAGTCTCACCGTGTTCCCTGAAGCCGCATAGGGCCCGGAAGGCAGTGATCGCCGTCAGGAGCTCGGGTTTGTGATTCCTGTCCTTGTAATTCCGAAGCGGGGAATCAAGGTGTATTCCGGCTTTATCCTCGAGGGCAAAGCCCCGCTCAGCCTGCGCTTTGTCCGGATGAACCTGAAGCGATAGGGGAGCAGCCGCGGAAAGAATCTTGAAAAGGAAGGGAAGCTTGCCGTCGAATCTGCTCGCCGTATTCGCCCCGAGAAGGACGTCCGGGTATTCCGCGATGAGCTCGCCAAGGGACAGTCTTTTACCGTCATGTTCGACCATGCTTGGGGCCGTCGCGTGTGAACCCATCCAATATTCCGCGCAGGGAACGCGTTCGGCATTCGGGCGCGACAGAAACGCGGCTATCCCGTCAAGAGAACCCCATGAGTAATGTCTGAAAGAATTGTCAAGGAGGTACGGCCTGATCATCCTCGTCAGATAACCTGCTCAATCCTGGAAATCATACCGAGCGCGAGCCGTTCTGCCTCCGCGAGGTCGGCAGGAGCGCAATCCTGTTGGTGCTTCATCTTTTCCTTGTAGTATTCGTCCGCCATGAGTATGCCTGCTATGATGGCTATCTTGATCGGCTCTGTAAGGGAAGACGTGGCCTCGATCTGCTGGATTGTTTTTTTATAATGGGAATAGAGAAGGGCGAGATAATCGGGCTTTTCGTCGGCCTGGATGGCAAAAGAGGTGCCGAGCAGATCAATCTGCAGATTTCCCTTGCCCATGTATGCCGCCTGTCAGAAGATATCCATCTGTCCGTCGCCAGATGTGGCGTCGGAGCCTTTCCCCTCGCGCGAGTCTTCCCAATCGGCGTCGACGGAAACCCCGTCAGGCTCGTCAGGGATTATTTCCTCATCCCGGGTAGCCGCGGCTTGCGTGGGCGGAACGTCCACGGACGCGGAAACGGGGGAATCGGCATGGAAAACGGAATCCTCGAACGCGCTCAGCTTGTCGAGCGCGTTGAGGATGCCTTCCTCGATCCTTCCCTGATCATCCTTGAACGCGTTCACGAGACCCTCAAGCTCAACAACCCGTGTTTGAAGAGCAGAGAGTTCGGACCGCAAATGGGTATTCTCGGACGTAAGCGTCTGTATCTTGCTTACTGCCTTCTGTACCCTGTCTTCAAGGAGACGGACCTGATCGAGACTCAGCATGTTATACGCTCAATGCCTTTTTGGCGGTCGCCACGACTGCCTTGAAGGCGGCGGGATCCTCGATAGCCATATTGGACAGGGCCTTGCGGTTGATCTCGACGCCGGCCTTGGTCAGGCCATTGATGAAATTGGAATACGACAGTCCCTCGATGCGAACCGCGGCATTGATACGCGTAATCCAGATCGCGCGCATGTCGCCCTTGCGGTCGCGGCGCGAAACGTACCCATGGACGAGGGCCTTTACTACGGCGTCCTTGGCCGCCTTGAAGCTGGTGCCACGGCGTCCCCTGAAACCGCTCGCGAGTTTGAGTATTTTCTTGCGATGTTCTTTTCTCTTACTTCCGTCTATCGCTCTTGGCATAGTATATCTCCTGAATAAATGTAAAAATTAACCGTAGGGCAAGAGCTGTTTGCGAATCTTCGCTGAATCAGCTTCCGAAAGAATTCCGCCATGGCGAAGGTTTCTCTTGCGCTTCGCCGACTTCTTGGTCAGGATATGGCGAAGGTTCATTTTCTTGTACTTGACCTTACCGGTTGCGGTGAAGGAAAAACGCTTTGCGGCGCACCGTTTGCTTTTCATCTTTGGCATGATACCGTTACCTCATCATTTTTTTGCTTTGGGGGCGAGCGTCATCGACATGAAACGGCCCTCCATCGCGGGTTGTTTCTCGACGATAAAGTCATCCCCAAGCTTGCTTAATACCTCTTTGAGAACTACCAGGCCAAGCTCGGTATGAGCCAGTTCGCGACCGCGAAACCGTATCGTTACCTTGACCTTGTCTCCGTCGGCAAGAAACTCTTTAACATGCTTTGATTTGAAATCGAGATCGTGATCATCGATTTTGGGCTGCATGCGAATTTCCTTGAGGACCTGCAATTTCTGTTTTTTCTTGGAGTCGCGTAACTTCTTCTCCATTTCAAAACGGTATTTGCCATAGTCAAGGATCTTGCAGGCAGGCGGATTCGCCGTCGGTGCAACTTCGACCAGGTCAAGACTCAGTTCCCGAGCCATCTTCAGCGCGTCAAGGGTAGGGACAACCCCTTTCTGTTCGCCGTTTTCATCGATCAGTCTGACCTCTCGTACACGGATTTGTTCATTGATCCGTAAACTATTATTGTCCGCCAACGATCCCCCTTGTGCGCAGCATTCCACACGCCCATCTTCAAACAAAGTTACGGAAACCACTATAACAAAGATTGCCGTTTTCTGTCAAGGATAGGACAACGCTTGCAAACACTACGCTCCCCGTGGTAGCCTCGTTTTATGTATATACTCCTGTTCTTTCTCGTTCCGTCCGCCTTTATCTACTATTCCGCCGGGAACCGTTTCTCGGGCCAGCCGACGTATCGCCTTGCCTATATTTCCGGAATATTGGCCGGCATACTCCTCGCGCTCGGTAATATGCTTCTGGGCGGGCTGATTCCGGGGAATTCCGGCAATATCATCCTGAAATTCCTCGATCTTTTTTTCACCGGGTCTTTTATCCCCCTCTTTCTGGGGGTACCCCTTCTTTTCTACGTGTTCGATTCCGATCTTGAGGGTAAAATACGCCGTCTCGTACCCCAGCTATTCGGTATCTACACGATCTATCTTCCTTATATAATAGTTTCCGATTATCGATTGCCCGATTCCTGGATTCTCGTCGTCATGCCGTCGATGTACTTGTCCTTTCTCTTTTGCGCCGAATTCTCGATCAACCGCTATTTGTCGAGGTTACGGCACAGGCCATCCCTGGAAGACTTTCTGTATGCCCTTATCCCGGCATTCTGTATCCTGCTGTTGATCGATATCGCCAAGACGGCCTGGTATTTCTGCCTTCCATTCAATGTGTACCGCCTCATCGCCTTTGCCGTCATAACCGGATCGATCCTGTTACGTCTCAGGAAATACAGGTAAGGCCGCATCGGTATTGGGGGAGGTCCCGCGTCTCGATGAAAGCGCAATAAAAAAGCCGCCCGGATATCCGGACGGCTTTTTTGTCGTTACGGGACCGGTTACACCCGGTTTGCAGATCCGAGCACGTTGACGTTCTTGTGCATATACAGCTTCTTGAGCTCGTCGCGCGCCGGTCCAAGGTACTTCCGGGGATCGAATTCGTCCGGTTTCTCGAAGAGAACCTTGCGGATTGCGGCGGTCATCGCGAGGCGTCCGTCGGAGTCGATGTTGATCTTGCAGACGGCGCTCTTCGCGGCCTTCCTGAGCTGTTCCTCGGGGATGCCAACCGAATCGGTAAGCTTTCCGCCGAACTTCTCGATCTGCTTGACGTATTCAACCGGCACGGACGAGGAGCCGTGGAGGACGATCGGGAAACCGGGAAGCTTTTTCTCGATTTCGGCGAGAACGTCGAATGCAAGGGGGGGGGGAATGAGAACCCCGTCCGCGTTTCGGGTGCACTGCGAGGGTTTGAACTTCTGGCGGCCGTGGCTGGTTCCGATCGAGATGGCGAGCGAGTCGACCCCGGTCTTCTTGACGAAATCCTGGACTTCCTCGGGCTTGGTATAATGGCTTTCCTCGGCTGAAACGTCGTCCTCGACGCCGGCAAGGACCCCGAGCTCACCCTCGACGGTGACGTCGTGCTTGTGGGCGTACTCGCAGACCTTCTTGGTCAGCGCGACGTTTTCGTCGTAGGGGAGGTGCGAGCCGTCGATCATGACGGATGAGAATCCGCTCTCGATGCAGTCGACGCACAGCTCGTAGGTGTCACCGTGGTCGAGGTGGAGGACTATCGGGATATCGCAGCCGAGTTCGTGGGCGTACTCGACGGCGCCGCGGGCCATGTTTTTGAGCAGGTTTTTGTTGGCGTACTTGCGGGCACCCGAAGACACCTGAAGGATAACCGGCGACTTGGTCTCGACGCACGCCTGGACGATCGCCTGCATCTGTTCCATGTTATTGAAGTTGTAGGCCGGGATTGCGTATCCGCCCTTTACGGCCTTTGCGAACATGTCTTTCGTGTTTACCAGACCGAGATCTTTATAGCTGGTCATGTGACACTCCTTAATCGATAAAAGATAGACTAATTTTAGAGATTACGCCGATTTTGGTCAATACAATTAAAAATAAACGGTTTGACAAAGGTATACCTTCACCATATAATACTACTTGACTGTATTCTCTCCGATGATATAGTAGTTAAAAGGAGTTTGGGATGAAACAAGGCGGTTTAATCATCGCGGGCCTTGTCCTTCTGTTCTCCCTGTGCGCGGTGCCTTTAGCGGCCCAGAGCAGGTCAGTGAACTATGAGACGTACATTGTGGATAATTTCGATAATCCCGATGCGTCCGAATGGACATGGATTGCTGCAGGAAGCAAATTTACTACAAAAGGGTATCCTGTCCTGAAATACTTTGACGGTATGCCCAACGCAATACGTGTCATGCAGACCAATGCGGAGGGTGGCTACAAGTTCCTCGGCATGGAAATCAAGTTTGATCGTAAGGGCGATAACTGGGTTGACATCGTTCCCACGGAAAAGAATTCCGGCGACAAGGTCGTAACCCGCGAGATTCCGTTCAAGGGGCGAATTGCCCGCCTGGACCTCTGGGTTTGGGGCGCAAACTATGCCTACGAGCTGGAGATCCTCGTCCGCGACTGTAACGGCCGCGTGCATACGGTTCCTGTCGGCCTCGTCAACCACGAGGGTTGGAAGAACATGTCGGTCAATATCCCGGCGAATATCCAACAGGTTTCTCCCTATCTTAACGGCGTTCAGGCGATGAAATTCGTTGCCTTCCGCCTGAGAACCCGCCCGACCGAACGGGTTGACAGTTTTTATATCTTCTTTGACCAGTTCAAGGCTCTTACCGACACCTTCCTTCCCTCGTATGACGGCTTTGAGCTTATCGGCGCCGATTTCCCCGAGGCGGAGGGTCAGGCAAACGCCCCGGCAAATGATAAAAAGGAGATTACTCAATGAAAAAGGTAGCATTCGGTGTAGTCTTTAGCCTGCTTGCCCTTACGCTTTTTGCGCAGACTACCGCTGACGATCTGGATCTGGAGGCGGCGAACCCCGCCCTGATCGGAGCGGATTCTGCCGAGCAAAAGCTGAAGGAAATCTCCGTAGAGAAATACGAGAGCGAAGGTACCTGGATAGTCAACATGTCCGCGGACGAGGGCGTCATCAAGGGACGCCTGTTCGATGGATCTCCGGCCGGAAAAAAGCCGATTCCCGAGGAAGAGGGCATGAATATCCCCGATTCCAAGGTATACGGCGTTCGCGTGGACTTCTTCAGGCGCGGGTATAACTCCTTTACCGTCAGCTCGGTAAAGCCCCTTCCCATCGAGGGAATCGCGAAGACCGTAACCGTGTGGGTCGTTGGACGAAACTACAACCACACGATGAAGCTGATTCTTGAGGATTACTGGGGAAACCAGTTTGAGCTCTACGTTGGCAAGCTGAATCATTCAGGATGGAAGAAGATGACCGTCGCCATTCCCCCGGCCAACCCCGACGGGAGGTCCGGAATCATCCAGAAGGATTACCACTACGGTACGCGGATGGGCCTCAAGATCGTGGGTTTCCGCGTCGATTGCGATCCCACCGATGCATACGGAAGCTATTATATGTACTTCGACGACCTTCGCTCCGTTTCCGATCTCTACGAGATGGAGAATCGCGACGCCGACGATATGTACGACAACTGGTAATCGTCCCGCAGAAGCATGTCATGTGGCCGCCCTCGGGCGGCCATTTTTTTTATTCATCAATGAATCCGGAAGCGTATATAGTTCCGGGAAGGGGAGATTCGAGTGTCCGATCCTGACAAATCGCCAAGCCCTGGAGTGCTTGATTTCCTGAAGAATATTTATTTCTTCCACGCCATTCCGGATGCCTCCCTTCGGAAAATCGGAAATCTTTGTCAAGAAAGGAAATATGATCGAGATTCCATCCTCTTTTTTGAGGATATGCCCGGCGATTGTTTTTTTATCGTTATAGAAGGCGAGCTTGAGATCTGGAAACGGTATGGAAAGCCGGACGGCGTGCTCCTTAACGTGACGGGGGCCGGACAGCCGCTCGGCGAGATGGCTCTTATCGATGAACAACCGAGAAGCGCAACCGTCAAGGCAAGAACGCGGGTAAGGGCCTACGTCATTCAGGCGACAGATTTCAACAACCTCCTGTTGACTGACGCGAATATCTGCGTAAGCCTTTTGAAGGCCGTTACCATGATGGTTCGCCGTTCCAACGAGGCTCATATCATCGATCTTGACCGTCAGAACAAGGAGCTGTCCAGGGCATACCGCGATCTACAGGCCCTGCAGGACGAATTGGTACGGCGGGAACGCCTGTCCGTGATCGGCAAGTTTTCATCCCTCATCCTGCATGACATACGAAACCCCCTTTCGGCCCTGAAAAGCAGGGTTGAACTGCTCAAGGAAAACATCGACAACGGGGAAGGCTTTGAGGATTCCATCTCCCGGATCAAGAGCGACATCTCGAGGATGGAGTCGCTTGCGGCGGAATTCCTCGATTATGCCAGGGGCGACATAAGGCTTCAGATGACCGTCTGTGCCATGGATTCCATGCTTGAACGTTTCAGGGACGCCATGGGGGCGAAACTCGAACGCTTCGGGGTTACGCTGTCGATCAGAAACGAGGTATCAAGACCCGTAATACTGGACGCGGACCGTATCCTTCGCGTACTCGTCAACGCGGGCGAGAACGCATGCAAGGCCATGCCCAACGGGGGAGTCCTGGAGATAACCTCGAGGATCGAGGGGGAAACGCTCCTTCTGGATATTCATGATACCGGGCACGGGATGTCAAAAGACTTTCTGGAACATATCTTCGAACCCTTCCATTCGGCCTCCGCGGGAGGCACGGGTCTCGGCATGATTATAATCAAATCAATCGTTGAGGCTCACAGGGGAAGCGTAACGGTCAGCTCGGAGATGGAACGGGGCACGACGGTTTCGATACGCCTTCCCGTCCTTGCCTGATCCTGAATCCTTCGATACAGATAGGCTCTTCCCCTTTTTCCCTCAATCTCGAGAACACCCGCCTTTTTCAGGACCCAAGCCATTTTCCCGGCGAATCTTCCAGCTCCCGAAGCGGACAGGTCTGTCGTGGTGAATTCGGTCGACAGGGAGGCGGGCAGGAGACTGGCGTATTCGGAAAGGGACCTGAAGCTGACGGTTTCGTGGATCTTGATCAGCTTTCTGTCGTCAAGTCGTATACCCTTTCGGCGCCACGAGCCCGTACCGTCGGCAACCCGAATCTCGAGTATATCCGCGAGGACGACGGTGAGGGTAAGGTTGGGATTATCCAAAAGTTGATAAATCCCCGTCAGTTCGTTGAATAGCTGGAATAATGAGCCATGTTTCGGGCTTTTACGGCGCGATTTCAGGCTTCCATCGGGATTGTAGGTCTCTATTATCGAGTTTACCGCTATAGGATGTACCAGCTCCAGCGCATGATCCTGGAGAAGGCGTTCAAGTTTATCCCTGAGTTTCCCTATCGAGCTTGTCTGAATCTCGATCAACGAGCCGTCCTGTCGGACCACGTCGCAAATCGATCCCCCGATCGAGACCTCCTTCATTCCAGTCTCGCCACAGTAGAGATCCTTTAGCTCCTCATGTAAAAGGCTTTCGTTCCAGGTATTGATCATACGTAATCCATCAAGTCATTTGAAGAAAGTTGAGCGAGAAAATACCAGGTTACCTGGATTCCCCGTTCCTCGGTCGTGCGCATGCGTTGAACCTGATACGCAAGCATCCTGTTTGTCGGCAGGGGAAGCGACAGGGGGTTGCCGTTGTGGTCGACGACATCGCTGATCCGGAGTCGCTGTCCTATTTCCTGCGTTTCCCCGTCCGGAAAGACGATGCGGGATTCATAGATGGTCATGCGAAAACTATACCGGCGAGGGTATTTTTTTGTAAACACCCTAATACTTTTTTTTGATCTTTTTCCCCGAAAATGATTGACATTCGGAATTTTGGTGGTAGAATGAGTTATACGTGGTAAAAAGTGGGAGAAAGTAGGAAAAAGTGGATGCATCACTGCTGACCGGGGAATACCGCAACACACTGGACGAGAAGGGACGAATCATGTTCCCCGTCCGCTTGCGGTCCGAGCTTGCAGGGTCCACCCTGGTACTGACACGCGGGATAGACCGCTGTTTGTGGCTTTTTCCCCCTGAACAATGGAAGATCCTGTCCGACAAGGTCATGGAATCGGCTTCCCTGTTTCAGTCGCAATCACGTTCGGTTTTACGCCGCCTTGTCGCTCCTGCCCAGGAGGTTGAGATCGACAAGGCCGGCCGAATATCGATTCCCCAGAGTCTCCGGGAATTCGCGGGACTTGGAAAGGATTGCGTTTTTTTGGGAATCAACAAGTATTTCGAGTTGTGGGACTCGAACGAATATGAAAAGTATCTGGGGGAAAGCGAGGCGGATTTCCGCGAGGCTACGGAAGGCCTTGGAAGCATCTGTCTGTAAAAGAAAATGGAGATAGTTCATACTTCGGTACTTTTACAGGAAAGCCTCTCTCTTCTGGCACCCGAAAAGCCGGGTTCTCTCATGATCGACGGCACCCTCGGCGAGGGTGGGCATTCAGAGGCCTTCCTTACCGCCTTTCCGGATCTCAGAATAATCGGTATCGACGCTGACGTCCGCATCCAGGCTCGCGCCCGCGAGCGGCTTGCGCCGTTTGGGGACCGGATGTGTTTCTATCCCGGCTGGTCGGACGATTTTTTCAGTGAATACCCCTCGGACCAGAAACGTCCCGACATTATCCTGATGGATCTCGGTATTTCCCTGTTTCATTACGAAAAATCGGGCAGGGGATTCAGTTTCCGCTCGGACGAGCCGCTTGATATGCGGCTTGACCCGCAGTCGGGAGAAAGCGCGGCCGATATCGTCAATTCGATGAAGGAAGAAGCCCTTGCCGACTTGATATTCAACTTTGGCGAGGAGCGCTATTCCCGCCGGATCGCCAGGGCTATCTGCGAAGCGAGAAAATCGGCGCCGTTCACGGTTGCACGGGCCCTCGCCGACTGCGTATACAGAGCCGTACCGGCCGACTATCGGCACGGGCGCATACATCCCGCGACAAAGACCTTTCAGGCCCTCAGGATCGCCGTAAATGGCGAGCTTGACCGCCTTCCCCGGCTTCTTCAGCTGGCCCTCGACGTGCTTGAGGACGGCGGTAAATTCGGCGTGATAACCTTTCACTCGCTCGAGGACCGGATCGTGAAGAATTTCTTCCGAAACGCGAGCAAGGCCTGTACCTGTCCCCCGGAAGTGCCGATATGTAAATGCGGGGGAAAGCCAAAAGTCGAGCTCTTGACCAGGAAGGCCGTCTCGCCCAGCGACGAAGAGATCTCCGAAAATGCGCCCTCGCGCAGCGCGCGCATCAGGGCAGTGCGGAAGATCGCGTATGGAGTATCGGTATGATAAAAAGTTGCGCAACGGTTTTACTCGCCCTTGGAATCCCCCTCATGCTCTTCGGCGGCGTCTGGCAGTCCTTCAGGTACTCCCGACTCGAGATGGAAATCCGAGGCATGGAAAAGGAACAATATTCCGTAATACAGGACAATAACCGCATGATCTCCGGGATCACGGTCCTTTCGACCCCGGAGCGGATCGAAAGGGTAGCGGTGCAGGATCTTTCCATGCGGAAGGCCAGGCCCGAGGAGATCATGAGAATTGAGCTTGAGGGAGGGCACATCGGTGGCTGATTCGCCCGTCCTTATGACAATCGAACAGCTCATCGAGGCGGTACGGGGCAGTTGCATCTGCAATTGCCTGTCCGCCGACGGTTTTTCCTCAGTCGCAACCGACAGCCGCAAGGTCCAGCCGGGAGGGCTTTTCGTCCCCCTTATGGGCGAAACCCAGGACGGGCATTCCTACATCCCAAAAGCCCTGGAAGCGGGCGCCTCCATCATCCTGGTCGACAAATCCCACGGGGATGGGTCGGCCGGCCTGTTTACGAATCTCGCCATGCAATACCGCGTATGCTTCGTGATGGTCGACAATACCCTGCATGCGCTCCAGGACGCGGCCCGAATGTACGTTTCATTCTTTCCCGACTTGCTGAAGATAGGCATTACGGGCTCAAGCGGCAAGACGACGACGAAGGAGATTACGGCGGCGATATTCTCGGTCAAGTACAACGTGGTGATGAACGAGGGCAACCTGAATTCGGAGACGGGCCTTCCCCTTTCAGTTTTCAAGATTCGCAAAGATCATCAGGTAGGAATATTCGAGTTGGGCATGAACCGCAGGGGGGAGATCGCCGAAATCGCGCGCGTCCTTGTTCCTTCGCTCGCCCTTATCACGAACATCGGGACCGCCCATATCGGAATTCTCGGCACGCAGGTGGCGATCGCTGAGGAAAAAAAGAAAATATTCTCGTTCTTCTCGAAGGACTCCACGGGATTCGTCCCCGAGGACGATCCCTGGAGGGATTTCCTGCAGACGATTCCCGTTGGAAACGTCCGTCTCTTCGGTACCGGCTCGCTCGACGGATTTGAGGGCTATGAGGATCGCGGGATCGACGGGACGGTGATCCGCTACGCCGGGCTTGAGATACTGTTTCGCCTGCCAGGGACCTACAACCTCAGGAACGCCCTCGGCGCGATTTCCCTCGCGCGCAAGGCCGGCCTTGCCCCCGAGGAGATCAAGAAGGGCGTTGAATCGGTACAGGCCCTGTTCGGAAGGACGGAGATACTTCGCGGGGAGATCACGGTGATCCGCGACTGCTACAACGCAAACCCGGACTCGATGCAGAGCGCCATTGATTTTTGCGACAGCCTTGGGTGGGACGGGAGGAAGATATTCGTTCTCGGTTCCATGCTCGAGCTTGGCGACGAATCCGAAGCGGCCCACGCCAAGATCTGCAGAAAGGTATGGTACTCATCGGCCGACAGGGTTTTCCTTTTCGGCGACGAGATGATAGCGGCCGGACGAAGAACCTTCCCCGCCGACTATCCCGTAGAATACGCGGAAAGCATGGAAGGGCTGTCAAGGTTGCTTGAAGGCACGGTGAAGAAAGGCGATCTGGTATTTATAAAGGGTTCGCGTGGCATGGCCCTGGAACGCGTGTGTAAATCCCTGAATTGCCAGGGTTCGTCGGAGGGGCGCTCATGAACCTTCGGCACGGCTTTGTGGCGGAACGTAACGGAACCCTCGCCCACGTCGATCTTCAGTTCGTGATCCTGACCGTTATCCTCTGCGGGACGGGATTCGTGGCCCTGTACACCGGCTCCATGGCGTACGCCAACCGCATCTTCGACGATCCGCTTTATTTCGTCCGACGCCAGGGCATCAACTTCCTGGCTGGACTCGCGGCCCTTGTCGTTATCGCCTCCGTGAGGCTTGATTTTGTCAGGCGGCATCTGCCCAAGATCGTGCTCGTGACGATCGCGTTGTCGATCATGCCGTTTCTCCCCGGCGTGGGGATAACGAAAAACGGCGCTTCCCGCTGGATCGCGCTTGGGCCGATGACCTTCCAGCCGTCCGAGCTCGTCAAGATGGTCATGGTCGTCTTCCTCGCGAATCTCTTCGCGAAGAAACACGATCGGCTTGACGAACCCGAGGTCTCGGTATACCCCGCGGCCTTCATGACGTCGCTGATGGTCCTGATCGTGTATCTGCAGAACGATTTCTCCACCTCCATATTCATAGTCTGCATAGCCCTCGTCATGTTCTTCGTCGCGGGCGTTCACGTTCAATGGTTCATAAAACTCTGTCTCGTTTCCCTGCCTTTCGTCGCCCTGATGGTCCTCACGGAGGAATACCGCATGCGGCGCGTTATGTCGTTCCTCAATCCGGGAAAGGATCCGCTCGGCGCGGGATACCAGGTTAACGCGGCGATAGCGGCCCTTTCCGAGGGCGGATTCTGGGGAAGGGGTCTCGGGAACGGCATCAAGAAGATCTCAAGCATCCCCGAGGTCCAGTCCGACTTTATCTTCGCCGTTTGGGGCGAGGAGATGGGCTTCTTCGGCGTGCTCGTCTATTTCCTTCTTCTGGTTCTCTTCTCGATCAGGGGCTACCGGATCGCCCTTGCCTGCGGCGACCGTTTTCGGTGCCTGCTCGCCTTCGGCTGCGTGTCGATCATCCTGCTTCAGTCGATGATCAACTGCGGCGTCGTCGTGCGGGCCTTCCCGGCGACGGGGATTCCATTGCCTTTTTTCTCGTCCGGCGGATCATCGCTGTTGATCACGCTGTGCCTGTGCGGTTTTGTCCTGAATGTCTCAAGGTGGAATGATACGGGGGAGATACAAAATGTCTGAGATGTACCTGACCGGGGAAGTAAAGACTCAAAGAATCGATGACTGGCGCCCGTTGGCGCTAAAACTGTTGATAGGGGTTCTGGTCCTCCTCCTTCTCGCCGAATTCGCCTTTTACTTGCTTGTCATACCGGCGACCTCGCTCGTCCGGCTTACTGTCAAGGGGGCTCCCTCGGTGGGCTTTGACGAGATATGCTCCATGGCCGGGATAACCGGCAGGGAACGCTGGATTCGCTTCGACACGGCCGAGGTCGCGGGTAAGATCGCCCAAAACCCCATCTTCGAGGCGGTATCAGTCGAAAGGCGGTTCCCCGACCGGGTGATCATCAACGTTACCGAGCGCGTTCCGGTGGCGGTCGCGTTCGGGATGATAAACGGAAGGACGGTTCCGGTCATGATAGACCGGTCCGGCATCGCTTTCCGGATCGGTTCCGTGCCGGCCGGGGTCAATCTTCCCCTGTTGACCGGGATCCAGTTCGAAAACCCCGTGGCCGGCATGCGACTCAACCCCAAGCTTAAGCCCCTGCTCGCGCAGCTTTCGGACCTTGAATCGAGAAATTCGGTGTTGCTTTCCTCCGTTTCGGAGATCAAGATCGAGCAGAAAACATACGGCGGATACGACCTCGTGGTGTATCCCGTCAATGCCCCCGTGAGGGTCAGGACCGACAGGGCGTTGAACGAAGACGCATTACAGTATATGATGTTAGTGCTTGATGTTGTGCAGGATCTTGAGCTTGATGTCGAGGAGATCGATATCCGTGCCGGGACCGTCGCGTACAGGGTAAGGGGGGAGCAACTTTGAGTGACGCCATTGTCGGCCTCGACATAGGTACGAGCCGAATCCGCGCCGTGATCGGCGAGATATCGGATTCAGGCGTTTTGCAGATCACGGGCGTGGGAACGAGTCCATCGAACGGTCTGCGAAAGGGCGTCGTCGTCAACATCGAAAACACGGTTCGCGCCGTTTCCCAGGCCATCGAGGCCGCCGAGATGATGTCCGGGATCGAGGTGGAACGGTGCATGATCGGGATCGGCGGAACGCATATCGACGGCCTCAATTCAAGGGGCGTAGTCGCCGTGACGGGAAAGGGCCGGGACAACCGCGAGATCGGACAGGACGACATCAGTCGGGTCATCGACGCGGCGAAGGCCGTCGTCATCCCAATGGACCGCCAGGTCCTTCACGTAATACCGCAATCATACATAGTCGACGAACAGCGCGGGGTCAAGGATCCCCGGAACATGATCGGGGTCAGGCTCGAGGCGGAGGTTCATATCGTAACCGGCTCGGTGACCTCGGTCCAGAACATGGTCAAGTGCGTAAACCGGGCGTCCCTTACCGTGGATGAATACATGCTCCATGGTCTCGCCGCGCTGAAGTCCGTGATGACCGAAGAGGAAAAGGAGCTCGGCTCCATACTCATAGACCTCGGGGGCGGAACGACCGACGTCCTCGTCATGGCCGACGGCGCGCCCCTGCTGACGGCGGTGCTCCCTGTAGGCGGCATTCAGGTTACGAACGATATCTCGATCGTGAAGGGCATCTCGGTGGAGACCGCCGAGCGCATCAAGATAGATACGGGGTGCTGCTGGACGCCCCTGATCGAGGACAACGAAGAGGTCATACTCCCCGGGGTCGGCGGACGGCCTCCCGTGGTTATCCCGCGATCGGAGATAGCCGATATCATCCAGCCTCGCATGGCCGAGATATTCTCGATGGTGCGGGACAAGATAGCGCCCGTCGTGAAGACCCGCCAGCTTTCCGGAAACGTGGTCATTACCGGGGGAGGCGCGCTCCTGCCGGGCGTCGTCGAGCTCGCTACCGAGATTTTCAATACTCAGGCCGTGCGCATCGGTATACCCGGTAATTTCGGCGGCCTGACCAGCGAGTACCGAAGCCCCGACTACGCGACCGTGTTGGGCCTCGTCCTTTCGGCCTGGGACCGGCGAAAAACGGCTGTCCCGGAGGAGAAACAGGCGGAACAGAACGTCAGGCCGGTGATTGGCAGAATTCGCGGTTGGCTGAAGGAATTCTTTTGATATTGGCTATATAGTACGAATGTCGAGCGGTTTTTTCTGGGAGGGGAAAACGTATGAACTTTGAGGTATTAAATCAGAAAGAGATAAATCCAACGGTAATCAAGGTCGTGGGAACGGGTGGCGGCGGCTCGAATGCCGTGAATCGCATGATGGCATGCGGTCTGCAGAGCGTGGACTTCATCGTCGCCAATACCGACCTTCAGGCGTTGAACTACTCTAACGCTCCCAATAAACTAGCTATCGGCTCCAAGTTGACCGGTGGGCTCGGCGCGGGCGGTAAGCCCGAGGTCGGGGAAAAGGCCGCTATCGAGGATACCGAGGCGATCGCGAACGCCCTTCGCGGGGCCGACATGGTTTTCGTTACGGCCGGAATGGGCGGCGGAACGGGCACGGGAGCCGCGCCCGTCATCGCCCAGATCGCCCGCGAGCAGAATGCCCTGACGGTTGGCGTGGTGACCAAGCCCTTCAACTTCGAGGGCAAGGTTAAGCAGCGGCTTGCCGAAGAGGGAATCGAAAAGCTGAGAAAATCGGTCGATACCCTGATCGTCATCCCGAACCAGCATCTTCTCAAGCTCGTCGACAGCAGGACGCCGATCAAGCAGGCGTTCATCATGGCCGACGACGTGCTCAGGCAGGCCGTCCAGGGGATATCCGACCTGATCACGGTGCCCGGGATCATCAATATCGATTTCGCGGACGTCAAGACGACGATGGAAGGTCAGGGCGACGCCATCATGGGAATCGGCACGGGCGAGGGCGACAACCGCTCCGTGGACGCCGCGACGAACGCCATCAACAATCCCCTGCTCGAGGATTCCCATATCGAGGGAGCCAACCATATCCTCATCAACATCACGGGAAACGAGGACATGACCCTGCTCGAGGTCGAGGAGATAGTGAAGATCGTGACGGCGAACGCCGATCCCGACGCCCTCATCATCTACGGCACGACGACCGACATCAGCTACGGGGACCGCATCAGCGTGACGGTCATCGCGACCGGCTTTACCTCTTCGCAGACGCAGTTTGCCGTCGACCGCGACATGATCGCCTCGGCGAACGACAGGATGAAGCAGAAAGACGACGATACCTTCCTTTCGGCGGAAGCCTGGAACCGGACGATCAATTCCTCGCAAAAGGGGCTTTCCGGCCTGGGCACCCGAAATAACAGCCAGACCCAGCCGTCAACGGTCGCCGTTCCCGCGTCAAGGGACGATCTCGACACGCCAACGGTCGTCAGGCTTCAGCAGCAGAAGGTACAGAACTGAAATCGAATCTGGAGCGGGCGTTTTACGCGTATCTGGTAACCGCGGAGGCGAGGGCCAGACTCACGGCATCTACCTATCTCCTGACGGTTTCAGCCTTCCTGGAGTGGCTTTCGCCCCGGGGCAAGGGCCCCGAGGGCGCGGATACGAACGACTGCATCGGCTTTATTCTCGAACGGGGGGACGCCGGCATTACGGGCAAGACCCTGGCCAAGGATATCGCCGCGCTGCGGTCGTTTTTTCGTTACATGATCCTCGAGCGGCTCCGAACGGACAATCCCGCCGACAATATCGAATCCCCCTTCCGCGACAAGAATCTTCCGAGGGTGCTTTCCCCCTCGCAGGTCGACGCGTTCCTCGCGGCCATACCCCTTGATACGCCGTACGGCATTCGCGACCGCGCCCTTTTTGAGCTCATCTACTCGTGCGGCTTGCGCGTAAGCGAGGCGGTCGCCTTGTCCCTCGAGGACATACACTTTCGGGAACGGATCATCGTCGTCAGGGGAAAGGGTAACAAGGAACGAATCGTGCCCTTCGGCGAACAGGCGGAAGGGCGACTGGTAGAATACCTGGAAGGGACGCGAGAGCTCCTGCTGGGCAGAAGGCGATCGACGGCGGTATTCATCAACAACAGGGGAGGCAGGCTTTCCAGAAAGGGTATATGGAAGCGGTTCAGCGAGATAGTCGCCATTTCCGGGATTACGGCGAAGATTCATACCTTAAGGCATTCTTTCGCGACGCATATGCTCGCGGGCGGGGCGGATCTCCGTTCCGTGCAGGAATTGTTGGGCCACGCGGACGTCGCGACGACCCAGATCTACACCCACGTCGAGGACGCGGCGCTTCAGATGTATCACGCCGATTATTTTGACAATTTCAGGGCAGAGGATGATATTTGAATGATAACGTACACGGGGGGTTCCTTATGACAAGGCGCTGCGTATGGATTGTTGTGCTTGTTGCGGCCGCGATGGCGGTTACGGTGTCCTGCGGACCGAATACCAATTATATCCGGCGCATGCAGGCTCTCGAGGAGGGCGTCGACAGCCCGACCTCGATAGAGGAACTCGAAGAGGCGATAAAAAAGTACCAGAACCGCATCGAGGACGTGCTGAACGCTGACATACGGATCGGGATGTGGTACAAGATTCTGGCCACGAGATACCTCGACAACAAGATGTACGGCAAGGCCCTCGACACCTTCAGGACAGCCATTGAATACTATCCGACGAACCAAAATCTCTATTACTACGTTGGCGTCTGCGCCGGGTATATGGCGAAATCGGCGCTCGATTTCGAGGCATCCGGCTCGAGGGCCGAGAGAGACCGGTATCTGGCTCTTGCCGAGTCGGCCTACCTGAGGGCGATAGAGCTGGAACCCCGGTATATACGTGCCCTCTACGGGCTTTCCATCCTTTATATCTTTGAGCTCGATATGCCCGAGAAGGCGATTCCGCACCTTGAGATAGTTACGGGGAACGAATCGCGGGACGCGGATTCCCGCTTCATGCTCGCGCGGGCCTATTATGCCACGGGCAGGCTCGAGGACGCGGTTTCGGTGTATGATGATATCCTGAGGATATCAAAAGATGAAAAAACGAGGGCATCCGCGACGGAGAACAAGGCGCGAGTGCTTGAGGAGTTTCATGGCCAACAATGAGCTGTATCTGGGACTGATCCAGTGCACGTTCTTGACGTGCAGGGAAAAAGAGATACTTGCCTCAAATCTTGACAACCTCGAAGACCTTACAGTACTTTCTATGGAAGATATTTGCGTTCGCGTCGGGCGGAGGGTACGAACTTCCACATGGAGGCCAGGCACTCTTCGGGAATCCGTCGAACGGCAATGCGGGATACAGCAAAGATACGGGATTCGCCTGGTAACCGTGATGGATCCGGATTATCCCCCGTTGCTTCGCGAGATCCACGATCCCCCGTTCGCGCTTTTTTGGCGGGGAAACCTTCCCGACCCCGTTTTGCCCGTGGCGGCCATCGTCGGAACCCGTTCCCCCTCGGGATCGGGCGTGCTGGCGGCTGAACGGTTGGGAAGGGAGTTCGGGTACGTCGGCATACCGGTGGTCTCGGGCCTCGCGCGGGGCATCGACGCCTTCGCCCATCGCGGAAACCTGGACGGGGGAGGGGCTTCCATAGCCGTGCTTGCCTGCGGCCCCGAGCAGATATACCCCAAAAGCAACAGCCGTCTGGCGCAGAGGCTTCTTGAATGCGGGGGCTGTTTGATGAGCGAGTATCCCCCGGGAGATCCTCCGCTTTCCTTTCATTTCCCGCAGAGGAACCGGATTATCTCCGGTCTCGCCCGGGGCGTGATCGTCGTGGAGGCCCCGGAAAAATCCGGCGCCCTGATAACGGCCGATTTTGCCCTTGAGCAAGGGCGCGATCTGTTCGTCGTGGACGGACTCCTTGATTCCGCCCGGGGCAAGGGGACGAACTCCCTCCATGAACAGGGAGCCGAGGCGATACGGGACGCCGGAGAATTGCTTTCGGATTGGGGCTTTGCCCCGGCGAAAGGGGATGCCGGGTTGGTCTCCGGGGGCGTTATCCCCGCGCGGAACGGTCCCCGAGGCATCGGTCGGCAATTGGCACTTGATATCAGGAACGAATTGATCCGGCGAGAGAATCGGGATCGTTGAGGAGTACGTAGTATGGCTGGCAAGAATGCATCCGCGAAAAAGAAGGTCGTCAAGAACACGCTGGTGATAGTAGAGTCGCCCGCGAAGGCCAAGACCATCGAGAAATACCTGGGCAGGGGATACACGGTTAAGGCTTCCATGGGTCATCTCATTGACTTGCCGAAATCGCGCCTCGCCATAAACGTCGAGGATAACTTTACCCCCGAGTACATAACCGTCAGGGGAAGGGCAAAACTTCTCAAGGAACTTCAGATGGACGCGAAAAAGTCCCGAGAAGTCCTGCTCGCAAGCGATAATGACCGCGAAGGGGAGGCCATCGCCTGGCATCTCCGCAATTCCATACAATCGAAATACGACGTGCCGATCCATCGAATCGTATTCAACGAGATTACGCCCCAGGCGATCAAGGATGCCGTCAAGAATCCGATAGAGATAGACGAGACCAAGGTTAACGCCCAGAAGGCGCGCCGCGTCCTTGACAGGCTCGTAGGCTATAACCTCTCTCCGCTTTTGTGGAAAAAGGTCAAAAACGGGCTTTCCGCCGGAAGGGTTCAGTCGGTCGCGCTGAGGCTGATTTGCGAGCGCGAGGTAGAGGTAGAGAGTTTTATCCCCGTCGAGTATTGGACCCTGGAAGCGGACTTTCACAAGGGGCGCGCCGATTTTACGGCCCAACTCGTGCAGTATCGCGACGAGAAGCCGGAGCTTTCAGACGAGATGAGCGTCAAGAAGATCATCGACGAGATAGGCAAGGCGGCCTGCGAGATCGTCGACATCAAGACGTCTGAAAAGACTATCAGGCCGAAGGCCCCGTTTACGACCTCGAAGCTCCAGCAGATGGCCGCGAACCGTCTCGGCTTTACCTCCAAGAAAACCATGCAGATAGCCCAGCAGTTGTACGAGGGCGTCAATATCGGCTCGACCCGCGTCGGTCTCATTACCTATATGCGAACGGATTCTGTCCGCATTTCCTCGACCGCCCTGGACGACGTCAGGAAATGGATCGGCGAGAAGCATCCCGCGGAGTTACCCGAGGTCCCGAACGAGTATTCGATCGAGAAAAAGGCGCAGGACGCCCACGAGGCGATAAGGCCAACCTACGTGACCTACACCCCCGAGTACGTGAAGGAATTCCTTACCCGCGACCAGGCGAGGCTCTACGGCATCATCTGGGAGCGTTTCGTTTCGAGTCAGATGACGAACGCCCGCAGCAGGACCATGAGTATCGATATCCGCGCCGGCGAGGCCCTGTTCAGGGTCTCCAGCACGCGCATCTTCGAGAAGGGCTTTTATACGATTATCAAGACCCTCGTCTCGAAGGAAGAAAAGGAAAAATCGCTCCCCGAGATGAAGCTCGGCGAGAGGCTCGAGGTAAAGTCTTTTCATCCCGAACAGCATTTTACCCAGGGCCCGGCGCGCTACACGGACGCCTCGATCGTCAAGATGCTCGAGGAGAAGGGCATAGGCCGGCCCTCGACCTACGCACCGATCATATCGGTGCTCCTGGAACGGTATTACGTGACGCGGTCCAACAAGCAATTGGTACCTACCCAACTCGGGCGGATCATCAACGATATCCTGGTCGGTTACTTCCCCTCCGTCATCAACGTGAACTTTACCGTGAACGTCGAGAACGAGCTCGACCAGGTCGAGGTCGGGAAGGTTGAATGGCCGAGCGTCATCGGTTCCTTCTACGGGCCCTTCAAGGGTCGCGTCGACGAGGTTATGGAAAACCTCGACAGCATGAAGGGCCGTCTTGACGAGACGACCGATCACGTCTGCGAGCTCTGCGGGAAGCCCATGCTCAAGAAGCTTGGGCGCTTCGGTTTTTTTCTCGCGTGCTCCGGTTTCCCCGAGTGCCGCAACACCCGTTCCATTCCCCTCGGAAAATGCCCGCGCCCCGGCTGTAACGGGGAGATCGTGTCCCGAAGGACAAAGGGCAGGGGAAAGGAATTCTACGGATGCACGAACTACCCGGAGTGCAGTTTCATATCCCATTTCAAGCCCATCAACGCGACGTGCCCCAAATGCGGTCAGTTCCTCGTCGAGAAATACGACAAGAAAAACGGATCGTTCAAGTCGTGCATCAATCCCGATTGCGACTATCTGCATACGCAGGACGACCCGGTTCCGTCGGCGTCTGACGGGGACATGGACGGGGAGGAATGAACCGGCACTGCGAGGAATATCTTGGATATCTCGCCGGGGTGAGGAGCCTTTCTCCCCGATCGGTGTCGAGCTATCGGCGCGATCTCGAGCTTTTCTCCGCGTACGTAACGGTTCCGCCCCTCGAGGCAACCAGGGACGATATCCGCCTCTTTCTCTCGGAACTCGGGGGGCGGGGGTACAAACCTTCGAGCGTTAATAGAATACTCGCCGGGATCAGGGGCTTTTACCGCTACGCGGTCAGGTTTTCGCTAAGGGCCGACAATCCCGCCCTCGCGATACGCAATCTGAAAATCCCGCAAAAACTTCCCTCGTTCCTTTTTCCCGAAGACGCGGAAAGGCTATGCGCGCTGCCCTCAAGGCTTTCGCCGTCCGGCGGGGGCGCCGCTTCAGCCGTGTCCTTTCCGGGCGAAGGCCCGGGAGACTCCGCGCCCGCGCGGGTAAAGGCCCTGTGGGCGACAAGGGATTCAGCCCTCCTCGCCTCGCTTTATTCGACCGGGTGCCGCGTCTCGGAGATGGCCTCGCTGCGCATGTCGGATTTCCAGGAAGGATTCGCGTCAGCCGTCGTGAAGGGCAAGGGAAGCAAGGACCGGAAGGTGTTTTTCTCCCGATCCGCCAGGAAGGCGATCGCCGAGTATATTCCCGAGCGCGCGGCCCTGCTTACTTCCCGCGAGGGTACAGACCACGCCGTGGACTTTCTCTTCGTTTCGGGAAAGGGCAAGCCCCTTTCCGTGCGGGGAATGCAGTTCATATTGGCCCATTACACGGACAACGCCGAAGGCCTCAGGCATCTCTCCCCGCACGCGATGCGGCATAGCTTCGCGACGACCCTTATAACGAGGGGGGCGGACATTCGCGTCGTCCAGGAGTTGCTCGGTCACGAAAGCATATCGACGACCCAGAGATACACGCACGTCACTACGGAGAGGCTCAAAAAGCTCTATCACCAGGCGCATCCGCACGGATAGCCCGCGAAGTTTCGAGGGTATTTCCAACGAGCCGACGCAGTCGGCGAAGTTTCGAGGGGGAACAAAGTGAAGCAGGAAAAGATCAGAAGCACGACAGTCATAGCGGTCAGGAGAAACGGCAAGGTCGCCATGGCGGGCGACGGGCAGGTTACCATGGGCGAGACGATCATGAAACCGAACGCCCGCAAGGTCCGCAAGATATACGAGGGGAGGATCCTGACCGGATTCGCCGGGGCTACAGCGGACGCCTTTACCCTCCTCGAGAAATTCGAGGCGAAAATAAAGGAGTACGCGGGCGACCTGACGAGGGCCGCCGTGGAGCTCGCGAAGGATTGGCGAACCGACAAGGCCCTTCGCAACCTGCAGGCCCTTCTACTCGTCGCCGACAAGGATAAGACCCTGCTCATCTCGGGTACCGGCGACGTCATAGAGCCGGCCGAGGACGTCCTGGCGATAGGGTCGGGAGGCAACTATGCCTATTCGGCCGCCCTCGCGTACATGGACTCCACCCAGCTTTCGGCCCTCGAGATCGCCAAAAAAAGCATGGAGATAGCCGGAAAGATATGCATCTACACGAACGATCACATATTGGTCGAGGAGCTCTGATTCACATGGAAGGACTTGAATCCCTTACTCCCAAGGCGGTCGTCGCCGAGCTTGACAGGTACATAATAGGACAGCACAAGGCAAAGAGGGCCGTCGCGATCGCCCTCAGGAACAGGACGAGGCGGCTCAAGCTTCCCGACGAGGTGCGGGACGAGATTGCGCCGAAGAATATATTGATGATAGGCCCGACCGGCGTCGGGAAGACCGAGATCGCGAGAAGGCTCGCGCGCCTGTGCGGCGCTCCCTTCCTTAAGGTTGAGGCTACCAAATATACCGAGGTCGGCTATGTGGGCCGCGACGTTGAGTCGATGATACGCGACTTGATGGCCGTCGCGCATAACATGGTCAAGACCGAGATGCAGGGAAAGCTGCGCGGCGAGGCGGAAAAACGGGCCGAGGAGGCTCTATTGGACCTACTCCTGCCGGGGAAGAAACGCCCCACGCCGCAGGACAGGCCCGGAAGGGATTCCTCCTTGCCTCTGCTGCCGGGCATCGTCCCGCAATCCGCCCCCGATACCGAGGCCGATTCCGAGTCGAAGGATAGCGATACACGCGAGAAATTCCGGAAGATGCTGAGGGAAGGGTGCCTTGAGGACCGCGTCGTCGAGGTGACGATACAAAAAAGCGGTATGCCCTCCTTCGAGGTATTCGCGGGTTCCTCGAACCTCGAGGACCTCGAGATGAGCGTCGCCAATATCACGAACATGATAACGGGCGGGAAAAGCAAGAGAAAGTCCGTCACGGTCAGGGAGGCCCGCGAGATAATCGTCGCGGAACAGCTTGACAAGATCGTCGACAACGAACGGATAACGGAGGAGGCGCGGACCCGGGTCGAGCAGATGGGGATCATCTTCATCGACGAGATAGACAAGATCGCCAACAAGGGCGACCGCTCGGGGGGCCAGGACGTGTCCCGCGAGGGCGTTCAGCGCGATATCCTCCCGATCGTCGAGGGCTCGAACGTCAACACGAAATACGGGGTAGTGGACACGACCCATATCCTGTTCATCGCCGCCGGGGCCTTTAACGTCTCGAAACCGAGCGACCTGATCCCCGAGCTTCAGGGAAGGTTCCCTCTGCGCGTCGAGCTCGAGTCCCTCAACGCGGCGGATTTCAAGCGAATCCTTCTTGAGCCCAAGAACGCCCTGACCCGCCAGTACGCGGATCTCCTTTCGACCGAGAACGTGACCATAGCCTTCGACGACGCGGCCATCGAGCGGATGAGCTATCTCGCCGCCGAGGTCAATTCCAGGATGGAGAACATCGGGGCACGGCGCCTTCATACGATCATGGAGATGGTTCTCGAGGATCTTTCCTTTACCGCGGACGAGCTGTCGGGCCAGACCATCGAGATTACCGAGGATTACGTCGACGAACGCCTGCGGGACGTGGTTCAGGATCAGGATTTGTCCCGATATATCCTTTGACGCCGGAGATGGAATATATCGATAAAAGTGTAAACAGGACCCGGATTTATGCCGAAAATGAATGCGAGGGGAGTTGTAAAATGAACAGTTTTACGAAAACGACCGATTTATTGCACCGTGCCATGGACGTCAGCGCCCTCAGGTACGGCGTTTCGGCGAATAATCTGGCCAATTCCGGGGTTCCCAACTTCAAGCGGACGCAGGTTAACTTCGAATCCGAGCTTAAACTCGCCCTGGATTCGGAGGAGAGGGCAAAGGGCCAGTTTCAGCTGGCTACCTCGGACGAGCGACACATAGCCTCCGACGGGGTGATCGATTACCGGACCGTAGAACCGAGGCGTGTTCTGGATTATGCCTCGACCTCCAAGGCGAACGGAAACAACGTGGATCCCGAGCAGGAAGCCATGGATCTCCTCAGAATACAGCTCAACTACCAGCTTTTGACCCAGATTCAGAGTTTTGAATTCTCCCAGGTCAATTCGGTTCTCAGATAAATAAGGGGTGCAGGGTATGGGACTTTTTACCAGCATTAACATAGCGGCGAGCGGGATGACTGCTGAACGGCTCAGAACCGACGTCATATCCGACAATATCGCGAACGCGTCCACGACCCGGACTCAGGAAGGCGGCGCCTTCCGGAGAAGCAGGGTCGTATTGGCCCAGAAGGAAGGCGGAATCGACTGGAGGAATCCCTTCGTTCCGTCGGGTATCGACCGCGGCCCCGGTTCGGGCGTGAGGGTTATGGGCGTCGAGAAGGACACCGCCGATCTCCGCATGGTGTACGACCCCACCAATCCGGACGCGATCAAGTCGGGTCCCAAAGCCGGCTACGTGGAATATCCCAACGTGAATATCGTGACCGAAATGGTCGACTTGATCTCGGCGTCCCGTTCCTACGAGGCGAATTCGTCCGTAATCCAGGGCTCGAAAGAGATGTTCATGCGCGCCCTTGAAATTGGAAGGTAATGAAAGATGAATATAGCGCCCGTATCAGTGGACAATTTCCGCTCGAACATGGTCTCGGGAAAGAACCTGGTCGATAACGCCGTCAAGCCCGAGGTCGCGAGTTTCGAGCAGACCCTGCTCGCCGCCTTCGACAAGGTAAACGAAAAACAGCAGACGACGACCGATCTCTCGCAGAAGATGATCGTCGATCCCGAATCGGTCGACGTCCATGACGTTACGATCGCCATGGCGGAGGCGAATCTTTCGCTGAAGATAGCCCAGTCGGTCATCGACAGGCTGATAAAGGGCTGGAACGAAATTACGACGAACCGCTAAAATATGCTGTAAATATGTGATATACTATGCTATCATATATAACTAAAACATGACAGGTTCGTTCTGTAACGGGAGGGGAGCATGAACGAATGGCTGAAAAAACTCATTGCGCAGATATCGACGCTATGGTCAAAATGGACGCTTGTGCAAAAGCTCGTTCTGGCCGGGGTCGTTGCTGCCGCGATAGTCGCCATAGTAATCCTTTTTTCTGTTTCGGCGGCGCCTTCCATGGTGCCCCTTATCGATACACCGGTAACCGATGAAGCAATCCGCGACAAGATAATCCTCAGGCTCAACGAAGAGGGCGTAAAAACCTCCGTCTCCGCGACGGGGGTCATATCCGTTCCCGACGAGACCGTGGCCCGCAGGATGCGCTCAATATTGATACGTGAAGACCTCATTCCCCAGGGCGTGGATCCATGGGCGATCTTCGACGTCGAGCGATGGACGATCACCGATTTCGAGCGAAACGTGAACAAGCGGCGGGCCATCATCGAAGAGGTGCGACAGCATATCAAGGCCCTTGACGATATCGACGACGCGAGCGTCGTGGTGAATATCCCGGAGCGGACTCTCTTTGCCGCGGACCAGAATCCCGTCTCGGCGAGCGTCGTCCTGTACCCGAAACCGGGAAGCGACATCGTGACGAACCGCAAGAAGGTTGAGGGAATCCAAAAGCTTCTGCGGTTCGCCGTTGAGGGGCTCAAGGACGAGAATATCACGATAGCCGACAGCTCCGGAAACGTGCTGAACGATTTCGAGGGCATGAAGGAATGGGATCGGCTCACGCGCATCGAAAAAGAGCAAAAGCTCATCGCCCAGCTCGAATCCCAGTACCGGGCGAAGATCCTCAACGCCCTCCAGCAGATTTACGGCATGGACAGGGTTCGAGACCTGAACATAAAGATCGACATGGACATGTCCGACAAGTCCGTGCAAACCAGGGATTACCTTCCGACCGTCGTCAGGCCCGATAACCCCGAAACGCCCTACGATGATTCCGAGATCGTCCAGTCGATAACACTTTCATCCGAAACCTCGACGACGCGCTGGCAGGGTTCCGGCTTCAACCCGGAAGGACCGGCGGGAGTCGAGGGGCAGACCGCGCCCGCGTACAAGGATATGTCGAACCTCTACGGGCTTTCCGAGCAATCCATCGTGAAGAAAAACGAGCTTGTCGGTCAGAGGGATACCTCCGAGGTCGTCAGCCCGTCGATAGGCAGGCGGACGGTTTCCGTAAACATCGACGGCGTGTGGCAGAGAAAGCGGGACGAGAACGGCGCCTTCATCGTGAAGAACGGGGTGATCGAGCGCGAGTACCTTCCCATAAGCAACGAGGAACTCCAGTCGGCCTCGAAGGCGGTCCAGGACGCGGTAGGATACAACAGGGGACGCGGCGACTCGGTCAGCGTCCTCAATATCCAGTTTGACCGAACCGCCCAGTTCGAGAAAGAGGATTCCCTCTATCTGCAAAAACTTCAGACGCAGCAGACGATACTCTATTCCCTCGTAGCCCTCGCGATCATCCTCGTGGCGTTCATCATCTACCGCATGATTACGCGCGAGCTCGAAAGGCGACGTCGGCTTAAGGAAGAGGAGCTTCTGCGCAAGCACCAGATGGAACGCGAAAAAACCCTCTGGGAGGCGGAGCAGGCCGGTATGGAGGTTTCCATGTCCGTTGAGGAGCGGAAACGCCTCGAGTTGCAGGAGAACGCCGTCAATATGGCCAAGGAGCATCCGGAAGATGTTGCACTTCTCATCCGCACTTGGCTGATGGAGGAATAGGATATGTCGCCAATCGCTTCGTCAAAGGATAAGTCAACCGGTCCCGGAACCTCGAAAAAGGCGAAGGACGTAAAGGCCCTGACAGGGCGCCAAAAAGCCGCGATCTTCCTCGTATCCCTCGGTTCAGAGATATCATCCGAGATCTTCAAGCATCTCAGGGAGGACGAGATAGAGACCCTGACCTTCGAGATAGCGCGCCTCGAGACCGTAGAGCCGGAATTCAAGGACGCGATCCTGCAGGAATTCCAGGATCTCATGATGGCGCAGAACTTCATCACGACGGGAGGTATCGACTACGCGCGCGAGCTCCTTGAAAAATCCGTGGGTAGCCAGAAGGCCATCGATATCATAAACAGGCTGACGAGTTCCCTCCAGGTGCGTCCATTCGACTTCATCAGGAGAACCGACCCCGCCCACCTATTGAACTTCATCCAGCAGGAACACCCGCAGACGATAGCCCTGATCCTGGCGTATCTCGAGCCCGCGAAGGCCTCAGTCATCCTCCAGAATCTCCCGGACGAGATCCAGAGCGAGGTCGCCCGTCGAATCGCGACGATGGACCGTACGTCCCCCGACGTTCTCCGCGAGGTCGAGCGCGTTCTCGAGAAGAAACTGTCGACCCTGTCCAGCGAAGACTATACCGCGGCAGGCGGCGTCGAGAGCATCGTCGAGATACTCAACCTGGTCGACCGTTCTTCCGAGAAGTCGATTATCGAGGCGCTCGAGGACGAGGACCCGGATCTCGCCGAGGATATCAAGAAACGAATGTTCGTGTTCGAGGATATCGTCATGCTCGACGACAGGGCCATCCAGAAAGTTCTCCGCGAGGTCGATACCCAGGAGCTCGCGAAGGCGCTCAAGGCCGTCGATACCGAGGTTCAGGACAAGATATTCCGCAATATGTCCAAGCGCGCCGCCGGCATGCTCAAGGAAGATATGGAGTACATGGGCCCGGTCCGCCTCAAGGACGTTGAGGAAGCCCAGCAGAAGATCGTGTCCATCATCAGACACCTTGAAGACACGGGCGAAATCGTAATCGCGCGCTCCGGCGAGGACGAACTCGTCGTATAACGGCAGGTAACCAATGGGAAAAACTGTATTCAGGCCTAACGAAGTGAAACTCTCGGACGACAATGTCCTCCTCAGGCTTTCAAGGCAATTCGTCGAGGAAGTACCGGTGGAAGAGGTCGTTGACGAGCCGGTGTACGAAGGCCCGACGGCCGACGATCTACGCCGCGAGGCCGAGAACTGGAAGCAGCAGTGGGAGACCGAGAAGCAGGCAATGATGGCGGAGGCCGAGGAGCGCGCGGCCCGGATCGTTCAGGACGCCGAGAAAGCGGCGTTCGACGAGGTCAAGCGCAAAACCGATCAGGCCCAAGTCCTTAGGCAACAGGCCCTAGACGAGGCGTCAAACGCGATAGAGGCCGCCAAAAAGGAAGCCGAGGCGATACTGGCGGCCGCGAACGCCCGCAAGGACGAACAACTCAAGCTCGGTTACGACGAGGGTTACAAGAAGGGCGAGGAATCGGGATTCCGGGAAGGCAATCTCGAGGCGCAACGCCTCACCGACAGGCTTCATACGATTATCGAGCGGACGATGGACAAGCGCCAGGAGATACTGGCGGAGACCGAACAGCAGATCGTCGACCTCGTCCTTCTCATGACGAGAAAGATAGTGAAGGTTATATCCGAAAACCAGCGAAACGTCGTCGTATCCAACGTCGTGCAGGCCCTCCGAAAGGTAAAGGGGCGCGGCGAGGTTATCATCAGGGTAAACCTCAACGACGTCGCGATGACGACCCAGCACATAAAGGACTTCCTTTCGACCGCCGAGAACATCAAGAACATCACGGTCGTCGAGGATTCGACAGTCGATCGCGGCGGTTGCGTGATAGAGACGGATTTCGGCGCCATAGACGCGAAGATCGTCAGTCAGCTTAACGAGATCGAGCAGCGCATACTCGAGGTGTCGCCGATACGCACAAGGATCAAGACAGCGAATCCCGTAGCGCAGGATTAGCCGATGATCGATATCTTCGAGAAATACCGCACGGCGGTGGAGGAAACGGACCCCATAAAATACACCGGGGTCGTTTCGCGCGTCAGGGGCATGCTTATCGAGAGCAACGGCCCCCAGGCCGTCGTCGGCGAAATCTGCCAAATTATCCTTTCGCGCGGGCATAAACCCGTCTTCGCCGAGGTCGTCGGGCTCTCGGGCACGACGGTTCAGCTCATGAGCTACGGCGACGTGGGCGGTATCGAGATCGGGTGCATGGTCATCGCGAGCGGCTCCGTCCTTTCCGTACCCGTCGGCGACATGCTTCTCGGAAGGGTTCTCGATTCGCTCGGGAAGAGCGCCGACGACAGGGAAGAGATCATATCCCCGGTTCATTACCCCGCGCTCGCTTCCCCCCCCGACCCCATGAAGCGCCGTCCCATCGAGGACCGTATCGTTACCGGGGTCCGCTCCATCGACAGCCTGCTCGCCGTGGGCAAGGGTCAGCGCCTCGGCATCTTCGCCGGGTCGGGCGTCGGAAAGTCCACGCTTCTCGGTATGATCGCCCGGAACACGAACGCGGACATCAACGTGATCGCCCTGATCGGCGAGCGCGGCCGCGAGGTCGTCGACTTCATACGGAACGATCTTGGGCCCGAGGGTCTGAAACGCTCCGTCGTCGTCGTGGCGACCTCCGATCAATCGCCCATCTCGCGCATACGCGGCGCCTACGTCGCGACCGCGGTCGCGGAGTACTTCCGCGACCAGGGGAAGGACGTCATGCTCATGTTCGACTCGGTAACGCGCTTCGCGAAGGCGCAGCGAGAGATCGGCCTCGCGATCGGCGAGCCTCCGGCGACGAGAGGGTACACCCCGAGCGTATTCGAGACATTGCCGAAGCTCCTCGAGAGGAGCGGAACCTCCGACAAGGGAAGCATCACGGGTTTCTACACGGTTCTCGTCGACGGCGACGACATGGACGAGCCTATATCCGACGCGGTACGAGGAATCCTCGACGGGCACATAGTGCTCAGCCGCAAGCTCGCGCAGAAATACCATTATCCGGCCGTTGACGTCCTTGCGAGCATATCCCGACTCGCGAACAGGGTCTCGGGCACCGTGACGAAAAAGGCCTCGGGTTACATGAGGCGCATGATGGCGGTATACGAGGAATCCGAGGACATGATTAACGTCGGCGCGTATCAGAAGGGCACCAACCCGTCGATAGACGAGGCGGTCGATCGCCACGATAGCATCGAGAAGTTCCTGTGCCAGGAGGTTTCGGATCCCGCCCCGATCAGCGACACCCTCAAGCGGATGGGCGAGGTCGTGAACATGGAGATACCGCCCGAGGAATCGGGCGTCCATGGGCCCGGCGCGCGTCAAAAATTCGCGCCTGCCGCCGAGGCGGCGGAGAAGTACGACCAGAGCGAGTGGCAGGAATAACCCGGAACGATGAAGCGCTTTTCCTTTTCGCTTGAAAAACTCCTGGACCTTCGGCTGTTCCGCGAAAAGGAAGCGGAGCTGGAGCTCGGCAGGGCGGTTTCATCGCGGGACGCGATCCAGATACAGCTCGACGACGTGGCGAGAAAGCGCCTTTCATCCTCCAGGGAGCGGAGGTCTGGCCTTTCCGTGCACGAGTTGCTCGCGATAGAGCATTACATCACCCGGCTGGACATACAAAAAGAGACCCTGCTGGAAAAACTCGCGGCCGCGCAGCTCGTCGTCGAGAAGGCGAGGAAGGCATACGTCGAGGCGACGCGGGGACGCCAGGTTCTTTCAAAACTGAAGGACAGGAAAACGGCTTCCTGGCACAAAGAAGTCCTGCAGGAAGAGGCCGATACCCTGGACGATATCGTCAACTACCGGGACCGCGATAAACCGTAATTATCTCAGTACTTGAAATCGCTGTCGCCAATGAACTCCCTGATGATGGACTGCCCGGGAACCCAGGCAGAGGGGATTGGCGAGAAGTTATTCAGGAACATTAACAGCCTCGAGGCTTCCGTATACTCCCTTTGGTTCGGCTTGACCGCCCTCAGGAGCGGCTCGGCGAAGACCTTGAGGACGGAAAGCTCGTAGTCAAGGGCCGTGTTGAACATGACGTCGGCCTTGTCCTGGAACGGGAAGATATGGAGCCGCTCCCCGCGCTGGACGCTGGCCCACATGGCGATGGTGCCGTCGGCCCCCTTGCCCCGGAACTGGGCATCGCGAACGATGCGCCTCAAAAGTCGGTTATCGGAAGTCGGGATGCGGTTGTGGTCGTCCAGGTTAAGCTGGGTGAGCGCGGACAGGTATATCTTGTATTTATACTCGGGCGGCACGAGCGGGGTTAGCCTGTCGTTGAGGCCGTGTATCCCCTCCATAATGAGTATCGTCCTCTCGTGCATCCTGAGCTTCTTGCCGGTATACTTGCGCGACCCCGTCTTGAAGTCGAAGGTCGGAAGATCGACCTCGTCGCCGCGGAAGAGCGAGACGAGAATCTCGTTCAGGAGCGGAACGTCGAGGGCCTCAAGGCACTCGAAGTCGGGTTTTCCTTCATCGTCGAGCGGGGTATTGTCCTTGCCCCGATAGTAGTCGTCAAGGCTGATGACGTGGGGCTCAAAGCCGCATACCCTCAATTGCATGGAAAGCTTCTTTGAGGTCGTCGTCTTTCCCGAGCTTGAGGGTCCGGCGATCAGGACGACCCGAACGGAACCCCGCTCGGAAATCCTGTCGGCGATCTCCGCGATCTTCTTGTTCTGGAGGGTTTCGGTAATTTCGATGAAATCCTTGGCCTTTCTCCGCTCGACGAGCTCATTGAGCTGTCCGACGGACGATACCCCTATCATCTTGCCCCATTGTTTGGACTGGCTCAGGATGGCGAAAAGCTGGGGGATGTCCTCGAACTCGCTGAGATGGTCGGGATGCGCCGTCGGCGGGAACCTGAGGAGAAAGCCCTCGCCGAAGGGGCGGAGCTCGAAAACGCCGAGGATACCGGTTTTATCGAGCAAGGGCTGGAAATACAGATCTGAGTAGTTACCGAGGGTGTTGACCAGAATCCTCGGCTTGCTCGTCTGATTAAGGAGCCGCCAGGTATCCGGCTGATTCGAATTCGCGAAGAGCTCGAGGGCCTCCTCGTACGCGAGATACCTCGTGGTTATCGGAATGTCGGCCTCGATGATCTCCCTCATCTTCGCCTCGAGGGACGCAAGGTCTATGGATTTATTGTTGCCGCCCGATTCCAGGGTGTAGTAATAGCCGTAGCCGAGACTGTGGCCGACGAGAAGTCGAAGGTCGGGATACAGCTCGCGCGCGGCGGCGGCGAGGACGAGGCAGAGGGATCGCCTGCAGACGTTGGATCCCTCGGTCGTTTCGTTCGTGACGCTCTCGACGCTGGCGCGGACGTCGATGCTTCTGGACAGGGAGAACAACTCGTTGTTGACCCTGATCGCGACGACTGGCCGCTGTTGCTTGCCCAGATAGTCAATGAGAGCGGAACCCGTTACCGGCGCGTCGAATTCCTTTATGGTCTCGTCGGGAAAGGTGATCTTGAACCTGGGCATGCGTATCCTCCGTTTTTAGATATCGTGCACCTGACTTTATCGTGGAAGGAATTGCGGGACCGGAGGGACTCGAACCCCCTACCTACTGCTTAGAAGGCAGTTGCTCTATCCGGATGAGCTACGATCCCGGATCGGGATGAGAGGATTCGAACCTCCGATCTTCTGGTCCCAAACCAGACGCCTTAGCCACTAGGCTACATCCCGTAGTGGCCCATTGTATTTGAAACGACGGGGCCATGTCAAGATTGGGGTTTTAGCCCTGCATGGATGAAAGGGCGTCTTCGGACGGGAAGAGATGGAGGTCGGGGAGGATATAGGAATGCTCGGAGTTATACGCCGTTCGGATTACGGACTCGCTCGTGATCCCGAGCTCGAAGTAATACTGAACCGTCTCGCAGTCGTCGCGCTCAACCCGAACCTCGAAGGGGAACACCTTGTTTATCCCTTCCTTGCTCGCGCTGATCGGCTTGACCCAGAAGGTAAAGGTTCCGGGCGTATGACTGCTGATGGGATAGGGATTTTCCCAGGAGGCGTCTATCGATTCCGCGAGCTTGCCCTCGAGGTATAGATACACGGAAACGTCCTTTAGGGGCTCGAAGGTCAGGCCGTCGAGTATCCTTCCGACGAAGGTCGGGAAATTGAAGACCGGGGTCTCGGGAAGGCTGTCCGTCTGGAATGCGTGCGGTCTCCGCGTGGAAAGTACCTGCTTCATCCCCTCTATGGCGATCCTGTTGATGTCGGCCATTAATTGCGACTTGTCGACGGACTCGTCGGCCTGGGTGTGGGCGAGCCCGCGGCCGGACTTGATATAGCGGGGATCGACGCGGTTGAGCACGTAGCAGATCGTGTCGAGCCGGCACTGACTGCAGGTACAGCTCAGCCATTCCGCCTTTTCACGCTGCGCCGCGTCGAAAAGGTCGTTGACGCCCGAGTATACCATCTCTTCCATTAGATTATGAACGTTCATCTGTCCCCCCCGATAACGAGCGCGTCAACCTTGAGTGTAACGCAGTCCGATGCATTTCGCAAGTTCTTCGGCGATGGAGGGGCGGTCCTCGAGGATTACCGCGAGCGAGGGCTCGACGGCGACGCGAACCTTCCTGAGCGAGGAGGCAAAGCGCTCTACGACCCCTCCCGAAAACACGGTCGAGCTTTCGCTGAACGGCTTTCCCTCGTCCAGGATGAGAAGGTCGCTTTCGAAGGAGACGCGCTCCGGGACGTCGATGATAACCATGTGCGGGGGAACTGACCGCCCCGTCAATGTCGAGACCAGGGAGGCGACGCGCCCTTCCGCCTCGCGACGAAGGGCAATATCCTCAAGCGCGGTCATGGCGTCGTCCTTTGCGTTAAACGGCATCTCCGCGCAAACGCGGTAAAAATCCCTCCTTCTGATGGAGGAGGCGAGAGAGCGTTCCGGGAGATCGAGGGAGGAAATGAGGGCGTAGATCCCCTCGTCATCGAGGTTGTAGAGGCGTTCCGGCCCTATGAAATTCCCCGTGAGGGCGGCGTAGATCGCCTTTTTCATCATGGCCGTCGCTATCCTCACCTGTCGGTGCCAGTAGACTGAGCGGTACATGAGGTACTTGGAGAAGAGCACGCCCTCGACGGACATGATCGCGCGGGAATCGAGGACTATCCCCCGTTCGCGGTCGGGATGGATTTGCGAAAGGACGAAGTCGGTATCCTGGATCCCGTAGGGGACCCCGCAGAAAAAGGCGTCACGGTTAAGGTAGTCGAGTTTGTCCGGGTCAAGTACCCCGGAAAGCAGCTTGCGGAAAAAGAGGACCTCGTCTCCCGAGCCGGGGGGACAGGGCAGGGAATCGTCGATGATCGCCGAACAGACATCGGGATCGGCGCCCGCCGCGCGGCACAGGTCCGCGAGGGGTTGCGATCGAACCGCCTCTGCCGTAAGGGATTCATGATCCCGGAGCGGCAATTCCTTCAGCGAGTGAGTGAAGGGAAAATGCCCGAGGTCATGGAGGAGGGCAGCGGTAAGAAAAGACCAGCAGCCGGCCTTCGTCACCCAGGAAGAAGCCCCCCCGGAAAGAAGGACGCGGAGCATCCTGAGGGCGAGGTGATATACGCCGAGTGAATGCGAGGCCCTGGTATGGGTCGCCCCCGGATACACGTACTCGGTCGGGCCAAGCTGACGGATACCGTAGAGCCTGAGGAAACGGGATGAACGGGTGATGTCCCTCAGGGCAGGGGTGAGCCTGATGTCCTTCCAGACCGGATCGCGGACGGACTCGCTGAAGAGGGTGTTGTCCGAAAGCCAGTCAAGATCCATCGCCCGACCGTTCCCTTACTGTCCGCCCTGACGGGTATGGGCCGCAAGGCCCCCGGCAAGGAGTATCTTCCGGGATCTCGGGTCCAGGTCGTTTTTCGCCGTGAAGGAAAGGCCGTCCGAGACCCGCCTGAGCGCGAAGGGTGCGCCGTTCCCGAGAGAGGCTCGTATACCCGTAAGCTCTATGACGTCGTTCGCGGAAAGCCTGTCGTACACGGAAGGATCGTCCAAAACAAGGGGGATTATCCCGTAATTGATGAGGTTAGCCTTGTGAATGCGCGCGAAAGACTTTACCAGAACCGCCCGCACGCCGAGATACATCGGGGCAAGGGCCGCGTGTTCCCGCGAGGATCCCTGGCCGTAATTCTCGCCGCCGAGGATGAAACAGCCCGAGGACTCCTTGGCGCGCGCGTAAAAGCCGGTGTCAAGCCGCTCGAAGGTGAACCGGGATATCTCGGGGATATTGGACCGCAGGGGAAGGACCTTCGCGCCGGCGGGCATGATGTCGTCCGTCGAAACGTTGTCACCGGCCTTGAGGAGAAGGGGAAGGCTCAGGGAATCGGGAAGCTCGGGGCTTGCCGGGCAGGGCTTTATGTTCGGGCCGCGGATGATCCCGGTTTTAACGGCCTTCCCGGGCGAAAGCGGCGGGATGAGCATCCCGTCGTCCCTGTCCAGGGCGCGCGTGGAAGATTCGAATTCCCTTTTACCGGAGGAAAGAAGATCCGCCGCCTCGAGGGGGCTCGTGATGACGCCGGTTACCGCCGCCAGGGCCGCCGTTTCGGGCGAGACGAGATAGATACCGGCGTCGGGCGTTCCGGACCTTCCCTTGAAATTCCGGTTGAAGGTCCTGAGGGAAACGCCCTCGGAATTGGGGGCGAAGCCCATGCCGATGCAGGGGCCGCACGCGCTTTCCAGGATGCGGAACCCCGCACGGATCAGCTCGCCGAGAACCCCTGACCTCTCCGCTTGCATGAGGGTTTGGCGGCTTCCGGGCGCGATTCCCGCCTCAACGCCGGGCGCGATATGCCGACCCTTGACGATGGCCGCGACCGCGGTAAGGTCGCTCAGGGAGCTGTTCGTGCACGAGCCGATCGCAACCTGGGTGACCTTCTTGCCGGCGAGCGAGGCTATGGTCGCCACGGCGTCGGGAGAGTGGGGCTGGGCCGCGAGGGGCTCGAGCGAAGACAGGTCTATCTCGATAACCTTGTCGTAGGCCGCGCCCTCGTCCGCCGAGAGCTCGACGAAATCGCCCTCCCGGCCCATGGCCGCCATGAAGGCCCTCGTAGTCCCGTCGGACGGGAAGATACTGCAGGTCGCGCCAAGCTCGGCGCCCATGTTTGTGATGGTAGCCCTTTGCGGGACGGTCAGGCTTGCGACGCCGGGCCCGATGTACTCATAGACGCTTCCGACGCCGCCTTTTACCGTTTCCCTGCGGAGGACCTCGAGTATCACGTCCTTCGCCGAGACGCCTTCGCGCAGTTTGCCCGTCAGGCGAACGCCGAAGACGCGCGGCATGGAAAGGTGGAAGGCGCCTCCACCCATCGCGACCGCGACGTCGAGGCCGCCGGCCCCGATGGCTATCATCCCGATCCCGCCGCCGGTCGGGGTATGCGAATCCGATCCCAACAGGGTTTTTCCCGGCACGCCGAAACGCTCGAGATGGACCTGATGGCAAATGCCGTTCCCCGCGCGGGAGAACCAAAGCCCGTACCGCGCCGCTATGCTCTGGAGATAGCGGTGGTCGTCCATATTCTTGTAGTCTTCCTGGAGGGTATTGTGATCTATGTACGAGACCGAGAGCTCGGTTTTTACCCGGTCGATGCCGATCGTCTCGAACTGAAGATAGGCCATGGTCCCGGTAGCGTCCTGGGTCAAGGTCTGGTCGATCCGGATAGAAATGTCCTGGCCCCTGGCCGGCAGTCCGCCGGCAGGCTCAACGAGGTGCGCCGCGAGTATCTTTTCGGTAAGGGTAAGCGCCATCATGCGTCTCCTGAAGGTAAAAAAGGTTGATTGGCCATAAATGTAACCCGTAGATGCGAGATTGTCCATATCCTTTCCGTCATGGTATAATCGACTCAGTGAGAACAATAGCCTATAAAGTAGTACCGTGCCTGTTTCTCCTGCTGATCGTTCGGCCGCCATGCATGGCGGAAACGGTGCGCGACCGCGCCGCCCGGCATTTCGACTCGATATCCTGGGCGTCGAATCCCGACATGCTTCAGGCGGCTCCCCTCGTGCCCATTAGCGTTCCCGGGGCGAACGAGGTCTTTCCGGCCCTGACCCCTACCGGCGATTCCGGCCTACCTGCCGTCTATCCGCAGATAGAGGGGATAGGCCCGATTGAATACGGGGAAACTGACGGGGAACTTCTCTCTTTTCTCCAGGGACTCGCGACGTCTCTCAGGGAAAGGCAGATAGACGACAAGCAGTGCGAACCGGATCGGGCATTCCTTTCCCGATTAACGGTCTATCGTCTTGAAAATATACCCAAGCCCGAGCAGGTATATTTTTCGCGTCCCCGGGAGAATCCTGACGGCACCCGGACAACCGACTTTGCGCTTATATGCAAGAAAGGCGCGGAGCGAAAATCCGTCCGCCTGGAGGTGACCGCGAACAAGACGGGGGGGGCATGGCTCGCCCATGACATCAGGCTCGACGGGGAAAGCTATGCAGCTGTCGCTCAGCAGGATTGAACGCGAGTACGTGCTTGAGACCCTTTCGGATTCCCTTCCGGCCCTGGAGCTCACCTGGGGAACTTCGACTACGCCGATTTCCGTCCCGACGTATCGCGTATCCTTCGAAAAGTCGGTCTCGGGACCGTCCGGCGCCCACATCGACTTTCGTCCCCAGGAGGGTTCCTCCCTTGACGGCCAGCGAGTGGTCGTGCGTTTTTCCCACAGAAAGCGGAGGATGCGGTTTGAATCCCGGGCCCGCGTCAACCGTGACGGCCTCCTTGACCTTTCCGTACCGGAGGCAATTTTCCTGGACAATGGAGAGACTGGCGGGGTCGACCGGCTTTCCTTCGAGCGCGAAGGAATCCTGGAGGAGGCGTTCGCCCTCGAATCCCTGCCCCTTGATCACCCGAGCGACGATGCGCATCCATTGAAGGATGGGCGATTGGAATCAATAGCTTCCAGGGCTTCAATCCCCGGCGGCAACGCGGCCGCTGCCCGCCGTCTGTTGGATTACGTCGAGGAGTATCGCGGGAAAAGGATTCCACCGGTAGCGACGGGGGATCGGGGTCATTTTATTTTCATCGACAACGCATGCCTGCTTCTGGCGATGTATCGGGGTGCTTGGGAAGCTGGCGTGAAACTGGGCTTGCGGATCCGTCTCGGACGGCGCGATATACGCTTTTCGTCGCGTATCGGGGGGATTATGCCCCTTTCCGCGGAATCCGTCGTCTTGACCCTGTCTTGCGACGACGCCCAGGAAGAGGACAAGCGGTTCCTGTACGAACGGCTGTATGGCGGTATTTATACCGGCGAGGGCGGACTTTCAATCGATGCCGGTGCCCGGGAATAAAAAAAAGCCGCCCAAGGCGGCTTTTTTTCGATTTTATTCCCCGTCTATGGAGATGCCGTGCCGGCGCTGCGGATACTTCTTGAGCATCGCGACGCCGTTGCGTTTCTGGTTATACACAAAGCCGCCGTTCCAGTATTCGAGGGCCGCGAAGAGGGCGTTTCCGCCGTCCTGCTCGTCGCTCTTGCTGGTCCGGAAGGAAACATACGAGCCAAGGTGCTCGAAATCCTGCTGATACAGGCACTCGAGGCGTTTGCGGTTAAAGTCGTTCCATTTCTCGAGGTCCTTGAAGCCCTGGCCCTCGTCCTCGACGATGAGGTGCGCGTGCGTGGAGCTGAAGGAATACCAAACGCGGACCTTCTTGTTGAGGTCGCAATTATTGCCGTGCTTTACGGCGTTCTTTATAATCTCGCTTATCTGCTGTTCCAGCAGGTTGATCTCCTTGATCTCAAGGGGAGCCGACTGGACGATAAGAAGGGTGAAATAGCGTATCTGCCGGAAATCCGAGGGAAACTCTTTATACAGCATATTGGTCTTATCGAATAAAGGATCGCTGCCGTCAGCCCTCAAGTCTTTGATTGGATTCATATTTATATCTCCTGAAGTATTGTATTATCCTTCCATCTGCTGGAGGGCTTCTTCGATGCTGTTGGTAATCGGGAAGTACCCCATCAGCTTGGTTAACTCGATGACCTTCTTGACGGAACCGTGAATATTGGTGATCGCCAGCTTCAGGCTCATCTTCTTTACGGTTGAGCAGATATAAATCAGGGCGCCGATACCGGAGGAGTCGATATAATCCACCTGCTCAAGGTTGATGATAAAAGACTGAACGTTCTTCTCGAGCATCTTCATCACGAGTTCCTTGAGCTTGTAGGAATTATAAAGATCCATCTCCCCATTTACATCTATGATGTATACTTCACCATTTTTCCTGATTTTAAGTTCCATACCGGTGTTGCTCCTTTCTCTTGCGTTTAGGCCTTAATCTTCATGATTACTAATGTCTGGTCGTCATGAAGGCTGGCTGAACCGACAAAAGCTTGTATGTTGTGTTTGACTTCCGCAGCTATTTCCTTGGCTGTCATGGAACTGCTTTCGGACAATACCCGGGACAAGGATTCCAGACCATACTGGTGACCTTCATGGTTGAGGGACTCAACCAGGCCGTCGGTATAGAGAATAATAATATCTCCTTTGGAGACTGTCAACTTCATATCGGAGTACACGGAGCCGCGTTCGACGCCTATAGGGTCGGTTTTTTGGCTTATGGTCTCGATTTTGCCCGGATTCGCCCTCCAGAGGAGCATGGGCTGATGCCCGGCGCTGGCGTATTCTATCGTACGCGTCTCGGGACAATAGCTCACGAACGACAGGGTCGCGTAATGGTCCATGTCGATCTTGCCGGTAATGCCCTTGTTTATCCAGTCAAGGACCGTGCCGGCGGATTTCGTCGTATTGGTTACCAGATGGAGAATCGAGCGGAGCATGATCATGACCATGCTCGACTGGATGCCCTTTCCGGCGACGTCCGCGATGGTGACCACGATACGGTCACGACGGGCCAGGATGATGTCGTAATAGTCGCCGCAAACGCCCTTCGTGGAATTGAAGAACGAGCCGAACCCGACTTCGGGCAGCTCGGGGAGGCGTTTGGGATGAAGGGTTTTCTGGATCTTGGAGGCGATGCTTGCCTCACGCTCAAGGTCGGCGTGCTCGAGTATCTCCTGGACGCTGTAGATGTTGTTGATCGCCGCGCCGGCGTATTTGGAGAGCATCATGGCCGTGCGGAAATCGTCCTCGGTGAAAGGCTTGCTCTCGGGGAGCCGCGCGATGCCACCGACGCCGACGACGCGGTCCTTGATCATGAGGGGAACGAAGATATAGCTGCCGGTCTTGAGGAAGTCCTCGGGACCGTTCGTCTCGATGCGCTCGTCAAGCTCGCCGTTCTCGATAAGGATAGGCTTTCCGGTGGCCGCTACCTCGCCGAACACGGATTCCCCGAGATTGAACTGGGCATACCGCAGGTTCGTCTCGACCCGGATCGGTTTATGAGGCAGGTCCTGGGGGAGTTTATAGGGAGGCGGAAATTTTCCGCTGAAGGACTTGGAGGTTATGATGTCCTCGAAATCGTCCGCGAGGAAGATAACGCCACCGTCCGCCGAGGTGTTCTCGATGAGGGTTTCGTTGATAAAGTCGAGAAGGCGGATCAGGTTGATCTCGCCCGTCATGGATTCGGAGATCCGGGAGATGAATTCCTGACCAATGGCTATGAGGGGGTCATCAGTCGGCTCCTCGGGAGGGGCTTCCGCGACAACCGTCTCCTCGGGGCCGGGCGCCGCCGTAAAGGCCCTGGAATTCGATCCGCAAAGGACGCAAAACGCGAGAAGGAAAACGCTGGCCAGGAAGATGCCGGAGGAATACACCAGCAGGCTTGGAAGAAGTATCGCCAGAACGCTGCTTACCGCGAGGAAGGCGATAAAAAAGACCGGGAGCCTGATGAATATGGGCGCCGGTACGCGTTCCGGATGATTTCTGGCGACTCTGAACAGGAAGAAAACCGCAAGGCCCTGAACCAGTAAACTGGCCGCCAGGGGCGCAATGGCGTATGAATCAAAGAGTGCTGTTTGCATTATGATCCAGTGTACCATTGAAATTTTGCGTCGTCAAGTTTGAAAGATTCTTTTGATTTGCCTGAACAGGCGGGAAAACAGGGGTGTCCGCCGCCGGTCCAGTATGGTCTGCGAGGCCTCGTCGATACTGTATTCGACGCCGTACTTGCGCTTGAGTTCGTCCCATTGCTTCACGATCCAGACGTAGAGGTCGCTCTCAGTCCTGTTCCTGAATTTCCGGAGGAGGCGCCTTCTGCGGATGACGGCCATTACGGGCTGATACACGTTTTTATACCAGGAAAGAAGGGCGTCCGCGAAGGGAATTTCCGTCTCGACCCTCTCGTTGATGAAATACTTGTGAACCAATATATGGTTGTAGATGACGTCGTATTGGCCCGGGCTCGTAAAGTCGAGATCCCAGTCGTCGGTCAGGTCGCCGAACGCCGTTTCCGCGTAGAATATGCGTTTCTCGTAGCTGATAATCTCGGAAAGCAGGGTTTCCGGCGTTACCCTGGACGTAAGGCGTATCTCGCTCTGGAGGGATATTACCTCGGCATCGATAAAGTCCACGCCCTGGGCCTTCGCGACGGAAACCCGATGATTCCCGTCCCTGACGAAATAGAGCCCCCCGATCTCGTATAGCTGTATCGGCGGAAGGACGACGTCGGTAAGGTGGGCCTGGTCGACACGTTCCCAACGCTCGCGCAAGTTGCCGTGCCTCGGCAAGAAATGATTGTCGAAGTCCTGGTATCTGCCCTCGCTTCCGACGATCTTGTCGATCGGTACGGCGTGCATCCCGATATAAACCTCATTTTGGGGCTTCAGGATCTTCTTCACGTCGTGAAAAGAAAGCAATTGCCGTTTATCCGGATTGAGGAAGTTCTGGATGTCGTTGAAAAGGGCCTTGTTTCTTGCCTTGTTAAAATCTTCCCCGGCCTGGTTTTGCACAAATTTATCGATCAAGTACGCACTCCGGTATCAAGTATATAGTGGCTGTAGGCGTTTATCACGGTCGTTTCGAGGTATTTCGAGACGCGGATATCCTGCAGATCGTAGAGGTGGATGTGTCCGTGAATCAGGAATTTTGGCTTGAACTTTTTCATGAACCAGAGGAAGGCGGAAAACCCCCTATGACAAGGGTCTTCCTTGTCGTGGATACCCGCGGGGGCCGCATGCGTCACCAGGATATCGAGGTATCGGCCGAAACGGAGGCGGTTGAGCAGAAGGGACGGAATCATGCGAAAGAGTCTCATCTTCATCTGGAATTCGGTGTATTGGTTGAGCCCGTTATTGTAGCGAAGGGAGCCGGAAACCCCGGCGACGAGGAGATCCGATTCACGAAGGCAACGTGATCCTATGTACGTGGTTCCATGCCCGCAATCCGGGCCAACCGGGTGAAGGGCGTCATGGTATTCGCATTCGGGGGATGTCGTTCGGTGATAATGCCCGAATTCATTGAGATTATGGTTGCCAAAGACGAAAAATAACGGTTTATTGAGGGAAGAAACGATAAAATCGAGGTATTCCATCGGGAGGTCGCCCGCCGAGATGACGAGATCGACGTCCTTGTACCGTTCCCGTATGCTGTTGCTGTACACGAGCGGGTCTATCTGATCGGATACGCAGAGTATCTTCATCGCGTTGGCGCTTATTTTTTCCCGAAAACGTCAATCGTCGCGAGCATCTGCTCCAGTTTTTCGCGTCCGATGAGTTCCAGAGGGCGGCTTTCGGCGAATTCGAGCGCCGTGCGCGTAAATCCGGAGCTTGTAATCACTATCCCGCGTATGATGGACTGTTTTTTCATGTCTTCCTGAAGGGTCCTGAGGAAGGCGTCCTCGATCATGTTGGGATCGCGGTAGAACAGGATTAGCCGCGGCATCTTTCGCACGTTTCGCCATTTTTCGGTGTCGTTCTCGACCGCAATAAGGGCGCAGCCGTATTTCGTCTCCTTGATGTCCCTGACGGAAAGCTCGAGCCCGTTGTTCGTCACCGCCTTGCAGATGGTGAAGAAGTCTTCCTTTCCGGCGGTGAGGTATTCCTTAATATGGTCGTTGCTCCTGAGTTCCTGATACTGGGAAAGCTTCTCGCCGACGTCCCGGAAACTGCGTTTGCGGTTGAATATCTGCTCCCACTGGGCGATCGCCTTGTCGATGTCACGTAATTTTTCGTGGCAGGAGGCGAGAAAATAACGTGCATGGAGGGTATCGTTCGAGGAATCGTCCGTGGACGCCCCGATAGCCCGCTCGAATTCGAGAATGGCCTTTTCCGTGCTGTTCGCCTCGAGATAACAGCACCCGCGCTCGATCATGGCCTTTTGCTTGAGTTCCGGGTCGCGGAGAACCTTTTCGAAGGAGGCGAGGGCGTTCGCGTAATCGTGGCTTTCCCGAAGGAGTTTACCCTCGTAGAAATGAGCCTTCGTGTTCTTGGGATCGAGCCTGAGCGCTATCGTTATCTCCTGGCGCGCGTCGGTCATCTGCTTGTTGCGGAACAGCAGGAGTCCGAGGGCAGCGTGGGCCGCGGCGTGCTTCGGGTCCGTCTCGACGGCTTTACGGTAGTTGGCGAGGGCCTGTTCGCTGTTGTCACGTTGTTCAAACAGCGTAGCGGCGGTATAATAATGTTCCGCGTTGAAGGGTTCCAGCTTGATCAGGAGAAGGGTTTCCTTGAGGGCTTCCTCGGGCTGGTTATATTTCAGGAATAACTGTGCTATGCTTTTACGGAATTCGGCTTCAGGGATGTTCTTGGAGAAGGTCGCGGTCGAGTTGACGTTTTTGTATTCCATGAGGGCAAGTTCGGTTTTGCCCTCGGCGTAGTACGCGCGGCCGAGGAGATAATGCGCGTCGGCGTCCCTGGGATTCCGCGTTATCATGGATCTCGCCAGCTTGATGGCCTGGGTATATTTACCCGAACTGATCAGTTTCTGGATGCCCGCGATCTGCTTCGGGATGAGAAATGATTTTACGAGAAAAACAAGGAGAACGGCGACTCCGGTGCCGAGAATCAGTACTATGCCGACGAACATGGATGACATATATACAAGACTATAGCTTTTATGGGGTATTGTCAAATGAAACAAAGAAGGCCGGGAACCGGCGCGCGCCGCTTTTTTATACTGATTCTCGTCCTGGTTGCCTGCGGTAACCTGATCGCCTACGACTACTTCGCCGATGGCCTCAAGCTCTTCAAGGAAGGCAAGAACGCCGAGGCCGCGCCCATGCTCCATCAGGCCTCTTTGCTGGATGGAGCCGACCCGCGCGTGTTTATCTACCTCGGGTTGAGCTATCAGCAAACGGGAAAGTACCCGGACGCGATCAGCGCCTTCATGCGCGGCGCGTCGGTTCCGGGAACCGACCGGAAGGCCCTGTTCTATAACGCCGGGAATATCTATTACCTGCAAAAACTTTTCAGGGAAGCGGAGACCATGTATACCCGGTCGATCGAGGCCGATACGGCCTATGCGCCCGCTTATCTCAATAGGGCGAATACGCGCGTTCACTTGCAGCTGTTCTCCACCGCCGTTGAGGATTACAATACCTACCTTACGCTCGATCCCGCCTCCTGGCAGGGCGAATCGATCAGACAGCTGGTCGCCCTCCTTTCGGACGAGGCCAAGCGGCAGGCCGAGGAATCGACGAGGGCAGAGGCCCAGCGCGTGGCCACGGAAGCCGAGAAGGCGGCCCAGGAAGAGAGATTCAAAAAGCTTATGGACGAGGTTAGCGCCTCGCTTCAATCGGTGGACGGGGCAAGCACCCTGTCGGCCGGATCCGAGGATATACTTGAATACGACGAGGAAGGACAACTTGAATAGGAAGGAAAAGATCATAATCGGCGCGATCGCGCTGGTTCTGCTGTTACTGGCTGGCATAATCGCCTTTTTGATAACGACCGGGCATTCACTCGCGGAGCCGGACAAGCTCAGGCTGAATACCCTTACGCTTGTGCGTTCGTACGTAGACAAGGAAGAATACGACCGCGCCCTTGGGTTGCTCGAGGATCTGCTGATCAAGAACCCCGAGGACGACGAGGCTTCCGAGTTGCTGGATATCGTGCTCGCGGCGAAGAAGGCCAAGAGCGCGCTCGAGTCCGGGAGCGAGGGGATAGACAGGGCCGAACTCGAGGCCGCCCTCGCGGCGGCACGGCAGGCGGCGGCGAGGATCGCCTCGGCGGCGGACGCGGCCCAACGCGCGGCGTCGAAGATAGACCTCATGAACCGCGAGACGAATGGCGCCGGGGCACCGGGAGCCGTTCCCGCGAAGCAGGGCGGGGACGACGCGGGTAACGCCGATCTCTCGAGCCTAGACCCCGGGATAAAGAACGGGGACGAGGAACGGGAACTCGCCATGGCCGAGCAAAAGCGGGCTGACCAGTCCCGCAAGGAAGAAGAGCGCAAGCGCGCCCTTGAGGACGATCTCGCGAGAAAAAACAAGGAAACCGAAAACCGGATAGCCGAGGTTAACGCCAAGATCATCAAGGGTAAGGATTCCGCCGCGTCAGGAAACCTCAGGTCCGCAATAAACAGTTTCGAGGAGGCAGTCAACGCGTTCCCCGAGGGCGAGAAGGGCTTTGCCGCGAACAAGTACCTGGAGATGGCAGAGTCTCTCTACGCCATCGCCCAGGGAACCGACGACAGCACGGTAAAAAACGAGGCTCTCGCCTCGGCCCTCGAATACGTGAATCAGTCCATCGCGGCCGATCCCTCGCTTCCCGCGGCGCGGTATCTCCGGTCCCATATCTATGCCGACCAGAAGAAAGGACCCGCGGCCCTCGCCGAGATGAAGGAAGCCGCGAGCCTCGCGCCGAACAACTATCTGTACACCTACGAGCTGGGCAAGATGTATTATCTGATGAAGAAATTCCCCGAGGCGAAACAGTGCTTTACGACGGTAACGAAGCTCGAGCCGAAGTTCGAGGCCGCGTTCTTCAATCTCGGCCTGACGAACAAGGCGCTCAACGCGACCGGTGAGTCCCTGGCCGCCTTCAAGTCCGCGACGGCGATCAAGAAAGACTATACGAAAGCCTACATAGAGATAGCGCGGCTTCTCGACAGGAAGGGCGACGTGGACGGGGCCGTCTCGAACTACAAGACGGCCCTCGGCATTGAGCCCGGAAACGTGTCCGCGCTCAGGGAGATCGCGGCGGAGTACAGCAAGGCCGGGAAATTCACCGAGGCCGAGCGGTTCTTCCGGGAGGCCTTGACCCTCGGGTCGGACGACGCCCAGACAAACTACAACATGGCGACCGTGCAGCTTGAGCTCGGTAAACCGGCCCAGGCGATGGATTACGCGAAAAAGGCCGTTGACGCCGACTCGGGAAACGCCGTGTATCTGTATACGTATGGCCTCGCCGGGGAACGGAACGGGATGCCGGACGTTGCCCTCCAGCAGTACGCGAAGTCCGTTTCCGCCGACCCGAAATACATCAAGCCCCGCATCAATCTGGGAACCATGTACCTCGACGCGAAACGGGTCGACGCCGCGCTTACGCAGCTCAACGCGGCCTTCACGATCGACAAGGACAACTTCGAGGCGAACAACAATCTCGGCAAGGTGTACGGCCTCAAGGGCCAATTCGACAAGTCGGTCGAGCACTATGCCCGGGCGGTCGCCAAAAACCCGAAGGACTCGGAGGTTCGGGCGAATCTCGCGACGGCCTACATCAGCGCGAATCTTCCGGAGAAGGCCCGCGACACCTATGTTGACCTGATGAAGCTCGATCCCGGCAGGTGGGAAGCCTATCATGAACTCGGTAAGCTCTATATCCGGCTTGGGGACAAGGCAGCCGCGAAGTCGATCCTGGAGAGCCTTCTCAAGAAGAAACCCGATTACGAGGGCGCCGAGGAGGTTCGCTCCCTCCTCTCGACCCTGTAGCTCAGCTCCGGCGGATTCTCCTGAAAAGCTCCTCGCGGTCGATCATGACCCACAGGGGCCTTCCGTGCGGGCAGACCGGCTCTGCAAGGGCGAAGGCCCGTCGGGCGAGATCCTCGGCCGTCGATGCGTCAAGCGCGTCGCCGTCCTTGACCGCGGCGCGGCAGGCTATCGTCGCGTAGACGCGCGAGACGAGGGCCTCTGGCCCGGACCGGGCCGAAAGGATGTCCTCGCGAAGGTCTCGCGCCGTCCCGGTCCAGCGGGAGGGAACCGCGCTCGCGACCCAACAGCCGTCGCCCCCGTCCTCGAGCGTAAAGCCGGCCCGTTTCAGGGCCTCGAGATTTTCCGTCAAATAACGGTCTTCCTCATCGGACTCCGTGTCTATGCGGTATGGGACGAGCAGTTCCTGGACGCCGCCGGTATGGGCCATGAGCTCGTCGTACAGGATGCGCTCGTGCGCGGCGTGCTGGTCGATCAGGTATAGCGTGCCGCCCTTCTCGACGGCGAGGAAGGTTCCGAGCGCCTGCGCGAGGAAAAGGAAATCGCCGGATGGGGAGAAGGCCCCCTCGGAACGCGGAACGGTTGAATTCCCGCCGGAACCGATGGTGCCGGAGCGCGGCGCGGCTTCTGCAAGCCGGCTTGAATCAGGTTGGCGGGTTATCGGGGAAAACGGTGGCGCCGCGACGTCGGAGGCCGATTCCGGAAGCCCCTCCATGAGGCCGGGAAGGGCATCCTGACGATCGGCCCCGGCATAGTCATCCATTTCGCGCGTCAGGCTCGCGACGGCGTAATGCCTGAAGAAATCCCGGACCGAGGAGCTGACCGCGTGATGGATCGATGGTGCGTCGTGGAAGCGGACCTCGCGCTTCGCCGGATGGATGTTGAAGTCCACGAGTGAAGGATCGATATCGACGAAGAGGAGGGCGAAGGGATGTCCCCCGTTCGGGAAGTGCCCCTCGGCCCCGTACTCGAGGGCCTGGACGAGGGAGAACTCGTTGATGCGGCGGCCGTTCACGAAAATCATGAGATCCCTGCGGTCGGGGCGAACGACTTCCGGGCTTCCGAGGATCGCCGAAAAGGTGAACCCCGTTCCGCCGCCCGAGATCTCGTAGAAGAAGGCGGCGGGCTCCCGGGGATCGAGGGCGGCGAAGGCGCGCTCGAGAAGGGTTTCGGCGCGCGGGAAAACAAGGCGGGCCTTTCCGTCCACGGTGAGGCGGAATTCCCTGTCGGGCCAGGCGAGGGCCTTCTCGATCAGGGTTTGCCGGCACAGCGAGGTCTCGGCCGCCGGGCGCTTGAGAAACTGGCGACGCGCCGGAAAGTTCTCGAAGAGGCCCTCGATAAGCACTACCGTGCCCGCGGAAAGGCGCGCGGGCGAAATTCGCCCTTCCGAAAGCGACCAGGCGTTCCTTCCGTCCCTCGTCGTCGTGATTGCGAGCCGACTTACGGCGCTTATGGAGGAAAGGGCTTCCCCGCGAAAGCCGAGGGTCCTCAGGGAAAGAAGGTCGTCCTCGGCCGAGATCTTGCTGGTTGTATGGGTCTTCGTGCAGAGCGCGAGATCCTCGTGCGTCATGCCGGACCCGTTGTCGCTGACGCGAATCATCTCTATGCCCCCGCCGGCGATCTCGACCGCTATGCGGTCGGCGCCCGAATCGAGCGAGTTATCCACCAGTTCGCGCACGACGGCCGCAGGCCGGTCGATTACCTCCCCGGCCGCGATCTTTCGCGCAACCTCGGGGGGGAGTTCCCGAACGGGCATGAGGGGGCGCCGTACCCCGCCATCAGTTGCCATCGAGGTCCTGGCCGTCGAAGAGCCCCAGCTCGGGCTTGTCGTCCGGCTCCGACGGCTGGTTCATCAGTATCTGGATTTTTCCCTCGATCTTGTCGAGGTCTTTCTCCAGACCCCTGGCAAGCTTGATCCCTTCCTCGAAGCAGGCGAGCGCCGACTCGAGCGTAATCTCGGGATCGCGGATATCGTCGCTCATCTTTTCCAGCCTCTCGAGCCGTTCCTCGAATTGTTTCATGGTCTCGTCTCCTCCACGCGGGCAAGAATTATTCCCGTTTCGGGCATGATGCGAAGCCGCTTGTCGGCGGCGGCGCCGGCGGCCGAGCGGATCACGGCCCCGGTTTCATCGTCAATTACGATAGAGTACCCGCGGGCCAGTATGCCCCGGGGATTAGCCCCCTCGATCTTTTCGGCCAGGATAGAGACGCGATGGCGCGCGTCCCCGATGCGGCGGGACAGTCCCTCGAGAAGGGCTTCCTTGGCGTCGTCGAAGCGGAGGAGCAGGGGTTGCTCGATCCGCCTGAAACGGAGCTCAAGGGATTCCGGCGAGAACTGGGAGGCCATGAGGCGTATGCGCTCTATCCTCCCCGAGATACCCGACGCGAGAGCCTCCGCGGACGACGCGACTCGCGAGACGCAATCGGAGAGAAGGGGGCTGACGAGTTCCGCCGCGGCCGAAGGCGTAGGCGCGCGAAGATCGGCCGCGAGGTCGCACAGCGACCAGTCGATCTCGTGGCCCACGGCGCTGACGACGGGAATGGCCGAGGCCGCGACCGCCCTGACGAGACCCTCGTCGGAGAAGGGCAGGAGGTCCTCGAGCGAGCCGCCGCCCCTCCCGATGATGATCACGTCGCCCAGAGCATACAGGTTCGCGGTCTCGATCTGGCGGATGAGGGCGGCGGGCGCCTCGGCTCCCTGGACCGGGGCCGGCAGGACGACGACGTCGATGGAGGGATTGCGCCTTCGTATGATCTGGAGGATGTCCCGGACGGCTGCCCCGGTCGGGCTCGTCACGACGGCGATGCGTCGCGGGAAGAAGGGGATCGGCCGCTTCCTGTCCGGGTCGAAAAGCCCTTCCTCGGCGAGGCGGCGCTTCCGTTCCTCGAGAAGCCGGAGAATATCGCCGGAACCCGCAGGTTCCATGGAGTCGACGATGATCTGGTAGCTTCCACGGGCGCCGTATACCGAGACTGATCCCGTGGCGTGGACGAGCATGCCGTCCTTCGGCTCGAACGAAAGGTACCGGCTTTTTCCCCGAAACATCACGGCCGATATGGAGCTTGTCTCGTCTTTCAGGGTAAAATACAGATGGCCGGTGCTGGACGGGCGGCTGTTCGAGATCTCCCCCTCGACCGTCACGGAGGGAAAGGCCGTTTCCAGCAACTCCTTGATCATGGAGGTTATTTCGGTTATCCGCAGCGGTTTGAGGCCGGTCATGGGCAAAGACTATCATGGCGGGCAAGTTTCCTCAAGCTGACCGACGCGGTGCCGATACTGAAAGAAGAATGAAAACCCTCGTAGCCCTTTTCGCCGGAGAGATCACGCCCCTTGCCCTCGAACCCCTTTCCGGGGGACGGTCAGCCTTCGCGCGCGCCCTCGCCACTGCCGTAAGCCTTCCCTCCCATGACCGCGTGGTCGTATTCGCCTCGGAGCGACATCACAATGGATTTCGCTCGGCGCCGGTCGATGCCCTCAGGTCCCTGGCCGCGGGAATCGACGGATCAGTCGAGATAATCGTCGGGCCATCCTGGACCGCCTCGTCTTTCTTTTCACGGCTTTCATCGGAGAGCGAGGGTTTCGAGAACGTCATCCTCTACTGGGCCGATATGCCCTGCGTCGACGCGGCGTTTACAAGCCGCCTTATGGAGCGACACTCGCGTTACGCCGCGGAGTACACCTTCGCGGAGGGGTATCCGGCGGGTCTCGCCCCCGAGATACTCAACCGTGGCATATTGCCCGTGCTTGTCCGGCTTTCGGCCGGGGACGACGGCCCCATGACTCGGGATTCCGTGTTCGAGACGATCAAGAAAGACATTAATTCCTTCGACATCGAGACCGATCTTGCCCCGGTGGACCTCAGGCATCTTCGATTAAACCTTGCGTGCGACACCCGGCAGAATTTTCTCCTTTGCGAGGCCCTCGCCGGGATCGACGCCGGCAACTACGCGGCCCTCGCGGAGCAACGCTCTGGCCGTCTCAGGACGGTTCCCGCTTTCTATGCGGTACAGGTCGCCGGAGGCTGTCCCTTCGAGTGCGCCTTCTGCCCGTACCCGGCGTTCACGTCGAGCGGGAAGGGCCGCTCACCCGGGGTCCGGGCCTTTGAAAGGACGGACTTCATGCCCGCCGGCGATTTTGAGCGAATGGTCGAGAAGATCGCCGATTTCTCCGGCAACGCGACGGTCTCCCTCTCGCTCTGGGGCGAATGCTCCCGGCATCCCGACATCGTCAGGCTCGTTTCGTCGATCCTCGCCCATTCCGCTCTCTCGGTCCTGATCGAGACTACCGGGATAGGCTGGACCGATGAGTCTCTGAGAGGCATCGCGGAAGCCGCGCGAAAGGCGGGTCCGCGCTCGGACGGGAAAGACCCCGTTAACTGGATCGTTTCGCTCGACGCCGTAAGCGAGCAGCGGTACGCCTCGCTGCGTACTTCGCCAATAGGGTCATCGGCGCCCGGGGGTTCGCCCGTCGGCGGGCAGGCCACCTCGCCCAAAGACCTTTTCCGGACGGTCCTCGCGTTCGTGAACGCGGCCTCCGATCTGTTTCCGGGATCGGTATGGCCCCAGATGATGCGAATGAACGAAAACGAAGAGGAGCTCGAGGCCTTCTATCGGTTTTGGAAGGACAAGCTCGGCCGGGTGATCATACAGAAGCACGATCATTTTTGCGGGAGCATCGTCGACCGGCGCGTTGCGGATCTTTCGCCGCTTGGCAGGCATCCCTGCTGGCATCTCAAGCGGGATATGAGTATACTCATCGACGGAACCGTTCCCCTGTGCCGCGAGGACTTGTACGCGGCAAGGTCGATGGGAAACGCCATGACCGGCGAATTACCGGAAATTTGGAACGGCTTCCAGCCTGTGTACGAACAGCATGTAACATGCAACTACGAAGGAATGTGCGGAGCCTGCGATGAATTCTATACCTATAATTTTTAACGAGCGCAAAGTTCCTCACACGATAATCGGCGGGAAGGTGAAGAAGAGCGACGAGGACGACTCCCCCGTCACGGTGATTCTCCTCAACAGGGGCGGGCGATATTATCGCTCGTCGGTTTTCCAGAGCCTGGAGAAATCGGGCTTTACCTCGATTCTATCCGTGGAGCTTTCCAACGAGCCCTACGATATCGAAAATCTCTCGGTGCGCTTTCCGTCGGTCAAGTTCCTCGTGCCGATGGAGAAGGTCAGCATCGGCGAGATGATCAATACCGGCATGGCCGAGACGAATTCCCCCCTCGTGTTCGTCGTCTGGAACGACATGCGCGTGACCCCCTCGGGGGTATCGTCCCGCCTTCTCGACCGCCTTCGCGAGGAAGGCGTCCTTTGCGCCTCGCCCGTTTTGACGGGCCAAAAGATGGAGTCCCTGCCGGTCCAGATGGTGCCGGCCCTCAACCGCTCGTCGTTCCAGGTGGAGCCAATGCCCTGCTTCAGGGACGGCTCGCCGACCCTGTATCCCTTCGATTTCGCCGGGATCTACAATCGCGATAAATTCATACGACTCGGCGGTTTCGACCACACCATACAGAGCCCGTACTGGCAAAACCTTGATTTCGGCTTTCGCGCGCATCTATGGGGCGAGAGGATCGTCCTGTCGAGCGGCTTTCGCCTCGGTTACGACGGCGAGCCTCCAAGCGAGGACATAACGGCGAATTCCTCGTACCAGCGTTTTTTCCTGAAGAACCTGGCCCCGGTATTCCGCCGGGACGAGGCCTACCTGCCAGTCTCGCGATTTTTTCCCTACGCGTCAAAGTCCGGGACGGGAATATTTGAAGCCTGGGGCGATTTCCATTCCGTGCGCAGATGGATCGCGGTCAACCGCTTCCGGTTCACGAGGGACGCCGCTACGATGGTTCGCGAATGGGAGCCGTGCATACAATGACGTCCGTCATCCTTCAAGCCCGCCTTGACTCGACCCGGCTCCCGCGAAAGGCCCTATTGGATCTTTCGGGGAAACCGGTCGTCGTCCGTGTTATGGAATCCCTTGCCCGCGTAGGGGCCGACGCGTATATACTCGCCTGCGACGAGGCCTCGGGGCCGGAGCTCGCGCCCCTCGCGGATTCCTGCGGGTTCAGGTGCGTGACCGGACCCAAGGAGGATGTCCTCGCGAGATACTGCAAGGCCGTCACGGAAACCGGAACGACCACGGTGATCCGGGCGACCGGGGACAATCCCTTCGTATTCGCGGACGCAGCGGCCGAAAGCCTCAAGCGCTTCAACGAGCTTCAGGCGGGGTCAAATCCCGCGGATTACTTCACCTTTACCGGGATGCCGCACGGCGGCGGGGTAGAGGTCATTTCGGGCAAGAGGCTTCTCGAGGCCGCGGCCCTGACCGATTCTCCCTACGATCGGGAACACGTCGGGCCCGCCCTCTATAATCACGCCGACCGCTTTACGTGCGTGAGGGAACCGGCCCCGGCGCAATGGAACCATCCGAACGCCAGGATTACGATCGATACGGCCGAGGACTATGAGCGCGCCCAGTGCATGGCCCGATATCTTTGCGAGAGGGGCAAGGCTCTCCCCTCCGAGTCGGCCGACGTGCTTTCCGCATGGGACTACGCCGCCCGGCCGATCCTGCTCGTCCCTGCCGCGAGGCCAGGAACAGGCCATCTGGCCCGAGCCGCGAGCCTTGCCCGCTCCCTTTCGGAAACTCGCAGGGTGCTCGTCTGGATTCCCTCGCCCGGGGAGGCGTGCGTTCCCGAGACCCTGAAGCCGTTTCTCGTCGACGAGATTCCCTTATCATCGGCCCTCGTCGTCGCGGATCTGTTCCGTTCGTCGCCTTCGCTCATGGACCGACTCAGGTCCGTCGGCCCAGTCGTCTCCCTCGACGACGGGGGGAAGGGAAGGGACCGGGCAGATTACCTTTTGGACATCATCCCCGGGCTTCCCGGTTCCCTCTCGTCCCCGAACAGGACCGATCCCGCGCTTCTTGACCTTCCCAAAAATCGAAGAAGGGACCGTTCACGGAAGATAGAGAGGGTTCTCGTCTCGGCCGGGGGCGACAACGCGGCCGGGCTCGCGATCCCTGCGGCCTCCATACTCGCGCGCATATTCCCGGACGTTACGGTCATCAATCCCGCCCCGTCGCTCGTCGCGAAGGACAGTCCCGCAACCGCGGAATTGCCGCAGTCCCCGGAGGGCGCTTCGGCGGATGAGAGGTCCTATCGCGTCATCGGCCCCGTTCCCGATCTTCGCGAGCGGTTGTCGGACTATGATCTCGTGGTTACCCATTTCGGCTTTACCGCCTTCGAGGCCCTCGCCGCCGGCTGCAGGGTCCTGTTGTTTTCGCCGACCCGGTATCATTACCGGCTTGCCCGCGCATGGCGATTCCCCGCGCTCCCGCCGGACCGCCTGAGAACGGAAGACGTTCTCGCCCTCGTTCGGGGAGGCTTGCCGACCCCGAAGGTAATCGGTCCGGATACGGCCGCCGGGAGTCTTTCCCGCGAGATCGACAAGCTCGCCGAGGGGAGATCCCTTCCCTGTCCCCTGTGCGGGGAGGCCGTCTCGAGAACGGTTATTGCCCGGCACGCTGCAAGAACCGTCGTTCGCTGCGACGCGTGCGGGATGGTTCATCTCGGGTTTTTCCTGACGCAGCCTTCTGGGTACGGTCGATCGTATTTCTTCGAGGAATACCAAACCCAATACGGAAAAACCTATCTTGAGGATTTCAATTCGATCAAGGCCAGGGCCTTCGAGCGGCTTGCGTCCCTAGAGGCCGTCGTCAGGCGAAACCTGCCGTATCTTCGATCGGGGGACAAGACCGTGCTCGACGTCGGGTGCGCCTATGGGCCGTTCTTGGACGCCGCCCGGGAGAAAGGATGGACACCCTTCGGGACCGATATCTCGGAATCAGCGGTTGAGTACGTGCGGGATACATTGGGTATACCCGCGCTCCGGGCCGCTTTCCCCGCCCTCGAAGACGGGGCCCTCGTCGGGCTCTGCGGAACCGGCGGAGCCGATGGAACCGGCAGTCCGCGCAGGTTCGCCGCGATAACCCTCTGGTTCGTGATCGAGCATTTCCCCGACCTGGAGCCAGTCATCGAGCGGGCGCGGCAACTACTTGTTCCCGGCGGCATACTAGCGTTCTCCACGCCATCGGCGGCCGGAATCTCCGCCCGTTCAAACAGAGCCTCTTTTCTAGAGAGAAGCCCGAACGACCATTACACCGTCTGGGATCCCCGTCTTGTCAAGAAACAGCTTGCTCGATACGGCTTCGCCGTGAAGAGGATCGTGTCCACCGGGCACCATCCCGAGCGTTTCCCCCGATGCAAGGGCCTGCGCTCGCTCTCGCCGGCCTGGTATGTATTGCGCGCGATTAGCGGATTATTTTCCCTCGGGGATACCTTCGAGGTTTACGCCGTCCGGAACGGCCGTTTGGAGGACGCGGAATGAGTAAACGGCTGTTGATGCTCGGGGCGGGAATTATGCAGGGCGTCGCGATACGAAACGCGAAGTCCCGGGGCTGGGAGGTCATCGTCGTCGACGGAAATCCGCGCGCTCCCTGCGCAGGCCTCGCCGACAGATTCGAGCCAATCGATTTAAAGGATTCCCCGTCCCTCGTGAGGTTCGCCCTTTCGTTGAAGGAAGAGGGAGGGCTTGACGGCGTGTTTACCGCCGCGACCGATTTTTCCCTTTCCGTCGCGAAGATAGCGGAGGCCTGCGGACTGCCGGGCCACGGCGTCGAGGCCGCCGCCAACGCCTCGGACAAGCTCCTCATGCGCCGGCGTTTCGCCGAGCGCGGGGTTCCTTCCCCGGCCTTCATCGGGATTGACCGGGCATCGGCCGACGGGGCCGAGGGCCTTCTCTCGGACGCGGGTATCACGTTTCCCCTCGTCGTGAAGCCGGTCGACAATATGGGGGCGAGGGGCTGCAGAAAGGTTTCGGCCCGGGGCGAACTGGGCGCGGCACTGGACGAGGCGATCGGGTATTCGCGCTCGGGCATGGCTATCGTCGAGGAGTATATGGACGGACCCGAGTTTTCCCTTGAGGCCCTCGTGTTCGACGGCGAGTTCCACATGACGGGCTTCGCCGACCGCCATATCTTCTTCCCCCCGTTTTTCATCGAGATGGGCCATACGATACCGTCGGGGGTCGATCCCCGGACCATGCGCGAGATTATAGAGGTCTTCCGGCGCGGGGCTGAGGCGCTCGGCCTTTCCCACGGTGCGGCCAAGGGAGACCTCAAGCTGACGAAGAGGGGTCCAATGGTAGGCGAGATCGCCGGCCGGCTTTCCGGCGGGTACATGTCGGGATGGACCTTTCCGTACTCGTCCGGGATCGATTTGACCGGAGCCGCCCTTGACCTTGCCGTCGGCGATCGGCCCATAAGCCTTGATCCCGTAAATTCCCTTGTATGCGCGGAGCGCGCCTGGATCTCGATCCCGGGGAGGGTCGCGTCCGTTACGGGCTACGAGTCCGCCAGGTCTGTCCCGGGCGTCAGGGACGTATTTCCCCGCGCGGAGAAAGGGGACCGCGTGGTCTTTCCGCGGAACAACGTCGAGAAATGCGGTAACTGTCTCGCGGTCGCCGAAGACCGCGATGAGGCCTGTTTCGCCGCCGAAGAGGCGTGTCGCCGGGTTTTCATCCGGCTCGAGGCCAATGATCCGGAAACGGACGCCTTTCTTCGGGTCGGGGACCGGAACGAGTCCGGGCAGAACGGGAATCCACCCTCTGCCTTCGAGATCGGCCGGGATGTACTTGACGCGGGCAAGACTGGTTTTTCGGAAGAGTCGATTGGAACCGCGCGGCTTCCCGTGCCGTCCAATCTTGTTGATTATCTCGATACGAGCAAGGACTGGCAGGGCAGGACACTCAGGGATGCGATCGTCGCGGCCCTGACCGTGGAACCGGCCCTGGTCACCCAGTTGGCGAATACCGGCTCAACGGTCGCGATGAACTGCTGGAGGGCCTTGCTCAGAGGCGGAATTCAGGGGATAGTGTACGCCTATGACTGCCAGCGTACGTAAAACCAGCCTGTCCAGGGCAGCTGCCGCGATCATCCTCATCTTCATGCTGACCGCCCTTCACGCTCAGGGTGGGCCTTCGGGCGCGGCCTCCAAAGATACCGTCCTTTCCCTTACGGATCTTTCAAAGCGTCTTGATTGCCAGGTGTTTTGGGATCCCCTGAGCGGGGTCGTTACCCTGCAAAAAAACGGGCATCTGGTCAATTTCCGCGCGGGAGAGCGACTGGTCATCTTCGATTATGACGAGTATGCCCTTCTCGACGCCCCCGTCGTGGACGCAAACGGCATCAAGATCACGGGGTCGTTCCTCGGCAGGGTTTCCTCGTTCTTCGATACGCTTCCGCCTCCCGTCTCGTACCGCGTCGGGGCTATATTGATAGACCCCGGTCACGGCGGCCGCGATCCCGGAGCCGTGGGCAAGATCGTCAAGAACGGAAAAACGATCGTCCTGAGGGAAAAAGACATCGTATTGAAGGTCGCCCGAGATCTTCATGACCGGCTCGTGACGGCGTATCCGGACAAAAAGATATTGATGACCCGTTCGGGCGATACCTTCCCGAGCCTCGAGGAACGGGTCGATATGGCAAACTCCCTGAAGCTCGGGCCCCATGAAGCGATCCTCTACATATCGATTCACGCCAACTCCGCCTTCAATAAAAGCTCTTCCGGCTTCGAGGTATGGTACCTGACCCCGGATTACAGGCGCACGGTTATCGACAAAACCGGTGAAGAATCGAACGAGATTCTGCCAATACTCAATTCCATGATGGAAGAGGAATTCACGACAGAAAGCATACTTATCGCGAAGAGCATCATGGACAGCCTCGATTCCAGGATTGGCAAACAGAGCCATAACCGCGGATTAAAGGAAGAGTCCTGGTTTGTTGTGCGAAACGCGCGTATGCCGAGCGTTCTCGTCGAGTTGGGTTTTGTCAGCAATCCGGACGAGGCCCGGTTATTGGCCGATGACGACTACTTGAAGAAGTGTTCTGACGGAATATATAATGGCCTGTCGGTTTTTATCGGCCATTTTGAAGGTTCCAGGGGATTTACGGGTAAACAATGAATAAAGTCTATACCTACTTGCGCAACACGGGATCAAAACTTAAAGAAACGCATCCCGTTGTTCAGGGCATCGCGTTTTCAGCCTGCTGTCTCATCCTGTTTCTGGTATTTATCTCCATTATCTTCACTTCACCTCATCGTAGACATCTTTTTTTCTTCCCGGCAGGGCCAACGTTTACCGCAAGAACCGAAATCAGGTATTTACCGTCGGTAAAAGGACAGGACACGCGGCTTGAGCTGTTTGTACGGGAGCTGTGTATGGGACCGATAGATCCTGCATACTCTGCTCTTTTTGACAGGGCGGTTCGTCCTCTCCGGTGTTTTATCCGGGATGACCGGGCATACATCGATCTTTCCCCGGAAGCCGAGGATTATCTGGCCTCCGGTGTCCCCCCCGAGACGGCTTTCAAGTATTTTAAAAAAAATGTTTTTACAAATTTCAGAAATGTTGATATGATCTACATATATATAAAGGGTATTGAGGTATACAGTAGCGATACTGGCGTCACCGCTTCGACGGAAAAATAAAAAGCGTTGACAAAAGGTATTTCTTCCGTATACTTAGAACGTGACAGGGCTACAATACGTGCATTTTAAAGGAGCTTTGAATGAAAAGGAGATTCATACTTGTTGCGATTGCGCTACTTTTGGTAAGTGCGTTCGCAATGGCTGAGGAAGGGATCCTTATCGATTTCGCCAAGCTGAACGCGGACATCATCGCAGGTCCGGACGGCAAGATGACACAGAATCGCAGAACAATAATGGATTATTCCAATGTCGCCGGTGCGTCTTTTACCACTGAACAGAAGGCTTTGATGCGAACCTCACTTGCCATTGGCAACTGGGAAGTAGCTCTCAACTCTTCTGCGAGGAACGTAACCAGCGTTTCCGTTTCCGGAGCACGTGCCGCGCCGGTCAGTCAGAATGCAAAGAATTTCGCAGGGCAGACCGTTCTTGGCGTTCGCGTCAATTTCCCGAACTGGAACAGCAACGCGAATGCGGTGATCAAACCCTCGTTTGAAATCCCGAGCTACGAGCCGATGGCCCAGGTTGGAGATGACGGCGTCGTTCAGGAACCCACTGCAGAAGACAAGGCAACCGGGATTTCCCGCTTTGAAGACGGTTTTGGCGTTATCAAGAACGTCGGCGTCGTGAAGTCGATCGCGGTTAATACCTACGGAATGAACTTCCCCCATGGACTCTATGTTCTCATGAAGGATGCGAATAACGAGGAACGCCGCTATTTCATGGGCTTTCTCCAGTTCGACGGATGGCGCGAGATTACCTGGCAGAATCCCGAGTACGTTTCCGAAGTACGTACCCGCGAAGTTCGCCTCTATCCCGCCTATCCCACCGCGTTCCCCTATCAGAAGTTTGTCGGCTTTATGGTTACCCGTGATGCCGCTCATGATGGTGGAGACTTCGTCGCATACTTCAAGGACGTGAAGCTTATCTATGATAAGGCTGTGCTCAACACCGTTCGTGACTTTGAAGACGAAGACCTTTGGGGTATCCATACCAAGAAAGAGAACGAGCGCAAGCAGCTTGAGGTTAACCGCTTTGGCGGCGTCCAGGTTCTTCGCTTCCTCGAGCAGGAGAAGATGGCAACCGAGAAGGGATTCACTCCCTCCGAAGGTGCACAAAACGCCGGCGAGAAGAAAGCAGAACCCGCACCCGCTCAGTAATCGGTGCGTGAGTGCCAGAAAAGGGACCTTCGGGTCCCTTTTTTTTTATGAAAAGGATATAATTGCAAAGATCAGTGATTTTTGCATGAGGCTCGAAAGGACAGGAAGAGTGGAAAGCGAGTCGAGAAGTGTCAGAAAGAAGCGGGAATTAAAACAACACATACTGGAAGTGTGCGAGCAGCTTTTTGTATTCGAGAAAAGTTTCGAGAATGTTACTATGCGCGAGATTGCGCGTCGGGCCGAGGTAAGTGTTGGTTCCCTGTATCTGTATTACAAGACAAAAGAAGATATTCTGTCGACTATAATTGCCGTTTTTTTGCAGAGACATGTAGACAAGATCAGGATACTCCTTGCCGGGAAACAATCAGGGGTGGAAAAATTGAAGGCCATGTTGGACTATTTCGGCGAAATGTCCATAGACCCCTATGTTGCGGTATTTACACGCATTCAGATTACCTATTCCACACTACCCAAGATGTTAGTATCGGATGCTTCAAAAAGCACAATAACTTTATTGGGTGAATTGGTCGATCAGGTAGAGGAAATATTATCGGAAGGACAGAAGGACGGTACCCTGTTTCTGGCTGATTCGCCGAAGATAGCTGCAAGCGCCCTGATGCGGCTGATTATCTCCCTGTTTATGAGTGCGGGTATGCTCCAGACGGAACTGATACCGATTCCATCGGAGGTAGTGGACCCAAGCCCGGCAGGATACTTTCTGATTCTGGAAAAATACCTTTTACGCAGTTTTTTACCCTGATTTTGTAGCTTTATTATTGACTCTTGCCGTGATTTCTACTATCTTAAAATGAACAATGTTCATATAATGAACAACGTTCAATTATATTTAGATGCTTTCCGTCAACTGCGGAAAAAATGTCTGGAGGGCTTGTCATGAGAAATACGGGTTTGATGTTTTTAATTACATCTTTGTTATTGTTTACCGGGTGCTCCGGCAAAACAACGGCTATTGACTCCAAAAATATGGATCAACTGCAAAAAGAAAATGGCGTTCCCGTGCATGTTCGATCGCTTGCAAAACGACCTTTTTCAGTATACCTGAAGTATCCCGCAGAATTTCGCGCAAAACGCCAGTCTACCGCCTATGCAAAGATTCCTGACATAGTCAGAAAGGTCTCGGTCAAGGTCGGTGACCGCGTGGAGCGGGATCAGGTAATCATTGTCTTTTCCGAGGATAATGTCTCGTATCAGCAGGCAAAACTGGGTTTTGAAAGTGCACAGGCTGCGTTTAACCGCGTCAAATCGCTTTATACCGATGCCGGGGTTTCCAAACAGGATTATGACAATGCGCGTACGCAGTTCGAGATGGCGAGGGAAGGATACAAGTCGACGAGCGAGCTGATACGCATAAAGGCCCCCATCGACGGGACCATTACCCAATTGAATGTCCAGACCTCGTCAAACGTATCGCCGGGTATGCCCCTGTTTACCGTATCGAACAATGACGGTTTCGAAGCCCAATTTTTTGTAACGGCCGACGAAATCGACGAGATCAGGACGGGGGCCAGGGCAATTATCGAAAACAGGAAAGAAAGGATCGAGGGGAGCGTTACCGAGATATCCCTTATCATGGATCCGGTACGACGGGCCTTTCCCGTACGGGCGTCTTTCGCCGGAAAACCGAAAACCCTCGTCAGCGGTATGAGCGTCGATGTTACCGTCGAGACCTACAAGAACGACAAGGCGATCGTGGTCGAGAGACACGAAATGCAACGGAAGCAGGATTCATGGGTTGCGTATGTCCAGAATGGCACTAATGCCGAGGCAAGGATAGTATCTACAAAACGCACTCAGGGCTTTTCTTATGAGATTTCGGAGGGTCTGAAGGAAGGTGATAACCTGATAACGGACGGAGTGCAGAACCTTACGAATGGAGAGTTGATCCAGGTCGTCGAACAGACCGGATTGGTTCTGGGAGAATGACAAGATGAACATAGTCGATCTCTCCATAAAAAGGCCCATCATGATGTCGATGGGCCTCATAGCGCTCGTGCTGTTCGGCATCCTTTCCTATTTCAGTCTGCCGGTAAGCCTGTTTCCGAATATGTCGGTCCCGTACGTAACGGTACAGACCATCTATGCCGGAGCGAGTCCCGAGGTCATAGAAACCCAGATTTCAAAAGAAGTCGAAGATCAGGTTTCGTCGATCAGCGGCCTTGAAAATATAACTTCATATTCAATGGACAACGTGTCTATCGTGCTTGTCGAGTTCAAATACGGAATCGACGAAAACATCGCGCTGCAGAACGTCAAGGACAAGATTGAAGCCATCAGCGCCGAGTTTCCCGACGAGGCAGACAAGCCAGTCATAACCAAGATTGATATTTCGAGCGCAATGCCGGTCATGAACATCGTCATGGAAGGCGAGATGTCGCCGACAGAGCTCTATGCCTTTGCGACCAATGATGTCAGCGAACGTTTTGCCCAAATCGATGGCGTTGGAAACGTCACAGTCTCGGGCGGACAGGAACGTGAAATCCGCGTGGACATGAGCCGCTCGACCGTGTATGAGCGCGCGATACCGGTTCTCCAGATAAGCGGGATTCTCTCCGCTGCAAACGTTGATATTCCGGGAGGAAATTTCAACTACGCAAGTCGGGATGTTCCCGTCAGGCTCAAGGGTGAATTCTCGAGTATTGAGGAGATAGAGAACCTTGACGTTCCCACGAGGAACGGGACCTTCAAGCTCAGGCAACTCGCGGATGTACGGGACACAACCAGGATTGCACGCGAGCGCACGATTCTGGTTGACAAAAAAAGGGGAACCAGAAACGAGAACGCCGTTCTGTTGAGCATCGTGAAAAACCCGAGCGCAAATACCATTACCGTCGTCGAAGGCGTAACGGCGCAAATATCCGAGATCGAAAAAGCCTCGGGCGGGCGTGTAAGCATGAAGGTCGTCAAGGAAGACGCAACGTATGTTCGCGATTCCGTCAATGATACCCTTTCGAATGTGTATCTCGGAATTATCTTTACGGGTATTGTGCTTCTCTTCTTTCTTCATGATCTGCGGTCGACGCTCATTGTCGCCGTTGCCATGCCGTTCTCCATCATCTCGACCTTTCTCGTCATGAAAGCAATGGGCTTGGGCCTCAATATGCTTTCGTTGATGGGACTTTCGTCGGCGACGGGAACCCTTGTTGCGAACTCGGTGGTCGTTCTCGAGAATATTTTCCGGTACAAGGAAATGGGCCATAACCGGATCGAATCGGCCTCGAAGGGAACGAAGGAAGTAATTATTGCCGTCTTTGCCTCGACACTAACCAACGTCGCGGTATTTATCCCGCTCGGAAGCATATCGGGCGTCATGGGTGTCTTCATGAAAAACTTCTCGTGGACAGTGGTTATTTCGACTATCTTCTCGATCGTCGTGTCCTTTACGCTGACCCCGATGCTTGCCTCATTCATCCTCCCTGAAAAGGTAAAGAAAGAGGGTAAGCTGAGCCTCCGGATCGAAGCGATGTTCAAGAAATGGGAAGTGGCTTACGGCAAGTTGATCAGTGCCCTTCTCAAGAACAGAAAGAGAAGCGCGATTGCAATCGCAACTACTGTCGTCATCTTCGTTATATCGATCGGTCTGTTTTCTTTGATACAATTCGAGCTTATTCCGGAAACTGACGGCGGAAAGATACAGGTATCCGTCGAGCTTCCACAGGGAAGCGATCTCGGGAAAACGGCAGCCGTTCTCGCCGAGATCGAAAAGCGCCTTGCGGGGTATGACGAGGTTGAATCCCTCCTTACCACGCTCGGTTCAATGGGCAGCCTTGATGTTGACGTGAGCGTCGCCCAGATGGACGTTTTTCTAACACCAAAGAAAGAACGTAAACGAAGCCATAACGAACTTGCCGCCGACATGACTCGTTTGCTTTCGGATATCCCCGGGGCAAAGATACGAATCACCGGCATATCGGAACTTTCGGTCGGGAGTCAAACCTCCTCGGATATGGATCTATACCTCAAAGGTCCTGATGGCGAAGTGTTGAAGGATCTTTCGACACAGATAATCGACGGCATGAATGCCGTACCAGGCATCACGAACGCATCATCCAGCTCAAAGGCGGTCAAGCAGGAGCTTGTGTTCCGTCCGGACCGAAAACAGGTGTCGAATGACGGAATCACGGTGCAAGCCCTCGCGCTTACGCTTCGCGCCGCCGTCGAAGGCTTTATCGCGACGAGCTACAAGGAAAGTGGAGAGGAATACGATGTACGCGTGTCCATCATGGGATCGTCTCTGACTGACATAGAGGATATCCGCAACATACCGGTCGTTTCGAATGCAGGGGTATTCCCGCTGTCCCGGTATGCGGACGTGAGTTTCGAGGATGGCAGCAACAAGATCATTCGCACGAACAAGGTCAGGACAATCCAGATTACTGCGGATATGCTTCCCGGCTACACGGCAGGCAATGCGCTGACAACAGTATTCGAGAAGGTCGACGAGCTTGATCTGCCCGAAGGCTATACCCTTGCGCAAGCCGGTACAACCGAGATGCTGAGCAATACGGCTCGCGATATGGCGATTGCCTTCGCAATCGCAGTCATTCTTGTGTACATGGTATTGGCTGCGACACTGGAAAGTTTGACGCAGCCGCTTTTCATCCTCGCGACCGTTCCCTTGTCGATCATAGGCGTTGTATTCCTGGCCCTCGGGACCGGAACCGTATTAAACATGGTCGGCATGATCGGCATCATCATGCTCGTAGGCATCGTCGTCAACAACGCGATTCTGATACTTGATTACTACAACCAGCTCCGGAACAGCGGTGCGGAGATACGCAAGGCACTCGTAGACGCGTGCACCGCGAAGCTCAAACCTGTACTGATGAGCAACATCGCGATCATCCTCGGGATGCTCCCGATGGCGATGGGTATCGGTGCATCGGGCGCCGAATTACGGCAGACCATGGGAGTCGTCATGATAGGTGGTATCGTATCGTCTACAATTCTCACGCTGTTCATCATCCCGGCACTCGAGTTTATAGTCGACAAGGGAAAAAAGCGACATGTAATGGCAAAGAAAATGTCGGACAGGAAGGCACCAGCAAAGAAAATTGCAAAGGAAACAATATGAAACGGATACGAATCATGCTTCCGCTTCTTGCGATCGCAATCGCCGCCTCCGGTACAGGCCTTGTAGCGGAGGACTATACCCTGGAGACGTATCTGCAGAGGGTCGAAGCAGAAAACCCCGATTTGGCTCTATCACGAAGAAATGGTACGATAGCCGCCGAGACGGAAAAGCAGGCTCGTTCAGCACTACTCCCGATGGTGGCGGCTTCGGCGGGTTACAACAGAAATATTCTCGACATCGAAAAGCCCACGGCAGTAGCGTCCCTTCCAACGGGAGGGCCGCTGATATGGCAGGATGTGGACCAGAACATGGATAACGAACTCACGATCGGACTCGCTCTCCGGCAAAAGATATTCAGCGCAGAGTCCATCGCGAGGTATAAACAGGCGCAGAAAAACTCCGACATCCAGTTGGCGGTAACGGGTTATACCAGAGCGCATATCCTGACGGCTGCCAAAAAATTGTATGCACAGGTACAACTTGCGCAAGGGCTGTACGAAGTCCGTCTTGATGCCGGGAATACCGCCGAGCAGGTGTACCGGAACGTCGAGCGCAAATTCAGCGCCGGTTCAGTCGCAGAGCTTGAATTGAGGATTGCGGAAGTGGAATGGAAGAAGGCAATTCTCGCTACCGCAGAGGCAAAGAAGAATTCCGAACTCGCGATGATGGCGTTCAAGACCCTCGCAGGGCTTCCGATGGAGAGTGACGTCAGGCTCGTCGAGAACTTTACCGAACTTCCGGAACTCCCCGCGCTTCCCGCGATTGACGAGGTGCTCTCGAAACGGTCTGACTATCGCGCACAGCTGATGGCGGATGAAATCGCCTCGATATCACAGAAGGCAGCGTATGCTACTTTCCTTCCGGAGATAACCGGAAGCATTTCCTGTGCCTTGGGAAAATATGGCAATGACTCGGGATTTGATGAGTATTCCTATGAAGCAATGATCGTCGGCCTTAACGTGACCATGCCACTTTATACAGGAGGGTATCGATTCTCGTTGATAGAGACGGCAAGGCTTCAAAAGGAGCAATCAGCTATCCGCATACAGCAGAAGCAGGACGAAATTCTGAAGGATATTATGGTTATACGACTTCGCATGGAAGAGGCAAAGGAAGGTATCGAGTCCGCCAGGGCTATGGAGGCTGCAGCCCTTCGGGCGGCAGCGCTCGCCCGGTCCGCCTTCGACAGTGGCCTCGGCACGAGGCTTTCCGTGTCGGAGGCGAATACGAACCTTTCCGGCGCGCGGCTCAACCTTCAAAACGCCATCTATTCTTACCGAGCGGCATGGCATGACTGGGAATTTGCAACCGGACAATTCGAGTAAGGAGAAAGAAAACGGGGCCTTGCGTGCCCCTTTTTTTGTTGATTATGCAGGGTATCGCGGGTATACTGTCCCCATGTCCAACAAGGTGAAATCGGCCCCCTGGCTCCCTAACAGGGAGCTTCTTGAGCGACAGTACGGGGAATATCTACCTTCCTTTGAAACGCTTCTGCAACGCCTTGACGCCCATCTGAAGGCGTGTATCACGGTTCCCTCGGCGAATTATAAATGCAGGGTTAAGGGATTCAACAGCTATTATCGAAAATTACTCAGGACCATGTCGGCGGAGGGCGCGAATACAACCGGCTTCCCGGTTATTACCGACATCATTGGCGTCAGGATAGTCTGCGCCTTTCTGCAGGATCTGGTTCAGGTTGAACGAAATCTCCAGGACTGTTTTACCGTGCTCGAGGTTGAAAGAAAGGGTGCGGACCGCACCTTCCGCGAATTCGGCTATGAATCGACTCACATACTCCTTGCAATCCCCCAGGACCTCAAGAAGGATATTGAACTTCCCAAGGGCCTGATATTTGAAATACAGGTCAGGACGATACTCCAGGACGCCTGGGCGGAAGTAGAGCATGAGCTTGTCTATAAATCGGAGTTTTCGCCCTTTGACCTGCCGCTGAAACGCAAACTCGCATCTATCAACGCGAGCCTCAGCCTTGCCGATATCATCTTCCAGGAAATTCGCGATTATCAAAATAAACTGAACCGGGAACTCGACAAACGCCGGGGCAGTTTTTACCAAAAGGCCGATATTCTTTCCGATCTCAACCTTGCGGTGGCCAAGGAAGAGACAAAGGAACTCCAGTCGGGGCTCGACGGAGCCGCCTCTCCCTATGTGCCCGGAACTATCGACGACATGATACTTGACGCAATAGAGGCCCATAATAACGGAAATCTGGAACGCGCGAGCATGATATATACGCGGATTATCGAGGCAAAACCCAATGATACCGTCCTTTCCGTCATTTACAAGCATCGCGGAATGGCGTACTTCGCGCAGTCCCAATACGAAATGGCCCTTGAGGATTTCCGGAGCAGCGCCTCGGCGAAACCGGACAGCTTCAGAGCGTATTATTATATCGGTATCGTATTGAGCATGATGGGAAGAGAGGACGAGACTATCGAAAACTTTTCGAAGTCGCTTGAGCTTAATCCCTATCAAACATACGTTTATTTTCGCAGAGCTCAATCGTATTACCATCAGGGAATGTACACCGAGGCCCTTACCGATCTCGACAAGGCCGTTTCGCTCGGATACAACAAGGAAGACGAAAAGAAACTCAGGTTCATGATCGCGTCCAGACTTGACTTGTCCTGACAAGTCTTGACACGAGGGCCCTCGTTTGCTATAAGTTAATACCGTTGCGGAAACGTAACAGGCGGCCTATGGCTGATGTCTCCTTCGTCTAGTGGTTAGGACATCGGGTTTTCATCCCGACAACAGGGGTTCAATTCCCCTAGGAGATGCTCCCGTCCGAAAGGGCAACAAGGGTAAGGATAATGGTCCTTACCCTTTTTTTTCTGTCCGGAAGAGGTCAATGCATGACTGATATCGAATCAAGGCTGTCCCCGGGCGCGAGGGAGTATATCAGGGAATCAATTTCCTCCGCGGGAGGGAACGAAGTCTTTTTTGTCGGGATACTCGACCGTGAAGGACTCGTTACAGAGGTAACGACTGTCGCCCGCGGCCATGATTCCGCCGTTCCCGTCATATCCTCTGCTCTCGAAAACGCGGAAGTCCTCATCCATAACCATCCTTCCGGCAATTTGACGCCAAGCGACGCGGATCTTTCAATCGCATCGCAGGTGTCGGAATCGGGCCTGGGTTTTTACATTGTAAGCAACGCTGTGGACGGGATATACGCCGTTGTGGAACCGGTGCTCAGAAAGGAAAAAGTCCGACTCGACGAGACGGAGATTTCCGGATTGCTCGACGAAACGGGCCCGCTTGCGTCTTTTTCCGGAACCTACGAGGTTCGGCCGGCCCAGCTTGCCCTTGCGGCGGCAATCGCCCGGGCTTTCAACGACGATGGCATCGGGGTCTTCGAGGCAGGTACCGGAGTCGGAAAGAGCTTTGCATACCTTTTGCCCGCCATGGTCTGGGCTCTCGACAACAAGGACCGGGTTATCATATCGACGCAAACCATCAACCTCCAGCAGCAGCTGATCGAGAAAGACATCCCGGTCGCCCAGAGCATAATCGGGAGGCCGGTCAAGGCCGTTCTCATGAAGGGCAGGCAGAACTACGTTTGCCGCCGTCGCCTCGCGGAGGCGCTGCAGGAACGGGACCTTTTCGACGACGAGGAAGGGGAGCTTGCGCGAATCGCAGAATGGGTCGGGACGACCGACGACGGCAGCCGTTCGGACCTTTCCTTCATGCCGAAGGAGTCTGTCTGGTCGCGGATAAACTCGGAATCGGACGCCTGCATGGGTATGCGATGCTCCTTTCACGAGAAATGCTTTGTCATGGCGGTTCGCCGGGAAGCAGCGTCTGCCTCAATCCTCGTCGTAAACCATCACCTGCTGTTCGCGGATCTCGAGGCAAGGATGATGGGCGCCGGCTATGACGATACCGCCGTCCTTCCGCCGTTTCACCATATCATCTTCGACGAAGCCCACGCGATCGAAGCCGCCGCGACCAGTTTTTTTTCCGAATACTTTACGCGATTCCGCCTCAACAAGCAGCTTTCGATATTCTATCGTGTAAGGCGCAGTTCCATCGGAGGGCATCTTGTTGAGCTCGAGCGCCTGTCTTCGGCGGGGGGAGAGGTTCAGAGTTGTCTGGCGACGATACAGGACGTCAAGGCGACCTTCGCCGAGCTCGAGGACGTTGCACTTTTATTGATGGGTGGAGAATCCTCCTGGAGGCTGTCTGCCAGAACCGCGTCCTCCTCCGGTGCCGTTCTTGAAAAGATGGGAGCCCTCAGGGCAAAGCTCGCAGAGCTGGCGGGCCTCGTCCGGAATATCCTTGAGGGTATCGCCGAGGAAGATCAGGACAATCCGGTCGTCTGGGAATCGAAGTTCGCCCTTCGCCGCCTCGAGTTTATCGGGATGCTTTGCCTTCATTTCAACGAATGGAGCGAACGGCCGGAATCTGTTTTCTGGCTTGAAAAAAACAGGCTTACCCCGAGAAGCGGGCGCTCCTCCGGCAAGGAAGGAGTCTGGTATCCCCGTTTCGTGCAAACCCCGCTTTCCATCGCCCAAATGATGAAAGAGGGTGTTTTCGAGCCCTTTAAAACCGTCGTTTGCACCTCGGCTACCCTCAGAATCGCCCAAAGTTTCGATTACTGGATGAAACGTACCGGAGTCGATCAGATTGAGGAAGAGCGCGTCCTTTCGGGGGCCTTCGAGTCTCCGTTTCCGTATAAAAAAAACGTTCTCCTGGCGATTCCGGATTCCGGTCCCCTGCCGGACGAGGAAGGCTTTCAGGAATACGTGACCAACTCCGTCGTTTCACTGCTCCAGGCTTCCGGCGGCCATTCGCTCGTTCTTTTTACATCCTATGAATTGCTTCGCGCCGCCTGCGACCTCGCGAGGTCGGTCCTCTCGCCGCTCGGGATGAACATACTCAAGCAGGGGGACGACGACCGGTCGCGGCTTCTGGAGGTCTTTCGCGAAGATGAGGCAAGCGTTCTTTTCGCCACCGATTCGTTCTGGGAAGGGGTGGACGCTCCCGGCGATGCCCTTCTTCATGTTATAATCGCCAAGCTGCCATTCCGGGTTCCAAACGATCCCGTTCTTTCCGCCCGCTCCGAGGCGATCGAGCTTCGCGGAGGAAACCCGTTTATGGAATTGAGCCTGCCGGACGCGGTGATGCGCTTCAGGCAGGGGTTTGGCCGACTGATGCGGAGAAAGACCGATCGCGGGGTCGTGACGGTTCTCGACAGACGGGTAGTGACGAAACGGTATGGCAGACTTTTCCTTGACAGCCTGCCAGAGACGCAACAGTGTCATGCGCCGCTTCCGGAGATTTTGCTTCGTATTGAACGTTTCCTGTATAGGTGATAATGGAGGCTTCCCTTATGGGATCTTTTTTTATTCTGATAAGGTTGTGTATCATCATGTCGGGCCTGGCCGTTTCCTTGGGATGGATAGGTTTCGTGAACCGTATTGCCTACGGTTTCAGCCATAACCTGAGCCTGATGGTCAATCGCAGGATTACAACCATATACATCCGCAGGATTTTCGCCCTGTTATCGACCTACATGGATTTCCGTGTTGCTCCCGAATATGACCTGGTGGATTCACTTCCGGACCAATATCTGATTCTCTCAAATCATCAAAGTCTTCTCGATATTCCGCTTTTCATGCGCTATCTGGGCGGACCCCGACTCAGGTTCATCGCAAAGGACGAACTCGGCAAGCACGTTCCCTGCGTCTCCCTCATTTTGCGGTCCGACGGCCATTGTCTCGTCCCCCGCATGGGGAGTCCTTCCCGCGCGATGAAGTCGATGGATAAATTTGCCGTCAAGGTGATGGAAAATAACTGGATACCGGTTATCTTTCCGGAGGGAACCCGTTCTAAAGACGGGGTTCTCGGAACCTTTCATGCCGCGGGATTCAGAAGAATGATGGACAGGGCCCCCATGCCGGTAGCGGTGTGCGCGATTGACGGCGGGTGGCGTACGAGTTCCCTGAAAGGACTCTCCCGCGATCTGCGGGGCGGTTTATACCGGATCAAGATCCTGCGGATATATCCTGCGCCCACCACGAAGGCGGAACAGATGAGGGTCGTGGAAGAAGGAAAGGCGCTTATTCAGGGGCAGATTGATTCATGGAGAGGCGAGGGTACTACCGACAGGTAAACCTGACAGCAACAACCCTGCAGCCCGGTTGTGGGGGGTAATCCCGCTGTAAAATAAAAAAAAGGAACCCGCCAGGGGTTCCTTTTCCGACTGTCTGGCCTTGTTCAAGGCGGTTATTATTTGAAGTCCTTCGGACGGCGTTCGGTACGTTTGCACTTTCCGCATTCCGCAACATTCTTCAGTTTTCCGCTTTCAAACAGGGTTTTCATCACTACCTCGCCGCCACAGGGACAAACAAACTTGTGCGTTGTCACCGAGGTACGAGAGTTCTTACTGGCTCCACCCATCTGCATTCTCCTGAAAACAAGATATAGGACAAGAATATAGAAATCCCCGCCATATGTCAAGCAAACGCGGCGAATGGCGCGGTTTTCCATCTTTGGGCAATTGTTCGCCCGAACGTATTGACGCATGATCGGTCTTTTGTTATTCTAAGGGACAGTTTTATTTCGGGGGTTCCCTTTGGCAGTAAAGAATGCGTCTGCAGTCAAGAGACACAAGCAGAGTGAAGTACGGCGAGTCAAGAACAAGGCCGTGAAAAGTTCCGTTCGCACCAGCGCTAAAAAATACGTCGAGATTATTCATGCCAAGGATTCAGCCAAGGCTGGAGATCTGTTGCGCGAGCTGGTCAAGGAACTTGATACAGCGGCACGCAAGGGCATAATCGCACGGAATGCCGCTTCTCGGAAGAAATCGCGCATGCAGAAGCTGTATAACGCGACTTTTGCCGCGAAATAACCGTTCTTGACGCCCGTAACGGGCAGATGACCGCAACGACCGTATAACGGACAGTTGCGGTTTTTTTTTCTTAACAAGCAAGACTTTATGTGATACGATACGTCATGAGGTTACTGAATGCCCGGTAAAAAGAAGACAAAGAGCGATCTTGTCGACAGGATTTATGATAAAACAGGCAATGAACTCAAGGATATACGGAGCGTGGTCGATCAATTCCTGGAAGAGGTAAAGACCGCCCTTGAAGAGGGCCAGTCCGTAGAGCTTCGGGGCTTCGGAACCTTCGAGATACGCGAGCGCAAAGGCCGGCAAAAGGCCAGGAATCCGAAAACGGGCGAGACGGTAAGCGTGAAGGATCACGCGGTCGTCGCCTTCCGCGCGGGAAAGGACCTGAAGAGCTCCGTGTGGGACATACCCATGAAGGCCGGAGACGGGGTCGCCCGCTGATGCAAAGCGGTGAACGAATCAGGGACGGGGCTAATCCCGTCCCGATGCGCGCCCTGCGCGACCTTCCCGTCAATCTGGCACTGCTTGCACTGGCAGTGTTTTTTTTCGCCCTCCCGCAACCGAATCTCCTTTCCCTTACGGGCTTCCCGGCAATAGCCTATATCGCCTTCGTTCCGCTATTCCTTTTGGTCAGGAGGATTTCCTTCAAATCCTCGTTTCTGTGGGGCGCCTTCTACGGCATGCTCTGCTACTGCGTCTTCACCTACTGGCTCGCCGTATTCCATCCGCTCGCGATGTACGTGATAGCCGCCCTCTATTTCTTTTGCCTGATGCTGACCGTGCCACTTCTCAAGCTGGCGGACCGCTTGTTCCCCCGGTACGGCTACGTAATCCAGTGGATTATCTGGATCGGCTATGAATTCCTCAAGACGAAGGGTTTTAACGGCTACTCGTACGGGATCATCGGCTACTCCCAGTGGTCCTGGCCCGTCATGATCCAGATAGCCGCGGTCTTCGGGGTGTGGGGGGTTTCGGCCCTCGTCGTCTTTCCGTCGGCCTGGCTGGCCCAGGGCCTCAAGGAAGGCTGTACGGGACCCTTGCGGCATTGGGCTTCGGGCTTTCCCCGCTTCGCGAGGGCCCACCGTCCGGGCGCGCTTGTCTGGCTTGTCGCGCTCGCCTGCACGATCTGCTACGGTATTTTCTCGCCCATCGACTATTCGGGCGAAAAGACCGTCAAGGTCGCCCTTATCCAGCCGAACAGCGATCCCTGGGTAGGAGGCATAAACTCGTACCGCAAGGACTTCAGGACCCTGACCCGCCTCTCCGAAGAGGCCCTGACGGCTCACCCCGACATCGGCCTCGTCGTGTGGCCGGAGACGGCCTTTATCCCGAGGATCGACTGGCACTATCGCTATCGCGAGGAGCGGGATTCATTCGATCTCGTATCCGACCTGTTGACCTACCTGGACCGCGCTCCCGTTCCCTACGTGATCGGGAACGACGACGCCATCCTGGGCCCTACCGATTCGGGCGAGCTTGACCGGATCGACTATAACGCCGTCATGCTCTTCCGGCCCGGGGAGAACGTCATCCCGCCGAATCCCGAGCGGTACCGCAAGATGCATCTGGTTCCATTTACCGAGCATTTTCCCTACAGGAAGGCCTTTCCCTGGATTTATCAACTGCTTCTCGCCAATGACACGCATTTCTGGGAAAAGGGCCACGATCCGGTCGTATTCACGGCGGCGGGCTTGAGCTTCTCGACGCCGATATGCTTCGAGGATACCTTCGGGTATATCTCGCGAAGGTTCGTGAATAACGGCGCCAGGGCCATCGTCAACCTGACGAACGACGCGTGGGCGAAAAGCGCGCCCTGTCAGTACCAGCATCTCAGCATGTCCGTTTTTCGCGCGGTGGAAAACCGCGTGCCCCTGGTCAGGTCGACCGCCTCGGGTCAAAGCTGTTACGTCGACCCGAACGGCAGGGTCGTTACGATGGGAAAATCCTTCGAGAAGACCTGGATGATTGCGGATGTACCCGTCATGGACAACATGGTCATGACTCCCTATCGTTTGTGGGGCGATCTTTGGGGAATCCTCTTCGTTATCGCGGGAATCGGGGCAATCCTCGCCGGATTGTTGACAAAGCTTCGACATATATAGGACAATCATAAAAGGTATGGTCATGGAAGTACGAAAGAAAATATTAATAGTGGATGACGAGCAGATCAACGTTGAATTCTTCGACCTGATGCTATCAAAACTCGGATTCGTGGTGGAGAAAGCGTCCAATGGCCGCGAGGCCCTCGACAAGGTCAAGGATTTTTCCCCCGATCTCGTGATGCTCGACAATATCATGCCGAGGATGTCCGGGTGGGAAGTGACGAAGATCCTGAAGAACGATCCAGAATACGCCCAGTGGCACGACGTCCCGATCGTCATGTTCTCGGCGATGGACGACGTCAAGGACAAGGTTGAGGGATTCGAGCTCGGCATAGACGACTATATCACCAAGCCCTTCAACTTCTCCGAGGTTCTCGCCAGAATCCGCTCCGTGCTCCGAAACCACGAGCTTATCGACCAGCTTAAAAAGCGCGAAACTCGAATCGCGCTTCAGGAGCAGCTCAACGACAAGCTCCTGGCCTACGTCGAGATGGTCTCCAAGAAATTCCTTTCCCTGTGCGACTCCGCGGAGATACCCGAAAACAGCGAATTCAAGCGCGGCATAGAGTCGTGCCAGACCGAATACGGCCGCCTGCAAAAGAAGATCGACGAATTGCAGGAGGAGGCCCTCAGGCTTAAGAGCAGGGAAATCGCGGTTACCTCGCTCGAAAACGAGTTGCGCAAGGCGTATAGCGAGTAGGACGTATGATTACAGACGAAAAACGGCAGGTTCTGGATCTTTTCGCGGAGGGGCACAAGCTCTACAAGCTCATGAGGTTTCCCGAGGCTCGCGATTGTTTCGCGAAGGCCCTCAAGATCGACGCGGGCGACGGCCCGTCGAAGGTGTACCTCGAGCGATGCGGCTACTACCTGGATAACCCCCCTCCCGAGGACTGGGACGGCGTATTCACCATGACGACGAAATAAGGACGCAGGATGGCACGTTTCAGCGAAAAGGAAAGGGAGCGGGAGATAACCGTCTTCGGCGAGAAAACCCGTTTCAAGGGCGTTTTGAAATTTTCGGAAGAATTACATATCGCGGGGACCTTCGAGGGTTCCATAGACGCTCAGGGGGCCCTGGTAATACGGAAGGGCGCGAACTGCACGGCCGATTACGTTCGGGCCGCGTCGATCGTCGTCGAGGGCGCCATCAAGGGCGACTTGACCGCCGGGGACCGTATAGAGATGAAAACCGGAAGTTCCGTGCGCGGAAACGTTTCCGCCTCGAAGCTCAAGATAGCCGACGGGGTCAATTTTGAAGGCTCCGTCGAGATGATACGCAATAACGGCGAGATTGACCTTTTTTCGACCCGGGCCGACGTGCTCAAGGGTAGCCTGGGCTCGACCGAGCGCGCGCAAAACAATGGGTAAAGCGCCCGCGCATGCATAACGGACGGCTGGCCGCACTCGTCGTATCGCGGTTGAGGCAGAAGGGCTATCACCTGGTAACGGCGGAATCCCTTACCGGCGGCATGATCGGCTCGACGCTGACCGCCGTCCCCGGGGCATCGGAGGCGTACTGGTACGGGTACGTCGCCTATTCGCCGGAGGCGAAACGGGAGATGCTGGGCGTTGATCCCGCCGATATCGAGCGATATGGGGTCGTGAGCGAGGAAGTCGCCTCCGCGATGGCGGCGGGGGCCCTCGAGGCGGGTCGGGGAGACCTCTCGATAGCCGTCACGGGAGTGGCCGGTCCCGGCGGCGGAACGGCAGAAGTCCCGGTCGGAACCGTCTGGATGGCGAGCGTAAAGCGACAGGACGGCGAGGGCCGCTCGATCATTTCGCGCCGCGTCTGCCTTCGAGGAAGCAGGGAACGGATCCGCCGCCTTACGGTTGAACGGGCCTTGCGCCTGGTATTGGAGCATCTTGACAGCTGAAAGGGGCTTCATTATACTTAAGGTACTTATCACCTTTTTTTCAGGAAAAATCCGAACAAAACATGCCTTTTAAAAGTCAGCAACGCAATCATTATATGGAGAATTCCCATGGCACCAATCAGAAGACGCCGATCACCCGATAATTCGGATGGCTCGGCGCAACAGATGCCGGATCAGGTCCAGCTTGATCTGAGCGGAGAAGAAGCCCGTTCCGGCCAACAGACGGAAACGTTGGAACCGGAGTCGGAAGCGACGCCCGATCCGGCGCAAGCGGATAACGGGGACAAACGGGTCATTATCCGGCCCAGGGTACGGAGAAAAGCGGGATCGCGCGATCAGGGACCTCAGGGAAATTGGGACAACGGCCATCGCGAGTATCGGGACAACAGACGGTTTCGGGACAACAACCACGAAGGCAGAGAAGACAATATCCAGCAATATCAGAATAGCCAGACCCCGCAGGACGCAGAGTCCGCGCGCGACACGGAAAACAAGCCAAAACTAACCATCAACGAACTTACCAGAATGGGAATGCACGCCCTTCGCGACCTCGCCACCCAGTATGGCGTCCCCCACGAAGACATGGTCGCGATGAAAAAGCAGGAAATCATCTTTCAGATACTCAAGGGCCATACCGAGCACGGCGGAATCATCTTCGCCTCGGGATCGCTCGAGATCCTGCCGGACGGCTACGGATTCCTCAGGTCGCCGCAGAACAGCTACCTGCCGGGCCCCGACGACATCTACATCTCGCCCAGCCAGATCCGCCTCTTCAACCTCAAGACCGGCGACACGGTGTACGGGCAGATTCGCTCCCCGAAAGAGGGCGAGCGCTTCTTCGCCCTGCTCAGGGTTGAGACCGTCAATTTCGACGAGGTATCCGCCGCCCAGAGCCGGATTCCCTTCGACAACCTGACGCCCCTGTATCCCGACGAAAAACTCAATCTCGAGACCTCGACGACCGAATTCTCGACGCGCATCATGAACCTGTTCTGCCCGATCGGCAAGGGACAGCGGGCGCTCATCGTCGCGCCGCCGAGAACCGGAAAGACGATCCTGATGCAGAAGATCGCGAACGCGATCACGGCAAACCATCCCGAGGTGTACCTCATCGTCCTGCTCATCGACGAGCGGCCGGAAGAGGTTACCGACATGGAGAGGACCGTCAAGGCCGAGGTTATCTCGTCGACCTTCGACGAGCAGGCTACCCGCCACGTGCAGGTAGCCGAGATGGTCCTCGAGAAGGCGAGGCGCCTCGTCGAGCACAAACGCGACGTCGTCATCCTGCTCGACTCGATAACCCGGCTCGCGCGCGCGTATAACCAGACCGTGCCGACCTCGGGCAAGGTCCTCTCGGGAGGCGTCGACTCGAACGCCCTCCACAAACCCAAACGCTTCTTCGGCGCCGCCCGAAACATCGAGGAAGGCGGAAGCCTCACGATCATCGCGACCGCCCTGATCGAGACTGGAAGCCGCATGGACGAGGTTATCTTCGAGGAATTCAAGGGAACCGGCAACAACGAAATCTGCCTCGACAGGAAGCTGTCGGACAGGCGCCTCTTCCCCGCGATGAGCATCAAGAAGTCCGGAACCCGAAAGGAAGAGCTTCTTCTGACCGAGGAAGAGATGCAGAAGATATGGATACTCAGGAAGGTCATCAACCCGATGGACGATACAGAGATCATGGAACTGCTTCTTGACAGAATGAAGAAAAGCAAGAATAATGAGGCGTTTCTCAGGTCAATGAATACCGGCTCCGCCGGGATGGACTGAGGACGATGACCTGATCCTTCCGCCGGCTTGCGGAAGGTCGGGATTAGTCGCTAAAGAAACCGGTCGGCCTCTCCCCTGAGCGGTCGATTGCTGAGACGGAACAGGCATCCCTGGGATGCCCGGAGCCATAGGCCCTCCGTCGAGCCCGAAATCGCCGAAAGTCCGAAAAGCGGCGTCCGGGCGTGTTTATTAGCGACGAAGAATATGGAGGAAGCCATGAAAGAAGGAATTCACCCCGCGTATAGCACGAGCAAGATCACCTGCGCGTGCGGGAACGTGATCGAAACCCGTTCCACCGTAAAGGACATCAACGTGGAAATTTGCTCTGCCTGCCACCCGTTTTTCACCGGCAAGCAGAAACTCGTAGATACCGCTGGACGCATCGACCGCTTCAACAAACGCTACGGCATCAAGGAAAAATGATTCCCCTCGGGAATAAAAGGGACCATCCGAAAGGATGGTCATTTTTTTTGTACTGATGTCAAAACTGTGTGGAAAAAGAGCGTTAAAAAAGAGGCAGAGGGACCAACGAGGGGCGAGAATCCTCCTTCGGAGCCCCCTCAAACGAACGAATCACGTTTGGGGCACTCATTTTCCGCTTATATATGACTGCCGACCTCCGCCCGGAAAATTTACGCAATTTTATCATCAGTTCTTTATCCTTGACAGATGCATGACTTTGCCTTAAACTTTGCAATGCAGAGTAAAAGGAGGGTGCATGAAGGACCTTGATTCAATTGATGATGTCCGGGCAATCCTTGGGGACGTCGCTTCGCGTTCGAGGCGGTATTTTCTTCCCCATAAAAAGATTTTTCTCCTGTGGGGCCTGATACAGGTTGCGGCTGGTTGCGGTTCTCAGCTCATGCTCGTCCTGGGCAAGGGCCGGTGGATCGCGCCTTTGTGGCTTTCCCTTGTCGTGGTAGGGATACTGGCCTCACGCATGCTTTCGCGGCGGCTGCAGGCAAAGAGCGGGGTAAAACCGGCCCTTCTTGGATACTTCGTCCCGCTATGGATAGGAGGGACCGGGGTTATCGTATCCTTCTGCGCATTGTCCGCGCTCTGCGGCGCCTTTGGCATGGAATACCTCGTCGCCCTCGGCTTTCCCGTAATCGCGCTCTGTACCCTCGTATCGGCCTCCCTATTTCAATCCCGCACCCTGTACGCTATGTCCGCAGTCTTCCTCGCGGCGGCGCTCCCGGCCGCGCTTTTTCCTGAACGGTCCCTTCTCATCCAGGCCTTCCTGATGGGGGGAGGGCTTATCCTGCTGGGGATAAAACGGGATGTCTGAACTGAATATCTCGCTCGTCAACGACCTTCTATCGTCGAAATGGCGATTATCCGTCATGGCCCTGCTTTCCGGCGGGGACGAGTACGATTTCCCGGCCCTCAAGCGGGAACTGGAGATGACAGACGGGAATCTGTCGTCGCATATGTCAAAACTGATCGAAGGGGGACTTGTCGACGTCACCAAAACCGGGCGGGGCAAGGCCTCGAGAACCGTATACCGGATTACGCGGGAGGGCCGATCGGCCTGGGAGGAGTACATCGAGTTCCTGCGAGAGATACTCACGAGGGCGTGAGAAAGGATCGTATATGAACGTTGCAAAGATTTCGTTACCGAAGGCTGCACTGATCGTCATGGTTTCCTCCCTCGCGTTCGCCTCCTGCTTCGGGTCGGGCGATCGCTATAAAAGCACGGCCCTCGATCCCGCCGGGGTCGGAAACTATCCCGCATCCCATCGCATCGAGGGTCTGACCCTGATATCGGATTCGCGGTCCTATTGCATCCCCACCTGCCTGCGGATGATCGCGGACTCGGCGGGGGTCAAGGAATCGATCGAGTACGTCAACTGGGTAACCGGGTATTCATACGGGGGCTTCTACAAGGACAGCTTCGCCGCCTTTATGCCGATATCGGACACGATGCAGGGGATCATGTTCGGCTCTTCCTACCTGGGGCTCGAGCGAGTCCTGTACTCGGCGCCCGACGCGAAGCTGGCCGTCGACGGGATCAAGACCGCGATATCCGGCGGGACTCCGGTCATGATCATGTACGACTACAACGCGCTTACCGGGGAGTCCTTCTTCTTTCCCCACGCGGCCATGCTCGTCGGGTATGAAGAGGGTGAATTCCTGTATTTCGAGCCCAGCTTTTCGGACATATACTCGCCGAACGAGGCCTCGCACAGTACGGCTTCCATCGACTCAATGCTCAAGGGGATGAAAACCCTCCAGCGGAAATTTACCGGTTCGGAGGGGTATAGCTACATGGTCTTCCGTCCCCGGGAGAGAAATCAGGATTTGGCGGCCGTGTGGAAGCGTAACGGGGAGGGCCTCGAGGGGATGACCATTCCATTCATCGATCTCGCGATGGGAGCCGACGCGTGCCGGAAGCTCGCCGACGAGATCGAGAGCCGGGAGATCCCGTCCTGGGGCTGGGATTCGCTGCTTCCCGTCTGGTTCTCCTTCGGGATGTATTCACGGGCGAATAACGCCGATTTTATCGTGGACCGCTTCGATCGGGATGAGCGCATCCTGGAGGCCCGGAGGCTGTTTCTGGAGGTTTCTTCGGACTATCAGGACATTCTCGATATCCTCGCGGATACGGCGTCGGGTCCCGACAGGTACCGAACGGGCATTCCACCGGTTCTCGTACGGATAGCAGACCGGGAAGAGGCGATCGGAAAGCTGTTTATGGCTATGTCTGTGAAATAAATCACAGAAAAGCTAAAAATATATAGATAAAATAAGCTCTATATATTGACATATCGATAATAATTTATCATATTGTCTTCCAGGATACGGACGCGGTGTACAACGCGTAACCCGGGAATCCGGAAGGAGACACTATGATCGTTAAAACAGTCGAGGATTTGAATGAACTGGTAAAGCTGGTTCGCGAAGCCCAGAAGAAATACGCCGAGTACTCCCAGGAACAGGTCGATATAATCTTTCGCCACGCCGCCCAGGCCGCGAACGAGAATCGCATCAAGCTGGCAAGACTCGCCGTCGAGGACACCGGTATGGGCGTCTTCGAGGACAAGGTGATCAAGAATCACTTCGCGTCCGAGTTTATCTACAACAAGTACGCCAACGATAAAACCTGCGGGATCGTCGAGGAAGACGAGGACGCGGGGATCATCAAGATCGCGGAGCCGATCGGCATCATCGCGGGGATCATCCCGACGACCAACCCGACCTCCACGGCGATTTTCAAGAGCCTTATCGCGCTGAAGACCAGGAACGCGATCATCTTCTCGCCGCACCCCCGGGCGAAACGGTGCACCATCGAGACCGCCAAAATCATGCTCAAGGCGGCCGTCGACGCGGGCGCTCCCGAGCACATCATCGGATGGATAGACGAGCCGACCGTGGAGCTGTCTGCGGCCCTGATGCAGCACCCGGACGTGAACCTGACCCTCGCGACGGGAGGCCCCGGCATGGTCAAGGCCGCCTATTCGTCCGGCAAGCCGGCGATAGGCGTCGGGGCGGGTAATACCCCCGCGATAATCGACGAGACCTGCCATCTCAAGATGGCGGTCAACTCCGTGCTGTTAAGCAAGTCCTTCGATAACGGCATGATCTGCGCGAGCGAGCAGTCCGTGATCGTGGTCGACGAGATCTACGACGCGGTCAAGAAGGAGTTCACCCTTCGAGGCGCGCATATCCTTACCGCGGGCGAGAAGGAAAAGGTCGCCGCCGTGATCATGAAGGGCGGCCGCGTAAACCCGGACATCGTGGGCCAGAGCGCGGCGCGGATAGCCGAGATGGCGGGCATCAAGGTACAGCCAGAGACCAAGGTGCTCATCGGCGAGATCAAGAAGATCGCGAAGGACGAGTCCTTCGCCCACGAGAAGCTCTCCCCGGTGCTCGCCATGCTCAAGGCGAAGAACTTCGACGACGCGACGCGAATCGCGCGCGAGCAGATCGAGCTCGAGGGGATGGGCCACACGGCCGTGCTCTATACCGACCAGGGCAACCAGGACCGCATCCACGCCTACGGCCAGATGATGAAGACGGGGCGGGTACTCGTCAACATGCCGGCGAGCCAGGGGGCCATCGGCGACATCTATAACTTCAGGCTCGAGCCCTCGCTCACCCTGGGGTGCGGAAGCTGGGGAGGGAACGCCATCAGCGAGAACGTCGGCGTCAAGCACCTTCTCAACACGAAGACCGTCGCGCAACGGAGGGAAAACATGCTCTGGTTCCAGGTGCCGTCAAAGATTTATTTCAAGCAGAACGCGATCGCGGAGGCCTTCAAGGACCTCGAGGGGAAGAAGCGGGCCTTCATCGTTACGGACAAATTCCTCAACGACGCGGGATACGTGGCGAAGGTAACGAAGGTCCTCGACCGGATCGGCATACAGAGCGAGACCTTCGCGGACGTGCGGCCCGACCCCGACCTGACCACGATCTACAAGGGACTCGACGCGCTTAACGCCTTCAATCCCGACGTCATCATCGCGGTCGGCGGTGGAAGCCCCATCGACGCGGCGAAGATCATGTGGCTGATGTACGAGAACCCGATGGTCAAGTTCAGCGATCTCGCGATGAGGTTTATGGATATCCGCAAGAGAATCTACAAGTTCCCCGGAATGGGCAAGAAGGCATTCTTCGTCGCGGTGCCCACGACGAGCGGAACCGGAAGCGAGGTAACGCCCTTCGCGGTCGTTACCGACGACAAGACGGGGGCCAAGTACCCGATTGCGGATTACGCCCTCACGCCGAACATGGCGGTCATCGATTTGGATTTCGTCATCAACATGCCGAAGAAGCTCACGGCGTACTCCGGGATCGACGCGCTCGTGCACGCTATCGAGGCCTACGTCTCCGTCATGGCGACCGATTACACGAACGGGCTCGCGCTCGAGGCGATCAGGATCATCTTCAAGTACCTTCCCGCGTCGTACGCACAGGGCGCCGGGAATCCGAAGGCCCGCGAAAAGATGGCCTACGCGTCCACGATGGCCGGCATGGCCTTCGCGAACGCCTTCCTCGGGGTGTGCCACTCCATGGCCCACAAGCTCGGCTCGATGTACCACGTCCCGCACGGGCTCGCCAACGCGATCCTCCTCAATGACGTGATTCGCTTCAACGCGGTCGACGCGCCGGCCAAGCAGGCGGCCTTTCCCCAGTACAAGTACCCGATCGCGGTGGAACGCTACGCCCGCATCGCGGATTATCTCGGGTTGGGCGGAACGGCCCCCGCGCAAAAGGTCGAAAAGCTGATAGCGGCGATCGAGGACCTGAAGAAGAAGGTCGAGATACCCGCGACGCTGAAAGAGGTCGGCATCGACGAGAAGGAATTCCTCGCGAACCTCGACGCCTTGTCGGAGGAGGCCTTCGACGATCAGTGCACCGGCGGAAACCCGAGGTACCCGCTCGTACGGGAGATCGCGGATATGTACAAGAAGGCGTTTTACGGTAAGTAAGGCAGCGTGATCTTCCACAGCCGGTGGATTCGCCGGTTGCGGAAGTCCTCGGGGATGGAGGCGTCGGAGAGATCCGTTATGACGGTGCCCGGCCTCGAGGCCGCGCCGCCGATCAAATCGGGGTCGAACTTGAGGGAACGGGAATTGGTCGAGAAGTAGAGGGCCCCGCCGGGCGCGAGGACGGCGAGGCAGTTCCTGCAAAGCTCGGCCCAGTCGCGGTTTATGTCCAGGATGTCGGGGGACCGCTTGGAATTCGAGAAGGTCGGGGGATCGCAGACGATGAGGTCCCAGGCCTTGCCCTCGCGGCGAGCCTGGGTCAGGAAGGCCTTGACGTCCGCGTGGACGAGCTGATAGCGCGCCTCGTTCGGGGTAATCGGCGAATGGCCGGCGGCTGGCGCCTTCGCGGGAAAGCCGTTCAGGTTCAGGTTGTCCGCCGCCCAGGACAGGTAGGTTTTCGAGAGGTCCACGGAGCAGACGCTCGCCGCGCCGCCCGCCGCGGCATGTACGGAAAAGGCCCCGGTGTAGCAGAACAGGTTGAGAACGCGCTTGTCGGTCGATTCCGAGCGGACCATCATCCTGGCGGGGCGATGGTCGAGGAAGATACCGGTGTCGAGGTAGGCCGAAAGGCTGACCAGGAAGCGGGAGCCTCCCTCGCTTACCGTCAGACGGCCGCCCTCGTCGCAGATGCGCTCGTACTGCGAGTCCTCGCCGCGCTGGCGCTTTCGTATCTTGGTGTGTACGCGCGACTCGGGTATATCGAGAATGTCCGCGGCGGCCGAGCGCATGGCGTCCATCCAGAGCTCTTCCTCGGCCCCGTCTTTTTCGTACGGCCGTTCGTACAGCGATACGTGGAGATGGCGATTTTCCGTCCCCGCCTCCTGGTAGAGGTCCACGGCGAGCGGAACCTCCGGTATGTCGCGGTCATAGAGGCGATAGCAGGTAACCCCCGTCCTTCGCGCCCATTTGCGCAGGTGTTTGTATTGTTTCTCGATTCGGTTGGCGAAGATGATAGCCTGTTCGGCCGTTTTCTCCGGGCCGTCCCGGCGAGTGCCGCCCTCCGGCGGCGCGTCGATGTCGCTCATCTCTTTTGGGCGTTCATCATGACGCAGAGCATGGCGTAGCCCGAGGTGAGGTCTTCGCGCTGGACGACGACCTCGTCGGGAACCTTCAGCTTGACGTTGGTAAAGTTCCAGATGGCGGTTATCCCGGCCGAGACGAGGATGTCCGCTACGTCCTGGGCGTTGGTCGAGGGCACGGTCAATATGGCGATGGTCGCGCCGAGCGCCCTGGCCCTGGTCGATAACTCCGCGAGGGGATAGACCGGGATCCCGTGGATGGAAGAGCCGATCTTGGCCTCGCTCTGGTCGAAGGCGGCGCGGATATTGAGCCCATGGTGGTGGAATTCCTGGTAGCCCGTGAGGGCGGTTCCGAGGTTTCCCGCGCCGACCAGGATTGCCTGCTGTTGCTCGTCCCAGCCGAGAAAGTGCTCGATGGCGGCCATGAGGGCCACGACGGGGTATCCTTTCTTGGGCTTGCCGACGATGCCGGTAATCGCGAGGTCCTTGCGGACCTGGATTGGCTCAAGGTGAAGCTCCTGCGCGATGACCGTTCCCGAGATGTACTCGCATCCTTCCTCGCGGGAGAGGCGGATAATGTGGAGATACGACGGGAGGCGTCTGATCGAAGGTACCGCCAGTATTTTTTGCTTGGCCATTGTATTTCCTTAGTTTCGGGGGTTTTTTAACGATATACCCGATGAAGGTGAAAGTCAAGACGATACGAATCGCGCCGTTTCGGCGGTATGGAAACAAATCCGCAAAATGGGTATACTGGCACGTGTTTTTTCATTAAAAGAACAGGAGCAGAGCGCCATGTACGATCCGGTTGACCCAAAGGTAGATTTCCCCGGGGAAGAAAAGAAGATCCTCTCGTTTTGGGAAAATAAGAACATCTTTAAAAAATCGATCCAGAACCGGGAGAACGCCCCTGAGTACGTGTTCTACGACGGCCCCCCCTTTGCCACCGGCTTGCCGCATTTCGGGCACTTCGTCCCGAGCACGATAAAGGATATCGTCCCGCGCTATCAGACCATGAAGGGCAGGAAGGTCGAGCGCCGCTTCGGCTGGGACTGCCACGGCCTGCCCGTCGAGAACCTCATCGAGAAGGAACTCGGCCTCAATTCAAAGACCGATATCGAGAAATACGGGATCGCGAAATTCAACGAGGCATGCCGGGCAAGCGTCCTTCGCTACGTCAATGAGTGGCAGCAAACCATCACGCGGCTCGGTCGCTGGGTCGACTTCAGTCACGACTACAAGACGATGGACCCCGACTATATGGAATCCATCTGGTGGGTGATGAAGAGCCTGTGGGAAAAGGGCCTTCTCTACGAGGGCCATTACATCCTGCCGTATTGCCCGCGCTGCTCGACCGTTCTCTCGAACCACGAGCTCAACCTCGGCGGTTACAAGGACGTCCACGATCCCGCCATCACCATAAAATTCAGGGCGAAGGGCACGATAGACGGAAGCCCCGCGCGATCCTCGCTCGGCAAGGACGCGTTCAGCGACGGGAAGACCTTCCTGCTCGCCTGGACCACGACCCCCTGGACCTTGCCGAGCAACCTCGGCCTGACCCTCGGACCGGACGTGGACTACGTCAAGGTGGTAGACGGGGACGAAAGCTACGTCCTGGCCGAGGCCAGGCTTGGCGCCTACTATAAGGACCTCTCGGCCGTCACGATCGTCTGGAAGAAGAAAGGCTGCGAGCTCGCGGGTATCGCCTACGAGCCGCTCTTCCCGTATTTCGCCGGTCTCGCGAAGAACGAGGACGGATCCCCCGGCGCATTCCGCACCTTCAACGGGGACTTCGTCACGACCGGGGACGGCACGGGCATCGTCCATACGGCCCCCGGCTTCGGCGAGGACGACAATAAGGTCTTCAAGGGCTCGGGCGTGCCGAACGTGTGCCCGGTCGACGCCGAATGCAAATTCACGGCCGATGTTCCGGACTATAAGGGACGCTTCGTCAAGGACTGCGACAAGGACATCATGGAGCGCCTCAAGGCGGAGGGAAAGCTCGTCAAGCGCGAGCAGATCCTCCACTCCTATCCCCATTGCTGGCGATGCTCGAGCCCCCTCATCTACCGGGCGGTCGGAAGCTGGTTCGTCAGCGTGGAGAAGGTCAAGGAAAGCATGCTTTCGGCGAATTCGAAAATCACATGGCAGCCCGCCCACATCAAGGACGGACGATTCGGAAAGTGGCTGGAGGGCGCCCGCGACTGGGCGATCAGCCGCAACCGCTATTGGGGGAACCCGCTCCCGATATGGAAGTGCCCCGATTGCGGCAAGACGATCTGCGTCGGCAGCCGCGACGAGCTGAAAAAACTTTCGGGCGTGTACCCCGAAGACCTCCACAAACACTTCGTCGACTCGATAGAGATACCCTGCGAGTGCGGCTCGAAGATGCGCCGCATCCCCGAGGTCCTCGACTGCTGGTTCGAATCGGGCGCCATGCCCTATGCGCAGAACCATTATCCCTTCGAGAACAAGGAGTACTTCGAAAGCCACTTCCCGGCGGATTTTATCTCCGAAGGACTCGACCAGACCCGGGGATGGTTCTACACACTGACCGTCCTCGCGGCGGCCCTGCTTGACCGGCCCGCCTTCCAGGCGTGCATCGTCAGCGGCCTCGTGCTCGCCGCGGATGGCAAGAAGATGTCGAAGTCCTTGCGCAACTACACCGACCCGAACAAGGTCGTCGACGAGTACGGTGCGGACGCGCTCAGGCTTTTCCTGATGCACTCGGCGATCGTCAAGTCCGACGACCTCAAGTACTCCGACGAAGGCGTGCGCGACGTGCTGAAGGGTATCCTGATCCCGCTGTGGAACAGCTACAGCTTCTACGTGACCTACGCGAACATCGACGGGATCGAGCGTCCCGGGACCCGGAGCGCCGGGACGGACGGTTCGGCGCGGGCTGCGGCCGAGGGAAGCGTCAATCCCCTCGACCGCTGGATTATCTCGATCACTCAGCGGATGGTGAAGGACGTCACCGAGGCGCTCGACTCCTATGACCTGTCGCGCGCCATCGACCCGATCATCGGCTTTATCGACCAGCTCAATAACTGGTACATCAGGAGATCGAGAAGGAGATTCTGGAAGAGCGAGAACGACGGCGACAAGCGCGTCGCGTACGACACCCTCTACGGCGCGCTCAAGACATTTGCCCTCGTGGCGGCCCCGGTCGTGCCCTTCATAACGGAGAGCATCTGGCAGAACCTTCGCGCGGAGGGCGACAGCGAGTCGGTCCATCTAGCGGACTATCCGACCTACGATGAATCCCTCCGCGACCTCGCACTCGAGTTCAAGATGGAGACGGTCCAGAAGGCCGTTTCCATGGGCCGCAGTCTCCGCTACCAGTTCAACCTGAAGACGAGACAGCCGCTCGCGGCGGTCGAGCTCGTCACCAGGAACCCGGAGGAGAAGAAGGTCCTTCTCGAGATGGAGGAGAGCATCCGCGAGGAGCTCAACGTCAAGGAGGTGATCTTCCACGACAAGGAAGAGGACCTCGTCGAGTATACGGCGAAGGCGAACTTCCGCGTCCTCGGCAAGGAACTTGGGTCTTCGATGAAGATCGCCGCCGACAAGATCGAGCGGCTCAGCTCCGCCGAGATACAGTCGATACTGGACGGATCGACCCTGAGCGTGGAAGTGGCCGGGGCCCACGTGGAACTTACCGCCGAGAAGATCATCGTGAACCGGATAGAGAAGGAGAACCTCAAGGTCGTCAACGAGGGAACCCTGACGGTCGGCCTCGACACCGAGGTAAGCGAGGATCTCCTTCGCGAGGGATGCGTGCGCGATCTCGTGCGCGGCGTCCAGAATCTCCGCAAGGAGAGCGGCCTCGAGGTCACAGACCGGATCGACCTTACCGTCTCGTGCAAGCAGGACGGCGAGGGGCGCGAGCTTCTCAAGGCGGCCTTCGACCAGTTCTCGGACTATCTCAAGAGCGAAACCCTCTGCGTATCCGCTGTATGGGTCGACTCCTTCGGGGCGTCCGCGAACTCGTCTCCCGCCTCCATAGAGGCCGGGGAGTACGTCTGGGAGGCGGAGATTGCCCGAAGGTAGGGGAGTCACGAGGCTTGGCCGCGCGGGCACTGGCCGGACGCAAATCGTCCGCGCCGGCATCGCGCGTTTGGCCGGGATCGTCGCGCTTGCGGCGCTTTTCGCCTCCTGCGCGACGGCCCCGTTCAGTTTCAGGAATGATCCCCTGTCCCTTTTGGGCGAGGGGGCTGACGCCTGGCTCATCGTTCCGGTCCAGGCGAACAGGCGCCTTCTCGAGATCGTCGCGGCGAAAAACCCGGGTCTCGGCGCCTCCGACCGGGCCCTTGACCGGACCGAAACCCTCTACGCCGGGATCTACGGCGGGGTATCGTCCGACGGTTCAGCCCCGGCCGCAAGCCTTCGACTCATCGCGACGGGGTCTTTCCCGAAAAGCGCGCGATCGGTCGTTTTCCCGAAGTCCCGGGGATGGGTTCGATCCGATGATGACGCATGGGGCCCATGGTACGCCCTTGACGGCGTCGGCGCCTCGATCCCCGAGCCGGGACTCTACTGCATGGCCGACAAGGCAGCGTTGCCCCCGATCCTCAGGCGAATCGCCAAAGGGGCGGAGAGTGCCGTCGCCCTTCCTCCGGCGCTCGAAAGCTTTCTCGTTGCCCCGGCAAGCGACGGAAGGATAGCCCTGTTCATCGACAAGCCCCGGCGGCTCGTCGAGGCGATCCTTCCGCCCGAGGCCGATTTCGGGATAGAGGATATCCTGGTCTTCGCGCGCCCTAACGGCGCGACGGGCGCGCAGGAAGCGGGCGGGGAAACCGCCGTGAACGGCGCGCCGGACGCGAAGGTAACGGAGATGTACTCACTTTCAGCCAGAATAAGCGTCGCCGACGCGCGGTCATCGAGGGCTCTCGCGGCGCTATTGCGAATCATCCTGAATTGTCGGGCGACGGCCGCGGATAACGGGGTCATCGTGAGCGATTGCGAACTGTCGGCGGAAAGGCTTGCCGATTTGGCGGGTTTTTTCTATTTTTGAGGTATGCCGTCGCGGTCCATCAGAGTGAAGGGCCCGACGGAATTTACAAAACGCGAAGAAGGTTCAGCGCTATGCCTACTTACGAATACGTGTGCGATTCATGCGAAAACCGCTTTGAGCTCATGCAGAGGATGAAAGACGATCCCGTCAAGGAATGCCCAAAGTGCGGCAAGGCCGTCAGGCGGGTACTGTCGGGCGGGATAGGTATCAGCTTTAAGGGCTCCGGATTTTACGTCAACGACTCGAATCCCGCGTCAAGCGGCACAACGGGCGGAACTAGCGGAACGGGCGGGAAGGGGCATACGGACGGCGCGTGCTCCTGCGCCCACGCAAAGGCGGATTCCCCCGCGTGCCCGGGAAAATCCGGATGCGGGTCCTGAACATGGACAAACGGCCGAAGTTTTTCTGCGAGTACTGCGGCACCGAGGTCAAGCGCAACGACAGGGTATGCCCCAAATGCGGGAAATTCTTCGCGTCGGTAAAGTGCCCCTCGTGCGGGCTCACCGGCAATCCGCGCGATTTTCGCGAAGGCTGCCCATCGTGCGGCTACGCCTTCAAGGACTCGCGATCCTTGTCGCAGGGGTCCGGGCAAAAAAAAGGATCGGGAGCCCGCGGTGGGCCGACCGATCCTCTTCCATGGTGGATGTATCTCGCCTCGGCGCTTCTGTGCGCCCTCGTTTTCGCGCTTATCCTGCTGAACCGATAATCCCCTCAATATCCTTCACCATATCCTCGGCGGGGCTCGCGAATTCAAGCAGCATGAAATTCCCGTTGCGCCTGATGAGGCACGAGGGCGTATAGACCTTCCCGTCGATCTTCAGGGAGCACTGGTCGAGAACCTCGTTGACCGAGAGGTCTGACGTGGCGGACGGGGTGTCCGGCTTGAAGAAGATATCCACGGGGCTTACCGAGTCGATCTTGCCCGTGATGATGGTGTCGTTGAGCGGGTTCGTGAACATGAAGGTCATGCGGTCGCTCACGGCCTCGTGCATGCGGATCCTCTCGACCGTGTTGACGTAGCGATAGCGCGAGAAAACCTCGAGGATCTTGTGCTCGTCGACCCCGTCGCTCAGGGACTCGTTCACGATGGCCTGAACCCCGATGTGCACGGCCTTGTCGGCGTCCTCGGGTGAAAACCTCTCGTTGATCAACAGGATGATGACCGTCTCGTCCTTCTTCGTGTCGGAGCGGATGAACTGGACGATGGTCTTCCAGTGCCGGGGAAAATCCTTCGTGCTGATAAGTACGGCGTCGGGCGATATCTCCTCGATGTTGTCGAGGGCCTTGATTGCGGACCGGTACCTGATGATGTCGAAGCCGTAGGGCTCAATCATGTCGGTAAGGGTCTTGACCGAGATGTCCGTATCCGCGATAAGCAACGCTTTCATCTGAATCCTTTATGTCACTCGGTTCCGAGATTGTCAACCTTGTAGTCCACGACCCGCCAAATGCCGTCGCGCGACGAGAGATAATAGGTAAACCGCTTCTTCTCGCGGAAGGTGCGGTAATCGAACCACTCGATGACGCTCACCGAGCCCTCGGTCTCCGTGTAGGTGGTGCGCTCGATCAGGAATTCGACCGGGATAGTCGAGATATCCTTGTCCACCGAGGCCTGCGCGAGCTCGCGCTTGTAGTTCTCGATCATGCCGACGCGGCCTTCCTCGCTCTCTGCGCGGTAGCGACGACCCCGGGAGGGATCGCGTGTTATCATCTGCTCGAGATTGAGGTAGAGGAAGAACTGGTCCCAGTGGGACCTCTGCCGGGCCGTCAGGATATAGGTAATAACCTGGTCGGGAGGGAGGGGTTTGGGCTGGAGAATCTCGGCGGTGACCGGAGAGACGGGCAGGACCCGGACTGCGGCGGCCGAGGGGGAGGGCTTAACCTCGAGGGTCAGGCGGTTGGAGCGCATGACGGGCTCGCCTTCGCCGGAAAGGCGCTTGAGCTCGGGATAAAAGCCGCATTCCAGGATATACATCCCGGGGTCGGAAATCTCGACGAAGTCCTTGAGGTTTTCCGAGAAGGAGAACGACTCGCCCGGCTCGATGCTGACCTCGCGAAAGTAAATCTGGCGGTTGGAACCGCGCTTTCGGAGCCAGCTTTCCGTGTGATCGAGGGGCAGATTCCTCGTATTGACGACGTTGAAGTCGAGGCTGAACGCGTGGTCGTCGGCGAGTTTGAAGCGGATGGTTTGGGGACTGGGGTTCATGATGACAACCTGAACCATGATCGGTTCCGTCGGCGTATTGCCCGGGTAGTAGATGGTCCTGTCCTGGAACCTGATGGAGACGTCCGCTCCGGGAAGGGGCTGGGGGCTCTCGGCATGGACGAAACCCGAGAGGAGCGCGCAACATGCCATGGCGGTAAAAAGTCGTTTCACCTGAAATTCTCCCTTTTTCACAGTATCGGCCTGTTTATTGTCGCTCATTAGTGGTAATATGCCCCCGGTATGAACGTCAATTTCCTCAAGAACGCTATACACCGGTGGCCCGCCATGTCCGGTGTCGTTTCTCGTTTAAAAGAGCATACATGGCCTTACGAAATCGAGGGGATTCAGGGCGGCTTGCACGCCTTCTTCCTGTCCGAGATCATGGAAAGCGGGCCCGTCCTGCCCATTCTCGTCGTCCCCACGGAGAAAGAGATCGAGATACTCACCGCGGACCTCGACCTCAGCGGGATAGACTACGAGGTTTTCCCCTGGTGGGGGACGATAGCCTATCGTCCCGTCGCGCCGGGGGCCGCCGTGTTCGGCGAGCGCGCGGCCCGCCTCGCAGGGCTGTGCATGGGCAAGGGCGAAGGGGGCCGCGAAAAGGCCCTGGTCATGACCCAGCGCGCCTTCCTGACACCCGTTCCGCCCCCCGAGTATTTCGCGGGCCTTCTTTCGGAGATACGCGTCGGTGACCGCTTCGACCCCGCTTCCTTCGCCGAGCGCCTCGCGGCCTTCGGCTACCTCAGGGTCCCCCGCATCACCGTGCGCGGGGAGTTCGCCCTCCGGGGTGAGGTGCTCGACCTCTTCCTGCCCGGCGAGGATGACGCGTACCGCATCGCCTTCGACTTCGACGCGGTCGCGGGCATCAAATCGTTCAATCCCGAAAGCCAGGCGTCGACCGGAAACCTCGAGCGCCTCATCGTGTATCCCGCGCGCGAGGTTATTTGGTCCGATGAACGCATCGACGCTTTGGCCAGCCGGCTTGCGGAACTGCCCGAATTCACCGGCGGCGCGCCCGCCCTCGTCGAGCACCTGAGGACCCGCGGGACCTTCGAGGGGGAGGAACTTTTCTTCCCGCTCGCCTTCGAAAAGGCGGGCTCCATCGTCGACTACCTCCAGTACCGCGACCGGAACGCGACCGGCGGCACAGCTCGTGGAAAGCCAGACGACGGGACAACCGGCGGAAAGCCAGACGGCGGCGCAGCTCGCGTAAAGCCAGATGGCGGCACAGCTCGTGGAAAGCCAGATGGCGGGCAAGCTCGCGGAAAGCCAGACGATGTTACCTCTCCCGCCACCGTCCTCTTCTTCGACTACGACCGGCAGGAGAACGCCCGCGAGAGCCTCGAGCGCGAATACCTCGGGCTCTACCGCAAGCACCGGGGAGCGGGCGGAGAAGCCGACCGGAACCCGCTATTGGCCGAGATCCCCGATCCCGCGCGCGAACTCCTCGACTTCAGGGCCCTCGCGCCCTCGTTCGAGCGGAGAATCCTCCTGAGGACAATACACTCGGACTCGCCGGAGCGCATCAGGCTGGCCTGCGACCCGCCGAGGAGCTTCTTCGGGAACATCGTTTACCTTAAAGAGGAACTCGGCGCCCTCATGAACAACGGCTGGAAGATCTGCGTCTTCGCGGAAAGCGAAAACCAGGCCCTCCGCATCGGCGAGATCCTCAAGGAGATGCCGATAGACATCGTCCCGCTCAACCTCTCCTCCGGCTTCGGCATACCCGAGCTGAAGGTCATGGTCATCCAGGAGAACGAGATCTTCGGCAGGCGCCGGCACATACCGCGCTCGGTCAAGCACGCCAAGAGCCAGGTCATCGACACCTTCGTCGAGCTCAACCCGGGCGACTACGTCGTCCACGTCAACTACGGCATCGGCCAGTTCCTGGGGATTGAGCGCGTGCGCGCCCTCGGCAACGAGCGCGACTACATCAAGCTCGTCTACGCCGAGGAAGAGACCGTCTTCATCCCGATAGAGCAGGTCAACATGATCCAGCGCTACATCGGGAACGAGGGCGAAAACCCGCGCCTGGACCGCATCGGCTCGAAGAGCTGGGAGAACCGCAAGAACAAGGTCAAGAAGTCGGTCGAGGACATCGCGAACCGCCTCATCGACCTCTACTCGAAGCGGAAGGCCTCGCAGGGCTTTCCCTTCCCGAGGGACGGCGAATGGCAGACCGCCTTCGAGGCAGCCTTCCCCTACGAGGAGACCGACGACCAGCTCACCGTCTCCGCCGAGATCAAGGCCGACATGGAAAAGCCCGTGCCGATGGACCGCCTCGTCTGCGGCGACGTCGGCTACGGCAAGACCGAGGTCGCGATGCGCGCGGCCTTCAAGGCCGTGATGGGCGGCAAGCAGGTCGCCTTCCTCGCGCCGACGACCCTCCTCGCGGAACAGCACTTCGACACCTGCGTCGATCGCTTCGGGAAATTCCCCGTGAGAATCGCCCAGATGTCGCGCTTCGTCCCGCAGATCGAGCAGAAGAAGACCCTCGAGCGCCTCGCGAAGGGAGAGGTCGACATAATCGTCGGCACGCACCGCATCATCCAGAAGGACATCAAATTCAAGGACCTCGGGCTCATCATCATCGACGAGGAACAGCGCTTCGGGGTCAAGGACAAGGAGCGGCTCAAGGAACTGCGCGCGAGCGTCGACTCCCTCGCCCTCAGCGCGACCCCGATCCCGCGTACCCTGCACATGTCCCTCCTCAAGATCCGGGACATGAGCCTCCTCGCCACCCCGCCGCAAAACCGCCACCCCATCGAGACCGTGATCGGCGAGCTCAACCCGGACCGCATCGCCTCGGCCATCAGGCGCGAGGTGGAGCGGGGAGGGCAGGTCTTCTTCCTCCACAACCGCGTCGAGAGCCTCGAGGAAACACGCCTCATGATCGAGGCCCTCGTCCCCGAGATGCTCGTCGACACGGCCCACGGCCAGATGTCCTCGATCGAGCTCGAGGAGATATTCCGCCGCTTCAAGATGGGCGGCTTCCACGTCCTCGTCGCGACCACCATCATCGAGAACGGGATCGACATCCCGAACGTCAACACCATCATCATCGACCGCGCCGACATGTACGGCGTCTCCCAGCTCTACCAGCTCAGGGGCCGCGTCGGCCGCTCCGACCGCAAGGCCTACGCCTACCTCTTTTACCCAGAGGGCCGCGCCATATCGGAGATCGCCATGAAGCGCCTCCAGGTCATCTCGGACTTCACCGAACTCGGCAGCGGCTTCAAGATCGCGATGAAGGACATGGAGATCCGAGGGGCGGGAAACCTCCTCGGGCGCGAACAGTCGGGCGACATCTACTCCGTCGGCTTCGACCTCTACCTCCGCCTCCTCGAGGAGGCCGTCCAGCGCCTGCAGGACTCCGGTTACGAGGCCGAGAACGAGGCCCTGCTCGAGCTCGAGTACACCGGCTTTATCCCGGACACCTACATCGAGGTCGCGCAAACCAAGATGGAGGTCTACAAGAAGATCGCCTCGATCTCGGTCCAAGACGAGCTTGACCGCGTCTACTCCGAGCTGCAGGACCGCTTCGGAGCGATCCCGGACGAGGTCCAGAGCCTCCTTGCCCTCGCCGAGATCCGCATCCTCTGCCGGCGCCTCTCCATCGCGAGCCTTAAGGAGCGCGCTGGCAAGGTCTACGTCGAGTTCTCGAAGGTATCGAAGGTCTCGGTCGAACGCCTCCTGCGCATGATGAAAGAATCCGCGGGCCGCGTCAAACTGGACCCGCACCGGGCGAACCTCCTCATCCTGGAAACCGGCAAGATCGGCCTCAAGGAAAAAAGCGAGTTCATCAGGGAGAAGCTCGAGAATCTTATTGCATAGCGGCTGGCGCCTGACGGGCCAACGCCGGCGCGCACGGGACTATCAAAACGCACACCATACGGGAGAAGCACCATGATAAAGGCAATCGTATTCGACTACGGCAACGTAATCTCCATGTCCCAGGACACGGGCTGTTACGCGCGCATGGCCGCGCTCACCGGACTCACGCCGGAGTTCTTCACGCAGTCCTTCTGGAAGTACCGGCCTTCGTACGACCGGGGCACCATACGTGGAATCGCCCTGTATCGGGACGTACTATCGGAAGCGGGCATCAAGGGAACGGAGCGGGAACTCGACGAGCTTGCCGCTCGCCTCCTCGACGAGGACATCGGCTCCTGGGCCCGCGTCTCGCGCGAGGTAACGGAATGGGGTCTGACCCTCCGGAAGGCGGGGTACAAACTCGGCATCCTCTCCAACATGCCCTGGGACTTTCTCGAACGCTACGGCCACACCGTGGAACTCTTCGAGCGAGCCGACGTCGCGGTCTTCTCCTGCGAGGTCTCCCTCATCAAACCGGAACCCGCCATCTACCGCGAACTCATCGCGCGCCTTGCCTGCAGGCCCGAAGAGATCGCATTCTTCGACGACATCCGGGCGAACGTCGACGGGGCCCTCAACGAAGGCATACGGGCCTTCCAGTGGACCGGCCTCGAACAGGGCAAGCGGGATTGGGAATCGGTATTATAAAAATCAGTATATACACGACCGCTAAAAACTTGAGTTTTTAGCGGTCTTCCTTTTTAAAAAACAAATCCTGTAAGGATTTGTAAGGCATTGCTACATAACCAAACAGGTTATGTAGCAATGCCGAGGCAGAAGGAATAACGGGAGTCGAAGGTTTCCCTTCGGAGCCCCCTCAAGCGCGAGATCCTCGAGGGGCGAACTCGGGACCTCCCTACGTCAGTATAATCGCCATTACCGGGATGGTTACCACCGAGAGGAGCGTCGTCAGGAAGATAACCGACGAGGCCGTATCGGTGTCGCCGCCGTAGATCTCGGCGATGAGCCCGGTGTTGGAGGCCGCGGGCATACCGGCAACGATGACCGTGATGGCGAACAGGTCCCCGCCGATCCCGAAGGCCGCGCATGCAAGGCCGGCCAAAAGCGGCCAGACCAGAAGGCGCAAGGCGGCCACCGCGTAGAGCCTCCAGTCGCCGACGACCGAGCGGATCGGGGTTCGGGCGAGCATAGCGCCGACGACCAGCATCGCAAGCGGGGTGGTGACCCCCCCGAGCATCTCCAGGGGCAGGGCAAGGGCCCTCGGCAGGGTTACCGAGAAAAGGAAGAGGACAAAGCCCACGAGGGCCGCGATCACGTTGATGTTGAGCATGCGCATCCAGGGGAAACGGAAGCCTGCAAGGGCCGAGGCATTGGCCGTGGCGGAACCTCCGCCCTCGGCGCCGGACGGGGCCGAGGTACCGGAGACCACGGCTATCCCGAGCGAGAAGGCGAGCAGGTTAAAGAGGATATTGTGGATCGCCGCGAGGAAGAGGGCCCCGGGCCCCAGGATGGAAACGACCACCGGGAAGCCCACGAAGCCCGAGTTGGAGAAGGTAAGGGAAAAGACGAGGGCGCCAACCTGCCTGCGGGGGGTCCTCAGGAGCTTGATTGCCCCGAAGGCCAGGGCCATGATCCCGATATAGTACAGGGTCGCCACGAGCAGGGTCTGGAGGGCCCCGTCCAGAAGCTCCCGGGAAAAGGGGCGCTGGAGGGAGGTCAGGATGAGGGCGGGCAGGGCCGCCTTGATGACCAGGTTGGACAATCCCTTGATCGCCGGGGAGTCGAGCAGCTTGAGCTTTCCGAGGGCAAAACCGACGCCCATGAGCAAAAAAAGCGAGCCAATTTGCGTAAGTACCGACATATTTTCATTATCATGAAAATTGCCGATTGACACAACCGTTCCCGTTATCTATATTGCAAAAATCGTTTTATTACGGGGGAGGTGGGATAACCAGAATTGAATAGAGAAGAATTCATCGGTGATGCCGAATGGCACCGTTTTCTCGAGTTTTCGGAAAAACTCGAAACACCATGCGTGGTGATCAATCTGCGGACTATCAAAAAAAACTACATTAAGCTGCAGAGCACGTTTCCTTACGCGCATATCTATTATGCCGTAAAGGCAAACCCGGCACCGAAGGTAATCTCCCTCCTTTCAGAACTGGGATCCAACTTCGATATCGCCTCCCGTTTCGAGCTCGACAAGGTCCTCGGACTCGGCGTCGAGCCCGAGCGCATCAGTTACGGGAATACGATCAAAAAGGCGAGGGATGTCGCCTACTTCTTCGAGAAGGGCATCCGGATGTTCGCGACCGACAGCAAGGAAGACCTCAAGAACATCGCCAAATTCGCGCCCGGCTCCAAGATCTACGTCAGAATCCTCGTGGAAAACTCCGTGACGGCCGACTGGCCCCTGTCGCGGAAGTTCGGCTGTCACCCCGACATGGCCTACGACCTGCTCGTGCAGGCCCGCGACCTCGGCTTGACCCCCTACGGGATTTCCTTCCACGTCGGCAGCCAGCAGCGCGACATCGGCCAGTGGAACGACGCCATAGCCAAGACCAAGTACCTCATGACCTCCCTCGAGGAGGAAGAGGGGATCAAGCTCCAGATGATCAACATGGGCGGCGGTTTCCCCGCCCACTATACCCAGCCGACCAACGATCTCTCCGAGTACGCCTCCGAGATCACCCGCTACCTCAGGGACGACTTCGGCGACGAGGTTCCCCAGGTGATCCTCGAGCCCGGCCGTTCCCTCGTCGGGGACTCGGGCATCCTCGCGAGCGAGGTCGTGCTTATCTCGCGCAAGAACAACACGGCCCTCTACCGCTGGGTCTACTGCGACACCGGCAAGTTCAACGGCCTCATCGAGACCCTCGGCGAGTCGATCAAGTACCCCGTGGTAACGAGCAAGGATTCCCCCGAGGCCAAGATGGGCGAGGTGATCCTGGCGGGCCCCACCTGCGACAGCATGGACATCATGTACGAGGACTGCAAGTACCGCCTGCCGCTCGACCTCAAGCCCGGCGACCGCCTCTACTGGCTGTCCACCGGCGCCTACACCTCGAGCTACGCCTCGGTGGAATTCAACGGCTTTCCGCCGCTGAAAACCCACTTCATGGAATAGGGGATTCGGGATGCGATCGCCAAAAAAGATACTCGTTCGCCTCCCGGCCCCCCTGATCGCCCTCGCCATCATCCTTCTTTCCTCGCAGTCGACACTTCCGTTGCCGCAGTCGATATTCGGGGTCGACAAGATAGCCCACGCAATCGCCTTTGGCTCCCTCGCTGGGGCGATTGCTCTGTGGGTTCCATCCCGACGCTGGATGGCCCCAGCCTTCTGGCGCTTCATCTGCTTTGCAGCCGGAATAGCGATCCTCTACGGCATAAGCGACGAGATCCACCAATCCTTCGTCCCCGGCCGCTTCTCCTCCGTCTACGACGTCATCGCCGACGCGATAGGGGCCTTCGCGGGAGCTACCGTCATGCGCGCCCTGATCGTTCATATTCCATGGCTGAGAGAGGAGTAGGGGTCTCGGCTGGACGACAGAGGAAGTCATGGAGTATACTATCGGCATGGAATACAAAGTGACGGCTTTTTGGGATCCCGAATCTCTTGTTTGGGTGGCAGGAAGTGATGATATTCCCGGTCTTGTTCTTGAGTCGGGGTCTCTCGATGCCCTGATGGAACGAGTAAGATATGCAGTACCTGAATTACTTGAACTGAACGGCCTGCAGTCGGAAGGCGTATCCATATTGTTTAGATCCGAGAAAATCGAACCTATTTACGCATAATGGCTGAATACGAAAAGACGGAAAGATCAAATCACGACACACCGCGAATGCGATCATGAAGCAAGCGGGCATACAATATCATTTTTAGTAAGTACCATTATTTACGCCAAAAACAGGACTATTAGTCCTGAATTTACGCCATAAACGTATCTTATTGCCCTGAATGTGCTATACTTCTCTTCATGAAAGCCAGATCAATAAGTACGCGCGTGTTACGTCAGTCGGAAAAACCCTTTGGCCGCATTCTGGTATTTACCGGAGCGCGACAAACAGGCAAGACGACCCTGTGCAGGGAGTTGTTTCCCGGGTATCAGTATCTTTCAATCGAGGATCCCGTTCTCCGCTCCCGGTATGCGCAACTTACCGCGCAGCAATGGAAGGCTTTATACCCGAACGCGATCCTTGACGAGGTTCAAAAACAACCGGAACTCGTCGAAAGTATCAAGGCAGTCTATGACCAATGGGAAGATCCCCGGTATGTTCTGACCGGATCAAGCCAGTTATTGCTTCTTGACAAGGTCCGGGAGAGTCTTGCCGGCAGGTGTACTATTATCGAGTTGTACCCCCTGACGCTTCCGGAGCTTCGTAGCGACTCCTTCGGGGAAGAGGTTCAGGACTCGCTGTTTCAGCGGTGTCTTTCGCGTCCGGAATCCCTGCCGGATTTTCTGCCTTCCGCGCTCATGGATCCGCTAAATTCCGGGAAACGCTCTGCATGGGATCACTATCTGCGGTTTGGCGGGTATCCCGCATTGACGCGATCCGAACTTTCCGACGATGACCGGTATTTGTGGCTTCGGAACTATGTTTCAACGTATCTTGAGCGCGATATCCGGGATTTGGCGGCGTTTCGCGATCTGGAACCCTTTGTGCGTTTACAGCGATATCTGGCCCTTAATACGGCAACGCTTGTCAATGTGGCATCCATCGCGACGCATGTCGGGGTCACCGCCAAGACCGTTCAGCGTTATCTTCGCTATTTCGAGTTGAGTTATCAGGCGTTTCTTCTCCCGGCATGGTCAAGAAATGAATCCCGACGTCTTTCGAAGGCTTCGAAAATTCACTATCTCGATCATGGTGTTCTGCAGGGTGTTCTTGCCCGAAAGGGAGGCGTCTCCGGTCCGGAGTTCGAGAGTCTGGTCGTTTCCGAGATGTTCAAGCAATCCCGCGTCATCGAAAGCGAAGCGCGGTTTTATCACCTGCGGACGCACGATGGCGGTGAGGTTGATTTGCTGATCGAATTGCCGTGCGGATATTTTGCCATTGAGATCAAGAGCGCGGAACGTGTCGCCCTGCGCGATACGGGCGGTTTGCGCAATCTTTCCGCCATTCTCGACAAGCCACTTTTACATTCTTTTGTTGTTTCGTCTGATCCCGAAACGCGTTCGCTTTCATCGGGTATTACCGCCATTAACGGCGCGTATTTTCTGGGGTAGAAGCCTCGGCTGTACGACAGAGGGAATCATGGAGTATACTATCTGCATGGAAGTGCCATGGATGAACGTTCCTCTTTGATACATGAACTTGAAGAGTATTTTGCCGCTCGTAAGGATGTGGGTCTTGCGCTTCTGTATGGGTCTTTTGCGGCCGGGACGCAGGGGCGGGAAAGCGACGTAGATATCGCCGTGCACACGGCAGAGAGCGCTTCGCTTGAATGCCTGATCGATATCCAGTCCGATATCGGCGCTTTGAGCCATCGCGAAGTTGACGTTCTGGATTTGCGCCGGGCGGAGGGTATGATTTTATGCCATGCCATACGGCAGGGAATAAAAATAAAAAACGACCCGATGCTTTTTTCCTATTACAATCTCAAGGCGATTTATTTCCATGAGGATTATCTTCCATTGCTTCGGTCAATGCAAAGGGCATATATAGAGAAGTTCGTGCGTGGATCCTGAAATTACGCAAAAACGTATCATATTCACCGGATTATGGAGTCGCTTGACAGAAAGTAACGAATAGCGTTACTTTCTGTGTAGTGAGGTGCCAGTGACCGGGATACGTAAATTACGCCATCTTCTTGAAGGCTTGGCCGACGATGAGCACTATCTCTTCGGAAGCGCGGATTTTGCGCCCGTCTTTCCCGAGTTGTCCCCGGCCGCGCTGAAGATGCTTCTATCCCGTTCGGTCTCGGACGGCTTGCTCGATCCCGTATGCCGGGGAATTTACCTGTATCCCCGGGTTTCATGGCCTCGCGGTCTTGTATTGTGCCATACGGCGTCGAAATTGCGCGCGCTCACGTTCAACTACATCAGCCTTGAATCCGCGTTGAGCGATTCGGGCGTCATATCGCAGATGCCGATTCAATGGCTTACCCTGATGAGCGGCGGGCGCTCGGGGAAGATTAATTGCGGCAAGTGGGGGACGATAGAGTTCGTCCATACCTTCAAGACGCCCGGGCAACTCGCCCCGGATCTAGTCTATGACGGGCGATGCCGCCTCTGGAGAGCCTCCGTTTCCCTCGCGTTGCGGGACATGAGGTCCTGCAGGCGTTCGATGGATCTCGTCAACCTGGAGGCCGTCGATGAATCTCTTTGATTCTCTCGTCGACGCGGCCCTCGCGTCCCAGCCGTCGCTTTCAGCCTTGCGTCCCGTCGTCGAGAAGGAAATCCTGCACCGGGACATTCTGAGGGAGATGTCCGTCGCGGGGTTGCTTGACGGTCTTACGTTTATAGGCGGAACCTGTCTTCGCGACTGTTACGGCTCCGCGCGGCTGAGCGAGGATCTCGACTTCACAAGCGGCAAGGATTTTGACCGCGCGACCCTGTCCTCGTTGGGAGAGTCGCTCGTAGGCGGGTTGAAAAGAAAGTACGGGCTGGAGGTACGCGTGTCGGAACCGGTGCGGGAAACCGGCAACGTCGACACATGGAAGCTCAAGATGGTGACCCGGCCCGAGACGCCGCACCTTCCGGCCCAACGGATCAATATCGATATTTGCGCCATCGATAGCCATGACCGCAAACCCTCGATGATTCTCAACCATTACCGGGTCGACATGGGAACTGACGGATTGATCCTGTATGCCGAAAGCCGGGAAGAGATTTTGGCCGACAAGATCGTCGCAGTGGCGCTCAGGCCAAACCGGGTAAAGAACCGCGACTTGTGGGACATTCTCTGGTTGATCCAGCAAGGCGTGGTCCCGGATTACGCCCTTGTCTCGCTCAAGCTCTCGGATCGCCATGTATCCCCGGTCGATTTCAATCGTCTTTTCGCCGACCGGATCGAGGGTCTCACGTCGGGTTTCGCCGATTATTCCTTTGAGATCACGAGGTTTCTTCCAACTTCGGCGAGTTCGGGAATCATTTCCCAAGCAGGTTATTGGGAGGTTATGCTTTCCACATTGCGGGGAATTTTGGGTGAGTTGATCCGTTCGGTATAGAACGAAAAATCGGCGTGTACTATATCGTACTCGTCCTCTTTCATTCATATTTACTTGCAAACTCTCATATCTTCTGATATGATTGTTCACAGATTGAACATGCTTTTCGGCAGCGGTTGACAGTGCGTTTCGGCCACGTCAGGTCCGGCGAAAGGTCCAGAATTCGACGGGATTCTCTTCGTTTTTTTATCGTTAACGGTAAGAAAGCCAATGTATTTTTCTCCGCCGGTACGAAATCTGATGGTAACGAAAAGCGTTATTTGTAGTATATTCAACACCAGGAGGAAAGATATGATAACAGAAGACAATTCAACCGTCGAAGAACGTCAGAAGATTTTTTCCTTGGCGGGTCGGAAGGCTGTACAGGTCCTGAAAATGCATAAGCTACCAATTACTTCCGTCATAGAAGGGAAGATTGTAAAGGCGTATTCGGACGGTCATACCGAAGTTCTTGGTACCGTTGAACCTCCCGTGAAAGTCGTGCAAAAGGTATATTCAGTTAACTGATGGGGACTACAAACAAGCGGTTACGGATCTTTGCCGGCCCAAACGGTTCGGGCAAATCGGCATTTGCCGAAAAGAATGAAGGAGAGTTGTATATTCACTCTCAGACAGTGCCTGTATGGTTTGACCGATATATTCTAAAGAAAAAGCATACGGGGAACTCTAAAAACTACTGATTTTGAGGTCTGCCAATCAGGTTCGCTTATCTACCATAAATCCCTTACAGGAGCCTTCAATGCTTTCCCTCATTCTCTGCGGCGGCTCGGGAACGAGGCTATGGCCGCTTTCGCGCCATCAGATGCCAAAGCAGTATTATCCCCTCTTTGACGAAAAGTCCCTGTTCCAGGGGATCGTCGAGCGGAATCAAGCCTTTACAGACCGTTTCGCCGTGGCCGCGAACGTCGACCAGTCCTTTCTCGCCTTCAGTCAGCTTCCGGACTCGGGCGAGGGCGGGAAGGCCGGCCTCATCGAGCCAATCGGCCGCAATACGGCCCCCGCGATAGCCCTTATCGCCTTCACCCTCGACCCGCACGAGGTGATCCTGGTCAATCCCTCCGATCACCTGATAAGCAAGCCCATAGAATACCGCGCCGCCGTCGAGCGGGCAGTACAACTTGCCCGGAAGGGCGAACTTGTTACCTTCGGGATAGAGCCCGCCTATCCGGAAACGGGATACGGCTACATCGAGCACGAGGGTGAGAAGGTTCTGAGTTTCCGGGAAAAGCCCGATGCCGCAACGGCCGCTTCCTATCTTTCTACCGGCCGCTATCTGTGGAATGCCGGTATCTTCTGCTTTACCGCCGGCGCCTTTCTCGCAGAGCTCGAGCGCCACAGTCCCGAGGTCTACACTGCATGCAAGAAGGTCTCCGATGCAGCCCTTGCACGGGGAGAGCATGCCCTTCTCAAGCCGACGAAGGCCGAGATGGAAGGCATCCCTTCTATATCGATAGACTACGCGGTACTCGAACATTCGGACAGGGTTGCGGTCGTTCCCTGCGACATAGGCTGGAGCGACCTCGGGAGTTTCGACTCTCTCTATCCCGCGCTCCGCAACGAGGGTCTGAAGAACTCGGTTATCTCGGAATTCGAGCCCCTCTTTATAGACTCCGAGGACAATCTCGTGATCAGCCGGGGCGGGAAGAAGGTCGTCCTGATCGACATGCACGACACGAGCGTCATCGACACGGAGGACGCCCTCCTGGTGCTCAAGCGCGGCTCCGGTCAGCGCGTCAAGGAGGCCGTGGACCGGCTCAAGGGGGAGGGCTCCCCGCTCCTCGTCGCCCATACGACGGTCGTGCGTCCCTGGGGTTCCTACACGGTGCTCCTCGACACGGACCGGGTCAAGGTAAAGCGTCTGGTCGTGAATCCCGGTCAAAGTATTTCGCTCCAAAAACACCTCCACCGCCAGGAACACTGGGTGTGCGTGGATGGCAAGGGCGTAGTCCATCTCGACGGCAAGAACCTCTCGTTCGAGCGCACCGTCGAGGTACAGATTCCCGCCCAGTCAATCCACCGTCTCGAATGCACGGGCAAGGAACCCCTTGTCGTTATCGAAACCCAGATCGGGACGTATTTCGGCGAGGACGACATCATCCGGCTTGAGGATGATTACAATCGAATATAAGGGGAAAAAAAGTAGACCACTGATCCACCGCGCGCGGACCAGTGGCGTAATTGGTGTACACCAGTGGTCTACACGCAGTGGACAAGTTATCCGTTATGCTACAATGAATGGTCCAGCGAGATAACCGTTTTTGAGATCTTTACCGTTCGGCATGGTGACGACGACGAGGTTGTAGGTCCCTGCGGGAACCTCCACGGGTATCGTCGCAATGATCCTGCTCGGAGCGATGTCCGCATACAGGGAAGCCCGGTAGCTTGTCGTATCCGTTTCAAGGAATACGCCGCATGACGGTTCGGCATCGTCGAATTTCATGCGTCGCCCGGAGATTTTGATAGTGTCGCCAGAACGCGCGTTTTCCCCGGCCGCGCGTCCCACAACGGTTACGTCATCCAGAGCGGCCGCGGTGGTGTCGAAGGTTTCGATTCGTTCCCACCGGGCACGGGAGAGTATTTTCGCCTCAATGTTCCGGTTGGTACGAAAGTGTACGGCAAGGGCGTGGTCAAGGTTTCCGATTCCGGGGGTGAAAGGCTGATTTTTACGCTCGAAGCGGCCCCGGGCGGAAAGGTAGAAGGATCCGAACGGGGTTTTGACGTATTTCCCGTCCGCGACCAGGTCGATGACTTCTTCGAGGAAGAGCTGGAGGCAACCGGCGATGTCCGGTTTGGTCAGGGTTGTTCTCCCGTTTGCCATGATGTCGACGAGTTCGTCAACTTCAAGGGTGTCCGAGCACGCGCTTCGGGCCAGGTACGGCTGAAGGCACGTTTTCAGAAAGTTCGGGAGCGCATAGATATTTAGCATACTTGTTCCTTTTGGCGGGAAACCCCGGTTGCTGGCCAGGCGTTGGGATTTCCTGCCCTTCTTGTAAAATACCGCCTCATACAAGGCGGCGTGTACTGGTAATATCTCACGGTCCGGGTCGAAGAAAACTACCAATTATTTAGCTAAACCGGTTAAATTTACTGATGAAATTCTACTTCGGCGAGGACGACATCATCCGGCTCGAGGATGATTATCAGCGCGCGTAAGTTTTGAAACAGGTTTGACGATCAGATAGAGCTGTATCTTGATCTCATAAGAGATCTTTAAGGAGGTTGGCATGGGTACCATTTCGATAGTTGAAGACATCGTTCCTGTCGCGCAATTTAAGGCTCATGCGTACGGCGTTCTGGTTTTGCCTTCTGAATATGATCGGCTTACCTATACTAATCGTTTTTTGGTATCCGTTCGCGAGGGTATGGATGATATTGAAGCAGGGCGCTTTTATACCACGGAAGAATTACTGAAATAAACGCGGATTGTGTATTCGTTTGGTAAACAAGGATTAAAAATGAAAGGCATCATTCTCGCCGGCGGGGCCGGCACCAGGCTCTATCCGATCACGAAGGCCGTATCCAAGCAGATCCTGCCGCTCTACGACAAGCCCATGATTTACTATCCCCTGTCCGTGCTCATGCTCGCGGGGATTCGCGAGGTACTGATTATTTCTACCCCTCGCGACCTCCCGCTCTTCAGGGAGCTCTTCGGGACGGGCGAATGGCTCGGGATGCGTTTTGAGTACGTCGTGCAGGAACAGCCACGAGGGCTCGCTGACGCGTTCATATTGGGCGAGAAATTCATCGCGGGCGACTCATGCGCCCTCGTGCTCGGCGACAACGTCTTTTACGGGCGGGGTTTCAGCTCTACACTTAAACAAGCAGCGGACTCGATAGCCAGCAAGGGAGGGGGAGCGATCTTCGGGTATTACGTCAAGGACCCGACCTCGTACGGGGTCGTCGAGTTTGACGGCTCGGGTAAGGCCCATTCCATAGAGGAAAAGCCCGCAAACCCGAAGTCGCACTACGCCGTCCCCGGGCTTTATTTCTACGACAACAAGGTCGTGGAGATCGCAAAGGCAGTACGCCCGAGCAAGCGGGGGGAGATCGAGATTACCGCGGTCAACAACGCCTACCTTGAAAAGGGCTCTCTTTCGGTGGAGATCCTCGGTCGGGGGATGGCCTGGCTCGATACCGGTACCTACGACAATCTTCTTGAGGCCTCGAATTTCATAGCGACGATCCAGAAACGCCAGGGGATGTACGTCTCCTGCATAGAGGAGATCGCCTTTTCGAACGGCTGGATCTCAAGGGACGAGCTTAAGCGTCTTGCCGCCGGGTACAAGACCGAATACGGGGACTACCTCTCCTACATTGCGGAGAATATGTAGGATGGCCATAAACGTTACGCCTTGCCCCATAGAGGGTCTTTTCGAGATTCAACCCAAGGTCTTCGGGGACGCTCGCGGGTACTTTTTCGAATCCTGGTCTGACCGGGATTTTTCCGCCGCCGGGCTTTCCATGCGCTTTGTGCAGGATAATCAGTCACGCTCAACGAAGGGCGTGCTTCGGGGTCTTCATTTCCAGAAGTCGCATCCGCAGGGAAAGCTCGTTCGCGTCATCGAGGGCAAGGTCTTCGACGTTGCTGTCGATATCCGGCCGGGCTCTACGACCTACGGAAGCTGGCATGGCGTTACCCTTTCGGGGGAGAGAAACAACATGTTCTATATCTCGCCCGGTTTCGCGCACGGCTTTCTCGTCCTTACCGATTCGGCGATCTTTACCTACAAGTGTACGGACTTCTATCATCCAGAGGACGAGGGCGGGCTTCTCTGGAACGATCCCGAGATCGGTATCGCGTGGCCCGATATAGGTATGGCCCCGTTGTTGTCGGAGAAGGATAAAGTACATCCGACCTTCAAAAAAGCGTATAATGGAGAGGGAGGAACAAGATGAAAACGCTTGCTTTTACCTGGTGGAAAGATGAATCTCATCATTTAGGTTTTTTGAATATGTATCCCGATTATGAGACTCAAGGTGATTCTTTGGAAGAACTTCAAGAAAACCTTAAAGAGCTTTTTTTTGATATAGAGTCAGGTTCAATTCCCTATATTCGCCACACGGCAGATCTCATCATTGCATGAAACGACGGGAACTGATCAAGATTCTTGAAAATGCCGGATGTGTACTCATACGTCATGGTGGCGCTCATGATTGGTACACTAATCATGAATTAGAGGTTTCCCAACCGGTACCTCGACATACGGAAATTAATGAGCTTCTTGCTCGTTCAATAATCAAGAAGCTAACGGGGAAAACACTTTGATTTGGATCATCGGCAACAAGGGTATGCTCGGAACCGAGCTTTCCGAAACTTTTAATGCTCGCGGTATGACCTTTATCGGTACCGACCGCGAGGTTGATATTACCGATCAGGGGGCGCTCGACGCCTTCGCCGGGGAATACAAGCCTGACTTTATCGTCAACTGCGCGGCCTATACGGCCGTGGACAAGGCTGAGGACGACCGGGATCTCTGTCGCGCTCTCAACGAAGTCGGGGCTGGCAACATCGCGCAAGCCGCGAAGAAAGCGGGCGCACGCCTTGTCCATGTCTCAACCGATTACGTCTTCAACGGAAACGGTACGCGTCCCTATCGCGAGGACGACCCCACGGACCCGACCGGGGTCTACGGGCTCACCAAGAGGGATGGGGAGGTAGCCGTTCTTAAGGCGAACCCCGAATCCTGGATTATCCGCACTGCCTGGCTCTACGGCAAGCACGGGAACAACTTTGTCCACACTATGCTCCGGTTGATGAAGGAGAAGAGCGAGCTCAAGGTGGTGAACGATCAGAGGGGGAGCCCTACCTGGGCTCGAGACCTTTGCGAGGCGATAGCTACCTTTATTGTAAGGTCCGTATCGGACAAGCACGAGCCTTACGGGATCTATCATTTTTCCAATGAGGGGAACATCACCTGGTTCGATTTTGCCGTCGAGATATACAGGCTTGGCGTAGAGTTGGGTCTGCTTGACGACTCGCGCGCTTTTTCCCTGCATCCCTGTACAAGCGCGGAGTTTCCGGCAAAGGTTCGCCGGCCTCTGTATTCCGTTCTGGATAAATCCAAGATCAGGGCCGTTCTTGGCTACGACATCCCGGACTGGAAGGCGAGTCTTGCAGTTTATATGAAAACTCTTTGATAAGGAAACGTAATGCGTAAACTTACTAACATTCTGGTGACGGGCGGCGCTGGCTTTATCGGCTGTAATTTCATTCATGTTTTGTTACAGAAGACTCCAGATTTCACGGGGCGTATTATCAATCTGGACGCCCTGACTTATGCGGGAAACGCGGCAAGCCTTGCCGACATCGACGCGGAGTTCGGGGGGAAGCGCTATTTTTTCGAGCGCGCGGACATTACGGACCGTGCAGCTGTAGAGTCTGTATTCAAGAAGTACGATATAGACACGGTTATCCACTTCGCGGCGGAAAGTCATGTTGACCGCTCTATTCTCGGACCGGAGGTTTTCCTCAGGACGAACGTGATGGGCACGTTTACGCTTCTCGACGTGGCGCGAAATGCCTGGAAGGTCAGCGATGGTTCAATGCGGGACGACGTGCTCTTCCATCACATCAGCACCGACGAGGTATACGGCTCTCTCGGGGATACTGGTTTCTTCACGGAGACGACGCCATACGATCCGCGCTCTCCCTACAGCGCAAGCAAGGCCTCGAGCGATCACCTCGTGTTCGCGTACCACCATACCTACGGGCTTCCGGTGACGCTTTCAAATTGCTCCAACAACTACGGGCCGTATCACTTCCCGGAAAAGCTTATTCCACTCATGATTCTCAATATGCTTGATGGCAAGCCGCTTCCGGTCTATGGCGACGGGAAGAATATCCGCGACTGGCTTTTCGTCGAGGATCACAACACGGCCGTGTGGGCTATCGTCAACAAGGGAAGAACCGGCGAGAAGTATAACATAGGAGGGGAGAACGAATGGACGAATATTGACCTTCTCCAGACACTTATCGAAATCGTCGCCAACAAGGCGAAGCTTGATCTGAAAGCGATAAGAAAGAACATTACTTATGTAAAAGATAGACCTGGCCACGATCGGCGATATGCGATCGACTGTTCAAAGCTTAAACGAGAGCTCAGTTGGAAGCAGTCTGTTACCTTCGAGCAGGGCCTAGCCTGCACTGTGGATTGGTACCTCAGCAATACGGAGTGGGTAAATAGGGTGCGCTCAGGTGATTACAAAAACTGGGTCGAGAAGAATTACAAAAAACGATAGGTATTCATTAATAGGTTTAGCATTACATATTAGTATCGCGTTCAGTTTTAGGTTAGTATATCATGATCCCTTATACTCTTCATATGTTGTTAAGTATTTATTCATGAAAAATGTTGTATTGTATTTCAAACGCTGAAAGACGAACTGCAAGTACTATTGAAGAGGTGGGCAACTACTCAATGCAAATATTGTATCTAAAACTGAAATAAGATCTTTGGAAGGATACAATAAAAGTTCAGTACCAAAACGTCCGAAAATACACATGACGAAGTATCGGGGTGAAAAGGTACGACAAAGTTTTTAGTGAACAGGCGCTGAAACTGTCTGATAAAGTCGGTTTGAAAAAGGCTGCAGAACAATTGGGAATTGTGTACGGGACACTTGCAGACTGGCGAAAGCAACGCACAAAAATGAGTAGCAACACGAAAGCAGGATCGCCAAATCCCGAGGATGAAATCGCTCGGCTTAAAAAGGCTAATAGCGAACTTCAAAAAGCGAACTCAATTTTGAAGGATGCGCTTGGTTTTTTCGTAGACGACCGGAAGAGATAAAGGCTAGCGGACGGTTTGGATTGATATCAAAATAGTGTAATTCCAATTTACTATTTTTATCAAATCTATTGTTTCATTCTGTGATAAAGATTAAACGTTTATTAGAAAGTAAAATCTATCTAAGGAAGTTATTTGTGATAAAACCTGTTTTACTTACTATCTTTACCAATTTGTCACTACAAATTTCTAATACCTTATTTGGTCTAATTATTACACCTTTGATGATTGAACGTTTTGGTTCTTCAGTAAATGGAATGGTTGCATCAATATCTCAATTTATAGCATATATTACGATTGTAGAGGCAGGAATAGGAGCAGCAGCAATCGCTAATCTTTATCAACCATTAATATCACAAAATCATGTTGAACGAAATCGAATTTTATCTGCTTCTAGAATCTTATATTTCCACTCTGGATATGTTTATGCCTTGTTGCTAGTCATACTTATTTTTCTATATCCTGTAATAATTAAAGGAGAGATACTTTTTTGCGATGCGGCATTAATGGTCTTTATTCTTGGATATACAGGAATATTTGATTTTTTTGTTTTTTCTAAATATAAAGTTTTATTAACTGCTGATAGAAAAATATATATAATTACAATTAGTCAACTATTTTCAGTAATTCTACAAATGTTTCTTTCAATTTGGTTAATCAAACTTAACCAATCAATAATAACTGTTAAATTTGTTTGTTCAGTTGTGTTAATATTAAGAAATATTTTAATGTTAAAATATGTAAAAACAAAATACTGTGATTTAGCTTTTAATTGTAATCCAAATTTCGACTCAATTCGTCAAAGTAAAAATGTTCTAGTCCATCAAATATCAGGGTTAATAGTTTTTAATTTACCACTAGTCTTGATCACAATATTTTGTAGCTTAGTGGATGCGAGTATTTATTCTGTATATGCTATGATTTTTTATGCTATTTTCAATGTTCTTAATTCTTTTAGCAATGGTTTACATTCATTTTTCGGTACTATGCTAGTACTAGATAATTCACATAAACTGAAAGTATTATTTATGAAATATGAAATGATTGTTTTTTTTCTAATTGCATGTATTTATAGTTGTTCATATTTGTTAATCAATCCTTTCATAGAAATTTATACAAAAAGTTTTTCGGATACAGGATATTTAAATTATAAACTTTCATTGGTTTTTATTATATCTGGGTTGATTACTAGCATAAGAATTCCCTCTTCATTATTGATAGTTGCTGCTGGGCATTACAAAAAAACACAATATCGTTCTATATTTGAAGCGTCAGTTAATCTTGTATTGAGTCTTATATTTGTAATAAAGTTTGGTATGCTAGGCGTTTTTGTTGGTATCATTATAGCGGCTTTATATAGAACGATAGATATGATAATTTATTCTGCTAAATATATACTTAAAATATCTTGTAAATACTCGTTCATAAAGCTGTTGATTATTATTTGCATATATCTATTTCTTATTAAAATAATTCAGTTTGTTGATATTAAAATAGAAAATTACAAACAATGGTTTATTACGGGATTATTCCTATTAATTGTTTTTCTTGTACCATTGGTTATTTGGTTGATCTTGTCTGCCTTGATGCAAAAAACACAAAAATTTCATGCACCTATGATTATATAGATTATAGATCTAAACCAATAGGCATTGATAAAATCATCGTTAACTGAGTCGATCATTCTTTTATAGAATTAGATGTTCATATACTGTTGTCTATTAAGTACGTATTTTATCTTTATGACGAGTTACTGGTAGAAAACTCGGTAATTATTAATAGAATAAGGTCAGTATTGTAGAGCTTTTTTATACTATATGTTAATTGAATTCGAAGAGATTACTCCAAAGATGCGAGATTAATAGTTTTTTAGAGGTGACATAAAGAATTTTATCAATGGTTTTGTAGTTTAAAAAATATACAATATAGCAAAAGATTTATAACATATAAATGAGGTAAGGAAATAAATGAAAACAATTCTATTCATCTACGGGACACGTCCAGAAGCCATTAAAATGGCTCCGCTAATTAGAGAGTTTAAAAAACATCAAAGAGAATTTGATATTAAAGTATGCTTGACAGGGCAGCATAGAGAAATGCTTGATCAAATTAATCATTTTTTTAGAATCGACGCAGATTATGATTTAAATCTAATGCAGCCAAAGCAGACTCTATTTGATATTACAACAAAATGTCTTATTGGACTTGATAACGTATTATCTACATTGGAACCTGATTTGGTTTTTGTTCAAGGGGATACAACAACTGTAATGGCAGGTGCGTTGGCTGCTTTTTATAAGCATATAAAAATTGCACATCTTGAAGCAGGATTGAGAAGTGGTGATTTATATTCACCTTTTCCTGAAGAAGGTAATCGGATAATTACAGGGCATATTGCAAATTTTCACTTCGCTCCAACAAATAGAGCTGTAGAAAATTTAAAAAAAGAATACATATTAAACAATGTATATATGGTCGGTAATACTGTAATTGATGCATTACATCTTGGTTTGGGATTGATTAAAGATTTAGGTGAAGAAAAAAACTATCTATTTTTTAAATTTCTTGATTTTACCAAAAAGATTGTATTAATAACTGGGCATCGTAGGGAAAACTTTGGAGAAGGTTTTGAAAATATCTGTAGTGCAATAAAAATACTTTCAAATAATCATCCTGAAGTTCAATTTGTTTATCCAATGCATTTTAATCCTAATGTTCGTGAACCGGTAAACAGATTATTAAAAAACCAGGATAATATTTTCCTGATTGAACCGCTAGACTACCCATATTTAATTTGGTTATTGGAAAAATGCTACTTTGTGTTGACTGATTCTGGTGGGATACAAGAAGAAGCTCCAACTCTTGGAAAACCAGTTCTTGTAATGCGTGATGTTACTGAACGGCAAGAAGGCGTTGAAGCAGGAACGGCTAAGCTTGTAGGGACTGACATACAAACAATTGTTAGTAATGCTGAACAACTATTTAATAACCCTTCAGTTTACTCTTCCATGTCAAATGCAGTTAATCCGTATGGTGATGGTTCCACAAGCAAACAAATAGTAGAAATTGTAAAAGAGATAATGAAATGAAAGTCTTATATATTATGCATGTTGATTGGAATTGGATAAAACAACGGCCTCACTTTGTTGTAGAGAAAATGGTTTCAAATGGAGTCAATGTTGATCTTTATTATCAAAAAAGTTTTATTAAAACTCAGTTGACTAAAAATCCAAAGATTAATGTATGTCCAAAATCAATACCAAGGCTACCCATCAATCGCTTTCATATTATCAGACTAATCAATAGGCTTATTTATTACTATTTTATTATGGTTTTACTTCTATTGAAAAAGTACGATTATATTTATATAACTCATCCATCACTTTATAGTAATTCAATAAATATTCCAATAGTTTATGATTGCATGGATGATGTATTAGCTTTTAATAATACAAAAAATACATATGATGAGTTTTTCAAATTTGAGCGTATAATTATTTCACAAGCAAAATATGTTTTCTTCACATCTGAGTATTTAATGAACAAGGTGCTAACTCGATATGATGTCTGTAGTAATAATAATTTTATTATTAGTAACAATGCGATTGAATTCCCTAATAATAAAAACATAAGTAAAGCTATCGATTGCGAAATCATAGAAAGTAATAAAATAAAACTAACCTATATAGGAACTATTTCATCATGGTTTGATTTTGATCTGTTGTTACATTTAAATACTGAAAAGTATACCATAAACTTATATGGTCCTATAGAGATTAATAAAGATAAGTATAAAGATAATTTTGTTTTCTATGGACCTAAGCCTCGTGATGACATATTTGCTATAATGAATAATGCAGATATATTAATAATGCCATTTGTTGTTAATGAATTAATTCGTTCTGTAAATCCTGTGAAACTTTATGAATATATGTATTCAAATAAACCAGTAATAGCAACAAAATATGGAGAAACTGAAAAATTTCAGGATTATATTGATTTATATGAACCTTCCAATGAAGATAGTTTTGAAAACTGTATTAACGATATAGTATCTCGCAATATGAAACCAAAAAGAAGCAAAGAGGATATTGCATTTTTTTTACGTGGAAATACATGGGATAATAGAGTAATTGATATTATAAAGTATTTACAGATAGTATAGTTATAATCTATAATTAAAATGTTTGTTATATTGTTTTTTACTATATAATTATATGAACAACCATATAATAACCGGCGCCCATAAAGTTTGAAAAGATATTGAAATAGGTAGATAAACACAGTTTTCACCAGAGGTGAACAGAAGATATTGAAAATACTTCTTTTGCATTGCTATATATGCAAAAGGACAATTAAAGGTAGTAATTATTATGACAAGATTTTTTGATATTATTTTTTCATCTATTGCGATTGTGATTCTCTTTCCCTTTATGTTACCAATAATGATTGGTCTTAAACTTACGGGCGAACATGATATATTTTATAAACAAACAAGAATTGGTAGGGGAGGTAAAAACTTCCAGATATTGAAGTTTGCCACTATGTTACGTAACTCTCCAAATCTTAATGGAGGTCTTTATACAAGTGAAAACGACACTCGTATTCTCCCTATGGGAAAATTTCTTCGAAAGACTAAGTTCAATGAACTGCCTCAGCTCATTAATATTTTCGTTGGTCAGATGAGCATAATTGGATATCGTCCGACTGTTCGCCAACATTATGAAGCTTACAATATTGATTTCAAAATGAAATCCAAAGACGTATCTCCTGGCCTTTCCGGTATTGGCTCCATTGTGTTCCGTGATGAGGAAGTAATCCTTCAGAAGTGCGGGCAGAATAAAGATTACTTCCATCAGAAGGTGATTATTCCATATAAATCGCAACTTGAATGTTGGTATATGGATCACCAAAGTATAGGAAACTATTTTAAATTGATTTATATGACAGTAGTGTCTGTTATACATCCGGCAAACTGTAAGTGGCGGACTGCATTCAAAGGCTTACCGCCTGTACCGTCTGAGCTGGAAAACTTTATTTAAACCAATAATTACGCTCAAATAACGTATAAACAATAAGGAAAACAATTATGCTTGATAATATTCTCCCTCTTATAGGTCGTAAAGAGCCGCTTCTTCAAGAAGATATTGCTAAGAACAAAAAGAATCTGACAGATATCGTTCATAACTCTAAGTTCTTAGTTATTGGCGGCGCTGGCTCAATTGGTTCTGCAGTCACAAAAGAAATATTTAACCTTAATCCGATACTTCTTCATGTTGTAGATATCTCTGAAAACAGCATGGTGGAATTGGTCCGTGATATTAGAAGTTCCATGGGCTACGGAACTGGTGAGTTTGCTTCATTTTCAATTGACTGTGGTTCAGATATCTTTGATTCTTTCATTGACAATGGTCCAAAATATGATTATGTTTTCAATCTATCGGCACTTAAGCATGTTCGATCTGAAAAAGACCCTTATACTCTCATGCGAATGATAGATACAAACGTCTTTAATACAGATAAAACGATGTGCCAAGCTCGTGACATGAAGGCCAAGAAATACTTCTGTGTGTCTACTGATAAGGCTGCTAATCCAGTGAACATGATGGGTGCTTCAAAGCGAATTATGGAAATGTTCATTAATAGACGGTCTGTTGAAATGCCAGTATCAACAGCCAGATTCGCTAATGTAGCATTTAGTGATGGTTCGCTTCTCTATGGTTTTAATCGTCGAATTGAAAAGAATCAACCGCTTTCAGCTCCTGACGATGTTAGGCGTTATTTCGTGACACCGAAAGAAGCAGGTGAATTATGTTTGATGTCTTGTTTGCTTGGTGAGAATCGGGATATATTTTTTCCGAAGTTGAATGATAATCTAAATCTTGTAACATTCTCTTCTATTGCTGTTAAGTATCTCGAATCTCTTGGTTATGAACCAGTACAGTGTACCTCTGAAAACGAAGCAAGAATTATGGTTGATGACTTAAAGACTCAACATAAATATCCTTGTTACTTCTTCAAATCAGACACAACCGGAGAAAAAGACTTCGAAGAATTTTATGTTGAAGAAGAGAAGCTTGACATGAACTGCTTCACTTCTTTAGGAGTTATTAAGAACGATGTGAATTATGATGAAACAAAACTTCACATGTTCCGCAGTGCTATCACAGAAATGAGAAATTCTGGTGTATGGACACGTAGTCAGCTCATTGATCTTTTTAATTTCATGATTCCTAACTTTAATCATAAAGAGACTGGAAAATTCTTGGATGGAAGGATGTAAGAATAGTGTCTATTTTAAGTATAAAAGTATCGATAATAACTCCTGCTTATAATGCAGAGAAATATCTTAATGAAACGATTAAATCAGTGCAAAACCAAACGTATCAACAATGGGAAATGATTATCGTAGACGACTGTTCATCTGACAATACCTATGCAGTAGCATTACAATACGCGGAAGAAGATAAAAGAATTAAAGTACTAAAAAACAATCACAATTTAGGGGTTTCTGCTACAAGAAATGTGGCTTTAGATATAGCAACTGGAGAATATGTAGCATTTTTGGATTCTGATGACCAATGGACCTCTGATAAATTGCAACATCAACTTACCTTTATGGAGGCTAATGACTATGTTCTAACATATACTGATTATCAACTTTTGAACAATTCAGACGGTTCAAAAGGGAAAATAATACAAGTTCCAAAACGTATGTCATATGGAAGTATTTATAAGAATACAGCCATTGCTTGTCTCACGGTCGTTATTAATCGGAAGAAAAGTGGATCTTTTCATATGCCTTTAATTACTCATACAGAAGATCAGATTACTTGGCAAGAAATATTAAAGCGTGGTTATACCGCTTATGGACTTAACGAAAACTTGGCCTTATATAGGGTAGGGAATATATCATTAACGAACAGCAAAAAGAGTTCTGTCCATTTACAGTGGCATACTTACAGAGATTATCATAATTTTTCTGTTACTAGAAGTCTGTATTATTTATTTTGTTATTCCGTTAACGCATTTATAAAGCATTTTTTATAAGTTGTTACATTTTTTCTAAAATACAAATAACTATTTTCCAGGAGGAAAAATGAAGGTTTTATTACTTAATCCGCCCTTTCTTGATCAATATTCAAAAAGTTCAAGAAGTCCGGCAGTAACTAAAAGCGGTACAATTTATTTTCCGCTATGGCTTTCGTATGCCGCAGGCGTACTTGACCAAAACGGATATGAGTTAAAACTCATTGATGCCCCTGCAAAGAACTATGATGACAATACTGTTCTTACTTTTGCGAAGGACTTTAATCCAGATCTTATCGTTATCGATACATCAACAGCAAGTATTGTTTCTGACCTTGCTTTTACGAAAAAGTTAAAGGATACAATACCGATTGGAAAAACATGTTTGGTAGGAACTCATGCTACAGCCTGCTACAGCGAAATTATGCCAAAAGAGACTTATGTTGACTTTATTTGCAAGCATGAATATGATTACACGCTTCCGGAACTTGCGGAAAAATTAAATGATTCGTCAACTTACAGTGAGATTAAAGGTATCTGCTATGTTGAAAACGGAGAGCTTAAGGTTAATGAGGATAGACCGTTTATTGTAAACCTCGACGAGCTTCCTTTTGTCAGTGCTGTTTACAAAAAATACCTTGATATTCATGATTATTTTTATGCCCATGTTGATTATCCTACTGTCAGTATTTTTTCAAGTCGCGGTTGTCCGTCACGGTGCTTTTACTGCATGTACTCACAGGTCATGTTCGGAAAGAGATATCGCAAGCGCTCTCCGCAGAACCTTTACAATGAATGTGTGTACATTACTAAGAACTTTCCCGATGTAAAAGAAATTCTAATCGATGATGACAATTTTGCCGTTGACCAGGACAACGTCCAGCAATTCTGTAAGCTGATGATACAGAGTAAGGTAAAACTCCGCTGGGTAATTGAAGCCCGTGTAAGCTTGACTTATGAAACTATGAAGCTTATGAAAAAAGCAGGCTGTAAACTTGTGGTTGTAGGATTTGAAAGTGGTAACCAAAAGATACTTGACAATATGCATAAAGGTATTACTTTGCAGCAGTCGCTTGATTTCAACAAGGCGGCTAAAAAAGCACACATGAGAGTTCATGGGTGTTTTATGGTTGGCAACCCTGGTGAGACTAAAACAACAATGGAAGAGACTCTTGCATTCTCTAAAAAGCTTCATCTTGATACAGTTCAGTATTTTCCGCTGATGGTGTATCCAGGGACTGAAGCCTATCAGTGGGCAAAGGATAGCAATTATATTAATGCTAAAAGTTATACTGAATGGCTCAAACCCGACGGGATGCATAATTGTGTTTTGAATACACCGGAACTTTCTGCTGATGACCTTGTTAAATTCTGTAATTATGCTCGTAAAAAGTTTTATCTTCGTCCATCGTATATTTTAATGAAAGCAGGTGAGTGTCTTACAAGTAAAGACGACATTGTAAGAACATTCAAGGCATTTAGCATATTCAGAAAGTATTTATTTGCCAAGAATTAATTACTAATGGGGGCATATATATGTTTGCTCTTTTCATATTTATAGCCTCCATATTTTTACCATTCTACACCTACGCTCTTTATCCATTTGTGCTAAGATTTTTACCTAAAATACGGCAGAGAGAAAACTCTAGTTCGAATTATAGGTTGAAAGTAAGGGTATTTATTATTTCCGATAGAATCCAAAAGTCGGATATAAAAAGAAATGAACTTATTAAATCATACACGAAGGATCAACTATTAGTCACAGTTGTAAACAGCTATAAACTTGTTTCAGATAACATAAGTAGTTGTAATACTACTGCAAATCCTAAAAATGAGATAATAGTTATTACGGATTCGGAAACTGTTTTCGGAGAAAATGCACTGAAGAAACTTGTTCAACCATTTCATGATATCAAAGTTGGGCTAAGTGTAGGTTTGTTGAAAAAAATGCCAACGTCAAATGATTCGCCTAATAATAGTGTAAACTGGAAATATGAAAACACTGTAAGACTTTACGAATCAAAAATCGGAGCGGTGTCAGGTGCTAATCATGCTATTTTTGCTGTAAGAAGAAGTGTATTTCCAACCATAAATGAGCGCATTATTAATCCTGATTTTTATATAGCAACAAAAGTCGCGAGTAAAGGTTATGACTGTGTATTTACTCCTGATGCTATTGCATATGAACCCATTATTCAAGATGAATCCGTTATATTTATAAACCATGTAAATGATTCATGTGGATATTTTCAATGTTTATTTTTGATGTTCCATCTACAAACTAAACATTTATTTGTTTTTATCAGTCACCGTGTGCTTAAATGGTTCGTTCCTCTTGATATAGCATTATTGCTCGTTTCGAATGTTTTCTTAGCGTGGAATAACATTTTCTTCAAGATACTGTTGGTAGTGCAGTTGATCAGTCATATCTCGATTATTTGTTATCATATCCTTAAAAGAAAGAGGAATAATAAAAACCATATGATGGTTGGTAGAATTATTTCACATATAGATTATTTCTATACATTAAACACTGCTATTGTATTAGGGTTCATAAGATTTATTACAGGGTGTGGTAAATATTAAATTCTTTATATTGAGACATAGATAATAAAGGTAACTAGAAATGAGTAGTTATGAAGAAACAAAAGTAGTAATGATTATTTCCTCTTCAATTGGAGGAGGAGCTCAGATTCTATTTGCAGACGTCATCAACGCATTAAAAAATAAATATGAAGTACTTGCCATTTGTCCAGATGGATATTTAGCAAAGATTTTACGACAACGTGGAATTGAACCGTATATTTCCGAAATTAATATTAGAACAATGCGAAAAATTAGAAAATATGTATTATCATGGGCAAATGGTTCACCTATTACGATAAACTCTTACATTTTCGGAACATCATATTATACTTGCAGGTCATTTCATAATATAAGGAAATGCAAAGTATTTTCTTTACTACTGAATCCTATTATCCGCTCTGAGGAGCCTAAACTTAAACAAATCGCATATAGATTTATTGCAAAATACATCGGAAAGAAATCAAATGTAATTGGTGTAGGCTCACCTGAACTTGAAAAAGAAGTAAAGATGCTTACTGGTCGTGATTCTATATATTTAGAAAACAGAGTACCAAACCAAAAAGAGTATAGAAATAGTATATATAAAAGAGACGAAAGACCGCTGAAAGTATGTTTTGTTGGAAGGATGGTGTATCAAAAACGTCCGGATTTATTTGTTCAAGCTGCAAAAATACTATTTACAAGAAATTGTAATATCGAGTTTTATATGGCTGGTCAGGGTGAATTGAAATCCGAAATAGAAAAATATGTTGAGGATAATCATATACAAAATGTTGTTAAGTTTGTTGGTTTTATAGATAACTTATACGACTTCCTTTATGATATGGATGTGCTGGCATTAACTTCTTGCTTTGAAAATACTCCTTTAATTGTGCTTAATTCAATGAATGCAGGAGTTCCTGTTGTTTCTGGAAATGTTGTTGGAGTTCCTCATTTGATAGACAATGGAATTAATGGGATTATAACTGAAAAATATACGTCTGAATCATTTGCTGATGCTATACAAAAAATCGAGGAGGATGATAGCTTTTATCAAAGACTTAGTATGAATGCATATATAAAAGCTATTACAGATTTTTCATTTGATCAATTTATTACTGAATATGAAAAAGCGCTATAATTATGATAGTAAGAGTTTAAAACAATGCTAAAAATACTTGTTTTGCTGTCAGCATATAATGGAAAGAAATTTATTACAGAGCAGATTGACAGTATTCTTGATCAGAAGAATGTAGATGTACATTTATTGATACGAAATGACGGTTCTTCTGATACGACTAGGGAAATTTTGGAAAAATATCAAACACAATATTGTAATCAGATTCAAGTCATTCATGGAAACAATGAAGGTTTTTCAAAAAGTTTTTATGAATTGGTGGTATTATCTGGAGATTATGATCTTTACGCTTTTTCTGATCAAGATGATGTTTGGTATAAAGATAAACTTGACAGTGCAATAAATGCACTGAAGTTGAGTGATAGAATAGATGTAGATATACCTTCAGTTTATTTTTGCAATGCAATGCTTGTTAATGAAAAACTTGAGCCCATTTCTATTATGTTTAATAAGTCAATTTATCTTCCAGAGCATAAAATAGAACGACTTATGGAGAATTTGGCTCTTGGCTGTACGATGGTTTTTAATAAAAAGGCTCGAGACCTTTTTCTTAAAGGAAAACCTGAGATACTTGAGTATCACGATGCATGGCTGTACACTGTGTGCTCGTATTTGGGAAAAGTAGTCTACGATGAAACGCCACATATCCTATATCGACAACATGATGGCAATCTCGTTGGTAGTAAACCTGGATTTAAGAAGTTATGGAAACATAGAATTAAAAAACTAAAATCGAAAACACACTATAGAGAATACATTGCAAAGGAAATGCTTCGTAATTTTGAATCAATACTAACTGAATCAGAAATAAAAGAAATAAGACTTGTTTCTGAATATAGAACTTCATTGATTATGTATATTCGGTTTTTATTTTCTAGTACAGTAAAAATGGCAAGTTACAAAAAAAAGTTTTGGCTAAAAATGCATATTTTGACTAGGAATGTGTGATAATCTAATAATTGAGGTAATTTCAAAAGTCAGACGATTTTGAAATTAGTAACAAATGAGTTTTATTTTATGTATCGGATAAATGTCAACTAATTATACTTCAATCAAAAATAATCGCTTAAATTTAACTATTCCTAAGTGGAAATCTGTTTTATTATTCATAGTTGTTTTATATATATTTACTTATCAATTATGGATTGAGTTAATGGGCATTAATAATCCATATAGATATTCTATATATGTTATTATTATACTTGGGTTTTATAGTTATTTTGTTAATAATATAAAAATCACTTTTCATTTTTACGATTTTGCCTTTGTTGTATTTTCTTTATATTCAGTCTTGAATTTTATGGGTAGCGAGTATAGAGGTTCATTGCTTGACCTTTATGATTATTTATTTATTCCACTCGTATATGTAGCTGGGCTTTATTTTTGTAGGTCAAAGGGCAGTTTATTGATATTTAAAAAACTTATTATCAATTTAGGAACTATTACTTCGATAATTTCAATTTATGAATTTCTATCAAATCGGTTACTTTTATCTACAGGTGTTCAACATACATTACTATTACATATTCGACCATGTTCATTGTTTGGTTCTCCCATTATAGGTGGTCTTGTTTCAGCTATTGTTTCCATTGTAATATTTCAAGATGGGTTTAAGCATAAAACAAGAATATTGTTACTGCTTTTAAATATCTTGGCAGTCCTTTTTACTCTATCAAGGGGACCTATGGTTTCATTACTTGGAGGAATGCTGTTTATCTGGTATTTTAAACGAATTAGATTTATTGATAAAATAAACCGTGTTATTTTCTTTGTTATTTTTGTAGTGTACTTTTTCATAGTATTTAGTACTCTTAAATTTTCAAAAGAGTATGTTATTTTGTACAGAATTTCACAAATTTTTAATTGGACTAGTGAAGGTGGCAATTTATCAAGACTTGATACTTGGTATAAACTATTAAACAATGTCAATAATGTATTTTGGGGTAACGGTATGGGTTTCTTAGAATATAAGGGAATAGATCCAGAGAGTGGTTTATTCGCTGTTTTTGTAGAAACAGGTATTTTAGGGGTAATTCTTTATTTTTTACCATTTGTGTTAATAGTATTGAATTCTTTACGTTATACAAAACACTCTTTAGAAAATCGGTTAATAATCCTTTTACCTTTAAGTATGATGGTAGTTATTATTATTGATAATCTTACTTTACAGGTTCTTCAGTCGTTAATTATTCAATTATTAATGGGATTGACCTGTGCGTATTGTTCTCTTCTTACAAACCATTGTTCATATGAAATCATAAATAAGGGTTAAAATTGGGGAAGTTATGAATATTATTATTTTGGGCGCTGCTGGATTTATTGGTACTAACTTAGTATTAGCCCTTGTCAGAGACCATAATAATAAAATAACATTGGTCGATGAAAATTTAAGTTATTTTAATTATATAAGAAGCTTAAATATTGATAATATTGTTTATGTTGAACAAAAATGGAACAAAGACACTAATTTTGATGCGTTATTACAAGATCAAAATATTGTCTATCACCTTGTAAGTTCCAGCATGCCTATCAATTCAAATCAACATATACCACAAGAGATTGAAACAAATGTTCTATTTACAAGTTTTTTGATGGAATCATGTATTAGAAATAAAGTCGATAAGATTGTGTTTGTTTCTTCCGGGGGTACTGTTTATGGTAAGTATGCCCATTGTCCAATTGATGAAGATCAACAAAATTATCCTATTAGTTCCTACGGATTTCAGAAGTTAGCAATAGAGAAATTGCTATATCTATATAACTACATATATGGAATAGATTGTTACATTTTAAGGTTGGCAAATCCTTTCGGACCATTCCAGAGACCAAACGGAAAACTTGGTGTGGTTACAACATTCATATATAAGACATTAAAAAATGAAGTAATAATTGTGTATGGTGATGGCTCTATAGTAAGAGACTATATTTATATAGAAGATGCAATAACAGCAATGTTGAATATCGTTAATTATAATACCTACGAAGGTAATTCAACAGATAGTAATAAGCAAAATCCTTTAAATTATAGTTTGTATAATATTGGAAGCGGAATAGGGCATAGTGTAAGGGATGTAATCAATACTATATCTAGTGTCTTGAATAAAACTGCTAAAATTGAATATCTTCCAGGCAGAGAAGTTGATGTTCCAGTCAATGTATTGAATATAAGAAGGTATGAGAAAAAGTTCGGTAAAATATGCAACTATTCGTTTGAAGAAGGAATAAAAAGAACTGCTGTTTTTTTAAAACAAACATATGATTTATAGAGAATAATCAGCATAATAGTATTGACACAATAAAGGAAGATACAATTAAAAAATAAGTACAAAATACATCTATAGAATTAATTCGGAATATGAAGTTATGCTCGTCATGATGATCTACATCGATGTTAATGATCTTGATCATACTCAATTTATTATCATCGCTCATATCCGAAAGGAAGTAATCATGGACACCTCAGAACTTTTTTAGTAAGGAAAGAATACATGGAAACTCAAAAAAACAACGAAGACGATGAGATTGACCTTCTCGATCTCTTTTCAGTATTGCTTAATAGGAAAATACTAATAATCCGTATAACCGGTTTGGCGATGATTCTTGTCCTTGCGGCGTCCGTTATTTCGTTGCTACTCCCGCCGGAAATGTCATTTTTGCCGAACGAATATACCCCGAAGGCGCTCATGCTGATAAACGATTCCAGTTCTTCAGGCGGTATGCTTTCTTCTATGTTATCATCAAGCGGATTGAGCAGTCTCGCGAGTCTGGCCGGTATCAGCACGTCGGGCGGTTCAACCTACAGTGCACTTGCCGTCTATCTCGCGGGAACGAATGATTTTCTTGACTCCGTCGTAGATAAATTCGATCTAGTTACACGTTATAAAGTAAAAAAGTCTCCCCGGGCCAACAGCCGTAAAGCGCTTGCAGAAGAATTGATCGCAGAGTACGACGAAGACTCGAGCGTTTTCAGCATCAGCTTTACAGACATTGATCCTTTCTTTGCGCAATCCGTTGTAAATTTTAGCGTCGAATACATGCAAGATAGATTCAAAGAGATGGGACTTGATAAAAACGTACTGTCAAAGGCGAATCTGGAAGTAAACATCAAGAATTGTTATGACGAGATCTTGAGCCTTGAAAATGAGAGTCACAACCTTGTCAGAAATTTAGCGGCAGGCCGGGACATGCCGGGAGGAGCGTCGATCATGCTTGAGGCGAAACGGCTCGAACTTGAGCTTACTGCGCAACAAGAAGTATATAAACAACTGAAAATTCAGTATGAGCTCCTGAAAGTTACCATGGCAAGCGAGACCCCGGTTTTCCAGGTGCTTGAGTATGCGGAAGTTCCCGATAAAAAATCCGGGCCAAGCAGGGGGGTGCTTTGTGTAATCGTGATATTCTCCGCTTTCTTTCTTTCGGTCTTTCTCGTTTTTCTATTAAATACTATCGACAACATCAAAAAAGATCCAGAAGCAATGGCAAAACTGAAGGGGATCTCAAAATGATTATAAAGCATAAATATCTATTTCTGTTTTGTATATTTGTATGTGTTTTTGCATCAGCTACAGGTGAAGAGACTACGAATACTTCTACAAATTCTGATAACAGTATGACGACGAATACTTCTACATCGTCTGATGACGATCTGGCGACGGAACTCGCTATTCGTGCTCAAATGGCTATGTCTACCATCGATTACATGGTTACCGCAGGCGATATTTACACAATGGGCTTCCTTGCCGGTTCAAAACCTGTATCATATATTATGATCGTTGATTCGTCCTATAAGGTTCGCGTCGTTAATATGGGGATAATCAATGCCGATGGCTTGTCCTACCTGGAACTGAAGAAACAAGTAGAATCCATAATCAATAGAAATTACCCCCTTTCAGGCATCCAGTTTGCATTGACGACCCCGGCAACCTTTAATATCACGGTACGAGGTGAAGTTACAGTTACGACGACCGTCCCGGTTTGGGGCCTATCTCGGCTTTCAGACGTATTAAAGAATCTAACAACGAACGCGTCCCTACGCGATATCGCAATTACCTCTAGTCGGGGAAAAACGGCAAGTTACGACTACTTCAAGGCGCATCGCCTTGGCGACCTGACGCAAAATCCCTTCCTTCGGCCTGGAGACGTGATAACCATCAAGAAGGCTACCCGTACCGTAACCTTGAAGGGAGCGGTGAACCGGCCCGGGACCTATCAGCTTCTGGAAGGGGAGAACCTGCAAGAGCTTCTTACCCAGTATGGTGATGGCTTTACCCCCGTCGCCGCGCCTAACTTTATGGAACTCGTACGCTACGTGGATAGCGAATCCCCGTCCGGCAATAAACTCTTCTTTGACCAGAAGGCCCTTGCCGAGAACCTTGCGATTAAGAACCTCGACTCCGTCTACGTGCCCTCCCGCAAGGACCTGATTCCGGTCATGTACCTTGAAGGCGCTATCGGGACAAGCGAGATAGACCCGGAAACCGACGAGGAAAAAATCACCTTGGACAGCGACGAGTCCCGGCGCATCCCGGTTAGGTTTAACCCCGGGGAAAACTATGCCTCCCTCGTGCGTAGCAACTCGAAACTCTTTACATCTCTCTCGGACACCAAGAACGCCTACATCCAGCGGGATGAAGATCGCATCCCGATCAACCTGAACCCCATACTCTACGACCCCGAGTACCGGAGCGACCAGACCGTGCAGAATGGAGACACCCTGGTAATACCGCTCCGCCAGTTCTACGTAAATGTTACAGGCGCCGTTATCAGCCCGGGACGCTATCCATACGTTCCCGACCGGGACTGGAACTACTACGTGTCCCAGGCTGGAGGCATCGACAGGAGTAGTAACTCCTTTAATATGCTGTCCATCAGGGATGTCACGGGGAAAGAGCGGAACAAAAGCGATCCTATCCCGCCAGAGGCGATTATTGACGCCAAATACAGTAGTTTCCTGTACTACTTTAACCGGTACTCGCCCGTCGTGGTCACCGTCCTCGCCGGCATTATAACTTATTATCAGGCAAAGGATTATATTGATAGCCATTAATGAGATGTTTATATAATCCAATTCGGAATGACTGAATCATATCGACAAGACCCTTGAAAAGTGATACAAATGGAGTAAACTTAAGGAATTAATAAGCGTTGTAGGGGCTGTTGATGAATCATGATCTCGTAATACTCGGGATATCCTTTCTGATCTCCATTGTATCCGTATTTGGAGTAATTGCCTTTACCAAACGCCATAACCTGTTTGATACCGTCGACGAACGCAAAATCCATGAAGGGAATATCCCCCGCCTGGGCGGAATAGGGATCTTTATCGGCTTTATCGCCGGAATACTCATCTTTTACTTTGACGATCCCCATAGAAGTTTTCTCGGCTCCCGGGTGTGGCTCATAATAGCGGGCGGGTCCCTGATCTTTATCATGGGCGTCTGGGACGACCTCAAACCCTGGAGGGCACGGTACAAATTCATTACCCAGTGCCTGGCCGCCATCCTGGTCCTCGCGGGGGGCTTTACCTTTCGCAAGATCTCCTTCGGGTCATTGAACATAGCCATCCCGATGGGGTGGTTCCAGTTTCCGCTGACCTTTTGCTGGATCATCGGAGTGACCAACGCCATCAACCTCATCGACGGCCTTGACGGACAGGCGGGATCCATAGCGACCCTCGTCGCCCTCACGTATTCCCTCTTCTTCCTCCGGTACGGCAACGAAGTGGCCATGCTGGTGTGCCTCCTCCTCGCCGTCTCGGTATCGGGCTTTCTGGTCTTCAACCTCCCGTTCCCGAAGGCCAAAATATTCATGGGAGACGGGGGAAGCCAGTTCTTGGGCTTTATCCTCTCGGTTTTACCCCTCATCAACAACCGGCAGGGACTCGCGACGATCGCCCTCCCGTACGCCGCGGCCGTCCTATTGATCCCGATCTTCGATACCCTCGCGGCCATCTGGCGGCGAGTCCGGGAACACCGGCACATACTGGAGCCGGACCGACTCCACCTCCACCACAAACTCCTGATGCTGGGCTTTTCCAAACGGCAAACCCTGGTCGTCGTCATCATCCTCCAACTCGTGATCGCCCTCTTCGTGGCCTCTGCGGGCTGGACGGGCGGCACCTTCGCCTCCCTCCTCCTCTTTACGGTGTACCTGATGGGCATCCTCTTCTTTACCGTCATCCACGTCCGCAAGGAAGGCGCCCTGGATAATACCGATCTTTAACAGGCAAGGGCAGGTCACGCGTTTTTTGCCTCCGGCATGACGCGAAAGGCAATCGCGCAACCCTCATTCAGAATGGCGACGAGTTAACGGTATATACAATGGACTAAAATGCGTAATGGCAGTATGATATACATGTATAGCGAAGGAGATTGCCATGATAGCGGTACGAGTGCCTGAAGAGATTGAAACGCGGCTTGACCGTCTGGCGCAGCTAACCGGACGAACCAAGACGTACTATGTTCGCGAAGCGATCGAGAACCACCTCGATGACCTTGAAGAAGCGTATCTTGCCGAGAAGGTACTGGAGAAAGTCCGATCCGGTCGCGAGAAATTGATCCCGCTCGAAGACGTCATGAAGCAGTATGGCCTGGAAGATTGAGTTTGCCGAATCGGCCGCAAAGACCCTCGGAAAACTCGATAAGCCGGCAGGACAGAGGATCGTGAAGTTCCTGCGGGAACGCGTCGCAATAGACCCGAAAGCCACAGGCGAGGCGCTAAAGGGTAATTTGGCACCGATGTGGCGCTACCGTGTCGGTGACTATCGGATTATCTGCGATATCGTCGATGAATCGGTTACAGTTATCGTCGTGAAAATCGGACATCGCAAAGAAGTGTATAAGTGAACTTTGATATATATCACGTCAAATTTGAGACCGGCTCTGCGCCGGTCTTTTTTTTGCCTATCCACCTTACCGCGAGCTTGTCGAGTAGTCCCCCCACGGATCGGTCCAGACGGTGCCGTCCGCGTACCGGATGAGATAGGCCGACAGGGCGTCGACGAAGAGACTACCACCGGTAAAGACGTCCGGGGTTGAGCCGAGCGCGATGCTGAGGATGCGCGATTCCCGGGCGGAAAGGGGCTCCTCCAGGAGGATCTCGTAGGTTTCCCCCGAGTCAGATTCCATTTCATCGTAGAGAAACCAGGTGAGGCCGATAGCCTCGATATCCTTGTCGCTCCGGTTCTGGAACTCGAGGGCGAGGCATTCCTCCCATTGGCGCTCCGTGGTTATGACCGGGTCATGGATGGCATAGGGCGCCTCGGGGAGCGAGGCGCAGGAAGCGAAGAGACAGGCGAGGGCGGAAAGAAAGGCGAAAGAGACTGAGCGTGGTATCTTCATGCAGGAGTATGTAGCTTCAAAGTATTCCAGTGGCCCAAGTTTTCGCGGGTTCAGTCGACAAGCATCTCGCGCAATACCTCTTTTACCTTCCTGACGGTTTTTGATTCTATTTTTCCGAGTTTCTTGACCAACCTGATTTTGTCGATGGTTCGCAGTTGATCCAGGATAATCCAGCCTTCCTTTCCCTGGAATTTCAGGGAAATCCGCGTTGGATACTCATGGGACTTAGTCGTCATTGGCGCGATTATCACCGTACCGATATGATGGTTCATCTCGTCGGGCGAGACGATTACGCAAGGCCTTGTTTTTTGTATCTCATGACCGATTGTTGGGTCCAGGTCTATCAGAAAAACCTCGTACTGATTTGCTACCAAACCCATTCAAAGGCCTCGGAGTCTATAGGCGACTCAACAATGACGCGATCCTCATCGGCTTGATGCATGGCCGTAAAGGCCTCGCTCCAACCCTGCCGGGCCTTTGCCTGTACCGGTTTCAGGACGATCGCGCCGTTATCGATCTCCAGCTCAAACGCGTCATCGACCTGGAGCTGATCAATAACCGCCTTGGGAAGCCTGATTCCCCTGGAGTTGCCAATATCAATCAGGGATACCAACATACCTGTACCTCCATCATGAGTAATTATATTGTTATTACATAGAAAAGGCAACCGGGATGTACCGCTTCCTTACACCCCTTCCCGTGCCATTTTGAGGACCCCGATGAGGGAGGAGAGGGAGAGATTGTCGGTCGTGGCCCGGGAGGAGAGGTCCTTGAGGGTCAGGAGCTCGTCCGATTCGACGTCCGACTTGGAGGCGAGGATGCCCCAGCGTATCGATTTCTTTTCGGCCCAGGCGTACTGCTGGGCCATTTTTTTCGCGTCGGGGAAGACCTCGCAGGCGAAACCGGCGGAGCGGATGGCGGCGGCTATGCGCTGGTAGAGGCCCATGTCGGCCGGGTTCTGGCAAAAGACGGCGGCCTCGGTGAAGCCCGAGCGCGAGGATGCCTTGCCCAGCTGTTCGAGGCCCGCGATGAGGCGGTCGAGACCGATCGAGGAGCCGACGCCCGGGATGCGGTCTTTCATGTAGAGGCCGGCGAGGTTGTCGTAGCGGCCGCCCGAGCAGACGGAGCCGATAGAGGGGAGCTCGTCGAGGAAGGTTTCGTAGACGACGCCGGTGTAGTAGTCGAGGCCCCGGGTGATGGAGGGGTCGAGGACGAAGGAGTCGGCAATGCCGGTTTCCACCATGAAGGCGCGGATCTCGCGCAGGCGCCTGGTGTCGTCGGCGGGGCCGCCGGCCATTTTTTCGATCATGTCGAGTGTGGCGTCGAAGTCGGCGCTCGTTTTTCCGGCCCCGTTTATATAGGCGAGTATTTCCTTCGCCGAGGTTTCGCCGCCGATTTCCGTGAGCTGGGAGAGGACCTCGTCGGCGCCCACCTTGGCGAGCTTGTCGACGATGCGCAGGATATCCTCGCTTTTGTCGGCGAGGCCTCGGGAGGCGAGGAAGCGGTTGAAGACCCCCCGGTGGGAGAGCCTGATGGTGACGGCGCTCACGCCGATGGAGGCGAGGGCGGCCTTCATCATGTACAGGATCTCGAAGTCGACCGCGGCGGAGTCCGAGCCGACGATGTCGAAGTCGCACTGGATGAACTCGCGGTAGCGGCCGGCCTGGGGTTTTTCGCCTCGCCAGACCTTGGCGATGTGGTAGCGCTTGAAGGGGAAGTAAAGTTCGTCCCGGTGCTCGGCGACGAAGCGGGCGAAGGGCACGGTCAGGTCGAATCTCAGGGCGACGTCGCGGCCGCCGTTGTCCTCGAAGCGGAATACCTGCTTCTCCGTTTCCCCGTCGCTCTTTCGCAGGAGGATCTCGGAGTATTCGAGGGCCGGGGTGTCGATCGGCACGAAGCCGAAGGATCGGAAGGTCGCGGTCAGTTTTTCGCCGAGGAGCTCGCGCTCGATTTCGCTTGCGGGAAGAAAGTCGCGGAAGCCCTTGAGGACTCTGGGTTGTATAAGCTCTGCCATGAAGTTATAATACAACCCTGTCTTTTTTTGTTCAAGCGCGAGCAAGGAGCCCGGACGATGCTGATGGTGATTGATGTCGGAAACACGAATATCGTGATTGGCCTCTTCCATGGGGACGATCTGGTCGTCGACTGGCGACTCTATACCGACCCGCGCCGTACCGACGACGAGTACGGCTCGATCATCCGCTCGCTCTTCCGCGACTCGGGGATAGCACCGGGCACGATCGAGACGACGGTCGTTTCGTCGGTCGTCCCCCAGCTCAACGATACCTTCGTCACCATGATCGAGAAGCTCACCGGGAAGCGGCCCCTGGTGCTCGGCCCGGAGCTCTACGGCAAGTTGTCCGTGCGCGTTCCCGAGTCGGCCCTTCACGAGATCGGCACCGACATCGTCTGCGACGCCGTCGCGGCCCGGGATATGTACAGGAAGGCCTGCATCGTGGTCGATTTCGGCACGGCCCTTACGTTTACCGCCATCGACGATTCGGGCGAGATTCGCGGGGTGGCCATCGCCCCGGGGCTCGGGACGGCCGTCAAGGCCCTGTTCCGCGATACGGCCCAGCTCCCCTCGGTGCCCCTGGAGGTGCCGCCGTCGAGTCTCGGCACCAACACGATCCACGCGATCCAGTCGGGGGTCGTCCTCGGCTATCAGGGGCTCGTGGAGTCTCTTATCGCCCGGATGCGGAAGGACCTGGGCTCCAACGCCCCGGTCGTCGCGACCGGCGGGCTTTCCTCGGTTCTCGAGCCGGTAACCAACGTTTTTGACCGGGTTGACCGCCTGTTGACCCTGCGCGGGCTCAAGCTCGTGGCCGGGATGGTGACTGAGTTGCAGAAGTAACTTATACTTAGCGCATGAAAACCTTACCTGTCGCCGAAATAAGGTCGCATTTAACCTCCTTGCTCAAGGAGGTTGAATCGGGCAACGAGATCGGTATTACCTTTGGCAAGAAAAAGGAAACCATAGCCGTTATCGTACCGATTGCGGAGTACAGAAGGATCAAAGCCAGAAGGCTCGGTACTCTGGAAGGAAAGGTTCAGGTTGAATTCGCCGATAACTGGTCAATTTCTGTCCGTCGATGAGCAGGTAGCGAAGTATAAAAAACACGGTTTACGGGTGTTATCGTGACAGGTGCTTCCGTGAGGCGGTTTCTGGAAAATGCGGGGGTTAGGTATGATGGAGTATAAGGGTTATATCGGTATCGTTGAATATGACGCTCAAGCAAAACTCTTTCATGGGGATGTAGTAAATAACCGTGATGTGATTACCTTTCAGGGAACGAACGTGACGGAGATTGAAACTGCTTTTCGCGAGTCAATTGACGACTATCTTGATTGGTGCAAATAAGCGGGACTGTCCTCGCCCCTCGTGGTTCGCTCTCTTGAGGGGGCTCCGAAGTACGACTTTCGAGTTACGTTGATCCCTCTGCCTCATCCTATCATTAATTCATGCTTTTTTTTGATAAAGTCGCACCAGGTGGCTCCGGCTCCGTTTTTGACGGCACGCACGAGGATGGCGCCCGTTATCTCTTCGAGAAACTCCGGGCCCAGGCCGGGGGTCAGGACTTTTTCCGTCCGTAATACCGCTATATCACCTTCGCTCACGGCCTCACCGGCTTCCATGTCCCGCAGGTAATGGATCGAGCGGTTGGTGCGCAGGTAGTTCGCCGCCTCCGAGGGGGCGAGTTCCTTTTTGCCGCTACCAAGGATCGCCTCGACGCGGTCGGCGCCGTATTCGAGCGAAAGGTTCGCGATGACGTCTGCTGGGTTGCGGCCTTCGGCCTCGCGGATGGCCTTGGTCATTCGGGCGAAGAGTTCGGGGGGGAGGGCGACCGGGTCGTCGAGGCCGACATCGGCGCGCGAGAGGCAGATGTGCTTTTCGACGATAGAGGCCCCGCAGGCGGTCGCGAGGACGGGCACGAGGACGGGGTCGAGGCTGTGGTCGCTTACCCCGACGGGGAGGCCGAAGGCGGACGCGAGGGTCTCGAGGACCCTCAGGTTGTAGTCGGTCTCGGGGGCGGGGTAGCTCGTGACGCAGTGGAGGAGGGCCCTGGTTGGAACGGCCGTGTCTGCCCTTGTCGCTTTGGGCGCGGTTTCGGCGGCCGATACCTCGGCAATTGCCCTCTCGATGTCCGAGAGGCGGGAAACCCCCGAGGACAGGATGAGGGGGAGGCCGTAGCCGGCGACCTCGCGGAGGAGCGGGACGTGGTTGAGCTCCGGGGAGGCGATTTTGAGGCAGGAGGGCCCTATCGCGCGCAGTTCGCGGGCGCTTCGGAGGCCGAAGGGGGTGCAGAGGAAGATGAGGCCCTGTTCGCGGCAAAAGGCGGCCATTTCGGCGTAGAAGGACGGGGGGCACTCGAGCTCGCGGAAGCGGTCGTAGAGGCGGACTGGGCCGCCGGGCAGGTTGACGAAGCCCGTGTCGGGGTGGAGGATCTCGTCCGCGTACACAAGCTGGAATTTGGCGCAGTCGGCCCCGGCCTCGCGGGCGGCCATTACGAGGCGCTTCGCCTTTTCGAGGCTTCCCCCGTGGCCCGTGCCGATCTCGGCTATCACCATGACGCGCTTTCCGGCCCGAAAGGCGCGGCCCTCTATCGTGAAATCCCTCGATGTCATATAGTCGATTGTATCCGATGGGAATCCTTTGTCAATGAAAAAGACGCTCGACAAAACGGGGCGCATGGGATATCATTTGATCCATAAGATTGCTTGAGGTTAACAACATACGCCGGCTCTCCGGCGGGGTTACAAGGAGTTTTTTCATGAAAACACTGTACTGCGATATTTGCAAAAACGAGATCGACAACCCGATATCCGAGCGAACTTGCTTCCATGTCGCCGAATACGATATCTGCGAGTCGTGCATGGACAGCGTATATGCCCGGCTTCGGCCCACGGTTCGCCATCATTCCCCCTATTCAGCGGAATGGTACGAGCAGCAGCTGAGGGGCGTAATCGACAGGGGAGTCGCGACTAAAAGGGTCTGATCCCTCCCGTTTGACACGATTCCAGTGCCCGAGAAAAAGCATGCACGGTGCGAAATACGTCATTTTTTTCCGGAAAATGACAGGATACGCGCGCCTTGACATGCTTTTTTGCATTATGGTACTATCGTACGAAAATAAGTTTCATTCCTGTTACGCATAAAGGAGACGTCATGTCAGGACATAGTAAATGGGCGACGATCAAACACGCTAAAGGACTCGCCGACGCCAAGCGCGGCCAGATATTTACCAAGTTCATCAAGGAAATTTCCATTGCGGCCCGTATGGGCGGCGGCGACCCCAACGCCAATCCCCGCCTGAGAACCGCGATCCTCAAGGCCCGCGCCGCGAACATGCCCAAGGACAACATCGACCGGGCGATCAAGAAGGGTACCGGGGAGCTCGGGGCCTCGGTCTTCGAGGAACTGAACTACGAGGGCTACGGACCCGGCGGAGTCGCCGTCCTGGTCGAGGTACTTACCGATAACAAGAACCGCGCGGCCGCGAACGTCCGCAACCTTTTTTCCAAGAACGGGGGAAACCTCGGGGCCACTGGCTCGGTTTCCTACATGTTCAACCGCAAGGGCGTCATCGAGTACGACGCCTCGACCGTCAACGAGGACGTGATGATGGAAGCCGCCCTCGAGGCCGGCGCCGACGACGTCGCGAACGAGGACGGGGTCCTTACCGTGACGACCGATCCGGTCAACTTCGAGAAAACCCTCGAGGCGCTCCAGGCCAAGGGCTTCGAGTCGGTCTCTGCCTCCGTTTCGATGATTCCGGACACCTGGAGCTCGCTCGACGCCGAAACCACCCGCAAGGCGCTCAAGCTCGTCGACAAGCTCGAGGAAGACGAGGACGTTCAGAACGTGTATACGAATCTCGACATCCCCGAAGGATTCGAGGAAGAATAAGCCCTTTGTACCGGCCTTCCGGTATCAAACGCCCCCATCGGAGTACCTCTGGCGGGGGCGCTTTTTTTATGGTATGACTTATCCGTGAACGCAACAACAACGGGCCGCCTCGTGATCGGGATCGATCCCGGGCTCGCCTCCACGGGATGGGGCATCGTGCTCTGTAGGGCCAACAGGCTCAAGTACGTCGCCCACGGCGTGATCTCGACCTCGCCAACGGAAGCCCATCAGGACCGTCTCGTCAAGATTTACGCGGAGCTCACCGCGATCCTTGAGCTCCACAAGCCCACCGAGGCGGGGATGGAAACCCTCTATTTCGCCAAGAACGTCTCGAGCGCGATGGGCGTGGCGGAGGCGCGCGGGGTGGTGACCCTTGCCCTGGCCCTCAGGGGGATCAGCCTCGGGGAATATACCCCGCACGGGATCAAGCAGGCCGTCGTCGGGGTGGCCCGGGCCGACAAGTCCCAGGTGCAGGAGGCGGTCAGGGCCCTTCTTGCCCTCAAGGAGATTCCGCGCCCGGACCACGCGGCGGACGCCCTCGCCGCGGCCATCACCTGCATCCATACCGCGAAGATTCCCGGTTGCGCTTGCGGGCGAAAAGCGTGATAATGGCCCCATGTTCAACAGCATCTCCGGTATCGTAACCGCCAAGCTACCCAACTCCATCTATCTTGAGGGGAACGGGATTGAATGGGATTTCATGGTCCCGGCCCTGAGCCTCGAGGCCTTCGGCCCGGTCGGCTCTGAGGCCAGGGTCTTTACGTGGCTCTACCACCGCGAGGACCAGATGAGGCTTTTCGGGTTTTCCTCCGTGCGGGAGCGCGATATCTTCATCGACCTGATGAAGGTCGAGGGCATCGGCCCCAAACAGGCTATCAAGATACTCTCGAGCATTTCGGCCGACGATCTGGAAAAGGCCCTCGACGGCGAGGACCTCGCTCGGCTTGAGTCGGCGCCCGGCATCGGCAAGAAGACGGCGCAGAAGATGATCCTGGCCCTCAAGGGAAAGCTGACCCGCGAGATCGCGCAGGGCGCCGCCCGGCCGAAGGGCGAGCACGAGGACGTCGTCGCGGCCCTCGTCGGTATGGGATACGACCGGAAGCTGGCGACGGGAGTCGTCGCGGACATCTTCCGGGAACTCGAGACAGAGGGGCAAAAACGTTCGCCCTCGGACGCGGAAAAGGAATTGTTCAGGCGCGCGATAGTCGCCCTGAGCTCGTAGGAGAGGCGGGATGAACAACGCTGAAACGGGTCTCGTGCGGCCGGAGGCGATGGGCGACGATGAGCCGGACCGCGCGCTCAGGCCGCGACTTCTCGCCGACTTCCAGGGGCAGGAGCAGATAAAAAGCAATCTCGCGGTCTTTATCGAGGCCGCGCGCACCAGGGGCGAAAGCCTCGACCATCTTTTCCTGATCGGCCCGCCCGGGCTCGGGAAGACGACACTCGCGCAGATTACGGCGAACGAGCTCGGCGTCGATTTCAAGGTGACGAGCGCGCCGGCCCTCGACAAGCCGAAGGACCTCGCGGGCATCCTCACGACCGTCAACGAGCGGACGGTCTTCTTCATCGACGAGATTCATCGACTCAGGCCCGCCATCGAGGAGATGCTCTACATCGCGATGGAGGATTACGAGCTTGACTGGATCATCGGCCAGGGCCCGAGCGCGCGGACCGTGCGCATACCGATCCCGCCCTTTACTCTCATTGGCGCGACAACGAGGGCAGGCATGGTCTCGAGCCCGCTCATCAGCCGCTTCGGGATCGTCCAGCGCTTCGCCTTCTATACCGTCGCGGAGCTCACCGCGATCATCCTCAGGTCGGCCGGCATCCTCGGGGTCTCCATCAAGGCCGACGCCGCGAACGAGCTGGCCCGCTGCTCGCGGGGAACCCCGCGCGTGGCCAACCGGCTCCTGCGGCGCATGCGCGACTACGCGCAGGTACTCGGCGACGGGACGGTTACGCGGGGCGTCGTCGCCGAGGGCCTCGAGAAGCTCGAGATCGACTCGCTCGGGCTCGAGCGCTACGACCGCGAGATCCTCTCGTCGATCATCACCAATTACGGGGGGGGACCCGTCGGGGCCGAAACCCTCGCGATATCGGTGGGCGAGGCGCAGGAAACCCTCGAGGACTATTACGAACCCTACCTTATACAGGCCGGTCTGCTCCAGAGGACCCCACGGGGGCGCATGGTGACGGACCGCGCATATTCTCACCTCGGCCTTGAGCGCCGAAACGCGGCACGGGACGGCATCGATGAAAACGAAAGACTTCCATTTTGATCTCCCCGAGGAACTGATCGCGCAACAGCCCTGCCCACAGCGGGGAGAGGATCGCCTTCTCGTCCTCGACCGCTCGACCGGAGCCCTGAGCGACCGGCTCTTTCACGAATTCCCGTCGCTCGTGGACCGGAACGCCCTTCTCGTGTTCAACGATTCCCGGGTCAGGCGCGCGCGAATCTTCGCCACGGTCGAGTCGAGCGGGAACCAGGCGGAGTTTCTCCTTATAGGCATGAGGTCGATGAAGGGCCTGGCGACGGGTACGGTCTGGAAGGTTATGGCAAAGAATGCCAAGCGGCAAAAGGTCGGGCGAAGCTACCGCTTCGCGGACGGCACCGGGGCGCGAATCGTGGACGATACGGTCCTTTCGATAAGTGGACCCGCGCATGAGAGTTTAGCCGGAAGCGAGTTCCGCCTTCTCGAGTTTGACCGGCCGATCGACGACGCATGGCTCGAGGCCAACGGGCACCTGCCCCTGCCACCGTACATCAGGAGAGAGGACGTCCTCGCGGACGCCGACCGCTATCAGACGGTATACGCGCGAAACGTCGGCTCGGTCGCGGCGCCGACGGCGGGCCTACACTTTACGGAAGAAATTCTCGCCCAGATCGACGCCGCGGGGATAGAGAGAACAAGCGTCACCCTGCACGTCGGCCTCGGGACCTTTCTGCCCGTTCGCTCGGACACGGTCGAGGGCCACGAGATGCACGAGGAATGCTATTCCGTGAGCGCGGAGACGGCTGAGAAGGTGGGGAGGGCGAAGCGCGACGGCAGGCCCGTGATCGCGATCGGCACGACGAGCATCAGGACGCTCGAGTCCGCCTGGGACGAGGGGAGCCATTCATTGAGGGTCGGGGAGGGCTCGACCCGGATCTTCATCTACCCGGGCTACCGCTTCAAGGTCGTGGACCGCGTGTTCACCAATTTCCACACCCCGGAGTCGACCCTGCTCATGCTCGTGTCGGCCTTCGCCGGCAAGGACGAGATCATGAGGGCCTACGCGCACGCGATAGAGAAGAGATACCGCTTTTTCTCGTACGGCGACTCGATGCTGATCAGGTGAGGAGCCTGAGCGAGTCCTCGATGAGGTTGAAGAGGCACGAGCGCTCGTAGGAAGGCGGGAAGAGATTCCTGTCGAAGAAAAGCTCGGCCTTGTCCATCAGGTTTATCATGTCCTTCTCCGAAAGCGGGAGGGACCGGCCTATCATCAAGTTTTCGAATTCCCTCCTGCGAAAGAAGAACTTCCCGGCCCACGCGATGCGGATATCCGACAGGATGTTTTTCTGCGACTCGGCGAGGAAGGCGAACGAGGACGTCGTGTCCGTGACCATGCAGGGCCGCCCGATGCGGCGGTAGACCGCGATGTCCCAGTTCGACGTGGGGACGCGTATCTTGCTGATGAATTCGGGCCCTCGCTGGTCGCGGCCCGTGTTGGAGAAGTAACGGGTCATGGGGATCCAGTTCGCCTCAAGCGGGGAGCGAATCTCGAGCATGGCGTCGAGGGCGAGGAGGGGGGCGAACGTCGAGAGCCGGTGTCCCTTGGCCGAGATATTGCCGCCGATGGTCGCTATCGAGCGGATCGCGGGATTGCCGATGCCCTCCACCGCCTCGTACAGGATCTCGGGAAGGTTCTTCTTCCCGAGCTGAAGGATTGAGGCGAGGGTCACGCAGGAGCCGAACTCGACGTACCGCTCGGTTTTGCTGATCGCGCAAAGCTCCGGGATTCGGCCGATATGGAGGACATGGGCGCTGAGGTTGAGCGACCGTCCCGTCTGCCTTCTCGCTATCTCGGTGCAGCCGGCCGCTATCGAGACGCCGTAGACGTTCTTGAGGATCTGCTGGACGTCCGCGACGGTGGACGCGTTGTACACGGTCGTGTTCTTATTTAGCATTCAGGCGTCTCCTCCTCAGCGCTCCGGCGAGTTTTACGCCGGCAACCAGGTCCTCGATGCAGGTGCACCTGCAGATATTCCCCGAGAACATCCGCCTTATCTCGTCGCCCGACGGCCGGAGGTTGGACGAGATGATCGAGTAAGCGATGAGGATCTTCCCGGCGTTGCAGAAGCCGCACATGGTGGCCCCAGCCTCGCGGAACCCGTCCATGACGTCGCGGCAGTCGTCGGTAAGCGAGAACGACTCGAGGGTCACGATGGACGCGTTGCGCACCTCGAATATGGGCATGATGCACGAGGGAACCGGGTTGCCGTCCATCAGGACCATGCACGAGCCACAGCGGCCCGAGAGGCAGCCCTCGCGCGCGGCGAGGAGGTTGAACCTTCGGCGGAGAATCTGCACGAGTCGCTCCCCGGGGTTCGCGTCGATGTACACCTGGTGTCCGTTAAGCTCGAAGGGTATGATCACGCGTCAGCCTCCCTTTCGGCGAGAACCCGGTACAGGGTTTCGGGGTCGAGCGGGATTGACCTGACCTTCTGCCTGAGTATCTGCGCTATCGCGATGGAATACGCTGAAGGCAGGAGATTCTGGGCGAGCGAGCCGATACCCCTCGGGGGCCCGCCCGACTCGAGGAATTCCACCGAGATGTCCGGGATCAGGGACGGGGGAAGGACGTCGTACTGGACGCTGTCCTTGGGCGACAGCTTGCCGTCGCGTATCTCGATGTTTTCCGCCAGTATCTTGGACAGGGCGACCGACACGGACTTCCTGACCGTGGTAAGCGCCGTCTTTTTGTCGTAGAGCCGTCCCGCGTCGATCGCGATCCAGATGCCGCGAATCCGCGAATCGAGGGTAAGGGGATCGAGCTCGACCTCCATCGCGCAGACGGCAGGGGTATACGAGACGAAGGGCGTTCCCTTGAGGGTCTCCCCGTCCCAGCCGTCGCTCCTTGCGGGCGTCCATTTTTTCTTGACCGTGATGGGAAGCGGCTGGCGGAATCTCTGCTTCTGGAGCGTCGCGCAGCATTTCTCGATGAGCGGGACGAGGATGGTCAGCTTGGAGGAGAGGGTCTCGGGCCCCGACGCGCTCATCGTGTCCGTGTTCTCGCCGCTGAAGCCGATGAGCGACGGCTCGATGCCCAGGATACCCGCGGCGATCGAGGTGATGATCCTCGCGAGGGCCTCGGAATGGTAGACGGTCGAGATGAGGACGCGCCCGTCCGTTTCCATCGTGACGGAGACCGAATAACCCCATTGGGACGGGACGTTCCCCGTGAAGCCGTTGCCCTGAAACCCGCACGAGACGCCGATGCCCCTCAGGGGCCCGTCCCTGAAGCCGCTCCTGTTCACGTTGAGGAACTCGTAGGACGTGTACTTTCGCGGAAAGTCGCAGGCCGAGCATACCCTGTCGAAAAGCTCGGGATAGTGGAGGTCGTCCTTGATCTCGTTGCCGGTTATGGTCGCGTTTCCCCTCGGGATGAGGTTCAGGAGTTTCCATTGTACCGGGGACTCGCCGAGGGACGAGATGATGGGCGCGAGATGGGTCTCGAGGGCGAAGAGAACCTGGGCCTCGCCCCAACCGCTGAGCGCCCCCATCGGGGGAAGGCTCGTCCTGAGGGCATAGGCCTCGACGTGATAGTTCGGGCATGAGTAGAGGCCCGCGGCCGAGATCGTCATGCGGTCGAGGATCTCGTCGATGAGCGGGCAGTACGAGCCGGCGTTTACCAGGATGCGCACGGAAAGGGCCGCGAGGGAACCCGTCTCGCTCAGGGCCGAGCGGTACCGCACCTGAACCGGCGCGGACTTGACCGAGAAGAGGAAATCCTCCTGTCGGGAGAAGCATACCTTGACCGGCTTTCTTGAAAGCACCGAGGCGAGGGACGCCTGCGCGGCGAGGAGGGACGGATACCAGATCTTCCCGTCCATCGCCTCGGCAATGGCCGTTGGCGTGACGACGATCTCCGAGGGATCGAGGTCGAGAACGGCGGAAACCGTCGAGCGCACGTGAAAGGGCCATTGGGTCGCGCAGAATATCTCGAGCCGCTTGGCCGATACGTTGACGAGTACGCCGAGCGGCTCCGCGTAGTAATGGTCCTGCGGGCCGATCTCGCTGATGCTTTCGTGGACCCGCGTCGACTCGCCGAGGGCAAGGTCGGCGTCGCCTGAGAAGATGACGCGCTTGCCGATAACCTGAGACGAGGAAAAGGTCTCGCCGAATTCCTGGGGATCGAGCTTCTCGGTCTCGATGAGGACCTCGGAGACGAGTTCGTGAACCGTTTGCAGGTCGGGGCCGACCAGGATGCCTAGGGGCTCGCCGTAATATTGGATCTCGTACGGGGTGAATACCGGTATCGAGGTGCCCATGACGGAAAGCCGGTTTTCGCCGGGTATGTCGGTCGCCGTGTACAGGTGATAGCCGTCGGGCATTCGCGGCGGCTTGATGTCCACGAGGCGACCGCGCTGGATCGACGAGCGGACGAGAACCCCGTAGTATTGGTCCGGGATGTCCATGTCGCTGAAGAACTGCCTGCGGGCTGCCTTTTTCTCTTTCATTATGACCGCCTGCGGAATCGCTCGCCGACGCCAAGCACCGTGTCGATTATCCGGGTGACCGTGGCGTCGTCCATGTCGGGCCAGAAGGGCAGGGTAATCGTCGAGGAGAATCTCCGGTACGCCTCGGGGAATTCCTCCCTCTTGAGGCCGTACCGCTTTTTGCACCAGGTCATCTCGAAGTGGGGGATGAAGTGGAGGGAGATGCCGAGGCCCTCCTCCTGGAGCGCTCGCGCGACGGCGTCGCGATCAGCCGAAAGGAGGTCGAGGTTAAGCCCGAGCAGGTAGAGGTGCCACGCGTTTCCCGGCCCGTCGGGCGGCGGGACGAACAGGTCGCTCGCCGCGAAGGCCCGGTTCATGCGCTCGGCTATCGCCGTGCGCTTGCGGAAGAAATCGTCGGCCTTCGCGAGCTGGACGCGGCCGATGGCGGCGAGTATGTCGGGAAGGTTGCATTTCCAGCCCTCGGTGGTGACGTCGTAGAGCCATGAGGCCTTGTCGGAGGTGTAGCGGTCCCAGATGGTGCGGTCTATGCCGTGCGAGCGAAGGCAACCGATACGCTTGGCGGCCTCCCCGTCGCGGAGGCAGACCATACCCCCCTCTCCCGTCGTGATCGTCTTCGTCGCGTAGAAGGAAAAGACGCCGGCGTCGCCGACCGTGCCGATGAAGCCGCCGGGGGTCCTCGAGGGGAATGCGTGCGCGGCGTCCTCGATGACGGCCACGCCGAAGCGGCGCGCGATCTCCATGATCGATTCCATGTCGCACGGAAGGCCGGCTATGTGGACGGGCACGACGGCCCTGATCGTCCTGTCGCGCTTGAGCGCTTCCTCGATCCCGGCGGGATCGATGTTGTAGCTGCCCCTGGATATATCGGCGTACGCTACCTCGGCCCCGAGATGCACGGCGCTGGTCGCGGTGGAGACGAAGGTATAGGGGGTGGTCAGGATCTTGGAGCCGGGACCGACCCCGAAGGCCTGCATGGCGAGCATGAGACCCGACGATGCGCTGTTAACCGCGAGCGAGTGGGGACTACCGGTGAAAGCCGAAAATTCCCGCTCGAAGGCGAGGGCCTCCGGGCCCGTGGTTAGCCAGCCGGAGCGAAGGACCCGGAGAACCGCTTCCTCCTCGGCGGAGGTGAACGAGGGCTTGAAGAAGGGTATCGGGTCGATCTTGTTATTTTGCATGCAGGGCCCCCAGCGACAGGATGGAATCGCGGAGAAGGCCGATCATGCGGGCCTTGTCGCGGAAGAGATCGGGCCTCGAACCGTCGAGGAAACAAAAGGGACGGAGGCTCGAGAGCAGGGGTTCAAGGTCGGCCTTTCGGCCGGAGTCCTTGCGCTCGAGGCGGAGGATGCGCGGATAGTCGGTGTCGACCGGGGTTTCGTCGGGCGACCAGAGGGGCTCGTCGCAGCGTTCACCGGCGCGCGGTCCGATAATGCTGATGGGAATGTCCTTGCCGGGCTCGTAGCCCATGATTCGGATCAACTGTTCCGCGACGTCCAGGATGCGCACCGGCTCCCCCATGTCGAGGAGGTAGGATTCCCCGTTGATCCCGACGCCCCCGGTTTTGAGGACGAGGGAACAGGCCTCGGGTATCGTCATGAAATAGCGGACCATAGCCGGGTCGGTAACCGTGACCGGCCCTCCCTTCTTGATCTGGTCCGTGAACAGGGGGAGTATCGATCCCCTCGAGCCAAGGACGTTCCCGAAACGCACGAACATGTAGGCAGCCTGATTGCCGGCGGAGGCCTGAGCCTTGGCCGCGTACTCGAGGACGAGACGCTCGCACAGGCATTTGGACGCGCCGTAAATGGAAACCGGCTCGACGGCCTTGTCGGTCGAGATGAGGACGAAGCGCTTGACGGAAGCGGCGAGGCTCGCCTCCAGGAGGTGCGAGGTGCCGAAGACGTTGTTCTCTATGACGGCGACCGGATTCTCCTCCATGAGGGGAACGTGCTTGTAGGCGGCGGTATGGAAGATGACGTCGGCGCGAAGCTGGCGCAGGATGTAGCGCATGTAGTCGCTGTCTTTCATGTCGCCGATGACGGGCACTATCGTCGCCTTTTCCCCGACGCCGCCTTCCTGCAGGAGCCTCAGTTCGTGGTCAATCTGGTAGATCGAGTTTTCGCCGTGGCCGAAGAGATAGATGCGCTCGGCTCCCCCCGACAGGAGTTGGCGCGCGAGTTCGCTCCCGATGGAGCCCCCGGCCCCGGTGATGAGCACGCGTTTCCCTCGAAGGTAGGCGAGGCTTTTTTTAAGGTTGATGGCGACCGGCGGCCGCCCGAGGAGATCCTGCGGGTTTATCTCGCGTGCCTGGATGAGGTGGGCCTTTCCCTCGACTATCTGGGCGATGCCGGGGAGGAGGCGGATGCGGTTGAAGCCGGCCGAGGCGAGGATCGTGTGGATGCCACGGAGGGTCGCCGGGCTCGCGCTCGGGATGGCGATAAGGGCCTCGTCCTTGGGGCCTATGCGGATGAGGCGCGCGACCTTGTCGATCGGGCCTATGATCGGGATACCGGCGATGAACTTGCCGATCTTGCCCGGATCGTCGTCGAGAAAGGCCGTGACGGTGCCGAAGATGCCCTTATCGGTCATCTCCTTCGCGAGCATGGTTCCCGCCAGTCCCGCCCCGATGATATAGACGCTTATCTCAGAATGGTTCGTTTTCATGATCAGTGGACCAACAATTCAAAAGCGAGATCGACGAGAAAAGACTCGTCGTACATGTCGAGCTTGACCTTGGCTCGTCCCTTTCTCTTATCGACCTTAACGATGCGTCCTTCAAGCCCTTTCAGAGGGCCCGTAAGCACATGGATTCGCTCGTTTTCGTCGAAACGCACGACGGATTTTTCGGCTACGTCGCCGAAGGACATGAAATGCCGGAGCGTCGCGAGATCCCGTCCCTCGAGGGGCTTCGGGACCTTGTTTTCCGGAAGGAAGCGGAAAAAGCCCTGCGTCGTGCGGAGGTGCCAGTACAGGACGTCAGTGAGGGATTCGGCCTCCAGAAAGAGGTAGCCCGGGAACACCGGCTCAAGTTCCTGATGAACGACGCCCTTCCTTCGTATCGGCATCTTCCTTCGGGGGAAGATAAGCCTGAGCGGGCCGACCTCGGGGGGAAGCGCGGGAATACCGGCGCGCTTTATGAACATTTCCTCGGCTCGTGTCTTGACCTGCAGGGCGTAATAGTTCATGGGAAAACGATAGCATAAAAGGTATAAAATGAAAATCCCTCCCGACGATGCCTGAAAACCCTCATCCCGCCCATTTTCCGGCCGATAATGAGGGGGGAAAGGGAGGGATTCATGCGATTTCGCGTTTTATTGTGCGGTATTCTCCTTCTGGCGGCTTGCGCCGCGGTCTCGGCCGCGACGATTACGGTAACGGTCGTGCAGAACGAGGAAGCGCCGGATATCGCCATCCAGATGAGCAGAACCGTCGAGGATGAGCTCCTGGGTCAGTACTTCAACGCGGGTCAAATTGTTTCCAACACCGACGTGATGATGAGCGGTTCCCGTTTTTCGGAGAAGGGCTTCGGTATCAAGGAAGCCGCCTTCGGAATGTCCGATTATCTTCTGGTCGTGTACCTTCAGTACGGACCGGGAGAGCGCATCGACGAGGAAAAAAAGATCTCGTGGGCCGAGTTGAAAACGATCACCTGGCGCATAGTCGCCGTGCCCACATCGAAGATATTGGAAGAACGCTCTATTGAATATTCGGTCTTTCCTGTGGATGATTTCGATCCGTACCAACAGGCGCGAAAACCCGCGGGGATGATCGTTCGGGAATCGCTTCCCGTTATCGACGGGGACAGACAGGGGGAAAAACGATAATGAAACGGTTTGTGCCATTGATGTTGATTGGTGCCGTCTTGATGAGCATTCCGCTTGCGGGCGCCTGGGCCATCTGGGAAGGGAACGCCGGGATCGCCTCGGCCTCCGATTTCCCCGGATCGGGGATGTACGCGAAAAGCGACATGTTTCCCCGCAATACCATCGTCGAGATCCAGAATCTCGAGACTGACAGTACCGTGCGCGCGGTTATCACCGGCGCCTCGGGCGTTCCCGGCCTCGTCGCGGTCCTTTCTCCCGATACGGCAGCGGCGCTCAATATCAGGTCCGGCTCCGTTTGCCGCGTTCGCATACGCATTCCGACGGCCGTATCGGAGCTACCCGCAGAGGGTACCGTCGAGAGCGAGAAAGTGGCCGATCCCGACGTCGATCCCGCGGCGGCCGTTGCCGCGCGTGGGGCGGTTGATCCCGTCGTTCCCCTTTCATCGATAGCGAAGGCAGGCGAGACTGCCATGGCCCCCGTCGCCGAGGTGGCACCTGTCGTCGCGCTGGCGGCCGACGCCCCTGTTCCGGTCGAGCCGGCCGCGCCCGTCGAGCCGGCCGTTAACGAAGCGCCCGTTGAACCGGCCGCAAGCGTTGAGCCGACCTCCCCCGTTGAATCCGTTGAGCCAGCCGAGCCGGTCGTCGCTGAAACTGCGGCGACCCCGGACGAAGGACTTGTCTCAGCCGAAGCGTCGCCAGTCGCGCCTGCGGAGATCCTGCCATTGACGGTAATGCCTGATACGGTAGTCGCGGATGAATCCGCGGGTATGACATCAGCCGGCGAGGGCGAAATCCCGGCGGAATCGGGCGAGACGGTCGCGGAACACGAGGATACCGGTTTCGTCGGCGAGGAGCCTGTCATCGCCGCGGAGGAAGCCGTTCCGGCCGATACCGCGCTTGCGGATGCCGCGTCGGAAGCCCTCTCGGCGCCGGTCGCGGAGGAAGCCTCCCCGACGTATTACGAAGAACCCGGCGTTATGGAGACGGATGTTGCCCTCGTTCCCGCGGAGCCGAATCCTCCCGTATCGGGGATAGCCGAGCCTGCGGTTCCCGCGATGTCGGGACCCTCAATAGTGGTGACATCCGCGGTTTCCGCAACGGGGATCGCGCCCTCCATAGAGGCCGCACCCCCGACTACGGTCAAGAGCGCCGACATCAGTCTCCCGTACATCGAGACCCTTGAAAAGGGAAAGTACTATGTCCAGATCGCGTCATATACCGATCCCGTGAACGCGCGCAAGACCTTGGACGCATACCGGGCCAAGTATCCGATGGTAGTCAAACGGACGGTAAAAGATGGAAAGAAATTCATCGAGGTTCTGATCGGTCCTGTCCACAAGGATGAGTACGGCGCCGTTGTCGAACGATTCCATATGTTGGGATTCAAGGATGCCATCGCCAGAAAAGGAAAGTAACAATAATGGAATACCTGAGCGGGCTGTTAACGCTCGTAGAGCGCTCTTCCCTGTTCGCGGGGAAGAACGTCCATATCTCCGTCATCGCCAATCCCGTCGCCGGCGGCTTCAAGATCAAGAAGAAGTCCAACGCGAACAAGGCGTATTTCGAGTCGGCGATAGAGCTCGTTCGCGACAGGCCGGTCGTGACCGCGTCGTGTTCCTACGTTATGTATTGTACCGCCGCCTCCGGCCACGCGAGAAGCCTTGCAGCCGTCGTACTGAACGAGGCCAAGATCGCCAGGAATACCTCGGATATCTTCCTGCTCGTGACGGCGGGCGGGGACGGGACCAGCCTCGAGGTACAGAGCGAGTTCGCCATGTCGGTGCTCCTCGAGGGAAACCGGGAACTCATCGAAAGGATATGCATTCTGAGGCTGCCGTTCGGTACGGGAAACGACGGTTCCGACGGCAGGACGCTTGACGAAACCCTCTCGCTCCTTACCGGCGAATCCGAGTTCGCCATTCAGAGCGCCGTGCGAGTTTACTCGGCCAACAGGGAGATAGAGAGCCGGTTCGCCTTCAACATCGCGAGCGTGGGCCTGGACGCGTTCGTTACCCACATGACGAACAAGCTCAAGCGTTTCTCCCCCGGGGATTTCTACAAGATATGGGTCGATCTCGCGTGCCTGTTCTACAACAAGATATACCGGATCGCGACCCTTGAGGTGAACCCGACCCTTATGGACGGAAAGCGGATCCCGCCGCTCAGGGACAGGATGCTTCTGTACGCGATGGGCGCCTCGGGCCATCGAACGTATGGATCGAACCAAAAGATCCTTCCCGACGACAGGAACGTCTGCGGCGTTAAAGAGATGCCCCTGTTCAGGAAGCTGAAACTAAAATCGTATTTCAAGATCGGCAAGCACGTCAATTTGCCCGAAGCCGTTCTTTTCTCGGCGAAGCGGATCGAACTCCGCTACACCGAGAAAATCCTGATCCAGCTTGACGGCGAGGGCCATCTTCTCTATCCGGCGGATTTTCCGCTGGTCATGGAGCTGACGGAGCCGTTCATCCGGATTATCCGCGCGAAAAAATAACGTCGCGATAGGCCCGTCAGGCGCCGTGGCAGAATTTGTACTTCTTGCCGCTGCCGCAGGGACACGGTTCGTTACGGCCGACCTTCGGGACTGCCCTGACGACCTGGACGTTGTCCGGCCGGCTAGCGGCCATCGGTCCGCCATGACCGCGAGCCGAAGCGCCGCCCGAGAAGGTGTCGATGTCGTGGTGCTGGGCGTTGATGGCGACCTGACGCGCCTGACGAACCTGTGGACTCGAGCCTTCCGTTTTTACCTTTACGAGGAATATCCTCGAAGCTATCTCCAGCCTGATCTCGTCAAGCATGTCGTAGAAGATGTCGAATCCCTCGAGCTTGTACTCGGTTAGCGGGTTCTTCTGCCCGTATGAGCGAAGGTACACCGCCTCGCGCAGAGACTCAAGGTTCTCGAGGTGGTCAAGCCATTTCTTGTCGATCGCCTGAAGGTACTGGAAGCGGATAAATGCGTTCAGTCCCTCCTTCCCGGCGAGCTCTTCCTTTTCCTGTATGTCGCGGCCGAGCCGCTCCATGATCTCTTCATGCGCCTTCTTCGCGTCCGACGCGCACAGCCGCTCGTCATCCTCGGTCACCGTATAGCCGAATTTCTGCTTGAGGCCGAAGGCGAAGGCCTTCAGGGCCTCTGCCGGATTCTTCCTGCGCTCGCGCGCGAAATCGTCGATCGCGTCCTCAAGGTATTCGCCGGCGGCGGACACGACGCGCTCGACGAGACGCGAGTCGGAGAGAATCGAGTTGCGCTGGGCGTAGATAAAGGTCCTCTGCTCGTTGAGGACGTCGTCGTACTCGAGGAGGTGCTTTCTGATCTCGAAGTTCCGTTCCTCGACCTTGGATTGGGCGCGCTCGATGCTCTTGTTGAGCCAGGGATGGTAGATCGGCTCGCCGGGTTCCATGCCGATGCGGGACATGAGCTTCTTGAGGTTTTCCCCGCCGAACATGCGCATGAGGTCGTCGTCGAGCGAGATGAAGAAACGAGAGCGGCCGGGATCGCCCTGGCGTCCGGAACGTCCGCGAAGCTGATTGTCGATACGGCGGCTCTCATGGCGTTCCGTGCCGATGACGTAGAGGCCCCCGAGGGATTTGACCTCCTCGTAGTCTCTCTTCCAGTTGGCGTACTCCTCGGCGAAAATCGCCTCGTACTGCTCGCGCGTGGCGTTGGTGCCCGCGCGCCTCCTGGCCCTGAATTCCGGGTTACCGCCGAGCTTGATGTCCGTTCCGCGGCCGGCCATGTTCGTCGCTATCGTGATGGAGCCCTTGGCGCCGGCCTCCGCGATGATAAGGGCCTCGCGCGCGTGGTTCTTGGCGTTCAGGACCTCGTGGCGGATACCCCTGCGGGTCAGAAGGCTTGAGATACGCTCGGACTTCTCGATCGACACGGTTCCCACGAGGACGGGCTGTCCCCTATGGTGCGCGTCCGCGATCTCGTCGCACAGGGCGTTCCATTTTTCCGTCTCGTTGAGGTAGACGATGTCGTCGTCGTCCGCCCTGGCCACGGGGAGGTTCGTCGGGATGACGACGACCTCGAGCCCATAAATCTTGTTGAACTCGACGGCCTCGGTGTCGGCCGTACCGGTCATGCCCGAGAGCTTGCCGTACATGCGGAAGAAATTCTGGAAGGTGATGGTCGCCATCGTGCGGTTGCGCTGGGCGATCTTGATCTTTTCCTTCGCCTCGATGGCCTGATGTAGCCCGTCGCCGTACCGGCGACCCTCGAGGATGCGCCCGGTGAACTCGTCGACGATCTGGACCTGGCCTTCCTTGACGACGTAGTCGACGTCGTCCTTGTACAGCATGTGGGCCCGAACCGCCTGGGTAAAGTAGTGTATGTACTCGAAATTCTCCTCGTCGAAGAGACTGCCGGAGATCAGGCCGCGCTTGAGGAGGATCTCCTCGATGTGGAGCATGCCGTCCCCGGTAAAGGTGACTCGCCTGCTTTTCTCCTCGAGCTTGTAGTCGCCGACCATGGCCTCGCCCTGGGACTCGTCGGGGTACTCGCCGGTCGCCGGGTCCTTCTCGACCTCCTTCAGCTGACCGATGAGCTTGTCGACGTCGAAGAAGCGCGCAGTGTCATCCTCGGCCGATCCGGATATGATGAGGGGGGTTCGCGCCTCGTCGATGAGGATGGAGTCGATCTCGTCGACGATGGCGTAGGCGAAATCCCTCTGCGTCCATTCCTTCGGGTCCCATTTCATGTTGTCCCTGAGGTAGTCGAACCCCAGTTCGTTGTTGGTGCCGTAGGTGATGTCGCAATTATACGCCGCCCTGCGGGACTCGTTGTCCATGTTCGAGAGGATCGAGCCGACGGTCACGCCGAGGTATGCGTATACGGGGCGCATCCAGTCGGCGTCGCGCTCGGCGAGATAGTCGTTAACGGTGACGATGTGCACGCCCTTGCCCGCGAGGGCGTTAAGATAGGCCGCGGCGACGCACATGAGGGTCTTTCCCTCTCCGGTTTTCATCTCGACGATACGGCCGGAATGGAGCACTATGGCGCCGAGTATCTGCACGTCGAAGGGTCTCTCGCCCAAAACCCGTCGGGCCGCCTCGCGGGCGAGGGCGAAGGCCTCGGGCAGGAAGGCGTCAAGGGGCTCGCCGGCGGCGAACCGCTCGCGGAACGCCGCGGACTGTTTGGGGAATTCCTCCGGGGGAAGCGAAAGGGCCCATGCCTCGCGGGCGTTAATCCGGTGGAGAAGGGGAAGCATCGCCTTGATATCTCGTTCGTGTTGGGAACCGAAGAAAAAGCGGATAATCGTATCGGTAATCATCCGTATATACTACTAAAAGACGACAGAGTTGACAAGCGAGGAAATGAATTCTACTTTGTAGCTGAGGTGATTTCATGAAACCCAGCTTGAGCCCCGCCGTTTGTCTGGCCATCCTGACGACCTTGAGCCTGATACTTCCTTCCTGCTCGGGATCCTCGAGCGCGAAGGTCGAGCGCGAAAAGCTCTTCACGCTCTCCTATGGGCGTTTCGAGGACGAGATCGATCTTTTCCGGTTGGACAGCTCTTCCATGGGGCCCGATACGCAGATTTTCATGCGGGACGGCGTTTTTTACATCTCCAACTCCGGCTCGAAGAAGATCATCCAACTGACGTCATTCGGCGACCTTCTGTCCGTTTTCTACAACCCGGAGGAGAATCCCGCGCCATCGTTCGCGGCCCCGGGCGAGTCCGCCGGCTCGACGACGCGCAAGGCCGTCGCCTATCCCTTCAATCACCCGGTATTCCTGACCGTTGATTCCCTCAAGCGGCTATTCGTCGCCGATCCCGTCCCTCCCGAGCGCTATGAGTTCGATAACGACGAGCAGGTAATCCTCAGGGACGTCGTTTTGCGTTTTGACGAGGACGGCCGGTTTATCGACTACCTGGGGCAGGAAGGCCCGGGGGGTACGCCGTTCCCGCCGATAACGGGCGTTTTCAGCAATTCCGCGAACGAGATAATCGTTACGGCAAAGTCGCAGGTCGGCATTCGCGTATACTGGTTCGATCCGGACGGAAACCTGCTTTACCGGATACCCGTCAGGTACCGAAACCTCCCGTCTCCCTACGACGCGGAAACGGCCGTGTTTTCCTCCCTAGAAAAAGTCCTTCCAGACCCGAGTTCCCGAAGGATCTATCTCAAGATCGATTATTACGGAGAGATCATCGACGAATCCACGAGCTCCAACGCGGGCATTGCCTTCAACAGGAGCTGCGTGTACCCGTTCGACATCGAGGGCGAGAAATACCTCGAACGCATCGACTTGTCGAGCTATGAGGGCGTGGACAAGGACAGACAGGGGACGCTCACCTTCAAGAAGCCGTACGAGCTCCTGGGAATCACCGGCAACGGCTGGCTGTTCCTCGCGACGCCTGTTCCCGAGGGATACGCCCTCGAGCTTATGGATTCAAGGTCGAGGCGCATACAAAAACGGATACTCCCAATACAGGACGAGGAGCTCGCGTACAGCGCGTTGATGCTTTCATCGGACGGCATCCTTTCGGCGATGCTCGCGTCGCAGTTCAACGCGTCCATAGTATGGTGGAGAACCGACACCCTCATCGGGGAGATACGAAGATGAGCGACGATCAAGGATTTGAAGGCGATCAGGGTTCGGTTCCCGACGACGACGGGCGAGGGCCGGTTTTCCACTATAACAGGGCAAAACGGCTTGCCCGCGCCCCGGAGTCGGTGCGGAAGGCCTATGAAGAGGGATACACGCCGAACAAGGGCTTTATCAAGGGGCTTACGGCGAATCCGGGCTTGCGGAGCCTGCTGTTCGTCATCGTTCTCCTCTGCGTAATGATTATGGGCATTTCGATTTTCGGGGACGTGAATGGTACGACCGTGATAGGCGGCACCGAATTCCAGTTGAAGGCCTTTCCGTTCGACGAGGCGATATACGTGTCGACCACCCTGAGGGCACGTGAAGATTTCGACGGAGAACCCGTCCCGATAGTCCTGGTCATCAAGGGAATTAACGCCGACGGGGCGGTAGTCGCTGAAAAAGAGCTCGCGGCGGTGTATACTGGGCGTGAGTTGCCGATTCGCGGCATTATCCAGGATTACGAGATCAACAGGGTCCTGGCTCTGGTCAAGTACGGTAAAACGGACGGAAGAATCTCCGTTACAGTTGACCGTAAATGATCTTTGGAATATGCTTGGGATATCAGGAGTAATACATGTTGCAGTTTTATTTCCTTTCGATCCTTTTCAATACCGCGACGGGTCTGGTTCTGCTGGTAACCGACGGCGAAGACAGGGTTTCGGAGGGCAAATTGCCTGTGTTCGTGTTTGACGAAACCTTTCGTCTCGTGCTCGGCATCCTTACGGCAGTGACGGGCTTTTTCAAACTGCTTACCGCCGTTCGTGGCGATATCCCCGTGATCGGCGACCTCTTGCCGGCCCTTGCCGGTCTCGCCGGCGGCTTTGCCCTCCTGTACGAATTCTATAAAACCCGTTCGACCGTCGAGGACATTCAGCTTCCGCCGGTGGTACAGCGGATCGTCGAGGGAAAAAGGTATGTCGGTATCGTTTCGATAATAGCGGCCGCGTGCCATTTCCTTTTCCCCACCGTCATCTTTCTGTGATCGCGCATGAAGCAATCCATCGCCGGGATCGTGTACGAAAAGGGTAAATTCCTGATAGGACTACGCCTTCCGAAGGGCGAGATGGGCGGGCGTTGGGAATTCCCCGGCGGGAAGGTCGACGGGGACGAGTCGCCGGAAGAGGCGATCGTCCGCGAATTCCGCGAGGAAATGGGCATTGAGGCCATCCCGGAGTCCTTTATAGCCTCCGTTGATTTCCGGAACAAGGGCGGGCCGGTTACGCTTTTGGCCTACCATGTCCGCCTGCCCGATCTCGGCGGCGCGCGCCTTACCGAGCATCTGAGGCTCGACTGGGCGACCCTCGACGAGATTGAGAAGCTCGAGTTCGTGGACTCGGACCGGCTGCTTTTGCCGTATCTAAGAAAATGGCGCGCGGATTAACCATGAAACAGACGTTATGCGCCCTCGTGGCGGTCGCTATGGCGATTTGTTCGTCCTGCGGCCAGAAGACCTCCCTGTCAAAGATAGATCTCCCCTCGTATTCCGTAATCGCCTCGGACGGCCGTTTTGCCCTGATCGTGGACCCGTACGTCTCGTTGAGGGATCAGCCCGGAGAAAGCGGGATTACCATCGCGCACGGAAGGCGGGGGGATATCTTCGAGATCAGCGGAAAAAAAACCGTGGAAGGCGACGAGCGCAGGGAACTTTGGCTCGACCTGGGTAAGGGTTGGGTTCTCTCGTCCTCGGCCGAGCTGTATTCGAGCCGCGACACGGCGACGACAGCCGCTTCCCGTTTCGCCGATGAGGGCGACGCTACCCCGTAACGGAAATTCCCAATTGGCCGCAGGCCCCCCCGATGGATTTTCCCCTTCTCGCGCGGAGCGTGACGTTCAGCCCCCGGTCTTCGAGGAATTTAAGGAATCGGGCGGTTTCGGCGGACGTCGGGGTGTCGAAGGGAAGCGTCGGTACCGGATTCCAGGGAATGAGATTGACGTGGACGTTGAGACCTCGCGCGAAATCCGCCATGCGATCCGCGTCCGCTTCCGAGGTGTTGACGCCCGACATGAGCGCGGCCTCGAGGGTTACCCGATTGCCGGTTTTTTCCGTGAAGTAGGCTATGGCCGCGCGCAGGGAGTCGAGGGGATTGGCGGCCGTCACGGGCATGAGGCTCGCCCTGAGCTCGGGCGTGGCCGTCGTCAGGGAGATGGCGAGACGGATGTCCGGCCCTTCGTCGGCGAGCGAGCGGATTCCCTCGCAGATGCCGCAGGTCGAGAGGGTAATCCGTCTGCGGGAAAGCATCCGGCCCTCCGGGTTGGTCAGGATGGCGACGGCCTTCCTGATCGCGGGAAGGTTGAGGAGCGGCTCTCCCATGCCCATGAACACGATATTGTCCAGGCGGCCGACGCTGTCCTCGAGATGGAAAAATTGCTCGACGATCTCGCCCGGGTCAAGATTCCTCTGGTACCCGATATGGCCCGTTTGGCAAAATGCGCAACCCATGGGGCATCCGACCTGGCACGAGACGCAGGCCGTTTTTCTGCCCTCGATATCCGTGAGCAGGACGGTCTCGATGGCTCCGCCGTCGGCGAGCTTGATCTGGAGCTTCACGGTTCCGTCGGGGTCTCGCAGTACCTGTTGAACGGTCGTCGAGAAAAGCGCGTAATCGCGGGAAAGGGATTCGCGAAGCGCGGCGGGGAGGTTCGACATGGACGAGAAATCCCTCGCCCCGTCGGCGATCCACTTGAATATCTGCTTCGCGCGGAATGGGCGATCGAGAGCGGGAACGTCAACGAGCTCTTCCGGGATCAGTCCGGAAAAAGCCGTTTTGAGAGGGGCAGGATCGGACACGTATACCTCAGTTCTTGAGTTTATCCAGCATCTCGGAAATCAGTTGGTTCCTGATGCCGAATTTCTGGAAATCCTGAAGGACGGCGATGGCCTTTTGCCTTTCGCCCTTGTTGACGTGGCATTCGGCCAACTCGAGATAGAGGCGGAAGTTCTTGGCGTCGGACTGGATGAGCCGGTTGAGGCTGATGGCCGCCTCGTCGTATCGCCCCTGAATCTTGCTTATCATGGCGAGCCCGAGCACGGCGTACACGTCGAACTCGATATCGAGGGCGCGCTGATAATAATCCTGGGCCTTGTCGTAATCGCCCATGTTCCGGTAGGCGTCTCCCGCGCGGGTAAGGATAACCTTATTGTTGGGGTCCTTATCCAGGATCTTGTTCCAGAATTCGACCGAGCGGAATTGCTGGTTCATGCCGCGATAGCAGTCGGCGAGCCCGAAGAGGGCGTAGAAATTGTCCTCGTCCATGCGAAGCGCGCGCTGAAAATAGTAGATGCCCTGCTCGAATGTTTTCAGCTTGCGGTGACAGTTACCGATGGAGGTAAGGACGCGGATATCGACCGAGTCCTCGTTGAGATCCAGCATCTTCTGCCAGTAATACAGGGCGTCGCGGTATTCCTTGAAGTCGTAGTGAAGGTGGCCGAGGCCGATAAGGGCGTAGGGATTGTTTTCCTCCATGTCCAGGACGCGGAGGTACAGTATCTTCGACTGCTTGAAATCGCGGATTTTGCGATAGGCGTCCGCGACGCGCGTCAGGACGGTGATATTCCTGTCATCGTGCTGGAGGTACTGTTCCCATATCTCGATGGCCTTATTGTACTGGTTGAGGGCCTTATAGCAGTCGGCAAGGCCGAAAAGCGCGTAATTATTCCCGGGATGGTAGGTCAGGCAGCTCGTGTAATAGTCGACCGCCTCGCGAAAATGGTTTCTTTTCCTGGCAGCGTCCCCGAGCCCGACAAGGGCATAGTTATTCTGGGCCTCGAGGGCGAGAATCTTCTGAAACGCGTGCTCCGCCTCTTCAACCTTGTTGTCTTTCAGGAGTAGATACCCGTTCTTGGAAAGCTCGGCAATCTCGTTAAAACGCTTTTCTTCCTCTGTAGTCCCTGCCGTTGGTTCCGGCATGGGAGGCATCTCGTTTAATAAATCCGCCATGTTTTCCCTCTTCCTGATCATATAATTGTTTCAATGAGTCTAGCCAATTTTTCCAATATCGGCTCTGCCTTTCGCTTGTTGTGCGCAAGCCAGTACAGCTTTAAGGCCTCAAGTTCCTGTCCTTTTTCCGCGTAATGGTCACCGATGCGGGAGAGTCCGTCTGAATATCCGGTAGTGATGAAGATGCGGCGCGCAGTCTCGATGTCACCCTTGTTGAAATACTCGTTCCCCTTGCGATTGAGTGTCGCTTTTTTGTCCGTACCGAGGGTACTTACGGGAAGATCGGTACTTTTTATGAATCCTTCGGCCGATAACCGGTCAAAATCATCAGTTTTTTTCGGATTCACTCGCGACCCTTTTATATAATAAGAAATTTGCACATATAGTGCAAGGGAAATTACGACAAAATCATCCCTTTGTAAAGAAGTCGACGATCGAACGACCATAGACCCGCTGATCGGTTCTCTTCATGACGCCGATTTGGTCCGGCAATTCCCGTTCACGGGGCCTGTGCATCAGGGCAAGGCCCCCGCTCTTCAAAACAGGCAGTTTGCCCGCCATCTCGATAAGGCTTTCATGAAAGCGATAGGGAAACGGGGGGTCGAAGTAGATAATGTCGAAGGCCTCATGGGTGCGTTTCAGGAACAGCTCGACGGCCATAAACTTGCACTCGATCCGGTGGGGGGCCATCGAGACGTTCTTGAAGATGGTTTCTACCTTGAGGGGATCCTTTTCCACCAGGAAAACGGGATCGGCGCCCCGCGACGAGGCCTCAAGGGCGCATATCCCGGAGCCGCTGAACATGTCAAGGAACGACTGCCCGGTCATATCGCCCAGGATCGCGAAAAGGGATTCCCTCATGCGGTCCATGGCGGGCCTGATTACCCCGGCAGGGCATTCGACCGTACGCCCGACGAGACTTCCCCCGGTAATCCTCATCCTGCCCACCCTTTTTTCCGCTTGATGCCGTCCGCGGCCCGAAGGCCCGACGCCCAGGCACCCGTAATGCCCCGGGAGGTACCGGCCCCGTCGCCGACCAGGTATATGTCGCGGGCGGCCTGGAAGTACTGGTCGAGGTAAACCGGCTTGTTCGCGTAGAGCTTGATTTCAGGATAATACAGGATCGTTCCCGGATGGAGAACGCCCGGCACTATCGTGTCGAGCTGTTTGAGGGCCTTCCAGATCGACCTCAGGAATTTCGACGGCATGGCGAGGCTGATATCCCCCGGCGTACAGGACGAAAGCGAGGGCACGAAATCATTGAGGTCATCGTTGAGGCCCTCGACGGTAGTGCGCTTGCCGAGGCGAAAATCCCCGATTCTCTGCATGATCGGGTGTCCGCCTCCCGTCAGCATGGCAAGAAGGGCGAGGTTTTCTGCGTAGTCCTGGCCGGAGGCGATAGGCTCCGTGAAGTCGACGCTTCTGAGCACGGCGAAGTTCACGAGGCCGTTGGTCTTCTGATGGTCGGACCAGGCATGGCCGTTTACGCTATAGTACGTCTGTCCGTCCGCGGCCGTATACCGTTCCTGAACGACGTGGGCCGCGCCGGAGTTGGTGCAGAAGGTACGCGTGCGTTCGGGGAATATGAACTTTGGATCGTAGTAATCCTTGACGATGGGGTAGTGCTCGATCCTGGTTTCAACCCGTACCCCGACGTCGATGCTGTTGTCGGTGTAGGAGATCCCGTTTTCGCGCATGAATTTGCGTAAAAAATCGAATCCGTGCCTGCCGGGCGCCAGGATCAGCTGGTCATAGGAGAATTCCCGTTTCGTCGTCACTCCGATTTTCAGTTCGCGATTGACCGAGAGGAACTCTTCCTCGAGAGCCATCTCGACCCCTGCTTCGGCAAGGCGGGAAACGAGGGCGCGTATCAATTCGAGTCCCCCGTCGGTCCCGAGGTGCGACTGACGAATCAACAGGAGCTCGACCCCGATTCGGTTGGCGCGTTTCTGGTAGGTATCGAGGTTCGTTTGGGGCATGATGCTCGGCTTGAGGAATTCCTCGACACGGAACAGGTACCCGGCGGATACCTCTTTGTCCCAGTATTCCCGGGGAAAACCGATGGGCCAGGTGAAATTCATCTTGCAATCGTTTCTGAGGCCGCCAGAGGAGACCTTCTCGCGGTCAAGAAGCAGGATCCTCGCGGAAGGCTTCGCCGAGAGGAGCTCGAAGGCCGCGGCGAGACCGGCGGGGCCCGAACCAACGATTACGCAGTCATAGGTTTGCATACGGTGGGATTATATCAGAAATTAAGAAGTTCACTCAACTCGTTTTGCGACACGATATCGCGGGAATCGACGGATTTATCGCTTTTCTGGATTATCGATACGAGGTTGCCCTTCAGGCTCGCGTGGGCGTTCCGTATACCCTGGAGCTTTGACATGATGGGCGCGAAACCGGTTTGCATGGCCGTTTTACCCTTGAGGATAGCGTCCAGGAGCTTCAGGTAGCGTTCCTCGCAGGAATACAGGCCATGAAGGATAGGCACAAAGTCCGAAAGGCGGGTATTGGACTGGATATGACCATGAATCTTCTGGAGCGACATGTCGAAGAAGAGCAGGTCGTCAATCGTCTTGTCGAGAAAATAATCCTCGGAAAGCTCGAGCATCAGTCCTTCGTAGGCGATGTCGATCGATCGGCTTAACTGGTAGATATTGTCCTGAAACACTATGTTTTGAAGCATTGCACCCTCTCGCGTTACCTGTTTCGATTGTCGGCAGAATCGGCCTTCGCCTTGACCAAAGAGGGTGAAACTGGTATCCTGAAAGACCTGAGTCCGGTTTCTCGCCGGCTCAAATAAACCCCCCGCCTGTTTCAAGACGGCGCAAGCCCGAGGAAAACAGGCCCAGAAATGTGTCCATGAGGAGGAAACATGAGAAAGTATGAGCTTATGGTCGTTTTTCCGCTGGAAGAAGACCAGTTCAAGCAAGGAGCCGAGGGAGTACGCAAGGTACTCGGCGATTACGGCGCCCAGATCATCAGCGAGGAGCCTTACGGCGACCGCGACCTGACCTACGAGATCAAGAAGAAAACCAGGGGCAGATACGTGCTGTTCAACATCAACTCGGCCCCCGAGAAGATCGTGGAGATGGATCGACAGATCAAGCTGAATACCAATCTGCTGACCTTTCTGTTCGTCAGAGTAGACGAATAAGAGCGACAAGGAGAGATCAATGGCTGACGTAAATCACGTAATACTGATCGGACGGCTCACCCGGGATGCGGAACTCAAGTACACATCCGGAGGCATGGCCGTTTGCAAGTTCGCCATTGCTGTCAACAAACGCAGGAAGAACGGGGAACAGTGGGTCGAGGAGGCCAATTTCTTCGACATAGTCCTCTGGGGCCGTTCGGGCGAGTCAATCAACCAATACCTGGTCAAGGGAAAGCAGATAGCCGTTGACGGCGAACTGCGCCAGAACCGGTGGGAGCAGGACGGTCAATCGAGAAGCAAGGTCGAGATCGTCGCGAACAACGTGCAGCTTCTCGGCGGCGGTAGCGGTCAGGGCGGCGCGGGCTCGGGCTCGTACAGCGCCAACGAAGGGCCTTCGGGCTCGTCGGCCGATTCCGCCGGCAACGGGCCGTTTCAGAGGCGCCCCGACGCGCCCGGGATGGGCCAGGGGCATGACGAGGGAGTTCCCCCGGATTTCCCCGATGATATTCCATTTTAAGGAGATTTCGTATGTCAGATGAAAAGATGAAAGATATGGAACAGGATATGCAGATGCAGGACGTAATGCGCGATTCGGACGATCGCGGTCCCCGCGGCAAGGGCAAGATGTTCTTCCGCAAGAAGGTCTGCCGCTTCTGCACGCAGAAAACCAAGATCGACTACAAGGATTCGGACGGCCTTCGCCGCTACACGACCGAGCGCGGGAAGATCCTTCCCCGCCGGATCACCGGAACCTGCGCGAAGCATCAGCGCCGCCTTGCGCTCGAGATCAAGCGCGCCCGCGCGCTCGCCATGCTTCCCTACGTGGTAAGCTGATTCCCGGAACTTTTACTCATTCGATATGGATCCGCCGATCCAACTCCTGGACGCGGCGGATACCGCAAACAGTAAGGAGCTTGAAATGAAAGTAATTCTCAACCAGGACGTGAAGCATCTTGGAGAAGAGGGCGACGTCAAGGACGTCGCGAACGGATATGCCAGGAACTACCTGTTCCCCCGCAATCTCGCGGTTCCCTTTAACGAAGTTACCGTAGCGTACTTCGAGAGCAGGAAGAACGAGATCGATGCGAAGAAGGCCTCCAAGCGCGCGGACGCCGCGAGCCTCAAGGAACGGCTTGAGCAGGTCGTCATCACCCTGGTCATGCCCGCCGGCGCGAACGGCAAACTCTACGGAGCCGTTACCAACCAGACCATAATCGACGAGCTGACGAAACTCGGTTTCGAGATCGAGCGCAAGCGCGTGGAGCTTCCGGGCCTCACCTTCAAGAACGTCGGCAAGTACCACGTAATCTGCCATCTCTACGAGTCCGCGACCGCCCAGATCCAGGTAATCGTCGAGGCTCAGCCGGAAGCGGCCGCCGAGAGGCCCGCGCCCAAGGGCGAAAGGTCCAAAAGGCGCCAGGAAGCCCGTGACGCAAGCGTCGAGGAAACCCCGGAAGCCGCCGTCGCGGATTCCACCGAGGCGGCCAAGGCCGTGGATACTCCCTCGGACGCGGAGTAACGGCAGTTACGCTATTAGATGAACACTCCGCTGAAGGACAAGGTTCCGCCCCATAATCTGGAAGCCGAACAGGCGACCCTTGGGGCGCTACTTCTCGACGCGGAGGCCATAGGAACCGTCATCAGGTTCCTGAGGCCTGAAAATTTCTATTCGCTGCAAAACCAGAAAATCTATCAGTCGATCCTCTCTCTCTTCAACAAGGGGGAGAGGTGCGACCTGATAACCCTTACCGACGAACTGAGGCAGGGCAATCTCCTGACGGCGGCGGGCGGGCCCGGGTACATCGCGGCCCTGACCGACACCGTCCCGACGAGCGCGAACGTCGAGTATTACGCAAAGATAGTCCTGGAAAATTCGGTTCGGCGCTCCCTGCTTTCCATATCGCACAAGGTGATCGCGGACGCCCACGACGACGCGAACGACAGCAGGGCCGTTCTCGAGAACGCGCAGAAGCTGATTTTCGAGCTTACCGACGCGAACCATTCGGCGACGTTCAAGACTCCCAAGGATATTATTCCCCGGACGATAGAGGCCATCGAGCGGCTCTATCATACGCGCGACGCGTTTACCGGCGTGCCGTCGGGCATAATAGAGCTCGATCAGATGACCAGCGGGTTCCAGAAATCCGAATTGATCATAATCGGCGCTCGTCCCTCGGTGGGAAAGACGGCCCTCGCGCTTACGATGGCCTCGCACATCGCGATAAAGGAAAAGATACCGACCGCCTTCTTCTCGCTTGAAATGTCGGATATGCAGCTCATGCAGCGGTTGATTTCATCGGAGTCCAAGATACCCTCCGACAAGATCAGGACCGGTATCCTCAAGATGAGCGACTTCCAGAGCATTCAGGACGCGGCGGGCCATATCTACGACGCGCCGCTATATATCGTCGACATGCCGAACATGAAGCTTCTGGACCTCAGGGCCATGGCACGGCGCCTCGTGGCGCAGTTCAGCGTCCAGATCATCTTTATCGACTACCTGACGCTGATTTCGAGCGAGAACACCCTCATACCGCGCCACGAGCAGATCGCCGAGATATCGCGCTCGCTCAAGAGCCTCGCGCGCGAACTCAACATTCCCGTGGTGGCCCTGTCCCAGGTTCGGCGCGACGCCGAGGGAAAAAAACCCATGCTCGCGGACCTCCGCGAATCCGGCTCGATCGAGCAGGACGCCGACGTGGTCATGTTCCTTCACAGGGAAAGGGTCGATACCAAAAAAGACTCGGGTAGCGCCGATCAGGCGATCGAGACCGAGCTGATAATGGCGAAGCAGCGCAACGGCCCGATAGGGGACATCGAAATCCTTTTCCTTCCCAGATACACGAAATTCGTCTCGAAGAGCAGGGATTAACCCCTCAATCCCCGACCGTCAAAACCATCTTCCCTATCGCTCAGTCCAAAGACCCGTTTCTGAGATCGCGACGCTTGAGACGATCGTTCGATTCTTGCGGAGATACCAGGTCAGGGAGCCGTCGTCGTTAACGCTTGCGTAAAACCTGTCCAGGGCAACCGCCCTGAGCGGAAGCGCATAGTCGCGGCCAATCGAGGACTGCCTTCCGCTCTTGACGCTTATCTCCACGAGGGGACCCTTTCCCAAATTGGTAAGGACGGTATCGCGGTCGACGAAGAGAAAGGCCTTGAGGTCCTCGTCGGGATACACCGCGCTCGCGGTCGCCCTGGATGACGATACGGATGAGGGGTCTATCGTGATGGATACGAGCTCGGTCGCGGGGGTCGGCTGGCCCTTGACGATGAATCCGATAAGGGAGGTTTCGGACGTCCCGGACGGCTTGAGCGCGAAGCAAAGCTCTCCCTGGACCGGAATCGGAACGGTCTCGCCGGTACGGGTGTTGATCAGGATAAGGGGATTGGGGGATCGGCTCGTCGCCGATTTGGAGACGACCAGCGACTCGTACCCGATCTGCACAGCGTCCTGCAATCCGGCGCCCTCGTAGGTAAAGGGCGTTCCCGACGAAAGGGCGAACACGATGGCGCGGCTCGTTCCCTCTATGCAGGAAACCTTGTTGCCGAAAACGGAAAGCGAATTGACGGGCTCCTTCGGCTGATACAGTTGCCTGCGGTCAAGTCCGTCGCGGCTCGCGAGGATAATGGGCTCGGGGGATTCCGTCGACCAGAAGATGAAGGATTCGTCAAGCGATCGGAAACGATTCGCCTTGATGCCGGAAAAGACGAGGACGGGGGAGTCGCCCGGTCCGCCGGAGGTAAACAGCGAGCCGGCGGAAAGGATATAGAGACGCTCGCCGTCCGATGCGATGTCGTCGATGCGCCGGATAGAGTCGCCGGAAAGAAGGGTAAGGGAGGGCAGGGCACCCGAGTGGTCGATTCGGGGCAATGAGTACAATTTACCGGCCTCGTTCCCGAACACGATAACGCTCTCGAGGCTGACCGCCGCAGTGACGGGAGACGGTTCCTCGGTGAAGAACGGCATGGAAGAGGCGGAGCCGGACCTCAAGATCCAGTCTTCGCCTGAGCGCTCGAACCAGACCGGTTGGGGATCAGTGACGTGCGTCGCCATGACGGGCTTTCCGGAGGCGGGAAACTCGGCCAGGATGCGCCCCGTTGTCGCGTCCACCGTGACGACGGACGAATTTCGGTACCCGGCGATAACGCTGTTGTTGGCGAGAAGCACGGGATGATCGACGTCGGTTGGCCCCTGATAGCTTGCCCTGGTCGATCCGTTGGATATGTCGGTATACACGATACGGCCAAGGGGGCCGAAGGTTATCATGCTGGATTCAGTCGCCCCCGTGATCCCGAGGGTGACGGGCCCGGGCGAGTTCTTGAAGATGTTCTTTTGCCTGCCCGACTCGCCGGAAAGGGTGGTTATGCCCTCGAGGGAGGTATTGCCTATCATGAGGTAGTTTCCCTTCGCGGACCATGAAACCGACGTTATGGAGTCGCGAAAGCGCTTGGCGTACAGACGCCTCTTCTCGTCCCACTTCCAGACGGAAAGACGGTGCACGCTGAAGCCGTCGGACTCATACGCCGCGACGAGGTTGCCGTCGGGGTGGACCGATATCATTCGCACCGGCATGTCCGAAATTTGCCATGTTTCGCATCCGTCCCGTCCGTGGAACGAGAGAAAGCCGTCGATTCCGCCGGAAAAGAAATCGTCGGAACGCGGGACGGCGGCAAGGGCAAGGACTGCTCCCTGATGCCGGCGGCCGATCTTCCGCGCTTCCCCCTGGCCGTAGACCCCGGAATCGTCATCCGCGAAGGCGGCGGCGCAAAGGATGAACGATGACAGGAGAATGACGGAGATGTACGTTGCCTTACGCATTATCCGGTTCCTCCTCAAAGAGGATATTCCTTACCGAGATATAGCCGCCGTTGACGAGGGCCTTGAGGTCGTCCCTGTCGGGGTTCTTGAGTATCTCGTCATGGATCGTCGAATAGACCCTGAACGGGACATGGGAAACCGCGATCTCACCGTCGCGCAGCCCGTGAATATGAAACTCCAGATCATGGTTATCCGTTATGCGCTCGAAATACACAAAAAGCGAAAGCCCGGTACTTGCTTCCCGGGCCTTGTCGAGGAGGCGGTATTTGAGAAACTCGATCGAGAGCGGGTCGAGAGCGGCCTCGAGGACGGCAACCCGGTCAGCGAGCTCCGCGTAGCCTACGACGAAACATTCGTTACCGGCACGATCTTCTTTCCCGCTCATGAGGGATAGCCGCCCGATTTCCGGGACCAGGGTAAGGACGGCGCCTTTCGAGGGCCATTCGATCCTGGTTTCGATATCGAGGTGAAGCGTATTCCCGCACGAGGGGCAAACGCAGGTCAAGAAAGAACCTGACGAGATATTCCCGATAATCTCGGGATTCTCGTCCAGGTTCACGGTCTGGGGTATGTCGGCGTCGAATTCATGCTCGCAGGGACATGTTAACCTTCTCATATATTCCTCCCTTGACGTATCGTCGGCTCGCTAACGCGAATCACCGCACAAGGTACTTGATATCGCCGAAAAGCGCGAAAATAAAAACGACCAGGATGAAGCCGACCCCGATGAACTGGATATAGTACAGGGTTTTCGGCTTCAGGGGCTTCCCTTTCAGAAGCTCGATCAACCCGAAGAGGACGGTACCGCCGTCGAGTATCGGGATTGGCAGAAGGTTCATCAAGAACAGGGATACGCAGATTATCGCCAGAAGCTCGGCGACGCCGGTCAGACTGCTCTTCGCGACCTCGCCGATCATAAGGGTTATGCGAAGGGGTCCCGATACGGCCTCGGTAAGGTCAACGCCCCTGAAAAGGAGCCCAAGGCTCTTGACGGTAAGGGAGAGCGTCCGTCCCGTCTCGGTGAATCCGTGGATAACGCTGTCGACGAATCCGGTACCGGGAACCGTAATCTCCACGGCCTTCCACTTTATACCGGTCTCGACCGAGCCGTCCTCCCTGTACAGAAGCACGACCGGGGACCTGAGCTCTATGTCGCCGCGGCGCACAGTAAGGACGACCTGTTCCGGCTTAGACTCGAGGGCCTTCGAGAACTGCATGAAGTGAAGCACTTCCGTCCCGTCGACCCCGGAGATGACGTCGCCGGCCTTTATTCCGCTGGTTTCGGCCGCCGAGCCCTCGCTGACCGATCCGACGACGAGCGGGACGTAGGGGTACACGCCGATCTTGCCGGTTCCCGTCTTGCGGTCCATGACGGGACGTATGACGGTCGAGCGCGACTCTCCGTCGCGAACGTACACGACCTGGATATCGCGGTCCGGGTTCGCGCCGATGAATTGCTGGATATCGGAAAAAGTCGCGACGTCCTTCCCGTCGAGGGAAACGATACGGTCCCCCTCGGAAAGGCCGGCGATCTCGGCGGCGCCGGGAGCTGAAGACGAATAAGAGGCCGCGGGAACGATTCTGTTCTCGTAGGTCGTGTAGCCGTAGCCGATGGCGCTCACGACGGCGAATACGAGAACTGAAAAAAACAGGTTAAAAAAGGGGCCGGCGAGCGCGATCGCCATACGCTTGAGCGGATGAGTGCCATAAAAGGAGTCCTTCTCGCGCGGTACGGAGTCCCGATCGTTCTCTATAGCCTGACGAAAATCGCTTTCGCCCTTCATCCCGCAATAGCCGCCGAGGGGCAGGGCGGAAAACCTGAATTCCGTCGCGCCGAATTTGCGACGAAACAGGACGGGCCCCCAACCGACGGAAAAGGTTTCCACGCTAACCCCGCATAAACGCGCCACGAGAAAATGGCCCAACTCATGAACCATTACCACAATGCCGAGCGCCACGAGGCCTGTCAGTATCTTGATCATTTTTCGCTTCCTGTTTTTGATGCGCCCAGAATATTTCTAGCGAGCGAGCGGGCGCGCCCGTCAGCCTCGATAACCTCTTCGAACCCCGAGGGCTCCCCTGACCAGTCGCGGTCAAGGACGTCCGCGACGAGGCGCGACATCTCCCCGAAGAGGATGCTGCCCTCGATGAAGGCGGCGACGGCTATCTCGTTCGCCGCGTTGAAGGCTATCGTGTACTTGCCCGAGAGGGCGGCGCACCGGTACGCGAGGGAGAGCATGGGAAAATCCCGGTATCGCGGCGGCTCGAACTCCATGGCCACGGCGGTATCGAATGTCATGGGCGAAAGGTAGTTGGGCTCGTTCTCCGGCCAGAGCAGGGCGCTCACGATCGGATGCCTCATGTCGGGATCGGAAACCTGCGCGTAGAGGACTCCGTCCCTGGTGCGCACGAACGAGTGCACCAGGCTTTGCGGGTGTACCACGACCTTGACCCTCTCGACGTCCACGTCGAAAAGGCGGACGGCCTCGATAACCTCGAGACCCTTGTTCGCGAGCGAGGCGGAATCGATCGTGATCTTCGATCCCATGGACCACGTGGGATGCCGCAGGGCGTCGCCGGGGGTAGCCTTCATGATCCTGTCGCTGTCCCAGGTGCGGAAGGGGCCGCCGGAGGCCGTCAGGATTATCTCGCTGACAGACTCGGGTCCGAACGCGTTGACGAGGGAGAAAACCGCGGAATGCTCCGAGTCGACCGGGATGATGTTTTTTCCGTTTGCCCGGGCGAGGCTTCGCACGAGATGCCCCGCCATGACTATGGTTTCCTTGTTCGCGAGGGCAAGGTCCTTGCCCGACTCCAGCGCGGCCTTCGAGGGCTGGAGCCCGCTCGCCCCGGAGATTCCGTTGACGACGATATCGGCATCGGTTTCGCGTATCATGGAAAGAAGGTCTTGCTCGCCCGTCTCGCCCGATAGCACGGGGCGTGAAACGGAAAACTCCCCGGCGAGGGCGAGAAGCGCCTCCCTTGAGCGGTTGGCGGAAAGGCCGACGACCTTGAAACGCTCAGGATCGTGACGCACCACGTCGAGGGTACTGGTACCGATGGAACCCGTCGCGCCAAGAACGATAATCCTCTTTTGTTTTATCATACTCAGGAACCAAAGAAAATATCGGTCAGGATATAGAAAACGGGGGCCGCGAGAAGAATAGAATCCATGCTGTCAAGCACGCCGCCCCTCCCGGGAACGAGGGACCCGGAATCCTTGACCCCGGTCGATCGCTTGAGGACCGATTCAATGATATCGCCGATGATGGCGGCCGTCGCCGTGAAGAACCCGATGATGATGAATTGCCTCATGTGGCCGCCGTATACCTCGGGGAAGAGGTAGGTGGATAAAATCCCGGCGGTTATCGAGCCGAAGTATCCGCCGAAAAAGCCGAGAAGGCTCTTGTTCGGGCTTGCCGGGATCAGGCCGCGGTTTCCCTTCCCGAAGAGCATCCCGAAGAACCACGCGAAGGAATCGCAAAAGAAAACCATCATGAAGAACACGCTGAGGAGGGCCCCCGCGTTTTCCCTGATGGTCATGGTAGTCACGTAGGTGACGAGATAACCTGGATAGATGATTATCATGAGCGACGAGGCGATCCGTCCGGTCGCCTTCTCGAATGAACCGGAAAATGAATCCAGGAATTCTGCGAAAAACACGATAAGGCAGGCGAGGGAAAGCGAGAAGGTGATAACCCGGTAGGGTACGTCGAATACGGCGTACGAAAACGCCGCTATCGGTACGAGCATCCCCGTAAGGACGCTGAGGGGGAACGAAATCACCGGAAGCTTCAGCTTGAGCATCGACCGCATCTCGTAGATGCCGAAAACGGTAAACAGCAATATCTCGATTTGCAGGAAAAGGTACCCGTAATAGGGAAGGAAGAATACCGAGGCTACGAACAGGGGAAGACCGAGAAAAAAGAGCAGTAAACGCTCGATAAGCTTTTTCATTTTATACCACCAAACCTTCTGTCTCGTTCCTTGAAGTATTGTAGCGCATCATCGAGAAATTGGCCATTCCAATCCGGCCAAAGCGCGTCACTCAGGTAAAACTCGGCGTAGGCCGCCTGCCAGATCATGAAATTGCTCAGGCGTTTTTCTCCCCCGGACCGTATGACGAGGTCGACGGGCGGCAATTCGGGGATATCCATAAATGAGGGAAAATCCGCTTCCGTAAGGGTGGAAACCCGTTCAGGCGGGATTTTTCGTATGGAGCGGACGATTTCGTCCCGGCCCCCGTAATTGATCGCGAGGACGACGGTCGTGTTTTCGTAATGCGCCGTCGCGTTCTCGATATCGATGATTTCCGCGGCGATGTCCGCCTGAAGTCCGGCAAGATCGCCCATGTGCCTAACGCGAATGCCGTTTTCGGCGTAGAAGGCCAGCTCCGCGCGAAGATGTGTCTTGATGAGCGACATCAAAAAACCCACCTCGTCGCTGGTTCTTTTCCAGTTCTCGGTAGAGAAGGTATACAGGGTAACGTAGCGAATCCCGAGCTCGGCCGCCCGCTTGATGACGCGTTTGGCGGCCTCGAGCCCCTGCTTGTGGCCAAAGGTCCTGGGGGAGCCGCGCATTCGGGCCCAGCGCCCGTTACCGTCCATGATAATGCCGATATGTTCAGGAAGGGCGCTCATCAGCCTTCCATGATTTCTTTTTCTTTATCTTCCAGGATCTTGTTGATATCCTGAATGAACCTGTCGGTCGACTTCTGCAGTTCGTCTTCGGACGTCTTCAGTCCATCCTCGGTTATCTTTCCGTCTTTCTGGAGCTTCTTCAGCTCGTCGTTGCCATCGCGGCGGATATTCCTGATCGCGACGCGGCTCTGCTCGGCCTGGGCCTTCGCCTGTTTCGCGAGTTCCTTGCGGCGTTCCTCGGTCAGGGGAGGAATGGCGATGCGAATGACCTTGCCGTCGTTGGAGGGGTTAAGCGACAGTTCCGATTTCTGTATCGCCTTCTCGATCTCGCCGATCAGTCCCTTGTCCCAGGGCTGAATGACGACGAGGCGGGCCTCGGGTATCGATATCGTCGCCACCTGGCTGAGAGGCGATTTGTCGCCGTAGTAATCGACCCGGATCTTGTCAAAGAGGGAGGCTGACGCGCGGCCGGTCCTGATGGTGTTCAACTCATCCCGCAAGGACTGGATCGACTTTTTCATGCGCTCGATATGGGGGGCTGTTGTTTCGGACATAGACACTCCTTTTGGACACGGAAAGGAAAAAGCTGCCCGACGGGCGTCAGGCAGCCTTTCTGTATAAACCGTTGTACTGCGAGTTACTTCACTCCAAGCTGGAACAGGACCATCCTGGAAAGGGAGAGCTTGCCGCCCGCCGCCTTCCCGATCTCGTCCATCTTCTTGGCGACGGTAACCTTATCGTCCTTGACGAAGGCCTGCTCGAGGAAGCAGATGTCCGCGAGATGCTTCTTGACCTTTCCCTGGACGATTCCGGCCTTGACGTTCTCGGGCTTGTCGAGCTCCTCGACCTGTTTCTTGAAGATCCCGGTTTGCTCTTCTATGTAGGCCTTGTCTACCGAGGTCGAGCTTTCATACATCGGCGTGAAAGCCGCGATATGGAGGCAGCAGTCGTAGGCGAAGTCCTGGACTTCCTTCTTCGAGAACAGTTCGCTCTTGTCGGCCTTGAGGACGACGAGAACGCCGGTCTTTTTGTCGGAATGGATATAGCGCGAGATGTACTCGTCGGCGCCCGCGGTAACGGACACGAGCCTCGAAAGGCTCATGTTCTCGCGTACCTTGGTAGCGAGATCGAGAACCATGCCGGAAAGCTCGGGAACGGCTTCGGTATAGCCTTTATCGAAGGCGGTATTGACGATCTTGTCGCCGAGGGCGATGAAGTCCACGTTCTTCGCGACGAAATCAGTCTCGCAGGTAAGCTCGGCCATGATGGCTTTCTTGCCTTCCATCTTGATAAGGATGAGACCCTCGGAGGTCGCGCGCCCGGAGCGCTTCTCGACGGCAGCGAGGCCTTTTTCCTTGAGGAGCTTCTCGGCCGCGGCCGCGTCCCCGTTGGTCTCTGTCAGGGCGTGCTTGCATTCCATCATGCCCGCGCCTGTCTTGTCGCGGAGCGCCTTGACGTCAGATGCTTTGATTTCCATGGCTTTATACTCCTATACGTTATTTCGGGTCGTCGTAGAGCTTGTCCTCGTCGACAAGCGCCCCGGGGACCTCGGGAACGGCGGGCTCTTCGGCCTTCGTCTCCGTGGTGGGGGTGTAGTTGCTGTAATCTACGATCTCTTCCTCGTCGGATGCCTTCGCGGCGCCGGTATCGGTCACTTCCTCTTCGTCGTCCTGGAGGTTCTCGATGATCTTGAGGCCGTTCTCGTTGTCGGCCTCGATGACGGCGTTGGCGATGATCTGGGTAAAGAGGGAGATAGCCCGGATAGCGTCGTCGTTTCCGGGGATCGGATAGTCGATTCCCTCGGGATTGCAGTTCGTATCGACGACCGCGACGATCGGAATGCCCATGCGGCGAGCCTCGGCGACGCCGATAGCCTCTTTCCTCGTGTCGATCACGAAGATGATGCCGGGGAGTTCTTTCATTTCCTTGATACCGCCGAGGTTCTTCTCGAGCTTTGCCTTCTCTTTCTGAAGGGCGGCGATTTCTTTCTTGGTAAGGCTTTCGAAGGTGCCGTCAATCTCCATCTTCTCGATTTTCTTGAGGCGGAGGAGGCTCTTCTTGATGGTCGTGAAATTGGTCAACATACCGCCAAGCCAGCGGTTGTTTATATAGAACATGCCACAGCGCTCGGCTTCCTTGGCGATGGTCTGCTGGGCCTGTTTTTTGGTGCCGACGAACAGCACGCTCTTGCCCGCTGCCGCGGTCTTGCGGACGGCGTCATAGGCCTCTTTGATCGACAGAATGGTCTTCTGAAGATCGATAATATGTATTCCGTTCCTCTCCGCGAAGATATACTTCTTCATGCGGGGATCCCAACGCTTGACCTGGTGCCCGAAATGCACACCGGACTCAAGCAGACTTTTCATGGTTACAACTGCCATGATTTCTCCTTTTGCGGCGAATCGCCAATCGGCTTTCGTCGCCCCTTCTCTGTTTCTCGGAGACCCCGAAGGGCTCCGGAATATGTGCCGGCTACGCGCTACATGCGATAACCGTGCTCGCGGAGTATGACATATAACTCGTGTATTGGCAAGCCTACGATACCGCTCCAGGAGCCTTCGATCCTGGAAACAAAGCAGGACGCTATCCCCTGGATTCTGTATCCCCCGGCGGCGCCTTGCCACTCGCCGAGGTCGAGGTACTGGTCGATCTGGTCTTTGTCCAGCTTCATGAAATCGACCGAGCTGACGCTCGTTTTTGAGGTCGTCGTCCCGGACGCCGAATCGTACAGGCTCAGGGATGTAACAACCCTGTGACGCCTTCCGGAAATCGCCGAGAGCATATTGCGGGCGTCTTCCCTCGATTCCGGCTTCCCGAAGACGCGATCGTCGGCGCAGACGAGGGTGTCAGCCCCCAAAACCCACGAAACGCTTATCGAAAGGCGCATATTGACGACCGACTCAACCTTTTTTGCCGAGTGTATTATGGTCAATTCCTCGGGTGAAATACCGATGATGTCCGGCTCGTCGTAAGCCGGGGTCATGACGGAGAAGGGGATAGCGAGAGATCTCAGGATCTCCTGCCGTCGTGGTGATGTCGATGCAAGAATAATGGGTTCCATCTGTTTTCCTCATGTTGATTGACAAAAAATGGTTTATACGCTGTAATGTGGTCGGTTCGGAAGATTAGCTCATTTGGATAGAGCGTTGCCCTCCGGAGGCAAAGGCGGTGGGTTCGAATCCCGCATCTTCCATATTTACCTTCACCAAGAGACAAAAAAAAACCCGGTCATAAACCGGGTTTTCTCTTTTTTACGCAGAAAACTCAATTGACCGTCTTGTTTTCCTGGGTATTTTTGGCGTTCTTGTCCTTATCACCCTTGCCGCTTACCGACTTCAGAACTTCGTATGCCCTTGTCCGTACCGGGGTCACGTACTGATAGTTGCTCGCGATCCTGATGATGGACTCGATCATCCCGGACTTGTTCTCGACTTTCGGCGCGATCTTCTCGTAGGCGTTGAGAACCTCGAGGGCGAGGGAACTGGTCGGGAGGATGATGTCGAACTTGCGGGTAATCCAGTTGATCATCTCGACGACCTCGTCGTTATCGTTATAGCCGAGTTCCCCGAGGGACTTGACCGCGGCGCCGATTACGCTGGGCTCGTTATCCGAGTACATGACCGCGATAAGGGTATCCTTGGCCTCGGGGGTTCCCGTCTTTCCGAGAAGCTCGCAGGCCTTCATCCTGATGTCCGGAAAGTTATTGACCGTGCGGTTGCTTTCCCTGATGACGGTGGTAATGCCTTCCTTCGCGAGGGAATCGAGGGCAACCTGGATGTCCTCGTTATTGCGTCCGTCGTTGATGGCGCTTTCGATGTACTGGAGGGCAACCTGCTTGCTATCCCTCCCGTCCGAGCGCGCAAGCTCCTTGATGACGACGCCCTCGACCGAGCTGAGGTACGCCTCTTCAACCGTTACGATAGAATCCGACTTCTGATCGCCCGATTTTTTCTTTTCCGCGGTTTCCTGCGCCTGAAGAGCCATGCTCATCATCAGGCAGAGTACCCCAATAATCGCTAACGGTTTTGCTCGCATAGAAACGACCTCCCGTGGTCAATAAAAAAACGTAACCGATACTGTTATATCCAACAATAATTCGGTATTTTCTCCACAAAGTCAAGAGCAATGCCCCAAAGGGCATTACTCCTGAATGTCTCCGGTTTTTTTGGGCACCAATTTCCAGCCCAAAGCCGTATTCTCGAGAATATAGATGGCCGCCGGGGAATCCGGCGTTATCTCCATTATTACGTAGACCCGCGTCGGGGACACGAACTGGATATCGTCCACGCGCATGTTCTGCCTGGAAGGCACGAAAACGTAGGTAAAGTAGTCCCTGAGGGTTTTAAGCTTGATTCCCTTTACCGGTAGACTGCGGGAAACGCTTTCGAGCATGGCGGGATCGGAGTAGGTCTGGCGGTAATCCTCGGAAAGATAATCCTGCCAGCGATCATAATCCTTCTTTAAAACGATGCGGTTCAGATCCTCAACGACCAGCTCGATTTCGGATTTTGTCGCGAAAAAAGTATGCTTCGTGATGGCTATCGTATCAAAACGGACAACGACCTCATCCTCGCCGAATGCGTCGTTTGATGATTGCTTGCTTATTATCTCGGGTTCGGGTTTTGTCTGATTTTCGGATTGGGAGGTTACGGTCTCTTCGCCCGGCTCCAGGGGCTCGGCCCCTTCATGAACGGGAGTCGTGGTACACATAGAAAGAACCAGGGTGGATACAAGTATGTTGACGAACAGAATTCTTTTCATACGGTAATAGTACCTCGTCCCGAACGGTACGTCAAACACCTTTTTGACCTTTTGTTCCCTCGGGGGAGTTGACGGAGGCCATCCGTCAGATTACAGTGTCCCCCATGGTAAAGGCCGTATTCCCGGGTTCGTTCGATCCGCCCACATTCGGACATCTCAACATTATCGAGCGGGCGAGAACCATGTTCAGCGAGATTCACGTCGTCGTCGCGGTCAACAGCGAAAAGAAATACCTATTAACGGAAGAAGAACGCGTCACGCTGATGCGCGATCTGGTCGGCAAGTGGGATAACGTAACGGTCCATTCCTGGAATAGCCTTATCGTCGAGTACGCCAGAAGGATCGACGCAAAGGTGCTGATTCGTGGCGTCAGGAACCTGGCCGATTTTTCCTACGAGTTTGATCTGGCCATGATGAACAGGGGCTTGAATCCGGAAATAGAGACGATCTTCCTGTCGACTGATCCTCAGTATTTCGTCCTCAGGTCCAGCGCGATCAAGGAATTGGCATCCTTCGGAGGCGATGTTTCTTCCATGGTTCCGGACTCGGTTGCGCAATTATTGCGCAAAAAATATAAAAAATAGATTTAGAATGACAAATATTCAAAAAATGTAATTTGACTATTGACACGTGGCTACGTTATCGATAGTATCTAGCCTATCTTAATTCCAGTCATTTTGTATGGAAATTAATTCTTTGCGAGGTTGAATATATGGCAGTACCAAGAGCGAAAACATCAAAAGCCAGGACGCGCAGGAGACAGGGGATCAATATGCGTCTCAATGCGCCTACCCTTGTCGCATGCGCGAATTGCGGGAATCTTATTTTGACCCATCGTGTATGTCCCAAATGCGGGTTTTATCGCGGAAGTCAGGTAATCACTCCTGAAAACAACGGTTAAACAAGAGGAGTATTCGATGGACGAATTATTTCAGAAGATCCAGAAGCTGATCGCAGACAAGCTCGAGATCGAGGAATCAAAGATTACCCTCGACGCCTCGTTCCGCCAGGACCTAGGGGCCGACAGTCTCGACACCTACGAGCTCGTGTACGCCATCGAGGAAGAGATGGGCATCAGCATTCCGGACGAGAAGGCGAACGAGTTCGAGACCGTGCGCGACGCGTACGATTTCATCAAATCACAGTCAAAATAAACAGTACCAAGACAGGAGGCGCAATTGTTCGGGTTTCGTCACGCCTTGACGGGCGAACGCAGGCAATTGCTCCTTGCTTTCCAGAAAAAGGCCGGGTTCAAATTCAGGGATCCCGGCCTTCTTGATTTAGCCTTCCATCACCGTTCATATTCAAACGAAAACTCAAAGACGCGCGTCAACAACGAGCGCCTGGAATTCCTCGGGGACGCGGTTCTCGGAATGGTCGTCGCCGCGAGGCTGTACGCATGCATGACGGACAGGCAGGAGGGGGACCTTGCCAAGACGAAGTCGGTCGTCGTCTCGGAGGATACCCTTTCCCAAATCGCGCTTGAGCTGGACGTGAATAAATACCTCGTTCTCGGCAAGGGCGAGGAGATGTCGGGCGGGCGGGCGAAAAAGGCGATTCTCGCCGACGCCATGGAGGCGATCATCGGGGCCCTCTACCTCGACTCCGGCTTCAACGTCGCCGAACAGTTCGTCCTGGGCATCATGAACCCGCAAATCCAGCTTGTCCTCCAAAACCGCCACCATAAGGACTACAAGACGACTCTCCAGGAGTACGTCCAGAAACAGTTCAAGACGATTCCCAAATACGTGCTCATCAACAAGACTGGGCCCGACCACGATCGAACCTTCTGGGTAAGCGTCGACATTCAGGGCGCCATCTTCGGCCCCGAAAGCGGAAAGAACAAGAAAGAGGCCGAACAGTCGGTAGCGGGGAAGGCCTGCAGGCATCTCGGTCTCGATACCTCGCTCATCCAGGAATAACGGGTACGACGACACAATAAAAAGATTACAGACCGTGCTCTCGGCAGATAGCCTTTGCGATATCCAGCAACCGTTCGCGCGCGTTCAGTTCGGGGTCGTCGAGCACCGCCGACAGCAGCTCCTTGAGGACAAGGCCGGTCGAAGGGCCGGCGGGAATCCCGGCGGCGAGAAGATCATTGCCGTTCACGGCGAGATCCTTCAGGGTAAAGGCGTGTTTTTCCGCGAGGACCTTCCGGATACGATCGCTTAATTCAGGCAACTCGGGCGGATCCCCGTCGATGCCGCTGATGGCCCGCGAATCGGCCCTCCTGAGGGCAAAAAGGTCGTCAATGTCGTCTACGCCCGTTTTCACGATAAAGCGCCTGACCGCTGCGTCGGTCCATATCGATTCATAATGAAACATGTGCTGCCTGACCAGGTGGGACACGCGCTTCATCGTCCTGACGGGAAAGCGTAGCCTGTCGAGTATTTTTTCGGAAATCCCGGCGGATTCGGATTCATGATTATAAAACGTATACTGGCCGTCCCCGTCGGTAAGGCGCACGACGGGCTTTCCGATATCGTGAAAAAGTCCCGCAAGCCTCAGTTCGAGGCTGCCAGCCGGGCAAAGCGCGCAGACCAAATAGAGATGGTCAAGGACATCGTGCCGGTGGTTTCCTCCCTGGGCGACGTCCCTGCACGCGAGAAGCTCGGGAAGGATGAGTTCCATCAATCCCGTCGTTTCCATACACCTGAGACCGGTGACCGGATCGGGCGAAACGAGAAGTTTGGACAACTCGTCGCGTATACGCTCCCGCGCGACCTTGGCGGTTACCAGCAACGTGGGCCTGATCGCCTCGAGGGTTTCGTCGGCTATGACGAAACCGGGCAGGGCCGAAAAGCGGACGGCCCTCATGGGCCTCAGTCCGTCCTCGGAAAAGCGCTCGACGGGGTTTCCGACCGTGCGTATAGTACGGGAAGCTATGTCAGCCCTTCCGCCGAAGGGATCGACGACCTGGCCCCGGGGAAGCGAAACCGCGATGGCGTTCATCGTGAAGTCCCTACGGGAAAGATCCTCTTCGATAGTCGCCGCGTACCGCACCTCGTCGGGCCTTCGTCCGTCCGAGTATCCCTGTTCCGTGCGAAAGGTCGTGCACTCGATCATCCGGCCCCTGAAGTTTATGGTGACCGTTCCGTGATCGATACCCGTGGGGATGACCCGGTTAAAGAGGCCCATGACCTCCTTCGGCGTCGCGTCGCTCGCTATATCCCAGTCTCCGGGCTCCTTGCCGAGGAAGTAATCCCTGACGGCCCCGCCGACCAGGTATACGCTGTGCCCATGGGCGGTGAATATTCGGGAAAGGTCCGCGAGATCGGCGGGAATGGGTACTCTATCCATCGTGTCTGCAGTATAATAAAAAAAACTCAACGAGTACAAGCGAGGTGTCATGCGGGGATTGTTATTTACCGGCGGGGAACGGCCGGATATGGGCGTCGCCTCCAGGTTTTTCCGGGACTTTGACCTTGTCGTTGCAGCGGATTCCGGGCTCGACTCCGCCCTTGCCGCAGGGATCACGCCGGATCTGGTTATAGGCGATATGGACAGCCTCGAGCGGAAGGATCTTCTGGATACAATGCCCCCCGACCGCGTCGAGCGATGGCCCGCCGACAAGGACCTGACCGACACCGAGATAGCGCTCTCCGCGATGGAGAAAAGGGGTATCGGCGAGGTTACCCTCGTCGGGGGAACCGGCGGAAGGCTCGATCATCTTTTCGCCGTAATCGAGATATTCAACAGGCCATTTTGCCCATCGGCCTGGATCGGCCGCGAAAGCGTCGCGATAACCGTCGGCGCCGGTTCTCGGACGGATACTCTGCGCGTCGGGGGGCTCGAACCGGGACAGCCGGTATCGATTTTCCCTGTCGGGAGCGGGACTCATGCATGCGGGGGAAGGGGGCTTCATTGGGCCGTCGATACCCTTGACTGGGACGCGGGGGCCTACAGCCTGAGTAACCGCGCGGAAGGCGGGAGTTTCGAGTTGAACAGCGTCTCGGGAAGGTTCCTGGCCATATTTCCCCTTTCCTGCCAGGTGTCTTGGGAGTTTATCTGATGGTCTTGAGGGCCTTGAACGCGCCTTCCCTATCGTTTGAGGTTACGGCGAGATACTCGATCAGGATGGGATATTTGGTCAACAGTTCGCCCCATTTCGAAAACCGCTCGATTTGAAGATACTCGGCGACGGAGTTTTCCGACTCCTCAATCGCGGCCTTCGCCAAAAGGTCGCCCCTTCGTTTCTGATAGGAGGCGTAGGCGTCCGCGGCCAAACGGTACATGGCGACGTCCGGTATCCGGGCCCCGGTTACCGATACCGAGATGATGTCAAGCTCGGGGCTGACGAAACCGATTCTTCGGGCGACGGCGTCGCCGATCGAGTCGAGAGCGCCTTCGACGGCCGCGGGCGCCGGGGAAGAAAGTGAAGAGGCAACGGCCTCTCCGATCGCCGATTTTCCCGCGGAGTCCGCGAGGGCCGCGACGCGATCCTTTGCCCATTGATCGAGGCTTGCCTGATCGCGGATATTCAGGCGCTCAACCAGTTCAGGGAGAAGCTCTCCCTTGACGCGGGCCGTTACCTCTACCTGGATATCCCAGGAGAAGTCCGGGTTTCCCTCAAGCATCCCGCTGTAGAGCTCGCCGGAGGGAAGGGTCCCCGTGGAGGAAGCGCTCGTCTTCAGGGGGGCAAGGTCAAAGGCGAGAATCCGGGCATTTGTGGGAATGAGCCTTTCCCACGACCATCGGAGCGAGGCCGGCTTGATCGTAGAGGGATCGATTCCTCCCGTCTTCGAAACGAGAACGCCGTATTGACCGGCGGGGACGTAGAGTTGGGTCCATCCGATCACGAAAATCGTTCCGCCGAAGAGGATAAGAATCAGAAGCGCTGATATAAGTTTCTTCATGTTTCAGCCCCTGTCACAAGCAATGGATTGGTTGTATAGTCTTGGAAGGGAGTATACCGTACTTTTATGCTGAGGAAAAGGCGAAAACAACTAACCATCCGCTTTTTGTACCGGACATCCCTTTTTCTCGCAGCCTTTTCGACGGGAGTCGCGTTTTTTTTCTTTTTCGGAAACGTTCAGCATTTCATGGATACGACCCAAACCATGATCCTGTCCATACTTTCCGCCTCCGCCCTCATGCTCGTGCTGGTATCCCTCATTCTCCTGATACCCGAAATCTCGCTTTTCGCCCACGACGGTGGACGCCGTCTTTTCATGCATGGTCGGCGCAGGCATTTCTTCATGATACTCGCGACGGTACTCTGCCTGTTCGTGGGCATCCTCTATGCCTCGGTCTCCAGACTGATCATCGTTTTATCGAGGGGAGTCTGACACGTTGACAAAGTTTTACGCGTAAACATATTATACTGCCTGATGACCAACCAACGATTGTATGCCGTTCGCGGCGCGGTTTGCTGCGAGAATAACGAAAAATCGATATCTTCCTGGGTCCCGGCCATGTACGGTGAATTGCTCGAGCGCAATTCCATCCCGGAATCAGACGTCGTATCGATACTTTTCACGGTAACGGATGACCTTGATGCCATTAATCCCGCGACGGCCCTCAGGAAAGCGGGCTTCGCGAAATCCGTTCCGCTCATGGCGTGCGCCGAGCCGCCGGTTAAGGGGGGCCTTCAGCGCGTCATGCGGGTTCTCGTGACCTATTACGGGACGTCCGTCCCGATTCCGGTATACATGAACGGCGCCGAAAAACTCAGGCCCGATCTCGCGGATGGCGAGGCCAAGAGCGCACATGCGCGATAAACCCGAATCCCTCTGGCTCGTAACGAGGGAATACGCCGGGATCGCCGAGGCGGGAGGGGTTAAAAACGTCGCCTGCTCTTTGGCTGAGGGACTGGTTCGCCAGGGTCTCGCGGTGACGGTGTTCATTCCCCGTTATGGCTGCGTGATACAGGAGGGAACGCCCTTCCTGTCCGTTTCCGTCGAGGTCATGGGAGCGGTCCACGACGTGTCCCTTTCGAGGCTGTACCTGAACGGCGTCGAGGTGATCCTCGTGAACGCCCGCGTATTCGGGGAAAAGCAGGCGGTGTACGTCTACACCGAGTACGAGGAACGGCACGTCCCGGGGGCGATACGGGGAAAGGGCCATCACGACACGGATTGCATGAATATCCTTCTTCAGGAAAGCGTGATCGAGTGCGCGAGGCGAACGGGGAGCGCGCCCGAGGTCATTCATTGTCAGGACGCCCATACGGCCGTATTGCCCGCTCTCGCGCGGGTAAAGGCGGAGGCGCTATTCTCCGGAACCTCGTTCGCGGTGACCGTCCATAATGCCGGGCCCGGTTACCGTCAGGTGATCCCGGGGATTCATCGCGCCGCGGCCCTGACCGGTCTTGACGAGCCCGCCCTGGGGAGGGCGCTCCTTAACGGGAACGTGGAACCGTTCCTTCTTTCAGCGGAATACGGGAACCTCACGACCGTTTCTCCCTGGTACGCGCACGAGCTGACGAATCGCGGGTATGACTCGTTTACGGAAGGCCTCTCTGGTGAACTGGAACGGAGGGGAACGCCCGTGACGGGAATCGTCAACGGCATCGACTACCATCGGTATGAGCCCTCCAACACAAGAATTTCACTTTTGCCATTTCCGTTCGACCCGATACAGGGCAGGTATGAAGGCAAGTACGCTTGCAGGGACTGGTTCCTGAGAATGGTCGAAGACTTCGAGAATACGTCGGATATCTCGCGTTACGGGTCAATGGAAGACGATCCGCACGCCGCGTATTTTTCCTACCACGGCCGCATCGTGTGGCAAAAGGGTCTCGACGTTCTCGAGGAAGCGGCCCGTACCGTCCTTGACGCGCTTCCCCAGGCGCGGTTCATTATCCTGGGTCAAGGCGATCCCGCCCTTGAGGCGCGCTTCGAGCGTATGGCCGCCGTCCATGAAGGGAGGCTCATTTTCATAAAGGGGTATGAACGCTCCCTGGCCCGTCTGGCCGTGGCCGTCTCCGACTTTCTCGTACTCCCGAGCGTGTTCGAGCCATGCGGCCTCGAGGACTACATCGGACAGATCTACGGCACGATTCCGGTAGCCCACGCGGTCGGGGGCCTTCAAAAGATCATCGAGGGACAAAACGGATTCCTGTATGGGCCGGGGCATTCAGGCGAGAGCCATAATTCATCGGCGGTCCTCGCTCCCTTGCTGATCAAGCTTGCCCGGCCGATCATCGAGTCCGAAGGACGCGGGTGCGCCTCCGTTCCGGAATACCGCGAGATGATGACCTTTGGCGCAAACCATGTCCGATCGTCCTGCGACTGGGATACCATCATCGAGGATCACTACGTCCCGTTTTACCGGGCGATCATGGAAAAGGGCAGAGTAGGGCGGTAAAGGCCCATGGCTTGACTTTTTTCGGGTGATCGTTTAGATTGGCTCTCGTTCGCGATGCCAACTTAGCTCAGCTGGCCAGAGCACGTGATTTGTAATCTCGGGGTCCAGGGTTCGAATCCCTGAGTTGGCTGGCTGGCGCATTGCGTCTTTTTACTTTGGGGAGATTCCCGAGCGGTCAAAGGGGGCAGACTGTAAATCTGTTGGCTACGCCTTCCAAGGTTCGAATCCTTGTCTCCCCAAAAGCCTTCCTTCTTTCAAGGGAGGCTTTTTTTTTGTATATCGTCCGATTACTGTCGATATTCTAAGGGTCGGTTTTTATGGAAAAAAATAACAGTTTCTACAAGGACGGCCTCAGATTCGAGTGTAAACGATGCTCCGCGTGCTGCCGTCACGATCCCGGCTTCGTATACCTTTCGGAGAATGATCTGGGGCGCCTACTCGACTGGTCAGGCCTTGACCGTGAATCGTTCATCGAAAAGTATTGCCGTTGGGTATCGCGGGGCTCGAATGAAGAATGTCTGTGCCTTTTGGAAAAACCCGGTTATGATTGTATATTATGGGACAACGGATGCATTGCCTATGGCGCGCGTCCCCTGCAGTGTTCCGCCTACCCGTTTTGGCCGTCCCTTCTGAGAGACCGCGACTGGTGGGAGGCAAACGCCCGGGATTGCCCCGGGATAGACAACGGCAGGCTGTATACCGCCGAAGAGATCGAGCTCTGTCTGGAAAGAAGGCGGCGTGAACCGTATATCCGCAGAAGAGTCTCCGGACAGTAGGAAAAGGGGCGTCATCATGAGAATCCATTTTTGGGGAGTTCGCGGATCGATACCGTCGCCACTGTCGCCCCTTCAGATCCAGAACAGGATCGCGGCGGTGGTTCAGAGAATTTCCGCCAGGGACGTCGAATCCGCGGATAGCCGCGAACGTTTCCTTTCCTCCCTTCCGGAATGGCTTTTCGGTACGGTTGGCGGGAACACCTCGTGCGTCGAGGTGGAAAACGCCGCCGGCGATTGCATCATCCTCGACGCGGGAAGCGGCATGAGGGAGCTTTCACTCAACCTGCGACAGCGTCACGGTTTCACCTCGGGAGGGAATACCTTTCACGTGTTCTTCTCCCATTTCCACTGGGATCACCTCCAGGGCCTTCCGTTTTTCAGTCAGGCCTTCGATCCGCGGAACAAGATAATTTTCTACAGCACGAATCCCGACTTGCGAAAGATCCTCAACGAGCAGATGAAAAACCCCTATTTTCCCGTCCCCATGGAAGGGCCAGGCGGATTTCGCGCAAGCCTTGACTTTGTCCTGCTTGACGGGAAGGACCGAAAGATCATGATAGGCGATACCCTCGTCCATTGGCAGGAGGTTAACCATCCGGGAGGGTGCGTGGCGTACATGATACAGGAAGGCGGCCGAAAATTCATCTATTCAACCGATACCGAGTTGACGCGGGAGAATTTCCTGAAAACCGAGGATAATACCGCTTTCTTCTCGGGAGCCGACGTTCTCGTGATGGATTCCCAATATACGATGGGAGAGGCCTTGGAAAAAACCGGGTGGGGACACTCGGCGTTCTCGATGACGGTCGATTTCTCGCTCAACTGGGGCGTAAAGAAACTCGTCCTTTTCCATCATGAGCCGACGTATACGGATCAGAAGATATTCACCCTCAAGCAGTCGGCCGACTGGTATCGCGAATACGCGGGGCCCGGCAAGCTCGACATTCAGATCGCCTGCGAGGGACAGGACATAGCGTTATGAGCGGGATGGAAGGAAACGCGTACCCGTTCAGCGACGTTGAAACCAGGGCGCTCGTTTTGTTGTTAAGAAAATACGAGGCGAGCCTTGACCCGGAGCTTGATTCATTCAGGTCCTTTCTGGAGAATCGCATCTACGACACCATGACGATAAGAGAGGCGGAAGAATTTTTCAATGAAAGCCAAGCGTAAATACAGTGTGCTCGCGGTACTCTCCGTTATTCTCCTTCTGGCCGCGCTTACGTGCGCGGCTCTCGTCATCTTGGCCGAACGCCCCGTTTCGCCGTCGGGAGACGCGAAGATCTTTACGGTCAAGAGGGGCTCTTCGATGCTCTATATTACGGAATCCCTCAAGAGCGAGGGATTGATCCGTTTTCCCCCCTACGCCTATTTTTATGCCCGCTTCTCCGGCCTATCGCTCAAGGCGGGAACCTATTCGATTTCGCCCTCGTGGACCACGACGGCCATCATGAGGTACCTCGACTCGGGCAAACAGGAATATTTAAAGGTCACCATTCCCGAGGGCCTGTCGCTGTCAAAGACAGCGCGGCATCTTGAGGATGCGGGCGTGACCTCCGCCGCCGACTTTATCGCCGCCGCCTCCGACCGGGCCACGCTGGACGGGTTCTCCATCCCGGGCGCGACGGCCGAGGGCTTTCTCTTTCCCGATACCTATTTTTTCCAGTATGGATCGGAGGCTTCGAGTGTCGTTTCGGTGATGATCGGGAATTTCTTCGAAAGGACGAAGGGCCTGCCGGGCCTACCCGCGGATTCCGGAGAGCTCTACCGTAAAGTCGTACTCGCGAGCATCGTCGAACGGGAATACCGCGTCAAGGAAGAGGCCCCGCGTATCGCCGGCGTCTTCGCGAACCGGCTCAGGATCGGCATGGGATTGCAATCCTGCGCGACGGTCGAGTACATCATTACCGAGATACAGGGCAGGCCGCATCCGACCCGCCTCGTCGCGGACGATCTGGGCATACAGAGCGACTACAACACCTACCTGTGGGCGGGCCTTCCGCCCGGTCCGATCTCGAATCCCGGGTTGGTTGCCCTGACCGCGGCCTTCAACCCGGAAAGGTCAAAGAACCTGTATTTCAGGCTGGCGGACCCGGATTCGGGCACCCATCTGTTCACGAGCTCGCTCGACGAGCACGTGGAGGCCGGCCGGCACATGTACCTGAAAAAGATGGCGGGCGACTGATGCCGAGGATCTCGCCCGCAAGCGTCGACGACGTCAATAACCGCGCCGATATCGTCGCTATCGTCGGCGAATACACCAGGCTTGAGCGGAGGGGAGCGGACTGGTGGGGCTGTTGCCCCTTCCACAACGAGAAAACCCCGTCGTTTCACGTCATCCCCGACCGCAAGATGTACCATTGCTTCGGCTGCGGCAAGGGCGGCAGCGTCGTCAACTTCGTCATGGAGATGGAAAAACTCTCGTTCGTCGAGGCCGTCGAGTCCCTGGCGAAAAAGTTCGGGGTCGAGATCGTGTACGAGGGCGGCTCGATCCCGGGTGATGTCCCCAGGGACACGACGAAGGACGACTTGATCACCCTGTACGGCCGGGTTGCCGGGAGTTTTCATTATCTGTTGACGGAATCCGAAATCGGCGCCCCCGCAAGAAAGTACCTGGAAGGCCGGAAGGTATCCGACGAGATTATCCGTAAATTCTCCCTCGGCTATGCCCCGACCGACCGGAGATGGTTGTATGGTTTTTTGCGAAAAAAGGGATATTCTGTGGAATTTCTCGCAAAATCAGGTCTTTTTTCAAAGAAATACCCCGAATCAGCCTTTTTTTCCGACCGGCTCATATTTCCCATCAACAACCGCAAGGGGCAGGTAGTCGCCTTCGGTGGGCGAATTCTCGGAGGTGAAGGTCCGAAATACCTGAATTCGGGAGACCTTCCACAGTATAAAAAGGGCGAAACCCTGTTCGCCTTCGATCATGCCCTTCCCGAGATTCGCACCGGCAAATCGGTGATTTTTTGCGAGGGTTACATGGACGTCCTCGCCTGGCATCAGGCAGGGATTTGCCGCGCGGTTGCGCCTCTCGGAACGGCGTTTACCCAGGATCAGGCCCGTCTAGTGCGTTCCTTCGCCGATACCGTCTATCTTTCCTTCGATTCCGATCTGGCAGGCCAGGGGGCGACCTACAAGGCGATACTATTGTGCAGGCAGTTGGCGTTCGAAGTACGGGTTATCGAGATAAAAAACGGAAAAGATCCCGCCGATATTTTGCAAAATGAGGGTCCCGAAGCATTGAAAAAACTCCTTGAATATTCTATACTGGATCTTGACTATCTTGTTTTAACCGCAGGTGAGCGGTTTGAAACGGGAAATCCGGAGGGAAAGGCACGTGCCATAGCCTTTATGTTCCCATACATAGAGGCCTTGGAATCTGATATTCAAAGGGAGTCGACGATTCAACGGCTTTCGGCCGCGTTTGGAACGAGTGAAAAGGCGTTGTTATCCGACTATCAAAACCGGAAACAACCGCGCCCCGCAATACAATCGACGGGGCAAGACAGTTCCGCAAAGCCGAATTCCGGAAACATCAGGCGAAACGCCGAGTTGCGCACGATTCTGGCGGTTGCCGTGAATCAGGGATATTTCCCCGCCATGAGGAACCGTCTGTCATCGGATGATTTTGAGGATCAAACGGCTCGGGACCTATTCATCGTACTGGAAGAGTGTTTTCGCACAGGCTCAACAAGTTATGACAATCTTCTTGCCCATTGCCCCGATGAGGGATTGCGGACCCTGATAGCCGAAACGGCCATCAACGGGGAGTTCGCGGAGAATGCGGAAAAAACCATTGAGGATGGCATACGGTTGGTCAAACGGAACATTCTGGAAAAGCGAAAGGCGCGGCTCGTCGCCCGAATGGGAATGATGAGCGGGTCTACTGTGGACGAGATAGCGGCTATCGGCGAGATGATGGCTGAAAAGCAGAGTATTGACGAAGAGCTAGAAAACTTGAAGGACGCGAACGAATGACGGATCTTGCGCTTGATCCCGCTGTTGTCAAACTGCTCGAATACGCCAGTGAAAAAAAGGTCCTCAGCTGGGACGAGGTGAACGATCTTTTGCCTGATACCATACTCAACACGGAGAAAATGGATCAGGTTCTGGTATTGCTCGAGCAGAACAAGATACAACTTCTGGAAGAAGATACTGCCGGGGAAGAAGAAGTCCCGGAAGAACATAAAAAACCCGAGGAAACCGAGCGGAAACGACTCGTATACAGCGATAAGGACTCGTCCATCGACGACCCGATAAGGCTGTACCTGCGCGAAATCGGTAAGGAAAACTTGCTCACCGCCGAACAGGAGGTTGAGCTTTCCAAGAAGATGGAGGACGGCGAGAATATCATCAAGACCGTCATCAAGCATTCGGGGATGATCATTCCCGAATTCTATTCCATCGCCCAAAAGGCCTTTTCAAAGATCGATCCCCACGAGAGCAACAAGCCCCGCAAGGAGCTCAACGAGGAGATGGCCGAGAAGCGCCGCCTGAAGCAATTGTACGGAGAGGTCCTGAAATCCGTCCTGCCCGAGATGAAGCAGTACATGGCCCTGAAGAAAAAACTGTATGAGCGCGACCAGATAACGAGCATCTTCGACGACTCGGAACTCATCGTCATCAGGGACAAGATACTCCCCATTTTGCAGAACGCCGAGGTTCAGTCCGAGGAGATCGACCGTTTCTCCGAGAAGTTCATCGAGGCTACCCGCAAGATACGCGAATACCGGCGCAGGCAGGAAAAGAAGGAAAAAGAGCTTCGCCTGTCGGACTACGGCGAGCTGAGAAACCTCGGCAAGCGCCTTGCAATCGCGCGCGAGCGGACCAAGCTCGAGCAGGAACTCGGGATCAGCGCGAATGACATCAAGGAAATCTATACCCAGATACAGGTCATCAACCGAAAGCTCAGGAAACTCGAGTACGATTTCGAGAATTCCGTAGAGCAGATCATCTCCATGGCGCGCGAGATACACCGCGGCAGGGTGATGATGAAAAGCGCCAAAGACCGCCTTATCAACGCCAACCTGCGCCTCGTCGTGTCCATCGCGAAAAAATACACGAACCGGGGACTGCACTTCTTCGATCTCGTGCAGGAAGGGAACATCGGCCTTATCAAGGCCGTAGAGAAGTTCGAGTACCGGAAGGGATACAAGTTCTCGACGTACGCCACCTGGTGGATTCGCCAGGCCATTACGCGTTCCATCTCGGATCAGGCCCGCACCATCCGGGTGCCCGTCCACATGATCGAGCAGATCAACAAGGTCGTGAGGGAATCGCGCCAGCTCATGCAGAGGCTGGGGCGGGAGCCGACGGACGAGGAGATTGCCGAACAGCTTGGCTGGAACGTCAGCAGGGTGAAGCAGGTCAAGAACGTCGCGCGCGAGCCGATATCGCTCGAAACCCCGATCGGCGAGGAAGAGGATTCCCTGCTCGGGGATTTCATCGAGGACAAGGACGTCGAAAACCCGGCGAACCAGACCGCGTTTACGCTCCTGCAGGAGCAGTTGCGGTCCGTTCTCGCGACCTTGCCGCCGCGCGAGCAGGAAGTTCTCAAGATGCGCTTCGGGCTCGACGACGGATACTCGCTTACCCTGGAAGAGGTAGGGCTTTATTTCAACGTAACGCGCGAACGAATACGGCAGATAGAGGCGAAGGCCCTCAGGCGACTGAGACACCCGCGAAGAAGCAGAAAACTCAAGGATTATCTCGATAACTAACTCACGGTAACAAGAGGGGAACAGATATGGTAATGACTGAAGTACTGGACAAGCTGAAGGCCTTGCAGGATATCCTGGCAAAGAAGAATCTGGTGGAATTGTCGATCAACGATGCGCCGAAGCTTCTTTCTACCCAGGAGGAACTGCTTTCGCGCATGAAGAAAGGCTATATCGAGAAGAACGATCAATACGAGAAGGTTAGACAGCATATAGTGGAGCTCAAGACCCAGTTGTTCGAGGCCGAGTCGTCGAGGGAAAAGGCCGAGAAGGCCATGGATACGATCAATACCCAGCGCGAGTACGAAACCCTTGATAAAGAGATCAAGGATGCAGGCGATCGCGAGCAGAATGTCCGCAAGGACCTGCAGAAGGACGAGCGGTTCTTCCAGGAGCTCGACGAGGAGCTCAAGCGCGAGGAAGCCCTCATCAAGCAGCAGGAATCGGAGCTTGACGAGAGAAAAACGAAACTCGCCGCCGAGATCGACGCGATGAAGAAAGAGATGACCACCCTCGCCGCCGCTGAAGAGGAGGTCTCCCCGGGCATCAACCCGGAGACGAGATTCAAGCTTGAGCGCATAATCAAGAGCAAGCAGGGCGTCGGTATCGTCGCCATTCACGGCAACGTCTGCACCGGCTGTCACATGATACTTCCCGCCCAGTTCGCCAACGAGGTGAGGATCGGCGACAAGATCGTCTATTGCCCCTATTGCAGCCGCATCCTGTACTATCTCGAAAACGACGGCGAGGAGAACGATTTCTTCAACGACGAGGACGCGGGTAGCCTTTCGGACCTCGACGATTTCGTTGACGAGGACGCCGACGACGAAGAGGAAGAGGGCGAGGACGAGGACGAAGGCGAAGAAAAGATGGATTACGAGGAATAATTGGCAGAGAGCAGTGGGAACCGTGGCATAGCGATCCCGTAAGGGTTCGCCATGCCGAGGAAAGTCCGGGCTCCTTCGGGAATGATGCCGGTTAACGACCGGGTGACCGCCCCCTGCGGGACGGTTAACAGACAGCGCCACAGAAAACAAACTGCCCGCCTGAGTCCGAAAGGACTCAAGTGGGTGAGGGTGAAAAGGCGGGGTAAGAGCCCACCGCGATTCCGGTAACGGATCGGCACGGCAAGCCTCATCAGGAGCAAGGTCAAGCAGTAAAGGGTTTTCCGACCCGACGGGCAGTAGTCTGCCATGTGGTTACGCGGCTTGCCGCGTAACTCCAAGCGAAGCCTCCGGTTTCGCCAATTTATGGGTTGATCGCGAAAGAAGCGCGGCGACGCGCGTTCGAAGATAGATGGTTTCCGGCGCGATCGTCCCTCACGGGCCGATCGCGCTTACAGAACCCGGCTTATTAGCTCTCTGCTTTTTTTTATATAGTATTCGGGCAAGGATATCGCGTGGTATGAGTTTTCACCTGAGAAAAAAAAGATATCTTCTATCCGGCAGGCACAGCTGGTACACCTCGCGCCTCGCTCATATCGCTTTTTCCGCGGTACTTGTCGCGGGAGTCGTTACCGGAATCCTGTTCTACAGGAATAGCGCGAAAAGCATCCCGTCGATGTCCGCGATTTACGCCGACTGGGGCGCGTCCCGCTATATTGACGTATACGATAAAACCAAGCTCGTGCTTTCAAGGCGCCCGCTGGACGGCGAGGCTCTGGCCCTCAGGGGCTTCGCCGCGTATTACCTGTATTCCGCGCAAAACGATACCTCCGAGGCCCAGGGGTATCTATCCGAATCTATCGTGTCGCTCAGGAACGCCTGGTACCGCGTCGCGCCGGGCGAAAAGGCCAAAATCGCCTATATCCTGGGGAAGTCGTATTTTCACCGGGGTTTCTATTACGCCGATCTCGCCATGAAGTATCTCCAGTTCGCCCGCGACGGGGGGGTCACGTACCCGGATCTGCCGGAGTTCATCGGCCTGACGGCCGACGTCCTGGGAAAGAACGAAATGGCGATCGCGTCCTTCACGGAAGCGCTTTCGGGCAAACCGTCCGACCTCCTGCTTTTCACGCTTTCCCGCAGTTACCAGAAGGCGGGGAATGTCGACAAGGCCAAACAATACCTTTCAGAGACAATCCGCGTATCCGGCGACGAACTGCTGCAAAACAAGTGTCGCTATGAAATAGGGATGATACTGATAGCCGAAGGCAAGGTGGACGAGGCGGAAAGCGAATTCAATACAATTCTGGAAAAAGAGCCGAATTCTGCTGACGCGCAATATGGACTTGGTGTAGTATGTGAGACTCGAGGGGATCTGGTAAAGGCGCGGGCCGCATGGCGTCGGGCATTACGGATCAATCCCGTGCACGCGGGCGCCCGGCAAAAAATGAATATTTAACACACTGCGATACGAGGTGGAGGAGCTCCTTTTATGGGTTTTTTTAAAAGTCTTTCGGCCGATATCGGCATCGATCTTGGAACCTGCAATACCCTAATTTACATTCACGGAAAGGGTATCGTCGTCAACGAGCCTTCGGTCGTCGCCGTGGAGCGGGGTACCAAGCGCGTCGTCGCCGTCGGGGCCGAGGCAAAGCGCATGCTCTGGAAAACCCCGGGGAACATCATAGCGATCAGGCCCCTGAAGGACGGCGTCATCGCCGATATGGACACGACGGAGAAGATGATCCGCTATTTCGTGTCGAAGATCATGCCAAGGCACGGGCTCATAAAGCCCCGTATGGTAATAGGCATCCCGAGTTGCATAACCGACGTCGAGAACCGGGCCGTCAAGGAAAGCGCCTTCAAGGCCGGGGCCCGCGAGGTGCAGGTTATAGAGGAGTCGCTAGCCGCGGCCATCGGCGCGCAAATCCCGATTCACGAACCGGCCGGACACATGATATGCGACATCGGCGGCGGGACGACGGAGGTTTCGGTCATCTCCCTGTGCGGCATGGTCGTTACGAACGCGATCAGGCTTGGCGGCGACGAGTTCGACCAGGCCATCATCAAGCACGTGCGTTCCGTGCATAACCTCATAATAGGCGAACAGACCGCAGAGCGGCTAAAGATCGAGATCGGAAACGCATCCCCCGAAAAAAACATCGAGAAGGTGGAGATAAAGGGAACCGACGCGATTACCGGACTGCCAAGGCGTCTCGAGATCGACTCCGTCGAGGTACGCGAGGCGCTCAAGGACCCGATTACCCAGATCGTCGAGGAGATCAAGCGAACGCTCGCCCAGACGCCGCCCGAGCTCGCGGCCGACATCGTCGAGCGGGGAATCGTGATGACGGGAGGGGGTTCTCTCCTGAAGGGCCTTCCGAAGCTGATATCGAAGGAAACGGGCGTACCCGTTATCCTGGCAGAAAACCCGATGGACTGCGTCGCCATCGGCGCAGGTCAGTACTACGAGATATTCAAAGACATGTCCATTGACCGCAGCATCTACGATAACCTGAATAACTGATGCAAGGCAGAAGGATACCTTTCAGATTCCGTCTGGACTCCTTTTTGCTGACGGTATACCTTATTATCTCCGGAATACTCCTTACGTTTTCCAGCGGCGGTTTTATCGTCAATTTCCGCTCGATCGGTTTTTCTTTCATGTCCGGAGCCCAAAGGGGCATTTACTCCGTAACCTCTTTTTTCTCGGGAACGGTGACGGCCATAAGCGAGCTGTCCGACCTTAGGGAACGCTACGACGGTCTCCTTCTGCAGCTCAAGGACTACGAGCTCTTACAGAGATCCAACGCGGATATCCGCTCGGAAAACGAGAGGCTGAAAAAACTGCTCGGTTTTTCCGAGGAGCTCGCGCATAAGAACATACCGGCCGAGATCATCGGCCATGACCCGAACAATCTGTACTCGGGGATCTCGATCAACCGGGGCGCCCGTCACGGGATACGCAAGAATATGCCCGTGGTCTCGTTCCAGGGCGGCAATACCGGGATCGTGGGGAAGATCGTGCAGGTCGGCCGTTCCACGAGCCTCGTGATGCCCGTCTACGATTATCAATGCTTCGTTTCTGCGCGCCTCGAGACGAGCCGATATGACGGGCTCGTAAACGGGCAGGGTAACAGCGACGCGCCCCTCGTGATGAAGTACGTCAAAAAACGCGCCCGGGACGAGATAAAGCCGGGCGACAGGGTCGTCGCCTCTGGGGAGAACAACAATTTCCCGAAGGACATGCCGATAGGATTCGTTTCGCGCATCCGAGGCCTCGATTATGAAACGTCGCTGGAGCTTGACGTGGAGCCCGTCATCGATTTCTCCCGTCTCGAGAGCGTATTCGTGCTTGATATGTCGACAGGAGCGGAGAACTGATGGGTCGAGTAATCGTTTGGACAAGCGTAACCGTTCTTTTTGTTTCTCTCGTCACGGCCACTATATTGGCGAACCTCCTTTTTCTGCCCGTGCTGCCGGATCTCGTGCTGCTCGTGGTCGTGTACGTGTCGTTCATGAATTCGCCCGAAACGGGCTGTACGACGGGCTTCATCTCCGGGATACTGCTCGATTTCCTTTCAGCCTCCCCGATAGGACTCAACGCGTGCACGAAGACCATAACGGGATTCATCGCGGGCAAGTTGGCGGGATCGTTCAATCTGGACCGAATTCTCATACCATTCGCCATGGGCGTCGGCGCGACCGTGATCAAGGCTCTGACGACATGGATACTGTCCTTCTTCTTTGGCCCCGGCATACTCCTCTACAAACTAACGGGATCGGTATTTTGGCTTGAGGTCGTCGCGAACGGGCTATGCGCCCCGCTAGTATTCGCGTTCCTCGGGTTTTTCTCCGGACTATTCGTCTCCAGGAGTAGAGGCTGATGGGAAGCGGGGGCGGGCGAGCGGCTCGATTAACTTTGTTTTCCGTCGTTATCTTCTCGTGCCTTGGAATCTACGCGCTGAAGCTTTTTTCCATGCAGATCGTCAGGGGTGACGAGTACCGCAAACAGTCGAAGACCATCTCACAGCGCTCTAAGCGCATACCCGCGCAACGGGGCGAGATATTCGACAGGAACGGCACCGTCCCGATGGTGCTCAATATCGACTCGTTCGCGGTCGACATTACGCCGGGCGAGATACGTCAGGAGATGATTCCCACGATTCTCTCGAAGGTGTCATCCCTTCTCGGCATACCCGAGGGCGAGACGGCGAACAAGGTTCCCCCGGCGCTTCGCCGTTCCTTCCAGACGATCGAGATCAAGGCGAACGTCCCTTATGAAACGATCGCGTCGATCGCGGAACGCATAGACGAGCTCCCCGGGGTTTCATGGCATTCCAAGCCAATACGGAATTACGTCGAAACCGGCTCAATATCCCACGTGTTAGGGTATGTCGGTGATATAACGAGGGAAGAACTCAAGATATTCTACAACAAGGGATACACGAACAACAGCGTCATCGGGAAGGCGGGCATAGAGAAGCAGTACGACGAGACGCTTCGAGGCTCGGACGGTTTCGAGTATCGCACGGTCGACGTCAAGGGCCGGTATATCGAGAACAGCACCGTTATAAAGCCCCCGGAGATGGGAAAGAACCTCTATCTGACGATAGACCGCAAGATACAGCTTCTCGCGGAGGACGCCCTCGGGGACCGTATCGGTTCGGCCGTCGTGCTTAAGCCGTCCACCGGCGAGATTCTCGCGATGGTCTCGTATCCTTCCTTCGACCCGAACCTGTTCAGTAACGACAACTCGAACGAGGCGTATAAAAAACTTATCTCGGACCCGAACAACCCGCTGCTGAACCGCGTCGTGAACGCCAGCTATCCCCCCGCCTCGACCTTCAAGATTATCATGTCGACGGCGCTTCTCGAGGAAGAGGCGATCTCGCCGGACAAGCGGATTGACTGCCGGGGCGAGATCGAGTACGGAGACCGCATATTCCGGTGCCACATACGAAAACCGGGGCATGGGCCCGTGGACCTGAAGCACGCGCTCGCGCAGTCCTGCGACGTCTACTACTGGACGGTCGCGAAGGACAATCTCGGCATCGAGAGGATCGTGTCCTATTCGCAGGAATTCGGCCTTGGCAAGTCGGCGCTCGTGGACCTGCCGAGCCAGACCGAGGGCTTCGTGCCGACCCCCCAATGGAAGGAGCGAAAGTTCCACGAGCGGTGGCTCGGCGGCGATACCATGAATATGGCGATCGGGCAAGGCTATACCCTCGTTTCGCCGCTCCAGATGGCCGACGTGGTCGCGCTGGTCGTCAATGACGGGGTAGTGTACCGACCTCACTTGCTGAAGGAGATTCACGATCCCGTATCGAACGCGGTCATCTCCGTTACCGCGCCCGAAGTGCTCTTCAAAAGCAATATCCACCCCGAGGTCTTCGCCCGGGTCAGGGAGGACATGAGGTTCGTCATCTCGGACGGCACGGCGCAGTTTCCCATGAATAACAAGGTCGTGAAGCTCGCCGGTAAAACGGGGACGGCCGAGGTCGGGGTCCTTGACCGTTGGCATTCATGGATGGTCGCCTATGGCCCGTATGACGCGCCCGCCGAGGAGGCGGTCATCGTCGTCGTCATGGTGGAGGCGACGAATCCCTGGGAATGGTGGGCGCCGTACTCTACCAATATCATCTTTCAGGGGATTTTCGCAGACCAAACCTACGAGGAAGCCGTCGACGCGCTCGGCTTCAGGTACATAGCCGGACCAAGGGGCAGAAGGGAATGAACATACGAAACTTTACGTATTTCGATTATATGCTTTTTCTCGCAGTAACGCTTCTGTCCACGATCGGCATCCTTTTCATCTATTCGTCGGGCATTAATTCCAACGGCGAGAACGTCTCGAACGAGTACATCAAGCAGATTATCTGGGCCCTCACGGGAATCATCCTCCTCGTCCTGGTGACCTTAACCGATTACAGGAGATACGCGGACAGAACGTTCCTCCTGTTCGCGATCATGATCGTCGTGCTTATATACACGAGGATTTTCGGTCGATACGTTAATGGGGCGAAAAGCTGGATAGGCATAGGCGAATTGGGTATACAGCCGTCGGAATTCGGGAAGCTCGTGTACATCCTCTATCTGGCCTGGTTCCTCGACAAGTCCGACAGGACGGACAGCAGTTACTCCCGCTTCATAAAGGCCCTTTCGATAATGCTTCTTCCGATGCTCCTGATCCTTTCCCAACCGGATCTCGGCACGGCCACCGTGTATATACCGATCTTTCTGGCGATGTGCTTCATGAGCGGGGTACCGACCCGCTATATCTGCATCGTATTGTTCGGCGGGATATTGACGGTCTTCTTCACCGTTCTGCCGCTCTGGGAAACGAACATCTACCGTGGGACCATTCCCGCCATCCGCATCCTTACGGACATGAAGTCGACCCTGATCACGCTCGTCGCCCTTTCGATCATCGCGATCCTGGCCCTGATCGGTCGAATCATGTTCAAGGTAAAATACTATTACTGGATATCCTACGTGACAGGGATCGTCATCTTCTCGCTTTTAGGCTCGCTTGCCGCCGCGAAGGTCCTCAAGGACTACCAGATCATGCGCCTCATCGTGTTTCTCGATCCCGAGGTCGATCCCCTCGGGTCAGGGTGGAATATCATCCAGTCCATTACCGCGATCGGCTCCGGTGGGTCGCACGGAATGGGTTTTTTGAGGGGCACGCAGAGCCATTACCGCTTCCTTCCCCAGCAAAGCACCGATTTTATCTTCAGCATCCTCTCGGAGGAGTGGGGATTCCTCGGGGGGATGTTCGTCTTCATTCTGTACGGCATTATCCTGGTCCGAGGGATCGTCATCATACGGAAAACGGAGAACAATTTCGGTTCCCTCATCGCCACGGGCATCGTCACGATGTTCTTTTTTCACTTTATCATCAATATCGGAATGGTGATGGGGATGATGCCGATAACCGGCATCCCGCTATTATTCCTGTCCTACGGCGGCTCGTCGCTATGGACCGCCATGCTCGCCGCCGGCCTTTTAATGAGCATCAACATGCGGCGACTCGAACACTGATAATCCCGGAGCTGAACACATGAAACACATCGATCCGATCGCCGAATTGGGGCGCTCGCTTAATTCCGTCATGAATCCCGTGCGCTATCTCGGTGGCGAGTACGGATCGATCGTAAAGGAATCCGCCGACCTCACCTTCGCGCTCGCGTTCCCCGATCTTTACGAGATAGCGATGTCCAATCTCGCGATCAAGATCCTGTACGATGGCCTTAACAGAATACCCTCGGTGCGATGCGAGCGCGTTTTCGCGCCCGCGCCGGATTTCGAGGAGCTCCTCGGCCGCAAGGGAGTTCCCCTATACACGCTGGAGAGCGGAATACCGCTCCATGACGCCGACATCCTCGGCGTCAGCATCGGGTATGAGCCGGGGATCACGGGCCTTCTCTCGATCCTGTCGACGGGAGGCATTCCGCTGGAGGCCGACGGGCGCGGCGAGGGCGACCCCATCGTTTTGGCCGGGGGTTGCGGCGTAACGAACCCCGCGCCATTCTCAAGGTTCATCGACGCGTTCTTTATCGGCGAGGCGGAAGGCGGTATGTTCGATCTCGTCTCCGACCTCGCGGCCATGAAGAAATCTGGAGCCTGTCGAGAGGACCTTCTTTCCGCGATTGAGAGCCACCCTGCATGCTGGACCAGGGGTAAAAACGCGGCTCGGCGGAACGGCGCGCCATGCGTCCGCCGGGCAATTTATTCGGGATTCGGCGCTTCCTCGGACCGCGCCGTCTGCTTCCCTACGCCGAACATGCGGATAGTCCAGGACCATGGCTCCGTCGAGATCATGAGGGGATGCCCTAACGGATGCCGCTTTTGCCATGCCGGCATGTATTATCGGCCCCAGCGAATCAAAAGCCCCGAAAGGATACTGGAAGACGTAGAGTACCTCGTTACCCGCGGCGGCTACCGGGAAATAAGCCTTATGTCCCTCTCGTCCGGCGATTATCCCGGGATCGATCATCTTATCGACGAACTTACCTCGCGCTACGCGGGACGTAACGTTTCCTTTCAGTTACCCTCGCTTAAGGTAAACAGCTTTACCCTGTCCCTCCTCGAGCGTCTCGCTACAGTGCGAAAAAGCGGCCTTACCTTCGCCGTTGAGACCCCGGTCGACGCTTGGCAGCGCTCGCTCAACAAGGAAGTATATCGGGATCGCATTATCGGCATTCTCAACGAGGCGGGCCGACGCGGATGGTCGGGCGCCAAATTCTATTTCATGATCGGCCTTCCGGTCGGCGCCGGCGCGAAAAGCGAGGCCGACGAGATCGTCAGTTTCCTTCTCGATATACAGCAAAAAACGAGGATGCAGTGCACGGCGAACATAGGCACGTTCATCCCGAAACCGCATACGCCCTATCAGTGGGCCCCACAGCTCGGGATAGAAGAGGCCGAGTCCGTCATCTCGGGAATAAAGGGATCCCTGCCCAAGGGACGTTTCAAGGTGAGCGGGCATCTTCCATTTACGGCATTCCTCGAATCGATGATATCCAGGGGAGACGAGCGCGTTGGGGAAATCCTGCTTGAGGCCTGGAAGCGCGGTTGCAGGCTCGACGCCTGGGACGACTGGGCCCGACCCGATATTTGGAAGGCCGTTATCTCGGAGGCCTCGTGGGATGTTTCCGGTCAGACGTACCGGGCACGTTCAGTCGACGAGGCCCTTCCATGGGACGGCGTCAGTCTCGGGCCCTCAAAGGCCTTCCTTCGGCGCGAAAAAGAACGATCCGAGGCGCAGGTATTGACGGGAAGGTGCATGCCCGAATGCGCCGAGCCCTGCGGGGTTTGCGGCTCTGCCGTGTCGGTAAGCGAAGGGGCCGTTGAGGACTTGGCTGAATCTGGCGCAGATTCCGGCCGGAAATCTCCCGACGCGGCCTCCCCGATCGATACAGGCCGGCGGGGCGGGGCGGGGGAGGCCATATCGCCAAACCGGCAGGAACTGGCCTCGGAAACGAACTACCGGGTTGTCGTTTCCTTTTCAAAGGACAGGGAGATCGCCTTCGTGCCGCATCTTGCCCTTATGGAGATCTGGAACAAGGCTCTCGTACGGTCCGGTTTACCGATAGTCTTTACGGAGGGATTCAATCCGCTTCCCCGTTTCGAGATTGCCCAGAGCCTGTCGCTCGGTATTTATTCCAGGGAAGAAATCGGCTCCTTCATGCTGAGCCGTGAGGAATCTCCGGAAGCGATCAAAGATGCCCTGGTCGCGTCCCTGCCGGCGAATTGCGCCATAGGCGAGGTCCTTACCTATAAGCTCTCCCTGAAGATAAAGCGCGAATCCCTTTCGGCCTATCTATGGGGAAGCGATTACGCGTATCGATTTCAGGATCAAGACCTCGCTATGAAGACCTTCGAAGATCCACGGATTGCAACCTTTATCGAGGATACAGCGGGTGTAAGGATTCTTTTTGGAGAGACAGATTCATGGAACGTACGCGTTCCCTTTACAGCGGATAGACCTCTACGCGACCTGATTGCGGAGATAACCGGGCTGGCGGTTCATGAGGCAATCACGATCACGAAGGTATCTACGCTCGCGAAAAACCCTGTCGACGATGGTGAGCCGATAAACTTCTTCGAGGCGTTCAGGATAGTCGCTACCAGAAACAAAGAGAATTAGCCGGAGGATGTATTCATTTCTGCAACTATACATGCTTGCATGTATTACGGTCGACAGAACATACATTATGCGCAGTAGTTACTGTATTTGAATTATGGTAGACAATACGGATATTGGCTTGCCCCTACCGAAACAATGCGTACACGTTAAAACGCCATGACCGTTACCATAAAGAGTACGGCCATGAAGACGAGGTTCCAGACCGTGAAGACTGCAAGGTATCCGAATGTATCCTCGGGATACGAATGCGCGTAGAACTTGAAACTGATCACGCTGGCGAGAGACGCGATAATGGTTCCAAGGCCGCCGATGCTTACCCCTCGAATCAAATCGCCGGCCGATGAGGTAAAACCCGAAAGAAGTATGGCCGCCGGAACATTGCTTATAACTTGGCTCGTTACGATGCCGGATACCAAGGGATGGCCCCCGACGACTCCCGAAAGGAAATCCTTCAACGCCTGTATCACCTGGATATTGCCAATAAAGATAAAGAAGCACACGAAGGTACCCAGAAGACCATAGTCGAGCGAAAGGAGCATTCTTCGGTCTATTACGAATACGGCGGCTACGATAACCACCAGTACGGACCGATAGTCCAAAAGCCCGAATACGCCGAGCACGGTTACGAGAAACAGGATTCCATAGACAATCGCCCTTTTACCGTCGATCATGAATGCGTTCGACGCCGTACGCCTGTCGAGCCGCATACCGGGCAGAAAAGCCAAAGAACAGGCAAGAAGCAACGCGCTCGCCGCCACGATGATCCCGGTCTCGGCGAGGAAGCGGCTCAAGGTTACGCCATAATAGGAATACAGGAAAAGATTCTGCGGATTCCCTATCGGCGTAAGGGCGCTGCCCATATTGGCCGCGATGGTCTGCAACACGATCACGGTGACGCGTACGCGCCGGTCGGGTATCTGCGAGAGGACGATCAGCGACAGGGGCACGAAGGTGATCAACGCGACGTCGTTCGTTATCGCCATCGACGAAAAAAATGTCCCGAAGACGAGTATGCCGCCGAGGGTCCGCACTGAACCGGACATGCGGACCAGCCTTGAGGCGAATACGTCAAGGACGCCGGCCTTTCTCGCGCCGGCGACTGAGGCCATCAGGCAAAAAAGGCACGATAGCACTTTGTAGTCGATGCACCGAAACATTGCCGCGGAAGGCGGCGTGAAGAGAAACGATACCAGGGCAGCGAGAAGCGATATAAGGAAAACCGTCTCCCGTCTCGCGAAGGAGCGCAGTTTTTCGGGGACTATGCCCTTGAGTCCGTTACCATTGATGTCTGACATGATAGTACCTCTGTTACCTCTGATTCCGTATGTTCATCGACCTTGGCGTCGAATACTATGCGCGTCGGGCTTCCACCGAGCACGATAACCCGTTCGGCAAGGGCGATCGCCTCGCGGACGTCGTGGGTTACGGCGATTACCGTACGTCGCTCCTCTTCCTGCAGGCCGAGAACGAGCTTCATGAGCTGGGCCTTCGTCCCCGTATCCTGCGACTGAAAGGGTTCGTCCATGAGCAGGACTGGCGCGGGAAACGAAAAGGCCCGCGCTATCGCCGCCCTCTGCCGCTCCCCTCCGGAAATACGGTCGGGGTACTCCCCTGCCCGGTTCAGTAATCCAACCCGCTCCAGATAGAGCCTGGAACGCTCGCGCCGTTCGCGAACCGTCCCGTCCAGGCAAAGCATGATATTCTTCTCGAGGGTTCTCCAGGGAAGCAGTCTCGGTTCCTGGAATATGCACGATGAAAGCGGATATCTGCCGGAAAAGGCGATTTCGTTCAGCAGGGTCGTCTTGCCGCATCCTGATTGGCCGAGTATCGCCGTCACCGATCCTTCGCGGAATTCGCAGGAAAAGCCGTTGTAGACCACTCGGTCGCCGTAGGCGACGGAAAGGGACTCGATCCTCATCTTGCGGCCTCCCTGGGCGTCCCGTGACGTGACGCAAGGATAACCAGACGCGAGAATACGACCTCGGTAAGCGCGCTCAGGGCCACGGCGCAAAGGGTAAGCGAAAACACGCGCTGGACCTCAAGATGGGTCTTGGCGGTCTGCATGGCGCTCCCGATGCCGTATCTCGGGGAGCCGAGGATCTCCCCCGCGACTACCACCTTCCAGGTAAGCCCAAGTGCCGATCCAGCGCCGCCGATAAAAAACGGCAGAATCGACGGAAGACGCACGTGGAGAAGGACCTTGGCGCGAGTAAAGCGGTAGGCCCTGGCCATCTCGAGTATCCTGGAGTCCGTATTCTTCATCCCCTGAATGATGGCCTCCATCATGACGGGAAGCGTCATGAGCACCGAGACGAAAACGGGAACGAGGGATGAACCGAACCAGAGAAGGGCCAGGAGGATGAACGAGACGACGGGCGTCGCCTTGATAAGCGACATCCAGGGCTTGACCGCGGACTCGAATGAAGGCGAAGAGCCCGCCGCGATGCCCAAAATCAGGGAAAGGACAACCGATATCAAGAAGGCGGTCAAGCTTCGCGCGCAGGTAGCGGCGATCGTCGGGATGAACGAGGGGCCCGAGAAAAACTTCATCATGTCCTTTGCGACCTCGGCCGGCGAAGGCAGGATAAAGGATTCGGCGAGGATCGACGACGAGACCTGCCATGCGAGAAGCATACAGGCAGTCGAAATGGCCACGATACAACGTGATTTGCTCACCTGAAGTAAAATCCCTCGTCGGGAAGTTTATCCCCGACGGCTTCCGGTGAATGTACCAGGAATACCGATAAAAGCCCCTCGATCGCGCCTCTTGCCTCGGTTATCGGGATGTACGTCAGTGCGCAGGACGGAATGGCCCGTTCGGCAAGTCCCGGCTCAAGGCCAACGCCCGCCCCGGGGGACTCTTTCGCCGCGAGAGCCGGATTAGCGATTGTCCACTCAATAGATTCCCTGTACGCCAAAAGAAACGCCCGTACCGCAAGGGGATTACGACGGGCGAATTCCCCGCGTATCACGCACACCGTCATGGGAAAGTCGCTGCCGAGAGCCGCCCTGCCCCATTCCTCGGCGATCTTTACAGCCCGCCGGACGGGACGCTTCCCGTCATTTCCCTTTATGACCGCCACGGTCGCGTAGGGTTCCGGCAGGAGTGCGTACTCAACCGTTCCGGCAGCAACGGCGGCGGCAAGTTCGGGGGCGGGAAGCGAAAAGTCAAGTTCGATACCCGTAAGGCCCTGGCGGGCTATCAATGTCCTGAGAACGTATTCCGGCGTCGAACCCTGTCCGGTCAGGTATATAGTCATCCCCTGGAGGTCGCGCAGGGACGATGCATTCGGATTCCTCGATACGACCGAGAGCATGCCATTCCCGACGACGGCCCCCGCGACGACTGAGGATGGTTTCTTGTTGTACAGTTTTGCCGCTACATTGGGCGGAAGAATCCCGATATCGACGTCGCCGTTGAGAAGTTTGGGATACATGACATCGACGGACGGAAGTACCTCAAGCGAAACAGGATGTCCGTCAAGAACGGGAGGATTCGCGTACAGAAGGGACATGCCGAGACCCGACGGCCCGGAAAGGGACGCTACCCTGACCTTATCGGTAGTGCTTTCGCCGGAATTATCGGTATCCCCGGCCCCAAGAGCAAAGGACTGAACGCTCAGTCCAATACAGATAAGGATGTATAGAATGCGTTTCATGCTGACGTAATTATATCCGTTTACGGCACCGCTGTTCCAGTGGACAGGCTACGCAATCGGGATGGGAGGAACAATGAAGCTTGGCATGCTTCACGATAAGGGCATGAAATTCGGAGAAGTAATCTATTCGTGAAAGATGGACAGGTATCGAGATCTTCGATAGGCCCTTTAGTATGATATTTTGCACATACTCATAACGTTTCGATGCGGATTGTGGCAACATTGACGCATCTATATAGCCAATACGACCGAGGAGTCGAATGGTGTACGCATCAACGACGAATACCTGTTGATGCCATGCATATAAAAGGATTGAATCCGCTGTTTCATTGCCGACTCCGTTGAGGGAAAGAAGCTCCTCCCGGGTTGGCATTTCGGGATGGGCAAGGATGAAAGAAGCCATGGATCGAAGCCTTTCGGCCTTCTGATTATAATACCCGGACGGGCGAACGAGATCGAGCAGTCTGTCGAGCGGACAGGACAACAAGTTTTCGGGGCTTGATATACCCTCCTCCACGAGGGCAAGGAGGGCGCGCTCCACATTGGTCCAGGAGGTATTCTGGGTGAGAATGGCGCCGCAGATCACCTCCCAGCGCCCCCCTTCCGCATCCGGTATTCCGAATATCCCGGGGTGATATCCCCTGTCGTCAAAACCATCCCGGAGCGCGCGCGAAGGAAGGGGCCACCAACCCTGGGGGCCATAACTGCGGTAAAGCGATGAAAAAACGCGGGTAAGTGATTCCATGGTATTGAATGCAAGGGGTGTTGCGCGCCATGCCCTCACGAGGTCAACATGACGCGGACACCCCTTCGTTCGAAGAACGTATCTACCGGATGTTTCCGGCTTCGCTATTTTTTTGCGGCTGACTTCGCTTTGGTCGCGGGTTTTGCCTTCACGGCCGATTTCGAAGCTGTCTTGGCTTTACTCGCGGGCTTAGCTTTGGCGACAACCTTCGTCTTTGTATCTGCCTTGACCTTGGCCTTGGCGCGCGCATCCTCGATGACGGCCTGGGCCGCGGCGAGACGGGCGACCGGAACGCGGAAAGGCGAAGCCGATACGTAATTCATGCCGGCGCGGAAGCAGAACTTGACCGATTCGGAGTCTCCGCCGTGCTCTCCGCAGATGCCGATCTTGAGATTCGGCCGGACGGAGCGTCCCTTTTCGATACCGGTCTTGACAAGGAGCCCTACACCGGCCTGATCGAGGGTCTGGAAGGGATCGGCGCGGAAAATGCCCGTCTTGCGCTCGTCGACGTAATCGGGAAGGAACTTGCCCGCGTCGTCACGGCTCATGCCGAGGGTCATCTGGGTAAGGTCGTTGGTTCCGAACGAGAAGAACTCCGCCGTCTCGGCTATCTCGTTGGCGAGAAGCGCCGCCCTCGGGGTTTCTACCATCGTCCCGACGAGATAGGCTACCTTGACGCCCGCCTTCGCGACGACGGCGTCGGCAGTCTTTCTGGTGAGTTCCTCGAGCATCCTGAATTCCTTGGCGTCGATAACGAGCGGTATCATGATCTCGGGGAAGACCTTGACGCCCTTCTTCGCCATCCTGCATGCGGCCGTCATGATGGCCGTAACCTGCATCTCCAGGATCTCGGGATAGGTAACGGCGAGGCGGCAGCCGCGGTGGCCGAGCATCGGGTTGCTCTCGTTAAGCTTTTCCACGCGCTGACGGACGGTCTCGAAACTGACTCCGGCCGCGGCGGCGAGGGACTTCTGCCCGGCCTCGTCGTGGGGAACGAACTCGTGGAGGGGGGGATCGATAAGGCGTATCGTCACCCCAAGGCCGTCCATGGCCTTGAAGATGCCCTCGAAATCCTTGGTCTGGAACGGGAGAAGCTTGGCAAGGGCCTTTTTCCGCAATTCGACGGATTCCGCGATGATCATCTCGCGGATCGCCAGGATACGCTCCTCGGTGTCGAAGAACATGTGCTCGGTCCTGCAAAGCCCGATGCCCTCGGCCCCGAGCTTTCTCGCGTGCTCCGCGTCGTAGGGGGTGTCGGCGTTGGTTCGGACCTTGATCGTGCGGATCTCGTCGGCCCACGTCATTATGGTTTTGTACGACTCGGGGAGCTTGGGCGCGACGAGCTTGAGCTGACCCTTGTACACCGCTCCGATGGAGCCGTCGAGTGTAATGAAGTCTCCCTCGGCAATCTGGACGCCGCCTGCGGTGAAGACCTTCTTCTCGTAATCGATCTGGAGCCTCTCGCAACCGACGATACAGCACTTGCCCCAACCTCGGGCGACGACGGCCGCGTGACTCGTCTTGCCTCCCGTCGCCGTGAGTATCCCGTTTGCGGCGTGCATTCCGCCGATATCCTCGGGGCTGGTTTCCTTCCTGACGAGGATGACCGGTTCGTTGCGCTCGGCGAGCTCTTCCGCCTTCTCCGCGGAAAAGCATACCCTTCCGGTCGCGGCGCCGGGCACGGCGTCGATACCCTGGGCGATCAGCGATGATTTCAGCAACTGTATTTGGGACTTGTCGATGGTCGGATAGAAGATTCCCTCGATGTCGCTCGTCTTGATGCGGGCGACCGCGTCGCTCTTGCCGATGAGCTTTTCGTTGACAAGGTCCACCGCGATCTTGAAGGCGGCCGCGGGCGAGCGTTTTCCCGTCCGGCACTGGAGCATGTACAGAGTGCCTTCCTCGACGGTAAACTCGAGGTCCTGCATATCCTTGTAATGGGTCTCGAGGGTTTTACGGACGCCGCAAAGCTGTTTATAGGCCTTCGGGTCTTTCTTCTCGAAATCCGACAGCTTGATGGGAGTGCGGATACCGGCAACGACGTCCTCGCCCTGCGCGTTGACGAGATAGTCGCCGTAGAAAAGGTTGTCGCCCGTGTTCGGGTCGCGGGTAAAGCACACCCCGGTACCGGAGGTGTTTCCTTTGTTGCCGAAGACCATCTGGACGATATTGACCGCCGTTCCCTTGACGCCGAAGAGCTTCTCGACCTTTCGGTAGGTAACGGCCTTCTCCGCCATCCAGGAGCCGAAAACCGCCCCTATCGCGCCCCAGAGCTGATCAGCCGGACTTTGGGGAAAGTCCTTTCCGATTTCCTTTCTATACAGTGCCTTGAATGTCTTTATCAGCGATGAAAGCTCTTCGTCGTTAACGTCGGTATCCGCGACGGATCGATCCGAGGCGATGCCGAGTCTCTTGCGCGTCGCATTGTTCTTTACGTCAAGAAGGGCCTTGTCGAATTTTTCGCGGTCGATTCCCATCGCGGTCGAGCCGTACATCATGATGAAACGGCGATAGGCGTCGAGGGCGAACCGCTTGTTGCCCGTTTTCCTCGCGAGGCCCTCGACGGAGGCGTCGGTAAGCCCGAGGTTCAGGATGGTCTCCATCATGCCGGGCATTGAGACGGGCGCGCCGGAACGAACGGAAACCAGGAGAGGATCAGAGGGGTCACCCAGTTTCTTCCCGGTTACGCTCTCGAGTTTCTTGAGGTATTTCTCCACCTCTTCCTTGAGCCCGGCGGGATATTTCTTTCCGTTTTTGTAGTATTCTCCGCAGACTTCGGTGGTTATGGTAAAACCGGCCGGTACCGGAAGGCCGATCTTTGTCATCTCGGCGAGACCGGCTCCCTTTCCGCCCAACAGCTCCTTCATCGAGCCGTCCCCTTCAGCCGCGCGATTGCCAAAAAAATAGACATACTTGTTTTTCGCCATAGGTGTACCCATTCCTCCTGTGTTATAAACCCTTATATATCCTTGAATTGTAGCTTGTGAACATGGGAGCTGTCAATGTATACTGTTATGGCAATGAAGCTGAAACCTCGACGTTGCCCGTATCATTTTCTGGTCGGGGCATCGCTCATCCTGGCGTTTTCCTCGTGCGCGAGCGTGGGCCGCGCGGCCCTTCCAGCGACTGCGGACGAAGCCGACGGCCTCAAGAAGCCGGACTGGTTGGAGTTCGTGTTCGCCGGGGACATCATGGCGCATGAGTCAAACTATCTCATGGGCGATTACGCGGACATCTACCGCGACGTACATCCGATTCTCGCCTCCGACAGTCTATCCTTCGGTAATCTCGAAATGCCCGTAGCGGACAGCCTTCCCCTTTCGACCTATCCCCGGTTCAACGTTCATGGCGGGTACGTCGACGCGGCGATAGCCGGGGGCTTCGACGTCTTTTCGCTCGCGAACAACCATTCGAACGATCAGGGTTCCAGGGGGATTGGCGAAACCCTCGCCCGGATGAAGGCCTCGGAGGGCAAAGTCGCGTCGTCGGGGCTCAGGTCAGCCGCCGGTGAGCCGATGAGGCCCGTCCTTATCGAGAAAAACGGATGGAGGATTCTATTCCTCGCCGTCACGGAGATTCTCAATTCATACGATACCTCTAAATCGCTCGTGTATCTGATCGGAACCGGCAAGGCGGAACGCGCAAAATTCTGCGACGAGCTTTCGCGCATGAGGAAGGAATATCCCTGCGACGTATTCGTGCTGTCGATACACCTGTCGGAAGAGGAATACGTGAGGAACGTTTCCAGGCGAAAGCGTGAATGGTTCAGGGCAATCGCGGCGGCCGGCGTGGATATCGTATGGGGACACCATCCCCATGTCATGCAGACCTGGGAGACGTATCGGGGCCCCGAGCGTGAAGACGACGCGTTTTTCATGTACTCGATGGGCAACTTCATCTCGGGCCAAAGGGCAAGCCCGGAATACGAAAACCCGGACGGCTACCGCGAGTATACCGGCGACGCGGTATTGCTCAGGGTGCGCGTTTCCCGCGAGCCATCGCCGGACGGGAGCCGTTTCTCGGCAGAGGCCATTCCTGTTACCAATCACGTGGATCCCGCGCGTGGGATCGTCGTCAGGCGTTTCGACGGAGCCTTTCTCGATTCTCTTGGCGCGCGCCGAAGGGCATATTACGTGACCCGCTATTCCCTCATGAAAAGCTACCTCCCGTTATTGCCCCTCGAGCCCGATCCCACTATACTTGAATGATGAAACCACAGGAATTGCCGGTATACCAGCAAAAACAGCGCATTCTGGATATGCTTGCGCGCAATCAGGTCATCGTCGTGGAAAGCCCCACCGGCTCCGGAAAAACGACCCAGCTTCCGATCATCCTGCACGAAGCGGGGTATACCTCAAGCGGCATCATCGGCGTTACCCAGCCGCGGAGGATCGCGGCCCTATCGGTAAGCGAGTTCATTTCGAAACAACTCGGCACCCCGATGCCCGGACTCGTCGGCTACAAGATGAGGTTCGAGGATATCACGGACGCCTCGACGAGAATAAAGATCATGACGGACGGCATCCTGCTTCAGGAGATGAAGCTCGATCCCTGGCTCAGCAAGTATTCCCTGCTGATGGTCGACGAGGCCCACGAAAGAAGCCTCAATATCGATTTCATCCTCGGCCTCATCAAGCGGGTCCTGGAAGAGCGGCACGATTTCAAGGTAATCGTGTCCTCGGCGACGATCAACACGGATTTATTCTCCTCGTATTTCGACGAGTGCCCGGTCGTCAAGATTGACGCAATTACCTATCCCGTCACGGTCGTGTACGACGCGCCGATCATCCCGGCCACGGGCGGCAATCTCGCGGCCGAGGAAGCCCTCATGGAGAAGATAACGGCCATTACGGGGCGAATCGTGAACGAGGGACGCTCCGGCGACATACTCGCCTTCCTGCCGGGCGAGCGCGCGATAAAGACATGCATTGGCCGACTCTCGATGGAAAGCTGGTTCCGCAAGCTCTATGTCCTCCCTCTCTATGGGCGTCTGGGAAAGGATGAACAGGAGCGCGTATTCGATCTGCCCCCCTTCGGAAAGCGGAAGATGGTTATATCGACAAACATCGCGGAGACCTCGGTAACGATAAACGGCGTCACGAGCGTCATAGATTCCGGACAGGCGAAGCTCAACTTTTACAATCCCCACACCTATACCTCGAGCCTCGTCGAGGTGCCCGTCTCGAAGGCCTCGTGCAACCAACGAAAGGGACGCGCGGGACGTACCCGGGAGGGTACCTGCTACAGGCTCTTTGCCCGCGACGATTTCGAGTCGCGCCCCCAGTACACCACGGAAGAAATTTACCGCACGGACCTTTCCGAAGTCGTGCTTCGCATGGCCGAGCTCGGGATCAATGATTTCGAGCAGTTTGACTTCATTTCCCCGCCGTCGAGGGAGGGACTCTCGGGGGCGATGGATACCCTCAACCTTCTGGGCGCCCTGGAGGCCGACAGAAGCCTTTCGAAGATAGGCCAGATGATGTGCCTCTTTCCCTTGCCCCCCCGGCAGTCGCGGATGATCGTGGAGGCTATCGTATCGTACCCCGACGTCATCGAAGAGGTCCTGATAGCCTCGGCCTTCCTTTCGGCGCAGAGCCCTTTTCTCCTTCCTCCCGGGAAGGAGATGGACGCGCGCAAGGCACATCACGGTTTCAGGGATCCCGCGGGAGACTTTGCCTCGTTCCTCAAGATATTCCGTATGCACAAGATGGCCAAAAGTCGAACCCGGTTTTGCGAGATCAGCTATCTCGACGAGCGCGTGATGGCCGAGATCGCGAACATCAAGGAACAGCTCGAGATGATAGTTTCCGACATGGGGGTTCCGATCCTTTCCGGCGGATCCATCGACGATTACCTCACCGCCGTAGCCACCGGGATGCTTCAGTTCGTGTGCGTGCGCGACGGAAGGGAATCGTTCAGGAGCCTTACCGCCGACCGGATACAGATACATCCCGGTTCGTGCATGTACCGGGAGGAACCGCAATTCATCGTGGCGGGAGAGATCGTGCGGACATCCAGGATGTACGCCATGTCGGTTTCCCCCCTTTCGCGGGAGATACTTAAAAGGATCGATCCCGCCCTGATCGAGCGGCTTTCCCCGAAACGCGGAAAGGAACGCGAGAGGGACGAGGGGCGCAAGGACGATCGCCGCGAGGATAAGGGAATCTCGGCGCGAAATCGGACCGGCGCCGCCGAGGGTAAAAAGAGAGACTCAGGCGCGGCCAGGGCGCAAGGCGAGGAGAAAATCGTTTTCGGCGGTGAATCGTTCGAGATCACCAAGATCAAGGGCAAGAAACAGCTTACCCTGCCGCATGACGCCCTTCTCAGGGCCCTTGCGGCCGAAGACCTTGCCGGCTCGCACGCGCGCCAGGTCGGCGGCTTGCGCGGGAAAATCGTCTTTGGCAAGAACGAGCTCCTCGCCGGCGAGAAAATGGACCTGATACTGAGAGTCGCGACGACGTTCAACCTCGAACCTGTTTCGCAGGACGCCTGGCCCCGAAAGACTAACTTCGCCTTCGCGGACGACCCTGCCCTTCTCGTGCGAAACTTGGACTGGCTTTTCAGGGTTACGATGGCGAAGGAAAAGAGCCGCGAGCTCGGTTTCATCTGTCTGTTCAACGACGGGACGGGGCAATACTGGTTCAAGTGCTCGCGCGGTTTCCACACTGCCCTCAACGAGTCGATAGGAAGCCTCGAGACCATGATCGACGAGTCTCCCGACACCCTCGAACCCGCCCTGAAGGACAAGATAAGCGGGCTTTACGGTAAACTGAACAGCTTTTTCAATTAGGGCGACTGGCCCGGACGGGCCGCCGGTTTATCGATCGGGAGTGAGCTCCCCGAGGCATTCCGAGAGAAAGCGGTTCAGGAAAAGAAGCCCGCCGCGCGTCAGCGCGATGCGCGAGCCGTCAAGTTCCAGGAGCCCCCTGTCCCTCCAATAGGCCGCGGTTGTCCCGATGCAGTCCAGGATATCAACGCCGAAACGGGACTTGAAGCCACCGCGCTCAAGTCCCCGGGCAAGCCTGAATCCCATCAGGATCACCTCTTCAATAGTCTCGATCCTGCCGACTTCCTCCGACTCCCGTATCCCCGATGGATTGCCGATCCAGGCATCGATATCCTTTCTATTCGTGAACCTGGTTGAGGTATCGCCGTGGGCTATCGTGCCGGACGCGCCCGGTCCGAGCCCCAACCACGTGCCCATGTTCCAGTACACGAGGTTGTGGAGGCTTTCGCGACCGGAAAGGGCAAAGTTCGAAACCTCATATTGACGGTATCCGCATTCTTCCAGATAGTCCCTCCCGGATACCCAGATATCGGCCTGCTCGTCCTCGCGCGGGATCAGGGACGGGTCAAGGGATACCATGCGCTCGAGCGGGGTTCCCTCCTCGAGCGACAGGGAGTACAGGGATACGTGGTCGGGCTTCCATGAAACGACGGTGCGGAGGTCCTCGCGAAGTACGTTCGCGTCCTGTCCGGGAAGTCCCGAGATCAGATCGTACGAGACGGAGCCCTCCCAATGACGGCCGATCAAATCGGCGGCGCGAAGGTTCGTCTCCCTGTTGCCCCTTCGTCCCGCGAGCTTAAGCGCCCTCGCGTCGAGGCTCTGGATGCCGACGGATAGGCGCCCGATACCGGCATCCGAACAGGCTTCAAGCCATTCCTTAGTTATATCCTCGGGATTCGCCTCGATGGTCCATTCAACCGGGAACACGTTTCCGGTAACGGTCGCGGAGCGCCGAGACGGTATCGAAAGAATAGCCTCACCGAGCCGAACGACGTCGCCGGGGGTTAACAGGCTTGGCGTACCGCCGCCGATGTACACCGTATTCCATCCGGTAACGTCATGACGATCCACGCTGTCCTCGATCTCGCGAATAAGGCTCGAAACGATCCGGCTCGAGGCATCGACCGTATCCGTTCCCCGCGCCAGGTCCTCTCCGCAAACAGCGACCATTCCTCGCGGAAAGCGGTCGATCGGAACCGAGAAGAAGTCGCAATAGTAACATTTTTTGAGGCATAGGGGAATATGGACATACAGGGATGGTCGCATGGAGAGGCCTGTCAGGGAGCGCCGACCCTGCTGAAGGGCCAGTAACGGAAAAGCACCTTACCCTGAACGCGACTGGCGGGCACTGGGCCCCATATTCGCGAATCGCTGACGCACAGTCTATTGTCGCACAGGACGAAGTACTCGTCGTCGCCCAGGGTCATTTCGGGGAAGGAATCTGAAAAAGGCAGCGAAGACGACCATCCATCCGGCAGCGCATCGACCGAAATATCGTAGCTCTTCTTGACAAGCTCGAATTCGGTCAGGAAGTGCGACGAACCGGAAGGCTTAACGTACAGGATGTACTTGTCCATGTAGATGGAATCGCCCGGGATCGCGACCAGCCTGCGGACTGACGGTTTTTCTCCGGGTGAATCCTTATCCGAAAAGGGCCTGATTTGCTGAAAGCTGAGAAACGAAACAAGGGCGCGAAAGAAACGCGCGAAGCCGTTAATCCGTTTCGTGTACGCAGGGGCGAGCATGACGATATCCCCGCGATCCGAGGGAATCAACAGGGAAAAACGACCGTCCGAATCGGGATGCGTATCATACAGAGGAGTCGAGACGACGGCCTCGCCCTCGGACAGGGTCGGTTCCATGGTTGAGGAACGCAGTTTGTACATGGTTATCAGACTGCTGTGAACGATGGTGAAAACAACGAGAAGAGAGACAATAAGCACGACGATCGAAATATATGTCCTGCGTTCTTCAAGTTGCGCGGAATAGGAGTATTTATGCCATTTCGCGGGCATGCGCACACCTCTTTTCAGGCAGTACCGGATTTATCGATAGTATCATGTAGGTCCGTCGTTGACAAGTGAGATACCTAACTTCTATAATCGCGTTGCAATGAGTAATACGCCCGTCAAGGTCATCGCGCACAATAAAAAGGCTCATTTTAACTACGCCATCGAGGATTCCGTCGAATGCGGAATCGTGCTTGAGGGTACCGAGGTCAAGTCCATAAAGGCCGGAAACATGTCGTTTCCCGACGGATTCGCCGAGATTCGAAACGGGGAGGTATGGCTCATGGGGCTTCATGTAACCCCATACGTGTATTCCTCCATTTTCAATCACGACCCGGACAGGCCGAAGAAACTCCTGTTGCACAAGGACGAGATCAAGCGGCTCGCCAGGAAATTCGACGAAAAGGGTTTTACGCTTATACCCCTCGAAATATACCTGAAAAAGGGTATAATCAAGGTACAGCTCGGTATCTGCAAGGGCAAGAAGTTGTTTGACAAGCGGGCCGACATTCGCGACAGGGATGTCAAACGGGACATGCAAAGGGAGTTCCGCACAAAGAACGACGGATAGGATACAACAGGTGAAAAAAGCGTTGCGTTCGATGATGATGGCAAGTATCCTCATCCTACTGGCCGTTCCTGGCTTTGCCCAGAGATTGCCGGTCGTGGCGGCATACTCGCTAACCTCGAACGACGTGGGCGAACATATCGCGAAAACCGTCGACGATCTCGTCTTTTCCTTCGTGAAGGAACTCCGCAACTACAGCGTTATCGACATGAGGCGGGATTTGCCCCCGCGCGACCTGAGCGTACCCGACGGAACGGACTATATTTTTTACGGTAACATGACGAGCCAGCGTGACGGCATAAAGCTCGAGCTCGTCCTCAAGGGCGGGCCGTTCGGCGTGACTCGCCTTCTTTCCAGGGTGTACGAGAACTCAAACCTGATACTTCTCGAGTCGCGATTATTGGTTCGCGATATCTTTGACCAATCGATAGCGCTTCCCGATCCCCTTCCCGCCGATGCCTCCGGCGCTACAGGAGTGTCCGCCGTATCGCCCGTCGCGGGCGATACTCCCCGGGAACTCCGCGCCGTGTCGAACATAGACTCCCTTGCGGGGTCCTGGCAGGGAGAGGACGGCATCGATAAGATCATGCTATTGCGCGGTGGCCGCGGCGTCGCGGTACTTTCAAGCGGCGTTTCGATCTCGCTCGAGGTGATACTGTCGGGAGACGATCTTGTCATCAGGCAGAAGGGCGCAGCGAATCCCCGCCAGTTTTCCGACCTTCCTGATCCCGTCGCGAGGCAGGCGGCTAATGTCGCCCCCCCGCTCGAATGGCGTTTCATGATCACGCCGGACCAGAAGGTCCTCTCGGGTACCAAAAAGCACGTCACGATAAAGAACGACGGCAAGAATATCCTGACCATGGAAAACGCGGTTACGCTCGTTTCATGGACGAGGGATTAGGAAAGACAGAGGTACTCCGGCGGGATCACGGCCTCGCCCTGCCTGATTATCCGTAACGCGGGGCCGCTCGCGTCGACGATAGTCGACGCCTTTCCCGAGATCAGGTCTCCCGAGTCGACGATAAGGTCGGCAACGTCGCCGAATTCGGATACGATCTCGTCGAACGCGCCGAGCGCGCTTTCCCCTGCCCTGTTGACGCTGGTCGAAAAGATCGGCGAGCCCGTCAATTCAATCACCTTCCTGAGCCAGGCATCGCCCGGGCACCTGAATGCGATCGTCCCGCCCGAGTTCACGTTCACGATGACGGTAACTGGTCCAGGCCAAAGGGAAAGAAGACGCGTAAACTTCCGGGTCTCCGCATAGAGCGAGATATCCTCGGGTCTGGCGATAAGCTGGATAAAGGGCTTGCCCTCGTCACGTCCCTTCGCCTTAAATATCCTCGCCGCTCCGGATGGCGCAATGGCGGAGAATCCGTAAATCGTGTCTGTGGGAATTATGACCAGTTTCCCGTCGGATAGGAAACGGGCCGCGGTTTCAGCCGAACGTGGTGCCGTTTTCTCGATAATCATCCCGATACTTCCTCGTCAGGCGCGCAAACAGGAAAAAAGCCAAAAGACCGGCGCATACCCCGGACAATTTACATATCCATTCAGGAAGGAAGCCCGGCGCCTTCATCCTCAGAACGGTGCCAGGAACGAGATTGCGGTCAATTCCACCGGAGAAACCTGCGAGGCGTATGAGCCGTTCCCCTTCGTACACATATCCCAATTCATGAGCATAGATCGAGATGGTATCGGGGTCTGCGGAGAGATTATCAAGTTTTGACTTCAGGTCGTCGCGCAGTTCATACAGCTTGCCAAGGTTGGCGGATACAGTCGTTTTTTCCCGCTCCAGTTGCTTCATCGGTACGAGACCCTTCGGCCCAAAAGAGAGGACCAAAAGCGAATACACGAGCGTCCCGATGAAGAGCGGAAGGATAATCCTGAGGTGTTTCATACCCTTCAAGTAACGGCACCGACGGTCAAAATCTTGAATTTTATTGACAGGGACAAGGGTGTACTATAAAGTTAATTTATACGGAAGAAGTGCCGATAAGGAAAAGAGAAACCTATACATTTCGGGAGTAGTTGATGATGTCGGACCACGATAATGACGAAATAAAAGATTCCTCTTTTCCTGTGGAGTTTGGCGATAACGAGTCATTGGACATGTACGGGGTATGGGTCAAGAGCGGTCCCCGGGATGCCTCTCCCGCCGTCGAATCTCTTTCGTCAGGTTCAGCCGCGGAAATAAAGGCGGATATCGAGGATCTGGCCGAGAGCAATGTCGGGGAGATTGAGGACATAGCCGATCTGGCCGACTTTGAAGAGCTTCCCGATCTGCCCGATTTTGACGACCTTGGAGATGAGAAAGCCATCGAACCGTCCGTCCAGTCGTCCTCCGCAATCAATGAAATCGAGGATCATGATATTACCTTCGTGGAGTCAATGCCCGAAACCGTCGTCCAGCCCATTGAACAGCTTCTGGACGTTGAGGATTTTGATACGGTAGAGGCCTTCAGCGCTGTTGAGGATACATATTCCACAGCCGAGGGGTCAGGCATTGTAGATTCCGGGGATATTGGGGGGCAAATACTCGATATCGATTTCCCGGAAGATGATAACGTCGAGATGTCGGCCACCAATGATATCCTTCAGGCGATAGACGAGAAACCGATACGTATGGATACAGAGCCGGAGGCCGTCGTGGAGACTGTTTCCGATATGGTCGAAGAAATCGTTCCGGAACCCCTCGAGGAAGATTTTGAATCCTTCGCCGCATTGGGCGAGATGGATATTCCCCTTCCCGACGACTCCATTCCGGATATCAGTGAATTCGAAATCCCGGCTGACGTAAAAGCCTCATCGGACGAAATTCCGTCGGTTATGTCAAAAGAACTGCCGGCCGATGACGATTTCAGCGAATTCCTCGATGGCCTCAATACAGAGTCGCCTCCCGCAAAGTCCGGCTCAACGGACGATTTCGACCTTGATTCCTTCGTAAACGAGTTCAATGAGACCGGAGGAACCCCCGAGGCCGAAAAGGACAAGATATTCGACGACACTGATCCCGTTGATATCGATCTTGAGTTTGACGAGTCCTTTATCAAGGATTCCGAAAAGATTCGCGCGACCGGGGCTACCGTGTCCGAATCGGAGTTTTATAATTCAGAATTCGGCGTTGAATTGGTCGATGAGACGTCAATGTCGATTGATGACGAATTCAGCGACGATTTCGGGACCGAAAAACAAGATATTTTCACGGTTAGCGATAAGGTGTCCCATGATTCAGGTTCCGTCAGGCTGGATCAAACCGAAGGTCTCGAGTCGGCAACTGAATTCGACGACCTGCTGGCATCTCTCGACGATTCCCCCGTTACGACCGCGCCGAAAGGCATGCCCAAAGCCGTTCAAACCGTGAAAACCTTCAACCTCAACGTCACCGAAGAGGATGACCTTGAGGCCGTTTCACGAACCGAAACGGAGAATACCTCAGATGACGAACTTTCGGTTCCTCTTTCCGGACTCCAAAACGCCGCCGTTACCACGGATAATCCCAAAGAAAATAAAACGTACGAAGAGGATCTTGAAACCCTGAAACCCGAGAACGATACGACAATCGAGCGAAAAGATGATTCGACGATTGATCTTTCCTCTTTTGGCGAGTTCATGGCCGCTCAGGATGAAACCCGTCCCGAATCAATCGTCGAATCGTCCATACCGGAAGATTTACTCGAGTTATCGCCCCAAAACATGGAAGAGGAACTCGACATTCAGGACGACTCCACGGTCCAGGACATACTGTCAGCCACTGAGGCGAAAGCCCGTACGGAAGAAAAACTTGATATTCCGGAGATAAAGGATTACAATGTGGCGTTAACGGAACCGGACAAGTTCGACCTGAATGATACAGCCATGGAGGAAAGCGTGTCCCTAGATTTTGACGACATCAGCGCTGTTGAGAAAGAATTGAGCGAAGACATTCCGGAAATGGGAGAGGGAAAAGTGGTTTCCAACGATAAATCGACGGAATTGTTGATGATCATAGCGGACGAACTTTCATCGATAAAAAAAGAGATTTCAACGCTGAAAAATGAGTTGTCCAGCTTCAAGGGCTCGTCAATTACGCCTGATACCGCGGAAGGGACGGAACTTAAACCCGCGGAGAATTCGGGATTCTTCAGCGATGACGATACCGATGAGACCATTGCCCTGACTGGCGATGAACTCAATAACATCCTGATTACCGCGGATTTTACCGAGGAAAAGAACGATGAGGCAGCCGGTGAAGATCTGCCCTCCTCAAACGAAACAGTGGATCTTACCTCCGAATTCCTTCCCGAGTCGGCCGTCGAACAGGAAGAAGAGTCCGTTCCGGAGACCATGTTGAAGGAAGTGGATTTCTCGGAGCCCGAGATTCCCGAGACGCTCCCTGAATCCCTTTTCGAAATGCCTGACCTCGATGCGAATACCGATGTAGAGGTATCCCACGTCAATAAGCTTGAGGAAGACATAAGTTACCTGGACGGAACTGAATCGATTGAACCAGACCTTGACGACGTCGCTATCGACGTGCCCGATCTTGAGGTTATCGATTTTAACGATGAAAAACTCGAGGAACCCGAGCTGACGGAGTTTAATATCGATCTGTCGGATATCGAGAAGGACTTTCCCGCTGAACAGGAGATTAACGTAATCCAGGACGCAGAGGCCGTGGAAGAATTGACTGAAACAGTCGTTGAGCCGGTTGAAGTCGACGCCGTGGAGTCCTTCGATGAGGCTGAAACCGTGGTGGATATGACCCCTGATATCGCGCCTGAACCGGAAGAGACCGTTGAAGCCGCTATCCAGCCTAGGGATTCCGCGAATAGGGAATCGACCACCGTCGTGACCGGTGAATCCGGTATCACCGCTCTGCCGGTCGAGCTGAAGGACGAGATAAAATCAGTGTTGACGTATATGGATCAGCTCCTTGAAAGCCTGCCGGAAGAGAAAATCGAGGAATTTGCCCGTTCCGAGCATTTCGAGGTCTATAAAAAGCTGTTCGAGGAACTTGGTATCTCCTGATTATGGGTCTAATAGATCAGGCCAGAAGACATAGTTCCACGGCCCCTAGCCTCGCAGACAGCAAAAAAAAAAGCGGTCTCCTTAACCGAATACATGAATCCTCCGATTTTGACGTTTTTGTCTCCGGTTTTTCGCGTCTTCGCGAGGATACCGGGGCCGAAAAGGCCATTATGCTCATGCCTACGGAGGATGACGTTCTCGTTCCCGTACTTTGCGAATCCCTTGACCTGACGACTTGCCGTAGGTTTGTCCCATTACAGGCCGATTTCCTCAAGATCATGCCCGAGGATCGTTCGTACGCCTTTTTTAACGATGCCCTTCAGGCATTCCATCCCTACTTTTCATCGCGGGAACGCGAAAGCCTTGATCGTATTCTCGTATTCCCCAGGGTTATCAGGAATTCGCGGTGCTATCTTGTCGTGATAGAGTCCCGGTTGAACATTGAAAGAACGCGCCTTGACGAGGATTTTATACATCTCCGGTTCGGGGAATTCGCGGCGGCTTTGGTCGATAAATCCGCCGTTTTATCGGCCCTGGCCGTGTCGAAGCCGCTTAACAGAAGGCGCGAGGTCGATCTTGCCCGAATAGAAAGCGCGATCGCGGACGGTAAGAGGGCCTCGCTTATTACCCTATCGTTCAAGAAGCTGTTCAACGACCCGTTGAAGCTCGAGACCGACGACAGGCTTATGTCCGTTTACCACGCGATCATCCATCGTATCTCCAGACAATGCGGCGACAATAACATTGTTCGGGTCAATTCAGGCCTTGATGCCCGCCTTGTCATTTTTACCTCATCCCCCGCAGATAGCGAGCTCTATATCAGACAGATGATGAAACCGATGGAAAGGCTGTTCGGGACGTTTCGTATCTCGAGGATCAAGACCGAATTCCGCGACAGCGTCACCGAAAAAGGAATGATTCTGGAATTCATGGCCGGAGGGGACTGATGTCCTCCGATCCGGCCATTCGCCTTCATTCCAGTTACAATCCCGCGAGGGAAGCCCGCAGATACATCGAAGAATCCATACGCGTTCGCGACCCGCGGATAATCGTCGTTACGGAACCAGGCGAATCCTGGCTCGCCGGGGAGCTTCGCGAGAGATTCCCGCGCGCTTCCCTTATTGCCGTGCGCTATTGCCGCGATCTGTACGTCGACTTCGATTCCCTTTGGGACGCGGTATGGCGCCCGGAATCAGGAATCGAACTTCATACCTTTTTGTTCAATCTGATCCCGGAGGAAGAACTACCCCTCTCGGTTTTCTTGCCCTGGAAGCCGGCCGACGCGGTATGGCCAGACGCAGCCAGTCGCGTCTGGGGCGATATATCGTCGCTGATACATACGCAGATAAGCCTGATTCGAACGCGGAATCATTTCGGGCCCGTGTGGCTATCCAACAGCGTAAGAAACTCTATCCTGATCAGGCAAACCTCGAAGGCCGTACATACGGGCAAACCCGTTCTTCTCGCGGCCGCGGGGCCCTCGCTTGAGCGCCTTTTCCCCCTTGAGAACCGTGATCGATTTTACGTCATAACCGTCTCTTCGGCATTACGATGCGCGCTTGAGAACGGTATTCGGCCAGATCTCTGCATGACGACCGACGGGGGCTATTGGTCAAAGGAGCATCTTCGGGACCTTCCCGGGGAAGTGCCCCTCGCCTTTCCCCTTGAAGCCTCCATCCCGTTAAGGGCCCTGGAATCAAATCCCGCAGTACTTCTGGATTACGGAAGCGCCCTTGAGGCCGCCCTGTTCGGTAAAGGAGGGATTCACGGAGAAAGGGTCAGGCAATGCGCCACCGTCTCCGGGACGGCCGCGTATTATGCCCTTGAGCATACGTCGGACAAGGTATATGCCTCCGGACTCGATCTTGCCCCCTCGCACTCGTTCACCCATTGCCGTCCCCACTCAACGGATCACGCAATCTCGGCGAAAACCGGACGCTTTAATCCGGTCTCCGGTTTGTTATACGAACAGGGACGGGAGAACGCCCAAATGGAAATCTACGCGCGCTGGTTCTCCGAGCGCGAGCCTTCCTTCACGTCCAGGTTTTTCAGACTCGATCCTTCGTCACGTGCATTGGGAGCCATCCGGGATATCGGGATTGACGAGATACCCGCGTTGGGCCGCGCCCCCGTAACCTCCACGACCCCGGTTACCCCCGACAACCGCTCTGCGGGAGGATCGCGAGACAGGATATCAACCTGGCTTCTTGAGGTAGCTGATCGTTTCGCCTCGATACAAGAGGGTCAACAGGACGGACTGAACGACGCATTGATGCTCCAGTTGCTTCAGATGATATCCCTCGTCGATTATCTTTCATACATGAAAGGAGAACGGAGCGAGACCGAGATATGCGCAAACGCCTCGCGGTTTCTGTCGCGATTGGCTGGAAAGGCACGACGATATGAATCAAACGGTACTTGACGTTAACCTCGCCGCGCTTGAAAAGCGCGATCCCGCGCTTTTCGCGGCGATACGCGACGCCGGCGACGACGGAAGCTATGACGGGGTCGCAAAGGCAAAGTCAGGGGTCGACGTTCCCCTTTATCGCGACGGGTCTCCCCTGCACTCACTGCACGATCCCGTACGCGAGGCCGGGCGTCTTGTCGAGGGACTTCCCGAAGACTGCTTTATCTTCTTCGTCGGCCTTGCCGGCGGATTTCACGTCCGTGAATTCCTGAGGCTATACCCGGGATCATCGTGTCTCGCGGCCGAGGCAAGTCCAGAAAGCTTGAGGTCCCTTCTCGGGACGGTCGATCTGTCGGACATCATTCTCGACTCCCGCGTTCGGCTTGCGGTATATGGATCGCTGAAGGACTTTCGACGCGCCCTCTCGGAGGCCTATCTGCCTGCGTTGCATGGCGGATTCAAGGTTCTGCCCCTCAGGTCCTGGGCAGGCAAGTTCCCTTCCTGCTTTTCATCGGAGGATATCAGGGACGCCCTGGGGCGCGTATCCGACGATTACTCGGTGCAGGCCCACTTTGGGCGGGTATGGCTCAGGAATATCATGATAAATCTCGCGTCCGCATCCTCGGCAACGCGGCGTTTCCCCGCGTTCGATACGGGGAAGCGGGCCCTGATCGCGGCGGCGGGCCCGAGCCTTGAGACCGAAGTTCCAAAACTCCTTAATAATCGCGAAGGCTACGTTATCTTCTCGACGGACACTGCGTGGGGGACGCTCGCCGGTTACGGAATAACCCCAGACGCGGTCGTAAGCATTGACGCCCAACAGGTCTCGAGCTGCCAGGCGTTGCGTCCATTCTCCCGCGGAATGACGGTCATCCTGGACGTATGCGGAAACCCGACAATAGCCAAAAAGGCAACGTTAGAAGGGGCCAATGTCATCTTCACGGCGGGCTCGCATCCCCTTGCGAGATACGCATCCGGGTTTGGCTTCTTGCCGCCGCTCGATACTTCGTCCGGCACCGTAACGCAGGCCGCAATGTCGGCCGCATGCGCCCTCGGTTTTTCCACGCCTGAGGTGATCGGGGCGGATTACGCGTATTTGAACGGAAAGCCATACGCGCGCGGTACCTACCTCGCCGACAGCTTTGACTCTCGTTCCTCGAGGAAGTCCCCGTCGGAAACGGGATACTCCTCGATCATGTTCCGCTCGCCCGTTTCCGCGGTACGGGATTCTTCCGGGATAACGTACCGAACCGACGTCATGGATCGATACAGGGACTCGGCAGGGCGGTTCTCGCCCGCGGTTCCATGGGATACCCATACTATCGAGCCATTTCCCGCGAGGGACTTCTTCGTTGAATACAGGATGTCAGTGTCCGATCTGGCCTCTCTCGCCGCCGGCGATTCCTTCTCCGTCGCAGAGCAATCGAAGGTCTTCGGTACCCTGGTTCCCTTCATCGCGTGGTATAGGAAAAGCCATCCCGACGAGGGCCAAAACGCGGTCAAAAACGCAATTCAACTTGCGCTCAGGCTTATAGCGGTATATACTGTTGTATCATGAAGAACAGGTTTATCGTCGGGTACGGAATCGCGGCAATTCTTGTCCTTGTTTTCGCAGTTGGATGGTTCGCGTTTTCCATCGCATCCGAGATTCAAAAGGGCGCCGTCGAAGCCGAAAAAAGTTTTTCATGGATATCCAGGACAACGGAGCTTTCTTCCGTATCAGACGGTTTCATGAGCGATTCGTTCGTAAAGAGGATCACGGGCGTTTGTCGCCAATCGAGATCCCTCGCCGCCATGGTCATAACCACCCCGTCGGGGATGGTGTACGCATGGCCTGACGGGTCCCCGTATCTTGCGAGCGACGCGTCCGGCCAACCGAGGATAACCGACTCGGGACTCTTCATGAAGACATTCAGCATGAACCTCGATTTGCCGGACGTTCCCGGTTCTCCCGTTCTCATGACGGCCGTTCTCTACATACTCCATCCATCCGCGATCTATGCCTCGAGCCGCGTATCCTTTCTCGTCACGCTCGCGTTAATTCTCATCACCTTCATCGTGATCATAGCCGTGACCCCGGCTCGAAAAAAGGAACAAGCCAGGGGACCGTCCATAGACGAGCTTGACGCGCACGTTTCCGCGGCCCATGTTGCCCGCAAGTCAAACGAAGCGGGAATTGCCTGTTCCGAACAGTTTGACGATTCCGCGGTTTCGATGCCCCCGGACAGGGTCGACGAGGGGACCCTCGATGGTGATGACGGTTTTGATTACGGGCTTGACGTTGCCGATTCCACCGATATGAATCAGTCAGAATCTGAATGCGTGGACGGTCATGGCGATGCCGAAACGGTGACCGATGGCCAATACGACATTGAGGGCGATCGCGATACCTCTCCTGCCCCGCATACCGAAGAGTCTCCAGCCCAATCCCAAAAAGGAAGCATGCCGGAGGGGTTGTATTCACCCGTCACGGGTATCGGCTGGGAGCAGTATCTTTCAGAAAGGCTTGACTCCGAGCTCGTGCGCGCGGCGTCTTCGGAACAGGATCTTTCCCTCGTCATCCTGCGCGTTTCGGGTCTCGTCCACACAGATCTCGTGTCGCGGAAGATCGCCCAGATACTTCTCGACGTGTTCAAGTTCCGTGACATGATATTCGAATTCAGCACCGACGGGTTCGCAGGTATCCTTCAGAATATCAATCTTGACCAGGCGATGAAGGTTGCCGATGGACTGTTCTCGCGCGTAGACGGTCTGTTAATGGAGATGTCATTCGACGGCAAGATCACGATCGGAATCACCACGCGTACCGCACGCCTTCTGCCCGCGGAGCGCATGATCGAGGAAGCGTTTAGCGCCGCTAAAAAGGCCGCCGGGGAACCCAACATACCGATCGTGGCCTTCAGGGCAAATCCCGAGAAGTATCGTAACTTCCTGGCCGAAAAGGGCTAGGGCCAGATCGCGTCTCCATCATCTGTATCTTTTTTATCTCTTCCTGGTTTGCTTCTTCAAAGGACGAAGAATGAAAAAACTCGTGCGAGTGTCATTATTTTTCATCGTCGTTTTACTAACTCTATCACCTCTTGTCTCCTGCTCATTCTTTCTTCTTGACGAATTCGTGAAGCACGAAGACGAGGACGAGGACTACGATTCCGATTATACCTATCCTCAGTATATACAATACTTCCCTAACGGTGGAACGGGCACCATGAAGGCTCAAGACGTCAAGAAAGGCGAGACGGTTCATTTACAGCCGAACGCCTTTATACGTCAGGACCATGCGTTTGCCGGATGGGCAAAAGCAGAACTGAAACGGGTAGTTTATCGGGATCAAGATCCTCTCACCATGGGAGAGGACGGTTATTCCGTCATTCTGTACGCGATATGGCAATACTCCGGAACTTCGATGGAGGATCTGTCAACCAAATCGACATCAATGGAATCCATGACAAACGTCGCGACTGTCGACGGCAATGGCTACCTGCTGGCTTATGATGGCACTGCCTACAAACAGGCATTAAGCGTAGATACATATTTCCCGCACCGTATCAGCCCGTTCTCCATCGGTACCTACGAAGTAACGTACGAACTCTGGTATCTCGTAAGAACTTGGGCCCAGGCGAATGGCTACAGCTTCGAGCATTTCGGCAGGGAAGGTTCGTACGGTTCCAAGGACAATGCGCCTACCCCTTCGGGAGGGCTCAAGCCGGTAAGCTGTATTAGTTGGAGGGACGCATTGGTCTGGTGCAACGCCTACAGCGAGATGACCGGTAAGACCCCGGTGTACTATTCAGACTACCAATACACCTTACCCGTCAGAAACGTCATTGACGTTCATCAGCACGGTCAACCCGACACGAACCGGAATGCCGATGGATACCGTTTACCGACGGAGGGTGAATGGCAATACGCGGCGAGTTGCGGAGGAAGTTATCCCTGTAACTACGCCAGCGGGGCGACGACTTTCTTTTATAGCGTTTCCGATGATGACGATGACGGGATACCCGACGGACTGGAAGCCAACGACGCGGTGGCGGTTTACCGCGACGATTTGAGCAATGACGATGGATTGGCCCTTGTCGGAACCAGGCTACCGAACGCGTTCGGCCTGTATGACATGAGCGGGAACGCCTTCGAGCTGTGCGCCGACCTGTTCGAATCTACATTGCCCGGGTTCTCCGCAACGGACTATACAGGACCTACCATAGGCGAGTTCTGCTCAATTCGCGGAGGCTCAAGCGCAACTGAAGCGAGCAAACTTCAAATAGGGTTCCGGGAGAGTTATGAACGCGAGTTTGGGCGGGATGACTGCGGATTCCGCATAGTCAGGAGCGAATAACCCGATGTCCCTGAAGTTTCAGGAGACGTCGCCTGGTATTCCGCTTTATATTCGGACCAGCATCACGACTACGGGTCCCGCGTATTTACTCCCGGCTTACTTTGCGTATCAAGGATTCATAGATAGCCGATCCCATTACCCATGAACGCCCCGTGTCCATCTCGGTCATGAGAACCGTTTCCGCGTCGAGTCTCGTAAAGGAGAGCTGGATGGCGCTCGCGTCCCCGCATTCGACGCGGAGATATAATTCCGGCGATGGAGGAATGTTCGAGATATCCCGGCATTTGAGGCTCGCGATACCATACTCAAAATCGCTTAAGGCGCCCGCTTCATTGGTCTCCCGGTATCCGCCTTCGCCGTACGCGATGACTCTCTGAACGGAGTTGCCCGCAAGCCGTTTACGGAATGGGAAAAGATCAACCCAACGCGACGTGCGGTTATCAAGCCAGGGCGCGAGGGCGTTGTCCGTTCGGCATACCGGTCCCCCGTCGATCCGCAGATAACGGTATCTCTCGTCGGCGTTCGATTGCCCGAAGGCGAGGTTCACGCTGCCCTTCCCCGTGTCAATCCTGACGTTGCATTCACTTGGCCCGGAAGATCCGTATGCATAGCCGTCAATCCCGTCGACGTTGAAGGTCCTCCGCCTTTTCGCGAGCTCATCCAGAAAACCATCGACGGTCGACTTATCTGCGGGATAACGCATCTCGTCGCCGAAGCGCATCGACCAGTAATCGGATTCCCGCTCGATGACAAGGGGTATTCCCGGCAACGGGCCCTCAATCGTAATGCGGATAACCTCTTCGTTACGCGCTTCAAGAAAACGGAGAGAATCCCCTTCGCGCGCGCGATTCACCGAACGCGGGTAATACCCCGTGATGATGACCGCCATGGCAAGAAGCGAAGGAACCAAGAATGTCCTTAGCACGCGCGAGATATCCGGCTTCACGGGAGCCTCGCCTTTTTCAGGGAAAGAAGATCGTCGTGGCCGGCGACCCATTCAAGACAATTGACGATGAAGTCGAGATTGTCCCTAGAACCGGTGTATTCTATCATGGACGAAGGCAATAGCTCGTCCGAGACGACAAGAACTCTCTGGCTACTTTGCATGGAGAGTGACGAAACGAGGGATCGAGCTCCCGACGAAGGGTTCTCTTGCCCCCGGGGCAAGACCGTTCCGAAAGGATTCATGTCATAGGGCGGCAAGGCCTCGAGGGCGTCGTCGTCGGTCTCCAACAGGCTCTGCCCATCGATCGAGGGATCGAGCGTAATGGCGGAGGGCCAAAAGAAATGAAGGGTCTCCATGCCCGAGAATAGCGCATGACCGCGCGGGAAGTCCGTCGACTCGAAGGAGATCCAATAGGGATAGGGAACGCGCGCGATCGAGGAGCCGTCAAGCGACTGTATCGCGAGATTGAATCCGGGTAGATCGAGCAGGATCGTCCGTCCAACAGACACGCCAAGTTCGTCAAGGAGGCGCAACAACGGATCGTCTTCCTTCGGATCGGCAGACCAGTCGCCCGAGATATGTACCGTTGTGCCCGACACGAGGAATACGGCATTGGAGCCTTTCCGCAGGCGCGAGCGAATCGAGGCTACCGCGGATTCATCGATATACCGGGAACCGATGATGAGGATATCCCCGCTCGTCGCGTCAATCCCCGATTGATGATGGCGAACGGAGAATCCACCGTCGGCGAGATACTGCTCAAGATAGGCATAGGCTCCGGATTCCGGGGAGTTACCCTGATATAGCTCAATAGGGGCAGTGCCTTCATCCGCGACAAGGGATTGTATACGCTTGGTGAGAGTATATTCCATCGAACGGGCGTCCCGAAGGTATGGGATGATCGCGGTCCTTCCGCGATACTCAAGGACGAAGCCCGAGTATGCCTCCGCAATGTCCCTTCTCCCCGGGATAATGGACGCCCCCTTTGTCATGCCGGGGTACGCGGTCGTATCCGTATCGACGGTAACTTCGTCAATTGCGAAAAGTCTTCCGGACGCGCGTCGATAGCGCCCAAGCATGTCTTCGATAAGCGTTCGTTCCGGATCGCGCGGGCCTGGAAGATCGCTTCTGTACCAAGTGACGAGGAGCTCCGACTCGAGACGGGAAAGGACCGATTCGGTGAACGGAGAAATCGTATGGTAACGCTCGCGCGTCAGGTCAAAGGGGCGATCGTGCTGCATCGCAAGAACGCAAAGCAAGGCCGCAGACACAAGACATGAGATGTATTTCATCCGTCCCTTACCCGACCCTCGAAGCACGATCAACGCGGGGAAGAACAAAGCCGTAATGCCATACGCGATCATCGATGATACATGGAGGCTTCCCCTCATGACCGAGTCAAGAAGGTCAAAGACCGAGACGGGCGAAAGGCCGGCGGCCAAGGCGACTACGTCAAAGGTTATCATGCCCGCTACGGAAACAATGCCGGAGTAAAAACGGGATGGCAACGCGGACGATACATAGGTGGCGACGCCGACGCAAAAGACGAAATGGAGCATGACGATACCGAACGCGGATACCGCCATCAGGGCGCCGTCCACAACCGTTCCAGGAAAGAGAACGGGAAGGGCCGCCAACGCACCGAGAATCATGGGCGAGCGGACGCTTGACCGAAATAGATCGTGAATGGAACGCGACTCATCGTCATTGGCTTTTTCAAGAATGAAGGGAACTAAGATATCCGAAAACAGGCACGCGATGAACAGGAAGTAAACGGTCATCGATCCCGATACATTTTCCGTCCGCGACGAGAGAACGGCAAGGGCGACGGCGATGAGGTGGAGTGTGATGAAGGCGAGCGCCTGGGGCTTTCGAAAACCGATACCAAAATCCCCCACCATGCGGAAGAGCCGTCCCTCGCCGACTTTCATCGCGGGCCTCAGTCCTCGTATTCTATGGGAAGCACCATGCGGTCTTTCGAAAGGATCGTTTGGGGAAACACCTCGCGGGCCTCGGCGAGAAGGATTTTCAGGTCGTTGTCGGTGTAGCGTGGGCTGTAATGAATGAGCGCCATCTTCTTGACCCCCGCGTCGCGCGCGATAAGGCCCGCCTGACCCGCGGTCATATGCTTCTTTTCGACGGCGGTGTCGACGAGGCCGTTCTCGAACATCCCCTCGCATACGAGAAGGTCCGAACCGGACACCTCATCGGCGATGGACGGTATATACCGTGTATCCGTTACGTAGCTGAATTTCCTTCCCTTGCGCGAGGAGCCCAACACCTCATCGGGACGTACGTCCGACCCATCCTCGGCCTTGACAGTCTCGCCGGATTGCAGCCGCGACCAGAGCGGGCCGCAGGGAACGCCCAGCTCCCGCGCTCGTTCAGGGTTAAACGCGCCGGGTCTCTGATTTTCCTCGAGGGTGTATCCGACGCAGGTTTTAGTGTGCTGGAGGGGAAACGCGCGGACGTGGAAATCCTCGCCCTCATAGACGATGCCAGGCTCGCGTATCTCCTTGACGACGATTTCATAGTTGATGTACATGTCAAGCACCTTCCGGCTTGAGTCGATGTACTCGGCGATCTTGGGCGGTCCGTAGATGTAAAGGGGCTCATCTCGGTCAACCTGCGATGAAAGCATGAGAAGGCCAGGAATCCCGGTAACGTGATCGGCATGGGTATGGCTAACGAATATCGCGTTTATCTTTTTCCATTTCAGGTTCAGTTTTCTCAGGGAAACTTGGGTGCCTTCCCCACCGTCGAAAAGGAAGAGATCCCCTTCCCGACGCAGCAGTACCGACGTTAAATGCCTGTAAGGCAAGGGCATCATTCCGCCGCACCCAAGAATAAACGCTTCAAGATTCATGACGCCGATTGTACCGGAAACCGCTCGTCTTGACAATGCAAGCCATTATGATACACTTAGAATATGATCAATACCCTACTAATTATCGATCCCCAAAACGATTTCTGCGACAGAAACGGGGCTTTGAGCGTGCCGGGAGCGGAGGAAGATTGCGTCCGGCTGTCGACCATGATCCAGCGTCTGGACGGTAAGATCAACTCGATACACGTTACGATGGATACTCATCACTTTTTCCATATAGCCCATCCCCTTTTCTGGATCGACAAGAACGGAAAGATGCCCTCGCCATACACGATCATTACGTCCGACATGATCCAGAGCGGCGAATACAGGGCGGCTGTTCCCCAATACCAGCATTACGCGGTCGAGTACGTCGCGACGCTGGAACAGACCGGTAAATATAACCTGTGTATCTGGCCGCCGCATTGCATAATCGGCGGTTGGGGTCATAACATCTTCGAGCCTCTTTCGAGGTCTCTGAGGGAGTGGGAATCCGTCGTTCCGGGAAGGATCGTTGACTTTACCTACAAGGGGAGCAACGTCAGGACCGAGCACTACAGCGCGATTCGCGCGGAGGTGTCCGATGCCGCCGATCCGGGATCGCGAACCAATTTCGCCCTGATCGAACGGCTGAAAACGGCCGACAACATCGCGATCGCAGGGGAGGCCCTGTCGCATTGCGTGGCGAACACGATCAGGGATCTCATGACGTGCATACCTACGGAAAAACTGATCGTGTTGACTGACGTCAGCTCGAACGTACCCGGTTTCGAATACCTCGGCAACGATTTCCTCTCCGAGGTAAAGGAAAAGGGCATCAGGCTTATGACGTCCCTCGAGTATCTTTCCTGAACAGCTTCTTTACCTTCTTGAACCAGAACGCCCTTGCCCCTTCCGCAAGGGCGTACAACCCGTAAAAAACAGGCCGCAGGGGAACGTCGAGGCTACCGACTCGATGAACGATATTCCCGCCAAAACCCGTCTTGAAGCGGTATAGCCCATGCATGGGATGCGAGGGATCGTCGTTCGGCGGGATGCCGTAAAAATCATGGCGCGTACAGCCGGATTCCTTGGCGTCGGTAATCGCCCTCCATTGGAGGGCATAGGCGCTCATCAGGTTACGGTGCTCGTTCGACGATGCCCCGTAAAGGTATACGGATTCCTTGCCATGCCTGAGCACGATTATGCACGCGAGCGCCTTTTGGCCGAATTCCGCGATGTATACGAAGAAACGCGGGCTTTGCCCGTTCGTCAAGGTCGCGGATTGCTCCCTGGTTTCTTCGCCGCGTCGAAGAAGGTCGGCGTAGTATTCCTTCGAATGGATGGCGATCCCGTCCCTTTTAGCCGTCGTCAGATACAGATCCCAAAAAACCCCGAGTCCTCCGTCGGCCGCTTCAGCTCCCTCGAGGCGCCGGATCGTCACGCCCTTCTTCTCCGCGAGCCTCACGTTGTAGCGCCACTTCGGTTTCATCGACTCAAGAAGCCGTTCAGCCGTCGGCTCGAGATTAAGCACAACCGTGTCGGGGGGCTGAACCTGGGCCGGTGCCTTGCGGCATGCCGGCTCCGGCGGGAAAAACGGGGTCTCCTCGACGGGAACCGATGTCCCCCATGGAGGGTCAAAACGGACCAGGATCGTGTTTCGCGGAAGGAAGGGGCGCAGAAGTCCGGCAAGATCGGCCAGCAGTCTCCCCTGCCTCTGAGGATCAGCGCAATCAATGTCCGGGCCCATCGGTACGTAGGCTATGGTAAAAATATCCCTGAAGGAGCGAAAGAGAACGGAAAGATATACGGCATCGCCCTCCGATTCATCGGAGTATCCGGAAAGAACGAAACCCCTGCCCTTCCATCCGTGAGAGGATTTAAATGAGGCCCAAAACTGGGATTGGAGGAATGATTCAGGAATCCTGACGCCGGCGAGATCCTGCCCTTCAGCGAGCTTAATCCTCATCGTCAGGAGACTTCGCCCTTGGCGATTCGCGCCGTGGTGAAGGGCTTGCCGTCGGCCATGAGACGCTTCCCGTTGATCGTCACGACGTGATCGACGATCTCCATCGGCGCCGAGAAGAAGGTATCCGCGTCGATCTGTTCCGGTTTCAGGAACGCGGGATCCGCGCCTTCAAGGATGACCGGCGTGCCCGGCTTGGCCCATGAGGAGTCGAGAACCTCGACGATCTCCGTTCCGTCTGCGGCGGTACAGCCGCCGGCGAGAAGCATGCCGCGCGATTCCACCCCGCGCATCTTCCTCGGCTTGAGGTTGTTCGCGATTACGATGCTTTTACCGAGAAGTTCCTCTTCCCTGAAAAACGGGACGAGGCCGGAAACGATGACGCGCTCAATACCCGATCCGTCATCGAGTGTCTCGATGTACAGTTTTTCTGCGTCCGGATGCCGCTCGATCTTAACTATCTTTGCGGTCTTGAGGTCGATCATCCCGTTGAAGACAACGTCAGCAGGCGATGCCGGCGCGGCAGCCTTGGGTGCCGCGGCTTCCGCCGCTCCGGGTTCGGACCGTTTCGCCGTCTTGGCGGATTCTTCGCTATTCATAGCCCTTTCTTTTCGCTCTTTTTGAGATCCCGAGTACCTTTCCCGATACGCCTCTACGGTCTCGTCGTCCATGGGTTTGAAGATAATCTCGGGTGCCGTGATTCCCGAAAGTCCCTCGCGAGTCCCGAGATCAGCCCAGGAGAGTTCGTTCGCCCCGCGAACGCGGGCTCCCGTCGGCACGGGCTCCCTTTCGCCATTGAATACGGTTCCGGACCAGATGGTCTTTCCGAAGAAAGAGGCGACCTTGTCCGCGAATTGCGGGAGGAACGGGTGTATCATGATCGAGATGTCCCTGATGAGGTAGCACAAGTCGCGGATGAGAGCATCCGCCTTCTGTGGGTCGGCCGTCCGGTTCTTCCAGGGCTCTCCGTCCTGAAAGGCCTTGTTGGCTATCGACGAAAGGGCGAATACCTCCCTGAACGCGTCCCTCAACTCGGCCCATTCGAAAAGGGCCGTTACCTTCTCCGCCGCGGAACGAACGGCGGCGTCGAGGGATTCGGATACGGCTCGGATATCCTCCCGCGAGGACTTGAGGCCGTCTACGGCGGGTATGGCGCCGCCGTAATAGCGGGAAACGAATGTGAGGGTGCGGTTTACGAGGTTGCCGAGATTACCGATGAGTTCGCTGTTCATCTTCTCCTGGAAATCCTTCCAGGTAAACTGCGCGTCGGACTTCTCGGGCCTGTTATAGAAGATATAAAAACGCCAGATGTCGGCCGGTATGCCGGATTCCTTCGCGTCGGAACCAAAAACCCCTATCCCCTTCGACTTGGAGAATTTTCCCGATTCATAGTTGAGGTATTCGGTGCTGGACATGTGATGGAGCTTGGTCCAGTTACGGCCGGAGCCGATCAGGCTCGACGGGAAGATGACCGTATGGAAGGGTATATTGTCCTTTCCGATAAACTGGAAAAGCTCGACGTCATCAGGGTTTTGCCACCATGATTTCCAGTCCATGCCCGTCTTGTCGGCCAGGCACTTGGTTATCGATATATACCCGATGGGCGCGTCGAACCAGACGTAAAATACCTTTTTCTCGAAGCCCGCCTTGGGAACCGGTATGCCCCACTTCAGGTCCCTCGTAATCGCGCGTTCCTGCAGGCCGTCCCTTATCCAGGCCTGGGTCATCTGGAGCGCGTTCTTCGCCCACTGCCCGGAGACGCTCGCGCCTTTCATCCATTTTTCGTACTCGGGCAGGATACCGGGAAGGTCAATGTAGAGATGGCGGGTCTCGCGAATCTCGGGTTGCGCGCCGCACGAAGAGCAGCGCGGCGACTTCAGCTCGGTCGGGTCGAGAAGCTTGCCGCAATGCTCGCATTGGTCGCCCCTCGCGTCCTCGTAGCCGCATGAGGGGCAAACGCCGCGCACGTAGCGGTCTGCGAGGAAACGGCCGCAGGTCGCGCAGTAGAGCTGTTCGATCGCGTGTTCCTTGATGTGGCCGTTCTTCTCGAGATCGAGGAATATTCCCTGGGTAACCTCGGTTTGTTGTGGCGTGGAGGTCCTGCCGAAATAGTCGAAGGCGATATTGAACCATCGATAAATATCGTTATGGATCGCGTTATAGTAATCGCAGAGCTCGCGGGGGGACTTACCCTCTTCCTGGGCCTTCGTTTCGGTCGCGGTGCCGTATTCGTCGGTCCCGCAGACATACAGGGTCTCGTAGCCTCGGAGCCGGCAAAAACGCGAATACACGTCGGCGGAAAGAACCTGGATAAGGTTTCCGAGATGGGGGATATTGTTTACGTAGGGTAAGGCGGATGTGACGAGCTTTCTCTTCATGAAAGCATGATAATTTTTCCGGGCAAACTAGTCAACGGTTTGTTGGTCTTTGTTCGCGGAACGCGCGCCTGACCTTACCGGGCGTCAGGATTCCACGTTGAGAAAGACGGTTTTTTCCGTCTCGAAATTCGGGCCGAGTTCAACCTTCCAGTAGAGATAGACGCACGCTCCCTCCGGAGCTTGTTCGGAACCCTCGCAAGGCTCGTTGCAATGCACGGGTTTCATGATAAACGACGGGCTTTCGTTCGCCTCGAGGGTGAATTTGACCCCTGAGCCGTTATCCGAGATCTGAAGCCATTCGATGCTTTGGCATGAATCCCTGCGAATGGCGCTATCCTGTCTTGCTTCATGCGCGTATACCGTCATCAGCGAGGGTTTATGCCTGTTCTTCGAGAAGGCCATATCGAGTTCGACGAGAAAGATCCCCGAAAGGGCCAGGGGGCTGTCGTTTTTCAGGATATATTGAACCTGCACTCCCTCGTTTCGGAACGAATACTGTTTTCTGAGCGACAGGGGTTGCTGGAACGGCCCGAATGTCCCGCTTGTCTTGAGCTGTAATTCCTGACGAACGGGGTCTACCGATGTCTCTTGGTAAACCGAGGAAGCGAATACCGGGGTCTCGGGCATAGCGTCCGTTGCGCTGAAAAGCTCGAGCTCTTCCGGATCGAAAAAGTGATCGATGAACATCCCGCACGATGACGGCATGCACAGATCGCAATAATTGCGGTATACGCTGAAAACGTCGAGCTCGAAGATTTTACCGCCGCAGGCATGGACGTATATGTTGAGCTTGTCGAGTTGGCACAGGTACTCCTTGAGCGTATCCATGTCGAAGTCCGCGGGGATTATCGACGGCGAGAATACGCCGCGCACGCGGGCCATCTTCTCCGCGATCAACAGGTTTTTGTAGGCGAGCGTCCGGAGCATCCTGGCCTCGGAGGAATTACCCGAGTTCGCGAAGCGGAATATCTCGTTGGCCTGCGCGCGCCAAATGTCCTCTCTCGCGTTCTTCTTCCTCGCCTTGTCGCCCCTCAACTGGTTGACCAGCGCGTGGACGTACATCATCTTGGCGTAAAGCCTCATGGCGTTCTCGGTCTTGAGGAGGTATTGCTTTATGGAGGTCCTCGCGAGGATGCGGACATCGTCCGGCTCGTCGAAGTCGTCATGATCGTAGGGAGACATGCCGGAGGAGATATACGCCCTCCTCACCACGGACTTCGATCGATACATCTTTCCGGTCGTTGAAAGCTCAATCCCTTTCCTGGATTCGAGGAGACCAAGGAATTTGCCGAACCAGGAGTTCGCGTCATCGTCCGAGGAAAAAAGCGCCGGGATTGAAATTTGGTCGATAAAAACCGTCACGACGGAATCCTGGCCGCGTTTACGGTCCAGAACGTCGTCAAGGAACGACTCGGGGGTAAAACGCTCCAGGTTGCGAAAGTGATTGTCCATCGGAAGGGCGATGACGGTTTTACCGCTGTCCTCGAGTATCACGGGCGAAAGCCCGTCGACGCCGGGGAAGCCGCTCGTGGAAAGCATGATTCTGTCCAACACGACGTACTCAATGCCGCAGGTGCACAGGGAAGATATCATCGAAGGTTCCCAGGCGCTCGCTGTCAGCCAGACGCCCCTCGGTCGCTTTCCAAAGTACTTCCGGATCGCGGTGGTTAAAAGCTCAATCTGGCCAACCCTGTCCGCGGGCGGTATCATCGGGAACAGGGGGTCATAATAGCCGCCCCCAAGAACATCGATCTGTTTCCGGGAAAGCATCTCCTCAAGGATCATGAAAAACTCGGGATGGTTATGTTCCATCCATTCGATGAGAGGCCCGGACAGGTAAAGGGTGAACGCCAACTGATGAAGATTGTACAGTGACGAAATGAGAGGTTTGTATACCCGTTGATACTTTACTTCATACTGGTCTGGATCAAGACCGGGAGTAAGGGTGCAAATTGTACCGAAACATACCTGGACTGTCCTCACTCCGTTATCCACCCTGACCTCGACGTTTTAATGGAGTATATCCCAGATTCAGCTTCTTTTAAAGCCGGATTTGGACAAAAGAGCGAAATCAATTTTATGGAAATTCCCCGCTGTCGGGCATGCCTCGAAAACATCGGGATTTTTCTCTCCCGAACACGGGAACGATCCCGCCTCGTCGGCGGGCACCAGCGTGATGAGGCCTTTGGGACAAGCGCTAAGGCAGTGGCCGCAACCCGTGCAGCTTTCAAGGACGCAGATAACCCCGTCGTTTATATGAATCGAATCGCTCGGACAGAGCTGGGCGCAACTTCCCAATCCAAGGCAACCATGCGCGCAGGCCATGTTGCCGCCGAACATGGCGTTCATCGAACGGCAGTCGCTGAAGCCGCTGGCCGTAAACCTGTACGGAACGGCCGGATAGATCGCGTCGCACCGGATGACGGCTTTCTTTTTTACGCTTTCGACCGCGCCCGCCTCGGCCACACGATTCGTGGGCATGAACTCCTCGGGCAGTCCCTGCGTCGCGACCGTGTCGCTTTGCCGGGAGGAAAGCCAGAGCAGAAGGAAGAAGATGGCAAGCAGCAAGGCCAGACCGGTAATGCCGAGAAAGGCGTGAAGCAACAGAAGCATCATCGGGCACCCCCCGAACACCACCAGGATACGTCCGACCCGTAAAACGCCAGGGAAAGAAGGCCCATGCAGATGAGGATAATGGGGATACCCTTCCACCCGGCCTGGACGTCGGACGGGGCGATCCTTTCACGAATGGCGAACAGCATAGTCGTAACGAGGGAAAAAGACAGCACGGCGGCGACGGCGATTATCAGGGAATCGACAAACGAGATTCCCTCGTACAGGGACAGGTATACGGTACCGAAGAGGAACACCCTTTCGCCCGCCGGGGCCTCGACGTTTCTCCGGAAGATCGATAGACAGATCAGTTGAATGACGCTGTAGACGATTATCCCAAGGACGGGAACGAGAAAATCATATCGATACGGTATCAGGACAGCGGTTATAAGGGGCCAAAGTACCGCAATGGAAGCGAGGGCGGTTATGAGGAGGATCGGAAGCCGCGAATAAAACCTCGATCCTCGTCTCGACTCGAAAAAAGAACGCTCAAGGCCGAAGCCATATACCATTACGGCGGAGCAGGATATCGCGTAGATGAACACGGTCTGTACGGTCGACATCATGATCTTCCCCCAATCCTTGTAACAAGTACCCTGTACAGCCACGAGCAGACGCCGGCAAGGATGAGGGCGCCTCCGGCGGTTCCCCAAAAGGCGATAATTTGAAAGTCTGTCCCGGGCGGCAGGAGGCTGAATTCAACGATTCCCGCTGAGGACGGAAGGGAAACGGTTCCGCTGCCCACTATCTCACGAAGGGCGGAAAAGATCATGAGCGTCGGGATAAACGGCAAAATCGGGGGGCGTTGTCGCGAACGAAGGCTGAACGAGTCGACGCTTACGAGAACGATGAACGAGAACGCGCTAACGTAGATGTACGGCGAGAGGGCAAGGGCGATAACCGGGTACAGGCCCTCAAGAGTCACGGAGAGGAGCATGGCGGTACCGGCCAGGCATAGAAGCTCGATCGCCGGCCCTGCGGGTCCCGGTTTCATCCTGCGAATAAGCTCCCTGAACAGAAGGCCCGCCCCGTAAAAAACCAGGATAACGACCGTTAGGACCAGGCCATACGCCAGTCGCGACGTCGCCGGTATGAGCGGGCAAAGCGAGAACAGGAATAACCCGTTGTTCTTTTTCATTGTTTCTCCCCGGCTTTGCGCATGAGTTCCCCGATTCGCGATTCCCACTTCTCGATCACACGGTCCGAGATTCCGTACTTACGGGTATTCGCGGGTTCCGCGACCCCGACCAATCCGCGGAAACGGACCTCTCCTGTCGATGAACAGGTGAAGACCGCGGCGAATGGTCCAGAGCTACCGGTAATGCCGACGAGTACGACCCTGTCGACTCCGTCCTTACCCTTCTCGAGTCCATACGAATGAATATACGAAAGGCCCGATCCTGGAATCGGTATCCTTTTACCTACCTTGACTCCCTTTTCCAACGAGGAGGACAGCGTCCTTTCCATGGCGTTGCACATCGACTCTTCCGAGTATCGGGCCATTGAAAGGCGTATTCCCACAGCCACCAGCAAGAACGCGACGGTAATCAACAATGTATAGAGATACCACTTCGCGGATTGATTCTTGTCCTGCATCATGCGAAATCCCCCGCGGAGGCGATCGTCCTGTTTTCGATATACTCGATAAGCGGGTTGATGGCGTTTATTATGATTACGGTAAACACGGCGCCAACGGGCGAGCCACCGGGCCCGCACACGGCGAACGCGGTAAGGCCCGCGAGAATGCCGCTGGCCGCCTTACCTCCCCTTGTCCGTGGATTTGTATTGTATTCGGGAAGGACGTAAAAAGTGATGAACAGAATCCCGCCGGTAAGGAAGGCAAAGAGTATGTCGCCCTGCGGGATGGCGAGGGCGAAGGGAAGCGTCGACACGAACCAGACGCAGATCGCGTAGGAGCAGAGGAAGCACAGGGGAATGATCCAGTCGATAACGCTCATCGAGATGAGCAGGATCGACGAGGCCAACGTGAGCGCATTGTACCTGAATGCGGGTATGGTGGAGGGTGAATGCCAGAACAGGGTTATGTACCCCTCTGGCAGCTTGATGTCAAACGGGGCGAAGATATGTTGATTGAGAAAGGCCGTCAGGGATTGATCGACGTCGATCCCCCTGAAACTGTCAAGCTTCAGGGCCCTGAAGGAATCACCGATGGTCCGAACGCTTTCGGGCGTAAGAAGCTGATCGGGGAAGAGCCCCGGTTGACTGATATACGCGATCGCAGCCGTTACGGCCGCCGGGCTCATCCAGTAAGACCCCGTACCGCCAAAAACCGCTCGCGCGATGAAATAGCCCGAAAACGAAACCAGGAGAACTGCGGCCGGGCCCAGCGTTGAGGGAAGTAAAAAACCGGTGATCAGGCCGACGACAAACACCGTGCGATCGCCAGGAAAGGGTTTTTTATACGGGATCGTCATGCATACTTCACCGAGTACGCAACCGGCGACGGCGACGAAGATTGACAGAATGGCGGCATAATCGCCCTCAATGGCCATCAAGCATAATTGCGGCACGAGGGTCAGGACCGTAACGGCCGACATCCTCGAAAGGGTTGGGCGCGTCAACAGGAACGGGGCCGGCGACACGATCCATGTAGCTTTATTCACTTCCTTTCTCCTGGGGTGCGATTTCGAGCGCCTCCCGAATAATGTGATGAAGCGGGATTCTCGACGGGCACACTATGGCGCAGCATCCGCATGATTGGCATGATCGGATCGACGTAACCAGGGCGTCGGTTATCTTCCCCTTGCGAACGCCGGTCACGACGCGCATCGGATCGATTTTTACCGGACAGACCTGCAGACATCTGCCGCAATGGATGCAATGGTTAACGTTGTATTCGGGACACGTGTCGTAATCCATAATGTGCAGGGACTTCGTCGTTTTCGTTACCGGAGTATCAAGGTCGTAGAGCGCGATGCCGGTCAAGAGGCCGTTTACGACGATTCTCGAGGGCGTCTCCCTGAACCCGCCGCATTCCTCGATGACATCGCCTATCGTCGTTCCTATCCTGACCTTCAGCAGGGAAGGAATCCCCAGCGCGGGGCCGGAAACGTACAGATACCGGTACAGTATCGGCTGGTTTTTTACGACGGCCTCGAGCGCGGAGATTGCGGTGACGGGATCGATAAAAACCGGCTCGGTACCCTCGGCTATGTCCGGGGATGAAAGGGAAAGGCGCGACAGGCATACGGTGTTTCCGAAGGGATACCGTCGTCCGGAGCGGAGAATAACCACCTTGCGATTCCCGAATAGCTGGGTCAAATCGTGAGTCTCCGGAATGGCCCATTGCTTCCGGTCATGTATGAGAATGACGGCCTTCGCGTCAATGGCCTTAGCCAGGAGCGCGGCTCCCTCGAGAATATCCCCCAGTTTCGCGGAAACCAGGAACGAGTCAAGGAGGCAGGTCGGGTCGAAATCAAAAAGCCGTACGGCTATGGCGGGATACGCGTTTTTGCGAGCCTTGCGCAAACAGGTTGAAAGAGGTTGAGGGATTTCGAATGTATTGATGACTCCCCTCTCTTCCAGGATCTTGAGCAATTCCATCTCGGGAATCTGCCGCCAGTTGTTCCTGGGTTCCTTGCGACCCAGGATATCGAACGAACCGGACAGCGCGATCTCCGCTGCCTTTCCCATCGTTCCGTCGGGAAGCGGAACGGTACAGAATCTCTTTATGGAGCCCGGAATGGGCGAATGGATATTGGATGAATCAGGGGAACCGCTTCGAGCGATAAGCTGCCCCTCCCGTACGCGGTCTCCTATCGAGACGACGGGATTCGCGGCCTTTCCAGAATGTTGGCAAAGGGGCACGAGCGCGACCGACGGAAGGAACGCATTCCCGACGATTCGCGGTTCCGGCTCCTCGAAGGTAATGGTCTCGCTGCTGCGCTTAAAACGTATAATATGTTGCGTCATCGATCGTGCCTCGCGTAAATTGCTGTGGCGAAACGCCCTTGCCGTAAAAGCATTCTCTCGAGCGGCGTCGTATCGGTATGCAGGGCGTCCCTGACGAACGCCTCGTCGAACTTGCCGATCCTGCGGGCCGTTGGGGTTATAACCCCGTTTTCGGCGGCGACAAAGTCCTGAATCTCAACCACATCGCCGGGTACCGGGCACGCAGGCTCGCCATGAATGCTCAACCATGGGAATACCGTCATTTTCCATTTGAAAGCGACGTAATCGCCCAAATCCGGCAATTCCTCTCCGCTTTTCATGGACATCAATTCCCGGTAACCCTCGAGGGAAAATCCCGAGGCCTCAGTATACCCCGAGGGGGCCGGGATAGACAACACCCGGTTATCGTTCAGGGCCTTTCGCCCCCGGACGGTAAAGAGAACCCCGCCCGTCGCGAGCGACAGGATGGCGAAAGACGCGACGGTGAGCATGAGACGTTTGTTGATAAAACGTTTCCTGTACATCGTCCCCGGATTCATCGGTAGGGGCTTGAACTTTGGATGAAGCCGATGGCGGTATAACCGCCCAGTCACCACGCTTCGCAATTCCCGGTAAAGAAACGCGCAGGAAACGGAAAGTACGAGACAGGAGACGAATAACAGCCCCAGGTGAAGGCTATCCGCGAAAGATACCGCAAGAGCCGCCACGGCCGGGACAAGGACAAGGGGGTTTCCCGAAATCCTCGTCGCTATCTGTTTGCCCGAAAGGGAAAAACGCCCGGGATCGAGAATATCAGCGAGAAGGATAACCGACGCAAGGGCGATAACGGCCGAAAAGAAACCGTGTACGCGATTGCCGGACAGCGAATAGGCCAGGAACGGTAAAGACGCGACGATCAGCATGGCACGATTGCGCACCATCGCTATACCTACCGCGAACAGGACAATCAGTATGAGTACGGGGAACAACAGCATGCTGGCCCCTTCTTCAAGACGGCCCGCAAAACCGCCGTCGGAAAGCGCCTGCAGGAGCCGCTCATCCGAAAATGACGTGTCGTCGAGATACACGAAACGGATGTCCGAATCCGTATCCTTGAACCAACGGTTTCTCTCGGCGACGTAGACCGATATGAATGGCTGAACGGGGGCCAGGTCATTCGTGTTCTTGACGAGGGAATTGGACTCGGTCACGTAATCCCTTATTCCCCGTTTGGCGAGAATGTCGAGCATCTCCCGTTCGCGGTCCGATGGGCTCACGGAAAGGACGCGATACCCTTTCCATGCGGTGACGGATGACGCGACGGGGAACATGGCGAGCGCGAAGGCGTTAACCAGGCATAGGATTATGGCGGCGATGACGAGATACTGCCTGTTTTTTACATTACATTCCATGTAGTCCTGTCAGAGGGTTGAAAACGCGACGCCGATGAAGAATCCCAGCAGTATTCCTACCATCACTTCCATCGGTCTGTGTCCCTGAATCTCCTTGACGGGTTTGAACTGATATTTCGTTTTACCGGAGACCCGCGCCCCAAGCTCGTTCAACGCGCGGGCCTGCAGGCCGCTCGATCGCCTTACCCCTACCGCGTCCCTGATTACGACCAGGGCGAAGCAAAAGGAAAAGACGAAGAGATCCGAATCGATGCCATTTTTAAATCCTATAGTGGTCGTTACCGATGAAACGAGGGCCGAATGGCTTGAGGGCATGCCCCCCGTTCTCCAGATAAGCAACTCCGCGAGTTCCTTAAGGGAAGACACGGTATTCGTGAACAGCTTTACGATGGTCTTGAGAAACTGGCTGATTACCCAACTCGTCACTGCGGCAAGAAAAACCGGACTTTGGATAAGGAGGGTTATCTGCTCGAATACTGTTCGTCTCATCACGCTAGTATTTTCGATAAAAGGTCTCTTTTGTCAAGTGGCGCAAGTGTGTATAGTAATAAGGATGATTTTTAAAACCTACAGTCTCTCCAAAGACGATGACGGAAGGAGAATTGACCGCATACTGAGGCGTTTTCTGCCCGATATGCCCCTCTCGGGCGTATATCGACTCCTCAGAAAAGGGCTCGTCCGTGTCGACGGCAAACGCGTTTCTCCCGAGTTCAAGGTCTCGGAGGGTGGTGAAATTCAGATAGCCGATTCCCTTGTGCCCGGTTCCGCGGCCGGCACCAAATCCGGGGAGAAGCCGGATATCGAAGGCGACGGGATATCCCACCGGGGAATTATCGTACCAGAATCGCTGGACCGCGACGATTACGAAGAATGGATACTCCTTGAAACCCCGGATCTCCTTTTTATCAACAAACCGGCGGGCATCCCGGTCCATGGAACCGGCGGGCTTTCGGAACTGATTCCGCAATCATTATCCGGCAAGGAATCCTTGTCGTTCAGGACGGGTCCCCTTCACCGCCTTGACCTCGGTACGACCGGGATCATCGTCTTTTCGCGCAGTCTCGCGGGGGCTCGATGGTTCAGCGAGGCGATAGCGACGCATGAAATCGGAAAGCTCTATCTTGGTCTCGCGGAGGGACGGCTCCCCCCGGAATCGAGATGGGTGGATACCGACGAAAACGGTAAACGAATGGAAACCGTGGCGACCGCGCTCGCGACCGCCACGTCCCCTCATGCGGGGGGCGGTTATCTGACGCTGGTTCTCTTCCGGATATTGACTGGTCGAAAGCATCAGATACGAAAGCAATCCTCGTCGAATGGCCACCCCCTCTCGCGCGACCGGCGATACGGGGGTCACGGCGCGGGGGATTTTTACCTTCATGCATGGAAACTCCGATTACCGGAATCACGGCCCGTTTCCTTGCCCGCGGAGATAACCGCGCCGCTTCCCGGGCGATTCGCCTCGCGGATCGCCGAACTCTTCGGGGATAATGCGCTTGCACACATCGAGGGCGGAGAACTATACTGGGGTCAGAATGAAGAGCATCAGTGATCTGTACTGGTTTTTCAAGGGAGTAAAGGTCTTTGCCCTTGTCGGCGATAGCGGGACTGGAAAGAGCTTTCGCGCAAAACTCCTCGCGCAAAAGTACGGAATAGAGTTGATAATCGACGACGGACTCCTGATACGGGACGACAAGATACTCGCGGGGCATTCCGCCAAGCGCGAGCAAACCTTTCTCGCCGCCGTTCGTACCGCCCTGTTCGACGACAAGACGCATCGCGACCTTATCGCGAGGGCCCTCCAGGAACAGGCATTCAAGAAGGTATTGATACTCGGGACATCGGAAAAGATGGTAAGCAAGATAGCCGCGAGGCTCCAGCTTCCCCAACCGCAGAAGATCATAAAAATCGAGGATATCGCGTCCCAGGAGGATATCGAAAAGGCCATCAGGTCCCGGCGCGTCGAGGGAAAGCACGTCATCCCCGTTCCGTCAATCGAGATTCAGAGAAATTACCCCCAGATTTTCTACGACAGGGTCCGCGTCCTACTTAAAAGGCGGCAAAACCCGCTTGGCGCCCTCAATCACTCGAAGGTGTACGAGAAATCGGTCGTTCGCCCCGAATTCTCGAAAACTGGCCGCGTTACCATATCCGAGGCCGCGCTCAGCCAGATGGTCATCCACTGCGTCGGGGAGTTCGACAACCAGATTCGCATCAAGAAGATGACGATCAAGACGGACGCGCAGGGTTATCGGCTGGTCATCGTCATCGACGTTCCATTCGGTACACAGCTCACCGGGAAGATCCACAAGATGCAGGAATATATCGTCGAGAATATTGAGCGCTTTACCGGCATCCTCATCGAGGACGTCCATGTCATAATCGACAAGATTACAACCAATTAGGAGATCGCAATGAACAGGCGAGTTTTCGCGATATCGTTTTGTATCCTTTCCTTTGTCTCCCTCTTCGCCGAGACGGCCGAATTCCGCAAGGGTCACTACAGCTTCGTCTATCCGGAAGGGCTTTCCGGCATCGAGGAGGTGGCGGACGCGTTCAACGCCCTCCGTTCTTCCTTCGATGGCATCTTCGGGTTCAATCCCGATCCCGACTCTCACGTATGCCGGGTACGGATATTCAACGATCGTCCTTCATTCGACAAATACATAGCCGACAGGATTGGGGAAACGCGCAATCAGTTCATCTTCCTCAAGTACTCAAAGCCTGAGCTGTCGGAACTTATCCTGTATCCCGCCGACGGGACATCCGGTTACGGGTCCTTCGCCGGCCCGTCGCTCAATCGGCAACTCCTGCTTCAGTACCTGTACAGCTATACCCTTGAGCCGCCCCTGTGGATACGGGACGGTTTCCAGGCCTGGGCGGAGCGTCTTTCGTACGACCCCGCGACGGGCAAAGTCTCCTGTGCGGGGTATTCTCCCTGGCTGGAAAGCGCAAAGGCGCTCAATTCGGATTCCGCGAGATGTATCAACGTAGCGGATGTCCTTTCCGCGGTAACGGGCTCATACGAGTCGGCCCGGTTTTATCCCCAGGCCTGGGCCCTCGTCGAATTCCTTCTTCAGTCGGGCAACGCGGACCACCGCAGATTCCTGCACGAGGCCTTTGTCCTTCTTGAGGGATGGGGGCGGTATAACTCCGGGAGCCAGCAGGAAAACACCGACATGATCAGGGGCCGCTTCGCGCGCATGAAGACCTCGCAGTCCGCGGACGCGGAATTCTCTGCCTGGCTGTCGGGGATGCAAACCTTCGCCGAGATCGTTCAGTCCGGGGTTACGGCCTATAACGCCGGCCGCTACGCCGAGGCCCGCGAAAAACTGGTTCTCGCGTACTCCATACGCCCGGAAGACCCGCTCCTCGCCTACTACCTTGGACTCGTTCAATACGCGGACGGTAAATACGCCGAAGCCGGCGAATGGTACGCGAAGGCGCTTACCTTCGGGGCCGATCCCTCGACGGTGAACTGGGCGCTTGGGCTCAATGCCCTCGCCCTGGGCAAGACCTCGGAGGCGCGAGCTTTCCTTGAAACGGCTCGCTCGCTCAATCCGGAGAGGTATGGGGATAAGGTTGAAAAGCTTCTTAGTTCGACGCCGAAATAGGAGGGCCCTTCCTTCGGCGCCTTCTTCTTCGCGAACTGCGCGAAGGCGCCGAATCCTGCCCGTCGCCGGGTATCGTCTCGTCCCGCTGTCCGTCGCCCTGGTCGCCTTGCCTGAATCCCTGCCGCTTATCCCGTAAGCGCGGGGCGCGCAGGGCAAGCCCGCCGTCCTTCAGGCATTGGCGAACGGCGAATTCAAGCTCAACCCTCGGCGGATTCATCGGCATGACGAAACGGCGGCATTCGCTATATACGTCGTTGTAGACCTCCGAAGGCTGGCCGTTCCAGTCCGTGATCAGATCGACGAGATCGCGTATCAGGAAAACGATCTTTCTCCCGAGGCGCGCGTCGTCCTCGGCGCGCGTCAGGGCATCAAGATCGCCAAGGCTCCTGGAATAGGCCTCGCCGAATGAAGGATTTTCGTCTATAAGGCTGTTGGCGGCGGGTTGCAGGTACATGTACAGGTCGAAACCGATAAGTTTGTGCACGATGGGCTTGGCGTTGCCGCTGTTAAGTATCTTGATGATCTCCTCGGTCAGGCGGGATGGGGAGACGGGCTGAAGGAAGCGCGACGATTTCCTGATAGCCCTCCTGAGGAGAAACGGTATCCTGCATCCCGTAGAGACGGCGTATTTGACCGCGCGAAGCATTCGAACCGGATCGTCGCTGAATATGACGCGCAGGGGGATCACCGGCTTCAGGCGGCGTGCCCTGATGTCCTTTACTCCCCCGACATAATCGATGATCTGTTCCTTGAGCGGGTCGTAATATAGGGCGTTCAGGGAAAAATCCCTTCGTTGAACGTCCTCGTCCATGGACCCGAACACGTTCCCCGTCGTTCCGTCAACGACCGAGCGAAAGGTCGAAACCTCGTAGATCTTGTCGCCGAAAAAGATATGAACGAGCCTGAAACGCTTTCCTATAATGCGTGAATTCCTGAAAAGGCGCTTGATCTTCGCCGGTTCGGCATTCGTGACGATATCGAAATCCTTCGGATTTTTCCCTATGAGGAGGTCCCGTACCGCGCCGCCGACTATGTATCCCCCAAAACCGTAGTTCCTTAAGTGGGTGATAATCCTGATCGCTTCCGGGTCTATCAGTTCCCTGTTGATCCCGTGTTCCTGTTTTGTATAAACGAGCGCCTTTTTGACCGCTCTGCCCTTGGCATCCGAGCTGTATCTGACTAACATCTGTACGCCTATTCTCTACGGAATGGGACCGTCTGTCAACGGCGTCAGGCGCCCGGCTTGCGGACGGAGGCGATCCAGGCAAGCACGTCGGCGACTACCTCGGCCTTGTTCGTCTCGTTGAGCATCTCGTGTCGGCCTCCCTCGTAGAGCTTGAGATTCACGCGCCCCATTCCCGCGGCTCTGTACAGTTCCGCCAAACGCGAGACGGTTTTACCGTACCCGCCGACGGGATCGTCCGAGCCCGACATGATCAGGACGGGCAATGCGCGCGGGATCGCCCGTATCGACGCGGCGCGGTGTATCAGGGAAAGGCCATGCATCAGGTCCCGGTAAAAGCCCGAGGTGCAGGTAAAGCCCGTCCAGGGAGAGGCGTCGTAGCGCTCCACCTCGCCCTCGTCCCGGGAAAGCCAGGAATTGGGGCTTTTCGCGCCCGGTATGCGGGCGTTGTAGGTACCGAAAGAAAGGGCCGTCAGGAAGGGGGAAGGACGCCTCTTGCCGCGGAAGAGGCAAACGAGGCCCGCCATGAGGCGGCCGCCGGCGACGGTAAGGGGGTCGGGGCCGCGCGTACCGGAAAGAACGCAGCCTGAAAGGAGATCGCCGAAGCGTTCGATGTACATCTGGGAGACGAACGAGCCGAAGGAATGGCCGAACAGGAAGATGGGCAAGCCGGGAAAGAGCCCCTGGACGTGCAGGGTTACCTCGCGCAAGTCCTGCGCGACTCGCTCGAATCCGCCGCGATCGGCGAGATAGCCGAGTCTGTCGAGCGTTCCGGCCGTTTCGCCGTGCCCCCGGTGATCCTGCGCGAAAACCGCCATGCCGGCCTTGACTGCCGCCTCGGCGAAATGATCGTACCTCATGGCGAATTCGGCCATGCCATGACTGATCTGCAAAACGCCGTTCGGTTTTCCGTCCGGAAGCCATCTATGGACCACGATGGAGAATCCATCGGACGCGGTCAGGGTAAAACTGTCCTTAATCATGATCAAGCCTCCGTGATTATGCTATACTTCCCTCGATGAGAATTATAGCAGAGAAAATGGTCCCCGGGGGACAATGTTTCGCCAGGATCGAGGGCAAGGCGACGTTTATTACCGGGGCCTTGCCGGGAGAAACGCTCGAGATATCGGTTACCTCGGAGAAAAAAGACTATTCCTTCGCCAAAATAAACGCGGTTTTGGAGCCATCGCCCCACAGAATCGCACCTCCATGCCCCCACTTCGGGCTCTGCGGCGGATGCTCGCTCCAGATGGCCGATAGCGCTTTCCAGACAGAACTCAGAAAAGGGATACTGGCCGAGGCCCTCTCCCGCGCGCACGTGCCGTGCCCGGACGAGATTACCGCGGTAACCGGGGATTCCTTCGGATACCGCTCCAGGTTTCAATTTCACCGTTTTTCACCATCATCGGTCGGAATAAAGGAATCGTCGTCGGACAGGATCGTACCGATCAGGGACTGTCCCGTCGCCGTTCCCGCGATCCGGTCAGCCCTTGCCGACGGGTCTCTCGCGGCCATGAGCGCAGGCCGACGCGACGGAGACCGCTTTCACGTATTCGCCCTTGGATCATCGCTTTGGCATGAGGATCGCGATTCCCTCTGCGAGATCCCGCTGGACGGAAGGCGAATATCATTCGACGTAAGGGGATTCTTTCAGTCGAACGTTCCCCTGCTTGAGCGTCTTGTTCGATATCTCGGGGATGACCTGAAGGAACAACGAAAGGAATCATGTCGCGACCCCGTGGATATAAATCTCCCCATGGGCGCCCTTCTCGATTTCTACGCCGGGGTCGGCACCTTCTCCCTCTGCCTTGGCGAGGGCTTCGCCGAAACGGTGCTTCTGGAACACAACCGGAGCGCCCTTGAGGCGGCCAGGGTGAACATGGAACGCGCGGGCATACGCGCGCGGTATCTCGCTGCCTCCGACGAATCATGGCCGGATCTCGCCGAATCGCGGCGTAACTACGATTTCGTCATCGTGGATCCGCCGCGCTCGGGCCTTTCTCGGCGGACGCTCCGCTGGTTTTGCGAGTCTGGTACGCGAAACCTCCGCTACGTGTCCTGCGATCCCGTTACCTTCGCGCGCGACGCCGCGGCCCTGACGGCGGCCGGTTACGCCCTCGATCGCCTGTTCATGTATGATTTCTATCCCCAAACCCATCATCTTGAAACCATGGGCGTTTTCAGGCGATGAAACGCATACTCCTCCCCTTCTTTTTGCTGATATCGACCCTGTCGACGCTCGCGTGCCTCGAGCCGCGCTGGATACGGGTCCTTTCCGGCGAGATCGTCGCCGGGCCCGTTTCCGCCTTCGGCAGGGTATACGCGGGGTGCGACGACCGCACCGTTATCTGCCTCTCGAACGACGGAGCGTTTCTCTGGAGCCGTTCGCTCTCCGGGAAGAAGCCGGCCTTTCTGACCATGAGCCCTCAGGGTATCCTCCTCGAGGTTTCCGTTACGGGAACGATTACCGCGTGTAATCCCGACGGCCTGTTTCTTTGGCGCCTCTCCGGCCATGAGGTTCCGCTCCTCGCCCCCTATCACGGACGAGACGGCAGGGCCTTTCTCGCGTATAGAAACAGGCTGGTTTGCGTCGGCATGACCGGTCTCGTCAAATGGTCGGTCCCCGTTGACGGCGCCGCGACCCTGCTTTCGGAAACACGGGCCGGCGACCTCCTCGTCCTTTCGCGTGGAGGAATCCTGTTCCGCTATTCCCCGTACGGTGAATTGCTCGAGACCCTGTTGTTGGCGGAGGAGACAAGCGTTCTCCATCCCGCGCCATCGGGATTTTATTCCGGCGACCGAAACGGGTTTCTGCGCTGTTTTGACGTGAGATTCAGGGGCGATTCCGACGGGAAACCCGAGACCGAGTCGCTCTGGGAATATCGCGGCACGTCATCCTGCATCGGGGTTGTCGACGGCGAACGGGGAACCCTGTGCGCGGCCTTCGCCGACGGTACCGTCTGTGGCCTCAATACGACTGACGGGAGCCCTCTCTGGGGCGTCCATATCAATCAGGGACTCGGTACATTGGCCCTTCTCGCCTTCTCCTATGGACAGTTCAATCTTGTAACGCCTCATTATGCCGCCGCGGTGTCCGGCGACGGACTGTTACAATGGAGTCATCGAATTTCTCCCGACAACGGATACCCGTGCATGTCCGAAGACGGTATCGTCTTTGCCCCGTCTCCCGGATGGAAACTCGCCTGTTACGTTACGGAAACGAGGATACTTGGAGAAAAAAAACACAAAAAAGCCGGGAACTACGGTATACTGAGGGGCGACTATCCCGAATGGGACGTTTTTTTCATGAAGGACCGCGACGAGGTACAGGGCTTTTTTTCGCGGGTTGAACGGGATATCGAGAGCGGAACCGTCGGTCCGGACGAAGTTGCCTACGCCCGAAGGCTTGCCGCCCTCGTTCGGGACCGCCCGAGCGAGCTCTCGCCCGAAAGGCAGTTCGACGGGACGGAACGGGGCCGCGCCTGCAGCCTGCTCGGCAAGATGGGCTCGACCGAATACCGCGACGTCCTTCTCGAAGCGGCGTATGGCGAGTTCGACGAGTCGCTCGCCATCGGCATACTATATGGCCTTTCGCTGTCCGGGCCGGACCAGGACGGGAGGGGCCTTGACGCGATTGCCCATCTGACGAAGTCGGCCGGGATACGTAACGGGACCTTTCAGAGATTCGCCTGTTCAGCCCTATATTCGATCGCGAGGTATTCCCCCGGGGAATCCTCGCTTCGGGCCGTGACCATGCTGTCCGATTTTTCGGGGGAATCATATAGTACCCCGGTCAGGGAATACGCCCGACAAATCATGGGGAACCTTCTTGATTCGGATTGACCGGAAGAGGCAAGACTAACGTGATTACTTCTTCCGTTAACAGTAGTATTGGATGACCGTGCGTCGATGGAGGTTTGATTAATGAAAAGAATAACGTCGTTCCTTCTCATGATGGCCTTGATTGTGGGGCTTTTTGGCCTTGAGGTAGACAGAAAGGAGATCGAGTCCGGCGGCGCCGCCTCCGTTATTGAATTCGTCAATTATAACGGCCCCCATTCGGTGATCAATACCGCCGCGGAGATCAGGGGTATCGGAACGAGTCTCGTCTCTTCGTTCTCCGGCGGGAACACGGCTGGCGACCCATCCAGATACCACGTAATTCACGCGGTCGACTCCGCGGTTACTACGGGCCTTGACGCCGACATCCTGATCCTCGGTCCCGGGGCCACCGTCGACCATATCGACAACGTAAGGCGCATCCTCGCCTCGTACCTTTCCGCGGCTTATGGCTACAGCGAAAAGGATTCCGGCGTCCTGGCCGTCTATATCACGGTGTACAACGCCGTCTACCGGGGAAAGATGGACGTATTCTCGGGGCGTTACAAACCGGTCGTGACGAAACACCTCGTCACGGAGAAGGTCGGGCTTTCGCTCCGGTATGACGAATGGCCAGGGCGATCCCAGATCGTCATCCCGCTCAGCGATCCGAGACTTGCCGGGACCATAAGCACGGTCGATACATCTGCCCTTACCTCGAAGGACGTGACGGAAAAAATCAAGGAAGACGGCGAATCGGGAATATCCACGCGCAAGGACATGGTCGATATCAAGGAACGCGAGGGAACCGAGGCGCAGGGGCGCGCCGAGACCGCCCAGACCGAGGCCACGAAGGCGAAGGCTGAGGCCGCGAAAAAACAACAGGAAGCCGTCGCGGCCGAGGCAAAAGCCAAAGACGCAAGGGCTGAATCCGAGAAGGCGAATACGGAGGCCGCGGCCAAACCGGACGATCCCGTCGCCCAGAAAAAGGCGGCGGAAGCGACGGTGAAGGCGGACAAGGCAACCGCGGAATCCGCCGAAAAGCAGAAAGAGGCAGCCAAGGCAGAAGAGACAGTAACCAGTAAGGAAACCGCAGCGACCGCCGATCAGAAGCTTGCCGACACGAAAGAAAAGGAAGCTACGGAGGAACGCCGCGAGATAGCCTCGGACGCGCAAAAGGACCTGGACAAAAAGGAAGCCGATGCGAAAGATGCTTCCCGCGCCGCGCTCGCGACGTCGATTCCGCGCGCGGCCCTTCGGGTCATCGACGACTCCACCATGCTTTCGGAGCTTGTGCTTATCAATCTCGCGGACGGGAAAATTATTAAAACCTCTTCGCTCAACTCGGTGAGAAACCGGACGCTTATCGATACCGGCGGGTCATTAATGGCCGTCGCGGGAAAAAAGAGCGGCTCCGGCGCCGTTCGTCTCGTCCTCATCGATCCCTCGACCCTCGAGGTTACGGCTCAGGGAAAGGATTCCATCGCGGAAAAAAGCATGCTCGCTCAGGGCGGAAACGACTATTACGCCGTCCTTGAGCTCGAGGGCGGTACATGCGTACTCGGCCGTTTCGACTCGAGTCTGGCCCTGAAGGCACGATCGGCCATACAGGTTATTCCACACACGGCCATTGCGGTAACCCCGAACGGCATACTCGTCCAGAACGATAAGGGTATGATACGGCTCTTACGCTCAACCGACCTCGTCGATCAGACAGTCGATTAATCAGGGATAAAAAAAGTCGGGCGCACAAACGCCCGACTTTTTATTACGGCAGTTTTGTCTTCTTTAATTTCTTCTTGACGTCGATATCGCCCACCGCCTTGTCCACGGCTTCTTTAGCCGCCTTCTTCGCGGGCTCTGCCTTCTCGGCTACCTGTTCGGCCACTATTGCCTTGATCCGCTTCTCGGCCTCGGCCTTCTTCTCGTCGATGGTGCCCTCGTAGTTCTTGATCTCGGCAAGGAGTTTCGTGGACTTATCGGCTATCGCGGTGAACCGGCCGATCTCGGATGTGTACTTCGCCCTCTGTTCCGCGATATAGGCCTCCGCTTCCCTGCGAATGCCCGCCTTAACCTCTTCGATCTTTTGATAGATCTTCTTCTGAAGCGCCTCATATAAGACCTTGTCGAGTTCCGTCGAAAGATCCACGGCGAACGTTCCCGACGGGGAAACGTCTACCTTAACCTCGAGGTCTATCCTGTTTACCGTCGCAAGGACGTCGCGATAGGTTTCGTAGAGAAAATCCGGCTTGAAGGGTTCCACGGCCATGGTCGCCCTGGAAACGACAAGGTCGGAGACGATATGGACGGCCCCGTCGCTCACGACCGAAAGGTTCCCGTCCGCCTCAATGGTTCCCTTGATCGACGGTACGCCCGTCGCGCCGCCCGAGGATATGGCGAGCGGATAGCCGCTTGCGTTGAATCCTGCGTCAACCGGGGTTGGCGCGGCGGTCCGCATATCGAACGTTCCCGTTACCTTTTCCGTCATGTCCCCATGGGTAACCCCGAGCGACGCGGTCATTGGTTTATCCAGCTTATCCGCGTCGTTCGTGACGTTCCGGATCGCCGCGCTTCCCGCGATTCCGGTCGCCCCGTCTTGCGCCGAAAGGGCGACGTTTCTTAATACGAGCGACGGAAGCGTATCTGCCCCATAGACGAAATTCCTTCCGGGAAGCCGGCTGATCGTATTCGACTTGCTCTTGAGCGTCTGCTTTTTTTCCTTCTTCTGGCCGCTCTGCATCTCCCTGAAGGCGGTCATTCCCTTATCAAGATAGGGATAGTACTCCCCGAGCGTATTCACGATGAACGTATTGAAGGCGCCTGATATCATCTTCTTGCCGGAATCGAGATTAAAGGACTTGATGCTGTTCGCGAGCTGCTTAAACCGTTCGGCGTCGGATTTCAGCGCGGACTCTGCCTCCGCGGCCAGCGCCTTCGCGCTCGCAAGGTCCGTGTTGACCTCGCCCGCCGTTTCTTTAGCCGTCGCGATACCCGCCTTCAGGCTGTCGGAGGCGGACTCAATCTGCTTGAGAAGTTTCCGCGCGTCTTCCACGTCCTTGATCTTGTTCAGGTCAATTTCCGAGATACGTTTTACCTCGATAATGGTGGAATCGACCTGCTTCCTGACATCCGAGGTTTTCTTCTCCCATTTTTCGGCCATGGCGGGAACGGTTGCCGTTATTTTTTCCACGACGGCCGGTGACTTGAGGGCGGCCCGTTCTTTCGCTATAAAGGCCTCCGGATCGAACTGATCCTTGAGCGCCTCAATCCCTGAATCGAGGGATACGCCGCTCTTTATCTTCTCGACCTCGCCCGTGATCGCGGCCACGACGGGATTCGGCTTCTCGCCCTCTTTCTTCTTTTGCCTTTCCTCGAACGCCTTCTTTTGCTTTGGCGGAAGCTCTCCCGAGGTCGTCCTGTCCGTATTCCAGGTAACTCCCGTAATCTCGAGGTTTTCTGCGACTACCTTGCCCCTGGTCAATTCAAGCAGGTCGAAATACATCTCGAAACATCCGATCTCGAAAAGATTCTTCATGACCTTCTCCCGGTTCGCAACCGAGAGTCCGTCGATTCTGAAACGGGAGTCCAGAAGGTTGACGTCAACCGACTTCATCTCGCATCTGGCGCCAAAGGAGCCTTCGAGGGCGTAGGTCAGCGCGGTACGCGCTATCACGTTCCGGAAGGTCGTAAGCGCGAGAACGATGGCGGCGACGATGGCGAGGGCCACGAATATGGATACGATCTTGAACCTGCCCTTCTGCTTTTTTATTTCTTTCGCTATCGCGTTGAGCCGCTTGACGGTTTTCTTGTCGGTATCGGCCGGGATATTAAAGGAATGAAGAATCTTGCCTTTGACCGGCTCGTCCGACTTGACGATATAGGACTCGACCAGCGACTTGTCGGCCGCCAGGAATATCTTCCGGAGAATCTTGGACTCGAGTTTCTTTTCCGTGTATTTTTTTCGGTACATATTCGCGATTTTCATTTATCGAATCCTCCCAGGTCGGAAGCGCCGATGATCTGTTTTATAAGGGGCAGATTGCAGAAGATTTTATAGGCCTTGCTCCCGACAATTCTTGGCTGAAGGTATTTCCGGTACGCCGATACGAGATATCTTGAAAGAGCGTAGGCTGGGACGTACGCGATAATCCCCGCAAGAAGGCCGCCCGCCACCATTGTATTGTTGAAGCGGGTCAAACCCACGAAGGGCGTCTGGTACATAACGGTAAAAATAGGCGAAAGGACCTTTATGGAAAGCACGAAATAACCTAAACGCTCGATGAGTACGTCCGCAAAGGGAACGGCGAACGACAGACAAATGAAGGAGATAAAAAAGGCTCCCTTGTTCATCCTGATAAACATGGTCAGCACAAAAAGGAAAGGCCACAGAAGATTGCCTTTGGGAACCAGCGCGAGCAAGAGGCCAAGTGAAACGGCGTGCGCTATGTCGCCCGGATGCGCGTTTGCGTTCAGGGCTTTGAGAAGACGCTTGATATATCTGAACATTTTTTACCCTCCGATGTCTTACTTATTTAACAAGCTCAGAAAGTGCGGTTTTGTATACATCCTCATACTCTTTCGCGGAAATATCCCACCCAAAACGCTTTTTCATGCCCCGAATCTGCATCTCCCTGATGTGTTTTGGTTTATTGTACCAGGCGTAGGCAGCCCATCCAACCGTATCATAAATACTTTGGGGCGTGAGGTTTTCAAGGACGAATCCGGTTCCCTCTCCCGTCTGTTCATTATAATTCTCGACGGTATCCGCGAGTCCCCCGGTTTTACGGACGATAGGCAAAGTCCCGTATAACAATGAATACATCTGGTTAAGCCCGCAGGGTTCGTACCTCGAGGGCATCAGGAAGAAATCCGACCCCGCCTCTATGAGATGGCTCAGGCTTTCGTCATACCCTATGAATCCGCGGAAGTTGGGGAGACTTTTGTTGAGCGCCGAGATTTCATTCTCGCACCAGAGTTCCCCCGCTCCCAGCACGGCCATTTGCAGCTTGATCTCCGTGCAGATCCGGTGGGCGGAGCCGTAGGTAGGGCCAAACAGCTCCGATACACCCTTCTGGTCCGCGAGCCGCGTAATGATCCCGACTATGGGCACGTCGGGATCCTCGGGAAGCCCCAGCCTTTTCTGGAGTGCCTTCTTGTTCGCGGCCTTCTTCTCGAGGGTCTTTACCCCGTATTTCTCCGCGATAAGCCCGTCTTTTTCCGGGTTCCATGTATCGGTATCGACGCCGTTGAGAATTCCCCGCAGGTCTTCCGAGCGATAGCGGAGAATGCCGTCCATACGGAAACCGTATTCTGGCCGCTGGATCTCCTTCGCGTAGGTCGGGGATACTGTCGTAAGCTTGTCGGACGACACGATGGCGGCCTTCAGGAAATTCATGCGGTCCCAATCCTCGAAGCCGGCGGCGTAGAAGCTATCCCAGTTGAGTCCGGTATACGGGAACAGATGTTTGCCGTACACGCCCTGATACCCGATATTGTGGATCGTGAAAACGCTCGCCGTGTTCCGGAATTCGCCGGAACGCTCCTGGAATTTTAACAGGATCGGGGCAAGGCCCGCTGCCCAATCATGGGCATGGATGATGTCGGGAATCCATTTCAGCTTGCGGCACAGCTGGAAGGCGGCGTGTCCAAGGAGCGAGAATCTCTGGGGATTATCGTTGAAGTCGGTTTCCCCGGGAACCCCGTAGATCCCGTCCCTCCCGTAACTCTGCTCATGATCGATAAAATAGACGGGGACCTTCGTTCCCGGCAAGAAGGATGTATATACCCCGGTCCAAATCTCCTGATATCCCGGGTGGACGCCCATCGGGCCCGTTATATGCTCAAGTTTGCTCCTGTCGATCCTGTAATAGCGGGGAAGCACGATTCTCACGTCATGCCCCTGGGCGCGCAGAGCGATGGACAGAGCCGATACCGCGTCGGCAAGACCCCCCGTTTTCGCGAAGGGGACGGCCTCGCTCGTAACCATCAATATCTTCATGGGGCGCTCCTTTATTTCCATTCGGCGGAGGCTTGCTTGAAGGGGCTCTCCGATCCCCGGATAGACTGGAGAGACACGCAATAGGCAAGCCGAAACCAGCCGGCTTTGCCGAAGCCCCTGCCGGGAACCCCCAGTATGCGATACTTCTTGAGATGATCGCAGAATGCCGCGTCATCGCCCTCCCCGTCCCTTTCCGATGGGTTTCTCGGCGGTACCTTGCAGAAAAGGTAAAAGGCTCCCTCCGGCTCGGCATATTCGATTCCCGAGGCCTTCAGTATGGAGGTCAGGGTATTGCGCCTGATTTCGTATGACGAATAGTCGACGGGCTCGTTCCAGCACTCGGCCACGATGCGCTGGAAGGTGGCGGGCGCGTTCACGTATCCAAGAATCCGGGTTGCGTAGATGACGGCGTCGGTCAGTTCCTGGGCGTCCTTCGCAGCGGGGTTGACGGCGACGTAGCCGATTCGCTCCCCGGGAAGGCTCAGGTTCTTCGCGAAGGAACTGACGATGACGGAGTCGTCCCATACGGGAAAGATCGGGGCGATCTTTCGATTGTCGTACACGATCTCACGATATGGCTCGTCCGCGATTATCGTGATCGATCTGCCCGTTTTTGCCCGGTGTTCCCCCAGAACCCCCGCAAGGTCCGCAAGATCCCGTTCCGTATAGATCTTGCCCGTCGGATTGTTCGGCGAATTGATGATAACCGCGGCCGTTTTTTCGTTGAGGGCCCCGGCGATCGCCTTCGCGTCGATGGAAAAGCCCTTGCCGGCGGGGACCGTTTTCAGCACCCCGCCGTGATTCCGTACGTACTGCGTGTATTCAACGAAAAAGGGCGCGGTAACGACGACCTCGTCCCCGGGCGAAAGGATGGCTTTAAGTACGGAGTTCATCGCCCCAGCCGCCCCGACGCCCATGACGACGCGCGAAAAATCCAGGGGAACGCCCTGCTCCGCGGAAACCTTCCTGGCCATCGCGGCCCTTGTATCCTTGTATCCCGCGTTTGGCATGTAGCCGTGAAGGCCCTTGGCGGCGGAATTCCCGAGTTCGGCGAGCATCTTTTTAACCTTCGCGGGAGGCTCAAGATCGGGATTGCCGATGCTGAAATCGTATACCTTGTCGTCGCCGAATTCTGCCTTGAGCTGGAGTCCTTCCTCGAACATCTTGCGGATAAACGACGATGATGACATGAGTTCCCTGATGTATGGCGCTACTGGCATGAAAAGCTCCTTTTCGTAATCTGCGTACTTTAAATCATAACACATCCGGCAGGATTACAAAAGTCGCCATATCCATGCGTGATTCCTTTATTTCCTTTTCCGCGCTATTTAGCTTGTCAATGATCCCTCTGTATGTTAGTCTGTTCATAAGTTGAACAATGGCCGGTTTATAAAGGGAACCTGTTTCGGCGGTACCTGAAGTCCCCGGCGATCCATTATCCTCCCCCAAAAGGCCATGGAATACAATGGAACAGGATTCAGAATTTCTTTTACTCAACACTATAAACGATCTCTCGCAAACGAAGTCCGGCATCAGTCAGAGGGATTTATCCAAGGCGATAAATATGTCCCTCGGCATGACGAATGTCCTGATCAAGCGGTTGAGCCAGAAAGGTTTTATACTGATTCAGAAGGTTTCTCCGCGTAACGTCACGTACGTATTGACCCCCGACGGGATGAACGAGTTGGCGCACAGGACCTACCGGTACCTCAAGCGTACGATAAAACGTGTGGTCGAGTACAAGGAAGCCATCGTGGACATCGCGAAATCCGCGAAGAAACGCGGATTCGCAAGAATCGGGCTCCTTGGCCAGAGCGATCTCGAGTTCATCATCGAATACGCGGCGGGCATCGCCGGCCTTGAGTACAGTCATTATCAGTCCGAGTCCGAGATCCCCAATGATTCTTTCGTCTTCGTGTCGGAGAACCTTACGGTCGGGGATCAGGGAACGACGGCCTCCGCCATCCATCTCGGAGAGGTTCTCGCGGGCGCTTGATGTTACTACCGGTGCGTGAAAGTGGTTTAAGGTACTCGGGGCCGCAGAAAACCCGGAACTCCTCGATGAGCCTGCAATATAACTATAAGGACAATGCATGAAATACCTTGTGACGGGAGCCGCGGGCTTTATCGGATACTATACCGCGCGAGCCCTTTTGGCGGCGGGCCGCGACGTCGTCGGAATCGACTCGCTCAACGACTACTACAGGACTGACCTCAAATACGAGCGGCTGGCGGCCCTTGAATCCGTCGCCGGGGACTCCGCCGGATCATGGGAGTTTCGCCGGGGATCGCTGGAAGATTCCGACTTTCTCAAGACTGTCTTCGAGTCCGGGAAATTCGACCGCGTAATCCATCTGGCCGCCCAGGCCGGCGTTCGCTACAGCCAGACCAATCCCCGCGCATACGTCTCGAGCAACCTCGAAGGGTTCCTTAACGTGATCGAGTGTTGCCGTCAATTCGGCACTGATCATCTCGCGTTCGCGTCAAGCTCCTCCGTCTACGGGATGAACAGCAAGGCGCCGTTCAGCGAAACAGACAGGGTAGATCACCCGATAAGCCTGTACGCCGCGACTAAGCGGGCGAACGAACTGATGGCCCATACCTACAGCCACCTGTACGGCATTCCCATGACCGGGATGCGCTTTTTCACGGTTTATGGCCCGATGGGCCGCCCCGACATGGCGTATTTCAAATTCGCGGACGCGATCATGAACGACAAGCCGATAGAGATATACAACAACGGCGACCTCATGCGCGACTTTACCTATGTCGATGACGTGGTTCGCGCAGTACTCATGATTGCCGACAAGCCGGCGGAGGCAGATCCCGGGTTTGACGCCTCGGATCCCCTTCCCGATCGCTCGTCGGCGCGATTTCGCATCTACAACATCGGTAACTCGAACCCGGAACGGCTCGAGCGCTTCATACGCATACTCGAGGACGCGCTCGGTAAAAAGGCTATACGCGAATACCTGCCCATGCAGCCGGGCGACGTCTACATGACCTCGTCGGACACGGGCGCCCTTGAGCGCGATTTTGGATGGAGGCCCTCGACCAGCCTTGAGGAAGGTCTTGGGCATTTCGTTGAGTGGTACAAGGAGAGAAAACCATGGCTTCAATAACGGTAATAGGTACGGGATACGTCGGTCTGGTATCCGGGGCCTGCCTCGCCGACTTCGGGAATAAGGTGATCTGCGTTGACAATAACCGTGAAAAGATAGAGAGGCTTAAGAAAGGCGAGATTCCCATCTTCGAGCCCGGGCTCGATGACGTGGTCGAAAGAAACGTCGCCTCCGGCCGCCTTTCATTCTCCATGGACATTGGGCCCTCCGTGCGCGCGAGCGACGTCATCTTCATCGCCGTCGGAACGCCGCCGGCTGACGACGGAAGCGCGGACCTCAAGTACGTCGAGGCCGTCGCCAGGGGAATCGCCCGCGAGATGGACGGCTATAAGGTCGTCGTCGACAAGAGCACGGTTCCCGTCGGCACGGGACGCAAGGTTATCGGGTGGATGCGCGAAGAGCTCGCGTCCAGGGGAGGCGTCGCCGCATCTTACACCTTCGACGTCGTTTCCAACCCCGAATTTCTCCGCGAGGGTTCCGCGGTGCAGGATTTCATGCATCCTGACCGCGTCGTGATAGGAACCGAAAGCCCGAAGTCGCGCGACCTGATGAAGGACGTGTATCGCTCGCTGTATCTCAATGAAACTCCCTATATCGAGACGAATATCGAGACGGCCGAGATGATCAAATACGCATCCAACGCCTTCCTGGCCGTCAAGATCACCTTCATCAACGAGGTCGCGAACCTCTGCGAACGGCTCGGGGCGAACGTTCAGGACGTCGCAAAGGCCATGGGGCGTGACGGACGCATCGGCGGAAAATTCCTCCACCCCGGACCCGGCTACGGCGGAAGCTGTTTCCCCAAGGACACCCAGGCGATGGCCCGCATAGGCAGGGACGCCGGCGAGCCGCTTTCCATCATCGAGACGACGATCGAGGCGAACGAGCGGCAAAAAATCCGTATGGTCGACAAGATCGAGCAAGGCTTCGGCGGAAAGGGTTCACTCGCCGGAAAGACGATCGCGATGCTAGGCCTCGCCTTCAAGCCGAACACCGACGATATGCGCGAGGCGCCCGCGCTCACCATCATCGAGGGGCTCGTCGAGCGCGGCGCGACGATACGGGCCTGCGATCCCGCCGCCGTTCCCGAGGCAAAATGGAGACTTGAGCATATTCAAAAGTCCGTTACCTTCGTTTCGGGCGAATATGAGGCCATAACCGGCGCCGACGCCCTCGTGTTAATGACCGAATGGAACCAGTATCGTAATCTTGATTTTGACCGTATCAAGGCGCTTCTTTCCAAACCCCTCTTTTTCGATCTGCGCAACGTCTACAAGAGGGCCGATGTAGAGGCAAAGGGATTCATATTCCACGCGGTGGGTCAATAAGGTGGGACGCAAGGCTATTCTACCAAAAAAATACCTTGTTCTCTTCGTCGCGTCCATCGCCATCATCATTGCAGGGTATACGGCATTCAACGCCGTCCGGGACCGTCTTGCGGAACGGCGCCGAAGGCAAGCCTTCGACAACCTGACGGCCACGTCCCTCAGCCGCATCGCTGAGCTCGCGGTTCTCGAGTATCGCTACACGGACGTTATGGAACTCAACCGAAGGTTTATCGTAGGCGGTAACAGCACGTCCCTCGTTCGTTTCTCCGGGGTCATCAAGGCAGGCATCCCGGACGCCTCGAAAATCGTGGCGTCCTTCGACCAGGAACGCAACACCGTAACGATCATCATTCCGCCGGCCGCGCTCATGGAAAACACGATAGACGTCACGACGGTTCGATTTTGGGACATCAAGAGAAACCTGTTCGTCCCGATTTCCACCGAGTTAAAACTGCAGGAGTTATCGATGTTCAAAGACAAGGTTGCCTCCGAGCTTGAGGCATCCGGATTCCTTCTTGACGCCCATCAACGTAGCCGCGAGGTCGTCGCGTCGCTCTACGCCGGGTTCGGTGCGGATATCATCATTCATGACGGGGACGCAGATGAGTAATACAGCTTTCAATCGTAATGTCGCGCTCATGCGCCTTGTTCCGCTCTTTGCCCTCATTCTTATATCAGTTGTTGGGCATTCCGGCCTATGCGCCCAGGAAGCCCTTCTCTCCGTCGAGGAGCGCTACTACGAGTTTCTTGCGCTCGATGGATACGCCGAGCGTCCCTATCTCAACTACAGGACGCTTTCAGACTCGGAGTGGGATGTTACCGACGGTTCCGGCGCGATCTGGGATGGGCAAAAACTGGATCGAACGCTGACGATCAACGATCGCGTCAACTATCGCATTTACGATCCCGACCTTTTCGTGTCGTTCAATTCCAAGGCCCCATATGGCCAAAACGACGGCCTTCTTTGGCAGGGCAAGGGACTCAACTCTTCCCTTACCGCGGGAGCCCGACTCGAGGCATACGGCCTCGAGCTTACCCTCAAGCCGCAACTGGCCTTTTCGCAAAACTTGGCTTTCGATCTTGTTGCCTCGGCCTATAGCGGCAGCGGTTATGAGGACAAGGCGGATACCTATGGATATTACGGAGTCAAGAGTATCGACGCGCCCCAACGTTTCGGCGACGAGGCGTTCTTCGATTATAGTTGGGGCGACTCGGAAATCAGGTATACCTGGAAGGCAGTAACCCTTGGCTTCGGTACGCAAAGCATCTGGCTTGGTCCCTCCCGCGTCAACTCGATCCTCCATTCAAACAATGGAGTGCCTTACCCCAAGGCGGACATCGGCATACGCAGAACCAACCTTACCTTCAAGGGATGGGACCTTGGAGACTTTGAGGCACGCCTTTGGGCGGGACGCCTGACCGAATCGGATTATTTCGATAACGATTCCTCGAATGACCACAATTTGATTTCTGGCCTTTCGCTTGGCTACAGCCCGCCATTCATCTCCGGCCTGACCCTTTTCGGCAACAGGGTATTCCTGTCAAAATGGGAAAGCGATTCGGCAATGTCTATTCTCAACCTTTTTTATAATACAAGTTCGAATGGTGCAGATGATGAATGGGATCAACGAGCTTCGTTCGGGTTTTCCTATCTCATCGACAAGGTGGGCTTCGAGCTTTACGGTGAAGCCGGAATCAACGATTTCGTCGTTGGCGATCTGGGTTACCTGCGCTATCCCTTTCATTCAATCGTGTACATGGCGGGGTTCAGCAAGACCGTCAACCTGAAGGACAGATCCTGGCGCGGGGAATTCGTTTTCGAGTTTTCCTATATGGAGCTGTCGCAAGATTTCCAGTTCCAGTGGGCGTCAACATACTACGCACACCACCAGATCACGCAGGGCTACACGAGCGGCGGCCAATGGATAGGCGCCGGGATAGGGACTGGCGGAAATTCCCAGTATCTTGGATTCAATCTGTACTACCCCGTTGGCAAGTCAACGCTTTATCTGTACCGTGTGAATCCGGATAATGATTACCTTTACGCGAAAACCATACATACCGAGGATTCCGACGAGCAGACAGAGTTAGGTACGGATTACGATTTCTATCGATTCAAATCCTCCTTCGCGATCGGGTTTGAATCGACGTATTTCGTCAGCGACTCGTTCCGGCTTTCCGGATCTCTAGTTTACAACCTAATAATAAATCCCCAATATGAGTTTAATGAGGATTCGCCGAGAAACAGCGAGCTTGCTCACAATGTCCACGCATCGATTTCCATAAGCTATTCACTATAGCAATCTTATATTAAGGATACCTATGAGAACTTCCTTCACCCATATCGGGAAAGTCATTTCGCTCCTCAGCAAACGCGAGAGGCAGCGTCTTCGCCTCGTCATACTGTTTGCGATTGTTCTGGCGATAATCGAAGTCGTCGGCGTCGGCTCGATTATGCCGTTCATGGCCGTGGCCTCAAATCCGGGTATGATACATGAGAACTCTTATCTGTCGGTCGCTTACGAGTTCTTCCGCTTCGCGAACGTTCAATCGTTCCTCGTCGCGCTCGGCGTCCTTATGCTTCTTTTCGTCCTTCTGCGCAGTGCGGCCCAGGCAGGACTCCAATACATAAAGATGCGCTTTACGAGTATGCGCCGCTACACCCTCTCCATGAAGCTGTTCAAGTCCTATCTCGGCCAGGATTATCCCTTTTTCCTCAACAGAAACAGCTACGAATTCATCAAGAACATCAACACTGAAATCGAGCAGATGATAAGCGGCACGCTGATGCAGTATGTAGACGTCGTCGCATACATCATCCAGGTATTCCTTCTCATCTGTTTCCTTTTCTTCATCAACCCCTTAAGCACCCTCGGCATCGCCGTCGCCATCATCTTCATCTACGGCATGATCTATTTCTTCATCAGGAAGGTACTCAAGCGGCTCGGTACGGAACGGTTTACCCTCAACACTGAAAGGAACCGCATAGTCAGCGAGGCCTTCTGGGGGATCAAGGAAATAAAGATCGCGGGGAATGAGAAGTCGTTCATTGATTCCCTAGTGTCGCCTATGAGGCGTCTCGCCCTTAACGCCTCGACCCAGGAGGTGATCGGCGACATTCCCAAGCATGTCCTCGAGTCGGTCGCCTTCGGTTCTATAATCGTTTTCATATTGCACATGATTCTCCAGGCAGGTAATTTCCAGTCCGCTGCCGCCACGGTCAGCCTGTACGCCTACGCGGGTTACCGTCTTATGCCGGCCGTACAGAACGTTTTCAAGGCGGTGAGCAAACTCAAGTACAGCGCTCCGGCCGCGGAACGGATGTGCGCCGAATTCGCATCCGTCTCGGAGGGCATCACCTTCAGCAACAAGGCGATCCCGAGGATGGAATTCAGCAACGAGCTCAGGATTCAGAATATATCGTTCATGTATCCCTCCAGCGACAGGGACGTTCTCGAAGACATAGATTTCGCCATCAAGGCCAATACCCTGATTGGCTTTGCCGGCAAGACCGGTTCCGGAAAGACAACCCTCGTCGACATCATCCTTGGGCTACTGTATCCCAGAACCGGTTCTCTTTCGGTTGACGGAACCGATTTGACGCCGGAAAATATCAGGTCATGGCAGCAGAATCTCGGCTACGTACCCCAAAACATCTACCTTTCGAACGATACCATTTCCTCGAATATCGCATTCGGCGTACCGCCGGATAAGATAGACCACGAGGCCGTCAAGTATGCAGCACGGCTTGCCCAGCTCGACGATTTCATCGTGGGCGAACTGCCTCTCAAGTATGATACGAAGATCGGAGAGCGCGGAGTTCGGCTTTCCGGGGGACAGCGCCAGAGAATCGGCATAGCCCGCGCGCTGTATCGCAATCCCTCGATCCTGGTGATGGACGAGGCGACGTCCGCCCTCGACAACCAGACGGAGCTCGCGGTCATGGACGCCATCGACGGGCTTTCCGGCAAGAAAACGATCATCCTCATCGCGCACCGCCTTACGACGCTGAAAAAGTGCGATATCATCTATTGCCTCGAAAGGGGCAAGATTGTGCAGAAGGGAACATATGAAGAACTGTACGCTAATTAAACCGGACGTCTCGCAGCTAAAAAAGTTGGACGATCAGGAGGTACGATCGGTCCTGGTCGGCATCCTCGAAGCTTTCGCATCGTTTTGCGATCGGGAGGGGCTGTCGTACTATCTGTTGGGAGGCACGCTGCTGGGTTCCGTTCGTCACGAAGGTTTCATCCCTTGGGATGACGATATCGACGTGGGAATGCCGAGACCCGACTACATGAAATTCTATGAGATGACCAGGAACAGCAACATTGACGGCATCTTCAAGACATACAGTCACTATAACAGGAAGAATTATACTTTCCCCTTCATCAGGCTATGCGACACCAGAACCTATCTACAAAGCGTGGAGAAAACGATATTCGAGGACCTTGGAACATGCATTGATATCTTTCCCATAGACGGCCTTCCCGCGAGCGATAAAGGGATAGCACGGCATTATAAGGTCATCAGAATACTGCGACATATAAGCAATTATGCGCGGTATTACTATCAGCCCGTCAATGAAGTAAGAGAGCTCCTTGCCGCCAGGAGGGTGATCGACGCCTTAATCTGGTTTGGATCCTATTCCGTATCGAAAGTACTGAAAAACAGACTATTACTCCGACTTATTGACTGGAAAGCCCGAATGTATAAGTACGAAAATTCGCCGAAGATTGGCGTTAGCGTCTTTGGATACGGACCATGCGAGGCGAACGACAAGGAATCCTTCGTAAAAAAGGAAAAAGGCCTTTTCTGCGGGCGTACGTTCTGCATCTCCGCCGATTCGCGAACGTACCTTTCGAATCTGTACGGGGATTTCATGAAGCTTCCTCCAATCGAAAAGCGGATAAGCAACCATCCCTATATTTCTTATTGGAGAAATCCTGACAATGAAAGAGATTGATTCGGAAGAATACAAGCATATTATCCTTGAAATCCTCGTCGCCTTCGACCGGTTTTGCAGCGAGAACGATTTGAGATACTACATGATGGGCGGCACTATTCTCGGAGCGGTACGGCATGGGGGATTTATTCCCTGGGATGACGATATTGACGTAGCGATGCCGAGGCCCGACTATGAGCGGTTCCTTTCACTCGTCGGTGATTCACCTATCGGGCACTATCGCGTCAACTACGTAGATAACACTGACAAGTACGTCTATCCTTTTATTAAAATGTGCGACATGAGGACGTATCTTTTCGAGCATCGGCGTATCGACTGTAGGGAATCCGGAGCGTTTATAGACATTTTCCCTATTGACGGATTTTCACCGGACAAGCGGAGCTGGAAACCGCATATATCCCATCTCCGATTTCTACGCGCGCTCAACAAGTACGCGGGAACCGGGATCATGAAGAGCGACAAGCCCCTTGCCACTCTTCCTAGACTTTTTATCGTCCTGATCGTCAAACTGATCGGTTGTCGTCATCTTATCCATCGCATCGACTCACTGGCAAAAAAATATTCGTATGACGATTCCGAGTACATTGGCGTCTCGGTTTGGGGGTACGGCATAAAAGAGATCATTCTCAAATCGGTTTTCGAGCCGTCCGAGCGGCTTCCATTCGAGGGACACAAGCTTTCTGCCAGCAAGAATGCCGACGTCTACCTGAGAAACCTTTACAATGACTATATGAAGCTTCCGCCCGTGGAAAAGCGATCGGGAAAACATGACTTTACAGTCTATTGGCGATAAAAGACCTATAAAAAAGCACTAACGAGGAGTATAAACATGAATATTGCTTTGATTACCGCCGGCGGCAAGGGCGAACGGATGCATCAGGATATACCCAAGCAGTTCATTAACGTGTTTGATAAACCCGTCATCATTTATACGCTCGAAGCGTTTCAAAAGCATCCGGACGTCGATGCGATCGCCGTCGTTTGTCTCGACGGCTGGCAAAATATCCTTATGGCATACGCAAAGCAATTCAATATAACCAAATTGGTCGCGATCGCCGAAAGCGGGGCAACGAGCCAGGAATCCATCCATAATGGAATCCTCAAGCTCAAAGAAACGTACAAGGACGATGATATCGTAATCGTTCATGATGGCAATCGTACGATGGTATCGGGGGACATCATCTCCGACAGCATAGCGAAATGCCAAACCCTCGGTTCGGGTATTGCTTCAATCCCCTGCGCTGAGGCTATACTCGAGAGAAGGGACGATAACAGCTCGATCGTTTCGATTCCAAGAGAAAAGCTTCTTCGTACCCAAACCCCCCATGCCTTCAAACTCGGTAAGCTCGCCTGGGCGCACGAAGAGGCTAATCGTCGCGGCATCACGAATTCCGTCGCGTCCTGCACCCTGATGATCGAGTTGGGCGAGCCGGTTTACTTCTCCTCAGGTTCCGAGAAGAACATCAAGCTCACGACCGTCGACGACATCGAGATTTTCAAGGCCTTGCTCAAATCGGAAAAATCCGAGTGGATTAAGTAGTTTATGTTTGAATATATCTCATTGTATCAACAAGATATTGATCTTGTCCTTGCCGGAGATCTGCCCTGGCAGGATCTTGACGGAAAGTCCGTGTTGATAACCGGAGCGACGGGCATGATCGGGACGGCACTTGTCGATACGCTGATCAAACTTGGCGAAAAGCATGAAATTCAAATCGATATCTGGATGATTGGCCGTAACGAGGAATCCGCCAAGAAGCGGTTCTGCGACCTCGGCTCATCCCGACAGCTCCATTTCATCGAAGGCGATATTTCATCCAGCACCCTTCACTTCCCGAAGGTCGACTACGTCATCCATGCGGCGAGCAACGCGTATCCCATGGCCTTCTCGGAAGACCCTGTGGGCACGATGAAGGCCAATCTTTTCGGGACCTCAAATCTGCTTGATTTCTCGCGCGATAACGGCGTCAGGCGATTCCTTCTCGTATCCACCGGCGAGATCTATGGCGAGGGTTCCGGCGTATCGGCCTTTACCGAAGACTACAGCGGGTATGTCGACTGCATGAGCCCGAGGGCTTGTTATCCGAGCAGCAAGCGGGCGGCAGAGACCCTATGCGCCAGTTATGGCCGTCAATACGGGCTTGAAACGGTCGTTGCCCGACCATGCCACATCTATGGACCGACGTGCACCGAGAAAGACAGCAGGGCGTCTTCGCAATTCATGAGACAGGCGATAAGAGGAGAGGACATCATCATGAAGAGCGAAGGCCTTCAGATACGTTCGTACTGCTATGTCTTTGACTGCGTGTCGGCCCTCATCACAATCATGCTTAAGGGAACCACAGGTAACGCGTACAATATCGCCGACAATGACACGCGGGTCTCGATCAGGGATTTCTGCAAACTGATCACGGAAGCGGGTAATGTTTCCTTTCGTCAGGAGATTCCCGAACGAAAGGAAAAGGAAGGTTTTACCGTAGTGACCCGGGCAATACTCGATTCATCCAAACTTATGAGGTTGAGTTGGAGGCCTCTATTCAACCTTGAGAAGGGAATCAGGAATTCACTTTCCATTCTCGCAGAAGGCACTAGATGAGACTGATAGGACTGTTTCTGAATAATTGCATCCGCACGGGCGGTCACCGCAGATTGATCGAACTTCTGGAGGATCTCGCTCAAAGGGGAAACGACGTATCGGCAATCATTAACGAAGATTTGCCCTACATTCCAACCCATTTCATCCCGAAACGCATCGCGTGCGCCTACAGGAAAAATGGGGCCATTCCCGCGTCCCTGTCTTTCAAGCGCGCGGTCAGGCGATTCGTCGAGCAAAACGCCGTATTTTGCGAAGGCACTGACTTGATCCTTGTCCATGGAGAAACGCATCTTGCGTCGTCAGTTTTCCTGAAACGAAAATACGGCATACCTATCATGTACGCGCACAGGAGCAATACCGTCAGAATGATTCTCGTGGCGATGGCGGACCGCTCGGCTTCACCCATTCGCCGCCTTGCGTTGACGATCGATCTCCTTCGTTATCGGGTATATGAACGCATCATTACCGCGCAAGCCGACTCGATCGTGTTTCAAAGCCCCTACGATCTGGATGACTTCTGCGGCAGGAATCCGATCGCTCGAAATAAGTCCGCAATCATTCGAGGGAATATCGGGTTGCCTCGTTTTAAGAAAGAAACTGAGTCGCTGAACAAGAGTACTTCACTCAAAAAACTCCTTTTCATCGGCAAACTGGGAAACCGGAAGGGCGTTCGGCATCTTTTTCTCGCCATGGATATCCTGCGCCATCGAGGGATAACGGATATCACGCTCGATGTAATCGGCCCGGCGGATACAGCGGATTACTGGGTTAAATGGCTGGCAAACAGGGAACTCGGGGATCGCGTATTCTTTCGCGGCCGCGTAAATGATCCTTTTGGCTTTCTTGCGCAATCGGATCTTTTGATAGTACCCTCCGATTTTGACAGCTATCCCGATACTGTCCTTGAAGGCTTGCATGTCGGGATTCCCGTCATAGGAAGCGTGGCAGGCGGAATTCCGGATATGCTTAACTCCCCTGAATTACTGTTTCCCGTGCAAAACCCCTCGGCGATCGCGGATCTCGTCGAGCGTCTATATCGTGACGATTCATTCTACTTGCGCGCGCGGGGTCTTTGCTCCGATCGTAGGGATTACTTCCATTTTGACTGGGCGGCGGAATGGGAAAAAAACATGCGCGCGATGGTCCGCAAAGCCTGATATCTTGAAGGGCTCCGCCCTCGGGCGCATATCTATTCCAGTAGCCCTTTCCAGTACGCGAGTATCGCCCTCGCGCTGTCGTCCCAGTTGTATCGTTTGATCCTTTCATAACCGCGAGCGACGAGAAGATCGCGATACGATCCGTCGGTAACGACGCGCTCTATCGCCTCCCCCATTTCATCGGGATCGTCAACCTTGCGGATAATATGCGCGGCATCCCCGACGATCTCCGGAATGGCGAAGATATCGCTCGTTATCACCGGGCAGCCGCATGCCATCGCCTCGATGTTCGGCATGCCGAATCCCTCCGCGAAGGATGGAAACACGAAAACAGAGGCGCGGTTAAGAAGGCCAACGGCTTCTTCCTCGGTTATGAATCCCGGGGCGACATAGCGGTCGGCGATGCCCGCCTTACTCGCGAGGTTGCGCGCCTCGTCGCAGTCCCAGCCTTTCCCCGCGCAGACCAGATTGCAATCCATACCCGTCCGCTCGATGAAGCGCGCGAAACCGTTGATTATCGTCACCGGGTTTTTGCGCATGGAATAGCGGCTGATATGGAGTACGTACGGCTTTTCGGGAACCGGAAGCCGTATGCCGGCGAGCTCGCTTTCCGACATGCGCCGATAGGAGGCGCCTATCCCGTTCGTCGTGATGAACACGCGATCGGGCCGTACGCGATACCGTTCGGTGAAATACTTCTTGCTTGCTTGCGAAACGGTCGCTATCCCGTCCATCCTGCGCATATAGGCGGGCTGGAGGATCATCTCGTGCATGCGCTGGATCAGCGTGTACCCCTCCGGGTAGAGAACTTCCTCGATGCCATGGACCGTCGCCGTCTTTTTCGCCTTGATGCCCCAAATGGGCGCGTAGAACGACAAGGGCGTATAATGAATGATGTCGAAGCCTTCTCGCGCGAGAATCCCGCTCGCGGCGATCGGGTTTCTCGGCACCAGGATCTCCCTGACGCGCGAGTATATCGCGTTTTCGCTTTTTCGGTAGTGCACGAAGGTGAAATCGATCGTGCCGTCGTTGAGGTCAAGCACGTGACGCATCAATTCATTGAGGTGATGGCCCGAACCCGAAGTCCAGTTGTCCAGTTGCTTTGACATGACCGCGACGCGAAAGGGCTTGTCTGTACCACGCATACGAAAGAGTATACTATATGGGTTATCTATGATCAATATTACCGTTTTGACGCTCGTTGACCGCATCGCCTGTTACTATTCGCTCTACCCCTTTTTAACGAATACGGACACGCGTTTTTCGTTTACGTACACCTCCGACCCGGACTGGTGTCTTTCGAAAGACGGCAACCGCGTCCTGGTCATGCTGCGCCAGTTCATCAAGCCCGATTGCGTCGATCTCGAGCTCATGAAACGACTCAGGGCGAAATACGATCGCATTGCCTTTTTCCATGACGACGCGGGCGGGGGCATCCCCCGGCTCGAGTTGCTTCCATTCGTCGACATTTTCTATACAAAAGCGCTCTTCCGCGACCGAACGATCTACGGAAGGCGCCTGTACGGCAAAGAACTCTATTCAGATTACTACCACGCGAAATACGGGGTAACCGACGGCGATTCCCGCGACCGCGCCATCGCCGACAATCCCGGGGAACTGGCCAAGCTTCGCCTTTCATGGAATATCGGGGTCGGAAACTACCCAAGGGCGCAAGTACGGCAGCGCGCGGGCGTCGCGTTGTCCCGGATGACGGCCCCCCAGGCCGCGAGACTTCTATACGTCCAGGATCGCTTCGACCCCGAAGGGGCAGTCGGGGGAAACAGGGGATTACACGACGTGCACGCGAGGATCGGCCTGATAAGCCGCCCGTCGATTTCATATCAGCGAAAACTGATACTGGAAAGGATAGCGGGCGAATCCGGATTCCTGACAGGCATGGTTTCGCAGAGACAGTTCAACCGCGAGACGCGCGACTCCAAAATAGTCGTAAGCCCCTTCGGATGGGGTGAACTCTGCCTGCGGGATTTCGAGACCGTTCGCAGCGGCGCGCTTCTCCTGAAGCCCGATATGTCCCATCTTGAAACCTGGCCCGACGTATTCATTCCCGGCGAAACATACGTTCCGTTTTCCTGGGATGCCGACGATCTCGTCGGGAAGGCACGGTATTATCTGGAGAATGCCGAAAAGCGCCTTGCGATCGTCAGGAACGCGGCGTTGAAATACCGGGCCGACCTGGACGGCTTGCAGAGCCGCTTTTCATCCATCATGGAGGAGATCAGTACATGAAATACACGATGAAGGATATATATGGCTCGATGACCGAGGCGAAGAGAAAGTCGGACGGAACCATGACTGCCTTCCTGTATCGTCCCCTGTCCTATCCGGCAAGCTGGGCTTTTCTTGCCCTCGGCATTTCGCCGAACGCCGTTACGTACGTCAGTATGGCGTTTTGCGCCGCTGCCTTCGCCCTATCGCTGGTTCCGCATATTGCCTGCCACTGGATCGCCATCGCGTTTTTCCTCGTATTCGCCGTGCTGGATTGCGCCGACGGAAACATGGCCAGGACTCTCAACAAAAAAAGCTTATATGGAAGTTGGGTTGACGCGGCGGGCGGGTATCTCGCGTATGCCACGCAGCTGTTTTCCATCGGACTTTCGTGTTTTGCGTTTACCGGCGACTCTTTCCTGGGCGTTCCCCTTCCCTGGGGAGGGGCCACATGGATCCTGTTTGGCGCTTTCGCCGCCTGCTGTAACTTGCTTATGCGGCTCTTCCATCAGTCGATGAAAAACGCGGACCTCGCGGCGGGCCTTCCATTCGTTCCCGAGAGGGAAAAGCGCCTCAGCGAGGAAATTGGCGTTACGGGCTATCTTCCCGCGCTCTATGCCGCCGGCCTCGCGACGGGCCTTCTTCCACTGGTGCTGGTCTGTTACACGCTCGTATACGGCGGCGGATTCTTGCTAATGACCATCAGGCAGATCAAAAAGGTCTCCCGGTCAGTTTGAGGTATGGAGCCTTGCGTCCATACTTTCCTTCAATCCCGCGTCCCACTTGAAGAAACCGCGCGTTACCGGTAAAGTAGCGTTTGCGTCAATAATTCACACTTGAGGTACAAATGAAATCAGTATATCTCGGCATGACGGCGGATATCATCCATCCGGGAATCATCAACATCGTGAACGAGGCCGCGAAGATCGGCGAGGTAACGGTAGGTCTGTTGACCGATTCGGCGATTGCGTCCCACAAGAGGCTTCCCTATCTTTCCTATGAACAGCGTAAACAGGTAGTCGAGAACATCAAGGGCGTGAGCAAGGTCGTGCCCCAGGAAGAATGGAGCTACGTATCCAATATCCGCAAGTATCGTCCCGATTGCATCATCCACGGGGACGACTGGAAAACGGGCCCCTTGAGCAAGATCCGCGAGGACGTGTACGCCGTCATGAAGGAACTGGGCGGCGAGGTGGTCGAGATACCCTATACGAAGGGAATCAACTCAACGGCCCTGAACGACACCATCAAGTCGCTCGGGACGACGCCCGAGATCCGCATGAAGACCCTTAGGCGACTCATTCAGGCCAAGCCGATAATCAGGATAATGGAGGCCCATTCGGGTCTTTCTGGCCTCATTATCGAGAACATCGAAATGATCAAGGATGACGGCGTCCATTCCTTCGACGGTATGTGGTCCTCGAGCCTGACCGATTCGACCTGCAAGGGCAAGCCCGATATCGAGGCGGTAGACCTCACTACCCGGCTCCAGGACCTCACGAACATCCTCGAGTGCACGACGAAACCGATTATTTACGACGGCGACACCGGCGGTCTTTCCGAGCACTTCGTCTTTACCGTCCGAACACTCGAGCGTAACGGCGTGTCGGCGGTCATTATCGAGGATAAGGTCGGCCTCAAGAAGAACTCCCTTTTCGGCACCGATGTCCAGCAACAGCTCGCGTCCATCCCCGAATTCTGCGAGAAGATCAGCGCGGGCAAGAAGGCCCAGGTTACGAAGGACTTCATGATCATCGCTCGTCTCGAGAGCCTTATCGCAGGCTTCTCCGTCGACGACGCCCTCGAGCGGGCCCTCGCCTACGTCAAGGCGGGCGCGGACGGGGTCATGATACACAGCAAGGAAAAGACCGGGGAGGACATCAAGGAGTTCTGCCTTCGTTTCAGGAAGGAATACTCCAACGTGCCGATAGTACTCGTACCCACGACCTACAACCAGTTCACCGAGAAGGAGCTGTGCGCCTGGGGCGCGAACATCATTATCTACGCGAACCACATGCTCAGGGCCTCGTATCCCGCGATGTTCAAGGTCGCCATGACGATACTCGAACACGAGCGATCGAAAGAGGCGGACCCCCTGTGCATGCCGATCAAACAGATCCTGGAGTTGATTCCAGGCACGAAATAAGTCACGCTTCCGCTAACTGCAAGCCGCCCTCGGGGCGGCTTTTTTTTGTCGTGGCAAAACCGTCGGTATAGCATTCCCGACGGTTTTCCGATAGAATGCCACGTGAGTATGCGCTCCAAAACGAGACGAACAAACGACAATAAGTCCCGGCTGATTATCCTTTCGGCGAATACCGCATGGAATCTCGGTACCAGGAAACGACTGATCAAGGGCATCATGAATGCCGGCTGGGACGTCGTAACCGCGGCTTCTCCCGATGGGCAGGCGGCTATTCTTGAGCGGGATACAGGGGCCTCCTTTCGCCCTATCCCGATGAAAAGCGACGGCACGAGTCTCTTCGCCGATATCGGCACCTTCCTGCGTTTTTTTACCCTCTACGCGACCACTCACCCGTCAATCGCCCTCCATATCAACAACAAACCGAATATTTACGGCTCGATCGCGGCGATGCTTCTCGGCATTCCGTCCATCTCGAACGTCACGGGCCTTGGGGTCGTCGCCGAGAAACGGGGCATGACAAAATTCCTCGTATATTCCCTGTACAGACTCGCGTTTCGCTCTCCGCGCTCTTTCGTTTTTTTCCAGAATGCCGACGACAGGCGTTTTTTCGTCGAAAATAGGCTCGTCGCGGCCAATCGCACGGCAGTAATCCCCGGCTCCGGCGTCGATACGGAACGGTTCGTTCCAATACCGCTTGCCTCAACGGAACATGTAGTCCAACGCCCCGTCCGCTTCCTGTTCAGCGGGAGACTGCTTGTCTCCAAAGGCATCGCCGATTTTATCGAGGCTGCCCGTTTGGTAAAAGCTGGATACCCGGAAACCGTATTCACGGTCATCGGCGAGCATGTCCCGGACAATCCCATCTTCATCGGGCATGAAGATCTTCAACGTGCCGTATCCGATGGGACCATCGAGTACCCCGGACAGGTGAACGATGTCCTCCCGATGTTACATTCGTCCGATTGCGTTGTTTTACCCTCGTATTACCGCGAAGGCGTGCCCAGGGCTCTTTTGGAGGCTGCGGCGGCCGGAAAGCCGTTGATCGTGGCCGACAGCGTTGGAACGCGCGAACCCCTGGAAGACGGGAAAAATGGGTATCTCGTACCCCCGAGGGATCCGCGATCCCTTGCAGACGCGATGATCCGCTTCATCGAACTCGGTGAAACCGGGGTACGTCGAATGAGCGCCGAGTCCAGAAGGATAGCGTGCGATCGTTTTTCCGACTCTATTGTTCTTGGCGCGTATATATCGGCCATATCCAATTTCCGGAATCCTGACAGGGAAGGATAATCTATGCAGATTAACGATTACATAGTCTGGTTCAGGGCGCGTTATCGCAGGACAAGCTCCTTCACGACGGCGGCGGCCTTTATCCTTTCGGACTGCATTACCATCATGCTCTGCATCGGCGCGGGTTTTTTCATCGTGAACGCTGTCGACCAGCATTATATTAATTTCAAGTCGTTCGTGACGTATTATACGTATCTTCCCTTCTTCTTCATCGTGTACTACATCTTCAAGCTGTATCCGGGGATTCTCCTCGTTCCAAGCGAGCAATTGAGGAGTTTTTTCATCGCCAACGCCTTCATGTTCGGGGGCATCGCCATATCCATCATGGTCGAGACGGACCAACGCGAATACATCGCGATAGCCTTTCTCGTAGCCTTTCTCTTCTCAACCTTTTCTCTCCCCCTCAGCAGGGTAATCGCCCGGAAATGGTTTTTTTCACGATTCCGCTGGTGGGGTATCCCCGCCGTCGTCTTCGGCGAGGGGGAAGACGTGAGGGAGCTGCTCGACAACCTTCTGGACAATCCGAGCCTCGGGTACATTCCCGTCGCTATCGTGAGCGAGCAGGAGAAGCGCCGTACCGAATACCGCGGCGTGCCGTTCATCAATTCGATCGAGGAGAGCAAGCGGCTCAACCTCGACCTGCACATCAAGATGGCCATCATCATTCCCGAGGACAACAACTCGGAGAACTACCGCCATCTTGTCATTACGACCCTTTCGAATTTCCGGTATAACATCTTCATACCGCGACTCAATTTCTACAATACCATCTCGATGACGGTAAAGGACATCAACGGGACGATTGGCCTCGCGACTACCCATCACCTGACGAAGGGATACAATATGACCGTCAAGCGGATCGTTGACCTTTTCATCCTCTTCTTCGGCGGGTTATTGCTCGCGCCCCTCGTCGCGTTCATCGCGGTCATGATCAAGTGTACCTCTCCGGGGCCGGTGTTCTACGTTCACGAACGGATCGGCAAAGACGGCAAGCCCCTGCGCGTATGGAAATTCCGTTCAATGGCGATCGACGCGGCGGCCCGGCTCGAAAAGCTCCTCTCGGAAAATCCCGTACTCCGCGCCGAATGGAACGCAAACCACAAGCTCCAGAATGACCCTCGGATCACCTGGTTTGGAAGATTCCTTCGCAAGTCGAGCCTGGACGAGTTACCGCAACTGCTTAACATCCTCAAGGGCGAGATGAGTTTTATCGGCCCAAGACCGGTAACCTCGGACGAGATCGCGAAATACGGCGATAAATTCGATTATATCTTCTCCGTCAAACCGGGACTTTCGGGCATGTGGCAGGTATCAGGGCGTTCCGATACCGATTACTCGGAGCGAGTCGCCTTCGATTCGTATTACATCCAGAATTGGTCGCTATGGCTTGACATATGGCTGATATTCAGGACAATCGGGGTCGTTACGACGGGAAAAGGAGCAAGATAACAGCGCCATGATTTCTATACGAAGCCCCCTTCCTCCACGTATGTATGCCCTGACATTTTTATTGTTTTCCCTTTTTTCGCTCGGTGCCCAGAGTCGTCTGGGAGCAAATCACGCCGCCCCGGGTGTTGAATCATTCATGAAGGGAATTCCCCTGAAGGGTGGCGAGATCTATACCTTTTCAGCCGGGGAAACCGAGAGCTTGATCGCGCTCGCCGAACGCGAAAAGATCAATGCGTTCGAATTGATTGATTGCGTATTCAGGTACGTCAATCCAAGGAGAATGCGCGTCTCGATCAGGGGGGCCGATCTTCGCTCCCTTCAGGGAGCGTATGACCTTGGGGGCGACCGGGTACTCGCGATTCTGTCGGTAGAAACCCTTCGATACCTGGAGACGGGAGCCCGATTTACGGATGATCAAAAGGACCTTGATATTTACATAGAGGGCGTCAGGGAGGAATATATCGAAATCGGAACGGCCGTGTATGAGCGAAGATTCGGGTTCGAACGCATTTCCCCCTTGTTATTTTCCGGTGCTTATGGAATTATGGTCAGAAAGATGTTTTTTACGACGCCTTTGGAAAAACTCGAGCTTTTTTCCCCCGGGAAGGGCGCGATTTATGTCAAGGCGCTCAGTCGTCCAAAGAGATGGAATCTTGACGTTATCAGAAAACTTCGAAAATAAGGCTGCGGAGTAGGTATTTTGAGTATCTTGAAAAAAGCGATCGCTATGCTTCTCCTGACGGGCGTTTTTTCTGCGTACGCGCAGTCTGCCGCCGGTTACCGAATTTCGTCGGTGACCTACGATATCGAGGGCAGTACAAGGGAATTTCCCCTGAGAAACGCCGTAACCATCGACAAGACGACCGTCTTTCCGTCCCTTCAGGAGTTCGATTCTTACATTGACAATATTCGCACCCGCCTTTCCAATGAGCGGGTCTTCGAATCCTCGAGCGTCGAGGCAATCCACGGTGAAGCCGCCGTTGACGGCATTGTCCCGGTTTCGCTGACGATTCATACCGTCGATACGGTCAATATCATCGCCTTTCCGTACCCGAAATTCGACTCAAACGACGGTTTTATTTTCAAACTTAAGCTCAAGAACTACAATTTCTTCGGTTCCATGCAACTCCTCGACACGAGCCTGGACTATGCGGTGGACAACGACGGGGACACGAGCATAGAGGGAGGCGTCTCCTTCACGATCCCCTTTATGGCGTACGGCTATGCCTTTGAATGGGATTTTGACGCCGCGTATACCTACCATGTCGGGGAGGATCCCGAGTTCGACCTTTCAACCGGACTCGATTTCGCCCTGCCCCTGTCATTCGCAGATCTTCATTTCGGCGTCGTTCAAAGCTTTGCCGTAAACGACCGTGACGACGACGATTCGATCTACGAGGATCGCGCGTATTTTACCGAGAAATTCTACATAGAGCTTCCCATAACCCTGTACGATACGGTTTCGAAATTCGGCAAGCTCGTATGGACTCCCTATACATCGCTGAAAGGCAACTGGGATCATAACGGAATCGACGAGTACGACCTTAAGGGTCCCGATTTCGAGATAGGGCATTCACTTTCCTTCGGGCGCGTCGATTGGGTCAATAACTTCCGCCGTGGATACAGCATATCGGTGAAGAACTATTATATTTACGACTTCACACATACCGATACGCCCGAGATCGCCGTCTCCGCGACCGCGCAGGGCTTTTACAGCTTCTACGACCGCGTGGGCATCAATTCCCAGTTGCACGGATTCTATAACTTCGACGATTACATATCCGACGACGTCGCCGACTACCTTCGGGGCATATTGGATGACAGGATCGACACCGATACCGCGATATTCCTGAATGTCGATATACCGGTTCGCGTCCTCCGGGTTAACTTCGAGGAAGTGACGGGGATATCCTGGACGAAGTACATCAGTTTCGAGATGCAGTTCATGCCCTTCTTCGACATGGCGCTTACCCACGATCTCGAAAACGACACGATGTATTCCTTCGAGGATGGATGGTACGCAGGCGGGCTCGAGGTTCTCGTGTTCCCCATGAAGATGAGAAGCATCTACGCGCGGGCCAGCGTCGGTTTTGACCTTACCGAGGTTATCAACCAGGGCTCGCTCTCCGGCAACGCGGATCGCGACGGGGAAGCGATCAGGGAATACTCAATCGGTATCGGACTCTACTACTGATGATTAATCTCCGCCACTGACGGCTTTATTCGCCCATCTCGCGCTTCTCGCGCTTTCTACGCCATCCGGTAGACTAACCCGGTATGCTCGGAGATGATCTCGAAGAAACGCTCCGGGATGAAGGGTTTGTACATGAAGTCGTTAACGCCGGCCTGAAGCGCGTGTTCCTTGACGCTGTCGACGATACTTGCCGTGAGGGCTATTACCGGGGTATCCGGGCTGATCGACTTGATCTCCCTCGTGGCCTCGAATCCGTCCTTCTCCGGCATGATGAGATCCATGAACACGATATCCGGCTTGAATTGCTTGAATATGCTGACAGCCTCGTTTCCGTTTGAGGCTATGCTGACGTCGAACCCCGCGGGCGCGAGGAATATCTCGAGCATGGCGAGGTTGATATCGACGTCGTCGACGAGAAGCACCCTGCAGGGTCGGGATAGTCCCTGTATCGTGGTGTAGTCGGTAATCTGCTGAACGTGTTTTTTCGTCGCCGTTACGGGTTTCGCCTCGAAGGTAAACCGCAATAAAGAGCCTTTCCCGCTGTCCGAATACACGAGTTCGACGTCACCATGAAGCATCCTGGCGAATATCCTGGCGACGACCAGCCCGATGCCCGAGCCGTCCAGGCGTTCTTCGCCGTCCGCGCCCCGCGAGAAAACCTCGAAAATGCCTTCGCGATCGCCATCCGGGATTCCTATCCCGGTATCCTCGACGTCGACCATCAACATCCTGTCGTAGGACACGGTCACGGTAGCCCCGCCCTTCCTCGTGTACTTCAGCGCGTTCGACAATAGATTGGAGATGACCTGCGTCACCTTCACCGAATCGACGAGAAGGGCGTCCGGCACCTCGGTGCGATAGTCCACGGTCAACGAGAGCATCTTGTCGTTAAACTGATCGATAAAGGAATCGGTAACGTCCTGGATAAGCTTCTTGACGTCGACTTCGGAATACATCGGTGCCGTTTGCCCCACCTCGAATTTCGAGTACTCAAGCACGTTATTCAGAAGATGCAGCAGATTGTTTTCATGGGTCATGATCGTGGAAACGTAACCGCTCGCCACTGGCGGCAGATCGTCAAGGCCCGCGAGAAGCTGCGCATAGCCGAGTACGGTATTCAACGGAGTCCTGAGTTCGTGTCCCATCCTCACGAGAAAACTGTTTCGTTCCCGGGCCTTCTGCTCCGCGGACTGGCAATCAAGCACGATACCGGTAACGTCGACGCCCGCAAGAAACACGCAAGATCCATGATCCTGAAGCTCGGTCCGACTCAAGTCGAATTTAATCCACATCGGCTTTTCGGCGTTTCTATGTACCGGTTGAATGTGCTGACCGGGTATCTGCAGAGATTTATTGCCTTCCTGGATATCGACGAACAGGGATTTTAACTCGGCGCTTCCCTTGATGATATCGGAGGCCTTGAGTCCAATGGCCGCACCGCGCCCCTTCCCCAACAAAAGCAAGGCGAAGGCCTCGTTGATGTCCAGGATGACGCCCTTGGCGTCCACGACGCAGAAAAAACCGCCGGAGGAGTCAAGAACCGATTCTATTACGGGGAAATTGGACATCATGCACCACCTGTGATTGTATTCGTCATGATATAAATGATAGCACTGCGGTTTTCACTTGTCAACGAAACGGGCACGTGGGGATAAGCGGCTTTAAAATAAAAAATCCCGACGGAGCGGATGAAGGGAGTCGAACCCTCGTCTCCAGCTTGGAAGGCTGGGGTAATAGCCGTTATACGACATCCGCTCCGTCGGGACTTGCTGTTACGCCCATTTTTATACCAAAAAAGGGCGATGCATGTCAAGACAAGGCCTTTCCGCTCATCTCGGTATGGTATATAACTCGTCCCTTTCGGCGACCATCCCGTCACGGGCAAGCGATGTCATGGCATCGCGTATTCGCTCCCGTGATATGCCCTCGCAATCAGCGATCGCCTCTATCGAGGCCTCGCCCGTGGAGCTCAGGTACCGCACGATGGCGCCCCGGGCCTGCCTGAGCGAGCCCTCGAACTTGCTTTGCCTCGAGTACTGTCTGCTCTGCCTGTTTGGATTGACCGTTTTCCTTTTCAGCTCCGCGCCATAATCCATCAGGGCGTAATACCATTCCCTCGGGTTTTCGCGGTCAAGGGTCTCTTCAATGAGCGGGAAAAGCCGGCTGTCGTGGACCTCCCTCTCTTCGGGGAAAAAGAAGAAGAGAAAAACGGAGCGTATGTTCGTTTCGATGAATACCTGCGGGACATTGAAGGCGAAGGTCGTGACGGCGCGGGCCGTATAGGGACCGACTCCGGGCAGTTCCTGGAGCAGTTCGGCCTCACGGGGAAAAATCCCGCCGTGAACGCCGGTAACTATCTTGCAGGCGTCCTGCAGGTATTTGGCGCGCCTGTTGTATCCAAGGCCAACCCATCGCTCGATGACGGCGGGTAATGGGGCCCGCGCCAGGGAGGCCGCGTCCGGAAAGGCCTCAAGCCATTCGTTATACTTTGGAACGACGCGTTGCGTTTGCGTTTGCTGAAGCATCATCTCCGACACAAGTATGCGGTAAGGATCGCGCGTATCCCTCCAGGGAAACGATCGTCCGCTGGACGCATAATGCTCGAGTATTACCTTCCTGAAAGCCGTTACGTCGCGAGAAGGCGATTCATTCCCGTTCAACGAGTCCCATCCCCTCCAGCTTTCCCAGGATGATGAGCGATATCTCCTCGGGAGAATGAAGCTCCGTATCGATTACGAGATCGGCGAAGGAGTATTCGGTGTTGTCGATATCGTACAGCTCGCGGTAGCGCCTCGTGTCCTCCGCGTCCCTCATGGAGGTATACTCGAGGGTTTCCTCAAGCGAGCCGCCTTCCCTGTTTACGATGCGCTTCGCGCGTACGACCTCCGAGGCCGTAAGGAAGACTTTCAGGTTCGCCTCCCCGAGCATCCATATCGCAAGGCGCGATCCAAGGACGCATGAGGAGCGGCGCGCGAGCTCGACCTGCTTCGTGTCGACGATCTGATCGAACGAGAAATCCGTCTTCGCCTTTTCGATTATTTCCGTTAACGGGATGCCGCGTTCCTGCGCGAGGGAACGGAAGGTGTAATTAATGAACGCGATGTCCAGCGTCTCCGCCAAAATCCTCGATACGGTCGTGTTTCCGCAGCCTGACCTTCCCGAGATGGCTATCCGCACTTCCTTGCCGTCCGCTACCCTGTATCCAGCGATCATGGCGGTTATCTCCTTGATGCGACGATCATTCTATGTTTCTCAGCTGTTCCCTGATGTTCTCGAGGGCGTCCTTCGAGCTGATGACTGCCTGGCCCACCTCAATCGACTGATTCTTGGACCCGATCGTGTTTATCTCCCTGTTGATCTCCTGACAGATAAAATCGGCCTTTCGCCCCGGCGCGGGATTGTCGGATAATTCCTTCTTCAGCGAGACAAGATGCGCCTTCAGGCGTACCAGTTCCTCGTTGATCGTGTACCGTACGAGCATGGCCGCGGTTTCCTGCATGACGCGCTGTTCGTCGATATCGCTGCCGAGAACCTCCCTGAAGCGGGTTCTCACCGACTCGCGGAAAGTCTTTTCCATCTCGGGCGCCAGGCGGGAGATAACCCCGTAAGCCTCCTCGATACGCGCTACCATGGAGAGCAGATCCCGTTCCAGGGCCTTGCCTTCCCGTACGCGGCTTTCCTCGAATTCCCCGAAGGCCTTCGCGAGTATCGGTTCTACCTTCTCCCAGTACGCCTCGACGTCGAGAACGCGCTCGGACTTGAGCACGCCCTCCTGGGCGATTATCAACGAAAGGGGAATCTCGGCACTAGAGCCGATGCCGGAAGCGACTTCCCGTATCGCCTTGAGGTACGCCTTCGCCGCGTCGGGGTCCGATGTAACCTGCACGTTGGCCGTGCGTTCCCTGATCCTGATGCCGAGTTCGGCTTTCCCTCTCAGTATCCTCGACGACAGATACTCCCTCAGGCGGCTCTCGAGCCTTCCCAGCCAAAACGGCTGATTGACGGTGAGGTCAAGAAATCGCGAATTATAGCTTTTCAGCTCGACGGAAACTGTCATATCGCCGCAGGATTCTTCGTGGTACGCGTAGCCCGTCATGCTCTTCATGCCTTCCTCCGATCCTCAAGTACTGCCAGTCCAAGATGCCAATTGTCGCCGGCCCCCATGGTCACGAAGACGTCGCCGCTCTTGAGCGATTGCGCGAGATACCCCCTCGCGTCCATCACTTCCTCGAAATACTTCACGTTGCGATGCTTCTTCCTCGTTTCCTCGTACAGGGTCTGGCCGGTAACCGTTCCGTCGTACTGTTCGCGAGCGGAGGGATAAATCTTGTGAAGCAGGACCTCGTCGGCCGAGCCGAACGACTTCGCGAATTGGGGAAGCAGGGCCTGGGTTCGCGAATAGGTATGGGACATAAAATCGACGACGAGCCTGCGCCCTGGATAGAATTCCTTTATGCCGGCGAGGGTCGTCGCGATCGCCGTGGGATGATGCCCGTAATCGTCGATCACTAGAACGCCGCCAGCCTCGCCTATGAGCTCGCTCCTTCGTTTTGATCCCCTGAACGACTCAACGGCCTCGCGCATCTTGCCTATATCCGTGAACGTCACCTTGCCGCGGTCATCCCGCAACAGGCTCGCCGCAAGGGCTATCGCTCCCGCGGCGTTTCGGGCATTGTGCCTTCCGGGAACGCGAAGGTGGAATTCCCCCCCGAGGCCCTTCAGGTTAAACGACAGCACGCCATTCTTGACGCCATGGATCTTGAGCCGATAATCGCCCGTCGCCTTTTCCCCGTATGCCGTGAAAACGAGATCGGGCCTGCTCGAGAAGATCATCTTGGCGGCCTCGCACGCGCCCGGATCGTCCGCGCAGTAGATCAGCTCGCCGAACTGCGGCAATGTGTCGATGTACTGCATGAACGCGGACAGTATCGATTCGTAATCCGGATAATAGTCCTGATGGTCGCTCTCTATGCTGGTAAGGAGTATCTTCGCGGGATGGAAGTCCATGAAGTGCCGCTGATACTCGCAGGTCTCCGCGATGAAGTACTTCGTTCCCCCGATCAGGGTACAGCGATTGTCGAAGGTCGCTATGCTGCTTCCGGCAAGTACCGAGCACGGAAGAGAGAGCGCCTTCGTCAGGGTTCCCGCCATCCCGGTCGTCGTCGTTTTACCGTGCACGCCCGCGACTCCGCAGGAAAAGCTCTTTTCCGAAAGGGCGCCGAGGGCTTCCGTATACAGCATGATTGGCAACCGCCGGCTTACGGCGGCCGCAAGCTCGGGATTCTTGTCCCTGCCGTAGGCCGAAGAATGTACCACGAGCTGCACCGTCTTCCCGATATTCTCGGCCGCGAACGTGGTCAGGGGGCGTATTCCGATTGAACGGAGTATCTCGTCCGTGTAGAAAACGTCGGGAACGTCGCTGCCGGTTATAACCGCCCCGCGGGCCGAAAGAAGCTCGGCCAGGGCCGCCATCCCGGTTCCCTTTATACCCACCATATGAATATGATAACCTTCGAGATTATCAGGGAAACTATATTGAGCCATATTGGTTATAATACCCAAAGAGGTACTTTACCGCAAGATGCATTTATTACATACTGTAGCTATGGGCAACAAGCGTCAGACAGAGTTGTTTTGCGAGTGGCTCGAAAATTTCCTCGATTATGAGCGAATACGCAAAAAGGGCGAGTTTTCCCTCGAAACAATGAAATTTCTCGTCAGCCGGCTTCACCATCCCGAGGCAACCTTCAAGTCCGTCCATGTGGCCGGCTCCAAGGGAAAAGGCTCGGTTTCGGCCATGATCTCGAATATCATCGCCGCCTGCGGGCTTCCGTGCGGCCTGTATACCTCGCCCCACCTGATTGACTTCACCGAGCGCATCGGCACCGCTTCCGGCCCGTTCGATGACCGGCTCTACGGGAATGCCTGCGACATCCTCGTGCCCCAGATAGACTCGATAATCCCTGAATCGATACCCGGCGGGATGGAACCAAGCTGGTTCGAGCTTGTTACCCTCTTCGCCTTCGTCGTCTTTCGCGAAGCCGGGATTCCCTGGGCCGTAATCGAAACCGGGCTCGGCGGCAGGCTCGACGCTACGAACGTTATAATCCCGGAAGCCTCGGTTTTAACCCCGATCGAGCTCGAGCACACCGAGTATCTCGGTTCTACCGTGGAAGACATTGCCATGGAGAAGGCCGGCATCATCAAGGCGGGGGTTCCCGTATTCCTTTCCCCGCAGAGACCCTCGGTCAGGGCGCTATTCGAAAAGGCAGCGAGGGAAAAGGGCTGCCCGTCATTCAGCATGGAAGACGCGGTGGCTTCCGCAGAGTCCTCATTGACAACGTCGGGTCTCGATATAGCCATCGCGTTCCGGGATATCCCGGGCGGCGCACGGTTCTCCCGGCCCATCTTGGCCAGGCTTTCAATGGTCAACTCTATCCAGGTCCAGAACGCGGCGCTCGCCGCATACGCCGCGAAATACCTCTTTCCCGATATCGCGGAAGAAACCATCGAGCTCGGCCTTTCGAGAGCCTGGCTTCCCGGTCGTTTCGAGATCGTTACGGTCGAGCCCCTCGTCGTGCTCGACGGCGCCCATACGGTACGAAGCATCGAGCTTACGCTGGAAACCTTCCTCAAGATCGCGAAGGGCCGTCATCATCTTCTTTTCGCCTGCGCCGCGGACAAGGACGTCGAGTCGATCGCGGGCATTCTCGCGCCCGCGTTTTCGCATATTACCCTTACGAGGCCCGGCGAGAAAAAGACGAGCGACATAGACCTCGCCGAGCGGGCTTTCAGGAGGCACTGCGGGGACGTCGGGGGGCCTGACCTGTTCGTGGACGAGGATTACGTGCGTTCAATCAAGACATGCCTTGAGCGTTCCCAAAGCACGGGTATTCCGCTCCTCGTCACCGGCTCGTTCTATCTTGTGGCGGAAGTGAAAAAGATACTGCAGTCCCCGACTCGGGATCGGGAAAGCTGATCCCGGTCGCGGTAAGCCTGAGCGTATCGCCTGTCTGGACGGGATTGTAAAGCGTGTCCCCGATAATGGGGAACCCGATGCACGCCAGATGAACCCTGACCTGATGCCGGTATCCGAGAGTCAGGGAACATCGAAACAGCCTGAGTTCCCGACCTTCCTCGCGAATTGAAAGAGTCTCATGTATCGTCGTGCTGTAGTCCCTCCCGGTCTCGTGGTATCGACCGTCGCCGGGAAAAACGGCGCGCACTTCCCTGCCCTTCGGTCCGAAGGGCCTGAAGCGGCTCGTGAGGGTATACGGCACGCTGAATGGCTGAACGGTTTCCCGAAACGCGGGACCATCAACCTCCGGGAACCCGCAAACGGCCTCATAGCGCTTTTCGATCAAGCCCAATCCCTGCGATTCCAGGATACGATCATAGGCGATCTGGTTTTTCGCCACGAGGACAAGCCCCGCCGTCCCGGTATCAAGCCGGTGAACCAGTCCCCGTTCAACGGGTTTCCGCCCATTCATCGAGGCGGCCTCCGGACGAGCCGACAGGAACCATTCGAGAAGGGTTCCTTTCTCGTTCTCCCGGAGGGGGGCTGACGGCATGTCGTGAGGCTTGTACACAAGAGCCCATGACCCCGTCTCGGCCACGATCCGCGGCTCGCTCACCGAGGGTTCCCCTTCTCGAGGGCCGTGATTACCTCTTTGAATCTCGCCGGGAGCGGCGCGGTAAAGGCCGTCGGCCCGTCATCCCCGGGAAGGGTGATGACCAATTTGCCGGCGTGAAGCATGAGGGTTGCGTCGGGGAAAAGGGCGTCCCGCTTCCCGTAGACCGGATCGCCGAGTATGGGGCATCCGATGAATTTGCTGTGAACCCTGAGTTGATGCGTCCGCCCGGTATGAAGCCTGAACAGGACCAGGGCGTAGTTTCCCCAGGACTTCACGACGCGGTAACTGGTCCAGGCGCTCTTCCCCTTGTCGGCCTTGTCAGTCCACGTAAACCGCTTTCTGTTCCCGGGATCGCGGACGATATTCGTCCGTATCTCCCCCCTTTTCGAGGGAGGAACGCGAGTCAATATGGCCGCGTAAACCTTGGTAACGGCCCTCTTCCGGAACGACTCCTGAAGAAAGGCCTCGGTCTCCGGGTTTTTGGCGGTAATGATGAGGCCCGAGGTATCCTTGTCCAGCCGATGCACGATCCCGGGCCTCGGATTTCCGTCGGGGGCAGAGCGTCTCCAATGCCACAACAGGGCGTTCACGAGAGTCCCCGACCAATTGCCGGCCGCGGGATGCGTCACCATCCCCTGTCGTTTGTTGACTACCGTAACGTCGTCGTTTTCGAAGATTATTCGTAACTCGATATCCTCGGGCAGGATATCGCCGGGAACGGGATCATCCCACTCGACCAGGACCTCGTCGCCGACGCGGACGGGGCGCGACAGTTTGGATTCCTTTCCGTTCACGAGAACCCGCCTCGCGCCGTTTTTCAGCCTTGAGCGGGTTATCTCCGGATTGCGAAGGGCGCAGACCCTGTCGAGCCTCTGGCCCGCGCCGGTCTCGACGGTAAATCGCAGAACGGCCATTAATCGCCGTCCTGAAGCGCGGGTTCATTCCTGAACGAACCGTCGTCCAATCCGGTACCATGCCCCTCTCCATCCTGCGTACCCGCCTCCGGCGCCTTGGGAGCTTCCTCCGCTTTTGGGGACTCGAGTTCCGTGCCCTTGTCTACGGCCGGTATCGCGGGTTCATCAAGCTCGTCGATCATGATCGGCTGAACCATATCGCGATTGGCCCTGTCTATCCGGCTTTTTCTGATCGCGCGCCTGATAGCCCGAAACCCGTAGTCAAAGACGGCAACACCTATCGCGATCCCGATCGAGGCCTTCAGTATGTTTATCTGCTCGTCCTCCGACATGGGAACGGCGTTATCCTTCTTGAGCGGCCAGGGAAGATAGGCGTCGTCCTGGTCGTGATCGTAGTATCGGTATATGTCGTAATAGATCGACGACATGAATGTTACGAACGGCAGGGACCCAAAGGTGATGATCTCCGCGCGCCTGAGGTCTTTTTGCCAGGTATAGAATTCGTCCTCCCCGTATGGGAGGGGTGTATGATTGTCGGCCGATTCGGCGAATAAGGCCATGCACGAGCAAGTAATGAAGAGGGCGACCGCCAGGAACCTTGTCATGCAGGCCGCTCCCCGAAGATAGCCGTACCGATCCTGACGAGGGTCGAGCCCTCCTCTATTGCAAGACGGAAGTCCGAGGACATCCCCATGGAAAGCGTGGAAAGATCGAGGGCGGGATACCGTTTCGCGCACTCGTCACGAAGGGCTACCAGCTTCCTGAACGACGACCTGACCTCGGCCTCGTCGTCCGTGAAAGGCGCCATCGTCATGAAACCCGTCAGGCTGACGTTTGCGAGACCGGCCATGGAATCGATTGCCCTGAATACGGAATCCGCGTCGGCGAAACCGGCCTTCGATTCCTCGCCGGTATGAAACTCGAAAAGCAGTTTGATCCTCTTTCCCGCCGTCCCCGCCTGCCTGTCTATGATCGGTATTAACTCCGCCCTGTCGATCGACTGGATGCATGAAACGACGGGCACTATCTGCCGTATCTTGTTGCTCTGGAGGGTGCCCACGAGATGGAGTTCCGCCGATGGATACCGTTCCAAAAGCGGGATGAATTTCGTGCAGGCTTCCTGTACGCGGTTCTCGCCAAAGAGGGTTTGCCCCGAGGACATCGCCTCAAGGACAGCCTCCGCGGGATGGAATTTCGAAATCGCCATCAGGCGAACCGATCCCGGCGTCCTGCCCGCGCGCGATTCCGCCTCGAGTATCTCCTCCCGTACGCGGGCGAGTCTGTCGACGACGCTCATGGCGTTACCACGCAGTCCGAAAGCCTGCGGAAGTCGTCGACCGACAGGGATTCGGGGCGATCGGAGGGATTGATCCCCGCCTTTTCAAGGTATTCAAGCGATCTGTCGCGGGCGCCTGATTCCGTCCCGGACGCGCCGGCCGCAGTTTCACCCGCATTGGCGAGCCAGGTCCTGAGATTATTGAGTATCGTCTTTCTTCGCGACGAAAACATACCCCGAAGGAGGGACTTGAAGACGTCCGGGGACGAGCATCCCGGCCAGTCGGGCCGCCTCGTCATCCTCACGGCCCGGGAGGCGACGTTCGGCCGAGGCCAGAACGAGCCAGCCGCGAGATCCATGACCGGCGCGACCTCATAGGCCCATTGGCACAGCACCGAAAAAGATGAATAGTCTTTCGAACCCGGAGCCGCGGTCATGCGGACGGCAACCTCTTTTTGTATCGTGACGACGACGCTGTCAAACAGGACGCCCTCCGAGATGGTATCCGCGATGATGGTCGCCGCAATATTGTAGGGAAGGTTGCCGAAAAGCCTGTCCGGCTTTCCCCGTTCCGCGAGGGCCTTTTTCCAGCTTTTGAGGACATCGCCCTCCACGATGGTGAAGCCCTTTTCGCTTTCGAAAAAGGTTTGCAGGGCGAGGGAGAATCCCCTGTCTATCTCGAAGGCGACGAGGTTTACGTCCCTCGCGAGCAATTCCTGCGTCATCGCCCCGAGGCCTGGGCCAATCTCCCAAACGCTCATTCCCTTCTCCAGGGCGAGGGCGTCCACGAGACGCTCCCTGCTCTTCCGGTTAACGAGGAAATTCTGGCCGAATTTTTTCTGCATGGCCATGCCGTTGTCCTCGAGGAATTCTCCAAGCGCATTCGGCGAATCATAATCTGGCAAATCCCGCATGGGGAGACCTCCGTAAACGGCACCGGCGATCCATGACCAGGAAAGCGGCGCCCGTCGCGACAGATAGTATAGCGGCCATGGCCGAGGCGAACAAGTCCTTGAGGATCACCGGAGGGAACCTCGCGAAAAACAATACGGGTACGGAGACGACCCGATACATCCACCCCAGGGCGAGGCCGCAGGGGTAAGCCGAACCGGGAAAGACGAGCGAGACAAGCAGGAGAAGCATACCGCCCACGAGAAAGATGGAGGAGAGCGGGCTCACGACGCAGGACGCGGGAATCCCCGCCGGGGAAAGGACGTCGATGCACAGGGCGGAAACGGGAGCCGTGGCAATCTGTGCGCCGATAGACGCGTTCATGGGGGAAGCCATGACGAGCGGAATGCGGCATTCGACGAGACGGTTCAGGGCCTCGCCGATGAGCAGGATGCCGAACAGGGCGCTGTACGAGAGCATGAACGCGAGAGACAGGGCCGAACGCGGGTCGAGAGTCGTCTGGACAATGCAGGAAAGCGCCAGCACTGGCAGGACCGCGTTCCCGAATCCAAGCCTTTTAAACAGGATGCCGGAAAGGGCCATGAAAAGGGATCGGTCAAGCGATGGGGAATTCCCGGCGAACCAGACGAAAAAAACCATGGCGATCATGGACATCCTGATGGATATCCGCGATCCGGCTATCCTCTTGCCGGTTCGTATCACAACCATGGCAAGAAGGGACAGATGCATGCCGGAAAGGGCGAGAACGTGGGCGAGCCCGGCGGTCTTGAATGCCGCCTCCAGGCCAGGTTCCACATAGTCCCGGTTTCCCGAGACAAGGGCGAGAAGAAGCCCCCCCGGGTCGCCCCAATCGAAGAGGACCCGCGTCAGGGCGATCCTCAGGCCCGAGCGGAATCGGCCGACCCTTCCCCACAAGCCGGCATTCCGTCCGGCGTCTCGATTCGACCAGGGTACGCCCTGCGCGGCGAAAGAAACCAAAAACACCGTTCCCGGATTGCCGTCCGGCGGGAGGATGGCGCCGTCGAGCGTAAGGCCAAGGTCCTTGGCGTACACGACTGCGTCCATCTTCCTTCCCGAGACGCCCCCGGGAAGCGCTTGCCTGACGAGCCGGGCCGGGAGGAGCAAGGTGCATATCCCGTCGGCGGAATAGAGCCTCCTGGCCTTGTCGCGGGCGTAACCGACCCTCAATCGCGCCCTGTACCATCTGTCACCGGCCCTGAGCGGATCCTCGAGAAGCGTGCCTTGTATGGAGACGACGTCGCTATCGAACGCAAGCGTCCTGATCGGCGCGTCCTCGGCCTCGAGGCGGATTGCCCCGGCGATCCCGGCGCAGAGGCCGAATGTCGCCAGAAGGACGAGCCGGGACGAGGAGCGGCGCGCGTTCAGCCGGGGAAGCAGATGTACCGTAATGGCGAATGAAAGGATCAACAAGAGAAGCAGGAAAACCAAACATAGCGGCCGCGAGGAAGCGCCCGGCAAAGAGCCAAGATACACGCCGACGAGGGCCGCGGGGGCGATCAAATATACGGGGGGAAGTTTATTATTGTCCTTTTCTACCATTGAAGCCTCGCGAGCGCGTCGCGAGAGGCTTGTTTGACGGATTCCGGATAATCGAGATAGCCAACATACAGGAGATAATCAAAAGCGGTCTTGTCGCCAAGCTCTCCCAACGCCTGTATTACCGCGAGCAGAACCTGCTCGTTGTACGTCTTTTTTTGCTCGGTCTCCGAATTGAGAAGTCCGAGGAATATCGAAAGGGCCTGTGCGGATTCAGTCGTGGCCATGGCGCCCATGCAGTTCACGACCGGAACGAGGGCCTCGACGCCCTTGTCGGAGTCCCGGTACTCGCCCTGCACGCGATAAAAGTACTTGACGACGGCGGGGCTCGCCTGCGACCACTTGAGGGCCGCAAGGCTCTTCATCGACTCGCCCACCAGGGCCGTATGTGCTCCCTCCTCGGTCTGGGACGGATTCGCGGAGACGGCGCGGGTAAACGCTGCCTCGGCTATCTTGCCGCGATCGGTATTCGTCAGCGATGTCTTTTTCAATGAAAAGGAAAAAGCCGCGTACATCTCTTTTATGCCTTTTCCGTTAATGATGGCCAGAATATTGTCGGTATAACCCTCGGAAATGGCGTTGAGGGCGTTCGTCGAGGCCAACGCGACGCTCGAGTCGACGCTCGAGGTGGCCGCCTCGAAGAGAACGGCAAAGGACGACGAGGCCCCGATCTTTCCAAGCGTTTCCGCCGCGGCGGAAAGTACGCGGATATCCGCGGTCTTGCCCGATAGGGCGGCCCCGACGGACTCGGAGAACCATTTATTGATGAAATCGACTTCCTCTTTCCTTCCTTTGGAAACCGAGGCCAGGGTATTGAGACAGGCTATCCTGACGCGAGAATCGGGAACGGCCGCGAACAGCTCCTTGATAGGCCCGAGAATAGACTGGTCCTGGTATTGGGCGGATTTGGCGGCAGATACGGCGCCTATCTCAATAAGCTGGGCGTCCGCGCCGAGGATGGGGTATTGCGAGGTAACGAACCGGACCGCGTCCGCGTAAAGGGGAACCATGCTGATGGTCGTAATCCTCGACGCGTCGTTCAGGAGCTCGATCTTCGTGCTGATGCTCGCTCGGATGAAATTCCGCTGATAGGAAAGCACTACCGGATCGGACGATTGCGCGAAGACGGATATCGAGCACATCAGGATCAGGGAAACGAAGATTGGTTTTTTAAACATGGTATCCTCCGATTGAATCAGGGCATAACCGCCTTTCGGGCGTACCGACGGTCATCAAGAAATCTTTCCCGCAAAATCCGGCAAGTCGGTCGATCGCTCGACGGTATCAATAGTCGAGATCCCGTCTTTATCGCCATCCCCGGCCTGTTCAGCGCCCGCCTCCGGGACGGACTCGGCGTCGGTAATACCGTCTTCCTCGGTCAGTCGTATGGCGTCAAGCTCTTCCTTCTCCTCTTCGGGAAGTACGTTGTACACGAAGGTAAGCACGGCATTCTTCATCCTCGGATTCAACTCGCCGCACTCGAAATGTATGCGGGACTGGTTTGTGTCCCGATTGAACTCAACGGCGCGAACCGTCCCCGCCATGACGATCAATACGTCATGAATCATGAACTGCAGTTTGATCTTCATGTCCCGAACGGCCTTGCCGCCAATGATTATCATCGCCCCGTCTTCCGAGAGATCCTCGAGCAGGCATTTCATCCCGGGCTCGGGCTCCAGGGAGCTGTCGAGGGACTCATTCGGCTTGACGAGATACATCTGCGCGTATACCGAGCATTTGACGCGGACCGACTTCCGCTTTTGCGAACGCACGAGGGAGTCTGAATGGGTCAGGTGGATCACGGCCTTTCCCTCGGAGACCGGGTCCGGGACGACGACCGACTCGAATACATAGCCCGCGTCTTCATGGCGCCAGAAAAACACGCTTACGGCCTTCCCCTGCCACTTGATCGACGTTGCGGGTATTTTGGTCCCCGACGGAAAGTCGACTACCAGCGTTTTCGCGGTGACGCGAAGGACGCGCGAGGAGAAAACGCCAACGCCGCGTAAAAGTATCCGTATTTTCTGGTTGACGACTATATCGCGCGTCGAGTCCAGTCCGCGTTTCTTCTTGGACTGATCAAGCTCGATCTTCGTTCGGTAGGCATAGAGCCCCGAAAGGAGACTCTGGGTGGCCGGATCGTTTTCGGTCGCGGTTTGCCTCGTTCTCCTGACTATCTCGGCCGTGCACCGGTCAAGAGCCTGAACGGACCAGAACAACTGGGTAGGGTTCTCGAGCCCGGTCGTCGAGGCTATCTTGCCGAGAAAAAAGATCTGCTGGAGACGGAAACCCGACTCCAGACCCGTTATGATGAAATGGAGGTAATGCTTGATCTCCGTCCCTCGTTTCGTCATCAGGAGCGCCGTCAACGCAAGTATGGGAAGAAGTACCAAAATCAGATAAAACGTCATCATTATATCAATTCTATCACATTGGAAGGCTTCAGTATACAAAAAAGGCGACAGCGTCGCCCTTTGCGCTCATATCAGACCCGCTACGGCAGACCCGAGGGTAACCGCGTTTTCCATCGTAACGATCTCGTACCAGATACCGCGTTCCTCGGTCAGGGACTTGTTGAGATATCCCGTGACCCGATCCCGGAGGTTGTGGGTCTTCAGGAAGGTCGTTCCCTCGCACATGACGCACACGGGATTCACCGGGCTTTTTCCCTTGCCGCTCTTTATTATGACCGCCGCGATATTCCCGGCTGCCAGGCGGGCGGAACGCTCAACGAAGGCGTCGAGAATCCGAAATGCCGTTTCCCTGTCTTCTTCCGTACCGTTCTTCAGAACGGCGCCGAGCTTCGTGTCGGTCCGGTAGGGGCCATAGAAAAACTGATCCATATCCTTGAGCTCGATCGTCCCGATCGACGAAATCGCCTTCGCCGCGTTCTGGCTGAAGAGGCCTTCGGCCGCGGCCGCGGCGAGGGCCCGCGTACCGAGAGGGCCGAGGTACGCGCCCGAGCACATCTTTTCGTATCCGTACAGGCCGGGCGATGTCGTCGTCCCGTCCAGATCGACGTCGAAGTCGCTTCGGGCGATCTTGTTGCATTTCCCTGACTCGCAGACGACTATCTGCCGATCCGGCGCCCCGTTGGCGGCATTCGCTATCTTGGCGATCCTGCCGTACTCTATGTATGCCGCGTTCATCCCCGTACCCAGGATGAAGCCCACGTAGGAATCGTATGCCTTGCCGTTCGTCGCGGCCGACGCCCCCGCCAGAAGGGCCGCGGTCGTATCGTTCAGAAGCATGATCTTTTTCGGCTTGTTCCATCCCCTCGCGACCAGGGCCTCCGAAAGGCTGGCCCCTATAAGGGATCCAATAACCTCTTTCGCCTTGATCTCCTTCGAGAACTGTATGACCTTCCCGTCTCCTTCGGGCGTAATGCTCATTGCCCAGGAAAAACAAAAGCCAATCCTGTCGGCCCTGTTCTTGAGATGGTCAAGATACGACGCTATCGTCTCGAAAAATTCTTTTTTGGAGTATTCGCGATCGGTTGCCGGCATGGGCATCTTTACCATGTCCTTGATCGCGGGAATCCCGTTACCGTCGAATTCCACCAGACAGGACCTGAAATTGGTCCCGCCGGCGTCGATCACGATGACGGATTTGCCCTTGGGCGAGGATTCGGGGGGAACCGCCCAGGTAGGTATCATGTCGAGGGCCGGACCCTGTCCCGGGGGATTCGAGGGATCGCGCACGAGTCCCTCTTCGATATCGTACATCATTGTATTGATGACGGCGTTGACCTCAGGTCCGCCGACCTGGAAATTGTGCCTTCCGAGAAATGCATTGACCGCATGCATGGGATTCATGGTTCACCTCGCGCAGGGAATAATATGTTGGCGGATATTATACCATGCGCGGGATTTTTATGCCAGTAATGATATGGCGTGGGATTATTTCTGATTTGACAGCTGCAGGTAGACCTGATCGGCGAGGCCGAAACCGGCGCCCCTAGTCACGTCGCGGGAAAGCTCGTCGTAGAGCATATCCTCGTACATCTTTCCGGCGAAACCGGTATCCCCGGACAGTGGCGATTTCTGCACGGTGTTCCTCATCGAGGAAAGCATGATCTTGACGAAATACGACTCGAGCTCGAGTGCCTGCTCGTAGAGCTTGCTCGTCTTGTCGACGGAACCCCGCAAGCCCGAGTTCGCCGCGGCGCCCGTAAGGCTCGCCGTCCTGTCCGCGTCCGTGGGGTTTGTCAGGGCGAATGAAGTGATGAAGTCACCGGGCAATCGTTTGTCGAGAAGGGCTTCGGACTTTGACGGGGCGGTATTCTCGCCGCCTTCTTCCGTTCTCGCGTCCATTCCGGCCTTGATCCCGTCCACGAGGGCGCCGAACCTCTGCTCGGCCTCGCGCGCCTTCGCGTTACCCGCGAGAAGCCCCGTGGAGGAAGAAAACCCTGTCAATGCAGATACGCCCGTCATCTTCCGTTACCCCTTAACCCTTAACGCTTGAGACTCGCGGCCGTCTGGAGCATGTTGTCGCTCGTCTGGATGGCCTTCGAGTTGAACTCGTACGCGCGCTGGGCGACTATCATATTGACCATCTCGCTGACGGTCGACACGTTCGACATCTCGAGAAACTTGTGTATCGATTTCCCGAATCCCTCGAAGCCGGGCCTGCCAGCGATCGAGTTACCGGAAGCCGGAGTCTGCTTGTAGAGATTCTCGCCGACCGACGAAAGGCCCGCCGGATTCTGGAAGCGGTAGAGTTCTATCTGGCCGACCTCGACCGGATCGTCAAGATCGCCGACCCGAACCGTCACGCGTCCGTCCTGGCTTATGGTTATGGTATCCTGTCGGTATCCCTCGGGAAAGGTAATCTCGGGAAGTGCCTTGAGGCCGTTCGAGGTTACGAGCTGTCTGTCCGCGTCAATCTTGAAGGAGCCGTCCCGCGAATACGCGTAGGATCCGTCATACTGAAGAACCCTGAAGAAGCCCTCTCCCTGGATGGCGATATCGCTGATATTGCCGGTGTTCTGGAGCGATCCCTGGTCGAACATCCTGAGGGTTGAGGCTACCTTGACGCCGTGGCCCATCTGGACCCCGACGGGGGTAATGGTGTCCTCGGTAGCGGGAGTCCCTGCCGTTCGCACCGTCTGATAGAGAAGGTCCTCGAATTCCACGCGCTGTTTCTTGAAACCGGTCGTGTTGACGTTCGAAAGGTTATTCGCTATCGCATCGATATTGGACTGTTGCCCGTTCATCCCGGTCGCCGCTGTCCATAAACTTCTGACCATTTATTCGCTCCCCTTTTTATTTAATCCGCACAGTTTCGCCCCAGAGCTTGGACATCATCGTGTCCTCCGCCTGGATCGTCTTCTGGTTCGCCTCGTAGGCCCTGTTGACCTCGATCATCTGAACCATCTCCATCACGACGTTCACGTTCGAGGCCTCGATAAACCCCTGGCTCACGATCGGACGATCGTTGCCCTCGGCCGGGATCGCCGGCCCCGAAACGATCGAATCCTTGTAGAGGCTCGATCCCTGCTTGGTGATATATCGGTCGTTCTCGAAGGTCACGAGCCTGAGTCGGTCCAGGAGCACGGGGTCGGCGTCCGTATTGGAAATCGGCTGAACCCATAACTCCCCGTTTTTATTGGCGGTGAATTTCGCGTCCTGAAGGTAGATGCGGCCGTTCTCGCCAAGGACGGGGAAGCCCTCTTTGGTCATGAGATAGCCCTCGACGCCGACGGTAAAGTTACCGTTGCGGGTATAACGCTCGCCGTTCGGGGTTTCCACGGCGAAGAAGCCCTTGCCCTCAAGGGCGAAGTCCGCGGGATTGGAGGTCGGCTTGAAGGACCCCTGCTGAAAGTCGGTGAAAAGCTCGTTCAGTTCCACTCCGAGCCCGATCTTTCCGATGATTGGGGCCACGTCGGCCGAGCCGAAGGGATTCAGGTATACACCGTCATCGTCCATTCGCCTGAGAAGCAGTTCGGGGAAGTTCTTGCTGACGGTGATATCCCGCTTGTAGCTCGTGGTATCCACGTTCGCAAGGTTGTTGGAAATCGCGTCAAGGCGTTTTTGCTGAGCGTTCATCCCGCTCGCGCCCGTATACCATCCTCGTACCATTCCGTCGCTCCTTGGGCAAATGACTGCCTGTATTCATTATCGGAACGGCGGTAAGGGAACTTAGTCTTTTGTTTCCGGGGAAAGGGGGTCTTCTGGCCAGCGGTGTTTCGGGTATCGCCCCTTCATCTCCTTCCTCACCTCGGGCCAGGTCGTCTTCCAGAAGCCCGCAAGGTCGCGTGTTATCTGGACCGGACGGCGGGCCGGGGACAGAAGGCGCAGAAGGACGGAAATCCCGAGGATTTCCGGCGTTTTCCGGCATCCGTAGAGATCCTGTATCCTGGTTTCCATGACGGGAATCACCCCTTCCCGCTCATCGAGTATCTCGTAAGAAACGGGCCTGCTTATTCCGTTTTCCAGGGTGATCCTGACGGGCACTTCGCGGTCGACGCCCTGCCCGTCGCAACGGTACCGAAGGGCAGAAAGCACCGAATCGGCGTCAAGGCGGCCGTCGGCCGGGATGAAGGGGAGAAGCCAGGATTCAAGGTCATCGAGAAGCGAGGCCTCATCGGCCGGGGACGACGGGATCGACGCGCCCGTCTTGCCAGCCCTGCCTTGCCTGAAGGAGGCCCGCATCATGAAGGACGCAATGGCGTCCGACGAGGGCAGGGCCTTTAACCCGCCCGTCCGTACCGCCTGGCAGATAGCCGCGGCCACGTCCCCGTCCGACGGCGTCAACGGACGTTCGCGTAAAACCAGTTTTCCGTACGCGCGGCGCTCGATCTTGCGGATCTTCGCCCCGGGACTGTAGGCTCCGTCGGCGAAAAACACGCTTGTCTCCGTCTTTGCGTGCCGCTCGAGCCATTCCTCCGCGAAACCCGTTTCAATGGCCTCGAACGAGCGGATCAGCCCTTCCCGCTCGCCCGCGTCGACGTCCGGCGCGACGATCCATTCGCTCGGCCTCGCGCATCCGGCGCGTACCTCACGGGGAAGGGCCGCCAGCCGACCGGAGGGAAACTGGTATATCCCGTCGCCGCGATGAGCCGCTATACGGTCGGGAAAGCCGGCAAGCAGCGACATCGCCCTGCCCGGCGCGGGCGCGACTGGCGCGATAGGGGCCTTCTTTTGCGCCTTCATCCCTCCATCCCTCGGGACAAGGGAAGCGATGCGCCGCGCGAGGTCCTTGCGGAGCCTGTCGCTCTCCTGCGGCCCTCCGGCGACGCGCGCATGGTCAACCGCGCAATCGATATCGCCCGAAAGGGCCACGGCCGCAATCCGCGGATGGACGCCGAGACCCGAGATCTGCCTCCCGCGCTCAGTGACATGGCCGTCGGAATCAAGCGCTTCCATCCCGGTCAGGAGCTCCCGGGCCGTATCCCAGGCCCCGCGATTCGGCGGATCCAGCCAGGACAGCCCGCCGATCTCCCGGACGCCCCACAGGGCGCATTCGAGCACGACCTGTACCATATCGGTCCTGAGAATCTCCGGCGGCGTTTCCGACAGCCGCACGTCGTGCTCGGCCCATAACCGGACGCACCGTCCCGGGGCCGTTCGTCCGGAGCGTCCGGCGCGCTGGGCGGCCGAAAAGACGCTTTCCGTTCCCGTAACGAGGGTATACATACCGGTAGGTATATCGAATTTCCCGACGCGGGAAAGACCCGAATCGATCACTACCGTCACGCCGGGAACGGTAAGACTCGTTTCCGCTATCGAGGATGACAGGATAACCCGCCTGCGCGATGCCCCTCCCTCAAGTACCTTTTTTTGGGATTCGAAGGGTATCGAGCTGTGAAGAATGAGTATTTCCGCCTCAAGCCCCTCCAGGAGGCCTTCAGCTCGGCGTATTTCGGCTATACCGGGGAGAAAGACGAGGATGTCGCCGCCGGGCCTTCCAAGCTCCGTTTTTACGGCCCGGGCGCATTGCTCGGACACATGGGGGAGACGTCCGTACCGGTCCGCCGCGGACGGCAGGTACTCGATTTCCACCGGCCAGGAACGGCCGGGAATCTCGACGACATCCGCGTCCAGGTACCGGGATATACGATTGGCGTCGATGGTCGCCGACATGACGAGAACCCGGAGATCGTCCCTCAGGCCCATCGACTCGCGAAGGAACGCGAGGGCAAGATCGGCATGAACCGATCTCTCGTGGAATTCGTCCAGGATCACGATGGAGACCCCCGCAAGGGACGGGTCCGCCTGAAGCCGCCTCGTAAGGATAGCCTCCGTAATGACCTCTATCCTCGTCTGCGGGGAAACCCGCGACTCGAGATGGAGACGATAACCCGCGGTCTGTCCCGGACGCTCCCCGAGCAATTCCGCGAGCCGGCTCGCTATGGCGACCGCGGCTACCCGCCGGGGCTCCAGCACCAGGATGGTACCGGGCACGCGGTCAAGGAGGGCAAGGGGAACGGCCGTCGATTTACCCGCGGCCGTTTGCGCCGTCAACACGAGAAATCCCGAGGCCGACGACAGCAAGCTGTCCGCGATGCCGTCGAGGAACGGATATATGGGGAGATTAACCAATTCGCCCGGGAGATTCATTGTATCGACCTTCGCTCCCGCTTAACCCTTATCCGCTCGGCCCGGTGTGCGTCCCCGATCGCCTCTGCCAGCGACAGGGCCCGGTCCAGGTCGCCGAGGCGATGCTCGCAGTCTACGGCGAGAAGCCTGCAGGCCGTGGGGTCCCCGGCCTCGGCGAGCGCGGAAAGCATACGGGCCGCCTCCGCGTACCGTCCCTGCCTCCGGAGATCAAGCGAGCGAATCAGGGCCGCCCTTCCCCTTCCGCCCTCGATGGCGTCGTCGAGGGCAAAGAGCAGGCGCGCGAGGGCAAAACAGTCGTCCCTGTTATGGTCGCCCACGGAGAGAAGCCTGTCCAGCTCGCCGGAGCGCATGAAACCGAACCAGGCGTCGGGAGCCTCGCTTCCCGGAAGGTCGTCGACCCGATTGATGCCGAGGATTCCTTCCTCGAGGGCGGAAAGCCGGCACGATCCCGTCTCGGCCTTCCAGAGACGCCGCGAGGGAAAGAGAAGATCGAGATGCACAATCCCGGGCGAAAGCAACTGCGGCCGTATCCCGTTCATCAAAAATCTGTTGAGCAAAACCTGGGAGTCGAAACACTTCCCGTTGAAGGATACGAGCACGGGCTTGTCGCCGACGAGATCCGAAAGACGCTCGAGGAAGACGCCCTCGCCCGGGAAATCCGAGATCATGAGCTGATGGATGGAGAGGACTCCGTCCTCCCCGAAGCGCGCGATACCAGCCATGAATGCCACGGTTCCGGCGCCCCGCGAAAGCCCCGTCGTCTCGAGATCGAAGAATACAAGGGAAGAGACGTCGATCAAGCCGTTCGCCTCGATCGCCGCGCGCTCCCTCGGAAAGAGGAGAGGCAGATAGCCAGACATTCGGTCCCGGTATCCCGAAACCTCGAAGGTCGACTCGCGTTCATGGAGAAGCGGGGCTGTCTCCGACCATCCCGGGATGACGGGCCCGGAGACGGGCGACGCTATCGGCGTCGACGAACCCGCGGCGACCACGCGAGCGACGCCGTAAGGGGCGGGAATGACCGCTTCCGCACGGCCCTTTGCCTCGCGGATACGGGCGAGCCGGCTTGAAAGCCTCGCGGCGCTCACGCGGGACCGTCCTTTCCCGCGGCGATTGCGCCCAAGGACAGGGCCTCCATCAGCGAGACAGCGGCGCTCTTAATCTGCGAGCCGGAGGTGTCGATCCCGATGCATGACGGACATCCTGAGTCGCAGGTACACGCGCGGGTACGCTCGGCGCCCGCGGAAAACGCGAGGGAAAGCCGGCCCGCGAGGGCCTCCGAAAGGCCGGAGCCGCCGGGCGCCGAATCGTAGATATACAGGGATGGGCACCCGAAATGGGGATCGCGTACCCTCGGGGCGACGCCAATGTCGCGGCGGTCGCAGAGAAGGAAAAACGGTGCGACCGAGCGAATCAGGTTGCCGACGCCGGCGAGCACCTCGGCCTGGGCGGCCTCGTCGAGACTCACGAAGGAGTCCGTCGGCTTTTTCTCCGCCGGGGTAATCCCGTCAAGCAGGATCATCATCCCGCGCGTCTCGTGCTCCTCGGCGTCGAGGGCGATCTCGCCGAAACCGATGTTTTCCTGCGTATGGAACCGGAGCTTCTTGAACTTCGTCACCTGCGTCCTGATGAGAAGATCCCCGAGGATGACGGTCGTTCCCGCCGGGGCTCCGGCTATCGTCTCGTCCTCGGAAAGAACCTGTATGTCGGTCTTGACGACCGCGTCGGTAAAGTAGTTTACCTCCGATTCCTCGACCTCGGCCCGCCTGTTCGGTATGTCGAGGGAGGTCACCACGTATTGCCTGCCGAGATGCAGGTAGATCGCGTTCGGGAAGAGAAGCTCCTTGGCGGAAGGCCGGTCCATCTCGCCTATCACGCTGTTCCGGCCCTTGGTCATGTCGACGATTACCACGTTATCCGCCGTGGCTGAACGGAGGCTGACGCCCTCCGACGGGAAGGATCGGTTGGACCAATGCCATCGGCCCGACGTATGGCGAAGTATCCCGTCCTCCTCGAGATACGCGAGTATCTCATCCGTCGCCTGGGCCGGGAAGAACTCCGGGGTCTCCCCGTCCCTGAAGGGTAGCTCGAAGGCCGCGCATTTGACGTGGTCGGCGAGGACGTAGGGATTGTCCGGGTCTATCTGCGCGGTTTCCTGGGGACGCGCGAAAAAATAGTCGGGATGGCAGATTATAAACTGGTCAAGGGGGGACGACGAGGCGATAAAAACGGCGACCGACTCGGTTTGCCTCCGCCCCGCGCGCCCGGCCTGCTGCCAGAACGACGAGAAGGAACCGGGGAATCCCGCGACGACGGCCGCGTCGAGGCCGCCGATATCGATCCCGAGCTCGAGGGCGTTCGTCGATACGACGCCCTGGATCTCCCCTTCCCTGAGTCCCTTCTCGATCTTCCTTCGCTCGAGCGGCAGGAGGCCGCCCCGGTAGGGCACGACCGTGATCCCGTGGTTATTCGCGAAGACGTTCTTGAGCGAGTCGTTGATGTACGAAGCTATAACCTCGGTGCGCACGCGCGAATGCGCGAAGAGTATTATCTTGATCCGTTCCCTGAGAAAGGCGAGCGCCCAGCGCTGGCTTTCGTTCATGACGCTCCGCCTGATGCCCTGGACCGCGTCCACGAGGGGCGGATTGTAGAGTACGACCGTCTTTTTCCCCGAGGGGGCCCCGTTTCGGTCGACGAGCCGTACGGGCTCCCCGATCAGGCGGCTCGCGAGCTCCTGAGGGTTGCCGATCGTCGCCGAGCACAGGATGAATACGGGGTGAGCGCCGTAGAAATTCGCGATCCTCCTGATCCTCCGGATCAGATTGGCCATGTGACTGCCGAAAATCCCCCGGTACATATGCATCTCGTCGATGACGATGTACCTGAGGTTCGAGAAAAAACGTATCCATTTCGGGTGATTCGGCAGGATTCCGGCGTGCATCATGTCAGGGTTGGAGATGATGATCCTGCCCTTGTCGCGGGCGTCGGAACGTATCGACTGGGGCGTGTCCCCGTCGTAGATGCATACCCGTAGGGGTATCCTTGACGGGGCGCCCTCAGCGCCCACCAGGGAGTTGATCTCGCTTTGCTGATCCTGGCTCAGGGCCTTCGTGGGGAAAAGATAGAGGGCGCGCGCGTCGCCGTCCTCGAGCAATCCCTGAATGACCGGAAGGTTGTAGCACAGCGTCTTTCCAGATGCCGTCGGGGTCACGATGACCGTGTTAGAGCCGCCCCGTATGGAATCGAAGGCCTCGGCCTGATGGCTGTAAAGCCTGTCGACGCCGTGAGAGGCCAGCGCCCCCGAAAGCCGTACGTCGAGCCCGGAAGGGAACGGCGCGTAAACCCCTTCCCTTTCGGGAAACACGTTGACGCCCGATATGAACGGGGCGAACCCCGGATCCTGCAGGATTTTTTCCAGAAGCTTCTCGTTTTCCATCGGGCGGATTATAGCATATTGTCCCGGAAAAAATGAGAGTTTAACCGTTTTGTTACCGTTTTGGAGTGGCAAGATACGGGACGACGGATTATAATGAATAGAAATTGAACTTCTTGAAGGAGAAAACAGTGTCCAGGATATTGTCCATAATTCTTGGCGGGGGAAAAGGCACGCGCCTGTATCCGCTTACGAAAGAGCGCTCGAAACCTGCCGTCCCGTTCGGAGGAAAGCATCGAATCGTCGACATCCCCATATCGAACTGCATCAATTCGGGATTTAACCAGATATACATCCTTACCCAGTTCAATTCCGCGTCCCTGCACATGCACATCGCCAAGGCCTATAACTTCGACACATTCTCCGGCGGCTTCGTGGAGATCCTCGCCGCCGAGCAGACCTTCGAGCATTCAGGCTGGTACGAGGGCACGGCCGACGCCGTCAGGAAGAACTTCATGCACTTCAAGACGCAGAAGCCGACGCATTACGTAATCCTGGCGGGAGACCAGCTCTACCGCATGGATCTCGACGAGTTTCTCCGGAAACACGAGGAGTCGGGGGCCGACATCACGATCGCCTGCACGGCGGTAACCAGAGCCGACGCATCCGGGTTCGGCATACTGAAAACCGACGGTGGCGGGCATATAACGGAGTTCATGGAAAAGCCCGGCCCGACGAAGAATATCGACGAATGGATCATCCCGGACGCCGCGCGGACGGCGTCGGCCAACAATGGCCGCGACTATCTCGCCTCCATGGGTATCTATATCTTCAACGCCAAGGTCATGGAGGAATCCCTCAACAATACCCTTACCGACTTCGGCAAGGAGGTCATCCCCGAATCGATCAAGCGATTCAACGTCAAGGCCTACGTGTACGACGGCTATTGGGAGGATATCGGAACGATCCGAAGCTTCTACGAGGCGACCCTCGACCTGACGAGCATCAAGCCGAAGTTCAATTTCTACGACGAGGACGCGCCGATCTATACGCACAACCGGAACCTGCCCTCATCAAAGGTCAACCAGGCGACACTCGATCAGGTTAACACGAGCGAAGGCTGCGTCATCACGAACGCGACCATCAAACGTTCCGTTATCGGGATCAGGTCCACCATCGAGTCCGGTTCATACCTCGAGGGCGTCATCTGCATGGGCGCCGACTGGTACGAGACCGACGCGCAGAAGGCGGAAAACCAGAGTAAGGGAATCCCGAACATCGGAATCGGGGAACGGTGCGTCATCCGAAAGGCTATCATCGACAAGAACGCGCGAATCGGCAAGGATGTTTCCATAGGCATGGGGAAGATCCCGGACGACGGCGATTATGGCGACTATCACGTCGTGGACGGGATATACGTAATAACGAAGAATGCCTGCATACCCGACAAAACGGTTTTGTGACGGGGGTCTGCATGATAAAACGCCGGGTTCGCCCGGCATTTTTTTTGAACAGCTGACAATATTGAGTAAACCAGGATAACAAGAAGAGGCAGAGGGCTCCACGAGGGGCGTGGCGCAACCTTTGGTTGCGCTTCGTCCCACTTCGGAGCCCCCTCAAGAGCGCGAATCACGATCGGCGCACTCCATTCCGGCTTGAATCTGATGAAAATCACTCATTATTGTCAGCAGTCTCTACATGCTTCTGGCGGCTACCTCGGCAATAATGCGGATGCCCTCCCGTACCTGCCCATCATCCTGACTGTAGTTGAGCCTGAGGCATTTTTCCCGATGGGGATGCGCCTTCCAGGCAGTCTCCACGTCGGACCCGGTCTCGCGGCCGAAGAAGAAATGCTCGCCGGGAACCACGACGACTCCCCGCTCCTTGAGTTGACCATATAGGACGGAGGTTGGAATCTTCAAATCCGGAAGATAGAGCCACAGGAATATGGCGCCCTCGCATCGATGCAGTCTGTAGTTCATCCCCCGGAAATACTCTCGGATATACCCCTGCGCGGTCTCGGTCTTGTTGCGGTAGAACGGGCCGACGATTCCGTTTGCCATCTTGACCATCTCCCCGCTTCGTATGAGTCCCTCCGCGAGAACCTGACCCATCGAGCCCGAGGTAAGGGCGATGATCGAATTGAGCGCCGAGAGGGCTGCGATCACGGGCGGGTCGGCCAGGATTATCCCCGTGCGAAGCGCGGGCAACCCGATCTTCGAGAGGCTCATTGAGAGTATCATACCCGGCTTCCAGGATGGAGCCGGATTACCCTCCACGAGATCCGGGAAGATGATGTTCGGGAAGGGCATGCCGTACGCGTTGTCGATCATGAGCGGTATACCATGCGCGCCGGCCAGCCGCGTCAGCTCGTCTATCTCGTCGTTGGTAAGCACGTTGCCCGTCGGGTTGGTCGGACGCGAAACGCAAACGGCGCCAACCTCCGGATGCGCCGAGAGATAGCCCTTGATGAGCGGAAGGTCGATATGATACTTGAATGAATGATCGCCCTCCAGGGAGATGCGCGCGGGAAGGGTCACGAAGGTATCGCTCTCGATACCCTGATCCGCGTATCCCACGTACTCCGGAACGAGGGGGAATAGTATGGTCCGCCTCTCCGGCTTGGTGCCGGAGAAAAGATTGAAAAGGTAAAAAAAAGCCGATTGACTTCCGTTCGTGACGGCGATGTTCCGCGAGTCGATATCCCAGCCGTATTCTTTCCTGAAAAAAGCCGCAAGGGCCTCTATGAGACTGACCCGACCCTGGGGGGCGTCGTACTTGCTAATTGTTTCCTCGAAAAGATCGCCCGAGCCCATGATGCGTTCCATCTCGCGGCGGTACGCCGTCTCAACGCCCGTGATGCGCGCGGGATTTCCGCCGCCGAGGGCGCAGGGCTTGACGCCGGCCGGCAGGGGCCGACCCAGGTCGTCCATAAGGCGAAGTATTCCCGACTCGCCGGCGAGTTTTTGTCCAAACGATGAGTAGTTCATGATCCGGCATTATAGCCATTTATCAGTTCTTGTGACAGGGTTCCTTGTAGTCCTTGTCGGCCGCGACGCGGCATTCGCGCTCGTCCTCGGCCTCTTCCGGGGGGATCGGCAAGGTCAGCGTGTGCCTGGCCTTCGTCCTGATGACCAGCTTTCCGCCCTTCTCGTCGACGCGAACGGTATCCCCCGGTGAAAGTTTTCCCGCGATGATAATCATTGAAAGCGGATCCTCTATCTCCCGCTGGATGAGGCGTCTCATGGGGCGGGCGCCGAACGAGGGCTCGTATCCATGCTCCACGAGGTAGTTTTTCGCGGCCGGTCGAAGCGTCAGCGAGATATCCTGGGCCGAAAGCCTTTCCGAGAGTTCCTTGATCTGTATATCGAGTATGGCAGCGACCTCGTCGCGGTCCAGGGCGTTGAACACGACAATGTCGTCGACGCGGTTCAGGAATTCCGGGTTGAATATCCTCTTGAGCTCGCTCATGGCGCTCGAGCGGATATCCTCGTAGTCGAGAATCCCTCCCTCGACGTCGCTGAAGCCGAGGCGATTTTCCTTGCTGATCATTCTGGCGCCGGCGTTGCTCGTCATGATTATGACCGTGTTGCGGAAATTGACTGTATGGCCGAGGTTGTCCTTAAGCTCGCCTTCCTCGAGAACCTGCAGAAGGAGGTTGAAGATGTCGGGATGCGCCTTCTCGATCTCGTCGAGCAATATCACGGAATACGGGTTTCTCCTGATCTTCTCCGTCAGGACCCCGCCTTCCTCGAAACCGACGTACCCGGGGGGCGCGCCGACGAGGCGGGAGGCGTTGTGCTTTTCCATGTAGTCGCTCATGTCAATGCGGACGAGGGCCTCTTCCCTGCCGAAAAGGAATTTTGCGAGGGTTTTGGCGAGAAGGGTTTTGCCAACGCCGGTCGGGCCGAGGAAGATGAATGAGCCGAGCGGGCGCCTCGAAGAGGATATGCCCGCCCTCGACCTCCTGATGGCGCTCGATATGACGGAGATTGCGGGATCCTGGCCTATCACGGTCTTGTGAAGCTCGCTCTCGAGATTGACGAGCCGAACGATCTCGGATTCGCTGATCGAATTGGCCGGGATTCCCGTGATCGACGAGATGACAGTGCATACGTCCTGCGGCGTGACGACGGCGATCTCGAGGTTGTCCGGCTTTTGCCACTTGAGCCTGATATCCTCGACTTCCTGCCGGAGCCTCCTGACCTCGTCGCGCACAAGGGCAGCCCGCTCGTAATTCTGCGTCTGCACGAGGTTCTGCTTCTGGTTCCCGAGCTCCCGTATCTTTGCCTCGAGGCCCGCGAGCTCGATGGGACGGACGTCCCCCTCGATTTTCTTCATCGCGCCCGTCTCGTCGAGGACGTCGATGGCCTTGTCTGGGAAGAACCTGTCGGTCAGATAGCGTTTCGAGAGATCAACGATTGTACGCAGGGTCTCCTGTGTATAATGGACGTGATGGTGAAGCTCGTAACGGCCGCTTATCCCCTCGAGAATGGCGAGGGTATCCTCCGCGGAGGGCTCGCGCACGATGACGGTCTGGAACCTCCGCTCGAGCGCGGCGTCCTTCTCGAAGTACTTCCTGTATTCGGCAAGGGTCGTCGCGCCTATGCACTGGAGTTCGCCCCTGGCAAGCGCGGGTTTGAGCATGTTCGAGGCGTCCATGGCGCCCTCGGCCCCGCCGGCCCCGATTATCGTATGGAGTTCGTCGATAAACAGGATGATGTTTCCCGCTTCCGAGATCTCCTTCATGATCTTCTTTAGTCTTTCCTCGAATTCGCCTCGGTACTTCGTCCCGGCAATCACCGAAGCTAGGTCCAGTACGAGCAGTCGTTTGGATACGAGGTTTCTCGGGACTTTTTCGGAGACGATCCTGTCGGCGAGACCCTCGACTATGGCGGTCTTTCCGACACCGGGATCGCCGATGAGCACGGGGTTGTTCTTGTTCCGCCTGGACAGTATTTGAATGACGCGCCGTATCTCGGTTTCCCGCCCCACGACGGGATCGAGCTTGCCTTCCCTGCTCATGGCGGTAAGGTCGCGGCTGTATTCCTGCAGGAGGCTCGCGGACCGTTGGACGGGCTGCGATTCGCCGGGGAGCTGTCTCTTGGGACGCGAAACCAGCGATGAGTCCCTGCTCGCCGTGGATTCCTGGACGACGTGTCTGATTTCGTCTATCGATATCGCCTCTTTCTCGAAAAATGAGCTCGAGACGCTTTGCGCCTCGCGGGCGCAGGCGAGGAGGATATGTTCGGTCCCGATATAATCGTGACGAAGCGTCCTTGCCTCGATGGAGGCCGCGTCCAGCATGCCCCTCAGCCGTCGGGACGGGGGGATGTCCCCCCCGAACGCGGTTGCCGCCCGACCGGGGAGGGATTGCTCCAGTTGTAGCTGAAGCGACAGGAGGTTGACCTTGAGGTTTTGGAGCACGGTGAATCCCGTCCCGTCCGCCGAGCGGATAAGCGCGAGGAGCACGTGTTCCGGAAGAAGCTGTTCCGCGTTGGAGCGTTTGGCCTCGTCCTGGCTTTGTATAGTGAGGAGTTTCTGCGCGCGTTGCGATAGTCCCTTGAACACTCTGGTTTATCTCCTCTCCCTGATATCGGCTTCCTTCAGGACTTCCTGAATTACCATCGCTCGCAATCTGTCCATCCGCATCTCTTCGGCTTTGATATCATCCTCTATGATAATGCTTCCGCCCTGAATAATAAAGTTAATGTGCGCGTTCTGGATACGGTACAGGAGTGCCGTAAGTTCCTGATTCGTCACACCGGTAATGAGTGACAGATTCACCCCGAGCCTGATGCGTTGAAGGAGGTCGACCGCCTCCGCGAAGGTGATGAAGCGGGCGTATTTAGCCGTCACAATGGCCCTGAACACGGAATCCTCGACGACCGTCGCTCGGGCGCCCATGATCTCGGTCCTGCAACGGCGCTCCAGCTCGACCAGCTTCGTGGCAGCCTGGTCCAGGAGCGAAATTTGGGTCTCCGCGTCTCCCGCCGCCGCGGAAAGGTTCGATATCTGGTAGAGACAGCCGAGCGATACGCCGTCCCTCTGCCCGTAATATCCACGGATCGAAAACCCCTGGCCGAGGTATTCCCGTATAACCCTTTCAAGAAGCCCGTTCATGCACAGCCCGGAAAGGCACATCAGGACGGAAGCCTTGAGGCCGCTGCCGGTATCCATGAGTGAAGACGCAAGATATCCGAATCCCGGCAGGGTGCTGAAACGCATCGACTCGCCGAGCTTTTTCTCGATCGCTGCCGCCTCGTTCAGGGATGAAAGAAGCGAGTGACCCGGGGCAAACGCCGCGATCCGCACGTGGTCTTCCATGTTAACGGCGACGGAGACCACGCCGTCGTCCCGGATGACGACCCCGCGCCATGGCTCCATGCCGCAATCGGGATCGATTACCCCGCGTTCCGACAAAATCCGTTTTCCCGACGCGTCCATCCCGGAAACGCGTATCGACTGGTATCTCTCGGGATTGTCCATGTGGTTAAAGGCGTCGAACACGATCGATTGAACGCGCTCCGCGTCGTCAAGCTTGATCGCGAGCGGGAACGCGAAACCCTCAAGGTTCCTGGCAAGGCGAACCCGGCTTGAAAGGACGACGTCCGTCTCGGGGCCGTCCTCAACGTACCAGGCATCAGGTTGCGGTTTTTTCTTCAAGTCTCGCCCCCCAGGGTTCTTAACCTGTCGCGATAGTACGCGGCCAGTTCGTAGTTCTCCTGCTCAATCGCCTTCTGAAGCTCTTTCTTGAGTATATCGGGATTAACCTTTGGGGATACGGGGGATGATGCCTTCTCCGGCAACTCACCGGAATACGCTATCTCGATCCCTTCCTGCCTGAGGAGGGTTACGATCTCGGCCCTGAATTGCCGGTAGCATTCCGCGCATCCCGTCTTTCGGCGTTTCCGGATGTCCTGGAACGTGAACCCGCAAACCGGGCATTGGGGCGCGCTCTCCTGATTATCCCGCGATTTGTCCGCGAGATTCGAGAAAATTCCGCCAAGGGAGATATCGATCCTGTTTTCGTTGGTTGAAAAGCCCCTTTCGCGCGCGCATACCTCGCACAGATGGAGCTCTACCGAGCTATCGCGGGAAACCTGCTGTACAAAGATGACCGCCGGCCTGTCGCGGCAGATATCGCATTTCATCAATACTTCCTTAAGGTATCAAGCGGCTTTTCCCGGCCTGCGCGTATGGCCGGCAGTACGGAAACCAGGATTGAAAGGATCAGGACCCCCGAGGCGACCGCGAACAGCTCCCCGAGACGAACCCTGATCGGGATAACCTCCAGGTAGAACTCGGGATCGAGGAGACGTATTCCGCCAAAGGTCTCCCCGTCGGACGAAATGCCCAGGGGACCGCGAAGGGCCCATGCCAACCGGGCCGAGGCGTTCAGGAACCGCTCAAGCAAACCCAACAACCAGTTAATATTCAGCGCGCAAAGCACCCCTGCCGGCATACCGGCAAGTATACCACCAAGTCCGGTAAAAAACCCGGCGAGGAGAAAGGCGTAGGTGACGCAGGCCGGTTCGGCGCCGACGCTTTTCAGGATCGCAATCTCCTTTCTCCGCTCCATCACGAGCATGACAAGGGCGGAAGATATATTGACGGAGGCGACCAGCACGATCAGGAACATGATGAATAAAAGCAGGGTTCTGGTCGTCGTAAAGGAGTGGAACTGCGACCGGTTCATCTCCTTCCAGGTATAGACGTTGATACCCTCGGGCAAGGCGCGCATCGCGGCGTTTCTGAGGGCCTCGATCGCCAGGAAGGGATCGTCGGTCCTCGCGCTTACGAAGGTTTGCGACGATTCGGGGGCCAGAATCTCGCAACCAGTCCTGAACGGTATGAAAACCCAGAGGGCGTCGAGTTCCTGGTACCCGGACGACACGATGCCTCGAAGGGTGAATTGCGTGAATCTCGGAACTGCCCTGCCGCGGGCGCCGGTCCGCATGGTAAGTACGCGAAATGTATCGCCTACCACAATCCCGAGGTCGGCTGCTATTTTTTTCCCGAGGACGGCGTCCCCGGGACCGTCTAGCCTCGCCGATCCCTCGAGGACGCTGACGAGGCCCATGACGACCCCGCCTTCCCCGAAAAACGCGGGCTGAACGGCCCGTATAGTCCCACCGGCCCTTCCGGCTTTCCCGATGACGAGACCAATTCCCTGACGCTCGGCGCAGGCCTCGACAATGGAGTTCCCGCCGGCAGAAACCGCGAGTGAGCCGTCGTTCAGCGAGGCGGCTAACGCCTCGGCCTGGGTTGGTCCGAGGTCAAAGCCGTTCTGGCCGGAATAATCGACGATCCGGAGGTGGGACGACGAAAGCTCGATCAGTCGCGAGGTTATTCCCTCGATCATCCCGTCGGAGACGACGAGAACCGCGATCATGGGAACGAGGCTTATCCCGATTCCGGCGATCGTGCCGTAGAGGCTTTTACGCGCGTTGGAGACGGTTCTTTTCCCGCCTATCCCCATGAAGGAAAGCGCGAGAGAGAGCGATACGCCGAACCTCATTGCTTGACCAGCCTCCCGTCCTGAAGGCTATAGCAGTCGTCCGCGAGTTTGGCGATTTCCCGGTCATGAGTGACCAGGATCAGGGTATTTCCGCGCTTTGACACCACGGAAAAAAGAAGGTCGCGAACGGTTTCGGCGTTCGCGGGATCGAGATTCCCCGTCGGCTCGTCGGCGAGCACGAGATCCGGGTCGTTTACCAGCGCGCGGGCGACCGCTGCCCTTTGCCGCTCGCCCCCGGACATCTGGGCGGGATAGTGGTTCATGCGCGATTCAAGCTTTACGTCCTCGAGGAGGGACCGCGCGCGCTCGACGGCCTCTTTTCGCCTCATGCCGCCCATCCAGGCGGGAAGCATCACGTTCTCGAGGGCGGTGAAGTCCTTCAATAAATAGTGAAACTGGAAGACGAGGCCGAGAAAGGAGCTTCTGTAGGAAGACAGCCCCTTTTCGTCGAGCTCGTGAACCGGGTACGGCCCCGCCTGTATGGAGCCGGAGGTCGCCGTCTCGAGCCCGCCGATGATATTAAGGAGCGTGCTCTTGCCGCATCCCGATTCGCCCAGGATGACGGTCTTCGTGCGTTCCCGAACGGTCAGGTCAAGTCCATCGATGATGGACAGTTTCTCATCGGCGCTCTCGAACGTTTTACAGAGTTTCTTCAGGACAAGGACAGTGTTACTCATACCGCAAAACCTCCGCGGGTTTCAATGTGACGACAGGACCGCTCGCCATCCAGGAAGCCACGGTGGCCGACAGGACGCCGAACAGGAAAACGAAGAGAACCTCGCGGAATACGATCCTCACGGGGACCTCGTTCATGTAGAAATACTCCGGGTTGAAAAGGGAAAACGTCTGCCCCGGCTTTGAGAAGAAGAGGGCTGAGGCGAACGTCTCGGCCCCGTTGACGATCCGCTCGGCGACGACGAATGCGTCGTTGATCCTGACGGAAAGCAGAAGTCCGCACAGCAGGCCGGCGAGGGCCCCGACGAGGCCAATGCTCAACCCGTTAAGGACGAAGATTGCCCGTATCCGGTTCTGGCGGCATCCGAGCGAGGAAAGAATCGCGATTTCCTCCCGGCGCTCGTATACGGACCTTCGCATCGAATTGTAGATATTCACCGTGACGACGACGAATATGAGTATCACGAGAAACAGGAGCATGTTCTTCTCGACGCGAAGCGCCCCGAAGAACGCCCGGTTGTAACTCCTCCAGGATTCGGCCCCGAGAAGCGGGCTTCGCTCCCTGACGTACGAGAGGAACTGCTCGTCGCGCTCGCGGTAATCGAGCTTGACCGCGGCGAGTGGCGTTCCCCCATTCCCCGAGACCGATGCGCCGGTCTTGTCGGATACGTACGAGAACGAGCAGTCTATCTCGTAGTATCCCGTCCTGAAAATGCCCGTCACGAGAAGGGTCGCGTTTTCGGGGAAGAGATCTGTCGAGGAATCGCCCGACATCGCGATAATCGATATCTCGTCACCGCACGAAACGGCGAGATAGCGCGCAAGCTCGGAGCCGAGGACTACCGTCCCCGGGCTGCCCAGGGAGAAAGAGCCTTCTGTGATCTCCACGGCCTTCGCGAATCCCGCGTCGGTTTCCATAACGTCCTCGGGCACGGCCCTGAGGAGGGCGCCGGACTGTCTGCCGTACCGCCCGCGAACGAGGGTTTGGGACTCCGAGAAAACCGTCATGGAACGAAGGCCCGGGTAATCCCGCACTCTTTCGATATCCTCGCGCGATCCGGAGAGACGGACGTGCGCGGAACTGACCTCCAGTATGCTGTCGATATATCCCATCTGAAAACCGTTCATGACCGAAAGGATGACGATCAGCGCGGTCACCCCGAAGGCGATTCCCGCGGCGGCCAGCAGGCTCGTAAGGGCGGAGCGCCCCCGCGAGTCTACGGAGCCGAAGCGCCCGGAGACGAACAGTATCCACTCAGTATTTCCTTTCATACCGCCCCTTTTGCCGCACGCCGTCCGCGTATTCCACGACCAGGATCGGCCCGCCGTTGCCGTACACAGTCTCCGTCCAGTCATCCTCCGAGGCGTAATCGCAGATGAGCGACAGCTCGCCGTTGACCGTCATGGTTTTACGCTTCAGCGTCCCGTCGGACTTGTATTCATGTTGTATCTTCGTCGTCTTCGTTCCCGATTCGGTTACCGAGGAAAGAAGCCTCCCTTCCTTGTCGTAGGTGTAGGAGATCTCCTTCGTATCTGTATCCTTCATCATGATCTTGAGGCGAATGCACCTTCCTTCCTCGTCATATTCCGTTTCCGTCGTCCCGGATTGGCCCGTTTTGACGTGGAGGCGGGTTCCTCCGGAACCCTCGTAATAAATCCAGCTCGTCTTATCGGTTATCTCGCCTTTTTCCCACCGCGTGCCCCTGACAGGGCGCTCCTGACCGTCGAATTCCTCGAGATACCAGACGTCGCGGTTGGCCAGGATAACGCTATCCCGCCCCGAAAGCGAATACATCTCCAGTTTATCGGGCGGCGGGGTTTCGCCCTCTGTATCGGGAATCGGCTCGCCGGTTTGCCCGGGCGAACCGGGGGCTTCGGTTTGGCCGGCAGTTTCGGCATCGTCCCCGTCACTGTCGGGCTCCGACTCCGTTCCCTCGCCCTCGGTGCCGACTTTTCCGCCCGAACCCGCTTCCGGCGCTTCCCTCGATCCCCCTTCAGGATCGACGGTTGACGGTTCCTCGACTGCCGGGGTTTCCTTCTCCCCCGATTCCTCCTGCCCGCCCCCGGCGGACAGGGGCAAGCAGAGAAGAAGGAGGGCGCACATTGTTACAACGGCGCGCGTCATCCTCATCATGGCTTTCCCAGAAATTCCGATAGATACGCCGTTTTGTCGAACGGCGCGAAATCGTCATAGGTCTCGCCCGTGCCGATGAACGCGACCGGAATCCCAAGGTCCTTCCCGACGCTGATCGCGATTCCGCCCCTCGCGGTCGAATCGTATTTCGTGAGTATTACCGCGTCGACGCCTACCGCCGAATGGAAAACCTCCGCTTGCCTGATTCCGTTTTGGCCCGTCGTCGCGTCAAGCACGAGGAATTTTTTATAACATCCCTCAGTCGCCTTGGACGCCGCTATACGGTCTATCTTCTGCAATTCCTTTACGAGATTTTCCCTGTTGTGCAGCCGGCCCGCCGTATCGGCTATCACGAGGCCGCCGCCCGAGGCGCGCGCGGCGTCCGCGGCCGAAAACACGACCGCTCCGGGATCGGATCCGTTTTGGTGCGCGACGACGCGTACGCCAAGCCTCTCCCCGTGCAACTGAAGCTGTTCGATGGCCGCAGCCCTGAAGGTGTCAGCGGCCGCGAGGATGACGGGCGACGCGCCCCTCGACGCGTACCACCGTGCCATCTTGGCCGCGGAGGTAGTCTTGCCGACCCCGTTAACGCCCAGAAGAAGATACACCGAGACCGAATCGGCCGGCGGCGTCAGGGATATTTCCTTGATGAACGGATCGAGCAAGGCGCGAAGCTCGATCATTACCGTTCCATGATCCTCCGCCCTTTGCGCTTTGCACCGTTTCCTGAGGTCCTCGACTATCTCGAACGAGAGCTTTGCGCCAAGGTCTCCCTCGACGAGACTATCGGCCAGATCGTCGAAAAAGCATTCATCGATCCTCTGGTAAACGCCGAGAAGCCGCTTGAGATTTTCCGCCAAAGATTGCTTTGCCATGATGTATATCCTTTACCCCCGGATTATCGCGCGGGCTTCGGTATCGTCTGATTCGCCGCTATAATATACCTTACGAGTTGAAAGGCGAAATTCGCCCCCAGGCCAACGCTTACCCACTTTGATATGTTGGATACCCTCGTCCACGTGTTGATGTCGTCCACGATCTCATCGTCGTTCTGGAATTTTCCGTCCTGCCAGGCGCGGTATTTATTCTCCGCGATTCCATAGGACAGCATGGATACCGGCAGGGAGATATACAGCAAACCGAGCGACCAGTACAGTATGTTGCGCTGCCGTTCAATGCTTTTTCCCGTATCCCTTTTATTATCCCGTATCGTGAGGCGCGGGGAATCCATGCCCTCGATGGCCTCGGGCGAAAAAAGGAAGTATGTCTTGCCGCCTTCCGATATGGCTTCCCCAATCGTCGGGAACGACGGCAAGGAAACCTCCTCGGGCGTCTCGCCAAGGTACTTGGTGTGGAAGAATATATCGGCGGGCATGCGTTTCGTGTCGAAGGTTACGGAAACTAGTTTTTCCTCCTCGAGACGTATACGCACGTTGAAGGTATCGCGACCCTCGAAGCGGGCCGTCCGTTCCGAGGAGAGAAACCCCTGAGCCGACGATGACATGGTGTGCTCGCCGGAAAAAACGGTTATCGGGATTGAGGTATCCTGGATCAGTCTCCCGTCGATGAAAAGACGGGCTGATTCCGGTTCAAGGTCAACGTTTAACCGGACCGGGACTCTGTTCGTCATCCCGGGCAAAAGCCGGGACACGAGGAGGGACACGACGATCTCCAGGTCTTCGTAGGGGACGGCTTCCGACACCGTCACGGATGGCGTTCCGCCATACCCCGTGTCTATCGTGGCCTCGACGAACATATATCCGCCGATGTCCCGTATCTTACCGGTAATGACGGCGGAAATCCCGTCCTTCAGGAGAGATCCCGCAAGGGAAATATCCGCCGCGCGCTTATACAGTTCGGCTCCCTTCTTCCAGATCTCGATCGGGGCCTCTTCGTTATCGACGATACGGTCCTCTGCCATTTTTACGCCGATCGTCTCGTCGATGGAATCAAGTTCAGCGTCCTTCGCCTTGATGTCCCGGTTAAGATCGCGCCTCTTCTTTCCCTTCGTACCCGAAGAATCGTCGGACAGGATGATCTTGTCCCGCTCCAACAGGAGCTTTGCGCGATCCTGCACGAGCTTCAAACGCTTTTCGGAGAGATCCTTCATCGTCCGCGCCTGTCTCTCGTCGGCAAAGACCATTCGCGACTGTATTCCCGCGATCCCGTCGAGGAGAAGTCCCGGGATAACGGTCGAATACGCGGCATAGACAGGGGGAACGCCATCCATGGGGAATTCTTCCGCCGTTATGATCCACTTGGGACGTGCCGCGCTTCCCGCGGCCCCTGAAGCCGTCGCGGTCTCCTCAGCCCAGGCCATCCCGGACAGGTAAACCGTGAAAAGGGCGAATAACGCGAAACGGGATATTCGGATTCCGCTTTTATTGGACAAGATCCAGGACTCCGCGCAAATCTTTCATGGTGAACGGCTTGTTCAGTACGGCGCAGGCCCCGCAGGCAAGGGCCCTGTGCGCGTCGGTATCGTCCCCGGGACCGGATATCACGATGAACTTCGTGACGGGGCTGATCTGCCGGAAATACGAGGGATCCACCAAATACCTTGGCTCGTAGAATACCAGCGAAACCCGGTTCGAGGCCAGGCACGACGCGAGCCACTTTTTCGCCGGAACCGACCCGTTGCCCGATTTGGCCCCGGGCATGACAAGGGCCCGCTCTCCCGCGATGCTCGAGATACCAGAGGCCAAAAAGGCGGATTTGCACAGGATTCCTATCATAAGTCCTCGTCGTCCCCGTCAAGCGGAAGGCCCTTCCACTTGCTGTCGAGATACGCCTCCATGAAGGGATCGAGATCCCCATCCATGACGGCCTGTATATTGCCCGTCTCATGTCGGGTCCTCAGGTCCTTGACCATCGTATAGGGCTGGAACACGTAAGACCTGATCTGGTTGCCCCAGGAGATATCCTTCTTTTCCGCGGCGAACCGCTGGTTTTCCTGCTCCTTCTTTTCCCGATAATACTCGTAGAGCTTCGCTTTGAGGATGCTCATGGCCGTCTGCCGGTTCATGATCTGGCTGCGCTCCGATTGGCACGCGACCACGATCCCGGTCGGAAGATGGGTAAAGCGGACGGCGGAATCCGTCTTGTTAACGTGCTGCCCACCCGCCCCGCCCGAACGGTAGGTGTCTACCCGTAGGTCCTCGGGCCTTACATCGACCTCGATGGTGTCGTCGAGCATCGGAAAGGCCTGAACGGAGGTGAATGAGGTATGCCTTCGCGCGTTTGCGTCGAAGGGACTTATACGTACGAGGCGGTGAACCCCCGATTCCCCTTTCAGGTAACCAAAGGCGTAATCGCCCGTTATTTGATGGGTGATGGACTTAATCCCGCCCTCCGCCTCAAGCATATCAACCGTGTCGATCTTGTAGCCCCGGCGCTCCGCCCAGCGAACGTACATCCTCGAGAGCATCTGGGCCCAGTCGCAGGCCTCCGTTCCCCCGGCCCCCGCGTGGATCGAAAGGAAACAGCCGTTAATGTCCACCTCGCCCGAAAGCAGGTTCACGATGTTCAGCTTTTCCAGTTTCTCCTGGGCTTTTAAGAGCAGTGTCTCTATCTCCGGAACCATAGACTCGTCGTTTGACTCGTCGGCAAGCTCGTACAACGCCTCGAGATCGCCAATCTCCCTCAGGAGATTTTCCCACGGTTCGACGCGCTTCTTGAGATTCCTGAGCTCGGTCATGGTCTTCTCCGCGCGTTTGGGATCGTCCCAAAAGCCCGGCGACCCTGAGTAATCCTCTTTTTCGGCGATTTTCGCCTTTATCGCGTCCGGGTCAAAGACGCCCCCAGATTTCAAGGACCTGTTGTTTGATCCCGGTTATCGGCGCCTTGCATTCCTCTAGTATCATCGTTAACTCCTGACTGATATCGTATTACTGCTTTTTGGGCGTTGATCCCGTCCCGGCCGCTTTCGGCGCGACTGGCGCGATGGGCGGCTTGACGACGATCCTTTTCCACTTTTTCTTGGAGAGTACGGTTACGGCCATGGCTCCCTCGACGGGAAATTGATACAGCCGTATCGCGTCATAGTAATCGGTCACCCGATCTATTTCCTGTTTGAGTTTCGAGAGAGACTGCTCGTTTACCGAGGTGGACTCCCAACAGGCGCGTTGCGCCTTCTCGAATCCATACGAAAGGAGGATTTCGGCCAACTGCCGAGCCGATTCTTCCCCTCCGGGATCAAGAACGACTGAAACAAACATACCCTAGAATACGGGAAAGGAATTGTCTTGTCAAATCATCAATTAACTGCGAAAATGGTTTTGGGGGAAAAGTTGATGAAAAAAGCGTTTTTACCGCTGCTGACACTACTGTTTTCCATGGCGCTTTCCTGGGGCCAGGAGATTTCCATGCTTTCCACGGATCGAACCGTCCCTCCCCCGCCGGTAATCTCGGAATTACGGGCCGATCTCGCCGGTAATTCGGTTATCCTTTCCTGGAAGGCTGCCCCCGAAGTCAAGGGCGAAAGCATCATCCTCCGCTACAACAACCCGATTACCGCGGCCAATTACCTGTCCAGCGAAAAACGGGGGGTTGTCCCCCATGACGTCACGACCTTTACCGACACTATAGACGATGGCCAACAATACTATTACGCGGTCCTGTCGCGGGAGGACAACGGAACTCTGTACGATTTCTTCCTTCCCGCGAACAATTCCATGCTTCTTGGCGTTTCCAGCGCCGAACCTTCCGCCCCCGAGGGAATCGCCGAGATAACAGGCCTCGACCCGATGGTTCGGAACGACGCCATTATCCTGACCTGGCAGAATCCCCTCAAGGGACGGAACCTCGTCCTGTACCGGTCGACGAATCCCTTTACTGGCATGACCAGCCTGGCCCAGGCCGTGGTTATATCCAACTTTGCCGACAGCGGCGCGCCCTTCGTCGACTACCCCGTCCCGGGCGTTCCCTGTTTCTATGCCCTGCTCGACGAGGGCGCCATCCGGTCGGGGAACGCGACGTTCGTGCCGGGCGGGAATACCAACAGGGTTCCCGTCGAGGTCCCCGCCAATTTCGCCAAATACCAGAAAAGCGGCCTTCCTTCCGTGCGACCCATGCCCCTTCCCTGGCTCAATCCATCCCGTGAGCCGCAACGCCAGGAATGGCGATTCGCCAAGGAAACTGAGGCCATGATACGGAAGATGGCGCCGCCCGTTCAGGCAAGCAAGGCGGTTGCGCATGAGCCGTACGTATTCGTAATGGATATCGAGTCGACGGGTAGCGGGGAGGAATACGCCCTGAAGACCATCATCGAGACCCAATTCATCGGGGCAAAATGGCAAAAGGCCGCGGGCGATCTGGATAAATTCCTTTCGATCAGGCGAACGCCAAAAACGACGGCCCGGGCGAGATTCTATCTCGGACAGGCCCATTTTTTCTCCGGGAACTATCGGCAGGCATTGCTTGATTTCCTGCTGGCGCAAAATCAGTATTATTCCCTGTCGCGCGAATGGGTACAGTACACCATGGAAAGGCTGGAGGCCTCGGGCGCTAACCCGTAATCTTTCGAATCAGGCCAAGCAGTGCGGGCGCCATCCGGGGCGCCTTCGAGACCGTACCGGCATCCGTCTTCGCGGCCTCGGTCGTTTTGACCTCTCGCCCGCCTGACTCGCCTGCCGCATCCTCGGCGGGCGATCCACCGTCCTTGCCTCCGTCGTTAGTCCCATCGGTCTTCCGGAGTATCACGGAATCGCCCTTGTTGATCCGGTCAAAAAAACCGCCGCGCTCGATTTTCCCCAGAGACACGTCCTCGTCCACCGAGGTTACCGTAAACGTGCCGAGCACGCTTTGCTGATCGTATCGAATCCCGATCCCCTCGTTCAGCGGGGAGACTATGGTCCCGTCCACGATGTCGAAGCCCTGCCCCGCGGAAATACCGTCGCTTTTTCCAAGATCGATAACCGCGTCTCCCTGATACCGGGCGACGATGGCCCCCCGTATCGGCATCGACGCGCCGACCATTTGCGCAAGGCGCCGGAGCGCGTTGGGATATCGGTCGTTGCCCGTGCGGAATACGGTGAAGGTTTCGGCCCGGGACCCGGTTCTCGAAACGTACATATCGAGCGTTATCTGGATATCCCTCTTGTTTTCGCCGAATCTCACGAGGGCGAAATAATCCTCTCCCGCCTGCCTCGAGGCGCGAAAGGCCTCGGAATAGCTCCCGACAGGCTGTTCGTTCGCCCGAACGGAGAACCTGAGATCGTAGCTGAACGCGTCCCCGATCATGGATGTCGTGATCCTTTCCGAGTCGGGGTGCAGGATATTCGAGCTGTCCGTCGCGTAGTACAGGCCGATCTTCACGTGAGACTTGTCGAGATACAGCGGGTCGATTCCCCACTTTCTCGCGACCGAGCCAGAAAGGAGCCGCGAGTATGACTCGACGGCGTCGTTTATCGGGGTCGTGCTCTTGCCGAGAGACTGTATAAACTCCAACTGCGAAAGGTATCGCCCGGGGTATCCCCTCGTAAGCAGGATCTTGGCGTAGGCCTGCCTGACCTGCGCGTCGTCCGGGTTAATCTTCAGGGCGCGCCTGTATTCATAGAGAGCCTGGTCCGACATATTGCTCCGCTCGAATTGGGCGGCCTTGGCGACGTGCCATGAGGCCCAGGACGAACGGCGCTTATCCTCGAACTTCAGACTGCCCGTCACGATCTGCTCCATCGCGGCGCGAAAAACGTCGTCGCCGTCGGAAACCTGCAGTCCCGCCCGCGCCGCGACGAGGGCGTCCTCGTGCCTGCCCAGTCGCTCAAGGGCGATCATCTTGAGATACCACGCGCTTATCCTGTTTCTGTCCTTCGCTATCCGCTCGTCGCTTACCGAAATGACCTCGGTATACCGCCCCGTCCTGAACAACAGCGCCGCGAGAAGTTCGCTTGCGGCGTCGTAATCCGCCTTGAGCGCGAGGGCGTTCCGTATGTAGCGCTCGGCTTCTTCCTGAAGGCCGTCAAGCGACGCGATATACCCGGCGAAATAGAAAACCTGGGGATTGTCGCCGTGGAATTTGAGCGCCTTGTCTATGTAGTCCCGGGCCGCCGGAAGGTTGCCCGCTTCCCTGCTTACGAGGGCAAGGGACAGGAGCGCTTTCCGGTTATCGGGGTTCCTTCGAAGGGCCTCGACGTAATAACCGGTAGCCGAGGTGATCTTGCCCGAGTAGAGCTCGATCTCGGCGAGGCCAAACCTCGCGTTCACGTCGTTCGGCCATATCGCGAGCACGCTCCGGAAGGCCTCGGACGCCTCATCTATCTTCCCGAGGCCGATGAGGATAAATCCCCGCAAGTCCTGCAAGGCCGGATCGTTCTTCCTGAACGCGAGGGCCTTGAGTATCTGGTCGTGAGCCTGGTCGTATTCCTCCAGCGCGTAAAACGATTCCGCCAATCCCCGATAGACCTCGTTGAACGACGGATTTTCCCGGAGCGCTTCCTGATAAGCCTCGATCGCCCCATACCAGTCTTCACGCGCCTGGCTTTCGCGCGCGGACTCGTAACTGCGGACCGGATCGGCCCAAAGGCCGAAAACGCATAGCGAGAGACAGACGGCGAAGGCAAGCTGGGCGCGTTTATTCATCTTTCTTATGTCCTTCTTTCCTTGTCACGATCTTCACGGTATTTATACGGTGTCCTTCCATGTCCTGAATGATGAAGTCAAATCCCTTCCACGTGGCTTTCTCGTACTTGACCGGGATTTTCCCGAAGAGGTCGAACACGAAGCCGCCGAGGGTTCCGAATTCCTCGTCGGGGATCTCCTCGGTGAAGATATCCTGAAGATCGTCCAGGTTCACCCGGGCGTCGCAGAGCCACACGCCGTCCCCGATCGGGAGGATATCCTCGCGCTCGTTATCGAATTCGTCCTGTATGTCGCCGACGATCTCCTCGATTATATCTTCCATGCAGACGATGCCGGACACGCCGCCGTACTCGTCGATCGCTATGGCGATATGGACGTGCCGCCTCTTGAATTCCCTGAGGAGCGTATCGATTCTCTTAGACTCAGGCACGAAAAAAGGCTTTCGTACGATTTTTTCCAGTTCGATGGCCTCTTTCCTCGACGCCAGTTTAATCAGATCCTTGACGTACAGGACGCCGACGACATTGTCTATCGATTCCTTGAATACCGGGAAACGCGAATGCCCGCTCGAGGCGACCTTTGAAAGAAGCTCGTCGCCCTGAATTTCCAGCGAAAGGAAATCCACGTCGATTCTCGGGACCATCACCTCCTTGACGGAGGTTTCCGAAAGGTCGACGATGCCGCGAATCATGTCGCGCTCTTCCTCGTTCAGCGACTCGTCGAGCTTTTCATGAAGTTCCTGCACGGAGTCCGGTTCTTTGCCCTGTCCAAATAATCTGGAGAAGAAAGTCATTCATTATCCTTCGAAAACTATATCGCTTTTAAATGCCGAAAGAATGCGCTCCTGCATCTGAAGCATCTCCTCGTCCGGTGAATTGCTCTCGTGGTCCATCCCGTCGAGATGAAGGATGCCGTGAACGAGTAGCCTCTTTGTCTCCTCGTTCATGCCGACGCCGAAGGACCGTGCGTTCGAAGCCAGGGAATCAAGGCTGATGACGATATCGCCCGCGTTGAACCAGGTCAGGTCCTGATCGTCAATGTACTCGTCCCCCTGCTCGAAAGACAGCACGTCGGTCGGGCCTTCAATCTTGCGGTATTCCATGTTAAGCCCGGCGATAAACGCGTCGTCGCAGAACATCACCGATAGCTCCCATTGATCGATATCGAGATGATTCAGTATCTTCTCGGCGAAGGGGCCTACCCTGCCGATCCACGACGGCTCGGCGATTCCCTCATGGGCCGTGACGGTAATCCTATTGCTCATTTTTTTTTCCTTTGGCGAGATGTTCCTTGCTGACCGTTTCCTTAAAGTCCGGATCCTTCTGGTTCGGATATTCTATCCTCGAGTGGTAGTACCCCGCGAGAATATTAAGGAACGATCTTTTAATTATGCCGATATCCTTGAACGTCAGTTCGGAGTCGTCAAGCTGCCTGTCCTCGATCTTGCGGGCCACGAGCTCGTTGATGAACTTCTCGAGCCTCGGCACGGACGGCTTGTCAAGGGTCCTGCAAGCCGCTTCCACGACGTCCGCCAGCATGACCACGGCCGACTCTCTCGTCCTCGGCGGGGTTCCCGGATACATGAAGTCCTCGGGATTGACGTCCTCGTCCCTCTTTTTAGCCTCGTTGTAAAAATACGAGATGAGGCTGTTGCCGTGATGCTCGGATATGACGTCGAGAACCTCTTTGGGCAATCGCATCTGGCGGGCCTTCTCGATGCCCTGCTTCACGTGGCTTCTTATAACCGTCGCCGAAAGGCGCGGATTCAGGTCAAGATGCTTGTTGTAATCGGTCTGGTTCTCGACGAAATACTCGCTTTGGTCCATCTTCCCGATGTCATGGTAATAGGCGCCGACCCTCGCCAAAAGGGGGTTGGCCCCAATCTCGCGGCACGCGCTCTCCGCGAGCGTCGCGACCATGATCGAGTGATTGTAGGTGCCCGACACCGACAGGAGCATCCGTTTCATGATCGGCGAATTCAAGTCCGAGAATTCCATGAGCCTGAAGCTCGTGGCGGAGTTCATGACGGACTCCAGTATGGGGAGAAACCCGAGCACCAGCACGCCGCTCATGAATCCGTTCGCGGCTGCGCCCGCGAGCGTGGCCGAAATTTCCTTGACGGAACCGGGGAGCACGATGCTCAGGACGAAGATCAACAATGGATTGATGAGGGCGAGAAGGCCGGCCGACTTGACGAGGTCGATTCTCTTGCCCGTGATTCGCATGACGCTTACGCCCGCGATCCCGGATAGCAGGGTAAATACGGCCGGTCCAAGGAAAAAGCCCGACGCACACAGCACCCCGAGCGCGCTCATAACCGAAAGGACGAAAGCCGTCCGCTGGTCGATCAGCACGGTGATGAGCATCGTAATCATCGCGGCGGGAACCACGACGGCGAGATCGAGCTGCAGGGAAAAATTCTGGATCTTACCGAAGAAAAGCGCGATGAAATACAAGAACGAGAATGAAATGACCAGAAGGATTATCTTGCCGAAATCGAGGCTGTACCCTATGACTCCCGCCGAGAACGCGTACAGCGCGAGCGCCATGAGCAGCGCGAGGAAAAGAAGGGCCCCCACGAACTGCCGGGTATTGATGTAGACGCCGGAGAAAACCAGGGCCTCAAGCTGTTGGTAGTTTTCTTCCGTAATGAGGAAACCCCGCTTGATTATCTTCTGCCCCTTTTGCAACACCACGAGGACGGGCGGAACCTGCCGCGCCGCTTCCTCGAGCTTCGCCTCGCTTTCATCGCTTTGGTAGATGAGGTTTTCCTTCAGGAACGGCCTCACGACCGTCAGGACCGAGTCGGTCATTCCCTGACCGCGCTTCATGAGGGCGAGGGAATTCGAGATCCACGGTCGCAATTCCTCGAAGGTCAGGAGGGAACCCTTTGGCGCCTCCAGACGTTCCTGCCGTTCTCCCTTCCACCGAACGATCTCAACGTCGGTCTGGTTGAACCTGTCCATGCCCTCATCGGGGAAAACGGTGATGCCCTCATTGACGATTTGCTTGAACACCATGCGCGCCGTGGAGACGAGCGAGGATTTGTCCGCGATGCGGTAGAGCCCTTCCATCTGCTTTTTATCGAAGGTCCCCGGATACGCCTGTTGAAGCTCGAGAACGAATTGCTCCGCGCCGGCGGACTTGCCGTAGAGGCGTTCGAGGAAATCCGTGAAGACAAGGAATTCGGCGAGCATATTCTCGGAGAGGACCCGTTCATGCCGGAATACGGCGGTGACGAGGCGTTGCCTGGCGTCCCGCCGAATCTTCGTCGAGCTCTCGTCGACGTAGGATATCTCCCTTCCCGCCACGACGTCCCTGTCGGCGACCTTACCGATCTCGAAGTCCGAGAGGCTGATCTGCCTGAGGCCGTTTACCTCGACGTAATTGAAATACGTCGCCAACGCGAGGGCCAAAAAGGTTCCCGCCAACAAGAGAAGCACCGGCAGCTTAGTCCGTATCCGTTGAAGTAGGGCCGTGTATACCCAAGCCGTTTTAATCATTTTCCTGTTCATAAGCCCTTACGATCTTCTTTACGAGCGGGTTGCGCACTACGTCTTTCTCGTCCAGCGTAACGATCGCTATCTCCGGTATGTTTCCCACGATTCGAATGGCCGACGAAAGGCCAGATTCCTGACGGGACGACAGGTCAACCTGGGTGCGGTCTCCCGTGATTATTGCCCTCGAGTTCATTCCCGGCCTGGTCAGGAACATCTTCATCTGTTCCTTCGTCGTGTTCTGGGCCTCGTCGAGGATTATTACCGCGTCGTCGAGGCTCCTGCCCCGCATATACGCGAGAGGGGCGAGCTCAATCATCCCGGAAACCTCCATCCGCCTGATAGTCTCGGGCTCGACGAGGGATTCCATCGCGTCCTGCAGCGGTCTCAGGTAGGGATTGAGCTTCTGCTCCAGATCGCCGGGGAGAAAACCGAGGTTTTCCCCCGCCTCGACCACGGGCCGCGTAAGGACCATCTTCCTCACCTGCCTCGTGAGCACGAGCTTGAGGGCCTGCGCTACCGCGATATAGGTTTTACCCGTGCCGGCCGGGCCGACGCAGAATACTATGTCATGATTCTGAAGGGAACCGATCAACTCGGCTTGCCTGACCGATTTCGGGTATACAGTCTTGATTCCATGCGGTATCTGGATATATGAATCGGCGAAGGCGTATCCGCCCTCGCATTCCATTCCCGCTATCAGGGCGGACACTATCTCCGGGCTTCCGCCGACGCCCTCCCGACCGGAAAGGACCGCGTCGACGAGCACCTGGAATTTCCTGCATACGTCGGCGTCCGACGAGGCAACGGTCAGCTCGTTACCCCGGGACAATACCGGGGCCCCGAGATAGTCCTCAATCGCCCTTAAATTGCCGTCGTTGACGCCGCATAACTCCGTCAATACGTCATGATCGCCAACGACTATCGTATAACCTGTTTCCAAGTAAACCTCTTCGTCAAAGTGTACATACAAGTCAGTCAAACCGTCAAGCATCCGCCTTAGTCGTCGTCGTCATCATCGTCGTCCTCGTCATCGGTCGTGTTGAGCGAGAAGACGCCCTCGTCGGACTTGACCGTGGTCTTTATGTCCGATATGGGTTTCCACTGGACCACGAAGGTGACGGTCGGCACGAATTCGTAACTGTATCTACCGCCGTCCTCCTCGAGCTCCGGCTTGATCGATGTCTTGAAGTTCATGGTCCAGTCGTGAAGATAGTGGGTCAGCTCGAAGTTGAGGCTTTTAAGCTTGAAGCCGGATTCCTTTCGGCCCTGCTCATCGAAGAAATTAACCGACTTGTAGAGATCCTTGAAGATATTCGTTTCGCCCGGCAAGGGAGTGGGAAGATCCATCCAATCCTGGAAATACCTCGCGATAACCTCGTTACTGCTCGTGGAACTGAAGGTCAGGTCGAGGAATTCGAAAATTTTCAGGGTAAGCGACGGAGAAAAGGTAAAACCGCTGTCCGTCAGTTTCAACAGGTTGAATTCAAGATTCGACACGACCTTCAGCTGTAGCGCGACCCGATTGTCCCATTGATAGACATTGAGGGGGTTGGAGCCGTTATTGAAGGCCATACCGGCGGCCGTAGGCACGAATTCCTGCCCGGTATCCCTCAGGACCCATCCTTGGCCTTCCTCGAAATCATAGGGCACGGTGTCGGTGAGCGTATAATACGCGCTCAACGATTTATAACTTCCCGTAAAGTTGAGCCGTGTGGATTTTTCATCCTCGATGTCGTAGGTGTATTCCTGACCCAACGCGATGTTATACGGGAATTTCCAGGAAAGCACCGCCTTGAACGGATCCCATAACCATTCCCTGTTTTCAGCGGCGTCTTCCTTTTCATAGAGCTTGGAGGTCATGGTCAGGGAACCGAAAAACCACGAGAACCCCATGTTACCGCCGTACGATTCAAGCAGTGGCGGCAGGTTGCTCGTCAGCGTCAACTTTTGCTCGTAGGGCCCGATGGCTACACCGAGCGTTGATGCGGCCGTGTGGGTATCGATATAGTCCTCGTCCCACTCAAAGGTTTTAGTCTCCCATTCGGGTTCGTCGGCCGTTCCGGTAAATTCGGTTTTTACGATATCCCCGGTAAAGTTCCACGACAGCGAAATCGGCTTCAGGAATTCGCTCCTGTTAAACGGGACGTACTTGACCGTATCGCTGTTCGTCAAGGAGTAGACCGATTCCTCGTAATCGCTCAGATACACCTTGTTCTTCTTGACCTCCGTGTCGTATACATCGTCGGACAGCCAGGGATGTTCCTGATACGTACCGGAGAAATTGAGCGCCGCGGAAACCGAGAACAGATCAGTGTCCCAGGAATAGTCGCCCTTGAGCCGGGCCGCGGACTTGAGCTGGTAATACAGGGACGAGTAATCGTTCCAATCGATGTCGCGCGATTCATTCCATTCGGAAGAATCGTATCTGGTTTCGTGGGCAAACGAGGGATCAAGCCCCCATGTAATGGAGTACGCAGAGCCCTTCCTTCCCGTCACAGCCTTGGTCACGTTTCCCGGAGCGGGTATAAATCGGTCCATTCCGGCCTTGAATTCGTTCTCGGGAAGCGTGGCTGCGGGATCGCTCCCCGACTCCCCACTCTCGTCCGGGGAGGTCTGTTCGTCCTCAGCGGTTTCGGCATCGGGGACGATTTCACTTTCCTGGGCGCTTGGCATCTGTTCCGGCAGGGTTGAAAACGGGTTCACGAGATCGCCGGTGGCGATTCCTTCCTCTTGCTTCTTTTCCGTATCGGTACGCGAAGAGGTCAGGATGGTGCCGGCGATGCTGAGCTTGATCTCCGGTTTAATTATCTCGGGATAATAGAACTTCCTTTCGGGCGAATAAAGAAGTTCCTGCCCGGTCAACGTGTTGTTCGTCTTCGAGTTGAAGGTCATGACCCCGGAGATATTCGAGACGGAAAGGGTCTTGAGCCACGGACTGGTTACGGTCATATCGGGATTGATCGAGCCGTTGATGTTCCAGGAATACGATGTTTCGTCGGAATCGTTTTCGTCCTTCGCGAGCTCTTCCTTGTCGGTCAACAGCTTGAACCAGTTGAGATCCTCCGAACGGTCGAGAAAATCGTCCTGGTACTCGGGATCGGACACGAGGGGCATCGACATCGAAAGCGTGAAGGGCTTTTTGTCCATCTGGACGGACAGCTTCGAGCGATAGCGAAACGGTACCTCATAGCCGAAGAATACTCCCGAGTTGTAGTGTTCCTTTCCCTCATCGTCATAGGTCGAGTAACTCAGATTTGACGATGGCTCATAGAGGGTACGGGAAAAACCGGCGGAAACGAGGAATGATATCGTCTTGAAGTAACTGTCCGTTGAAAACGATCCGTCGAGGCCGACCATCGCGCCCAGGGATGAATATCCGTCCACCATCAGCTTAAGGTAATCGGGATCGATGTCCTTGGCGTCCTCTTTCTGATTGCGGAAGAAGAGACCTTCGCGCTTTTGTTCCTTAAGGACGTCGCCCTGAAGGAAATCCGAAAAGGAATTCCCCGACTTTTTATCCTTTACCGGGAGGGGTTTCCGGCCCATCAGGTACGTGGTCGTCTGGATAAAGTATCCCTCGCGGTTCCTGTAGCCGAAAACCGGGTGGAATATCATTTCGTCGCCGGGATAGTAGAAGAACGGTATGTAGAATACGGGAAGGGGGCCGATGAAGAAAAGGCCGTTCAATATGGCTATCTCGTTTCCCGGCAAAAGCCAGATGCGCGAGGCATTAATGGACCAGTGGGGCTCTTCCTCGTCGCAGGTCGTAAGGACCCCGTTTTTAAAGGCCATCGTCGTGCTCGAGTCCCTTCCCGTTACCTCCGAGTGGATGATGTAGGGATCGCTGTCCTTCTTGCCGGAATCCTGCGTGACGATTCCCTTCAGGAAAACGCCTTCCTCTTTTTTGATATCGAAGAGCAGGGCCTCGCCGACGAACTTCTCCGAGCCGCTCTTGCCCGTCGAGTGTTCGTAGGTAACGTTTCCGCGGGCCTCGAGGGTATCCCGTCCCTTGTCGTAGACGATCTCGTCGGCAGAGATCGTCGACTTCGACGCGCCCTCCGTCACCACGATGACGACCTCGCCGCTGAACAGAATCATCTCGGCGCCGTAGGACTGCCGCTTTATCTGTTCGGCGCCCTCCTGACCGTCTTCCTGCGGCGAGTAGCCCTCGCCGGCCTCGAGGCGGGTCTCGCCGTCCTTGTCGGCCTCGTCGGTCTCGTCGGTCTCGTCGGCCACATCGTCCTTGTCGGTCTTGTCGTCCTTGTCTGTCTCGTCGGCCTCAGTCGGGGCCTTCGCCTCGGCGCGCTTAATGTACTGGGTCATGCGCGCGGACTCTATCGTGACGACGCGTTCCTCCCCGATAGATGCCGCGACGGTGATCAATAGGAACAGGGCCGACAGGGGCGCGCGTATCTTCATCTTCCCCTTTCCAGGTGTTCCTTGATGTAAAATCCGGTATAGGATTTTTTAACGCGAGCGACCTCTTCGGGCGTTCCCGTCGCGACGACGGTCCCGCCCCGCACCCCGCCCTCCGGCCCGAGGTCTATCACGCGATCCGCCTGAAGGATCACGTCGAGATTATGCTCGATCATGACCACGGTATTCCCCTGCTCGATGAGGCGGTGAATCACCGTCATGAGCTGCTTGACGTCGGCGAAATGGAGACCGGTCGTGGGCTCGTCCAGGATGTACAGGGTCTTCCCGGTCGACACCCGCGCGAGCTCGTTGGCGAGCTTTACCCGCTGGGCCTCGCCTCCCGACAGCGTCAGGGCGGATTGCCCCAGCTTGATGTAGCCGAGGCCGACCGATAAAAGGGTTTGCATCTTTCTCGCGATCTTGGGAAGCGGGGCGAAAAACTCCGCGGCCTCCTCTATCGTCATGTCCAGGACGTCCGCGATGTTCTTTCCCTTGTAGTGGACGTCGAGCGTCTCGCGGTTGAATCTCTTTCCGTGACAGACGTCGCAGGTTATGTAGACGTCCGGGAGAAAGTTCATCTCGATGGTGATCGTCCCGTCGCCCTGACAGTGCTCGCACCGACCGCCCTTGACGTTGAACGAGAACCGGCCGGACTTGTAGCCCCTTGCCTTAGCGTCGGGAAGGCTCGCGAACAGGTCCCTGATGCCGGTGAACACGCCGACGTAGGTCGCGGGGTTCGATCGGGGCGTCCTGCCTATGGGACTCTGGTCTATGTTGATCACCTTGTCCAGGTTCTCGAGTCCCTTGATCTTCTTGTACGCGCCCTCCGTATAGCTCGTCCTCATAACCTTGTTCGAGATTGCCGGATAGAGGACGTCCGAAAGGAGCGTCGACTTTCCCGAGCCCGAGACGCCGGTAATGCAGGTGAACGCGCCCAGGGGTATCTCGACGTCGACGCCCTTGAGGTTGTGCTCGCTCACCCCGCTCAGGGTAATCGCCTGACCGTTGCCTTTTCGGCGCTCCGTCGGGATTTCCATCTTCAGGGTTCCCGCGAGGTATTGGCCGGTAAGGCTTTTCTTTACCTTCATCACCTCGGACGGGCTTCCCTGGGCGACTATATGCCCGCCGTGGACTCCCGCGCCTGGGCCCAGATCCACGATGTGGTCAGCGTTTAGGAGAGTCTGCTCGTCGTGTTCCACGACGATGACCGTATTCCCCAGGTCTCGCAGGTACAACAGGGTGTCGATAAGCCGTTGATTGTCGCGCTGATGGAGCCCGATCGAGGGTTCGTCCAGTATGTAGAGCACCCCGATGAGACTCGACCCGATCTGGGTCGCGAGCCTGATGCGCTGGGCCTCGCCGCCAGAGAGGGTCGCGGCCGCGCGCTCCAGCGTTAGGTAATCGAGCCCGACGTTCTTCATGAAATTGAGGCGGGCGTTGATCTCCTTCATTATCTGTGCGGCGATCGCCTTCTCGCTCTCGTTAAGCTCGAGCTTCCTGAAGAACTCGATGGTTTCGGTAACCGAGAGGCACGAAAGGTCATGGATATTCACCCCGCCTATCGTAACCGCGAGTATCTCCGGCTTGAGGCGCTTCCCGTGGCACACCTCGCATTCATGGGTGGACATGTAACGCTCGAGGTTTTCCTTCTGCGAGTCGGAGAAGGTCTCGTTGTACCTCCGCTTCATGTCCGCGAAGATCCCGGGCCAGCTCTGGTGATACTTGAAGTGTCCCGTGCCCTCGCGATTCTCGTAGACGAAATCGATGGCCTGGTCTCCGCTACCGTACAGGATGACCGACAGGATCTTCTTCGGCAGCTCGTTGATCGGGGTATCGAGCGAAAACTTGTAATGCTTCGCGAGCGCCTCGAAGCGACTCCGGTTCCAGGCCGAGTCGGGGTTATAGAGGGTGATGCCACCCTCCTCGAAGGACAAACTTCTGTCCGGGATTATGAGGTTCTCGTCGAATTCCTGCCGTGCGCCGAGACCGGTGCATTCCGGACAGGCGCCGAAGGGGCTGTTGAAGGAAAAGAGCCTCGGCTGAAGCTCCGGGATCGAGATACCGCAGTCGGGACAGGCGTTTTTCTGCGAGAAAAACACCTCGGTCTCGCTCCCGTCCTGTTCCTGCCGGGTCACGAGGAGTATCCCGCCGGAACTCGACATCGCTGTCTCTATCGACTCCGAAAGCCGCTTCCTCGCGTCGTCCGACAGGACGATCCGGTCTACCACGATCTCTATCGTGTGCTTTTTTTGCTTGTCGAGCTTGATCTCGTCCTCGAGGCTGACGAGGAGGCCGTCGATCCGTGCCCGCACGTATCCCGCGTCCTTCGCGTCCGAGACGATCTTCTGGTGTTCGCCCTTCTTCCCCCGGATTATCGGCGCGAGAATCTGGATCTTCGTGCCCTTGGGCCACGCGAAGATGCTCGCGATGATCTGGTCGACAGACTGTTCCCGAATTTCCTTCCCGCATTGCGGGCAGTGCGGGCGCCCTATCCTGGCGAAGAGAAGGCGGTAATAGTCGTAGATCTCGGTAACCGTCCCGACCGTGGATCGGGGGTTCCTATGGGTCGTTTTCTGCTCTATGGAGATGGCCGGCGAAAGGCCCTCGATGTAATCGATGTCCGGTTTGTCCATCCTGCCGAGGAACTGCCTTGCGTAGGATGAAAGGGACTCGACGTACCGCCTCTGTCCCTCGGCGAAAATCGTGTCGAAGGCAAGGGAGCTCTTGCCCGACCCGGAAAGTCCCGAGATGACGATCAGTTTGTCCCTTGGAAGCTCTATGTCGATGTTCTTCAGGTTGTGTTCGCGCGCGCCCTTGACGATGAGTTTATTCATCCCGGGGGCATCGTTGCCGTCGGTCTTTTTCATGGAAGAATAATACCCGTTGTTCAGTCAAGGGTCAAGAAAGAGCGCCGGGAGAATGCCGGGCCTCCATGTCAAGGATGGATAATCCGCCGGGTATCGGATTGGATTTGGGATAGAATTCCGGCAAGAAAAGGTTAAAATGGTGTAGAATGGACCGAGACATCAGCGGTTTTTATAGTCAGTCCCGGGCTTATGCCGATTTTTGGTATTACCCGAAAGTGGAGAATAAATCATGAAATTCTGGATGATCCCATCAATCTTTTTACTCTTTCTGGTCGTGATCTTTTTCGCGTGCAACCTTTCGGTTTACGGTGAAAAAATCTTCCCGAAATCCGCCTGGGATACCGGGAAGCATACCGATTTCTTCGTCAAATACGGACTGGCGGATGAAGAAGAAGTCCAAAGAAAGGTACGTTCCGCCTATGATCAGCTTTTTTTCGGCAACGAGAAAACCGAAAGACTTTTCTATCTGACGCCGGAAGGAGACGGGTTCATCAGCAGTATCGATTCCAGGGACATCAGATCGGAAGGCATGTCATATGGCATGATCATCTCGGTAATGATGAACGACAAGGACACCTTCAACAAGTTATGGACCTTCGCGAAAACCAGGATGCAGCATCAGGACGGCGAGAAAAAGGGATACTTCGCCTGGCAGTTACGAAACGCGGCTCCCTACGCGATGATGGATTCCAATTCGGCTCCGGACGGCGAGGAATACTTCGTCATGGCGCTTATGTTCGCGAAAAACCGCTGGGGCAACGGAAGCGGTATCTATGATTACGAAACCGAGGCCAACGCGATCCTGCATGAGATGGTGCACAAGCAGCCGAGTTCGAAAGTCCGGCCGATGATAGATCCCGAGCATAAACAGATTATTTTTTCGCCCGATCCTCCCGCGGCGGGTTTTACCGATCCCTCCTACCATTTACCGGCTTTTTACGATCTTTGGGCGATGTGGGCAAGGGCGGACAATGCATTATGGCAAGAAGTCGCGCAGGTAAGCCGGGATTATTTCACCCTGGCAGCCCATCCCGAAACGGGCCTTTTCACCGAATACGCATCCTTTGAGGGCAAGCCATACAAGGTATCCTTCAATCCGAATTCGAACCTTTCCGCCTTTGACTCATTTCGCGTTATACAGAATATCGCGGTTGACTATCTCTGGTTCGGCAAGGACAAGAGGGAGGTCGCGGCGGTCGATAAACTGCTGAAGTTCTACTCGTCGCAACCCACGATCGTCGCGGTATACAGCCATGACGGAAAACCGAAGGTCAGTTACGGGGCGGAAGCCCTCGTTGCCATGAATGCGGTCGGGGCGACGATAAGCGAGAAAGACTTCGCCAAACGCTTCGTGAAAGATCTTTGGAATCAACAAACCCCGCGAGGGCAATGGCGATACTATAACGGCTTGTTGCATATGCTGGGCCTTCTGCACGTATCGGGCGAATTCAAGATATACGGAAATCCCAATATGGAAAAATGACGTCAAGAAACGGGTAGCCTACATACGTCCTGTCAGTATTGCGGATGAAACAATGCCCTTATCTTCTTTTTATCTGAAACACATCTTACCGTAACGGAATGCTCATGAAGAACAGATACGCTCAATACGAACTGTGCATGGCTACAAGCGTCACAGTAGGGAGGAATGCATGAAACGATACGGTAAAATGGCGATCGCGGTACTCTTCACGATTGCAGTATTCTCGCAGAGCGTCGCCGCCCAGGCGAATAAAGCAACTGTAAAAAACGTGATACTGCTCATTCCGGACGGGATGAGCGTTTCGCCGACGACGTTTTCCCGTTGGGTCAAGGGAAGCTCACTGTCCTTCGACAAATACACCTGTGGGCTCGTCGAAACCTATAACTCCGACATGACGATCGCTGATTCGGCTCCTGCAGGCAGTGCCTATGCCACAGGCTATAAAAGTCAGACTGGCAACATCGCGACTACCGCCAGGATCTATACGGCACCTGGCTATCCTAAACCCGAAATCGGCGAACTCCATCCCGTAGCGACCATACTTGAGGCCGCAAGGCTTTCCGGACGCGGGACCGGGCTCGTGGCCACATGCGAGTTTATGCACGCGACCCCTGCCGACTTCGCCAGCCACGATCCGAGCCGAAAGAATTACGACAGCCTTTCGGAACAGATTATCTTCAACGATGTTGATGTAGTCCTTGGCGGCGGATCATCGTTCCTTGAGGCCGCGAATCGCGCCGATAAGGAAAACCTCATCGACCAGATTACGGCCCGTGGATATGCCCTGGTAAAGACCCCAACAGAGCTCAGAAATACCAAGGCGAAAAGGATTTTTGGGCTCTTCGCGCCGAAGGCCCTCGCCTATGATCTCGACCGTGATCCCACCAAGGAGCCAGGCCTTGATGAAATGACCGCAAAGGCGATTTCCGCGCTCTCATCAAACAAGAAAGGCTTCTTCCTCATGGTCGAAGGCTCAAAGATAGACTGGGCTGCCCATGCCAACGACCCTGTCGGTATCTCAAGCGACATCCTGGCATTCGACAAAGCATGTCAGGTCGCATTTGACTTCGCCGAGAAGGATAAAAACACTATCGTGATTGTCGTATCCGATCACGGTAACTCAGGTTTCTCGATCGGCGACAAGTCGACAAGTACCTCTTACGATAAAACCCCGTATGCGACCTTCTACGACCCTATCAAGAAAGCGTCGAGGACCGGCGAGGGTCTCGAATCGCTTATCGCGGCCGACAAGAGTAATATTCGGGATATCGTCGAGAAACACTACGGGATTTCGGACCTTACCGACGACGAGGTCGCCGCGATCGCCAAAGCCGTACCCGGATCCCTCAATTATACGGTCGGCCCGATGATGGGAATCCGCGCGAAGATCGGATTTACCACCAATGGACACACCGGCGAGGATGTCGCCCTTTCGGTCTACGATCCGTCCGGCAAACGCCCTACGGGAGTTATCGAAAACGTCGAGATCGCGAAGTACATAGAACGCTCTCTCGGGCTTGATCTCGCGGCTACCACGAACCGGCTCTTCGTCGAAGCGGAGTCGGCCTTTACGTCCAAGCGCGCGGATACCCGTATCGACGCATCGACTGACCCCGCAAACGTTCGACTCGTCGCGAAGAAAGGAGACGTGGAGCTGGCTATTGTCCAGAATCGCAATTACGCCATCGTAAAAGGGATGTCAAAAACCGCGAAGGGCGTGTATGTCCTCGAAAAAGACGCAACAGGCAATGAGATCCTCGCACTCAAGGCCGACGGCGTTACCGTGTACAACGGCAAGAACTGGTACGTATCACGGAACTTGATAGACGCTATACAGTAAGCAGCAAAAGAGCGGAATCGGCGGGAAATAAAAAAGTCCTTATAGCTTGTACCGCTATAAGGACTTCATCTTTGGGCGCTGAGAGGATCGAACTCCCGACATTTTGGGTGTAAACCAAACGCTCTACCAGCTGAGCTAAGCGCCCGACAAGCAGACATTACCCAAAAAACGCCGAAAGGTCAATACACCCTATTCGTACTTGTCGTCCTTCGTCAGGGTGATATAACCAAGATAAAAGAGCTCGCTGTAGAGCTGTTTGTAGGAAGCGTCGAAGCCATAGGCCATTACGTAGGCCTGTACGTACAGTTGTTTGTCGTTCTCGTCGGTCCACGTCGACCAGGTGACGTCGTCGTCGCCCTCCCCGATCTCGTCGAACTCGAAAAGGGTCGGGTCAGAGCCGAGGTTTTCGCTGACGGACCTTAGGGGCCTTCCGTAGTCGTCCAGCACGTTGCCGTCCATGTCCGCGAGGATAAACGAGGGAAGTATATCCGTATACCTGATGAGCCTGATATTCACGGTCCTGTTCGCCAGGGCGGCTGGAATCAGGGGCGTCGTCGTCCCACGGACGGACGTGAGAAGCCGGACGTATTTCTTCGTGTTCTTCAGGAAGTTGTACGCGATCGTCGGGTCGTCGTCGTTGTAGTTATTGATGGCGCCCGCGTCCGAGGAGCGAACGGACTCGTTGTTGTAGATGCGGTAGTATATCTCGAATCCCTTGAAATAATCCCCCGCCTCGTCCTGGTTCTTCGCGTCCGTCGTCCTGAAGGCGAAGTAATTGTACGTCGGGTCGTCCGATGGCGAATGTTCCCGATAGTCAACGGGCACGAGGTACACGAATTCCTCTATGCCGCAGGATGCGAACGCAAGCAGGCACAGGACGAGAAGGGTTACCGCCTTAACGGCTTTCACGATATATAATCCACCAATTCGTAGATGACTACGGGCTTGTTCTTTCCCTTTACCCTGATGGTGTCGAGCTCGCGGAATATGAAGTCGTCCTTGACCATCGCGTACGTATACTCGCTTACGATTATCATGGTCCCGTAAATCTTGTTCGTACCCTCAAGGCGCGCGCCGAGGTTTACGTTGTCGCCCATGAGGGTGTAGTTCATGCGCCCTTCCGAGCCCATGTTTCCCACGGTCATGATTCCGGTATTCAATCCGATGCCGATCGCGAGCCGCTTCTCGGGGGGCCAGGCTCGGTTGAGCTCCGCCAGTTTGGCCTTTTGGAGCAGGGCGCAGTTGCAGGCGCGCTTCGCGTGGTCCTGCGCCTCGAGCGGCGCGCCCCAGAAGCACATGACCTCGTCGCCTACGTACTTGTCGAGGGTTCCCCCCGTCTCGAGGATGATGTCGGTCATCGCGGAAAGATACTCGTTCAGGTGCTTGACGAGTTCCTGCGGCGTCAGGGTTTCCGAAAGGCTCGTGAAACCGCGGATATCGGAGAAGAAAACCGTCAGTTCGCGGTCGACGCCGCCAAGCTCCGGGGGATGGTCCATCATCTGCGCGACGACCTCCGGGCTGACGTACTTGCCGAACATGGCGCGGATCTTCCGCTTCTCGCGCTCCTCCGTACTTGAACGGTACAGAAGGATCGTGACGTAGGTAAAGAACATCCCGGCGAAGGGCACGCTGAAGTTAATCAGGATATTCGCGAGATCGAAGAGGAAGGAGCACGAGAGGAACATCGCGAGGGCGTACGCGATGGAAAGCGGCATGGACCAGAGATTCTTCATCCTCGCCGCTATCATGGCTATCAGCATGACCGAGAACACGACCAGCAGCACGTTCGCCCACAGCGGAAGGCGACGGATAAAGGAACCGGTCAACATCGTGTTCAGGGAGTTCGCGTGAATCTCCACGCCGAACATCATCCCGAACGGGGTCTGTTTCTCGTCGTCGGCCATGCCCTTGTCGAAGGCCCCGACCATGACGATCTTGCCCCCCAGAGCCCGGGTTTGAGGCCATTGGTCTGCGTCGTCGATCGTCTCGCGGGCATAGCCGGCGTACGACCTTACGGGGAAGGTCTTGTAACCGTCTGCCGATGCGGACGAGGCGGGACCCGCGAAATTAATGATCATGGAACACTGGTCGTCCACCGGGATCTCGACGACGGTTCCGTCGCCCCGCTTAACCTTTATATACGAGCCGGGATATATCTCGCAGTCGGCCGGGGTCGCTCCCCAGTAGTCGAGGGCCAGCGAAAACGCGATGGAAGGCGCGAAATAGTCGCGGTATATCTCGAGCACCCTCGTTTCGGACTCCGCGTTACCGTCCCCGTCCGCGTCGTACACGAGCGGCGGAGCCGACTTATACAGCTCTTTGCGGAGTTTCTTGAGGTCAGATCCGTCAAGCGGAAGGTCGACGAGATGCTCCTCGCCCTTCTTGTCGAACCATGACATGCGCTCGAAGTTCGACTCGTCGACGGCGGTTTGCGCGGTCAGTTCCTCGAAGGCAAGCTCGCCGACCAGGCGCGAATGCTTGAACACGAGTGGCTGGCGCCTTACGATTTGGTCGACGGAATCCTGGATGACGTTGGCAGCGCCGTATCCGCATACCCCGCGATTGAAGCGGCTCTGGTTCGTCTGGACGCCAAGGAAGGGAAGCATGCCCTTCCAGTCGCCGGTAATCTTTCCGAAGGGACCGGCTTTCTCGAAGAGAATGTCCTGACGCGCGAACATCTCGCCGTCTATCGTCTCGCCGAACGAGGATGGATCGAGGATGGATTCCAGAAACACCCTGCCCGACTCCGAAAAGCTCCGAGCGAGTTTTGCGTCGTCCAGGGGGGCGCCGGACTCATCGATGAAGAAAACGTCGAGGAATAGCGACTTTTCGCGCTCGTCCTGATTCTTGATCCTCGAGAGGGAATTGACCAGGTCCGCGTGGACGCCCCGGGGGAACGGCCAACTGCCGAACTTTTGCAGGGCCTTAAGGTCGATGCCGACTATGAGGATATCGGGGGACACTTTGTTGTTCGAGTCGGTTTTCCAGACGCCTTTCTGGACGGCGTTCTTCGTCGATATATTCTTGAATGAAAAATAGGTATCAAGCAGCTTCGCTTCGAGATTCCCGAAAAGGCCGGAAGAAAAACCTATCAGACAGAAAAAGACAGAGAAGGCCAAACCGATTATCAGCCCAAAATTCCTCGTCTTGAAAAGCCATTGATACTTTCTAGCGGCCATATTCCCTCCGGGTTATTGTATCTGAAGCGCGATAATCCTCGATTTGGCGAGCAGGGACCAGGTATCGTCGGGATAGGCCCCCACGAGTTTCTCGTACGCCTCGAGCGCGGCTTCCTTCTGCGAACGCTGTTCCTCGATTCGGCCGATGTTGAACAGGGCCCTTGGTTTCATGCTGAAGTTATCAAGCTCGCTCGCCTTCGTGAACAGCGTGACGGCCTCGTCCTGATTTCCGAGTTCGTCGGCGCAAACGGCCGCGTTAACATAGCAGAGGCCGACGACATAGGATTTCGAGCCTGCGGACGCGGCTGAGAGCCATGCGTCCTTTGCCGACTTCCAGTCTTTTCTCTGATAGTATACCTCGGCAACCGTCATGTAGGCCCTGGCCCCGGCGACGCTGCCCTTGTTCTTGTCGGCCAGATCCTTGAGCGTGGATATGATCTCGTCTTCCTTGGCGGTAGTCGCGTCCTTGTCCTCGCCCCCGCGGAGTTCGTTCCAGTCTGCCTGAAGGGCCTCGACCTTGCCGATCAATTCGTCGGAGCGCCTTTCGCTTATTGCGGTAAACGCGATGAAGGCCAAGAAGGCCACAAGGATCACGATCAGCGAGACGATGATGACTTTGCGGTTCTTGATCAGGAATTCGCTTACAAGTACCGTCGCGGACTTCTTTTCCGCCTGTATTTCCTGCGCAGCTTTGGTTGACATATACCTAGTTCTCCTTGATTTCCAGTTCCTTGATCAGCCTGGACAGATATGTCCGCTGAATGTCCAGAACTTGGGCGGCCGTCGTCTGGTTCCAATCGTTTTCCTCGAGCACCTTTTGCAAATAATGCTTCTTGAACAGGTTAAGAACAGATTTTAGGCTTTTATCCTTATAGCTATTATTATCAGGCATTGAGCGTATATTCAAGAGGAGGTCTTCCTCCCGTATATAGGGCGGCTTGCCTATTACGCAAGCCCGCTCGACCGTGTTTTCAAGTTCCCGTATGTTCCCGGGCCAGGGATAGGACAGGATCGCGCTCATGGCGCCCTCGGAAAAACTGATGAATTCCTTCTTGATCTCATGCCGGACCTTTTTCAGGAAGAAATTGGCAAGTTCCGGTATGTCCTCTATCCTCTGCCTCAGCGGCGGGATGTACAGAGGCAGGACGTTCAGGCGGTAATACAGATCCGACCGGAATTTCTGCTCCTCCACGAGCTTTTCGATATCGCGATTAGTCGCGGCGATGATCCGCACGTCTACGGTGATGGTTTCGCTTGACCCGACCCGTTCAAACGACCGGTTCTGGATAACCCGCAGAAGCTTCGACTGGAGCGAAAGCGGCAGGTCGCCGATCTCGTCGAGGAAGATGGTTCCCTTGTCGGCCATCTCGAAGCGGCCTTTCCGGTTGCTGATGGCGTCCGTAAAGGCGCCCTTTACGTGGCCGAAGAGCTCGCTTTCCAGAAGCCCTTCCGGCAGGGCGGCGCAGTTAACCCTCACGAGCGGCCCTTTGGCCCTGTCGCTTTTCAGGTGAAGCTGTTCGGCGAAAAGTTCCTTCCCTACCCCGCTTTCCCCGAGGATCAGCACGGAGGAATCCGACTTGGCGACGCGCTCCACGATATCGAGCTTTTCCAGGATAACGGGACTCCGCGCTATCATGGTGTGGTAGCCTCTGTCCGTGACGATCTGATCCTGCAGGACGACGATCTCGTCGCGCGATTTCTGCAAAAAACGGGCGTTCTGGTAGGCGATCGCGGCCTGGTTCGCCATGATCTCCAGCATTTCGAGGTCGTCATGGCCGAAGCCGTTCGCGTTCCCCTTGTTCAGTATCTCGATTACCCCGATGCATTCGTCCTTGACGCGCATCGGCACCGCGATCATGTTCTGGGTCTTGTAACCCGTGGATTGCTGAACCGCCGGGCTGTACCTCGGATCGTTGGCGACGTCGTTGACGATGAGGCTCCGGTTGTTCTTCACGACCCAGCCGGCGATGCCCTCGTCCATCTTGACGACGAACTTTTTCGCCTCGAGGCCCTTGGGCCCCAACGCTATCTCGAACCTGAGGTTTTTTTTGTTGGAATCGACGAGAAGCAGGGACGAGGCGTCCCCTGAAACAAGACGCATTGCCGACTCAAGGATGTGAGCCAGCAATGCGTTTATATCGGAGTAGTTGGAATTGATCAGTGTGTTGATTTCGATGAGGGCATTGAGTTTCTCTGTGTCAATCGTATTGGACAGTTTCATCAACACCGCTCATCTTGATCAGCTAGTTCGACTTGTTCTTCAGGAAATCCCCAAGGGTGTACGCGCCATCGTCCTTTTCGGCCTCGGACGACATGTACCGCGAAATCTCCTCGCGCTGGACCTTTTTCTTGTAGTCCTTTATCGAGAAGGCAACCTTCTGCTTCTCGGGGCTGACCTCGACGACGATCGCCTTGATCTTGTCCCCGACGTTGTATTTCTTCACGACCTCTTCGAAGACGTCCTCGCGGTTCTCGAGCAGGTTTTGCTTGTTGATCAGGCCCTCGATGCCGCCCTCGACCTTGAGGAAGACGCCGAAGTCGGTGATCGAGGTGATCTCGCCCTCGACCGAGGTTCCCGGCTCGTTGGCGGCCGCGAACGAGCGCCACGGATCGTCGGAAAGCTGCTTGACGCCGAGGCGGATCCGGTGGGTTTCGGGATCCGATTCGATCACGACAACCTCGATTTCCTGGTCGACGGTCAGTTCGCTCGAGGGATGCTTGACCTTCCTGGTCCATGAAAGATCGTCCGCGTGGAGGAATCCGTCGATACCGTCCTCAAGCTCGACGAAGGCGCCTGCATTGGTGACCTTGACGATCTTGCGGGTAAGCTTGGTGCCCACGGGGTACTTCTCGGAAAGCCCTTCCCAGGGATTGTCGGTGACCTGCTTGAGGCCCAGGGATACGCGGCCGGCCTGGATATCGTAACCCAGGATCATGCACTCTACTTCGTCGCCGATCTTGACCATGTCCTCGGGCTTGTTGATCTTCTTGACCCAGCTGAACTCGCTGATGTGCGCGAGTCCCTCGATGCCCTCTTCAAGCTCGATGAAGGCCCCGAACTCGGTAAGCTTCGTGACGCGGCCCTTGACGATATCGTTGACGTGGAACTTGTCCTCGAAATGAAGCCAGGGATCCTCGCTGAAGTGCTTGAGCGAAAGGTTGATCCGCTTTTCCTCGGGATCGAGCCTGATTACCTTGAGGGTAATCTCCTGCCCCTTCTTCACGAAGTCTTTCGGCCGGGTTACGTGACCCCAGCTCATGTCGTTTATATGGAGAAGTCCGTCGAAGCCGCCGAGGTCGATGAAGGCGCCGAAGCTGGTGAAGCTCTTCACCGTGCCCTGCACTGAATCGCCGATCTGCACGTTCTTGAAGAAGGCTTCCCGATTCGTCTCGGTCTGCTCCTCAAGATACTTGCGTCGGTTCACGACGACGTTGACCTTGTTGTCTGAATACAGGCGCTCAACGTAGAATTTGCTCTTGAGACCGATGAGCTTTTCGGCTTTCTCGACCTTCTGGCTGTCGGACTGGCTAATCGGAAGGAATGCCTTCACGCCGGCGCCCATGTCGACTTCAAAGCCGCCCTTGACTATCTTGTCAACGGTGCCCTCGACGGCGCTCTTGTCCTGAAATGCCTGTCGAAGGTTCTTCCAGAAAACCTTGACGTCCGCTTTTTGCTTGGAAACTATAACCTCGCCGTTCTTGTTCTCTTTCTTCTCGAGAACGACGCTTACTGTGTCGCCAACTTTCGGTAAAACCGCGAACTCCGTGATGGAGATTTTACCTTCTGATTTGTACCCTACATCAACGAAAACCTGATCCTGAGTAACCTGAATGACGACTCCATCGACGAGTTGTCCCTCTTCAAGCGACTGGAACGACTTGAGGTACTCCTCCTGTAATCGTGTCTGCTGGATGTCCTCATTGGAGTTCTTTGATACATCCTTTGCCACTTCCATCTGATCCATAACCAACCCTTATAAGTGAATTTTGCTTATCATCATGTCACAAACCTGCCGTATGGTCAAGTCCGATGTATCTATATACACGGCATCGGGAGCGATTTTCAGGCTTCCCTCTTTTTTATTGCGGTCGATCCCGTCGCGGGCCTCCAGGGTCTTTATCAGCTCCTCAAGGGGCATGGAGCTCGTACCCTGCTCGAAACGTCGCTTCGCCCTGGCCTGGACCGAGGCGTCAAGGTAGAATTTGTACTCGGCATCGGGGAAAACGACGGTCGTCATGTCCCTGCCCTCGCAGATGACGTTGGCATGCCGTGCGACGTCCCTGATCCTGTCGTTGACGATATGGCGAACCTCCACGATCCCCGAAAGCGGGGCAACGACGGACTCGACGGCATCAGACCTCAGCCAGGGCTCGACGTCCTCGCCGTCCAGGTAGAGCTTCCCGTCGCGGTAATCGAGGGCAACCCCCCGGGCGAAGCCTATAACGGCCCCCTCGTCGGACAGGTCCGGCCTTATTCCCCCGGAACCGTCGGCCGCGCCGCCGTTAGCCCGGAGCAGTGCGAGGGTGATCCCGCGGTAAAAACTGCCCGTATTCATGAACATCAGCCCCAGTTCCGAGGCTATCATCTTCGCAATGGTGCTTTTCCCCGACCCCGCCGGGCCATCGATCGCGACTGTCATGGGTATGTCTCCTTGGATTGGTATTATCGTGTTATCGGGGTTCTCGCGGCCTTTCCCGGCGTGCCGCCGGTTTCGGGGCGATGCGCCGTTTTTCCGGTCCCTTCGCCTCGGGGCCGCCGCGGCCCTGTCCCAAAAGCCCCGATATCTCGTCCTGGGTCAGGTTCCGGAACTCTCCGTATTTAAGATCGCCAACGGAGACAGACCCTATTCTCGTGCGAATCAGGTTCTTTACCCTGACCCCGAAGTGCTCGAGAACGCGCCGTATCTCCCTGTTTTTCCCCTCGATGAGCGTTATTCGCATGCGCCGGGACGAAAGCCGCTCCGCGGACTTGCAGGCGTAAAAAACGGAATCGATGCGGATGCCCGCCAGAAAGGCCTTAATGACCTCGTCGGAAAAGGGCAAACTCGCCTCGACGACGTATTCCTTCTCTATCTCGGCCGAAGGATGGCCGACGACGGCCGCGAAGTCACCGTCGTTCGTGAATATGATCGCGCCGCTCGAATACATGTCGAGCCTGCCGACGTTATAGAGCCGTTCCGTGTATTTTTCCTTGAGGATATCGGCGGCCACGGGCCGTCCCTTTTCGTCCGAGAGGGAACATACGAAGCCGGACGGCTTGTTCAGAAGGACATACCGCTTGTTCGCCTCGGGCGTGACGGGCTTGCCGTCAACGCAGACAAGGTCTCCCTCGCGGATCTTCGTGCCCATGGCCGTCACTACCGCGCCGTTGACGGTAACGCGGCCCGCGATGATTATCTCCTCGGCCGCGCGCCTCGAGGCTATTCCGGCGTGCGCAAGGCAAACCTGAAGCCGCTTGCCGGTATCGGCGCGTTCGCCTTCTGTTTCGTTATCGCGAGAGTTCAAAGCGTTCACTCTCCGTTTCGTCGAGTTTCGGGAGGTCGGCGATGCTGTTAAGCCGGAAGAACTTCAGGAAATCCCTCGTCGTCCCGAACTGAATCGGCTTGCCGGGAATGTCCTTCTTGCCGACTTCCTTTATAAGCCCGCGCTCGACCAGGATACGGATCATGTTGTCGGCCGACACCCCGCGTATCGCCTCGATCTCGGGCCTCGTTATCGGCTGTGAATACGCGATAATCGACAGGGTTTCCATGGCGGCCCGCGAAAGGCGGCTGTCGTTCTTCTTTCCGTAACGGTCCTTGAGGCTGTCCCACAGCTCTTTTTTGGGGCTCAGCGCCCAGCCGCCGGATATCTGGATCAGCTCAACGCCACGGGACTCGTCGGCATAGCGCTCTTTGAGCAGTTCTATCACCTGATCGACCACTTCCCTCGAAAATCCGGTCGTCCGCGCCAGAAGGTTCTCGTCGACGGGTTCCGTTTCCAGGAACAATATCGCCTCTATCAGCGCCGATTCTTTTTCCATCTTGTACTCCATACCATGAACTACCCTTCCACGGTCAATTCCATCTCTTCGACGGAGACCTTCTCCCAGGGCTTTATCTTGATGTCGCCGAACATGCGGTTTTGCCAGATGCTCGCCATCCGGAACTTGACCGCCTCGAGAATCGCCATGAAGGCGCAAACGATGTCCATGAGATTCCCCTTCCTGACGATGAGGTCGGTGAAGAGGCACTCTCCCCTGTTCTCGAGCAGTTCGTTCATCAGGGTTATCTTCTCGTTTACGGACACCTCTTCGTACAGGTCCAGGATGCGCTCCGAGTTATAGCTCGAGACCAGGTTCGAGAAGGTCTTGAGGAGGTCCCAGGTGTCGACCCTCTCCCACAGCTCCTCCTCTCCGAACGGCAGCGCCCGCTGGATCTTCTTGCGCTCGAAAACCCACTCGGCCTCGTCTTCCTTCTGCTCCATCAACTCGGAGAGCTTCTTGTATTTCTGGTACTCGATCAGCTTGTCGACGAGCTCCTGGCGGGGATCGTCGATCTCCTCGTCGTCGACCGCTATCTCGACGGGAAGTAGCATGCGGCTCTTTATATAGAGAAGCGTTGCGGCCATTGAGTAGAATTCCGTCAGGCTCGACAGGTCGGAGGAAACCGCGTAATCGAGGTACTCGAGGTACTGTTCCGTGATGTTCCCTATGGGAATATCGTAGATGTTAACCTCGTTTTTCTTTATCAGGAACAGCAACAGGTCCAGGGGACCCTCGAAGTTGTTGATCTTGAATGTGTTTGCCCCTTCGGCATTGACGGACATCGCCTCAGCTTCCATACAGGTTTCCTACCTTTCTCACGCCCTGATCAGGCAGTTCCCCCAGAATACTCCGGTATGACCGCCCCGTAACAGGATCGGCAGATTCCGGAAGAAGCTCAACGAGCGGAACGAGCACAAACTGACGTTCATGCATGCGCTCGTGCGGGATCGCGAGATCCGGCTCGCGGACAATCCGTTCGCCGAAAAGCTCGATGTCGATATCGATCGGGCGCGGGCCCTTGGGAATCTCGACGTCGCGGTCCCGGCCATACGTGGCCTCGATCCCCTGAATCTCCCTCAGCAAGTCCCGTGGGCCCGAGTCGTAGAGACCGGTCGCGACCATGTTGTAAAAATCGTCCTGGTCCGCGTAATCCATGGGACTCGTCAAGTACAGGGATGAGACCTCGAGGTCCCTCAGTATCCCCGACATCTCGCCGATCGCTCCCTTGAGGATCGAAAGGGAGTCTCCCCGGTTCGAGCCGAGACCAAGGACCACGCGCTCGGATCCGCTCATCTTCAGAAAAGCCCGCCCTCGGCAGGGGCCTCGCCCGCCGCCTTCGCAGGGGTCGACTTGCCGGCTGGCGCTTGAGCCACCGCGGCGGCGCCTATCGAAACCTTCAGGTCGGCGGCCTTCGCCTGGGCAGCCTTCGTCGCGTCCTTCGACGCGGGGGCAGGGACGGCCTTCCTGAGCACTTGGCCCGGGAAGAGCTTCTCGCGGATCTTATGCTCGATGTCCGCGCGGAAATCGGGGTTGTTCTCGAGGAAGAGAATCGCGTTCTCGCGGCCCTGCCCGATCTTCTCGTCGCCCATGGAATACCAGGCGCCCTTCTTGTCGATCAACTCGTGCTTGACGGCGGAATCCACGAGGCTCGCCACGGCGGATATACCCTTGCCGAAGATGACGTCGAGCTCGACCTTCCTGAAGGGGGGCGCGACCTTGTTTTTGACGACCTTGACGCGAACCCTGTTCCCGACGGCGTCATCCTCGCCCTTGTCGATCGTCTCGATCTTGCGAACCTCGAGGCGCAATGAGGCGTAAAACTTCAGCGCGTTACCGCCGGTCGTCGTCTCGGGATTCCCGAACATGACGCCGATCTTCATGCGTATCTGGTTGATGAATATGATGATGCATTTCGATTTGCCGATGATACCGGTGAGCTTGCGGAGGGCCTGGCTCATGAGCCGAGCCTGGAGACCCATGTGGGAATCCCCCATGTCTCCCTCGATTTCGGCCTGCGGGGTCAGGGCGGCGACCGAGTCCACGACGATGATGTCGACGGCGCCGGAGCGAACCAGGCTTTCGGCGATCTCAAGGGCCTGCTCGCCGGTGTCCGGCTGGGAAACCCAGAGTTCGTCGATGTTAACGCCCAGGTTCTTGGCGTACTGGGGGTCGAGGGCGTGCTCGGCGTCGATGAAGGCCGCTATCCCGCCCATCTTTTGGGCCTCGGCTATCGCGTGAAGGGCAAGCGTCGTTTTTCCGGACGATTCCGGGCCGTATATCTCGACGATTCGTCCCCTTGGGTACCCGCCGATGCCGAGGGCCTCGTCAAGGAGCACGCTGCCCGACGGAACGACCTCAAGACCGACGATCTCCGTCCCGGTTCCCAGCTTCATCAGGGAGCCCTGCCCGAACTGCTTCTCGATCTGCAGACGGGCGACTTCCAGAGCCTTGAGCTTTTCGCCCATATCCGCGTTCGGATTCGATTCCGCACTCACTTTAGCCACTTTGTCCTCCCCCTGTACTTATATGACCATACGATACTTTTGCCCGTAGTATATCAAAAATAACGGGAAAAAAATAGCGTGATACGGCAATCCGTTGTATGATTCACGCATGATTCAACCCTTTTTGATCCTTTCCACACGGTCCGGCCTGGGCTACGCCAAAAACGTCGTAACCGCCCTTAACGCCAATCCCGAGAGGATTCTCTTCCCCACCGACATAGACTATACGAGCGCGCTTTCTGTGATGCGCTTCGCCGACGGCGAGATGGAGGTCGTTCTCCATAAGTCCGTCCGGGGCAAGACCGTGGTGCTCTTCACCACCTCGGCGAGAAACGCCGCGGGGCTCTCCGTCGAGGAATGCAAGCTTGAATTGTATCACACGATCGACGTCCTCAAACGCTCGCAGGCGAAGGAGATCATCGTTTTCGAGCCGTACGTCTCCTGCAGCAGGTCGGACCGGACGATCAGGCGCAACTCCGTCGGCCTGTGGATCCACCACAAGATACTGGTTTCCCTCGGGGCGAACCATCTCATCACCTATCAGATGCATTCGGACAAATCCAGAACGATCTTCGATCCCTGCTCCTGCTCGGTCGACGACGTCCAGGCGACGATACTCCTCCAAAAATACCTGTGCGACACCTCCATCGACTCCCTCGCGGATCTCGAGACGAAGGTCAGGGACGACTGGCTGTTCTGCTCGGTAGACGCCGGGGGCGAGAAGCTGGCCCGGCGCTTCACGATCGCCTTCGGCACCCAGCTCGTGGTCGCGCATAAACAGAGAAGCTACGAAACGGCGAACACCATCGAGTGCATCAACCTCCTCTCGGCAGTTCCCCTCGAGGGCAAGGAGATATGGATCGTCGACGACATGATCGATACGGGAGGCTCGGTGTACGGGCTCGTGCGCGAGCTCGCCACGCGGTCGTGCAGGAAGGTGCATATCATGATAGTCCATGCGGTGCTTTCGGGGCCCGCCATCGAGCGACTGCTCGAGTTGAGGGAGGCGGGAATGCTCGACCGGCTTGTCGTATGCGACACGGTCGACTGCAACGGCATACGGGAAAAACTGCCCTTTATCGAGATTATCGAATCGGCCGACTTCAGCTCCAGGATAACCCTGGCCATCACGCAGGACCGTCAGCTCGCGGATCTCATCGACACCTTCTCCCCGAGGGAGTACCTGTCCGGGAAAAAAGCGTAAAGCGGCTGAGGGTTATGCGGGCGAACCGGCGGCATACCCCGTAATGGCGGGTTAGTTTGACGGCTTCCCCGTCTGGAAGATACCGTTCCCCGCAAGCACGATCTTTCCGTTCTCGAGTGAAACCCTGGCGAGGATTTCAAGGGGCCTCCCCGGATCTACGGGAATGACCTTCGGGAAGCTGACAGGCACGATTCCCTCGAGGGTATTGCGGGTATCGTAGCCGACGAGAAAATCAAAGGAAACGGAATGGTCGGTCTCGACGACGTTGGTCGCCATCCCCTTCCATACGACCCAGCAATCAAGGTAAAGCCAGGGATCCTCGACGACCTTCGCGTACTCGTAGCTGTCGCGAATCGTGTCGAAACCCGGTTCCTTCAGGAAGGTCATGAGCAGGCGGGCCTTTTGCTTGATGCCCGTACCGGCGTTTGAATAGAGTATCCGGTTAATCTCCACCTGGGCGGCGTTATCCCGGTACTCCTGGAAGTACCTCTGGGCCGCGGCGTGCGCCGCGAGAACCTGCCGTTCCGTCAGGATATACCGGTAGTTACCCCCGAGTTCCAGGGAATTCGCCCTGTCGTTACCGTCAAGCTCGACGGAGGAAAGGTCCGCCCGGGCCTGTCCGTCATTTGCGTTCCGGATGGATGGGACCGCGAAAAAATAGACGAGGGCCGCTGCGCCCAAAAGCGCGGCGAGGCCAATGGCCCCTGCCGCAGGAAACGGCGCCTTCGGCCTCGGGTAGAATTTCCGGATCTTTCCCGTCTCTACCAGGGCCGCGATCCGCTCGGGTTCTCCGAATCGCCTGATAAAATCGAGCGAACTCCGCGCAAGCCGATGGCCCGGATCGTATTCGAGGGCCTCGAGGTAATACTCGACGGCCTGGTTGGTTTCACCCCGCCTGAGGTACAGCGCGGCCTGGGCCACGAGAAGTTCCGGATCCCTCATCTTGATCTGTCTCGCCCTCTGGAAGTATGAGGTCGCCCCGCCAACGTCCCCGGTATGGAGGCACGCAAGCCCGAGATAGAAATAAAACGGGAATGAATCGCGATACTGGATCACGTTCGGTTCGAGGATGGTTATGACGTCATTATAGCGTTTCCGGCGAAAGGACCGCTTCGCGCGTTCAAGGAGCGTAAGTGCCATGGGAGCCCGTTATTCCGCGCCGCTTTCAAGAAGGGCGTCAAGTTCCCGGTTCATCTGCGCGAGCTGCTCGTCCGTTGCCTTGTCCGGATTCTTCTCGACGAGGGCTATCCTGTCCAGGAGATCGCGAATCCGCACTTGCCGCTCGTGTTCCGTAAGGCTTACGGAAACCGATTGGGCGGCGTCGGCAAACACGGCTTCACGGTCGACGGCCGAAACGGCGAGGGTACTGCTTCCGTATTCTGCGCCCTCGACATAAGGGCCAATAACGGCGCGCACGACGTACTTGGCGTTCGGGGCTATCGTCTTTTCCGGCCACATGGCGAGAAGGGCCGAATCCTGAACGGAATAGAGCGTATTGAAAGACCTTCCCTCAAGGAAGTCCGGCTTCCACGTAAGGGTATTCAGGCGTTCCCAGTTGGAGGCGAATACCGACTCTGGCCGCGTCGCGATATCCGAATCGAGAATCAGCGCGAACGACATGTCGCCCTTTCGCGAAACGATGACGGAATCGGGGTCGATTCCCGGCTGTATCCTCGTTTCGGAGGATATCCTGTTCCTGACGTCGGTGAAGTAATGTATCCCTTCCGTTTCGCCGAGCATGGTATCCAACAGGGCCTTGAGCGCGAACGGCATCTCCCTGCCCGAGGTATTCTCTATGCGGGTCTCTATAAGGAGGGCCGAAGGCGTTCCGGTCGCCCGGTTCGGGATAAGGCTGAACTCCTGCTCTACCTGGAAATCGTCCGTCAGGGTAAATATAAACCGCGCGCCGTGCTCGGTCGGCTCGAGCACTACCGGCTTTCCGGTCCTCTTTCCGAGCTTGAAAACCCTGCCGTCCGAGAGAACCGAAAACCAGTTGGTCGTGCCGAAATTACGGTCCTCGATCAAGGCCTCATAACGGTTCTTGCCGACGTCCGAAAGCCTGTACAGGGTAAAACTGCCGATTTCGGGGTAAAGAACGAGTTTTAGCGGGCCACCCGTCAACTCGAATGTCTCCGCGAAGGCCGTGAGGCCCATCATCAACAAAAAGACCGTCAGGATGCATGCGCGCTCACGCTTCATTTCGGGCCTCCGTTAATTATCTGGTCGTACATCTCGCGGAGGGCTTGCGCCTTGTTCCTCAATTCCTCGAGGGCGCGTCGCCGCCTTTCGGGATCGGAGGAGTTAATGTCCTCGGCCAACCTCTCGTCTACGGCCGACGCGGGAAGGGGCGCGCCCAGGGACGCGAGCGCCGCGGCAAGCTCCGCGTTTTTAATCTCCAGCGACGATATCTTGTCGAGCATCCCCGAATTCCTGAGCTTCTCCTCGCCCAGTTGCTGCTCAAGCTCGCCCAGCCGGGTATCCTTTATCATGTCGGAGATCCGCTTCTGGTAGGCCGTTATCGCCTGCTCGTAGGTCTTCTCCCTTCTCTGGTAATCCTCGATGATCTTGAGGGATTCCTCGTGGCTCATCTTGAGGAGCTTGAGGAGTTCCTCTTCCCTTCCGGCTTCCTTGATCTGGGCGAGGCGATACCAGGCGGCCTCGCGCTTGACCGACTGGGGCCATGAGTCCAGGATGAGGGTAAATATGCTCCGGGCCTCGTCGTAGCGTCCGGTCGCGTACAGGTTTTCGCCCATCCAGTAATATGCCGACGAGATCATGGGGTTCGAGGGCCATGACGAGATAAACTTGTACAGGGTCTGTATCGATTCCTCGTAACGCCCGAGAAGGTAGAGAACGCGGCCTTTCTGATAGATTACGTCGGGTATCCGGCCATCCGAGGGAAACGACGCGATAAACCGCTCGATGTCCGAGAGCGCGTTATCGTGCTCCCCCGCGGAGAGTTCCGACATGACGAGCCAGTACCAGGGCTCGGATCCTGCGTTGGGAAGGGACACTGCCCTCCTGAAGGACAGGATCGCGGTTGACCAGTCGGATCGTGTATACGCGTCCAGGCCCGCCATGAGGGGATCTTGCGCGTATACGGTCAGTCCGGCGCAAAGGGCGAGCAACAGCATGCAGTTTTTTTTCATCTTCGTCTCCAACAAAACCCGGCCGGGAACGGCCCACGTAGTCGATTACCGCCCTTATCGCCGATTACGGCTCGAAGGGCCGATTAACGAATATCTCCCGCAAAGAAGGCTGATCCGGACACGACAAGATCGGTACCGGCGGCCAAAACGACCGGCAGATTTCCCGCATTCACCCCGCCGTCTACAGATACTATATACGAAAAATCCCGTTCCTGCTTAATTTTTTTCAGTTCCGTGACCTTTTCAAGGCACTCCGGTATCAGAATCTGCCCCCCGAATCCGGGATTCACGGTCATCACGAGCACGAGATCGACGAAGGGGAGTATCTCCCGAAGGGCGGATACGGGCGTGGACGGCACGATGCTGATCCCGGCCTTGAGACCCGCTTCGTGAATCCGCGACACCAGGCGATGCGCGTGCAGCTCGGCCTCGATATGAAAGGTCAACCAGTCGGCGCCTGCCTCAATGAAGGCCTCGATATGATCGGACGGATTCGTGATCATGAGATGAACGTCAAAGGGAAGGGATGAACGGCTTCTCAAGGCCTTTACTACGGGCGCGCCTATCGTCAAATTGGGCACGAAATGCCCGTCCATGACGTCTATATGAACCATGTCCCCGCCGTTGACTTTGATAAAGTCGAGCGCGGCGCCAAGTTCGGCGAAATCCGCGCTCAGGAGCGATGGCGCCAATACATAGGGTTTATTCATGTGTTTTATAGTAGCAAAACCGCGCAATACTGTAAATAGAAACCTTAATTGACTAAACAACAGGAATGAGTATAATGAAAGGAGTACCATGATTACCGAACCAGTTCCAGGATTATTACCGCACGTGTATGATCTTCTCAAATCCGGTGAACTGGAACAGGCCAATCGGGAACTGACGGGGATTCTGCAGAACGACCTTGAGAATGACGAGGTGATTTACGTCCTTACGGGCATCAATTACTGGAACGACAAGCTCAAGAAGGCCTCTGCCCCGTCGACTGGTTTCGAGCGGGGCGAATACCTCGTGTCGCAATGGAGACCGTTTACGGTTTACATGGAAAAAGTCGGCGAGGAACGGGAACCCGCGCTTTACGCCCTGAAACAGTGCGTTTTTACCCTGGCCCTGCGGTTTTACCAGTCCCTGTATCGGGAAGACGGCACTTCCCAGGACCCGGAGCTGTACCGAAAAATTGGGCTCTGTTACAAGGCCCTTGGCGATTACGAGCGCGCTTTGCACCTGCTCGAGCAAGCCAAGGACGGGGATCGGGACTCGCCGTCAATACTGGCGGAGCTCGCGGATTGTTATGCGCTATGCGGCGAGATAAGGCTTTCCAAGGTTTTATTCCGGGAAGCCTTTTTTCAGGGAGCTGACCGTATAGAGCTTCTCTTCCTCGAATCGGGCATCGTTCAGAAGCTGGTCGCCCAGGTTCAGGCCCTCGGGTACTCGGGACAGGCGCTCGCTGAATGGCTGCCGGTGTATGGGGTTTTGTACGGCGTGTTCAACGTCAAACGGGAACTCAGGGCCCTGGAGTTCGGCAAGTTGAAACAGGCCATTTTCGCTCTCGAGAACGAGCTAAAGGATGCGTCGGCCGAAACGAGATCGGTACTCGTTCCGCGACTCATCAATCATTATTTCTGGCTGATCGATCATTATGTGAACGTCAATGACGACAAGACCCGGATTAATGAGGTACTGTTGAAGATTAAATTACTGGATACTGACGTGTACAATCGATACACCATGTAAACCGGAGTTGCTAGGAGAAATTACAATGTCTGAATCTTTGATCAAATCTGTTCAGGATATGCTGAATGAGGAAAAGTGGACGCGCGCCACCATCAGTAATTATTCTATCGGCAACTTCAAGGAACTTGATACTCTCATCAGGGAAGCCCAGCAGGCGAAATGCGTGGACGAGATCAAGACGGTATGCGACGAGCATCTCGCGCATACCAAGAACAGCATCATAGCCCTCTACCTTTCCGGCATCATCGCCCTTTCCAAGCAGCTTCTTGACGACTCCGCCCTCGTCAACCTCGTTAATATCTTCATCGACAACCATAAGACCCCGATAGTCGTGCACCTCTGCAACCGCATACTGGAATTCGGCGAGTCCAAATACGCGTTGCGAACCCTCGCGGATTCCTACAAGGAAGACAACAACGAGGCCCTCTACGGGATCTGGGAGCGACTCGTCAAGATCGACTACGAAGAAGCCGACATCACGAAGCAGCTCGCAGAGAAATACGAGAAGGACAGCAACGCCGAGGCGGCCGTCGACTACTACAAGAAGGCCCTCTACCGCTACATAAACCGCAAACAGGCGAATTCCGTCAAGGAGATTTGGACCCACCTCGTCGCCCTCATCCCGCAGGAAATCGACTTTTTCTACCACGTTCAGAGGAAGATCTCGAAGATCATGGGCGACGACCGAAGCGCCATGCTCATGCAGGAAGTCTACGTCTACTACAAGCAGACGGCGGACTGGAATACGGCCATCGACATCCTGAAGATCATCCTTACCTACGACGACAAGGATTCCTGGGCGCGCAAGGAAATCGTCGAGTGCTTCCGCGGCAAGTACGCCGGGCACAGCCAGCTTGACGAGTACATCAAGGCCTCCAACCTCAATCAGGGATGGCGAAACGTCTTCGAGGCGATCGCCGAATTCGAGAAGCACATTTCCTTCGACGCCGGCAATTTCGTGTTCCACCGCTCATGGGGAGTCGGGCGCATCTCGAGCGTGAAGAACGACGAGATCACGATCGACTTCGCCAAGAAGCGCGACCACAGCATGAGCCTCAAGATGGGCGTCAATGCCCTCCAGACCCTCAGCAAGGACCATATCTGGGTCCTCAAGTCGATCTGGAAGAAGGACAAGCTGACCGCGAAGGTCAAGGACGACCCGACCTGGGCGCTCAAGACGATCATCAAGAGCTACGACAACAACTGCGATCTCAAGCATATCAAGGCCGAACTCGTGCCCTCCGTCCTCACGGTCAACGAATGGACGAGCTGGAGCACGAAGGCCCGCAACATCCTCAAGGACGACCCCAGCTTCGGGGTTAACCCGACCAACATCGACATCTTCGTCGTTCGCGATCGCCCGATCTCGATCGAGGAAAAACTCTTCAACGAGTTCAAGGCCCAGAAGAACTTCTTCTCGCGCATCGAGCTCCTGATGACCTTTTCCGAGAAGGCCGAGCCCGATTCCGAATACTTCTCCGAGATGTTCAGCTACTTCGCGGGTTACCTCAAGGCCTTCAACCAGGTCAACGAGCAGATCATCGCCTCATACCTCGTGGTAAAGCAGATAGTTGCCAAGCACTCGCACCTCAATCCCGGCATGCAGTACAACTTCAACGAGCTTTTCGACGAGATCGAGGATCCCTCGACCGTCTATCTCGCCATCAAGGATAATGACCTCAGGCGCAGTTATCTCCTTCACATCAAGAACTTCCTCCCGAACTGGACGGACGTGTATATCAGGCTCTTCCCCGCGGTTTTGACGCCCGAGATCGTCGCGGCCCTCGTCGAGGAAGGCTGCTCGGACAAGCTGAAGGCCCTCGCGATCACCTGCTTCGACAACTACCGCGACTACCGCGAGGCGGTAATCTGGTTCTTCAAGAACGCGCAGGAAGCGGACTGGTTCATCGGCGCCGGCGTTCCCTACGAGAAACAGCTTATCACGCTCATCCACATCCTTGACCTGACGTACCGCGAGATCGCGAACCACCGCGAGACGACGGAAAACCGGAAGATCAACCGCCAGGTCCAGACAATCCTCTTCGGGAAGGACAACCTTCTCGAGACCTATATCCTCAAGAACGACGTAGACACGATTACCCGCCTGTATACCCTCGTCGACGACGTCAAGGACCTCGATCCCGCCATCAAGATGCACCTGAGAAACAAGGTGCTCGAGCAGCATAAGGGATTCAAGTTCTTCGGAACCGAGGAAAAAACCGTCGTATCGAGGGGCCTCATCGTTACCTCGAAGATGTACGAGGAAAAGAAGAAACAGCTCCAGAATATCATAGACGTCGATATCCCGGCAAACTCCAAGGAAATCGGGTTCGCCCTTTCGCTGGGCGACCTTCGGGAGAACGCGGAATACAAGGCCGCGAAGGAACGGCAGACGATCCTCAATACCCAGGCTACCAGGCTTCAGGAGGAAATCGACCGCGCGCAGATTTTCGACCCGACCACCATCACGGTCGCGAGGGTTTCGTACGGAACGGTCGTAAACCTCATGAACAACGAGACGAACGCGGAAGAAACCTATACGATTCTCGGTCCCTGGGAGTCCGATCCCGACAACTCGATCATCTCGTACATGTCTCCGTTCGGCAACGCCATTCTCAACCACCGCGAGGGCGAAGCGCTGAAATTCACGATCAACGAGCGTGAATACAATTATACGATCAGGACGATCACGGCGGCGACATTCTGATCCTTAACAGGGGTAGGATATGAAAAAAGTTAAAAATTTCCTGGCGCTGGTCCTGATGGTAGGCGCCCTGTCTTCCGTGTTCTGCGTCGGCGCCGACGTTATCGTGCTGATGGACGCCTCGGGCACGATCCTTCCCTGGTTCGACCAGATCAACAACCGGATACTTCCTGACGTAACCCGAAAGTTCGTCCGTCAGGGAGACACCTTTCATCTCGTTTCGTTCAACTCGCGCGTCAATCTCGAGATCGTTCAGCCCGTTCATACCGAGGCCGACGTTTCCCGCATCGTGTCGCGCTTCCTTCTCCTGTATCCCCTCGGCCAAAATTCCGATTTTCTCTCCGGCCTTCAGTATACCTGGCAGTATGCCTCCAGCCTCGACCAACAGCAAAAGAAGATCGTCATCATAGTCTCGGACGGGATATTCAACCCGCCCGCGACGAGCCCCTACGCGAATTTCACGAACGAGCAGGTCAAGGCCGAGCTTTCCCAGATTTCGAGAAAGATCCGCGGCGCCGGCTGGAACGTGTATTACATCAAGCTTCCCTTCCCGGAATCCGCTACCATCAGGAGCCTTGACGGCACGCTCCTTTCGGGAATGACCGCGACGGGCGCAAACGGTAAAACGACCGTTACGTCCGACGGTTCCGAAGCGCAGTCGGGGACGGCCGAGTATTACGACGTTTCGTCCGATTTCACCGATTCGCTCAATATCCCGCGCAGCGAGGTTTCCGGGTCGGACATGCCGATCGACTTCGTCGACACGGTCTTCGCGATGCCCGAGGTAACCTTCCCCGAGGACCTCGGCAAGGAAGGGAGATTCTTTACCCTTCCGCTCAAGGTTCGCAATCCCTCCGACGAAGAGGTCAATCTTGAGCTTACGGGCGTGTACTATAACGACGTCGATGTCCTCGAGAAGAAGGCGTTCCTCAGTCTTTCGTCAGGGTCAAAGGGGACGCTCCGCGCTCCCATTTCCCTTCCCGAAACCATGACGCCCGGGGAATACAGCCTTCCCCTCACGCTCCGCTTCTCCGACAACATGCGTGTTATTCCCCAATCGGGAACCATCCATATCCGGTTGACGTCCCTTTCCCTCACGTCTCTCCTCAGGACTGGCGGTTTTATCGCGTATGCCGCGATTCTCGTTTTCATAGCCCTTATCCTGATCGTCGCGGTCTTCCTGATAATCGCGCGCCGCACGGCAAGCCCGGCGGCTGACGCCGTCCGCAACGCGTCTCCCCTCCCCGCTCGCGACGACTCGGGCAAGGAGCGCGCGTCGTACGCGGCCAACGAGGCCGACACGGCGGGCAGGAGGTCTTCCGTTCTCGGCGCATACGGCGCGACGGAGTCCGATAAGGTCTTCGCTTTCAAGGCGGAGAAGAAGGACAAACAGATCGCCTGGGATTCAGGGGACAAGACCGACAAGCGAATCGCCTGGGATTCAGGCGACAAGTCCGATAAACGGATCGCGTATAACGCGTCTACGTCGGTCGATTCGGAAAAGTCCGTCCAGGATATCTCGGCGCGGATGGCCGAAGAGCGGAAGTCACGCTTCGCCCTCCTCTCCTCCGCGGCGGACAAAGGCCGAAAGGTCGCGGCCAACGGCAGAAAGGGCGCCAGCAGTTCGGATGCCATCGCGGTTCGCGAAAGCAACCGGATCATGCTCGAACTCTTCGTGCATTTCCAGACTACCTGTATAGGAAAGCGCAACGTTCACGTCATGAAGGCCGGTACCCGACTTTCCATCGGCGGCGGTATATCTTCATTCCTTGTGTTTCTCGTCAAATTCCCGAACAATATCGCGGAAGTTCGGTACGACGGCGTACAATGCGACCTTGCCATACTTAAGCCCGAGTACTTCCCCTACGAGGAAGAGACCATCGTGCGCAACTGCATAGGGAGGGACTTCACGATCGTGTCCGACAAGGAATACGAGGTTCGCTTCCAGATGCGCGAGTACGAGGATCCGGTCGCGAAACTCAACAGGCTGCTGACCTCGATCGAGTACAAGTAATCCTTCGCTATTCCTTTTCCAGGATTTTCTTTGCCCTGCCCTGCAGGGCTCCCATCTTTTCGCTGGCGGCGATGGCCTCGACGAGCGGACGCACGTCCGGGAAGCGGTTCGCGTCGTACATGTCCATTCCAAGGCTTTTGGTCGCGGGGTCTTTATGCTGTATATAGGCCGACGCGATACTTGATATCCTGCCGTCCTTCTTTTTCGAGAGGAATTTACCGCATTCGTACCGTATCCAGGTTTTCTTGTCGTCCTTCAGCGATTGCATGGCAAGGGCCTCAAGGTCCGGGAAGATAGCGTCCAGATCGTTCTTTCCCAAAACGTTGACGGCCTTTATGCGGATCTTGTCGCTTGACTTCTCGTCCCGCACGAGACCGGCGAGCCAGGCAAGGGTTTCAGCGTCGTTGACGGTCCCGAGAACCTCGAAGGCGCGCATCTTTACCGCCTCAACGGGATCAGTGCGGGCCCGGTAGGCTATACTCGGCACGGCCTCGGTCAGCTTGGCGCGTTCAACGGCGTCGAGGGCCTCCAGTCGGACCTTGTAATTGGAATCCCTGAAGGCCGCGATGATCAGGGACACGGCCTCCGGTTCCTTGAACGAGGCTAGGCCGTTGACGGCGGCGGCGCGCAGGACGGGATCACCGTCCTCGTAGACCGCGGTCAACACCGGGATCGCCTCGCTTTTACCGATAGCCCCGATCGCCCTCGCGGCCGAAGCGCGTATCATCACGTTTTCTTCCTTGTCGCCGGCGATCTCCACCATGCGGTCCCAGACGACCTCGGATTTCAATTCCCCAAGGGCGGTCATCACGTTCTGGCGGATTATCAACCGCTGTTTCTCGTCGCCCGCGAGCTCGCTGTCGAGGTACTCCGAGAGGAAGACCGCGTCATCGGACGAGCCGACTTTACCCAACGCATGGATGGCGAGGTCGCGGTATTGCGCCTTTTCCTCCGAGAGAAGGGCCCTGGCGAGCGGAGCGGCCTCTGTTATCTTGAGTTTTTCGACGTACGCGAAGACCGCCGCGACCGTGCTTTTCTTCGTGTCATAGGGATCGGCCAGGACGCCCAGGCAGTATTCCTTGAGGGCCGGGTTGTCACGATCCGAGAACAGCGCCAGCACGGCCTCGCGAATCGCGGGACTGCGCGTCTTGTCGAAGGAATCCTTCAATTCGCCGTCCAGGGATGAGTCGCCCTCGTCCCGCAGTTTTTGCACCAGCTCGACCATCTCGCCTTCCAGGCCGTACTTGAGCACCTCTCGACGGCGTTCCTCCATGGTCTGTTCGGCCCCTGCCTGCGTAAGGACGACGCAGGCCATGACGGCGCCGGCGGCGATTCTTGCGAACGAGCGAATCATGAAATGCCTCCATTGAATCTGGCGAGAAAGGCCGAGCGATACTGCGCGAACGAATCGCTTTCAATCGCCTGCCTGATCTCCTTGACCATACCGTGAAGGAAGGCGAGATTGTGGTAGGACGCGAGCATGGAGCTGAGTATCTCGTCGTTCTTGTAAAGATGGCGCATGTATGCCCTTGAGTATTCCCGGCATACCTTGCATCCGCATTCGGGATCGATCGGCCCGAAATCCCGGGAGTAGCGTTCTTTCTTTATGGCTATCGAACCGTTACGCGTGAACAGCGATCCGTTCCGGGCGTTTCGCGTCGGAAGGACGCAGTCGAAGATATCGATGCCGTTATATACCGCGTCGAGGATGTAGTCTGGGGTCCCGATTCCCATGACGTACCGGGGCTTCCCGTCGGGCAGCCTTGCGGCGGTAGACTCCAGGAATTCGGAATACACCTCCCGGGGCTCGCCCACCGAAAGTCCGCCGATGGCGATTCCGGGCGTATCGAGCTCGACGACGGATTCGACGCTCTCGTCCCTGAGGTCATGGTAGAAATTTCCCTGCACGATGGCGAAAAGCTTTCCGTGGTAACTATCGGGCGTTTCCATCCATGCCTTTTTCGCACGGCGCGCCCAGTCAGTCGTCAGGACGAGGGCATCCTTCGCCTTCTTCCACTCCGTCCCGAAGCCGGTGCATACGTCGAGCTGCATCTGAATGTCGCTGTTATACCCGGCCTGCAGGCCGACGACGCTTTCCGGCGTGAGGAAATGACTGGAGCCGTCGATGTGACTCTGAAACTTTACGCCTTCCTTGGTTATCTTTCGGTGCTCGGAAAGGGAAAAAACCTGATATCCCCCGGAATCAGTCAGGAAATTCCTCTTCCATCCGGAAAAACCGTGCAAGCCCCCGGCCGCGGCGATGCAATCTACGCCGGGACGTAGATACAGATGGTAGGTATTGGCGAGAATGATCTCGAAGCCGATCTCCTCGAGGTCGTCCTTGGTCATTGCCTTCACGGTCGCGTTCGTGCCGACGGGCATGAAAGCCGGCGTATGAACGACGCCGTGCGGAAGGGTCATGATACCGGTCCTTGCCCTGCAGGCGGCGTCCCGGTGGCCAAGCTCGAATATCGAATCAGTCTTGTTCATCGTTCATGTCCTCGCGAAACGCAGGATGGCGATACTGCCCCCCACGAAGAGTAGCACAGGGAACCACGCGCCTGCCATCGGGGAGATATACTCCCACTTCGCAAGAATCATGGTACACATCTGCAAGACGTAATATAGCACGGCGACGGAAAGGCTGAGAAGCAGGCTCATCAGCATGATGTTCTTCTTGAACCTCCCGCCGAGGGAAATCGAGAAGAAAAGCACTATGAAGATCGTGAACGGGAAGGAAAACCGCTTGTAGTAATTGGAAACCTCCTCCGCGTGAGGAAGCCCCGCGCGCCGTATGAAATTGATGTATTTCTTGGCGTCCTTCGCGGAAAGCTCCTCGACCGAGGTCGTGTTTCGCCTGAAGGTTTCCGGCGGCTCGTCGGGGACGACCGGAAGATCGCCCTTCTCCATCTTCACCGAGTTTGATTCGCCGAACGAGTAGATCGTCGGGTCGTCCAACGCCCATTTATCCCCCGTCCAGGCCGCGAGCGGGGCCTGGATCACGGACTCAAGCCTGCCATTCCCGTCCCGTACGATCATCATGAGCGAATAGAGCTTCTGTTCGTTGTCCTGGTAATAGTCCGAGACGTAGAGTACGCGTTTATCCTCCGAGAGCACGACGATATTCGTGTTGCTGAAAGATTGCTCCTGATTCAACAGGACCCTTGTGAGCTGGTTCTTCGTCGCCAGGGAATGTATAACCACCATGTCCTCGAAAAAAAACATCCCCACGGAAAGGAGAAAACCGAAAAACAGGAGCGGGACGATAAGCCGGTACAGCGGATATCCCGAGGTAAAAATCGAAGTAAGTTCGTTGCGCGCGTACATGTTTCCCATGATGTACGCCGAGGCGAAGAGGACTGCCATCGGCATGGAATAGGACACGCACTTCGGTGCGTACAGCCACATAACCATGAAAATGGAGGAAACGGGAACCTCGTTCGCGAGGTACTTCCACAGATTCGCGAAAAGGTCGCCGAGCTCCAGCAGGAGCACGAAGAAGAGGAGAGCCACGACGCATACGGGAATGAACTGCCGAAGAAGATAGCGTTGAAGGAGTTTCATTTGAAGAAATTCCTCCCCATGAACAGCGCGCCCATCGCGAGAATCACCGCGTTGGGCAACCACATCATGACCGTCCCGTTGAAGCCGAGTTTGAGGCTTAGGGTCTGACCGCCAATGAGCATCGCCCAGTAGAACACCGCGATAAGGAGGCCCACAATAAAGCCGACGCTTTGACCGTTCGTCTTCGCGGTCAAGCCAAGGGGAAACGCGAGTATGACGAAGAAAAATGCGCCGAAGGGTATCGTGAACTTCTTGTGGAATTCCATCCGGTACATGTTGAGAGACCTGCCCTCGTCTTTTCTGTCGTTTTGCTCCTCCCGTTTCCTGATCTCGCGATAGAGGTCGCGGGAACTCATCTCGCGCGGCGTGATCCGGCCCGAGAAGGCGGGAATGATGTTCTTCGAAAGAAGGTTGTACGATATCGACTCGGACTTGATAAGGTCGAATTTTCCCTTGTCCTTACGGTTAAAGACCACGACGTCCGCGTCGTCCATCGCAAGGGTCATCAATATGTCCATGTCGTCCGATTTCACGATGCGCGCCTCGGGCGACGCGATCACCCGCTTGTTTCCGTCCTCGTCGGAATCCACGACGAGAAGGCTGTCCATTACGGAGTTCTTTATGCCGCCGGTAACCACTATCGCGCGTTGGCTCCGCTTTATGGAGTTAGCCTCTATCTCGAGAGCCGGCGTCGACGTGAGTATCTTTCTGTACAGGCGATTAAATCGAATGGTCCCGATCGGAAGCAATATGTCGTTCGTAAGGAAGGATACCATGGATATGAGCACGCCCACCGAGAGGACGGGAACGAGTATAAAACGAAGGGACACGCCGAGCGTATTCATCGAGAGAACCTCGCGGTCGCTTACCAGGCGGCCAATCCCCATGAGCGTCCCTACCAGGGCGGAAAACGGGGCCGATGTCGCGATAATCGACGGAAGGGCGTAGACGATGAGGAGGAACACGTCGCGAAAGGGCGCCCGCTTCGAGAGTATCTCCTCGGCCATGAGCAGGATCTGGTTAACGAAAAATATGAGAAAGAAAAAAAGGAAGCAGATCAGGAAATTGAGGAGCATCTCCCTGGCGATGTACAAGAAAAGGGTTTTTTTCATCTATCGCTTCCCGGTGGAACCGTACCCCCCCGCTCCCCGACTTGTTTCGGAAAGCGAATCCGCGCCGACGAAGAGGGCGCGCGTCACGGGGGCGCACACGAGCTGCGCGATCCGGTCGCCCGTCTCGACGGCGAATTCGACATCCCCGCCATTATACAGCACAATGCCGATCTCGCCCCGATAATCCGAGTCTATCGTTCCCGGCGAGTTCAACACGGTAACCCCGTGCTTCAGGGCCAGTCCGGAGCGCGGCCGCACCTGTATCTCGAAGCCCTCCGGTATCTCCACGGAGATCCCCGTCGGGATGAGCCGACGCGCGCCAGGCGCTATCGTGATCCGCTCCTCAAGGCAGGCGCAGATATCGGCTCCCGCGGAACCGGATGTCTGATACGCCGGAACGGTCGAGCCGTCCCGGGCGGTAAAGCGAACGGTTACTTCCATCGTTTTTCGCACTCCTTGACGCTTTTTTTCGGGCCATACACGAACAGGCACCTGGAATCTGCCGCGAAGACCCCGTCGATAAGGGACGAGATGTCCTCCTCGCGAATTCCGTTGATCAACCCGATCGCGTCGCCGATTTCGTGGGCTGAACCGTTAAACATGATCTGCCGTGCCATCCGTTTCATCCGGTATTCGGTGTCGTCCGCCCCGAGGGATATCTCCCCGGCGAGATGCGTTTTGGCGTCGCGCAGTTCGGTCGCCGTGATTCCGCCCGAGGCGAGAAGATCGATCTCCCCCGCGAGGGATTCCATGGCATGGGGGGCCTTGTCGGGCGGGGTCGACAGGCAAGCCGACCACAGGGCTGAATCCCTGTTGAAGAGGTAGAAACTGTACACGGAATAGCATAGACCGTTTTTTTCCCGAAGCGACTGAAACAGCCTCGAGCTGACCGTATCGCCTATGATCGCGTTTAATACCGCCCACGAGTACCACGCCCGTTCCGTACGCGCGCTTGTCACGGGTAATGAAAGGTAGACTTGCGTTTGCTTGAACGGGGAAGCCCGACTGAATCGTCCGGGATTCCAGACTGGTGGGTTCGCGCTTCCGGAAACGGCGCGAGGCGGTTTTGTCCCTTGCCAGACGCTAAACAGACTCTCGATAGAATCGGGTTCGATATTGCCGGCCGCAGTCACGAGGGGACTAAGGGCGCGGAATCCCTCCCGGTAGAAGGAACGGACGGCGTCCGCGGAAAGCGAGCGAACGTCCCCGATGGTGCCGGCGATCGGGCGAGATATGGGATTGTCGGGATAGATGACGGATACCGCCGTTTCCATCCCGGTTTCGTCGGGGTCGTCGTTTATCGACAGTATTTCGCTGACGATGACGCTTCTCTCGTTCTCGATGTCCTGATCGGTGAAGGCGGACGATTCGACCATGTTCATCATTACGGCGATAGCCTCGAGGGCGTTCGAGGGGGGAACGACGCACATCAGGCACACGAGCTCGCGCTCGGTGAAGGCGTTGACGTAGCCGCCGATCCGGTCGAAAAAGCGGGCGAGTTCCGCCGCGGACATTTTAGGCGTTCCCTTGAAGATAAGATGCTCGATGAAATGCGTAATGCCGCATTCGCCGGGAAGTTCGTCCCGCGAGCCCGCGGGAAACCAAAAACCGATTGCCGCGGAGTTAGCCGCGGCAATCGGTTCGGTAACGAGACGTATTCCGTTAGGAAGAAGACGGTCAGTTATCGGCATTGTCTCCCAATGCGTCGACGTAGGAAAGATTGAGGCGTCCCATCTTGTCGACCTCGAGGAGCTTGACCGGGATCTTCTGCCCTTCCTTCACGACGTCTGAGACGTTCGCGACGCGAGTCCTGGAAAGCTTGGAGATATGGCAGAGCCCTTCCTTGCCCGGGAGGATCTCGATGAAGGCGCCGAAGTCCATGATGCGCTTGACGGTACCTTCGTAGATCCTGCCCACTTCCGGGTCTTCCACGATGCCCTTCACGGCGTCTTTCGCGTCAAGGGCGGCCTTGGCGTTCTTTCCGTAGATCGTCACGGTTCCGTCGTTCTCAGTGTTGATGGTAACCTGGTACCGCTCCGAGATCGCCTTGATGTTCTTTCCGCCGGGCCCGATGAGGGCGCCGATCTTGTCGGTCTCGATCTTCATGACCTCGATGCGGGGCGCGTACTGCGAAATCTGCTCGGAGGGCTTGGAGATCGTCTTGTTCATGATGCCGAGGATATGGAGCCTGCCGCGCTTTGCCTGGGCGAGCGCGTTCTTCATGATCTCGGTGGAAACCCCGGCGATCTTGATATCCATCTGGAATCCGGTGATCCCGTCCTCGGTTCCGGCAACCTTGAAGTCCATGTCGCCGAGGTGGTCTTCCTCGCCGAGGATGTCTGAAAGGACCGCGTACTTGGAGCCCTCGGTGATGAGGCCCATCGCGATTCCCGCGACCGGCTTCTTCATCGGGACGCCCGCCTGGAGCATCGAGAGGGTGCCGCCGCAAACGGAGGCCATCGACGACGATCCGTTGGATTCAAGGATCTCCGACACGACGCGGATGGTATAGGGGAAGGCTTCCCGTGAGGGAACCATCGGCTCGAGGGACCTGCGCGCGAGGTTCCCGTGCCCGATCTCGCGGCGACCGGTACCCATACGCCCTACCTCGCCCACCGAATAGGGGGGAAAGTTATAATGAAGGATGAAGTTCTCGCGGCGGTCGCCTTCGATGTCGTCGTAGATCTGCTCGTCGAAGACGGTGCCGAGAGTCGTGACAGCGAGGGCCTGCGTTTCGCCTCGGGTGAACACGGCCGATCCGTGCGGACGGGCAAGGACGCCAATCTCGCAGGTAATCTCGCGGATGTCCTCCGTCCCGCGGCCGTCGACGCGCACGCCCTTGTCGAGGATCGTGGTGCGAAGGATATTGTACTGAAGATCCTCAAAGAGGGCGTCGAAGAGCTTTTTCTGGACGGGATCCGCGAGCTGTTCGGCGTACTTGGCGGCGACGGCGCTCTTTACCGCGGAGCATGCCTCGCTTCTCTCGTGCTTGCCCTTGACGTAGAGGGCCTCGGTGATCTTCGGGAAGGCCTCGTCATACATCGCCTTCCTGTTCTCAAGCTCGATCTTGACCGGGTTGAGCGGAAGCTTTTCCTTGCCGCACAGGCCGCGCAGCTGGTTCTGTATGTCGCAGAGGGCCTTGATGACCTCTTTCGCCTTGTCGAGAGCCCCGAGAATTACCTCCTCGGAAACCTCGTGGGCTCCGCCCTCGACCATGGTGATTCCCTCGGCCGTTCCGGCGACGACGATCTCCATTTCGGCCTTCTCGATCTGCTCGAAGGTCGGGTTGATCACGTACGCGTTATCGATCCAGGCGACGCGAACCGCGGCGATCGGGCCGCCAAAGGGGATGTCGGAAATGACGACGGCCGCGGAACTCGCGACGACCGCGAGGATATCGGGGGGATTCAACATGTCCGAGGACACGCAGGTCGGGATAACCTGGATGTCGCGTCCGAAGGACTTTTCGAAGAGGGGGCGCATGGGCCGGTCGATCAGGCGGGAAACGAGTACTTCCTTGTCCTTGGGCCTGCCTTCGCGCTTGATGAATCCGCCGGGAATCTTTCCCGCGGCGTAGTATTTTTCGTTGTAGTCCACGGTAAGGGGGACGTAGTCGAGACCTTCCTGACTGTCGGAAGAGGCGCAAACGGTGGCGACGACCGCTGAACCCGCATACTGCGCAAAGATTGAACCGTTTGCCTGCTTTGCAAGACGGCCAGTTTCCAGAATCAGGTCATTGTCCCCGATCCTGTACGTTACCTTGTTAACCATATATTTGTACCTTTATAAGTGCTCTGAAAAGAAAAAAGCTACCCGTCGGGTTGGGACAGGTAACTTTTACATTACTTGCGGAGGCCGAGCTCCTGGATCAATGAACGGTAGGTCTCAAGATCGCGCCGCTGGAGGTACTTCAGGAGGCGCCTTCTCTGGCCGACGAGGATGATAAGTCCGCGCAGGCTGTTCTTATCCTTCTTGAAGGTTTTCGTGTGCTCGGTGAGCTGAAGTATCCGTTCGGTCAAAAGCGCGATCTGCACCTTTGTGTTTCCGGTATCTTTTTCGTTTGCCCCGAATTTGCCGACCACCGCGGTGGTTTCTTCTTTTGTAAGTGCCATACTTACTCCTTATGTATAAAAATCATCATGATAACCTGAACTCAACCGTTGCAATGTCCCGTCCCGCCGGCAGGGATTTCCCCTCTCCCGGCATCAGGGTAACGTCTTCATCCGCCACCACAAGTATGGCGGAGGCTTCGTCGCCCCTGACGGTCGTCAAAACAACGGAATACCTTCCCCGACGGGGAAGTATCTGGGAAAAAGAACCCGCGCTCGCCTCCAGGTATCCCGGGTGAGCAAGCCATGTCGGCGCGGTGAAATCGAGTAAAAATGGATGACCAAGAAGACGCTCCGCAAGGGCGAAATCGGCGGATTGTACGGCCTTTCTGATGGCGCTGGAACTAATCCTCATGCCTTCAAGCTCAATCTGCCGAATGGAATCGAAACGGAACCCATCTCTTTTGGAAATGGCCATGATCTCGGCCACTCCCGTATCCAGGCGATGTCCGCAGCGAAAATCGGGGCCAACGGCCAGATATCGCATACAGACGGTTTTTACCAGAATTTCAAAGAACACGCCACCTGTCATTTTACTGAAATCGATGGAAAAGTCAATCAGCAGAACGAAGTCGAATCCGGCGGTCTCGAAGGCCGAAAGCCGGAGATTCAGGGTAGACACGTCGCCGGGATAATTCTCGCCCTTTTTGCGCGCTCCCGGGGATTGCGCAAAGGTCACGATTCCCGGGGCAAGACCCATCGAAGCGGCGTTGTCACTGACGGCCGAAAAAAGGGCCTCGTGCCCCATGTGAGGCCCGTCAAATCCCCCGATCGTAAGCGCAGTGCCCCTCTTTCCCTTGCACAGTCGTTCGATCAGGGCCCTGCATTCATCGGTATGCAACAGATCCCATCGCAGTATCTTCATGTGTCCCGCCTGTACACGAATTCGTATGAAATCCTTTTCCCGTCCGAAAGGATTATGCCGCAAAAAAGTCCGTCGCAAAAAACGGCCATCTTTCCCGCATTATCTCGCCCTGCCCCGTCTTCCATCCCTGAAAACCAGGATTCTGAAGGTGGTTGCCCGTCATAGAAGCGCTTGAGGGCGCCTGGATCGATGGATACGCGATCAAGGCCAACGCTCGCCGCGATATCCGGGGTAAACTCCCTGATCGACGAAAGGATCTCCCCTTGCGGGACGCGGGGAATCCCGTCCATCCCGCGTACTCTGTGATGAACCCCGAATTCGTCGAGAAGGGACCGTCCGGCTGCGTCCTCGAGGCTGAATGGCCCAATACTGGTACGCCGAAGCGCGCCCAAATGGGCCGCTGAAAGCGCGGCCAGGGCTATATCCCTCGCGAGAGATCGTATATATGTCCCTTTCGAGCAGTGAACCCTGATATCCATGGTCGTAATTCTGGTTGTCGGATCGATTATGGAGCCGGGCCCAATTTGCTTCCCGTCGACGGTCATCGCCGAAAGGGGCTCGATGGTATGGATGGTTATGGGCCTTGGCGGCAGGACGACCGGCTCTCCCATCCTGACACGGTCGGATGAACGCTTGCCGTCAACATGGACCGCGGAATACACCGGGGGCGTCTGCATAATACTGCCAATGAATGAAGGCAACGAAGAAAGGATTCCGGCGTACAGGGGAAAGTCGGCCTCGCGGCAAACCGCGCCTTCGGGATCGAGGGTATCCGTCTCGGCCCCGAACGCGATGCGCGCGAGGTATTCCTTGTCGCACGCCGTTATGTACGGGACCAAACGGGTTAGCCTGTCCGTCAGGGCTACCAACAGTCCGTCGGCGAAATTGTCCAGAGTACCCGTGTGACCAGTCTTTTTCGTCGAAAGGGCGTTTTTTACCTGCCACAACGACGAAAAGCTCGTCATGCCCGGTTGTTTCGCCAGGAGTATGATGCCGTCCCTGGCGCAGTCCCTTTCCGCTGTCAGTTCTCGTCGCCCTTTATATCGAGTTGATCGATCTTGCGAACCATGTCAAAGCCTTCCTTTATGCTTTCATCGAAGATAAAGGCAAGATGGGGGAATTGGCGGAGCCTGAGTTTTTTTCCAAGTACCGACTGAATGAAACCGCCGGCGCTCTCAAGGCCCGCGACCCCCTGCTTTGTCTCCTTCGCGCTCAAGAAGCTGGACACGAATACCTTGGCGTGCCCAAGGTCCCTCGAGACCTCGACCCTCGTGATCGAGAGAAACGTGGAGACCCTTGGGTCCTTTATCTTCCCGCCGAGGATCATCGCGGAGATCTCCTCGCGAATCTGTTCCCCGAGGCGGTCAAGTCTGAATTCACCCATGTATGGCAGGCGGATTACTCCGTCTTCTCCTTTTTGGCGTCGGACTTCGCGTTTGGCTTGGCGTCAAGCCTCTCGCTGTCCTTCAGCTTGCGCGCGATCTCCACGAACTCGATGACCTCGAACTGATCCCCGACCTTGACGTCCTGGAAATCCTCCAGGGAGATTCCGCATTCGAACCCGGTCGCGACTTCCTTGACGTCGTCCTTGAACCTGCGAAGGGACGCAAGCTTTCCCGTATGGACGACGATTCCTTCGCGTATGACGTGCACGGTGGAAGAGCGCTTTATAAGGCCCTGCAGGACGTAGGAACCGGCGATCGTTCCGATCTTCGGGACCTTGATGGTTTCGCGAACCTCGACGGTTCCGATAACCTCTTCCTTAATATCCGGCTTCAGCATGCCTTCCATCGCCATCTCGATCTCTTCGACCGCCTTGTAGATGATGTTGTACTTGCGGATATCGACCTTCTCCTGCTCGGCGAGAAGTTTCGCCTGCGGGGTCGGCCGTACGTTGAATCCGATGATGATTGCGTTGAGGTCAGCCGCGGCCAGCATGACGTCCGAGTCGTTGATCGCGCCCGCGGAGGCATGGATGACGTTAAGCCTGACGTCCTTCGTGGAAAGCTTCTCGAGGGACTGCTTGAGCGCCTCGACGGAACCCTGCACGTCGCCCTTGATGATAACCTTGAGTTCGAGAACCTCTCCCTCGTGAATCGTATCGTAGAGGTTGTCCAGCGTGACCTTCTTGACGTTCCGCGAATCCTCGAAGCGCTTGAGTTCCTGGCGTTTCGACGAGATCTGCCGGGCAACGCGCTCCGTCTCGGTTACCTGGAAGGGATCGCCCGCATTGGGCATTCCCTCAAGGCCGAGGATCTCAACCGGCATGCTCGGGGTCGCCTCGTCGAGCTTTTCGCCGCGGTCGTTGAAGATTGCCCTGACCCTTCCGGAGAATACGCCGGCAACATAGGAATCGCCCGTTCTGAGCGTTCCCCGTTCAACGAGGATCGTGGCGACGATTCCGCGACCATGATCGATTCTCGACTCGATAACCTTTCCCTCGGCACGGCACTCGTAATTCGCCTTGAGCTCGAGAAGTTCAGACTGGAGAATGATCGCGTCAAGAAGGGCGTCGATACCGGTCTTCTGGAGGGCGCTGATATGGACATACATCGTGTCCCCACCCCAATCTTCCGGTATGAGCCCAAGTTCCGCGAGTCTCGTCTTGACCTTGTCCGGATTCGCCTCCGGCTTGTCTATCTTGTTGACCGCGACGATTATCGGAACCTTCGCGTCCTTGGCGTGATTAATGGCTTCTATGGTCTGGGGCATGACGCCGTCATCCGCGGCGACTACGAGAACGACGATATCCGTGATCTCGGCTCCGCGCGCGCGCATCATGGTGAATGCCTCGTGACCCGGGGTATCGAGGAAGGTGATCTTGCCCTTCGGGATCTCGACGGTATAGGCGCCGATGTGCTGGGTAATGCCGCCGAACTCGCTCGCAACGACGTTGGCGCTCCGGATCGCGTCGAGGGTCTTCGTCTTTCCGTGGTCGACGTGTCCCATTATCGTAACGACGGGAGGCCTCGACATGAGCTCGGTGTCGCTGTCGCTCTGGCTTTCGATGACGGTTTCGTCGTAGAGACTGACGATGTGAACGGTGCAATCGTACTCGGAAGCGAGTATCGTCGCCGTGTCCGCGTCGATCGACTGGTTCATCGTCACCATCATGCCCATCGCCATGAGCTTTCCGATCAGCTCGGAGGCCTTGAGGTTCATCTTTCTCGCGAGCTCGGAAACCGACACGGTCTCCATGATCTCGATATCCTTGGGTATGGCGTTAGCCTTGTCCTGGGCCTTCTTCTTCTGCTGAAGGAGTTTTTCCTCGTAATCGTCTTCCTTGTTCTTGCGGGTATAAACCGGCTTTTTGCCCCTGAAGGTTTTCTTTACGCCGGTTCCCTTTTGGGAATCAAGAGGAGATGATGAAGGTCCCCTGCCGGGGCCGCCTGGCCGTCCGGGTCCGCCCTGATAGCCGCCTGGCCTTCCGGGACCGCCCTGGTATCCGCCCGGCCGTCCGGGACCGCCCTGGTATCCGCCCGGCCTCGGGGCTCCGCCCTGGTATCCGCCGGGCCTCGGGGCTCCGCCCTGGTATCCGCCGGGCCTCGGGGCTCCGCCCTGATATCCGCCGGGCCTGGGGGATGAACCCTGATAGCCGCCCTGGTATCCGCCGGGCCTCGGGGATGAACCCTGATAACCGCCCTGGTATCCACCGGGTCTCGGGGATGAACCCTGGTATCCGCCCTGGTATCCGCCGGGTCTCGGGGATGAACCCTGGTATCCGCCGCTTCTGGGCGCGCTACCCTGATATCCGCCGGAGGACTGCTCGCGCGCGCCTTCGCGCGCCTGAGCGCCCGAGAAACCGTCTCGCGACGTGCCCGTCGGTGGATTATGCTGAAAACCGCCCTGACGCGGACGCGAGCGATCGGCGAGATTGCCGACCTTTACGTTCGGTCGCGGGGGACTGAGTTCTATGCCGGATGGCCGCTGCCTCGGCTCGGTTTCGCCCTTTGGCGCTTCGGCGCCAGCCTGAGCGGGCGCGGGTTTATCGTGATGATGGACGGGAACGACATGCACGGCCCGCTTCACTGTCGCGTGCTCGGCCGAATCGGTCGTCTCCGCGGACTCGGGAACGGACTGCGAGGCCGCGCCCTGAACGGAGGTTTTTTTCTTGACGATAACAACCTTCTTCTTTTCGACTTGCTCCGTCGCCGGGGGAACACCCTGCTGTTCCTGAACCGCAGGATCAGCCTTCTTCTGTTTATTGAGAATTACCTTCGGTTTCTGGGTGTTTTCGAGATCTTCGGCCATATAGTTTCCTATTCCTCGTCCTCGTATTCAAAACTGAGACCAATACCACAATTGGGACAAGTTGTCATATCGATCGTTATTCGAGCTCCGCATTCGGGGCATTCATATTCCTCAGATTCTTCCTGAGGCGCCTCTACAGTATCCTCAACAGGGGCCGTTTCAACGGCCGGTTCGGCCTCAGTGGCCTCCGGATCCTCGTCGACGACCTCGAGCGAATCTTTCATCATCCGGGAAAGTATCTCCATCCTTTCGGGGGTCATGCCCTCGAGCGCGCCAATCTGCTCGTCGCTCATCGAAAGCAGTTCCTCGATCCTGGTAATATTGCTGCCCTTGAGCAGATCGACCAGGTCGGGGGTAATACCGGGCAATTCCTCGATGGCCGTAATCTCGTCGATGTCCTCGGAATCCGAGAACAGGTCGTTGGCGGCCTTTCGCGAGCCTGCGGAAAGATCCATCTCCGCGAATTGCTCGCTCGTCTTGACGTCAATGCTCCAGTCCGCGAGCCGGTTCGCGAGGCGAACGTTAAGCCCCTGCTTTCCGATCGCGAGCGAGAACTGGGGCTCGGCGACGATCGCGAGGGCGGAACGCTTGTTCTCGTCGAGTATGACGACGTCGCTGACTTCCGCGGGCGACAGGGCGTTCCGTATAAAGACGCGGGGATTCTCGTCGTACTTCAGGACGTCTATCTTCTCGCCCTCAAGCTCCCTGATGACGGCCTGTATGCGCACGCCCTTGAGCCCGACGCAGGCGCCGACCGGATCGACGTCCTCGCGATGGGAATACACGGCGACCTTGGTGCGATATCCGGGTTCGCGGACGATCTTGTGGATCTCGACCGTCTTGTCGTATATCTCGGGCACCTCGAGTTCCATGATCCTCCGGACGAATTCGGGATCAGTCCTCGAAAGCACGATCTGAAGGCCGGAAGGGGTCTTCTTCACCTCGGTAATCAGGGCCTTGATACGGTCGTTTTGCCGGTATAGCTCGCGCGGGGACTGAAGTTTCTTAGGGAGAATGCCCTCTACCTTTCCGAGATCGACGTAGATATTCCCGTTGCGCTCGCGCTGATAGTACCCGATGATGATCTCTCCAACCTTGTCCTTGTACTCCGAGTACAGGCTGTCTTTCTGGATGTCCCGTATGGACTGATGGGCGGTCTGTTTCGCCGACTGAACCGATATGCGGTCGAACTCGCGTGGATCGACTTCAATCAGAAGCTCGTCCCCAACCTCGCATTCGGGATCAAGACCGAGAGCCTCCTCGAGTTCGATCTCGAGAACGGGATTGTACACGCCGTCCACGATGGTCTTCCGGGAGTATATCGATACGTCGGTGTGTTCGTCATTGAATGAAACCACCGCGTTATCGTTCGTGCCGTACTTTCTCTTGTAAGCCGCCTTGAGCGTTTCCTCGATCATTCTGAAAACAAGATCTTCGTCGATTCCTTTTTCTTGAACGAGTTGGCGTATTGCATCTGCCATTTCTGCGGACATGAAAAACTCCTTCTAAATCGGCCAGCGTTACACCGAACCGGAAAGTTTTGCCTTGGCAATTCTCGAAAACGGATAGACGGTCTCGCCGTTCCCCGCGTCCAGCCGGACGGAGGTCCTATCCGCAGACACGATCTTCCCCGTAATCCAATCGGAGATATCTGTGTCCCATATCTTCACCTGTCTTCCGACGAAGACAGAGAATTCTGCTGCATTCTTCAGCACTCGGTCAAGCCCGGGAGAGGTAACTTCGACGTACATGTCCTGGGTTGAAAGAACGGCCTCGAGTCTGGGTAAAAGAGCTCTATGCACCTTTGAGCAGTCATTGATGCCGATTCCGTCCGGGGCCGTTATGACCACCTTGACGTGCCAGGTTGACTGCCGTGAAAAAACGACAAGCTCGACCAGAGCGTACCCTAAACCGCTGATGAGCGGTTCGCAATCCGCATAATGCAAAATTCCTTCCGGTGCGATATACTCCACTACCCTGAAACTCCCTATTTCGGCTTAAAGCCTTCAAAAAGCGCCGTATATGAAAAAGGAGCCGTTTGAACGACTCCCGACAAGCAAAGGATTAATAAATGTTCACATAAGAAGCTAACACAAAGGGATAGATATGTCAATACCGACAAGAAAGCGGCTGTTAATCAAAGAAAAGCGTAAGCCCCAATACCCGCCCGCAACCCGCCGCCTTGAGGCTTTCCGCGCATGCGTCGAGCGTGGCGCCCGTCGTCATCAGGTCGTCCAACAACACGGCGATCTCGGGGATTTTCACGCCCTGCCTCGGCCGTATGCAACCCTTCAAGTTCATGGCCCTTTCCGCGCGATTCAACCGCTTTTGCTGTATGACGCTGGTACGCACGAGACATTCGCGTACCGGGACGCCAAACTGCAGACGGAGGCACCCGGCAAGCTCCGCTATCTGGTCCCAGCCCCTGGCCCGTATCTTGCCGGGCCTCGGCGGGACGGGAACCACGCAGAAATCCCCCCCGGCGCTTTCTTCACGAATGTTTCTCAGGGGGTCGACGAGACATCGCGCGAATTGCCGCGACAGAGCGCGCCTTCCGGCCGTCTTCCATGCCCCGAGCAGTTCCGGGGCGCATCCCGTGTAGGGAAATAGCGGTATGACGCGGTCGATCGATTCGAACAGGGGCGTCGTCCTGCAAGCCGTGCAAAGGCCGCTCCGGGATATCAGGAATCGTCCGCAGCGGTCGCACCGATCGGGATTCGATTCCGAAAACGAGAGCCCCGCGACGCGCCGTATGTATCCAGAAGTCAGGCAGGACTCGCACAGGGGCCGTACGCCGTACGCTCCGCACGCAATGCATTCCTGGGGGAATATCCACCTTCCGCATAGATCCCGGAGGCGTTCAAACATCGAGTATTCCATGATCCGTATATAGCGAGGAACCGAACTGGCGGCCATCGCAAAATCGCGATGGCATGATAATCAGCTTTTTACGCGGGGATCCAGACGCCGTTTCCATGCGTCGATTTTCGAAAGGGCCTCAAGCGGTGTCATCGTCGCGATATCGAGGGAAAGAAGATCGTCCAGGACCAGCTCTTCTTCAGGGAAAAGCTGGGGGACTGCCGGTGGTTTTGCGTGGGTATCCGGAGCCGGCAAGGAATCGGGCTGCGGCATGGCTTCGAATTCGGGAACGACCGTCCGCTGCGATGTCCCTGCCTCGACCTTAACCTGATTAAGGCGGGCAAGTATCTCCCCTGCCCGCCGTATCACGGCCTCGGGAACCCCCGCAAGGCGAGCGACATGCAGGCCGTACGAATTCGCCGATGCCCCTTTCTTCACTTTCTTGAGGAACACGACGGTTCCCTCGGTTTCAAGGACGTCGAGACAGAAATTCTCCAGTCCCTCGTGCCGTAGGTGGGAGAGCTCGTGGTAATGGGTCGCGAAGAGGGTTTTTGCGCCAGTCGAGTCGAGGAGAAATTCCGTTATCGCGGTCGCCAGGGAGAGTCCATCCTCGGTAGAGGTTCCCCTGCCCACCTCGTCCATGATAACCAGGCTTTTTTTCGTCGCGGACCTGAGTATGTGCGCGGTTTCCGTCATCTCGACGAGGAAGGTCGATTCGCCCCGCGCGAGATTGTCCGAGGCGCCTACCCTGCAGAATATCCTGTCGACCGGCGTCAGGACCGCGGAGGATGCGGGGACGAAGGAACCGATCTGGGACATAAGGACGATGAGGGCCGTCTGCCTGAGGAAGGTACTTTTTCCGGCCATGTTCGGGCCCGTTATCATGGCGAAGGAGGGTATCGGGGCCTCGTGGTCGGACGAAAGGCGGATGCCGTTCGGTACGAATTCCCCCGAGGGCAGGTGCGCTTCCACGACGGGATGTCGGCCGTCGGTTATGTCCATAATCCCGGAGTCGGAGAAAACGGGACGAACCCAGGCGTTCACGGTGGCGGCATGGGCGAAGGACTGGAGCGCGTCCACGGTCGATACGTCGCGCGCAACCGTCTTCAGGACGTCGAGCCTCTCGGCCATCCGCCTGCGGACGCCGACGAAAAGCTCGGCTTCGAGCTCGACGATATGCGCCTGGACCCCGTTAAGCTCCGTCTCGAGTTCCACCAGGCGATCGGTCGTGTACCTGTCCCCGTTTGCCAGGGATCTTCTGCGAATGAAATGAGGCGGTACCGACGCCAGGTTTCCCTTCGATACCTCGAGAAAATAACCGAGCATGCGGTTATAGCGTATCCTCAGGTTTTGGATTCCCGTTTTCGCGCGCTCTTCCCCGAGGTACTCCTCCAGGACCGAGTTAGAGTTGTCCCTGAGCGAGCGAAGCTCGTCAAGGCGCGCAGAGAAGCCGGGGCGTATGATCCCGCCCTCGTTCGTCACGATCGGGCAATCGTCGAGAATCGCGCGCTTGAGGAGGTCAACGAGTTCCCTGACGGCCTCGAGGTCGGCCGCCGGTTCCCCGGGACCCGTCCGGCGATCCCCGGCGCGCGATTGCCGCTCCCCGGCGACATGAGCGCCCGCGCCTGGGGATTCTTCCCCGCCGGCGAGCAATTCCTTCAAGCTCAGATAGCTCTCAAGGCTTTGCCTGAGGGCAACGAGATCCTTGCCGTGGGCCCTATCCATCGCGATCCTTCCGGCAAGCCGCTCAACGTCGAGTATCGTGGAAAGAAAGCCCCTCAAGCCCGCGAGCAGTTTTTGTCGCCGATAGAGGAATTCGACCCGTTCAAGCCTCGATTCGATCGCGGCGACGTCGACAAGCGGCCGTTGTATCCACTTGCGGAGAAGTCGCGATCCCATCGCGGTCCTCGTGTGGTCAAGGACCTCCAACAGCGAGAATGACGGGGTATTGTCACGAAGGTTGATCTCGAGCTCGAGGTTTTTCCGCGTTGAATCGTCGAGCGAGACGAACTCGCTCTCGGTATACACGACGATCCCTCCGACATGCGCTATCGTCGAGCCGGCCGTCCTCGAGAGATAGTCGAGAAGCAGGCCCGCCGGGGGAACCTCGGGCGAGTCCGGCCCGAGCGAGAACGCGGCGAGGCTCTCCGTGCCGAACAGGGCGCACAGGCGCTTATATGACGCGTCCGCGTTGAGGCTCCAGTCGGGGAAGCAGTTTTTCACCAATGAGGGGTGTTCTTCGATGACGTCGGCTATCCCGGGAAAACCGGACAGTATTGATTGCTGAATCAGGATCTCGGACGGCCGTATCCTTCCCAATTCCTTCCTGAACCGCTCGCATGCCTGCGCCGCGGGGAAGGACGTGGCCGAAAATTCGCCCGTAGAAACGTCCATAAAGGAAAAACCGAAGGTTGCCCCATTGCCCGATATGGACAGGGCGGCAAGATAATTATTGACCGATTTGTCCAGGTAGTCTTCCTCGACGACGGTACCCGGGGTGATTACCTCGATGACCTTGCGCTCGGCGAGCCCCTTACCGGGCCCGGGTATCGACAGCTGCTCGCAGATGGCGACCTTCTTGCCCGCGCGCAAAAGCCTCGCTATGTACACCTTCGATGCGTGATACGGGATGCCGCACATGGGCTTGCCGGCCCGCTTCGTCAACGTCAGATTGAGCAGGCGGCTGACCTCGATGGCGTCCTCGTTGAACATCTCGTAAAAATCGCCCAACCGGAAGAACAGCACCGCGTCGCGGTGCTGCTCCTTGATCCCGAGATACTGGTCCATCATGGGCGTGGAGTCGGACATCTTCTCCTTGAGTCCCTACTGCCGGCTCGTCATGCTTCGTATAACCTTATCCGTGATATCTACGGTCGGGCTGTACCAGATGATCGAATTGCCTTCCTGAAGGCTCATGACCATACTGTACCCGTCGGCCTCGGCGATCTGCCGGATTTCCTCATAGAGCATGGAGTAAAAGTCGTCGTCGGTGGTCAGTTTTTTCCTGAGCCCGTCGAGCTCGGCGTTCTTGATTTTCGAATAGTCGAGAAGCGAGTTCGTCTTCGAGTTGATCTCCGCCTCGAGCCGCGCCGACTTGGTCTTGTCCCCGGCGGTCTCGGCGTCGACCTTCTGCTGCCTGAGGCCCTTCACCTCTTCCGACATCCGCTTTATCTCGCCCTGATATTGGCTTTTCTTCGACTCGTAATCCCGTACGCTCCTCGAATCGCGGTAGAAAGTCGTATAGATACGGCTCGTATCGATCACCGCGAAACGGGTTATCTGCTGGGCATGCGCGCAAAGCGCAAAACCAAAAAGCAACAGCGGCAACAATGTCTTTGCTATCTTCATATCCTTCTTCCCTCGCTGACAGATCAGAGATTCGCTATATTGAACGACAGGACGAACTTCCAGTTCGGGCCTGATCCATCGCTCCACTCGACGTCCCCGTCCAGGATTTTAAAGGTATTCGCGAACATGAGCCTGAGCGGGAACTGCGGAATCGAGAAACGTATACCGGGGCCGAAACTGAAGTAGTAATCCTCGATCGTAAGATCGCCAAGGTCCTCGGGCTCCGGCTTTATGGCGACGGCGTCGAAGAAGAAGTCCGCGGAGATGATTCCGGGCGCCACGGGCATGCGCAACTCGAGCCAATGGTTCAGCATCAGGTTTCCCCGGGCGGACATCTTCGAGTACAGGTTGCTCCATCCCCGGCCGTTGAACATTCCGTCTATGTACAGTTTGCTGTTGTCGGTGATGACGGAGTCGGCGACGGGAACCTGGAACGCGATGGAAGAATACCCAGCGAGGACGAACTTGAGATTCCACGTCTCGAAGAGCGGATAGTCGATAAGGGTGAAGTATTTTTCGGCCTTTGTCTCGGACTTGAAAAAATACTCGTTCTCGATCGTGGGCAGGATGCCGTTGAAGGAAACCTGCTCGCTCGCGAACCAGCCGGTGGACGGGTCGAAGTTCACGTCGCGGGTATCGAGCGAAAGCCTGGTCCAGAACACGTTGTCCCAGGCCCACATCCCGTGCTTGTCGCGGATGCCCCTGTCTGCGGGACGGTAGATCGCGGAGTCGTAGTAATTCTGCACGACGGAGAAGGTGAATCCCCCGCGCAGGCTGACTATGGCGAGACGGGGAGTCCAGCGGTAGCCGGTGGAGATGCCGAGGCTGTATTCCCACTGCTCGTACTTCATGCGGTATGAGCTGTCGATGCTGTCCGCGTCCTCGTAATCGTCGAGCGACGTGAAGGGATCGGGAACGATCCCGTTCTCGTCATAGTAGTCGTCGTCGAAGATCGGGTACAGGGAATCCTGGTACGCGTACAGGTACTTGTGGGCGACGGTAAGGTCGAAGTCCACGGTAAGGGGACTTCCAAGAAACCAGTTTTCCGTGAATCCAAGGGTTACGCTCTGGGTGTCGGTCGAGGCGGTGACGTTGGCCGACAGGGTTTGCCCGTTGCCCAGGAAGTTCTTGTCCTCCCACTGGACGAAAACCGACAGCGGAAGGGTATCTGCCTCGGTGACGCCCGAGAAGGTGACCCCGAACTGGATCGAGGCCGTCGACTGTTCCTCGAGGTTGACGACGACGTCGACGAGGTTCTGCTCGGATCCCTGTACTATGTCCGGGGCGACTACCGAGAAGTACCTGAGGTTATAGAGGTTTCGGATGCTCGATATCAGCTTTCCCTTCGAGAAGATATCGCCTTCCTCGAAGGAGAATTCGCGCATGATGACGTGATCCTTCGTTTTCGAGTTGCCGCGGATGATGATGTTCTCGATATGGCTTCGGTCGCTTTCCACGACGACAATCGTGTACGAGATGACCTTGCGCTCCTGGTCGCGGTTTTCCTGCTTCTTGATATAGTTCGCGGTATAGCCGTTCTCGAAATACACGTCCACGAGGGCCTGATAGCCTACGTTGAACTTGTTGAGATTCATCACGTCGCCCTCTTCGAGACGGATCTTCTCCATCAGGATTTCCGAGCTGAACACGTGATTGCCCTCTATCTTGGTGCCCCCGTAGGTATACTGCTCTCCCTCGCGGATGACGAACACCAGCTTGAGGAGGTTTTTTTCCGGATCGGATTCGGCATCCGTCTCGCGCAGCACGTTCTCGATGGCGACGTCTATGTAACCGCGCTCGGTGTAGTAGGCGATGATGGCCGTTTTATCGGCCTCGAGCTCGGACTCGCTGAAGGTTCCCGAGCTGAACAGCTTCGCCTCCTTGAGCTTCATGGCGCCCCGAAGGGTTTTCGAGGCCATGACCTTGTTTCCCTCGAATTCAATCGCGGAGATGACGGTTTGCTTTCCCTCGACGATGTTGAAGCGAAGGGTTATCGACGAGTCCTCGTTGGCGACCGCCTCGCTCGTTATCTTGCTGTTCGCGTATCCCTTCGAAAGGTAATGATCCCTGACGGCACGCTCGTCGACGCGGCTCTTCAGCTCATTATAGATGTCGCCCTCCTTGAGGGTGATCTTCTCCAGCAGGTCCGAGGCCCGAAGCTTGTCGTTCCCGACGAATTTTATGTTCCGGATTACCGGCCGTTCCTTGACGGTAAACTGGAGAAGGACGGAATTCCTGTCCGGGTCGCCCGGAAGGGCAACGGGCGTGATATCGGTAAAATACTCGAGCGCGTACAGCTTCTGGAGAATCTCCCAGTATCGCTCGTCGTTGAACGGCTTCCCCAAATATGAGCCGAAAAGACCGTCCAGTTCGGTACGGTCGACGCTTTTAAGACCTTCGAACGTGATGATCTTGATGGGCTTGTTCTGGAACCAGTCTTCGGTCGTCTGTGCGAACAGGCCTCCGACAAGGAGTATCAGCAGGAGAACAAGGAATTTCGTGCGCATTACAAGAGCTCCTTAGGCGTAGACTATATCATAAACACGATCAGTATGAGAACTTCCATGAAAGCGTTACCGAGGTATCGCCAATCAATAAATTATCGAGGTTGGACGGGGCGATTCCCCATCGAACCAGGAAGAACGGAGTCGCAACCTCGAGGCCAAGCTCGGGCTGAAACAGCATATTACCATAAACGGCTGTCTTTGACTCCGTATTCTCGACGGATTTCGCGTCATAATAGCTGAAATGCAACAGGGCGTCAGCATATACTGCGGAACCGAAGTATTTGCCCATATAAACAGTGGTATTGTCAAAATAGTTACCGATAGTCATCTCCTTGCTCGAGGAGCCCTGCATCGCCTGCCCGAAGATCGCGTTTTGCAGTAGCAGGGTTCTGATGGAGAAGATGTCGACGTTCAGCACATCGCGGACGCGGTTTTCCGCCGTGCGGAACAGTCCCATCTGGGTGAATATGTCCGAGGCCGTGACTACGGTATTTTGAAGCAGTGAGTCCCGGGACGAGTCGCCGCTCGCGGCCTGTCCAAGAAGGACCATAAGCTCATCGGAGGCCTTGGGCGGGTCGGAGTATAAAACGGGAACGAAGGATGTCAGGGGCTGGTTTTCCACCAGAAGGATGATTCGCACGGGTTCGCCATCCTCGTCCCGTTCGCGGATTTCAGCCCTGAGGGACAGGATCGGGTCGAATCGCGCCTGGTTTTCATTAAAGCTGATACTTCCCTGCCTGAGGTAGAAACTCCGCTTGATGTAAAACAGTTCCCCTCCCCTCAGGGTCGCCTCTCCCTTGAACGAGAAACTGTCATGAAGGCTATCGATAACGATCTCGACCGGTTTGTCCGCCTGGATCAATCCCCTCAAGATGGGAAAATCGTCGGTTGGCCAGCGAAATTCCACTTTTTTCCCGATATTCAGCTTGAGCCGCACGAGAAGATCGGTGGTGTCTCCTTCAACGGGCTCCTGCGGCCGGTTGAATTCGGAGAAGACGACGGCGAACGAGCCTTTCTCGAAGCTTGCGTCCCCAATAACGCTAATGCCCTCCTCGTTCGAGAAGGAAAGGTTTACGTCTCCCGAAACATCCCCCGCTGCCTTGAAGTACGGATTCTCGGTATCCATGGGGAGGGGCGAGTCAGGCGGGATCAATACCTTCAAATCGCAACGCGTCGGTATCCAGCGGTCGAAAAGGGCCACGGCGCTCGCGTAGATTACCCCGTCGGCGCCCCTGACTACGACACCGTTCGCCGACAGGCTCTTTTCGCTGACGATGATATCGAAGGGGTCGGAGGAGTAACTGCCGAGAACGAACCCGGGCGAAACCACGGTGACGTCGTGAGTCTTCAGGGAACCGATAAAATCAGGATCGTTGAGCAGACCCGAGATAACGACTGATCCCTCGGCGATCCCGGACTCGAACATGATGAGGTCTATGCCGGTAAACGGCCACAGGCGCGCCATATCCACCCGGATATCGTCGACCGTAATCGAGATCGAGGAACCCATGATAGCCCCGTCGGCGTTGAAACGAACCGGGGATGACTCGCCCGCATGCAGCGAAAACACCCCGTCGTCGAGGTAGAACCCGGTTATGACGTCGTCTTTCCCGGCGTAAATGGCGGTAATGCCGGGTTCATGGACGAGGGTGCATGTAAACGGCTCGGCCGGCTGGATGGTATTCCACTTGATCTTGTCGGCGGTCACGTCAAGGGTGTATCGCTTGAAGCGCTCGAGAAAAGAAGCTTCCCCGCTTCCGTCCTTCAGGAGCTCGGGCGAAAAGTTCGCGGCGATCGTTCCGGTCAATCCATCGTCGTCGAGCACGCCGACGTAAGCGGCGGACAGCGATGCCTCCAGGGTGTCCATGGACAGGGAAGCCTTGATCGAGGTCAGCGTCTGGCCGTTCCAGGAAAGGCCCGCGTTGTAGAGCGAGAGCTGACGATCCTCGACGATCAGGTTGCCGTAGGATTCCAGGTTGAAGCCGGCCATTTTATACGACAGATACTGGATGTCGGCCGTAGCGAGGAGATTCGAGACGGTTCCCGAGCAGGTCAGGTTGCAGAACAGGGTATTGTCGGAATTCTGCTCACGGACGAAACGCATCAGCGGGAAAGAGCTGACGGAAAGCCCCGCCTCGAAGTAAAGCTCCTCCGCCTGGGTCAGCGTGCCCTCGAGGCTGTAGGATTCTTTTTCATCCGACGAGGCGAGGCGCACTTCGGCCCGATACCGGGTATCGGAGCCCTCGCCCGGGATCTCGCTCAGGCGCGCGAAACCGGAGACCGTCGAGTAGGAATCGGAGAACGCCAGCTCGTGCAGGAAGGCCCCGCCGGGCTCTATCGTTCCGGCGAAGGCAGCCTTCGTCGAAAGGAGGGTAAAACCGCCCAACTCCTCGACGAGACCGTTCTTTACAGTTACCTTCCAGTCATCGGAATCCCGGACCGTAAAGGCCGAATCAATACTCGCCGACAGCATGAGCGAGCCGACCGGAATCGGAAGGCTGTTCACGCGAAAGACCCCCGAGATACCGTCGGAGGAATCCAGGTCCACGGAAACGGCGAGATCGTAATCGCCGTACACGGAAAGGGTTTGATCGCCGTAGATGCCCGAAAGGTTATAGGGGATCGAATTGACCGAAAAATCCGCGTTAAAGATAATGTCCCCGGAGGATTCGTATCCGGCATGGATATTACCCAGTATCGAGTTTGAACCCGGCGAGACCGAGATGTCGGTTATATCAATCCCCCTCTCGTTGCCCTTGGCCGAAAGCAGGATAAAGTTACCCCCCGCTTTGGAAGAGGCCATGACGAGGCGGGTGCAGTTGAAGGAAAAACTCGAGAGGTCCGTCGAGACGAACACCTCGGTGGTGACTCCCCATCCGTCGAGGGCATCCAGACCCGGCGCCCCGTTCTCTGAGGCGAGGCCGAGAATGAACCGCGAAAGGTTTCTTGCGTCCACGGAGTCGAATGCCGTATAGGCCTGAAGAAAGCCGCCCTCCCCCCCCGTAAACGATCCCTCCGCGCCGATATGGCCGGTAGTGTCGTTGGCCGAAAGGGTAAACTCCGTGGGCGATCCGTCCCCCGGCTTGACCGAAAGGGAAACGGACGAGAATCCCGTTTCCCCCACTGAAAGGTTCGGGATGATACATTCGAATCCCGACCCGTCGCGTTGCGCGTATAACTCCCCGGTCACCCCGGTCCCGGAAGGCAGGACGCACCGCCTGATCTCGAGCAGGCCCTCGGGAATCCGGTCCTTGATATCGTACAGCCCGTTGAACGAGATATCGTACCGCGAACCCTTCAGGCTTACCTCGTCGAAACGCACGAGCGAGGAGTCGCCGCTTACCCGTACCGCAAGGCGGCCGCCAGAGTACAGGGACGCGGGAAAATCCGCCGTCAGGTCTATCCCGTAATCGAGCGCGTCGTCCTTCCCGACGTGCAGGGTCAACTTGCCCGAGGTCTCGGTTTCCTTCAGCCCCGCCGGAATAGTGCCGTTTCCCGAAAGCGAAATCCATTTGAGGGGCAGAAGCCGCTCGAAAACCATCGTCATGAACAGATCCTGCGCGGGAATGTTCCACACAAGCCCCACGTCGACGGGTTGAAGGTCCTGAATCGAATTCACCGTAACGACCCCGTTCAGGAACGAGGTCACCAGGCCAAGGCGCGAAACGGAGAACTTCTTGCTCTCGAGGCTTCTCAGGGTAAGGCTGGCGGAACCGTTCGAGAAGGCCCTGTCAACCTTGCCCTTAAGGCTCAGGCGGGATTGTATCGGTCCCAGATCCTCGAAGCCCGACCTTTCATAGGCGACGCGACTATCGAAATCGAGGGCAATACCCTCGGAATCAAGTCGCGCGATACCGTCGATAATGGAGACTCTGGCGCTCTGAAGGGTATCCCGGTATCCCAGTTCAAGGTTGTGGATTCTGACGTTGACCGGCGAGGGGAAGAGATCATCGATGGAGAAGGGCTTGGACTCCGCCTCCCCGTCCCCCGCGTCGCCCGAGGTGCTTCCCGTTCGCGAGATGGAACGAAGGCGGCGTATAACGTCGCCGTTGCTCGACCCGTCAAGAAGCACATAGCCGTTCTCGAGCACGATCTCGCGTATGCCGGCGGCCGGCTTGCCCCGAAGCAACGAGAAAAAACTGTAAGTTACGGAGACGTCGGCGATTTTGGCGAGTGTAACCCCGTTGCCCGCGTCGGCCACGACAAGATCCTTGATGCGAATCGACCTGAAAACGGACGGCGAAAGCTCCGAGTACGTGATCCGTAAACCGGTCGCGTTTTCCAATCGCGTCCCGACCTCGTTCCTCAGCGAATCGAGGGCGCGGTCCAGCAAACGCGACACCGGGGCGAGCAAGGTTATGGCGCCTGCGATGAGCACGATGAACAAGAGTATTTCGGCACTATACAAGAGGGCAGGACGCTTCATACCAGTGTAGTATCATATCAGAAAATGGGCTAATATCATATCATGATGTTGCGTAATTTCGTTGTTTTTGAGGGCATCGACGGCACGGGCACGACGACTCAGCTGCGCGCCCTGCGCAGGCGCTTCGCGGAACGGGATGCCTCGGGCGCGCGCGGGGAGCGGGTAGCGTTTACGGCCGAGCCCACGTCGGGGGAAACAGGGCGCCTGATTCGACGCATTCTCGGCGGCGAGGTCGTTGTCCATCCCGATACCATGGCCCGCCTGTTCGCCGCCGACAGGGGGGAACACCTGTATGGAGCGGGCGGCATCGTGGAAAGCCTCGCGTCAGGCCTCGCCGTTTTTTCCGACAGGTACCTCTTTTCAAGCCTTGCCTACCAGGGAGAGGCCGGCACGCCGGACCTTCCGGTAAGGCTCAACGAATCGTTTCCGATGCCGGAATTCCTGTTCTTCTTCGATATCGATCCCCGCATTTCAATGCAACGCGTCGAAAGTCGCCGGGAAAAAACGGAGATTTACGAGCGGCTCGACTTCCAAAGCCGCGTCCGCGAACGGTACCTTGACGTCCTGGGCTCCTGTTCGGGCGCAGAGCCCGACATGACCGTCATCACCCTGGACGCCTCGGACGCGATTCCCGCCATCACGGAAAAAATCTGGAGTATTGTCCGGGATCTGCCGAAACTATAGACAATGGTCTACCTTCGCGCAAAAAAAAGTATCCGGGCCCTGAGCGCCCTTGTATTACTCCTGCTTCTCGCGTCCTCGGGAACGGCGTTCGCGTATACCGTTCAGTACAAGGAGCAGTTCTTCAAGCTGTATCATACGCATTATAACCAGTATCCCGACGACGTCATGGAGAATATCTACTGGCTCGAATGCGCCGTCAACGCGGACTTCGCGAATCCCCTGTACGCCCTCGGGAAGATCGAGAACAAGCAGGATTGGGAAAAATACCGGTATCTTTTCATGATGCACGTCAATCTCAAGCTTACCGAGCAGCACCTCAGGCTGGGATCAAAATGGGATAAGCAGGTGGCCTATTTTTACAATGCCCCCTGGAAAAAGCAGAACCTCGAAAGCCTCGAGAACGCCCGCACCTGCTACAACGCGGCCCTCGTCTACTGGAACGAGGCGAAAATCTGGGCCGAAAAGGCCAATGCCCGGGAATTCCGATTCCTGTTCCTTACGGACCTGCAATCCTGGGAGGACGAGAGGGAGCGCATCGCGACCGGCTCCTTTGACTATTCCAGAACCATTGGGCGAGAGCTTGCGCGACTCGAAAAGGTGCGGCGCGACTTCCTTGCCATGGACGAAAATACTTACTAGAATGTCCCAATGGACACTTTCAACTACAAAATACCCTCGGGCACCGCGGCGGTTTGCTTTTACGGCGAACTGACGGTACCTCCCCTGCCCGCGACGGGCGGCGTCTACGTAGCCGATACCAACACGGCCCCCATCCTCAAAACGGCCGGGAACTTCCGGGCCGACGCGCCCCTCGTCGTCATCGAGGCGGGCGAGTCCAATAAAACGCTTGAGAACGTCGAGAGGATACTCCTCGCGGCCCTTGAGGCCGGCCTTGGCCGGGACGGACTCTTCGTCGGCTTCGGGGGCGGGGTTATAACGGACATGACGGCCTTCGCCGCGTCCTTGTACATGAGGGGAGCCTGTGTCGAACTTGTCCCGACGACCCTTCTCGCCATGGCCGACGCGGCCATAGGCGGTAAAACGGGCGTCGATTTCGGCAATTACAAGAATTGCGTCGGAACCTTCTATCCGGCCAGGGCGATCCACGTATCCATACCCGTATTGCAAAGCCTCGATAACCGCGAGTTTCTCTCGGGCCTCGCGGAGGTCTTCAAAACGGCGCTTCTGTACGCGCCCAAGCTCCTGCAGATACTCGAGACACGAAAGGACGAGATTCTGTCGCGCGACGGGGAACTCCTTCTCGAGATCGTCAAGCGCTGCGTGCAGGCGAAGGCCCACGTCGTCGAGCGCGACCTCACCGAGTCCGGGGAGAGGATGTTCCTCAACCTGGGCCACACCTTCGCGCATGCGCTTGAAAGCGTCGCGGGCCTCGGCACCGTCACGCACGGGGAGGCGGTAGCCTGGGGCATCGCGCGTTCCCTGGCCCTCGGAAAGAGGCTCGGGATCACCGATCCCGAATACGTCAATGACGTTTTACCGATCATCGAATCCTACGGATGGTCGACGGCCCCCGTACATCCCGCCCTTCTCGGCGCGCCCGTTAGCGGCTTACCCGATGCCCCCGGGATCGCGGCATCCCTCCTCGCGGCGATGAAGGCCGACAAGAAAAAACGCGGAGGGACCGTGCGCTTCGTCCTTCAAAGGGAACTCAACTCGACCCTGGTATCCGAGGCGCCCGATTCCGACGTCCTGGCGGTACTCTCATGAGCGTTTACCTGGACTGGGCGGCCACGGCGCCCGTCGATCCCTCGGCGATAGCGGAGATGAACGGGGCCCTCGGCGACGCATGGGGAAATCCGTCAAGCCGGCATGAATACGGGAAAAGGGCCGCGGAACTCCTTTCTTCGGCCCGGGCCCGCTGCGCCGGCGCCCTCGGCGTCCCCCCCGAATGCGTGGTCTTTACGTCGGGCGGCACCGAATCGGACCATCTTCCCCTCCTCTCCCTGCTTCAGCGCCCCGTGCGAGGGACGGTCGCCTTCAGCTCCGTCGAGCACCCCGCGATTACCGAACAGGCGCGCAGTCTCGAGACGACGGGATGGAAGGCTCTTTCCATACCCGTCACGCGCGAGGGATTCGTCACCCCCGAGGCCGTCCTTTCCTCGATCCGCGAGGATACGGCCTTCGTCGCCGTCATGGCAGTCAACAACGAAACCGGCGCCATTCAGCCCGTTCGCGAGATATCGGAGGCCTTGACAGCCGCGTGCAAGGGCAGAAAACGCCCGCATTTCCACGTGGACGCCGTGCAGGCGGCGGGCAAGATTCCCCTGCCCTTCCCGTTTCCCGGGATAGACTCCGCCGCTATCAGCGCGCACAAGATAGGCGGCCCGCGAGGGATCGGCCTCCTGTACCTTGCGCGGAGGATAGAGCCGTTTATCAGGGGCGGGGGGCAGGAGGGAGGCATCCGTCCCGGAACGGAGAATGTCGCGGGGGCCCTTGCCCTCGCCCGATGCCTCGAGTCATGCGACTCCCACGCCCCCTCGCTCGCGGAGAACGGCGCCCTTCTGCACGAGCTCCTGTCCGGCATCCCGGGTATCGGGATTATTCCCCGGACGCGCACCCCGAGGGATCAGCGCTTTTCTCCCTGCATCTATCAGTGCACGAACGAGCGCTTGCCCGGGGAGGTTCTCGTACGGATACTCTCGGACAGCGGCTTCTGCGTCTCGACGGGATCGGCCTGTTCGTCGAAGAAAAAGGGACGTCCCGTCCTTCAAGCCATGGGCGTTTCGCCAGCGGAACAGCAAAACGCGTTCAGGATCTCGACGGGAAGCGCGACGACCAGGGACGAACTCGAGGCCTTCGCCTCGGCCCTGTCGGGAATCATCGCGCGATCATGATGACTCGGTACGCCCCCGCGGCGAGCGAAGTCGCCATTTCAGGCCAAGGAGAAACGAGAGTATGTCCAATTTAAACATCACCGGCGATGAAAACACCGTCGTCTACCTTGTCAAGATCGGGGAATTGACCCTGAAAAGCGGGAACCTCAAGGATTTTGAGCAGCGTCTCGTTCAGAATGCGCAACTCTACCTTGAGGGCAAGGGGGCGCACGTCAGGCTCAGGGCAGGACGGATGTATATCGATGGCCCGCGCGAGGCGGCACCGGCGATAGAATACGCGCTCAATCACCTTCTTGGCATAACAGGATGGGCCAGGGCGACCATAACGGGGGCGGACATCGACTCCATACGGGCTGCGGTAGTCGTCGAGGCGCTCAAGGCCAGGGACGCCGGGATGAAGACCTTCAAGGTCGAGGCGCGACGGTCCGATAAATCGTTTCCGCTGAATTCATACGAGATCGCGCGCCTTTCCGGCGAGGCGGTGTATGACCTCGGTATCCTCAAGGTGGACGTGCATCGCCCGGAGGCGGTGATAACGGTCGAGGTGAGGGAACGGTGTTTCGTATACGGTCCCGAGACGACGGGCAACAGGGGACTTCCGTGCGGCACCGGGGGCAAGGGGCTCCTGCTCCTCTCCGGGGGCATCGATTCCCCCGTCGCGGGTTATCGCATGATGCGCCGGGGGATGAAGGTCGATTGCCTTTACTTCCACTCACATCCCTACACCTCTCCGGAAGCCCAGAAGAAGGTTGAGGACCTTGCCGCTGTTATCGCGAGGTATGGCGTCGGGACTCACCTCAATATCATTCCCTTTACGGCCGTGCAGCAGCGCATCAGGGACCACTCAAGTCCCGATCACGCGACGCTCATGCTCAGGATGTGCATGATGGACATCGCGAACCGTATGTGCGCCATGATCGGGGCGAAGGCGATCATCACCGGGGAAAGCCTCGGTCAGGTCGCGAGCCAAACCATCGAGAACCTCACGGTCACCAATTCCCGCGCCCGATACACCGTACTCCGGCCCCTGGTCGGCATGGATAAAGAAGAGATCGTCACGACCGCGAAGGTGATCGGGACCTATGAGATATCGATCCTTCCGTACGAGGATTGCTGCGTCCTCTTCTCGCCGAGGCATCCCGTCCTTCGCGCCGACCTTGCCCAGGCAACCGCGATGTACGAGGCGATGGGTATCGAGAGCCTGCTTGACGAGGCCTTTACCGCCCGGGAACACAAGCGTTTTAGTTGGCTGTAAAAAACCCGAAAGCCGCGTGAGCCCGGTTTATTCGGCTCGCGGGGCGGGGGTTTCCTCTTTCGTCGGCGCGGTTATCTCGCTCGGGATTTTTACGTCCCCGTTCTCCGTCTTCCCGTCGCCTTCCGCTTCTTTCTTTTCCGCCTCGGCCTCGGCCTTTTTGGCGTCCTCTATCTTCTTCGACAGATCGTCGATGCCCTTCGCCGCGTCGGTGTCCGGGAAGGAATCCTTTATCCTGGTTATCATCTCGATGGCCTCGGGATATCTCTTCGTAAGGACCAGGATCTCGGCGTAGTTCCGGTTCGCGGCGGGATCGTCGGGCGCCCTGTTGTAATTCTCCTCATATATCGGCTTGGCGCCCTCAGCGTCGCCCGAGGCGACCAGGGCGTAGGCATAGGCGGTCGAGATCAAGGTATTTTCAGGCTCCAGTTCGCGGAGCTCCCCAAAGGTCTTCGCGGCCTCCGCCCATTTACCCGAAAGGCCGTACATCCGCCCGATATTATACCGGGTCACGTTCCGGTATTCTTTCTTTACCGAGGCCTTCGAGTAATACTCGATGGCCTTTTCATATTTGGAAACGGAGGCGTACGCGTCCCCCAGCGAAAGGTACTCCGCCAGGAGTTCGTCCCTCGTCATCGATCCAGAGAAGAGGGCGCAGGACGAAAATAGAGAAGTCGCGCACAGGCAGGCGGCAAGAAGCCTTTTCATCGATGCGTTAATGGCTACCGAGAACGATCTGCTCTATCTTCCTGAGTTGGGAACGATAGAGGCCGGCGATGTCCGAGCCGTAATCGGCGACGAGCTGTATGATATTTCGCGGGGCATCCTCGCTGTCCTTCCCGTTAATCCGGTCGCCCGCGTCGCCGAGGCCCGGCATGATGTAGGCAGACGTATTCAGCACGGGATCCATCCAGAGGGTGTATACAGTGCAGTTATCGAGGGCACGGACGACGCGCAGAGCGCCCTTCAGGGCCGATATGACGTTGAAGAAACTGATCGAGCGCGGTTTGACGCCGTTCTCGATAAGGTATTTCACGACGGTCACGAGGCTTCCGCCCGTCGCGTTCATCGGGTCGGCGAATATGAGATCCCGGCCGTTCAGGTCGTCGATATTGAAGTACGACTTGTCCAGGTCGAGGATGTACTGCATGTTCGTCTCTTTTTTGGATTCGTCCCTCTTTATCTTGAACAGGGCGAACGGGGTTACGTACCCGTGGGACGAATATTCCTCGATCTCCTTGGACATGATCATGGAAGGAAGCAGGGCGCCCCTGAGGAGCACGCACATGACCGAATTCTCAATTTTATAGTCAATGTCCGGTATCTTGTGGACCGCGTAATTCTGGACGGGCGCGGTAACGGGGGTTTTTACGACGAGGTAATTCTTGTTGTCGGAATGGTTCCGGTTGTACGCGAGTCGAAACAGCATCTCGTACGCGCGTTGCGTGTAGTACACGAACTCATTGTGCCCTGTCCTTATGTCCCTCAGCTTCGCGATGACCCGCGAGGCCTCCGCGTGGCTCTGCTCCTCCGTCTCGAATGAATACACCTTTATGCCGGGCGCTTCCTTGCAGATTGCCTGCATCACGTGGCCCATCTCGTTGAAGATATCTATAACCTTCTTCTCCTCGTTCGCGAGGGTCGAGCTGAAACCGCCCGCCGCGAGGATCTTGAAGGAATCTATCGCGCGCGCGTAGAGACCATCCATCCTTGAAAGATAATTCGTGTCGCTTTCCGTTAAATATCCATCCAGCGAATCAGCCCCCAAGACTACTCTGTTCATTTCTCACTCCTAGCATTCTCGCCGGCATGGCCGGTGTATTGGACATTTTAGCAGAAAAAAACCGTCCCGAAAAGGGACGGTTTAGCTTTTGAAAGCGTTTATTTGAACCAGAATCGGAATCCGGCCGATATCGGGAAGAAGACATCCGCCATATCCAGTTCAGGAACCAACTGGACGCCGAATGAGGGGGCGACCATCAGGAAGGGCTCGAAAACCTTCCCCACGAACATATTGAGCCCGACGGGAACGCGAACGCCTCCCTGGAAGACGAATTCGTCGTCCGGGAACGCGAAGTCGGCGAAAAACCCTACGCCGATAAACCAGTTAAGAGAGGCCGATCCGACGTTGGTAATCTTGTCGTTCAGGATCCAGTAATCGCCCGTAATGCCGAACTGGGTGGAATTCTCGACGAAAGACCAATTGACCGCGAAGATCAGGGGAAGGGAATCTACCTTGAACGTCACCGCGACTCCCGAGTAGTAGTCATCGCCCGCGTTGCCGTTATACTGCAATCCTATTCCGAACGCGAAAACGCCCGAGGCCGCAGCAACCAGCAACACCGCCGCCAACACCAATACCTTTGCTTTCATTGTTTACTCCTTGATACCTACCAGCCATGCCGGATCGTTGGTTAAGCATTCACTCTCTTCGCTACAGAATATATCATGTCGCGTATCTTTTCAATAACGCCCCTTCATTTCCGCGCGTTCATTTCCCCCGAGGCCTTGCGCGCCGTTACCGGGTCGGGACAATACCTGGCAAGATCGGACCAGACCGAAAGGGCCTGGGCTCGTGACCCGCCGTCGTAGAGAATAGCCGCGAACAAAAGGAACGAATCCCATATCCCGTTCGCCTCTGCCCATTCGAGTACCTCGCCGCGGGAGCCGCACGTAAGAAGGAGATCCGAAAAGCCTTTATAGACATATTCGAAATTCGAGCGAGTCAAGGCGTCCTCAAGGAGGGATACCGAGATGACGGCCGAGATGACGGCGACAGGCAAAGCGCGGTCCAGGCGGCCATCGGAGTCGAGGTAATAAAAGGACGCAAGGTCCTGATAGGCCTTGAGGGCAACCGGGTTTTTATGCCTGTAGAGGGCAAAGAACTTTTCCGCGTCCTTGCCCTCGCCTATCGTGCGCATCATGGCCTTCAGGGAAGGGCTCTCGTCACCGGGCTTTCCGAACAGGGGGTCCTCCGTCAACACGAGAAGGAGATACTGTTCCCTGGCGGCCTGATCGCCCGTGGTCTTCGAAATATCGGCCATGCGGTACAGGACCTCGAAACGCCGGTCCGGTATGTCCAGGAATTCGCGTTCCTTCCACGCCTCGCGATATGACTTGAGGGCCATGCCGTACTCGCCCTCGCTTTCGTATATCGCGCCCGAAAGGATGTCCGCCTCAGGGATGACGACTCGCCGGCCAAGCCACGCAACGAGAAGCTCCATCGACTTGGAAAAAAAGGGCGCGGGGTGCCGCTGAAGGATCATGTCGATTATCTCCACGGCCTCGATATCGTTGCGCTTTTCGAGAACGGCCCGTACGGAGGCGATGTCGTCCCCGGCGTGCCTGACCTCGCGAGGGGAAAGCGACGCGTTCAGGACGGCGAGATATCGCTCAACCGCCTTACGGTGACCGAGCCTCGCGGCCTCGCACTTCGCGAGGGCGTCACCGTACTCGCCGTTCTCGAAGGATACTTCGGCCTTGTCGAGGATCAGGGACACCGACGGATCGGGTATCTGGGCAAACAAGGCCGAAAGGGAAACGCAGATCGACGCGCACAGGGCGGCATGACTTTTATTCATAATTTATCGAGCTCCTCGCGGAAGGCCTTGTCCGCCGCCTCGAAACCGTCGCGGATCGATTCCGTCCTGACGGTCTCGCCATGCCTGAAGATGATAACGTTGTCGCCGGCCCCGGTAATCCCGATGTCGGCGTGCTTGCCCTCGCCTGGGCCGTTTACCACGCAACCCATTATAGCGACCGTGATATCCTTGTTCATGGAAAGGAGCTCGGTTTGCCACCGCCTCACGAAGCCGTGCACGTCGAATCCGTTCCTGCCGCATCTCGGGCAGGAAACGATGCGAACCCCGCCCTTCCTCGCGCCGCACTCGGCCAGGATCTCGCGCGCCGCTATCACCTCGTTTTCCATCGTGTCCGAAAGGCTTACGCGCACGGTCGAGCCGATTCCCTCGCCGAGCAGGCGGCTGAAGGCAAGGGCGCTCTTGACGACCCCGCCGATAAGCGGCCCCGCTTCCGTTACCCCGATATGGAGGGGTATATCGAAACGTCGGGCGAATTCCTCGTTGCAGAGAACCGTTTCCGCGACTGACGATGCCTTCATCGACACGACGAAATCGGCGAAATTAAGGCCGTCGAGGTAGGAGGCCTCGCGCGACGCGGATTCGACCAGGGCCGAGGCGCGCGCGGCGACGGGATCGCCCCCAGCCGCCATGGTCTTTTCGATCCCCTCGACGAGGTCCTTGGGAAGGGATCCGGTATTGACGCCGACGCGAAGGACGGTGCCCGTGTCCCGCGCGCGCTCCACGACGGATTTTACCCTGTCCGGGGAACCGATATTTCCGGGATTTATCCTGATCTTGGCGATAGCACCCTCGAAACACTTCAGGGCAAGTCGATAGTCGAAGTGGATATCCGCCACAAGCGGCATCGGGGATATCCGCGAAAGGCGCACGAGGCAATCGGCGCTTTCCATGTCCGGAACGGCGAATCTCACGATATCGCAGCCAAGCTGTTCAAGGGTGGCGAGATCGCGGGCAATCTGTTCGAGGTCGGAGCCGGGAAGCGGGGCCTTCCACATCGTCTGAATGGAAACCGGGGCCGCGCCGCCGATGACGATCTTTCGTACGTTGGCCTTCCCGCCAATGGAAACCGCGCGGGGAATCTTGAATTCGCTCATACTACTGTACTATATCGGCTTAAAATGAGGTTGTACAGAGTTTCCGGCGGAATCTTTTTTTGGCGCTTCCACGCGGCTCGCCCGACGGGGGGAAAAAAAACGGGGCCCGCGCTCGCGGGTCCCGTACCGTTGGAAAGATGGTTGCGTCAGACCGAGATAAGCCCGAAGACCATGACGAACAGGGCGACGGTCTCGCAAAGGCCGACGACCGTGATGTACTGGGAAAAACCCTTCCCCGTTTCCGCAAGGGCGTCAGAACCGGACGCGCCTGCCTGTCCTTGCGCTATCGCGGACATGCCGATCGCGAGGCCGCAAGCGAGGCCGACGCCGAGCAGGTACCAGGGGTCCTTCTGCGAGAGCAACATCGCGTTCATCAGGAGGAATCCATAGATCGTCTGGGTAAGCGGGGCTCCCGCGAACGCGACGAGGATGAAAGGCGCGGGTTTATTGTTGACGTAGCAACGCTTCCACGCGCCTACCGTAGCCTGTCCGGCTATAGCGAGACCGATCGAAGAACCGATGGCGGAAATACCGAGGGCGCACGCGGCGCCAAACATACCAAAATTCATAGCTTTACTCCTATTTTTTGACCGTTTCAGCAAACGGTTCGTATTTAAAGCCTGACCAGGTCAGACCGAGATGATTCGAGAACTCCAGGGTATTGAGGCGAACGCCGTGCACGAGCACCGAGAGCACGTTCATGACCGAGTTGAGCCCATGGCCGAAGAGAAGAAGAATGACTCCCGCGAAGACGACAAAACCGCCGAGCATCGGGCCGGCCATCGTGTTGATGGTCGAGCTGATCGCGGCTCCCGCGAGCCCGACGGCCCACAGGCGGATGTAGCTCATGATGTCGCCGAACATGTTCACCACGCCGAGGATCATCGTGATAATGTTCTTCAGGCTTTCAACGACCCCCCCGACGAAGCTCCCCGAGTAGTTTATGAAGATGAAATTCAGCGCGAAGCCGCCTATGACCATCGCGAGCACCGGCGTCGTAAGGGGGTACTTCGTGGCGTCGACGACGAGGTTAAGCACGACGAAGAACATCCCGATCGCGAGCGTAAGCGCGCCAAGTTCCCCGAGGAGTTTCAATGACCTCCGGTTCCGCAGTATGCCTATGACGTGCGCGAGCGAGATCTGTACAAGCCCTATCGTAAAACAGAGAATCTTGATGTTGTTCGTCGAGTCGGGATTCCCGTTCGATATGGCCGGTAGCTCGAGCGAGCGCAGGATGGAGGGCACGGCGTCATACGGAATGCCGAACCAGGTACAGGTAAGGGTCCCCCATACTACGGTCATCATGCCGAGGTAGGCTATCATGAACAGGGCGACGGCCGGCCGTTCGCCCTTTCTCGCCGACGAGACCATCCCCCCGAGTGCCATGAGCACTATCAGGGCGCCATAGCCGGCGTCGCCGAAGATCATCGCGAAGAAGATACCGAAAAAGAGCAGGAACCACAGGGAGATATCGATCTCGCGGTACCCGGGGACCGTCCCGAGGAAATCGAGGAGCGGGGTAATGATCCCGACTACCCTGTTGTTGCGAAGCTTCGTCGGCACGTTGTCTTCCTCCGCGGGATCGTCCGACATGAGGGCCCATCCGTTTTTCTTTACCGCGGCGACGACGAGGGATTCGTCCTCGGCCGGCACGTAGCCGACGAGCCAGGCAAGGTCCGGGGGCGCCGATAGAGCCTCTGCGGGCGCGGAGAGCGCGACGTCGCGGGCCTTATCGGCCGCGCCAAGCTCGACGCGGTTCATGCCGGCCCGTATCGTCTCGAAATCAAGCTCTGCCTTCAATTCCTTCCTGAGGGAGGAAAGGGCGTCGAGATAGACGGCGTCGGCCCCTAATTGAAGGTCGATCTCCGGGACGAGCTTTTCCGCCGCGTTCAGTTCCTCGAGCATCTCCGCGGTCGACCTGTCGGGGAGGGAAAGCTCCCTTGCCCCTGATGGCATCTCGGCGTGAAGGAGATCGCTCTCCCCCCATATGACGCAACGAATGGTTTTATTATCGCGGTTTACCACTATCGACCGTACGGAATTCGGCAGATGCGTGTAGTCGCCGACCGACATCTCGAACGGGAAGAGATAGACGCCCCTCTCGGAGAGATAGTCGAAATCGGAAGGGTCGACGGCGCCCCAGGGGGCGAGCCGGTCCAGCTCGCGGGAAACCGACGCAATCCGCTCGAGGGCGAGCCGTTTTTCCTCTTTGAGGGAAAGAACCCGGTCGATGACCTCTATCGTTCGTTCCCTCCCGGGATACTTCGCGGGCTTGGCGCCCTTCGCGGCCTTTGTCTCTGACAGGGCGGAACAGGCCTGCTCGAGCCGGCCGAGAAGGGCCTGCAGCCCGTCAATGGTATGACCCGTCGCACACTGCCGTTCCACGTGCACGACGCCGACCTTCCTGAGCGCCTTGAGGGCGGACTCACGCTCGCCGTCGAGGACGACAAGGGTGATTTTCTTCATGGGCAGTATCATTGCGCGGCCTCCACCCTCTCGAGGTTTTTCTTCGATATCTTGCCCCGAACGACCGCCGCGACCTGCTGGTCCCCGAGGTATACGGTAATCTTCTTGATGTGTCCCTTGGCCTCGGGTATCTTGACCTTCTCGAAGAGGTTGACGCGCTGGGTCGTCGTCCTGAGCTCGATGGCGAGGAGACGAACCTGTTCGTCGAGGACCTTGGCCTCGAGATCGAGGGCAAGAACCTTCTCCAGCCGGTCGGCCGCGGTGTCTATCCAGAGGGGCTTCAGGTACAGATCGTACGGGGAGCGGTCGAAATCGGCGCCGTCAAATACCGGTATGGACACGCCGGCTATATTCCCGACGGTCGTCCTCACGGAACGAATTTGCACGATATCGGGATCGAAGACCGAGGCCTCGCCGAAGACGGCGATCCATTCACCGAACTCGGCGTTCAGCTTGTCGCGCTGGCTGCGTACCTCGCGCGCCCGGGCCTCGATAGTCCGTATCTCCGTCTGCAACTGCTGTTTCTTGAGCTGAAGCGTGGGAAGGTACCTCAGGTACATCTTGAGGCTTTCCTTCTGCGACTTCAGCTCGTTTTTGGTCAGCTTGATTGCCATTGCTCCTGTCCTTTCAGCTCTTTGGCCAGTACTGGTTGATCAACTCCGACTTGATGCCCGTTTCGGAGGGCGAGAAGCATTCGGCCAGTATCTTCCATCCGGCGTCGAGGGCGCCCTCGAGCGGGATGTTGACGGAGAGGTCCATCATCTGGGCCTCGAACAGGCTTCCGTACTTGAGGAGCTTGTTGTCCCATTCCGACATCATGAATCCCATCGACTTCTTCTCGAGGGTATCCTTGAAGGCCGAATAGAGCTTGATCATGTTGTCCATGAGGGCGCGATGGTCGTTCCTCGTCTTGCCGTTCACGTTCTGCTTGAGGCGCGAGAGGCTTCCGAAGGGCTCGATGCGCCCGTGCTTGAGGTAGAACTGACCCTCGGTGATATAGCCGGTATTGTCCGGCACCGGGTGAGTCACGTCGTCGCCGGGCATCGTCGTAACGGCCAGGATGGTTACCGATCCCGCGTCGTCGAAGTCGACGGCCTTCTCGTAACGGGCGGCGAGCTGGCTGTAGAGGTCGCCGGGGTAGCCGCGGTTCGAGGGAACCTGTTCCTGGATGATGGCGATTTCCTTGAGCGCGTCGGCGAAGTTCGTCATGTCGCTCAGGAGGACGAGCACGTCCTTCCCCTGCAGGGCGAACTGCTCGGCGACGGCCAGGCACATGTCCGGGATCATGAGGCACTCGACCGTGGGATCCGCCGCGGTATGGACGAACATGGCCGTCCTGCTCATGGCGCCGGCGTTCTCGAGGGTGTCCTTGAAATAGAGGTAATCGTCGTACTTCAGTCCCATGCCGCCGAGCACGATCACGTCGACCTCGGCCTGCATCGCGATGCGCGCGAGGAGCTCGTTATAGGGCTCGCCCGAGATCGAGAAAATCGGCAACTTCTGCGAGACGACCAGGGTATTGAACATATCGATCATCGGGATACCGGTTCGTATCATGCGCTTCGCGAGGATGCGCTTTGACGGATTGACGGAAGGGCCGCCGATTGGCACGAGGTTGTCCCTCAGTTCCGGGCCCTTGTCGCGCGGCTTGCCCGAGCCGTTGAAGATGCGGCCCATCAGGTTGTCCGAGAAACTGACGCGCATCTCGGTGCCGAGGAAGCGTGTGCTGTCCCCGGTGGAAACGCCGCGTCCACCCGCGAAAACCTGGAGCGAGACGGTGTCCCCGTTCAGCTTGTTGACCTCGGCGAGGGAGGTCCCGAAGGACGTCTCGATCTCGGCGAGCTCCCCGTACTTGACGCCGTCGGCCTTGACGGTAATGACCGAACCGTTGATCGACTCTATCTTGCTGTATACCTTTTTCATGGCTTACTCCGCAACCCTGACCGGTTCCGACCGGTCGAGCATTTTTTTAACCGAGGCGTCCATCCCGTTCGCCTTCTCGTCTATCGACGCCCGTATCTCCCGCTCCAGCTTCGCGAACTGCTCCGAACCCCACAGGGTGTAGTTATAATCGAGGAAGAGCTGACGGGTCGAGTTGAACCAGGACCGCGCCTCTTCTTTGTCGCCAAAGGTGAATATCGCGGCGAGGATCTCCAGGATGAACCGGAAAACGTGCTGTTGGCGCTCGGTCGAGACCGACGAGTCTACCTCGTCGAAGGAGTTTTGCTGGAGGTAGACGGCGTCGAGGAAATCGCCCTTGAGGTAGACGACGAAGTCATCGAGACTCGTCCCTTCCTCGCCGACAACCTTCATCATCTGCTCGACCTCGTTGCCGCGCCGGAGGAATTCCCTCGCGTACTCGACCCGGGAGAGGTCTATCACGCTTGGGTATTTGGACCAGGACTCGAGGGGATGGATCGCGGGGTACTTTCTCGCGTCCGACCGCTCGCGCGATAGCCCGTGGAAGGCGCCGACGACCTTCAGCGTCGCCTGCGTTACCGGCTCCTCGAAGTTACCGCCCGCGGGGGAAACTGTCCCTCCGATCGTTACCGAGCCGGTGGTGCCGTCCCTGAGCCGGACGATTCCGGCCCGCTCGTAGAAGGCCGCGATGTAAGACTCGAGATACGCGGGGAATGCTTCCTCTCCCGGGATCTCCTCGAGCCGTCCGGACATCTCGCGGAGGGCCTGGGCCCAGCGGCTCGTCGAGTCGGCGAGCAGGAGGACGTCGAGTCCCATCTGCCGGTAGTACTCGGCCAGGGTCACGCCGGTATAGACGGACGCCTCGCGGGCCGCGACCGGCATCGAGGACGTATTGCAGATAATGATCGTCCGCTCCATGAGCGAGCGGCCGGTCCTGGGATCGGTGAGTTCAGGGAATTCCTTCAGGGTTTCGACGACCTCGCCGGCGCGCTCTCCGCACGCGGCGATGATGACGATGTCAACCTCGGCGTTGCGGCTCGTCGTGTGCTGGAGAACCGTCTTTCCCGCGCCGAAAGGCCCGGGTATGCAATAGGTGCCTCCCTTGGCGACCGGGAAAAAGGTATCGATCGTGCGCACCTTCGTCGTCAGGGTTTGCGTTGGCTTGAGGCGCTCGGCATAGCAGTCGATGGCGCGCTTGACGGGCCACTTGAAGCTCATCGTGAGGGGGATGGTCTTGCCGTTCTCGTCCTCGACCTCGGCGATCACCTCGCTGAGGGCGTAGTTTCCGGGGCCCTTGACCGACTTTACCGTATAGGTCCCGTACATATTGAAGGGAACCATGATCCGGTGAACGAAGGTTCCCTCGGGAACCGTACCGATGGTATCGGCGCGAACGACCCGGTCGCCGATCTTCGCGACCGGGGTAAAGGCCCATTTCGTCGAATCGGGGAGAGGATCGAGATACATCCCCCGCTCGAGGAAATACCCCGCCTTGGCGGCAAGGTCAGGAAGGGGATTCTGCAGGCCGTCATATACCTGGCCGAGGAGCCCGGGCCCGAGTTCCACCGAAAGGAGGTCGCCGGAAAACTCGACAGCGTCGCCGACCTGTATCCCCTTGGTAATCTCGAAAACCTGGAGCTGGGCGACGTCGCCGCGGATGCGGATAACCTCGCTTTTCAGCTTTTTCCCGCCAACCTGTACGTATCCCACCTCGTTGAGGGTAACTATCCCCTCAAACTTGACGCCGATCATGTTGCCGTTTACGGCGACCACACTGCCCTTTGTATCAATCATGCTTCTTCTCCAAGAATCTGATCATAGATCGTTGTATATGATGCGCGGCCCGCAGAGACGGAAAGGGAATCCTCCCGTTCGCGCAGGAGCAACATAAGTCCATAGGCAAACACCGCGTCGGAATCGAAGAAATGCCCCTGGCCAAGCTTCATAACCCACGCGAGACGGACTGAATCGAGATATCGCTCGGCCTCAAGGGGATTATCGATGGCAAGGGCGTTTCGCGCGACCTGCGCGATGCCGTAATTCCTCTGCGCTTCCTCTTCCTCGGCCGAGGAGACGGCCTTATCCCGTTTCAGCCTCGCGGCCCTGATCTGGGCAAGGGAAAAACGGAGCGCCCGCTCGCGCTCAAACCAGTTTTGCAAAAAACTGGACGCGCAATTCCAGTCATCCCTCGGAGGCTCGAGGCTGAGGGCCGAAAGGGCCGAAAGATCCTTCCGGGAGAGGAATCTCCCCGCCAACTCGCGGAACTGTTTAAACGAGACGGCCGGCGGGGCGCCGGGCAGTATCCCGGGCAACTGGGCCATCAAGTAATAATACTGCGACACCGCCTACAGCTCCTTCGCGGCCGATTTGAGTATCTCGGCAACGCGCGGATTGAGATAGGCCGAAAAAAGGCCCGCGACCGCCTCCGCCGAGAAATCATAATATGAGGCCCCGTCCTTCGTCCCGATCCGGAAACCGGCGGAAACCGAGGCGTCCTTCCGTATCTCCATGCCCCGGTCGATCTCGGCCTTGAGGGCCGAGACGAAAACCGACTGGAGCCGTTCCGCGTCCGCGGGCGAAAGGAGGACGGCGATGTCGTCCGAACCGGTATTCGCTATCCAGCTCTTGACCGCGGCCGGTATGAGATCCTTGAGCATCTCGGGGGTAAAAGCCTTCGACGTGCCCGACTTTACGAGGGCCGAAAGCTCGGCGGTGACGCCTTCGCGGAAGGAGATGAGGATATTCCTCCCCGCCTGCCTGATCGCCGCTACGGCGGCCTTCTCCAGGCGATCCGCGTCCTCGCGGGCCTTCCTGGAAAGGGACTCGGATTCGGCCTGGGCGGCGGACACGATGGACGCGGCCTCTTCCCTCGCCTTTTTCAGTATCTCCGCGGCGTTCGCCTCCGCGGTCTCCACGCCGTCTTTCTTTATTCTGTCAACGAGTTCCTGCAACTGTACGTCCATATTCACCTCTTGTATGTTTGAGTTATTGCATGCAGCGCCGCTTATTCAAAGTCGAAACGCCAGACTGTCTCCTGGTTGTAGCGGTCCCCGGGTACGAGTATCGAATCCGGGAAGTCCTTCCGGTTCGGCGAATCCGGAAAATGCTGGGTTTCAAGGCAAAACCCGTAGTTCTTGTTATAAAGGTCGCCGTTCTTGCCCTTCTCCCCCGCGAGGAAGTTCCCGGTATAAAACTGAACCCCGGGCTGAGTCGAGTACACGGTCAGGCTCCTTCCGGACTTTGGTTCGTAGACGCCTGCGACGGGATTGAGGCCGTCGCTCGAGGGATTCACCGCCCAGTTATGGTCATAGCCACCGGGGACGGCGTCGATTTCCTTTCCGATTTCCTTCGGAACGCGGAAATCGAAGGGAGTGCCGGCAACCTCGGCCGTTGTCCCCGTCGGGATGGCTTCCTTGTTCACCGGCACGTAGCGGTCGGCGAAAAGCTGAACCCGGTGGTCCAGTACGGTGCCGCTTCCCGCGCCGGCCAGATTGAAATAGGTATGGTTGGTAAGATTGACCGGCGTCGGCGCTGAGGACCTCGCGGAATAGCGGATGACGATCTCGTTGGACGCGGTCAGGCTGTAGGAAACCTTCAGGTCGAGATCGCCGGGGAAACCCTGCTCCCCGTCCGGGCTGAAACGCCTGAAGGACACGCCCGCTTCCTTGGGATTGCAGAAGGTCTCTGCGTCCCAGACCATCTTGTGATACCCCGGCCTTCCCGAATGAAGGCAATTATCGCCGTCGTTTTTCGTCAACGCGTAGGTCTTGCCCGCGAGGCTGAACGAGGCCTTCGCGATACGGTTCGCGTACCTTCCGACGAGGCAGCCGAAGAACACGGGATTATGAACGTACCCCTCAAGGGTGGAATACCCGAGGGCGACGTCATCGATCTCCCCGTCATTGCCGGGAACCATGATGCTCGTTATCGTGCATCCGTAATTGGTTACGGAAAACGACATCTTTTTGTTGCTGATCGTGAAAAGCGATACCTTTTGCCCAGAAGAGAGAACACCAAACGGCCTTTTCTTGATTTTCATCCAGATACTCCCGAACGCGAGAACATACTACCAGTTTATCTGACAGGCTCATACTTTGCAAGTTAAAAGCTTGCCTTTTGGTCTTTTTTGGGGCTATAGTCGGAGGCGAGGAAAGGGGTTGGAATGGCGGGATTCTACGATAAACTTGGGGACATACTCCGCGACAGGCTCGACGGCGACGAAGATCCCTTCGAAACCTGGGAACCTCACGCGGGAAAGAGGCGCGAGGCGGGAAACGCCCGCGAACGAACCCCTCCTCCCATCAGGAACCCCCGGCCCGAGCGAGTCGCCGTCCCTCCGGAGCTCGTCGAGGATTTTCGCGTACTCGGCCTCATGCCGGGCGTTACCCCGGGGGAATGCAAGTCTGCCTGGAAACGGCTCCTGAAGCGGTACCATCCCGACAAAAACGGCCGAACCAGGGAAGAACAGGAAGACAGTACCCGCATATCGGCGAGAATCAATGCCTCATACCGCAGGATCACGACTTGGTACGAGACCGGGAAAATTCCGAACAGCTGACAATACTGTGTAAACCAGGATCACAAGAAGAGGCAGAGGGCTCCACGAGGGGCGTGGCGCAACCTTTGGTTGCGCTTCGTCCCACTTCGGAGTCCCCTCAAGAGCGCGAATCACCATCCGAGTCCGTCGCTTCGCCGTCCTGTACACCGATCCCGACTTCAAGCCCGTACTCATCCAGCTTTCTGTGAAGCGTCTTCCTCCCTATCCCCAGGACCTCGGCAGTACGGCTCTTGTTCCCGTTCTGGGCGGAAAGGGTTTGGAGTATTACCTCTTTCTCGGCGTCGGACATGGTACTGCCGACGGGGATGACGATACTCCGGGCCGCGTCGCTTTCCCGGATCGATGGAGGCAGGTCATCGAGGGTGATGACGTTGCCCGAGGTCATGACGACGGCGCTTTCCACGCAGTTCCGTAGCTGGCGAACGTTTCCCGGCCAGTCGTATGCGTACAGGGCGGCGCGCGCCTTGTTGTCGATACCGTCTATCTTCTTCTCGTTTTCTTCGGCGAATTCCCTTATGAACGATGTAATCAGCATCGGGAGGTCATCCTTCCGTTCCCGTAGCGGCGGGACGTGAATGCGCACGACGTTAAGGCGATAATAGAGATCTTCCCTGAACCTTCCGGCGGCGATCTCCTTCTCGAGATCCCTATTCGTGGCCGTAATGACCCGAACGTCGACTTCGAGGGTTTCCTCGCCGCCAACGCGCTCGAATTTCTTGTCCTGAAGGACGCGAAGCATCTTGATCTGCACGGATTGGTTTATCTCGCCGATCTCGTCGAGGAATATCGTGCCCGACTGGGCCAATTCGAAACGGCCGCGCTTTCTCGCGACGGCGCCCGTGAAGGAGCCCTTCTCGTGTCCGAAGAGCTCGCTTTCAAGCAGGGTCTCGGCGAGGGCCGCGCAGTGCACCTTGACCAAGGGCCGTCCCTTTCTCGTCGAAAGATTGTGGATCGCGTCCGCTATCAGCTCCTTGCCGACCCCGCTCTCGCCCGTAATCAGTATCGACGCCTTCGTCGGGGCGACGCGCTTAACGACGTCGAAGACCTTGAGCATCGGCGAGCTTTTCCCGATGATGTGCTCGAAGGATTTCTTGCCCTCGATCTCGCGCTCGAGTTCCCTGTGCTGGAGAACGAGTTCCCTGTTCTGGAGGGCACGCTTCACGAGGAGCGAAAGCCTGTCAAGGTTGAGCGGCTTCGTCAGGAAATCGTACGCGCCGGCTCGCATGGCCTCGACGGCGTTTTCGACGGTACCGTGACCGGTGAGCACGATGACCGGAATCCCGGGAGTCTCGGTCGTAACGCGGCGAAGGACCTCCTCGCCGCTGACTCCCGGCATGCGCAGATCGGTAATCACCAGGTCGATTTCATTATTCAAGGCGATCTCGAGGCCTTCCTTGCCGTCGGAGGCGAGAAGCACGTCGTAGCCGTCGAGCTCAAGCGCGTCCTGAAGGCCGGTACGGATGTTCTTTTCATCGTCGATGACCAGTATCGTAAACTTCATGAGTCCCTGCTCTCCTCGTATTCGATCATCTTCTTGGCGCGCCGCATCATCGGCAACTGGATGGTGAAACAGGTACCCTTTCCCTGCTCCGACTGAACCCTGATGTCCCCCCCGTGCTCCTTCACGACCTTGTATGCCATGGTAAGCCCGAGACCGGTCCCGTCCGCCTTGGTGGTGAAATATGGCTCGAAGATTCGGTTGATCATATCGTCCGGGATGCCGATCCCGTTGTCCTCGAGCGACATACTGACGCCTTCCTCGGTCGCCCGTGTCGAAATGCGTATGGTGCCGCCCGAGGGCATGGCGCCCATGGCGTTCTTGACGAGGTTAATCAGCATCTGCCTGAGAAAGCGGTCGTCGCCCAAGATAAGCGGAAGCCCGTCAGCGAGATCCAGGGTCAAGGCGATACCGGCGGCATCGAGTTCCGCGCCCATGAAATCGGCCAGCGACCGGATGAGGGCGTTGACCTCCATCGGGACGAATTCGAATTTGAATGGACGAACCGCGAAGAGAAAATCGACGACGATCTTGTTGAGCCGCTCGATCTCCTCGTCGACCACGTCAAGGTACTTCTTGAGCTGCTCGTCGTCCGACAACCCATGCTTGCCGAACGCCTTGCGCAGCAGCTGTACGTAGATGCTTATCGACCCGAGGGGATTCTTGATCTCGTGCGCGACGGTAGCCGCGAGATTCGTGAGGCTCGCGAGGCTTTCAAGCCTCCGGTTCCTCATCTCCTCGTTTTTCTTCCCGGTGATTTCCTCTATGGTGATGATCGTTCCATGGACGCGCTTGCTTTGCACCAGGGGCATGACGCTGACGCTGAGATATCTCGTGCCCTGCGTTCCCTCGATCGCGAACTCGCGCCCCGCGACGCTGTCCTCGGCGTCCATCGTCCGCTCGATGAATTGCGATATATCGGGGTCCCGTATGCATGCCCAAACCGGCCTGTCCTGTATGTCGTGGAATTCCATCGGCAGGATACGCGCGGCGGCCTTGTTGTTTTGGACCATTATGTGGAAGGAGTCGCAGATGAGCACGCCGGTTCCGAGTGAATCCAGAACGGCGTCCAGAAGCTCGTATTCCTCCATGATGAGGGTAAGCAGATTCTGCATCTGCTCGCCGTTCATCCTGGAAGTCTTCTGGAGGGCCCGCCTGATAAACTCCCTCATAGGGACTCTCGCATCCCGGCGCACAGCCGCTCGAGGGCCGCCGTCGGGGATATATTATAGACGTCCACGGCGGACAAGGCCGAGTTAACGTGGCCGTTCCACCTCGAATAAACGGTCGTTTCGCGAGCGGAAACCTGACCGGTTCTCAACGCCTCGCCCATGAACAGGGAGAGGGCCGAGAGGAAAAGACGCCAAACGCTTCCGGGATGGCACTTGTTAAGGCCGTCAACGAGCGAGGGTATGGTCGTGTCCTCGTCATCCCCGTCCCAGGATAATTCGAGTACCGACGGAAGGGCCGTAAGGGGGTCTTTACCGTCGTCCATGGCGGACTTCATGACCATATCGAGAAAACGCGCGGCCGAGCGTCTGATCTCCTCGGGCGATACCGGGAGGAAACGCTGGAAGTAGCCGGGAATGGTTTCGCCCTCGCCAAGGCTTCCGTGAAACACGCGCTCGACGACCTCGCGTCTGCTTTCCGGGGACCTGTCGACGAAGGCGTAGGTCCGAACGCGCGACAGGATCGTCGGCATGATCGCGCCCCTTCTCGACGTCGTGAGGATAAACATGACGTTCGCGGGAGGCTCTTCAAGCACCTTTAAAAAAGCGTTACGGGCGCCCTCCTGCATCCTGTCCGCGTTTTCCACGATCAGGACCTTCTTGTTGCCGTAAGGCGCGAGGCGCGACCAGGAGGATGCGTTGCGCACGAGCGATACGGGTATGCTTTCCGACAGGAAGCCGTCCTCCAGCTTGGCGGCGGTTTCCACTATTACGGTTACGGCCTTCTCGAGTACGGCGGGATCTTCGGGCAATGGGCGCGAGGGGTCGAGCTCCTCGAGGCACTCGGCAAGCTCGGAAAGAAGCGGAACCGCGCGCGCGTATTTCGCGTCGTCCGTATCCTGGAGGGCCGGGTCGAACCGAAGCACGAGTTTGCGGACCGAACGGATGAAAAGAAACCTCGACGCCTGGGTCTTAACGGACAGAAAGGCCGCCGCGGACGCGCGAATCTCCAGTATGCAGTCGCGCGCGCCTATGATCATGAGGTCGGGGTGCATAAGGGAACGATGCAGGGCGCACGCGTCGCACCCGCACGTCCAGAGGGCGCGCCCCTCCTTGCAGGAAAGGATGCGCGCGAGCTCGAGGGCCGCGGTAAGCTTGCCCTCGGCGGGCCGACCGTAGAGCAGGATTGACGGCGGAAGGCGACTGGAGGAGATATCCTCCTTGAGCAAATTCGCCGCTGGCTGTGCTATCAGGTTTTCAAACATCGGACTTCGGTCCCTCCACGGTTCGCGTCAGCGGGGTAACAGGATCCCCGGCAACAGATTAATGCCGCCCTCAAAAAGCGATCCGAAGATCCCCGCGAGAAAACTGCCCTTGGTGACAAACGAAAGGTCGAACCAGGGTTGCTCCTTCATGAGAAAGAAGGCGAACATGATAAGAAGCGCGCCTTCCCCTATGCCAAGAAAAAACCCCATGGCCCTGTTGAGGTTCGTCATCGACTCTCCCTCGAAGGCCTTGCCGACCAATTGCTGTATGATCTTTATCGCAAGATACACGACGAGAAAAATAAGAAGGAAGGATATGGCGTCGGTAAAGGAGTCGGCGCCGGTGAGGCGCACGATGAAGGGCGAAAGCCTCCTGAAAAACATGACCGAGCACAGTATCCCGAAGATCACGGCGGCCTTCGAAAAGAACTCGCCGACGAAGCCTATGATCGAGGCCCGCACGACGACAAGCACCAGAACGACAAGCAGGACGATGTCAAGCGCGTTGAGCGTCATCAGGTATTCCTCCCCGTTTTTTCGCCGAGCCTCGAGGCGATGAGGGCCGCTATCACGGCCGCCGGCCTCGCGGAACCGAGGGCCGATGCGTTGGCGGACATTCGCTCCCGTAATCCGCCATCCGAAGCGATTCGCTCCACGGCCTCGTACAGCCGTTCGGGCGTGGCGTCCGTGCCCGTCAGCATTACGGCCGCGCCCTTCGAGACGAACCACATGGCGTTCTCGACTTGATCTCCGCGCGAGGCCCCTTTCTCGAGGGGAACGAGAACCATGGGCTTTCCGGCCGCCGCGCATTCCCACACGGTATTCGCGCCGGAGCGCGCGACCACTACGTCGGCGCAGGCCAGCACGTCGGCCATCTCGCCGCGGATAAACTCGTATTGCCGATACCGCTCCCTCACTATATCGCTGTCCGGCGCCAGGGCCTGTCGGGCGTTTCCCGAACCCGTCTGGTGTACCACGAAAAAAAGCCTGCAAAGCCTCTCGAGGGCCCCATACGCAAGCTCGTTAACCTGATGGGCGCCGAGGCTCCCTCCCTGGATCAGCAGGACGGGAACGCTCGCGTCGTCGCAGCCAATGAAAGACCTTCCCCTGGCGGCAGAGGCGCCGTAAAACCTTGGGCGTACGGGATTTCCGGTAACCGTAACCCGTTTTCTCATCTTGGGGGGCAGAAGGTCCCTCGTTTCCTCATACGAAACGAAGATTGATTCGGCGAACCTGGAATTCAACCTCGTGGCCAGTCCTGGCGAGTAATCGCATTCATGGGTAATGACGGGTATTCGGAGCAAACGCGCGGCCATGCATGGGGGTACGCTCACGAAGCCCCCCTTCGAGAATAGCAAGGAAGGCCGCGCCCTCGCCAGTATAAAAATGGACTGCGCGATGCCGGCGAGTATGCGGAACACGTCAATCGCGTTCGAAATGCTGAAATAGCGCCTTAGCTTTCCCGAGGAGATACCGAAGAATTCAATCCCGTTATCCTCGACGATCGCCCTGTCCATTCCGCGCGTCGATCCTATCCATATCACGCGGCAGTCAGTAACGGAGCGAAGCTCGTCGATAACGGCCAGTCCCGGGAAAATGTGACCGCCCGTCCCACCGCCGGCAAAGGCTATTGTTTCCATGGCGCCAGTGTATCATGCGGGGCGGGCATTGAAAAGATCCATGAGTTTTTCGTTTTTGAAGAGTTTCGCGTACCCGCCCGCGGAAAGGCCCAGGTTATCCGCGATCGACGGATCGGCACCCGAGGCAACCAGGAGTTCCGCTATCCGAACGTCGCCCCGCCCGGTGCAAATAACGAGGGCGGTCTGCCCGTCCTTGCTTTTCAGGTTGGGGTCAGCGCGGTTTTCGAGGAGAAGTTCGCACATTACCGCGTCGCCTTTCTGAACCGCGTCCATGAGCGGTGAATACCCCCTGTCGCCCGAGGGCCTATTAACGTCCGCGCCGTTCTTTATGAGGAGCGACACTATCTCCGGGAATTGCGAGCGAACGGCGATCGACAGCAGGGGTAGTCCCCTCATGTCCGTTATGGACGGGCTGAAGCCGGCCTTGAGGAAAAGCTCCGCGTTCCCGGCGTCGCCGGACATGACGATCGATATGAAGCTCTCGTCGAAGCAGGAGATTCCCCTGTCGATCAGGGCCTTCCTGGCGATGATCTTTCGGTCCTCCGTCTCGAAACGGACTATCTCGTGTATGAAAAAGTCCTCGAAGCTCTCTGCGTCGAGTTCGGTCCCGAGATACCTGCAGTGTTCGGGCAAGATCGCCTCGCAACCCGTCCTGAGAAGGAGAACGCGTATACCGTGACCGAGGCAAAAGCCCGAATAAAACAGGAATGGAGCCTCGTTCCCGGGCTTATCGGTATAGACAAAGAGCGCGTGGGTAATATCCTTGAACATCACGAGGGGATTGCTCTCGTGATTTTCCCTCCATCCCGCCGAAGCCGGATGGGAGAACACCTTGCAATCATGGCGCTCGATAATGCCCTTTATGATATGGACGGTCTTCGCGTTTGACTCGTCAAAAAGAATAGCTATCTTCACGTAAACCCCGTTTATCGCATTATACACGAATTCCCGACATATCGCGAGAAACTCTCGTTCTGCGGGGCATAACGGTATGCAAAAACGAAAAAGCCTCCCGAAAGGAAGGCTTTAATGGAATGCCGTCGGACAGAATTGAACTGTCGACACATGGATTTTCAGTCCATTGCTCTACCAACTGAGCTACAACGGCGCGACGTATGTTTTATATCGTTTACGGAAAAAAAAGTCAATAGAAACCGTTCGCTATTACGGATCGTCGACTACAGAAAGGCCGGGATAACGAGATTGATCCCGTCCTTCGCGCCGTCAATCGCGACATCGACGAGGTAGATTCCCGGTTTGGTCCTTGAAACGAACGCGCATTGCAGTATGTCGATATCCCGTACCATAAGTAGATCGTCGCATACCAGGAGGCGTTGGCCGTAAAAGCGGTGAAGCTGGATTATGGACGAGCCGTTCGCGCCCTCCGACAGTTTCTCTACCTGAAATTCGGGGATAGCGCACACCATACCCTCTTTTTCGAAGATAAGGACGGAGGTTGGCAAATTTGAGCCGGAATGCAACGAGGAATCGAGCGGCTCCGGCGGGGACGAGGAGACAAGGGCCCGAAAATCGGCCATGAGGGCGCGGTACTCCAACAGCAGGGACATGAGGATTTTCCTCGACTCGTACACGGTCTCGATGGCCCCCGCGTACGGTATGGTGCTCCATGAGTCGTCGCGTACCATGTCCGCCGAGATGCATTCCTCCGCCCGCCAGGAATCAAGCTCCTCGATAATCGCCGTGGGAGCGGTTTTTTTCATGATCGCGGAAAAGACCGACGGACTTGCGCGGGATGAGCATATGACCGACAGGTAATGAAGCAGTCCCTCGTTTTTGATGACGGCGTCTATCACGACGGCCTTCGTCTCGATAAAGCCGAGAAGGACGCGCATCCGCATGGTGCCCGCGGAAGAAGACAGGAAATGCGCCCGCTCCATGTATACCCTGACCTGATAGAGGAACTCACCCCTTTGGATGGATCCTCTCAGTACGGGAGTATTGTCGGTTTTATAGCATTTTTCCGTCGACACCATTGCTTCTAGTATCGACACATGGCTTAAAGACTTGAATCGTTCATGTCCATGATAAGCTCGATCTCGCCGAGAGACATGGAAAGGGTACTCGCTATCATCTCAGGCGATATGTCCTTGCGAGCCATCTCAAGCACCCGTTCGCGGAAGGGAACGACGGGCTGTATCTGCCGTTCGCTCCGGACGACGGTTGGTCTGGTATAGATCGTCACCGGTTCCTGTCGTCCGGGGGATTCGGTCGCCGGCCGGGATTCGGTCGCCGGCCGGGGTCGATCAGTAACGGTCTCAGCCTCGGGGGCCGCGCGGGTTTCCAACTGATCGGTTACCTTCCCGGACCTGAGGCGCTTTTCCTCTTCCCGCCCCGCGACAAGAACGCGGCGATCGGCCTCGTCAATCAGGGCGCGAAGGCCCTTTATCCGGCTTTCTAGCAGGGCCACGTCCCGGTCGGTTTCCCTTCCGAGGTCAAGGACCAGCTTGTCGATCTCCTCGCGTATCTCCCTCAGTATCCGGTTGGCCGAAAAACGCGATTTTAACCGAAGATAAAACGCGAACATGAAGGCGCAATTGAGGATAATAAGCGCAATCGCGATAAATGAAGGCATAATCCGTCCCGTTAACCCGAGATATCGATAAATGAGCCGAGATTAGGGTCCCGAAGGACCTCCTTCTCGGGCTCGACCGGCTCATCCGCGTCCTTCTTTTTTCCCCGGGCATCGTCCCTGGAGGACTGCGGTTCCTCCTTGCCCGAGCCATTGCGCTCGTGAACGATCCCGGACCGCTCGTCCCCCGCCTCGGTCTCCTGGATGGACTTCAGGCGACGTTCCGTCTCCAGGCGGTTCGTGACCATCTCGGAATCGCGCGCCGCCTGGGCGGCCGCGTTTTGCTGGACCTGGCTCTTGCCTACCTTGTCGAGCTGGGAATAGAGCGTTTGGAGATCAATCGGCTGAATACCCACTGGGCACCCTCTTCATATCGTCATCCGGCCCTTGGTATTTCCCGTAGCGAACGAGGCCGTTTTCCAGATAAAATGTGGTTGCCTTACAATCGGTTCTCACTTCCTCGGTCACATCGCGTATAACGATCTTTACGCCCGCGAAAACCTTGACGGACGCGGAAATCCGTCCCTTCGTCTTAAGTGTATTCAAATAATCCTGAATTTGCTTGATTTCAATGTCGATATCCTCAAGCTCGGTCTGCAGTATGTATTGCCGCTCTCCCAATTTCTTGAGCGCGATCTCCTTGTCCTCGGGCAATTCCTTTTTCTGTTTCTTGAGGTTCATCAGGGTAGTGAAATTGAGCTGGACCTCCTCCAGCTCATGCTCGGCGGTCATCTTGTTCGCGACGAGGGCGTCAAGCCGCTCCTTGCTCCGCGGGTCGAAGCCGACGCTCAGGAGGGTTTCGCTCGCGCCGCCGTAGCTTCCAAGGGTCTTCGCGTGAATCTCCTCGGCCGCGCTCAGGGAGCCGCCGATGATGGTCGCCCGCTTTCCCTGGCAAAGTATCTTGCGGTTCGCCGCGACCTGACAGTTGATGATACCGTCCGATACGATCACGAATTCCCCGGCCTCGACCTTGCAGTTCTCGATAAACTTCGACCAGATGGACTTGCCCGAGCGAATGAAGCCCTCGCCCTTCCCGGCGATGCCCTGGCTGACGACGATGTCGCCCTCCGCGTCGAGCTCCGACTTCCCGACCGTTCCCTTGACCTCGATGTTGCCGGAGGCCTTGACCGAGAAACCGTCCTCGACGTTGCCGCTGATGTATACGGTTCCGAGGAACATGATGTTTCCCGTCTTGAGCGAAACGTCGCCCTCTATGTTCAGGATGGGCTCGACGCTGATCTTGTTGTTGAGGATGAGAACCTGGCCGTTCGTTTCGGCGACGATCGTCACGCCGTCTTCCGCGACCTTGGTGTTTTTGCCGACCGGCATCGGGATATCCCGCCCGTTTTTGGCGTCGAGGTATTTTCCGGTGACGGTCTTACCGGCCTTTCCCCGCTCCGCCGTTATCTTTTGGGCGAGGGGCTGACCCTCGACGACGTTCTGCACGAGGTTGAGTTCCTTGAAGTCCACCTTTCCCGAAGCCGACTCCTTGAGTTTGATCTTCGAGCGATCGGTTTCGAAATTATAGATGATATGCGCGTCAGCCCCGTCCTGCGGCTTGATCCCTTCCGCGACCAGGTAATTCTGCTTGTAGACGGGCATGTCGACGAAATCGCTGACCCGGGCCTCGTCGATACCCGCGAGAACGCGGTTGTTCTTCAGGAATGCGACGATCATCTCGGCGGAGAGATCCGCGCCGTTGGTCCCGGGCGGGGTTACGTACAGCCAGGCCTTCATCTCCTGATCCGTGATGTCCACCGACATCAGGGCATCGTTGCCGGGATTATGCTTGTAGGGGGCGACCTTGACGTATTCTTTCGATGAATTCTTCACGATGTTCTTGAGCGAATCCGCCGAAAAGTCCGTGATACCGCGTTCCCGCAGTTTCTCCTCGGCGTCGCGTATCGTGGCGGGCTTTCCGTTCCCTATGGCCGGGACAACCTTGAGGTACACGCCGTCAGGGGCGCAGAACACGAAGGCGTCGCCGTTTCTGTCCTCGATAACGGGCCTGGCGCTCAATCCCTCGTCAGCCTGTTCACGTTCTGCCTTCTCGCGCTCTTTCTTCTGTTTTCGCTTTTGCATCTCGTAGGCGCGAATGGTCCATGGACGTTTGTTGAGGCTGAAGAAGCTGTTCGTGCCACGCTGAAGAATCTCGTAGTCGATATCCCTGACGGGTATATTCAACTGAATGGAGGCATCCTTAAGGGCGTCATCAAGCGTGTTGGCGGAGACCTCGACAAAAACCCGGAATTTGTCCTCTTCAAGTCGTTGGGCCATCGCCTCCCGGATTCGTTCAAGATCAACCATCGGTATTCCTCTTCATGGCTTACATGATGCCCTTGCGGATGTTGGTCAATTTGGCCCTGAGCCGCAGGTTGGCTTTCGTATGAAGTTGGGAAACGCGCGATTCGGTTACGTTGAGTACCTGGCCGATTTCCTTGAGGGTAAGATCCTCGTAATAATAGAGTACCAGGACCATCTTTTCCTTCTCCGGAAGTTCGTTGATCGCCTCAACGATAACCCGCTTTATCTCCTCGCGCTCGACGATCACGTCGGGATTGAGAGACGACGGCGATTCGATGCTGTCGCCTATCGATATGCGCTCGGAATCGTCGCCCGAGTACCAAACGTCGTTGAGGCTCATGATACTCGTGCCCGATATCTTGAAAAGCGTTTGCTGAAAATCGTTTTCGGTAATGCCGAGGGAGCCGGCGATTTCCGTATCCGAGGCCGTCCGTCCCAGCTTTGACTCAAGCCTGACGATCGCCTCCTCTATCTCCCTCGTTTTCTGGCGTACTGATCTGGGTACCCAGTCTATCGAGCGAAGCTCGTCAAAAATGGAGCCCCTGATGCGGGTGACGGCATAGGTTTTGAACTTGACGTTCTTGTCGGGATCGAACTTATCTATCGCGTCGAGGAGCCCAAAAACGCCGAATCCGACCAGATCGTCGAATTCAACGTTGCTCGGCATACCCACGGCAACCTTCCCGGCTACGTATTTGACAAGAGGAGCATACTGTTTGATAAACAATTCACGAATAGCCGGATCTCTGGTCTTTTTGTACTCTGACCATAGTTCCTCTTCTGTTTTTTGCTCCAAAAGCGAATTCCCCATGTATACACCCTTTTATTACTCGGTACTTTTAACTGTCTTTCGACAATATAGTACGAATTGCCCTTGCCATCGTCTCCGACTCAATCCCCGCCCCCGTCAAATCGGACGCAGTAAACGCGGATTCCCGCTTACTCGTTCCCGACCCTGAACCTGGTTCCGGGGCCGAATCGCCTTCCTCGACTGCCTCGGGAGCGACGTCGGGGATGAAATCCTGCAGATCAGGGAGGCTGTCCAGACCGCCTATACCCTTTCCCGGTTTCATTGGCCGTTCCTCAGGGTTCATCCTGCCCACGGGAAGCGGCGCGCCAGGCTGGGAAACGGGTCCCCCCTGAATGGCGGAGCCGGGGTTTTTTGTACCCATGTCGATCAATTCGGGCGTTTCCGCGCCGTAGGTCTCCTCCCCCGGAGACTGCAAAAAATCCGGAAGGGTCCCGGAGGAATCGGAATCCGTTCTAGCCTCGAAGGGCATAGCGTCCGAGTCCCCGACCGTAAGGTTCACGACCGAGCCGAATTCCGCGCCACGATCCGGGGAAAGAGACTCCCCGGTATCCTGTCCCGGCATGAACAGCTCCGGAAGAAAGGCCTTCAGCAAATACGCCGCCAGGAAGGCCAGCGCCCCGAAAAGCGCCGCTATACCGACCGCGCGAAGCAGGACGACGGGGAAACCCGCGCCGCTGAGAATGCCTGTCAGGAGGGATAGAACGAACCCAGTGATGGCACCGATCGCCGGAATCTTAGGCTCGAACATGGATACGCCCTCCCGTATACTAGACTATGCGAAAAAGTGTTACTGGTCAAGGTTTTTTTGCGTATTGCCCGGCCGTCCGGCAAACCTCAGTCCCATTGGTGGCCGAAAAGCTTCCGCATAAACCGCCCGAAACCCTCATCTTCCGGGAATTCGGTCTTCTCTATGCGCGACACGATATGCTTGAGGCACAGGGCGGCCTTACATTTGGGATCGGCGACAAGGAACGGTTTTTGGCGTAAAACGGACTGGGCAACGACCGGGTCGTCGTAGATGAATCCGAGGTACTCAACCTTCAGGTTAAGGAACTGGGCCGCGATCTGGATCATGCGGTCCGCCACCCGCTTCCCCTCGATGGCCGAACCGACGCGGTTGACGATCATCTTGAGGTTGATATTGAGGTTGTCAACCTCGGTCGCGATGATCTTGATGATACCGTACGCGTCCGTGATCGAGGTCGGTTCCGGCGTCGTCACTATCACCACCTCGTCGGCGGCGGCGACGAACCCGAGCACGTTTTTGGAAACCCCCGCGCTCGTGTCGATGATGATGATATCGGTATCGGAGAGGGTATACAGCTCGCCGATGAAGGAATTGCGCTCTTCCTCGGTCATGTTCGCGATCTTCGAGAAGCCCGACGCGCCCGCCACCAGCTTGATCCCGTATTCCGTGTCCAGGATGATCTCGGACATCTTCTTCTGCTTTCGCATGACGTGGTACAGGTTGTACTGGGGTATGAGATTCATCATCACGTTTACGTTCGCGAGGCCGAGATCCGCGTCGATCACGATGACGCGCTTGCCCATCTGGGCGTAGGCTATGGCCATATTCGTCGCTATGTTCGTCTTGCCGACGCCGCCCTTCCCGCTCGTCACGGTAATGATGCGCGTTTTATTGTTTAATCTCATGGCCGAATCCGGCGACATCCCGGGAACCGGCTCTTCCGTCCGGCCTTTTTCTTTCATGAGCGAGCGAAGCTGTTCTGCCTGATCTTCCATACTTATCTCCATTCAAACCTTGTCTCTGCTACCGGGAAAAGTTCCTCGATATGCGAGCGATTTACGCGAAATCCTTCCAGATTGGTTAAAAACCGCACCGCCGACGCGAGCTCGAAATCCTGGGGAACCCTCTGTCCTGTCGTTATGTACGCGAGGGATTTTTTCTTTTCGTCAAGGGCGCTTATGATATTCCCCACGCACGTCGTCTCGTCGAATTTGGTGATTATCAGCGATCCGTAGCCGAAGGTCTCGTATTGCTGCATGATCTCCCGCATGTCGCTCGCCTTCGTCGTCGCGCTCATCGCGAGATGCACGTCCGAAACCTGGCCGATCGCGTCCAGGAAATGCCGCATCTCGGCAATCCTCGAGTAGTCTTTGGGGCTCTTCCCGATCGTGTCTATCAGTATGATGTCGACGTCCTGGTACATGTCGATCAGGGCCTTCAGGTCGGATGGCGTCTCGGCGCACGAGACGGGGATATTCATGATGTTCCCGTATATCTCTATCTGCTGCTTCGCGCCGATACGGTAATTGTCTATCGTGATAACCCGGACGTTCAGGGGTCGCGATCCCTTGGCCGCCGCGAGGGAAAAGGCTGCGGCGAGCTTCGCGACCGTCGTGGTCTTGCCGACGCCGGTAGGCCCCACGAGCACGATGACGCGCGGTCTCGACGATCCGCCTATTTCGGCGATCTTGATCGACTCGCCGATCCAGTCGATGACGGCATCCTGAACCTTGTCGAAATTCTCCAGCTGGTCGAGGGTGAACTCCGAGCGGGCCCGCGCCAGAATGGCCTTGATGTACGAAGGCGAAAAATCGTTCGCCTCGAGAAGCGACTCTATGCGCTGGATGGACTCGTGCTCTCCCTGGGCCGCCTCGCCCTGGGCGTTCTGGTCTCCCAGTCGTTGCTCGAGCTTTTTTACCGTGCGCAGTATCGACTCGAGCTGGTCCTGGCTGCCCGCGCCCTGAATCGACGACGACCTGCGCGCGCTCTGCGATTCGGCTTCCCCGGGCGCGACTGACGGCGCCCTCGCCGCGAGGGCGGTTGAATTCTGGATCGCCTGCCTGAGAATCTTCTTCTTCTCGTCCTCGAAATCGCCGGTCCTCCCGGTCGGGGCGACCTGCGGCTTATAGGGATTCCGCGAGAGCATGAAATACAGCTCTATCCCGTCGTGTTCGAAAAACCCCATGAAGCCGCCGTAGCGTACCTTCTTTTGACGCAAAATGTGCACGTCAGGCCCGTACTTGGCGCGTATCTTCTGGAGACATTCATCGTAGCTCGCGGCCTGCTCACTCAGTATATCCATGTACCCCCACCCGATATATTCGTCATTGTTCCATCTTTATCTCGCCGATCGCCTCGACCTTTATCTCGTTCGCGATCTCGGGCACCGAAAGCACCACCATATCCGGGATCTCCCGCTCCGTAGAGCTCTTGACCAGGATTCGCGCCTCCTCCGGGCACAGGACTATCGGCACGAAGCCCGACTGCTGGACCGAGGTGACCGAGCGCGAAATCGCGCGAATCCATGAACGCTGTACCGCGGGCTCGAGGGCCGCGATCGGCCCGTTGACCGTGTCGACCCTGCTGTCGACGAGCTTCTGCACCAGCGAGGGGTCCACGGTCAGGACGTGAAGGGTCATGTTCTCGTCCACGTACTGGAGGCAGATCTGCCGCGCGAGGGCCTGGCGCACCTTTTCCACGAGCACGGTCGTGTCCTTGGTTATCGGTCGGTAATCCGCGAGGGTCTCGAGGATGACGACCATGTTGCGTATCGAAACCTGCTCGCGCAGGAGTCCCTGCAGAACCTTCTGGATCTCGCCGACGGAACACAGCTTCGTGACCTCGTCGACGACGGCCGGATAATCCTTCTTGATCGTGTCGACGATCGACTGGACTTCCTGACGCCCGAGAATCTCCGAGGCATGCCGCTTGATGATCTCCGTCAGGTGCGTCGCGATGATCGATGGCGGGTCCACGACCGTGTAGCCGGAACGCTCGGCCTGCTCGCGGTTCTCCTCGGATATCCAGATGGCCGGAAGGCCGAATGCCGGGTCGACCGTTTTCTCGCCGGGAAGGTCCTCGGTGACCCCGCCGGGATTGATCCCGAGGAACCAGCCCATGCGAATCCTTCCCCTTGCGACCTCGACGCCCTTTATCTTGAAGCAGTACTCGCTCGGCTCCAGCCTCATGTTGTCGATGATGCGAATCCTCGGCACGACGAGCCCGAGGTCGAGAGCCGACTCGCGCCTGATGCGCGTAACGCGCTCGAGGAGCTCGGCGCCCTTGTCCTTGTCCACGAGGGGTATGAGCCCGTATCCCAGCTCAAGGGAAAGGGGGTCGAGGGGGACGACCGGGCTGATGTCGGCGGGATTCTCTCCCGTCTTCTGCCGTTCTTTTTCCTCGGCGCGCTCAAGGGATTTCTTGAAGGTCGAGGCCTCGGCCCTGCGAAGCCTGAGGCCGATGTACCCGAGCCCCCCGGAAATTGGGATACACACGTACCATGGGAAACCGGGAAGTAACGCGATGACCAGCATCGTCCCCGCTCCGACGAAATAGACCCATGCGTTCTTCGAGAACTGGTTCTTGATGTCGGAGCCGAAGGTCCCGTCGGAGACGGACCTGGTCACGATGAGGCCGGTCGCGACCGACACGAAGAGGGCCGGAAGCTGGGAGAGGAGACCGTCGCCTATCGTGAGGGCGGCATAGGTCTGGATTGCCTTCACGAATGGCTCGTTCCGGAATATCATCCCGAAGATGAGTCCGGCGACCAGGTTGATCACGGTTATGAATATGCCTATCTTGACGTTTCCCGAGACGAATTTGCTGGCGCCGTCCATGGCGCCGTAGAAATCGGCTTCCTTCTGGATCTCGGCCTTCCTCGCGCGAGCCTCGTCCTCGGTGATGGCGCCCGAGTTGTATTCCGCCTCGATGGCCATGTTTTTGGTAGGCATGGCGTCGAGGGTAAAGCGGGCGGCGACCTCTGCGACGCGGGTCGAGCCCTTCGTGATGACGAAGGCCTGCACCGCGATGATGATGATGAAGATCACGAAACCGATAACGAGACCCTCGGTCCCATTGGTCCCGATGACGAAGGTGCTGAAGGCGCGCACCATCTTTCCCTCGAATTTCATCCCCTGCGAAAGGATGAGCCTGGTCGACGAGACGTTCAGGCCGAGGCCGAACACGGTCGAGACGAGGAGCAGGGTCGGGAATACGGAAAAATCTATGGCCCGCCTGGTATAGAGCACTATGAGCATGATGATGAGATTGAGCACGAGGTTGAGCGCCATCAGCAGGTCGAGGATCACGGTCGGCAGGGGGATGATCAGCATGAGGACGATGAGTACAGCGCCGATTGCCACGAAGAGATCACTGCTTTGTACAAGTCCGTTTTTTTCAGCCATGCGTTTTATTTACAGTTCCTTGAGAATTCTTGACTTTCTGGAATCGAGCGCATAGACCTTGGCCAAGATCACCGCGAGCGCCTGATAATACTCATCAGGTATCATATCACCGATTTCCACTTCCGCATAGAGAGCCCGGGCAAGGGGCTTGTTTTCGACGATCGGCACGCCGTTGTCGCGGGCGATCTCCTTGATGCGCAGGGCGAGCCGGTCGGAGCCCTTGGCCGTGAGCATGGGGGCCCGCATCGTGGCGCGGTCCCACTGCATCGCGACGGCAAAGTGCGTCGGGTTCGTGATGACGACGTCGGCCTTCGGGACGTTGATGGCCATATTCTGGCTCAGGAGCTCCCTCATGCGCTGGCGGAGCCTGCTCTTTACCAGGGGATCTCCCTCCATCTGTTTGTACTCTTCCTTGATCTCCTGCTTTGACATCTTGAGGGATTCCATGAATTGACGCCGCTGGAACACGTAATCCGGGATCGAGATGGCCAAAAACATGAACGATGCGGTCAGTAAAAGGCGCGAGGTCATGGAGGCTATAAAGGCGACCGACTGGCCGAGGCCCGAGGAAAGCATGGTAATCAGCCGTGGAAGCTCGTTGCGAATGCTCAAATAGGCGATAAACGAGATGAACGCCACCTTGACGAGGGATTTCGCCAGGTTGAACAGCCCCTCGGCGGAGAAAAGGGCCCGCGAAAAGAAGCGGCCGAACCTTGGCGCGACCTTGTCGAATTTCGGGGCTATCGGCTTGAGGCTGAATATGAAGCCGCCGTTCTGCACCAGGTTGACGGCGACGCCCGCGACCACCGAGGTCAGGGTGATCGGAAGGACGAGCTTTACGAAGTAGTGGAAAAACGCCCGAACGAGAACCGGGTCGTTGATGTCGGTCGTGGTCGAGCGCGTCATGTAGAACGTGAGCATCTCGGTAAAGGTGCGAAGCATCCCGGGGGCGAGTATTATAAGGGCGATCACGGGGGCCATGAGGACCACCGCCCCGCTGAGTTCCGCGCTCTTCGCCACGCGGCCTTCCTCGCGCGCCTTCCTGAGTTTGAACTCGGTAGGATCCTCGGTTCGTCCCTCGTCCTCGGCGGCGAACCATTGCAGGTCCATCCAGACCGATATGAGGGCGGGAACCGGATCGACGAAAACGGTCCCGTCGTTCCCGCGCGCGAGAGGGGACGCCACCGTCACGGCAACGCTCCCCCGGCCGCCGCGAGCAGGGCCTCGAACGACTGGAAGCCCTGCTGCATGATCTGTGTAAAGAGATTGACCATCAGGGGCAGGGCGACCGCCAGGAGGAAGAAGGTTACCAGTATCGTTATCGGGAAACCTTCCGAAAGGAGGTTCATTTGCGGGGCAGCTTTCGACAGGAGACCCATGGCGACGTGAATGAGGAAGAGCGTACCCATCACCGGCAGGGCGATAACCATGGCATTCATGAAAAGGGTCGTCAGCCCCTTGAGGAAAAACGAGAGAAAGACCTCCTGATGGGCGACCAGGGCGACGCAGTTTATCGACTGTACGCTCCTGAGCACCCCTCCGAGGAAGAGACTCTGAAATCCGCGAATCTGCAAAAAAACGAGCATGGCGATCAGGTTGAGGTATTGCCCCATCAGGGGGTTCTCGATCTGGGCCAGGACGTCGTAGACCTCGGAGGCACCGAAACCCATCTGGTAGGAGAAGAATTGTCCAGCCGAGCTGAAGGTGGAGAAGACCATACTGACGAAAAAACCCGTGATTATCCCCAGGAGGCCCTCGCCAACCACGAGAAGGGCAAAATGAAGGCTGAAGGCGTCGACGTTCCAGCCCCCGGTGAAGGCCTGTGGATAGACGAGAAAGGCCACGCAACCGGCGAGGGCGACCTTGGCGACTCGGGGAACCGACTGAATGGACAGAAGGGGCGTCGTCATGATCATGGCGAACACGCGGACGGCTACGAGGAAAAATGCGGGGGCGTTGGCCAGAAGGGCGTCAAACGGGCTCATGTACCGTTATCGCACCATCTGTGGGATCATCTCGAAGAGATTGATCGTGTACTCGCGGAGCGACGCGAACATCCAGCTTCCGAGCAGGGCGAGAACGCCGAGGATGGTCATGATCTTCGGCACGAAGGTGAGCGTCTGTTCCTGTATGGAGGTCGTCGCCTGGAAGATAGCGACGACGAGACCGACGATAAGGGCCGAGAATAAAATCGGGGCCGACAGCAGGAGGATCTCGAATACCCCGCCCCTCATCAGACTGACAACCATTCCAAGAGACATACGCTTCCCCCCCTCAACATCTTACAGGAACGAATTGAATAACTGCTGGGTAATAAGGCCCCATCCATCAACGAGCACGAACAGGATCAGCTTGAACGGCATCGAAATCTGGACCGGCGGAAGCATGATCATGCCCATGGACATAAGCACGCTCGCGACTACCATATCGACGATGATAAACGGTATATAGAGCAGGATGCCTATCTTGAAGGCCACGGTAAGCTCATGGAGGATATAGGCCGGGATCAGGACCCTCGTCGGAACGTCCGCGAGGGTTTCCGGCCTGTCCAGTTTCGCCATGGACATGAAAAGCTCTATCGACGAGGTGTCGGCCGACATCTGGCGGTACATGAACAGGCGTATCGGCTTTTCGGCCTCGGTATAGGCCGTCGCGACATTCATCTGCCCGTCGGCGAGCGGCTTGAAGGATTTCGAGTAAATCTCGGTAAAGGTCGGCCACATGATGAAGACGCTCAGGAAAAGCGCGATCCCGTTGAGCACCTGGGTCGGCGGTACCTGTTGGAGCGAGAGGGCGCGCTTGATGAAGTCAAGCACGATCGAGATGCGGAGGAAGCTCGTCGTCAGGATGAGCAGGCTCGGGGCAAGCGAGAGAACCGTCAGAAGAAGGAGAAGCTGGACCGAAAGGGCTACTTCCCGGTTTGACTGCGGCTCCCGTATCTGCAGGTCGACGAAGGGTATCCTCGTCGCCTGACGCTGGGCGTTGATACCCGTCGTTCCCCGGGAGCTTCCCTGTGGGAACCCCTGAGCGGCCTGCGCCGGAAGGAACGTGGGGGCGATGGCCATGAAAGCGACCGTTAGTGCGAGGATCTTTGCCTTGAGGAAGGGGCGGTATCGTATCATTCCTGCCGTCCCGTTCCGGAACCGCCCGCGCCGGTCTGTTCCGAGCCAATATCCCTGAGGCGTTCCCGCTGTCGGCGGATGAACTCGGCGGTTCCGGCTGCCGATTCGGCGCCCTCAATGCCCGACTCCGCCATCTGGGCGCCCGTCCCGGCAGACTCCCCGGACCCCTCTCCCGAAACCGGTTTTTTGGCCCTTGACTGCGCCGGAAGGAAATTCGAGAGGATTGCCGCGAAACTCGCGGGAACCGTGGCCTCGTTTCGGGCCGAGGAGAGGTTCATGGCGTCGATCAGCTCCCGGTCGTCGATCTCGCCGATGGGGTTTATCGTTTGGTCCGTAACGCCGACGAGAAAGGCCTTTGCGCCTATCGTGACGACATGCAGGGACTTGTTCGGCGCGAGGACGAGTTGGGCTACGGATTTGAGATAAGGGTCATTGGCGACGTTGATTCGCGTGCTTCGCTTGAGAAGGTACACGACGCCGTAGATGGCGGCGCAAACAAGGGCAAGGACGATGATAATCCTGAGTAAAACCCAGATTCCCGACTCGGTACCCCGCTCGGCGGTACCGGGGGCGCTCTCGTCGCCGGTCCCCAGATAGATCCGGGTCTCGTCAGACGGAACGTCCTGCCCGCCGGACGGCGCCTGCGCGGCGGAAGCCCATATTATACAAAAAAACAGCACCGATAACAGCGCCATCTTTCCCGTGCGTGCGAAAATTGTATTCATTCCCCCCCACCCCTGAAAAAAAGGCTACATTTCTGCCACTCGCTCTATCGGCGAAAGTATCTCGGTAACGCGGACGCCGAAGTTTTCGTCGATAACCACGACCTCGCCCTTCGCTATCGGCTTATGGTTGACGAGTATATCGACCGGCTCGCCGGCGAGCTTGTCGAGCTCGATGATCGTGCCTTCACCCATGCCGAGGATTTCCTTGATTACCTTCTTGGTACGCCCGAGCTCTACGGTCATCTCCATGAAGACGTCCATAATCAGGCCGATATTCCCCTGCTCAAGGGACATATTGTTCATCTGCAGGTTGGGGAACTGAACCGACTGGACGTTGGGATTCATACCCATTATCTGCCCCTGCATACCCATTCCACCCATATTCATCCCCTGCATGGGCATACCCTGCATGCCCTGCATTGCCATGCCTTGCATGGGCATACCCTGACCCATGCCTTGCATAGGCATACCTTGCATTTGCATACCCTGACCGGCCATACCCTGCATCGCCATGCCTTGCATGGGCATACCCTGAGACATTCCCGGGGAGCCCATGCCCATGGACGCGAGCGCGTCGGCCGCTCCTGATCCGGTCTCTTGCGCGGAGCCGCCAAAAGCCTTCGATATCTCCATACTGGTTTGATAGGGCATTATCTCCCAGAGGGAGAATGCCGAGCCGTCCAGGTTGATTGGATACGTAAAAACCGCGAAGTCCGTCTGCGGGAACCGCACCATGGCCTTCGGGACGTGAACGGATTCCGCCGGGTTGTTCGCGACGTCCTTGAGACCCGCTTTTTCCAGGGCGGTAAGCTCTATACCGACGTGTTGGGAGATGGTCTCGCTGATCACGGACAGGGACATCTCGTCAAGCTCGGCGTTCGTCTCGTGATTCACGAGGCTAACCAGTTTCTGGGCGAATTCCGGCGCGAGGACGAAAAGGTGATCGCCGCTCAGGGTCGCGCTGAAATCGATGACGCATGCGACGACCATTTCGGGTATTTTTCGCAGGAACGTATCACGTTTCATGACCTCGATCATCGCAGGCCCGAATTCTATCGTCTTCCCGGTCATCGAATCGAGATTTGACTTGAGAGCAGGAACATTACCGTCTATAAACCCCTGAAGGGCGGAAATTTGGTTGTCGTTCAGCTGCAGCGATGGAGCGGCAGAAGCGGCACCCATTCCCCCCATGTCGACACCGGCCAACAGGGCATCAATCTCGTCCTGAGATATGGATCCGTCACTCATATGCTTCATCTCCTTCTACGGATAGTTCTTCAAACTCTTCCTGTTCAAGATCGGCCAGTTTTTTCAGAACCTGTACCGCGACCTTTTTGCCGATGACGCCGGCCTGGCACAGAAACTTCTTCTTGTTTCCCACGCTGAGGGTAAAGGGATCGCCCACCCTGACGTTGGAAAGCCTCACGACGTCCCCCACGCGTATGTTCAGCACGTCCCTGACGGGCAGGTTAATGGTGCCGATCTCGGCGACCACGTCCATGTCCACGGTAGAGAGTTTCTCCTTGAGAACGCCCATGTACTGGGTCGTCGAGCTTCTGCGCACCGACGAGAACCAGAACTGGCTCGAAAGCTTCGAGATAATCGGCTCGATAGTGATGTACGGGATGCAGAAGTTCATCATCCCCTCTTCCTCGCCGACCTTGGTCTCGAGCGTGACGAGAACGACCATTTCCGATGGGGGAACGATCTGGGCGAACTGGGGATTCGTTTCGATCTGACCGAGACGGGGCCTGAGGTCGATAACCTGGGTCCAGGCCTCGCGCATGTTCGCCAGTATGCGCACGATGATGCCTTCCATGACGGACTGTTCGATATCGGTAAGGTCGCGCTGAACCTTCGTCCCCTGCCCCGTACCACCGAACAGCCGGTCGATTATCGAGAAGGTGACCGAGGGATCAATCTCCAGGATCGCGTTACCCTTGAGCGGGTCCATGTTTATGACCGCAAGGGTGGTCGGCGTAGGGATCGACCGTATGAATTCCTCGTACGTCAGCTGATCGACCGACGCGACGTGAACGTGAGCCATGCTCCGCAACTGTGCCGAAAGGGCCGTTGTCGTCAGGCGCGCGAATGTTTCGTGCATGATCGACACGGTCCTGATCTGTTCCTTGGAAAACTTGTCGGGACGCTTGAAGTCGTAAATCTTGATCTTGCGCGTGTCGTTTACCGGGCGGAAATCCTCCGTTTCGGTATCGCCTGCGCTGATCGCGGTGAGAAGCTGGTCTATCTCGTCCTGCGAAAGAACTTCTGTCATGTATTCCTTATTGCTCGACTATCTCGTACTTCGTGAACCTGACGTCCTTTATCTTCGATTTTGCCAAAATATTGTCGTTAATCGCGTTCCGTATCTCGATCTTGATCTTTTCCTCGTTCCGGAGCTCCGCGACCGTCTTGTTGTGGAAGTACGACCTCAGGAAGTCCTTGAGCTCTACGAGTCGGGAGGAAAGCTCCGCCGGGGTGGTCTTGTCGTCAAAGGCGCATCCAAGGGCGATATCGACCATGACGGAGGCAGGTATCGCGTCCGAGGTCCGCGTCTGGATCATACCGATGGCCTGATACCATTGCAGCACCTCGCGAACCCCGACATAGTCCTCGGAAATGGGGACCGCCGTCTGGTTCTTGCCCGCGCCGCCCATTATGCTGACGGTGATGACGACCACGGTGACTATAAAAATGAGCGCCCCGAGAACGATGGCGACCCATTTAAGAAGCTGGGGAATGAGAGCCGCGAGGTTCTTTCCGCCGCCTTCGGGGGCGCTGGCCTCTCCGCCTTCCAGATTGATGTCATCCTGATCACTCATAGCGTGCATCCTTTTTTTAGGTTACATAATATCATCAAAAGTGTCCTTCGTCCAGAATAATTATATCCACGCGTCTGTTGTACGCGCGCCCTTCGGCCGTGTCGTTCGAGTAAAACGGGCGCGTATCGGCGTATCCGGCTATGGAGAACCGCTGTTCATCCGCCCCGAAATCCGTCAGATAATGAAGGACGTTCGCGGCCCTGGCCGCGGAAAGCTCCCAATTGCTTCGCCACTGGGCCGGATCGGTGTCCCCGGTATCCGTATGTCCCTCAATGCGGAAGCGCCTTTTGGCGAGATCCTCGCCGGAGAGGAATTGCGCGAGCCGGAGCAGGGTTTCCCTTGTCTCCTCGATATTAAGATCGGCGCTGGCGGTACGGAAGAATGAATCGGCGGCCAGGGTTATGACCAGGCCGCGCTCGTCGCTCGTTATCGCCAACTTGTTCGTCTTTATGTCGGGGGCGAAGAGACTGACCGCGCGTTTGACCGCCTGGCCGAGCGATTTGCCTTTATCCATGGAAGGAAGCGAGTTTATGTTGTTGCCGAGGTCGGAAAGCCGGCCGGCGGAAAGCGACTCGCCGCCGCCCGTCGCGTCGTTGCTGATCGCGGCCGTCATGGCCTGTATCTGGACGACGTCCGCCTCGGAGGGGTCGTAGAGCATGACGAAGAAGCACATGCAGAGGGTGATCATGTCCGCGTAGGTATTGAGCCATCCGGAGGTCGCGGGCTTCGCTTCCCTTTTTTTCCCCATAATCCCCCGCCCTTAGTCTTTGAGCACGTCCGCCTCGATGACCTTTCGGTCCTTCGGCGAGAGGTAGGTAAGCATCTTTTGCGCCAGGATACGCGGGTTATCGCCCGCCTGTATCGAAAGCACCCCTTCTATGACCATTTCGCGGGCCTTCGCCTCGCAGTTGTTCTGGTATCCGAGCTTTCCCGCCATAGGGACGAAAAGCCAGTTTTGCATCATCGAGCCGTACAGGGTCGTGACGAGCGCGACTGCCATGTTGGGTCCGAGGGAGCTCTTGTCCGCGAGGTTCGAAAGCATACCGATGAGTCCGATAACGGTTCCGAGCATTCCGAAACCGGGTGCGAGGGTCGCCCAGGCGTTGACCAGGGTAATCCATGTATTGTGTCGGCCTTCCATCTGGTTCAGCTCGTTTTCCATGAGGGTTCGGATAACCTCCCCGTCGGTGCCGTCGACGACGAGGCGGAGGCCGTTCCTCATGAAATCGTCGTCAAGATCCTGAATCTCCTCCTCGAGGGCGAGGATACCCTCGCGCCGGGCCTTCTCCGAGAATGAAACGAGCTTTTGTACCAGGGTTTTTTCACCGTAGTCGTAGGTTTTGAAGCAGCGCCCCAAAACCCCGAAAATCCCGATTACATAGGACAGGGGATAGGTCAGGTAGAGGCACATGTAGGATCCACCGCCCGTGATGAACACGGAGGGGATATCGATGAGTCCGCCGAGAGAGCCACCAAGGAAGGCGCCGAAGATAACGACTCCCAATCCGCCGAACAACCCGATCCATGATGCAATATCCATAGAATCCTACTCCTCGTTCTTGAACGCGCCGATTTGCCGGCGATACGCGACGATACGTTCTATTATGTCGTCCGGCTTTTCGCGGACGACCACGTGCCGCCCCGAAAGCATCACCAGAGTCACGTCGGGGTTAACCTCGATGCATTCGATCTGATGGGGATTGATCCAGTATTGCTTGCCGTTTAATTGCGTAACCGCTATCATCTTGTTCCTTTCGCCACGCGGTCGCCCGTACCGTCCGCGACCCCGGCCGGAAGACCCGGCCTCGCGGCCGGGTCAACGCTTACTATAGCTTATTACCGTTTCAGATTCAACACGGTGTCGAGCATCGTGTCGGAGGTCTGTATCGTCTTCGAACTGGCCTGGAAACCGCGCTGGGTTACGATCATGTCGGTGAACTGCTCGGTCAGGTCCACATTGCTCATCTCGAGCGCGCCCGCTATGAGCTTACCCTTCCCCGCCACGCCGGAAACGCCGATATTCGCGATGCCGGAGTTGTTCGACTGAACGTAGGTATTCTCGCCAGCCTTCTCGAGACCGCCCTGATTCGCGAAGGACGCGATGGCGATCTGGCCAATCGTCCGGTTCGTGCCGTTGGAATACACGCCGGTAATGATCCCGCTCTGGTCGATCTTGAAGTTCTCGAGGTACCCCATGGTGAACCCGTCCTGCTCGTAGGCCTTGGTCGAGCTTTTCTCGCTGAACTGCGTGACCGTATTGCGAACGCTGCCGATCTCGCCGAGGTTCAGATTGAAATTCTGCCGGGTCGGCGCCCCGTCGGCCCCCGGATTCGCGCCCGCGACGTTGAACGACACCTGGACCATAATCTGCCCGCCGGCCGGGGTATTGTTCCCGGCGGTGTCGGTAACGCCCGCGAGAGTGCCGTTATTGTCGAAGTTAACAATAAAGGTATTGCCCGTGCCGTCGGTGGTGTTGAGCCCGACCCTGGTGGCCGCGGCCTCGGCTGTGGTGGGATCGACGTTTACCGTCGCCTGCCACTGGTTATTGGTGCCGGGAACGCGCGTGAACGAGACGTTGAGGGTATGCTCCTGGCCGAAACTGTCGTATACTTGGAATTCGGTCGCCCAGGTCGACTTCATGACGTCGGCCGCCGATGCTCCCTCGGCGATCTCGGGAAGCCTCTTGTCGAGGTTACACGCGTAATTTACGTTCGTCGTTGCCCTGGCCTCGATCTTCGTCCCGACCGGGATAACGAGATCCTCGTTCTGGGCGGAGGTGTTGAGGATGAGCTGGCCGTCGACGTCCTTGGCCATCCAGCCCTGGACGCGCATCCCGTTCGCCGGGTTGACGAGGGTTCCCTCGTTGTCCACGCCGAAATTACCCGCGCGGGTATAGTAGGACTTTTCCCCGCTCTTCATCGTGAAGAACCCGTTTCCCTGGATCGCGACGTCGGTTTGCACGCCGGTGGTCTGAAGCGAACCCTGGGTATGGATGGTATCGATACTCGCGATGTTCATGCCCAGGCCGACTTCCTTGGGGTTCACGCCGCCGAGTTCGTCGGTCGGTTTCGCCGCGCCGGACATCTGCTGTGAAAGCAGGTCCTGGAAGTTGACGCGACCGCGCTTGAAGCCGGTCGTGTTCACGTTGGAAATATTGTTACCGATCACGTCCATTCGTGTCTGGTGGTTCTGCATTCCGGAAACGCCGGAATAAAGTGATCTCATCATAGTGCTGTACCCCCGTTGTCTGCGTATACGGTCTTTACCGATGACCAGTCGTACCATGTTCCGTTGACGAGCACCTGGGGATAATCCCCTCGCGTCGCCGCGCTTATCGCGCCGGATACAGTGGTTTCGCCCGATTCAATGTCCACGTTACGGCCTACGGCTCCCGCGGCCTCTGAGCTTCCGAGAAGAGCATTGAGCTTCGAGAAGCTCCCGCTCATGTTCGTCATCTGCTCGAGACTGGAAAACTGCGCCATCTGCGCGATGAATTGGGTATCCTGCATCGGCGCGGTCGGGTCCTGGTGGGACAACTGCGCGATGAGGAGCTGGAGAAAATCATCCTTGCCGAGTTCTGTCTTGGGGGTCCTTCCGTTGACCGCAAGCGTTTTGTTGAAGGAATCAACCTGTAGCTGAGTCAGTGCCTTTTCCTGTTTGTTCATGGAACTGCCCAGCATTGATCCGATTTCCATTCTTGCCTCACTCTTTCATTTACGCCAATACGTCAATTACGGACAGGCCGCTTCCGCGGTATCCGACTTCAACAATATCGGCTGCTTTCGGGCCCGACATTACATCGGGAATGGACGAAGCGTAAAACGGCGAGCTTCTCGACCCGTCCGCCTCCTGCCAACCGGCCTGAGCCTCCGATCCCGACCATGAAAGGTCGAAACCCGCGCTCTCGAAACCGCCCTCGACGAAGGCGTCGGAAAGCCCCTGCAGGCTCTCGTTGAAGGCCTCGTAGGCCTCGCGCGAGGACACGACGATCCTTCCCGTGATCTTGCGGTCGGAGGAAAGCTCGAGGTTGATCCTCACGTTACCGAGCGATTCCGGATGAAGGGTCAGGCGGATCAGTCCCGCGTTGTTGTCCTTCAGCACGATATGGCCGGTCTTCACGAAGTCCGCCGCGTTCTCCCTGAGCTCCTGCGAGAGCATGGCGCCGAAGGTCTGGCCTTCAGCCTGCCCGTCCCGTGCCATGAGCGGGGCGCGTCCGTCCTGCGGACCTGAGCCCCTGGCGGGGTCGGCGCGGAAGTCTATGGTCATGTCGGCCGTTCCGTCGCCACAGTCGCGCACCGTCTTATCGAAGGCCTTGCCCGAGGCGATGCGCTCTTCCATGGAAACGGTCCTCTCGTCGTGGACGGAGAACGTGGCCTTTTTGTCGCGCCGGTCGCTTCGCGCGCTCTTGACCGCGCGCGCGTCGCCGGGGCCTTCCCCATCGCCCGCTTCCATCCTTGACGCTTTCAGGGACTGGACGCGCGTGCCCTGTGAGTCAGGGGCGGACGGGGCAAAGCCCGCGATGAGGGTCAGATTGTCACAGACGGCTTCCCCGGCGCGTTTTCCGCCGGCTCTCTTCCCGACGGCAACTTGGGCGCCTTCGCCTTCCCCGGATTCCTTACCCTGCGCGGCAGTAAGCGCGGCGCGCGAAAGCGCGTCCGAGCCGTTCGCCACGGTCCCGAATCCGTGCGTTTTCCCGCCAGGGCCGTCATGTTCCGCCGAGCCCTTGAGACCGGGATCATTACGGATCCTTCCGCCTCGGGCATCGGGAGAGAAAGCCTTACCGGACACTGCGTCCGCTCCGGACTGGTTGAGTCCTTTGTCTTTACTGACGGAAAGCCTTTTACCGCCAGATCCCGGTTTGATGAGGGTGTTCGCGTCACCCGGGGCTTCTGCGCCCCCTGCTCCTCTTCCGGCCTTGTTCATGTCCGGCGTCGCGTTGACGTCGGACATTCCTTCCATGGAACCGGCAATCATCTTTTCGATCATTGCGAGGAAAGAAGATCCGTTTCGTGCAGTTTCAGCTCCCTTTAGTCCACCCAGCGGCTTCGCGTGGTCTTCCCGGTTCCCGCGAACGCGCACTGCGTCCTCGAGTCCGGTCGTTCCCGCGGCCTGGATGTCGGGCATTTGCATCAACTACGTACCTCCAGAAGGACAAGATAGTCCTTCCCTTCAATTGTCGTGAGGAGTGAGTCGGGAGTTGATCGTTTTTTTCGGGGGATTGCAGGATTGCGTCGAAATGCGGGGAATTACGCCGGTATCCCGGTCGTTTGACCGGTTCCGGCCGATATTACGGGAGGGAAACGGGCTTGTTCGCCATCTTTCTCTGGATCTCGGCGGCCCGTTCCGGCGGCATGAGGGAGAACCAGTAGGCGACCGAGGAGGCGCGACCGGCCTCTGCGGCGATACCCTCGACCGTGCGGAGGATATCGATAATATCCTGATCGTCCATGGCGAGAAGGTTGTTGACCGCCTTTTGGGGAGGCATTCCGTTCATATACTCGGCTATCTGGCGGATGTTCGCCGCCCGGTCGTCCGTCTGCCTGAGCATCTCGTTGAAGGTTCTTTCGCGTTCCTCGACGGAAACGAGCCTGTCCTCGAGTTCCTGGGACATCTGGAGGATCTCGCCCTCTTTGCGCGTGATATCCTGCTCGCGCTGATCGAGTTCCTGGGCGCGGAGGTCTATCGCCTCCAGGCGTTTCGAGATGCGGTCGGCGTCGATGTCGCCGTCCTCCTGGGGAAGGGTCGTGATGCCGGAGGGCGATTTCATGCCGAAAAGCGAGTAGACGGGAGCGAAAAACCTTCGGGCTTCGACGATACCGAGGTAGTCGAACCAGAGGACGCCGCCGGCGGCGAGCAGGAATATCAAGACAAGAAGCACAATTACTCGGCCAAATGTTCCGCGACCAGCCACTTTTTCCCCCTGAACCGGACGTACCGGCTCCGTTTCGTTGATTATAACCGCAGTCTGTCTGACTGTACAAGTGTCTTTTTTCTGCTATAGTGCCTGTCGATGACTAACGATTACCGCTCCGAGCTCAACGACGAACAATACCTGGCGGTAACCTCGATCGACGGCCCCGTTCTTATCATAGCGGGCGCCGGATCGGGCAAAACCAGGGTAATTACCTTCAGAATGGCCTACATGCTCGACAAGGGCATCCCCCAATCGCAAATCCTGGCGCTTACCTTTACCAACAAGGCCGCCCGGGAGATGGCCGAGCGGGTCAAGGAGCTCACCGGGAAGAAACTCCAGATGCTCACGGTAAGCACCTTCCACGCCTTCGGGGTCCGTATCCTCCGCGACGACATCAACCTGCTCGGCTGGCGGGAGAACTTCAGCATCTACGACGACGTGGACCGCAATCAGCTTATAAAGGAAACCGGCCGCGAGCTTGGCTTTACCGCCGACGCCCTCGACGTTTACAAGATCGGCAATCTTTTTTCAAATATCAAGATCGGCCGATGGACCTGGGAAAGCGCGAACGACCAGTACCGCAATCTCTTCGAGGGATACCAGGAAGGGCTCAAGCTCTACAACGCGGTCGACTTCGACGACCTCATCATCCTGCCCATCAGGCTCTTTCGCGAGCATCCCGAGGTCCTCGCGAAATACCGGGAACGGTATAAATACATCATGGTCGACGAATTCCAGGACACGAGCATCCAGCAATACGAGTTCATGCACGCGATGGCGGACCGAAACGTCTGCGTGGTCGGGGACGACGACCAGTCCATCTATTCCTGGCGCGGGGCGAACTACGAGAACATCAAGATGTTCGAGCGCGACTTCCCGGGGCTTCTCGAGATCAAACTCGAGCAGAATTACCGCTCGACCGAGACCATTCTCGCCGCGGCGAACGGCGTGATCGCGCACAACACGAACCGCAAGGAAAAGGCCCTGTGGTCGGGCAACGGCTCGGGAAAGCCGATCGAGATCTATATACCGGAAAACGAGACCGAGGAAGCCGACTTCGTCACCGACATGATCCAGTCGATCCGCATGAACGAGAAGCGGAGCTACGCCGATTTCGGCGTCCTGATCCGGTCGAATACCCTCAGCCGCGCGATCGAGGAGGCTTTCCTCGAGGCGAACATGCCCTATGTCATGTCGGGCGGCACGAGCTTCTTCCAGAGGAAGGAGATCAAGGACATCATCAGCTACCTCCGCGTGATCGCGAATCCCGACGACGACATCAACCTCCTTCGCATCATCAACACGCCCCGGCGCGGGATCGGAAGAAAGTCCATCGGCGATATATCCGACGTCGCGAACGCCCAACACTGCTCGCTGTGGACCGCGATCAACGCCCTTCTCGCCGTGGACGAAAGCCCGGTTGGCGAAAAGACGAAAGCCGACCTCGACGGCTTCGTGAGTTTCATCAACGAGCATCGCTCTTCAATGCTTTCGGGCAAGGACCTTTCCAACAAGGTCAAGAAGATGGTTGACGAGATAGACTACTGGAGCTACCTCGTGCAGGAATACCAGAAAAACGAGAAGGCGGCGCGCTACAAGTTCCTCAATATCGACAGCCTCATCAACTCGATCTCCACCTGGGAGAAGGACCCCGACAACTTCAAGAAATCCCTTTACGACTACCTCAACCGCATTACCCTCATCAGCAGGGACGACATGGAAAACGAGAACGACAAGGGAAAGGTCAATCTCATGACGATTCACGCGTCGAAGGGCCTCGAGTTCCCGGTCGTATTCATTATCGGGGCCGAGGACGGGATCATTCCCCACGCGAGAAGCCTCGAGGAAGGCGACGGCAGCGTCGAGGAGGAGCGCAGGCTCTTCTACGTCGCCATCACGCGGGCCCGCGACAAGCTGTTCATCTCGAGCTGTCACCGCAGGCGCAAGATGGGCGGCATCGTCGAATGCACCCCCTCTCCCTTCCTCGAAGAAATCCCGGCGAGCCTCGTCGAGTACCATGAGCCGAGCCAGCCCGTCGAAACCGACGACGCGATAGACATACTCGCGAAGATGAAGGCCCGATTCACGATGTAAGGAGGGTTTTTATGGAAGAAGAGAATTTCCTTCCCGGCGGGAAGATCGCCACCTCGCGGGCCCTCGCGACGGTCCGTTACTCACGAGAGTCGCTTTCGCGGATAGCGGGCGGCGGCAACCCCGCGGACGAGCGTCTGATCCCGCAGGCGCAGGCCGTCTGGGGCATCCTCTATACCTGCGAGGGCTTCGTCGGGTTTTTCGTCCCCCAGAACCAGACCTCGTTCGCCTTTGTTCCCGTCGCCACGGGAAAGGCCTCGGGCGAGATCAACTTCGCCGTACCCGACCGTTCCATCGACCGCGCATCCCTGTCCTTACCGCCCCCTCCGCGAACGTTCGCGGGAAAGCTTATCAGGAGCCTTTCAGGCGGGATGGACACCCCCTTCCGCCTTTCCTGGGACGCAGGCGCGAGTTTCCTCGATTTTTCCATCATGAAGGGCGCGGAGTTATTCGCGCGGGAGCTTTCGGCGAGATTTCCCACGAGCTGACGCCCCTCGCCTTGACGGCCGCAAGGGCGCGGTCCGCGAAGCGGCCAGTAAACGCTCGGGATCAGTCGGCCACGAGCCGCAAGTCCCCGTTCTTTCCGACATGCAGGCGATATTCCACCCCGGCCTCGTAGGAGCGTATCGAAACCCTCCGGTGATGGAGGGAACCGAGCCAAACGGGAATCCAGCGCTCGGTTTTGACGAGCCAAAACAGGCGTCGAAGGGCGGCCCGTTCACGCTCATCAAGTCCGGAGGCATCGTGTATCAGGGGGATTCCCCCCCGGTCATAGTATTTGAGAAGGTCCACCCCTTTTCCCGGGATGGTCTCGTCGGTATAGGCGAGGAAGGGAAAGGCGATCCAGCCGGAGCCCGCGCTGACGAGCACGCAGTCCAGATACAGCTCCCATCCGGACCAGGAGCGTTCCGCCATCCCGACAGGGTCGCCACCGGGCGCGTAAAAGGAGATGCGCGCGCTTATGGTATCGGAGCCGCGCCCAAAGACGGTAAGGCTGACGGGAAGAAAGCCGTCGGACACGGCGATTCGCGAGAGGCGCTTCTCCGGCCCGCCTTCAAGGGCGAAGCCCGCGAAGACGGCGATGGAAAGAACCGCCAGAACGCCCGCGACGATTCCCGCGACGGCTATCCACCTTGCCCCTCCCCTCAATCCCCTCACAGGTTAAGCTCCATCTGGCTGGTCGTAGCGCTTCCGCCCTTCGCGGCCTTCCCCCGGTATCTGTCGGCGTCGCCGTCCTGGGTAAGGGCGAGAAATGATGCCTCGTCAATAATGGGTATCCCGAGCTCGCGGGCCTTCGCGTTCTTCGAAGAGCCCGACTCGGGGGTATTGGTAACCAGGAAGGAAAGATCCTTGACGACCGACGACTTCGCCGAGCCGCCGAGTCGCTTGACCAGGGCCTCCGCCTCGGGCCGCTTCATCTTCCCGAGCTCGCCGGTAAAGCAAAAACTGAGGCCCGCGAGCATACCGCCGCCGAGGGGTTTCTCTATCTCTACCGCACCGGAGGCGAGAAGGGCCTCAATCTCCGGACGGAGGGAATCAAGGCCGGCCCTGAGGTTATGCGCCATGATATCCCCGAATTGATAGACGTCCGAGAATGCCTTCTCGTCGGCGTCAAACAGGGCGCCGATGGTATCAAATCCGGCGGCGATGAGCTTTTCAACCATCGTTTCGCCGATGCCCTCGATATCGAAGCCGGCCACGAAGGCGCTCAGGCTGACCTTCCGCCGGCCCCGAAGGGAGCGAATCACCTTCGCGGCGCTCAGCTCGCCCATGCGGTCCAGGGCGGCCAGCTCGTCGACGGTCAGGGTATACAGATCGGGTATCGACCGAACCCTTCCCGTCTCGTAAAGCCGACGGATCAGGTTCACCCCGAAATCGCGAACGTCGAGAACCGAGATCCACTTCTCGAGCCGGTGATGGATGAGCTTGGGGCATTGGGGATTCGGGCAATAGAGGCGGGTTCCTTCGTCGACGAGGGATGAGCCGCAGGTTGAGCAACGATCGGGCATGGGAACCTTATACGAGCCGGCGGGGTTTTCGACCAGGGCCTCTATCTTGGGAATGATCTCGCCCCGCTTGGTGACCACGACGCGGCTTCCGATCCTGAGATCCATCTGAGCGATCATGCGCGGATTGACGAGGTTCGCCCTCTGCACGGTCGTGCCGGCGAGCTGGACGGGATCGGTGAGGGCTATCGGTGTATACGTGGCGCCGGACTCGCTCCACTCGACCTCCCGAAGGACGGTTATCGCCTCCTCGAGGCTGAACTTGAAGGCGATCTGCCGTTCCGGCCGCGAGCGCGCGAGGTCTTCCGGGTCTATCGTCCTGCCCTTTATGACAAGGCCGTCTATGTCGTACGGAAGGGATGCCCGGATATCCATCACGTGGGCGCGGTAGTCGATTACGGCCTTCGTTCCCCGGCAGACGGTCATGGGAACGACGTCGAAGCCGCAAAGGGACAGCCAGGAGACCTTTTCCTCCTCGTCGCCGTAGGGAGCCTCGCCGGTAAAGGGGTTGCCGGGGGTGCCCGGCGCGGCGTCGTAGCAGATAACCCGGAGGTTTTCGCTGCCCGTTCCGTCCTTTCGCTTCATGAGCCCGTTGGCCGCGTTGCGGCAATTCGCCTTGTCCGGGTAGAGATTCAGGCGTACGTCATGCTCCATGATGACCTCGCCTCGCACCCCCCCGTTGAAACTCCGTTTTCCCCCGGGCCCGAATTCCCCGGGAAGCACGGAAACGACGCCGGCCATCTTCCGCGCGTTGGGGGTGATGTCGTCGCCGATTCGGCCATCGCCGCGGGTTACCGCCCTGGTAAGGCGCCCATCCTCGTACTGCAGTTCGAGGCTCGCCCCGTCAAGTTTGTACTGAACCAGGAATTCGTCGAAGGGCATATCCGCGGCCCAGGCCTCGAAGGCCTCCGGATTGGCGGCCTTTTCCTGACTGCCCATCGGTATGAGATGGTATTCCTTGGGGAAACCGTCGGTAGACTCGGAATTAATGGTAGAAAAGAGGGCATTGTCCGGCTCAAGCTCCCGAAGTTCGTCCCATAAAAGGTCGAAATCGGCGTCGGAGATCTCCGTATCCCCCCGGTAATAGAGGTCCTGGTGGTACCGTATACGTTTTTCGAGTTCGCGGGAGCGCGGACTGCGCGCACGATTCGATCGGGGCATCGCCTACGCCTCCGGCGCCTGTTTCCTGAACATCAACTCGTATATATCCCGGCTGGCCTGAATGCCCTTTTCCTCGAAGCGCGTCTCGGGCCGCCACTTTTGCTTTGGGGCGAAACCCTCGTACATGCTTTCCATACCCGGCGTGGCCGTCAGCTCGAGGTAGGCTTCCTCGCCGTAGGGTTCCCAGTCGGTCACCATGTAAAAGTATCCCCCGGGGGCGAGTTTGGCGGCCAACAGGTCGGTTCTCGGCCTGATAACGAGCCGACGCTTGTGATGCCGTTTTTTCGGCCATGGGTCGGGGAAAAACACGTGGAAGGCGGCTATGGAACCGTCTGGTATCATGCCGGAAAGAACCTCAAGGGCATCGTATTCGATAATCCGTATATTGGTCAGGGACCGTTTTTCTATCTCCCCGAGAAGCCTTCCGACGCCCGCGCGGTGTACCTCAATCCCGAGATAATTCTTGTCGGGATTCTGCTGGGCGATCAGGGCAGTCGCCTTGCCCATGCCAAAGCCGATCTCTATGGTAACGGGCGCCGTATTCTCGAACACGTCCGTCAGGTTCAGTATCGTTTCCTGGTACGGGAGGCACCAACGGGCGGAGTGAATCTGATAATCCCTCTTCTGGGCCTCGGTCATGCGTCCCGCCCTGAGAACGTAGGTCCTGATCTCCCTCATCTTTCTGGCGCTTGTCTTTTGGTCAGAATCTTCCATGGCTCCCGATTTTACTCCATATCAACGGGTGTCAACAATACCCCGGCCGTTCCTGTCGAATTCTCGGTATAGGATTGTATCGAGACCATATCCCGGGCCAGCGCGCGAAACTCCTGAAGCTCGCCTTCCACCGTGTCCTTGTTGTCGGGAACGCGATATGAGTACACCAATCGGGGCTCGTTATTCAGCAGGAATAGATAGGTGCGGGAAAAACCGCCTGCGTCGGGGTTCCTGGTCAGGATCCACCGATCTCCCTCGATCACGAACCGCACTGGCGCCGCCGCGGGGAAAACCTCGGGACTCAGGACAAAGGAGGACGTGGCCTCGTTCCCGGCGAGGTCCATGACCGTAATCGTGTAGGCTCCATCGGGCAAGGGCCCATTCTCCGGCCCCGCCAGGTTGTTGGATCCCGTCCATCTGTCCTTGCCCCGAAGGCGGACGAGAACCGAGTCGGGGGCGAGCTCCCAGAACAGGGAGGTTTCGGTATGGTCGATCCGTATCGAGGCAAAATCGCCGGCCCCGTCGGAATCCGAGAACAGGACGAAGACGGACAGGCGCTCGTCAAACTGCCCGGCCGGGCCCTGAACGCGCAAAAGCTGAACGGTCTGGCCCTGTATCTCGGGCTTTCCCTGGGCGCAGGACGCAAAAAAGGCCACAACCAGGAACAGGGGAAGTATGATCGGCGAAACCCGGCTTGCGGGCCTGAGGATGGAATTCATGGCAAATCAGAATACGAAGGAAAGGTTGATAACGGTAAGGTCCGAGTCGCGGAACTGATTGGCATTGGACTCGAACCGGACGTTAACCTTCTCGCACGCCTCGCTGAGATACGAAAGGTAGTACATGCCGAGGCTGGTATCCTCGCCGCCCTCGGGTATCTCCTTGTAAAAATCGATCAGGGATTTTTTCTTGAGATCGGCGTTCTTCTTGTCGTTGATGTTTTCCCGTACCGCCTCTGACTGCTGGTCTTCCTTGTTGTACAGGGTAATCTGGAGCTTTCCCTGGGTACCGATCGAGGTGCTTCCCCCGCCGAGTTTCCATGAGAGGAATACGAGCTCATGCTTCCGCTCAAGCTCAGCGATGACTTTCTTGCGGATATTCGGGTCGAACATGACGGTATTCGGGTCCACGGAGCCCTTGTACATATTCTTTACCTCCTTGCGGAGGTTCGTGTTTTCGGCGTTGATAACCAGTTCCATCAACATGAGCGAGATGTATTCCGCGATCTTCGACTTGTCCATATACTCGGTCAGGCTCGAGCGGATCGTCTTGAGAATGGAGTCGAAGCCGTCGGCGTCCTTGAACTTCGTGATGATGAACCAGGTGAAGGGACGGAGGTTATTCATGAACTTCTCGCTCAAGAGAAGCTGAATGTTCTTTTCCTCGGGCAGGAGGGAGGTATTCTTGTTGATGAAGGTATACAGGGGAGAAAGAATCTCCTGTTTGGCCTCGAAGATGATCTTTTCGTTCTTTTTCAGGACGCTTCTGAGGAAGTTATCGTTGATATGGGTCTTTTCATCGATGATATTCGCGGGATTGAGCCGATTCCATTTCTTGATGACGTCCGAGGAAAGTATTTTATTGAAGATATAGGCGTCATACTGACGGTACAGGACCGAATACACGACCAGCTTTGAAAGATCCATGGTTTCCTGGCGGGAAGAGACGAATTCCGGCTTTGATATCTCGATTTTGGAGATATAGTCGATCAGGAGCAGTCTCTGTATGGTTCCGGGGGTGAATTCATCCAGGGAAATTCCATATTCCTCGACATTGTCCGCCAGCTTGAACTTCAACAGCTTTTTGTTCTGACGTATGAAGAAGGTCGATCCTTCCTGAGTAAGGATTATCTTTAAAGGCAGGTTCAGTATGCTTTTTTTCTCGCCAGCGGCCATTCACTCCCCCGCTTTTTTGCTTTTATGCCAGTATATACCTTATAGGTTTTTTTGTACACGACATTAGTTGTATCGGCATTTTTATACCATGGCTATACTTGACGGTGCCAGTCGTATAACTTTATTCTGATATGAATGAACCGTTGGACGCTGCGCCTTCTTTTTTGCCTACTCGTCTCCACAGTCGCTTCGGTCCGGGCGCAGGAGAACAGGTATTTTGCCTTCGGTCCCGATACGGGACCGCTTTTCGTCATAACGACCCCCGAACAACGCGACCGGCGCATGGTCGAGGAATTGGAGAATCTCGCCGAACGATTGACTCGCTCCCCTCCGGCTTCCCGTATTTTATTGGCGGTAACCGGCAAGGACTTTTCGCCCCTCCCGGAGTCCCTCAGGAAAACGCCCCCCGAGGGCACCGCTGAACTCATCTCCCGGCTTTCGACCGAGAAGGATGTCGCGGTCCTGGTGCTGATTCCGGGCCCCGCAACCCTGGTCAGAAACGGATTCAGGGGTTCGACCCCGCCCCGCTGGCTTCTTGAATCGGCGATACGGGCCCTTGAAGGCTCCGGTATTCCCTGGGAACTCGAAGAGTCGCGGCTCCCCCTGTATCGAGTTGGCTGGATTCCGGAAAACCCGCTCGCGGGTGACTATCAACGCGCGAATATTCCAGCGCTCTGCGTAGAGGCCGACTCGGGCATCGGCGAATCCCTGCTCGGGATGGCGGGGTATATCGCCAACGCGAACCGCGATCAGAATGACCGCCACTATCTCCTGGAGCGGATACGGGGCCGATATTTCTTTATCGGGGAGGAGATCCTGGTCGTGTTCATGATGGCGGCCTTCTCCGCCATCCTCGCGACCATCTTTATCTTCAGTTTTCTCTTCGGGAAAAAAAGCGAACAGCGCATGAAGGATCTCTTCCGCCTGTGGTGGCTTCCCTTCTTCTATCTGGGTGTAACCTTCCTTGGCCTCATCGGGGGACAGGCCCTCTCCTCCTTCCTTTTCAGCTTCCGGTTCGGGACGGCCGAGGGATGGTCGTTGCTTCCCAATCTCGCGTTGGGCGCCAAACTCGTGTTTTCCCTGTTCCTGATCAGCCTGATCCTGTCGTTCAACCAAATAATCCGTCTACCGGACGACAGCTTCGTGTACGGGTACATCGCGGGCATCTGCTCGATCGTAAGCATCTTCGTCTTTTCCGGTTTCGATTTTTCTCTCTCCCTGCTGTTTCTGCTCGCATGCGTCGTTACCTTCGTCGCTCATCGTTTCACGCATCCGGTCCTGCAGGTATTCGCCATCGTCTGCATGTTCCTTCCCTTCGTTCCCTATCTGTCCGTCCTCGTTTCTTCGGACGCGCGGACGATAGCTCCCCTGTTTCTCGGAAACTGGCCCGGGGCCTGGCATTGGAATCTCGGGATCGCTTTTTTCTCGCTGCCCTACCAGCTGATGTTCGCGAAACTGTTCCATACCATAGGGATATTCGGCCGACGGCAGAGGTTTTACCTTCCCGTCAACACGCTTTTCATGTTTATACCGGCCATGCTGATGGCCTTCCTTATCCTGTTTTTGCCGGCCTGGTCCCCGGAAAGACCCCTTCCGGTTACGGTGTTCCACGCGATCGACGACTCCGGGGAACGGTTCTCGACGGAGATTGCGTCGATATTGCCCGCCCTCGGCCTCGGTCAGGACCCGGCGAGGGCCCAGGCGCCGGATCTTGACCGCGACCCGGACAGCTTGATCGGGATCGACGAGAGCTCCAAGCGGTTCCGGGACAAACGGCTCGTCACGATGACCATAGACCCGGCGGTTCCCGTCGAGAGAATCAGGGTTTCGGTCTTCTCGGCAAGGGGCTTTTCGGTATACTCGGCGTCGATTCCCTTCGAATTCAAGGAAGCGGGAAGCGAGGCCCTCTTCGTCTCAAACGACGGCCCATCCGTCCCCTTTACCTTCAGCTTCTCGTCGGACCATGATTCCACCCTGTCGGCGACCGTCACCGTCTGGACGACGGAAAATCCCTGGGGCGTTTCGGCCTCGAACGGGTCATTCTCGCCGAATTATCTTCTCGAGGTGACGAGGACAGTCGCTCTCTCGTCAACGCCGGGCGGGGCGCGGAGGGCCGACACGAGATGAGCGGGGATTATCTTTTTTTCCACGTTGACCTTGACGCCTTTTTCGCCTCGGTGGAACAGCTCGATAACCCCGACTATCGGGGCAAGCCCGTTATCGTCGGCGGTGATCCGGACAAACGGGGCGTCGTTTCGACGTGTTCCTACGAGGCGCGAAAATTCGGCGTTCATTCGGCCATGCCGACGGCGCAAGCGTTGCGCCTGTGCCCCCAGGCCGTTTTCCTCCATGGCAGGATGCACCGATACTTCGAGAAGTCGCGCGAGGTGATGAAGATACTCTCGGATTTTTCACCCGACGTTCAGCAGATATCGATAGACGAGGCCTTCCTCGACATGACGGGAACCCTTCGACTGTTTGGTCCCGCCGAGATGACCGCGAAGGATCTCAAGGCGAGAGTCCGAAAGGAAACCGGTCTCACGATCTCGGTCGGCGCCGCCCCAAACCGCTATCTCGCCAAGATCGCCTCGGGTCTCTCAAAGCCCGACGGTCTCGTTATCGTTCAGCCGGGAGGGGAAGCGGATTTCATGGCCGCGCGGCCCCTCAAGGACGTGTGGGGAGTCGGGGAAAAAACACGGGCGCGGCTTGAAAGCGTCGGGCTGTCGACGATCGCCGCGATACGGGAATGCCCCCAAAGGACCCTTGCGGCGGTTCTGGGCGACGCCGGCGCCGCCTTTCTCGGCTCCGCGGTATTCGGCATCGATCCCGGCATCCTCTCGGGCGAGTCCGCGAGCCATTCCCTCAGCAGCGAGCATACCTTCTCCCGCGATATCCTCGACATGGACGTCCTCGAGACCCTCCTCCTCGAGCTTTCCGAGGACATCATGTTCCGTCTCCTCGACGAGGGCCTGTGCGGAAGGACCGTGCAGGTCAAGATACGCTACGGCGATTTTCGGACCGTTACGGCGCGCGAGACGGGCGATCGGGATATCCGGGACTCCCTCGAGCTCTTCACGAGGGCCAATGCCCTGTTCCGCAGAAAATACGAGCAGGGCGCCGCCATACGGCTTCTCGGCCTCGGGGTATGCAACGTGTACGACAGCAGTACGCCCGAGCAGATGGATCTTTTCGACGACGGGACCGCGAAAAAAAAGCGCCTCGTGGAGAAGGCCGTCCACGATCTCGCGCTCAAGCGAGGAAAACGGCTCGTCACGAAGGCCCGCCTGATAGACGGCGGCAACGGGGGCGATTCATGAAGCCCCTGCGCGCGCCCGGCCTTTTCGCCCTCGTCCTCGCCCTGGCGTTTCTGTCGCCCGGTTCTCTCTATCCCGAAACGGAAGCGCCCGACCCCGGCGCGAGCGTCGATGCGGCGGAAACCGGCGCACATAGCGAGGCCGCCGATGCGCCGAACCGCTTGCCCGAGGGTCTTGATCCCGAGGCGGCCTTTATCGCCAGGATGAGCGGGCTCTTCGAGGCGGAGGACCCAACCTCGCTCTACAGCTTCGACGTCAAGGATCAGGAGGTCGAGTTCTTTCTGGACGGTACCTGGGAGACGAACCTCATCGGGGCGCTGAACATCAGCTTCGACAGCGAAGGCACCGACTTTACCATCGAGCCGCCGGTTTTTTCGCAGACCGTGGACCTGTCAACCTGGATATTCATCAACAAGACCTGGTACTTCGAGGCGTCATTCGCCGAGGAGTTTACGCGAAATACCGTTGCTGCCGGATACATGGGAAACGACGAGACCGTCGTCAAGCACGTGCGCCTCGGCAATTCCGGGATCGTCTTCCCCGATTACTATCCCTTTATCGAGGTTGGGGGCGGCAAGGCTATTGCCCCCGGCGCGATGGGAAACTTCGCGGGCGAGACCTGGGACGCATCCGCGATCGTTCGCTACGACGCGGCGAAACAGCGGGAGATGATCCTGTCGGGGATGAACGAGGTTACGGACGAGCACATCCCGCTCGAGAATCCCGTCACGGGTAAATGGTTCGTCCTCCCCTCGACCATGATCAACGGGACGATGAGCGTCTATGTCGAGGACGAGGACGGGTCATACAGGGACACGAAAGCGCCGAAGCGCAGATGGCGAAGGCTCGATCAGGCGGAGTATCGGGTATTCGGCATCGAGGGTATCCTGGAACTTGATACCGAAACCGCGCGTAGCGTCGCCGTTTCATACGCCGGGAACTGGTCCGACGGGAACGGGGTCTCGACGCCGGCCCTCCGCGACTTTGTCTCCGCTACGCGGGATTGGTTCGAGACGGGCGGGACGGCCCTGCCCCCGAGCGTGCTTCCGGACCCGGCCGACCCTGATTGGCCGAATGAAGTCAACGGGAGATTCATCACCTCGATAGACGGGGACGACGCCCTTATCCTTTCGGAACGCGGGCGCTTTTCTCCCTTCATTCTGGCGTCGCGCTACCGGAGCGTCGGCACGGGGCTTTCGGTCGTCAACGCAGAAACCGGCATAGAGCCGGACTACCTTTCGGTGTCGGAGTATTCGGTCTCCTGGGCCGAGCTCTTCCGCACCGATGAAAACGCGCCCGACCAGGGGACGTACCGGCTTCGCGAACCGGCAAGCAGATTCCCTCTCGCGCCGGAGTTTCCGCGGCTGTATCTTTTTACCGGCGACGTGGATTCCGGCCTCGCGATACGGTCGAGAAGCTATACCCCGATCGGGACCATCGCCCTCGGGCCGGACGTCATCGCCGGCACCGTGCAGGTCACGAGGAACGGCGTCCTCGACAAGACCTTCAGGCTCGAGCAGGAAAGCGGGCTCGTTACCCTCGACCGCCCCCCGGCGCAGGGGGAAACCGTCCGCATCACCTGGTACGAAACCGACTCCTCGGCGCGAAACGCGACGCTTACCGTCGCCGGAGGCATCCGGTGGATGCCCACCGACGTCTTTACCCTTACCCTCGGATCGGCGTTCCGCTGGAATATCTCGAAGGACGGATTCACCGATTCCGAGGAATCCAGCTCGGGATCGCTGATCGCCTCGGTCGGGACGAAGTACTCGGGCAAGGAGCTCTCGGCGAGCACTGCCTTCGCGGCGGAACTGCGGGATCCCGACATGACCGGCTACTACCGGATGCTCGGCATGGATAGGTCGTCGGGCGTCTACTATCCCTCCCCGGACTGGTACGTCAAAACCCCTTCGGCCATCGAGCCGGTTATCGGGCTTCCGGTATTCGGAAGCGGCTACGGTCTTCATCCCGACCCGGTTACCCTCGGTTCCGACGACCGGATAGAGCCTGACGGGGTAAACGGGGACGACGAGATACCGTCGACGACATCCTCGTCCGTGTCGGGGGCGATCATGTCTCTTTCCGCCGTGTTTACCTCGAGCGACCAATGGAGCTCGGCCGAGATCCTGGTGGGCGATTTGGGAAAGAACGATTTCCGGGGGACAAAGTCCATATCCGTCACGATGAGAAACGAGAGCGGCCGTTCAGACTTCGACGTCTTTCTGCAGCTCGGCACGAGGGCGGAGGAATACTACGAGGATCCCCTGACGGTAAGGACATGGAAACTCGAAACCCCGACGGTCGCCGGCGAGTGGTTCGTTCGAACCGTTACCCTGTCGGACGAGGACCGGGCCGCGCTTACGGCCGGTCAGAATCTCCGCGTTATCCTCCGCCCCGCCGACTCCGCAATGCCCGAGCCGAGCATGGCTTCCCCGATGGACGTAAGGCTGTACACGGCGAAGATCGAGTTGACCTCGACGGGTTTCACCGCAAGCGCGGAACCGGCTTTCTCGGACGAAGGGCTCCTCTACGCAACCGAGCGCGCCGACCCCAAGAAACTCGAGTCCTTCGCCTCCGATCCCGTCGACCGGTTCAACTCCGGGAACGTCAACCGGGTACTCGAGGTATCCTTTACCCCCGAGGCCGACACCGCACGCGTCCTGGTATCGAGGTACTTCCCCGAGGTTCCCTTCGGCGATTACGAGAATCTCTCGTTCTTCCTGTATTCGGTTAATCCCCCGTCGCCCACAGACGCGCCGAACGCCCGGATCAGGCTTACCCTGACGAGGCCGCGTTCCAACTCGACCGGATCGAAAACCGCCCTCGATTGCGTGATCCCGTCGAGCCTTCTTGACGGGGGCTCCTGGCACAGGATAAGCATCTCCCTGAAGGACAAGAGCGTCGCGATCGACGGCGCGACCGAGGGCTCGGCCCAGGTCGTCAGCCTGGACAGGGACCTGTCGCCCGTCAGGGCGGAGATCTCGTTCGAGGGATGGGAGCTGCCCGACCTCTGGGTTCCCGAAGACGAGGAAGGACATTCCGAAACCGACAACTACCTCTACAGGGTGTACCTCGACGAGTTCTACCTTTCCGGAACGACGCCCGAGCTGATAGGTCGCAACGAGACCATGGTTTCCTGGAAAAGGGATGGATCGATACTGACGCTCGGGGGAGTTGAGGTATTCTCGAATCCGGACTTTTCGGTCACGGCAAACTCCTCGATCGGGAACGGCCGGACCGATCCCGCGATCTACGGAACGGCGCGGGCCGCCCTCGACATCCTGATGGCGAGCACCGATGGCACGATAACGGCGAGTAGCGCCTCCGACCGCGTTGCCGACAGCGCGGGATACTCGGTAACGCTTCCCGTCGGGCCCGTATCCCTGCGCGAGTATTACTATTCGGACTTCCTCGGAAACGCGTTCCAGCGGGACGATTCGCTCTCCCTCGATGGTCCTTTGCCCCTGGAGCTGGGAACGAGCCTTGACTTCGCGGGAAGGACGCTGGACCGATCGATCTCGCTCGAGCTCTCTCCGTCGACCCCGTACGGCAGTCCCGGTCGTCTCTCCCTTAACGCGGCCTCCGGCTTTTCGCAGTCCGGGACCTCACCCAGAACCGATATCTCCGATACCTCATGGCAGACTCTCTGGGGGGACACGGTGTGGTACGCGCTCTCGACGGGGGAAGACGACGCCCATCGGAGAACCGGCGATTCATCCCTCGGGATAGAATGGGAGACTCCCTGGGGCGAGGACGATGGTATAGCCCTCTCCTCGGTCCGTATCGGGGCAGACGCCGTCTCGACGTACGGCGCGGTCTCGACGGTGTCTCTCGATTCGGACTTCGGTATGGATCTCTCCTTCCCGATCTCCCTTGGCAGATCCGTCATCACCCCGTCATGGAGGCGCGCGTCCGGCATATCGACCCTGGGCGAGGCGGGCGGCGACTACCGCACCGATACACAGACCCTGTTCGACGATATCGGGAGGATGGACTATTTCCTCGCGGTCGCGCCGGTCCAGGATCTTTTCAAGGATGATATTGCGATCATGATACGCGACGGCGGCGGGGAATCCTCTCGCGAATTCAGCAACCGTTACGGGATCGACTGGCAACGCATGCCGTCAAGCGCCCTGTCGGACCTCGTCGTCCCGAACCTCGTCAATTCGTACGTTATGCGCGAGACGGCGACTGACGCCGTGAGCGAGGATATCAGGGACGTCTGGACGGCCTCGGTCAGGGCCGGCTTCAGCGCGCTCAACGTCGCGGGCAAGTACAGCGCGGCCGGGACCTTCCCCTGGTACAACCAGGACGAGATCTCTCAGTTGTATACATGGTCATCAAAATGGGGGAATAGTTTTTATACCTGGAGCATCGATACCTGGCATTCCCTCCTCCTCTTCTTCGAGGACGGGGGAACGATATCCCTCGAGAACAGCTTCCACTATGACTCACCTTCCATCTCGGGGGCGAACGAACTGACGAGGGACACCGTTTCGTTCCTTTGGAAGAGGCCGGGAAAGGATTCCCTCCTCACGGCCCTCGTGGACAGGTGGACGGATCTTCCCCTGACAACGCGACGCGTGGAAGACGTAAGCTTCAGCATCAGCAAGTCAGAGGATGTATCGTTCTCGGTCTCGTTCGACCATACCCTCGCGACGGGGATCGGGAGCAACGGGGAGGTCTCGATAAGCGCGGGAAGCGGCCTCAGCCATTACGCCGACGGTTCCTCGGACCTTCAGCTCCGCCTCGGTCTCGGCGGAAAGCTCATGTACTGATCGCGGAAAGAGGCGTCATTCAAGCGGGGCGAAATAACCGGACTCGTCCCTTCCCGACCGATTCATGAGATAGGCCTCGATCTCGACAGGAAGGTATGCCTTCCCGAAGTCGGTCGGCAGTACCGAGGTATACCTCAGAAGGTACACGCCGTTCGGGGAATTCCTGATCCGCTCGACGGCCTTGGCGAGACCCTCGTTGCGATACAGGTACCATGAATCCCCGCCGGTCGACCTGGTCAGGTATTCATATTCGGCCGGGGCCGAGGATCGGTCGAGATACACGACCGAGAAGAGAATCCCGTTATTGCCCATATATGCGGAAAGGTCGTTCAGGCTGTATCGCCCGAAGCCCTGCGCGCCAATCTCCCCCGTGCTCAGAAACACGACGGCCCGCTTGCGGGAGGCATTCACGAGGTCATTGGCCGCGAGGCGAAGCCCCATGTCGAATTTCCATCCCGTCGAGGCGGGGGACTTTGGCCTGAACGCGGACCACGCGCCCGTGTCGGGGGGGCCCATTCCTTCCTGCACGGGAACCGCGCCGGCCGAAACGATGCGGAGCGTTCCCTTTCCGCCCATCGCGGACGCGATGTCCGCGATAGCGTTCCTGATATCCCCCATCCTCCTGTCGGACGAGGGAGACCGCTCGATCAGCACGGTGATGTCGCAATCCCCGTCGAGATACCCGGCCCCGGACAGTTCCATCTTCGAAACGGGCCGTTTCTCCTCCGTGATAAGGAAGTTATGCCCCTTGAGTCCGACGATCGGGTTGCGATCCCTGTCTTCCACGCGAACCTCGAGGACGACCTCGGGGAATTTATCGGCGTTGACGCGCTGTATCTGGACGAACATCCCGCCCACCAACTCGCTCATCCGGGTGGTCATCTGCACGAGATTGCCCTTGTAGTCCATGAGGACGAGATTCCCGTTCGCGTCAGGCACGGCGCCCATAATCCGCATCGGCGCGTTTCCGAGGCGAACGAGGTCCTGGCCTCCGCCCATCTGCGGGTCGACCATAAGAACGCGGGACGGAAGCGAGACGAGCAGAGAGCCCTTCCAGACGCGTATCGATTCGCATTGCCTGATACTGCCTTCCGGAAGGAGGGTTTCCCTGAAATTTCCCGCCGTATCGAAAACATGCAGCGATCCCTCTATCGGGTCGGCCACGTAGAGGCTGCCATCTAGGAAGGCGATGCCTCCGGGAGCCTTGAAGCCCCGGAAATAGGGCGATTTGGAACCGAAGGTGAACAGCGGCTTGCCGTCCGGATCGAAGACGACGACGCGGGAGTTTCCGTAATCGGTAACGTAGATATTCCCGGTCCCGTCCACGGCAAGAAATTGCGGGCCGATGAACTCGCCGTTACCCCTTCCCTTCTTCCCGAAGGAAAAGAGAAAATTCCCGTCGGGCGAAAGGACGGATACGCGGTCGGCCGCGGTCTCGGAAACGAGCATGCGACCGTCCTCGAGGCGAATAAGGTCGAAGGGCCTGTCAAACCCCGCAAGGGGCCCGCGCGTCCTTCCGACGATGATGCCGTTGACGTCGAAATGCACGAGCTCATTCGATCCGTACGCCGTTACCCAGACGCTTCCGTCGGAAACGGCCGCCGCCGAGACGGGCTGACGGAACAAGGTGATGGACTCGTTCTTCGAAAGGATCTGTCCGGACTCGACGTATCGGGCGTCCTCGTCAAAGGCCGCCCGTACCGTGCGGCGCTCCCTGACTACCTCCATCCGGTTGCGGAGCAGGACGCCCCCAAAGCCCGCGTCGGCGGCGAATTGCCATTGCTGAAGCGCCGCCCCCTCTATGCCCGAGCGAAAGTACGCCTTGCCGAGCCAGTCGAGGATCAAGGGTTCCCCCGGAATATACGAAAGGGCCTTCTCGAAGATCATGACCGCGTCGTTGAATGCGCCCCGGTAATACGCCTGGACGCCCCTTCGAAACTCGTCGCCGGCGAGCGCCCGGTCGGCGGCCGTAGGCTGGGCGGAACCCTGGGCGCGAGGCGCCTGCGCGAACGAACCGAGGGGAACGAGAACCGTAAGGACGCAGAACAACGACGCGGCAAGCGCCGCCTTCAGGTGAGCCTTCATTATTTGCCTCCGCCGGCCGTCTGCATGATCTCGGCCAGATGTTCGCCGATAACGGCGTTTGCCGGCGCCTTGCTGCGGGCTCTCCGCACGTACGCCTTCGCCTCCGTTTCGAGCCCCAGTTTGTAGTACACCCAGCCTATCGAATCGAGGTATGCGGGATTATCGGGCTGCGCGTCGAGGGCCTTTCGGCACATGGTGAGGGCGCGGGTCAGGTCCTTTCCCGTGTCGGCAAGGACGAATCCGAGGCCGTTAAGGGCCGTTGAGTTGGAGACGTCCAGGGCGAGGGCCTTCTCGTACCAGGAAATGGCCTCGTCGGGATCTCCCTGCTCATAGGAGATAAAACCGAGGGAGCCGAAAACCTGCGTCGACTCATAGCCAGCCTCGACCAGCTTGTTCAGCTCGAAGCCGGCAAGGCGGGTTCGGCCGGTAAGCGCGTATATAACCGAAAGCACCATCCGGCACTGATATACCCTGGCGAGATCGGTGTCCGCCGTAACGACCTGCTCGAGGTACGCGAGGGAATCGTCGTAACGCTCGAGCCTCGCGTAGCAAAGCCCTATATAATAGGCAAGCTCAAGGTTCTTCCCGGCTTCGCCCGCGGGTATTCCGAGGAAAAGCACGAGCGCGTCTTCGTAATTGCCGCCGCGATACCGCTTGATGCCGTCTTTCATCGCATCTGTCATCTATCCTCCCAAACCCTCTTACGGATAAACCGAACGGTCACAGCCTGAAATCGGGCTCACCCGTCGACGGGGCGGCCACGGGCTGGGCGCGAACTCGGGTCACCGAGACGAAGCCCTCCTCGACGGTTGCCCAGTCCGACAGCCCGTCGCCGTCCGTGAGTATCTTCCCGCCCCTGAAAAAGCTGTATTTGCATCCGTCTGGCCCGTCATGCATGATGATGCTGTCGCGGTAATTCCTTCGCGATATGCCGGTCATTCGCGCGCCCTTGTAGACGGGAAGCGACGGGGCGTTAACGTTGATGAAAACGTCGTCCTCGCACAGCGAGATCAATATATCGAGGTTATCGAGAACGAACCTCGCGAGAGGCTCCCAAAGATAGGGACCTTCCTCGGAAACCAGGCTCACGGCTATGCCGGGTATGCCCGCGAAGGCCGCCTGCCGCGCCGCCGCCGCCGTGCCCGAATATACGATATCCGTGCCGAGGTTCGCGCCCTGATTGATCCCCGACAGGATGACGTCGGGCTTTTCGGGCATGATGCCCTGGGAACCGGTAATCGAGCAGTCGACCGGCAATCCCGAGCACGAAAATTCGCGATCACCCTCCACCCTGAACCTGAGAGGGTCGCACATCGTGATCCCGTGCGATACCCCCGAACGGTTCGACGATGGCGCGACCATCCATACCTCGTGCCTCGCGCGCAACACCGAGGCCAAAACCTGTATCCCCTCCGATGCAAGCCCGTCGTCGTTCGTAACAAGGATTTTCATATCGGGGAGTATATCATAAAACGCGGGCGCCGTCAGAGGCGGTTACCTTGTACTGGACCGGCTTGAAGCCGAAAATCCGCTCGTAGTCCTCGAGCTTTTTTAGATAGGGCTCGACGTCTCCCGTTCTCAGGATAGCGTAGGTACACCCGCCGAATCCCCTTCCCGTCATCCGCGAGCAGATCAGGTCGGGTACGTCAGGCTGTACGAACTCCAGGGCCCGCTTCACGAGCCAGTCCAACTCGGGGCAGGATATCTCGAAACGGTCCCTGAGTCCCTCGTGGGAACGATTGACGATCCGGGAAAAGGTCACGTACTCGCGGTTGGAAAGGGCGTTGACGGCCTCCCTGACGCTTTCCGACTCGCGGATGATGAAGATTACCCGGCGGCGCACCGATTCCGGTATGTCGTTTATCTCCTCGAGGACGGACTCCGTCATCTGGTTGAAATCGGCCGGGGCGTCCGGATCAGTCTTGACGATCTCGTAGGCGCGGATGCATTCCTGTATCCTCATCGCGAGCTCTTCGCGCGCGAGAAGCCGGGGGACGCGGGAATCGGTCAGGACGATCGAGTATTGGTCGTTCGGGAAGGCTACCAAGTCCGCGGTAACCTTGTGATGGTCGGTTCGAACGCAGTGGCCCTTTTTGGCCGTGAGGGCGCACAGAATGTCCGCGCGGTGCGCGTATGTCTTGAGGAAATGGGTATTCGCCCGCTCAAGCAGGGCGACGAGAACGGAATCCTCGAGGGTCGGGGCGAAAAGCCGATGAAGGGCAAGTCCCGTGGCGACCTTGAGGGCGTTCGGTGTCCCGAGCCCGGCGTCCGCCGGGATCTCCGACAGGATCGTGATATTGAGACCGGGTATATGGATACCGTACTCCATAAAGGAAGAGATAACGGCCTTGACCGAGTTTGCCCATCGGTCTTCCTTGCGGTATTTCAAATTGGAGGCGGATATCTTCTTCCGTTCCCCGAGGGAAACCGAGTAAAGCCGATAATTCTGGTCATTTCGTACCGAAAGGCTGATATAGAGGTTATAATCTATGGCCATGGAGAGGGTATTCCCCTTGGCGAACCAGGTATGTTCACCAAGCAGATGGAAACGCCCCGGAGCCGAGACCGTCAGTTCCGGTGCAGATTCATATTCGCCGGTATGAAATGACACGATTTTCTGCATAGCATTATAATAGAGGCATTATTGAAATGATTCAAGAAAAATGAGTAGAATGGCGTCCAATATGTCGTTACCAGCGTCCCTCGTATCGGTCATCCTGACCTCGGTCATGATTAGCCTTGGTATCCCAAACGAGTTTTTCCCCGAAGGAAATTCCCTTTTCGGGCTCTTCGCCGTCCTTCCCGCCTACCTGGCCATCCGGGACAGCCGCTCGTATGCGGCCGCCGGCGTCTTCGGGGGCCTCATCGTTATACTGGTACACCTCATGTCGAGCTTTTGGCTGGCCCATTTCGAGGATTTCGCGATATTCACCCTCGGTGCCTCGGCCCTTGCGTACTTTTTCATGGGCATCCCGATCGGTTGGGCCCTCCGGCACGCCTCAAGAATGTCCCCCGTCATCAGGCCCTTCGCCTTCGCCGCGGTCTGGACACTCTGGGAATGGGTCAAATCGATCGGATTTCTCGCCTATCCCTGGGGTACCCTGGTCATGACGAGCAGGGACCTCCTGCCGCTCATCCAGATCGCCGACCTGACCGGGATGTGGGGGATAGGATTCCTTCTTGCCCTCCTTCCCTCGGCCCTTGGCGAATTCCTTTTCCCCGCCGTTTCGTCAGAAAGGGGACTTCCGCGGTTGAATGTCGGCGGTCCGAGTCTCGCGGGCCGCTTGGGCGGTTTCGGTCGAGCACGAGGTACACCGCTCTCCCCCTTGCTCTTTACCCTTTTTCTCTTTGGTCTTGCCTCATCGTACGGCCTCGTCAGGTTGGCGCATCCCCCAAAGCCCGAGACCAGCCTAGACATGATCCTGGTCCAGCAAAACGCCGACCCCTGGATCGACGACGGGTACAAAAGCACCATCCTGGCCTCCCAAACCCTGACCCGCAAGGCCCTTGCCTCGGGTTCGCCCTCCGCGGATCTCGTCGTCTGGAGCGAGTCCATCCTGAACAAGCCGTTCCGGGAAAATCGCAGGCTCTACAGGCGCGCCCCGAACGGGGATCCCTTCCTGGATTTCATGTCGGAGATCAAAACGCCCCTGCTCGTCGGCTCACCGGTTCTCGTGGACAGCGAGGCCCGCGACTATTCCAATTCCGTCATCCTGGTCAGCCCCGACGGCGATCAGCTCGACTGGTACGGGAAGATACAGCTCGTCTGCTTCGCCGAGTACATGCCCTTTACCGAGTACAAGTGGGTGCGGGAGATGTTCGATTCCCTCGTAGGCTTTTCCAAGGGCTGGATACCCGGCAAGGAGCTGAAGGCCATGTCCGTCACGAACCGCGAGGGACGCGAGATACGCTTCGCGACCCCCATCTGTTTCGAGGACGCGTTTCCGTCCCTTTGCGCCGACCTTCATAAAACGGGAAGCGACCTTCTTGTCAACCTGACCAACGACGCCTGGTCGCGCACCAACAGCGCCGAGATGCAGCATTTCGCCATCGCGTCGTTCCGGGCCATCGAGCTCAGGACGACCCTCGTTCGCTCGACCAACGGCGGCTATACCGTCGTGATTGATCCCCTCGGAAGGGTACTCGGGGATCTGCCCCTTTTCGACGCGGCCTGGCTCAGGATGGACGTCCCGATTTATCCCCGCATCGAGACCGTATACGCCCGTTTCGGGGACTGGTTCCCCATGCTTCTCTTCATCGCGATACTGGCGTGCTTTGTCCGGAAGAAACTGCTTGACAGAAGGCGCTCCCGCCTATACGTTTCCGATGGAAGGTGCCCATGAAACAGTCAAATCTCAGATCCGTGTTTACCTGTCTCTTCGCCGCGATCATCTGCGCGGGCTCGATGATAACGATTCCCGTCGGCCCCGTGCCCATCGTCCTTCAAAACGCCTTTGCCATCATGGCCGGACTCGTGCTCGGGCCCTTACAGGGCGCGGGGGCGGTCGGGCTATTCCTGATCGCCGGCAGTCTCGGGCTGCCGGTCTTTTCGGCCGGGAAAAGCGGGTTCGTCGCGTTCACGGGCCCGACTGGCGGGTATCTCATCGGCTATTTCATCGGGGCCCTCGTGGCGGGATTCTCGGTACGAAGGGCGCGACTCGACGACAAGGCTCAAGCCCTGCCGGTCATCATCAGCGCGGCCATCGCGGGCTTCGCCTGCATCTATATACCGGGGATCCTGGTCCTGAAACGGAACCTCGGGCTAACCCTCCCCGAAGCAGTCCTCAAGGGCGTCGTACCCTTCGTCGTCGGAGACCTCATCAAGATCGCCATCCTCGTGCCCCTTACCCTGAAGATCAGGCCGATCGTGGCGCGGTATCTCGAACCGCATGACTGATACAGGCCCGATCCTTTCGATACACGGTCTCTGCAGGAAATTTCCCGGACAGGGGCGCCCTGCCCTCGACGGGGTGACCTTCGCCGTCGCGCGCGGCGACTGCATCGTCCTGAGCGGGGCGAACGGCTCGGGGAAGAGCGTTCTCATGCACCTTATCGCCGGGCTCGACCGTCCTGATTCGGGCTCGGTCGAGCTTTCAAACGGCCCTGACGGAAAACCCGTCAGGGTCGGACTTGTCTTCCAGGACGCCTCGGCCCAGATTCTCGGCGATACCGTCCTCGAGGACGTCGCCTTCGGCCCGCAAAATCTCGGGTTCGGCCGGGAGGCAGTTCTGGTGGCTTCCATTGAAGCCCTGAGGAGGACCGGCCTCGCCGACAAGCAGAATTTTCCCTCGAGAACCCTCTCGGGCGGGGAGAAACGCCGGCTGGCGATAGCGGGTATCCTGGCCATGGACCCGCCGGTTATCATCTTCGACGAGCCATACGCGAACCTCGACTGGCCCGGAGTGGTTCAGGTTAACGACATCATAGATAACCTCCGCACCGAAGGGCGCACCGTCCTGATCCTGACCCATGAGCTTGAAAAGGTACTTGCCATGGCTAACCGTCTGCTGGTTCTCCATGAAGGCTGCCTTGTCTATGACGGCGACGGCGAAACGGCCTTGGCCTCGGCGCCCCTTGCGGATTGGGGCATCCGTAATCCCCTGGGAGAATACCGCCATGCCCGGGATCTCGTTTGGAAGGGCGACGGTATCCGTGAAAGCTGATCGATTTATCCCCCTTTTCCGCTATACCCCGCGTTCCTCGCCCGTACACCGGACCCCGGCCCCGATCAAGATACTTCTCCTCCTGGCGCTCGCTCCCGCCGTGTTTTTCGGTCCCACGGCCCTCCTCGCGGCCCTTACGGTCCTACTCGCCATCCTGTTTCCCCTTGCCCGGGTTGAAGGACGCGTCATCCTGAGGTCCTTCGGATTTATCCTCAAGTACGGCATCTTCGTCCTGGCCTTCCGCCTCGTCGGAAAGTCCCTCAAACCCGAGATTCTCCTGCCCGAACTGCGCGAAAGCCTTTTCTATCTCTGGCGGCTTTCTTCTATATTGATGGCCGGGACCATTTTCTATGAATCGACCTCCGGTTCGGAGATTCGCCAGGCCCTCTCCCTGCCGCGAACGTTCCTTATCCGTATCCATCCGTCCCTTTCGCGCCTGCCCGATATCGCCTTCGATCTGTCCCTTACCATTATCTTCATCCCCCGCGTTTTCGAGGTCTGGACCAATCTTGACAGGGCCTGGGCCGCCCGAGGAGGCAGTCTTTCGACAGGACGCCTTCGAAAGATGCGCATCCTCCTCCCCCTCCTCGTCATCCAGCTTTTCGAGATGGCCGGAACAACGGCCAGGGCGATAAGCAATCGAAGCGAGTGATCGACTCTTTTTTGGTTAAATTACAAATTTAGATTGCAAAACCCCATAATTGGTGTTAAACTACTCCTTGCCGGCGGAAAGGACACTATATATAGATGTCATTATTCGGGGCATAAAGAGGTTCCGGATATGCGCTGTCCCCATTGCGGCAGTTTTGACGACAAGGTAATAGAGTCCCGCACGCTCGCGAATGGCGACAGCATCCGCCGGCGCAGGGAGTGTATTGCCTGCGGCTACCGTTTCACGAGCTATGAGCGCATCGAAGAAAAGCAGTTCATGGTGATAAAGCGGGACGGTCGCAGACAGCCATTCGACCGCCTCAAGCTCGAGCACGGCATCGAGCGGGCCCTGGAAAAACTGCCCGTTTCCAGCATGACGACCGAGAACATCGTGAACGAGATCGAGGATCAGGCCGTCATGGCGGGCAAGGGTACGCGCGAGATATCGAGCGCGGCGCTGGGCGAGCTTGTGCTCGCGAAATTATACGAGATAGACAAGGTAGCGTACATCCGCTTCGCCTCTGTCTACAGACACTTTGGCAATCTGGATGAGTTCATCGCAGAAGTTAATAAAGTGGGAGGGTTACATGGCAACGCAAACTGATTCTACGGACGTTTCCCAGGGGGTATTCCCCGAGTGGAAGCACTTCCTCGGAACCTCGAAAGATCCCGAAACGGCCTCGTTCCTGAGGAACGTGGTCAAGAGATCGGGAGAGGTCATGGCCTATGACCGGAGCAAGATAGAGCACGCGATCAACATGGCCATCAACGCCGTCGAGGGAATAGAAAATCCCGACAAGGCGAAGGCGCTTACCGACCAGGTAGAGGAACACATCCGCGTCATGATGGCGGGTCGACACGCCCACTCCATCCCGGCTATCGAGGAGATCCAGGACATCGTGGAAACGGTCCTCATAGAGGCTCACGAGGTCAGGATCGCCAAGGCCTACATCCTGTACCGCTCAAAGCACGAAGCCATCCGGGACGCGCAGAACCTCATGCTCGACATCGACGAGACCATGAACGGGTACCTCAGCCAGTCCGATTGGCGCGTCAAGGAAAACGCGAACGTAAACTTCTCGCTCGGCGGGCTTATCCTCCACAACTCCGGGACGATCACGGCCAATTATTGGCTCAAGAACATCTATCCCGAGGAAGTCGCCGAGGCCCATACCTCCGCGGCCATGCACATCCACGACCTTTCCATGTTCGCCGGCTATTGCGCCGGATGGTCGCTCAGGCAGCTCATCACCGAAGGGCTCGGCGGGGTTCCGGACAAGATCACCTCAAAGCCGGCCCGTCACCTTTCGACCCTGATACAGCAGATCGTGAACTTCCTCGGAATCCTTCAGAACGAATGGGCCGGCGCCCAGGCGTTCAGCTCCTTCGACACCTACCTCGCCCCCTTCGTCAAGAAGGACAGCCTTCCCGACAAGGAGGTCAAGCAGTGCCTCCAGAGCTTCATCTACGGCGTCAACACGCCCAGCAGGTGGGGTAGCCAGGCTCCCTTCACGAACATCACCCTCGACTGGAATTGCCCGGCCGATCTCGCGGACAAGCCGGCCGTCGTCGGCGGCGGCGAGATGCCCTTCACCTACGGCGAATGCCAGAAGGAGATGGACTCCATCAACCGGATATTCATCGAGCTGATGCTCGAGGGCGACGCCGAGGGCCGTGGTTTCCAGTATCCCATCCCGACGTACAACATCACCAAGGATTTCGAGTGGACGAGCCCGAACGCGAAGCTCCTGTTCGAGATGACCGCGCGCTACGGCACGCCCTATTTCCAGAATTTCATCAACTCCGACCTCAACCCGAGCGACGTCAGGTCGATGTGCTGCCGCCTTCAGCTCGACAAGCGCGAGCTCCGCAAGCGCGGCGGCGGACTCTTCGGCTCGGACGAGTTTACCGGCTCCATCGGCGTCGTCACCATCAATATGCCGCAGATCGGGTACCTGGCGAAGACCGAGACCCAGTACTTCGCGCGCCTTGACTTCCTCATGGAGCAGGCCAAGATCAGCCTGCGCCTCAAGAGAAAGGTCATCGAGCGCCTGCTCGAGGGCGGGCTCTTCCCGTACACGCGCCGCTACCTGACGAACCTCAACAACCACTTCTCCACCATCGGCATCTGCGGGATGAACGAGTCATGCCTCAACTTCCTCGGGTGCGACATCACCGACCCGCGCGGCAAGGCCTTCGCCGAGAAGGTCCTCTCCCACATGCGGCAGAAACTCGCGGATTTCCAGGAGGAGACGGGAGATCTCTATAACCTCGAGGCGACGCCCGCGGAAAGCACCTCGTACCGCCTCGCGCGGCACGACAAAAAGCGCTATCCCGACATCATCACCTCGGGAGAGGCGGATCCCTTCTACACCAACTCGAGCCAACTGCCGGTCGGGTATACCTCCGATATCTTCGAGGCCCTCGATCACCAGGAGGCCCTGCAGACCAAGTACACGGGCGGCACGGTATTCCATATCTTCCTCGGCGAGGCAGTCAAGGACTGGGAATCGTGCAGGGATCTCGTCAAGTCGGTAGCGTCCAATTACCGTTTACCGTACTTCTCGATCTCCCCGACCTTCTCCGTGTGCCCGGTACACGGGTACCTTAACGGCGAGCACTTCGAGTGCCCGACGTGCAAGGCGGAACGGGAGGAGCTCCTTTCGGGGCGCCTCGCGGCCCTGGAAGAGGAAAAGAAGGCGGTCCTGAGCGGAAAATGATTCGCCCGACGGCCCGGCGGCGTCGCCGGCGGGCTTGGCGGGCGTTTGTAAGGCATCCGGGGAGGCCTTCGGGCTTTTCCGGAGATAATAAAGTGTAAAGGCCCTGGGAGGGGAACAATGAGAACGATCACGGAAATCGACACTGACATCAACAACGTACGCGCGGAACTGCAGGACGTCCACGGAACGACGACCGAGGTATACGCGCGGATAGTCGGATACTATCGCTCGGTGCGGAACTGGAATCGCGGAAAACGCGAGGAATACCGGCACAGAAAACTTTTCGTCGCCGAAGAGAGCCAGGTGCGGACGCACCTTCCCGCCGACATGGGGCCCGCCGCCGTGAGGGCGGAGGGAATCGCGCCCGCGACGCCCGCGAATACCGGAACCATCGCGCGCTATGAGCTCTTCGTGCGGAAGACCTGCCCGAATTGCCCGCCCGTCAAGGAATGCTGCTCGAATCTTCCCGTTTCCGGGGAGCAGATCGACGTAGATTCCGACTCCGGGCGCGCGAGCGCGGAAGCCTACGGGATATTCTCCGCGCCGACCGCCATCTTCTTCGACGGAGAGGACAGGGAAGTCGGCCGAGCGCACTCCGTGCTCGAGATCAGGTCGTTGTCGGCGCTCATGCCGGCGGCAGAGCCCGTGGCCAGCCTGTTCTGAAGCGGATGCTCGTCGGACTGCAAAAAACAAGCCTTGTCAATTTTCCCGGCCGTGTTTGCGCGGCCGTTTTTTTGCCGGGATGCAATCTTCGCTGTCCCTTTTGCCACAACGCGGAACTCGCATGCTCGGGCGTCGTATCCGGCCCGCAGAGCGCGGGCGACAACGAGTACGTCACGCTCGAGTCGGTATACGAGCATCTTGAGCGGCGCAAGTCGGTCCTCGGGGGGCTCGCCATATCAGGCGGAGAGCCGCTACTCTCCCCCGTCCTCGGGGACCTCGTCCGCAAGGCAAGGGAACTCGGCCTCGGCGTCAAGATCGACACGAACGGGACGCTCGCGGACCGCCTCGAGTCGATTCTCTCGGACCCGGAGCTGAGGCCGGACATGATCGCCATAGACGTTAAAACCTCGCCCGCCCGTTATCGCGAGCTGGCTATCGAGCCGGAGGCCGGGGAACGCTCGGGCGCCGAACTGCTTCGCTCTCTGGCCATCCTCGAGCGTCACGCGCGCGTCTCTGCCGGGCTGAAGCCGCTCAGGATCGAGTACCGGACCGTCCTCGTGCCAGGCCTCGTCGGCCGCGCGGAGCTCGGGGAGATCGCCGGCCTCATACCCCGGACGGCCGACTGGGAGCTTGCGAACTTCGTGCCGGGCGCCTGCCTCGATCCCTCCTGGAACGATTTGGAACCGTATGGGCCGGTCGCCGCGGGCGAACTCGTCGCGCATGCGAAGGGCCTTGTCCCGGGGGCGAGGCTTCGCTGATATGGGCAGGCTATTTTCGGGCAAGGCTGTCGCCCAGTCGTTCATGTACATGGGGATTGGGGCGATCGCGTCCGGTGTCGACGCGGGATGCTACCTCGCGTTTACCCGGGCGCTCGGCTTCAGGCCGGTGCCGGCGAACTTCATCAGCGTCAACCTCGGGATCACGATCAGCTTTCTGCTCAACTCATTCTTCAATTTCAGGAAAACCGGGCGGATGGCGATACGGGCCGTTTCGTTTTACGGTATCTGCTACCTCGGTCTCATGATCTCCATGACGCTCTTGTGGGCGGGCACCTCGCTCGCCGGACTTCCCGACATACCGGTAAAGGCCTGCGCCATGCTCGCCGCGGGAACGATGCAATTCCTGTTCAATAAATTCGTCACCTTCGGAAAGATCTGAAAAAAGAGGCAGGGGGCGTCACGAAGGTAGAGAATCCTGCTTCGGAGCCCCCTCAATCGAACGAACCACGCCCGGCGCACTCCCTTTCGGCGCGCCGAGCCACGTCCGTCAATAGCCGAGCATCTCCGAGGCTTTCCCCGTCACCTTCTTGAGATCCGTAAGGTCGGCGCTCAATATCACCTTCGAGCCGTCCTTGGCGATCCCGCCAATGGCCTCAATCCAGTGTTCGGAAAGGCTCAGATTCGCGGCCGCTTCCCCACCCTTGACCGAAACCGCCTCGGCAACCCGGTGAATCCCCTCGGCGGTTGCCTTCGCGACCGCGACGATCTCGTTGGCCTCGCCCTCAGCCTCGTTCACCATTCGCTGACGCTCGCCCTCGCTCAGGTTTACGGCCTCTTCGTACGCCGCCTTGGAGAGGTTGATCTTGGTTTCCATGTCCCCGAGGGAACGTGCGATCTCGGCGCGCTTCTCGCGTTCCGCCTTCATCTGGGCCTCCATGGCGTCCATTATCGAATCCGATACCTTTATGTTCTGTATCTCGTAACGGGTAACCTTGACTCCCCAGGGATCGGAGGCCTCGTCGACCGCCTTGACGACGGTCGCGTTGATCTGCTCGCGCACCTCGAAGGTGTTGTCAAGCTCAAGCTGACCGATCACCGAGCGCATGGTCGTCTGCGCGAGGAGAACGGTCGCGTACGAATGGTTCTTGATGCCATAACTCGCCTTCCGGGGATCGATGACCTGGAGGTAGAGCACGCCGTCGACGCGAACCTTGACGTTGTCGCGGGTAAAGCAGTCCTGGGCCGGAACGTCGATCGCCTGTTCCTTGAGGGTTTGGCGATACCGCACGCGGTCGATGAACGGGAAGAGCACGTGAAAACCAGCCTCGAGGGTACGGTTATACTTCCCGAGCCGCTCGACGATGAGCGCGGTGCGGTTGGGGACGACCCTGACGCTCCGGAAAAGAGTAATGACGAAAACAAACGCGAATATCGCGAAGAGAACTATAAGCGGTGCGTACGGATTCATTTCACGCCTCCCGAAACGGTGTGTTTGGGCGAAACCCCGGCGCCGCGCAGAAGGTCGGCCACCGACGCTATGCCAGCGAGCTCTTCCGGATAAACCGACACGTCGCATGATGAAAGGGTCTTCTTGAACCTGTTTATGTAGCTTTCGGCGAGGCGTATCCCCATCGCGGTCTTGCCGCCGGGAACCGAAAGGGCCTCGGCGATCACGCGCAAGCCCTCGGCGCTCGCCTTGCTCGTAATCTCGATGGACTTCGCGCGCCCCTCGGCGATGCTTATCCTCCGCTGGCGCTCGCCCATTGAGCGGTTGATCGCGTCCTGCTTGTCGCCGAGCGACACGTTGATCCTCGCCTCGCGCTTGCCTTCGCTCGAGAGGATACTGGCGCGCTTGATGCGTTCCGCGCGCATCTGGCTTTCCATCGCCTCGAGTATCGTGGCCGTCGGCGAGATATCCCGTATCTCGTAACGCGTTACCTTTATTCCCCAGTTATCCGAGGCCTCGTCGAGGGCCTTGACGATGTTGTCGTTAATGCCCTCGCGTCCGCAAAATGTTTTGTCCAGTTCGAGTTTACCGATCTCGCTTCGCATTGTCGTCTTCGCGAGCTGGGAAACGGCGAAGCCGTAATTCTCGATCCCGTAGCTTGCCTTCACGGGATCAATCACCCTCAGGTACAGGATACCGTCGACCTGCACCTGCACGTTGTCGGAGGTGATGCAGAGCTGCGGCTCGACGTCTATCACGTCTTCCTTCAAATTTTGCTTGTACGCGATATGGTCGATGAACGGGACCAGAAGGTGAAAGCCGGATTCAAGGCACTTCGTGTACTTTCCGAGCCGCTCCACCACGTAACTTTCGCGCTCGGGCACTACGACCGCGATCTTGAAAAGCACGAACACGAATACAGCGGCCACCAGATACACAAGGGCTACGCTCATTTATTGCCTCCCTTTACGATATAGGTCATCCCGTCGCGCTCCACGATGCGCACCATGGAACCGGCGGGGAAATCGCCCTCATCGCTCTTTGCCTTCCAGGTCGTGCCGCGAAATCGGATGCGGCCGTCCTTGGCCGCGCCTATCGCCTCGACGACCTCGGCGGTTTCTCCCGTTCCCTCATCTTCGCCCGATGCCTTCGAGGGATTGAATACCGTACCCTCGAAGATTCGCGTAAAACGGTTCCTCAATAACACGAGGGAAAGGATCGAGAACGCAACGAACAGCACGATCTGAAGCCAAAGGGCGCCCGCCACGGGGCTCATGAGGCAGCAGAGGGCGGTCGCGAGCGCGCCCATCCCGAAGAAAAAGATGACGAATCCGGGCAATAGCATCTCGAGTCCGACGCACGCGACTCCAATGACCGCCCACACGAACCAGGGATCATACATGGATTACCTCCGGTGAGTCCTCAGTATAGCACCCTTGCCCGCCTAAAGGAATCTGAACTGCTGACAATAATGAGTGATTTTCATCAGATTCAAGCCAGAATGGAGTGCGCCGATCGTGATTCGCGCTCTTGAGGGGGCTCCGAAGTGGGACATTAGACCCTCGTGGAGCCCTCTGCCTCTTCTTGTTATCCTGGTTTACTCAATATTGTCAGCTGTTTATCTTTTTCCTATATTCGGTGGGCGTCATGCCGGTTGCGTTCTTGAAGCACTGGTTGAAGGCCGCCTTGGACCCGAAGCCGCAGGCAAAGACGACGTCAATGACGCTCATGGACGGATCTTCGCGTAACAGGCGCTTTGCCCGATCGATCCTGAATTCGTTATGCCAGGTGGAAAAACCGGTCTTGAGGAAGGTGTTGAAAAAATACGAAAGATGGTGCGGGGATACGTTGATTCTCCTCGCCAGCGACGGCAGGTCGAAATCGGGATCGAGAAGATCGTCCCCGTTTGCGGCAAACGCCGTAATCGCCCTGTCGATACGCCTGAGTTCCTCTTCCTTGATAAGCCTCTTCCGCTTCCTGCCCTCGTTGATCTCGCGCTTGAGCCGGGAGAGGAGATTTGGCCGCGCCCTGTCGAACAGATGGCAGGTAATGACGGCAAGTATGCTCAGGATATTCCCCGCGCGGTAGAGGGGGACGCTCGAGAGGATAACCCCGGAAACCAACGTGCCCATTGACAGAAGGACGAGCAGAATGATGTTCAGGATTGACCGGAATTCGCGCAATCCCAGATACTCTGCGGGGAGACGTATCATGCCGGAGCCCCACGCGTAAACCAGGGAGACGAGGGGCCAAAGATACACCGCGAGGTAGGACGCGAAATGGAACGGGCCGAGGGTATTCGAGCCCTCGATGTTGTCGAAGCTCGCGGTCGCGGCGAAGAGGCTGTCCCCGAACGGCAGGACGCACACGCAAATCGTCCAGACGGCTCCCGCCGCCCAAATTCGGCGAGCCCTTCGCCCATGCGCGTCTATCCCGAACAGGAAATACGTCAGCTCGAAAATACCCAGCCCGAGCGCGTAAAAAAGCACGGCGAGTACCCGTATACCGAGACCGGGATGTATCGCAAGCACCGTGTCCAGGGAACTGAAACAGTAGAGGGCGCCCGAGGAAAGGAAAATAAAACCGAGACCGAATCGCAGCCTTTCGCGCCGCGGCTCGAGGAAATACGATATACCGATGACCGCGAGGGCAAAACCGCCGGCGAGGCGAAATGCCTCGTACAGGGACATGCCCTCGGTTATCGGTTCCATTACGCGAGACTCCCGTTCAGCACGGAGACCTTTTCGCACGGCTCAAGCGCCGGGACGAGTTTCATGTCGACGATCGAGGAAAGCCTTCCCTCCACGGCGCTGAAAACGAAAAAGCCCAGTCCGCTCCACGTATAGGGAACGGAAACGGGGACGTCTCCCGAGCCACTGTCGAGATGGTGGAACCTGAAGCCGAAGAGTTCCGAAAGAAGCTTCACCTGGTCCTCCGTCAGGGAGATCCGCAATTCCTGCTTTCGCTTGACCGCTTGCTGCAAATCGAGATACCGCTTCCTCTGGCTTTCGAGAAGGAAATTGGGACTCAGCACGATACCGTCAAAATCCTTCCTGAACGAGCATTTTGTCGTGTCCATAAAGTCGGTAAACCGTTCCGCCGTGATATACGAATAATCGCAGAGGTTGTTGAAGGAATCGAGACGTATGTGGATCAGCTCCTGGAGATACAGCATGAGCTTGTGCGCCTGACAGAGGAAATTCCAGTCGCAGTCCCTCGGTCCCGAAAAGCCGAGCTCGGTAAGGGAATGTCCCGAATGCAACATGGCGCTCACGTAATCGTATATCCTGTTGACGGTGTATTTCATGGAAAAACACCAATTGGGCGGATAGAGCTCGGGATGAATGACCGAAAGATGCCTGCAACGGTGGAGGAAGGTCCTCGCGCCGATGAGGGTCTCCACCGACTCCTTTTGGCGCGTATCGTCCGAGATTACCGTCAGTTGCACGATATCGTCGCGCAACCGCGAAAAGGTCGTCTTTACCGGGTTATCCCCGATAAAGTTGTCAAAGAGCAGGGCGTCGGGAAGGAGATCGACCTGGCCGAACACCTCGGAACGTAAATCGGGATTATCGTAGATCACGAAGAGACTCTTCGCGTTGCCCTTGTAGAAGAGGGTTGCCGCGAGACGCGAGCGCAAATCGTCGTGAGCAAGCCGTTTTTTGATATCGCTGACCTTGAGGACGGTAAACGAGGAGTCTACCTCGATGATGATGTTGAAAAGATCCCAGACGGTCTGCTTCATCCGCTTTACGGAGGCGTTAAGGTCCTTGATGTCCGAGTTCGGGATGGAATCGGCCAGTACGAAATTCAGGTCGGCGTCGGTGCAGTATTGCACGCCGATATCGTTATACGCGGAGAAGATGCGGCCAATCCCGAAGACGAGAAGATTCTTTGCCAGTCGGGCCTCAAGACCGGGGATAAAGATGTGGCGTATCCAATTATGGAGGATAAAAAAATACAGGTCTTGTCTTGGCCTGAGTATATTCCTTTCCAGGGTTCCCATGCTGACGTTCCGTACGTCCAGGGGATTAATTATCTTGCTCTGCTCCCGATGGAATTTGACGAAGAAGTCCTCAAGGCGCTCCTTCGATATTCCGCGTACCACGGCCTCATCAAGCTGCCTTTGGCAATTCTGGAAAAAATCGTTATTGTATCTGGGTTCCCATACTGTTTCATCTTGCATCAATCCATTTGCCCTTTACGTTAAAACCGGCTAATTATAGGCCGTGCATCCCCGTTTGTAAATCCCGGACAATGGGATGCTCTCAAATCCCGGAAAACTTTTCTCTCACCCGGCAACGGGGTCATCCGCGAAACGGAAGCAGTTTTTCCCCTCTGTCTTTGCCCGGTACAGAGCCGCGTCGGCGCGCCGCAAGGACTCGTCGGGTCCGTCATCCCGTTTGTCGAACCAGGAGACCCCAATCGAGAGTGTGATGCGCAGCGAGACCTCGCGATCCTGGCGCGGGATGGGAATATCCATCGTCTCGATCACCCTGTTGAGACGCTCCGCGAGTATCCGCGCGCTTTCGCGCGAGATATCGTTGTAGACAAGGAGGAATTCCTCGCCTCCCCACCTGAACAGATAATCGGAGGTGCGCATGGTCTGGCGTATCTTGGAAACGACTGCCTTAAGCACGGCATCCCCGGCCTCATGCCCCCATCCGTCGTTTACCTTTTTGAAATCGTCGAGGTCCAGGGAGAAAAGGGCGGGATCGACCTTTCCGCGAAGAAACAGACTGAAGGCGTCGCCGAGATATGAGTCGCCAATGCGCCGGTTGAGGGCGCCGGTCAGGTGATCCTTGTTCGACTCCTTTCGGATGCGCGCGCTCGCGAGCTTGAACATCATCCGTTCCATACGCACCAGGACGATGAGGGCCACCGTGAAAAACGCGAGCATGAGGGTTGATACCTTCAGGACGATCCTGCGGGTAAGCGTGTCGCTGGATTCCTCGACGGAGTCGATGTACACCTGAAGATCCTCAAGGTGCATCCCCATGGCGACGATCCAGTTATAATCCCGATACAGGGTCGCGTAGGTCAGTTTCTCGGCTATCTCCTCGCTCCCCATACGTTTGAAATAATACCTGTTGAACAGTTCCCCGTCGCGTTTGATCCCGTCGAGTTCCGTCTGGTACGGGGTGTTGCCCTTGATGTCGGTGGTCTTGGTGGACAGAAAACAGCCTTCCGTATCGATCAGGTTTGGGTGTATGCGCCTGATCGCGTAGTTGTCCCCACCCTCCCAATTGAGCACCTCGCTCACCCAGATATAGCCATCGTTGACGAAGGTTTGATAGTGAATAAGGCTCGCTACCATGAGTTTTGTCCGCTCGTCGATCAGGGCTTCGTTCGCTCCGAGACGGACCTTCCAGGGCCCGAACTCCAGCTCGGTCGCGTACGCCTCGCCGCCGAAGGCGTACAGGGGAACGTCAGTCCCTGCCCGGAAGATGGCGACGCAGAGCAGGTGCGTACCCTCCATCTCTTTGAGCCGTTTGAGGGCCGCTTTCCCGAAGCCTTCGGGATCCAATCGATACATTGCCCGTAATTCGCCCTCGAACGACCTTTGCTCCGACTCGGATATTCGGTGGTTTGTTCGTCTCAAGCCGTCGATATCCCGCGTCATGTTATGAACCGTGTCCTTGAGAAATTGTTTCTTCAGCGCCAGGATCTGTTCATAGGTTTGCCTGGCATGTACCTTCTCCGAGGCTCTGACCGCAAACAGGGAGAGGACTATGCTGACGAGACATAGAACAAGCATAAAAACGATCAGAAAACGATAGTAACGCCGCCCGATATCATCCATACTCATGAAGTACCTTTCTGATAATCATCAGCCAAAGCCCGGTTTCTGTCAATTTTTTAATGGGTACCCGGGTTTGGTCGAATGCGCCAACGATAGAACTCGCCGCCGGACATGCGGACTGGGGTCACGCTGGCAGAAAGCGGCTTAAAAAAAAAGTCCTTGCGACGCAAGGACTTTATACTCCAACTAACTAGCGGCAAAAGGGCTTGAACCTTTGACCTAACGGATATGAGCCGTTTGCTCTACCAACTGAGCTATACCGCCAAAACGTATTGGCAGGATAGCAAAGGCTTAAAAAAAAGTCAAGCAAGACCTGTTTCCCGGGCGGCCGCGTTTATATCAGCATGTTTTCACGCGCAGCCCGGTAGAGCCGGTTATTCCAGACGGGGTTCTGCATGAACTGCTCTCTCAGCCCATTATCCCCGATCTCGTTTGCCCTCTTTTGAAGATACTTGAAACCACGGCTGAGATGTACCGAGACATCGGGCTTGAAGCCGCCCGGCATTCTGCTCCCAAGCTCGAAGCAGATATAGAAGTACAGGGCCGCGAAGGGATCCTGCCTGTCAAGGGCCGCTTTCGCGACTTCCTCGATCCCCGAGATCATCTCCTCGACGGAGACGCCCCGCTCAAACCGGGCCCGGTAGAAAAGGCGGAAGGCAGCGTACATCCGGACTGCGGTCTTATTCTCCGAGACAATCCCCGCGATGAGGTCTTCGGAGAAGGTAAAACCGCTCTTCCAGGAGGCGAAGGCATCGGGCCAGGACGAGGTATCGGTCAACAGGGACTCAAGTCCCTCGGGATATTCAAGATCCACGAGAGGACGACCGGAAAGGATAGCCGACTCCAATAGGAACAGATAAGACTCGGGGACCGAGGAGAGGCATTCGCGGAATATCTGGTCGGCGGAATGATACCTGTTCTGATGCGCGAGTGTTCGCGCGTACCATACCCTGCAGAGCGCGACCTGCTCCGTGAACCGGTACGCGGATGCGAGGGCGGAAGAGGCCTGAAATGCGAGATCCGCGTTACGGTAGTCGCCGAGCTCGAAAAAGACCCTTCCCTTCATGAACACGACGAGGGATTCGGTACCCTTCGCGAAACAACGCGACGCGAGCTGTTCGGCCGCGTCGAGGGTGCAACGCGCGAAGTGTAGACTGCCGATGGCAAAGTAGATGACGGCCATGACGCACTTCGTTTCGAGCAGGATGAAGGGATCCCTCATCTTTTCCGCGTTCTCGAGGGCGTATTCAAGGTAGATGATCGCGTCGTCCCGCTTTCCCTGCACGAACGAGAGCATGGATATGAGAATCAGGGTACGGTACTCCCCGCTGACGATTCCGCCCTTCTGGAAAGCGTGCAGGGTATCCTTCGAGAGGGCATTGGCCTCCGCGTACGCCCCCTTGCGGAATTTCCCGATGGCCTGCTCGAGGACGCGCACGTAATCGGCGATCCCCTTGTCCTTGAATTTCCCGTAGTAGCGATCGACGCCCTCGACGGGATCGGCGGATCCCAAAATGCACCGCACGAGAAAACCGTCCTGAACGGGGCAGTCCAGCTCCGTGAACACCCGGTACAGGTCGTAATCCGCCATCAGCATGCCCATCTCGTGGCGTTCCAGCAAAAATCCGCCTATCCTCGCGTCGAGTTTCTTCCGGTTTACGGCGTTTCTCTCGTACACGACATCGCGCAGCGCGGGATTGATAGACCGGGGATCGGCCGGATCGGCGAGCAAGCCGTAGTTGTACATCCATGTTCCGAGGGATTTCATGAAATCCGCCTGTTTGTCGAGATACTGGTAAAAGGCCGGCAACTCGTCGAGATAGATGAAATCGAGTATTCGGTACGTCAGATACGCAAGCTCGAGAAGGTCGACGGGCATGTTCTTTACGTCGTCCGGCAGGTACATGGTGTCCCGGCGTTCCGTAAAATCGCAGCGGCTCCCCAGTATATCGGCGAGGGGCTCGAACGAGGCGGGAATCGGGCCCTTGCCATACACTGCAACGCGTATCTGCCGACCTGAATTCTTCTCAAGCCGCCGCAGGCGGGAGGTCAGGTAATCGAGGGCCGCCTTCGTCCGGAAATCGGGTTGTCCCGCCGAATAGCGGTATAACGAGACGACATCGAGGGCATTATGCCCGTCCCGTACCGCCGCTTCCTCCTCGTCGCCCACAAGTTCGGGACCGGGTTCCGCCCCAAGCTCGGCGATATGGACAAGGTCGCGTAAAACCGACACGGTGTCCCGCGCGCCGCACGGCCCGTCAGTATAGAGCCGAAGGGCCTCCTCCGCGGAATCCCCCTTGAGTGCGTTGTCCTGATATTCGCTGACGCGCTGACCGGTATATAGCCCCAGGGGGGTATCCTCGTACTGCACGAAGGAAAGATACGGGGCCAGGCATTCGCGCGCGGGAGTGGTCAGCATGATCCCCTCGTCGGGGGTTATCATGTTGTCGTAGGCGCGAAGACGTTCCCGGAAAGCCTCGGACGACATTCGCTTTGGCGTCGAGTCCACGAGGCAAAAATACTCGCGGATGTACTCGCGATTTTCGGCGAGAAGCTCCCTGAGATCGAATATCGCCCGCGAGGCGGAAAAGGCGAATCCCACGGAGGAATCATCGAATTCGTACAGGTTCGCTGCCGAGGCACGGAGAATCGAGCCGCCGTTCTTCCGTACCGACTCGCCCAGGGCGGAGAAAAAACCTGCCGGTACATCAGGGCAAATCCTGCTTAGCTGGCGTTGGTAACGAAGTTCGATGTACACATAAATCATTGTATCCCCTGATCACGGCAAATAATCGCATTGACAGCGTTTCTTCCGGTTGTTAGTATAAACCGATTCGAAGGATAAATCGAGTCGTTTTTACCGACAAGGGGAAGCACATGAAATCGTCAGCGCTAAAAGGAAGATCTCTGCTCAGCTGGAAGGACTGGACTCCCGAAGAAATCGGGTATCTGCTCAAATTTGCCCACTCGGTCAAGAAATCTCAGCGTAAGGGAATCGTCCATCAGCGTTTCGTCGGTAAAACCCTCGCCATGATTTTCGAGAAACGCTCCACGCGAACCCGCTGTTCCTTTGAAACCGCGTTCGGCGAGGAGGGCGGGCATCCGGTTTTCCTCTCGACCTCCGACATCCAGCTTGGCGGCAAGGAATCGATCGAGGATACCGCGCGGGTTCTCGGGAGAATGTTCTCCGCGATAGAATTCCGTGGCTACAGCCAGAAAACGGTCGAGATACTCGCGCGGGAATCCGGCGTACCGGTATATAACGGACTTACGGACCTCTTTCACCCGACCCAGGTCCTGGCCGACGTCATGACGCTCGAGGAATGCTTCGGAACGGTACGGGGCAGGACCCTCTGTTTCGTCGGAGACGGCAGGAACAACGTGGCCCGTTCCCTTGTCGTCATCTCGTCCAAGCTCGGGATCAACTGCACCATCATCTCTCCCGCAGAGCTTGCCATGGACCGCGCCCTGCTCGATGAGGTCGCCCCCTGGGCCGCCTCGTCCGGCGCGAGGATTTCCGTGACCGACAAGCTGGAAAACGTGCGCGGAGCGGATGCCCTGTACACCGACGTATGGGTGTCGATGGGGGAGGAATCGAAGAAGGCCGAGCGGAACCGCCTTCTCCTTCCCTATCAAGTCAACGAACGGCTCCTCGGGATGACCGGTAACCCGGCGTGCGTTTTCCTCCATTGCCTGCCCGCAGTCAAGGGCGAAGAGGTTACCGAGGAGATCATCGAGGGCAAAAGCAGCCGGGTCTGGGACCAGGCCGAGAACCGCAAGCACACAATAAAAGCAATTATGCTTGCAACAATCTGAATCCAGGTTATATAATTAGGGTACTTTCCGGAGGTTGAGCTATGAAGAAGACTATTCTCCTCGTCATCTCGTTCGTTCTCGTGTTCGGGGTATTCGCCGCCATCCCTGCCGCGGCAGCCGAATCGGATTTGTATTATATCAACGTTCCCATCCTCAAGATATTCCCCCACAAGCTTGGCTATTACGTCATTTACCGCCGCTCGGGCCTCAAGACGGGCGAGGCGTTCATACCGCACAAGTGGTTTGACCGCAGGGATTCAAGGGCCGTTCTCAACCTTACCGGACAGAACATTACCCCCTATCTCACGATCATGATGCGCGACGGCAAATTCGACCATGTTAGGGTCGTCGCCAAGAAGGATACCATGCACAACACCTGGGGGACGATCGCCGAAAACGCGGTCGACGCCGAGAAGTTCAACGTCGAGGCCCTGAACCTGGAATTCTGAGTCGTTGTACATGTCGCATATCGACAGGATGCAAACGGCCATCCGCGAGGAACGCCTCGACGGGTGGCTTTTTTATAATCTGGCCCATCGCGACGCTCTGACCGATTCCCTCCTCTCCCTCGGCACCGGCGCCGTTTCGACGAGGCCCTGGCTCTACCTCGTTCCCGCCGAGGGCACTCCGGTCAAGATCGTCCCGTCACTCGAGACCCATGTCCTCGATTCCCTCCCGGGAACCCCGCGCGTATACGCGGGGATGGAATCGCTGAAATCGGCCATCTCGGACTTTTCGGGTCTCCGCTGCGCGATCCTTTCCGATCCCGCCCTTCCCCTCCTTTCCACCTTTCCCGCCGCGATTCGGGACATGGCCGTCCAGTGCGGCATAGAGACGACGAGCGCTTCCGTTCTCATCCAGCGCGTCCGGGGACTTCTTGACGCCGGTGGAATCGCGAGCCACGACAAGGCCGCGGATATCCTCTACGCGATCGTCCATGAGGCCTGGGCCCTCGTACAGGATTGTTTTTCGTCGAAAAAACCTGTCGATGAGGGAACTGTGCAGGATTTCATGCTGCGGCGTATATCCGATAATGGCCTTATTACTACAAGCCCACCCATCGTCGCAGCCGGCCCCAATTCGGGGAATCCCCATTATGAGGTTCCCGGCCCCTCCGACGCGTGTACGAAAGGGACCCGAGGCAGGCGTTTCGAGCCGGGAGACGTTATTCAGTTCGATATATGGGCCAAATGCCCCGACGGCATCTTCGCGGACATATCCTGGGCCGGGTACTTCGGTATCGAGGCCCCTGAGACTGTCCGAGAAAACTTCTCGCTGGTCGTGAGGGCCCGGGATTTGGTCTGCGAATCAGTCAGGAAAGCCCTCTCGGAGGGACGGTCGCCAACAGGGGCAGAGCTTGATCGGCTTGCCCGCTCCTTCCTCCTTGACCACGCCCCCGAGTCCGTCCTCCGTCACAGAACCGGTCACGGGATCGATACGGCGTGCCACGGCTCCGGGGTCAATCTTGATTCGGTGGAATTTCCCGATACCAGGCTGATTCTCGAGGGAAGCTGCTTTTCCGTCGAGCCGGGCCTCTATTTCCCCGATTATGGCTTCAGATCCGAGATAAATGTTTACATTGGTGGGGGAAAAGCTGTAGTATCTGGTGGGGAAACCCAGACAGAATTATTAAAGCTGCGAGATCGCTGAAAACGGGATATCCATGAAAAACGTACCTTCCGAATTACTGACCTTTATTGAAAGCCACGCCTTCTTCATTATTACGGGACATCGCGAACCCGACGGGGACTGCGTCGGGAGTTGTCTCGCGATGTCGTCATTCCTCGAGCGCATGGGGAAAAAAACCCTGCTGCTTTCGGCGGGGCCCTTCAAGCGCACGGAGATACGGGCCTATGAGCCTCTTTTCGCCGCGTCGATAGAATCAGCCGAAATCCCCGGGGGCGCCGCGGTTTTGATCCTTGACTGCTCGAATATCGATCGCGTCGGCGACGCCTCGGCGGGCCTTGATCGCTACCCCGCCGCGATAATCGATCATCACGCGACGAATAACTCCTCGAATCCCGCCGATTACGTCGACGGGTCGGCGCCCTCCACGACGGTTCTCGTTCAGGGTATAATCGAGAGGATGGCTGGTTCACCTACGCCCGGGGAGGCACAACACCTTCTCTTCGGGCTCTGTACGGATACGGGTTTCTTCCGCCATCTCGACGAAAGGAGCTCCGAATCCTTTGCCTTCACCTCTCGCCTGATCGCCGTGGGCGCGAATCCCAAAAAGACCTTTGCGCAGATGAACGGCGGTAAGTCCTTCGGCTCCCGAATCCTGATCTCGAGAATCCTGTCCCGCATGACGCGTTACTACGGCGGTCAGCTCATCGTCTCGTACGAAACCCTGGAAGATACCCTGGAATACGGCCTTGAGGGGCGCGATTCCGACTCACTGTACCAGCTCATACAGAGCATCGCCGGCATCGAGGCCATAGTCATCGTTCGTCAGGAAACAGCCGAAAACTGTACCGTCGGCTTTCGCTCGCTTGACAGGATAGACGTAAGCGCGGTTGCCTCTTCCTTCGGCGGAGGCGGGCACCGGCAAGCCTCGGGACTCAGTATTGAAGGAACCATTGACGCCCTGATTCCCCGTTTCGTCAAGGCCTTTTCCGCTCAATTCCCTGGTATCAATCCTTGAATTTTTTTTAGCGTGAAAAACCTGAATTCAAGTTTCGGGGAATAAACAGGATAAAACCTGAATTTTTCCCATTTCAGAGACAGGTATCGGGCTTTTTCGCAGTCTGAAAGTTTAAATCCTCCACTTTTTCATCCCCAATTTCTCTTCAATTGCTGGCATGGAAATTGCTTTGCCAAAACCGGAGGGGATACCATGACAGAAGAACTATTGAACGGATTCATTGAACGGTATATCGACGGGCCAACGGAGGATTCCCTTGATAAGGCCGTCGACGCTCTCGGTGAATTCCTCTATACGCATCTAAAAAAATACAGGCTCAACATCAAGAATGACGACACCAGGGGCGATTTTATCGCCTGGCTCTATCCGAAACTCCCGAAGATCATCCAGAGGTATGATCCCAAGAAGGCATCGTTCGGCACCTATATCAACTGGATCGTGCGGTTAACCTTCCGAACCTTTTGCCGCGGCCGGTATGGCCAGGAAGCCTGTCAGCTCGTGTATCAGACCGAGGAAGAAACCCGTCTCATGAGCATTATGGCCGAGCAGGTCAGTACGGGTAATTGGGACCAGTACCGGCCGACGGCCGAAACGCCCGGCCTTGGCGGGGAGAGACGCGCCGGGAGGGTAAAATCGGCAAAGCGGCGCGAGCTCGAGGCAAGAAAGCTCCTTCTTCTCGCATGCAAGGCGGGGCACCTCCTCGATGACCGGGACATCGCCCATATCGCCCGATTAAGCGGTTTCAGCGAAGAGTATATAACGGGCAAACTTGACATGATCCGGCAAAAAGGTCTCCTCGCCTGTGAACGCCTTCGCATCGCACGCGAAAAAGAGTACTCATTCTACCTTCGCGCCCAACGATGCCGTTTCGAGATGAAGGACATGGAAAAGGATTGCAACCGGTATCTCTATCTTGAGCGTGAATACCGCTATTGTATCCACCGGATGAACGACCTCAGGGCGCGGATCAGCAGGCAAATGGTATCCCCGAGCAATCGTTTTCTGGCGAACACCTTCGGCTTCTGCAGGGGAACCGTGGACTCTACCCTTGCGTCTGTCCAGAATCATGGGTATTCTGACTCATCATGACGATTTACCTTGCATCCGGAAATGCCCATAAAAAAGATGAATTATCGCGTATCCTCTCGCCCCATGAGGTACTCATACCGGCGGACTCGGGTTTGACCTTCGATCCGGAGGAAACGGGGGCCACTTTCTTCGACAATGCCCTTATCAAGGCGAAGGCGCTCCATGACCTGGTCCATCTACCGACCATAGCCGACGATTCGGGCCTTTGCGTCGAAGCCCTTGGTGGGGAACCGGGGATACATTCCGCGAGATTCGGCTCGGAAAACGGCGTACTTCTGGACGCCGGCCAGAAAAACGACCGGCTTCTGTCGCTCATGAAGGGCGTCGCGAACCGACGCGCGCATTTTGTCTGCAACATGATCCTGTATCTCGGGAATGACCGCTTCTTTTCGGTGCAGGAAACCCTGGAAGGAGTACTCATCGAGGCGGGCCGCGGCTCTGGCGGCTTCGGATATGATCCAATACTGTTCATCCCGGGGATCAATAAAACGGTAGCGGAGCTCTCCCCGGAAGAAAAGGATCTCCGCTCACACCGGGGAAAGGCGGGCCGCGCCCTTGCCGATATCCTGGCCTCATTCCCGGAATTCACGGGAACCAGGTAAGGCATCGTTACCGGGATTTCGGGGATTCAGGACTTTCCGTCCCTTTTTCGGAAGATATAGACATGGTCTGCCGCCTTCCCAAGATACTCGAAACCGGCATACCCCGCGACGAGAGAGAGTGAGTCCTGGGTATAAAATGACGTATGAGTCGGATCCTGCCGGTACCACCAGAGGTCAAACGGGGTTGACGGGATGCATTGGGTCCCGACGGCCAGAAAACCACCGGTTTTCACGGTCAGGGAAAGGCGTGAAAAATCCCGGCGCGGCTCATAAAAATGCTCCGCTACCTCCAGACAGGTCACCAGATCCGCTCCGTTCCTGAATATTGGCATATCCGGCGCAAAATACGGATCCCAGACCCGTACCTCATAGCCTCGTTCTCGTAATACCATCGACAGGGAGGGACAAGGACCACTCCCATAATCCAAAACATTCCACTTTTTACAGGATAAATTCCCTGAAATTGGCGGAAATTCAAAGATCGCATCCAGAAATGCCTCGAGATAGGCCCGATACCCCACGTTATCGAGCGAATTTTGATGCAACAGGTACCGCTCCCGCTCGCGAGTCCCATCCAGATGATCCTCGGGATTCATCCAGATCCCGCCGCACGCGGTACATCTGTAATAGAGTCTGTCCCTGGTCGGTTCGATACGGGTATCCATGGATTCGCAGAAAACGCACATCTGCCCGCTTTTTTCGAATATTTCGCTCAAGAATGTATACCCTTCTGCCGATAGTAGGTACGGGGAAGGAGTCTTCCCGCGCTTGCCTTCATCGAAGGATAGCACGAAAAGGACTTCGACTCCACTGTCGGCATATCGGAGAAGGGTCCCATCCCCTCTAAATATGCCGAACGGGAAGCATGGATGCTACCCGTAAATTCTTTCACGGAGGAGAAACTATGGTTATCAACCACAACCTCTCTGCAATGTTCGCACAGCGAACGCTCGGCGCCACCAACGGCGGAATCAGTAATGACGTTGCGAAACTGTCATCCGGTCTCAGGATCAACAAGGCTGGCGATGACGCTTCCGGACTTGCTGTTTCCGAGAAGATGAGAAGTCAGATTCGGGGCTTGAATCAGGCTTCCCAGAATGCTTCCAACGGCATCAGCTTTATCCAGGCGACCGAGGGCTATCTGCAGGAAACCACCGACATTCTTCAGAGAATTCGCGAACTGTCTGTTCAGGCTTCGAACGGGATTTATTCCTCCGAAGACCGGATGCAGATCCAGGTCGAGGTTTCCCAGCTGGTTGCGGAAGTTGACAGGATCGCCAGCGCGGCGCAGTTCAACGGAATGAACATGCTGACCGGACGTTTCGCTCGCGAAAGCGGCGAAAACGTGATCACCGGCTCAATGTGGTTCCACATCGGTGCGAACATGGACCAGCGCGTCCGTGTCTACATCGGTACGATGACTGCCTCGTCTCTCGGCATCCGCAATGTCGGCGACGGATCCATCATGACCCTCGAGAATGCTGATTCCTCCAACAGGAGCATTGGCGTTATCGACGAGGCCCTGAAGACCGTCAACAAGCAGAGGGCTGATCTTGGCGCGTACCAGAACCGCCTCACCCATTCGATCGTCGGGCTCGATGTCGGCGCGGAGAACCTCCAGGCCGCCGAATCCCGCATCCGCGACACCGATATGGCCAAGGCTATGGTCGAATACACCAAGAACCAGGTCCTTTCGCAGTCCGGCACCGCTATGCTTGCCCAGGCGAACACAAACAGCCAGCAAGTATTGTCTCTTCTGAGATAACGTAGTATACTGGCTATGAGGGAGTATTCCGGGGGCAGAACGCCCCCGGAACTTCTTCATTGTATGTACCGTCGAACATGCCGTTGAAACGGCCGAGTTCTTTGATAAATACCTTTTTTGAAGCAGCCATGCAACGGCATGGACGGTTTCGTTTCTTCAGGGAGATACTCCCGTAGAATCGAGCGAAACCATCCGTGCTGTATAAGGCCGGGTTTGCCACGGGATTGGCGCTTACATCTCCGTGACTGATTCAGGCTGCATGCGGCAGGGCTGTCTGGCAAGGATTGCCGGACAAACCAGACTTCAAGGAGGGTCATAATGGTTATTAACCACAACATGAGCGCAATGTATGCCCAGCGGCAGACCGGTGCTATCGAATCGGGCTTGCAGCAGAGCATAGAGAAGCTCTCGAGCGGTCAGCGCATCAACCGCGCCGGGGACGACGCTTCTGGATTGGCAGTATCTGAAAAGATGCGGAGCCAGATCAGGGGACTCAACCAGGCGGGGCAGAATATCCAGAATGGTGTTTCGTTCATCCAGGCAACCGAAGGTTACCTGACCGAGACTACCGACATCATTCAGAGACTTCGCGAACTCGCTATCCAGTCTTCAAACGGTATCTATTCCGCCGAGGATCGGATGCAGATTCAGGTAGAGGTTTCTCAGCTTGTTGATGAGGTGAACCGCATTGCCAGCCATGCCCAGTTCAACGGAATGAATATCCTTACCGGACGGTTTGCTCGTGAATCTGCAACCGGAGCCATGCAGCTCCATGTCGGCGCAAACGTCGACCAGAACGAGAAAATCTTCATCGGAACCATGACCGCAACGGCTCTTGGTATTGCCGGAACCCAGGGAACGGAAAATTCTATGATTTCATTATCATCTGTTGACGGAGCAAATATGGCTGTGGCTTCCCTTGATTCAGCCCTCAAGACCGTTTCGAAACAGCGTGCCGACCTCGGCGCCTACCAGAATCGGTTCGAGATGGCTTACAAAGGGATCTCAATCGCTTCCGAGAACCTGCAGGCTGCAGAGTCGCGCATTCGCGACGCGGACATGGCACAGGAAATGGTCAGCTTCACGAAGAACCAGATCCTCAGCCAGGCCGGCAACGCGATGATCGCGCAGGCCAACACACAACCGCAGTCAGTCATGAGGCTGATTCAGTAGCAGGGAAGATCGGAGAAAACCACGGAGAGTTCTGGACGTCATCTCCCGGTTTTTTGCCTTATTTTTTGGAAGAAGAAGAAGCGCCCTTCTTCTTCCTTTTAACGATCAGCCGGTTATAATCCGGTAGAAATATAGAAACGCGACGCCTTTCCGATTACGGATGACGAATCAGCAAGACGCGCGTTTCCCTGTATCAAGGATGATACAGAGTGTTTTCTTTCAAGGAGGTTGCCGATGAGTATCGAAGTTACCAGCATCGGGCAGCAGTTAACGGCAATGGATCGCCGTCTTGAAGGTTCTGTTAATGCATCATTGAGAAATACAACAGCAGCTTTACAGACAGCGACAACGACCTCTGACGCAGCCCAGATGAGCGAAGAACAGGTGGCGCGCGTAGCCGCGCAGATTCAGAGCATTACCAATATGTTTGACCGAAAGTTGCAATTCCAGGTCAGTAAGGAATTGGAACAGGTTATCGTCAAGGTCATTGACTCAAGTACCGATAAGGTTATAAGGGAAATCCCGTCTGCGGAGATACAGAAACTTCAGATAAGAATCAAGGAGGCCATTGGCCTTCTCTTTGACGAGTCGATATAGCAGGTTTGCACTGCCGTACTGTCAGTACCTCTGGTCAGCGAATGTGAGGGAGGTCAGAGATGTCCGATATCAACATCCCGGGCGTGACGGCAAGCAAGTACAAAACTGACGAACTCATAAAAGGCTTGATGAAGGTCGAGCGGGTTCCGCGCGACCGCGCCGATGAAGAGCTGAAGACGTATCGCAAACAACAGTCGGCCTGGAGGGAGATAAACCAACGCTCCACTACCCTGCGAGACTCGGCTCGCGGCCTTTTTTCCTATAATAACCCATTCACCGAGAAAGCCACGGAATCGACTGACGAGCGGGCAATCACCGCGTCCGTAACCCGGGAAGCCCGCGACCAGAGCTTTCGCGTAGTCGTTTCCCAGACGGCTGAAGCGGACAGTTTTCTTTCATCCGAGCTTCCCGCCGACGGCAAGGTCCCGGGCGGCACGTACTCCTTTTCCGCCGGTGAAAGCAATGTTACCTTCAACTGGAAGGGCGGCTCCTATCGCGACTTTACCGAGGCCCTGAACCGCCGTGGCGAGGGGATAATCCGTGCCTCCCTCGTGCAGATTACGCCAAAAACCCGATCAATCCTCATTGAGTCCCTGAAAACCGGTAAGGATCAGCGACTGTCGTTTTCGCAGGACGCGCTCACGTTCGCGCTCGACGCGGGACTCATCAAGAAAAACGATAAAAGCGCGCTTACCCCCTCAACCGAGACCATTACCGCGGGTCCTCTCTCAAACGGGCTTTCCGAATTCTCGGCGCCCGCCCGGGCCAAGGACGGCCTCGTCCTTGAATACCAGGTAAGCGTCGCCGAGCGCGCGCCGTCGGACCATTCCGGCCCGGAGGCGGGAATGGGACCCGCGAAGATCGAATCCGGCTCCATAACGTACGGCGGTATCACCGTGCAAAACATCCCGTCGGAAATGGCGCTCACAGACCTCCCGCCGCCCGCTCCCGCGGCCCCGGTCGAGGATTCCGCGATTCTCTCCCTTCGTTCAACGAAGGGCAGTTCCCTGCCCCTCCCGTCTGTGGAGGGCATTCAGGAACGCCTCTCCTTCTCCGTGCCGCTTTCCGAGTATGGGGACGTTGACGCCCTTATCGTGCAAAACCGCAACACCGCGCGTGAGGTACGCGTGGAGGGGATTCGCATCCTGGACCCGCGAGTCGCCGGGGATTACGTGCCGGTCAACCCGGTTTCCGTCGCCCAGGACGCCGTACTGAAGTATGAAGGCATCACTATCACCCGTCCGACGAATTCGATCGACGACCTTATCCCGGGCGTTACCCTGGATCTTCATGAGGCGACGGGGAAGCAGGAAACCGTCACCATCAAGCCGGACACCGAGGCGGCGAAAGAGGCTATCATCAGCCTCGTCGGAAACTACAATCGCGTTATGGCCGAGATCAATATCCTGACGCAGAATAAACCGGAACTTATCAACGAAATATCGTATTTTACCGAGGACGAGAAGAAAACGGCCGGGGAGAGGCTCGGGATGATGCAGGGGGACACGACCCTCAACGGAATCAAGTCCTCGTTGCAGCGAATCACGACCAATGTCTACAACTCCTCGGACACGACGTCCATGACCACCCTCGCCCAGCTCGGCATCTCGACCAAGTCGACTGCCGGGGCCGGGATAGAGTATTCCCGCCTGAGGGGATACCTCGAGATAGACGAAAAGAAACTGGATGAGGCCCTTTCAAGTAAAATCCTTGATATCAAGGCCCTGTTCGGGTATGACTCCGACGGGGATCTCGTCATCGATTCGGGCATCGCGCACGCGCTTGACGCCAACATCGCCCCGTACGTTCAGACAGGCGGTATTTTCGCCACGAGAACCTCAGGCCTTGACGGGCGGATCGGCACTACGGAAAAGAAAATTGCGCGCCTTGACGAACAGCTTGAGGCCAAGGAAGCGGAGCTGAAGGCAAAATACGGGCAGATGGAAGGGACGCTCAACAGCCTCCAACAACAATCCAATTCCATCTCCAATTTCAACAACCAGAATAGCAACAGGTAGAGGAGTACCCAATGGACATACTGATCAACGGAAAGAACATCGAATACAGCCTTGAGTCGGAAAAAACGATCGGGGAGGTTCTCGGCTCGGTTGAGTCCGCCTGCGAGGAAGCTGGTATGACCGTTACCTCGATCGCAATCGACGGCTCGCCCGTTTCCCCCGGGGCCCTTGACGCCCTTTTCGCGCAAGCGCCATCCTCGGTCGCGAAGATCGAACTTGAAACCCTGTCCGGGGAGAATATCAAGCGGATGTTGGCCGATCTCGGAGCCCGTTTTTCCGAGTGCGTACCCGCCCTGGAAGACATCTCGGTTCAGCTTCAGATCGGCAAGGATTTGGAGGTGATGGAAACGATCCATTCCTTCTCCCTTGATCTTGAACGTCTTTATAAACTGATCCCTCTTGTACACCTGACGGGACTTCTTCCGGCGGACGTGACGATCGACGGCGTTGGCCTGGAGGCTTTTCCGTCCGTACTTGCCCCGCTTCTCTCCGAGCTTCTTTCGGCCCTTGAAAGAAAGGACACCGTTCTTGTCGGCGATATCTCTGAATATGAGCTGGCGCCCAAAATCGGGGCGTTGGGGGCGATGCTAAACAGTCTGTAAAAGCGAGGTAAACCCATGACGCAATACTTGTTGCAAGTACTGCCCTACAGTACGTCCACCGATCCAAAGTATCTCATCGTGATTGGCGCGGTTATCGGCGTTATCGCACTTGCGCGAATCTTCTCGGTCTATCAGGAAAAAAAACGGGAGATGATCAAAAAGTCCGATGGGGTGCTTGGGGGAGACCATTCGCGTCCTGGCGTTTTCGCGAAAAACAGGAAATTCAAGCAGGAGATCAAGGAAATCACCTCGATCTGCGGGCTTAACCAAAACCAGGAAGATTTCCTTTCGCGTATGTGCGTATCACACCAGATAGAACACCCCCTCCAACTCCTTCACAGCGAAAAGTCCCTGGACGACATGTTCTCCAGGACCTTGACGAAACTTCAGTCCGTCACCCCGGCGACCCACGAAATCGAGACCAACAAGACTCTCCTCTTCCTCACCCGTGAGGCGATCTCGAATGCACGCAAGAACAGAAAGGGCATTACCTCGACCCGATCGCTGGATATTGGCTCTATAGTGACCATAATAACCCCCAAGGAAGAGCAATACCCCGCCGCGATCCTGGAAAATTCCTCCCGGGGCCTTGTCTGCAAGGTTCCGCGTGACCTGTTCGAAAACGAGGTGCGTCTCCCGCTCTGGTCAAGGATCGGCCTTTTTTTCAACACCGCAACGGGGCAGTCATACAGCTGCACCGCCAGAATCCTGCAATATGAGTCATCCGGAAACGAGACTCACATGGTCATCTCCCATACCGACACGCTTAAGTCGCTCCCGAACAGGCGCCATGATCGCAAGGATTTCAGCACCGATTGTAATTTTGTCCTCGTTTCGGTCGCGAATGTCGTTACCGGGAAAAACACCGAGCATCGGTTCTACCCTACCGGAAAGCCGTTCCCGGGAACGATCATGGATATATCAGCGGGCGGATGCAGCATAAAAACGCCGTCGCCCCCTGCACAAAACCAGTATATCCAGATAGAATGCTCACTTGACGCGAAGAACGCGGATACGATGACGGGAAAGATCGTGAGGATTACTCCTGGCGAACAAGGCGGGGACTCGACAGTTCACGTTCAATTCGCCAAACTTCCACGCGCTACCATGAACAGGATTTTTGCGTTAATATTCAACTATGGAGAGCATTGAGAGTGACGATCCTTGCGATTAACGATATTGTGCGTAAAGAGAATTTTATCTACTACCGCAGGGAATTTACCGGGAAGGCCTTATACGACCTTCCCGGAAAGCAACACCTCGGGAAGATCGAATTCACGATAGAGACGGAGCCGACGGGCAAGAAGGACATCCATATAAAGTTGATCGATTCCGTCGACTACCCACTGCTGTCCGCGGTCAGCTCCCTGAAGAAATACATCCTTGATCTTGACAGGGACGGCAGGTTACCCTGAGTTTACTTGACCGTTTTTTTTGAATACGCTACCTTCATTCCATGACCCTTGAAACGACATCCGCCGAAGAAACCATCAAGTTGGGCGAGAAAATCGGAACCATGCTGGCGAAAGGCGACGTTCTGGCCCTCCAGGGCGGGCTTGCGGCGGGAAAGACCACGATAACCAAGGGGATCGCCCTTGGCCTCGGCATAACGGAACCGATAACCAGTCCCACATTTACCCTGATCTCGGAATACCGCGGACGCATGCCCCTGTATCACATGGATGTGTATCGCCTGGACTCGGGCGAGGCCTTTATCGACCTTGGCGCCGAGGAATTGGTCTACGGCAACGGCGTCTGCGTCATCGAATGGAGCGAAAAGGTCATGGACGAACTGCCGGACAAGGCGATCGTCATCCTGATCGAGACCTTGCAGGACGGAAGGCGCGAGATCAACCTGAAAAACTGGCCATACGGAGACCTTTCATTATGAAGATACTCTCGATAGATACGGTAACATCCGTTCTTTCCATCACGGCAGCCGGCCCTTCGGGGACGACGACGGTTACGGTAGACTCCGGCGCCCAACACGCGGAACGTCTGTTGCCCGCGATACAGTCGGCCATGGAGCTTTCCGGAATCGAACCGGCCAACGTCGATCTGGTCGTCTGCGCGGAGGGCCCCGGGTCCTTTACCGGCCTTCGCCTCGGGTATTCCACGGCGAAGGCGTTTCAGCTCGCCGCGGGCTGTCCGCTCATACCTGTCTCGCCCCTTGTATGCTATTCCCGGCCTTTTGCCGAATGGCCGGGCGCCGTCGTCAGCGTGCTGGACGCCAAAAAAGGCAGGTATTACGCCCAGGTTTTCAGGAAGGGAGAACCCGCGTGCGGGGCTCTCGACGCGGACGCCGCCGATATAATGCGCCTCGTCGACGCGGAAGAGAGGGTACTGTTTACGGGACCGGATGCTGAACAGTTTGGCGAGGTCTTTTCCGGTCTTTTCCCGACGGTTAGCCTTACAGTCATTCCCTCGGGACTCGAGGGAATTTCGTCGGAGATGGCCAAAATTGTACAAACCGGGATTTCGGGCTATACTGTAGGGGTATCAGACCAGGCAGGTCCGGTATATGTGAGAAAAAGTGACGCAGAAAACAAGCATACCTGATAGTGACGACGATACATTACGAATTGAAGATCTTCATGACGAGAGCGACCTCCTTCCGCTTTCGCCCCTGTCCGATTTTCACCCGGATTCCGACGGCCCTACGAATCCCTCTCACGAACGGTTGATTCGCGAGGTCGCGGCCCATATCGACAATCCGAATATCGCCATAGTCGTTCTCGACGCCGATCTTTGCATAATCCACGTCATGCCCGCGACGAAGCTTCTCTTCTCGGATTATTACGTAATCGAGAAAAAACCCTTTTTTAACGTATTCCGTCAAAGCCTCGAGCTTGACGAGATACACCAGCTCATCTCGTCGCTCAAGTCTGTGGACCAGGGATACTCGTGGTCGGGGACCTTGCGCCACAAAACGCCAACGGCAAAGACCCTGTATACCAATACGATCTTCCTGCCCTTTTTTAACGCCGACCACGCGGTATCGGGTTTCCTTGTGCATTTCTTCGACACCACCTACGGATACAATAACCAGTTACGGACGACGTTCAAGAGCATTCTCGAGGCGGCGAAACTCAAGGATAACGAAACCGGCCTTCACAACGAACGGGTTGGGTATTACAGCAAAAAAATGTCTGAATTCCTTTTCGAGAATCATATGTACGCCCAGATCGATCCCGACTTTATCGAGAACATCGGTTTTCTGGCCGCCATGCACGACGTCGGAAAGATCGGAACCCCCGACTATATCCTGCAAAAGCCGGGTAAACTGACTGATCTTGAATGGGAGATCATGAGGGAACACACGATAAACGGGACCTTTATCCTCTCGTCGTATCCCGTCCCGATGGCCAAGGAGATCGCGCTGAGCCATCATGAATGGTGGAACGGCGCAGGGTATCCCTTCAAGCTTGAGGGGGAGATGATTCCCCTTGCCGCGCGCATTACGACCATAGCGGACGTCTACGACGCCCTCAGGATGAAACGTACCTACAAGGAAGAGTGCACGCACGAGGAGACCGTCAGCAAGATCTACTCAAACAGGGGATCGCAGTTTGACCCATCTCTCGTCGACGTATTCATGAGTATAAGCCAGGAGTTTAACGACATTTGGAACCTGCTGAGGGATACGGACGATAAACAGGACAGACGGGACCATTCGAAGGAATTCTCCGAATCGCTTTGACGGCGAGGTCCCTAGAGAACCAGGCCCGAAAGTCCGTCCAGATTGTTTACGGTCGCTGCAGCGGCGCGGTTCTCGTTCTGTATCGCCTCGTACACCTCGTGCCTGAAAACCTTCACCGACTTCGGGGCCTCGACGCCGACCTTTACCTGATCTCCGCGTATCTCGATGATGGTCAGGGAGATGTCCTCGCCGATCATGATCTTCTCGTTGATCTTCCGGGATAGGATCAGCATCACCGGCCTCGCTTTGCAGCGGACTCGGCCACGATATCATGCTTGGTTTGCCATCTTGGATCCGCGAGGATTGCCTGCATGGCCTTGTTGTTTATCTTGTTGATGATAAGAGGACCCTGGAGGTTGGCCGTAACGGGACTCCCGTCCGAGGGCACGGTAACGAGCGAGAAAACCAGAACATCCGAGGGGCTCTTGATCTCCAGCGGGGCGAGAAGGGAATCCTCGATGTCTATCTCGTAATCCTGGCGGAAAAGAAAGGGATCGATCGCCAAAAAAGCCAAATCGGTTTTTTCCATGGACTGAACCCATATAAACGGCTTATGTGGCGCGTCAATGAGGGCAAAGCGATGATACTCGTTAAAGCCATAAAATCCCTGGTCGAGTTCGATGATCTGTTTATCGACAATGGAGACCGTGCCCATTGCCTTAGTCTGGATTTCCATTCAGTACAACCTTATCTAACGTAATTCAAGAGCGTGTTGGAATACAGCTTTCCCGCGATGCTGAGCGCGGCCTGTTGCGTATACTCATACATCTTAAGATCTGTGACGGCTTTTGTAAAGTCGATATCACCCTCGCGGGACTCAGCCGCGGTGACGTTCAGGATCTGGGTGTCGATACGGGCGATGCTCGATTCCGCCCTCTCGTAACGCGCCCCGATGCCGGCCATCCTCGCGGTCAGGTTATCTATACCCCCGTCGATAGCCCCGAGAACGCGGCTACCGATCGACTCTTGGTCCCCCGAAAGCATCGCGTTGCGGAGTGACAGGACGGAATCGAAAAGGGATCCGCCCGAGATCCTGACCGAGGGAGCGATGTTGTAGGGAGGCCGTTGCCCCTCCTTGATCATACCGAGGGAAGAAAGCACGTTGCCGCCGTTTTCGTCCCTCAGCCAAAGCTGCCGGGCGTCGGTCGTCTCGACGTTAAGCCCGTTGGTGACCGGGTCGAGGAATGCCTTTACGGCGGCGCCGGAATCATTGATCTTCGAGATAATTGAATGGACGTTATCGCCTGCCGTGAGGGCTATTGAAACCCCGTCGACCTCGATCGATGAGTCCTGCTTGACCGTGTAGTCGGCGGCGTCAACCGCAGAGAAGAGACTTTGCCGCTCGGCCCAGAAGGTCCTGTTGCCAGGCTGGTCGGTCGACATGTAGCTCTGCTCGTCTATTTCCACGTTCTTCGTCCCGACGGAACCGTTATACCGCACCTGCGTGATCATGGCCGATCCCGCCCCGTCGACGTCGCCAAGAACGGTCTCGAAGGGCTCGGTAAAGCTCTTCGTACCGGCAAAAAGCCTGATTCCGTCGGGACCCGTGGCGTTGCCGTTGGCGACGAGTTCCTTCAGGAGTTCGTCTACCTCGGAGGCCATATTCTTGAGATCCGTCTTGCTGAACGTCCCGTTCGCACCGGTTACGGCGAGCTCCCTGACCCTCTGCATTACCTGAAGGGACTGATTCACGTACCCTTCGGAAATCTTGAACTGATCCTGTATGGTCTTCGAGTTCTTCCCGAATCGCTCGAGGCGGGTGAGGAACGACTGATACCTGACGCTATGGCCCGCGGCGAGGGGATCGTCCCTGAGTTTGCCGTTTTTCCTCTGATTGGCGATGTTGTTGTTGAGCCCGTTAACCCGCGATTCCTGGCGCCTGAGCGCGAACTGGAGGTCCTCGTGCTGGATATTGGAACTGATTCTTCTCATGGTCTATCCTCCCTTACACGCCCATCCGGTTGATAATCGTGTCAAGCATATCGTTTACGGTCGAGATGAATTTCGCCGCGGCGTTGTAGCCGTGCTGGAACTTGATGATATCGGACAGTTCCTCGTCGACGTTTACGCCCGATATGGAGTCCCGCATTCCGCGAAGCTCGTTCATGATGGCGATCTGGGTTTCATGCGACCTCGAGGCCTGCTCGCCCTTGAGACCGACATTCGTTATAACGTCCGCGAAGAAATCGTCGAAAGTCCTGGTATTTCCCACCATTACCGCCGTGTTGCGAATCGCCGCGATGGCGACGGCTGCCCTGTTGTCGCCGGGGTTCACCACCCCGTCGTCGCCGGGAAAGCCCGCCGCGATAGTCTGCACGTCGGACTTGATCTCACCGTTGATTTCCATCCAGCCGGCGGGATGCGCGATGGGAGAAACCGCCCATGAAAGGCCGTCGCCGGAAAGCGAATTCACGGCGTCCGCGCGGTCCCATGAATAGGCGCCTTCGGCCCCTGGGGCGGAAAGGACTCCCGCGTAACCCGCGAGGAATCTGCCGGAATCGGCGACGTACCGTATCACGAAGTCCGGGTTTTCTTTCGACTCCGAGGTCGTTCCCTTCAGGACGAGCCGACCGTCGCGGTCCAGGCTGGCCACTACCTCCGCGCCGGAGTTATTGATCCTGGACACGACGTCCGCGACCATATCCGTCGGGCTATAGGGAACTTCCACCGTTCCATTCGAGGATGATAGGGTTAACCGACCATCGAGGCCGATTTGCTCGCGGGCGGAAAGCTTATTCCCCCCCGTAATGCGGAATACGTAGCTTGAATCGTACTCGCCGTCGCCGTTACGGTCGAAATTGCCGGCCACGTTGTTTATGAACGCCTGCTCGACGAAGAAATCGACGCCGGACTTTCCGTTCGCGCCCATTCCGTCCTTATGTATATCGTTTACCAGATCTACGAAATTCATGGTCATGGTGTCGAGATTGCGAATCTCGTCGCGGACGTCCACGTCGCGAAGCTCGACGAGCGCCCCCAGCTTGCCGCCCTCGAAGTCGGCGCGGTTACCCGAGTCGCTCCACACGACCTCGGCGTAGCCGTCGTTCTCGATTCCCCTCTCGAGGCCGAACGTCCTGAACTTCTTGCCCTGAACGAGCTCAAGGCCCGCGGTATGGATGACGTACTCGTCGGGATCGCGCTGGTCGACCGTGATATTGATAAGGGTTGAGAGCTTTTCTGTAAGGAGGTCGCGACGATCCATCAAATCGTTGGGATTGTCTCCCATCGCCTTGACCTTGACGATCTCCTCATTGAGCGCGGCGATCTCGCGTGCATGGTCGTTCACCTGCTTCGTCACGGCCTCAATGTCGCCGTCGATAAGGTCGCGTATCCCCTGCAGCCCGCGGTATTGCTGATGGATCGCGTCCGTGAGGGTTTCGCCCCGGGAAAGCACCGCCTGGCGCGCGCTTCTCGATTCCGGATAGAGCGAAAGCTCCTCCCAGGAATCCCAGAACTGATCCATGCGGGAGCGAACCGAGGTATCGGCCGGCTCGTTATATATCTGTTCCATCATCAGGACGTAATCGTCCCGGGTTTTCCAGTATCCCTCTCCGTTCGTCTGGGCGACGATCCTCTGGTCGAGAAGCTCGTCCCTCATCCTCCTGATCGACTGGACGGAAACGCCCTGCCCTATCTGCCCGGGGGTTTCGGCCCTCGAGAGGTCGGGACGATACAGGGGATCGGTGGCCTTGAGCTCCACGCGCTGGCGCGAGTAGCCCTCGGTAGAGGAATTGGAAAGGTTATGGCCCGCCGTCTGCGTGGCCTGGGAATGCGCGAAGAGGCTTCGTTTGCCCATTTCGATTCCGGAAAAGGTAGACATTATGACTCCTTGTCAGAACGATCGATTCAGCACGACGCTGTCGAGGCCCGGGGACGCCATTGCGCCCTTGCGGGTATAGATCTTGTTGTGCCTGCCCGCCAGTACTGTGTCGAACATTCCGGCAAGCAGGGTTCTGGCGTTCTTGATATACGTATTGAAGACGTCGCTTTCAGTCCTTGAAAGCAGTAAAAGCCGTTTTACCTCGCGGTACATGGCGTTGATCCTGATGCGTCCCTCATCGGGAAAGGAGGCCGTTATCCGGTAAAAACCGGTTGCGCTGTCGGTATTTGGGGCGAAGCCCTTCAGTATCGCGAGTCGTTCTTCCTCGAGGGAAGCGAAACGCTCGGCGATTCCGGACGAGAGGGCAAGCTCTCTCTGGAGCATGATCCAGTCGCGGATCAAGACCGACTCGTACATTCGTTTCTGGCAGGTATACAGGCCCGCCAAAAGGGATATCTGCTGTTCAAGTACGTGTTCCATCATCTGCATGCAATCAGTTGAGTTATCCATCGAGCGTACTCCTTCAACTGATTATCGGTTTCCTCGGGAAAAAACTGAGGGAAAAACGGTAATAGAGGGGGTAAAGCCTCTTCTTGACTTTTTTGGCCTCATCTGCCATTATTCGGAGGTTAATTCTATGGTGCCTGTAGTTCAGGGGTAGAGCACCAGATTGTGGATCTGGCTGTCGTGGGTTCGAAACCCACCAGGCACCCTTTGGAACGGCCGCCGGTCCTGATATCTGCGGTTATTCCATGGCATGCGGACAGGGATTGCGCCCGTAGCTCAGTTGGATAGAGCGCCGGACTTCGAATCCGTAGGTCGGGGGTTCGAGCCCCTCCAGGCGCAAATGTAATTCGTTCTGTTACAAAGGTTTACGTATTTCCCTTCAAAGAAGGATGTATACAATTTACACTCTTAAGGCAAAAGTTAAGGCAAGTCGCCTTTCCCGATGCTCGAACGATGGAGTTTGTATGCGTCCTTTTTATTTATACAAGACACATCGCGGAATCTATTACGTTCAGTTTACCAATGAACTGACGAGAAAAACCGGCTCCCCCACTCTCCTTTCAAGCGTAATTATCCCGATGCTTTTCAAATTGCCTGTTATTGGCTTCAACACGGTTTGCCCGTTAAGGCACCCCCTTCACGAAGCCGGTATAATGCGACGGTGAGTTCCTTTTTGTCTTTGCTGGAGCATGGATCATTTGAGAAAAAAGATATGGAGTACATTTCGACGATTATGGCTTGCAAGGGCCCGCTTTTGCCGTCAAGTCTGTTGTCAAAAACAGTAAGAAATGCGCTAATAATGACCTTCTCGTCTTTCTGGTATCGCGTCCGGTGACATATTTCCGCACCCCCAATGCATCTTTTGTGTCTTAATTTCTAGGCTCAGTATAATCTCCCCAATTCACAATCACACCTATAAATAGGCCCATTTCCGTTGTGTGATTTTGATCCGGCCTTCCTTGCCTAAGAACCATTTGAAAGAGTGCAGCACTGGATTAGCTCATTCAATCGCTTAACCGGCGAGGGCCATTAGTCCGAGGACCTGTTAAGCGCGTGTTAGGCTCTCATTTCATTTCTTGGCCTTTCTTTTAATTATAAGAACTCCATTAATAATTAGAAAAATCAAAAGTGGAATGAAAGAAACCACAAAGGTTAAAAGATAATCATATGTCTTGAGATGCCCACCTGAAAGAGTCGTCTCCGCAAGCAACGAAGATAAGACCCAATATATTAATGATGAAATCACTAATACTGACAGAAAGCCAAAAATGGAAAAGCCTATCTTTTTCATTCAATCACCCCATTCACCATGTCTGCGATGGAGCCAATATTATTGTCATTAAAATAATCCGTGTGCCCGATCCAACCCGCAAATTTATTATCCCATGTTGGCCAAATACTTCCCAGCGGATCAAAGCCTCCATTAATACTGGTAACCCTGCCAATATTATTGATTTCTGGTTCCATCACTGGCGTTCCAATTAAAACAACATTATCAATACCAGTTTTTCCACTTAGCTTCTCCGCAGCATTTAAAGCAATCTGGCCACCGCCGCTATACCCAACAATATTTAATTCCTCATCCTCTTGCAGTGGGCTTTCCTCTAAATCATTTACGATTGTTGATACCAAGGCATCAGAATATGCATCTAAGTTGATCATTTCTGTAGCGACCTTACCCGATCCTTCGACTGTCCCTGAGAATCCACTCTCATTATTAAATATCCCGAACAACCTAACATCTTTGACTACTCGATCAGACAGCTCATTTCCGAATGCGGTAGCATATGAAGGAGGTCCGCTTTGCTGAGGATTGTTAATCCCATTGACGAAATAGGTCCTTCTCCCATCGGGATCCAGGTAATTCATCGGATTATTTCCGCAGTACACATACCAGTTGCTGCCGTCCTGAACCGGGTCAACGTTAATGAACCTTCCTGTCGTCGCGTCGTAGTAGCGGGCATTGAAGTAGTAGAGGTTCGTGTCGTCGTCGAGTTCCTTCCCGCCATACGTGTACCGGGCGTCGTTCATCGCGTCGCCCGTGGTCTTGTTCGGATTTCCCTCCCAGAACCGCCTGAGCTGTTCGCCGAATGCCCGATACACGTATTGTACCACGACTTCACCCGTTTCGCCAGTGACTGCCTTCGTCGAGTTCTGGTGATCAAGATGGTAGTAGCTCTTCTCCGTTACCGCAGGGCCCGTCTTCGGGAGCTTTCGGCTCACCTTCCCTGCCACGAGATCGCCCGAAAGCACGTACCGGCTGATCATGCCCAGGTGCGTCGCGCCTTCGGTTGAACCGGGCGCATAGACGATAACGTCCATTGCAACCGCGATCTGCCCATGACGGAGGTAGAATGTTGTGCCCGACTCGTCTTTCTTGTAGAGGCGATTCCCGGCGTTATCGTAGGCATAACGTGTTGTCTTGTAATTGCTCGTCGTCGTGACAAGGCGGTTTAACGTGTCGTACTCGAATGATGTCGTCGTTGTGCCGTCGCTTGCGTGAATCGTCCGGCTTGTCGTGTTGCCATTTTCATCATAGGTGTACTCGGCGAAAAGAGAACGGGTATTCTCCCCCGCCTTCCGCAGATGGACGGACACGAGCTGGTTCCGCTTGCCGTACGTGTATGTGTACTCGTCTCCGTTCTGGACGAGGGTTGTGCGGTTACCGTTCGCGTCGTAGGCAAACATCTCTATGTCGTACTGACCGGCCTTGCTCACGTAACTCGCGAGGATATCATCCTCGCCGTTTACCCGGTCGTCCGAGTTGAGATCGGCGTTTGCGTCATAGAGGGAGCCGTTTGTCGGCACAATGGACGCGTCCCGGAAGGAGCCGAAACTCTTCGCAACGAGCTTCTCCGAGTCAACCGAACCGGGCAGCTGCGTCTTCGCGCCCGAAACCCGATTGAAGCCGTCATAGGAGTATTCGTTGTTGTTTATGGCAAGGACGTTCCCCGCCGGGCTCAGGGTGTAGGAAAGATCTTCCACCGTGCCCGCGCTTCCCGTTACGTCGATATGGCTGATCCGTTTCCGGTTGTCGAAGGTCCAGCTCTGGGTTGTCTGGTTCCTGTAGCGCATGGCGGTTACCTGGCCCGACCTGTTGTAGTCGAGTCCCGTCACAAAGGGCGTTACCGCTTTTGCAGGAGAGCCTTCCGAAATGGAGGTGAGCCGCGCATGCACCGGATCGTAGGCGAACTCGTGCACTGCCCCGTCGGGATACGTCATCCTGGTGACCATGCCCGCGTCGTTATAGACATAGGAGAAACTGAAGGTTTGCGTTGCCGCGTTTCCACCCCACACGTAGGCGACGGTGCCCCGCATGGAGGTCTCGGTGAGCCTGCGGTCAAGGGCGAGGACCCGGTTCGCCGGGTCGTACACATAATGCTCGATGAGCTTCTCGCTCGAGACCCGAACCGGGTTGCCCCGCCGGTCGTAGACCGTCCTCACCGAACGGGCAAGGGTTCCCGTCCGCTCGTCGTCCGTGTTTTTATAATGGAGCACCGCAATGTTCCGGCCGAGCTCGTCGTAGGTCATCGCGAGGACCTGACCATTCCGGTCGGTCTTCCGCACGAGGCGCCCCGCGTCGTCGTAGCGCATCAGGTCGGAGCCGCCGGACTCCCCGTAGGCCTGTTCCACGAGGAGGTTGCGCTCGTCGTAGCGATAGCGGGTTTCAATCCCCTTCGGATCGAAGAACCTGATCTTCCGCCCGAGCGCGTCGTGCACATACTGATACTCCTGGGGCGCTTCGGTGCCGTACCCGCTCTCGCGAACGAGTATGAGCTTGTCGTTCCAGTTACGCTTCTGGTACACGACACGGCGGTCCGCGTCCGTTATGGTTACCGAGTTCTCCGCGTCGTTGTAGCTGAACGTCTTCCGGTCGGTCCGGCCCGAAACCGTTTCGGGGTAATAGACCGTACTCTGCCGGCCAAGATCGTCATACTTGATAACCCAGGTCTTGTCGTGCTTCTTCACCGTCTCGCCGCTCACCGTGAACGACACGTACGACTCACCCGCGTCGGGGTCGGTAATCGCGATCTGGCGGCCAAGCGTGTCGTAACTCATCACCTTCTTTGCGTAGACCGCACTTGCGCCTTCGTACTCCAGCTCTTCTTCAACATGATCGAGCCCGTCTTTCTGGACGGCGGTCACCTTCACGTGCCCCTTTGCCCGATCTATGTCAATTTCACTCTTCACATAGTTCGTTTCATACCGGATCTCCAGGCGCTTCCCCGGATTGTTCTTCCGCGACGCAATGAGCAACGCCTGCCATGAAGAACCCACGATACGCGGGGCTTCGGTCGAAGATGTCGCGAAGCCCCGCTCGTCATCGAGATCGGGCATGATCTCTTCGGTCACGTTCCCGAGCATGTCGTAGAACCGTTCGACCGCGTAGCCGTCGTTATCCACTTCGAGCCAGGGGGTGCCGTCTGTATTCCATTCCTTCCAGCTCCTGATCCGGGAAGTCGCAAGACCTCCGGTTCCGCCGTCGGGTTCGAGGTCGGGATTGAGATGCCAGTTCTCGTCAGCGTTCCGGCCGTTCTGCCAGGCGCCTATCTTCACGTTCTGCCACACCTTCACCGGGAAGGCATGGAAATCGGTATCGTATTCCGTGTGGGTGACTTCGCCGAGCGCGTTCGTGACCGCGATCACGTTTCCCCACTCGTCGTAGTTATTGAGGACGGTGCGGACCGGACGAACCGTCGCACCGCTCTTGAGGAAAATCGTCTCGCTTTCTACTTGACCCTTGTCCGTGAGCACGCGCTCCGTCTGGTAGGTTTCCTGGCCGTACCCGGACTCAAACGTCCGGTACTCTTTCACCGGGATGCCGTAGATCTCGTCGTATTCCGTTACCGTCACGAGGCCCATCTTGTCTTCAATCCGCGTGGGTCGCATCTTCGCGTCGTACTGGAACTTCTCCCGCCACACGAACGTGCCCTGCCGGTAGGTCTCTTCGAGGGTCTCCGACCGGTCGTTGTTGTAACCGTAGTCCGACAGCTGCAAAAAGCCGTCCGACGTTTTGACCGTCAGGGTATCGAGGACGTTGTCCTTGCTCTTCGTTCCCGAGATTGAATAGGTATATTCTGTTTTGACGTTCCCCTGCTCGAGAACCGCCGTGTAGCACTGCCGGTTCCCGTTCTCGCCGTTCTCGTAATAGGTGATGGCCGTGTCATTCATGACCCGGCCATGGCGGTCGCGGACGTACTCCCGCGTCGCCCTGAAGTATTCCATGTAGCCCGAGTAAAAGTACTTCCGCCAGATACGGGGATTCGTTTCGTCCTCATTGGTATTGTTGTATTCCCAGTTCCGCTCGTTGAGGAAGGTGCCGTCTTCCTGCGCCATCGTTCGCGCCCGGGTAAGGAGGAGATAGACATTGGTCGAGTGGGAGCGGGTGTCGTCGTAGGTAAAGTCCGCCTTCCCTTCCGTATACGCATATTCGGTTGCGTGGCCCATGGGGTCCGTTACCCGCACGAGCGCCTGCGGCGTTCCGTCCCCTATCGCGTCCTTGCGGAGCCATGCGGTCACGGGGTACTGCTGCGCGTTCGAAAGCGGCTCATACCCGTAGCGCACCGTTCTCGTCGTGGTGCGTTGCGTGCGGGTATCATCACTGCCCTTTTCCCAGCTCGTTACGTCCCAGCTGACGGTTTCGAGGTTTCCCGCCCCGTCATAGGCAAAGCGGATCTTCCGCCCGATCGTGTCGACGACGAGCCGGAGGCGCGATTGCGCGTCGTAGTAATACCAGATCCTGTTCAAGCCCGTCCGGTCTTCCTGCATCATGACCTTGCCGTCAGGGCGGAACCAGTACTTGCTGTTGTCCTGGAAGATGAGCACGTAGCGGCTTCTCGCGGCGGCGGTGTCGGCAACGCCGAAGGGGGCAAGTTCGCTGGCGTTGAATCCTGAACGGTCGCCGTAGGACACTCCGGAATCGTGGTAGATCCGTTTGTCGAGATAGTCGTACCAGAGGATGTTCGACTTTTGCATGTTCTTCACGGCCATGCCCGTCTGGTCTAGTTCGTAAGCCGACCCGTTTATGAACAAATACTGCACGAGGGTACCCGAGCTCTCGTCGTCGTAGATCATCGGGACGGTACTCGTCCACCCCGCGCCGAGGCGTGTACGCGACTCCACCGTGTCCGTTGACAGCCGGTTGAGATTCGTTACCGGGTCCTGGCTCATGGCGAACACATTCGACTGGGCGGTTGTCCACACCCGGCCGAACGAGAAGTCCATCCCGGCCCGCCCGGGAAGGCTCACGTCCGTCCCCTGCACGGTCACCGTTCCCGTCTGCGGGTTCAGATCCCCGGCCTTCTCGTTAAAGGGTAGATTCAGCCCGGAGTCGTAGCGGGAGTCGGTCTGGGAGAAGAGGGGGACGGAGAGGAGGAACAGAAAAACTGACAAGAAAAAGAGTCCGGATTTTGTGGAGAAGGTTTTCGGATTACTTTTTGTCATAGGGCGCTCCGAGATTCATATAATTCAACTTTGTAACATAATCACAAAATAGTGATATCGAACAATTACTTTGCGTAAAGAAATAAGCTAAGTAACAATAAAACCATTCAAAACTTGTTTATATGTAGAATATTCTCATCTTTGAAGGATCCTTTACAGAAACTCTCCCATAATCAATATCTACAGCTATATTGTAACATTTACACACTATACTTTCTTCCGGCATAGAAGGGAAAAAAACTCCACATTCAGTACATTCATAAAACAGATTGTTACCCGCTGGATATCCAGAATTTGGATCAAATGAAACATACTTTCTTTCACGCTCACTATTTGTCATTCGAGATAACCTCCATCAAGAAGCTGTTTGAACCGCCCCGGGTTCACCGGAGGCTCTTTTACGTGAGTCCCGCCGCTACGGGCAGACTATGACAATCAGTATAATACGCTTTCTCAAGTTCCGCAGGAGGAATACTACCAATCGGTTCGAATAATCTGACGTTATTGAACCAATGAACCCATTCCAAGGTTGCATACTCTACCGCTTCCAAATTTTTCCAAGGGCCTCGTTTCCTGATAACCTCAGTTTTATATAATCCATTGATCGTCTCGGCGAGTGCATTGTCATACGCGCTACCAACACTGCCAACGGATGCCTCGATACCCGCTTCAGCAAGACGTTCGGAATATCGTATAGACAAATACTGGCTTCCATGGTCGCTATGATGAATTAGCTTACCGCTAATATCCCGGGCCCATATTGCCTGTTCGAGCGCATCGAGTGTTAACCCGGCACTCATCGATGTCGACGCACGCCATCCCACGATCATGCGCGAGAAAACATCGATGATGAAAGCGACAAACACGAAACCGGTCCAGGTCGCGACATACGTGAAATCAGCAACCCACAATTGGTTCGGTCTTGTAGCTGTAAAGTTGCGTTGAACGAGATCGAACGGATCACGATTTTCCTTTGAGGGAATCGTTGTTCGCTTGACCCTTCCTCGCACGGCTCCCTGTAAACCCATACTACGCATCAATCTCTCGACCGTGCAACGCGCGACCGTAAAGCCTTCGCGCTTCAGTTGGTGCCAAACCTTCCGCGTACCGTACACCTGGAAGTTCGCGTCCCATACTCGTCGTATCTCGACGCGATACAATGCATCACTTTGTTCCCGATCAGATCGCCTGTCAGGGAAATTCTTCTTTTCCTTAAAATCATAGTAGGTCGAGGGAGCAATCTGCAGCATCTCGCAAATTGGCTCGACTCCCTGGTCCTTGCGGTTCTGATCGATAAAATCGACGGCTACCGCTGTTGGCGGTCGAGTTCCGCCTTCGCGAAATATGCGGAAGCTAACCGAAGTATTTCGTTGGCCTTTTTCAGCTCCCGGTTTTCTTTTTCGAGCTGCCTCATATGCTCACGCTCGCTGGTCGTGAGCCCTTCGCGTTTCCCGGTATCGACTTCATCTTTCCGAATCCAGTGTCGGAGGGTTTCCGCGCTGCAGCCGATCTTCGTGGCGACCGAACAAATGATCGCCCATTGAGAAAGATCAGATTCCTTTTGCTGCTCGTATACCAGCCGAACCGCCCGCTCTTTCACCTCTGGTGAAAACCGTGTTTCTTTGCCCATGACCATATCCTCTCAAACTTTGTGGTCTCCGGCAATCCCGGGGCGGTTCAGGGTATATTTTGGACCTATTGTATACACATGCAAATGGTCTGTACAGATATTCGCGATTCATCACCAACTACAGGAACTGGCTGTTTATTCGGTGACAAAACCTTCTACAGAAAAAGTATTGTATGCTTAATCGAATAGCCCATATAAGACATCTCCTTAAAACAGGGTATGTCATCTATCTTGATTCATGGGGGGGGAGCCAAGAAGAGGGAGTTTGTATGCGTCCTTTTTATTTACTCATCTTCAATGCACTCTGATATACGTTACTATATTTTTTACCCGGTGCAACGAGGATATCCCCGGTCGTCATGTTGTAAACGACAGACCACATGGTGTGAGATTGAGATATATCCTCCAACAGCTTCATCATTTCCAGTTGATCGATATCCCCGTTTTTTTCGTTCAATATCGTATAAGCTTTTTTATACCGCTTACAAAGACTTTGTTTTTCATCCTCACTCCTGTTGTATACGATATCGTTTGTGCATATCTGGAAATTCCGATCTTTCTTTGTTTCAAGCATTTTACCATCGACGTATTCAATAATCGAGGAATTTCCCTCCCGATCGGCGATAAGATAATGCCACGCAAGCGTGGGGTATTCTATATTATATTTGCTTAATAGAGCGACCGCTTCATCAACGGTTTCTGCCTTGTCAAGAATCATTCTGATGGAGTGAGTATCGCCGATCGTGACCTTGCCGGGATCATGTGGCGGTTTGTATCTGCCGGGGACGGCCATCTCCCCCACCGCCAATCCCATCTCATTCATTCCATCGAAAGCCACGTACGGAGAAAAAATCAGGGAAAAACTTGCGCCTTTACCACTGTCCGGAAGGAATTTGCCATTATAACCAAGATAGCTTATATCGACCATCGAAAAAGAAGACATCCCCTTATCGGGCTTTGTCTCGAGTAACAAGATCGGCCTGTTTATCCAGTCAAAGTTTCGACCAAGGATTTTCTCCCCTTTCTTGTTTACGGTAAACACCGTCGCGCAGGCACTTGCCGGTTTTGAACCGGCATTGTTTTGCACGAGCTTCAAGTTCCTCAGGGAATTCCATAGGGGATCCGGAAAGAATACTCTTCTTACGCTGTCGGAAATATTATCCGTTATTCCTTTTTCGAGAAACTTGTCAAGGTTGTAATCACAGACATATTGCATGGTAAACAAAGGGTAATCATCGACTCTATCCAGCGTTGATAAACCACGGAACCTGTTCCAGAATAAAAGGATAATCGAAAGCACCAGGGTCAACAAAAGAATCAAAACAATCATCAACACTTTTTTTGCGGTAATACCCATACACGGGAGTATAAATCCGTACGTTACTGTGGGTCAATTCTTGTTTTAATCATGTTTGTTAACGCAGACTACTATATCCTGCCATATATAATCATATATTGACATTATTTCCATTTTTTACTATCCTAATGAACGTGTTTTGGCCAAGCAGAACACTGAATCCGTAGGTCGGGATGGTTCGAGCCCCTCCAGGCGTAAACAGTTCTTGCTGACCGTCGGATTGACAAAAACCGTCGTTTACTGTAAAACAGTAAAACATACGGGCCATTAGCTCAGCTGGTAGAGCAACAGACTCTTAATCTGTGGGTCGAAGGTTCGATCCCTTCATGGCTCAGATGGACGCGGGATATCGGTTCTTGACAACGATAAACGCGTTCGGTAGACTACCGTCACCTGATTTTCGGGTGCACTCACCGCGCAAGCGAGAGTGGTGGAATTGGCAGACACGCCAGACTTAGGATCTGGTGCCTAGGCGTGAGGGTTCAAGTCCCTCCTCTCGCAGATTCCGCCTCCCGCGCAGCAAGGGTGAAACAGTACGATTTTGCGGGAATAGCTCAGTGGTAGAGCGCGACCTTGCCAAGGTCGATGTCGCGGGTCCGACTCCCGTTTCCCGCTCTTACTCGGAAGGCGATCTGGTGAAATCCGGATCGCCTTTTTTTGATTTGCGGCCGACACGAACCAGCAAACATGAAATCAATAACCAAGAGGATACACTAATGGACCTGAAAAAGCAGTTTACCAAACTCGAGAAGTCTCGCGTGAAGCTTGACGTAACGATCAGCAAAGAGAACCTCGCAGCCTCGTACCGCGAGCTCCTGCAGAAGTACTCAAAGACCATCACGATCCCGGGCTTCCGCAAGGGCAAGGTTCCCGTCAGCATCCTGGAGCAGAAGTACGGCGAGGCCCTCAAGGGCGACGTCGCCGGCGACATAATGGAAAAGGCCCTCGGCGAGGTTTTCGAATCCGCCAATGAGCATGAGCGCCCCCTTCCCTACTCCCAGCCATCCATGGACAAGGCCCCCGACTTTGACCTGTCGAAGGATCTCGAGTTCTCCGTTACCTACGACGTCTTCCCCGAGGTCAAGCTCGCGGCCGTCGACGGCTTCAAGATCGAGCTTCCCCAAGTCGCGATCGGCGAGGCCGAAATAAAGGAAGAGCTCGCCGCGATTCGCGAGCGCAATGCCCTCGTCGTTGACCGCAACGACAACGACAAGGCGGCGAAGGACAATATCGCCACCGTCAATTACTGCGAACTCGACGAGGCTGGCGCCGTCGTCGCCGGCAGCGAGAGGCAGGACTTCGTCTTCACCATCGGTACAGGGTATAACATCTTCAAATTCGACGACGAGATCGTCGGCATGAAGAAGGGCGAGACGAAGGAATTCAGCAAGGCCTTCCCCGCCGACTTCGAGGACAAGGATATCGCCGGAACGACCAAAAAGATCCGCGTGACCCTTACGGCGCTTAAGGCGCGCAACCTGCCCGAGCTCGACGACGAGCTCGCCCAGGACGTCAACGAGAAGTATAAAACCCTCGACGATCTCAAGGCCGATATCAAGAAGAACATGGAGACGGCCCTCGAGAACAAGCTGAGGGAGATGAAGAGCAACGCCCTGCTCGAAAAGATCGTCGAGGCGAATCAATTTGACCTCCCGGAATCGATGGTTTCCGCGGAGCTTGAGTCCCGCTGGCAGATGCTGGCGCAGCGTTTCAAGACCGACGTCGCCCAACTCGAGAAGCTTTTCGCCTCTTCGGGGCAGAGCCGTGAGGCTATGCTCGCCGGATGGAGACCCGAGGCAGAGAAGCTCCTCAAGAGCCGCGTAGCCGTCGAGCTGCTCCTTAAAGAGCGCGAGATTGCGGTAACCCCCGAGGACGTCGAGGCCGAGTACGCCCGTATGTCGGAAGGCGCAGGCGTTTCCCTGGAAGAGGTCAAAAAACACTATGCGGACCCGCATAGAAAAGAGTATCTTATTGACGATATCAAGGAGCAGAGGCTCTATGCCCAGCTCCTCGAGAAGTGCACCATCGCCAAAGGCAAGAAAACCGCCTTTGCAGATCTCTTTAAAGACGGAAACCAATAATGAATGAACAAATGAACAATCTGGTACCGTATATCATCGAACAAACCGGAAACGGCGAGCGTTCGTACGATATTTTCTCGCGTCTTCTCAAGGACCGGATTGTTTTCATCGACGGCGAGATCAACGATACCACCGCCGATCTCGTCGTGGCACAGCTCCTCTTCCTCGATTCCCAGAATCCGGAAAAGGACATAAACCTGTATATTAACAGCCCCGGCGGCTCGGTTACGGCCGGACTCGCCATCTACGACACCATGCAGCAGATACGGTCGGAAATCCAGACATTCTGCCTCGGGCAGGCCGCGAGCATGGCAGCCATCCTTCTCGCCGGAGGGACGGCGGGAAAACGTTCTGCGCTGCCCTCTTCCAGGGTACTGATACACCAGCCTTGGGGCGGGGTTCAGGGACAAGCGGTCGATATCGGCATACAGGCGCGCGAGATCGTGAGGCTGAAAAAGCTCACCATAGAGTATTTCGCGTATCACACGGGCAAATCGCCGGAACGGATCGCGGCCGACATGGAGCGCGATTTTTTCATGTCGCCTCAGGAGGCCATGGAATATGGCATCGTGGACAAGGTAATGTCCCGGAGGAAGCATGGCAAAACTGAAGAATGACAAGGAGCAGGTATGCTCCTTCTGCGGCAAGAACGCAGATTCATCGCGCCGCATCATAGCGGGTCCCGGGGTTTTTATCTGCGACCACTGCGTCGACGTATGCAAGGGAATCCTCGACGAGGAAAACCAGCAGCTTTCAACCGAATTCTCGGGTGATATCCCTACCCCCCGCGAGATGAAGGACCACCTCGACCAGTACATCATCGGGCAGGAACAGGCCAAGAAAACCCTCGCCGTGGCGATCTATAACCATTACAAGCGCATCGCGAATCCGTCAAGAAAGCCGGAGGACGTCGTTATCGAGAAGTCGAACGTTCTCCTCATCGGCCCGACCGGTTCGGGAAAGACCCTTCTCGCGCGGACCATCGCCCAGAAGATGAAGGTTCCCTTCGCCATCGCCGACGCCACGACGCTGACCGAGGCGGGCTACGTCGGCGAGGACGTCGAGAACATCCTGCTCAAGCTGATACAGAACGCGGGCGGGAACATAGCCTCCGCCGAGCGCGGCATCGTCTACATCGACGAGATCGACAAGATAGCGCGCAAAGGGGAGAACGTTTCCATCACGAGGGACGTCTCCGGAGAGGGCGTCCAGCAGGCGCTTCTCAAGATCATCGAGGGAACCACGGCCTCGGTACCGCCCCAGGGCGGACGAAAGCACCCCAACCAGGAGATGATCAAGATAGACACGACGAATATCCTGTTCATCTGCGGCGGCGCCTTCGTGGGCCTCGACAAGATGATTGAAGCCCGCGTCGCCCAACACCCGATGGGTTTCGGGGCCGACATAAAGATGCAGAAGGAACGAAGTCTCCAGGAGCTGTACGATCACCTTGGCCCCGACGACCTCATCAAGTTCGGCATGATACCGGAGTTCATCGGCCGCCTGCCCATAACGGTGGCCCTCAACGAGCTGACGCGCGAGGACCTTCGCCGCATCCTGACGGAGCCCCGAAACGCGATCGTCAAGCAGTTCCAGGCCTCGCTCGGCATCGACAAGGTCGAGCTGAGCTTTGAGGACGAGGCGATCGACGCGATCGCCGACCTAGCCATCCGCCAGAATACGGGAGCGCGCGGGCTCAGGGCCATCGTCGAGAAGATGATGATGGAGATGATGTACGAGATCCCGTCGATCGAGGGGAATAAACGGGTCGTGATCACGAAGGAAGTCGTCAACAAGAACGAGAGACCGGAGATACGCACCGTGGACCAGAAGACGGCCTGACGGAGGCGGATAGCGCCGGAAATATCGATGGGGCCGCGGATAAACCGCGGCCCGTTTTTTTAAATACCCCTTCCCGGCGTCTTCCAATCGTAGTTGACCCTGTTCCAAATCGCCCTGGTACGCAGGAAAAATGCAATTATGCCTACAGCATATAGCATAAAAGTGCATAGCATGTCATAATCTGCCACTGTTCAGCACAAAACGGATGAACGTAGAGCTGAATGAGGAGTGATACATGTCCATCGATTCTCTGTTATCGATTTTCCAGGGATTCAACACAATGGGCCTTGCATTGGCGACTGAACCGATGTTGTTCGCCGCCCGGTTCGGGTTGATTTTTCTTGGAATCCTGCTCGTATACCTCGGAAAAAAAGAGGTTCTCGAACCCCTACTCATGATTCCGATGGGACTTGGCATGGCTACGGTAAACGCAGCCGTCATGTTTTTTGACCCGCTCCAGCTTCATGGTGGAACCGGGACGCTTTTCCTCGAGCCCCAGGCAGGGTCGGCCCTAACCGCATCCGCGGGGGCTACCGCCGAACAGATTGCCGCCAACGGAAACGCCGTGGCCGACCTGATGTACGTCATGCAAATCGATTTCCTGCAACCCATCTACACGTTCATGTTCGCGAACGGCCTCATCGCGTGTCTCGTCTTCATGGGAATAGGAACCCTTCTCGACGTCGGCTTCATCATGGCCCGTCCCTTCGTCAGCATGTTCCTCGCGCTGTGCGCCGAACTCGGCACTATCCTGACCCTTCCCATCGCCCAGGCGTTCGGTTTCAATATCAAGCAAGCTGCCGCCATCGCCATGGTCGGTGGAGCGGATGGCCCGATGGTGCTTTTCGCGGCCCTGAAACTTGCGCCCGAGCTATTCGTCCCTATAACGGTCGTCGCCTATCTCTACCTCGGGCTTACCTACGGCGGCTATCCGTACTTGATCAAACTCCTCGTCCCAAAGAGCATTCGCGGCATAGAAATGCCCAAACCGCTCAAGCAGGAAGTCAAGATTACCTCGTTCCAGAAATTGATGTTTTCCGTGGTTCTGTGCGTCCTTCTTTCTTTCCTGTTTCCCGTAGCGGCTCCGCTGTTCTTTTCGCTTTTCCTCGGCATCGCTATCAGGGAATCCGGCATCAAGGCCTTTCAGGATCTCGTGTCGAACACGGTGCTTTATACGGCGACATTGTTCCTCGGCTTGACCCTCGGTATCCTCTGCGAGGCGTCGACAATATTCGATCCGAAGGTCCTTCCCCTGCTTCTTCTCGGGATTCTTTCCCTCACGCTCTCAGGGATAGGCGGCCTTCTTGGCGGATACGTCATGTATTTCTTCAGTAACCGAAAGTACAACCCGGTAATCGGTATCGCGGGCGTTTCATGCGTCCCGAGCACCGCCAAGGTCGCGCAGAAGGTCGTCGCGAAGGTAAACCCCAACGCGATAATAATGCAGTACGCGCTTGGCGCGAATATCTCCGGCGTAATCACGACCGCGATCATCGCGGCCGTGTACGTAACGGTTCTCGGATAAGGTATCGATATGAATATTGCAGAAATATCTATTGCGTTTTCGCTTGCGGTCATGGTACTCGTGCTGATACGGATTTCCCTCACGCTCGCCGATATCAGCGCCTCGTTTATTTCGAAGGACACGGCCATTCAAAGCCCGGGGAAGGCGGATACAGTCGCCTCTACGGATTTTATGGGAGTGCCCGCCGTGGCACAGGACGGTGCATATGATGACACCGAGATAGCGGCCGTTATAGCGATAGCGAGCGCGGCCCTTCGTCAGGCCGTCTGACACACAACACTGTAAAGGACATAGTCATGAAAAAGATTGATTTTATGCTAACCGCATTTCGGGACGGATTCCAGTCCGTCTATGGCGCGCGGGTGTTTTCCCGCGATTATATACCGGTAATGCAGGCGTGCGCCGAGGCGGGAATTTCCCACATCGAGGCTGGCGGCGGCGCGATGTTCCAGTCGCCGTTTTTCTATTGCAACGAAAACGCGTTTGACGTCATGGATTCGATCCGCTCGGCCGTTGGCCCGGACGTCAACCTCCAAACGCTGTCGAGAGGCATCAATATCGTCGCCCTCGACAGCGCCAGTTCCGACGTGATAAAGCTCCATGCCAATCTCTTCAAAAAGCACGGGATGACCTCCATTCGCAATTTTGACGCGCTCAACGACGTAAACAACCTTATCTGGTCGGGAAAATGCATCAGGGACGCGGGGCTCAAGCACGAGGTCACCGTGACGATGATGGAATTGCCCCCCGGATGCGAGGGCGCGCACACTCCCGATTTCTACATCGATGTACTGAAGAGGATCATGGACGCGAATATTCCATTTGACTCCGTCGCGTTCAAGGACGCGTCGGGGACAAGCCGACCCCGCAAGGTCTACGAGACCATCAAAGCCGCGCGTAAGCTCGTCGGCCCGGACGTCCGCCTCGTGTTCCACTCGCACGAAACCGCGGGAACCGGCGTTCTTTCGTACATGAGCGCGATCGAAGCAGGCATCGACCAGATCGACCTGTCCATGGCTCCCTGCTCGGGCGGAACCTGTCAACCTGACATAATTACCATGTGGCACGCGCTGAGGGGGACCGAGTGGTCCCTTGATATAGACATCGGGAAGATCATGCAACTTGAGGAGCTGTTCAAAGAATCCATGAAGGATTACATGCTGCCCCCGGAAGCTACCCGAGTAGAGCCCCTCATCCCGTTCTTCCCCATGCCGGGCGGGGCGCTTACCGCGAATACCCAGATGCTCCGCGACAACAAGCTCATGGATAAGTATCCCGAGGTCATAAAGGCGATGGGAGAATCGGTCGCGAAGGGCGGCTTCGGAACGTCGGTCACCCCGGTATCCCAGTTCTATTTCCAACAGGCTTTCAACAATGTCATGTTCGGCCCCTGGAAGAAGATCGCCGAGGGCTACGGCAAGATGGTTCTCGGCTATTTCGGGAAGACGCCCGTCGCTCCCGATCAGGAGATTGTGAAGATCGCGCAGGAACAACTTAACCTCGCGCCTACCGTGGAAAGCCCGCTTGCGATCAACGACAGGAATCCAAAGAAGAGCCTGAAGGCCGCAAGAAAGATGCTCGAGGAATCCAACCTGCCCGTCGACGACGAGAACCTTTTCATTGCCGCCTGCTGCGCCGACAAGGGCATTCTCTTCCTGAAGGGCAACGCAAAAATCGGAGTCCGCAAGCATTCAGACGACAAGAGCTCAGAAAACGTACCGGCTCCGGCAGCCAGGCCGGATGCGATGACCGTTACGCTCGGGAACAAGGCGTTCGGGGTCAAGTTTACCGGTACTAACGTGAGTATCAACGGCGTTTCGTACAGCTTCAACGTCAAGGACGGTCTGGACGAGGCCGCGCTCGCCAAAACCGCGATACTCCCAAAGAATGTCGAGGTTCCCGGAGTCTCGCAAACGCAGTCCGTCGAATCTCCCCTGCCCGGTCTCGTGCTGAAGATCCAGAAAAAGGTCGGCGACAAGGTCGCCGTCGGCGAGACAGTCCTCGTGATCGAGTCCATGAAGATGGAGAACCCAATCAACTCGCCCTGGTCGGGAATCGTCCAGGACATCTGCATCATGCAGGGGGACCAGATCGAGGCGGGCGCCGTGCTCTTCCGGGTCGGAACTGTGACCCACGGAACCGTGAATACCGTGTCACGCGCCGCCGAGGCCCAGGCCAAAGCCCCGACAAAAGCGGCCAGCGCGTTCGGCGCGCAGACCCGCATCGAGTCTCCACTGCCGGGACTGGTTCTCAGGTTGTATAAACAAGTCGGCGAAAAGATAACCGCGGGAGAGTCCATACTCGTGCTTGAGTCGATGAAGATGGAAACGCCAATCAACAGTTCCGTATCCGGCATCATCGAAAGCATTACCGTAAAGCAGGGCGATCAGATAGATTCCGGCCAGCTTTTAGCCACGGTTCGTGAATAAGGAGGCGACAAAATGGAAGGCATCACTGTAGCGTTTACGACATACGCCATTTCGGCGGTTATTTCGATGGGAACTGCGGCGATCATGTACTTTGTTGTTCAGGGAATCAAGTGGTTCAACAAACGGTCGGTGCGCAGGTAATAACAAGACGTTCCGGGCGCCAATGGCCCCGGACATGGATCGGGCCGCGTCTTTGACGCGGCCCGTTTCATTTTAAACCTTTCGTCTTCGCGTCACACTGAGGTTACGCAATGAATCGTCTCTTCCGCGCATTTCTTCCAGCTGAAGAGGGCTACCCGCTCGAGACTTCTCGCTATCATGTCGTTTCTCAGGGAATCGTTGGAACCGGAAGGAAGGCGGACCAGCCGCTCAATGGCGTTTGCTATATCCTGCGGGCTGTTTTGGTCGAAATACAGGGCGCAATCCCCGGCCGTTTCGGGCAGGGCCCCTGCCCTGGCGCAGGCCACCGGAATGCCGCAGGCCATAGCCTCGAGGACCGGGAGGCCGACTCCCTCGACGGACGATGGGAAGATGCACGCGTCGGCGGCCGAATACAGCTCGGGAAGGTTCTGGTGGGGAAAGTAGCCCGTCAACAGGATGTCGGAGGAGACGGAGGATTTGAGTACCTCGCGGTGAACCATCTCGGCGTTTACCCCGTCCGCCCCCGCGAGGACCAACCGATGGGGCGCGTCGGTCTTTTTCTTGAAAATCTCGAAGGCCTGGATCAATTCCACGTGGCATTTCGAGGGATAGGCCACCCTTGACGCGTAGATGATATAGGGACGCCTTATCGAGAAAGGGTGGATCAGGACTGCCTCGTTGTTGACGACGGGATGGGGAAAGAACAGGCTCGTGTCGATTCCGTTATGTATGACGGTAATCCTCGATTCCGGGATCTTGAGGTTTAAAAGGTCGTCCCTGAGGAAACGGCTCGCCGCGATGATCCTTTTCACCTTCTTCAACTGCCACTTCATCATCCCGGTCAAGAGCCCGTCGTCGGAATTCCTGTAGGCGTCGGAGAGGATATCCTGTACGACGGCTACCGAGGGGATATCGAAGAAAAGAGGAAGGAGTCTCGCGCCGGCCGGGAAAAGTATGGCGGAGTATTTTTGCTTTCGCGCGAAGGAAGGAAGGCTCGTTACGTGCCATACGCGTTCGGCCAGCAGGCTGTCCGCGACCGATGCTCCCGTGTATGATACGGTCTCTTGCCCGGCTGTGTAGGTATATCGGTCAAGTTCAGGACCGAAAAGGTCGATTGAGTGCTCCATCTCGGGCAAATTATGAACAAGAGACATGAGATAAGAGCCTATGCCCGAACGACCATGGTCGCAACCGAAGGTGTCAATACCGATTTTCAACAATCATCCTCCGAAAATGTCGGGTATTTATCGATTATAGCACTTTTTCCCGCTTTATGCTATCCTGAAGTCGTGAAGAACTTTTCTGACCTCTCATTACCCCCGGAATTGTGCCAGGGCCTCTCGAAACGCGGCATTCTCATCCCGACACCGGTCCAGTCCGAGGTGATACCCCTCGCTTTGGCTGGCGAAAACCTCATCTTTCAGTCGGAAACCGGGACGGGCAAGACCCTGTGTTACCTCCTTCCGGCCTTCATCCGCTGTCTCGAACCCGAACCGACGAAGGCCCCGCGCGTTCTCGTTATCGCGCCGACTCACGAACTCGCCTCGCAGATAAAACAGGAGTCGCTTCTTCTTGCCGAATCGTCCGGCCTGCCAGTGACCTCGGCGCTCTGTATAGGGGGAGCGCCGCTCAAGCGCCAGATGGAGATGCTCAAGCAAAAACCGTCCATCGTGCTCGGCGGGCCTGCTCGTATTCTGGAGCTTATCAGGCTCAAAAAGCTGAATATCAATGCCCTTTCCATGCTCGTGCTCGACGAGACGGATCGTATGCTCGCGCCCGAGATGCGGGATATCATAGCTGACCTCCTTTCGGTTATCCCGCAGGGGGTCCAGCTGCTCGCCTGTTCAGCCACGGTGAGCAACCATCACGCGAAGGTCCTCGAAGGCATGGTCCGCAAGCCCCTGCCCGAGACGACCGGCGACGGCCACTATTTACGCCTGGTCAGGCTCCCCCCCGAGGACGTACTCAAGCGGAATATCTCGCATTGGGCGTTTTACAGCGAGGGACGGGATAAAATCGATAACCTGAGAAAGTTCATCCTCGCGGAAAAGCCGGCGAGGGCCCTCGTCTTCACCGCTATCGTGGGACAGGTGGAAAACATCGTCGAGAAGCTCGTGTACCGGGGCATCCCCTGCTCGGGCCTTCACGCAAAGCTGGACAAGATCGGACGGAAAAAATCCCTGGACGATTTCCGCTCGGGCCGGACGACCGTTCTCGTGACGAGCGATCTCGCGGCGCGGGGGCTGGATATTCCCGGCATCACGCACATCGTCCAGATGGACGTCAACGAAAACGAGGATTTTTTCATTCATCGGGCCGGAAGGACGGCCAGGGCGGGAAAATCGGGGATCAACGCCGTCTTTGGCGACGAGCGCGAGCTGATCAACCTCTCCCGGATCGAGAAGCGACTCGGTATCGTCGTGTATCCGAAACTACTGTACGGCGGAGCCGTCAGGACGCCCGAACAGGACGGCGAGGAGAACCTTGCCGACGGGAACGGCCAACGCGAGAGCGGGCATACGCCTCAGAAATAATATTCCATTCCCGCGCTGATGTAGTTGTTGTATCGCTGGCCCGTGGCGTTCTCGCGCCAAACCTCAAGCTGTTCCCGGGCCGCGGCCTTGATGGTGGCGTCGTCGACGAGGGTTCCGTCCGCGTTGACCAGGTTCTCGTCGTAGGTGTACACCTGCTCGTTAATCCAGGGGTTCACGTTAATCTCGAACCGGTACCCAAGCCTGAAGACCATGTATCCCCCGGTCTTCAGCACGGGAAGCCTACAGATGACGTCAAATCCAGTTTGCCAAACGTACTGTATGGTCTCCTGGGATAAAAACGGCGTTGAGTAAAAGAAGGCGTGCCCGGAATTCGTTCCGGAGGAATTAAGTATGGTTCCATCCGTCGTGTAGGAGCCCTTCGTCGTAACGTATTCCTTGATCCTCTTGTCGTCCATGCCCTCGTTCACGTTGCCGTGCCGGATCAAGGTCCCGACGACGTCGAAATCAACCCCTTCAAGGGGCCTGAGGCGGAGACGGAGATTTACCCGATCGGAGTTCGGATCGAGGGCGGCGCCGACCGAATTGCCCGCATGGGTATAATTCTGGTAGTTGGGGGCCGAGGCGTCCAGGTTTTCCCCTTCCTTGTGACTGTAGGTATACGGGGTAACCATGGTGTAATCGAGGGAAAGCAGGGTAAACAATCCCGACTTGCGCGGGGCGTACGAGACGCCCAACTGACCGGCGATGCGCCATTTCGTGTCAAACTTGAATTTGATCACATCGTTGAAGCTCGCGTCGTCGACGAGCAGCGAGCCGTCGACCTTTATTCCCTCGTACGGACGCACGGTAAAGGTTCCACCGAGATAACAGTTGTCGTTGAATCCGGCGTTTCCCTGGCTGATCATGTAGGGAGCGACGGGGATCATGTACATTGGTTCGAGCCTGCCCCCGTACACGACGGTCTCGAATATGGAGATCGACAGGAAACTGAAGGGGCGATAGTCGAGAGAGTGTATTGAAAGGAATTTATCCGAGTAAAAATCGGAGGTATCGCTGTCGGGGGTGGCGCTGAGGGCCATGAGGGACATGTTATAGCACCAATCAGGCCTGTTATAGGCTATATTGAACTGCCCGCTGTGATGGGCTTGCTGGCTGTATATCGTCCCGTTCTCGTAAAAGGGGCCCCAAGATCCGCGCATGAGGCCGGCATTCAGGTAAAAGTCTTCCGTTCCGACGGCGATCGAGCTGTCCACCGAGGGCAGTATCCAGAAGGGTCCCGCCTTCGAATCATCTTCCACGACGTCCTTCTCCGATTTTTGGCCGACGGGCAGGATCTCCTCGTCGGGTAGCTTGTTCGTTGCCCATCCGTCGACCGAGGCGCTCGCGGAGACGTATTCCCCGAACACGTAATTCAGGTCGAAGGCGAGGGATATGTCCATCTGTTTCCGGCTCTCGTCGGAGTCGATGGCGAGCCCACCCTTGCCGCCGTAACTGAGGATTCGGCCGAAAATGCGGCGGTGATGCGCCTCGGCGACCTTGCGCTGATACGCGTCACCCTTCTCGACTACGGTCTCGAGAATGCTCTTTACGAGAGGGAGGGGATACGGTCTCTGGGCGGGAAGCGAGGTAACGATACCCATGGTCTCCCACAGGTTGAGGTCGTCGTAGAAGAAATCATGCGGATCGGCGGCTACCTGGGCGAAAATACCCGCGGAGACCAGGGCCGAAAAAACGATCATGGCGACAAATAGTTTTCTCATCGACAAACCTTCCTGAACCTTGAATAAATCGTACAACGGAATGGGCAAGCAACCGCCGGACAAGAAACTATACCCGAGTTTTTCGCCAATCTCAAGTACCGGCTCATCGCCCTCTGGCAAAGTCATGAATGAAACACGCGACGTCCCTGAGACCGTTCCTTATCCCGAGGCGGGCGCAATTCGCCGCGACGCGCTCCGCGAGCGCCGGGTCTTCGAATACCCGCTCCGCCTGCTTCAGTATCTCCGGTGGCTTGCGGATAAACCATCCGCAGCCGTTATGGATTACGTACAAAACGTTGCCAAGCTCCTGGCCTCGGATGAACGTGGAGAAGATAACCGGCTTTCTGACGGCGAGGACCTCCATTACGGTCGATGCCCCGCCCTTGGTAATGACGCAATCGGCGATGTTGAGCAGGTCCGGCATGAAGGAGATAAACGGGAATATCATCACGTTGTCCGCCTTCCTGCGCTCGACCATCCCGCGCACCTGCATCTTGAGGAATCGGTTACGCCCGCACACGACGATGAGAAGTTCGGGCCGCTTCTTTTTCAGGAAGCACGACACGATACGGTCCGCGCTCTTGAGTCCTTCGCCGCCGCCCGCGATGAGAAGGACCTTCCTGCCGGGGTCAATATCAAGTCGCTTCCGCACAACAAGCCGCTCCTCTTCGGTATACGGCTTGTTAAAGGCGTCGGAAAGCATAAAGGGGAAACTGTGAACGCGGTCCTCGGGGAAACCATGCCGCTCAATAGCCTCTTTCCTCAGCTTTTCGGAAAAAACGACCAGTTCCATCCGTTTCTCGTAAAACCACAGGCCATGCGCGGTAAACGGGTCGGTTACCATGGTGATGAGGGGTATGGCGGGATTTACCGCGTCGATCGCCTTTCTCGCCATGATGATAAGGACCTCGTGGAGGCAAACGACCTTGGTTATCCCCCGCTCGCGGAGGAAACTCACGAGATGCCGATGCCCTTGAAGCGACACGAAATAATTCCCGAATCGTATGTTAAAGGGAATCTCCGTCGCGCGGTAAAAGAAGACGTATCCGGCCTCGAAATAATTCGAGGATACGCGGTATCCTTCCTCGAAGAAAAAACGGCTGATTCTCATCCTTTCGCTGAAACCGTTAAACAATACCGTTTCGTCTTCGCCGGTATACTGGGTCGCCAGGTCTTTAGCGAGGGCCCGTGCGGGAGCGACGTGGCCCCCTCCGGTGTTCAGGTACAAAAACGCGATTTTCTGCTTCATGATAGTGCCTCAATTATAGCCGCATACCGCCGTATGAACAAGTCGAACTTTTTCCCTAACCGTGATTTTGATTTACAAAGCCATTGGCGATGGTTATAATCGTTTCATGAATATCGCATTGTTCTCGGACAGTTATCTTCCGACGAAAAGCGGCATCGTAACCGTCGTGATCCAGCTCCGCAAGGGACTTGAGGCCCTTGGGCATCACGTCGTCATCGTAACCGTGGAAACCACGTCGGAGGAAAGGAAGACGAGGGAAGACGATCCCTGCATTTTCCGCGTCTCGTCCTTTCCCCTTGGGCTCGGAACCGACCAATTCGTGGGATTCCCGCACAAGCGGAAGATCATAGCCTTTTTACAGGAACACAAGATCCAGATCATACACAGCCACACGGAATTCTACATCGCGCACGCCGCCAAGAGCGTCGGGCGCTCCATGCATATCCCGACCATCGCCTCGACCCATACGATGTGGGAGGATTTTTACGATTATTACATCCCCATGGCGAAACTTATTCCGGTAAAGGCCATACGAAAGCTGGTCAAGCGGCTGTACAAGAAATTCTACGCCTTCATCAACGTATCGACCAAGGCCCGGGACTACTTCAAGAACGATTTCATGCTTCCCCACATCCCCTCGGCGGTCATACCGAACGCCGTCGACATGGAATCCTTCAGCGCCAACGCGGATAGCCCAGAGACCCTCCTCGAGATGAGGCGAAACTGGGGAATAGCCGAACGGGATATCGTCCTTCTCTTCATCGGGCGACTCGGGGAGGAGAAACGCGTGCTTGAGCTTCTCGATATGTTCCTCGAAGTCGCCGAAAAAAGGGAAGACGTAAAAGCCGTCTTCGTGGGCAACGGCCCTGCCCTCGAGCATATGCAAAAAACGGTTCAGAAGGCCAAGATGGATCACCGCATTATCTTCACCGGCTTCGTCAACTGGAGCGACCTTCATACGTATTATGGCATGAGCGATATCTTCGTCACCGCGTCCCTTTCAGAGATGCACTCGATGACCATCCTCGAGGCCCTCCTTTCGTCCTTGCCCATCGTCGTGCGCGAGGACTCGAGTTATATGGACACCGTGTACCAGGGGGAAAACGGCTTCCTCGCCGACACGGACGAAAGGCTGAAAGACCGCATACTGGAGCTTGCTTCCGACGCGGATATGCGCCGGATGTTCGGGAAAAAAAGCCGGGAGATTTCCAACCGGTTTTCCATCGAGACCCACGCGAAAAAAACGCTCGCTTTTTACCAATGCGTCCTTGACGCCTGGCCACACCAGATAAACGAGGATCATCTCCGTTCGGTCGTAGAGAGCCTCTGACATTGTTGCTAAAAGACGCCCCTTGGGGTATCCTTGAGCGGTGAAACGAGAGGATAAAGAAACACTTCACGCATTTCTCGAGACGGCCCGGGGATGGGTTTCCCCGGGTGAATACCGCCCCAGGCCGCTTCCCGATTTTCAGGACGACGTCGAATGCGCGGCCGCCGCGCCGTATAACGATCTTTCCGGCCTCTATGGGGCGATCGCGGCCTGTACAAGGTGCAAGCTCTCCGGTACCAGGACCAATACCGTTCCCGGAACCGGCTCCGACCGGCCCCTTGTCATGGTGATCGGCGAGGGCCCCGGCGCCGACGAGGATTCTCAGGGACTGCCGTTCGTGGGAAAGGCCGGTCAGCTCCTGGACCGGATGCTGTCCTCGATCGGGCTTTCGAGAAACGCGAACGTCTATATCGCGAATATCGTTAAGTGCCGCCCGCCCCAAAACCGGGACCCCGAGCCCGACGAGGCCGATTCCTGCGCGCCCTGGCTCGAGGCCCAAATCGGGATTCTTTCTCCGCCTGTCATCCTGGCCCTCGGCCGGGTCGCCGCCCGGAGGCTTCTCGGGACGACCGAGGGCATTGGCCGTATACATGGAAAATTCTTCGATTACAAAGGAATACCCCTCATGCCGACATACCACCCGAGCGCCCTCCTCAGGGACGATTCGCTCAAGCGCCCGGCCTGGGAGGATCTGAAATTGCTCCGCGAACGTCTCCTTTCACTGAACCCGGACTATGAAGGCCATGGCGACGCCTCCTGATCTGTGGCTTGACGTCGTATTCAATCTGCCTCTCCAGCAAGCCTTCACCTATGGGGCCCTGGCGGCCGAATCGGACGGCTTCATCGGCAAGCGCGTCGAGGTAAATTTCGGCTCGCGCAGGCTTTCCGGTTACGTGGTGGGCTGCGCGCCCTCCCTTCCGGAGGGTTTCTCGTTTCCCCAGGCGGGACTTAAAAGCATCCTCAGGGTAATAGACAAGGAGCCCATCTTCGGCGAGGGGGAGATTGCCCTCGCTCGCTGGCTTTCCGCCTTTTACCTGTGTTCCGTCGGGGAGGCCCTCGCTTCGATGCTCCCGTCCGGCAGGAGGGAAAGCGACTCGGGCGGAATCTCCATCGACGAGTCCGAGTTCTCGCCCTCCCCCGTCGAGCTTTCGGACGAGCAGGTCAACGCCGTCGATGGTATCGCGAAGGAAGACGACGTCACCCCGGTGTACCTGTACGGCGTGACGGGTTCGGGCAAGACGGAGGTTTTCCTCCAGGCTGCCGAGAGGATACTGGCGCGCGGTAAGGACATCATCTATCTCGTTCCCGAGATTGCCCTCACCCATCAGGTCGTCGAGGCCGTCGTCAACCGCTTCGGCAAGGCGGCGGCCGTGCTTCATTCCGGCCTGACCGGATCCAACAGGCTCGCCGAATGGATGCGCATCGTCCGAGGGGAGGCGCGCATAGTGGTCGGCGCGCGAAGCGCCGTCTTCGCGCCGGTACGGAACCTCGGGCTCATCATCATGGACGAGGAGCACGACGGGTCGTACAAGTCGGGCACGACGCCAAGGTACCACGCGCGGCAGGTCGCGATGCACCGCTGTTCGTTCGCCAAATGCCCGCTCGTCATGGGAAGCGCGACGCCCTCCCTCGAGGCCTGGTATCAGATTCGCTCGGGCGCGATGAGGTCCTTTTCCCTCACGCGTCGCCTCGCCGGCGGCTCGGTACCCTCAATCGAGATCGTCAACCTCTCGGGCGCTTCGGGAGCCCTCTCGGAGGCTCTCATCAACGAGATCCGCGCGGCCAAGGAGGCGGGGCGGCAATCGATCATCTTCCTCAATCGGCGCGGCTTTACACATTTCTTCCGCTGCAGGACCTGCGGATACGAGCTCGTATGCCGCAACTGCTCAGTGCCGATGACCTGGCACAGGAGCCAGGGGGTGATGAAATGCCATTATTGCGGATCGCAGGTCCCGCCACCCTCGAGCTGTCCCGAGTGCGGGTCGCTCGACACGGCATACGCGGGCTTCGGGACGGAATTCATCGAGGAGGAGGTCAGGCGAACCTTCCCCGGATATTCGATACAAAGGATTGATACGGACAGCCTCACCAAGCGCGACGAGCTGAAGAACGCGCTCGGGGCCTTCAGGGCTGGAAAGACCGATATTCTCCTCGGCACCCAGATGGTCGCCAAGGGCCTTAACTTCCCGGGAGTCCGGCTTGTCGGCATAGCCCTGGCGGACACCGGCCTGCACATGCCTGACTTCCGCGCCGCGGAACGAACCTTCGCGCTTATCGTTCAGGTAGCCGGCAGGGCCGGGCGATTCTTTCCTGACGGGCGCGTCATCATCCAGACCTGGAACCCGGACAATCCTTCCATACGGTACGCGAGCGAGGGAGACCTCGAGGGCTTTTACGCGCATGAACTCGAGCAGCGCGCTCAGCTCGGATTCCCGCCATTCTCGCGCCTGGTGCGCCTTGTTTTCCGCAGTAAGTCTTCCTCGGTCGCGGAAGACGGCGCCTCCGTGGCGGCGGCGATTCTTAGGGATCTCGTGACCTCGCCATCAGAGGTAATGGGCCCCGCGGAGTGCCCCATCGCCTTGATAGCGGGAAACCACCGTCACCAGGTTATTCTGCGCGGGCCGCGCCTCTCGCCGCTGACAAGGGCGGTACGGGCCTTTCGCGACGGATACAAGTCCCTCGCGTCGCTCTACGTCGAGATCGACGTGGATCCACAAAGCCTATTGTAGTATTTTCAGGCTCAGTACCTGACGTCCCAAAGGAAGAGTCCGTTCCCCGGCGCCGTCGGCCCGGCCAGGCGCCGATCCCGCGAATCGAGAACCCTCCTGAATTCGCCCGACGGCATGCCACGTCCCTCCAGATCGACCATCGTCCCCGTTATCGACCTCACCATCCTCCAGAGAAAGGCGTTGGCGGTAAGCTCGAAGACGAGGCGCTCCCCCTCCGGGAAAAAATGCGCGCCATAAAAATACCGGGACCTCGTCAGACTCTGGTCGCCGGCCGCGACGAAGGTACTGCAGTCGATCTCGCCCATAAGGCAGGACGCCATGGCGTTAAGCGCCGTGACGCTTGGCCATCGGCCGAGATGCCAGACGTAGGGCATCTCGTGCGCGAGGGGATTCTTCCCGCAATGCAGGAAATAGCGGTAGGTTCTCGATATGGCGGAAAAGCGCGCGTTGAAGCCGTCGTCGACGGCCCAAGCTCGCAGGATGCGTATGTCCCTCGGAAGCATCGAGTTGAGGGCGGGAACGAAATTCCCGACCGGGATGCGCTCTATATCGGTGAAGAAATTGACGACCTGTCCCGCGGCGTGGACCCCGGAGTCGGTGCGTCCCGATCCCGTCATGGGAACGGGGTGGCCGTGCATCCGCTCGAGCGCGTCCTCGATCGTCCCCTCCACGGTGCGGCCGTTGCCCGGGCCCTTGCCGGTCTGCCTCTGCCATCCGAGGAAATCGGTTCCGTCATACGAAATCCTCAGCGCGACGTTCCGCAGCCGTGCCTCGTCATTCGTCGTCATCGTCTTCATTGTCGTCGTTGAGTTCCAGTTTGATGTTGTCGTAGAGGGCGCGCGCGTGCTCCAGAAGCGGCCCGGGTTTATTCTTCGTCGACTTTCCGAGGCCGAACATCTTCGCGAGGGAGCGTTTCTGGAAAGTCATCATCTCTTCCCGCCTCGCGGGATTCGTGCGCGACCCGTATTTGTACTCAAGGAGGGCCGACAGGTACAGCACTCCGTCGTACCCGTAGTTCTTGTCCAGATCGGGCCCGAACGATTTCATGTTCGCGATCATCTCCTTGCCGTTCGACTCGAGCTCGACGGCGCGGCGATAGAAGAACAGGGCCTTCCGGTACAGAAGATCCGAGATATACGCGTAATTCTCCTCGGGATACTTCTTACCGAGGTCGCCGAAGAGCCAGGCGGCCCTCAGGGAACAAACGCCCTGCTTGATCGTGGGCGAATACTTGGTGTCCACCAACTCATAGCAAAGGATCGCGAGATAGTAGGACGCAGCCCCCTCGGCGAGGGTGCGCGCGGAGGCGAAATTCACCTTCGAGAAGAGTTTCTTGATCGACTCGTATCGGTCCTGCATACGCTCGTATATCCGGCCAAGGCTTTCCTTGTCGAGTATGCAAAAATCCTGTGGCAGGGCCGAATAATGGCACTTCGGGCACACCGTCATGGTGTACACCAGGGGATGGATCTCCCCGAATTTGGAGGAAGGCTCGTAGAGCCTGCGGAGCTCGTCCGTCAGGTTTCCCGCTATCATCCTTCCGCCCCCGGACTTCAGTTCCTCGCGCTTGAATTTTGAGTTGCAAATGGGGCACTCCGTCTGGTCCTTGGATAAAAAGGTAATTGACGGTGCTTTTTCGATTTTAGTCGTCATCGTTCACTCCTTCGATAACCACCATGGCAAGCGCGTTGTCCCTTTCATGGGTCAGGCTTAAATGGATTTTCCCCCCGCCCGCCCTTTCCAACGCCTCTTGCGCGTTGCCGAACAGACGCATGCAGGGCTTCCCGTTATGGTTGTTGAGAACCAGGATATTCTTGAGGGTTATCCCGTGGAGGCCCGTGCCTATCGCCTTGCCGAAGGCCTCTTTCGCGGCGAAGCGGGCCGCGAGGGAAAGCATCGCGGTGCTTCCCCGGCTCAGCGCGGCGGCGAGTTCCTCGGGATGGAAGTAGCGCTCGAGAAGACCCGGGGTCTTTCGCCATCTCTCAAGACGGCTGACATGCACGACGTCAAGGCCGATTCCCGCGATCATTGCTGCTTCCTTCTTACAGTAAGCTGTATATCCGGCGGCGACGAGGAAACGACCTCGAAGGGGGCGGTGACGATGACCTGGACGGGAAGGCTATAGACACCCGGCTCGATGATGCTCTCGCAGAGCACGGTCAGGACGTTCGCCGGAAGCGCCCATCCGGAAAGGTCGGTCTGGCTGCCCTTGATCTGCACGGTTCCCGCCGCATCACCGATATCCACCTCGAAGGACGGATCGAGATTCTCGAAGAAAAAGGGCACGCCCTCGAAGGTCCTGATAAGGGTCGTCTGGTTGACGCTGATGCGATATTCGATCTTCCCGCTGCCCGAGACCGAGACGAGGTTGTTCGTGTTTACGAGCGGAACGGAGCCCTCGAACGCGGCGTTGCGACCGGACAGGTCGATCTGCTCCGTCACGATGTCCGTTATCTTCCCGAGCGAGCTTCGCGGGCCGCTTATCTCGACGATCGACGGGTTCACGATATATCCGGAGAATTCGTATCCCGCCTCGGGATAGCCCTTGAAGCTCGGCGTCACGGAAACCTTCTTGACGATACGGTGCTCGACGCGCAGGAGAATCTCGGAAGGCTCAAGGGATACCTCCATGGATTCGATGTCGAGCGCGGAGCCCTTGAGGCGCGTTTCGACGGGCACGCGATACTCGCCCTCGCGGGTCAGGTGCGAGAGGTCGACGTAAACCTGGATATCATCTTCCTGCACGGGGTAGATCAGGTCTTTTTCCCCGCGGACGTTTACCTTGATCGACCGTGGGTAGTTAACGGCGGGCACTAGATCCCCGTTCGTCTCGACCTTCAGGGGAACGGAGAAATAACGCCGCTCGAGGGTGCTCATCCGGTAAAATAAAAAGAGAAGCAGGGACAGGGTGATGCACATGATCTTCGCGGGCCAGTTTTCCAGGGCGCGGTCAGTTAAAGTCTTTACTGTCATTTCCCTGTTCCTCCGCTGTCCCGGTCTCCGATCCAAGGTCGAGAAGACCCTCGAGTTGCCGCGTGATCTCCGCCGACGAGAGATCGTAATAGAGTTTCGAGTCGTACGCCAGGCTTATGGCGCCGGTTTCCTCGGACACTATCAGCACGACCGCGTCCGTTTCCTCCGAAAGGCCGAGCGCGGCGCGGTGCCTGGTCCCGAAGGTCTTGCGTATGTCCTGTTGCTCGGAAAGCGGGAGGAAGCAGCCCGCCGCCGCGATTCGCCCGCTCTGGATGATGACCGCTCCGTCGTGGAGCGGGGTGTCGTGGCCGAATATGGTCACGAGCAGGCTCGACGAAAGCTCGGCGTTCAGCCGCGTCCCCGTCTCGATTATGTCTCTCATGTTGTTGTGCCTGATGAATACCGCGAGCATGCCGCGCCTCTGGTTCGAGAGGATCTCGGCCGCGGTCAGGACCGAATCGAGATGGCTGTGCTTGGATCGTTTGCCGAGCCTGAGCCAGTCGCTTTGCCCGATCTTGAGGAATATCTTCCGGAGCTCCGGCTGGAAAACGATCGCGACGCCGATCAGGAGTCCGGGGGCAAGTATGTTCAGTATCCACAAAAGCGTGTTGAGCTTGAGGAGAAACGCGATGGCGTAGATGATGAGGAGGGAGACCGCTCCCTTGATGAGCTGGATGGCCTGCGTCTTGACCAGTATCCCGTAGGACTGATAGAGCAAAAAGGCCAGGACAGCGATATCGAGAAATGGCTGAATCGAGGCGTACAAGGCCCCCATTTTTTTAATGAATTCCACGGGTAGATATCTCCTGTAGCACCATCAGCATATCGCGCGTCTGTGCGACGTCATGAACCCTCAGCACCTTCGCCCCGTTCTGCACGGCGAGCATATTTGCCGCGAGGGTCCCGGGTAGCCTGTCCCCCGTTTCCCGGCCGGTCATCTTCCCGATGCAGGACTTCCGCGAAAGGGCCATGAGTACAGGGTATCCCGCGTCGGCGATTTTCGCAAGGCCCGCGATCAGGGCGCAGTTATCCTCATGCCGTTTCCCGAATCCTATGCCCGGGTCGAGGATGATACGGTCGGGGGCGATTCCGGCCTTGAGGGCCTCTCTCGCGCGTTCAAGGAGATAGTCCCGTACCTCGGCGACGACGTCGGCGTACGAGGGACTGTCCTGCATCGTTTCCGGGATTCCCCGTTTGTGCATCAGGATAACCATTATACCGGTTTCCGCCGCGAGGGTCGCGAGAGCGGGATCGTCGGTAAACGCCGAGATATCGTTGACAATATCGGCCCCGGAGTCGAAGGCAACCTTCATGACGTCTGCCTTTCGGGTATCGACCGAAATGGGTATAGCGCTTTCGCGCCTGATCCCCTCGATTATCGGGATGATCCGGTCAAGTTCCTCCCCGGCGGACACATACACGGATCCGGGCCGGGTTGATTCGCCGCCGATATCGATGATGTCCGCGCCGTCCCGTTCCATCGAAAGGGCCCGATCGATCCCCTCCCTGACCGAGGAGGCGCGGCTCCCCTCCCAGAACGAATCGGGGGTCGCGTTGAGAACGCCCATGATGAGGGCCGGAAGCCCGGTCCCGATCGATCGATCCCCGCGCAGGGGAAGGCATACGCTCATTGACGAAAGCCCGCCGGTTTACCCGCCCGAAGCCTCCGTACGGAATCCGCGATATGGTTGGCGGAAAGCCCGGCGGAAACGAGTATCTCGGCCCTCGTGCCCTGCGGGTAGAAAAGTTCGTCGAAGGCGAGGACTTCCGTCTCCGTTCCCGGCAGACGATCCCGGGTCAGCGAGGCGAGCCATTCCGAGATTCCGCCCGTCCTGACGCCGTCCTCGACGAACACGACGCGGCTATAGGAACCGATCGACTCGATAAAATAATCCTCGTCCAGGGGCTTTATGAAGCGAAGGACGTAGCTGTCGACGGGATTTCCGGCGCGGGCGAGGAGGTTCGAGGCCTCGTGAACCTCCGCGTACATCCCGCCCGTGCACACGATGAGGGTGTCGGAACCGTCCCTCTGGGCGAAAACGCCCCTGCCCGGCTCAATCGGAAGGGAAAAAGCGTCCTGCTCGGTCGGGCACGCCGCTTTCGGGTAGCGCAGGATGACGGGGCCTTCCTGGGAAAGGGCCCAGGAAAGCATGGCCTGCATCTCGGCGACGGAGGCCGGGGTCAGGATGGAAACGCCGGGGACCGGCCTGAAAAGGGAGATATCATAGAGCCCCTGATGGGTTTCGCCGTCGTCGGGAACCGGACCCGCCCGGTCCAGGGCGAATACGACGGGCAGGTGTTGAAGCGCGACGTCATGGATGACCTGATCCACCGCCCGCTGGATAAAGGTACTGTAGATCGCGACGACGGGACGAAGCCCTCCGGCCGCGAGACCCGCGGCGAAGGTAACCGCGTGCTGTTCGGCGATGCCGACGTCGTAGCAGCGGTCCGGAAAACGGTGCTGGAGGGGAACGAGGCCCGTGCCCTTGGACATCGCGGCCGTGATGGCGACCACCCTGTGGTCCCGGGCGGCGCATTCGAGCATCCCGTGCGAAAAGGCCTCGGTGAAGCTGGTCGTGTCGAATTTCTCGACCTTGCCGTCGCTGATGCAGAACGGGCCTATCCCGTGGAAGGTGGAAGGGTCGTTTTCCGCGAGGTCGTATCCCCTGCCCTTTTGCGTCTGTACGTGCACGACGACGGGACGGTTGAGGGCCCGGACGTCCCTCAGGACCTTCTCGAGCTCCTCCACGTTATGCCCGTTAAGGGGCCCGACATACTCGAAGCCGAGGTCCACGAACAGGTTATCCTTGAAGAGCATGCCCTTCAGGCCTCTCTTGAAACGGGCCACGAAACGGGTAAGGGAATCGCCGAAAAACGGCACGACGCGGAAGGCGCGGTCGATCCGGTGCCGAAGGCGCTGATAGTTCGCCCCCATGGTCAGTCGGCTCAGGTACTGCGACAGGGCGCCCGTATTGGGGCTGATCGACATCTTGTTGTCGTTCAGGATGACGACGAGATCGTTCCCCCCCTGGCCTGCGTGACAGAGGGCCTCGAGGGCCATTCCCCCGGTAAGGGCGCCGTCACCGATGACGGCTACGACCTTTCCGCGCTCCCCTACGCTTTTCCTTGCCAGCAGTATCCCGAGGGCCGCCGATATCGATGTCGACGAATGCCCGGTGTTGAACGCGTCGTGAACGCTCTCCTCCCGTTTCGGGAATCCGGACAGGCCGTCGCGCTTTCGGAGGCTTGGAAAGGCGTCGTAACGCCCGGTCAGGAGTTTATGCGAATAGCATTGATGGCCGACGTCCCAGATGATGGCGTCGCGCGGGCTGGTAAAAACGCGATGGAGGGCGATCGTCAGCTCGACCACGCCCAGGTTGCTCGAAAGATGCCCCCCGTTCTGGCCGACAATCTCGATGATCTTCTTCCGCATTTCCCTGGAAAGTTGGGGTATATCGGAGCCGGCGAGCTTCTTTACGTCTTCGGGAGAGCGTATACCGGCCAGGATGGAACGATTCATGGTAACGGATTATAGCATAGGCTCATATAAAAAAAAAGGCCGCAGCCGATCCGGCTTGCGGTCTTACCTTGGCGCAAATACTTTGCGGGAAACGCGCGCCCGAACCCGGTTGGGCCGAATACGCGTTCACCCAATAAAGAAACCTCCCGGGCCAAAATCGCGAGACGCGACGCGGGCCCGGTATCAGTCTATTTCTTCTTGTGCCGGTTTCTTCTGAGTTTTTTCTTCCGCTTATGCGTCGCGATCTTCTGGCGTTTTCTTTTTTTTCCGCAGGGCACGTCGGCACTCCTTATCGATTAAGTCTAGCAATTATGCACTTTATGGGAAAACCAGTCAAGTACTCAGAAACCCCGCGATCATTGAAGAAACGGACGGAAGATCGTCAGCCATGACCCGGCGGACCCCGGGAATCGAGCCGACGTATGTTTCCTGCCGCTTGGCGTATTTTTTGGTATTCGCCTTTATCAGGTCGGCTATTCCACCGTGGTCAAGGTCGCCGGCGGTAAAAAACTCCCGGTATCCGATAGCCCGCAAACCGGGGCTCCCGGGCCCGTACCCGGCGCGCACGAGACCCTCTACCTCGGCGGCAAGGCCGTCGCGGAACATGGCGTCAACCCGGAGGTCAATCCGCCGGTACAGCTCGTCCCGGGGCCGCTCGAGCGAAAGTACCAGAAACCGATAACCCTCGCGGACGGCTGACGGTACCCGAAAGGCGCTCAGGGGCTTTCCGCAGGTCAATATAACCTCGAGGGCCCGGAGAATTCGGTATTCGTCGTTTGGGTGTATCCGCGCCGCGCTCTCGCCGTCGCGCTCGGCGAGCTCCCTCCGCAGGGCCTCGATACCCTCCTCCCGGCGCCGCTTTTGGAGGAGAGCGCGGATATCCCCGTCCGACGGGGGGGTCTCGGGAAGCCCGAAGATGAAATTCCGGATATAAAAACCCGTTCCGCCCAGAAGTACGGGAATCTTCCCGTCAGTCAGTATGCGGGTACAAGCCTCGTCGGCAAGGGGCACGAAATCGCCGGCGCCAAAGGACTCGTCGGGGTTTCTCAGATCTATAAGGTAGTGGGGAAGTTTCGCGAGGAACTCGCGCGAGGGTTTCGCGGTACCGATGTCCATGCCCCGGTACACCTGCATGGAGTCGGCGCTGATAATCCCGGCTCGGCCCGAAAACGGCCCGTCGTCGATAAACAGGCGCTCCGCAAGGGACGTTTTGCCCGATGCGGTCGGCCCGAACAGAACCAGGACGGGGATTCCGGCGGCCGGATCCATGCGCGCCTTTAGGGCTTTTCTATCTGGTACTCTACCGCCTTGGTAAAGACCTGCCGGGCGGCAAGGGAAACGACCTTATCGTCGTTTTCCTCGATCGTCGGGTCGCGGACCATGGAAAGCTGATACGCCCTGCGGATCGAGGCACACGTAATCTCGTACACATTGCCCGTAAATTCAACGAGCTGTTCCAATGGGAAAATCATATTTAAACTATAGTGCTTTTACGGCGTTTGTTCAAGAGAATCTTGCCCTGCCGGGTTATTAAGGGTACATTACTACTTGAGGTAACGGAGGTTATATGGACTCGAACGAAGGCCCCGGGATGCGGGGGAAAAAGGGCGCATCAACCATGATCCTGCTTGGCGCGGCCATATTGATTGCGCTGATAGCCGGGAGCACGGGTTTTTTCATCGTCGACCAGACGGAGGAAGCCGTCCTCACCAGATTCGGGAAGTATTCAGGCACGGTCGGCGCCGGCCTCCACTTCAAGCTCCCCTTCGGCATCGACCGGAGCTACAAGGTACCGACGAGGACCATACAGACCGAGCAGTTCGGGTTCCGGACCGTCAAGGGCGGGGTCGTCAATACCTACGAAAACAATATAACGACTGAAACCACCATGCTGACGGGAGACCTCAACATCGTAGACGTCGAATGGATCATCCAGTACAGGATAGACGATCCCAGATCCTGGCTCTTCAACGTCCATGAGGACGTGCGCACCTCAACCATCAGGGACATCTCCCAGGCCGCGATCAATACCCTCGTCGGGGACCGCGCGATCCTGGACGTTATAGGGCCCGAGCGGACGGCGATCGAGAATAACGCGATCGTCCTGATGAACGACCAGCTCGACGAGTTTGGCCTCGGCGTGACCATCATCAACGTCCAGCTTCAGAATATCGTGCCCCCCGCCGGCGTTCAGGCGGCCTTCGAGGACGTCAACAAGGCGATACAGGACATGAACCGCCTCATCAACGAGGGCAAGGAAGCCTATAACGCCGAGATCCCGAAGGCGGCTGGCGAGGCCGAGAAGATGCTCCAGGTGGCGAAGGGCTACGCGGTCGAGCGCGTTAATAAAGCACGGGGAGACGTAGCGCGCTTCAACTCGGTGTATACCGAATACCGCAAGGCGCCCGACGTCACGCGGCGGCGGCTGTACCTCGAGACCATCGAGGAGCTTTTCAAGGAAAAAGGGGATACGACCCTCGTGGACAAGAAGCTCGAGAATTTCCTCCCGATGAGGAATCTCGACAAGGGGGCAAACCGATGAACAAGTATATTGCGCGCCTGATCGTCATTATCCTCGCGATACTTATCGTCCTCCTGATGGCGAATCCCCTGTATGTCATCAACGAGGGGGATCAGGTGGTCGTGACCCGCTTCGGCGAGATCGTCAACTCGAGCGCGGTGGCGGGACTCCACCTCCGCATGCCCTTTATCGACACCGTCATCACCTATCCCAAAAAGGTCATGTCCCTCGACGGCGACTCCCAGCGGATCCCGACGAAGGAAAACCAGTTCATCATCGTTGACACGACGAGCCGCTGGAGGATTTCCGATCCCGTCAAATTCTACGAATCGGTCACCAGCGTGAACTCCGCGTATTCCAGGCTGAGCGACATCGTCGACTCGGCGGTCAGGACGGTTATCACCTCCTCGAGCCTCAACGACGTCGTTCGCAACTCCAACCTGATCAACGAACTCCAGCATCAGGAGAATTTCGCCCTCGGGGCGGACGCGGAAGAGGTCCAGTTAAGCCAGATAACGGGCGAGAAGATCACCTATGAAACTATTAGCCTGGGGCGTCTCGCGCTCAGCAACCAGATGGCGGGAATCGCACGGACCAAGGTTCCCGAATTCGGTATCGAGCTTCTCGACATCGTCCTCAGGCAGATCAAGTACTCGGACGAACTGACGGAAAGCGTCTATAACCGGATGATCAAGGAACGCAACCAGATCGCCCAAACCTTCAGGTCGACCGGCGAGGGCAAAAAGGCCGAATGGATGGGAAAGCTCGAAAACGAGCAAAAGACCCTTCTTTCCGGCGCATACAACGAGTCCGAGAAGATCAAGGGCGCGGCGGACGCCGAGGCTTCGCGCATCTACGCCGATGCCTATAGCCGCGATCCGGAGTTCTACAGTTTCTGGAAGAGCATAGAGACATACAAGACGACGCTCCCGAACTTCGACAAGGTTCTTTCGACGGACATGGACTTCTTCAAGTACCTGTATTCCCCGGCGGGACGGTAGGGATGGATATCGTTTCAAGAAAGGCTCGCGACGGCGAGACCGTCCTCGCGATCGACACCGGGATGACGGCCAAGGCCTTCTCGCACTCGCGCGTGCAACAGTCGCTCACGAAGCCGGGCTATCTGATTTCCGCAGACGGCACGGTCTCCGAATGGCTGGCCATGGGGACCTTGTGCGAGGAGGACGGCGGTCAGGACCGGTTCGGCAGAATATTCGCGTACGGCCCCGATTACGCGGGCTCGAGTCTCGCGTCGGAGGCCTGCGGGGACGACCGCGCCCGCGCCTGGAGCGTTCTTTACCGGTGCGTCAGCGCGATCCAGCGCGCGTCCCTGATTCCCGGCGGGCAGGGAGCCTCCGACGGCCCAGGGCTTCTTCGCTCCGCGGCCGAGGCCGGCCCAGGGGCGATCTTCTGCGGGGATGACGGATCGGTATTGCTACTTCCCCCGGATTTGTACCTTGGCAGTCTGTCGTCCCACGGGGAGGCTCTCGAGGCGGAGGAGCGTCTCAGATGGACCCTTCAGCGGACAGCCGACCCCAGTCGTGCCCTTTCGTTCATGATGGGCTCCCTCGCCTACCGGATCATCGCGGGACGGGCCCCCTTCGATCCCGCCCTCGAGGATGAGCTTGTGGGAAAGAGCGGCTCGAACCCGGCGGAGTCTCTCGCGAGGCTCGTCAATGCCGGGTCCTTCATGCCCTTGGGGCTCGAGAGCCCGGGATTGCGCGGGGCCGCTGCCTCGATCATCGACGGGATGATCACGCCCTCGCACGCCGCCTCTGTAGACACCCTTTTAGCCTTCGGTCCGGACTATGATTCACTGTTCGATCCCGCGAGGGAGTCGGCGCGGGACGATGCGTCCATTCGACAGCAAAGGGAGATCTTCCGTAAACGAATCGAAGGCCGCATACGTAAAGACGACTTCTTCCGCAAACACCGGAGAACCCTCATCATCTCCGGTATCTCGGCGGTTCTCCTCGGGATTATCTCGTTCACCTGGCTGTCGGACGTCCTTTCGCGGCCGACGACGGCCGGACTCCTGCCTGAGGAGGTTGTCGCCGGGTATTACCGCGCGATAGAGGAACTGAACCAGGAAATACCGGGAGCCTACACCGCCCGTTCCGCGCAGACGGACTACGATACCCTGACCACGACCATGTACGTGACGAGCAGGGTACGGAGTAACTATGAGCTGAAAACGGGGCTGATAAGCCCGGCCCTTTTGTTCGCGACGGGAGATCCGGGGCTTTTTTCCGTCTACGGCATTACCGGATTCGACGCGAGGGCGTTGACGCGATCGGACGCTTCTGCTGCCTTCGCGGTATCGTTCTTTTACTGGATCCCGGTCCAGGACCAACCGTCAGAAACCGGCTCGCCCGACACGGGAACCATGGAAGGCGAGCCTTTAACCGTTTACCGGTACAGGGACACGGTCGAGCTCGAAAACCGCAAGGACCGATGGCTCATAACCCGGATCGTCCCGGACGAACGGACGGTCGTCGCGGTCAAGGACACTATCGTCGACGCGCTGGAGAACGGGGGCGCCGCGGCCCTTCCCTGGGCGCCCGATCCCAAGGCGATTCGCGCGGCGGCCGAATCAATCGGGAACCCCGGCCCGTGAGAGGGGCCAAAACCTGAAGCACGCGGTGCCGAGTATACGATTGATCGGCACGTACTGCGGATCGAGATTCGAGCGGTAGGCGAAGGAAAGCGGATCGCGCGCGTCGACCGGCGAAAGCCTGACCTCGTACGAGTGGCGCATATCCAGCGAGTTGAACCGGTTGTCGCCCATCATGAAGAAACAGTCCTCGGGTATGAACGAGTCCGCCCCTTTCGGGAATTCCCCCATATTGCGCTGATCGTGGACCGAAAGGTAAAAGCGATAGGCGTCGGCCTCCGACAGGATGGTCCTCCGCGCGGGATCCGAGGCGAATCGCTCCGCCGTTGAATTCCCGGCGAAGAGCTCTGCGTCGCGCACGATCAGGCGGCCGAACGCGAGCTTGATCATGAGGTCGAGATTGCGCGACCTTTCATCGAAGAGGTTGTCCCGCTCCCGGTCGTCCGCCCAGCCCGTCATGAATTCCGTAAACCAGGCGCTTCCCCCATTCGTCGTCAGGAGAATCCTGGCGATCTCGTCGTTCGACTGAAACATCGAAACGATCTCGAGCCGCGATTTGGTAAACAGTTCCGGGGGGTTATTCACGGTGTCGGGAACCGGCTTTATGGACCGTAAACGGCGGGAAAGATCCCGCGCCTCCGCCTCAGCCTCGGCGAGATCGAGGTTAGCCCGCTTCGATTCGATCGATTCGAGCAGATTGAAGGTATCCTTGGTGAGGGGCACGTTCTTGACCAGGGCGAGTTCCGAGCGCGGGAGAGAGGCTATGTCCCAGGCCGCCCAGGTCGCGTCTTTCGCGACAGGGCTGTATTCGGCGTTTTCCGCCCGACGGGAATACAGAACCCCGTCGACCATCATGAGTTTTTCCCCGGGAACGCCGGTCACCCGCTTGACCAGGGGATCGGCCTTCACAGCCCCGAATTCGTCCCGATTGATATTTACCCCGGTAAAGGTAAGCATATAGACCAACTGGGACGCGAAGGAACGGACCCTCGCCTCCTTCGTGTCGTTGTAATGGGGATTATTGAATACCACGATATCGCCCCGGTCATACCCGCGCATTCGGGGAACGCCGACCTCGGTCAGGGGGAATTTCGGGCCGGACGGGGTTTTTACGACGACGACGCGGTCGCCTATCATGAATTCGGGAACCATCGATTCGGAGGGGATCGCGTACAGCTGGAAGAGGAACAGGTTGATGAGGAGGACCAGGCACGCCGCCTGCACGAGGGCGTCGATCCACTCAAGGGTATGCATCACGATAGTCTTTTTAACCTGCCCCGCGCGCGCAGGTCCTTCCAGGGAAGGGACGTAGCGGGAAACGCGCTTTTCGGAAAGCCGGTACTGCAAAACCAGGTCCACTATAAAAACGAGAACCCAGAGGATGGCCGATACGAGGTCATTAGCGAAGCCGGTCTCGTCCCCGCCGGAGCGGCGGATCACGAAGGCGGCGAAAAGCACGAAGGGAAGGTATTCGAGCAATTTACGGAGGATGCCGAGGCGCTTCCGGTTCGGGGAGGCGCAAAACCGCGCCGTCACGAAGAAAAAGGCGCCGCTGAAAAGCAGGGCGAGGGCGAAAGCCAACAGGGCCGGGCCCGGCGGCAACAAGAAGCAAAACCCCGAGAACAGAATCGACAGTATAGAGCACCCATATAGCAACGCGGACATGTGACCTCCACTTTTCGGCCCAGTATAGCAAAATAACAGTTCCGGAGCTATACTGTTACGTCTATGGAATTCGATCTGGCTTTTGAACTGCCGAAGGGCGATTCCCCCATTCCGGCAGAAACGCTCTCGACCCTCGCGGAGAAGGCGTTCACCCGGCTTTCGTTTACCTTCACGAGAACCCACCTTGACTATCTGGTCTCGGTCGTGACCGGTCCCGACTCGAGCGAGGGGGATCGGCTCATAGCCTCGTACATGCTCTTCAACGCGGTCATCTCGTCGCGGGGGGAGTATCCGCTGTGCCAGGATACCGGCATAGCCCAGATTTTCGCGTGGAAGGACCAGGGCCTGGTCACGGATGGCGACGACCGGGAATTCCTTTCCGCCGGGGCAAAACGCGCATGGAAGGCGTCGAACCTGCGATTTTCGACCACTGTCCCGACATCCTTCTTCGATGAGTCGAATCCGGGCGATAATATGCCGGCCCAGATCCTCCTCAACTCGACCTCCCCCGATCCCGGAAAATCCCCCGCGTACCGTTTCCTTTTTTGCGCCAAGGGAGGCGGGTCATCCAACAAGACGAGCCTCGTTCAGGGAACCAAGGCCCTCCTCGAGCGCGACGCCTTCATTGCCTTTCTTCGAAAGCAGATCGAGGGCCTCGGAACGGCGGCATGCCCGCCTTATTCAATCGCCGTCGTCGCGGGAGGACTCAGCCCGGAGCAAAACCTCCTCGCGCTGAAACTCGCGACCGCGGGGTACTTTGACGAAAGGATAGAGGGTTTCGATTACCGCGTGATGGGAACCGAGCCCTTCCGGGATCCCGATCTCGAGGCTGATGTCCTCGCCATCGCGGCCGATTCGGGCCTCGGGGCCCAATTCGGCGGGCGGGCCCTGGCCGTTTCGGCCCGCGTTCTCAGGCTTCCCCGCCACGGCGCGAGCTGTCCCGTCTCGGTCGGGGTTTCGTGCTCGGCGCACCGAAACCTTCATGCCCGCATCGACTCAAGCGGAGTGTGGCTCGAGCGCACCGTAGAAAACCCGCTCTCCATACCCGGCCTCTCTGAAGCGGCCGCCTGGCATACCCAACACGCGGCGCCGGCCGCGAAGATTGATACCTCGATCGGGCTTGAGGCCGTCAGGGCGGCACTCGCCGGCATGAAGCCGGGATCGCCCGTCCTGATCTCGGGAAAAGTGCTTGTCGCGAGGGACGCGGCCCACGCGCGGTGGAGGGCCCTGCTCAGGGACGGCAAAGAGCTTCCCTCCTACCTCGCGGACCATCTCATCATGTACGCGGGTCCCGCGGAAACGCCCCCGGGCAAACCGATCGGCAGTTTCGGGCCGACCACGGCTGGTCGCATGGACGAATACGCCGACGAGCTGATGAGCCGGGGGGCAGCCCTCGTAACACTGGCCAAGGGAAACCGGGGCGAGGGATGGAGAGCGGCCTGCGCCAGGTACGGGGCCGTGTATCTCGGGTCCCCGGGTGGAATCGCCGCCCTGATCGCCGAACGGCATATCGCCGAAAGCCGGATAGTCGATTATCCCGAACTCGGGATGGAAGCGGTCCGCCTTGTCACCGTAAAGGATTTACCGGCCTTTGTGCTTATAAACGGCCGCGGAGAGGATTATTACGCAAACATACGGGAGGCCTGCGCATGCCGGTGATCAACCTTGAAACGGCGCTCGAGCGGTTTGACAACGAAACGGATATCTACGCCGAACTCGTCGAGTCTTTCCTGGAGGGAGGCGACTCGGACATGTCCGCCATGGAACGGGCGCTGGGCATCGGAGACAATAAGCAGGCCCTCTATCATACCCACAAGATGAAAGGCGGGGCCCTGACCCTCGGGGCGGATTTCTTCGCGTCGGCGGCGGAAAAGCTTGAACTCAGACTTCGGCTTGAGGAGCCCGGGGATACCTCCCCCCTCGCCGCGGACGTCCGCCGGACCTACGACCTTGCCCGCGCGGAACTCACCGTAATACTTGCGAACCTGAAAAAACAGTCCTGAAATTACGGTCGACGAGGCTCGCGCATTCCCCCGGCTCCATGCCCCGAAGTTCAGCCAGGGATTCGAGAACGCGCCGGATGTCGAGCGGAACCGAATAGGGTTCGCCCCGAAGCGTCATCCAGGGAGCGTCGGTTTCGGTCAACAGCCTGTCAATCGGCAGGCGTCGGGCCGTTTCGGCAAGGGATCGGTCCCCGCGAAGAAGGCCCTTGCCCACGGAGAACCAGGCGTTTACGCCCCTCTTCAGAAAGGACTCGGCCTCGCCGGGAGAGCCGGGCCAGCCGTGAAAGACGACGGCGGGAAGCCTCTTAAGGCGTCTTGAATCGGCGAAGACGAGATGCAGGGCCTTTCTGCAATGGACGATAAGCGGCAGGCCGGAGCCTATCGCCAGATCAAGCTGAATGTCCCAAACCCTTCGCTGTTGGTCGAGTCCGGCCCTGAATTCCCCCGAAAAAAGATCAAAACCGCACTCGCCCACGGCCCGGAGCCTTTTTTCCGAAATCAGGCCTTCAAGATACGCAATCTGTTTATCGGTGGGTTCCTGTGGATGGATGCCGAACGAAGGGATCACCTGGCCGGGATATTCGCGAGAGAGGGCCTCGGTCCACTCGAATTCCTCCGGCCTCCAGGAGGACGAACAGACGACGGTATCCCCACCGGGAGCGGGACTCGCCTTCATGGCTTCTGCGAGATCGAAGAGGTGAATATGGGCATCCGTGTACATACGCGTATTATATAGCTAAAGGTATCCCCGCGTATCCCGAAAATATAGTTAGCTGGAGGTTTCCATGAAAAACTATTATATCAGGAGCAATCCGGGATCAGCCGACTACCTTTCAGTACTCAATGAGACCGACGAGGGATGTATGGTCCGAATATACCGGGACCTTGACGGATATGAGAAGATAATCGACGAATTCATGACCAGGACGCTCTTCGACAGTTGTCTCAGGACCGGGTACCTTATCGAGATGGAGGAAAACCGGGCCACCGCTATCGCCTAACCCGTCGCCGCGGCGAAGGATAATAAAACCGCAGCCGCGGCGGTATCCCTGTCTCCCCCGTCTATCCATTCAATCACGACGCCTTTACGTTCCATCCCCCTGAACCAGGTTTCCTGCCGCTTCGCGAATCTGCATATCTCCCGATAGAGGTCATCTGCGTATTCGCCCTCGCTGCCGTACTTGCCCTGAAGGAAAGCGGCTGTACAGCGGTACTCGAGGCCGAGCCGCTCGAGTCTCTCCCATCCGATGCCCGAATCGTGTATCGAGCGGACCTCGTCGACGAGCCCTTCCGCGAGGCGGGCGTCGAGGCGTTGCCTGATGCGCTCCCGTAAAACCGGCCTCGGGAACCTGACGCCCAGGATCAGGGGCCGAATGTCGGGCCTCGAGGGAAGGCCTTCATTATCGAGGCTACCCGAATCCCGCCTCCACTCCGCGATCTCGATAGCCCGGATCAGTCGATCGCGCTCACCGAGATCCGTACGGTTATGAAGCTCGCCCCGCGCGCGGCGCAGGCGATCGGCGAGCTCGTCCATGGAAAGCACGCCCAGTTCCGCGCGGAGGGCCGGGCTCTGGGGTACCTCGCCGAGACGATACCCCCGCACGATAGCGTCGACGTACATGCCGGTACCCCCGACGATCACGGGGACGCGGCCCCTCGAAACGATATCGCCGAAGGCCCGATACGCGTCGCGTTGAAAGCTGAACAGGTTGTATTCGTCGGGCAATCTCGCCACGTCGATCAGGTGATACGGTATCTCCCCATATTCCGAAAGATCCTTCCCGGAACCGATGTCCAGGCCGCGATATACCTGGCGCGAGTCCGCAGACAGTATCTCCCCGCCCGTCAATCGGGCGAGATGGACGGCGAGCGAGGTCTTGCCGGCGGCCGTCGGCCCGAGAACGACGATGCAGTTAGGTCCGTTCCCGGCCCCCGTTACCATACCCTGAGCACCGCGCATTTCAGGTAATCGGATTCCTGGTAGCCCGAAAGGGCGGGATGGTCGGGCCCGGGACCGTATTTCCCGAGTACCTGCACCGTGCGATGCGCGTCCTGCGCCGCGTTCTGGAGCATCCGGTAAAAATGATCCGCGTCGAAAAAGTGCGAGCAGGAGCAGGTAACGAGGTACCCGCCCGGGACGAGTATCTTCATCGCCCGCAGGTTGATCTCCTTGTAGCCCCCGTAGGCCTTGTCGATCATCTTTGCGCTCTTGGTAAAGGCGGGAGGATCGAGGATCACGAGATCGAAGGTGCTCCCGTCCCTGTCGTATTCCTTGAGAAGGTCGAAGGCGTCGGCCGCGTGGGCCTTCATGACGGAATCGGCCCCGTTGAGGGAGACGTTCGCCCTGGCGGTTTCGACCGCTTCCTCCGAGATGTCGACGGCCTCCACGGAAACGGCTCCGCCCTTCCATGCGTTGAGGCCGAAAGCGCCCGTATGCGTGAAGGTGTCCAGGACGCGCATGCCCCGCGAAAGAGTCGCCACCCTCCGGCGGTTTTCCTTCTGGTCGAGGAAGTAACCGGTCTTTTGACCGTTCTCGAGATCGACCCTGAGGCGCACGTCGTTTTCGCGTATGGTTATCGCGGGTTCCAGGGCCGCACCGATCCAGCCTTTCCGCTCGCTCAGGCCCTCAAGGCCGCGAACGTGAACGTCGCTTCTCTCGAATATCCCGGCCGCGCCGGTTTCCTCGCGCAGGACAGAAACGATCTCGTCGCGAAAGACGTCGACGCCGAGGGTAAGAAACTGCACCGAGAGGTATATCTTGCCGTCCTCCGCCGCGAAGCGGTCCACGATGAGCCCTGGCACGAGATCCGACTCGGCGAATAAAAGGCGATACGACTCGTCATGACCGAAGAGCCGTTCCCGGTTCTCGCGCGCCGCGTGGATCCTCCGCGAGAAAAACGCGCGGTCAATCGCTTCCTTCTGGTCCCGCGTGAAGATGCGGACGCAAATCTTTGAATTGCGGTTCATGATCCCGGTCCCGAGATACAGGCCCGCCTTGGTCAGCACCTCCACGGGCGCGCCGGTCGGGCACTCTCCCTGATACCGCTCGATCTCGTTATCGAAAACCCAGGGATGACCGAGTCTGAGCCGGTCTTCTTCATGCTTCTTGAGAAAGATTCTGTCCATATCGGCCGAGTATACCCCTTTCGTTGCCTTAAGCCAACTGGTGTGTTATTGTAGCTATATGAAGAAATTCATCGGCCTTTCCGCCCTGTGTATCTCCCTCGCGGTCGCCCTTTTTCCCCTGTCGGGGACGGAGGACGCGGATCACCGGTTCACGGTCAACGAAGACACCCTCAGGGATCTTCCGGGCCTGGCGAAGGATGAGGTTCCCCAGGACGAGATCGGGGACTGGAAGGAGGCTCTCGATTCCGCCGTCTTCACGCTGTTCCGGAGGACCGAACTCCACAGGGGCAGGATACGGCTTCTCGTCCTTCGTTACGATTCCGTCCTCGTCGACCTCTCTCCCGACGGAACCCTCCTTGTTTCGACCGGACTCCTTGACTGCATCGACGAACGCATTTTCCTGAAGGCGGAGGGTACTTCGCGGCGCATCCGCGATTTCGACGCCGAACGCGAGAGAGCCCTCGTTCCCTTCCTGGCCATTCAGGCTTCACGGTATGCCCTCGGTACCGATTCGGATTCCTTCGAGGCGGATCGCCTCGCCACGACGATCCTTTCCGTCGCCGGATTCAAGGCGGACCTTCTCTCGGGGTGGCTTTCGGAAATGGCTGCCGGGGAGAAAAGCGGGACGCTGAGCCCTGCCCTCTCGACCTGGCTCTCTGCCTTCCCTTCCCCGGAAAGGCGCATCGCGGAGATGGAACGCGAAAGCGGATCCATACAAAAAACGACGTCCGTATTCGCCGGGACGCTCGAGAGCCTTCGAACGGGCACGGGCCTCGGCGAGACCGCCGCGTCCATCGTCGCGCTCCGGGAAAGGGGACACAAGTCCCTGTATCTGGACAGGCTGGAAGCACTTGTCCTTCACCGGCTCTGGCTATCCGGGGTCCCCGCGGAGAAGCAGATACTGAAAACCTTCTTTCCCCTCGCGGACGACCTCGATCCCTCAAGTCGGGACTTTCTCGCCCTCGCGGGAAACCCCGCCGGGATAGTCTCTTCCACCATCCCGGGGGACATCAACGCCTTTTTAAAGGCGATAGAGGCGTACCGCAACGCGCTTGAGGCGATCCCGGAACCCGGCCTGGTATCGTCGTATGCCCGCCTGCTCGTTCATGCGGGAAACGCCGAAAGCAGGGGTCACGCCCTCTCGCTCGCGAGGGACGCGGCCCGAGCCGAAGCCGACAGTACGTCCCGCGTCGCGCGGGAAAACTACCTGGCCGTCCTGTACCTGACGGAGAGCGATCCCGCGAAGGCGACGGGCCTCGCCTTGGGGGCCGCGAGTTACGCCCCCGGCTCCGGAGATCAGGATGTAGGGACGAGATCCGCGTCGGTTAATGTACCGGAAGGCTTTCCCGGCGATTCCCGGGACTTCCTGCTTAACCGCCTCATCATGGGTATCCCGGACTCACTCTCCTCGCCGGATCGGGCGGCGGGGACGAAAGGCCGCGCCTCCGGCCCGGGCGTCGACACGGGGCGCTTGCCTGTTTCGGATCTCTCCTTCAGGAAGGTACGCATCGGCGACTCGGTCGATACCGTCGTCGCTGCCTGGGGCAAGCCGGCGGAGATAAACTATACGTATTACTCGGAAAGGTGGGACTATCCGTCTCTCGACGCGTCGATCACCGTCGTCAAGGACTCCGCGGGCACTCACAGGGTTCGCCTTATCAGGCTGGGGCCCGCTTCGGCCGTCTCGCCGGGACACGATATCAGGACCGGGGACAGGCGCGCTTTGTTTGAGTCGACATTCGGCAAGCCGGCCTGGCGGTCGGGCGACGGGTACGTGTACGCCGTCGGGGAAGACGGGCTGAAGGTTATCTATCTAGGCGACCGCATCAGGTCATTTACCGCGAGCGGCCCGGACCGCTAAAGCCCTTCGCCGCGGCGGTCATGCGATCAGAGGCCGACGTATACGTCGTCGACGGTAAAAACGCCCGTTTTCTGCCGACCGTCGGGGCCGGGCGCGACGAGCCATTCCATCGCGCGGACGGCGCCCATCGCGAAGCCCTCGCGGTTTCTCGCGGTATGCTTGAGCTCGATGGTGTCGGCCGCCGAATCGAACCACACGGTATGGGTTCCCGGCACCGCGCCGAGCCGTACGCTCGCGAGGTGCAGCTCATCGCTCTCCGGCTTTCTGTCGAAGGGATCGACGACGAGCTTGGTCTTTCGGGGCATGTTCTCGAGCACCCGCTTCGCCAGGTCCAGGGCCGTGCCCGATGGGCTGTCGGCCTTCTGGTTATGGTGGGCCTCGAAGAGCGCGACGTCGTATTCCTCGAAGGCGGCCATGAGACGCGCGGCCTCGCTGACCATCTTGTAAAACAGATTGACACCGATGGAAAAATTCGACGCGTGCAGAAGGGACGATTTATTCAGCCTGACGAGTTCCTCGACCTCGGGGAGACGGTCCTTCCAACCCGTGGTGCCGACGACGAGGGGTATGCCGGTTGGCACGATGGCCGCGATATTCGGCATGACCGAGGCGGGATGCGAGAACTCGATCACCCCGTCGGCGCCCGAAGCCTTGATCGCTTCCACCATCGTATGGGCGTCGCCGGTGACGCACGTCGCATCCTTCGCGAAAAGGTCGACCGTGCACACGACGTCGTGCCCGCGGGACTCGGCCGCCTGGGCTATGAGATGCCCCATCTTCCCGTACCCGATCAATGCCAGTTTCATCTTCCCTCCGCGACGGCAAGGCCGCCGACGCCGTCCTTGCCGAAATACCTCTGATGGAGCAATCGTACCACATGATCGGCCTCGGCGGTATCGCAAATAAGGCTGATGTTCACTTTCGAGGCGCCCTGGCTGATCATCTGGATATTGATGCCCTCGCGCGCGAGAACCTCGAAGGACGCGGCGAGTATCGTGCTGGACTTGGTCACGTCGCAGATGATCGTGACGATGGCCTTGTCCTTCCTGACGTCGACGCTCGCGTATTGCTCAAGCTCGTGCCGCAGGGTGGCGAAATTCACCTTCTTGCCGTCAACGGTCAGCGAGATGGAAACCTCGGAGGTAGCGACGACGTCGACGCTCGTACCATGCTCGGCGAAGACCTCGAATACCTTTGCGAGGAAACCGTGCTGGCCCAGCATGCGGGTCGAGACGATATCGATGAGGGTAACACCTTTTTTCGAGGTGATGGCCCTGACCGGGAACGGCGTCGTCTGATGGGTCGTCACGATGATGGTTCCCGGGGCATCGATATTATACGAGTTCTTGACGCGGACGGGGGTACCCGTCTGAAGGCAGGGCTGCATGGAGCGCGGATGCAGGACCTGGGCGCCGAAATACGCAAGTTCCGCTACCTCGTCGTAGGTCGCGACGGGAACCGTCTGCGCCTCTTTCACGATCCGGGGATCGGTCGTCAGGATTCCGTCGACGTCCTTCCATGTCTGGACCTCCTCCGCGCGGAGCGCGGCCCCGATAATGGTCGCCGTAAGGTCGCTTCCCCCGCGCCCAAGGGTTGTGATTGACCCGGAGGAGTCCTTCGCTATGAATCCGGTAACGACCGGAATCGGCAATCCATCTCCCTTCTTCCCGGCCGCGTAGGGGCCAAGGTGTTTGCGGATGCCTTCCCAGGTTTCGGGCAACAGGTCGGCGCTCATGAAATTCGAGTCGGAGACGAAACCGACGTCCCAGGCATCCTTGAATTCGGCGCGAATGGGGAGCGAATTCAGGTAGCCGGCCATGAGCCTCACGGAGAGACGCTCCCCGAAGGACACGAGGTAATCCCGCGACCTGGGGGTCAGTTCGCGGAGCATCGAGATACCGGTCAGGAGGGACTGCAATTCCTGAAGCAGGGCGTCCACGTCGTCGGTCCTGATGCCGAGATCCGCGGCGGTATCCTGATGAAGCTTCCGGATCGCCTCGATGGTGACCTTTCCCTCGAGGGCATCGTCGGCCGCGGCCAGAAGGTCATCGGTCGTGTCTCCCATCGCTGAAAGTACGACAACGGGCCGTTTTTCGGCAAAACTCCTGATGATACCCGCTACATGCCTGATACGTTCCGCGTTGGCGACGGATGAGCCGCCGAATTTCATTACTATCATATTCATCTCCGTTGTAATATTTATTCAAAGTTAGTTGAGAGAATGCATAAATATACCAAAAACCCGTTGGAATGACAATAGTCCCTTGAGTCGTACGAGCTCTAAATGCTACAGTCAACCTATGAAACTGAGCGAATTCTCGATAGTACTCTACAAGGGACAACCTGCCATTGTTACCGGCTTCGAGCCTGGAAAGATAGAAATTACCCTTGAATCGGATAAAAAAAAGGTGCGCGATAAGGATATCGTCTTTCTCCATCAGGGACCGGTCAAGACCGTCGCCGAGTTGCTTCGCGCAAAGGCCCCGGCGGGCAACCTTTCCGAGGCCGCCGAGTTCTTCGCGGGAGAAAGCCCGTCATATTTCGAGCTGGTAGACCTCGTATGGGGCGCGATTCCGGCGGCGGCGTCCTGGGCGGTCTGGAGGGAGGTGTCAACCTCGCTTTTATTCTCGTGCGCCTCCCCGGACGGGCCGGTAACGGTCAAAAGCCGCGAAGAGGCGGCCGAGGCCGCGAGAAAGCTCGAGGCGAAAAAGCAGGAGAGCGAAGAGAGACAGGCCTTTCTCGGCCGCATGAAAGCCGCTCTTTCGGGCAAGGGGCCCATCAATCTCCCGGATGACGGAAAATACCTCCAGGACGTCGAGGCTCTCGCTCTCGCGCAAAGCGATAAATCCCGCACCCTGAAAGAAGCGGGTCTCGCGGAAACCCCGCAAGCCGCCCACAAGGTACTCCTCGCCACCGGCTACTGGAGGCCCGAAAGGAATCCCTGGCCGACCCGACGCGGGCACAGTCTCTCAACCTCGGCCGTTCCCGTCGAGGCCCCCGACGCCTCCGCCGACAGACTCGACCTCACCGCCCTTCCCGCCTGGGCCATCGACAACGAATGGAGCAACGATCCCGACGACGCGGTTTCCGTCGACGGGGACGTCCTGTGGGTCCATGTCGCCGATCCCGCCCAGACCGTATTGCCGGACAGTCCCGCTGACAGGGACGCCCGCAACCGGGGCTCCACCCTCTATATACCCGAGGGGGCTTCTCGCATGCTCGCCGACACGGCCCTCGATTTCTACGCGCTCGGGCTATCGGGGGAATCCCTCGCCCTTTCATTCCGCGTCTCCTTCACCGAAACCGGGGCCATAGACGAGGTTTCCGTACAGCGCACGCGAATCAGGGTTTCGCGCCTGACCTACGCCGAAGCCTCGGCCAGGAAGGATTCTCCCGAACTTTCGCCCCTGTTCGCCATCGCCGAGCGGAATATCGAGAGGAGACGCAAGGCCGGGGCCGTTTTCATCGACCTCCCCGAGGTTCACATATCCGCAGTCCCGAGCGAGACTGGCGCCGCCCTGGTCTCTTTCCGGGAAATCAAGAATGAACCCGCCGCCGACATGGTTCGCGAGATGATGCTCCTGGCTGGCGAGGCCGCGGCGCGCTTCGCCTTCAAGAACGGCATCCCCTTCCAGTACGTAAGCCAGGAGACACCCGATATCCCGAAGGACATCCCCGATGGACTCGCGGGCGAATACCGGAAGAGACGGGCGATGAGATCAAGGAAGGTCGGGACGATTCCCGCGGATCACGCGGGGCTCGGGATAGGGATGTACAGTCAGGTTACCAGCCCATTGAGGCGATACGGGGATCTCGTCTCGCACCAGCAACTGCATCTCTTTCTCGACGGAAAGAAGCCGATGGACACGGACGATATGCTCACGCGAATCGCGATGGCGGACTCGGCCGCGCGCGAATGCACGCTCGCGGAACGCGAGTCGAACGCGCACTGGACGCTCGTCTACCTGGCGACCCATCCCGAATGGACTGGCGAGGCCATCGTCCTTGAACGGAACGGGCCGACCGCCACCGTCATCGTGCCCGAGTTCGCGTACGAGTCGCGCATGGTCCTTGACGGGAAGGTCGACCTCAACGGCGCGATTCGCGTGCGGGCGGGCAACGTCAATATCCCGGACCAGACGGTCTCGTTTATCCCCGAATAGGGGCCGAACCGTCCTGATAGATCCTGGTAATGACGGTTTCCATCGGCAGTTCCTTGATCGAGATGTCGGTGAACTCGCAGCGTGACGAGATGTTTTTCAGGAGCGCGCTCACCGGCGTTTTCGAGACGTCCGCCTCAAGGGTCAATTCGAGTTCCGAGTCGCGACCGGTTATCACGGCGTTCGGTATCTCGAGGCCCTCGGCCGGCTTCGCCAGGGTCAGGCGGATGATCTTTTTATCCCCGAGGGTTTTCCGGAGCGCCGAGAGGTCGCCGTCGAAAACCTTCTGTCCGTGGTTGATGATAACGACCTGACGCGCGAGCTGCTCGACGTCCTCGAGGTCATGCGTCGTCAGGACGAAGGTCGTCCCGAGGGCGTTCATCTCCCGAATAAAGTCCCGTATCCTCTGCTTCGCGATGACGTCGAGGCCGATCGTCGGTTCGTCGAGGAAGACGACCTTCGGGTTGTGGAGCATCGCCATGATGAACTCGCATTTCATGCGCTCGCCGAGGGAAAGTACCCGCGTCGGTTTGTTGACGATCTCGCCGAGCTCGAAGAGCTCGCACATCATGCCGAGCCGCTTGTCGTATTCTCCCTTCGGGATGCCGTATATGGCCCGGTTCATCATGAAGCTGTCCGAGGGGGGTATGTCCCAGATCAGCTGGGACTTTTGGCCGAAGACGGCGCCGATCTGGCGCACGTACCTCGCGCGGTTCCTGAACGGAACGTAGCCCATGACCTCTATCTCCCCGGACGTCGGAAAGAGCGTACCGGTCAGCATCTTGACGGTCGTCGATTTGCCGGCGCCGTTCGGGCCGAGAAGGCCCGTTATGCCCCCTTCCCCGACGTCGAACGAGATCCCGTCGACGGCCTTGACCTCGATCCTCTCTCTCCGGAAGAAACTCCGGACCGTCTCGGCGAAGGTACTGCCGCGTTTGTACGTCTCGTAGGTTTTGGTCAGGTCCCTGACCCGTATGCAGGAACCTCTTGCAGCATCAGTCATTTCAGCCTCCAACGCCTTCGTAACGATGAATCATCTTCTGGTAGAACCATATCGCGAAGACCGAGAAAATAGCGCACGGGACGATCGCGACGAAGCTTGCGCCATCGGCCCTGCCGAGCAGGGCCGCGGCGGGGTAATACCCGATCATGGCGACGGGCATGACGATCGTGGTGAAGCCGCGAACCGCGAGGGGGAATACGTCCTGCGGATACTTGGCGAAATCCAGGATACTGCCGAACATCTCGGGTATCCGGGAATTCCCGACCCACTTGAAGGATATCGCCGACATGAAGCAGGTTACCGAAAACGTAACGCTTACCCCGCAGAGGAACAGGAGGGCCGCCATCGAGACGGACGCTACCGTCAGGGGCGCGGTATGCGCGAGGGCGACGGCGGCCATCGCGACGCCCCCCAGGACCACGCTGATCCCGGTCGGCTGGATCGACGAGACGACGCCCCAAAACAGGGCGTTGACCGGCTTGAGCAGGGAAACCTCGAAGAGACCGTCCCGAATCGCGAAATTCGTGTTCCAGAACAGCCCGTTGAAAAAGACCTCGCCGATGCCCGAGCTTATCGTGAAAACGGCCTGAATGAGCAAGACCTCGTAGAAAGTCCAGCCGGGAAAGCCGGAACCCGATCCGTAGATCAGGATCGTGACGAGGGGGAACAGCGTGTTGCTGAAGAACAGGATCGTCATGACCATGATGAAATTCGCGCGGTAGGCCATGGCGGTCGACAGGGAAATCCTGAAGCACTCGCCGAAGATGGCCATATACCTCGACAGCGTCCGTAGCCGCCTTGAAATACCCGATCTCACGCTCATGCCCCAACCCCCGTAAAGCGGCGCATCGCCGCGCGGTACAGGGCCTCGCTCAACAAGGCCGCCGCCGCCACGGCAAGCGCCTGCAGGCCGACTATCCTCGCGAGCGAAAGCGAGATACCCCCCAGGCGATAGGAACCGGTACAAACCATGGCGGGCACGTACAGGATGTACTGAAAAGGGAGGAAGAAGAGGATACGCTGCACGGTCTCGGGAAAGAACACGAGCGGTATGAGGGCGCCGGAAAAAACCGAGTTGAGTATGGTGTATACCGACCGGATGCCGCTTGCCCGTACGAACCAGAAGGCGGATAGGCCTATGCAGTAATTGACGAAGAAGGTCATCAGGAACGATAGCCCGATGGACAGCGCCGCCCACAGGGGTTGCGGCGGAACGAGCGGGACGCGGAACAGAAAGAGGAATATCAGCAGGCAGGGGACAAACTCGAAGAAGAAGCCGAGTATCCTGTGCCCCACCTTCTGGGAGAACGCGAAGAAGCGGTGATGGATCGGCCGCAGGGCGAAGGTCAGGTACTTGCCGGTTCCGACGAGCATCTGAAGGTTCCAGTCGGCGAAATCCATCGTCAGATACCCTATCAGGGCGTTCACCCCGAAGTAAACGAGCATCTGCGAGAACTCCATCCCATGGAGCGCCGTATCCCCGTGCGCCGCCGCGTTGCCGTAGACGGCGTTCCATATGAAATACTGGACGACAAAATATAGAGGGCCAACGATAATGGACACCATCGAGTGCGTACGGTAGGCGCTCCACTCCTTATACGTCACGAAGGCCACCGCCCTTAGGATTCGCAGGCGTCTGACAATGGCTTCAACGGGTCTCAACGTAAAAGCTCCTTGGAAAACCTCAGCTCTTTGGCGATGGTGATTATTCCTGATACATGACCGCACGCGATCTGCGATCGCGTACGGTCTCGGATAAAAAAAAGGACCGCGCCCCGGGAGGCACGGCCCGATTCATCACAGGCAACCGAACGGCGGGAGGGGTTCGTGACCTCGACCCGCCGGGACGCTCGCTTACTCCGACTTTACGTCGTCGCAGATGCTGAGCTCGGTTTCCTTGTCGAAGAACTTCGCCTTCTCCATGATCGGCTGGAAATTGACCGCTTCGCCAATCTGGAACACGATGTCCGGAGAGGTGCGAACGATTACCTGCTGGGTCTTGGTCGAAAGGATGAGGTTGGTTTCGGCTCCGAGGGGTTCCTTAACCATAACCTTCATCTGCATATTGTTCTTCGAGGCGGGCGACTTCAGGTAGGTAAGGTCTTCCGGGCGGATCCCGTAGAACACTTCCTTGCCGATGTAGCTCTTGAGGATCTTCTGCTGATCGGCGGTCGGCACGATCTCGAACGATCCCTCGTCGGCGACTATCTGTCCGCCCTTCTCGATAAGTTTGACGGAAAGGAAGTTCATGGGCGGCGAGCCGATGAATCCCGCGACGAACTTGTTGATCGGGTGGTTGTAGAGGTACAGGGGAGAGCCGATCTGCTGGATCTTTCCGTCCTTCATGACGACGATCTTGTCGCCCATGGTCATGGCCTCGACCTGGTCATGGGTTACGTAGATCATGGTCGCCTTGAGGCGGTTATGGAGATCGGAGATCTCCGCGCGCATCTGGACGCGGAGCTTGGCGTCGAGGTTCGAAAGGGGCTCGTCGAAAAGGAAAACCTTGGGGTTGCGCACGATAGCGCGGCCTACGGCTACGCGCTGGCGCTGTCCGCCGGAGAGGGCCTTCGGCTTGCGGTCAAGCAGCTTCTCGATATCGAGGATGCGGGCGGCCTCGTTGACGCGGCGCTCGATTTCCTTCTTGTCGACCTTCCTGATCTTGAGACCGAACGCCATGTTGTCGTAGACGGTCATATGGGGATAGAGCGCGTAGTTCTGGAAAACCATCGCGATATTCCGGTCTTTCGGGGGGACGTCGTTCATGCGCTCGCCGTCGATGAAGAGATCGCCTTCGGTGATCTCCTCGAGTCCAGCGACCATACGAAGGGTGGTGGACTTTCCGCAACCGGAAGGTCCGACGAATACGACGAATTCCTGATCGTCGACCACGATATTCGCATTGTCCACGGCACGAACGTTTCCGTCGTACACCTTGCCAATGCCCTTAAGTTCAACTTTCGCCATTTAAGGCCTCCTGAGATTATCTTATTGATGCCATTTTATGCGGAATCGCCAATTCTGTCAAACGAAAAGTGCCGCTACCCGCTTAAGCCAGGGATCGGCCAGGACAAACAGGATGGTGACCAGCATGGCCGGGAGGTAATTCGCCGTTTTCAGCTTTTTCAGATCGAGCAGGTTGATCCCTATCATGATGATAAAAGCCCCGCCTACGCCGGTGAGTTCCGCTATCATCTGCTCGGAGACGTAGGGTTTGAGATAGCCGGACGAGACGGTGAGGAGACCCTGGTACACAAAGAGGGATAGCGCCGAAAAAATGGTACCGATTCCCATGGCCGCGGCGAAAACGATGGACATAAAGCCGTCAAGAACGGATTTCGTGTATAAAAGCGTGTAATCGCCCTCGGTACCCGCCTTGAAGGAGCCGACGATCGCCATCGCCCCGACGCAAAAAAGGACCGAGGAGTTGAGAAAGGCGTAGGCAAACCGGGAATTCCCCTTCCCCGCGCCTTGTCCGGCGGCCTCGCCAGCCGCGGTCTCGCCGACGGAGGAGTCGCTTCCCCCGAAACGGTATTCCAGAAAACGGCCGATGGCCAGTATCTTCCCGTCAATATCCCACCATGAGCCGAGTATCCCCCCGATGATGAGCGAAAGCGCCAGGTAGATGATACTCTGGGCCTTGAACGCGAGTTGAAACCCGATAATGAGCGTTATTACCCCCGCGGCGGAACAGATTACCCCCGAGAGCTCTTTGGAAACCTTGCGCGCGAAAAGGATGCCGAACAAAGAACCGACAATGACTGCCAAGCAGTTTACGATGGTACCCAACATAATGAGGTCGATAGTATCTGTACCGCCAGCCTCTGTCAATGAGAGGCGAATACCCGCCTTTTCAGGATAATGAAGAGGAGAATACCGATGAGGGGAAAGGTTGAGAACACCATAAAGAGAGCGCGGTAGCCAAAGGCGTCGATAATGAATCCCCCCACGACGTTACCCAGGATCGACGCAAGACTCACGGAAACCGACGTATACAGGGTCATTCCCACGGCCAGAAGGCGTCTGGGAGCCCGCTCGCTGACGTAGATAATGGCGGCGGGATGGAACAGGCCAAAGCAAACGGAGTGAAACAGCTGTCCGACGACGGCGCCGCCGAAGGTCGGGAAGGCGGCGTATACGAGATTACGCGCCGTAATCGCGATGAGCGAGAAAAGCAGGATATTCTTCGTCCCGTATCTTCGGATGAATTTTCCCGACAGGAACATGAAGGGCACCTCGGCCGCCGCTGACAGGGCCCACAGCCCGGCGTACGATTCCAGGCCGAGAAACTCGCGGACATACAGCGAAAAGAACTTTTGCGAAGGGGTCATGCCAAAAAAGCCGAGAAACATCAGGAAGATGCCCGCCCAGTAGGAACGGGGAAAGCTCCGGAAAAGCCGGGAGAGTTTCGCGATGCCCGCGGGCCTTGGGTTCTCGTCGGATCCCGCCGTCACGGCCGATATGCCGGTTCCGGCCGGGGCGTCATCTTCCTCGCGGGGAAGCCTCTTCATCAGGCCGGGGATGCAAACAAGAGAAAGGATAAAAAGCGCGGAAGGCAGGGCAACCCATCCCGCGATGGAAACCAGGGAATCGGGATCGAGAACGCGGGTAAACTGGAACAGCAGGGTAATGCATACGAACCCTATGCTTCCCATGACCCGTATCTTGCCGTAATTCGTGTTTCCCTTGCCGAGCCGCCGCGTCACCATGGTGTCGACGAGAGGGACCGTGCCTTTATACCCGATGGCCAGGATCATCAACAGAATGGCCGAAACCCAGAATTGCCGGACGGCTATGAGCGGGGGAAGGACGGCGATGATGCAAAGGGCCAGGAGGATATTGGCCGTGCCGTAGTTCCCGCGCTTGTCGACCCGCGAGCTTACCAATACCGGGAATATGAGCCCGGCGGCCTCGAACATCCCCTGCAACAGACCGATTTGGGTAATGGAATAACCGAGCCCGGAAAGCATGACGGGAAGATAGGTATTGACTACCCCGTACACGCAAAAAAGGAGGAAAAGGGGAACGCCCAGTATCATGACGTCAGATATCCACGCCGATAAACTTCTTTACCACGATGCCTACCCCGAAGGATATCAGGGTAACGCTGAGGCTTACGACGAGCATCTCGAGGAAATGCCTCCTGAACGGCAAGTCGCGCGCCGTGCACAGGTAATAGTTGAAGCCGAGGATGATCAACACGACGACCGCGAGGGTAGCGCCCATCGCGAGAATGAAATTGGTCGTGAGGAAAAAAGGCAACACCAGGAAGAATACCGTCAGGATGTAGGCGATCCCGGTATACGTCGCGGACTTCGTCGGCGAGACGCTGCCGTCTCCCTCCGAGCGTTGTGAAAGGTATTCCGATGACGCCATCGAAAACGCGGCCGATATCCCGGTTATCAGGCCGGTCATCGCTATGAGCCGGGTATTCTGGAACGCCAGGGTAAAACCCGCGAGGGCGCCGGTCAACTCGACGAGCGCGTCGTTGAGGCCAAGCACGACGGATCCGGCGTACCTGAGCCGCTCCTCGTCGATCATGGCGATCAATTCGTCCTCATGCCTGTTTTCCTCGTCGATGATATCCTTGACGTCGGGGAATTCCTTCAATACGACGGCATATCCGCCCTGAGCCTCGGATTCGCCGTTTTCGAGTTTCTTGACCGCGAAGGTGAGCCCGAGGAACCGCGCGAGAAAGAAGAAAAACGACACCTTGAATCGGGAGGGTTTGAGCGCCTTGCCCGTGACGCCCTCCCAGCGAGTGGCGTGTTTCAATTCCTCTCCGGCGATTCGCTTCATGATGGCGGCGTTCGCCTGGTCGGGCAGGCTTTCCGCGAGCCGTGAATAGATGGCAAAGCTGTTAACCTCGTCCTGCTGGAATTGTAGAACCTTTTTCATCAAATCGGCGGAAAGTTTTTCCTCTTTCATATACACCCCTTCCCATAGGGTAACGAAAGAAGTTCATCCTTTCAATACCCTGATGGGACGGGACGCCGCTTTCAGAAGGCAGGTACTTTTTCCTCCAGTTTGCCTTCCGCGACGGACTCGACCGCAGCCGTTTCCGCCGTCATGTCCGGAAGGGCCTCTGTGGTATCCCCGTCGTCGTCGCCCTCCGCGGCGCTGGCCTTCGTCTTGAATTGCGGCTTGAACTCGACATGTTCGGCCACGACCTTGATCTTGCTGTAGTTCTTTCCGTCGGTACCCGTCCAGCGGTCCTGTTTGAGGCGCCCGACGACGCGGACACCCCTGCCCTTTCCGCAATTCTTGCCGCATGCCTCGGCGAGCTTGGACCAGCTTTCAACCTCGAAAAACGAGGTCTCCTGCTCGTATTCGTCGTCCTGTTTATAAAACCGGTTCGACGCTATCGAGAAGTTGCATACCACGCTTCCACGCGGCGTTTCCCTGATTATAGGGTCCCTGACCACGTTTCCCTCGATCAGGATAGAGTTGAGTGCGTTCATTAATCCCTCCAGAATAGTTTTTTACGGACTCGTACCGCCGCGCGCCGAACGGGAAAGTCCGTTTTCGACAACCTTGTTTATAGGAATGAATTGAAGATTTGGCCTATAATCCGCGTAGGGACATGGAAAAAAAACGCGATCTCGCTACCCGCTGGTATCACCGCCGATATTGCGGATTCTCCGGATAATCATGTCGATTTTCGATTCCCCGCGATCGCGATTTGGGGTATATATACGTAGTATAATTACGGGCGGGTTTTCCGCGCCGCCCGGCATAAGGAGTAAACTATGAAACACGCCTTGATAACGATCGCGCTTTCCCTCGGCCTCGTGCTCGCCTCTTGTTCAGGCAAGACTGCGGCTGTCGATACCGCGCCGGCAAAGCCAAAACTGGTATTGCCCCTTGTCGGGAATACCACCGGCAAGGTACAGATACAGACGGTTTCCGGCTCGATGGCGTACCCCTACAATTCATACGCCATCACCTCGGTCGAGGGCGAAACGGTTATCGTGGACCCGACGGAGATGCCTCCACGGGAACTTGTCGACCTCAATCCCGCGGCGATCGTGAGCACCCACGACCACATGGACCATGTTGACCCGAAGTACCGGGATTCGTACGATTGCCAGAAAATCACCTATACGAAGGCCGACATCAAGACGCGGGATTTTCATATCTACACCGTGCTTTCGTCCCACCGGAGCAATGTCCTCGGGACATCGAACGTCATAATCGTTTTCGAGGTTAACGGCCTACGCATCGCGCACATGGGCGATATCGGGCAGGACGCGCTTACCGGTGAGCAACTCAAGGAGATAGGCAAGATCGACGTCGCCTTCATGCAGTTCGAGAATAACTGGTCAAACATGCGGCTCGCGGGCGAAAAGGGGTTCAAGCTGATCGAGCAATTGAGTCCGTCGGTCATCGTCCCGACCCACTATTCGGACGCGGCCCTTCCGGTTCTCGAGAAGAAATACGGAAAGATCACGGATTATACCAACGTCGTCGCCGTGTCGAAGGCCGACATTCCGTCGACGCCGCTAACGGTATGGAGGATACTGAATACCCACAAGTATCAGTGAGATGGCGCCGGCCCCATGACCGGGGCCGACATTATCGACGGAGTCGCGATCATGAACCGGATCGGAATCACCGTCCGGTCAGGCGCTCCAGCTTTTCGATCTGGGCCATTACGCGCGCGGGATTCGGTCCGCCGGGAATGTCCCGTGCCGAAACCCCGGCCTTCGGCGTCAGCAAATCGTAGATATCCTTTTCAATGAGTTCGGAATGCCCGGAAAGCCGGGCAAAATCGAGATCCCGTATGTCGGGAACGCCAGCGTCGATGCACTCGCGCACGACGCCAGCCGCGACCGCGTGGGCGGTGCGGAACGGAAGTCCCTTTCTCACGAGGTAATCGGCCAGGTCCGTGGCGTTCGCGTGGCCGCCGGAGCAAGCGGCTTCCATCCTGCGGACGTTCCACGTCGCCGTCGATATCATCATGGTAAACACGGACAGGCAGGAAGAGGCCGTATCGATCGCGCCGAAAAGGCTTTCCTTGTCTTCCTGGAGATCGCGGTTATAGGAAAGGGGCAATCCCTTCATCATGGTTAAAAGGGCGATCAGGTTTCCGTAGACCTTCCCGGTCCGTCCCCTGATGAGCTCGGCGAAGTCCGGGTTCTTTTTCTGCGGCATGATGCTCGAGCCGGTCGACCACTGTTCCGAAAGGTCGATGAACTTGAATTCCTCGGTCGACCAGATGACGATCTCCTCGCAGAAGCGGGAGAGATGGGTCATGAGGATCGACAGGGCCGCGGCGATCTCTATGCAGTAATCCCTGTCGGCGACGGAATCGAGGGAATTGTCGGTCAGGGCAGAAAAGCCAAGCTCTTTGGCGACCGCCATCCGGTCAAGCGGAAGGCCGCTCCCGGCGAGGGCTCCCGAACCGAGGGGCATCGCGTCGATGCGGCGCGCGGCGTCAGCGAGCCGATCGCGATCGCGCATGAGGGGCCAACACCAGGCGCACAGGTGATGGGCGAGCGTCACGGGCTGGGCCCGTTGAAGGTGCGTATACCCGGGCATGAGGGTATCAAGGTGCTTGCGCGCGATCCCGGTCAAGGCTCCCACGAGAGACTCTATGGATTTTCCCAACTCGGGCAGTATCCTCCGGAGATACAGGCGCTCGTCAAGCGCGATCTGGTCGTTGCGGCTCCGTCCTGTATGGACCTTCTTCCCGACGTCGCCAAGCCGGTCCGTGAGAACCCCTTCGATAAAGGAATGGATATCCTCGGCGCCCGTATCGATCTCGAGCGTTCCGGCCTCGAGCTCGCCGGCTATTTTGCGAAGCTCTCCGACGATAGAGGCGGATTCCCCGGCCGGAAGTATGCCCTGTTTCCCGAGCATGGCCGCGTGGGCCTCGCTTCCCCGAACGTCGTCCAGCGCCATGCGCGAATCGACGTGGATGGAAGTCTCGAAGGCAACTGCCGCTGCGGAGGGTCCCTCCGAAAAACGTCCATGCCAGAGCGGGGCCTTCTTCCCGCTTCCCTCTTTACCGTCTTTTCCGCTCATCCTTGCCGATCCTCCTGATATACCCGGAGTATCTCGCAGATATACACGCGGTGATAGTCTTTTTCCGGATAGTTGCTCTCAATTCCCCCGTCCAAAAAACACGAGGGATTCACGTCCTGCGCGTAGACCTTCCTGCAGACCAGATTGAGACGGGCCTCGGCGAATCCGACGGCCCCCTCCTCGAGGAGTACCGGCGTCAGGCCCGCCGCGCTCGCCTTGTCCGTGTTGACGCCGGAGGTACTCCCGCAAATCTGCAGGGCCTTTCTCATCTCGGGATGGAAAAAGGAGAAACACACGAGCGGCTCCCGCTCGACGAACGGGAAGGTATACCTGGTTGGCCGTATCATGCAGGTAACCGAACGCTTGTTCCAGAATACGCCGAGTCCGCCCCATGAGGCCGTCATGGTGTTCCAGGATCCCCGCCCGGTTCCGTTCCCCGCCGTGATAAGCATCCAGTCATGCCCGATCGACGAAAAGGGCTTCAGGAGCATATCAAGCGGCGCGCTTTCCGCGTCACTGGCCAAAAATCCGCCCATTGCGCATTCTCCTTTTTGAATTCCCGTTACGTTAATGTCTCAGGGTACCATGTCGGCATGGTACCCGCAAGCTTTTAAAAAATCACTCGGTCGCCCGTTTCTTGAGTTTCTTCTTGTCGACCGCCTGACCCTTCCCGACGGTCTGCTCCATCATCGCGCGAACCTTCAGGGGAAGTCCGAACAGGGTAATGAAGCCGTCGGCGTCGTGGTGATCGTACAGGTCACCGGTCGTGAAGCTCGCGATGTTCGCGTTGTAGAGGCTGTACGGGGACGACGAGCCGGCCCCGCGGATAGAGCCCTTGTAGAGCTTGACCTTTACCCAGCCGGTAACGTTCTCCTCCGTCGTATCCATGAACGCCATGAGCGATTCCATCAGTTTGGTGTACCAGCGCCCGTTGTAGATAAGCTCGCTCATCTTGAGCGCTACCTGCTGTTTATAGAAATAGGTATCGCGGTCGAGGCAGAGGTGATCGAGCATCTCGTGGGCGAAGTACAGGATCGCGCCGCCGGGGGTTTCGTAGACGCCGCGACTCTTCATGCCGACGACGCGGTTCTCGACGATGTCGACGAGGCCGACGCCGTTGCGGCCGCCGATCTTGTTGAGCGTCTTCATGATGTCGAGCGGTCCCAGCTTCTTGCCGTTCACCGCCACGGGCACGCCCTTCTCGAAGTCGATCTTGACGTACTCGCCGGCCTCGGGCGCTTCCTCGGGGACGGTCGTCAGCTGGAGCATGTGCTTCCAGTTCGGCTCGTTCTCGGTTTCCTCGAGCTCAAGGCCTTCGTGGGAGAGATGCCAGATGTTCTCGTCGCGGCTGTAGGACTGGTCCTTCTTCATCGGGACCGGGATCTTGCGATCCTCGAGGAACTTGATCTCGGCGTCGCGGCTGTCCATATTCCATTTCGGGTCGCGCCAGGCCGCGATAATCCCCAGGTCGGGGGCGAAGGCCTTGATCGTGAGCTCGAACCGTATCTGGTCGTTGCCCTTTCCGGTAGCGCCATGGCAGATGGCGACGGCCTTTTCCTGCCGCGCGTACTCGACCAGGATCTTCGCGATGAGGGGTCGCGCGGTCGAGGTCCCGAGCAGGTACCTGTCTTCGTAAACCGCGTTCGCCTTCAGGGCCGGCCATACGAAGTCGGTGATGTATTCCTCGCGGGCGTCGACGACGTAGCAGGATGCGGCGCCGGTATCGAGGGCCCTCTGCTTGATCTTTTTCCAGTCGTCTCCCTGCCCGACGTCGATGCACACGGCGACGACGTCGTAATCGTAGTTCTCCTTGAGCCAGGGGATGATGACCGTGGTATCCAGTCCGCCAGAGTAGGCGAGAATGACCTTTTCTTTCTTCATGATAACACTCCTTGAGTCAGCACATTGTACAGGATTTCGAGGCCTGTATCAATTTCTTCCATGGTGATAACGAGCGGCGGGAGAAACCTGAGGGTTTGCGGGCCGGCCGTCGAGATACACAGGCCCAGGGGCCCGGAAGCGTCCAGGCAGGCCTTCTGAACCTGAGCGGCGTTCGCGGGCCCTTTCGCCGTGCCCGTGACGTCTATACCGATCATCAGGCCCTTTCCCCGCACCTCTACGACGCAGGGAAGCTTCCAGGCGCTTACCTTCGACCGGATATAGTCGCCCTTTTCCGCGACCTTCGCGAGGAAGCCCTGCTTGGCGAGCTCGTTCAGTACGACGATGCCCGCCGCGCAGGCGATGGGATTGCCGCCGAAAGTGGACTGATGGTCACCGGCCACGAGGATCTGTGCGGAGGCACCCCGCGCGAGGCAGGCGCCCATCGGGATGCCGCCAGCTATCCCCTTCGCGAGGGTCACCACGTCGGGTTGAACGCCGAACTGCTCGCTCGCGAGAAAGGTCCCGGTCCTGCCGACGCCGGTCTGGACCTCGTCGGCGATGACGATGGCACCGGCCTTCCGGGCCGCCTCGCAGGCCGCCTTGGCCCATTGTGCGTCGATGAGGTTCACGCCGCCCTCTCCCTGGACGCACTCGAACAGGAAGCCGCACACGGTATCGTCGAAGGCCGTCTTGAGCGCGTCGAAGTCGTTGGCCGGAATATGCCTGAACCCGGGCGTGTACGGGGCGAAGGACGGACTATGGAATTTTTCCTGACCGGTCGCGGCGAGGGTGGTAACGGTCCTGCCGTGAAAGGACTTGAGCAGGGTTACGACGACGCTTCTCATGCCCGCGGGTTTCCCTGAGGCCGCGTCGCTCGCGGCTCCCATCTTCCGGGCGATCTTGATAGCCGCCTCGTTGGCCTCGGCTCCCGAGTTTCCGAAGAAGACCCTGTCCATCCCGGTCCTCTTCAACAGGGCCTCCGAGAAGGCGAGCCCCGTGTCGGAGTTGTAGTAATTGGATATGTGGATCTGCTTCGACGCCTGCACGCTCACCGCCTTCACCAGCGCGGGATGGTTGTGTCCGAGGCAGTTGACGCCGATACCGGCGACGAAATCGATGTACTTCCGCCCGTCGGTTGCCGTAAGGACGGAACCGTTTCCGGACTCGAAGACGACGGGAAGGCTCCCGAGATTATTTATGATCTTTCCAGGCATGATATGCTCCTTGTACTGCTTATTGCGGTTCCGCTTAGGTCAGCATCGTGCCGATTCCCCGGTCGGAAAACATCTCGATCAAAAGGGCGTGCGGCACGCGGCCGTCTATGATGTACGTTCGCGGAACACCGCCCTTGATCGCCTCGAGGTTGCATTCGATCTTCGGGATCATGCCCGAGGAGATGACGCCCGTCGCGATCATGGACGGGATCGCGATGTGGTCGATCTGGCGGATCAGGGTCGACGGGTCGTTCACGTCCCTGAGGACGCCCGGCACGTTGGTCAACTGCACGAACTTCTCCGCCTTGAGCGCGACGGCAATCTTCGCCGCGGCTGTATCCGCGTTGATGTTGTAGCGGTTGTTGTCGCCCTGCTCGCCGAGCGCGACCGTGGAGACGACCGGGATGTATCCCTGCGACAGAAGGGACTGGAGTATCTCCGGATTCACCTCCGTCACCTCGCCGACGAAACCGAGATCGACCCCGTCCTTGTCGATCTTCTTCGCCCTCAGGAGGCCGCCGTCGACGCCGGAAAGCCCGATAGCCTTACCGCCAGCCTGGAGGAGAAGCCCAACGATATCCTTGTTGAGCTTCCCGGTCAGGACCATCTGGACGATCTCCATCGTCTCGGCGTCGGTATAGCGGAGTCCGTTTATGAACTTCGATTCCTTGCCGATCTTGTCGAGCATCAAATTGATCTCGGGGCCGCCGCCGTGCACGAGCACGGTATGGATGCCGATCGTGCTCAGGAGGACGATATCATCCATCACGGCGGCCTTGAGCTCCTCGTTGAGCATCGCGTTCCCGCCGTACTTGACCACGATCACCTTGCCGACGTACTGCTTGAAGTACGGCAGGGCCTGGACCAGGATCTCGGCCCAGTCCTTGTTATTGATTGGTTCCGTCATGTCCGGTAATCTCCGTTGATCTTCACGTAGTCATAGGTAAGGTCGCAGCCCCAGGCCGTGCCGCTACCCTTTCCGTCCTCGAGCTCTATCCTGATGGCGGTCTCGCCCTCCGTTAATATGAGCTTCGCCTTCGATTCGTCGAAATCGAGCGGGACGCCCCGGTGGAAAACCTCGACCTCGCCGGCGGCGCTCCGGAAAAACACGCTTACGCCTTCCTGCTTGAAGATTTCTCCCGAATAGCCCATCGCGCAGAGGATCCGTCCCCAGTTCGCGTCCTTACCGAAGAAGGCCGCCTTCACGAGGCTCGAGGAGATGACGGACTTCGCGAGCTTCCGCGCGGTCTCGTCGTTCTTGGCCCCGGTAACCGCGCATTCAATAAGATGCTCGGCTCCCTCGCCGTCACCGGCGATCTTCTTCGCCATCTCGGTGTTTATCGCGTTGAGCGCCTCGACGAAGGCCCGGTAGTCGGAGTCCTTCGACTTGATGATCTTGTTTCCCGCAAGCCCGTTCGCCAGGATGAGAAGGGTGTCGTTCGTGCTCGTATCCCCGTCGACGCTGACGCAGTTATAGGTCTTCTCGATGCTCTCCCGAAGCGCGGCGTCGAGCAACTTCGGCGCGATGAGGCAGTCCGTGGTAATGAAGCCGAGCATGGTACCCATGTTGATGTGTATCATCCCGGAGCCCTTCGCCATCGTACCGAGAGTGACCTTCTTTCCGCCGATGAGGGTCTCGACGGCTACTTCCTTGAATTTCGTGTCCGTCGTCATGATCGCTTCCCGCGCGGCCACGTTCCCTTCCCGGGAAAGGCCCTCGCAGAGCTTGCCCATTCCGGCCTCGATGGCGGCGATGTTGATCTGCTGGCCGATGACGCCGGTCGAGCAGACGAGCACGTCGGTCTCGGCAAGACCGAGACAGCCGGCGGCCGCCCGGGCCATCCTGAGGGCGTTCGAATAGCCCTGCTCGCCCGTGCAGGCGTTCGCGTTGCCCGAGTTGGCGACGACGGCCTGTGCCCGACCGTTGGCAAGATGCCGCTTGGTCAGCTTGACCGGCTCCGCCTTCACGAGATTCTTCGTGAAGACCGCCGAGGCCGCGCAGGGAACCTCGGACTCGATGAGCGCGAGATCGTTCTTCGTCCGGCCCTTCTTGATGCCGCACAGTACGCCGTTCGCCGTAAAACCGTTCGGGGCGCAGACGCCCCCCTCAATGAACTTCATATAGTACCCCTTGCATTCAATCCGCTAGAAGGCAAACGGGACTTGATCGATCCCGGCCGTCTCCCTGAATCCACAGATCAGGTTCATGTTTTGCACCGCCTGCCCGGCGGCGCCCTTTACCATATTGTCGAGCGCGGAGGCGACGAGGAGGGTCGCGCCCCCGTTCACGACGTGAACGGAGAGGTCGCAATAGTTTGATCCCCGAACGTTTCGCGTCGTCGCGGTCGCCCCGGAAGGAAGGACGCGCACGAAAGGTTCATCCTTGTAGAACCCGGCGTAGAGCGCGTGGGCGTCTGCCTCCGACATCGGCTTCACGAGCGTCGCGTAGACCGTGGCGATAATGCCCCTGCTCATCGGCACAAGATGCGGAGTGAACACGACGTTGACCGGTTTCCCCGCGGCCTTGGTCATGTTCCTCGCGATCTCCGGCTGATGCCGATGGTTGCCCACGCTGTAGGGCGCGAAACATTCACCGGACTCGGAAAAGTTGTTCTTCGCGGTCGGGCTCCGTCCCGTTCCCGTGATGCCGCTTTTCGCGTCCACGATGACGAGGTCCGTTTTCACGAGAGATCCCTTCAGCGCGGGAAGGAGGGCCAGCGACGCGGCCGTCACGTAGCATCCGGGATTCCCGATCACCCTCGCCATTTTTATCAGCTCGCGATTCATCTCGGGCAGGCCGTAGACGGACTCACCGTGCACGGCGGGGAATTCCCAGTCCTTTTTATACCATTCCTTGAAGGTCGCCTCGTCCTCGTCAAAGCGGAAGTCGGCCGAAAGGTCGATCAGCTTCTTGCCCTTCTCGAGGCAGGCGACGGCGTACTTCTCCGCGACCCCGTGGGGCAGCGCCGTGAACACGACGTCCGAGGCGGCCACGACCGAATCGGCGTCGACGAGGACGCCGTCAGTCTTCCGGCCAAGGAGCCCCAGGAGATTCGGGTAGATGTCGACGATGTTCTGGCCCTCGAAGCTCACCGAGCTGAGGGACAATGCTGAAACATCGGGGTGCGACAGGAGAAGGCGGACAAGCTCGACGCCAACATACCCGGTCGCTCCGATTATACCGGAAGTAATCATACTTTACTCCAATAATACTCAGGATTATGCAAGACAGATTGTCTTATGCCCGATGCGGGCGGGACCCGTTCCGTACAGGACCGGGGTGATTGAAGGGGTGGGTTACGCCCTGGGGCGACGAAAGACGGGGAGAAGATTAAAGGATGCATTTATCGTTCCGTTCATGGCGCTTCTCCTTATAAAAAACTTGTGTTGATTTTATCCATTATGCACAAAAAAGGTCAAGCGGAGCATGCAAGAAAATACAGAAAAATGCATAAAAACTGCATAAATTTCCGTTAATGGGATTAGTTCCCCGTTTTTACAACTTCATCGGCCGCTTGTTGTCCGAAAGGCGTTTCATGAGATAGTCGCGGTTCAGGTCCAGCCGTTCCACGAGCTGAAGCGTCTGCTCCGCCGAAAGGAGGTTTTGTTCCGCGAAAAGGTACACCAGGGCACGCTCGGCGATAAGGGGAACCTTGAGGGAGTTCATGTGTTCCCGGGAAGGGCTTGAGCTGTCAACGTAATTCGAGCGGAACGAGCGGAAGAGCTCCGATGAGTCGGGATTGAAGCGGAGAGCCTTCAGCTCGGCCTCAAGGGGCCCAAGATCGCCTATATTAGCCTTTTGACCGAGGGGTTTCAGTGTAAAGTAGGTATATTGCTTGCCGGGAAGGTAATGATGCGTGTCGCATCTCGTGCAGTAATTCGGTTCCAGGGGATTATCCCGGTTCCGGTCGCCGCCGACGATAATGAGCGGATCGAAGAACAGCGACGGGCACTCGATCCCGTCCACGACGTAGTATCGGTAGGTGTTATGCGCGTTCTCCAGACATTCCTGGTGCTCGCAATAGGCCGAAAGGGGATAAATGTCGGTCGAGGTTTCCATGAGAAGGCGGGCCGTCGCGTTGAAGATCTCGCCACGAAAATTGAGGAGAAGCGTCGGCATCACGAACACGAGTCCCCGTTGCTCGGATTCGCGCTTGACCAGGTACGCGAGCCGCTCGTCGTAAAAGGCGGCCTCGTCGATAATCCATGTACCGATGTGCGGGTGCCGGCGTATCTCGTCCTCGAGGTCGAAGGAGTTGCTGATCGTGGCGATGTTCTTTCCGCACCGTTCGTATCCCCCGCGAAACGCGAGGGCGTCGTCCGGATAGTCGGCGAAGCGCGACTTGTCGAGGGAATACCGCACGAAGAAGGTCTTGCGCCGGTCGGCCGTGCCTATTCCGCTTTCCGGCTCGAACAGTTCCTTTTGCGTGCCGCCCCCGCTCGTGAGCCAGGCGATGGTAGAGCCCTTCTTCCTCGCGACGGCCGCGTCCCGCCAAAGGCGTGCGGCGTATTCGGTCTTGCCCGAGCCCATGGGGCCGATGACCAGGATAGTCCGGGATGGTTCAACGAAGTCAAAATGGGAATTCGTCTCGTGGACGGTAACCGACGGAAAGCCCAGGCTCTTATACAACGTACCGGTATGCATATCCATACCGCCACAGTATACCATGTCTTGAGAAAAAGGTGCGAGAAACCGCTCCGATGTCGGGCCGATTTCCACCCCTTTTCAGCGCTGATAGCCCTGCGGCGCCGGGATCGGGCCCGGGCCCGGTAATCAGCCCCTTTCGAAAACGAGCCCCTGATCGCCCGTCCCGCGCTCAACGCGCACGGTAGATCCGTCGGGGAAATTTCCGGAAAGAACGGCCTTCGCGAGCGGGTTTTCAAGCTCTCCCTGAATCGCCCGCTTGAGCGGCCGCGCGCCGTAGAGGGGATCGAAGCCGACGTCGGCGAGGTATTGCTTCGCCCCGGCGGACACCTCGAGCTTGAGCCTTCTCCCCTCGAGCCGCCGCGCGACGGACGAAAGCTGTATATCGGTAATGGCCAGGATATGCTCCTTGCCAAGGCGGTTGAAAGTCAGGATCTCGTCGATGCGGTTGAGGAGCTCCGGCCGGAAACTCGCCTTGAGGATCTCCTGGATCTTCGGCCTGATCTCGTCCATGGTTTTCGCGGTCAGAATGAAGTCGGAACCGAGATTGCTCGTCATGATGATGATCGAGTTGCGGAAATCGACCACCCTGCCCTGCCCGTCAGTCAGGCGGCCGTCGTCGAGCACCTGCAGGAGGACGTTGAAGACGTCGGGATGGGCCTTCTCGATCTCGTCGAAAAGCACCACGCCGTAGGGTCGCCTCCGAACGGCCTCCGTCAGCTGACCGCCCTCGTCGTAGCCGACGTACCCGGGAGGCGCGCCGATCAGGCGGCTTACCGAGTGCTTTTCCATGTATTCGCTCATGTCGATGCGGGTGAGGGCCTTTTCGTCGTTGAAAAGGAAGTCGGCCAGGGTGCGCGCGAGCTCGGTCTTGCCGACGCCGGTCGGGCCGATGCAGAGGAAACTGCCGAGCGGCCTGTTCATGTCCGACAGCCCCGCCTTGTTCCGCCTGATGGCGTCGGCGACGGCGGTAACGGCCTCGTCCTGGCCCACGACGCGCTTCTTGAGCACGGACTCAAGCTCGAGGTACTTCTGGAGCTCGCTCGCGAGCATCTTCGACACGGGTATTCCCGTCCACGAAGACACGATGCGCGCGATGTCCTCCTCGGAGACCTCCTCGCGGAGAAGCCTGTTCGCCCCCGCGTCCGCTCCCTCCCTCGGCCCCGTTATCGAGGCTATCTTCTTCTCGAGTTCCGGTATTCGCCCGTATTTGATCTCGGCCGCCTTGGTCAAGTTCCCCTCGCGGGTATAGCGGGTTTCCTCGATGCGTAGCTGCTCCAGTTCTTCCTTATACTTACGGGACTCGTCGATCCGGCCCTTCTCGTTATTCCACTGCATCTTCATGGCGTCGCGCCGGGAATTGAGCTCGGCAAGCTCGCGCTCGAGTTTGGCGAGTCGCTCAACGGAGGCCGTATCCTTTTCCTTTGAAAGGGAAACCTTCTCGATGTTGTATTGAAGGATCTTTCGCTCGACCTGATCGAGCTCCGTCGGCTGGCTCTCGATCTCCATCTTGAGGCGACTCGCCGCCTCGTCCACGAGGTCTATCGCCTTGTCGGGCAGGAAACGGTTGGTAATATAGCGATCTGACAGGGTCGCGGCGGCCACGAGGGCGTCGTCCCGGATGCGCACGCCGTGATGCACCTCGTATTTTTCCTGAAGGCCGCGAAGTATTGCGATGGTGTCCTCGACCGTGGGCTCGGCGCAGTACACCTGCTGGAAACGCCTCTCCAGGGCCGCGTCCTTCTCGATGTACTTCCGGTACTCGTTCAATGTCGTCGCCCCGATAGCCCGAAGCTCGCCTCGCGCCAGGGCCGGCTTGAGGAGGTTGGATGCGTCCATGGACCCCTCGCTCGCCCCCGCGCCCACGAGGGTATGCAGTTCGTCGATGAACAGGATGATCTTGCCCTCGGCCTTTTGGACCTCGTTGATGACCGCCTTGAGGCGTTCCTCGAACTCGCCGCGGAATTTCGCCCCGGCTACGAGGGATCCAAGGTCGAGCGCAAGGAGTTTCTTGCCCTTAAGGCTGTCGGGCACGTCGCCCGAGACGATGCGGCGGGCGAGTCCCTCGACGATGGCCGTCTTCCCGACGCCGGGCTCGCCGATGAGCACCGGATTGTTCTTGGTCCGCCTCGACAACACCTGCATGACCCGGCGGATTTCCTCGTCGCGCCCGATTACCGGGTCGATCTTCTCCTGTCTGGCGAGGGCCGTAAGGTCGCGGCAGTATTTCTCGAGGCTTTGAAAGGTCGCCTCGGGGTCCTCGGAGGTAACCCGCTGACCGCCCCGGATATCCTTGAGTGCTGACAGAATTGCGTTTTTATCGACACCCTTGCCATTGAGCAGGGCCCCGACCTGATCGTCGGTTTGACAGAGGGCCAGAAGCACGTGCTCGGTCGAGACGTACTCGTCTTTAAGGTTGTCCGCCTCAAGCTCCGCCTTCGCGAGAACTTTTCCGACCGTCGGGGAAAAATAGGTTTGGGCGGACTCGCCCTTTACCCTGGGTTTACGCTGAAGCCGCTCTTCAAGCTCGGCCGAGAGCTCCCTCGGCGAAACGCCGATGCGCTCGACAAGGGGAGAGACAACTCCCCCTTCCTGCGTAAGCAAGGCATAAAGAAGATGGTCGGTCTCTATCTGCGCGTGATCTGACCGCTGGGCAAGGGAATTGGACTCCTGGATAGCCTCGCGGGTTTTAACGGTATATTTATCAAGATTCATACTTCAAATATAGCCACAACGGGAAGAAACGTCCATTTCAGCCGATGGACTCGGGGATGAACCTTAAAAATTGGGTAACTTTTCTGAATCCTTGTCCTTGGGGAAGTTCTTGTCGATGTATTCCAGACACTGAATGGCCACCTGCTGGGCATGTTCATACCAAATTCTGTAGAGTTCGTTATCGATGACATTAGGATACGGGGCGCCCTGTACGTCGGAAACCAGTTGTTTCAGAATGATATAACCTTCATGATCCATCTTCTTCATGGTGTAACTCCTTCAGTAGTGGTACGCAACTAATTATATATTCATTCGGACGACATTGCCAGAAAAATCCCGATTTCCGCCTTCTTTGAGCATCTTTTCCCCGGCAAGAACCACCTGTCTGACATCCTTCCAGTCATCGGCCAATCGCCGCGCGCACGATTGCATCTCGCCCGGTTTTACGGAAACGATACGCGAAACCTTTGCCTTGCGTACCTCGTCGGTAATCCCGTAAAGAAGCCGTATAAACGCGGTAAACCCCTTGTCCGAGGGGGCTCGTGGCTGGATTTCCCTGCTGTAACAGCCGGTAATCGTTTTTTCCAGGGAAAGGGCGTCGAAGGGACGACTTGCCGCCTCCTCGAGCGCCGAGCGGAACACTGACAGGGACTGAAGGGGGGATGGATCCCGATATGTAGCGAGAACGAAAAGGTCCTCGAGCGAATCGGGATAGGAAAAGGCGCCGTAGGCCCCGCCTGTCGTCCTGATCTTCTCCCATAATGGCCCGCTTGAAAGCCAATGCCCCAAAACCGTGTACACGGGATGATCGGGATCGTTATAGGGTACGCAAGGCAGAACGGCGGCCGCGAAGCCGACTTGAAGCGGAGCCGAGACAAGGAGCCTGAACGAGAGGTCGTCGGGTTCCCCGACCATTCTCTTGAGGGTATCCCCGTCGCCCGCGGAAAGGGACGGCGCGGCCGGAGACGAGTACCGGGAGGTATGGACCGGAAGCCGGGACTCAAGGGCGGCGAGAATCGTTTCCGTGCCCGTGATGTTCACCAACATTCCCGCGCCGAGCAGATCGTTACGGATCGCGTCCAGGCGGCTCGCGAAACTCGCGACGAAGCCGGCATCCTTCATCTGCGCGGAAAGATCCCTGATATAGCGGAGCTGGGTCAGGCCGTTCCATATCTCGTCGACTGCCTTCGATCGTCCGGTACCGGCGCCTGCCCGCGAAACCGCGTACTGATTCCCCGCGGGGGCGAGCGAGGATTCCAGGTCGTTGCGATACTCGGAGAGAAGATCCGCAAGCCGCTTCGAGTCGGAAAAATCCGCGTGTTCAAGGAACCGGAAGAGAAGCTCGAGGGCCGGCTCGATCAATTCCTCGAGCATCTTGATGCGTATGATGAGAAAATCGCGGGCCCCGGATATGGATGCGAGGCCCTCGGGGGGAACGTAGCCATTGACCGTCGAGCTCGTGAACAGCATGGTGCCGAGCCCACCGGTGAGACGGGCTGAATGGGACGAGGCCTCGGCCCAGGAGAGGCCGTCAAGGCCCATCCCGGTGAGAACGTTCGCGAAAATGGGCAAAACGGGATAATCGTCGGCCTCGAGAACGTCGACGGGAATCGCGATGTCCGCGTAGGCTATGCCGTTAGTCGGCTGTTCGTGCAGTATAAGAGGCACCTTCCCGCACAGGCGTATCTCCGACGGAATAAGGTCCGCCACTACCGGAAGATCCTTCGGGGACAGATGGGGGATTCTTTCCAGCAGTTCGGGACTGTCTTCCCTTCTTTGGCGCTCGTAGAGCCGCTCCTGTTCTTCAACGAGGGCTTTGCGCCTGTCGTCCGTCAGCGCGGACTTGAAGGCGTCGACCCTTGAGGCGAGACCGGCGTCCAGGCGGGAACCATACTCCCTGTTGGGGTATACGGCCACGAGGGAACGGTGGCGATTGTCGATCAGCCAGGATGACAAGAGGCCCTTGAGGTATCCGGGGTCGTCGGCGATCCTCCGCTTTACCTCCTCGAAGGCGGGTACCTGGCGCAGGGACTCGATCGGTCCCCTTCCATGAATCCATCCCCGCAGGGACCTGCGCATCAGGGTCAGGGCGAACGGGCCTCCCGACCTTCGGACTTCGCGATTGCTGAAATCGATGGAACGGATAGCGGTCTCAAGTTCATCCTCGGGAATCCCGCCGTCCGCGAGTGAAGAGAGGGTATCGAGGACTATCTTCTCGAATTCCTTCTCCCTGCCCGAGGGGACGCCGCGAAGTCCGACGCTGAAGCAAAGATGGAGGATCTCGGTTTCCAGTCCCGAAGAGGGAGCGAGATCCTCGCCAAGGCCCGAATCGAGCAGTGCCCGGCTCAGCGGGGCGCCGTCATGACCGAGAAGGATCTCGGTCAGGAGATTTGCCTCCATGAAGGAAACGGTATCGTTCCCGCAGGGCAAGAGCCAGTTGATCTCCATGGTCTCCTTCGAGGGGTCCTGATTGTCCCCCGCCGGGGCCGGAATCCTGAAAAACTTTGGATCGGTGAACCTTGTAACCGGCGTTATCGCAGGCGGCTTTGCCGCGGGACCAAAACCGGAGAGAAATCGGTCCTGCAGAAGCGCGAGCTGTCGTTCGGTCGGGATGTTCCCGCTCAGGAATACCCGGCAGTTGACTGGATGATAATACCGTTCATGGAAGGCGCGGAACCGCGCGTAGGTCAGGGACGGAATCTCGGCGGGATCTCCGCCGGAGTCATGATCGTAAATAGTTCCCTCAAGAAGCGACCTCAGCGTCCAGTCACCCGCTATGTTATCGAAAGATGAGTAGTTTCCCTTCATCTCGTTGAATACGACGCCCTGTATGGAAACGTCCCCGTCGGGAGAGAACTCGAACCGATGGCCTTCCTGCCTGAAAATCCACTCGTCGAGAAGGGGAAAAAAAACGGCGTCCCCGTACACGGACATAAGGTTGAAATAATCGGCCTCGACCATGGAGCTTGCGGGATACACGGTCTTGTCCGAAAAGGTCATCGCGTTCAGGAAGGTCTTGACGCTCTGCTTGGCCAGAACGAGGAACGGATCCTTGATGGGATAGTTCCTCGATCCGCAGAGCACCGAGTGCTCGAGAATATGGGCGACGCCCGTCGAATCCTCCGGCGGGGTCATGAAGGCGTAGGCGAAAAGATTCTCCTCGTCGTCGGTCAGCATGTGGAAGACCTCGAGCCCCGTAACCGTATGGCGCGCGGTGATCCCCACCGCCTTGAATTCGCCCAACTCCCGAACGTCGGTAATCTCGAATCCGTGAAGGAGATCGCCCGTGCGCAACCCCGCGTTTTCTGCCTGACTCATTCTCCCACCCACTTTTCGCCGTCATCGCGGCCGCTGATAAAGAACTTCCCGTCTTCCCAAGCCTTTCTCATGGCTGAAAAGAAGGCCCCGGTGACCCGCTCCGATTCCTGGCGGGAGACCGGCTCAACAACCTTTTCTTCCTCGAGAACCATGGCCCCGCGCGTTCGCGAGATACAGGCGAATATTTTCTGCCTGAACGAGTCGCCCTTGCCGGCGACGAGAACCGCGATATCTTGATCCGACATGGGCCTGAGCGTTTCCTGGACGAACTTGTCGTCGGCGCCCACGATGTCATCGATGGTAAAAAGCCTATTCCTGATATCATGGCCGAGTTCGGCGTCGTTCTGGGCCAGTCCCTCAAGAATGGACTGCTCGCTTTTCCCGTCCATGCGGCGCAGTATCTCCGCTAGGGCGGACCTGCCGTCTATCGAATCGGATTTTCCCGTATCGATCGTCTCAACCTTCTCGCGCATCGTCGCGTCTACCCTCTGCATGACGTCCGGGGAAATCGTCTTGAGCTTCGCCAGCCTGAGAACCGTATCCTTCTTCGCCTCGTCCGGCATGAGGCCGATTATCCGGGCCGCTTGTTTTGGCCGTATCTGGGACAGGACAAGGGCCTTGACCGCGGGAAGTTCGTCGGCTATGAGCCGATAGACGCGGTCCGGTTCCATTTCCTCGAGATAATCGAATGGCTTGCCGTTCATGAACGGAACGGCCTTCTCGAGCATGGCCTCGGCGCGTTCGCTTCCGAAAGCCGCGGCGAGGATCGAACGGGCAGTCTCGACGCCGCCTGCGGGCTCGCGCGCCTTGCGCAGCAGCGACTCGAATTCGGCGAGAACCACGGTCGCCTCGTCCGGCTCAACCCTCCTGATGGAGGCAAGCTCGAGCACGACCCTGTCGGTCTGTTCCGGGGTTAGCCGAGATATGACGCGCGCGGCCTCGTCAACCCCGATCAAGAGGAGGAATTTCGCGACCTTGCGATACGGGCTTTCACGGCCTCCGGCGCCTTTGCCGGAACCGTCCCCACCCGACGCCTTGTCGGAGCCGGGGACCTTCACGAGCCCTGGCAGGGCGACGGAAGGACGGGGCCCCGAAGACGTGCCCCTTTGAGGGGCCATGGATTCCCCGTGGGATCTTGCGCCCTTTCCTTCGCCGCTTCCTTCATCGAGCGTCTTTCTGTAGGCGCCGAGGCGTTTATCGTTTACGTTCATCGGTTCATCATACCAGCTCGGTTACGGCGGGGTCAACAGACAGTGTTCCGCCAAACCAGATTCTCCGCTTCTCCACCTCGTCAAGGAGAGCCCGCTCCAGCGGAAAGGGATCGCGGTGTTCGACGACGGCGATTGAACCGTCCTCCTTGCAGACGGAAAGGCATGCGTTTCCGATACGGCACTCCAGGGCCTCCGGTCCCGCGTTCCCGGATAAAACGTCCGTAAGAAGAGCGACGCATCCGGATGCCTCCCCTACCGCCCGATCGAAGATATCGGGAACGGAATCCCGGAGGGCATCCCCATTAACGGGATGGGGCCAGGGCAGACCCCGCGCGTTGAGCCAGTCAATGGACGGATCGGGCTCGTCGGGATACAGCAGCGCGACGCCCGAGGCCCCTCTCCCCGCGAAAGACGAGACGGCCGCGGCGCCGTACCCGTTCGTCATCGTAGTCCCGGCGGGGTTCGTAATCTGGTAGAATTCCCGGGCATCCATGAGCGCGTTCGATACCCGTCTCGAAACGAAATCGTCCCCGGATGACTCATGCGAGTATACGAGCTCGAGGGCTCGCGCGATCGGCGACGCGAGAATCCCGATCTCTTCGTCGGTAATCGCGAAAGCCTTACCAGTGTCCATCGCGGATACGGGCTGGCCGGTCAACTCGCGGAAGAGGCAGACGTCAAGTATCCGCTCGAGAAAGGCGTGATACAGGGCCGGGGAAACCCGGGGAGACACAAGATCGCCGGGGAACGCGGTACGGCCCGATTCCGGGCATCGCGACACGATATACGGATGGAGGATTCGATCGACCGCCTGATGGGTAATGAAACCGTAAAACCAGGAAATGGCCTCGGGAGACGGATATTGAAGGAGATATTCGGAAAATACGGCGCAAAACCTGCCGTATCCATGCCGGTGCAAAAGACGGGCGTAGGCAAGGGCAAAGGGCTTGGTGGTCCTGTTGTGCGCGAAGATATCGGGGCCCTGACATCCGATATTGAACGCCTCCGGCGCGGCGGGGACAAAACCCTGAAGCGATCTCGTACCGGCCAGCAGATGACAGATCTGTGACGGCATGGTTCAGGTAGCGTCCCCGTCGAGAGGAATAATCATCCCCGAAACCCTTCCAGTCTCGGTATCCCGCACGCCGATAACGACCAGATCAACCTGTATCCCGGACGACGTCTCGCCGCGCACTACCGTCGATATACGAAGAGGGATCTCCCTGTCCGCGTCCGAAGCGTCCTCCCGGGGCGAGAAATGGGCGGATATGAGATGACCAATCTTTTCCTCGAGGGAAGGTATCGAAACATCGGCGCAAGCATGCCCCTCTATATGGGCTCCGGAGACGCTATCCCATTTCAGATCGCAAGCCGCGTTCTGATCGAAGAAATACCGGACGACGCCGTATTTTTGCGTCATCTGGTGAAAACGTTCCTCCGCTTCCTTCACCCGTTTTTCCAGTTTGTATTTATACAGGACCGTATCGAGCGTCGTCGAAAGACTGTCGGGGTTTATCGGCTTGAGGAGATAGCCGGCATAGGTTATCTCCTTCGCGCGCACGAGCATCGCGAGATCGAGACTCGAGATGCAAAAAACGACGGGCATCGAACTGAACGCGTTAATCTCGCGCGCGACCTCAATGGCGTCGGGGGGACCCGAAAGGCTCATGTCCAACAGGATGATATCGGGGAGAAACCGCTGGGCGGCGGCTATCGCTGCCTTCCCGTTTTCCGCGATAGTGACGACATCGTAGCCAAGGCGCATGACCATCCCCTGAAGATCCAGCGCGACTATAGCGTCGTCTTCCGCGATGAGAATCTTTGTCCGCGCTTCATTCACGAGGTCCAGCATATCTGCTAAAGGATAGACTCTTTTCCCCATTCCTTCAAGACAAACCCGTCCCGAAGACGGCTTTCAACCCAGTCTTGACACGCCTGGTTGCTTATGTTAGTTTTGTTTTCGCTTATTTCAACGCAAGACATGGTATAAAATCCAGCAGCGTTTCCAATCGGGCACCCGCGCGCAACGCCGTGCCCGCATGACATGACAAGTTTTTTTAGTCGGGCAATAGCGCAGTTGGTTAGCGTACAAGTCTGGGGGACTTGGGGTCCCCGGTTCAAATCCGGGTTGCCCGACTAAAAAAACTTTCTTTATTTTAAACGCCAATCGATGATACACCTGAAATCCTGGGGGACGGGACAAAGGCGGCGTTTCGCCAGAAACGACGACTTTGTACGGATTTCCCGGGTTCAAATCCGGCGTTTTTCTCAAATCGGCTCGTTTGACAACACTAACTTCTGCCGCTACTATTACTTTCAATATGAAACAGACCGGTAATTCATTAATCAGGACCTTGGTTGGCCTGCGCGGGAACGCGCGCGCTTGTGTATACACAGAGCCAATGTGGGGTCTTTCCATTAGCCTCTGTCTTCCCTACGCGTCGGTTTATATGCTGGCGCTTGGCATTCAGGACGCCAACATCGGTTTGTTGACCACAGTCGGGATGCTATCGCAAATGGTTTTCGGCCTTCTTGGCGGGGTAATCACCGACAAGCTGGGTCGGCGTAAAACCACGGCGATCTTCGACTTCCTGGCCTGGTGCGTACCCTGCATTATCTGGATGTTCGCCCAGAATTTCTGGTTCTTCCTCGGGGCCCAGCTTATCAACGGGATGTGGAAGGTTACGCAGAATTCCTGGGATTGCCTGCTTGTCGAGGATGTCGAGAAAGACCAGATAACCAAGGTATATTCCCTCGTTATCGTCGCAAGCCACCTCTCGGCGCTTTTTGCCCCGATAGCGAGCTTCCTCGTCGCGCGGTATTCGCTCGTACCCGCGGTAAGAATACTGTACCTGAACGCCTTTATCGTTATGACAGCCAAGATCTTTATCCTGTATGCCACCTCCAGGGAAACCGCGACGGGCGTTATCCGAATGCGGGAGACAAGGGGGAAAAGCTTCCATTCGCTCATGGCGGGATATGGCGGGGTTGTCCGTATCATTCTCCGCTCGAAGGGGAGCATTTTTTCCCTCGTCATCGCCGCCCTCGTGGGCGCCATCGGTATGGTCAATACAACCTTCTGGCAGGTTATCGCGAGCAGAAAGCTTCTCGTACCGGACGTCATCCTCCCCTTCTTCCCGATGTTCCGCTCGTTCATCGCCATGTTCTTCCTGTTCACGGTAATCCCGAGGGTAACCGCGACCGCACGTCTCCAGAAACCCCTGCTCCTTGGCTTTATTTCGTACTTTGTCGGGCAGAATATTCTGGCCCTCATACCCGCGCCGGAACAGGCGCTTGCCGTTCCGGGGTATGCCCTTCTCGCCCTTTCGCTGCTGTTTGACGGTTTCGGGGCCGGTATACTCGCGATGCTCGCGGAATCCCTCGTCGCCCTCTACGTCGACAAAAATGAACGCGCCCGGGTGATGGCCGTCCAACACATGATCATCATGCTGGCTACCGCGCCATTCGGCTGGATTAGCGGATTGCTCTCGGGCATATCGCGAACCCTGCCATTCCGATTGACGGTTGTACTCATCCTCTTGGGCATTCTCTCTACATTGCGTTACTACCGATCGAGCAGCTCCGCGCCTGAGACTGTATGCCCGAAATAATAACCCTGAAGATATTCGCATCCCATCGCCGAGACGATCTCCGCCTGTTCGGCGGTTTCGATACCCTCGGCGACAACCTTGTTCCCGAGGCGTCTGAACAGGGAGATGGAACCCAATAACAGATGCCTCCCCTTTCGGTTCGTCATGCCGGCCCTGACGACCCTCTTGTCGATCTTGATGATGGAAAAGGGCATATCGATAATCTGACCGAGATAGGTATAACCAGAGCCGTAATCGTCAAGGGCGAATTTTACCCCCTGTCCCGCCAGACGCGCCATGTTCAGGGACAGACTCGGGCCAGAATGGACGACCGACGGCTCGGTTATCTCCAGGCAAACGTGACGTAAATCCATACCATGAGCCTTTGCGGCCTCGACGACGACCTTGGGCCAATCCAGATCGACGCACTGAGACTCATTGAGCCTGATCTGAATCTGGTCGATCCCCCGATCAAGGGCTCCGGACCGGGTATACCAATAAAACGCCCGGTCGAACACGTACGCCGAGAGTTTTTGGGAAAGGCCGAATCGTTCCGATACCGCGAGCAGTTCGCTCTGCTTGACGACGTCCCCGGTATCAAGGGTAAGGCGAAGCAGGGCCTCGGCGGCGACAATCCTGTTATCACGGACGGAATGGATCCCCTGGTATCCGATCTCAAGGGAACCCCGGGCCATACGGTCGCTTATCTCGTACGCTATCTGAACGTCCCTTCGCCTCTTGTCAGGGATAAAATCGGCCTTGTGGAATACATGGCGATTCCCGATCTGCTCCGGCATTTCGGACAACTGATCGATGAGGTCCGACAATTCAGGAACATCCCGACCGTCATCGGGGCAACGGAAGATCCCCACGATCGCCGGAAGCTCCACGCGCAAGGGGCCGGCGTTCCAGGGATCATTCGCGCGCTCCACGATTTTAAGGGCAATCTCTCCGTCTATACCAAGGGCCGTTTCCTTTTTCAGGATGATTGCAAAGAGCCCTTCGCCGAGCATGCATACCTGAGCGTCGTGACCGGCAGTCTGCTCGAGCCACGAGGCGAAGGAATGGACTATCTGCCCGTAGGTAAGCACGTTGACGAGATTCTGCAACCCGGACATCTCCCTTGAAAAGACGACCAGTACCGAGAATTTTTTCCTGTCGTCAAAGGCCTGATCAATGAATTGCATGAACGCGTTACGGTTAAACAGGCCCGTTTGCCCGTCGAGAAGCTCGGTACTGTTCTGTATCGTAAGCGTGATGAAAAGCACGCTCATCGAGATGGCGAAGCATTCCAGCATCAAACCCGAGAGCATAAACTGCATAATGACGCTCAAAACCGGAAACGCGATCGCCGAGGCAAAGGCGAGTTCCTGGGCCCTCGTCAACCTTCGTTCCCGAATGAAAACGCTGTACAGGATGATGAGGAGATAGACAAAGACAACGACGTACAGGATAAAACGCAAGGGGCCATGGCGATAGAGCCCCCCATCGACGGAGAACATAATGCCGGAAACGAGATTATACACTATCAAACCGATTGACAGCGCCCAGGGGACAGAGAAAAGCGTCTCGATCAGGCGTGATTTGACGTGCCAACCGCAGATGGTCAGTACGTATAAAGCGGCGATAGCCGGGATCGAGGTATGGACGAGATAGAACGCGGTGGTCGTCAAAATGACGAGAAACCCATTCCCGGGGCGGAGCGCGTTTATCGCCAACGAGCTCGCGACCCCGAAAACGGAACTGTAGAATACGAACCACAGCAGGACCTCGAAATGCCGAGCTCGGGAGGTCGTTACCCGCTTTTTAAGATAATACACATATAAGGAGATAACCGAAATCGCGACGGCGACCACGTCGAAGTCGATTATATACATGGGCTAGTCCTTTCGAGCAGAAAAGCCTTGAACTTGTCGGCAGGCATCGGTCGCGCGAAGTAAAACCCCTGAATGAGATCAATACCGAGCTTTCGTACCGTCTCGAGCTGTGACTCGGTCTCGATCCCCTCCGCGACGATCTGTGTACCCATATTCTTGAACATCTCGACGAGCATCTCGAGGCCGACGAGCCCATTCCGGGAACGCTCCATTCCCATAATCAGGCTTCGGTCGAGTTTTACCATCTGAAAGGGTATCTCCATGAAATTCCCGATGTTCGAATAGCCCGTCCCGAAATCGTCCATCGCGATCGGGAAACCAAGCGATGAAAGGCCCTCGAGGTTTTTCTTGGTTATCGACGGGGTAAAATTCGCCGCAGTCTCCGTAATCTCAAGGCAGATATCCTCGGGCCGAAGATTATAGCGGCGTGATATCGACAACAGTCTTTCATTGATATTTGACTGGATGCATTGTGCTATCGAGAGATTGATTTCGAAGTAACCGAGATCATTGCCCGTGGCCCTGAGTTCGGCGAGAAAGGCGCATGCCGCGTCGAAGACGAAATCCCCAAGACGGTGAATGCTTCCGTTTTGCTCGGCTATCGCGATGAATTCCTCGGGCGGGATCCAGCCCATCTCGTCGTCGTACAGCCGTAACAACACCTCGGCGGAAACGACCCTGCCGGTCTCGAGGGATACTATCGGCTGGTAATACACGTCGAATCCCGTCGAGACAAGGGCCTTTCTCATCAATTGACCGATATCGTATTTCCTTTTCGTATCCCCAAGCGAAAGGTCCGACATTGACAACACGGTTTTCTTCGCGTTCCTCCAGTTCGTATTCGACAGCTTGTATTCCGCCTGGAACACGCTCTGGATATTCTCCGTATCCTCCGGGATGCGAATCTCGCATAGATGCGCGGAAACGGACAATGATCGATCCTGAACGATCCAGGGGTTCCTGAAACACTCAAGGAGCGCATCCCGCTCAGCCTCGGGATTCGTCTGCTCGCCGAGAACCAGGGCATATCGGCCTTCTCCCAGCTGGGAGGCAAAACGGTCCAGGCTCGTCGATCCGGAAAATTTCCGTATTATCTCGCCCTGAAGCTCCTCAAATGTCCCTGGACCGAGGACCTCCTTGAGAAAGCCGACAACGTCAAGAGAGATGAGAAAGATGACGATCCTTTTCCGCTTCCGCATGAGAATCTCGAGCTGGGCGACGAATCCGCTTCTATTGTATAAACCGCTCGTCCTGTCCGTATACCGACCGAAGTCCTGAACGGTAAGGAGAATAAACAGTTCCGACACCGCTACTCCAAGGTTTTGCACCAGGATCTCGGGGAAGAAATATTGAAGAATCACCGGGATAAGTGAAAACGGAAGAAACAGGCAAATGGCCAGATGCGTGTTTCTGGGAAAGTATGCCCTATCCATCCTGAGAATGATGGATCCCATGAAGGTGTACAACAGAACAAGAAAATACAAAAAAGGAAGAGCGGGGCCCCGCGAATACCGATGCGCCTCGTCAAAGAAAAACGCCAGCCCGGTATGAAACGTCGGCAATATGATGACCATACTGGCGAGCCAGGGAAGCAGGAGCAGTATCCGGCGATGGAACTTCATCCTTGTCAGACGAGTACTGAGAGACAGGATGAACAGGGCAAAAAGCGGGGCTATACTGTTTTGAAAGACATAATACAGCGTATTGATTGCGTTCAAGAGCCACAGCGGCAGCGATTGCGCGTACCAGTAAGTAACAACTCCCAGGATATCGGTCAATACGGAACCGAGACTTACGACAAGGAGCCAGCCGAAGGCCTTTGTATCCCTCGAAAAAAGACGTTTTCTGAATAAAAAAAGATACAGATCCATGATGAGAATAAATGTTGCCGCTATGTCATAGTAAATGGGCCCCATAGTTCTCCATGGTACAACCAAAATCTCCATTTTGCAAATTTCTTACGTAATTATTAGGAACAGATGACAATATTGAGTAAACCAGGATGACAAGAAGAGGCAGAGGGCTCCACTAGGGGCGTGGCGCAACCTTTGGTTGCGCTTCGTCCCACTTCGGAGCCCCCTCAAGAGCGCGAATCACGATCGGCGCACTCCATTCCGGCTTGAATCTGATGAAAATCACTCATTATTGTCAGCAGTTAGAACGGTATACCGACAAACACGAACTGGCAAACATGCCGTGATTCCTCAATAATCCAGGCATACCGTATTCCCGCGCTCAATTCCAGGGGAAGCTGCAAGACCGTAAAATGGAGTAAAACCTCGGCCCCGACGGAGCTGAGGGTATCGACCGACGGCATGGAGAGCGCGCAATCGTAGAAGGGACAGAGCCGAATCATCGTAAGATACGCGAGGGAACCTATGGCAACATCGGGATAGAATAGCGGAAGGCTCCAGAGAGCGGAACCGGAGGAGGCATCGGGATAATCCGAAAGCCCCGCGCCCCGGACGTAGCCTGTATACGAATCATCGTCTGAATCGCGCACTTCCCGGGACGCCGTCAGGCTCAATTGATCCCGGGCGAAAATCCCGGGAAGGGCAATCGTATAGCGCGCGTACCAATGGTCCTGGCGAGAAGGGGAAACTGGATCGATCTCGTACAGGCCGTCCAGCCCGGAGAAAAATCGTTTGAGGGATATTCCCAATCCGCCATAGACGTCCAGGGGAAGCTGGCTGTCGCCATCCTTGATTCGACCACCAGCGGAAATCCCTGCATGACCGACCCATTCCAGGGCCCCAACGGCGCCGCCGCCAACGGGCAATTCAAGGGCGACGAAACCGCCTGTCTCATTATAGGGATCCCCGCCAATATCCCCTGCCCCGGTTTCCGCGCGAAGGACTATATCGGGCGCGAAGGCCCGATAGCGCCATTCCCATGCCGAGTTGAGCCGCTCATTGGCGTAATCGTACCCGGCGCCAAGGGTTTGGGTTCGTATACCAGTAATATTGCCGCTTGCCGCATGGAGTCCCAGTCCGGTGCCCCATGCCCCGGAAAGGTCGAGACCCCAGGAATAGACGCGGTTGCCGCTTGATCCCGGATCGTAGGGTTTGCTTTCGACTTCCAACGAGGGAACCATGCCCGGCTCAAGCGCGCCGGCGCCTGGCTCCCTTGCCAGTACGGGAAGGAAAAACTCCTCGCGCGAGAGGCGAACCAGATCAAGAGGGGTCCTCTCCGCCGAGGCAAGGGAAACGCCCGCGATAGCCTGTCCCGAGGAATCGGCGTAATCGACGAAGACGAGAGTGCCATCCTGCGTCACGACGGGACAGGACGCGCCAATCGGGCGAACGAGAACCTGCCATATTCGGCCGTCGTCCCCGCGCTCGTATACGGTATCGATGCCAGAATGGCCGGACACGTAGAACACCGACGAGCCGAAGGCCACGGGTTGCCGAATATTTTCCATGCCAGCCGCGACGAGGGTCTCGATCCTTCCGGATTGTAGGTCAAGGCGACGCAGTTCCTTACCCTTCGCGGCCGCCTCGCCCATTACCCCGCATGAGACGAAGAGTATGCTATTTCCCCGGTCCGAGTAGCGGAGATCGAACCATAGCTCCCCGTCGGGAACGGGCAGGCTGCGTAACAGGCTTCCGTCGGCGGGCGAGATGAACGCAAGCCGGGACGAGGAGTCGACGAGCCACTCCACCGCGGCGATTTCCGTACCGTCGGGGGAAACCGTCGGCCCGATATACCTCGACGAACGCGCGATAACCCGTTTATTCCCGCTCTCAAGGTCATACGCGGTTATGCGGGTCCTGGATCGCAGGAACTTGGGATCAATCTCGATCTCGTCCCATACGAGAAGTCCACCCCCGTACCGGAGGGAGTTTACGGCGCGGGCCGCGCACAGAACCGTCTCGCGGCCACCATCCAGCAAGACGATATCCGAGCCCTTTACCGAATCGACGCGTTGCGCGGCTACTCGTCCATCGGGAAGAGCGTCCATGAGGGGATACAGCCGCCAGGGGGACGAGGCCTTCGGGGACAACAGGCTTACGGGGGTGACGGTAAGGGCGGAAGTCTGGTCCAGCCAGAACCGGCGGTACTCTTCGTACATCTCGTCCCAGACCTCCTCTGCCCCTTTTGACGCGACGTTTTTCATGGCGATATGGGGGCCAAGGGCCGGCAGGGGGAACCGTGACCACGATTCAAAAAGGACCTCCGGGGCGTCATAACGGTACCGATCGCGGAGCCATGCGTACATCAGGTAACCGAAGGCGTAGGCGTCGGGGACTGGCTTGTCGTACGAGCCCTGGATCATGGTGTCATAGCTAAAATGCCTGTCCTCGAGCAACAGGGCCTTGACGGGAGCGGTAAACGACGGATCGCGTCCCCTTCCGGTCGGCGACATGACGGTCTCGGCCATGACGGCGTCGCCCTCGAACCACCATTTCGGCATCATGGCGGCGAAGGCATTCTCGCCGAAAAGGCAGTACACGCCGCGCAGGAAATGACGGTTCATCGCGTCGAGCTGGAACATGTGACGGCCTTCGTGCACGGCAAGATGCGCGAACCAATCGTCGGGCATTCCGGAATCGGGTATCGTGTAAAAAACGCTTCGGCGCGGATGGGTCGAGACGAAGCCGTTCGGCGTCATCGCCTCGGGATTGAGAATAACCGGAAACCTCCAGTTTCTGTCGGGATCAAGCGAATCCTGCTGAAACGGGAAGAGGTATTCAAGCGAGGAGGCGACGTATTGCCCGCGTTCCTCGAGCATCGCGGGAAAGATCACCTGATAATGCCCGGTGTCAATAATCCTCCAATCATGGGCGCGAACGTCTATCGGCTGGCCCTGCGTCGGGAGCGTCATGACCGGGATCAATGCGGCACAAAGGACGATTACGCGAAAGTTCATGTAGTGGATATGGTATCATTTTTTTGACGGGATAACATCAGAAAACATTGAAATATGTGTCCGGGGGGGTATACTCTCGGCAATAATGAACTCGGAAAGCACGTTCCGTATATTGATAGCCGAAACCCAGCCCCTCGTGCGAAAGGGAATTCGCAAGGCCCTCGGCGTATTCCACGACATTATCGTGGAGGCGGAGGCCCGCGACGGCAGGGAGGCGCTCGAGTTCGCGAACGGGGGCCGTATCGACGTCGCGCTCGTCGACGTATGCATGCCGGACCGCGACGGTTTCATGGCGATCGAGGCATTGAGCGGACACATTCCATGCGTGGCCCTCACGGCAAACGCCTCCGTCGACGAACTTCTCCAGGCAATGCAGAGCGGTGCCAGCTCCGTTATCATGAAAAACGCCAACGGTGCGATGCTCGCCGCGATTCTCCGCGCCGCGTACAGACGCAGGACGTTCAACGAGAACATCGCGTCGAATTTCTATCCCGTGTAGCCCATACGATCGAAAAGGGTTTATACGCTGACCGAAATCGTCAACCTCAGTATTCGCTGATAAAGTCGTTCATCGGGCTGTCGCTCGCCAGTATCTCCCGGTTGATAACCTCGTTATCGATTTCTACCTGCTGAAAACCGATGGAATAGTGTCTTCCCTTCGTCTGGATAAGGACGTACTCCGCCCAGGGATGCTTGACCGGGGGCATGGTATAGCCGATGAACGGTTGACCGACGCTGCCCGACGTGATGATCCTCGTGCCCGCGAAGTTGCGGAGCATCTGTACGTGCGTATGCCCGCCGATAAAGATAGTGTCCGGCTTTTCCCTCAACAGGGGCAGAAAGCTGTCAAGACTCGACTCGGGTTTCACGTTTTCCATATTGGACGACGGCGAACCATGGTAGCAAAAGATGTCCGTGCCGGGTAACAACTCGATCCTCAGACCTTTTTTGAAGGTTTTAATAAAATCGATGTGACGTTTCGAATGCCGCGCGCGGGACCATTCAACCGTATCGATAACGAGCTTGTTCTTGGTGTAGGCGCCGATCTTCTCGGGCTCGATCATGAACTCATCATGGTTGCCCATGATGCAGTCGCACTTGAGCGACTCCAGCAATTCCAGCGATTCCACGGGACGAATCCCAAGCGTTGAGGCATCACCGAGAAAGACGATTCTGTCGACCTTTTGCTTTTTTACATCCTTCATCACCGACTCGAATGCATGGATATTTGCATGAACATCCGAAATAAAGGCTATTTTCATAACGGACAGTATATACCCGACTTTTCAGATTTTCCATCTTTCGATCAGGTTTTCGGCCGGCTCCGGCCTTCCGAAGAGATACCCCTGATGGGTCACGACGGCCCGATCGTTCAGGAACGTGGCTTGCGATTCCGTTTCCACGCCCTCGGCCACGACTCGAAGTTTCATGTGCATCGCGACGGCAAGGATGGTTTCAACGAGGACAGCGTCGTTCGAGTCGGTCGGCGCGTCCTGCACGAAGGATTTGTCGATCTTGAGCTCGTGGATGGGGAGCTGTTTGATATAGGACAGGGACGAATACCCGGTACCGAAGTCGTCAAGGGAAAAACTGATCCCGATCGCCTCCAAATCCGTCATCTTCAGGATGATATCCTTCATATCGCCGAGGAAAAGGCTTTCCGTGATCTCGAGGGTAAGCCTTCGGGGATCGGCGCCCGTCTTGGCGAGGAGATTCTTCAGCCAAACCACGAAATTGGTTTTACGGAAATGCCGGGGACTCACGTTCACGGAAAGCCGGACGTTCGTCCCGTCGGCTACCGATTTAGCGATAATCCTGCACGCGTAGTCCATCACCCACTGTCCGATGCTCACGATAAGGTCGGATTGCTCCGCGATCGGGATGAATACCCCCGGGGGAAGGAGTCCCCTGTCGGGATGCTGCCATCGTATCAGGGCCTCGGCGCCGACTATCTCCCGGTCGGTATTGACCTGGGGTTGGAGAAACAGCCTCAATTCATCGTGGTGCAACGCCTGCTCGAGCTCGCGCTCGATAGTGTAACTCTCGCTCGCCGACTCGCCCATCTCCGTGTCGAAGAAGGCGCATTGATTGCCGCCCGCCGACTTTGCCCGGTGAAGGGCCATGTCGGCACGCTTGAGCACGGCCGCGGGCGTATCGTCCGGATCGACGGGCATCATGGTAATCCCGAAGCTGACGGTAACGACCACGGACTCGCCCTCGAGTTCGAAGGGCGACTTCAGGGCGTCACGGATGCGTTCCGTCACGATGAGGGTATTAAGGCTCGAGAGCTCGAGGTTAGTCTCGGCGGACGGCAGAAGGATGGCGAATTCGTCGGCGTTCATCCTGGCGACGGTATCCGCGTCGCGCATGAGCGACTTGATCCTCTGGCCGATCGAGGCCAGCAGCAAATCGCCTACCTGATTTCCCCGGGCGTCGTTTATCACCTTGAAGCGATCGACGTTGAGCAGGAGCAGGACATCCTTCCGGGGATACCTCTGCAGAAACGAGAGCCGCTGCGACAATCGATCGAACATGAGGATCCTGTTCGGTAAACCCGTCAGGGAATCATAATACGCGAGGCGGTGAACCTGATCCTCCGCGACACGTTGCCTCGTGATATCTTCCTCAAGAAGGACGATCTGGACGATCTCCCCATTCTCCTTCACGGGAAAGGCGGTAATCTTGATATTGAGAATGGCGTCCTTTCCTCCGTAGACCTTCGGATTGACCGAGTATTCACGGGAGAAGAAGGGCTTTCCCTCAAGGATATTCTGAATTTCGTCGGCGAAACCGGTTTCCCTCGCGAACGAATCGTTAAAGATATTGTACTTGCCGACGACGATATCATGCGATAGATCCCATATCGCCTCGAACGCCGGGTTCAATCCAACCGCTATCCCGGAAGAATCGATGACCAATATCGCCTCGGAGGTCGTTTGATACAGTCCTTGCAGGAGGGCTTTCGAGAAAATATCGTTTCGATCGGTTATCATGCTTGCCTTCTCTTGATGCACTCGGAAAATAAATTCCCTGACGATGGTATAGCCGGGCACGCCGACCGAGGCAAGTATACCATTATCCTGCAGATAATGGTGAAAAAAAAAGGATAATTGCGCGTATCCGGGGCTGTCTACCTGATCCTGAAATAAAACTGCTTGATATAGCGTATCCGGGCGTCGGCATCCTGCCATCGCGCGCTGTCCGGAAAGGCAGATACGAGGGTCTCGTACGCGGAGAGCGCACGGCGAATATTCTTTGCGGGTCCGTTCGCCTCGTATGACTGTCCCCTCAAAAACCATCCCTCATCGAGAGACGTCAAGGCGACCGCGAAAAAATCATCGAGAAGGGCAAGGGCTCCGGCGGCATCCCCGCTTGCGAGCGACGAACGGGTTTTTTCGAGGATTTGTTCCGGATCCAGGACAGGCGTCCCACCGGTATCGGTCGGGGTTCCCGTCCCGGCTACGGGGGGGACAACGGTCCCGGGTGCAGAAGCGGGACCAACGGACGGCTCATCGCGCAATGCGGGAGAATCGGGCGCGACGGAAACTCGGGCCTCCGCCTTCGCTTTATCCGCGATGCCGGCAGTCGACGAACGGTAATCGGGTGACCGTATCCTTCCCGTCCTTTCGGTCACAGGTTCGTTGACGGTTACGGCGAGAGAATCGGAGACGAAGGTATCGCCAAGAACGTCAAACCGCGAGAATTCAAGTATATAGGAACCCGGTTTCATCGCGCGGAACGAGAAAAGGGTGTCCTCTCCCTCCAGCTTGCGGGTTTGGTAGCTCAAGCCATTTTGCGCGGAGGCATCCCCGAGGTATACCCAGCCTGAACCCGGATACCATACCTCAAGCGTGTGCCCCGCGGGTATCGTCGCGGAACGGGATGGCGGCTGGGCGGGACGGGCCGTTTCAGGAACGGCCGGGGATGGGCCTTCGGTTTCGGGAAGCCATATTCCGGGCAACGCGCCCTCGTCGCCCGATGTATCGCCATCGATCGAGGCAAGGGCATTCGTTGCCCCCTGTTGGGACGTAGTCCCGGATTTTTCCGCTTGCGTATATACGGGCGGCTTTTCGGAAGGCTCAACGGATCGGGGCGATACGGGCGTATCCGGTTTCGGAACGATGGCCGGCTTTCCTGCCGATTTGGGAACCTGCGGGCTTTTCGGCACTGCTATCTGAGGCGTTGCGGGTTTGTCCGCTTTGGGCGTATCCGGTTTTTCCGCGGGGATCACGCCATCCTGCGCGGGAGTCTGCGACGCAATCGAGAGCTCGGGCTCCGGATAGAAATACAAAAGGCGTTCTTCCGCGGGCGTTTCAGGGGTTTGCGGCGAGGCATCCAGGCCCCGCTCGCCCATCGGCGCGGACTCGACGGTCCCGTCGGAATCGCGCGCCGCGACGATTGCCGCCGATTCAGCTGCATCCGTGGCTCCCGCGGGGTCTACGGCTCCAGCGGAGTCCACGGGAACCGCCGGGTCAGGAGAGACGACGGCCGTTTGGTCAGACCGCGAAGGAACGCCTTCATCCTTGGTCGCCGGGGAAGTCGCGCAGGATATCAGCAATGCCGGCCCAAGGACCGTCATAATAGCGATCGCGATGCGTCTACTCATGGTATTGACTCCAAAAGACCGTCCACCTGCTTACTGCCCTCCGAACGGAGTTTATCAAGCTGTTCGCCATCAGGGGTACTATACCACATATTCATCTCTTCGACCGACCAGGATTTCCTGGGCTCGCGCGAAAGCTGGACGCCCGGAACGGGCAAGGGTTCCCGAAGGTACCACAGTTCATCCGGCCCCAATGCGCGCTGGCGGAGGGCGGCCTCGGCCGACTCGCGTTTCCGCGCCGCGGAGGATTCGGAATACAGGATCACGATAAGGAGAACGAGGAGCAGGGCCAAACACCCCGCGAGGGAGCGGATCAGTAAAGGTCTATGCGACTCGATATACCCGATGATTGCGTCCCTGTCGATCATCGATTTACGATTCTCCTTCCCCGCTCTCTATCACGCCGTCGGTGGCGATACCATTATCCGCTTCAAGGTTACTTTCGGGGGCGGGCTTCGCGCGCTTCGGGGGATGGGGAGGCACGACCACGTCTTTCTCGGGCTCGACCTCTTCCTCGATGAAGTTCTCGACGTCCGGGAGGCTCTCTTCCTTCCGCTCCGTCTCGTTCTCGAGCTTGATCGCGATGACCTTCGTGACGCCCGATTCCTCCATGGTAACGCCGAGCATGGTTCCCGCGCCCATTACCGTCTTTTTATTGTGCGTGATGACGATGTACTGGCTCACGTTCGCGAACTCCCTCAAGGCGTTCACGAAGCGTGTTACGTTCTGCTCGTCAAGGGCCGCGTCTATTTCGTCAAGGAGGCAGAAGGGTGACGGCTTGACCATGTAGGTCGCGAAGAGAAGGGCGACGGCCGTCATGGACTTTTCTCCGCCGGACAGAAGCCCGATGTTCTCGAGCTTCTTCCCCGGGGGCTGGGCGAAGATGTCGATGCCCGACTCGAGGACGTTGGCCGGGTCGACCAGCCGGATCTCTCCCCTTCCTCCGCCGAAAAGCCGCCGGAACATGTTATGAAAGTTCTTCTTTATTTTGTTGTACGTCGCGAGGAAAAGCTCGGTCGACTCGACGCGGATCTCCTCGGTGATCCTGCGCAGGTCGTCGCGGGCCTTCTGGAGATCCGATATCTGCGCGGTAAGGAAATCGTACCGCTCCTTCGCCTCTGCGAATTCCTCGACGGCCATAAGGTTCACGCTGCCGAGATCCTTCAGGGACTGGCGGGCCGCAGAGAGGCGTTCCCTCAGCTCGCCGGCCGGCGTATTGATCTGGAACATCCGCTCCTCGAATTCCATGAGGTCGCGGGAATGGGTTTCCCTGAAATTTTCCTTTATGTTCCGCATCTCGGTGTCGGTCATGGCGAGGTCCATGTGGACCTTCTCGAGCTGGCTCTGGACCTTTCCCATCTCGGATGTGCGGTCCTTAAGCCTGTCCTGCTTGCTCGAAACGTCGCTGTTCCTCGAGGATATCTCGCCTTCGAGCTTCTCGAGCTCGGTCGTCAGGGTACGGCCCTTATGCTCGATGGCCGCGAGGTCGCTCTCGATCTCGGTGATCTGCTCAAGGATGTCCTCGAGCCGTTTCTCCTCGGCGAACAACTCGTTTTCCAGCTCGCGGAGCGCGGCCTCCTGGGACGCAAGCTCCCGGCGGATCAGGCGAGCCTGTTCCTCGGCGGCCTTCCCCTGGGTTTCCATCTGGACGCGGTTCAGCCTGAGGCCCTCGAGGGTCTTCCGGTAATCCTCTATCTTGAGGACGAGATCCGCGTTCTGGGCCTTGAGGTCGCCGATTATGCGGCGCTTCTCGACGATCGCCTCGCGGTTAAGCTTGATCTTCTCGTCGATAGCGCGCTTTTTCGTGATTATGCCTTCGGGCGAGAGGAACTCGTCGATGAATCCCGGCGAGGTTTTTCGGTAGGCGTCGAGCGACGACTCGAGCTTCTCGAGCAACCCGGTCAGGTCGGTGAAGGTCGCCACGGCATTGTCGGCGAAACGGCGGGTATCCTGGGGAGAGGGATCATGAAGCTGGGCGAAGTCCGAGAAGATATTCTTTCGCCCGCCGATGAGCACCTTGAGTTGCTTGACCAGGTTATCGACCGAGGCGTCCGCCTCGGTATGGGCCTTGGACGAGTAGCCGGCGTCCCTGAGCCGCTGATCAAGCTCGGTGACGATATCCTCCGTTATGGCCTGAAGCTCGGTCTCCATGGCCGCCCGCTCGCGGTCAAGGGCCTGTATCCCTTCCTCGTGACGGGCCGAGACGACGTCGTTCTCCGAGATGCGGTTGCCGGCGAGCTCTATATTGTCCTCGAAGGACTTGATGTTCTTCTCGATCTCCCCGAGTCGGCGCGCGAGATCCCGGACTATCTCGTCCTGTCCGTCGGCGTCCTCCCGAAGGCTCTCAACCCTGTTCTCAACCGCCTGTTTCCTTCCCTCCAGCTGGGCGAGTTTCGACTTGACCTCGTTCTGGCGGTCGACGAGGAGATGGGACTGTTTATCCTTCTCGTTCTTCTCGACCGCAAGGCCGTAAATCTGCTTCTGGTAATCGATCAGTCGCTCTTCCATCGAGTTAACGACGTCCATGTTTTCCTCGAGGGATGCGTTGATCGAGTCGATCTCCTCCTGGATGGAAGCGCGCTTTTTCTTGATATCCTCTATCTCGGCCGTCCTGCGGTCGCGGTCCTGGGTAAAGCCCTTGAGCCGCAGGAGCTGTATGTCCAGCTCGTTCTCGAAAACGGATTCGCGGAGCGATCGGTACTTGACCGTCTTGTCCGCCTGGATCTTCAGGCTGTCGTAGGAACGCTTGACCTCTCCAAGGATGCCCTCGATCTGGCGCATATTCTCCTCGGTCTTGAGGAGCTTCCTCTCCGCCTCGGCCCCGCGCACCTTGAACCGGGTAATGCCGGCCGCTTCCTCAAAGATGTAGCGCCGCTCCTCGGGCTTGCTCGACAGGATCTGGTCGATCTTCCCCTGCTCCATGACGGAATAGGCGGCCTTCCCGACTCCCGTGTCCCAGAAAAGTTCCCTGATATCCTTGAGCTTGATGGGCGCGTTGTTGATATAGTATTCGCTTTCGCCCGACCTGTAGAGGCGGCGCTTGATGGATATCTCGCTCATGTCGAGGTTCAGGAGGCCAGCTTCGTTGGCTATGGTCAGGGTTACCTCGGCGACATTGAGGGGTTTTCGCGATTCCGTGCCGTTGAAGATGACGTCTTCCATCTTGTCGGCGCGCATAGCCTTTGAGGCCTGTTCGCCCAGTACCCATTTGATTGCGTCTACGACATTGCTCTTGCCGCATCCGTTGGGTCCAAGAAGGGCCGTAATACCATCGGAGAATTCGATGCGCGTGCGGTCGGCGAAGGATTTGAATCCGAATAATTCAAGGCTTTTAAGAAACACTTTTCATTGGCCCCTTGGTAAAGAAGAAAATCAGTTTCTACTCTACCCCACCCGGCCCCTTCCGGTCAATGGAAATTGAGAATCAAGTTTCCCGCCCAAAACACCGTTATTATACGTATGAAAGCCAGATTACTGCTTCTTTGTTGCGGTATGAGGGCCGAAAGGGAGATTTATCGCTCCCTTTTGGAGTCAGACTTCACTGTCAGGCGTGTTTTCGGCATTTCAAGCTTGCATCGAACCCTCTTTTCACAATCGTTTGACGCGATCGTCGTGAGCCAGGAATTCATGGCCATGCGGCGGATATCGCCCTCATTTCACCTGAGAACGGCCAAATCCACGGTATCCATCGTCACGTGGAGCTTCCTGACGGACGGAAGCAAGGCCGCCGAGGCCTTTTGCGCCCTTGATCTTTCCCCGGATTCCGCCGAATACCTCGAAAAAGAGAGGCTTCATGGACGAATATGCCGGGCCATCGAGGCTCAGGCCGAGGAAACCTCGGATACAAGTGCCGCGTATGGGCGTAACGGGCTGATCGCGGTCCAGGGCCTCCCAATCCCGGATCTCGCGATACACAGGAAGATGAGGCTGATCCTCGACGCGATTGCCCGGACAGGGGATGAGGGTATCGGACCGGACGACCTCACCCGCGAAACATGGGGGCCCAACTCCGAATCCCGCAGGAAGGATCTGCACTCCTATATCAGCAAATTGAGAAAGGCCCTTCTCGGGGTATCCGGAAGCAGATACCGCATCGTGTTCCGGGATCGACGATACCGTCTGCTCGACGCGAAAGCGAAAAACAAACCGACTCGCGGGTAAACCGGCCCATGCCAGGGGAAGGGGCCGGTATCCGGGGACAAAAAAAAGGGAGGATCGCGCCGATCCTCCCCTCTCCCTGCGTACGGTATTCCGGCCTGTCGTCTACTTTCCCAGGACGGAAGAAATGCGCTCGAGAACCTTTTTCCGGTCAAGCGGCTTGACGATGTAGTTCTTGGCGCCGAGCAACAGCGCCTTCTTGACGAGTTCCTCCTTGCCGAGCGCGCTTATCATCACTATCCGGGCGTTCTTGTCGAAGGCCATGATCTGCTCAAGGGCGGTGATGCCGTCCATCTTCGGCATGGTGATATCCATGGTAACCAGGTCCACGTTTGGACACAGCTCCTTATATTTCTCGACGCCGTCAAGGCCGTCGACCGCGGTCGCGACCACCTCGTAACCCTCGCTCGTCAGAATCTGACCGATCTGCTTCGCGACGAACATGGAGTCGTCAACGACGAGAACCCTGAACGGGGTCCCGTCCGCCTTCAGCCCCTCGGGCGGGCGCTCGTTAATCGCCGGAAAATCCTGTTTCGATATCATACCGTACTCCCCTATTACATACGATCGCGTATCGCGACGTTAACTTCAACTTTGCCCTGATCGGTCTCCATAGGGACGATCAGCGCCTCAACCTCATGATCCGATATTTCCATATTTTCGCCGGTAAAAAGGGCCGGAGGCGTCAGGTCGAACCGGAAGCCAAGATCGTGCAGCTTCGTGACCGCCTGGGCCGTAATGAGGTTCGCGAGCTCCGTGATGGTGGCCTTCGCGAGATCGTCGAATTCCTTGAGTTCTTCGTTATTCATCCTCGAGGCGATTTTCATGGCCGTCACGAGACTCATATCGAAAATGACGCGTCCCTCGACATCCCCCGCGAGACCCACGAGGGCCGCGACTCCCATGACGGGCATGGACGTTGACTTCAGGTACAATTCTCCCCTGCGAATCTCGCCGCCCAAAACCTCCGTGAGGATGTTATATGCTGCCTCAACGAACGGATTGATATACTCTACACGCATCAGCTTCTCCTTCTTGTCGTGCTCACTTGCTATTCCTTGCTGAACGAGACGATGTCTCCCTGTACGTTCCTGAGCCAGCCGCTATGCTGCGGCATTGCCTCGTTCCTGCCGAGAACGATAATACCGTTATCCTTCAATTTATCCGTCATCTCGGCTATCATCTTGGACTGCTGTTTCAGGCTGAGGAATGATATCACATCCCGGGACACGATGATATCCATGTTGGGCACGGCATTCTGGTTATTGCAGTCGTGATACTCGAACAGGATCATATCCTTGATTGCCTGGTTAAACGCCCATGCGCCGTTTACTCCCTTGGTCATATACGGCCTGTAGAGGGGAGGAACCGACGCTTCCTCGACTGACAGCATCGGGGCGTTCGATATGGCCAACAGGTCCGAGTCGTTCGCGTAAATCCTGACCCGGGCGTTCGGGTACTTGTCGCGAAGGGTAACCGCGAGGCTGTACGCCTCGTAGCCCTTTCCGCACCCGATGTTCCAGACGTTGATCTGCTTCGCCTGATTGTCGGGAAGGAGGGAGGCGAAGGCGTTCGAGTACTCCTGGCTCCAGAAGGTCCCGGTATCCGGCGAATAAAAACCATCGAGGTACTGTCGGGCGTCGGCCTCGGACGCGAGTTGCACCTCGTCGGCGGGACGCATGTCCCTCCAGGAGCGGTACCGATCCGTCACCCACTTTTCGTTGACCGGGGACACGTAGAACTTCGCGAGGGCGGCGAGGGTGTCGCCGATGAAGGAGATGTCGAGCTCGTCCCTCGTCTGCTTCTTTTCCTCCCGTTTTGGCTCCGCGATCTTGGGAGCCATATCCCCGGCCGGGATCTCCTCGATTTCCTTCGCCTTGACGCCGAAGATTCGCTCGACGTCGAGCAGGATATACAGCCGGCCCTGGTTCTCCACCACGCCGTGGATGTACTTGATGTTGATGTCGCCGAAGATGGGATGCGGGGGCTGTATGGAATTCTTCGAGATGCCGACGACCTTGTCGATCACGTCGACGACGATCCCAAAGGTCTGCTCGCCGATATGGATGATGATCATGTTCTCGAGCGCGTCTTCCTCGCGCGCCTTCGTGGGGATATTGAAGAATATCCTGAGATCGATAATGGGTATGATATCGCCCCGGAGATTGTAGACGCCGAGCACGAAGGGCGAGGTATTCGGGACGTAGGTAAAGCGCCCGGCCTTCGCGATCTCCTTTACCTGCATGATATCGATGGCGTAATCCTTTCCCGCGAGGGAAAAGGTCACCATCTTGAAATCGACGACGGCTATCTTCTCGGCCCGCGCCTCGGCTCCCTGTATGTCCGCTTCTTTCACCGCTGTGTCACTCATGTTCCATCCTTACCATACCGAGGCCTCGCGCCGTTCGCGCGCCTGAATTTCCTGCTTGAGACCGAGATCCAACAGCTGACTGACGTCGATGATGAGGGAAACCGAGCCGTCCCCGAGAATCGACGCGCCGGCGATGCCGGGCGAACTCGTGTACTGGTCCCGCAGGGGCTTGATTACGACGTCTTCCTCCCCGATGAGGCTGTCCACCATCAGTCCGACCTTCTTCTCCGCGGTCCCGACGATGACGATGTAGCTGAATTCCGACGTGTCCTGAGTCTTGATCCCGAACAGGCGGTTCAGCCTGAGAAGGCTGATAACCTCGTTCCGGACGTTGAACACCTCGTAGTTATCTATCCTGCTGATATCCTCGGGCTTTACGCGGTGGCTCTCGATAACCGAGGTTATCGGGATGGAGTACACCTCGCGTCCTACCCTGACCAGGAGTCCCTGGATGATCGCCAGGGTCAGGGGCAGGCGTATCGTGAAGCGGGAACCGACGTTCGGTTGGGAGGATATCGTTACCGTTCCGTTCAGTTTCTCGATATGGGTACGCACGACGTCAAGCCCGACGCCGCGCCCCGAAAGGTTCGTGATCTTTTCAGCCGTCGAGAAACCGGGCTCGAATATGAGCTGAAAGGCCTCCACGTCGGTAAGGTTCTTGCCGGGATGTATGATTCCCTTCGACACGGCCTTTCTCTTGACCGCCTCGACGTCTATGCCGTGACCGTCGTCGGATATGTCGATGACGATCATGTTTCCCTCGTTGCTTGCCTTCAGGAGGACGATGCCCTCCTCCGGCTTCCCGAGGGCCTGCCTCTGCTCGTTAGATTCTATGCCGTGGTCGATGGCGTTTCGGACGCAGTGCATAATGGGATCAAGCAGGTCCTCGATGACGGACTTGTCGAGTTCGGTTTCCTCGCCCTCGATCACGAGCTTTATCTTTTTGTCGAGATCGTGCGACAGGTCGCGCACGAGGCGCGGGAAACGGTTGAAGATCTGGCTGATCGGGACCATGCGGATCTTCATGACTCCTTCCTGGAGTTCCCCGGTAATGCGCCCGAGATTCTGCGAGGCGGAGCGGAATTTGCTGACGGTTCCCTTCATGGAAGCCTCGAACCCGCCGAACACGTCGAACAGCCCGTTATACTCGGTGTTGAGGTCTTTCTTCAGATCCTTGACGTTCCGTCCGTCCTGAATCTGCTCAAGGTATTCCGGGATCTTGTCCAGAAGCTTGCGAAGCCCTTCCTTCCAGGAGCCTTCCGCTTGCTGAAACTCCCCGAGAAGCTCGGTAAACTGTATCGCGCTCTGGTTGAAGGAGGCCTTCGTGATAACGGTCTCGCTCACGAGGTTCAGCAGGTAATCGATTCGCCGGGAATCGACCCGAAGAACCGAACCCGACGAATGCACCGCGGTGGATTGGGGCTGTTTGTGCGTCGATTCGGCCCTTTCGGCCACGGCCGTTTCGGAATCCGCCTGCGCGATTTCCCCGTCGCCGGTCTCCTCGTCGCTCGAGGCTGACGCGACGGGCGCGGGGCTCATGGCGGGCTTCGCGGATACATTGGCTTGCCGGGACGCGCCCGCTTCCTGCGCGGGGGCCGGTGCCCTGGCCGGCGAGGACGCCGCGGGGGCCGCCGTTATCGCGAACGGGGTCACGGACACGTCGGTCGTAACGTCGGAGATGGTAGCGGAACGGACAAGATCCGACGTCGACGCGGTAGACGCCACGAAATAGATGACGTTCTCGTGGAACTCATCCTCGTACAGGGCGTCAAAGTCGGGAATCGTCTTCAATACCTGCCCCGACTGCTTCAGGGCGGCGAATACCTGTATTCCCCCGACCGAGTTCATGGGATTCGCCTCGTCGAAGGTGACTTTTACAATGTAAACATCCTCGCCGGGGGGTACGGATTCCTTGAGCTCGAGAATTTCATATTCGGAAAGAAGGCCGGCAAGATCACCGCTCGCCGGGGGAACGTCCGCGGCCGCCTTTTTCATCCCGGTTGCGGGGGTTGGGGCCGCCTTGGGCGCCTCTTTCGCCTTTACCTTCGAGTCTTTCTTCTTGCCTTCCCGGGCCGGGATCATGGACTTGAGGCTTGCCGTGACCTCCGATATATCCTCGGAATACACGGTCCCCGCCGAACGGGCGGAGAGCATCGACTTGATGATGTCCAGGGACTGAAGGAGAACGTCGACGACCGGCCCCGTCACGGGAACGGAACCCGACCTGATAACGTCAAGAAGGTCCTCTATCACGTGGGTAAAGCCGGACAACTCATGCATCTCGACGGTTGCCGAGCCGCCCTTGAGCGTATGAGCGGCCCTGAATATCTCGTCTATCGCATCATGATTTGAAGGATCGTTTTCAATCACCAGTATGTTGCTTTCAAGCGTAAAAACCTGCTGTTCGGCCTCACTGAAAAAATCCTTAAGCAGTTCTTCGTTGTTGATATCCAAGTAATCACTCATATTACCTAAAGTTTATACGCTTTTCATGATTAGTCAAGATTATTTCCGGAACCGATTTTGTTTTTGAAACTTATAATGGCCTGTCCAACGGGAATGGTATATACTGATCCAGGGAGTTCTCATGGATGTCAGAAAGATTGCAGCCATAGCGTGCGCTTCTATCATGGCCCTGTCGGCGGGGGCCCAGACCGTATCCCTCGCGGATCTGCGTTTCGAGACGGTCGGGTATTTTCCCGAAGGCGAGGACAAGCCGCGCTTTCTGACGGCGGGGACTCTCGCGGGGCGCTTTCTCCCGGTCGAGTGGATGCGCCTCCGCGCTCGCGCCGATCTCTACATAGACGATACGGAGGCGTTCTTCTATTCGCTGAACGGCTCCACTACCCCCGGCTTCCTGGTTTTCGAGGGTGCCGACGCGAGTTTTCCGTCGGTCGCCGGAGGCCCGCTTTCCGTTACGGTCTTCACCGGTTACCTCGACGATCCTGCTTCCGCGTCTCTTCTCCGCGAACTGCTCAAGGTTACCGTCGACGAGCCGGAATTCCACGGGATGCCGGCTGGAACGGCGTTTTCCCCTGAAACCGAGATCCGGGGGACGGGCTTTGGCCTTACCGGGATACCGAACAACGCGAATATGGCCGCCGGGCTCTATGGATACTGGAACACCTGCACGGACGATGACGCGGCGTATACCCTGGACCTCCGGTTCGGCTTTATCCGGGATATACTCGTCATGAACCTCTTTACCGGGGTTACCCTGCTCGCAGATGACGTCTCGTTTTCATACCGGGGGGGAGCCACGGCCCTCATGCGCTCCGGGGGCGGGCATGAACTCTACGTGGAAGCCGGTATTCGCGGTTTGGAAGCCGGTATGGACGAGGCGGGCAAGAACCTGTACCTCCTCTTCGAGCCGCGGCTCCATCTGGGCATGACGGACGTGGTCCTGTCCTTTTTTTCTTCGCCCGTCTTCCCGGAGAATCTTCCCCAGCAGGCCGTCGAGGCAGAGAGCAATTATCTCGGGTTCAACGGCCTTATCGCCTGGGGACGGCTTGACCTGGAGAGGATGCGCGGGGGAATCAGCGTCCTGGGCTGCCTTGATCCGGAGGATCCCGGGACGGTTACGCCGTTTTCATTTTCCGTCAGCCCCTTTTACAGCGTCCGGCTTTCGGATTACGTTATTAACGTGACTGCGGTGGTAAAACCGCTGCTCTTTGACGATCCCCGCGAAGCGGTGGAATTACGGCTACTCCTCAAGGCGGTGTATTGATGAAAACAAGGACGGCGCAGTTCATTGCTTTCTTTGCGATTTTCGCGGCGCTTTCGGCGTCGGCGGCCGAGATCGAGGTATCAAGCTCCGCGAGTACCTTTGCCTTCGATGACGAGGGGGATATCAACCCCTACTCGCCGGAATACGGGTTCTCGATGTCGGTCGCGGACCGGATTCTCGAACACCTTGACGGGAAGATCGCCTTCGACCGCGACCCGGTCAACGGAAACATGCTGAGCGCCCGGGCCTCCTACCTTACCTCGTTTTTGGTGATCTCCGTCGGCCCGTCCTTCGGGGTACTCAACTCCACCGACAACGACGACGACGTGTCCTACCTGTTTCAGCCGGGCCTCGGCCTGGGATTCAGCATCATCGTGCCGGGCTACGCGGTAGCGAAGGCCGATACCGATTTTGCCATCCCCACCGCGTCCTCGAGCGAGGGGCAGTTATTCCTTCAAAGGGGAGAGCTCTCCGTAGGCTTTTATCTCCCCAATGTACTGAGTACGGTCAAGATCAGCCAACGAAGCAACGTCCAGGCCCTTTCGGGCGGGTTTTCCGCCACCCGCAGCGTTACGGATTACGGCCTCTATAACGAGGCCTTCATGAAAGGCGCGCCTTTCAGGATATCGCTGGATTTCATCTATCGCGTCCTTGACTATTACGTGACCGAGGATTATCCCGGAAACAGGAAATACGGCAACCTCGTCCTGGGAGGCGGGATAACCTGGGTACCGAAGGCGGATATCAGCTTTTACGTTTCGGGTTCGGGCTCTCTCTATTCCTTTTCGCTCGACGACAGCGATGACGATATCAACCGGTTCATCTTCGACGTCAAGCTCGGCGCCAGGTATCTCATGGGCAGACCGTAGTCCAATGAATGAAAGCCGCCGGCCGGGGTTACCCGAGCGCGAGGGCGGAAAGACGGCCGCACGCCTCGGCGACCTGTTCGCGATGCCCGAACGAGCTGAACCGGATAAACGATTCCCCCGCGGGGCCGAATCCCGCGCCCGGGGTGCATACCACGTGACATGACTCGAGAATCAGGTCGAAAATCTCCCAGCTTTTACGCCCGGGAAAACGGGCCCAGACGTAGGGGGCGTTGTCCCCGCCGTATACCTCTACCCCGGCCTTCCGGAAATTCGCGCCGGACAGGGCGGTCCTGATCAGCTTGGCGTTCTCGAGATAATAGTCGGTCAGGGCCCTGGTCTCGGCCATGCCCTCGCCGTCGAGGGCCGCAAGACCGCCATACTGGGCGATGTTCGACGCACCGTTGAAGATGGTGGTTACCAGCCGGGTCCAGTCCTTGCCGACCGGGGTTCCGTCGGCGAAGCAAAGTTCCTTCGGGATGACCGTCCAGCCGAGGCGGACGCCCGTAAAGCCGATGGGCTTCGAGAAGGAGCTGACCTCGATGGCGCACTCCCGGGAGCCCTCGATCTCGAAGATCGAAAGGGGCAGGAAGGGATCGCGTATGTACGACGAATACGCCGAGTCGAAGATGATGATCGAACCCTTCTTGAGCGCCTGGGCTACCAGGGACTCAAGCTGGCTTCTGGTCGCGACGGCGCCGGTCGGGTTGTTGGGCGAGCAGAAATACACGAGGGACCGCTCCGGAATGGCGGAGAGATCGGGGAAAAAATCGTTATCCACCGTACAGGGCATGTATACCACGCCCTTGTATCCCGCCCCCGATGCGAGGGGAGATCCGGCCGCGCCGATCATGACGGAGCCGTCGACGTATACCGGATAGGCGGGATCCTGGACAGCGATGGTAACGTCCTGCCCGAAAAGATACTGGAGCCGCCCGATGTCGCACTTGGCCCCGTCCGATATGAACACCTCTTCGGCGGAAACCAGATCCCGGTAGAGAACCTTCGCGATCCGCTCGCGGAGGGCCGAGAGTCCCGTCTCGTCGCCGTAGCCGGAGTAGCCCGCTTGAGTCCCGAGCCTTTCGACCTCGGCCGCGAGGCCCTTGACGACGTGCGGGGTCAAGGGCTCGGTCGTATTGCCGATGCCGAGGCTGATGATTTTCGCCTCGGGATGGGAGGCCGCGAAGGCCGATCTGCGTTTGGAGATCTCGGGGAAAAGATATCCTGAAGAAAGGTTTGAAAGGTTCTTGTTACGGTTCAGCATTGCGCTCTCCCTCCGGTTTCGGGAGTATAGCAATTATTCCGGAAGGTGTGCAACCGGATTCGCGGCGAACTCGTAGTCCCCGGCGATCCTGTCGAATAAGGGCTTCATGGCGATCTGTCCGCCCTCGACCGTAAAGTGGGTGCCGTCCTCGCTCATCACCCGGATCTGGCGGCCGTTGGCGTCCGCGAGGGAATCCGAATAGGTCTTGCCCTTGCCGGGAACGTAATCCATGATGGCTATCCGCGTCACGAGATCCGGGCTGTACTCCTCGACGACGGACTGCTGCACCCCGTCGATGTATCGGAGGCTTTCGTCGTACACCTTGTTCTTGACCCTCGGCATCCCGAGCCAATACACGCGGGGAACCTCCTCGAGGACAAGGTCGATGATATTGCGGCATTTCTCGCGATAGACCCGCTCCCATTCGGGGCTGGTCTTTTTAAGGATCTTCCCGTCCTTGTCGCGGAAATTCTGGTAATCGTTCATCCCGAGCATGACGATGGCCGCCGAATAATGGCGTTCGGAAAAGGTATCGGCAAGCTTGCCGGGCCAGTCGTAGTAATCGCCGCGTATGAAGCCGGAGGAATGGATGGCGAGGTAATCGACCTTGATCATCCCGTCCTTGCCCACGAGCCGCGAAAGACCGGACCCGAGGCTGAATACCTGCGAGTCGCCGAACATGTACGTCTCGAGCGGATTCTCCGTCGAGAACACAAGTGAACGCGAACCCGAAGAATCCATCGCGAGGGTCTTGCCCGTCGACTGGTAATGCTCGTCCGCCTTTACCTCTTTCACGGGCGCGGCGGTGGACGCCAGCCCTTCTTGCCCCGCGATATTCCCTTCCGCCACGGGCGCTTCCAGAGACGTTGCGTCGATCGCGGCGGACGCAGGGGCTCCACCGTCGGGCCCGGAACCGACTGCGTCGCCTCCGCCCGCGAAGCCTGCGGGGTCCCGACCGTCCGTGACTGACGAGCCCGCCTCGCGCCGGTTGAAGTATCGCGTATCCCAGGAGCTGTTTCCCTGAAGGCCGGCGATGGATACGAACGCGGATTTCAGCGACGGAACCGCGCCGGAAAGCCCCGTATAGTCCGAAAACGAGGCTGCGGCGTCGCATACCGAAAGGACTATGGCGCGCGCGTGAAGATTCTCGATCCTGGACGCGGGAATCCACAGGTCCTTCCCGCACAGGACGCTATAGCAAAAAAGGCATAGCGCCAGCGAGGCCATGACGTGGTTCGGACTGTACGTGTCTTTACGGTTGACCTTCACTTTCGCAATACCTCAACGAAACCTGCAGTATCCTGTACGCCGCTAAAACTGAAAATAGATGAACGGGGGTATACCCGACATTGATACTATCGACAAAAAAACTAAAAAGAGCGACAGAAAAACGCCCTTCAGGGGAACCGGTACGGCGATCCATGCGTCCATCGCCCTTACCCTGACCGCGCCCGGAACGGCGTGCATCCCGAGGCCCGCGACGAGGAGAATGCCCAAAAGCGGCGACAGGAGCGTAATGGGCACGGAGAAATTCCCGAGCGCACTGCACCAGGCAAGAAGAAAGTCCGGCGAGGGAGCGCGGAACACGAGCCAGCTCGCGGTAACGAACGCGAACGTCGCCAAAATCTGGAGGGCCGCCTTCCAGGCGACCGGGCTTCTCCTGGTTCCATAGCCGGTCGCGCGCTCCAGGGCGAGGGCCAGGCCCTGCATCGCACCCCAGATAATGAAGGAGACGGAAGCGCCGTGCCACAGGCCCCCGAGAATCATCGTGAAGAAAAGCGCGAAAAGGGTCCGGACGAGCCCGAACCTCGAGCCGCCGAGGCTGAAGTACAGGTAATTCCTGAGCCAGGACGAAAAGGTGATGTGCCATCGTTTCCAGAACTCGGTAACCGAAAAGGAGATGTACGGACGGTTGAAGTTGTCCGGGGTCCTGAACCCGAGAAGAAGGGCGATTCCGATGGCCATATCGCTGTACCCGGAGAAATCGGTATAGATGACGACCGAATAGCCGACGGCCGCGAGAAAAACCTCGACCGTATTGTAGAGCGAGGGGTCCGCGAAAACGGGATCGACGAAAAGAGTCGAGATGAAATTGGCGAACACCATCTTCTTGAGGAGCCCCGAAACGAGCAAGGCGCTCGCGCGGTCGAACGGGATAGGCCTCGAGCCGGGCTCTATCCCGGCGGCGACGGCCCCGTCTATTTGCGGAACGAAGTCCACGGCGTGAACGATGGGGCCGGACGCAAGCTGGGGAAAGAAGGACACGTACAGGAGGATGTCCACAGGGGACTGAACCGGCGGCAATTTGCACAGGTACACGTCGAACACGTAGCTCATCGACTTGAAGACGTAGAACGATATGCCCACCGGCATGACGACGGAGAGTACGGGAAGGAGAAAGCCCGAAATCCCGGCCGGGTCACCGACCGGGGGCACGGCGGAAAACTGGCGGATCAGGCCGTTCGTCTGGTCAGCGAAGAAATTGTAATACTTGAAGAACGCGAGGACGAGCAGGTTGAGGAAGGTTGATAGCGCGAGAAAGAGCTTGCGCCAACGGTATTCCTTTTGCCTGCCTATGAGAAGGCCCGAGGCGTAACTCGCCGACGAGCACGCCAGGAGCAAAAAACAAAACCGCCAGTCCCAGAACGCGTAGAACAGGTAACTGGCGGCGATAAGAAAGATTTTACGGTCCAGGCTCCGGCGAAACACGTACCAGAACCCGATGAACACGCAGAGAAAAAAGGCGGCAAACCCAAGGGTTGGAAAAATCATCTCCCGCTATGTTTGCGCATCGAGCAACAGTTCGTCAATAGGCTTTCCGGCCGGAACCATCGGGAAAACCATCTCGTCAATGTCCATGTAGCAGTCTATCAGGGCGGGCGTCCGCTCCGAGATCGCCTTTTCGAACGCGGCCGCGAATTCCGCCTCCGTCCTTGCCCGGAAACCCCGTACCGAAAACGCGTCGGCGAGTTTCAGGAAATCCGGCGGCCTGTCGAGCGTGGTCGCCGAATAGCGTTTCCCGTAGAACATGCTCTGCCACTGCCTGACCATCCCGAGGGTGCCGTTATTCGCGACGATGATGATTATCGGAAGGTCGTAGTGCGAGATCGTGGCAAGCTCGTTGAGGTTCATCCGGAACGATCCATCGCCGGCGATATGCACGACGTGGCGATCCGGGCACGCAATCTGCGCGCCGATAGCCGCGCCGGTCCCGTAGCCCATCGTCCCGAGCCCCCCGGAGGTCAGGAAGGTACGCGGCTTCGCGAACGGGTAGAACTGGGCGACCCACATCTGATGCTGGCCTACCTCGGTCGTGATGATCGCGTCGTCCCCGACCTTATCATGCACGGTCTCGAGGACGAATTTCGGGTGAAGGGAGGTTTTCTTCGAGTACATCGCCGGAACGTGGGTTTTCCATTCGTTTACCCTCTCGTTCCATTCGTCCGCCTTCCTTTCGGAGACGCTCTTCGCGAGCGCGGCGAGGATATCCTTGATGTTCCCGTTAAGGCAGGCAGCGGTCCTGACGTTCTTGTTGATCTCGGCCGGATCGATGTCTATCTGGAGTATCTGCGACTCGCGCGCGAAGCGGGACGGGTCCGATATGACGCGGTCGGAAAAGCGCGCGCCGATCGCGACGAGCAGATCGCACTTGTTCGCGGCCATGTTCGAGGCCTTGGTCCCGTGCATGCCGATCATCCCGGTGCACAGGGGATGCCGGGTCGGGATGGCCGTCTTGCCCATCAGCGAGACGGATACCGGCGCGTTGAGCCGCTCGGCGAGTGAGATAAGCTCCCCTGTGGCCCCGGAGAGCACGACGCCCCCTCCCACGTAGAAGAACGGACGCTTCGCGCCTGAAAGGAGGTCAACTGCCCTGGAGAAATCTTCATTCGACGGGGCCTTCGTCTTCGCGATATAGCGCACGACGGCGGGCGAGCACTCGCGCGAGCCCGCGCCCAACGGCTCGAACTCGGTCTGCGCCGCGGTGATATCCTTGGGGATGTCGATAAGGACGGGCCCGGGCCTTCCGCTTCGGGCTATGTCGAACGCCTCGCGGACCACGCCGGCGAGATCCTTCACGTCGCGGACGATGTAGTTGTGCTTGGTGATCGACATGGTTATCCCGGTAATGTCGACCTCCTGGAAGCTGTCCTTGCCGAGGAGGGCGGTCGATACGTTGCAGGTAATCGCGACCATCGGGACAGAATCCATGTACGCGGTCGCGATCCCGGTCACGAGGTTCGTCGCGCCCGGCCCGCTCGTCGCCATCACGACTCCGACCTTGCCCGACGCGCGCGCGTACCCGTCGGCGGCGTGCGTCGCCCCCTGCTCGTGCGAGGTCAGTATGTGGCGAATGCGGTCCGAGTTCTTGTACAGCTCGTCATAGATATTTAGGATCGTCCCGCCGGGAAAGCCGAACACGGTATCCACTCCCTGCTCAAGGAGGCATTCTATAACGATCTTCGCTCCGGTATATTTCATGAAAGTATCGCCCCCGTGTCCGCGCTCGAAACGAGTTTCGCGTACCGTGAAAGGTACCCGGTCTTGACCTTCGGCTCCGGCGCCTTCCAGGCGGATCGGCGCTTCGCGAGCTCCTCGTCCGAAACCTCGAGCTTGATCGAGTACGCGTTGATGTCTATCGAGATCGTGTCGCCCTCCCGGACGAGCGCGATCGGCCCTCCGACGGCGGCTTCGGGCGAACAGTGCCCGAGGGAAGCGCCCTTGGTGGCGCCGGAGAAACGCCCGTCGGTAATCAGGGCAACCTGCCTGTCGAGGCCCCGTCCCGCGAGGGCAGCGGTTACCGCGAGCATCTCTCGCATGCCGGGTCCGCCCTTCGGTCCCTCGTAGCGGATCACGACGAAATCGCCCGGCTTGATCTTGCCCGCCTGGACCGCGGCGAAGGACTCTTCCTCGGAGTCGAATACGCGCGCGGGGCCGGAATGCTTCATAAGCTCGGGGGCGCAAGCGGAGCGTTTTACGACGCAGCCATTCGGCGCGAGATTCCCGAAAAGAATGGCGATGCCGCCCGTCTTCGAGTAGGGATTGTCTATGGGCCGCAAAACCTCGGGATTCGAATTGCGCGCGAATTTGATGTTCTCGGCGATGGTCTTGCCGGTCACGGTCATGAGCGAGGTATCGATCAGTTTTTTCTTGTCAAGCTCGGCGAGGACGGCCTGAACGCCCCCCGCCGCGTAGAGATCCTCTATAAAATGCTCGCCGGCCGGCGCCAGGTGGCAGAGGTTCGGGGTCCGCTCGGATATCTCGTTGATCCTCTTGAGATCGATCTTGACGCCGACCTCATGCGCGATGGCGGGAAGGTGCAGGACCGTGTTGGAACTGCACCCGAGGGCCATATCCGCGATGAGGGCGTTCTCGAATGCCTTGTCGTTAAGGATCTTCCGCGCGGTTATGCCCCGCTCGAGCATCTCCATCACGGCCATGCCCGCCTTTTTGGCGAGGGCGATACGCGCGCCGTACGTGGCCGGAATGGTACCGTTTCCGGGAAGCCCCATGCCGAGGACCTCGGTCACGCAGTTCATGGAGTTCGCCGTGAACATCCCCGAGCATGAACCGCAACCGGGACAGGCGCAGGCTTCCATCGCGTCCAGCTCGCCCTCGGTCAGCTTGCCGGAGGATACGGCGCCGACCGCCTCGAACATGTTCGTGAGGGATATCTTCTTCTCGCCATAGCGGCCAGCGAGCATCGGCCCGCCCGAGACGAATACGGTTGGCAGGTCAAGGCGGCCCGCGGCCATCATCATGCCGGGAACTATCTTGTCGCAATTGGGAACCATCACGAGGGCGTCGAAGGCATGGGCCATGGCGACGCACTCGATGGAGTCGGCGATCAACTCGCGGGTGACGAGAGAGTATTTCATCCCCTCATGGCCCATCGCTATCCCGTCGCAGACGCCTATCGCGGGGAATTCCATCGGGGTTCCCCCGGCCATGCGGATGCCGGCCTTGACCGCGTCGACGATAGTCTGGAGGTGGCTATGGCCGGGAATTATCTCGTTTTTTGAATTGACCACGCCGATGATCGGGCGCGAAAGCTCTTCGTCCGTATAGCCCATCGCGCGAAACAGGGAACGGTGCGGCGCGCGCTCAATGCCCAGTTTTGTCTTGTCGCTTCTCATTTTCGAAACCTCCATCGCGATTCATTCGGGTAAATGACATCATTTACCTTGTATCCGTAACAGAAACCGCCGGTATTTGCACCCTTGGTTCATATATCTTTCATCCATAGGATATTTGCGCACTTCTTGAACCAATAGTTTAATCATACTCAAACATGAAAAACACAACCATCCTGCAAATGCTCGGCAACAACCTGCGGTTGCTCCGAAGGAAAAATAACCTTTCTCAGCTTGACCTGTCCACCAGGACGGGCCTTTCCAATACGTTCATCAACAATATCGAAAACGGTAAAAAGTGGGTTTCCGCGGAAACCCTTTCAATATTGTCCGAGACCCTTCACGCATCTCCCTACGAGTTCTTCCTCGACGACGGAGTCCCGGCGCTCTCCCCGGAATATCTTTTAAAAAACAGGCATACGAAAATGATCCTCGAACTCGATGAAATGGTTTCTCGATACAAGAAGGAGATCGAATAACACAAACGAGGAGAAAGCATTGCAAACGAAGATCAAAGAGCTGTGGTATCGTATGCAATTGTGCCATCCATCATTTGTCGTACGTCTTCCCTGTTCCTGGCGCAAACATCCCATCACCCGCTTTCCGGCGCGTCATCGCCGCGCGGACATGAGCGAAAGTCCTGAACGGCTTTCGCGTCCAGGACCGTTATCCGTTTTCCGGATAACGGTCATCAGATCAATCCCCGAACTTATAGAGCCGTCAGGGCGGCAACCACAAGATCCCCCATCTTCCGCGTCCCTACAAGCTTGTCGCCCAAAGCGGCGCGGTCTGCGGCTCCTCCGGCTATATCGCCGGTTCGCCACCCGTCATCAAGCACCTTCGTGACGGCCTTCTCGATCGCGGCGGCCTCTTTTTCAAGATTCAGCGAATATCGGAGCAGCATGGCGCAAGTCAGGATGGTCGCGAGCGGATTCGCCTTGTCCTGGCCTGCGATGTCCGGCGCCGAGCCATGGATGGGCTCGTACAACCCGGGGCCCGCGTCTCCGAGAGAGGCGGAAGCGAGCATGCCGATCGAGCCGGTGATCTGGCTCGCTTCGTCCGACAGGATATCGCCGAACATGTTGCTCGTGGCGATAACGTCGAACTGACCCGGATTGCGCACGAGCTGCATCGAGGCGTTGTCGACGTACATATACGAAAGCTCGACCCCGGGATACGAGCCCTTGATGGACTCGGTAACCTCGCGCCACAGGCGGCTCGTCTCGAGGATATTCGCCTTGTCGACGACGCAAAGCTTTTTCTTGCGCTTCATCGCGGACTCGAAACCGATCTTCACGATTCGGGCTATCTCTTCCTTGCTGTACGTCTCGGTGTCCCAGGCGGAATTCCCGTCAGCGCTTCGTCCGCGGTCGCCGAAATAGATGCCTCCGGTCAACTCGCGCACTATAAGGATATCGAGGCCGTTACCGACGATCTCCGGCTTGAGCGGGCACGCCGCGGAAAGCTGGGGAAACATCAGCGCGGGGCGGAGGTTCGCGAACACCTTCATCCCGCCGCGAAGTCCCAGCAGGGCCTTCTCCGGTCGTTTTGCGCCGGGGAGATTATCCCACTTGGGCCCGCCGACGGCGCCCATGAGGACGGCGTCGCTCTTGCAGCATGCGTCGAGCGTGGCCTTCGGCAGGGGATCGCCTGTCGCGTCGATCGCGCTTCCGCCCGCGAGCACCTCGGTATAGGCGAAGCTATGCCCGAATTTCTTGCCGACGGTATCAAGCACCCGGCATCCTTCCCTCACGATATCCGGCCCGATCCCGTCCCCCGGTAGAGTAGTAATCCTAAAGTTCATCTTCATATCCTCTCTTTCTCTTTTTCTTCTCTCATTCTTCTCTTGTTCTTCTCTTCCTCTTCTCTTCCTCTTCTCTCTTTCTTAAAGCGCCGTTTTTGGAAGAGGAGGATCCTAAGGAGGAGGAACCTTTTTATCGCAAAAAAAGGTTTCCCCTCCTTGGCTTATCCTTAGATATTTTTAGCCCGTAGTTGATTCACCAACCCGTCGGCCTTGATGATCTCCTGCATGAACGGGGGAAAGGGCTGACCCTTGAAGGTCTTGCCGCTCGTCACGTTCGTGATGGCTCCCGTATCGAAGTCAACCTCTACCTCGTCTCCCGCCTTGATCCCGGCAACCGCCTCCGGGCACTCGAGGATCGGAAGCCCGATGTTGATGGAGTTGCGGTAGAAGATGCGCGCGAAGGTCGACGCGATGACGCAGGAAATCCCCGCCGTCTTGATCGCGAGCGGGGCATGCTCGCGGCTCGAGCCGCAGCCGAAGTTTTTGTCGGCGACCATGATGTCCCCTGCCTTCACCTTCGAGACGAAGGACGCGTCGATGTCTTCCATACAGTGCGCGGCAAGTTCCTTCGCGTTCGAGGTATTGAGGTAGCGGGCGGGTATAATCACGTCCGTGTCCACGTTGTCGCCGTATTTAAAAACCGAACCATGTGCTTTCATGCTTATCTCCTGATTAAGAACCTTTCCTTACAGTTCCATTCGTTAGCCGCCGCTAATAAGCAGCGGCCTTGCGTGGAGTTTTCGCCGCATGCGGCGAAAACTCCCAGTGATTTTTTGAAGAAGTCTACTTCTTCAAAAAATCACCCGGGTCCGTTATGACCCCGGTAACCGCGCTGGCCGCCGCGACGGCCGGGTTGGAGAGGTACACCTCGCTTTCCGGATGACCCATGCGCCCGACGAAGTTGCGGTTCGTCGTCGCGAGCGCGCGCTCGCCCTTCGCGAGGATTCCCATGTGTCCCCCGAGACAGGGTCCGCAGGTCGGCGTGGAGAAGGCCGCCCCGGCCTCGACGAAAATCTTCGCGAGTCCTTCCTTCATGGCCTGCAGATAAATCTTCTGCGTGGCCGGGAAGATGATGCAGCGTATGTCCTTCGAGACCTTGCGGCCCTTGAGTATCCTTGCCGCGATCCGGAGGTCCTCGATGCGACCGTTGGTACAGCTCCCGATGACGACCTGGTCGATCTTCAAGCCCTTCGCCTCGTCAATCGTTTTCGTGTTCGACGGCAGGTGCGGGAAGGCGACGGTCGGCTTGATCGTCGCGAGGTCGATCTCGATCACGCGATCATAGACCGCGTCCGCGTCCGCTTCGTAAATCTTCGGAGCGCGCTTCCCGTGTTCCTTCAGGTACTTGAGGGCAACCTTGTCGACCGGGAAGATTCCGTTTTTCGCGCCGGCCTCGATGGCCATATTCGCGATGGTGAACCGTCCGTCGATGTCGATAGTGGCGACGCCGGGACCGGTGAATTCCATCGACTGATAGAGGGCGCCGTCGACCCCGATCATCCCGATGATATGGAGGATCACGTCCTTGCCGCTCGCCCAGCCAGAGAGCTTGCCCTTGAGGACAAACTTGATCGCCGACGGAACCTTGAACCAGGCGGTTCCCGAGGCCATTCCGGCGGCCATGTCGGTCGAGCCTATGCCGGTGGAGAAGGCCCCAAGGGCGCCGTATGTGCAGGTATGGCTGTCCGCGCCGATAACGACGTCTCCGGCAACGACGAGTCCCTTCTCGGGGAGCAGGGCATGCTCGATGCCCATACAGCCGACCTCGAAGTAATTCTCGATATCGTGCTTTCTCGCGAACTCGCGTACGAACTTCGCCTGTTCAGCGGCCTTGATGTCCTTGTTCGGGGTAAAATGATCCGGCACGATGGCGATCTTTGATGTGTCAAAGACGGTCTTGCAGCCGATCTTGTTGAATTCGTTGATTGCGACAGGGGTGGTTACGTCGTTTCCGAGCACCAGATCCAGCTTTGCCTCGATGAGCTGACCGGCAACCACCGAATCGAGCCCTGCGTGGGCGGCCAGAATCTTCTGGGTCATTGTCATTCCCATGAATCTCTCCTTTGCATGCGCCGTTCCGTCTTCCGGATACATCTCCGGAGGCCTCATGCACTTTACTTATACTAAAGCAACTTTAGTATAAGTAAACATGCTTGTCCAGCCCCCGATGGCTTTTTTATAGAAAAAAGGCGAATTCCCTTGGGGAAACCGCCCGCCGACGGCGTCACGCGCCGCTCGGGCCTTCCTCGGTCCTGATCAATTTGTACTCGAAGGAATCGACAAGGGCGATCCAGGAGGCCTCAATGACGTCGCTTGATACGCCGACCGTTGTCCATACGTCCTCCCCGTCCGTCGATTCGATAAGGACGCGTACCTTCGCGGCCGTGGCGCTTCTCGAGTCGAGCACGCGGACCTTGAAGTCCGTCAGGCGGATCTTCCTGACGACGGGATAAAATTGCTCGAGGGCGTTCCTGAGCGCGCTGTCGAGGGCGTGGACGGGACCGTCGCCCTCGCCCGCCGTGATCGCGATCTTCGCGCCCACGCCGATCTTGATCTGCGCGAAGGCGTTATACGGGACGCCGTCCACCGGCTGTTCCCCGATCACCTTATAATAGGAAAGGTTGAAAAAGGGCTTGTACTTGCCCATATTCTTGCGAACCAGAAGCTCGAAACTGCCCTCGGCGCCCTCGAACTGGTAACCCTCGTGCTCGAGTTCCTTGAGGCGGGCGACGATCTGGGCGACGACGGGGCTGTCCTTGGTCATTCCCTCGTCGAATTTCCGGATCTTCTCTATGACCATCGACCGGCCAGCGACCTCGCTCATGAGGAAGGTGCGCTCGTTGCCGACGGAGTCCGGCGGGACCTGTTCGTAAGCCCGCGGGTTCTTCGTTACGGCGTCGATATGCATCCCGGCCTTGTGGGCGAAGGCGTTGTACCCAACGAAGGGCATTCCGGTTTCAACGGTGATATTCGCGATCTCCGCGACGCGGCGGACGACCGGGGTCAGCGAGGCTACCTTGCCTTCGGGAAGGCAGGGAATGCCCATCTTCAGCTCGAGGTTCGCGATGATCGTGGAAAGGTTGGCGTTTCCCGTCCGCTCGCCGAAGCCGAGCAGGGTTCCCTGAACCTGGGTAGCCCCGCCCTTTACCGCGAGGAGGGAGCTCGCGACGGCCATCCCGGTGTCGTTATGGCAATGGATGCCGACGGGGACGCGGAATTCCACGACGACCGCCTCCGTGATCCTTCGCACGTCGTCCGGGAGCATACCCCCGTTCGTGTCGCACAGGACCAGGATGGAGGCGCCCCCCTCGACCGCGGCATGAAGGGTTTTCATCGCGTACCCGGGATTCGCGTTATATCCGTCGAAGAAATGCTCCGCGTCGTAGATGACCGTGCGGCCCGCGCCGACGAGGTATTCGACGGTATCCCGGATCATCGACAGATTCTCGTCCAGGGTCGCCCGCAGGATCTCGGTGACGTGGAAGTCCCAGGATTTCCCGAAGATGCATACATGGTTTGTCTTCGCGTCGAGGAGGCTCTTCAGGTTCGAGTCTTCCCCGGCCGATATCCCCTTTCTCCGCGTCGAGCCGAAGGCGACGAGGCGGGAGTTGGTCAGCTTGATCTTGACGACCTCCCGGAAAAACTCGAGATCCTTCGGGTTCGAGCCGGGGTTTCCCGCCTCGATGAAGGCGACGCCAAGCTCGTCCAGGGCACGCACGATGTGGAGCTTGTCCTGGACCGAGAAACTGATACCCTCCCCCTGCGCGCCGTCGCGCAGGGTCGAGTCGAAGATATGAACGCCTTTCAGTACGTCGGCACCGGTTGACTTGCTCATCTTCCCCCCTGTGTCCGTTCCTGCTCAAGCTCGTAGGTCAGGGCGTTGACCGCCGAGAGGTATGCCTTGATGACCGAGTCGACGATATCGGTGGAAACCCCGCTTCCATTCCATGTCCGCCCGTCGCGCGAAACGCGCACGTGGCTTTCGCCCTGGGCATCGGCGCCCGTATCGGTCGCGTCGACGATCTGGAGGGTAAAGTCCTCGAGCTTGATCTCCGAGCCGCCGATGATCTTGTCCACGGCGTTAAGCGATGCGTCGACCGGCCCGTCCCCTATGGCGACCTTCTCGACCTTCGTGCCGTCCTTCATGATAAGGCGCACAGCCGAGGTCGCGGTAATGGAAGTTCCCGAGTTGACGACGAAGCGGTCCAGCTTGTAGGTCTCGGGCACGCCGCTCGAGGACCCGGTGACCATCGCGTCGATGTCGCGATCGGAGATCGTCTTCTTCTTGTCGGCCAGGGCCTTGAATTCGTCGAACAGGACGTTAAGCCGCTCGTCCGTCACCCGGTGACCGAGGTACACGAGGCGCTCCTCGAAGGCATGCCTGCCGGAATGCTTTCCGAGAACCATCTTGTTGTGCGGCAGTCCGATCGACTCGGGGGTCATGATCTCGTAGGTGGCGCGATTCGCCAGCACGCCGTGCTGGTGGATGCCGGACTCGTGGGCGAACGCGTTCTCGCCGACGATGGCCTTGTTCGGCTGACAGCGAACGCCCGTCGCCTTGGTTACCTTCTTGGAGGCCGCCCAGAGCTGGGTCGTGTTAACCCTGGTGACCATCCCGTAGTATTCCTTGCGCGTGTAGAGGTTCATGACGATCTCCTCCAGCGCGGCGTTTCCGGCCCGCTCGCCGAGGCCGTTCATCGTGCACTCGATCTGATCGGCACCCGCCATCGCCGCGGCGAGGCTGTTTGCCACGCCCAGGCCGAGGTCGTTATGGCAATGCACCGAGATGACGGCCTTGTCGATGTTCGGGACGTTATTGCGGATGTTGCGGATCAGGGTCGCGAATTCCTCCGGTACGGCGTAGCCGACGGTATCCGGTATGTTGACGGTGGAGGCCCCCGCGTTGATGACGCCCTCGATCACCCGGTACATGAACTCGGGTTCGGAGCGGGACGCGTCCTCAAGGGAGAATTCGATGTCCCCGCAGAGGTTGCGCGCGTATTTCACCATCGACGTCGCCAGGGCGTAGACCTCGTCCGGCGTCTTCTTCAGTTTGTACTCCATGTGCAGGGGGCTGGTCGCGAGGAAGGTGTGGATGCGCGGGCTTTCCGCGTCCCTTATCGCCTCCCAGGCGGAATCGATGTCCTTCTCGAGGGTTCGGGCCAGGGACGCGACCGACACACCCTTGATGTTGCGGGCTATCGCCTGAACGGACTGAAAGTCGCCGGGACTCGCGATGGCGAAACCCGCCTCGATGATGTCGACGCCGAGATTCGCAAGGCTTTCGGCAACCTCAAGTTTGTCCTTCAGGTTCATGCTGCATCCGGGAGACTGCTCCCCGTCGCGCAATGTCGTGTCAAAGATCTTGATTTGTCGTGCCATGGCTAACTCCTTATAGCTTCTCCGGATTCAGTATTCTCCGGCCGCTCCCTGTATGAAACCATGATCCGGAAAAAGTAACAAGCCGGAAATCATGTAATTCTGCTCTGTTTTGTATATCATATTATTCTTTACCTAGTTTTACTTCTATTTGTCTGTTATAATAGTTACATGAAGCAGATTCTCAGCCAAAACTACATGGAATCAATATATGAGGCCCGGAAGACCCACCGAATTATCCTGTTTTCGGGGATGCATGGCTGTGGAAAAACATCCCAGCTTGCGACAGCGGTCAAACTTCTCAAGGAAGAACGCCCTCCCGTGCGCATACTCAATCTTGGTCCGGCCGACGGAATCACGACGGACAGGGAACTCGTCCGTCAAGCCCACTCCCTCGGCGTCGGGCCGTCGGCTCTCTGCCTTGACGGGGCAGACGGCATCCCCAACCTGGAGCGGGCCCTTGGCGAAATTCTGGAGGGCTTTTCGGTTACCGTATTCCTGACCGGCAAGGATACTGCCTTCCTGGAAGCGACCCTGTCGGAGACCTTCGGCGACGCCCTTGCCGTGATCCGGGTTCATCCCCTGTCCTATCGCGAATTCCTCGAGGCCCATGAACTGGGGGATTCGCGCCATTCGCTCGAATTCTACGCGGCGGCAGGGGGGCTTCCCGAGGGCGGGTCGCTCAGCCCCGATTCGCCGGGCTTCAGGTCCTTCCATCTTATGCGGGCCGATTCCTTCCTTTTAAACCAGATCATCGAGCCAAACGCGGTGAGAAACGCATCGCACGTCAGGCGCATGCTGTCGCTCGTCGCGCGCCACACCGGGGAGGCCCTTTCCGCCCGCCAGATATGCGCGGCGTTTTCGGGGGAAGGCCAACAGGTCTCGCCCCAGGCAATCCTCGATTACCTCGGGTTCTGCCGGGCATCGGGCTTGCTCATCCCGGCGCCAATCCTTGATATGCAAAAGGACGAGGAGCTCGCCTCCGTCCATTGCTGGTATTTCGGCGACCAGGGGCTCAGGAACGCGTTCGTGCCAACCGAAACCCCGGCCGGCGTCGACCGGGCTTATTCAAACCTCGTCTTCCTCCGGCTGATAAGCGACGGCTGGAGGGTCAGGACGGGAAGAAGCCTTTCGGGAAGGAATCTCAGGGAGGACATAGGCTTCGTGTGCGATAAGGAAGGAAAGCGGGTTTACCTGCAGATGGCCGGGGCCTCAATGACAACCGGGGAACGACAACGCAGGAGAAAGGCCCTCCTCGCCGTCAGGGACGCCTGGCCGAAGTACGCGGTCGGCGCCCTGTCCGACGAGGCGGACGGCGTGCGCGCGATCTTTATCCGCGATCTCCTGCTCGACGGGATTCCCGAATGACGGCCCGTCCGGGATAGCCCGGCTCAGTCTTCCGCGCGCAGGACGGAACAGCCCCGCTCCATGGCGGTTAGCCCGGTGCGCACGAGTTCCCTGATGCCGAACGGCTCGAGGAGCCGGATCAGGGCGGCGATCTTGTCCTCGCTTCCCGTCGCCTCGACGACGAGGGAATCGACCGCGATGTCCACGATGCGGGCGCGGAAGATGTTCGCCGCCTCGATAACGCGATGGCGGGTGTTGGAGTCGGTGCCGACCTTGATGAGGGCGAGTTCCCTCACGACGGTCGTCGTCGGGTCGCAGTGCTTTATCGATACGACCTCGACCAGCTTCGCGAGCTGTTTTTCGATCTGTTCAAGGATATACTCGTCGCCCCATACCACGATAGTCATTCGGGACAGCTCGGGATTGTCGGTTACCCCGACCGTGAGGCTGTCAATATTGTATCCCCTCCGGCTGAAAAGGCCGGAAACGCGGCTGAGGACGCCGGAATGGTTTTCCACCAGCACCGAAATGACGTAACGCTTCATGATATCTCCTTCGCATTGTACAGTCCGAGGACGCGCACCCCCTGAACGATGCCGTTATCCTGACTAATTTTTTCCATTTCCGCAAGTGCCGTCCGGATTCTCTCGCCCGAGACCACGCTCGAGCTCACCCCCTCGGGAAGGCTGACGTTGGCGTAAAAACGGTAGCGCCAGGGCTCGCCCTGGATGGGCCTCGACTCGAGCTTCGTGAGGTTGAGCCCGTTCTTCATGAAGAGCCCGAGGGCCGAATGCAGGGCGCCCGGCTCGTTGTTGACGCTGAATATGACGCTCGCGTGGTTCGGGTTATCGCAGACGATCTCCCCGGCGCGGGCGATGATGACGAAGCGGGTGTAGTTCCGGGGGTTCGTCTCGATGCCGGACTTCAGGGCCTCTAGGCGGTAGATGCCCGCGGCCGATTCGCTCGCGATGGCCGCGCGCGTCCTGTCGCCCGACAGGGAGACGAGCTCCGCGGCGGCCGAGGTCGAGTCGGTCTCGATATGCTTCCAGTTCGGGTACCGGGAAAGGAACTCGTCGCACTGGGCAAGGCCCTGCGGATGAGAGTATACCGAGGCGATCTCATCGAGGGACGAGCCCTTGACCGCGAGAAGGGAATGCTGAATGCGCAGGGTAACCGCGCCGACGATCTCTATGTCCTCGAATCGGGCGAGGTTGTCGTAGTTCTCGTACACCGAGCCCGCGAGGCTGTTCTCTATAGGAAGCATTCCGAGGGCCGCGCGCCCGTCAAGAACCGCGTTGATAACCTCGCGGAAATTGGGCGTGGACAGGGCGGTAGCCTCGTCGTCGAAGAAGCGCTTGATGGCCTCCTCGGCGTAGGCCCCGCGTCCGCCCGAATAGGCGCACACGACGGGGCCGGAAAGGGAGGTCGTCACTCCCGGAGCCTGAGCCTTTCCGGCCGCGCCGATACCCGATTTCGGGACGGATCGGCGGGATACCGCCCGTCCGACGACCGGGGCAAGAACCTCGATGTCGCGCATCATCTTCTCGAACTGCTCGGGATAGAGCGACTGGGCGCCGTCCGAGAGGGCGCATTCCGGGCAGGGATGCACCTCGACGATGAGCCCGTCGGCCCCGGCCGCGATCGCGGCGAGGGCCATGGGCGGAACCTTGTCCCGGATGCCGACCGCGTGACTCGGGTCGACGATGATAGGAAGGTGGGTCAGCGAGCGAAGAATCGGTATCGCCGAAAGGTCGAGGGTATTCCTCGTCGCCTTCTCGTAGGTGCGGATGCCCCGCTCGCAGAGGATCACGTCCTCGGTCCCGCTCGCGAGAAGGTACTCCGCGGCCATAAGCCATTCCTCGATCGTCGCGGAAAGACCCCGCTTGAGGATGACGGGGCGCCCGAGGGCGCCGACTTTTTTCAAAAGCTCGAAGTTCTGCATGTTACGAGCGCCGATCTGGTACACGTCGACGTAGTCGATCATGGCCGGGATATGGTCGGCCGAGACGATCTCGGTGACGACGGGAAGGCCCCAGGCGTCGCCCGCCTCGCGGAGGATCTTCACCCCCTCCTCGCCCATCCCCTGGAAGGCGTACGGGCTCGTGCGAGGCTTGTAGGCGCCGCCCCGAAGCATGACAGCGCCCGACTCGGCGACGCGCGCCGCGGACTCCATCATCTGCTCGCGGCTCTCGACCGCGCAGGGACCGGCGATCACGGTGACCCTGTTGCCGCCGATCTTCACCCCGCGAACGTTGACGACAGTGTTGTCGCGCTTGAACTCGCGCGAGGCCATCTTGTAGGGCTTCGAGATCGGGATGACCCTTTGCACGCCCGGTAATATCTCGACGTCCCGGGGATCGATGCCGACGCGCCCGACGGCGCCGAAGATGGTTTCTTCCTCGCCCGCGATCTCGTTGACGCGCAGGGAGTTCTTTTCGAGGAAGGTGCGGATCCGCTGCTTGTCGTCGTCGCGGATATTCTTTTCGAGAACGATTACCATGTTATAGTCCTTAATATATCTGCGAATACGCCGGAGGCCGTTACGTCCGCCCCGGCGCCATACCCGCGTATCACGAGCGGTATGGGCGAGTAATATCTTGTGGTGAAGACGAAGGCGTTCTCCCCGCCGCGGATCGCGGCGAGGGGCGTCCCCTCGGGAACCTCCGCGACGCCGACCCTGACCTTCCCGTCGGCGCCCGACACGCCCGCGACGAATCGGAGCGCGCGGCCCTGGGCCGCGAGGCGCGAGACGCGGTCGGCGAACCAGGAATCCACCGAGGGAAGCCGGGCGAGGAACTCCTGCACGCTTCCCGAGGCGTCGAACTCGGGGGGAAACGGCGACTCGAGAACGACGTCCTCGAGCTCGACCGGGAAACCGGCCTCGCGCGCGATGATCAGGGCCTTGCGGGCGACGTCCATCCCGGAAAGATCGTCGCGGGGATCGGGCTCGGTATAGCCCTTTTCCCGGGCCTCAAGCACGGCCTTCGAGAAGGGAACGCCCTCGTCGAGTCGGCCAAAGATATAGGAAAGGGAGCCCGAGAGAATCCCGGTAAAGTCTACGAGGGAGTCCCCGCTCTTCAGCATATTCCTGAAGGTGTCGATGACGGGCAGGCCCGCGCCGACGTTCGTCTCGTAGAGAAAGCGCTTGCGCCCCGCCAGGGCGGCCTCGCGGATCTCGCGGTAAAAGGCGATCGCGCCCGAGTTCGCCCGCTTGTTCGGCGTGACGACGTGAAGGCCGGCGCGGAAGAGGTCCGCGTACCGCTCGGGAAGGGCGCTCGTGGCCGTGCAGTCGACGAAGACCGGGTTAAGCGGCTGTTCGGCCTTTACGAAGGAAATCACCGAGGCGACGGACGAAGGCTCGGCCGCCGACTCGAGGAGCTCGCGCCATCGGCCGAGATCGATCCCTGATTTCGCGGTGAGCATCTTCCGGGAATTCGCGATGCACCACACCTGAAGGTCGATCCGCGACTTGCGGAGCTCGGCCTGCTGGAGCCTGATCTGCTCGAGGAGCTTCCCGCCGACGACCCCGATCCCGTAGAGAAAGAGCTCGACGGTCTGCATCGTGTTGAAGAAAAAGCGGTGGGCGATCCTGACCGCCTTGTCCCCGTCCGCCTCGGCGACCACCGTGCTGATCGAGCGTTCCGAGGAGCCCTGCGCTATCGCGTGGATGTTGATCCCGCCGAAGGCCAGGGCCGAGAAGAAGGTCCCGGCGACGCCCTTGCGATGCTTCATCCCGTCGCCGACAATGGAGACGATCGCCATATTGCGCAGGGCCGAGATCTCGTCGATAAGGCCCTCGAGGATCTCGAGCGAGAACTCCTCCTGCAGCACGGAAACGACCGCGCCGGATTCCTTGCCGCTCACGCAAAAACTGATCGTGTACTCGGAACTCGACTGGGTAATGAGAAGGACGGATACGCCCGAGCGGCTGACCGCGCTGAACACCCTGGCCGCGGTGCCCCGCTTCCCCTTGAGCCCGGCCCCCGAGACGCTGATGATCGCGACGTCCTTGAGGCAGGAAACCCCGCGCACCGGCCCCATCGAGGGATCGGCGACGATCGAGTCCGCCGACGTAATACGGGTGCCGCGCGCCGAGGGATTAAAACTGTTGAGACTCCAGGTCTCTATCCCGCGCGACGCGATGGGCGCGAGGGTTTTGGGATGGAGAATCTTCGACCCGAAAAAGGAAAGCTCCATCGCCTCCTCGTAGCTGATGTCGTTGACGAGAAGGGCGTCGCTCACGATGCGGGGATCGGCCGTAAAGATCCCGTCCACGTCGGACCAGATCTCGAGCCTCGTCGCCTTGAGGCCCATCGCCATGAGGGCGGCGGAGAAATCCGAGCCGTTGCGGCCCAGGAGACTCGGGCTCCCCGAGACGTCCGAGGCGATAAAACCCGGCGCGAGCAGGATGCGCGGCCCCTTCTCCCTCCAGGGCTCGAAGGCCGCGGAGATATCCTGATAGACGGGATCGGCCTCGGTAAGCCGCCCGCCCTTCGTGATGATGTATTTCCTGCTGTCGAGAACGACGCGTTCAAGAGAGCGCGAGCGGAGCAACTCCGCCACGATCGGCACGCAGAGCCGCTCACCAAGGCCCATGATGCGGCACTCGACCGACTCGGGGCATTCCCCGAAGGCCTCGACGGCCGAAAGGAGGCGGGCGTACTCCCCGAAGAGGGACTCGAGCTCGCCCATGACGGCGAGCGCGTCGTACCCCGCGTTCGAGGCAACAAGGTCCGAGACGATGGCCGCGTGAATGGCCCTGATCTCGTCGACGGCATGATTCACGAAGCCGGTTGAACCGGTCGTCGTAGTGGAGGTGGTAGTCGGTCCGGCCGCAGCAGTAGCAGCGGTCGCCGCAGTCGCAGCGACGGCACCGCGAACAGCGGCCGCGATACTTGCCTGCAGGCGGTTTGAAACCCCGCCGACAGCCGACACGATAACACCGACACGGCCATTCGCTGACCGCTCCTCGATGATATCGACTGAATCCGACATACGGGCGGCGCTCCCCATGGAAGTACCACCGAATTTCATGACCAGCATACACACCTCTCCTGAAAGCTTACCATATCTGATATGGTGTATTCTTTCTAGTAGAAACTTGCATAAATATGCAAGTTTTCTGTATTTTTTTCGATATTTTGTGAATAAATGCCGAAAAAGCGGACAAATACTGAGGCAGATTGACGGACGAGAGGCGCAGTGACCACCCTCACAGCCGTTCGAAGAAGGGGCCTCGAGGGGCGTGAGCGGGAATCGTCTCCATTATACCTGCGTCAGGTACATTTTATGGTATTTGTACTTGCAACAGGTATTTTAAGGGCGTATACTTGAACCATGGACATGCAACAGACAATCTCGACACTTGCCACAATCATGAACCGGAGAATCCTGAGCCTTCCAGAACGATTCCGACTTTTCACGAAAAATGCGGAAACGCTCCCCCGAGCTATCAGCCTGACAGGACCACGGGGAGTCGGGAAAACGACCTTTCTCCTATATCATGCCCAAAAAAGAAACATGCTATACCTCTCTGCGGACAACCCGCTTCTTGCCGGAACGGGACTTTATGACATCGTCACTGCAGTATTCATGAACGGGTACTCTGGCGTCATTGTCGATGAAGTGCATTTTGCAAAAGATTGGAGCCTTCATCTCAAAGCGTTATACGACGATTATCCGGATCACAGTATCTGGACAAGCGACTCTTCATCGATGATTCTCAGAAAGGGCGTTGCCGATTTATCCCGCCGTTACGTGAAAATAGAAATGCCGCTCCTTTCTTTCAGGGAATTCCTGTATCTGGAAACAGGTACAGAATACCCCATCCATAATCCGTTTGTGCATAAAGAAGACATGCCTGTCACCCCGACCCCGGAAATTCTCCAGGCATTCAACCTGTATAAAACGGGCGGAACCCGGCCATTTTACGGCGAGAACGACTATGAGGACCGACTGCTTTCCGTTCTTGATAAAACACTATATTTCGACATACCGTTTTTTATTCCCTATATTACCGATGGGAACCTGCGGCTCATGAAGGCAATCACGGCATCGCTCGCAACGTCGACCATCCCCCGACTTTCCGTTAATTCTCTCTGCGCGGATTGGAGTATCGGCTCGGATAAATTGTACCAGTTGCTTGAGGTAATGGACGCAGTGGGTCTTCTGCGTGTAATCAGGACAGAAAACGATACAAAATCAAAAAGCGCCGGCAAGAAGCTGTTCCTTTCCGATCCCGCATTCTATCCAGCCCTCAACGGTTCGCTCGGGAATGCCAGGGAGGCTATGGTCGCAATGCTTTGCGCCAACGCAGGCTGGGATGTAGAAGCCGCGCGGGATGAATCATCCGGCGATTTTGCCATCACGAAACACCGGCAACATGAATCACAAAAAATAACGCTGGAAGTTGGCGGCCCCGCTAAGAAAATCAAAAAGGCCGATTTCGTAATCAGGGACGATATCGATGTCCGGGGAAAAAACACGATCCCCCTGTGGCTTCTGGGCATGATGTATTGAGAATGCGCCGCACGGAGGGTATAAACAAATAACCGAACCGTTACGGCACATTGTCTACGAATATCAACCTGTAAAACCTGTTGCTTATGTTGTACAATCGCTAATCTGATTCTCACTGCAAGGAGGCGATTCATGAACCTGGAAGGAAAACGGGACGCGTACTGCGGACTCTATTGCGGATCGTGCCCGACCTTTTTGAAAACGGCGGCGGCCGTCGCCGACGGCAAGACGGACTTTTCCAATCCGGAAGGTTTTTGCCTCGGTTGCAAGAGCGCGGTCGTTTCCGGCTGGTGCGCGCAATGCACCCTGAAAAGCTGCGCGCGGGATAAGGTCTACGATACCTGCGCGGAATGCGCCGAGTATCCCTGCGAGCCGATGAAGGGCTTCATCGAGGCCGCCGACTGGCCCTATCACATCGAGACTCCGTACAATATCACGCTCATCCGAAAGGAGGGCAAGGCCGCCTGGATGGACCATCAAAAGGCCAGATGGTCATGCCCCGGCTGTGCCGCGGCCCAGGACTGGTACGCGAAGCGATGCCCGTCATGCGGCAAGGATCAGCGCGGCTACGACAAGAAAGCCTGAACGAAAACGCACGTTCAATCAAAACAGCATTCCCTGGACGGGGTACCCTTGGACTGTAGAGAGGAAGCAGGATGCAGGATTGGAACTGGAACGTACAGCGCATCATAGACTTTATTGAACGCAACATTGACGGGGACCTGAGTCTCGAGCGCGTCGCGAAGCGCCTGGGCTATTCCCGCTGGTGGTGTACGCGCCAGTTTACGAGGGTGTGCGGGCTCCCGCTGCGCTCCTATATCCGCGCACGGCGACTGAGCCGGGCGGCCGTCGAGCTGAGGGACAGCCGACGGGGGATACTGGAGATTGCGCTGGGGCACGGCTTCTCGTCCCAGGAAGCCTTTACCCGCGCATTCCGCTCGCAATGGGGCATCGCCCCCGGCGAGTGGCGACGGCGGAGGAAGCCCATCACCCTCACCCTTCCCGCGCGTCCCTGGCATCCTCTCTATACTTCAGGAGGTGAATCCATGTCCATTCAAGAGATCACGACAAGCGTCCAGGAAATCCCGGCCCGCGCCTTTATCGGCATCTGGGCCCCCGGGAGTAGCCACTACTTCGAATTCTGGGACCACATGACAAAGCGGGGCCTGACTTGCGAGCAATTGGAGGGGACTCTCGCGAGCCTTACCGCCAACATGCAAATCGGGGGATGGCTCACGCGGGGGGAAACGAGCGGCTACCTGTACGGGGTCGAGGTTCCGGCAGACTATTCGGGGCCCGTCCCCGCGGATATGGAGATGATCGCCATTCCCGGGACAAGCTGGGTAGTTCTGCACCATCCCCCATACGACTTCGATACCGAGGATCAGGGTGTTTGGAACGCCCTCCGGGACGCGCGAAAGCGGTTCAAACCGCCGGCCGGCTATCTCGTCGACGAATCGCTTCCCGTCTGGCAACGCCACGACCCGGCTACCATGGGTCAATCATGGTGCATCCCCCTCAGGAAGAAGTAAACATAGTGCGCCCCTCGGGATTTACACAATTTTGTCAGCAGTTCGGACAAAACAACCGGGGTATTGTATACTTTTGGAAAGGTATGGGAGGCATCAAACTGTTTTCGTTTTCAAAAACCGGAAGACCCGCCGAGGAACCCTCGGGCAAGGAAGGGTATTACCTTCCCGCGAACCGGAGGCTCGGTTCTTCCATGACGCATAGGTCGGAGATTGTCTGGATCGACGCCGCGAAAAAACGGGACGAGATACTTTCGATTATCAGGGACAATCCGACGATCAGCCATTTTCCCGTATGCTCGGGGACCGTCGACTCCGTCCTCGGGGTACTCCCCGCGCGGGCCTTTCTCGAGTCCCTTACGCTGCCTGCCTGGCCGGGGCTCAAGGCCCTCGTGCGCAAGCCCGTCTACCTCCCGGAAACAGTGACCATCGCCAGGACCCTTTCGATGCTCGCCGAGTCGGACTACGGAATGGCGTTTATCATCGACGAATACGGGGGGATCGAGGGGATCGTCACGAAGAACGGTCTGGTCAGCGAGCTCCTTGAGGAATTCGCCGGGGAGGAAGACGAGGGCGACCCCGATATCTTCCAGCGCGGCGACGGCTCCTGGCTCGTGGGCGGGCAGGTCCGCATGGACGAGATCAGCCCGTTGTTTACCTTCCCGGACACAGACAGTCACGACTACTATACGCTCGCCGGCTATCTTTTGGCCGCCAACGGGAGCATCCCGAAAACGGGCGACCGCATCCCGGCCGGAGACTGGGTGTGCGAGATCATGGACATGGACGGTCACCGGATAGACAAGGTACTGATCTCGAGGTCGGGCGGCCCGTCAGACGACGGCGCCCTGACGCAGCCGGCCGAGAAGGCGTGAGAGGGACGAGGCTAGCGCTATCCCGACCGCTATGGCGGCCGCGGCGCTCAGGGTGCGGAATCCCGTAATCGAGGCCGCCGCCATATTCCCCTGCACGGCGTAGAGCATCGTCTCGTACATCCCGCCACCGGGAACGAAGGGGATGATCCCGGGGATGATGTATACCGTCGCCGGTTTCTTGAGTATCACAGCGAAGAGTTCCGCGCAGGCGCCTACCCATAGGGCCCCAGCGAAATAGGCCGCGACGGGGCTTGATAGCCCCTGCCCCGCGGCGAGGTACACGAGCCAGCCCGTGCCCCCGAAGAGCGAGGCCCAGAAGATATCATACCTGTTGATGTAATAAAAATACGCGAAGGACGCCGTGGCCGCGAACGCGAGCGCAAAGGCGGGAATGTAGGAATTCCAGGTCAGGATGGCCGACGAGTACGAGGATTCAACCGGGAACAGGATGAGGCCGAAGGCCGCGCCGATGGAAAGGGCCGCCGCGATGACGAAGGCCTCCATAAGACGGGCCGATCCCGCGACGAGGTCCCCCGAGATGATGTCCCTGATCGCGTTGACGATCGCGACGCCGGGCACGAGGGACATCAGCACCGAGATGCTGACGTTGCCCGAGGAACCGATGGCCCCGATAAAGACCAGAAGTCCCGAAAGCAGGGAGATTATCCCGCCCCCGACCACCGAGACTATAAAGGAAGAAAGGCCGAATTTCGAGATGCTGTAGAGCGTCACGCGAAGGCAGGCGCCTATCGCGAAGGCGACCAAGGCTTCCGTCAGGGTGCCCTGGAAGAGAAGCGAAAAGCTGAAACTGGCGATCGCCGTCGCGAGAATCACCCAGATTGGCCGATGGCGGGGCGCTGCCCGGACGCGCTTGAGAAGAGAGCCGACCTGCTTCAGGTTGCTTGTCTTGCCCCGTCCCACGAGACGCCGGGAAAGTTCGTTGACCCTCGCGATAACCCCGAGGTCGATCGTGCGGTTGTTGATCCGCTGAAGGCGGGTATGGCTGCGACCCTCGTCGTCCACGCAGGTCAGCATGACGACCGTCGGGGTTACGAAGGCAGAGGACGAAACGGCCCCGAGCGATGAGGCGACCGAGATCATGGTTTCCTCGGTCCGATAGGTTTCGCCCCCGTTCTCGAGGATCATGACGCCGGATTCGAGGGCGATGTCCATGATCGCGTCGACGGGGAATTCGCGGGTTTCTGCCATACACAAGTTGTATTCCGGCAGGTCGCTGCGGGTCAAGATACCGGAATATTGCCGAGCTTGGGCATTTCTGCTACGATGCCCCCAACTTAACCGCAAGGAACCCAACATGGCCAAGATTCAGATGAAAAACGCGATAGCCGAACTCGACGGGGACGAGATGACCCGGGTCCTCTGGGCCGTCATCAAGGAAAAGCTCCTCGAGCCCTTTATCGACCTCAAGGTCGAATACTACGATCTCGCTCTCAAGGCCCGCGACGACTCGGACGACCGGATAACCTATGAGTCGGCGGCCGCCATCAGGCGCCTCGGCGTCGGGGTCAAGTGCGCGACCATCACCTCGAATCAGGCCCGCGTGGTGGAGTACAAGCTCAAGGGGCTCACGCCGAGCCCGAACGGGATCATCAGGGCGGAGCTCGACGGGACGGTGTTCCGGAAGCCGATCCTCGTGAGCAACATTCAGGCTACGGTCTCCTGCTGGAAAAAGCCGCTCGTCCTCGGCAGGCACGCCTACGGCGACGTCTACAGGAATTGCGAGCTCTATGTCGACGGGCCAGGGAAGGCCGAGATCGTCTTCACGAAGGGCGACGGGACCGAGGTGCGCAAGACCATCATGGAGATGAAGGGCCCGGGGGTCCTTCAGGGCATCCATAACCTCGACGCCTCGATCGAGAGCTTCGCGCGCGCCTGTTTCTTCTACGCCCTTTCGGAGAAGATAGACATGTGGTTCGCGACGAAGGATACCATCTCGAAAACCTACGACGGGCGCTTCAAGGAGATATTCCAGAAGATCTTCGACGCCGAGTACAGGGATAAATTCGCCGAGGCCGGGATCGAGTACTTCTATACTCTCATTGACGACGCGGTTGCCCGCGTCATGAAAAGCGAGGGCGGCTTCCTCTGGGCGTGCAAGAACTACGACGGCGACGTGATGAGCGACATGGTCGCCTCCGCCTCGGGGAGTCTCGCGATGATGACGAGCGTCCTCGTTTCACCCGACGGGGTGTTCGAGTACGAGGCCGCGCACGGGACCGTCCAACGCCATTACTACAAGTACCTGAAGGGAGAGAAGACCTCTTCGAATCCGGTCGCGCTCATCTTTGCCTGGACCGGGGCACTCGCCAAAAGGGCCGAGCTTGACGGTACGCCGGAGCTCGCGGATTTCGCCCGACGCCTTGAAGAGGCTTCGATCGGTGTAATCGAGGATGGCGTCATGACCGGGGATCTCGCGCGCCTCGCCTCGCCGCCCGCGAAGGAGATCCTCGATTCCTGGCAGTTCATAGACAGGATCGCGGAGCGTTTGCGCGCGTAAGATATTATACAATGAGCGGGAAAACTCAATACCCGGGCACAAAAAAAGGAAAAGGCGCGACCTTTTCCTTTTTTTTGTGCCAACAATATTGATAGCAGTACTAGTCGATCTCCAGGTCGGGGCCTTCGCTCCCGCTGAAGACGCGAACCCGACATTGTTCCATGCAGGCGTTATCCGTAAAGCCCTCAAGGTCCATGGAATCCGGGCTGAAGATATCCTCGGGACTATATGAAAGCTCCAGCTTCGTTTCCTCACCCTCGGCAAGGGCCCGGGTCCAGGCCCCGTTCAACCTGACGACGTCCCGCAGGGCCGGCATCAGGTAGGCCTTCCCCTTCTCTGCGTACTTCGCGCCGAGGAACTCCAGTTGAAGTCTCTCGATCGCGCGATGGGGAATATCGGGGGACTGCTCAGCGCAGGGGGGAAGCCCGTATCGAGCCCGCGCGTCCGGCGCCGAGATGAAAGCGGCGAAATCTCCGAGAAACTGTGATCCCCTGAGCTTCAGGGGATGGAGGGCCGAGAGAAACCAGGACACGGCGCGGCCTTGCGTGTAAAAGATATCGCACGCCTCGGCGAGACGGGTCGCCTTCGCGACGTCTCCTTCCGGGAAACCGGGAGTCGACTCGACGTGATACGGCGGGGATTTTTGGCGGCGCAGGCCAAGCTCGTCGGCCCGGTCGGCCAGGACCGTCCCGGGCAATACCGCGAGCCTGAATATCTCGAGGTTGTTGGGATACAGGGCGAGGGCGAAATCGACGCTTGAGCGAAAGTCGGCGAGCGTATCCCCGGGAAGGCCGTACATGAGGTCGAGGCCGAAAACGACGCCGGCGTCGTTGAGCAAGGCGATCTTCCTCTTGAACAGTTTCAGGTCGACGGGCCTGTTGATCAGTGCAAGGGCCGCCGGATTGGAACTCTGGAGCCCGATCTGGACCGAGCACGGGATGTTCGAAAAGGCCTTGGCCATCTCGGCGTCGAGAAGCTCGGCCCTCGCCTCGAAGTTGAAGTGGATTCCCGGGGCCTTTCTCTCTATCATGGCCAGAAGCGAGAGAGCGCGTTCCCTCGAGGCGTTATAGGTGGGATCGAGCACGAAAACCCGCTCGATGCCTATTCCCGCGAAATGATCAAGTTCGCGCTCGAGGCGGTCAAGGGGAATGGCCCGGACCTTCTTTTCGCCCTTCGATTCATAGCAATACGAACAGGAATAGGGACAGCCGCGGGACAGCTCCCACAGGGCGCCCTTGCATTCACGCACGGAACGGCAATCATCGAGGGTGCCGTCCAGCCAGGGAGACGGAAGCGAGGCGCAGGACTCGGCGGGGCTCCGGCCGCCCTCGCGCGGCGCGGGCGGGAACGGCTTGCCGTCAAGGAAAAGCCGGACTATCTCGCGGGACGCGCTCTCGCCCTCGCCCCGAACGAGGCAGTCAAAGGGCCCTATCAAGCCGGGCGAGGCCGTGGCCTCGGGTCCCCCGGCGAAAAGCGCGACGCCCGGGACCATGGCCCGCAGGGCAAGGGCCGCCTCCGTCATGACGGGGCGATTCCACACGTACATCGAAAAACCCACAAGCGCCCGAACGGTCGGGGAACCGCAGAGTTCCCGTATTCTCCGGGCGATGATGGAGCCGGACTCGGCCGGCGTTCGGCCCGCGAACTCGCTTTCCTCGAGAGACCAGTCCGCGAGCCTGATCGAGGCGCGGGACGACAGGGCTTCGTCCGAACGCAGGGCCGACACGACGCAGGCGGCGCCGAGCGGCACCGCCTGGAACGAGGTTTGAACCTGGAGAGAAACTATGATAACTGCCGGTTTCCCGCTTTCGCTCATCTTAGAGTATGGGGATTCCGGCCTTCCTGCAGTCGTCGATCATCTTGTCGGGCCATACGGAAACCTGGGTTTCGCCGATATGCGCCTTCCTCAGGAAGAACATGCAAAGGCGCGATTGCCCGATCCCGCCGCCGGTCGTCTGGGTCAATTCCCCGGCAAGGAGCCGCTGGTGGAAATACAGGGTCGACCGCTCGGTGCAGTTCCGGTACGCAAGCTGCTCCTTCATGGAATCGGGGCTGACCCTGATGCCCATCGACGATAGCTCGAGGGCCTGGCCGAGAACGGAGTTCCAGACGAGAAGGTCCCCGTTAAGGCCGTGCTTGCCGTTACCGGTCTCGGTAATCCAATCGTCGTAGTCGGGCGCCCTGCCGTCATGCAGGTTCCCGTCCGGTAAGGCGTAGCCGATACCGATGATGAACACGGCGCCGTATTTCTTCGCAGCCTCGTTCTCGCGTTCCTTCGCGGTCATGTTCGGGAACTGGGCGTACAGCTCCTCGGCGTGCACGAAGGCGATATCCTCGGGGAGGATCGGGGTGATCGAGGGATAGTAGTCGTAGATATAGAATTCGGTTCGCTTGAGACAGCGGTAGATCTTGCGGACGATGTCCTTCAGGAAGTCGACGGTCCGGTCGTTCTCGGCGATCGCGAGTTCCCAGTCCCACTGGTCGACGTAGAGCGAGTGGATGTTGTCCAATTCCTCGTCGGCGCGAATCGCGTTCATGTCGGTGTAGATGCCAAAACCGCGCTTGAGGGCGAGGTCGGTAACCTTCAGGCGTTTCCATTTGGCGAGCGAATGCACGATCTCGAGCTCATGCTCGTTGAGATCCTTCACCGGGAAACGCACCGGGCGCTCGACGCCGTTAAGGTCATCGTTGATGCCCTTTCCCCGGGGAACGAACAGGGGCGCTGTAACGCGGGTAAGATTGAGCTCGGTAGAAAGGGCCAGCTGGAAAAAATCCTTGATATGGATGATTGCCTGTTCGGTTTCCTTGACTCCGAGAATCGGTTTGTAGCCGGGCGGAACGATACACTGTGCCATAGAATAACCCCTCTGTCTGCGGTCTGCGATGCTTCGCGTCATTCTAGCGTAATCCCCCGTAGACAGTCCAGAGCATGACGGAATAGCTTGCGTATTTTCGCCCCTCCATTTACACTGATTCCATGTATACTCCGCTGATCGAACCCATACACACCCTCGAGCTTCCCGAGTCGACCGTAAACCACCCTATCATTTCCTTCTTCCGGGCCATCATCCAACCGTACGCGCGAGCCCATCGTTTCGCCGAACCGGAAGTCCTGTTCCCCGAGCGGATGGTCGACGCCTGGCATGATTTCGAGGATAAAAAGGCCCGCATGCTCGTTGGTTTTCGCCATGCCTACGGCGACGATCCCCAATGCATCGCCTATGCCCTGCATCGAGCGCTTCCGGTATCTGCCCGAAAATTGGGCAAACCGTTCCGGAGGATGACGCACGCTCATTTCATCTACGGTTCCGAGGTTCCGCTGTGGTCGGGCGGCTTCGTGCGTTGGCTTCTCCCCAACGTGGGCGCCGTTCCCATTGACCATGTCCGCATGGACTCCGCCGGCATGAGCCGGATCCGCAAGATCATCTCCGACGGGGAATACCCCCTGGCTCTCGCGCCGGAGGGACACGTCACCTACGACAGCGAGTCCATCGGCGAGCTCGAGACGGGAACGGCCCGGTTCTGCTTCTGGTGCATGGACGATCTCGATCGTCAGGGCAGGGACGAGAAAGTTCTCTTCCTGCCGATCTCGACCTTCTACCGGTACGGCCCTGGAAGCGTTAAGGCCCTTTCGAGATTCCTTTCGGAGATGGAACGGGCCTGCGGTATCGCCGGACGGAAAACCGATGACGCGGCGGCGCGCCTGCGCGCGGTAGCCATTTCGCTCCTCTCGCATCTCGGCGAGGCGTACGGTACGGTTCGTAAAACGGACGAGTCGGGGCTTCAGGCGTCGCTTCTCGAGGCGTCCCTCCTCTCCGGCGAGGGGATACTGGGGCTTCCGCATGACGGCGAGTCGATGGCCCGCATCTACCGTATACGATCCAAGGCCTGGAGCATGATATTTCGCGACGATCTTAAGGGCCTTGATCCCCTCTCTGCGGATATCGCGCGCCGGCGCACGGGAGAAGCCTGGTACGCGATGCGGCACATGGAAACCGCGGAGATGCTCTTCCACGTCAACCTCGAGGAGATACCGGATACCCTCCCCCTCGAGCGGTACATAGAGATCGCGAACAACCTCTACGACACGATAGAGCGGGTCAAGGGCGGCACGCTCAGGAACCGCGCGAACGCCTTCACGAAACGGGCGGTAGTGGTGCCGGGACGGCCAATTTGCATGAACGACTACAGGGCGCTGTACGGCACGGACCGGAAGGCCGCGCTCGCCAAGGCGACGGCGGATTTCCGGGAACGCTATCTCGAGTGCATAAAGGAGTATCAACATGTCTACCGCTAAGCTGTCTCTGGGAACGAAGGCCGGTTTCGGCATCTGCGATATGGGCGGTAATCTCTTTTTTACCGCGATGGGCTTTTGGTCCCTGAACTATCTTACCGATACGGTGGCGCTCCCGGCCGCGGCCGCCGGTCTCGCGGTCATGATAGGCAAGCTATGGGACGCGGTCACCGATCCCATGATGGGCTATATCTCGGACAGAACCTGCACCCGCATGGGAAGAAGGCGGCCCTGGCTTCTCGCGGGCTCGATCCCGCTTGGCCTTTGCATGTGGTACTTTTTCACCAACCCGGGCATCAAGGACGTGACGATGTTGACGGTCTGGGCGACGGTGGCGCTGTGCCTGCTCAACACGGCCTACACGATGGTCAACGTCCCCTACTCCTCGCTGACGCCGGAGCTGACCCAGGACTACAACGAACGGACGAGCCTTAACGGTTTCCGCTTCGGGTTCGCCATAATCGGCACCATCCTCGGGGCCGCTATCGTCCTTCCCATCGTCCAATCCTTCCCGACGAAAAGCCAGGGGTTTTCCGCGGCAGGACTCATCATGGGACTCGTGATGATCGTAACCGCGCTCGTTACGTTCTTTTCCGTGCGGGAGCCGCTCATCAAGAAAAGCGAGCGGCCTACGGAGGGGTTTTTCGAGACGTACCTCTACGTATTCCGTAACCGTCCCTACGTGATCCTGGTCTTCGCCTACGCCCTCAACATCCTGGCCATCAACTTCCTTCAGGGTATACTGGTCTATTACTTCAAGTACATCTTCGAGGCGGAGGGGATGACGACCATCGCGATGATCATCCTGCTCATCGTCTCGATGGTATTCATACCCATTTCGGTCCCGATATCGCGCAGGATAGGGAAACGACAGACCTACCAAATCGGCTTCGCCATACTCGCCGTTACCTGTCTGGTCATCTTCTTTACCGGTCACCTGTTGGGCATCAAGTTCTTCTTCGCGGTGATGGCCTTCGGGGGGGCTGGACTCGGCATGGCCTACGTCGCGCCCTGGGCGATGGTGCCCGACACGATCGAATGGGACGCCGTCAAGACGGGAAACAGGAAGGAAGGCTCCTACTACGGGATGTGGACCTTCATCTCGAAGACCGGGCAGGCGCTCTCGATCGGGCTTTCGGGATTGATCCTCAGCTGGAGCGGATACGTCGCCGACGCCGCGCAGGGATCTTCGGCGCTCCTTGCGATCAAGCTCCTCATCGGGCCGATTCCGGCCCTGATCTTCATCGGGGCCCTGTTGCTGATCGGGCGATATCCGATAACGGAAAAGGTATACAACGAACTGATCGCGGCGCGAAAGGAAAGCTGAACTGTAAGCGGCATCGCGCGGCGCGAAAGGAAAGCTGAACCGTAAGCGGAGTAGCGCTATTTCTGCTTGTTCGGGACGAGCCCCGCCGAAAGGAAGAGCTCATCCTGGAACCATTCGATCTTCAGGGAAAACACGGCGGGTACGTAACCCGCGGCCTCTGAGCGTATCTTGCACACGGTACCGCTTTTGAGCCGGTCGAGAACCGGTCTCGAAAAGGGCTGCCAGGAATTGTCGACCAACACGGTGAATTTCGCCTGTATAGGTTTTCCCGTAACGGCGTCGCGGGCGTCCGTCTCGATCCGCAGGGGTCGGGAATCCGTCCCGCCAAAGGCGGGGCGAAGGGTTACGCCTTCGCGGCCCAAGGTAAATGATTGCCACCAGACGCGGGCCCCGGCGACGATCTTCGCCCGGTAGACGCCGGGGCGCAACCACACGTCCTTCGAGGACAGGATATAATCCCCTGGGACCGCCCCCGACTTGGCGGGCTTCCGTTCCTGAAGGACGCGCCTGGTTCCCGGAAGCTCGGGGATCGATGCCCCGTCGTCCTCGAAGAAAAAGACCCTGAACTGCATGTCCGCCGTTTCCTTCAGTGAGGGCGGCACCTTCATCGATACTGATACCGGCGAAAACCAGTGGCGGAGCAGGACGCGGTGTACAAGGCCTTCGCGCCAGGACAGGTAGCCGCCAGCGCCAAGGCAGGTTGCCAGGCACAGGATGACGAGCGCCTGCAGGAGCCTTCTTTTTTTCGGCTCGAAGGCCGGTTCGGTCACCGTTGCCGTCAGCATGTTCTGCACCATCACGGCGCGAACCTTCGCGACCTGGTATCGGGAAAGGTATCGCCTGATCACGCGTATGACGGGACCGAGATCGCGGTACCTGCGCGCGGGGTCGGGCCGTATCATCCGGCGGATGAGTCTGCCGACGATCGGGGGCAGGCCACTCTCCAGCTTGCTGGGAGCGACGTACTTGCCCTTGTTGATCTTTGATACGGTCTCCGGCGTGAAGCCGCCCGGAAAGGGCTTCTCCCCGGTCACCATCTCGTAGAGCATTACCCCGACGGAATAGATGTCCGCCCTCTTGTCGACCGAGCTGCTGTCCGCGAATTGCTCCGGGGGCATATACGCGGGGGTTCCCAGCATGGAGCCCGCCTTCGTGAGCTCGGCGCCGCGCGTTCTCGCGGTTTCCGCCGCGGTCCGGTCGTCGGATCCCGCCTGTCCGCGGGACTCCCCCTTCCCGTCCTCTTCCTCGTACTCGCTCGCCGCTATCCCGAAGTCGGCAAGCTTGATCTCGCCACGTTTGGAGATAAGGATATTCCCGGGCTTGATGTCCCGATGGACGATCCCCTTGTCGTGCGCGTACTTGAGCGCCCTGCATACCTCGTGCATCACGAGCAGGGCCATCGTCCCGGAGAATTTCCGCTTCCGCTTGAGGAGGGCGTCGAGGGACATCCCGTCGACGTATTCCAGGACGATATACTGGGACGATCCCTCGCGGAAATAATCATGCAGGTGGACGATGTTCGGATTGTTGAGGTCGAGCAGGATCTTGGCCTCGCGCTTGAAGCGCTCGGTGGCGGAGGAATTGCCCCGGATGGACAGCTTCTTGAGGACGACCTGACGCTTAAGGTCCGGATGAACGGCGAGGTATACGGCACCCATCCCGCCGCGGGCGACGAGAGACTGGATTCGATATTTCCCGATTTGCGCCGGTAGCTCTGCCATACCTCAGCCGATGATCAGGTTCATCTTGCCGATAGTGACCGTGTCGCTGGATCCCAATTTGACGTACTTGTCCTTCGGTATTGGCTGGCCGTTAAGGAGCGTACCGTTCGTGCTATCGAGATCCTTGATATAATAATCATCCTTGATCTTTTGGATGATCGCGTGGTATCGGCTCGCGAGCTTGTTGTCTATCACGACGTTATTGTCCGTCGCCCTTCCGATGGTGATGGTGCTGACTATGGGGATCTTTCCGTTGTCGAACATGAGATAGGAAACCTGTTCTTTCTTGACGATCGAATCGAGTCGTTGCCCTATCTTGCTCGAATTGATAATTGTTTCGTCCTGCATGGCCGTAGTATACCCCCGTTCTTCCGCGTCCTCAATCAAAAAATCAGATATTTCCTGCGATTACCGTCGGGAGGAATCTTCGGGCGAGGGACACGAGGGACTCAAGATCCGCGACCTTGACGGGATTCGGCTCCCGCATCAGGTAATCGGGATGGTGGCGCGTGAGGTGCAGCACGATCTCCGGGGACACCGAGGCGAGCCAGGAGGCGAGCGAGGCGATCTCGTCGGGATCGGAATTGCATCCCGGGATGATGAGCGTGGTAACCTCAACGTGGCAACGCCCCGCGGAACGCCGGATCGTCTCCATCACCGGCTCTCGTTCCCCGCCGCATACGGTCCGGTAAAAGTCGTCGTTGAAGGCCTTGAGGTCGATATTCATGGCGTTCGTAAAGGGCAGAATCGCCTCGAGGGGCTCGGGATTGATGAAGCCGTTGGTGACCAGAACGTTGACGAGTCCCGCGTCCCGCACGAGGGGAGCGGCGTCGAGGAGATACTCGATATTGACGAGCGGCTCATTGAAGGTATAGGCCACGCCGATGTTGCCGTCGCGCACGGTCTCGGCGGCGGTATAGACGAGGGCCTCGGGGGAAACGAAGGTATCCTCGTTCAGCCCCTGCTCAAACTGGAACACGGGAACCCCGGTCTGGGAGATGCGGTGGTTCTGGCAAAACCTGCAGGACAGGTTGCATCCCCAGCCGCCGGCTGAAAGGATGCGGGAACCGGGATGGAATCTCGCGAGGGGCTTTTTCTCTATGGGGTCGAGGGTCAACGCCGAAAACACCCCGTATCCCTCGGCGATGAGCCGACCGCCGTGGTTTACCCGGGTTCGGCACCGTCCATGCCCGCCGACGGGAACGAGGCACCGATGCGGACAGAGATGGCATCGCACGGCGCCGCCGGCACCGACGCCGCCGTACTCGGCGCCGCCTGAGTCGGGGTCGCAGAACATCGCGTACTTCATGTCAACGGTAACGGGTTACGGTAAAGCGCTGAATCTCGTACCGCTCGGAGGGATGTATTCCCGCCTTTTGGCACGCGATCGCGAGCTGATCCTCGACGGTATCGACGCCGTCGAGATCCGGAAGGAGAAGGCCGCGGCGTATCCCGCTGGTCACGATCACCCCGTATAATCGCGGGTCGAGGTCCTTCCTCGACTCCACCGGCGCAGGGGGATTGAGGACGTCGACGTTGATCTCGAGCCCGTCGAGCTCGGACGAGTCCACGGGATCGAACCTCGGGTCCTCCGAACACGCGCTCACCGAGTTACGGATGATCTCGGCCGCGATCGACTCTTTCGTGGGGAATATCGTCCCGATGCAACCCCGAAGGGCCCCACCGGAATGAAGGGAAACGAAACAGCCGGCCATTCCCGACTCGAACCGGGGAACCTCTTCAACGGTCGGTATCCTCCCGTTGATGACGTACTCGCGTATCGTCATCCGGGCGATCTCTACGGGCGTCGAGACGGCGTCACGCTCTTGAGACATGCGATCCTCCATTTTTTCAGCCAGGGCTTATCTCGGCCACGCAGTAACCGATGCCAAAGGGAGCCTCGTACGATAACAGCCTTGAGCGGGGATGCTCGAAGAGTCCCGCCGCGACCAGGATGGAGCGGTATCCGCATTCCCCCGCCTTCTCCGCCAAAGACGGCTCTACGGCAAGAAGGGAGGGGATGTCGGAAGAATCCAGGGCCCCGGTTATCATGCCGTCGAACTCAGCCCCCTCCCGGACCATTCCGTACGGACTTTCCGCGTTGACCATGTGGGACATGTCCCCGCTCGCGATCACGCAAACGCGGCGCGAGGTCCTGGCGGCCGCGGCCGATATGCATTGCCCGAGCGTCAGGTTATCCTCCCGCCGACCGCCAGCCGGGGCAAGGGCGACGAGATGACAGTGCCCCAGGGCCTCGAGGGCGAAACAGAGCGGAACGAGGACCCCGTGATCAAGCGCGGTGTCAAATCCGTACCGCTCCATGCGATCACGGTTGATCGAGCCCGAGGAGATGCCTGCCTCGCCGAGAAGTTCCACGATGGCCGCGCGCAGTTCCGTATCCTGGGCGCAGGACGGGGCGAGGGCCGGCGCGCCAAAGCGCGCGAGGGAACCGGAAAGTATGGGGCTGTCGTAGACGAAGACGTAATCGGCGAATAGCGGCGCATGGGGAGAAACGACGACGAGGGTATCTATCCTTTGGCCCGCGATCAGCTTGGCCACCGCCTTGCATGCCGCGATGGTCGCGGACGCCGCGGACTCCCTCCCCTTGCCGACCTCGCTCAGGATAACCGGAGGATGAGGCATGAGAAACGCCGAGATAACCTTTCCGGGAGACGGTTGGCCTTCCATATCGTGAAGTATACGTCGCCTTCTCCGGTAATAAAAGGACATTTTGCCGTTTCTTTTCATATGTGATACAATTGCGTACCTATGATGTACGCCACGTCCGGCAGGGAATACTTCCCGAATTTCAGAATGCCATTGGTCCAGAGCAACGACGTGATCTTGCCAAAGCCTGGCGACGGTTATTATTGCTTTCTCTGCATGGAATCCGGCACGGTTTCCGTCAGGACGGGAACCGCGATCACCTACGCCACGGCCCCATTGATCCTGCTCATCGGTCAGGATCACGGGGTCGATTCCGTTGCGGCCATGGACGGACAGGTACAGTGTCTTGTATTTCGCCCGGATGCCCTGAATGCCAACATTGACCCGAATTCCGCCGAACCGTCCCTGTCCGGCGATCCGGATTATTTCTTTTTCAAACCCTTTACCGAAATCCCGACACCGGGGCATTCCTGCGTAACGGTCAAGATGGGACTCTTTACCCAGATCGAGAATCTGTGCAAGAAAATCGACGAAAACCTGAACGGGCCGCAGGGAGCCTTTTGGCCGTGCATGACGCGTTCATACCTGCTCGAGCTCCTCATCCTGCTTGAGCGTAGCCGGTACGCCGCCGACAACGATTCGGCCTTTCATGTCGAATCGGGAGACGAGAAGACAGGGGAAATTCTCGATTATCTCCACACCAACTACAGCAAACCGCTTTCACTGGCCTCGCTCTCCGGGCATTTTGCGACAAACCGCACCAGTCTCAACAGTCTTTTCAGGTCTGGATGCGGACTCAGCGTCATGGCCTACCTCAACAAGATCCGCCTCGACGTGGCCGCGTCCCTCCTGAGAAATACCGAACTCCCCGTAACCGAGGTGGCATGGAGAGCCGGCTTCCCCGATGAATCCTATTTCAGCCGCTCCTTCCGCAAACGGTACGGTAACCCGCCGGCTGCCTACCGGAAATCCTTTCCGAACCCGTACCAGCATGCATCCTCATAAACTGTAAAAAGTCCAACCCGTTTTGCGGATTCTTCATACCAATCCATCTTCCCCCTGTATATGATTCAATTATCCAAGTCTACAAGGAGTCAATTCATGAGATACCTTAACCTTCTGTGCATGTGCCTTTCCCTTCCGGTCCTGTTTATCGGCTGCGCCAAGTGGAAGGAAACCGGAAAAACCGTTAAGACCTCCGAGCGGGCGTATACGGGTATTTTCTTTGACAAGGACAACGGGGTTGCCGTGGGGTATAGCGGACTCGTCATGAACACGAACGACGGGGGAAGGATCTGGATAAGCGGGGCAAACCGCTCGATGTGCCTGTTCGCGGCCGAGACGGTCGACGGTCAAACCTGCTACGCGGCGGGTAATGGCCATAACGTCATCCGGTCAAAGAACGCGGGCAAGCAGTGGGGGCGAGTCGAGGATTTCACCGGCGCCGGCGTGCGGGGAAAATCGATATCCTTCGCCGATAGCGAACTCGGCTGGGTAGCCTCCAAGTTGTGGCTCGGCGAAACCTCCGATGCCGGAAAGACCTGGAAGGAGATACCCTTTCCCGAGGACGTAAAAATCATGGAGACCGTCTGCTGCACCGGAGCCGGGACCGGGTATATCATCGCCAAAAACGGCGGGCTCTACGCGACAAGCGACGCGGGAGCGAGCTGGCAGTCGCTCGGCAAGCCCTTTCCCGAGGATGACGCCAAATTCAGCCCCATATACATGAAGGACACCCAGGGCGTCGCGATGCGCTTCAACGGACTCGAAGGTACCATCACCTGCGTCGGGGTCAGCGGGGAAAAGGCGCAAGTCAGGATCAAAACGACGAAGGACGGCGGAAAAACCTGGAGCAAGGCGGAAAAGCACGACCTCGACTCGGCGCCCATGTCTGTCAGCCTGAGCAAGACGGGTACGATCGCGGTGTTCAACGCGGACACGACCATGACGGTGTTTGCCAATTAACGCCGAAAAAACAGATAATGACTTTTTGGGGAAACGGGCATACAATGATTGTATGCCCATTTCATCAGATGTTCTTGCTCAATTTAATCATCTGGAAAAATCAGGCGCCCTGGACGAACTCGGCGAGTTGCGGAAGGAAAACAGGGAGCTTGAGCGCATCATAACCGATGCTGCCCTGCTTGTTTCTTACACGAATATCAACTCCATGCTTGATTTCGTCATCAATCGTTTCCTTGACCATTTCATCCCGCAGTTTCTCGGCTTTCTCGTGCACCCGCCCCGGGGCGACGACCTGCGTCAGTATTGCTACCGCAACCTGAAGGAGAGCAAGGAAACCGTTCCCTCTCGGTACTACGATCTGTTGAAGGAACACTTTACCCAAAAGCCCGCCATTACATCCTACGCGGACCTCGTGGAGGAGTTGGGATCGGACGCGTTCGGTCCCGATTTCAGGGGCTATCAGCCGGACAGGGTATTCCCGATGTTCGGCATCGGAGGGCTCTACGGGATCGTGATCCTCGGCAGGAAGATCGTCGGAAAGCCATACACCGATCTCGAGCAAAAGTATATTGACCGAATAATCCGGTTTTTATCGGTGGTCATGCAAAATGGATTGCATTACGAAAGCTCGATCACGGAGCCAAAAACGGGGCTCTTCACCCACGACTATTTCCTGCGAAAGCTCGACGAGGCCATCGCCCGCTCCCGGCGCAGAAACGCGCGAGCGGGGATTCTCATGCTGGACGTCGATCACTTCAAGAAATTCAACGATAACTGGGGACACATCACCGGCGACAGGGTGCTCGTTTCCCTCGCCGAAACCCTGTCGCGCACCATCCGGGACGAAGACTGCGCCGCGAGGTTCGGGGGCGAGGAATTCTCGGTCCTGATCGCCGAATGCAACCCCGACACGCTCATGCAGGTAGCGGAGCGCATTCGCCGGGCTATCTCGGAGATCCACGTCCAGGCGCCGGACGGGGAGCATGAGCTGTCCATTACCGTCAGCATCGGGGCCCGAATCGTGTGCCCCTCGCCCGGGATCACGTCCCTCATCCTGATAGGGGACGCGGACAAGGCCCTGTACCGCTCAAAAAACGAGGGCCGTAACCGATGCAGTCTCTACCAAGTCGGCCTGCTCGGCCGAGCACTCCTGAAAAAAAACAGAACTGCTGACAAAACTGAATAAATTATTGCAAATTCCAGCCATAACAGTATTTTTACCTGATAGATATCCTCGGGGGATTTATTCCTCCACGAAGGAGTCCATCCACGCTATCAAAGTTCCGCCCTCCCTTTTGTCCTAACCCCAATTGTCCGAATCACAGTCGTGAAACAGCCCGATCCTCCCGCTGGTTCTATCACGCAGGGACCTTTCCCACCATCTCGCGTGGCGCAATCCCTCGATTCATCTGCAAGCACTGTCGTAAATATTGTTCAACCCAAACCTTCTCCGCCCATTACTGGACTCATATTCCCGTTGATCTCGAGAACCTCGACAACCGCCTATGCGCCTGTTCCGGCTACCGTCAAATCGGCCGCGATCTTGATCTTTCGTATCGCGTCATCCGGAACCGGGCGCTGCGTATTGCCCGTGGGTACCTCAACCTCTTTGATACGACCCTCGCACACTTCCCCCTTGCGGAGGATATCGCCTTCGACGGTTTTGAGTCCTACCTCCGGAGTCAGTACTTCCCCGACAATTTCAACATTGCCGTCGGTTCGCTGAGTCAGGTTCCCTATCTCGTCAATCTAACCCTGTTCCGCCGCCGGGGAGTGATGACGAAGACGCAAAGGGCAAAGCGGGCGATCATCGACAGTCTCTGGCGCCCCCCGCGACGGGCTCTCATCGATCGATCAAAAGAAGCCTTTCGGGAGATATTCTCCCTGTACCTGAATCGCGGAACGCTCTCTCCCTTTACACTTCACACCGACGAGAAGACCGAGTATGTCGTTGCTCTGAAGGAACTCCCGGAGGCCAGGCACTTGAGCGAGATCGGCGTCTTTACGCATCGACGGACAAACTCACGCTCGGCGCGCACGAAGACCAATCCCCTGTTCCCGGTCAACTATCTTGACCGAGAGATCCGCAAGAACTCGGCCGCTCATGTACGCGAGACGGTCAGGGCCGACCGGGAAGCGAACATGACGATAACCCGGATGGCCATTCTCTTGGGTCATCACACCTTTCGAAAACCGTTCCGGATCCGCGGGGATAAACCGGAAACGGGTACAGAGACGCATGCGGAAAAGGCAGGACTGATAGGCGGAATCGAAGATCGTAAAAAGTTCCATGCACTGTATACGGAACGATATCTTTGGTCTCACCAACTACTGAAGGCTTCTTGGTGTCGACGGATCTGGCAGATGGAGGAAAAGAATCCACCTGTCGTGGACTTCGCGAGGGGATGTGTGAAGGTAAAGGGTCAGCCGGGATGGTTCTATCGTGCGGCACACCTCGTTGCGTGACGGGATTGGAGTTCGCCGGTCGTGAATCGATCGCTTGAGGGGGCTCCGAAGTGGGACGCTCGACCCTCGTGGAGCCTTCTGCCTCTTTCTGGTTCCCTGGATTATTCAGTTTTGTCATCAGTATACATTGATTACATGCCGGGACTACCCGGAAATCCGCCGCCGAACATCTTCGCGGCGAGTCCCCTGTTACGGGAAACCTTCCTCATCGTCTGGCGCATCTTCTCGAACTGCTTGATCAGCCTGTTGACCTCTGCGACCGAGGTGCCGGAACCCTTCGCGATGCGCTTCCGCCTGGACGGCCCGATTATAAGGTGATTCGAGCGCTCTTTCCCCGTCATCGACTGGATGATGGCCTTTTGCCCCTTTATGCCAGAGGTGTCAAGATCGGCCTCGCTGACCTGGCCAGCCATTCCCGGGATCATGTCGATCATCGACTGAAGGGAGCCCATCTTTCCAACCCGCTCAAGCTGTTCAAGCATGTCCTGGAGGGTGAAGCTCTCGTTGGCCATCTTTTTCTGCAGCTTCTCGGCCTCGACGACGTCGATAGTTTCCTGCGCCTTCTCGACCAAGCTTACGATATCGCCCATGCCCAGGATGCGGCTCGCTATCCGCTCGGGGTGGAACGGCTCGAGATCCTCGGTTTTCTCGCCGGTACCGATGAAGAGAACGGGCTTGCCCGTGACGCTCTTGAGGGAAAGCGCGGCGCCGCCCCTCGCGTCGGAATCGAATTTGGTGAGGATGACGCCCGAGAGCCCGACCTTCTCGTCGAAGGACTTGGCGATATCGACCGCGTTCTGGCCGGTCATTGAATCGGCTACGAGGATCGTCTCCACGGGATCGACGGCCTTCTTTATGCCGACGATCTCGTCCATCATCCCCTCGTCTATCTGAAGGCGGCCGGCAGTGTCGACGATCAGGACGTCATGCCCGCCCTTTTTCGCGGCCTGGATGGCGTTCTTCGCGACCCTGATCGCGTCCTTGGAGTCTTCCCTGAACACGGGAACGCCGATCCGCTCGCCGAGGACGCACAGCTGTTCGATCGCCGCCGGGCGGACCAGGTCGCACGCGGCGAGCATTGGCTTGCGTCCCTGCCTCTGGAGGCGCGCGGCGAGCTTTGCCGCGCTCGTCGTCTTGCCGGAACCCTGCAACCCGAGGAAGAGGATGACGGAAAGGGTGTCCGGTCCCTTCAGGTGCAGGTCCTGCTTCGCGTCGCCGAGCAGGGCGACCATACGGTCATGGACGATCTTGACGAACTGCTGTCCGGGATTAACCGAGCGAAGGACCTTTTCGCCCTTCGCCTCCTCGATGGTAGCGTTGATGAACCGGCGCACGACCCTCAGGTTGACGTCCGCCTCGAGGAGGGCCATCTTGATCTCCTCGACGGCTTCCTCGATGTTCTTCTCCGAGATGCTCGACTTCCCGCCGATCTTGCGGATTATGTCGCTGAATGAATTGGTAACCTTTTCCAGCATCTTTAAATCTGTACCCCATCGAGCAGTTGTTCGATAAACTGAACCGGCTCAAGCTCGCGGTTCAATATCCTGTAGAGCCCGTTGCTTATGGGAAGCTTGAGGCCCTTGTCCGCGGCTATCGCGTGCACGTACTTGCACGCGACGGCACCCTCGGGGAGATACCCGATCTCGGGTATCCGGTCGATAAGGTCGTCGAGGTCCTTGAAGCCCTCGAGTATTTTCTTCTGTATGATGTCGTGGCCAAAGCGTCGGTTCCGCCCGAATTTACTCCGGCAGGTAACGTCAAGGTCCCCGACGCCCGATATCGAGGTAAAGGTCTCGGGATGGGTGGCGCCCATCGCCCGGCCTATGATGAGTATCTCGTTAAGGCCGGCGGCGAGCAGGAGGGATTCGGTGTTGTCGCCGAACGCGTCCGAGTGCTCGGCGATCGCGTCGAGGATGCCGAAGGCGACCGCGATCACGTTCTTGGCGGCCGCGCAGATCTGGACGCCGACGACGTCGAGGCTCGAGTACACGAGAAGGCCCTTCGACTTGAGCAGTTCCCGGAAGCGTATGGAGTTCATGGGGTTCTCGCTGGCCGCGATGAGCCCGGTCACCTTCCCCATAGCGACCTCCTCGGCGTGGCTCGGGCCCGCGATGTACACGAGGCCCTTGCGGTACGAGTCGGGAAGCACGTCCTCGAGGGTCTCGAGTATGAGTCGGGGTCCCTTGTCCGAGGGGATGAAGCCCTTCGTCAGGACGCCGATGCAGGTCGTGCCGTCCCTGATGTTAGGAACGTCCAGGAGGCCCTTCATGGTCCGGGCAAGATAGATTGACGGGCTCGCGAGGATGAGAAAGGACTTTCCCTCGGCGACCTTCCGGATGTCGGTCGATGCGGTCAGGCCTTCGGGAGTGGTGAACCCGGGAAGGAATTTCGCGTTCTCGTGCCGAAGGTTAATGGATTCGGCGACATCGCTCTCCAGGGCCCACAGTTCAACGAGATGCCCCTGTCGCGCCAGGGACATGGCCATGGCCGTACCCCAGGCTCCCGCCCCGATCACTCCGATTGATTGACTCATGCAAACGCCTCCAGCGTAGTAATTGATGAAATCGTGCCCGCGGATAGTCCCGGCCGGGTCTCCCCGGATCAAGGCCCCGATTCGCTGCTAAATCCAGGCTTTATTCCCGTCATCCCAGGAGACGAGCTCGTTTGGCTGGAAAAACAGTTTGAGTTCGCGCGCCGCGCTTTCGGCCGAGTCTGATGAATGGATGATGTTGAGATTCGTATGCAGGCTGTAATCTCCCCGAATCGTTCCGGGGAGGGCGTCGGCGACGCAGGTCGGGCCGCATAGGCGGCGAACCGCAAGAACGGCGTCATCGCCCTCTATGGCCATGGCCACGACCGGCCCCGAGGTGATATAGACCATAAGCCCTTCGTAAAAGGGCTTTCCCTTGTGTTCCGCGTAATGAGTCGCTGCCATGAGGGGCGGGATCGTCATGATCTTCATGCCGATGATACTGAGCCCCTTCCTCTCCACGCGGGAGATAATCTCGCCCGCGATCCTTCGCTGAAGCATACCCGGCTTCAACATGGCAAAGGTTCTTTGTATTGCCATACTCTGTGTCCTCCGATTATTCCCGAGATTATATTATATTTTTTTTGCTTTGAGAACAGTCCGCAGGGTAACGCAAACGAGAATGACCCCTCCGCCGAAAAGGGCCCGGGGCGAAGGGTATTCCCCGAAAAAGACGGCCACCCATACCGGGTTGAGCACCGGCTCGATCATGGTGATAAGCGCCGTGCTTATGGCAGAGACGCCCCGCACGCCCCTCGAGTAAAAAATGGACGCGAGGCCCATCTGGAAAACCCCGAGGAGGACAAGCCCGGTGATTCCCCCCGTCGACGGAAGGCCTGAGCGCGCGATGAACGGGACGGCGACGACGAAGGTGACGATATGCGCGAGCATGAAGGAATCCGCCGGGCGGCCGTCCTTTTGCCTGCGCATGAAGATCGCGGTAAGCGCGAACGTGACGCCGGACACGACGGCGAGGATGTTCCCGAGACTGGCCCGAAAGCTGAGTTCGTCCAGGAAAAAAAGGATCATCCCGGCGAAGACGCCGATTATGGCTATCCAGTCGCCGAGCCCCGACTTCTCGTCCCTCAAAAGCCATCGCGAGAAAAAGATGATGAAGACGGGCTCCGTATACTGGAGCAACACGGCGTTCGCGGCCGTCGTCATCTTGTTCGCGAGGATGAACAGGATCATGGTGGCGCTATACCAGAGCGCGGCCATTACCTGATTGAAGCTGAACGTCAGGCGGGGCTTGCCCAGGAAGACGATCATGGTCAGGAGCCCGATCAGGCTCCGGATACCGGCGATTGCGAAGGGATCCCAGGAGATCATCTTGACCAGGAAGCCCGCGGAACTCCAGAGAAACGAGCACAGTACCAGGGAGGCCAGGGCCAGTCCCTTTGAATCACGAATGGTTTGCTTCATAGTTTTGGTTGCTTCTTTATGGTTAATTCAACTGCGACAGCTGCCGGGTCATGCGCTCGCCGGAGCCCTTCAAGTTATCCGCAAGCGTCCTTAATTCTCCCATGACCTCCTTGAGGCCGTCGATCATGAGAGACATCGCGGTAATCCCGTCGAAAACCCGGCTCGAGATCATCTCGAGTTCGGACATCGACTTCGCTATCTCCGAGGCGCCGTCGGACATGAGACCCGAATCGCGGGTAACGCCGTTGGTCACGTTCTGAAGGGTGTTCATGGTGGAAAGGACCTCTTTGCTGTCCTGATCCGACGAGACGAGCCCCTTCGAGAATCCCGAGAAGGTCGCGTGGACGATCCTGATATTATCGGTCATCTCGGTGAAAGACTGGTCGAGTTGACCGCTCGACTCGGCCATTGACGTAATGTTCTCGATAATCTCCTCGATGGAAGAGGATATTTCCCGGGAGCTTTCGGAACTCGCCTCCGCGAGTTTTGTAATCTCCTCGGCGACGACAGCGAAGCCCTTTCCGGCCTCGCCGGCGTGCGCCGCCTCGATCGCGGCGTTGAGCGACAGCATGCTCGTCTGCTCGGCGATATTCTCGATCACCTCGGCCATCCCGTTGATGCGGGATATACTGTCCCGTATCTTAGTTATCTTCAGGTAGGTTGAGGAAAAGCGTTCCTGGCTTTCCGACGAGGCCGACACGAGGTCCTCGACGACCTTCTCGTCCCGGATCGCGAGTCCCGCCATCTCCCCGATGGTCTCGATCATCCCGCCGACGGACTCCAATGAACCCTCGACCACGCTCTTTTGGTTGATGATCCCGGAATCGAGATGGGCGAGCCCGGAGGTTATCCGCTCAAGCCCTCCCTTGACCGTCTTGACCTGTTCCTCGAGCACGGAAACCTCGTTGCGTATGCTCGCGATAAAGCCGTCGACGACCTCGAAGGTAGAGCTCGTGTTGTCGAGGGATGAGGCCATGCCGGCGCTTGATTCCATACTGCCGGCAACCTCGGACCTGATGGAATGGACCATCCCGCGCAGCCGCTCGACGAAGGCGGTCATGCGGGTCGTCAATCCGTCGTCGGCCCCCGAGGGCAGGCCATCGAGGCAAGTCTCGATGCTACCCTCCGTGACCGCGTCGAGCATGGCGGAAAACCTTCGGGTTATCCTTGAAACCGAAAGGGAGAGCATCCACACGGCGAGAAGCCCGAGAAGCCAGGTCCCGATGATGATGGCCCCAGCGACGATGAATGACAGCGCCCGGTACCGGCGTATCCCGGAGGCCACGACGGGAAGGCCCGCGAGAACCATCTCCCTGACGGCGTCGATGGAGGATGAAAGGGCCTTCGTCTCCTCGTTGAAGGACGCGAGGTCGTCCGAGGGCCGAAGGTTCGCTATCGCCGCGGGCGATAGCCCGGGGGAATCGCCAAAGGACTGAACGGCCCCGTCGCGGATCATGCGATAATGGCCGATCAGGGATAAGGTGGCTTCCGTAAGTTCGGAACGGCGCGCGAGAACGGAAGCGATCTCCTTCGCGGCCGAGCCGCTCCGGCGGCCTATGAACGAGTCCGACTCGATATAGTCAAACCGCTCGCCCACTGCGCGCAGCGAGGCTTCAAGGGCCTCGATCTGCGAGGAAAACGGGTACGAATAGCTCCGGTGAAGATCGATCTGAAGCTGGGCCAAATCGGTCGCAAGATCGGAAAATGCGTCGTAATTCGCCTGAAGCCTGTTCGTCGGGGAGATAACGAGAAGGAAAACCCCGGCCGTACAGCCAAGCAGAAAAAAAAGTGATACGAAAAAGAGGGTCACCCTGAAACCGGTTCTCATCAATGCGCAATCCTTCTCAAAAGGCCCTTTACAGACCAAGGTTTAATTCTTACAGTATACCCATGAAACTGCTTCACACCGGCGACCTGCACCTCGGGAAGACCCTTCACGAGGCGTCTCTCCTGGAGGATCAAGCCGTCATGCTCGATCAACTGCTCGCCGAACTCGGCCGGGACGACTACGCCGTCCTCGCGATCGCGGGCGATGTCTACGACCGGACTATCCCTCCGGCGGAGGCAGTGGAGCTCTTCAGCGATTTCCTCGTCAGGATACGTCGGCGATTCCCGGATCTGGAGACCTGCATCATCCCGGGAAACCACGATTCCGCCCAAAGGCTCTCGTTCGCGGACCGAATCCTCGGACAACAGAGGATTCATATCGTCGGGAACCCGGCGGAAAGCTTCTCACCTATTATAGTAACAAAAAACGGCGAAAAGCTAGCTCTCTTTCTGCTTCCCTTCCTCGCCGCCGGCTCCCTGAGGGCGCCGGAACGGGGAAAAACGGCCATTACAGGGGGTTCGAAGCCCGACCCGGGCGATAACGGGCCGGAACTGGACTTTACCGAAAATGTGCTTTTATCGCAAGCGGAACTCGCCGCCGAGGCCTCGCGCAGGTTCGGGGAACAACTCGGCAGCGGCGAGTTGGCGGGTATCCCGACGGTTCTCGTCGCGCACCTGTTCACGACGGGAGGCCGCGAATCGGAGTCCGAGCGAATCTTCCTCGGGTCGGCGGAGCGCGTCCCTCCCGCGCTTTTTTCGCGGTTCAGTTACGTCGCCCTCGGTCACCTGCACAGATACCAGGGAATCACGGAGCGCATGTACTACGCGGGCTCCCCGCTCGCCTACTCCTTCGACGAGGCCGACGGCGATAAATCATTCCTTAAGGTTGAGTTCGCCGCGAATGCCACGGGATCGCCCCCTATCGTCTCGAAAATCCCGGTCGTTCCCCACCACCGCGTAAGCCGCCTCTCGGGGAACTTCGCCGACTTTCACTCGGGGACGGCCTTTGACTCCCATTCAGCCGATTACCTCGAGATCACCCTGACCGACCAGGGCCTCGTGGCCAACCCCATGAGCCTCCTCCGCCAGAAATTCCCGCGCCTCCTGAGCGTCAGGCAGGGGCAGGCCGGCGACGACGTCTTCGCCGGCGAGGGCGCGGGGACTTCCCCGGACAAAAGACCGGGCGGCCCCGACGGCGAGAAACGGGATCCCGTTTCCGACTTCTGCCGCTTCGAGGAGATACTCTACGGCTCGGCCGACGAAGGCAAACGCGAGCTCTTCGCGGAGCTGCTGAAGGAATGCGCCGATGAAGCCTGAAACCCTCGTCATGCGGAACATCGGCCCCTTCAAGGGCCGCCACTCGGTCGACTTCACCGCGCTTGGAGATATCTTCCTCGTGTACGGAAAGACGGGCGCCGGCAAGACGACGATCTTCGACGCCATAGCCTACGCCTTTTACGGGGACGCCCCCGGCGGGCGCAAGGGCCTTGTCCGGCAGATGAGGAGCCAATTCGCGCCCGACGACGAGGAAAGCGCGGTGGAGCTCGTCTTCTCCCTTTCCGGACGGCGTTACCGGATCAGGCGCGTCCTTCCCGGGGAACGCGTCGGGAAGCGAAGCGGCAAGGTTCAACAGACGGCCGAGGAGACCAGCCTCGAGGCCTTCGAGACCGGAGTCTGGAAGAGCCTGACGAGCACGAACAAAAGCGAGACCGACGGCAAGATACTCTCGTTGATCGGCCTGTCCGAGGAGGAATTCACCCGCATCGTCCTTTTGCCACAGGGGGAATTCTCCCGCTTCCTCAAGCAGAATTCGACCGAGCGAAAGCAGATACTCTCGAAGCTCTTCCCGGTCGGGATCTATTCCCGGGTCATCGAGACCGCGAGGGTTAAGGCCCGCGACGCGGCGTCCAGGGTAAACGACACGGAAACGGCCCTCCTCGCCCTGAGGGAGCGGTTCAATCCCCTCGCGCAGGACAATGACAGAAAGGCGATCCTCGGCGAGATATCCGGCCTCAAGGAATCGCAGGCCGCCCTTCGCCGGGAGCTTTCGGAAAAAACTACCATGCTCGAGAAGGCGCGGACCGCGGCCGGAAAGAAGGAACAGAGGGCCCGGACGGCCGAGCGGCTTTCCATCCTCGAGGAAAGGGCGGCCGGGATGAGCGCCTTGGGGGAGCGGCTTTCCGCCGCGCGCCGCGCGGAGCCGCTCCTGGTCCATTCGCGCCAGATCGAGTCCCTGCGCGCGCGGGAAAGCGCCATCGCCTCGGATCTTGCGTCCCTCCGGGATCAACTCGCGGGCGAACGCGAAGCCCTTTCCGGCCTCGAGACAAAGAGCGCGGAGATCGCCGGCCTCCAGCGCGAGAAAGAGTCACAGCTACTCAGGAAGGAGCAGTTACGGATCGCGGAGGGCATAGCCAAAACCCTCTCGGCGGACCTCGAGCGCTACCTCGAATCGGACGGCCGCCGTCGATCGCTCCGCGCGAAGCTGACCTCGGTCGAGCGCGACGCGCGTCTATCCGCCCCGCGCCTCGCGGAACTCGAGGGAGAGGCCTCGGCCCTCGAGGCGCGCTCCCGCGACAACGCGTCCTCCCGCGAGGCCCTCGAGCGGGCGCGACGGCTCAAGGCACTTTCGGACGACTACGAGCGGGAGAGGCTCGCGATCGCAGGCCATGATGGGGCGCTCGCCCTTTCGCGCGAACGAAAGGAGCGAAACGCGGGCGATTTACGGATAGCGAAGGCCGAGCTCACGGAGCTTGAGCGCCTATCAGGCGAGGAACGGGACGCGAGCCTCGCCTCAAGCCTCGCGGGCGGACTCAGGGAAGGCGTCCCATGCCCGGTTTGCGGCTCGCTCAATCACCCATCCCCGGCCAAACCGCGCGCCATCGACGGCATAAGCCTCGCCCAGCGCCTCGAGGCGGGAGAGCGCCGGATCGTCGAACTGGAAGAGAGAAACACCGCCCTTGCCGCGGAGGCCGCCGGTCATGAGGCGAACCTCGCCACGGCGCGGGCCCGCCTCAAGGCCCTTATCGCGGGATACTGCGAGGCAATCGGCTCCGGCGACGGACGAAAAGACGGGACAAGCGCCGATACGGCCCCGTCAGCGACTGACGGTCAGTGTATCTCGCCCTCCTCCATACCCGATGCGGCCGAGGCCGCAGCGCATCTCAAGGACGCCTCCGCCAGGATGCAGGAAGCCTCCGACGCGCTCACCCGCTCGCAAAAGGCCTTCCGCGAATCGGAGGAGATCAGGCGTAAAAAGGCCCAGGCCGAAACCGAGCTGACGGCCGTAACCGCCGAGATCTCGGAGCTCGACCGCCTCTGCGCCGAGCAGGAGGCGTCCATCAAGGGAAAGCGCGAGCGTTACATGGAGGCATTTCCCCGGGATGCCGCGGGAACAACAGGGACAACAGGACCTGCGCCCGGAGACGCGAAGGATTCCTTCACGGGAGACATCGAAACCGAGGCCGCATCGGAGGCCCTCGAACTCTGCTCTGCCCGGATCCTGGCCATCGAGGCCGAGCTTTCGTCGCACGAAGACCGCCTTAAAAGGGCTCGGGGCGCCATAGCCGGGCTTACGGGCAAGATCGAGGCCCTCGAAAAATCGCGGGTCGAACTCGCGGACTCCGCCGAACGGGCCGGGCGCGGATTCGCCGCCGACTGCGCGGTCGCGGGATTCGCCGACGCCGCCGCCGTCGCCGCGGCGGCCCTTTCCGCGGATGAACGCGAGGGCCTCGAACGCGAGATAGCCGAGTGGAACCGCGACCTGACGGCCGCCCGCAGCCTCCTCGCGGAGCTGGACCGTGAACTGGGGGCCTGGCAGGGTCCCGAGGTCGAATCGATAGAAAGCGAGGTATCGGCCCTCGACGAACGGATGGCGGAAACAGACCGAAAGCTCGAGGAGCGAAACGCCGCTCTCGCGGGTCTTGATTCGCTCGGGAAACAGTGGGATACTCTTGAGCGTGAGAGGGCCGAGCGGTCCATCCTCGCCGGCCGGTTCGCGTCCCTTTCGGGTGACCTCTCGGGGTCGAATCCCGCGAAGATCAGCTTCGACGCCTGGATCCTCGGGATGTACCTCGAGGAGATAACCGGATACGCGAATACCCGCCTCGAGCGGATGAGCGACGGGCGCTACCGGATACAGCTCAACGAAAGCTACCGGAAGGGAAACAGCCTTTCCGGCCTGGAGCTCGAGATCCTCGACGCCTACACCGGCAAGGCGCGACCCTCGGGCACGCTTTCCGGCGGCGAAACCTTCATGACCTCCATCAGCCTTGCCCTCGGGCTTGCCGACTCGATCCAGGCCAGAAGCGGCGGGATACAGCTGGACGCCGTATTCATCGACGAGGGCTTCGGCTCCCTCGACGAATCGAGCCTCGAGCGGGCTATCACCATACTCGACGAGATTCGCGGACACCGCATGGTCGGTCTCATCTCGCACGTCGCGGAGCTTCGCTCGCGCATCCCCAACCGCGTCGAGGTGATCAAGCAGGCCGACGGTTCCGCGATCAGACAGGATTAGGACAAGGAGTTGCATGATGAACGTGAGCGCGCTTTTTACCGATTATTACGAACTTACCATGGCGCAGGGATACTGGAAGCGCGGGATGAACACCCCGGCGGTCTTCGAGATGTTCTTCCGCAAACAGCCGTTCAACGGGGGCTTTTCCGTCTTCGCGGGACTCGACCCCCTGCTCGACGCCATCGCCTCGTTCAGATTCGATCCCGAGGACATCTCATGGCTCGAGTCCCGAGGCTGCTTTGAGCGGGGCTTCCTCGACTACCTCGCCGGCTTCCGCTTCACCGGCGACATTTGGGCGATGGACGAGGGCACCATCGTCTTCCCGAACGAACCCCTCCTCCGCGTCCACGCGAACGCGATCGAGGCCCAGATCCTCGAGGGCCTCATCCTCAACACCATAAACTTCCAGAGCCTCATCGCGACGAAGACCGCCCGCGTCTGGCTCGCCTCCAACCGCGGCTCCATCATGGAATTCGGCCTCAGGCGCGCGCAGGGCTACGACGGGGCCATGAGCGCGAGCAGGGCCGCCTTCATCGGCGGCGCCGCCGGGACGAGCAACACCCTCGCGGGCAAAATCTACGGCATCCCGACCCTCGGCACGATGGCCCATTCCTGGGTCATGTCCTTCCCCACCGAGGAAGAGGCCTTCGACGCCTACGCCGAGATCTACCCCGAGCTCTCGGTCTTCCTGATCGACACCTACAACACCCTCGGATCGGGAATCAAGGCGGCGATCAACGCGGGCAGGCGGCTCACCGCGCGGGGCCACGGCTTCGGCGTGCGCCTCGACTCGGGAGACATCGAGTATCTGAGCGTCGAGGTGCGAAAGGCCCTCGACGAGGCCGGCCTGCGGCAGGCGACCATCACGGTATCCAACGAGCTCAACGAGGCGATCATCGAGTCCCTCGTGCTAAATAAAGCACCGATCGATTTCTGGGGAGTCGGCACCCACATGGTCACGGGGGGCGACGAAGCCTCCTTCACCGGCGTCTACAAACTCGCGGCCCGAACGGGAGCCGACGGAGAACTCATCCCGACGATGAAGCTCTCCGACAATCCCGAGAAGACCACGAACCCCGGGGTCAAGCAGGTGTGGCGCCTCTATCATGAAAATGGAACGGTCAAGGCGGACGTCCTGTCCCTCGAGGACCAACCCGTCATGGCCGGAGTCGCCGGGAAATTCCACCATCCCTCGAACGACTTCCAGAATTTCCAGTTTACCCCCGTGGCGGTCAGGCCCCTGCTCTCCCTCAAGATGAAGTCTGGCGAGCGGACCTTCGCGCCGCTACCGCTCACCGAGATAAAGGCGCGCGTCCAGGACGGCCTCGGCAGGCTCGACAGGACGTACCAGCGCATCCTCAATCCCCACGTCTACAAGGTGTCCCTGACAGAATCGCTGCGCAACCTGAAAATAGATTTTCTCGACGTCTACGGAAAGAAGAAAGACTGAGGCAGAGGGCGAAAGGGCGGGCGGGCGTCCCTCCTCGGAGCCCCCTCGAAGAGAGGGCCACGAGGGGCGATCTCGCGCCCTCGATTTTTCCGGTTGCGACGCATACCGGTCGATGCGCGTGAGTGTATCAGGAGGTGATCCATGAATCTTTTTCCGCGATTGCGCCTTCGCTCCGACGAAAAGGAACTGACCGCGATCTCGTTCGCCTTCCTCCTGCTCACCGACGTCTTCGTCGCGTACATCCTCTTTTTCGGACTCAGCCGGCAGATAGAGCAGTTCTCCGGAGAATACGACTACTTCCCCTATCGATACAGGGGCATGCTGATAGAAAAGACCTGGGTCGAGAATACCGTCATCCAGGAAATCGCCGCGGACTCCCTGGCCCGCGCGCGCTCAACCCGGGAACCGCAGGACCGCCTTGCGGCCATGCATCCCGACTGCAAGGCCATCGAGACGCAACTGCGCGCGATAAGCGGCGACCCGACGCTTTTTGCAAGCCTTGAGGCGTACGACCGGCTCCGCGAAAACTACGCGGCCCTCGAGGTCCGTCAACAGGAGTCCGCCGAAGGCGACCGGCTCCTCGCCGACATCGAGACGATGGAGCGGGAGCTCAAGGCGCGTCCCGCGATAGTCGGCCTCATCGAATCAATATACCGCGCGCAGGGAAACGACTATGCCCCCGCGATCAAGAACTTCCGGCGACTCTTCGCCGCGAAGCGCGTCGCGTTCGACTTCCTCTTCCTGCTCCCGGTCGTCGCCCTCTTCATCCTCTGGAACAGGGTCTCGCAAAAAAGGGAATCATCGCTCAATGTCGTCATCAGCTCGCATTACATACTCGTCTCGCTGATACCGATACTCTTCGAAATCCTCAGGCTGATCCTGGAGGTTATCCCCACGGTCTTCCTGAAGACGGTGTACGACCTCCTCGTCAGCCTCAAGCTGATCACCCTCTGGTACTACGCGGTCCTCTTCCTTTCGATCGTATTCGTCATCTTCGTCATCTGGATTCTTCAGACGAAAATCTTCACGCAGGAAAAACACGACGTCAAGCGGTACGGGAAAGGCCGCTGCATGAGCTGCGACGCCAGGGTCGATTACCTCGCCGACTTCTGCCCGGTTTGCGGTAAGCCCCTTTCGACGGAATGCCCCGCCTGCGGCGGACGGACGGTAAGGGGCCTCCCCTTCTGCGTGAAGTGCGGGAAGGGTCTACGGATAACGTGATTATGTTTTATCTCTTTTTATAGAATTGCCTCGATTTCGATCTCAAGCAGATGTCCGGGAGAATACAGCCTTTGAACTTGAACCCAGGTCGTAGCGGGCAAATTCCCCTCGTATAATCCTTTCCTGATTTCCTGGCATTTTTTGAGCTCATCAATATCCAGGCAATAGATCACCTCTTTCACAACATGCCTCAGCGTAGCGCCGTCATGAGCCAACGTCGTCCGGATATTTTGATAGGCGTCAAGCATTTGAGATTTCGTATCTGTATACAGCTCCTCATTGCCTACGGTACCGGACACCAGTATCCGGTTACCCGCGCGTATTGATTGTGAATACCCGATCTCTTCCTCCCACGGACCCAAATGATACGATCTTGTTTCCATACTGTTTCTCCGTTACATGATATGAGATGCTATTGCCTTGTAAAGATGGATCAAAATCTCGAAACCCGTATGATATCCTCGATCCCGTATTCCCACCCGTTAACCAGGGCACGTCCCTTCGATTCACGATACTTGCCCTTCGGCTCGGTGATATCGAACTTGAAACTGGTTATTTCATAGGGATTTTTTTCAACCTTGGGGAAGCTCGCCAGTATCGCGAACTCCTCCCCATTATCGGTAATCGTTACCGAACCGGTGAGGTGGGTTCCGCATTCCTTGATGACATGATCCTTAAAATCGTAGACCGTTACGTTCCCATCGGTCCTGACGGCCATATCGGGAACCTTTTTCTCATTCAATGCCTTCGCGTCCCGCACTGCGAATGAATAAAGGAAATAACTGTCTGCCTGGGCCATGGAGACGGCAGGCGCCTCCTGCGGGATCTTTTTCGCGCACCCGGACAGGATCAACGCCGCCATACCGAATAATACTACCTTAAAACCTTTCATTGCCTTCACCTCCTGAAATACAGAGATATAATCGACCCTACATGCCGTATTGTCAATAATGATTATTTCGTGCTATACTTACTATATGGTGCCTACAGAAAGATTCACTATCGGCGATGAAGATTGTTCGGTAGAAATAACGCTCCGGCTCATCGGGGCGAAATGGAAAATCCTCATACTTTGGGAATTGATGCTGACGCCGACCCTTCGCCATGGGGAACTCAAACGGCGAATACCGGGGGTAACCGCGAAGATGATGGTCCAACAGCTGCGCGAACTTGAAATGGACGGATTATTGACCCGCACGGTCTACCCCGAAATTCCCCCAAGGGTTGAATACCGGCTGACCGATTTCGGGGCCAGTTTCCGCCCCGTGATGGATAGCATGTGCAAGTGGGGCGACGCATACCGGGCGTTACGAAAGCAAAAGAAAATGAGTTCTCAGAATAAACAGATCCATCAAGGCAAATAGAAAAAAAACGCATTGCCTGCAACCAAACCGACAATGCCTTGTCTATTGAATCATACTGAATTGGACCGCAAATCTTCCAGGAGAAATCATGAACACCATCCCCCAAGTTATCCGCGACGTACAAAGCAAGTACCCGGATCTTAACGCCCAGTATTATCGGTCGGACAAGACCTCTCCGTTCACCGCCCGCTCCTTCGCGGATTTCTATCAGGACGCGCTTGATTTCGGCGCGGGTCTTCTGAGCCTCGGGCTCGAAGGCGCGGAGTTGGTCGGCCTTCTTTCGGACAATCGCCGCGAATGGACTGTAGCCGACATCGGTATCCAGGCCTGCGGCTCTGCTGACGTGCCCAGGGGCCGCGACATATCGGACGCGGAGATACGCATCATATACGGGGTGACGAACTGCCGCTTCGTGATAGCCGAGCGCGACGTCGAGGCCAACCGGCTCATCGCGGCCAAGGCGGAGCTTCCCCGCCTGGAAACCATAATAGTCATGGAAGGAGACGCGGGACACACCTCCGGCCCGGGCGCGGCTTCGGGGATTACCCTGCTTCCGTTCACTCGCGTTATCGACCTCGGGAAGAAGTACCGCGACAGCCATCCGTCCGCGATCGAGACCCTTGTCGACAAGGGTACCAAAGGCGATATCGCCACCATCATCTTCACCTCGGGTACGACAGGCCGGCCCAAGGGCGTGCCCCTGACGCAGGAGAACTACCTCCTCCACGTCTCCGGCGGGCGGCAGCGGATGAACACGGTCCCCGGCGATACCTGGCTGACTATGCTTCCTGTCTGGCATTCGTTCGAGCGTATAGTCCAGTACATCGCCCTCGGTAACGGGGTCGGTCTCGCGTACTCGAAACCGGTCGGGGCTATCATGATGAAGGACTTCGCCGAGATTAACCCGCAGTACACCACGGCGGTTCCCCGCATCTGGGAATCGGTCTACACGACCATCCAGAAGAAGATGGCGGACGCAAGCCCGCTCAAGCGCGCGCTCTTCGGCTTTTTCGTCTACGTCGGCGGGGTCTATGCCCGTCTCGATAACCTCTACAAAGGACTAACGCCCAGTTTCAGGAAACGCAACCGGGCGCTCGACAAGATCGCGAGCTCGATCCCACGGCTGGCGCTGATGCCCATCAACGCCCTCGGCCGAAACGTCATCCTCAAGCCCATCCGCCGTTTGTTCGGTACGCGACTCAAAGCCGCCGTTTCGGGCGGAGGGAGCCTGCAAAAGAAGATCGATCTGTTTTTCGCCGCGGCCGGTATCTGCCTGATGGAGGGATACGGCCTCACGGAGGCGGGACCCGTCGTCGCGGTCCGGAATCTCTCGACCCTCGAGGCGGGAACCGTCGGCACGGCCTTCCCCGGCATGTCGATCAGGCTTCTGGACGAGGAGGGGAACGAATGCCCTCCCGGAAAAATGGGGATTATCTTCGCCAGGAGCGCGCAGGTCATGAAGGGCTACTACAAGGACCCACAGTCCACCGCGAAGGTTCTTTCGTCCGACGGATGGCTTAACACAGGCGACCTCGGGGTAATGACGCATGACCGTGCGCTCGCCATCGTGGGAAGGATAAAGGATACCATCGTTCTCTCCGACGGCGAGAACATCGAGCCGGTCCCGATAGAGAAGCATCTCGCCTACTCTCCCATGATCGACACGGCCGTCGTCGTCGGCCAGGACCAAAAGCATCTCGGCGCGCTCATCGTTCCCAATTTCGCGGCCCTGACCGAATACGCGAAGGAACGCGGAATCGCCCATGAAGGGATCGAGGACCTCATCCAAAACCCGCAGGTGAAGGCGCTCTACCGGAAAGAGATCGACGAGGCCGTAAACCAGCACAAGGGATTCAAGTCCTTCGAGCGTATCTACGATTTTATCCTGCTTTCCAAAGTCTTCGAGGTCCCGAGGGAATTGTCGGCGAAACAGGAGCTCAAGCGGAGCGAGGTGAATACCCTCTACGCGAAGGAAATACGGAGCATATTCGACAGGCTTGGACGCGCGTGAGGGACGGGGGATATACGGCATGACAATCGAAAACAGACATATCAGCGTTTGGGGCGATTCGATACTGAAAGGCATCGTTCGCGACGATACGCCCGATGGATACCGCGTCCTCGCGGACAACTGCGTTCAGCGCTTCGCCCTGTCGACGGGCGCGAGCATAGCCAATCACGCGAGCTTCGGCATGACGACCGTCAAGGCGATTGAGCGAATCGCGCGTTCCATCGCGCGAAACAAACCGCAGGAAGGGGATATCGTGCTTATCGAATTCGGCGGCAACGACTGCGATTTCAGATGGGACGAGATCTCCAAAACGCCCGACGAGGCCCATGAGCCAAAAACGCCCCTTGCCCTGTTCGGCGAGAATCTGCAGGCGATGATCGACGTGTTCAAATCGCTTCGAACGTCGCCCATTCTCATGTCCCTCCCGCCCCTCGAGCCGAACCGCTACCTGGAATGGATCTCGCGCGGGTTGAGCCGCGTCAATATCCTCAAATGGCTCGATGACGTCAACAAGATCTACCGGTGGCAGGAAGTCTACAACGACACGGTCGTCGACGTCGCGCGGAAAAACGACCTCCGCCTGATCGACGTCCGGAAGCGTTTTTTAATGAGCGAACGCTACACGTCCCTCATCTGCGACGACGGCATACACCCGAACGAGCGGGGGCATGAACTGTTATACTCGTCCTTCATGGATTTTGTGCGCACGGCATGATCCCGGCATACTGAATCGTCCCTCTCAGTTAACGATTCTCTCGTCGATAAATGACGGCTCTACGAGGTCCGCGTCCGCGACGCGGCCTCGTCTCATATAATACCGAATCAACTCGCCGGACGGCGAAAGACGATCTGAAAGGCGCATATCCGTTCCAACCTTAAAGGAAATCTGCAGTGCTGCGCTACTCTCGTGCAACGCGGACAAATTCCAGTTACACCAGGAAATGGCGCGCTCATCGCAAAAATCCATCCAGCGGTTAATTTCCTCGGGGTATATCTTTCCGGTTCCGCTGGATTCCGACGTACCGAACTCGGTGCAGAATAGCGGTATCTTCTTCTGAACGCGGGCGATGTTTTCCCGCGACGAGTCCGAAGTCGAATCGGGATAAAAGTGAAATACGTACATGGTCGACGGATCGTCAAGAGGATCCTCCGCGGCATCCTCAGGCTTCGAGCACCAACGAGGAGTGCCAACCAGGATTATTCCCTTTGGATCGTTTTTCCTGATAACTGCGGTTATATCCTCGGCATATGGCTTTATGTGATCCTTCCAGGTTACATCGACTCCGTTAGGCTCATTGCAAATCTCGTACAGTACGTTCGAGTATGAGGCGAACTCCTTTGACATCTCGTCAAAAAACGCCTTTGCTTCCTCAAGGTGATCCATGGGGTTTTTATCGGCAAGGATATGCCAGTCAATAATCGCGTAGAGACCTTCTTTCGTCGCATCGCGCACGACTCGCTTGACTACATCCTTCAGTTCCGGTGAAAGCAGATACCCGTATTCCCGCTTGTTGGTATACATGGCGACCCGAATGACGTCACTCGAAAAATCGTCCCTGAGCTCACGCAGATAACGGGGCGCGACAAACATATCGGACTTCGCGATATGCTGGGTGCTGAAACCCCTGAGCTGAACGCGGTTACCCCGGGAGTCTACCAAATAAGAACCCTTTACCGAAAGCCTGCCATGTTTTGCTGCGGGAGTTTCGTCGCAACCGGTCGCAATGAGGCAACAAGAGACAATGAACATCGCGAATAACGCTTTGCTGTATTTCATACACCATCCTTTTCCATTCGTTATTATGGCAGGTACTCCGTCTTGACGTTGCAGAGCGCCTCGAAGAACTTCCGCTTCTCGTCGTACCGCCCGTCCGTGAGCGCCTCAAGCTTGCGACGGGCGTCTTTCCGCCCGGAGTTGTCCTGATAATCGCATGTGCATGTAGAACTTATGTAGCCATGTTCCGTCGCGTGCCGGACGATCATCGGTATATCCGCCAGGCATAGAGGCCTGATTACGGTTACCGGGTACTTATCGTATTTCAGCCGCGGGGTCATGGTGGAAAGCTCGCCCTTGACGAGGGCGTTCATGAGAAGGGTTTCAAGAATGTCATCAAGGTGATGACCGAGGGCTATCTTGTTGAAGCCGTGTTCGATGGCGTACTCGTTGAGCTCGGTCCGGCGCTGGGTCGCGCACCACCAACAGTTCATGGAGCGCCCGGTCTTGAGCCGCTCGAGGACGCGAATCTCTATCGTGACGAGGGGTATACCCCAATCGGCGAATCTGGACGCAAGGGCCGGATCGAGACCTGAGCCGATCTCGGTTCCGACATGCAGGGCCGTAGCCTTGAATCTTGACCCCGCGCGGCGAACCATCCTCGACGCGAAGTACTCGACGAGGGCCGTGGAATCCTTCCCTCCCGAGGCGCCGATCAGTATGCGATCCCCCTCTTCGATCATATTGTATCTGGCGACTGCGTGATCAATCACCCTGAACAGCTTCGGATTCGACATAGGGAGAGTGTAACAAAGAAACGGGAGTTCTGGAATTGGAATGAGTGAATGCCTGAAGGCGGTGGATTAGCTTTCTATATACCTACCGGTAGGTATAGTATCTCACTCATCCAACGGCTTCTCCGCGAGGGAAAGATCCACATGACAATATCCCCCCGGGTTTTTCTCAAGATACGCCTGATGATACTCCTCCGCTGGGTAAAACCCGGAAGCCTGGACCAGTTCCGTGACTATCGGCGCGGTATATTTACCTGACCGGGTCAATTCCTGAATCAGGGTCTCGGCATCCCGCCGCTGGGACTCGCTCATGAAAAAGATGCAGGAGCGATACTGGGTACCCCTGTCGTTTCCCTGTCGATCCCGGGTAGTCGGGTCATGCATCCGGAAAAAGTGCCGCAATAAATCGCGATACGTAATCTTCCCGGGATTGAACGCGATCCTGACCGCCTCGGCATGTCCGGTATTTCCGCTACATACATCCTCATACGTCGGATTCGACGTTCTTCCACCCGTATATCCGGCAGAGACGGAAAGTACGCCCCGTATCTCCCTGAAGTACGCCTCGGTACCCCAAAAACAGCCAGCCGCGAAAACCGCGGTGGATTCGGCTTCGGGGATAAACCGAAGCGCCGCCGAGTTGACGCAGTATCGCAATCCGTCGGGGTTTGGCCCATCCGTGAAGATATGCCCGAGATGGGAACCGGATTTCGCTCCCCTTACCTCTATCCGCTCCATTTCATGGGAATGATCCAGACGGGAGCCTATCGCGTCCGGGTTCACGGGCCTGGAAAAGCTGGGCCACCCCGTACCGGAATCGAATTTATCCTCCGACGAGAAAAGAAGATCGCCGGATACGACGTCGACGTATATTCCCTTTTCATGATTATCCCAATACCGGTTCGCGAAGGGAGGCTCGGTTGCTCCTTCCTGAGTTACCCGGTATTCTTCCGCAGACAGCCGTGTCCGTAAATCCCGATCCTTGTCCGAGTTTTTCATCGCGTTACCCCTATGCTTTGCGCGCGAGGCGCACTATGGTAATATACTCATTATGGATTTGGAAATGTTGCAATTCCGCTCGGCCTGCATCGCGGGAGTCCGGGCGTTTTTTTCATCTCGAGGCTATCTTGAGGTAGACACCCCGGCCCTGGCCCCGGCCCTTATTCCCGAAACCTGTCTTGAGGTCTTCCGCACGGACTATCTCGTTCCCTTCAGGGAAGGATCGAACTCCCTCGTTCCGCTTTTTCTGGCGCCGTCCCCCGAGATCTACATCAAGCGCTTGATCGCGAACCATGGGGTATCGGTTTTCCAGGTATCGAAGTGTTACCGTAACGTCGAGTCCGTCGGAAATATCCATAGCCCCGAATTCACGATGCTCGAATACTACACGATGCAAGTTGATTATCTCGATTCCCTTGAACTGACCGAAGCGCTTTTTTCCAGCCTTCTCGATACGCTCTTCCCGCCGGGGCATGCGCCCGAGACCCTGCGCCCGCCGTTTCTCAGACTGACGATGGACGAGGCTTTCTCGCGATTCGCCGGTTTCTCCCTCGCCGATTGCCCTGAATCCGCCGATCTCGCTCGTCATGCCTCGGGGCTCGGTCTTGGCGAGGAATCGGAATTGGGAACAAGGCCCTGGGATGATCTGTACGAGCTGTTGCTCGTTCATGCGGTCGAACCGGCCCTTCCACGGGATATCCCCGTGGCGATTCTCGACTATCCGGCGCGGGTACCCTGCCTCGCGCGCGAACGGTCGACGTTCCATCGTCGGCCGGACGGCACCGAATGCGAGTGGCGCACGAGGGAACGGTGGGAGCTCTACGCAAACGGCGTGGAGCTCGCGAACTGTTATACGGAAGAGCGCGATCCTGCAGAAATCGACGCATACCTCGCAGCCGAGGGGCATCTCAAGGATGGAACGGCCCGCGTTCCGCACCCGGCAGCGGCCGATTTCGGGGCTATATCCGCCCGAATGCCACCCTGTTCCGGAGTCGCCCTCGGCCTTGACAGGCTGATCATGGTCCTGGCCGGAAGATCCAGCCTTGATTCCGTCATTCCCTTTCCGTTGACCGATCATGTCTAGTCAAGGTTTCTCCATTCAGGTATACTCGTAAACTGTAAATTAGACCCGTTCAGGGTTGGGTAGAACAGGAGAGAACTAACATGATCAGAGGTGGAGATATCGGAAAGGGAACGGTCCTGATGAACAAGGGGACCCCATACCTCGTCGTCGACCGCGAGTTCGTCAATCCCGGCAAGGGCGGCGCTTTTGCCCGCGTCAAGATGAAAAACCTCCGCGACGGTTCGGTACTTACCAAGACCATCATGACCTCGGATAACGTTGAGGACGCGACCGTCGATACCCATGAGGGACAGTTTCAGTATAACGACGGCGAGAACTTCGTGTTCATGGATACCGAAAGCTTCGAGCAGATCATGGTCTCGGCCAAGACCCTCGAGGACAAAGAGCACTACCTTCGCGAAGGCGACGCGTACGATATCCTCATCTGGGAAAACGAGGCGATAGACGTCAAGATCCCGCCCAAGATGATCTTTATCGTCGCCGAAAGCGAGAACTATGTCCGGGGCGACACCGTCTCGGGAGCCACTAAACCGGTCGTCACGGAAACCGGCCTCGTGGTTCGGGTTCCCCTTTTCATCAAGCAGGGTGAAAGGATCATGGTCAACACGGAAACGAACGAATACCAGGAGCGGGTCAACAGCTAAAGCCGTTAACCCTTCCTTGCATACACGCAAACCCGCAGCCCTTGCGGGTTTTTTTATTTGTCCACGAAGCCTTGAAGCCCGCGTTCATCACGTACGGATACGCGCGATCCTATAAAAACTGGTATTTCAGGAAACAGCTGACAGATGTCGCCCGCTCGTCGATATCGTGGGCATCGTCATAGTATCCGAATCTCCGGAAATTGCTCACCGAAATCCCCGTCGCGACATTCTTCCATACCTCATACTCGTACGATACATTGAGGATACTGAAGAGCGTTGTGCCGGTCGAGCCCTCATCCGGAACCGAGGCCGGAATGGTATACACCCCATAGAACTTATACTCGACCTCCAAGGATCCCAGTTTCCTGTGTTCAATCTCGAAGGCGAGTTTCAGCGAGGGACCGACACCGAGGTCATAATCCCGCCGTTCCTCGTCGCCATGGGGAGAGGCGGCGTTACCGTACCTGAGGAAGATATAATCGCAGGCAGCTATCGGCATGAATCCGGCGTGCGCCTTTAATCCGAAAATGAAATCAAAGGGAAGCCTTCGCCGATGCTTAGCAGTCAGGGTAATGGAATTGCTGGAGAAGTTCACGTCGGTCGAGTAGATCAGGTCGTAATGCAAGCTGATCCCCAATGTCGTTCGCCGGAGATCGTCATCGCCCTGGGACGATGAAAACAGGAGACCGTCGGAAAAAAACATGAATGAATAGTAATCCTGCGAGAAGATGATGGACGCCCGTTGCTCGAAATGGCTGTATGGCGTTCGAGTCTCATGTCCGTACGGATCTCCATAGACGATCCTGAAACCGGCATTCGCCGAAAGACCCTGCGTCTCAACGTCGTCACGATGCTCGTCAAACCGTTTCCTTGTCCCGATAAATCCCGTCTCGACCGAAATCTCGCTGGAATTCACCCCGGTACCCTGGCGAGGGGGTTTCCTTCCGGTAACGATCGCGTTAAAGGCGTCCATCGGACTAATGAGAAAGGAGGCGGGAAAACCTTTATTATCGGCTTCCATATACAGACGATGCAACATCTCCCCCATCGCGATTCCCCCGAGGGTTGTCCCGAGCAAATCGTTCAACGACGGGGTCTCGGTCTCGTATACCAATTCCCAACAAATACTGCCCCCGACCGTCAACAGGGCCGATTCGGTAAAGGAAAGGCCGTTCGCGCGACCTGCTATGTAATAAAAGGAACCTTGATAGGGATGGCCAATGTGATTGACGGAGAAACTGTCCTGATCCCAAACCCACCGCGAACCGACATTCTCCCTGATGGAATCGAAATCAACCCCAACGGCATAATCCGCCTTGCGGATAAACCTGTTGACAGAGAACAAAACAAGATTACTCAGCTGTGAATTACCGATTGCGGCAAGACAGTTTATATCGAATGCGGGATACTCCGTATGCTCACCGGATTCGGGGATAGACAGAACATCGGCTTTTACGGCCGAAAGGTATTCATCCGCGTACGCGTACAAGCAAAGAACAAATAAATATAGGGTACACGTGTGAAAACAAAAACGGCGCATAATATTACCTCATGTTGTATGTAACAATTACCACAGTACTATTTACGCCGCATTTCAAGGTTTCTTATGTTTCTTTATACTTACTCGCTGGCCTTGACCAGAAAGAGTTGTATCCCCTCATTCGGGAACCGCGTCTTGATTCCCGCGACGATGTCCCGAATCTTTTGCACATCCTCATCCTCGACGTAGGCGAAGATAACGAAATTCAATTCGGGCCAAGTCGTTGTCCCCAGCTTCCGGTCTTCCTTTCCGCGTCCCTGAACCTCGGGAAGGATGGTGTACCTGATACAGGGAATGCCCGTCTCAAGCCCATCCTGTATCTCCTCCTGAACGGAGCGGTTCGCGACTATCTCTGCTCGATACATACGTCCTCCTTGCCGGATCCCCTCTTGCCGCGAGTCCTTGTCCCGCCGGCGGCGCGCTTGTCGTTGATGAGCGAATAGAGCACCGGGATGAAATACATGGTGATAACGGTACTCGACGCGAGTCCCCCGAAGACGCTCAATCCGATCGGCTGAAGGATTACGGCGTTCGCGGACGGCAAGAAGGCCATCGGGAACATGCCCAACAAGGTCGTCAGCGTCGTCATGAGGACTGGCCTGAGTCTCGAGGTCGCGGCCTCGATACAAGCGGCGCGCATCTCGGTCCCTCGGGAGACGAGAAGGTTCGTCTGGTCGACCAGGATTATTCCGTTATTGACCGCGATACCCACGAGCATAACGAGGCCGAATGCCGTGAACATCGTGAGCGCCTGACCCGTCACAAGGTAGATGGCGACGATGCCGATGATCCCGAGGGGGATCGTGAACATATTGATGAACGGGTCCTTGAAGGACTCGTAGGTACCCGCCATGACCCCGTACACGAGCATGAGGGCCATGGTAACGATCAATATGAACACCTTTCCGGTTTTGGCGACCTCCTGCCATGAACCCTCAAAGCTTACGGACATGCCCTCGGGCATGATGATGCTTTCCTTGATAGCCTCGTTGATCTTCTTCTCGACCTCGATCGCCTTCATGTTCGTCAGGATATCGGCCGTGATATGGATGGTTCGCGTCTGGTTTTCACGTTTGATGCTTACGGGACCAAGACCCTTTTCGAGGGACGCGAAATTCGAGACCGCGACGAGGCCGGAATTACCGTTGACGAAAATCTTCTCCAGGTCGGGAACCTTCGAGCGATCCGAATCCTGCAGCATGAGCGTCACGTAGTACTCCTCGCCTTTCTCCCGATACACCGTGGCGGTAACTCCCTCGATACAGGCGTTGATCTCGTTCGCTATCGTCGCGACGTTTACGCCGAAGGAGTATGCCCGGTCGCGGTCGATGACCACCTCGACCTGCGGAAGGCCTTCTGTCATGTCGATGGAAGCCTCGGAAACATCGGGAACCTTATCTTTCATGATTTGCACGATCTTGTTCGCGACGCGCATTCCCTCGTCGAGGTCGTCGCTCCGGAGAACGATATCGATGTCCGCCCCCGTCATCTGGCGCATCCTTCCCGCGGAGAAGCTCATCGTCGCCGAGGGGAATTCTTCGAAATGAGCGCGAAGTTTCGCCTTGACGGCGTCCGAGTTGTCGATCTGCTTGTCCGCGTCGGGGAGCCTCACTGTCATCGTTCCGTAATACGACTTTATTCCCGACATCCGCCATGTTCCCGCCCCGACGCTCGCGGTGATGGACTCGTAGCCCTTTACCTCGTCCCTGACGATCTCCTCGAACTGCTCCACGACGGCGTTCGTCTCATCCAGTCGTGTCCCGAGAGGGAGATTGATCTCGAGGGTAACGCTGTCGTCGGACATGTTCGGCATGAGCTTCAGGTTCATCCGGCCAAGCATTGCGCAACTCAGCACGAAGAGCCCGACAACCCCGATTATGGTCGCGAGTCTGTGCTTCATCACGTACCGCAAGGAGCCGGAGTACATGGCGGTCATCCGGTCTATGAATCCGCCGACGGCGCTGTCCGCCTTGATGAGCAGGGGATTCGTAAGAGGCTGTTCCTTCCTGGTTCTGATGACGAGGAATTTACTCGCTAATACCGGGACCAGGAACAGGGCGACGAAGAGGCTCGAAAGGAGGGCGATAATGATGGTGAATATCAGGTCCGGGAACATCTGCCCAATCATCCCGAGATCCTTCTTGAAGAAAATGATCGGGATGAAGACGCATACAGTGGTGAGATTCCCGGAGAATACCGAGGCAAGCATCTCCTGCGTGCCGATCATGGCGGCCACGGTCGGCTTGGTCCCCCGCTCGCGGTACTGGTAGATATTCTCGAGAACGACGACGGATGCGTCGACGACCATCCCGACGCCCAGGATCAGGCCGGTCATGGTCATCATGTTCATCGTGATCCCGGCGAATTTCATGCAGAGAAGGGTGATCATGATGGAGAACGGGATCGAGATGCCCATGATCAGGGTGCTCTTTACGCTCCTGAGGAACATGAACAGGATGAGCATGGCGAGGACAGCGCCCTGCCAGGCGGAACTCAAAAGAGAGGAGATGGTGCTCCGTATCTGCTCGCTCGAGTCTGATATCACCTCAAGCTTCACGTCCTCCGGGAGGATCTTCTGTATCTCGTCGATCTTTTTTAAGACAGCATTGGCGACGGATACGGTATTGGCGCCGCTCTGCTTGGTGACCGATATATACACGCCGGGCTGTCCGTTGATGTATACGTAAGAGTCGACGTCCTCGTATCCGAGAAAGGCGGTGCCGACGTCGGACAGCCTGACCGCGTAGCCGTTTTTCCTCGCGACGATCGTGTCGTTGATCTCACCGACGCTCGAGAACTCCCCTACCGTCCTGACGATGTAGTTTTTCGCGCCGTCGCCGATCTTCCCGCCGCCGAGCTCCAGGTTCTGCGCCGCGAGGGATGAAGCGATCTGGGTCATCGTCAGGCCGTATGCCTCCAGTCTGTTTTGCGATATCTCGACGCGCACGATCTTGTCCCTGCCGCCCGACGCGCTCGCCTGACCGACGCCGTTCGCCTGCTGCAGGCGGTCAACGACGGAGTTCTCGACGATCTGCTTTATGTCCTCGGCCGTCCGGTTGCTCCGAACGGCGACCCTCATGATAGGCATCGATGAGGAATCGAATTTCAGGATCATCGGGTTATCGACTCCGTCGGGAAGAGAGCCCTTTACCGTGTCAATCTTGTCGCGGATGTCGTTGGTCGCCTCGTCGAGATTCGTCCCGTACTCGAATTCGAGGGATATCATAGAGGATTCCTCGGATGAGGTCGAGGTGATGTTCTTGAGATTTCCGACGCCCGTAAGGCTTGATTCCAGCGTCTTCGTTACCGACTTCTCGACCGACTCCGGCCCGGCGGAATCATATTTCGTGTATACCATGATGTATGGCATATCGATATCCGGGAACAGGTCGATCGCGACGCCGCTCAGGGAATAGAGCGAGACGATGCCAAGAAGGGCGAACACGATAACCGTGAGTATGGGATGGTTTACGACCTTCGTCGATACGCTCATTGGGCGCCACCTCCCGTTGTATCCGCGTCCTTGGTTTCGGCGCCGATGTCCTTTACCGTTACGCCGTCCGAAAGAACGGTGACTCCCTGATAGGCGACCCGCTCGCCGGAGGAAAGGCCCGACAGAACGGCGCAAACTCCGTCCACGGTTACGCCCTTCCGGATCTCGCGTTTCGAGACGGTCATGTCGTCGTTGACGACGTAGACGTACTGCTTGTCGTAATTGGTGACGATCGAGTCTTCCGGAACGGTAACGGAGTTCCTGGAGACGGTCGTAAACAGCTTGATCTTCGCGAACATACCCGCGTTGATTCGGGAATCGTCGTCCTTGAACGAGAGGAATATCTCCTTGGTCCTGGACGTGGAATCCACCAGCGGCGAAACCCGGAAGATGCTCGCGGAAAAATCGACGCCGGGATAGGCCTCGAAGGTGACGATTGCCGGTAAGCCCGTCTTCAGGACCGCAATATTACGCTCGGGAATCCGCGCCGTGACCTGCAGATTCGAGATGTCCCCGATGATCGCCAGTACGGTACCCATGGATACGGTCGACCCGATCTTCTCGGGCATTGAGGTCACGGTGCCCGATATCGGCGCGAAAACTGGGCTCAGCTCATAGTTCGCCCCCGGTTTCGAGGGATCGACGTCGGCAATCTTCTCGCCCTTCTTGACGTTGGAACCGAGATGCACGTATAACCGCGCGAGTTTCCCGCTGATGTCAGGGAAAACCTCTACCGTGTTATCGGCCTCGACGTCCCCGTTCGTCTCCAGATACGATTGAAGGTCCCTGGTCTCAGCCAGAACGGACGTGATGCGGAACGTCGTCTCGACGGACGCGGCGGGTTTATCTCCCTTCGGTATGAATACGACCAGCGCGATAAGCGCCGCGAAAACGCCAATGAGTATCAAGTTCTTCTTTTTCATTCTTTCCTCCCGAGCGTCCCGAGGGGAACGCCAATCGCATATTCCAGATCCAGTACCGTTGAAACAAGGGAATGGGACTCTTTCATGTAGGCAAGCTTCGCCTCCTGAAGGGAGTCCGAAGCGTCCTGGAGGCTCAGCAGGTCCTTGGTGCCGCGCCGGTATGCCTCCTCGCTCAGGGCGTAGTTCCGCTCGGCAAGGGCGAGGCTCAAGGCCCTTGCCTTGAGCGACGCGTTAAGCTGTCCTATGGTCCTCAGAAGCGAATCGCGCTCGAGCCGGTCGGAGACCCTCTCGTCCGCAAGCTGAAGGGCGATATCCTCAACGTTGGCCTCCGCGTCGCGAATGTCGTTCGCGGTCGAGGAGAACGGGAGAAAACCGTCGAGGGCGATACCGACCGCGGCGGAGACATAGCCGGAATCTTCCCATTCCGCGCCGTTAACGTCAACCTTCGTTGGCTTGTAGACGTAGGACAGGGAAAGCGTCGGAAGCCAGGCAGAACCCCTCGCTATCGATTTCTGGGCCCGTGCAACCTCGAGTTTCTTTTCAAGCGCCGCAACGCCCGCCGAGGCCGAGGAGACGCCGGAGATATCGACGGCGTCCGACGGAAGGGCCGATTCGAGGGTGCCCTCCAACGAGATTACCTCCGATTGGTCGATCCCTATCAATCGTTTAAACGAGGCCTCGTCGTTGAGAAGCTGGGTGCGCGCCGCTTCGAGGCTTGGCCTGAGGTTCTCAAGACTTACCTGGGCGGAAAGAAGGTCGACCTCGGGAACAAGCCCGGACTTGTATTTCGCGAGCGTCTGCTCGTATTGCCTCTCCGCGGTTTTGACCGATCCTTCGAGAAGGACGAGGTTTTCCCGCTCGTACATGAGCGAATAAAAGGTCTTTCGTACGGCAAGCTCAACGGTGCGCAGGGCCGTTTCCCTGGAGATCGCGCCGGACTCGAAATCGAGATGGGCTTTATCGATCATCTTGATGACCGCGGGCGAGACGGCGAGAGTGGCGGAAAGCGACCCATAATACGTTTTCATCTCAGAGACCGTCGCGCGGTTAAGGCCCGCCGATGCCTGGACCGACGGGATGACGACGTTCCAGGCCGTCGAGGATTTGCGCTCAAGGGCCTCGAAGGCGATCCGGCTCCGTTCCGCCGAAACGTTATGGGCGAGCGCCGTCTCTACCGCGGTATCGACGGTAAAAACGGTCTCCGCGCCGAGCAGTCCGCCCAGAAGGGCAAGGACCGCAAGGGCGGTCAATCGGTGTTTCATGTATCATTCCTCCTGGCTCCGGCGGGGCGCACAGAAAAAAGCGCTGCCCCCGCCTCGATGCTATAATAGAAGTATGACCAGTCCTATCCAATATATAGAGCATTAATACAATATAATAAATTGTTATTATCGCCCGCAACCCGTTCATTCTCGTTGCAAAAAGCCGGTCAGCCGGTATACCTTACAAAAGGGAGGGAACAAACGCATGAAAGCGAAGATATTGATCGTCGAAGACGTCAAGGAACTTGCGGATCTCGTTTCCCTCTATCTCGGGAAAGAGGGTATGGAGTCCGTTCAGGCCGAAACGGCGGAACTGGCGCTTGAAAAGCTCGAGACATGGGAACCGGACCTCGTCATCCTGGACATCAACCTTCCGGGCATGGACGGTTTCGAATTCCTTCATCTGTTCCGCAAGCGTCGCTCGACGCCGGTTCTGATCGTATCGGCCCGCAACGCCGACGAGGATATCATTACCGGGCTCGGGTACGGTGCCGACGAGTTCGTCACGAAGCCTTTTTCGCCCCGGGTCCTCGTCGCCAGGGTCCGTGCCCTTATTCGAAGATCCCAGGAAAACGCGCCTCAATCCGACGGCGAGGCGAGCGTCGCCTTCGGGCCCTATACCCTGCTAACGGGCTCCTGCGTGCTGAAAAAGGATACCGCGCGCATTGCCCTTTCCGCGAAGGAGTATGAGGTACTGGCCTATCTCGCCTCGAACCCGGGCAAGCCGCTTTCCCCCGAATCGATATACGCCGCGGTCTGGAAGAACACCTATGGCGACGTCACCGCCGTCGCCGTATACATCCAACGCCTGAGGAAAAAAATCGAGGATGACCCGTCAACCCCCCGCTACATCGAAACCGTATACGGCATGGGCTACCGGTTTTGCCTCGACGGCGACTCCGGCGCGGTCCCGAATGGGGGCGCAACGTGAAAATCAGGACGCAATTCTTTTTCCTGATCACCGGAATACTTCTCCTACCCTTCCTCGTCATCGTGCTTATCGGTCTCGTCGATTATTACCGTTATACCGACCGTTCTGTGGTACCCGGCTACGAGGAGGTGAGCGCGATATCGGCGACGCCCATCGACAGGACTTCCTGGAAGCGCCTTTCGGATTTTCTGTCCCGCAAGCCCCCAAGACACGACTACCTTATCTTCGATCAGGACATGGTAGTGCTCCATTCAACCTTGCCAGAATTCCCCCAACGCTCGCGTATTTCCGACGAGACGCTCGCCTCGACCATCCGAAACGGGAACGAGGAATACCTTTTCCAGTTTGACAAACCCAATATGAAGGGCGACTCGGATCTGATCGTCATGACGCGCGTGCTGAGAAAGCATCACCGGGCCCCGGACCCCATAGTATTCTTTTTCCGCACGATGCTGGTCGTCCTCGCGTCCCTGTTCGTCTTCGCGGGTGCCATGACGATATTCATCGCGCGCTCCATAACCGCATCCGTTACCCAGCTCGAGGAATCGACGCGGCGCATCGCGGAGGGAGAGCTCGATCTCGAGATTAACGTCGGCGGGAGCAACGAGATAACCTCCCTCAACTCGAGCCTTAACCGGATGCGCCTCGCGCTCAAGGAAGAGCAGGCGAGAAAGTCAAGGTTCATCATGGGGATCACGCATGACCTCAAGACGCCCCTCGCCCTTATCAAGGGCTACGCCGAGGCTATCACCGACGGGATCGCGGACAGCCCCGACTCGATCGCGAGATCGCTCGGCATCGTGTGCTCGAAAGTCGATCAGCTTGAGGGGATGATCGACGACCTGATTGGCTTCGTTAAGGTGGACACGGGAGAATGGCGGCAGCACCTGGAGACGAGGCCCATCGCGCCCTTTCTGCGCTCCTTCGCGCAGAGGGTCGGCGAGGACGCGAACCTCCTCGGGCGAGGTTTCTCCCACGAGATCCTGGTCGCGGACTCGGTTACCATACGTTTCGACGAGGGCCTCTTGCGCCGGGCTCTCGAGAATATCGCCAATAACGCGATCCGCTATACGCAAGAAGGCGGGAAAATCTTCATGCGCGCGACGGAATCCCCCGACGCAGTCACGGTAACGATCAGCGACGACGGCCCGGGAATTCCCGGCGAGGACCTTCCCCGAATCTTCGACCTTTTCTTCAGGGGCAATTCATCCCGCCGGGAAGAGGGAATGGGACTCGGCCTTTCCATCGTAAAAAGCATCGTGGCCTCGCATGACTGGAAGATCGAGGCGAGCTCCCCGCCCGGAGGAGGCGCGACCTTCACCCTGATCATGCGGCGCGACTCATAACCTTCGGGCGCGTTACGCCGTCCAGCACCGCCCCGTTTTTTCGCGCAGGCATCCCTGCGCCTTGCCCATGTCCGTGCACTTGTAGCAGATCTCGTTTTGCATCTTCCGCGCGCCGTACCAGTCGGCGACGTTGGAAAGCGTGACGCGCGCGATCTCCCCGAGGGCCTCCTCGGTAAGGAAGGCCTGGTGCGAGGTAATAAGCACGTTGGGGAACTGGATAAGCCGCGCGAGAACGTCGTCGCGTATCGGCGCGAGCGACCAATCCTCGAAGAAGTACTGTTCCTCTTCCTCGTACACGTCGAGCCCGGCGCCGCGGACCTTGCCGTCCTTCAACGCCTCGACGAGTGCCTTCGAGTCTATCAGCCCGCCGCGACCCGTGTTGATCAGGATAACCCCGTCCTTCATGAGAGTGAGAGACTCGGCGTTCACGAGGTGCCGGTTTTCGGGTGTCAGCGGGCAATGAAGGCTTATCACGTCCGATTTCTCGTAGAGCTCCCTGCGGCTGACGTACCTCGCGCCGATACTCTCGGCGAAGGCCTGGTCCGGATAGAGGTCATCCAATAGTATTTCCATGCCGAACCCGTTCAGTATCCCGGCGAGAATCTTGCCGATCTTCCCTGTCCCGATGATGCCTGCCGTCTTTCCGTACAAGTCGCGCCCGACGAGGCCGTTCAGCGAGAAGTTCCCGTCCCGCGTGCGGTTGTACGCGGCATGTATTTTCCTGTTCAGCGTCTGGAGGAGGGCGACCGCGTGCTCGGCCACGGCGTGGGGCGAATAGGCCGGAACGCGGACAACGTGAATCCGCCCGAATACGGCTGAGAGATCGACGTTGTTATAGCCCGCGCACCTGAGCGCGATCAGCTTGATCCCGTATTCCACCAAGGCGTCGGCTACTTCATGGTCGACGCGGTCGTTTACGAAGATGCATACAGCGTCATGGTCCTTGGCGAGACCGACGGAGGACGCGGAAAGCTTCACCTCGAAAAAATCGAACGAGAGGCCCATGCCTTCGAAATCGGGCAGTTTTGCCGCCTTCTCGAAATACTGCCTGTCATAGGGTTTCGTATCGAAAAATGCCACTCGTATCCGCTTGTCCATGGTATACCTCCTGCGTGCCTTCAGTGGAAGTATACTAAGATCGGGGTAAAAGGGAAACGATTAGTTGTAACGGTCGCAGAGATACGTGTACCGGGCGCGGAGGATGCCGCTCCTCGAGAGGTTCTTGGGGGTATACAGGATCGGGGAGGAAAGAAGGGTAACGAGCCTGATCGCCTCGTCGTTCGAAAGGTTCCTGACGCTCTTGCCGTAGTGGTGCCAGGAGGCGGCCTCGATGCCGAACACGCCCTTCCCCCACTCGGCATTGTTGAGGTACAGCTCGAAAATCCTGTTCTTGTCCAGGATGACCTCCATCTCGAGGGCAATGATCATCTCGAGATACTTCCTGAGGTAGTTCTTGTCCGGGATGAGAAAGAGCGTGCGGGCCGTCTGCATCGTTATGGTACTCCCGCCGTACACGGTGTGTCCAATCTGCCTGTTTACCTGCCAGGCGTTTTTCAGGGCCGACGGAAGGATGCCGTGATGCGAGTAAAAATCCCCGTCCTCGACCCTGATTATCATGTTCCTGGTGCGTTTCGGGATCCTTTCGATGGGCAGATAGCGCGTTTTCTTGAACTTCCACGTATACAAAAAGGTCCGGTACATCTTGATGCCCGTGACGGAAGGATTGACGAATTTGTAAACGAGTATAAGGGAGGACGTGGCGATGACGAACGCTATGTGAAGGGCTACGACGAATATGAGGGCGCGAAAACAGAGGTATTTTACGCGTTTGCGAAAATACGACGCGTCCATGCGCCTGACCGATTGGGCCATTGCACGCAAACCGCCCCGCCTCTTCCCCGCCGTCCTGTCTCGCTTTTTCCCGGTACGAATCATGTGTAGGGAGACAGTATACCATCGCGTAAAAAAAAGGAAGGCCGCGACCCAGGGCCGCGGCCAAAAGGATGGAATTTCTATTTGCTACCCGGTGGCTCAAACCGGCGCAATGCATTATTTTGTTCTACACGTCGAAGTATTACATACCGCCCTGGATAAACAGCACTATGAAGGCAAGGGATGAACAGAACAGTACCCAAAGTACGGGATGCCTCATGGCAAAATTCATGTTTTCCTTCTCGAATTCCGCCATGATCCCGTTTGGAGGAATGCCCTTCTTCTCGTATTTCGCCCGCTTGACGGCCGGGATGCGGCTTGAATCCCCCGACTCGATGATTTTGACAAGGGTTTTCCGCCTCAAGATGAGGAGCGGCATTCCGATAGCGAACACGATAAGGGCTCCGGCAAGGGCGCCATATACCTGCATCATTGTATCGTCTCCTTTTTTATGAATTTAACCGCGGTATACCCGCAAAGAAGTCCCAAAAGGGCCGTAAACACGATAAAGCCCCCGATAAAGCCCACGCGTTGCGGGAAACTCCAGTACAGGAATATCAACTCTCCCGAGACGAACTCGGGCATCAAGGTGAGCAGAAAACCGGCAAGCCATAGACAGACGGCGCAAGCGATGAACAGGACAATCACCAGAACGACCTTGTCCGGTCCCGTAAGGCACGCGTCATCGATCTTTCTGTTATACCATTTCAGCATGATGGGGCCGTCCCGTCACGCGCCGAATTTGGCGTACAGTTCACCGTAGGCATCGGTGATGATCTTCGTACCGGACGCGGTTTTTTCCTTGACGCGGTTGATATCCTTCTCTTTTCCTTCATTTACGTTCACGAGAAGCTCGAGGCTCTCCTTGACGCCGGCGATATCGATTTTTGTGGCCGTGCATTTGTCGCCGTAGGCGACGATATCCTCAAGAGTCCCCTTCAGATACCGGAAATTCCCGGCTTCGAAGATATTGCCGCTCGCGAAAATCCCGGTGGCAATCTGTGTCAGTTTGAAAAGGAGCTTGTTCCAATCGCCGTTTGCGATAAGATCGTCCCTTTCCCGGTCAAATTCCTCGCGAAATTTCTCCACCTTTTTGTTTTTACTCGCTGTTTTCAATGTCAGGAAGAGCCATATAGCGCCGCAAACCAGAGCGATAAGCAACCATACACCGGTTTCGTCCATATTACATGATCTCCTTTTGGGCCAGTATATGCATCGATATTTCCCGTTGTCAAATCAATTATTCCTCCGGGGGGCTTACCGGCGCCCGCCAGCCTGTCATCCTGATCGTACCTCTCGACAATTTGCCCCGGTGCACTATACTTTTTGTATGGAATACAGATTGCTTGGAAAAACGGGATATCGAGTCTCCGAGATTTCGCTGGGTACCTGGCAACTTGGCGGCGGCTGGGGAGCGCCCTTCGACGAGGCTGAGGCCGAGAAGGTCCTTGAGGCGGCGTTCGAAAGCGGGATCAATTTCTTCGACACGGCCGACGTATATTCGGACGGCAAGAGCGAGGCGTCCGTCGGCCGTTTCGCGAGGCGGCATCCCGGCAAGGTATGGGTCGCGACGAAGTGCGGCAGAAGGCTCAATCCCCACGTCGACGGGGGGTATACCCCCGATGCCCTGCGGGCCTTCGTCGAGGACAGTCTCGAAAATACGGGCCTCGAGCGCCTCGATCTCGTTCAGCTCCATTGCCCGCCGACGGCGGTCTTTTACAGACCCGAGATCTTCGAGCTCTTCGATCGCCTGAGGGACGAGGGGAAGATAGCGAATCTGGGGGTCAGCGTCGAGAAGGTCGAGGAGGCGCTCAAGGCGATCGAGTTTACGAACGTCGCCACCGTCCAGATCATCTTCAACATGTTTCGCCAGCGGCCGGCGGACCTCTTCTTCCGGGAAGCGGTCAAAAAGAACGTCGGCGTCATCGTCCGCGTTCCCCTCGCGAGCGGCCTCCTGACGGGAAAGTTCACGAGCGACACGACCTTCGCGGCCGAGGATCACCGAACCTTCAACAGGGACGGGGAGGCCTTCGACAGGGGAGAAACCTTCGCCGGGATACCGTGGAACGAGGGACTCCGCGCGGTTGAGCGGCTCAAGGAGGTATTTCCCCCCGATCCGCCCCTCGCCACGCGGGCGCTACGCTGGATTCTGGATTTCCCCGAGGTCGGCTGCGTCATCCCGGGCGCCTCGCGCGCCGATCAGATCGAGCGTAACTGCGCGGTATCGGGCACGCCTCCCCTTCCGGAAAAGGAGCGGCTTATGGTCAAGCGAATCTATGAGGTTGATATCAAGCCGCTCGTGCATCAGATATGGTAGGGCGCGCCGCCCGTGATTCGTTCGCTTGAGGGGGCTCCGAAGAAGGACGTTCGCGCCTCGTGGGACCCCCTGCCTCTTCCTGGCGCTCCATTTTACTCAATTTTGTCAGCAGTACGATCAAGGCCAGGGTTATACGGTAAAATAAAAAAAGAAAGGACAAAGCCTTTCTTTTTTTTTGCTCAACGTAATCGTGAGCGCCGGAAGTTCGCGTTATGGGCAATACTAGAATCGAACTAGTGACCCCAAGCGTGTCATGCTTGTACTCTAACCAACTGAGCTAATTGCCCGAACCCTTCCATCAGGAAGCATAGGCATGGTATCTTTTTTTATTGTTTGCGTCAAGCGTCATTATTCGTGTATACTAAGGCTAACAAGAAATGAGTCGGCGGGGAATCCCCGTCGGCGGAAAACGGGGCATTCGAGCGAATCGTCCCGGGAATACAAAGGAGTGTGACTATGTGCATTGAGCCCAAATTCTACATCTGCAAAAAATGCGGAAACCTTGTCGGCATGATCCATGCCTCGGGAGTGCCCATGATCTGCTGCGGCGAGGAAATGACCGCGCTCGTGGCGAATACAAGCGACGGGGCGAAGGAAAAGCACGTGCCCGTTATCTCCGTAAACGGTACATCGGTGACCGTGAAGGTAGGATCGGTCGACCATCCCATGCTTCCCGAACACTTTATCCAGTGGATATACCTTGAGACGACCAAGGGAGGACAGAGGAAGTGCCTGAAGCCCGGGGACAAACCCGAGCTTACCTTCAGCCTTGCCGGCGACGAAAAGGCCGTGGCGGCCTACGAGTATTGCAACCTCCACGGACTCTGGAAGGCAACGGTCTAGGACTATCCCGTCCGGAGGGTCAAGAATGGGCGGCAAGATACCCTTTTCCGCCCATTGTCTTGACTTTTTTTCACCGGTTTGATAGTTTGTCTCCACTGATTTACGCGGCGATGGTGGAATTGGTAGACACGCCAGCTTGAGGTGCTGGTGCCGTAAGGTATGGAAGTTCAAGTCTTCTTCGCCGCAATAAAAAACCCCGATCCAAACGGATCGGGGTTTTTTTATCCCCCATTCCATTTTGCTCCCCCCCGGTCTCCCCGGGCGTGGTATACTGTCCGGAGGGGGGGAAGCATGTATATATACGTGATATCGGGAATAGTCTTCGCCGCGACGGGGCTAATCATGCTTCTGTCGCCCGAGGGTTTCGTCAGTGCCCTGGTAGTCAGCCTCGGGGTCGCGGCGTTCGCGAGCGGGGCCTATACCCTGGTCAAGTTCCGCGCGGAATTACACGAGCCGGCATTCCGGAAGGCGCTCACCGTCAGGGCACTCCTCGGCATGACCGTGGGGCTTGTCGCCGTCTTCATGCCGCTCATACTCGCGGGAACCGTCTGGGTAGCGCTGTCCTATCTCATCGCGGGGTATCTCGTCATATCGGCGGGACTCGAGCTCTACGGCGTAATCAGGCTCCGCAAGGCGGGACTCCCCTACATCGGCTACACATACGAGTCTGTCGCTTCCATCGCCGTCGCCATCATCCTGTTCATCTTCCCGGGGACGACCGGCATCTTTCTCGTCAGGATTTCCGGCGCCCTTGTCCTTGTCGGGGCCTGCGCGTTCATCCTCCGCGCGACGGGCGTTCTTCGAAGGCATTCCGGGACCTGAGAGCGGCGACATGACGAACTACGCTCGCGAGAGGCTCAAACTCGAGAACAACCTTCGGCTCGTCCTGGGGCGCCCTGTGCGGCTCCATAGCCCCGAGATCCTGCTTCTTGATCCCAAACGCCTCAAGCGGGAATATTACCGGAGAGCCCATGAATTCCATCCTGACAAGGCGGCGACCTCGGGCCTTGATCCTGAGTACCTCACCCTTCGCTTTCGTTCGGTATGCGAGGCCTATGCCGGCGTGCTCGATTCCCTCAATTCGGGGGCATTCGCCGCGCTGGTGAGGGAAGCCCCAACGGCCGGGAAAGCGGACCGCGAGACGCGAATGCATTCTGATCGCGGGGACGGGCCGCACTTCGGGAAACGGGCGAATCCCGGTCAATGGGCGAATCCCGGTCACCAGGCAAGCGCCCGCGTCTTTCATTCGGGCAGGATGCCCGGGAGCCCCCTGCGCCTTGGCCAATACCTGTACTACGGCAGGGATATAGACTTGCACACCCTGATACGCTCGCTTTCATGGCAACTTCGCGCGCGGCCAAAACTGGGCGATCTGGGAATCCAGCTTGGTTACCTGAGCCAGGACGATATCCTGGGGATACTGCGGGGTAAAGGCGGAAACGAATTGTTCGGGGAGGCAGCGGTTCGGCTCGGGTTATTAACGCCCGCGAAGCTGTCCGTCCTGGCCGGACGGCAACTTCTGCTCAACCTCCCCATAGGCAGATTCTACGTCGATAACGGCTATCTGGACGAAAGCGTGCTTACGTCCAGGCTGGAGTCGCTAAAGAGGCATAACTTCTACGCGCGGACGGTCTGCCGGCGGTCGTAATAGAGCAGATCGACGCAATCCTCGATCTTGAGTCCCTTCAACTGACGAAGTTCCCGGAGGGCCTTCCGCGACGAGACTGTCGTGAACGGGACGAAGCCCGTGTCCGCGAGATTGTGGTTGATTACCAGCTCGTCCTTGCGCGCCAGGGCCTGGATGCGGCATGCCAGGTTGATGCCGTAGCCGATATAATCGCGGTATTTCAACTGCGAGGTCTCGGCCGAGATCTCGTACTTGAAGACCTTGTCGGTTACGAGGGCGCCCGCGAGACCGAGATCCCCATACGGCTTGAACAGTTCTTCGTTGACGAAATCGATATAGGTATCGAATACCTGCAGACTCTCCGACACGCTCCGCTCGTTGGTATCGTCCCATATAACGATGGCGCCGTCGCCCATCAATTTATAGTAGGAACAGCCATAGCCGAATTGATTCACGCACGAAAGGAAATTCGAGGTAAAGTCCTTGATGAGTTTGAAAACGTCGTTCTCGGCGTGCTTGCACAGGAAACTGCTGAAGTTTCGCACGTCGACGCACAGGATGAGGGCCGATGGCTTCACCTCGTCGAGATACACGTTGTCGAAGATATCGACGGGCATCTTCCTGAGGCCGGCAAAGACGGACGAGTCGAGCTCCATCCCCCGGTGCACGACCTGGACAAGCTCGACGGGCGCGCGCATGGCCTTGCATATCGCGGTCATGACAAGATCGTCAGTCGGAAACGCGTCCATCGGCATACGGTGAACGAAACGCGGCACTTCCTCGCCGGCGTCGGCGATTACCATGATGCCGTCCGGCTCGAAAGAAATCTGAAGCAGGGATTGCTCTCCCGTTTCCGTGTTTTGCACTACCAGAAGCTTGTTTTGTAATTCCGCCAACATGCGGTCAGTTTATCATAAAGACCCGAAAAACGTTAGTACTTTTACGCGTATCTGCGATAAATTGCTTTATTCCGGGGACTGGGGTATACCTATTCTATCGAGGTATCTCAACATGTGGAACGCAGCCTTTTCCATTGCTCTCTCGATCGTGGCATTCGTCATCGCCCTGATATTCTGCCTTATGGCCTTCGGCCGGAAAAAGCGCGCGCTCGGCGTCTTCGGCGCGACTTATATGCTCATTTCGCTCGCGTTCCTCCTCTTCCCCCTGCAAAAATCGTTGAGTCCCTTCGCGGGGTTCATACTCCCCCACCTGTGCCTGATGACGGCCTTTCTTTTTCTGGCCTGGGGCTCGCGCTTATTCTATGGAAAGAATCCTTCCTGGCCTTTCAGGTTTTCGCTATATCCGCTTTTCCATGCCATACTACTCGTCTTCGGCACGTATACCGTCGGCGACCATCGATGGCGCGTGATCAGCTCCTCCGCTTTCATAATACTCCTCTCGGCGGAATTCCTTCGAAGCGTCTCCAACGGGGAATTCGCGGCGATTCGCAGGGGGGTCAGGATACCGATCCTCGTCTCGGTCTGGATCTTCATCCTGGCGCAAGTCGTCAGGATCGTCTTGTCGATCGTCTTCTCGTTCTCGAGCCGGAATTTCCTGAGCGCCTCCTGGTTGACGACCTTCACCGTCCTCAGCTCCCTCGTATCCGTGATCTTCTGGGCGGGAGTGATCGTCATGATCGACATCGAGCGGCTCATCACGCGCATGGAGGACAAGAACGCCCAGCTTGAGCAGATGGCCCTCAAGGATCGCCTGACGGGCGTCCTTAACCGCTACTCCCTTGAATCGATCCTCGACGGGGAACTGGAACGCCAGGACCGTTACCTCGAGCCCCTCTCGTTCATCCTTCTCGACATCGATCATTTCAAGCAGGTGAACGATACCTGGGGCCATGAGATGGGAGACAGGGTATTGGTCATGGTCGCCGACCTGGTCAAGGAAGAGATTCGAACCACGGACCGCCTGTTCCGCTGGGGCGGGGAGGAATTCCTCATCGTTATACCCCATACCGACTGCGTGGGCGCCACGGGGCTCGCGGAGAAACTCAGGCTGAAAATCGCCTTCGCGGACCTTTCCCCCTTCGGGAAAACGACGCCGGAATTCGGCGGGGTCACCATCAGCCTTGGCGTGACCGAACGTATCCCGGGAGAATCGCGCGACGACTGTTTCCGAAGGGTCGACGCCGCCATGTACCGGGCGAAGAATAATGGCCGTAACCGCGTCGAGGCCGCGAGACAGGAAAACCAGCTTGGCAACCACGTCGTGATAGAATGGAAACAGGAATGGGAATCGGGGCTGAAGGATATCGACGACGAGCATCGGGTGCTCATCCAGCGGGGAAACAGGCTCCTGAACCTTTCGATAACGAATCCCTCGCCCAAGCTTCTCCTTCAGGCGATGGATTCGTTCGACGAGCATATACGGTTACACTTTCGCCACGAGGAGAAGCTCCTCGAGATGATCCGCTACCCGAAACTGGCCGAGCACCGGAAGATTCACGAATCCCTTCAAAACGCCACCGACGACATACGGAAGCAGATTACGAAGGGCATCGTCGACCCGTCGGCCCTATTCCATTTTCTCGTCGACCGCGTTCTTGTCGCTCATATGCTTGAGGATGACTCGGACTTCTTCACCCTCGCCCGCAGTTGGACCGTCGACGAGGATTTGGCATAAGGACCCGTCAGGACCTCATACCCTCCCGTATCGCGCTGATGTTGACCGCGATGAGTTTTTTCTTCCCCCCGGGGAAGAATCCCTCGAGGATGGACTCGATGCGGTCAAGGAGCACGGCGCCGGTATGGGCAGCGAGGGCGCCCAGCATCACCATGTTGGCTATCTTGACGTTTCCGAGTCGGTTGGCGATCTCGGTAGCCGCGACCGGGATAATCCGGAATCGCGCCTTGAGGCTCTCAGGGATGGAGGAGACCGGAACGAGGGAAGAGTTGACCAGCATCAGCCCCCCGTCGTGAAGGATCCTGGCGCATTCGTCGAGGCTGTCGCGGTTCATGACGACGGCGGAATCAGCCTGGTTGATTACCGGGCTCGAGATGCCGGAGTCGGAGACCACGCAGTTCGCGCGCGCCGTCCCGCCACGTTTCTCCGCCCCGTAAAACGGGAAAAAGCTGACCTTCTTCCCTTCTTTCATCCCGCAGTATACCCATATCTGCCCGAGGGAGATGATCCCCTGCCCGCCAAAACCCGCGAATACCGTCTTTTCAGTCATTCCGACCCTCCATCGCCGCCCGCATTGCCGCAAGCTCGTCCTTTATCTCGCCCAGGGGAAACTGGGCTATCATCTCGCTTTCAAGCCACTTGACCGCCTCGACCGGCTCCATCCCCCAATTCGTCGGGCAGGGGGAAAGGATCTCCACCATCGTGAAGCCAATCCCGTCCATCTGCGCCTCGAAAGCCTTTCGGATATACTTCTTTACCTTCTGCACGTTCGCGGCGTTGTTCACCGCGCCCCGGGCGAGGTACCGGGTACCCTCGAGGGTCGCCAGCATCTCTATGACCCGGATCGGGTACCCCATCCCCTGCCCGACGGGATCGCGGCCCAGGGGCGCCGTCGCGGCCTTCTGGCCGACCAGGGTCGTCGGGGCCATCTGGCCCCCGGTCATCCCGTAGATCGCGTTATTGACGAAGATGACCGTGAATTTCTCGCCGCGGTTGGCGGCATGGATGATCTCGGCGGTACCGATGGCCGCAAGGTCACCATCGCCCTGGTAACAGATAACCAGATGGTCGTTCAGCATGCGCTTGATCCCGGTCGCCGCCGCCGGGGTTCGCCCGTGGGCGGGCTGGACGGAATCGAAGTCGAAATAGAGATCGGCCCATATCGCGCACCCGACGGGGTTCGTGATGATCGACCGTTCGCGCAATCCCATCTCGTCGATCAGTTCGCAGATGATTCGGTGTATTACCCCGTGACCGCACCCGGCGCAATACTTGGTCTGCACGGGGACGAGGCTTTCAGGATGTCCGGCTATACATTTCATCTCGATTCCTCCAGGATTTTTTTGCAGATGGCCAGGATCTCGTCCTCGGTCGGGAGCATGCCCCCCGTCCGGGATAGAAGGTCCACCCTGGCCCGGCCGTTCACGGCCAATCTGATGTCCTCGACCATCTGTCCCATGCTCATCTCGACCGACACGAAGGACGCGCCCCGTTCCGCGAGGTCGGCGATGGCCTTGTCGGGGAAGGGCCAGAGGCTTATCGGGCGGAAGAGCCCGACCTTGAGCCCCTCCTTTCGGGCGAGTTCGAGGGCGCCGAGGCAGATCCGGGCCGATGTCCCGTACGCGACGAGCACGACATCGGCCCCTTCGCAGTCGATGGCCTCGAAGCGAGTCTCCTCATCCCTGATGTGGGCATAGCGCTCGAACCTCGCGCGGATAATCGCCTGCAGTTCTTCGGGAATGAGGAATATTGACGTGATATGGCGGGGGGAACGCGGCTTGCCGTCAGGACCAACCTGAGCCCCCATATTTCCGACGGCCCAGGAAGACTTGTCGGGCAGATCCTTTTTCCATGGCGGAAGGGTAACCCCTTCCATCATCTGACCGATGACCCCGTCGCCCAGGATCATGACCGGCATTCTCCACTTGTCCGCGAGGTCAAACGCGAGCCAGGTAAGATCGGCGGCCTCCTGAACGCTTGCGGGGGCAAGGACAATGACATGGTAGTCGCCGTGTCCCCCCCCCCTTGTAGACTGGAAGTAATCGCTCTGCGCGGGGGCTATCGAGCCAAGTCCGGGCCCACCCCGGACGATGTTGACGAAAACAAGCGGAAGGTCGGCTCCCGCGGCGTACGAGATGCCTTCCTGCTTAAGGCTGATTCCGGGACTCGAAGAGCTGGTCATGGCGCGGAAACCGCAAGCCGCGGAACCGTAGACCATATTGATGGCCGCGACCTCGCTTTCGGCCTGGATAAATACCCGACCAAGATCGTTCATGTGCGAGGCCATATACGCGATCAATTCGTTTTGGGGGGTTATCGGGTAACCGTAGTATGCCGCGCACCCCGCGCGAAGGGCGGCCTCGGCGATCGCCTCGTTTCCCTTCATCAACACCTTTTCTTCGCCGGTAGTATCCATCACCGTTCTCCCTCCAGTTCGTACACCGTAAGCGCCGAATCGGGGCATACGCGATAACAGGAGGCGCAACCGGTGCATCCATCCTCCAATCCAACTCGAACCGGGTATATTCCTGCGGTATTCATAACCGTATCCGCGACAAGTATCCCGAACGGGCACGCATGGACGCACAAACTGCAGCCCTTGCACCGTTCGCGGTCAATCCTGACCATTCCACGTTTCATCAGACATCTCCCTCCTGAATCTCCCATGATGCTCTACAAGTATGACAATATACGCTATTTTGTCAATCTGACATATTGACAATTTCCGCATTTGTGCTATTTTTACTGCAACTACTGTAGACATCGAATGTCTATCAAGGTTGCAATACCACGAAATTTTTCCCCGTAGGAGTTGATATGGCTATCGAGATTCTGGCAACCGGACGGTATGTACCCGCGCGTCGCGTAACAAATGAAGAACTTTCACTGACGGTCGAGACCGACGACGAGTGGATTCGCTCCCATACCGGTATTGGCTCCCGCCATATCGCGGCCGATGATGAGGCGACGAGCGACCTCGCCCACAAGGCGGCCCTGGACGCCCTGGAGCGGCTTTCCCCAGGGAAGGCTCTGGAAGCGGCCGCGACGATCGATCTGATCGTGGTAGGCACCTCGAGTCCCGACTACTACGGCTTTCCCTCCTGCGCCTGCATCGTCCAGGATCGTCTCGGGATCAAGAATATCGGGGCCTTTGATCTCGTTGCGGCCTGTTCCGGCTTTGTGTACGCGATCGACGCCGCGGGCGGCATGCTTACCGGGGACAAGAAACGGGCCCTCGTCATCGGTGCGGATACCCTTACGAAGATCACGGACTGGACAGACCGACAGAGTTGCGTTCTTTTCGGCGACGCGGCGGGCGCAGTCATTCTGGAGAAAACAGACGCGCCCGCGCGGGGGCCGGGCCGGCGGGGCGTGATCCGATCCATCCTGGGATCGGACGGCTCGGGATATAAGGAGCTTTTGTGCAAACGGGGAGGTACCCGCAATCCCTTCAGGGCGGGAGAGGTAATAGACAAACCTATTCATATATATATGAACGGAAGATCGGTCTACACCTTCGCGGTTAAGGCCTTCGCCGATACCATCGAACGCCTCGTCGAGGCGGAGGGAATCACCCTGGACGACGTAAAGAAGATCATTCCCCATCAGGCGAATCTCCGCATCATCCAGGCCGCTTCCAAGCGGTTGGGCATACCGGAGGACAAATTCTTCATGAATATAGAGAAGTTCGCCAATACCTCGAACGCGACGATCCCCCTTGCCCTCGACGAGTATCACAGTACGGGCGATTTGAAACGGGGAGACCTTATCATGACGGTCGGGTTTGGCGGAGGGCTAACCTATGCGGGAAATCTGATCATCTGGTAATGTTTGCCTGATTTTACATCAAATGATCATTTTTGCGCCATTTTGACATCATTTTCAATCCTCTTGCATCATCTTTCAAATTATGTGATTATTTGCGAGTTTTAAGAAGATTGATCAAGAGGTTTGTATGAAACAACGAATAAAGCAGGTATTGACCGTCGCGGCACTCATGCTGTTCGGTACGGCGTTTGCCTTTGCCGAGGGTGAAGAATCCGTGACGGAGGTCATGTCAACGCTGGTCCTTCAGATCGGCATTATCATCTTCGCGGTCCGCGTGTGCGGGCGGCTCGTCAAGAAGATAAATATTCCCTCGGTTCTCGGCGAGCTCCTCGCCGGTATCATCATCGGGCCTTTCGCCCTGGGCGGACTCGCGCTTCCAGGTTTTCCCCACGGGATTTTCCCGGTCCAGGCGGGATCTCTCGCGGTCAGCCCGGAGCTCTACGGCTTCGCGACGATCGCGTCGATCATCCTCCTGTTCGCTTCGGGGCTTGAGACAGACCTGGGCCTCTTCCTGCGTTACTCGGTCGCCGGCGGCATTATCGGCCTTGGCGGGGTTATCTTCTCCTTCGCGTTCGGCGGCATCGCCGGGATGCTGCTCCTCGACGCCTCCTTCATGGATCCGCGCTGTCTCTTCCTCGGCGTCCTTTCAACGGCCACTTCGGTCGGTATAACCGCCCGCATCCTTTCGGACCAGAAGAAGATGGACTCCCCCGAGGGAGTCACCATCCTCGCCGCGGCCGTTTTTGACGACGTTCTCGGCATCATCATGCTTGCCATCATCCTGGGTATAGTGGCCGTCATAAGCGGTAGCGGGGACTCGTCCTCCCTCAGCTTTGGCACGCTCGGCGGCATCGCCGGCAAGGCCTTCGGTATCTGGCTTGGATTCACCGCGCTTGGCCTGATCTTTTCCCGGAAGATAGCCTCGTTCCTCAAGCTCTTCAAGCATTCCTACGACTTCTCTATCTGCGCCATCGGCATCGCCCTTCTGCTCGCGGGCTTCTTCGAGCGACAGGGTCTCGCCATGATCATCGGGGCGTACGTAACCGGCCTATCCCTTTCAAAGACCGATATAGCCGCGGTAATCCAGGAGAGAATCCACGGACTCTACGAGTTCTTCGTTCCCCTCTTTTTCGCGGTAATGGGTATGCTCGTCAACGTTGGCGAGCTCATGTCCGTCCAGGTGCTGGTTTTCGGCCTCGTCTATACGTCGTTGGCCGTCCTCGCCAAGGTGCTCGGTTGCGGCCTTCCCGCCCTGACCCTCGGTTTCAATCCCCGCGGCGCCCTCCGCATCGGCGTGGGCATGGTGCCCCGAGGCGAGGTCGCCCTCATCATCGCCGGCATTGGTATCACCGCGGGCATACTGAACGAACAGCTCTTCGGCATCGTCATCCTCATGACCCTCCTGACGACCCTTATATCGCCGCCCCTGCTCAACGTTGTCCTCAACATCCCGGGCCGCGGCACGAAAAAAGAGGCGAAGAGCGGCAATATCGAGGCAATCTCCTGGGACTTCGTATCCGACGAGATCGCGGATCTGGTCATCGATACCCTGCTCAAGAATCTTCGCGCCGAGGGTTTCTACGTCCAGATGATGAACATAGACGACGGCCTCTCGCAGGCCAGGAAGGATAACGTCTCCCTTTCCATCACGGAGGACGAAAGCAAGGTCGTCATCGAGGCGTCCCCCGAGGACATCGCCTTCGTGCGGACGTCGATGTACGAGGTCGTGGTGTCGCTCCACGACCTTATCGAGCGCCTTAAATCGTCATCGGACCCCGTAGCCTTCAAGAAGGCCATCGCGGAGGGCGACACTCGCGCCGACAAAAAGCTTCTTGCCCAGATCACGCCCGCATGCGTCTCCATTGACCTGAAGGGAAAGACGAAGAATGAGATAATGGAGGAGATGATCGCGCTTATCGAAAAGGACGGAAAAATCCTTGATCGCGATCAGGTGCTCGAGGACGTGCTCGCCAGGGAACAAACCATGAGCACAGGTATGCAGCACGGCATCGCGTTGCCTCACGGCAAGTCGGCCGGTATCTCCGGCATGAGCGTCGCGATCGGCGTCAGCAAGGATGGCGTGGATTTCGGCTCCCTCGACGGAAAGCCCTCGAAGATATTCATCATGGTCGTATCCCCGAAAAAGTCTTCGGGACCCCATGTCCAGTTTCTCGCCGCGATCACCGGCCTCCTGCGCGACGAAAAAACCGTTTCGAGACTGCTGTCGGCAAAGAACCCTTATGAAGTCGCAAGCGTATTGAGGGGCGACGCCCGTTGATACGGGCTTGATATCATGGATTAACAAAAACCTGGAGGCTGACCCTCCAGGTTTTTTTTCGCGCGGAGACATGGGGAACGACCGGGGATCGAACGCGACCGCTTCAATCCGATTCGGCCCGCTCCAGCAAAAAAAGGACGGAGTCCAGCTCCGCGAGGAACATGGCGAGCTGCGGCGTTCCGGGACCCGCCGTCTTTTCCTTAAGCAGGTTTTCAAGATTCACGGACAGGCGATAGAGGCTCCCCATTCCCAGGTTCGAGGAAACGCCCTTGATCGAGTGCACGAGCCGATAGGCATCCTCGAACTTTCCTTCCGCGAGGGATTGCGACAATGCGGCGCGCGCATCCCGATACGAAACAAGGAATTTTCCCATAAGGCGCTCGAGAAAGGCCTCGTTTCCGCCAAGCCTGTCCAGCACCGTCTCGGGACTCTCAATAAAGGGATACCTTTCTATCATCTTCCGGTCAGTGTACAGCGTAATGCGTCAAAATCAAATAAAATCGGTTCAACCGTGCCCCCATTTCTGTCGATCATGATACGGGGGTTCCATAATGATTAAAACCACGCCTTTCCGTAAGGCATTTTCCATCGTAGCGGCATCGGCGATCGCCGTCTCGTGCGTATCGACGCCGACGCCATCCACGCAAGCTACCCCGGGACAGGAGATAAACCTGGCCGATTTGATAAACGACGGCAAAAACGACGAGGTGAAGAAGCGTTTTTCCGGTTCCGATTCGATCAATCAAAAGGATTCAAAGGGACAAACCCTCCTGCACGTGGCGGCCCTCAAGGACAACGCCGATATGGTCCAATTCCTTCTCGACATGAAGGCCGATACCGAGATCAAGAACAATTCGGGCGAAACGCCATTAGCCTCGGCCGTCAAGGCCGACTGCCTCGTGGCTTCCCGCCTCCTGGCGAAATCGGGCGCGAGCGTCTTCGCCGTGGACGCGGGCGACGCGACGGTCTACCGCCTCGCGCGCGATCGTGGGGCCGAGGCCTTTTCCGCGATTATCTCGGAGAGCTCCGCGCGCCAGCGGGACCCGGACGGTAAAACCGCCCTGCACCACGCCGCGGCCCTCCTCGACGAGGAGGCGGTCGGCATTATCCTCGAGGCGGGAAGCGAGGTCTCGACCCCCGACTCGAAGGGGGAAACCCCGCTCTCCCTTTCCTACGGGAACCCGGCGAGCGACGCGAGCGCCACGATCGCGTCGCGACTCCTCCTGGCCGGCGCCGAGCCCCTTCGCGGCACCTTCGGGTACTTCGAGACGGCCGTGCTCAAGCGCAACCTGGCCATCCGCTACGAGGAGGGCAAGACGCCCCTTCATATCGCGGCGGCCAACGGGCACACGGGCTTCGTCAACTACCTTCTCGGCCGAAAGGCGCCGGTAAACGTCAAGGACGTCTCGAGCGCCACGCCGCTTCACGAGGCGGTGCGCGGCGGGCACATCGACTGCACGCGCATCCTGCTCGCCGCGGGCGCCGACCCGAACCAGAAGGACTCCGCGGGCAACACCCCGCTTCATCTCGTCATGCCCGTCGCCAGTCGATCGGGGATTTTCGCCCTTCTCCTCGGGGCGAAAGCCGACCCGAACCAGAAGGACAGCTACGGCGAAACCCCGCTCCATATAGCGGCAAGGCTCGGGATGAGCGAGGATATCATCCGCGCCCTCGTCTCCGCCGGCGCGGACATCAATGAACGGAACAAAAAGGGCGTTACCCCCCTGTCGCTCGCCATAGAGCGCAGGCAGGTCACGCAGGCAGCGCTCTTCGTCCAGCTCGGCGCGGATATCCACGCGGAGGACATGGACGGGGAAACGGCGATCACGAAGGCCATCAAGTCCGGGCCGGATATGGTACAGGCCATCATCACCCAGACCAACATATCGTCGCGCGACTCGCAGGGGAGGACGCCACTCCACGTCGCGACCCTCGCGAGGGCCGAACCCGCCGTCATCAACTTCCTGATCTCCAAAAAGGCGGACGTCAACGCCCGGGATAAAAACGGCGACACGGCCCTTCACATCGCGATCCGGAATAACGACAGGGCAAACGGCGAGGTTCTCCTGGCGTTCGGGGCGGACGTGTTCTACCCGAACGTATCGGGAGAGTCCGCCCTCAAGGCTGCCCTGACCAGGATGGGCGGGCGCGAGGACTGGGTCCTCAACTCGACCGTCATCAAGTCAAGCGACGGGGCCGGGAATACCCCGCTCCATCTCGCGGCCGAGTGGCAGTTGGCCCCCGTGGTTTCCTTCATAACGCAAAAGGGCGGCGACCCTAACGCCCGCAATGCGAACGGCGAAACCCCGCTGTTCAACGCGGTCAAGTCGGATTCCGGCATTACCATCCGGACCCTGCTTTCCGATTCCTCGGAGCGAAAGGCCGACGTCAACGCGCGGGACTTCCTCGGCAACACGGCCATCCACGCCTGCATCCGCTGGTCGTCGGGCAACGCGGCCGATACCCTGCTTCTGTTCGACGGACAGTCGAACGGGAGAAAACTGATCAACGCGCGCAACCTCGCCGGCAAGACGGCGCTTCACGAGGCGGCAAGGACGGGAAGCCTGCACTTCATCCATACGCTCATCTCCGCGGGGGCCGACATCAACGCCGTCGACGAGACAGGTAAAACGGCCCTTACCGACGCGATACAGGCCAACAAGGTGGACGCGATCCGCGTTCTCCTCAACCGGGGCGCCTCGCCCGTCATGCAGGATATGTACGGCCGCAACGCGTTCCATGAAGCGGTCGAAAGCACTGGGAGCGAGGTTATCGCCCTGCTCCGGAACGCGGGAGCGAACCCGATGTCCCGCGATTCATGGGGAAAGACCCCGCTTTCGCTCGCGTTCAAGAAGACCCCGGACACGGTCATGGCCGTGATCGGAACGAACGTCAATCTCGTGGATTCGGACGGGAACACGCCCCTTCACATCGCGGTAGCCGAACGGGCGTCCGAAGAGACCCTCCGCGCGCTCATCGCGGCCCATTACCCGGTGAATAACCGCAACAGGACGGGCACGACGGCCCTTCTGTTCGCGATAAAGGAAGGGGACGAGGCGAGCTGCCGCATCCTGCTTTCATCGGGCGCGGACCCCTTCGCCACGGACAATTCGGGCGACTCGGCCGTCTCCGTAGCCCTTGTCTCCAGGCAGAATCTCCTGCAGATCCTGGCCGAATACGCGGCGGACAAGAGCGACACGGTGGGCGACGGGCTGCTCCACTACGCGGCCCGCATGGCCAGCGCCGAGACGGTGAGCCGCCTCCTTACCCTGCCGAGGATGAACCGGGCCTCCAGGAATATAGCCGGCGAAACGCCCTACGACGTCGCGGTTCGCTGGCAACACGCCGATATCGCCGAACTGCTGAAATAAGGGCCATCGCGATAAACAAGAACGGCCGGTTCCGGGCGACTTTCGTTCCCCGGAACCGGCCGTTTTTCGTCCTGACCACGCATCAATCCGAATCAAGATCCCGAATACAGGTCTATCATCTGCTTGAAGGGCGAATTCTCCTTTTTAAGCTCCCGGGAACCCCTCGTTATCTTGCAGAGGCTCAAGCCCAGCTTTCTCGCTATCTCCCGCTGGGTCGTGCCGGCGTCAATCTCGCGAACGAGGGCCCATCGCGTCAGGACCTCCTGCATCTCGGTCGGCGTAAGCAGGCAGGCGAGGAATTCCCCGATCAAGGCTGGATCGTCGGACTTCGCCAGAACGGCCGTCAGTTCCCTGAAGGCAATGGCTGAGGCCTCTTTAGTTTGTCCTTTATCCTGATTCTCTTCCATGCCTGTATTATACTTGAAGAGTCGTCGAAAAACCACTATATTCATATCCTATGGGCGAAACTACCGACTGGGTTGACAAGAAATATCAGCATGTTTTCGAGGAAGAGCTTCGGGGTCTGGAGCGGCGCAGGGTTAACGATCCCTCGTGCACGATCCAGGATATCGAGGGTACACTGAAGAACCTGTACATTATGGACGGAAACGATCTTGAAGGCAGGGGACCGGTCCTCGACGTGGCCCTTTCGGCCACCATCGCGGCATACGAACACTGCATCGCCGAATGGAAAAAGGAATGCGCCTCATGAGAAAAACTGTCGTTACCCTCGCGACCCTCGCGGTTCTCGCGATTCTCCCGGGTTGTTCAATCAAAAAGATGGCTTTCAACTCCGTCGCCGATATGCTTGCGCCGTCGCCATCCGACAAACCCTCGGAGGGACCGAATCCGATGGTCGCCCTGACCGGCGAAAGCGATCCGGAGCTTGTCGGGGACTTTTTCCCCACGGCGCTGAAATTATACGAGATACTGCACCTCCAGAATCCCGAACATGAGGATCTTGCCATCATCACCGGGCAATTGTACGTAACTTACGCGAACGCCTTCGTCCAGGCTCCGGCCGAGCGATACCCGGCGGAGGAATTCGACAAGCAGGACGCGGCGTACCGCCGGGCCCAAGTTTTCTACGTCCGGGGGAGGGATTACGCCGTCAAGGCCCTCGATCACCGGTATCCCGGCTTCAGCGCCGACGTTTTCGGCCTTGACGACGAGGCCCGCGCGGCGCGGCTATCCAAATGCGTCAAAAAGGACGCTTCGGCCCTCTATTGGGCGGGAGCGGGTCTTCTCGGGGCATTCTCGCTCAACCCCCTCGAAACGTCGTACCTTGAGCGGCTTCCGGGAACGGTCGCCATGCTCGAAAAAGCCGCGGATGTCGATCCCGCCTTCAGCGAAGGGGCGATATGGGAGGTCCTGACTGCCTTTTACGCCGCCGCTCCCGATTCCCTCGGGGGGGGAAAGGACAAGGCCCACGCGGCGTACGACAAGGCGATCGGCATAAACGGCGGGAAAAACCCGTCAACGTACGTAACGTACGTGCGGAGCTTCTGCATCCCGACCCAGGACAGCGCGGGGTACGACGAGTACCTCGACAAGGCGCTCGCGATCGATCCCGATTCCAATCCCGATAACAGGCTCGCCGTCATACTTGCGCAGAGACAGGCGCTTTGGCTCAAGGAGCACAAGGCCGACATCATTCTAGAATAGGAGTTTCAAAATGTTTTACAAAAAAATCGTAACGGCTTTCGCCTTCCTCGCGATCACGGCGCTATGCCTGTTCCCGCAAGACAAGATCCGGCTGAAGATAGCTTCGGTGGCGCCGTCAAGGTCCCCCTGGGATATCGAGCAGAAAGCCCTCGCGCAGGAATGGTCCAAGATCACGAACGGCCGGGTAACCGTCACCTTTTACGATACCTATTCCCTCGGCGGCGAGAAAAGCGTCATTCAAAAGTTCCGCTCGGTCAGGCCGGGCCAGAAGGCCATGCTCGACGGGGCCATCTTCACCACGATCGGCCTCAACGAGGTCGCGCCCTCGGCCTCCATCTATACCCTTTCGATTCCCTTTCTCATCAGGAACCAGAGGGAGCTCAACCTGGTTCTCGACACCTACGGCGACGATCTGATCAGGGAATACAACAAGGCCGGCTTCGAGATGATAGCCTGGACGAACGTCGGCTGGCTTTCCTTCTATACGAAGGATCAGTTCTCCGACCTTCCGGGCCTCAAACGCATCAAAATCGCCTCGGCAGGCCTCGACAGCCCCGTTCTGGGAGACAGCTTCCGCGCGGCCGGCTTCACGATCGAGGACATGACTGCCGACAAGGTTCTCCAGTCGCTCAAGAGTTCCGGAGGCGTCAACGGATTCTTCGGCGTGCACATGTACGCCTACGTAACCGGTCTGTACAAGTCGATCAACTACGCCCTCGAGGCCAAGCTCTGCCCGGTTCTCGCGGGCATCGTGATCTCGAACGATGCGTGGGCCAAGATACCCGCCGAATACAAGCCCGCCATGCTTGAGGCCGTGGAGCGCATGAGAAAGCGCCTTGACGCGGCACTCGAGGAAACGGACCAGAAATACATCGATAACATGAAACGCGAGGGCGTCAAGCCGGTCAAACCCACCGACTCCGAGCTTTCCGCGTGGGAGACCGAGTTTTCAAGGGACATGGACACCATCAACCGCTCCGTTCCCGGGGCCTTCAATCTCGGCCTGTACCGGAAGATACAGGATTTACTGAAGAAAGAGCGGAAGTGACAAGATGATAAAAAAGGCCGTCAATATTTCGGGGCTCGCGCTCCTCGCGCTGCTCGCCGCGTTCCCGCTGCTGTTCAGGATTCTCTCGGCGGCCTTCGGGATCTCGATCCCGTCGACCGACCTGGTCCTCGTCAATATCGTGTTCATGTTCGCGGGCGCCGCCGGGATTATCACCAGCGATTCCAACCGCCACCTGAACCTCGGGGTCGTCAATGACGCCCTGCCCCCGAGGGCGCGCTCGTTCATAGCGCCCATCCAGGAGGCGATATCGACCTCCGTGCTGACGGCCCTTTTCCTGTCGTCCTTTTCCGAGCTTTTCATGGCCTTCCAGCCCGACGAGCGCCTGTGGGGAATTCCCCTGGTGCTTATCTTCGCCGCGCTTCCCGTCATGTTCCTCGGGATGTTGGCGATCTCGATCAAAAGGAGCAAGGCCCGTATCGGTTCCTTCGCGGGGGCCCTCATCGGGTTTCTGATCGCGACGGGCCCGGTATGCGGGATATTCTTCTACCTCTTCAAGGTTGAAAGCATTCCGGCACTCCAGTCGGTATTCAACTCATGGCTTCTCGTCTCCGACGTCCTCCTGTGGCCCTTCGTGCTCCTGCTCGTCGCGTCGGCGATTTTCGGCGTCCCGATCTTCATCGTCCTGAGCGGCATCGCGTACGTTTCGTTCAGCCAGGGCGGCGGGTACGTGGAGATGATCCCGCTCGAGTATTACGGGATACTGACCGACAAGAGCATCGCCGCGGTCCCGCTCTTTACGCTCGCGGGATACCTCCTCGCGGAGGGAAGCGCGGGGCGGCGCCTTTTAAACGTGGTCAAGAGCGGCGTAGGCTGGCTCAAGGGCGGGCCCGTCATCGCGACCGTCCTCGTCGCGACCTTCTTCACGACCTTTACCGGCGCCTCGGGCGTTACCATCCTCGCGCTGGGCGGGCTTCTGACCCTGATCCTGACGGGCAGCGGGTATAAAAAAGGCGAGGCCGAGTCCCTCGTGACGGCGTCCGGCTCCATCGGCATGCTGTTTCCCCCGAGCCTCGCGATCATCATCTACGGAACGACCAATATCTTCTCGGTGGATATCTTCGCCCTCTTCAAGGGAGCGATTATACCGGGAGCCTTGATGGCCCTCTCCATGATTCTTCTCGCGATCTTCAAGAACCGCTCCGTGAACCGCGAGGCCTTTTCGGCCCGCGAGCTCGGATCGTCCCTGTTCCACGGCTCCGCGGAGCTTCTCATGCCCATCGGCATCGTCGTCGGGTATTTTACCGGGTTCCTTTCGTTGATCGAGACGGCGGCCTTCGCGGCGGTCTATTCATTCGCGCTCGAGGTGTTCATCCGCCGCGACTATTCCGTCAAGGCGGCGGCGAAGGTCATACTGAAAAGCATACCGGTCGCGGGCGGGATCCTTGTCATCATCGGCGCGGCGAAGGGACTCGCCTTCTTCATGATCGACGCCGGGGTTCCCTTCATGCTGACGGATTTCGTCATGACCTTCGTGCAGTCGAAGTACGTCTTCCTCTTCCTGCTCAACATACTCCTGCTCGTCGTGGGCTGTCTCATGGATCTGTATTCGGCTATCCTGGTCGTCTCTCCGCTCATCATGCCCGTCGCGGAATCGTTCGGCATCAACCCGGTCCATACCGGGGTTATCTTCCTGACCAACCTCTCCCTCGGATTCCTGACGCCGCCCGTGGGCATGAACCTGTTCATCGCGAGCTACACCTTCAACAAGCCGATCATGAAGATCGTCAAGGACATACTTCCCTACCTGTTGGTCCAGTTCGTGATCCTCATGCTCGTCACCTACGTTCCCTGGTTCAGCACCGTCCTTCTGTAATCCCGAACAGGCATGCGGCGTTCGCGTAGACGAGCGCCGCGAGCCGTTCCTGCCCCATATCCAGGATCCCCGCGGCGAACTCGTAGGTGTGCCGGATCAATACCGGCGTATTTGTCTTTCCGCGATGCGGGGCCGGCGAGAGATACGGCGCGTCCGTCTCGAGGAGCAGAAGATCCTTCGGCACGTAGCGAACGAGGGAAGCTATGCGCTCCCGGTCATCGTCGCGCTTGCCCCAGGTAATATTCCCCGGAAACGAGATATACCAACCCCTGTCGAGAAAGGCGCGCGCCTCCTCCTTGCCGTAGGAAAAGCAGTGTATGACGCCCCGGTCGTATCCCGAGTTCTTGATGATGGAAAGGGTTTCGTCGAAGGCGTCGCGGGAATGGACGATCACGGGAAGGGAACGGCTTTCCGCGAGCTCGATCTGCATCGCGAAAAGCTCCTCCTCGCCTTCGGTATCCGGCGATCCCGCCTCGCCGTCTTCCCCGCCCTCTCCGCGCGCCGATAAAGCCTTTGGCCCGTTCCAGTGGCGGTCGAGCCCGCACTCGCCGACGGCTGCGAATCCATGAGCGGGAATCGCGCCGCTCCCGCAATTTTTCAGCATCAGGTCAACGTCTTCAGCCAATCGACTAACGGCGTCGCGGCGATTGGCTATCAGCTCCGCGTCGGGCCAAAGCCCGCACGAGAAATGAAGCCAGGCCGGTATCCCGCCGCCCCATGCCGCGCGAACGCGGTCCATGCGCCCGGCAAGATCGCCCGCCTTCGTGCCGATATCCATCACGAAAGGAAACCGCTCCTCATCCATAGTGCGAAGAAGCGAAGCAAGATCCTCGCCCCTATCCTCGATGTGTCCCAGATGACAGTGCGTATCGGAGTACATTATTGACCTCCCGTTCCCGATCGGCTACTATAGCACGTAGCGCCGGGGTGGTGGAATTGGTAGACACCAGGGACTTAAAATCCCTTGGCTGGTAACGGCCGTGACGGTTCAAGCCCGTTCCCCGGTAATCGTTTCTAAAAACGTTCCACGGACGTTTCATCGCTTGTTGTATTAAACTCGTCGGCGCTACCGACGGGTTACCGGGAGTCTGTAAATGAATAAACCAATGCGCTCATTCGCGATCCTCTGCGCCGCCGTTGTCTTGCTCGCCTCATGCGCGGGGAAGAAGGATCAAACCCAACCGGCGGGCGAGGCAAAGACCTGGAAGATCGGCATATCGAAGATCGTCGCCCATCCCGCGCTCGACGCGACCGAGAAGGGAATCCAGGACGAACTTGCCGCCCGGGGAATATCCGCGACATGGGATCTCCAGAACGCGAACGGGGACGTCAACACCGCCACCCAGATAGCGAGTAAATTCAAGAGCGAGGGAGCCGACATAATCGTCGCCATTGCCACGCCCACGGCGGTAGCGGCGGCAAACGCCATCAAGGACCGCCCGGTCATCTTCTCGGTCATTACCGATCCGGTCGGCGCGGGGCTCGTTGACAGCCTGGAACGCGGCAGGGACAACGTCACCGGAGTTTCGGACATGGTCAACGTGCTCGCGAACATGACCCTGTTCGCGAACGTGGCGAAGGTCAAGACGGTCGGCTATATCTATACCAGCTCCGAGGCGAACTCCGCTTCCTCTCTCGCAGACATAGAGAAAGCGTGCGAAAAGCTCGGCCTCAAGTTGATTCCCCAATCCATCAACAACTCCTCGGAGGTAAAGCAGGCGACCGAGGCCATCATCGGCCGCGTGGACGGCATCTACCTTTCGACGGACAATACCGTTTTCTCCGCCCTTCCGGCCCTCGTCGCGGTGGCCCTCGCGAACAAGAAGCCGATATTTTCCTCGGACACGACGAGCGCCATGGAAGGCGGATGCCTCATCGCGAGCGGGTTTGACTACTACAAGGCGGGACGGGCGACGGGCTCCATGGTGGCCGACGTCATCGGCGGTAAAAAGCCGGCCGATATCCCGGTCAAGCTCCTGAGCCCCTCGGAGGGAGACCTGCTCCTCGACCTCGACGTCGCGAAGGCTTGCGGCATCGAGATTCCGGCCGACGTTCTCGCCCAGGCGAGCAAGATCATCGAAAACGGCAAATTGACTTCCAGGCAGTGATGCCGCTATACTCGCTGACATGATCCAGGGAATCCTTGTCGAGGGCCTTGTGTACGGAATCATGGCCCTCGCCGTCTTTATTACCTTTCGCGTGCTCGACTTCGCGGACATGACCGTTGACGGGTCCTTCCCCCTCGGGGCGGCCGCAATGGCCGTTCTGCTGACCGCCGGGCTGAATCCGCTTCTTGCCATCCTCATCGCCTTCGCCTGCGGGGCCGCGGCCGGGGCGATTACCGCGGTCATCCATTCACGCCTGAGGATCCCGGGCCTTCTCGCCGGTATTCTCACCATGACCATGCTCTACTCGGTCAATCTCCGCATCTTGGGCAACCGCGCGAACCTGTCCCTCCTGAGGGTCGACACCCTGTTCAACGAGATCACGGATCTCGCGGGCAGGTTCATGCCGGGCGAGTACGGTGTACCGATATTCCTCGCCCTGATCGTGGCCGCCATCCTGTTCATGGTCAACGTCTTCTTCCATACCGATTTCGGCATAACCCTCGGCGCCCTCGGGTCCAATCCCCAGATGATAACCTCGCAGGGCATGAACCCCGAGACGGTCAAGTTGATCGGCATTTGTCTGGCGAACGGCCTTGTCGGCGTGTCCGGCGCCCTCGCCTCCATGTACCAGGGCTTCGCCGACGTAAACTCGGGAACGGGTACCGTCGTGGCGGGCCTTGCGTCCGTCATGATCGGCGAATTCCTCGTGCGCTCCAACAGGATCGAGGTACTGACCCTCAGGGTTATACTCGGCTCGATACTCTATCGGGCGATCATGTACGCGGGACGCCGCTATGGCTACGTCATCAACCTGACCGCCAACGATCTCAAGCTCATCACGGGAGTCCTGATCGTGGCGTGCCTGATCGTTTCCAAATACGGCAACGGCAAGCTCATCTCCCGAAAGGCGCGCCCCAGATGATGCGGCTTGAGCATGTCGGCGTTACCTTCAATCCGGGCACGCAAGACGAGAATCGGGCCCTCAGGGACGTTTCACTGACGGTTAATGGGGGGGATTTCATCACCGTGATCGGCTCCAACGGGGCCGGCAAGACCACGCTCTACAACGTGATCGCGGGGACGATCACGCCCCAGGAGGGGCGCATTCTCATACGCGACACCGACGTAACGAAGACTCCCGAGCACCGCAGGGCGCGCTACATCGGCCGCATCTTCCAGAATCCCCTTCTCGGCACGGCCGGCAAGATGAGCCTCGAGGACAACATGGTCATCTGCCACCGCAAGGGCTACAAGGGCCTCGGGATCAGCCTGAACGGCAAGCTCCGCCGGTATTTCCAGGAACGGCTGAGGGAACTCGACATGGGACTCGAAACCAGGCTCAGGGATAACGTCGATCAGCTTTCGGGCGGGCAAAGGCAAGCCCTTACCCTGCTCATGGCCGTTCTCTCGGAGCCCGCAATCCTCCTGCTCGACGAGCACACCGCCGCGCTCGACCCGAGGAACGCCGAGATCGTGATGGGCCTTACCAGAACCTTCGCAGAGCGATACGGGCTTACCGTCATGATGATCACGCATAACATGAAAAACGCGATCGACTATGGCAACCGACTGCTCATGATGGACGGGGGGGAGATCGTGCTCGACATCGGTTCCGCCGAAAAAGCGAGGATGTCGATAGACGAGGTGGTTCAGCGCTTCAAGGACATCAAGAAGCGCGAGCTCGCGAACGATCAGATGCTTCTGCACGTATAAAAAAAAGCGCGCTTGCCGATTACGGCCGCGCGCTTTGCATGTATGGGAACGGCGTCGCTTCAGGCAACGCCCCCCGTATCAGTTACTTCCTTTCGGTAAGGTTTCCCTTGATTTCCAGAACGCCCTTTTTCAGCGCGAAGGCGAGATTTCCCTCATACCAGCGCGTCGCCGCGGGATCTTTGGTATCCGGCGTCAGGGTAACCTTGGACCAGTCCAGGTCCGACATCTTTTTGGGGTCTCCACCTGCCTTGACGAACTCGGGTTTCAGCACGAACTCGCCCCCGACATTGTCGGCAAGCCCCTTGGCGATCTTTCCGCCGCCAAGAACGTTGAATTTTCCCTTATTGTCGGTAACCAGCTCATAGGCCATCCCCCGGTGAACGTACCGAACGGTGATAACCTTGCCCTGCTCCGTCACCTTCAAGTCGTCATATACTACCGTCTTGAAGTCGGATACCGGATACAGCAACAGGCCCCTGAGGCCAACCGGAATAGCGGCCTTTTTGGTGTCCGGACTATCGAAGCGTACGGCGTCGAACTCCTTGGTGCTTCCCGCGAGGCTGGCCCCGGAAGACGCGTCAAGACCGTCTTTAATCACTTTCTTGCCCAAGGTCCAGGTAAAACTGTTCTTGGTATCAGCGGACAGCGTATTTACTCTCGCATCGATCCGTACGTTTTGCGCAAAAAGGGAAGAAAATCCCGCCATTAGTACCAGTGTAGCAATAATCACTACTCGTCTTCCTGAACTCATCAATACCTCCAAAGGAGTCGTGACGACCCCATGCGTAAAAATATAGTAAACCGAAGTTTACAAGTCAAGCATGAATGAATGGAAACACGGCTGTTAAAAGTCCGATACGGCGAGCGCGGTCGCAGAACGCGTAACCCTAGATAATGGAGACCTTATCCTCGACTTCAAAAGCGGGTGACATCTCCCCAAGCTGATCCTGTTCCGCGGCGATCTCGCGTTCCTCCATGCCGATGAGGTGCTTGAAAAAGATAGCGCCGCCGATCATGAACAGAGGGGTGGCAATGGAAAAGGCGAGGCAGAGCGAATTGAGTCCTTTTTCGAGCATTCGACCGAAGCAGAATCCCGCGGTAAGCCAGAAAAAAGTAGCGATAATGGCGGCAAGCCCGTCATATAACGCATACACGATGAACTTCATGCGCAACAGACCCGCCGCTATCATGACGGGGGCTCGTATACCGACGAAAAAACGGCTAAAAAAGGAGATATGTGGGCCTTTTCGCTGAAAATACCGCTCGCTCGCGAGAACCTTCTTGGGTTTGATGAATCTGCGGGCGAAGCGGGACGAAAGAAGCCGAAAACCGAATTGGCGCGCGATAAAGTAGTAGACGAGATCGGACCCATAGATTCCGGGATAACTCGCGATATACACGATCCAGAAATTGAGCCCGCGCGCATGCGCGATAATCCCCACGAGAACAAGGGCAATCTCCTCCGTTATCGGGATGGAGAAGCTGTAGATAATCAGAAAGAGAAAAATTCCGCCGACGAGGTACTCTGTTGGCATATTCGCAAGAAAAGCAGGTAGAGTCATCTGTAAGCCCCTTACACCTTGCCGGTCAGCGATTCGATAGCGACGATCTCTTCAGGCGCACCGGCGCCGAAAAGCGGAATTCCCAGGCAATCGTATACCCGACGGACAGTTCTTAAAAACTGAAGAACGAGCGCCTGGACCGTATCGACCAACAGTATCACGATCGGCAACAAAAGGAGCCAGGCGGGCAATATAGCGAGATAGCGATGAACCAACGAGACGACAAGGACAAAGGCCGAACAGGCAGTCAGGTCCGCGAAGAGGATCGGGTATTTCAATCCGACCAACCGCGCCCGAAGCAGGTCGCCGACATGGCGCGATCCGATGAATCCTATCACGAGAAGGCCTGTAACCAGCGAGAAATGCCGTCCAAAAATCGGGCTTACGGTATGTATCCACAGGATAACGGGGGACATGACGGCAACCTCCGCCAGGATCTCGCGAAGACCCATACCGCGATACTTGACGAGGGTTTTCACGATTACCGAGGAACAACTCAGGACAAAGGCGGCAAATAACAGGTAAATAGGCCTGAAACCGAGTACGGGATGGGGAAGGGCCCAGAAATCATAGCCGAAAAAGAAAACCGACAGCAAAAAGGCCCAGTAGAGGAAAATACCCTCGTCGGTCGACAGATGGCCAAAATACATGACGTTCGTCTTCATAACCTCACGTAGGGTCATCCAGTCCGCCAGACTGCAGATAACGATGATCGCGATCGCCCAGTGTGCCGGCAGTACGGGAAAGGCCGCCAGGGCGCCAAGGGGGAAAAAGAACACGTTAAACGAATCAAACCAGTGATCCACGAATTCGCCCAAGGGGCCGGAACTTCCGATTCGCCTGGCCTGACGTCCATCCAGGTTGTCCACCGTGTGGTAGAAGGCCACGGAGAGCCCGGCGATCGCGAACAGGTGCCGGTGATGTACCCCGTAGTTGCTCCCGAAGGCGATCATCAGTATAAGCGCGAACCAAGACCCCAGGTTTCCGATCATGCTGAGGAGGTTCGCCGACATCTGCGGCGGAACGAAACGAAAGGAGTAATCCAGCCAATACCGAAAAACGCGATCGAAGAGCGAGTGGCTGATCGACTGGTACTTATAGTTGTATATACACTCGGGATCAGAATAGCGTTCCATGGATTATTCTCTTTTACACGCTGAAGTTTTGACACTATGCCATGATCAGCCATGATGATCCGGAAAATTACCGGAATGGGTAAATTGTACCCCGTTAACGGGTAAAAAGCAAGTTTATCGGGGTACTGAATCAACCAATTCGGAGAATCGTCGCTTCTCCCCTGTACCAAGAATGATTATACCGCTATAATTGAAGAATCTTCACAGCTCGAAAGAGAAATCAGGACACATTTTTGACTCATACAGACACAATCAATCCCGGCATACGCAATATCGCGATAATCGCGCATGTTGATCACGGCAAAACCACCCTCGTCGACGCCATGTTCAGGCAGGCAGGAACCTTCCGCGCGGAGCAGGAAATCCCCGAACGCCTCATGGACAGCATGGATCTGGAGCGCGAACGGGGCATTACGATCGCCGCGAAAAACTGTTCGGTCAGCTGGAAGGGCGTCAAGATCAACATCATCGACACGCCGGGACACGCCGATTTCGGCGGGGAGGTCGAACGCGCCCTTTCCATGGTTGACGGGGTAATCCTCCTCGTAGACGCCTCGGAGGGTCCCCTGCCCCAGACTCGCTTCGTACTGAGCAAGGCCCTCGCCCTCAAGCTTTCCGTCATCGTCGTCATCAACAAGATAGACCGACCCGACGCCAGGGCCCCGGAAGTCCTGAGCGACGTCTATGACCTTTTCATCGATCTCGGCGCGAATGACGAACAGGTGGATTTTCCCGTTCTCTACGCGATAGGCAAGGCCGGCATCACCCGCGAGACCCTCGACGGCCCCGCGAACGAAGGCTCCCTGACCCCCCTCTTCGACATGATCCTCGACAGGCTTCCGGCTCCCGCCTATACCCTCTCGGAGCCATTCCAGATGCTCGTTTCCGACCTTTCCTATTCCGACTATTTCGGCCGCCAGGCTATCGGCAAGATAATCAACGGCAGGGTTCACTCGAAGGACAGCCTTGTCCGTATCGGCGAGGACGAGACGCGAAGAACCCTGAACGTGTCAAAACTCCAGACCTATGACGGAATCAAGCTCATCGAGACCGCGAGCGCCGAACCCGGGGACATCATCGTGCTTTCCGGAATCGACGAGGTGAAAATCGGCGACACCATCTGCACGCGCGACGAGCCCAAGGCCCTTCCCCGCATCCTGATCGACGAACCGACCGTTTCCATGCGATTCTCCGTCAACACCTCCCCGCTTGCCGGCACCGAGGGAAGAAACGTCACCTCAACCCAGCTTCTGGAGCGCCTCCAGAAAGAAACCCTCAAGAACGTGTCGCTCCAGGTTGATCCGGAAAACATCGGCGGAGGTTTCGTCGTTCGCGGCCGAGGGGAATTCCAGCTTGTCATCCTCATCGAGATGCTTCGCCGAGAGGGATTCGAAATCGGCGTCAACCGGCCGGAGGTTATCTTCAAATATAAAGACGGCAAGAAACTAGAGCCGATTGAACATGTCTACATCGATTGCGCCGAACTGTACGCGGGCAACGTCACCGATAAACTGACCTCCCACAAGGGCCGTATGCTCGCCTACACCTGCCACGACGGGGGGCGCGTCCACCTGGAATTCTCGGTGCCGTCACGGGCCCTGATCGGCTATCGCGACCAATTCCTGACGGATACGAAGGGAACGGGCATGATGAATTCCCTCCTCTCGGGTTATGAGGAATATCGGGGGGACTTTAACGAGTTTACCAACGGTTTCCTGGTTTCCGATCAGTCCGGAAAGGGCGTAACGTACGGGCTGTATCATCTCGAGCCCCATGGACAACTGTATATCACCCCGGGAGAGCCCGTATATGAGGGTATGATCGTCGGACAGCACAACCTGGAATTCGATCTCGTCGTCAATCCCTCAAAGGAAAAAAAGCTTTCAAACATGCGCTCCGTCCTCAAGGACGAGGCCCTGACCCTGACCCCGATACAGCCTATGACCCTCGAACGCGCGATCCTGCTGCTTCACGAGGACGAGATGGTCGAGATTACCCCGAAATCGATCCGGGTACGCAAGATCATCCTGAGCGAGCTGGAGCGGCGGAAGGAATCGCGGAAAAAATAGCGGCGAAACCGCAAGCTTGCGCGGTGGCAAAAACTGGACTATACTTCCGGCATGGATGTAGCAATGGTCTCAGCATCCCTATCCCAGCTCGAACTCAGGCATGACGTGGCCGTTCAAACCCAAAGGATGGCCATGGACAGCGCGAAGGTCGGTGGCGAAGCGCTCATCAGGATGATCGACGACGTGGCTTCCATCACCGACACTGCCCTCGGCTCCGGAATAGACGAGCTGGCCTGAAGGATATCCCATGCGCATTATCGATATCTCCGTCGGGGTGTCTCCCGCGACGCCCGTTTGGCCCGGCGATCCCGCGCCCGTTTTTGATCTTGCCGCGTCGATTGATCGCGGAGACGCGTACAACCTTACCCGCATACACCTGTCGGCCCATACCGGCACCCATATCGACGCCCCGTCCCATTTTATCGCCGGCGGAAAAGCGACTGACGCCACCCCCCTCGAGACGCTCATCGGTCCCTGCATGGTCGTGGATTTCTCCTCGCGCGCATCCGTCCGGAATATCCCGGCATCGGACGGAGAACCGTCAATCATGGTCGATATCTCGGCCGGCGACCTGGAGAACGCAGGAATCCCCGCCGGCGCCTCCAGACTGCTTATCAGGACGGACGCCGCAGACGCCCGCGGCGATGGCGCCACGGAGAGAATTCCCGCGCGGACTTCACCCGCGGCTCACCATCCCGTCGCGCTGGACGATTCCGCGTGCGAATGGGTAGCCGGCCGGGGAATCCGCCTTGTCGGTATCGACGGTGCGTCCATCGCGAGCTGTTCGCATCCCATGAAGGGGCATATTTCTCTCCTGGAGGCTAACGTAGTCATCCTGGAGGGCCTCGACCTTTCACGCGCCGAACGGGGCGAGTATGAGTTGTATTGCCTCCCGCTCAAGCTCGTCGGAACCGACGGCGCCCCCGCCCGCGCCGTGCTGATCAAAAAGAACTGATTACCCGGCGGATTTCCGTCGGCGAATAATCTGACGGGGGAACCGGCCGGAGTCGTGCTATAATCTCTCATCATGAAAATGACGAATCGCCCCTTGATTGCCCTCCTGCTCGCGCTCCTGCCTTTTTGGGTATGTGCGCAAGTCATTCCAACCGGCACTACCTCTCCCGATGTCCCCGACAACGGCCGCCCAAAGGTCGCGCTCGTCCTCGCCGGAGGCGGGGCGAAGGGAATAGCGCACGTCGGGGTGATCAAGGTACTGGAAGAGTACGGGATCAATCCCGATATCGTCGTGGGGACGAGCATGGGAGCCATCGCCGGGGGCCTGTATTCCATGGGATATTCCCCGGCCGAGATGAAGGAGATCGTCCTCGAGGCTAACTGGGCGGATCTCTTTTCGGAAGACAGCGGGGTGACCGACGAGCCGTTTTACGCTAAAAGCGAACGTGCCCGATATCTCGGTTCCCTGAAATTCGACAGCAAGGGATTTTACCTCTCCGGAGGCTTTCTTTCGGGAAGGAGGATACTCCACTTCCTTGACATCCTGTCCCTTGGAGCACCCTCATCACCCGATTTCGATTCCCTGCCCCGGCGCTTTCGCGCCGTTTCCGCGGACATCGCTACCGGGGATCGGGTCATTCACCGGGACGGGTCCATCTCGGACGCCATTCGAGGGAGCATGAGTATACCCGGTGTATTTACCCCCTACGAGCTCAGGGGACAATACCTGGTTGACGGCGGTATCGTGGAGAACCTTCCCATTGAGGTAGCGCGCAAACTCGGCGCCAACCTGATTCTCGCGGTCAACCTCGTCGATCTTGGGGCGTTCGATCCGTCCTCGGTTACCCGCACGCCCATGGGCGCCCTCTCGAAATCAATCGATATGCTCGTAAACAACAATGTCGAGCCGGAACTCGCCAACGCCGACCTGGTACTCACCGTGGATACCCAAGGATACAGTTCTTCGGATTTCACGAAGAGCGGGGAATTGATGGCGTTGGGCGAGCGAATAGCCCGCGCGAACGGCAAGGAACTGGAGGCCTTCAGCGAGAGGGCGCGGTATCCGGACAAGCGACCCGCCGCGCGCGCTCCCCTGCCGATTATCTCGGCGGTACGGGTCACCGGAGGATCGGCGAAGGATCGCGCCTTCGCCGCGGGTATTTACGAACCCGTTATCGGGACGGCCCCGACGAGGGAGTCTTTACAGGTACTGTACCGAAAGCTCGAGCGCACGGGAAGGTACGAATCCGTCAGGATATCCCTCGGGGACTCCGGGTCGGCTCATGAGCTTTTGGTGAACTTGCAGAACAAACGGGTTTCTGCCCATTCCCTCAGGCTCTCGTTCCTCAACAGCGCGACGTACGGACGGTACCTCACGAACGACCTCACTATCGCACCTGGCCTCGCCGTCAAGGATGTGCCTTTCCCGGACACGCGGATCGCCGTCGACGCGGAGCTCCTCGACTCGCCCGGGGTCGAGGCATCGGTAACGCAACCTTTCCTCGACATCCTGTCCGCCGGGGTCTATTTCAGGACGCACTGGGACTTCGAGGCCTGGCAAGCGAACGCGTCGCGCAGTTACGGCGAGCGCGTTTCCTTCTGGGCAACGGGAATAAGGCTGGACATGGAACCGGCGACGGGAATCGATTTCTTCCTGGATTGCGGATTCGAGTCGATCGACGAAGAAAGCTTTTCTGAGAGCGTGAAGGGTTCCCCGGTAGAGCGCGTATCGTCCCTTCGGTGCGGGGTCTCGGTACGAAAGACCGATTCCCCCATCTTTCCCGCCGAGGGACTATCGGGAGACCTTGCGTACCTGGTGTCCATTCCGAAGTTCGGGTCGGACCGGGCATTCAATACCCTGACCGGCTCGGGCGGAATCTTCCTCCCCTTTAAGGACAGCCTGACATTCGGGGTTCGGGGTATCGGCGGAACCGATTTCAGCAGCACCCTGAACGACATCCCCGAGGCGCCGCCTTCCCACATGCCCAGTCTCACGAACCGGGATCTTTTTCCCGGACTGCTTACCACGGACGAGCGTATCGGTAACCATGTCGTCGGGGCAGGCGTCACCCTGCAGTACAAGGTTAACGCCGACGCATTCTCGAGACACTATCCGCTGTGCCTCCTCCTCCAGGTTTCGGCGGGTTCGGTGTTTACCGACAAGGTCGATTTTTCCGTCGGGGACATGAGAGGCCACATAACCTACTCGGCGGGCGCGGGCATCAGGGTAAGCGATTCATTCGGCGTGGAGATTCGCGGCGGCGTGTGCAGGAACACCGTCGATGAGTACCTCCCCTTCGTAGCGCTTGATCTGGGCTCTATCGGATTATAAGCCCCGAACGCTTGCCTAAAAATTGATATTGTCAGGCGGTGGTTTATGGCACATACTGGCAAGACATTATGAAAGAGCCACGGATAATCGGTAAGGTCGACTACGATTTTAACGGAAAGAAAAAAAGTCTCTCCTTCGACGGAAACGGACGAAGCCAGGGAGATGGCCTTTCCGTCGAATCCTCCCTTACGGCGGTCAGGAACGGCTTCAGGCTTATGGTCACTCTCGTGCCCTCTGTCGGGATCACGATCTCGAACATCGAAATCTCGCACGACGCGATCGAGTCCCCCCGGGATCTCGTCTTCATGAACGGCTATCAGTCGTGGACCGACAGCAAGGAGTTCAGCCGCCGGGACCGAATGCGCGCGCCGGAGCGGATGCTGGGCCCGCTCATCGACAAGCACTGGCTGACAAGGTACGCTGATTACGAATTCCAGCCTTATCCCGGGCGTCCCGGCGTCGTTCACGGGGCCTCATACGGATACGTTCGCGCCCCCGGGGATACAGGCAACGGCGACATGCCGCGATCGGTGCGGTTCTTCGGCTCCCTTGACGAGGCCTCCGGTTTTACCTTCTTCCACGCGGACATCCGGCGACTTTCGCTGACGGCCCGCAAGGACCTGGAGGGTCTTTCGCTCAAGGGACGTTACAGGGCATTCGACCTTCTCTTCTCGGAGGGATCGATTGACGAGGTCATGGACGGCTGGTTCTCCGAGATGGGAATCAGGCCACAGCCCGCGGAGCCGGCAATGGGATGGACCAGTTGGTATAATTACTACCAGGATATCAGCGAGCGTATCATCCTCGAGAACCTGCAAGCCTTTAAAAACGAGCGGATGCCGATACGCGTCTTCCAGATAGACGATGGTTACCAGACGGCCGTGGGCGATTGGTTGTCGATAAACGAGCGGTTCCCGAACGGGATGAAACCCATCGCGGACCGGATCGCGGAAGCCGGTTTTACACCCGGTATATGGCTCGCGCCCTTCGCCGCGGAAACGACCTCCAGGGTTTTCAGGGATCACCCCGACTGGTTTATCAAGGGCGACGACGGACGTCCCTACGCGACCGGCAGCAACTGGTCGGGTTTCTATTCAATGGATATCGACAATCGGGAAGTCCGCGATTACGTGCGCAAGGTCATATCGGTCGTGACGCGGGAATGGGGATTCAAGCTCGTCAAACTCGATTTCCTCTACGGCGCCTGTATCCGTCCCCTGCACGGGAAAACCCGGGGTCAGATCATGTGCGAAGCGATGGATTTCCTCCGCGAGTGCGTCGGGGACTCGCAAATCCTTGGATGCGGCGTCCCGCTTTGGCCTGCTTTCGGCAAGGTGGAATACTGCCGTATCGGCACCGACGTCGACCTTCAGTGGCATAACAAGCTGTATGGACGGCTCATCCATCGGGAGTTTCCGTCAACGCGACGCGCCATCCAGAATTCGATCACGCGCAGGCATCTGGACGGAAGGGCCTTCATCAACGATCCCGACGTATTCCTTCTCCGCCACACGAACATCAAGCTTACGAAGGAACAGCGAAAGACGCTTTTTTACGTCAACATGCTCTTCGGGAATCTTTTTTTTACCTCGGACGATATACGGGAATACACGATCGAGGAGCGGGAACTCTTTGTCAGGGCCTTTTCGATGCAACGTAAAAAGATCCTGTGGTCGGAACTCAACGACGGACTATGCCTGGCCCGTTTCGTCTCGGGACCCCGTGAATTCTTTTTCATGTCGAATCTCACCGGCAGGACGAGATCCGTCCGGATACCTTCCGGGGGCCGATACCTACGCCTCGGAGAGGGCGTCGACGAGACCAAACTGGACATGACCGCGTTCGGGAACGCGAAGGACCTCCCTCTATGCCCGGGAGGCGCGCGGCTCCGTCTTCGTCCCTACGTTACGAAATGCCTGCTTTGCCTCGAGACATAAAAGATCAGTTTGACGCCTCCCCGAGGAAGTTGATGCGCGTGAACACACCGTAAAGGGATTCGCGATGAAGGGTATACCGGCAGTAATTGCCCGCGATTACCGAGGAGTCGAGAGCCTCATTCGAGAGATACGGCCGCGGCCCCCCGGCGGAGGTCCAGTACACGAGAGAGATTTTACCTTCCACGATCTCTAGCGCGGTAATACCGTGTTTGCCCGTCGCGCAACCCGAGTTGAAGATGCACGGGATAAGGAACGGGTCGGCACCGTACAAGCTCTGGGTTTTCTTGGCCTTCCCCCTGGCGGACGCAAGGATCTTCATCTCGTCGCGATACATCCTGATCTGCGGCTCAAGCGCCGGCCGCGCCGAAGGCTCCGCGTCGATATATTCCCGGATGAGGGCTTCCAGGGTAATGCGGATATTGTCGTATTTAGACAGTGACTCGAACAGGGGCCGGTGCGTATGGCCGGTCACGACCGCCACGCCCAACGCCCGGGCAGCCCGATAAATTCGCTTCTCCGTCCTGAACCGTCTCCGGGAATCCTCCGAAACCCGGGAACCGCGAATCCTGAGAGGTTTGACAAGATACCGCACGAGGAATTCAGAGATGTAATCGTATTTTACGTAGAGGCTGGAGGCTTGATGTCCGTGAAAGACGAACAGGCGGTTGTTTCCGACGCGATAAACGATCCCCTCGTGTATCGGCCAGGGATACCCCTTCACCGTCAGAAGGTCATAGTCGTGATTACCCACGATCTTCCGAAGCTTCCCCCGCTCCGCGAACCTCCCGATAATCCCGAGAAGTTCCGGCCAGGCCTCCCTGACTGCCTGCAGGGAGAATTTATTCAGGTCCTCGATATCCCCGTTGAGTATCAGGGTATAGTTCCTCTCGAGGTACCATTTCTCGAGCATCGCGCAAATCAAGCCCCGGTTTCCCGCCAAATCGTCCCGGGACCCCCCGTTACCCATATGAAGGTCGCTGAGAAAGACGTACGATGCCGATTCGTCAAGCGTTTCTTCGGGACAGTCCTTGATGAATTGACGAAACGAGTCGAGATAGATATCGTAGTTCATTACCCCTAAGTGTGGTCCTTTTTACGCTTTATTTCAACGGCGTTTGAGGGTACACGGGCCGAACGCACCATGATATAATCAAGTATGCCCATTTCAAGCCTTAATGATACGGAACTATCCTTCGTCAGAAGCCGTCTCGACTTCATGGACCGGCTGAGCCTTCCGGAGACCAAAACCCTTGAGGCCTCGATCTCCAAGGTGAGGTATGAAAAGGGAAGCGTCCTCCACAGCAAGGACAGCGAATGCCTCGGCGTTCTTCTCGTCCATACGGGCGAACTGCGCGCCTATATCGTGTCGGAGGACGGACGGGAGGTAACCCTGTACCGGCTCAAGAGCGGGGATACCTGCGTCCTTTCCGCGTCCTGCGTGCTCAACAGCCTGTCGTTCGACGTCCTTATCGACACCGACCGGGACTCGGAGGTCTTCAAGATCAATCTCGTCGCGTTCCAGAAACTCATGAAGGAAAACGTGTACGTCGAGAATTTCGCCTATAAGAACGCGGCGGAGCGTTTCTCGGACGTCATGTGGGCAGTCGAGCAGATCCTGTTCATGCGCTTCGACAAACGGCTCGCGATTTTCCTGCTGGACGAATCGGCCCCAACGGGCGAGGTACGCATGACCCACGACGAGATAGCCAAGTACGTCGGAAGCGCGCGCGAGGTCGTCTCGCGCATGCTCAAGACCTTCGAGGGTCAGGGGATCGTCAAGCAATCCCGCGGGATCGTCCGGATCGCGAACAGGGATATCCTCAAGAGGATACTGGGCGATCAGGAAAAACCACAATGATGAAACCTAACGCGACGGGCAAAACGCGCATATTGGCGATCACGATCCTCTTCCTGACCGCCCTCATGACCGCGGACGAAACGGAGCGCAGTATCTCTCGGGAGGATCCGATGGAACATGAAGCATACGCGGCGATGATTTCCCGTTCGCTCGTCCGCGTGGGGAATAATTACCGAATAAAAAAGGCCATCGACGGGTCAAAGTCCGGCATGGATCTCACGGTTGCGTTTATCGGGGGATCGATCACGGAAGGTTTAAACGCCTCCTCGCCGGAGCGGTGCTACGCGCATCTCGCCTACGATGAAATTCGAAGGCGGTATGGCGCGGGCGGCGGAGACAACGTCGCGTACCTCAACGCGGGCATGGCGGGAACCCCCTCGACCCTTGGCATGATCCGTTACAAACGCGACGTGATCGACGTGCTCGGCAGGTCACCCGATATCGTGTTCGTGGAATTCGCCGTCAATGACGGGGACGACCCCACGAACGGGGCGGCCTATGAAAGCCTCGTGCTTGACATCCTGCAGGCGGAGAGCGCCCCCGCTGTCGTGCTCCTTTTCAGCGTATTCCAGTCCCGCTGGAATCTCCAGGACAGGCTCATACCGATAGGCCTCCGCTATGGTCTGCCCATGATCAGCGTCAAGGACGCAGTAGTGCCGGAGCTGGAATCGGAAAAAATATCTGACGAGGAATTCTTCTCCGACATCTATCACCCGACCGACTTCGGCCATCGCCTTATGGCCGACTGTATCGCCAATTATCTCGACGCGGTCGATGACGCCCTACCCTCGCAATCGGACGCGCCGATACCGGAATCGCCCGTGATCGGAAGGCAGTTCGCCGGGATCAGGATGATCGACGCGGAAGGCGTTCCCCGGGGCGTGACGATCGCCCCCGGTTCATTCTCGGACAACGACACGGCTATCGGTACCTTCGGCCGCGACTCTCCCCTTCCGACCTTTCCCGCGAACTGGCACAAGGCCGCAGGCCCGGGAGCGCAGGACTTCGTCATGGAACTCACCTGCAGGAATCTCGTCATCGTGTACAAAAAAAGCCCCGACGCGGACGCCTTCGGTATGGCCGATGCATTCGTTGACGGCGAGTGTATTGACTCCATTGATGGCGCGCCCGGCAACGGCTGGAACAACCCGTATTGCGCCGTCCTTATCGACGACGAAACCGCCGCGCGCCACTCGGTCCGTATCAGCATGGACGGCGACTCGCGGGACAAGGGTTTCACGATCATGGCCTTCGGGTACACGGAGTAACCAGAGAGACTCACGACAGAGAGAACGGATCCCATGAGTATGTACAGTAGCGAACAGACATTGCCATGATAAAAATATACCTTCAGAGAGCATGGACGCCTCTGAAGGAGCATATATGGACATTTCGACCATCTTTCTGCTTTTTATCGTTTATAGCTTGTCCGGGTGGATTCTGGAAGTTGTATATTGCGCGATTATTACCCACAGGTTTATCAATCGCGGTTTTCTCAATGGTCCGTTGTGCCCGATATATGGCGCCGGGGGTATTCTGGTGATATTCGCGCTGGAACCATTCAGCGAATACACGATCGTGCTTTTCATCGTGGCAGGCCTCGCCACCAGCTGCCTGGAGTACGCCACCAGCTGGCTTCTGGAATCTATTTTCTCGGCAAAGTGGTGGGACTATTCGGACAAGCGCTTCAACCTCCACGGGAGAATATGCCTTACAAACACACTTGCGTTTGGGGCGATGAGCGTTCTTGTCGTTCGTCTTCTTGATCCCATGCTTCGATCAATTCTCGGGCAGGCACCAAGAAGGCCTTTGGAGCTCGTTACGCTGTCGCTCTTTGCGATTATTTCCTTCGACTTCATCGCAACGCTGATCATGCTATCCGGTCTGGAAAAGAAATCCCTCGATATTAAGTCGTTTACCAAGGATCTTATGTCAGGCACCGAAGACGTTTCATGGTTTGACCCGGAAAGACTGGATACAAGTCTTGTCCGGCTCAGGATTCTTACCAGAAGGGAACGTTCCGAAAAAAACGTGGAATTACTGCTGCGCTATGAAAAGGTCCTTCGCCATTCGCGCGGGATGCAGCGCATTTTCAGCTCTTTCCCCGCATTTGAACGCGGGAGACATAATTTCAGGCTGGACTCGTTCACTCAAATAGAGAAAGTAAACGATCATTGCATAGAAGCCATAGAAACGATTAAGCCTGCGATTACTCAATAAGCGAGACTGCAGGCAATCGCAACGTTATCGAAGATGGTTATTACAGGAGCCCTGGCTTAGTCAGCAACACTGCCAGGGTTATCGCTCGCTGTCATTTCTTGCTTTTTCTGTGTTTGTGCATAATGGCCATTCCGTTTGTAATCAGTTTTCTCACTACCGAAATCAAGTCTATGACGCTTGCTGTCCCGGAACCAACGGCACTGACCGTTCCCAAAAGGATACTGTTCAGCGAACCGACTGTAGCGCCAACGGAATCGATTCCATACCCGAGACGCCGGGATATGGAGTTGACGTTCATGGTTAATTCCTGAATCTGCGTAATGGTCTTGCTGAGGGTATCTCCGTTAACGTCCGCGAACGCATTGATTCTTTTCACGAATTTGGTGACATGAAAGGCCATGAGGATCATGAAAATGCACAATGTCGCTGACAGCGATATAAGGATAAAGAGCCAGATATCTATAAAACTGAGCGACACAATCATTTTATGCTCCTTTCAGTCTCATCCTGCATACTATCTTCCCCGGAAATCGCTTCATCGACGAATTCTTTTATCTTCCTGGTCGTTTCCCTGATTTGCTTCTCAATCAAGCTTCTCGAGACCTTCCCGGATCTGGGCGCAATAAGCAAGCCCGCGGCCAATCCCAGCGCAAGGCCGATAGCGCCGCCAATCAAGATCTTGTTTCCGTTTTTCGCCCTCATGGACAGTATCTCGCGCATTACCATATCAAATGTTGTCATTGTGTGTACCTCATATGTAAGCTAGCATGTCTCCGGGAAATCAATGGTTCGGCGGCACACATATGCTGCGATTTCGGCGGTAAAGGGAAGTATTTACACATACACCCGGTTCATGGTTGTCAGTCGAAATTCCATTCTCACTATCCGGAATAGATTACTCTTTTGCGGCCTTACCGATATGTTCCACGTATATCTTGTGAAGAGAGGGAGAAAGCACCTCGAACCGGCGTATGAAAGCCTGATCGAACAAGGATCTCATCACGCTCTGTAAATACGAATCGTCAATCAATTCCATTTCGATCAGCCTCGGAAACTGTGTCACGTGCTTGACCATATCAGATATCGAATTCAAATCAATGGTCCCGTCGTATTCCACCGCCAGGGTATTGTGCCCGTAGCCTGCCTTGATATCCGCGAGGTTTCCGTAAAGCAGGGTATGGCCATGGTCGATAACAAGTATTCCAGTGCAAAGTTTTTCGGCGATTTCCATATTGTGTGTCGAAAGCACGATATTCTTGCCCTTTGCGGCAAGATCCATGATGGCATCGGTGAGCATGTCGGTGCTTAATGGATCAAGGCCCGAAAAAGGCTCGTCAAAAAAAATAAAGTCGGGGTCATGGAGAATGGAGGCTATGAATTGAACCTTTTGCGACATTCCCTTGGACAGGGTATTTACGGTCCGGTTTTTCCATTCCATCAAATCGAATCTTTCAAGCCATTCATCAAGCCGCTTTTTCGTGGCAAGGGTGTCGCCGTTTTTAAGGCTGGCAAGGTAGAGAAGCGTTTCGTTGATCTTGATATCTTTATAAAGTCCCCGCTCTTCGGGAAGGTATCCGACCCGGTCCTTGTCCGATTCCCTGATTGAGTTCCCGTCGTAGGAAATTTCTCCGGAATCGGGCTTGAGGATATTCATTAACATTTTGAGCACGGTCGATTTTCCGGCCCCATTTGGTCCGAGAAGACCGAAGACTTCGCCTTCCTTGATTGATAATGAAACCTTGCTCACTGCCCAGTGTTGGCCGAATCGCTTACTGACGGATTGTACTTCGATCAACTTTTTCTCCTTCGCAAGAGAACGCTCCCTGATTGCAGCGAGTGTTCCCGATACGGACGATAATGCAAGAAACGACACAAGTTATCCCGTGATTGCGCGGGCTGCTAACTAAATAATAGCTCTACTACACGACCACGATCTGTGCGGTAGTACACGAACGACGATAAGGTCATCACAAGGAACATTGGAATCGTTTTCATCACCTACGTGCGTTAACGAACAGATTGCCAGTGGATGATTGTGTACTGTTACGGTTAACAACAGCTTAAGGAGTATTCAACAATACAGCTGTGGGGGAAGTATGGTAGATCGGCCCGCTTTCTTTTCAAAACGGGCAAGTTTGTGCAGAGGATATCAGGAGATCACAATGAAAGGGATCAATCGTGCAATCGGAGCATTGGTGCTTTTTGTCGCGCTGACGGCTTGCCAGTCGACAAAAGCGGAAAATGGTAAAACGGAGTCGTTCGAGTCATGGCCCATATCGCCGGAACAGAGTCTCATCCAGACCGAAGTGCTGGGATTTTCGCCTTTGGCGGAAACCGGCAGAACATCGATGGAGTTCGCTCTCTACTTCGCGAACGCCGAATATATAAAGAAATGGTCCGTCACCCTGGAAAGCGAAGGCATAATCTGGAAAACTTTTTCCGGAAGCAACATGTATATGCCCGCCACTCTCATATGGGACGGAAAGGATTCTTCGGGGTCGATAGCACCCGATGGGAAATACGTTGCCACGTTAACGGTACACTACCGCGAGCAATTTACCATAGGTGTCGCCAAAAGCACGATATTCATCCTCACCACCGCCAAGCCAACGGGCAAGATCAGCTTCAAACCTTCTCTTTTTGCGCTCGACAACCCCACCGATGTCATGACTGTAACGATTGACGGAAAATCAGATCTTGCAAGAATCGAAAGCTGGACGATGAACATCTTCGATCCGGGATGGAATCTATTCAGGAGTTACGGCGGAAAATGGCCCAATAACTCCGTTCTCTGGGACGGGAAAGACATGAATGGCGACATGGTTATGTCGGCCGAGGATTATCCTGTCATTGTTGAATTGCGAGATGAGTTCGGCAATATGGGTAACATAGAGTCGCTTCTCCCCATTGACATAATCGTCATCAAGGACGGATCCGGGTATCGCATCGCGAATTCCCGCATTTATTTCAAGAACTTTACCGCAGACTACAAAGACGTGCCGCCGGAACTTGCACAGCAAAACATCACCCGACTTGACAGATTGGCCGAGACGTTCAAGAAATATCCCGACCATAAAATCAGAATCGTCGGCCATGCGGTGATGATTTTCTGGGAAGACAAGGCTCTCGGCGCGGCTGAGCAGGATAAAGTGCTTATCCCTCTTTCGCTTGCCCGGGCCGAAGCGATCAAGAAAGCTATAGTAGAACGCGGAGTAAACGCGAGCATTATAAGCACTGAAGGCGCGGGGGCAAGCGATCCGCTCGTCGCCGACAGCGATTACAGCAATCGATGGATAAACCGCCGAACGGCATTCTTTCTGATAAAGTAAGGAAGCGGATCAGGTTGATGCCGCTGCGATTCTGTCGCGGCGGCATTGACGTATCTCAAGCAAAGGGCTGTAGACAACAAGGAGCGTTCATATGGTAGCGAAATCGCTTGCTCTTATAGTCAGGACGACGCATAATGACTTCAGTTGAAGGGCAGGGGGCGATAGTGATCAACGCAATAAGCAAGGGAGCACTATCAGGAATTGCCGACAAAGGATTCCCCATAGTCGGCATCGGCGCCTCGGCCGGCGGTCTTGCCGCATTTGAGTCTTTTTTTTCGGGAATACCCGTTGGCATTGAGCTGAACATGGCCTTCATCCTGGTACAGCATCTTTCCCCGGATCATGAGAGCATCCTCTCCAACCTTATTCGCCATTACACAAGCATGCCCGTCTTCGACGTACAGGACGGGATGATTGTGAAGGTAAATTGCATATACATCATCCAACCAAATCATGATATGGCGATAGTCGATGGAACCTTGCAATTACTCGATCCGGTCGCGCCGATGGGGCATCGCCTCCCCATCGATTTCTTCTTCCGGTCCCTCGCGCGGGATCAGCATGAAAAATCAATTTGCATCATCCTTTCGGGAAATGGAAGCGATGGAACGGCGGGATTGCGCGACATCAAGGCCGAAGGCGGAATGGTGATAGCCCAAACCGCAGATTCGTCGGAATTCGACGGCATGCCGCAGAGCGCCATCGCTACCGATCTTGTCGATTTCGAACTCTTGCCATCCGATATGCCCGCAAAACTGCTGACATATACCTCCCAACCCCACCGACGCATCAACGCGTCGGCCATGGCCGCGCCGAAAACGGGGAGCGTTCTGAATAAAATTCTTCTCTTGCTGCGGGCCCAAACCGGCCATGACTTTTCCCTGTATAAAACGAGTACCATCTATCGCCGGATCGAACGGCGCATGGCGGTCCATCAGATAGAATCGGCAGAAGATTATTTTCAGTATATCCAGCATACGCCGGAAGAGATCGAAGCCCTGTTCGGCGATCTGTTGATCGGCGTAACCAAGTTTTTTCGCGATCCCGAAACCTTCAGGATGCTTGAGGAAAAAATCATCCCGAAGCTGTTCTCGGGCAAGATAGCCCATAACGGAGTAATACGCATCTGGTGCGCGGGTTGCTCAACGGGAGAAGAGGCCTATTCCCTCGCGATCCTGCTCTATGAGCGCATGGAAAACGTGAAACAGGCATACCAGGTTCTGATATTCGCCACGGACATCGATAACAGGGCCATTGCGACAGCCCGGGCCGGCCTCTACCCGACAAATATCACAAGCGACATTGTTCCCGAACGGTTGGCCCGTTTCTTTACCCTCGAGAAAGAAAACAATATGTACAGGATTCATAAAAGCATCCGCGACATGGTCATATTCTCCACGCAAGACGTAATCAAGGATCCGCCTTTTTCCCGGCTTGATATGGTAAGTTGCCGCAATCTCATGATCTACATGAGCGTCGATCTGCAAAAGAAACTCATCCCCCTCTTCCACTACATACTCAAGCCGGGCGGGATTCTCTTTTTGGGAACCTCCGAGTCAATCGGCGAGTTCAACGAGCTTTTTTCGGCGATAGACGGCAGGTTGAAGGTATATCAGCGGAAGCAGGATTTTCAGGGTGCCCAACGCTTGGGGATAAATCAATTTCACACTCCCCTTACGGAACACATTACGAATAGTCCGACAATCGCGAGAAAGACCGAGGCGCCGGACCGACTTTCATTGCGCGAAACGATTGAACAAGCGCTTCTGAAACAGATTTCACCCTCCGCCGCGCTCGTGAACAGACAAGGCGATATCCTGTATCTTTATGGAGGTATGGGGAAATTCCTTGAGCCCGTTCAGGGCGAGACGGGAATCAATAACATCCTGAAAATGTCCCGGGATGCGATGCAACGCAGCTTGACGACGTCGCTGCGAAAGGCCGCGGTAACAAAGGATCTGGTTCAAACGAACAACGTCGCGGCTACCACAAACGGTATCGAGAAATTGTTCAATCTGACTATCAAGCCGATGATATCGGACGATTCGCAGGATATTGATCAATCCCTCTTCTTGATCATCATGGAGGAACTGTCCGCACTTGCAATGTCCATACCCCGCTCAAAAAAGCATATAAAGGATGCTCAAAGCACGCAATCACTACTTAATGCAACCGATGCTGCTATAAAAATAGCGACGCTAACAGAAGAATTATCCACGAACAGGGAATACATCCAGGTAATAAACGATGAGCAAGAATATTTCAACGCAGAGCTTCAATCATCGAATGAAGAAATGCAATCCGTAAACGAGGAACTTCAGTCGACAAACGAGGAACTGGAAACTTCAAAAGAAGAGATGCAATCGATCAACGAAGAACTTTCTACCATGAATACAGAACTTCAAACCAAGGTTCTTGAGCTTTCGCAAGTCAGCAATGACATGAACAACCTTCTCGCCAGTACCGGCATTGGTACCATATTCGTCGATCTTCAGCTGTGCATCATGCGGTTCACTCCCGCGATCACCCAAATCATCAATGTAATCCCGAGCGACATAGGCCGCCCAGTCGCGCACATCGTATCGAATCTTGTCGGATATGATCGTCTTGTAGCCGATGTGCAGTCCGTCCTTGACTCGTTGCTCCCGAAAGAAGTCGACGTTGAAACAATTGTGCATAATTGGTACACGATGCGAATCAGACCGTATCGTACCCTTGAAAATATCATAGAGGGGGCCGTAATCACCTTCGTCGATATCACCGAAATTATTCGAATCAGAACGGACCTGGAAAAAGCCAATGAAAAGCTTCGCCTCGCCGCCGTCGCGAGGGACGCCAACGACGCAATAACGGTGCATGATCTTGACGGAAAAACCATCTGCTGGAATCCCGGGGCGGTCAGGCAATATGGCTGGTCCGAAGAGGAGGCTCTCGCGATGAACGTCCGCGACAGGATACCACCGGAAATCCGCGACACTGAATTCGAGCGTATCCATCAATTGGGATTTTCGGAAGTTCTGGAGCCGTATCAAACAAGACGCCTCGCAAAAAACGGGGCGATCCTCAACGTTTCGATGACGGCGACAGGACTGGTCAACGAGAGCGGGAATATCTACGCAATCGCTACAACCGAAAGGGCAAAGGATAAAAATCCTTCAAGTATATAGAGGACTACGATGGATGATGTAACCGGGATCGACATCTCTGATCTGCGCCGACAGGCCGAGATTATTGACAGCGAAAGCAAACACCCGATTCCGGAACGCGTAAACCCGCTTTCTCCGACCGAGACAAGCAGGATGCTTCACGAGCTGCATGTTCACGAGATCGAGCTTGAGATTCAGAACGAAGAACTGCGACGAACCCAGTTGGAGCTTGAAACATCGCGTTCCAAATATTTCGATCTCTATGATCTCGCTCCCGTAGGATATTGCACAATAAACGATCAGGGCCTTATCGTTCAGGCGAATCTCACCGCAACCTCGCTGTTCGGAATACCCAGAAGCACGCTGGTACATCAACCGATAAAGCGCTTTATCGCGAAATCGGATCAAGACACCTACTATTTGCACAATAAACGGTTGCTGAAAACCGGAAGTCCGCAAAGGTATGATTTGCGCATAGTAAAATCTGACCTGACCCAATTGTGGGTAAGGATTGATACCGTCATCGCAGACAACAATAACGGCGCACCTGCGGCGGTAAACATGGCATTAAGCGATATCACCGAAAGCAAATCGCTTGAAAGGGCCATACAGGAAAGCGAAGAGCGTTACAGAACGCTCGTGGAAGGGTCTCCTGAACCGGTAATAGTCAAGCGCGACGGAATTATCCTGTACGTCAACCCGTCAGCCATAGAGCTGCTTGGGGCGTCTGACGCGCAGGAACTGGAAGGAAGGCTATTCCTCGACCTGGTTCATCAGGACCATCATCAAGCGGTATTGACCCAAGAATCGGGTATTTTCCTGACAAACCATTGTGCGCAGATCGTACACGAAATACTGCTCAAGACCGACGGAACGCCGATTGACGTCGAAAGCAAAAGCACGTTGATCAAGTATGACGGCGAACCCGCCATTCACAGTTCATTGCGCGATATCACCGAACGAATGCGTTTGAATTCTGCGCTTGTCGAAAAGAACCTCGAGCTGGGAAGGGCAAAATTGATCGCGGAAAAGGCCAATAACGCAAAATCGGATTTTATTTCCGGAATGAGCCACGATTTGCGTACGCCGCTCAATGCGATTCTGGGCTTTGCCCAGCTTATAGATACCGGTTCACAGCCCTTAACTCCCTCGCAAAAGCGAAGCATAGACCAAATTCTCAAGGCAGGATGGTATCTTCTTGATTTGATTAACGAAATCCTCGATCTCTCGCTGATAGAGTCGGGCACACTTTCCTTGTCGCTTACTCCCGTGCCGCTCCTCGAGGTCATCAAAGAATGCGAATGCATGGTCGAGCAACAGGCTGAAAAGCACGAAATCAAGCTTTCGGTTGTCCCGCCTGATGATCCATGTGACGCATTGGCGGATTCCATGCGACTCCGGCAGATCCTCAACAACCTGCTCTCCAACGGTATCAAGTACAACAAGCCGGGCGGGACCGTCATCATTGACTGGGCGCCATGCGAATCAGGGTTTGTCAGGATCAATGTCCGCGATACCGGCGAGGGTCTCTCGCCCGGGCAGATTACCGAACTTTTTCAGCCATTCCATCGGCTCAATAAAAACGCGAAAGTTGAGCAAGGAACGGGCATAGGCCTCGTAGTATGCAAGCGCCTGGTCGAGTCCATGGGCGGCATGATTGGCGTGGAAAGCGTCGTCGGGACCGGCAGCGTCTTCTGGTTCGAACTGAGGCTTGCCGACGATGATCGCGTTGCGGCTATGGCCGCAGAGGATTCGTTATTGGTCGAGACAAGCAAGAGAACAGGAGAAATCCTGCACACGATCCTTTACATCGAAAACACGCCCAGCCATGTCCTGTCAATGTGCGGGCTTATCGCCCTTCGGTCCGATATGCGCCTTTTAAGCGCGCGCAACGGCGAAAGCGGCCTTGAGATCGCGCGCGAATACCTGCCTGAAGTAATATTTACCGATATCAATTTACCCGGCATCAGCGCTCTGGAGGTTAAGAGGTTACTATCCGAAAGTCCAAAAACGGCGCATATTCCGATAATTGCGCTCTGCGACGCTACGATTCCCGACGACATCGAAAAAACGCTGGAGAAGGGACGTATGAAATATCTCATGAAGCCCCTCAAGGCTGCAGAGTTTCTGGACACACTTGATACAATTTTTGCAGCTCAAACAAACATCAATGAACGCCCGAATGAAGAGGAGAACATATAATGGTTAGCATCAACGAGATTCTCGCAGCTAAAATCCTGATCGTCGACGATCAGGACACGAATATCAGTTTACTTACGGAGCTTCTTTCCGAAGCAGGATTTATCTCCGTTGCATCAACGAATAATCCCAAAGATGTTTGCGCCTTGCATCGCAAGAACAGCTATGACCTTATACTGCTCGATTTGCAGATGCCGGAAATGGACGGATTCCAGGTCATGGAAGCGCTCAAAACGAATAAAGAGGATGCGTACCTTCCTGTCCTCGTAATCACCGCGCAACCGGGCCACAAGCTTCGCGCGCTCCAGTCCGGCGCAAAGGATTTTATAAGCAAGCCATTCGACGTGATAGAGATAAAGACCCGTATAATCAACCTGCTGGAGGTTCGGCTACTCTACAAAAAACTCGAGAACTACAACAGAGAGCTGGAACAAAAAGTCCAAGAACGTACTGCGGAATTGAAGGAGAGCGAGGCACGCTATCGCAGCTTGACAGAACTCGCTTCGGACTGGTATTGGGAACAGGACGAGAACATGAAATTTACCAAGGTATCGGGCCCCGTTCTCGATATGCTCGGGATCAGGGTCGACAGCATTTCGGGAAATCCTTCCGAGGATGACCAGTTCGGCTGGAACGAGGAAGAGCTTGCGACGCTGAGAGAATACATCGCGGCGCGGCGGCCCTTTCGCGATTTCATCTTTACCAGGATGAAACGCGACGGAACGCAGCAAAAATACCAGGTAAGCGGGGAGCCGATGTTCGACGAGACATGCCGATGCATCGGATATCGCGGAATAGGTCTCGAATTACCCGTGAAGAAACAGGATGCTATTGACGGCGGGAAGGAATAGCGTCACTTGACGTATACGTCGGGAAGGAGACGGAGCGTTTCCTCCCTGACGACATCATAGCACTCGCATACCCGCTTCTCGAGACCTGCGCGGTCAAGGACGGTAATATGCCCCCGGCTATAATGTATCAGCCCCGCGCTCTGCAGTTTTCCGGCAGCTTCCGTCACGCCCTCGCGCCTGACGCCCAACATGTTGGCGATAAGCTCTTGGGTCATGTTCAATTCGTTTGACGGCAAGCGGTCGATGCTGAGCAGCAACCAGCGGCAGAGCTGCTGATCGATGGTATGATGCCGGTTACAGACGGCAGTCTGCGCCATCTGGGACAACAGGGCCATGGTATATCTGAGCAACACGGGCCGCAGGACTCCCGATCTGGCGAACTCCTGCTTTAATACCGATGCGCCCAACTTGTACGCGAATCCCTCGCTTTGAACGACGCTCCTGTTAAGCATCGTCTCTCCGCCCATGAAAACCGCTATGCCGATTACACCGTCATTCCCGACAACCGCGATTTCCGCGGATGACCCATTGTCCATTACCGCCAACAGTGAGACGATCGCCGTTGTCGGGAAGTACACATAGTTGATCGTTCCTCCCGATTCGCACAGAACCTTTCCGAGCGGGAGGGAAACCATTTCGAGGAACGGCTTGATCCGATTGAAGTCTTCCGGGGGAAGAATGGATAAAAGATGGTTATTAGGTATTTCCACAGAGGCTTGCTGGTTGATCATCACGTAGCCTCCTGAACAGTCATATTTCCGGGTGTATGCACTCATTCGCGTCTTGAAGTTATATCTCATTATAACAGAAGAAAAAAATGTGTCAATCAAAGTTTATAAGTTCGATGGCGAACAGATCGCCGGTAACCCTCATGCTACAGTATTCTTGAGAAAGAAGTATTGACAACCAAAAGGATGCAACATATGGAATCAATTTTTTGGCGCAAACAGAAAAGCAAGAGTATATTGTCCGGGCTTTCTATCGTTACCAATACCGGATCTGTGCAGAGTCTGATATTCGCTCCGGACAAAGCAATTGGTACGGGCGAAAGAATTTTATTTTCGTTAACCGTATTTATACGCATATTCCTGTTCATCAGTTTGCTGTTTTTGTTCAGCACAATGGTGTTCAGATAGGCGCCAAAAGGAGAAAATCGAATGGAAAGCAAACGAGTTCTCATGATCGGGTATGTCGTTCATCCGCAAAAAAAAGGTTTGATTGAAAAGGGATCAGAGATAATCTATCTTGGCCCGGGTGTAACCGCGTCAGACAACGATGAAACCTATGTTCGTTTGCGAACAGAAGCCAAAGAGGCATAGAGGTATACTACCATTAGTCGATTTTTCAGGAGGATACTATGTCATTAGTTCAATTGGTGATTGTTTTGGTCGTTACAGGATTGGCCATGTGGCTGATTAACTCGTATGTCCCGATGCAAGGGTCCATAAAGAAGATCCTTAACGTCGTCGTGGTAATCGCGGTTGTTCTGTATATTCTGGCTGCTTTCGGTATCATTGGGAACATACCCGGTATCAGGATAATGCGGTAAAGAAAATTACCTGATCCGAAAAAATGGGGCTACTGGCAAATGATTGCCGGTAGCCCCTTTCTATTGTGCAGCAGCGTATTGTCTCCGGATATCAGGGCTTGGTCACTGTACTCTGGTCAATCGTCACTGCAGTTTGAGAGAGCAGACGACCATTAACCGAAGCTCCTGTTGCCAGGGTGATTTCAGTCTGTGATAAAACCGTACCTTCAAGATGGGATGTAGTATTGAGGATAACTGCCCCGTATGACTGCCAGAAAATATTTTTCGGTATGGCCCCGCCAGACAGAATCATTTTAACTCCGGAGGCCAGGGTCAAATCGCCTGATACCTGAAAGATCCAGACATCATTCGCCCCACCCTTCAGCGTAATGTCGGTCGCTATCATAAGTCCAGTGCCCCATTTATACAGTCCGGGCACAAGGGTCAGGCCGCTGATATCGCCAGCGCTCAATTCGGTAAAATCGGGACTCGAACGTCCAGCGGCATTGGTATACGCAATCTCCATATCACTGATTGCCGTCGTCATTTTTGCGGGAGTCGGCGGGCTGTAGTCCGCCGAATAGGCTTTGCCCACAAGCTGGGCGGAAGTTGAGAACTCGTTGCTCGCATCCATGTAAAGCGAGAATCCGGTCATGTACGTAGCCGCAGCGGGACTAACGCCTATGTCGCCAGTTACCGTCGAACCCGGTACCGTATCAATTCCCGATTTGGTAAGTATTACAAAATTACCGGCCGTCCCCAGACTAATCGGCATAGGTCCTGCCGAAATCGTCGTTCCCGTCGTGAACGTCCATTCCTTCTCGGAAGCGAGCGCATTTCCGGCAAGGTCCATAACCGAAGTCTTTACGGTTCCCGTGTAGACGGTATTTGCTTCCAATTCCAGCTCAGGAGCGAAGGTTGCGGTCGTTCCCTCATAGGTCACTTGTCCTGCAACAATCATTGTGCCATTCATCATCGTTATATTTGCGATGCTGATAGTCGCGGGACTCATTTCCTCGCTGAAGACAACACTCATGCTCCTGTTGATCGACATGCCCGTTGAATTATCCTCGGGAAATATCGATACGACATACGGTAACGTCGTGTCAGGTATTTCCTCATCATCATCCACGGGCTCCGTACCGGAAGAACCCATATTACAGCCCATACCGAAACTGATCACAATAATTCCTGCCAGCAACGCGGCAGCCATTCCAAAAATAATACGTTTCATCATGTATCTCCTTGAATGCATTTCGCCCGAAAGGGTCTCCAGATCATTGATCCTTGCCATTGATTCCTGTTCCAGACCCCCTCATGTACTAACATGATGTCGTTCGTAGAATTTGAATGTTCGGTAACGAACAAACGTTCCATCAGAACGCATGTATCATTAGCATGAGCAATTGCGCGAAAAATAATAGTGGCACTGATATTGTTTTGCATGTTGGATAGACAACCGCATAATCAGTATGAAGTGGGATGCAGTTTATTCCTATCATTTTGAGTATCAATGTATTCAATAGGAGTTATCCCCGGATTTATTTCATGCACAAATACAGGAGACTTTTATGAAACGTATCTTTGGTATCGCAGTATTGTCAATTCTTCTTCTTGCGGGCTGCAAGCAGACTTCAAACAGCGTCGCCGGCATATTCGAACCGATTATCGGAACCTGGAACGCAACGGTACTTGGCGTTCCGACGGAGCTTATTTTTAACGCCGACGAAACCTGCACGGAAAACACCACAGTGCTCGACATCGTCATAACCAAAAACGGGACATGGGACGCTGACGAGACCAAGATCACAAGAGAGTTTTCCGACGGCACGAGCGACACCCTGTACTATACGTTTAATTCCGACGCTTCGGAAATGACCGTATCGTCGTCACCGGACGGAATTTCTGTAACATACGAAGAAGACTAAGGAGACACTCATGAAAACAAGCAGGATTATCGGATTACTCGTTCTGATTATCGGGATACTGATTCTCGTATACGGCGGGTTCAGTTATACCAAAAAAACCCACGAAGCGAAAATCGGCGCGGTCGAGCTTTCGGTGAATCAGAAACAGACCGTGTATATACCTTTTTGGATTGGGATCATCGCGGTCGTATCGGGCGGCGCCCTGCTTCTTGTTAAACAGAGAAGTACAAGATAACTGGCGCACATGGTATCCGTTAATCGTTTCGATGACGAATTACGGATACCATGTGCGTTTTTCCATTCCTGCAGCATGAACTTCAAACAAATCGAATCGAGGCAACGATGACAAAGGGTAATATGTCAAATATAGGCGATATCTTCCAAAAAAAAACAGACAACGACGATCTATTACGATCCGAGCTCTTTGGCGTTGATCAAATGCAGAAATACGGAAGAATCCTTGCGGAGACACATATACTTGACAGAAAACTCTGTCATCGTGACAGACTTCTCGCAAGACTTGTGGATAATGAAAAGATCCTTGATGACGTCAAGGTTATTTTAAACGAGGCAATATCCAATAACCAAAGAATAGCCCCAGCGGCGGATTGGCTCCTCGATAATTACTACTTGATAGAGGATCATATTCGCACGAGCAAGAGGGATTTACCCAAGGGATACAGCAGGGAACTTCCCCGTCTTGGGAACAGCGATCCGGCGGGTCTTCCACGAGTATACGACATTGCCTTGCAAAGAATATCTCACTGCGACGGACTTGTCGATCCCGAAACGCTTCCCGGATTTCTTAAGGAATACCAATCTGTCTCGATATTGACCCTTGGCGAATTATGGGCGATACCCATTATGTTTCGTCTTGCGCTCATCGAAAACCTCCGCCGTATCGCCTCAAGGATTGCAACAGAAATGATCATTCAGGACAAGGCTGTATTTTGGTCTGATCGCATGATCGAAACGGCGGTAGCAGACCCGAAAAGCGTCATCCTTCTCGTCGCCGACATGGCGCGATCAGATCAACCCCTCGTCGGTTCATTCGTTGCAGAGATGGTTCGTAAACTCCAGGGAAAAGGACCCGCATTGGGTTTACCGCTAACCTGGATAGAACAACGCCTTGGAGAAGCAGGGCTGACAATAGAGCGTCTCATACAGCTGGAAATGAATCAACAGGCGGCCGATCAAGTTTCAGTCAGCAATACAATCAGAAGCCTTCGTTCCCTTGGCGCGAAGGACTGGAAAGATTTTGTCGAAAGCACAAGTCCCGTAGAGATGAAGCTCCGCGAAGATCCTGCGCAATTCTACAGTATAATGGAATTTGAAACTCGTGATCGATATCGACATGTTATCGAGGAACTATCGCGTATGGCAAGCATCCCGGAAATCACCGTCGCTTCACGAGCAATTCAATTGGCGAACGATTACCAGATCATAGCAGGAAGCGACAATCGGGAATCACATGTAGGTTATTACCTGATCGATAAAGGTTTAACGATACTCAAGCAAGCCGTAGCGGCAAGGCGGACACCGGCTCATCTTTACAGGAAAGCTGAATCGGTTTTATCGCTGCAACTATATATAGGCTCAATCTTGCTTGGAGGCGCGTTGATTACCGCCGTATTCATGGCAATCGGCAAACACAGTCTCGCATCCGAACTGATTATTCTTTACAGCATCATACCATGCTTTATCGCTGCCATTGGATTTTCGTCCACTCTGATAAACTGGATCGTGACCTTACTCGTAGTCCCGCATCAGCTTCCCCGCCTGGACTATTCTGCGGGAATCCCGCCTGAATCAACCACGCTGGTCGTAATTCCGTCAATGCTTGCAACCCTGCCGGAAGTTGAGGTTTTGGCTGATAATCTTGAAGTCAGATTCCTTGCAAACCGGGAAGACAATCTATTCTTTGGCTTACTCACGGACTTTCCCGACGCGGACGAGGAAATCACCGCCAACGACGCAGAACTGCTGCAATATGCCCGAAAGCGAATAGACAACCTTAACTTTAAGTATCATAAACCGGGAGACAACCATTTTTTCCTTTTTCATCGGAGCCGAAAATGGAATGAAGCCGAAAGAAAATGGATGGGACATGAGCGTAAACGGGGAAAAATCGCCGACCTTAACGAACTTGTCATCAACGGAAAAAGGGCTTTGTTCGATCTTATAATCGGAAGCATCGCATCGCTCGCCTCGGTAAAATACATACTGACGCTCGACACGGATACACTGCTACCAAGGGATTCCGCAAGACGTCTCGCAGGGACAATGGCACATCCGCTCAATCGCGCCCGGTATGATGTTAACGCGAGACGCATCATCGACGGATATGGAATCCTGCAACCACGAGTGGCAACAAGTCTCTCTGGCGAGAACAGGTCTATGTATGGCATCCTTCATTACAGCGAGGAGGGAATCGATCCTTATACCCGTGTCAGTTCCGACGTTTACCAGGACTTATTCGGTGAAGGCTCATATATCGGAAAGGGTATTTATGATGTCAACGTATTCAGCGAAGTACTAAAGGATAGATTCCCCGAAAATCAAATCCTCAGCCATGACCTTCTGGAAGGTTGTTATGCGAGATCAGGCCTTGTGAGCGATATTCAATTGTTTGAAAAAACCCCGTCTACCTATTCGGAGGACGTCCAGCGTCGAAAACGCTGGCTCAGGGGAGACTGGCAACTGATTCGATGGCTCTTTCCCGGAACACCTTTCAATGAGGAAGGAAACCATGGCAATCCGCTTTCTGTGATCTCCAGGTGGAAGATCCTTGACAATCTGAGACGAAGCGTATCGGATACGGCATTAATCGCCCTGTTTGTTCTCGGTTGGACAACGATAACGGACCCGGTAAACTGGACACTGGCAGTGCTTGGCATTGTATTCATTCCATCGCTGGTAGTTTCAATGCGCGGGTATTTTTTTAAACCGGTCATTCTGAAAACAATTCCTCATCTAGCAAACAAGCTACGAGCATCGATGATTCATATCGGAAAAACGCTCTTTTCACTCGTGTGTCTCCCTTATGAGGCGTATATCTCATTGTCGGCAATCGGGATCACGCTCTGGCGCATGACTGTTACTCATCGGCATCTCCTGGAATGGAAACCGTCTGACCAATACGAGCATAGCGCGTGCAAAACGGCTCTCTCATCATATCTGACAATGTGGATCGCCCCGGCCTTCTCCCTGGCGACGAGTATTGTATTGCTCATTTTCCGTCACGCCGCACTACCGGCTGCCCTACCACTTCTGTGTCTTTGGACTATGTCACCCTTAATTGTATGGTACATCAGCAAGAAACAAACCGACACGATTGAGTCACTTTCCGACGACCAATCAACTTTCCTGCGAAGGATATCCCGTAAAACCTGGGCTTTTTTCGAAACCTTTGTCAACGAGAAGGAAAATTGGCTACCGCCGGACAATTATCAGGAAATACCCTCGAGAAAAATCGCGCATCGAACCTCTCCGACGAACATTGGTCTTTCACTCCTTGCAAACGCCACAGCACGTGACTTCGGATATATTTCGACAAAGAACTTGATTGAACGGACATCAGCTGCGATTCATACAATCGAAAGGCTCGAGAAACACCGAAATCATCTATTTAATTGGTATGATACAATTACACTTGAACCGCTCATTCCGAGGTACATATCGACCGTTGACAGCGGTAATCTCGCGGCATCGCTCATGACCTTGTCGGCTGTCCTTGCAGAAATCGTCGATTCGCGCGTTTCAGGGCCAGAAATGTGGCAGGGCATTCAGGACACGTGCCTGGTTATCGAAGATCTTCTGGAAAACAATGTGGTTTCTGCCTTTATCATCTTTAAAAACGATCTGGAGTCCGCGCGTCATTCGGGGGAGCAGGATCTTCATGAGGTATGGACACACTTGAAAATCCTCGCCCGTTCGGCACGGAGCCTCCGAACTTATGTTACAAATACGGAAGAAATGCACCTAAAATGGTGGACCGAAACCCTTGAGCGCCAATGCCATGACCAACTTGATGACCTTGAATATCTTGTCCCCTGGATATCGCTAAACTGCCCGTTCGGCACCGAGAATGAATTCAGGCAAATCAGTGGCGCCAGCACCTTGCGCGAGCTGTCAATACTCGTACGCCAATCCCTGGGTGAAAAGAAATCAATAGCTACTGATCAGACTCTGCTCATGGAAAAGGGGCAGGAGAATATTGATGCCAGACTATTGATGATACAACAGCTGATTGGGCGCGTTGAAAGCCTTCTCGCAATGGATTTTACATTTCTTTATGACACGACGAGGCGATTGCTATCAATTGGTTATATGCTTGATGCCCGGAGACGCGATCCTGGCTTCTACGATCTCCTTGCATCCGAGGCACGGCTTACCAGTTTTGTCGCGATTGCGCTCGGGCAAATTCCACAGGAAAACTGGTTCGCGCTTGGTCGCTTGCTGATCGATTCGTCGGGTGATTCCATTCTTGCATCGTGGAGCGGATCAATGTTTGAGTACCTGATGCCTCTTCTGGTCATGCCAACCCATACGGAAACGCTACTTGGCCGAACATGCCAGACAGCGGTCGCTTGCCAAATCGAATACGGACGCATACGAGGCGTCCCATGGGGAATATCCGAATCAGGGTATAATTCCTTTGATATCGCCCTGAACTACCAATATCGCGCGTTCGGTATTCCCACGTTGGGCCTGAAGCGCGGGCTTCTCGATGATCTTGTTATTGCCCCCTATGCATCGGCGCTCGCATTGATGATAATGCCCCTGAAGGCATGTCAGAACCTTCATCGGCTATCCAAATCAGGAATCGAGGGAGACTACGGTTTCTACGAGGCAATAGACTTCACAAAATCGCGCGTGCCCACAGGATATAAAAGTTCCCTGGTACGATCCTTCATGGCACATCATCAGGGAATGAGCTTTATCTCCTTTTCCTCTTATTTCCACGGTCAAAAAATGCAAAAACGTTTCGAGTCAATACCGGCGATCCGTGCTACAGTCCTGCTCCTCGATGAAAAGATACCGCAGTCGGGAATAATCAATGCAAAGAAGATCGATACGGACGATCTAAATATACGTAATACATCGCCCAAGCCTGTTGCCCGCATCATTCCAACCTATAACACCCCAACACCGGAAGTTCAAATACTTTCAAACGGAAACTACCACGTAATGGTAACGAACGCCGGAGGCGGGTATAGTCGATGGAAAGAACTTTCACTCACACGCTGGCAAGAGGATAAAACATCCGACAACCGGGGAAGCTTCCTGTATATTCGCGACATACGATCGGGCCTTATCTGGTCAAATACCTATCAACCGACCCTCAAGAAACCGGACAATTATGAGGTCGTGTTTTCAGAGGGGCGCGCGGAATTCCGCCGCAGAGACAACGGATTCGATACTTACACCGAGATTGTCGTCTCTCCCGAAGATGATATTGAGCTGCGAAGGATAAGGATTACCAACCGCTCACGGAATCAGAGAACGATTGAAGTCACCAGTTTCTCCGAAGTCGTTCTCGCTACGGCAGGCAGCGAGGCGGAGCATCCCTGCTTCAGCGGTCTTTTCATGCAGACGGAAATCATCAACGATAGTCAGACTATCCTGTTCAGACGCCGGCCCCGCTCTCCGGAAGACTCCTATCCCGTCATGCTACACCTTATGATCGTTCACGACGCTGAGGTAACGGCCGTTTCCTATGAGACCGATCGGCTGAAATTCATAGGACGAGGGAATACGACGAGAGCCCCTGGAGCGCTTGCCGAGGAAGGGCCCCTATCGGGGACGCAAGGGTCCGTACTTGATCCCGTGGCCGCAATCCGCCAGCGAATAGTGATTGAAGGCGACGCATCAGCCACGATCGACATCGTAACGGGAATCGGCGATTCGCGCGACACAGCCCTGCTTCTCGCGGAAAAATACCATGCCAAACGATTGGCGAACCGCGCGTTCGAACTCGCGCGAACGCACAGTCAAATACTCCTAAAGCAAATTAACGGAACTGAGGCAGACGCGCACCTCTATAGTCGCATGGCAAATTCAATCCTTTACGCAGACGAGCACATGCGAACGGACACAGTGAATGCCCTTGAAAACAGGAGAGGGCAGTCGGGACTGTGGGGATACTCCATATCGGGAGATTTACCGATCGTACTACTCATGATTAAAGATCCGGGAAACATAAACCTTGCCAGACAGATGGTACAGGCCCACGCCTATTGGCATCAGAAAGGACTCGAAGTCGATCTAGTAATCTGGAATGAGGATCATACTTCCTATAGACAACAGCTCCAAGAGCAGATCATCGCTTACATAACCGCCGAAACGAACGTATCGACGAAACCCGGTGGGATCTTTGTGCGCTCGGCCGACCAAATCTCCAATGAAGACCGTATCCTTATCCAGACAGCGGCACGCGTCGTCATAAGCGATGTGAAAGGCTCATTGAAGCAGCAAATCGACAGGAAAGCCATGCCGGGAAAAACCATGCCGCGACTCATACCCCACCTCATACCCCATTTGATCCCCCTTCTTCCCCTGTCGGGCAGGACACCCCGAAGCATCGCATCAAAGCCGGCAGCAACGGTTGACAACCTTCTTTTTAATAATGGAATCGGAGGATATTCGCCGGACGGGCGAGAGTATGTCATCACAACTTCATCGAAGCATATAACCCCCATGCCCTGGGTAAACGTACTTGCCAATGCCCGCTTTGGAACGGTAGTCTCGGAATCCGGGATGGCGTATACATGGGGCGAAAACTCCCATGATTTTCGGCTTACGCCCTGGTATAATGACCCTGTCAGCGACGTAAGCGGGGAGGCGCTTTATATCAGGGACGACGAAAGCGGTGATTTCTGGTCTCCTTCCCCACTCCCGAAACGCGGTAGTGAACCGTATACGACTCGCCATGGGTTCGGTTACAGCACCTTTGAGCATACCGAGTACGAGATTGCATCCGAATTATGCGTCTACGTAGCGTTGGACGCACCGGTAAAATTCATTCGCCTTAAAATGCGCAACAACTCGGGAAGGATCAGAAAACTATCGGTCTTCACGTATTCAGAACTCGTCCTCGGTGATCAACGGCAAAAAAACGCAATGCACATCGTTACCGAAGTCGACAAAGCCTGCGGAGCCTTGTTTGCGCGAAACCGGTACAATACGGCATTCGAGGGGAGAACGGTATTCCTTGACGTTAACGGGGAAGGAAAGACCATAACCGCGGACCGTACCGAGTTCTTGGGACGAAACGGGAATATCGGAAACCCGGATGCAATGACCCGGATCGGCTTGTCCGGTACAAGTGGCCCTGAACTGGATCCTTGTCTCGCTGCCCACATACCGGTAAGACTCATGGTCGGACAGGAATTCGAAACGACCATACTGCTCGGCGCGGGAAAAAACACCGATGAGGCGATATCCCTCGTACATCTGTATCGTATACCCGGTGTAGCCCTGAAAGAACTCGAGTCAGTCAAGCAATTCTGGAGTAAAACCCTGTCCGCGATACGCATTCAAACGCCGGATGTTTCGCTTAACCTCCTGGCGAATGGATGGCTCGTATATCAGATTATATCCAGTCGAATGTGGGGCCGCACGGGATTCTACCAATCCGGAGGCGCTTTCGGTTTCCGCGACCAACTGCAGGATGCGATGGCGCTTGTCCATATCGACCCATCATTGGTTCAAAAACATCTACTCCTATGCGCTTCGCGGCAATTCAAGGAAGGAGACGTACAGCATTGGTGGCATCCGCCGCTCGGACAGGGAACGCGAACGCGCTGCTCCGATGACTATCTCTGGCTTCCTCTGGCGACATCACGATACATAGCAATTACCGGAGACGTACGATTGCTCGATGAAAAGGTTCCATTTCTCGAAGGGGCGCCGCTTAATGCCGGCGAGGAATCGAGTTATTCCATGCCTACACGGTCTACGGACACCGCAAGTCTGTACGATCATTGCGTTCGGGCCATCGAGCACAGCGCTGCGAGAGGCGTTCATGGACTGCCATTAATGGAGGCGGGCGACTGGAACGATGGCATGAATATGGTTGGTTACAAAGGACAGGGAGAAAGCGTTTGGCTCGCATTCTTCCTTTACGCCGTACTGACATCTTTCTCGGAAACAGCCAGGCTCCACGGAGATGCGCGATTCGCAGAAAAATGCCTTATGGATGCGACTGTTTTGAAAAGCGCCACCGAGACCGCCGGTTGGGACGGACAATGGTATATCCGTGCCTGGTTTGACGATGGCGAGCCTCTTGGTTCATCGGTCAATCAGGAATGTAAAATTGATTCTATCGCGCAAAGCTGGTCTGTACTATCAGGCGCAGGAGAACCTACTCATTCCCTCCTTGCCATGAAATCCCTCAATACCATGCTGGTCAGGCGTGAACAGGGGCTGATACAGCTACTGGATCCGCCCTTCGATTCCTCCGAAAGAAATCCTGGGTACATTAAGGGCTACGTTCCGGGCATTCGGGAGAATGGCGGTCAATATACCCACGCAGCAATATGGGCGGCAATGGCATTTACCCACCTTAAGGACGCCACAACAGCCTGGGATCTCGTGAATATCATCAACCCGATACGACATGGGGACTCGCCGGAAAAAATAGCGAAATACAAGGCAGATCCATATGTAATGTCCGCAGACGTATACTCCGTCTCACCCCATTCAGGACGCGGCGGATGGACCTGGTATACGGGGTCTGCCGGATGGATGTATCGACTCATCACCGAGTCCCTTCTGGGCCTCACCATCGAAGGAGCAACGGCACGAGTATTGCCCTGCATACCCGATGACTGGAAGGAATTCAAGATGCACTACCGGTATCTGGATACCATCTACCAAATCAATGTTTCGCGAATATCGACCAATACGATGGAAGGTAACAACAGTGAACGGGTGATCGTTGACGGACAAGAGCAAAATGATTCCCTGATACACCTTGCCGATGATCATGTTGAGCACAACGTCGAGATTTGGATAGCGGGAAAGGGTTGATGATGGTCGCTGAAGGGTATCGTGCATGCCGTGGACTTGTGAACCAGGAAAAAAAAGATCAAGGCGAGCATTACCGCACAACCGCGGTAATTCCTGCCTTGACCCGACCGCTAGTTTCGTTTTCCTCTTTCAAAGAACATCGAGCTACCCGTAATAATACCGGCGATACCAACCACGATTGGAATGAGGGTTAGCCGTTTATCGGTACTGGAAAAAAGCGTAAAGAGTGCTTTCCCTGTTTCACCATTCGCTTTGTAGCTCAAGCCGCCATACATCACCGCTATAATACCAAGAAGAATACCGATTATCCCGATAACCCTGACTGTTTTCATTTGTCACTCCTAAGCGATATCGTCAACCGGATTACATCCATCAAGACATATCCAGTCCGTCTCCAGGACTATTCCCGATTGTAGCTTATTGCAATTCCATCTGAAGACTCAGATAGAATAAGCTTGTTCGACTTCGAACTGAATGAATAGAATCGTACATCGAGAGAACCGTCTGACCAGGTTCTTGCAATCGTCGTATCGTTTGAATCCCATCTGCCATTTTTCGTTGTAGACACTCCGAGAATGGTGACGGTTTCCGTAGTTGATTTGTCGGAGTTGTATACCATCTCCGTCTTAACGCCCAAAGCACTCGCTGTCCAGGTCCCAATAATGGGATTGAATACAGTTCCGATCGCATTTCCCGTACTCTGACAACCAGCAAGCACAAAGCTTGCAATAATCGCAATAGCTACTAACTTCCTCATACCGACCTCCAATACCTAAACACAGCTCATTCTATTTCCCGATGAACAACATATGAAGTAAAATCATAAGGAACCAAAACCTCAATCAAGATATATGTCAAGATTCAGGAATCAACTTTATCGAATTCCCGGTCAACACGTGCATAGACATCTCGTATTCCTGTATACGTCGTATATACTGTCTTGTCGAAAAAAAACGTACATGGTATGTCGATATATTCACGGCCATGGCTTATGATCGAGGATTCTGCGTTCTTTGTGTCTTGTTTACCGGCTCTCTCCACTTGAGTAACCTCTTTGATTTTCAGTCTACTTAAGATTACTTCCGGTAAGGGTATAAGTCTGTTCGACATCGAACATATATTTTTTTATGGCGGGTAACTGCTTCCGGTCTGACGTCCTGGCGACTGAGCTGTTCGCCGAATACGCGATACACGTTTTGTACCACGAATTTTCCTGCTCCGTCAGTCACTGCAAGGGAAATGGAAAAACTTGTCATTTTTACCAGAATGGAGCACAGTAAGTCAAACAAATGATGTTATAACGCGCTACTCTGTATCAAGGAGTAAGGTATGAACTGGATCAAACGGCTGAATCAGGCCCTCCGATACATTGACGGACACCTCACGGAACGCCTCGATTCCCGTACCATCGCGGCCCAGGCTAATACGAGTTCGTTTCACTTTCAGAAGATGTTTCATATCCTTGCCGATATGACGCTCTCGGAATACATACGATGCAGAAGATTGACGCTTGCCGCGCAAGAAATCGTGAACGGCGCGGGCATACTCGACACAGCCCTGAAGTATGGTTATGAAACGCAGGCATCCTTCACCCGCGCCTTCAAGCGCATGCACGGTTTCGCGCCCGGTATGGCCCGGGATTCCGGGGTTGTCATCAAGGCCTATCCCCCTCTTTCATTTCAATTATCAGTCAGTGGGGAAACTCCCACTGAGTACGAAATCCGCACGGTAGGCGAATTCACGCTTGCCGGGATCGTCCGCGAATTCTCCGCGAAAGACGGCCAGAATTACCGCGATATTCCCCGGGCATGGCAAGAGCTCCTTGAGACCGGCGAAATCGGAAAGTTAAGTCGAATTGCGGATAAGAACGGTCTGTTTAAGGGAGCGGGAATCGGGGCCTGTCTCGGATTCACGCCCGAAATGGAGGAGTTCGGGTATATGTTCGCAATTGAACCGAACGAAAGCGACGAGCTTGGGGGGCTAAGGCAAATAAACATACCTGCGTTAACATGGGCCGTTTTCAAGGGGAAGGGAGCGACGGCAGAAGCCCACCAGAGAACCTGGAAGGCAATTTACGGAGAGTGGTTCCCTGCCACGGACTATATTCATGATGAAGGACCGGAGCTCGAATTCAACCTGTGTGGAAATGCCGAAGAGGCGTTCGAAATATGGATTCCGGTAAAAAAAGGGTTTTAACCTTATATCACATCATCGAAACGAAAAGGAGACGATAAAATGATAAAAGCCATTTCTGTCCCATCCATGATTATCTGTTGCCTGTTACTGCTTTTAGGCTGCGGCGGGAAGCCAAAACTTGAGAACGATACGGCACGTTTCAAGGACTATAAGTATTTGGAAGACTCTCTGACGATGGTTATGTCATTCCCGAACAAGTCCTTTTCGTCTCTATATGATAAGTTTCGCCGGGACTATGGTTGGGATGGCGATACTTCGGGATTAAAGGACGGTGTATATGAATCCTATTCAACCATTGATCTCCGGGGATACGTTCATTATGTACGCTTTACCGTTGCCGACGGCGCTTTCACTTCCGTGTACTACGATGAATTCAAGCCGGGCGACAGCTCCGGGAAAAGAAATGATATGATCTATGGACGCTCCGTCTCTAGGATGAAACCCGATATTCTTGCCAATGCCTATGCCCAACTGGAGGCCAACCTGATGTCCGCCCAAAACCCGGTAGCCCTGGACACCGTATCGGGAGCCACTCTGGCGTCATACCGTTTTCAGATAGCCCTCCTCAAGGCTATTTACGAAGCTTCTTCGAGGCATATTCTCAATACGGAACAATACAGCGAGGGTCCTGACTTGATAAAATTTTCGGCGCAGGAAGGAAAAAAATGACTGATCGCGAACTCATCATCGAAACAGTATTGAATTACGTGGAGGGCTGGTACTTGGCCGATGCGGAAAGAATGGCTCGGGCCCTTCACCCAAGCCTCGCCAAGCGCCGCGTGACTCCGGAAGGCGAAACGTGGGATGTTACCAGGGATTGGATGGTTGAGGCCACGGGAAACGGACAGGGTAAAATCGACGATCCTGAAAACGGCGCAAAGGTTATCACTATACTTGATATCGCCGGTACCATCGCAAGCGTAAAACTTGTATCTGAAAAATTCGATGATTACCTTCATCTCGTAAAGCATGAGGACACCTGGATGATAGTCAATGCCCTCTGGGATTTCCGTTCCGGGCCCAAAAGTAACCGCTGAATAACAAGGAGGGAATTGCCCTTCAGTCGCCGACTTCCTGTCGGCTCCTTCAGGACCGCGCTCGGAAGCTTTCGGCGCCCTCGTGGCGCCTCTTCCTCCCTATCGGTCGGCGCTTCCTCGCGTTCAATTCCCTCCTGCCGATTACGCATAAAAAAACCGTCCGGCTGAGCCGGACGGTTTACATGTTCTCTCGGGCAGGAGGGAATTGAACCCTCGACCTCTTGGTCCCGAACCAAGCGCGCTACCCCTGCGCTACTACCCGTAAGCGGCCGATTTCGGCAGAAATCGGCCTTTATGTCATCAGGATCCCGATCTTGTAAAGCCGCTTTGACGGATCCTGTTGCGGCATCACGAAAAAAAAGCCCGTCTTGGAAAGACGGGCTTTTGCGGGAGCGACGGGGATTGAACCCGCGATCTCCGACTTGACAGGCCGGCGCGATAACCAGCTTCGCTACGCCCCCGTAATGAAAGCCAATATATAGAAGTATGGAAAAAGTGTCAATAACCCGACCCCAACGGGACCGGTCTCGCGTTGACAGAGGATTATCAGCATGATATCTTTATTTTTACCATATTGTACGCTGTCAGGAAGGAAATCGTATGTCAGTACTTAAAAGAAAGTTTCTCTACGGAGGCGCTGTTTTTATCCTTGTTCTTTCGGTTGTCGCCTTCGTGTTCATACCGGCTTTTGGCGGCGCCTCGACCGGCTCGGTCGTTGAGTTCGGGAAATGGAACGGCAAGCCAATCCAGTATGTCCAGGACAGCTTTTTCGTCCGTCAGGTTCAAGCCCTTGCGGAGCAGATGAGGAGCCAGGGACAGGAAGTAAACCAGTTCTCCTATTATCAGATCATGCAAACCGCATTCAATTCGACGGTAGTCAGGTATGCGATCCTCGATGAACTTGAGGAATCGAAGTACCACATCCCGCTCTCGATCGTGGATAAAAACCTTGTTTCCTATTATCAGGACGAAAACGGGAAATATTCGGCCAAGCGGTTCGCGGAGACTCCCGAAACGACAAGGGCGGCGCGCCGGGCTCAGGTAACCGAGGAACTGACGGTTCAACGCTACATCAACGACGTTTTCGGCACGAACAACGGCCTGTTCGGCCTCAAAACCAGTTCTAAAGAAACCGATCTCGTAAAGACGATGTCCAGCCCGGAACGAAGTTTCAACTTCGTGGGTTTCTCCACATCGGAATATCCGGAGGAGGAGCTCGCCGCGTTCGGCATGAGCAACGCGGGGCTTTTCGTCAATCATTCTCTTTCGCTCATTACCTTCGATACGGAAGCAGCCGCCAAAAAGACAGCGCAAAGTATCGAAAAAGGCGAGATATCCTTCGACGATGCCGTAACGACGTACTCGACGAGGAGCGGCACCGACGCTTCGGGGAAGCTTTCCAAAACCCTGAGGTCCGACCTGAACAACCTCTTTACGGACGCGGCGGACCTCTCCGTCGTGCTTGAACTCCAGCCCGCCGCTATCAGCAAGGTCGTCAAGGCCGGCTCATCATGGGCAATCGTCCGTTGCGACGCGCTTCCCGCCGAGCCTGATTTCACCAACAAGGCGGTTCTCGCGGCCGTTTCGGCGTACATGAACGCGAAAGAGCGCGGAGTCATAGAGGACTATTTCATGGAGAAGGCACGGACCTTCGTGGCTTCCGCGAGGGCAAAGGGTTTTGATGCGGCATGCGCCGAAAACGACCTGTCGAAGAAAACAACGTCCCCGTTTGCCATCAACTTCGGCAACACCGAGGTTCTCACGCCGGTTCCCGCTCAAAACACCCCGGAGCTCGCGTCTGCGGTCCGCAACGAGTCGTTCTTCAAAACGGCCTTCGGACTTGCACCCTCGGCCGTTTCCGATCCGGTGCTTCTCGGAAATACGGTTCTTGTGCTCCAGGTCGCCGAGGAAAAAGCGGCTGACGCGCAGATCACGGAGATGGTTCCCATGTTCTACTCATATTACGCGTCTAACTGGTCGCAGAAGAGCCTGACGGATGCCTTCATGAAAAGCGACAAGCTTGAAGACAATTTCATGAAAACCTATCTCGCGAACTTTATAAACTGAACACCAACTCTGATGACGGCCCCTTGACGGTTCAAACCCCGGGGGGCCAGTCCATCCTGTATCGGGGCAGGCATCTCTATTCCAGCCGGGACCCCGCCAGAAGCCCCTGTGAAGCCGTCAAGCGGGCGGAACTCCTCCCCGAGAGCTTGGTAATCTGCGTATCGCCCGCGCTCGGATACGGCCTCGAGTCCCTCCTCCGGAAACTTCCCGAAAAGTCTTTCGTTCTCGCTATCGAACATGATGAGTCATTGCGCGAATTGTCCGCGTCTTCCATCCCGGACGGGGTACGCCGCGATTCGCGTTTCCGGCTTGCGACGACCGATGCCGTTTCGCGGCTTTCCGATATCATCGGCGATCTCCCTGGCTATCCCTTCAGGAGGTGCGTGCGCATCGATCTTTCCGGTGGTTCACGGCTTAATCCCGACTTTTATGATTCTTTCTTTGCCCGCGCCGACTCCCTGATTTCGACCTTCTGGAAAAATCGCATGACGCTCATGCATCTCGGTCGGACCTATGCGCGCAACCTCTTCATGAACGCGAACCTCCTGCCGTCGTCGTTGCCCATTGAACCGGGATCCTGCGACAAGCCGATCCTCGTCGCGGGGGCTGGTCCTTCGCTTGAACGCACGCTCGATTTCGCCCGCGAATACCGAGACCGCATATTCCTTTTGGCGGTCGATACGGCCCTCGTTGCCCTCCGCGCCGCGTCGTTGGTCCCGGACGCGGTCGTTTTGGTCGAGTCGCAATTCTGGATCTCGAGGGCCTTTATAGGTTTTTCAACGTCGAAGATCCCGGTATACGCCGACATGACGGCGAGGACGGAGGCGGTTATGGCCATGGGCGGGCCCGTCCATTTTTTCCACACGCCATACGCAGACTCCGCCTTCCTCGCCCGCTTCGCATCTTCAACCCTCGCTCCCCTGGTCATACCCCGGCTCGGCTCCGTCGGACTTGTCGCCCTCCATCTCGCAAGGCATATCGCGGGGAATGGCCTTCCGGTGTTCTTTACCGGACTCGATTTTTCTTGGGGCTCCGGGTTGACCCACGCGAGAGGCACGTCGCCCGCCATTGCCGCGCATCTTTGCTCCACGCGTCTCGCTCCCCCAAACGGTAACCCCGCCGGTCTCGCCGACAGGGACATGCGGGTCTCCGGAAAGGATGGTACATTGGTCCGGACAGATCCCGTCCTCTCGCTCTACGCGGACCTTTGCAGGGAGTTATTCTCCGGAGATCCCGGCATCTTCGATCTGGGTGAATCCGGCCTTGTTACCGGTTGCAGGAGAATTTCGACCCTTGAGGCGGGGGCCATTATCGACGGGATGCGACGATCGGGCCATCAAAAGGGGAGCCTCGACGGCGCCCATCCTTCCCGGCCATCAAGGGCGCAGGTTCGCGCTTTTATCGAAGGCGAGGTGAAAATGCTTTCCGGGCTGAGGGATATCTTTACCGGAAACGCGGAAGACGGCAAGGAACGATTGCCGACCCTCCTTCAGGCGCTTGACTATCTCTATCTCCATTTTCCGGATGGGCACAAAGGCTGGCGAGACGAGCAGAATTTCCTTAACCGGGTGCGGGTTGAAACGGAGTATTTCCTGAAGACGCTGACGGTACGGGCTCTATAGCCCCGCTATAGAGCCTCAGTTTTCCTTGGTCTTGAGGACAGCGAGAAAGGCTGATTGCGGAAGCTCCACGTCGCCGACCATCTTGAGACGCTTCTTTCCCTCTTTCTGCTTTTCGAGCAGCTTCCGCTTCCGCGATATGTCGCCTCCGTAGCATTTCGCGAGGACGTCCTTTCTTACGGGGTTCACGGTTTCGCGCGCGATGATCTGACTTCCTATCGCCCCCTGGATGGCGATCTTGAATTGTTGACGCGTGATCTCTTCCCTGAGCTGCTCGCACACGTGTCTCGCCTTGTCATAGGCGTTCGCGCGATAACAAAGCTGGGACAGGGCATCGACGGACTTTCCGTTGATCAGTATGTCTATCTTCACGAGGTCAGTCGGCTTGAAACCGATGACGGAATAATCGAACGAGGCGTAACCCCGACTGATGCTCTTGAGGCGGTCGTAGAAATCGAACAGGACCTCTGCAAGCGGCATCTCGTACACGATCTCGACGCGCTTCTCGTCCAGGTACTGCATATTGGATTGAATGCCGCGTTTCTCTATGCACAGCGACATGATGTTACCGAGATAGGTCGCGGGGGTTATGATGTTCGCGCGGATATACGGTTCGTCAGCGCTTTCTATCCGGCCTTCGTCCGGATAGTTGGCGGGATTGTCGCAGAGGATATCCTCGCCCGTCCTCATGTGTATATGGTAGGCGACCGATGGAGCCGTGAATATGACGGACTGGTTAAACTCGCGCTCGAGACGTTCCTGAACGATCTCAAGATGAAGGAGCCCCAGGAACCCGCAACGGAAGCCGTGCCCGAGGGCTATGGACGAGTCCTTCTCCCAGGTCAGGCTGGCGTCATTGAGCTTGAGCTTCTCCATCGCTTCCTTGAGCTCTTCGTAGTCGTTGGTATCCACGGGATAGATGGAGGAAAAAACCACCGGCTTGACTTCCTTGAAGCCCGGAAGCGGCGCTTCGCACGGATTGTCCGCGGCCGTTATCGTATCGCCGACGCGAACGTCGGAAATCGTCTTGATCCCCGCGATGATGTACCCGACGTCGCCTGCTGCCATCTCCTCCGAGGGCACGAGCTTGAGGATAAAGATGCCGGTCTCCTCAACCTTGTAGTCGGTCCCCGTGTTCATGAAGCGGATCGTCTGACCGGGCCGTATCCGTCCCGTAAAGACCCGGATGTGCACGACAACGCCCCGGTAGGAATCGTAATGGCAATCGAAAATAAGCGCACGGAGTTTATCGTCCACGAGCCCGACAGGCGGCGGGATTCGCTTGACGATGGCCTCGAACAGCTCGTCGACGCCGGTTCCCTGCTTGGCGGAAACCTGGACGGCGTGATCGGGGTCAAGACCCAGGTCATGCTCAATCTGCTTGAGGGTTCCCGGGATATCGGCCGCGGGCAAATCGATCTTGTTGATGACCGGTAGTATCTCGAGATTATGCTCGAGGGCAAGATACATGTTCGAAAGGGTTTGGGACTCAACGCCCTGGGACGCGTCTACGAGAAGAAGGGCTCCCTCGCACGAGGCGATGGCCCGCGACACCTCATAGGTAAAGTCGACGTGACCCGGCGTGTCCACGAAGTTAAGAAGGTATTTATTGCCGTCGTTCGCCGTGTACGGAATCGTTACGGCCTGGCTCTTGATGGTAATACCCCGCTCGCGCTCGATGTCCATGTTGTCCGTCATCTGCGCATGGTAAAACCGCTCGTCGATGACGCGCGCCTTTTCTATAAGGCGGTCGGCCAACGTTGATTTACCGTGATCGATATGCGCCACGATGCAGAAATTCCGAATATACCGGGGATCAGTCATAACCGCATGATATTAGAAATAGGACGGACTGTCCAGAGACGCCGAAAGCCCGATAAAGGCGTCCAGATAACCCTTTTCGCGCCGCTTGGTCAACAGTTGCGCGGTTACTATCTCGTTCTCTTTATCAAGTTTGACGGTCCTGATCTCGATGACGTCCTGCTCGGAAAAACCGGATTCGTCGGCGATGCTTCCCCTGACGAGACGGGTTACCGTGTATTGGCTGCTCCTCCCGACGCGCTCGAGCTTCATCCCGAATATGGGCAGAAAGGCTCGGCTCTCGAGGTCAAGATCGAAGACTACGTCGCCGGGCACTTCGGGACGCTCGTCCAGCATGACGAACCAATCCTTATACACAAGCTCGCCCTTGGCGTCCTCGCCGCTGACGGCCGTGAGGCGCACGATGGTGCCAGGCTGCTCGCGGATGATAAGATCCTGCAATTCCTCGAGCGTCTTCACCGGCTTTCCGTTTATGGCCGTGATGATGGCGTCGGCTGGAATCCCGGAAATGAACGAGGGACCGCCCGGTACTGAATAGACGAGGCTTACGCCTGCGTTCTCCGCTGATCCCGGAAGGGCCGCCGTTTTGCCGTACGCCCCGATCCAGGGGTGAAGGATCTTACCTCCGTCGTAAAGCGCCGGAAGGATGATCCTGAGCAGCTCGACCGGGATGGCGAAATTGAGTCCTTCGTATGGCTCGATGCCGGCGAATACGACTGCCTGCACGCGGCCGGCCTCGTCGACGATCGGCCCGCCGGAGTTTCCGTGATTGATAGGCGCGTCGATCTGCAGGATGTCCCCGAGGGAAAGAAGCCTGCGTTTCTGCGCCGACACGATACCCGAGGTAAGGGTCTGCTCGAGTCCGGCCGGCGACCCGATCGCGTAGATGCGGTTCCCGACCTTGAGATCCTCGGAGGTCCCGAGCTGGAAGACGGCCGGCGGCTCGATTTCGGTCTTCAGAAGCGCGAGGTCAAAAACCGGGTCCCATCCGATCACGCGCGCCGGTATCCTGGTGTCCGGATCGGAGGGCAATTTCAGGAACAGGCGCGAATAGCCTTCGTACTTCGGGTCGACCTCGCTCGCGATGACGTGATAGTTCGTGACGAGGTACCCTCTCTTATCTATGAAGAATCCCGATCCGATGACGCGGTCCGCGTATCCGACGCCGTTCTTCACGGTAAGGCCGCGGTCTACCCACACGGTTATCGTCCCCTTGATCATGCGTGAAACGATCCCGGACGAGGGAGCCTCGTCCTCGGGCGTTGACTTGAGCACCTGGTCAAGGGCTATGAGCGTAGTATTACCCTCTTCGCGCCACGCGCGAAGCCTCTGTTCCTGGATTTTAATCTCGTCCCAGCCGCTCGGGGGCATCGAGAGCACGTCCAGCGATTTATAGATCCTGAGCGCGTCCACCCAAAGGCCCGCCGCGATCGACTTGTCGAATTCGGCCCTCGCCCTGTCGCCGGCGTCGGAATAGAGGTTCTCAACCTGGTCCATGGACTTGGAATTATCTTTTAACGCGCGGGCGCGGGCCAACGCGAGCACTGGGTCCTGATCGAGGACCTTCCGGGCCTGCTCGACCTCGTAGAGTATGCTCCGCTCGTCCGAGTAGTCGACGACGACGACCGGATTTCGCTGCGTCGCGCAACCTGCCACGAGAAAGGCAAGGATATACAGGATGGCGGGCAGAGGTACTCGACGTAACGACCCTCGCGCGTTGTTATCTCTCATTCATACTCTCCAGGAAAACGAATCCGCCGGTGCGCACGACGAATATCTTGCGGCCCGACACGTTCAATGAGAGACAAACAACCGGCTGGGCCTCGCGGTTAAACGTATCAAGGACGGTTTTTACTATCTCGCGCGAGCCTTCGGGGATACGCTCTATCCACCATACGTCGGTTACGGGATCGCGGATAACCTGTATTGTCTTGCCGTCATAGCGTACGGACCTCGGATTCCCCTCCACGACCGTGACGACGACGGGACGCCCGCTGACGGGATGGATCCACTCCGTCCTTACGGTTCCGTCGGGGCCAAGTGTCCAGACAATCTCGTAACTTCCGTCCTCGTCGGAATCCCACTGCTTCACGACAGACCCATCCGTTGAATACGATTCCCGATACTCGAACTTGCGGTTCGCGTTCCGGTCGACCATCACGGACGAAAGTTTCCCGTCGTTGCCGTACCCATACTGGGTTTCGAAGTATCCGTCCCCGTCCTCGTCCTTCGAGCCCGAGGACGGAAGCCCCCGGTCGTAAACCGTGCGGGAATACATGCGGCCGTTATCCCGCGATTCGGAAACGACGGGAATCCCCGATTCGAGCACGATGCGAACGTCGCCGCGGGCCCCGTCGGCTGACGGCTCCGCGTAAAAGGCCGATGCCGCGGTGAGAAGTCGCTCGGTTAACGCCTGGGGAGCCTTTTCGGCGCGCAGGGTATAGAAGGGCTCTCCGGGAAGGCGCAAGTCCTCGACGACCCACGATACCGGCGCCCACATCAGCGCGCGGGGCCGGAGCGTATATTCCCGTTTACCGTCGGTAACGGAACGGACGGCGGGATAGGTATCGTATGTCACCATCGTACCGCCGCGCTCAAGCAGGATATCGACGGGCTTGCCAAGCTGACAATCGACGGTAAAGTCCGGGTACCCGTCCTGGTCCGGATCGAATTCGGCGAACACGGGCCTGCCCATGCGGTATCGGACGCCCGCATCGACGATCCCGTCGCCGTTGGCGTCGTCCGTTATTACGCCCGCGTAATCCGCCAGCAGGGCTGCCGCAGTATCCCTGACATCGTCCCTGACCAGCAATGAAGACAGTTTTAAAAGCATGCCGCGAGGTATTCCGGTATCGGCGCGGGAGAAAACCTCGTCAAGGGCCTCTCCCTCGTCAAGGAGTCCATACTCCAGCGCCAGGACCGCGGAGCGGGGAACGTCGTCCTCGGGGCGGGGACGCGCGTCGCTCTTGCCCATTCCCCGGTAGATGCGTATGTTCCGTTCCCTGACAGCCCTTGAGGACTCGAAGGGAACGGCCAGAAGCAAGAGTTCCCGATCCTCGTTTTCCCAGAGGTACAGGCGGGGGAGGATTACGGCCGCAATGGATCGGGACGACTCTGTGAGGGGGCGGTTCGCCTCCTCCCGGAAGAAGAGCCTCGCAAACCTGGGATCGAAAGGCCATCGATCAAGGCATCGGCCCAACAGGGTCCGGGCCTCGGCGTCGCGAGAAAGTCCGTAGAGGGAAAGCGCGCGGACATAGTCCGAATCGGCCGATGAATGGTCGGGTATCGAGTCAAGAAGGCCAAGGGCGTCCCGATACCGCAAGGTTTCCGCGTACAGGCGCGCGCAGAATAACACCGCGACGGTCCGGTCATAGCTTCTCCAAAACCTGCCCCCCGCGAGGGAACTTTCAAGCTTTTCGATCATATCGGCCCTGGGGGCACCGGCCGCGGCGAGGCATAGCGCGTCAATGTAGGGAAAATCCGCGAGGGTTGGATCGTAGGTCGCGCCGAGCTCGGACTCAAAGCGGGCTTGATCCCATTCGCCGGCCGTAAGAAGGTTGATCGAGCGTTCGAGGGAACGCACGGCTGCGGCCGTGTTCACGGCTCGACCGCCGGTATCCCCCTTGTCCGCAAACGCGGGTACCATGACCATCGAGAAGAATACCAGACATGAAAAAAGGCGGAGTTTGACCCCGCGCGCATTCAGTCGGCCGCTCGTCATCATTGAACCTCCCTGACCCCCCGCTCGGCACCGCTCCCGCCAGGGGCGCTTTCCATGCCGAGCAATTGGCGTATCTCCCCGTCATCGAGTGTTTCCTGTTTAAGCAAGGATTCCGTCAGGAGATCGAGCTCCCGGCGATGGTCCTCTATGATTCGCATGGCTTCCTGCCGCGCGCAGTCGAGTATCTTCTTTATGGCCTGATCGATATTTCGCGCGGTCTCCTCGGAATAGTCCTTGTGCCGGGCAATCTCCTTGCCGATGAAGATCGGCTCGTCTTCCTGCCCGTAGGTTACGGGCCCGACGTCGGGGGACATGCCGTATTCGCACACCATCCTGCGCGCCATCTCCGTTGCCTGCTGGAGGTCAGCCTTCGTTCCCGTCGTCGTCTCCCCGTACACGAGTGTCTCGGCGACGTACCCTCCATAGCAGATGGAGATACGGCTCTCTATCCATCCTCTCGTCCGTGAATACGAATCGCTTTCCGGTATCGATATGGCGAGCCCCAGGGCCTGGCCACGCGGCACGATGGTCACCTTGTGAAGGGGATCGGCGTATTTCAGGTAGTAATGCAGGAGGGCATGCCCGGATTCATGGACGGCGGTCATCTTCCGGTCGCGCTCCGGCATGACCATCGAATTCCTCGCCACGCCCATGAGGACCTTGTCCCTGGCCTCCTCGAAGTCCGAGGAATCAACCTTCTGCTTGTCCTTCCGTGCCGCGAAAAGGGCCGCCTCGTTCACCAGGTTCGCGAGATCTGCGCCGCTCATCCCGGGCGTCGCCCGCGAGAAGTACTGGAGATCAACGCCCTCGTCCAGGGGAATCTTCGAGGCATGGATGCGCAGGATCGCCTCGCGCTCGCGGATGTCGGGCATGCCAACCACGACCTGGCGATCGAAGCGTCCCGGCCGAAGGAGCGCCGAGTCGAGGACGTCGGGGCGGTTCGTCGCCGCGAGGATGATTACCCCGTCCTTCGTCTCGAAGCCGTCCATCTCCACCAGCATCTGGTTGAGGGTTTGCTCCCGCTCGTCATGGCCGCCGCCGTATCCGGCCCCGCGCGTTCGGCCGACGGCGTCAAGCTCGTCGATGAAGATGATGCTGGGAGCGTTCTTCCGTCCCTGCTCGAAGAGGTCCCTGACGCGGCTCGCGCCTACGCCGACGAACATCTCGACGAAATCGCTCCCCGAAATGTTGAAATAGGCGACGCCGGCTTCCCCGGCGACGGCGCGCGCGAGCATGGTCTTGCCGGTGCCCGGCATCCCGACCAGAAGGACTCCCTTCGGTATGCGCGCGCCCATCTTTATGAACTTTTGCGGGTTCTTGAGAAACTCGACGACCTCTTCCAGCTCGTGCTTCGCCTCAAGCTGGCCGGCCACGTCGGCGAACGTAATCTTCTTCATGCCCTCGTATCGGTGCGCCTGGCTCTTGCCGAACTGAAACGCCCGATTTCCCTGCCCCTGGCTTTGCCTCATCATGATGACGAGGAAGATAATCATAAGCACCGATGGGGCGAATTGGAGGACGAGGAACCACGGGGACACGACCTTTTCGCCCCCGGTCACGCGTACCTTTCGGTCGGCGAGAAGCTGCATCAGGGTCGGGTCCTCATACGGTATGTAGGTATAAAAGAAACCGTCAGGATTGCGGACGTCGCGAAGAACCCCGCGTATCTTCTGTTGGTCGATTATCTTTATCGAGTCCACCTGTCCCTGGTTTACCCTCGCGATGAATTCGGTATACGACATCTCGGAACCGGCGGAGGGCGCTGTGCCCGAAAAGAGGACTATGACCGATACAAGCAGGATCACGAGGAAAAAGACCAGGCCGAATTTGCCCGGGGTCGTTTTTTTCTTGGGACCTGAAGGTTTGTCGTTCATATCGTTTTGCGCCATTGGTTACCTCAGTATCGAACCAGCCAGTCGGGATAGCCAAGAGCGCTTCCGTAAACGGCCCGTATGATTCCGCCGCATTCCACGATGGGCAGAAGGTCCCGCTCATCATCACGCACGGACCACTCGTTGAATAGCTTTTTTATCGTCTTGCTCTTGCCGTCTGCGGTTTGCACCGCGTCTCCGCCCGTCCGCGCGCGAAGCAGTAGAGGCAGGCTGAAGGGCCCCAGGCGGCCATCCAGGCTCACCCCGTCGCCCATCGCGGCGACGTCAACCCGGCCAAACGGCAACCGGTACGAACCGCACGCCCGTACGTATACAAGATACCCGCTTTTGGTTATATGCACAATATCCGGTCCGAAAAATACCTTATCCCCTTCCGCGCGAAAGACGAGTCCTGAGCCGCACACGCGCCTTCCGGAACCTGACCGCTCGCGAAGAACGCGGGAGAGGAAACGGTACGGTACCCGGCGAGCGACGCCGAGGCGATTCAGTCCCTCCTGCAGAAGCCTGAGGCGAAGGGCTCCGTGCAAGGCGTGATAGCTCTCCGCGTCGCAAGAGAGCCCGTTGTCGCATGCCTCCCATTCCGGCAGGGTAAAACCGCGGATAAAATCCTCGTCGACGAGGTTCTTCTCCCGCAGGGCCGCGAGTCCATCCGCCCAACCGGCCTGTACGGAATCAAGCACCGGCGCAAGGACATTCCTGATCCTGTTACGCAGGTATCGGGTGTTCGCGTTGGTCGCGTCCTCGCGCCAGCGATGCCCATGAGCAGTAAGCCAAGCCGTAATATCCCGCTTGTCGATATCGAGAAGCGGTCGATAAAACCGGCCCCGCCTCGCGGAGATGCCCGACAGGGCAGCCCCCCCCGATCCCTGTAAAATGCGCATGAGCACGGTTTCATTCTGGTCGTTGCGGTTGTGCCCGGTCATGATCCATTGAGCGCCCATCCGGTCGGCGGCGTCCTCCAGAGCGCGGTACCGCAGGGTACGCGCCGCTTCCTCCTGTCCCCTTCCCCGCTCGGCCGCGAGACGCGCGACCTCACCCCGTTCCAGGTCGACCCTGATACACGGGACCGGCGGATCAAGCGAGCGGCACAGGTCCTCGACGAACGAGGCGTCACCAGCGCTTTCCTCGTCGCTTCTCATGGAATGATTAACGGTCGCCACGGACAGCTCATACCCGAATTCCCGGGAATGGATACGCAACATGATGAGGAGAAAAACAGAATCGGCGCCGCCCGAGACGGCGGCAAGGACGCGCCTCGCTCCACGGGAACCGATTTCACCGCTTTCAGGGAAAAGAGTCTTGATAGCCGAAACGAAGGCAGCTTCCGGTTCTACATTCATACCTGAGCCAAGTATAGCAAAAAAAAGAAGGGTCCGATAGGGACCCTTCAATTGGCGCGAGGACCCGAACGCGCGGGTCCTCTTGCGGAAAACGGATAAGCTTACTTTTTCGGCGCTGCGGGAGCGGCGCCGGCCGCGGGGGCGGCGCCAGCCGCGGGAGCGGCGCCGGCTGCGGGAGCCGCACCGGCCGCGGGAGTCGCACCGGCAGCAGGGACTTCGGCCGCGGCGGCAACGGGAGCCGCAACCTCTTCCTTGATGTACTTGAGGGTAGCAAGAGTCTGGTGAGGATCGGTGAGAACCTTTACCCCGTCCGCGACCTTGATATCCTTGACGTGGATCGAATGATTAAGCTGCAGGCCGGAAACATCGACCACGATCCTCTCGGGAAGATCCTTGGGCAGACACTCGACCTCGATCTCGGGAATACCGGCCTCGAGCACGCCGCCCGAGCGCACGCCCTCGGGTGAACCCGAAAGGCGAATGCGGATCTTTGTCCGGAGGATCTTACCCGTCTCGATCTCGTAGAGGTCGACATGGGTCAGCTTGTTGGAGATGATGTTGTACTGGACGTCCTTGACGAAGACAACGATCTTCTTTCCACCCTCGACCTTCACGTCAATGAGGGTACTTTCCGTAATCATGTGGAAGAGTTTCGTGAACTCCACCTCGTCGATGTCGAGAAGCGTCGTCTTTCCGGTATTGTCATACATAACAGCGGGGATTCTTCCAACGCTGCGAAGCCGTTTTGCCACACCCTTGCCGGTTTCAGTCCGGAGGTGCGCGTTGATGATCTTCAGATCCATAAAAAACTCCTTTGCTTCCCTGCCCCTTCCCCGAAGACGGTCTCCGTGATCTGAGCGGGTCGCATGCCGTAACGCGAGAAAAAGCACCCGAAACGGGCGCCCTTGCAGATGCGTGCGGTTTAGCTGGGACGGCAGGATTCGAACCTGCGGGATGACGGTACCAAAAACCGTTGGCTTACCACTTGCCGACGTCCCAATAAATGATTGCCTGACCTATTCCGGGACGTACAGGTGGCCGGGCGTAAATCGTCGATTCCGCCCCCCATAAAACCTATATATCAGCCGGATCAGCGGCTACAGTCTCCTCAATATTCCCTGCCTCGTACTCGGACAGGATCTTGTCCTGCAATGTTGTTCTGAAATCAGGACAAATCGGATGCGCCACATCCTTATATTCCCCGGTCCGGATCTTCCGGCTCGGCATGGCTATGAACATCCCGGTCTTTCCCTCGATTATCTTGACATTATGAATCACGAAGCAATTATCAAAGGTAACAGTAACATACGCCTTGAGTTTGCCTTCTGTTGTGACTTTCCTGATACGGATATCAGTGATTTCCATACTTTTTTTCTCCTTTGCAGTAGAAGCACAGGCTTATAATTACCCGCACTGTATTGTACTACCGCATTTATAAGGATGCAAGTAAAAGAAATTTTACACAGTAAACCCACTGTGTCGAAAGCTTCAAACAAGCGGCATTTGCTTCTTTTTCACCGTCAAAAAGCCCGAACACCGACGATCCGGAGCCCGTCATCGCGGAAAAAATCGCGCCTTGCGCCTCTATTGCCTCCCGTGCCCTCCGAATTTCGGGGAATTTCGCCTCCACCGGAGCCGTAAAACTGTTCCCGAACGCCGACCAACCGGAAACGAATCCCGTATACAATCCCTCAAGCTCGCTCGCCCGAGGCCAGAGCCTTCCGGAATCGAGACCGTCTGCAATCCAGTCATCGACCAGGGAATACGCCTCTCGCGTCGAGCAATGAACATCGGGCCAAACAAGAACACCGAATAAATCCCGTCTTGAGGCGATCGGGGTAACGCATTCACCCCTGCCCGTAACGACCGCGGCCTCGGCGGACATAAAAAAAGGCACGTCGCTTCCGACGGCGGCCGCCATACGGCACATCGCCTCACGGGAAAGGCCGGTATCAAAGAGCCGGTCAAGGGCTTTCAGGAGAAAGGCCGCGTCGGATGACCCGCCCCCAAGACCAGCTCCCGCCGGCACCCGTTTCTCGATCTCCACGCGAAGGCCGTCGGTGATACCCGTTTCCAGGCGAAACTGGTCAACCGCCTTGGTTAGGGTGTTTTCCCGGGGAAGTTCCATGCGGGGAGAAATAACCGGACAGGAACCGCGATCGCCGCCAATCGAAACAGAAAGCTCATCGGCAAGCGATATGAGCTGGAACACGCTTTCGATGCCGTGATACCCATCATCCCGGATCCCAAGAACCCGCAGATGAAGATTTATCTTGCACGGTGCGGAAATCCGAATCGAGGTAGCCATAACTTGGCGTATTATACAGAAAAAAGGCCCCTTGTCAAAGACCCAATCGGTACAAATGGGCGATTTACGGATTCGCGCGTTAACAAGCGAAAAAAACGAGTCGGGATAGTTGACAGAAACAAACAGTCTCAACTATGTTTCAATAAGCACGATTCCTGCCTGGACCGAATGAACCGGGGGCCGGGGGAAAAACACGGGGAAACGGACGGAAATGAAGCGAATGTTTACGAACATTGATCTGGACAAAGAATCACCCAACGACGTATATGCATTTGAAGATGCATATGATGATTACGAGGATGACGATTTCGACGAAGAGTCCGAAGACGATTTTGACGACTTTGAGGACGACGAAGACGATTTTGAAGACGATGCGGACGTTGACGACGATTTCGGCGAAGAAGACGATTTTTCCGACGAGGACGACGATTTCGATTATGAGGACGACGACCTGGAATACGACGATTTCGACGAATAACGAGTAGCCTTCAAAGAAAAAGCCTGTTCTCCCTGGAGCGAGAACAGGCTTTTTTTATGCCCGGGTTATTTGGATTTCATGCCCATCTACGTTCGTCAGTTCCCGGAAAGAAGATCGGGGGCGCCGAACCAGAGCCGCTCAAGGTCGTAAAACGACCGCGCGGTGGCCGACATCAGGTGAACGATAACGTCCCCCAGGTCGATCAGGACCCAATCGTCCCCGTCCGGCAGTTTTCTTTTCGTCGGGCGAAGCTCGAGCCCAAGCCCCTTAATGACTTCCTGGACGTGTTTCTGAAGACCGTGCGAATGCACGGCGCTCGATACCGTCGCGATAATAAAATAATCGGCCCAGGTATTGCTTCCGCTTACGTCAAGAACCTTTACATCGAGCCCCTTGTAGTCGGCAAGCAGCTTGCCAAGCTGTACCGCGGCCTCGCGAGTGTGCGCATTGCGTTCCATAATTCTCCTATCGTACATATCTGCCGTTAAAATCCTTGCCCAAAATGACGGTAAAATCGACTACCGCCTCGGTTCCATACTGATCCGTCCCGTCGTCCTCGACCGAAGTGCCCCTGATATTCTCGCATTGGATTATTTGCGCGATCGTCTTGGCGACGTCCTTATTTCCGATACGGTCAATGATGACCGTCTCCTCGAATTCCACGTTCTCCGCGTTTCCGACCCGAATAACGTCGTAGCCAAAGCTTTGGTACAACTCGGAGGTATTCCGCGCGAGTCCCTGGCTTTTCGTGCCGTTCAGGATCTCCAGGGCATAGATGCGTTCCTGGGCGGCGGCGTTATCCGAGGCAAGCCCACCAAGCGTTTGCCGAATGATATCCTTCAGCAACTGACCGTCGTAAAAGGGAAACAGGAGCTTCTTGCCGTCAACCTCGCGAAGGGAACCCGTCAGTCTCTGGGGAACCAACCGCTCGGCATCGGTCCCCGACAATTGTATCATGACCAGCTTAAGGCTTTCGTCGGGGATATTGGCCCGAATACAATCCTTGAAGGCCGGAAAAAGGGCCGGGGAGAAGATGTTGGATGAATTGTCGTTCAAGGCCCTGAACAGGGCAAGCAGGGCCTTCTGCCTCCTGCTGGACGCCTCTCCCTCCTGATCCAGAGGATCGGTATACGTCACGAAGGTTCGGACCTTGTCTCCGTCGAGGGTAACCGCGCCCGAGGGAAGCAGAACGCGTTCTTCCGCGGAATCGATATCCACCGGCGTCGGGATGAAGACGTTCAGGCCGCCCAGAAGATCCGTAAGGCGGGCAAACTGATCGAGGGATATCTCGAGCGAAAACGGTATGGTGATGCCGGTTAAGGCCTCAATCTCCTTCCGGTATTGATCGCTTCCCTTTTCCTTGTATACCGCGTCGATTCGGTCGACGCGACCAAGGCTCTTGATGATCAACCCCGTCTCGCCGGGAATGTCGAACATCGCAGCGCGCTTGTTGCCCGGGTAATAGGCGATGATGTTCGTCGCCAGCGGCATTCCCTTGTCCTCGAGTACGATTAAAACCTTGAGGATCTTGTCCCCGGAAAGGGAGTCCTTCAAGGGATCGGTCCTGACCGCGACTATCAGCAATATGGCCGCGCACAGCAGAACCAGCAGAATGACGACAAGAAATATTACGCTGCGGTCGATCTTGAAGGATCTCATGACGCTTCACCCCTTCTCTTGAGGGACAGAAGCATCTCTTTCGTACTGCTTGACACCAGTTTCCCCCTGGATTCAAGATATCGAACATTATCCTCCAGAACCAGGGCAGTCATCGCGTCAAGACCGCTATCCAGGATTTTTTTCCTGAAGGCGTCCTCGATGCCCGTCCTGCCCGGTTCGATCTTGTCCGCGACGAAGATAATCTTCCCGAGGGTATCAAGACCGGGCGCGCCGAAGGTATGGTGACGTACGGCCTCGATGACCGACGCCGAATCTACCGAAAAATCGGTTCGCAAAACGACCGCAGCCGCGCGCCCGTGCAGGAGCGAGGGCTTGTCCCGCTCGATCGGTGAAATCGGGTCGCCGTCCATCCCGGCCGTCGAAAGAAGCCACCGATCGTTGCATGCCTTGCACATATCGTGGGCAATGCCGGCGAGAAAGCCCTCAAGAGGGTTCGCGCCGAACTTGAGGCACAAATCCCTCGCCAAGAGGGCTACCCGGAGCGAATGCTGATACCGGGGCGGCGGCAGGGACTCAAGGGCGTATACGTCTATCTTTTCGGTCGCAAGCTTCAGTTCTTCATTGTTCATATAGACTATGTTCCACAATATAGCCGTATACGGCGGGCGGCACAAGAGAACTCCAATCTGTTCCGGCACGCCTCGCGTCCCGTATTTCGGACGATGAGGCAAAAACGGGATTGTTCTCGATCCGCTGATGGCGAAACGGAAACGAACTTTCGCCCGAACCCGGCCTGCTCGCGAGGATGATGTCGAATTCGGTCGCGATCTCGCCGGCGTTCTTCCACATAGGAAAACCGTCGACCAGATCCTGGCCGATGATCATCCCGATTCTGCCCTCGAGGACCCCGGCGTATTCCTCCCTGAGAGCGCGAAGAGTGTCAATGGTATAGGACACGCCTCCCCGATTCAATTCGCAATCGCTTACCGACATATACGCATATCCCGCCGTTGCCAGGATCAGCATCGCGTACCGGTCGCGGGCCGTTGCCCCGTCGGCCATATCCCTGTGAGGCGGTATGTTGGCGGGGACCATGAGAATCCGGTCGTATCCCAACGATTCGTGCACGTCCCTCGCGAGAGAGATATGCCCCGCATGAACGGGATTGAAACTGCCTCCCAGGATGGCCAGTCTCACTTCTTTTTGCCCCTTCTCTTCCGGCTTAGGCTGACCGTAGCCCCGAAGCCGGCTTCGGGATCGTCAACCTGGGCGGGATCATCGAGATGGGCCTTCATGAAGTCCGGAACTACCGGAACCCCCCGAACTCCCGCTCCGGGCGTTGAGCCCTGTTCATCGAACGCCTGCGGCTCGCTGTCAAAGGAATCGATCACGGATGGCGACTCGTCCGTTACGGGGCCGGTTCCGGCCATCGAGGCATTGACCATCGCGATGAAGGCGTCGCGGACCTTATCAAGTCCCCAACGGTTATGCACGGAGATTCCCAGGATATCGAGCTCCGGATGCTTCGCGCGCAGTTCCTCGAGCCTGTCCCCGGTGCCCGGAAGGTCAAGCTTGTTCGCGATAATCACCCGTTCCTTGACGGCGAGCTCGGGCGAGAAGTTCGCCAGCTCAACCTGGAGCTTCTCGTACGCGTCCATGTAATTATCGTCCGCGAGATCGACGAGAAACGCGAGCCCCGCGGATCGCGAGATATGCTTCAGGAATCGGATGCCGAGCCCGAGGCCCTCGGAAGCGCCCTCGATAATCCCCGGGATATCGGCCAGAATGATGTCGCTCTCGTCGTCGACGCGAAGAACCCCGAGATTCGGGATCTTCGTCGTAAAGGGATAGGGAGCGATCTTGGGCCGCGCGTTCGTGAAGTACTCCAAAAGCGATGATTTTCCCGCGTTGGGAAAACCGACGAAGCCTATATCTGCGATGATATTCAATTCAATGCGGAGCCGTCGCGTCTCGGCCGGCTGGCCTTTGAGCGCGGTCCTCGGCGCCTGATTCGTCGAGCTCTTGAAATGGACGTTCCCCCATCCCCCGTTCCCGCCGGTCAGAAACACGAATTTACCCTCGGACTCGAGACCGAAATCGCGTATCAGCTCCCCGGAGTCCGCGTCCCGAAGCAAGGTCCCAGGGGGAAGCGGTACGAGGCAGTCCTCTCCGTCCTTGCCGTAGCGTTTATTTCCCTCGCCGTCCCCGCCGCTCTTTGCCTTGAAGGACTGTTTATAGCGCAAATGCGCCAATGTCCTCAAATTTCGGCGTATTTCAAACACGAGATCGCCGCCCTTGCCGCCGTCGCCGCCGGATGGGCCGCCCATCGGGATGTACTTCTCGCGACGGAAGGCGATACACCCGTTTCCGCCCTTGCCGGAGGACACTACAACAAGGGCCTCGTCCGCAAATTTAACCATTAATCACTACTCCATCAAAAAAAAATGCCGGCAGTATGATACCGCCGGCACTATTCCCATTCACAAACAAGACCTGCCGTGTAACCGACAGGCGCATCGAATCCGTCACATCCATGCCGATTGGTTTCAACCGGCTGTAAAAACGGGGATCAAGCCTGGACAGGCTCAACCGATGCGACGTGTCTTCCCTTGCGATCGTGATATTTGACAACACCGTCGACGGTAGCGAACAGGGTATCATCCTTGCCGAGACCGACGTTGTTGCCGGGATGTATCTTCGTCCCGCGCTGGCGAACGAGAATGGAACCGGCGGGCACTACCTGGCCGCTGAAAACCTTTACTCCGAGATACTTCGGATTAGAATCGCGGCCGTTTTTGGCACCGCTACCACCTTTACTGCGTCCCATATCAATCCTCCAAAACTACGTCAATATCATCTTGCGCTTTCAGGATCCTCATCTCGACGGACCTCGGGAACTCCCGGGAAAGAGAGCCAAGGCCCTCCTCGAGGAATTTCCCCGCATATACAAGAAGCGGAACATCCGCCCCAGAAAAGGCCTTTACGCGAAACGAAAGCGTTCCGCGACCGGCCGTTTCAGCCTTAACATCCAGTCCATGACCGGAAAGAACCATCACCGTTGTCCGCAAAAGCACGGTAACCGCGGCGCACACTATGTCAGTGCCCCGAATCCCGGCGCCCGCATGGCCCGAGGCATCCGCCGAAACCAGGTTTCCGCGCTCTCCCAGGGCCAGACAAACAGTAATCACGCATCAAGCCCCGACGATATTCTCGACGGTTATCTTGGTATACTGCTGGCGATGTCCGATGGTCCGATGATAGTCTTTCTTCCGCTTGTACTTATAGACGATAACTTTTGTGTCTTTGAAAGAATCGCCCACGACAACCTGTACCTTCGCTCCCTTAACATACGGAGTCCCGATCGTTGCCTTTCCGTCATCACTGATCATCAGAACGGTATCAATATCAATTTTACTGCCTTTTTCGGCATCGATCAGGTCGACCTGAATCTCCGCGCCTTTCTCGGCCTTGTATTGTTTACCCTTATACTCGACAAGTGCGTACATCTTGAACCTCTAATCCAATGAATTTATTCGCATCTCCGGGGTATTAAACGGGTGTACTCCGGAGGCAATCTACAACGTGCGTCCGTATTTATATCCCGGGAAGGGGTGGAGCGTCAAGGGGTAGCAATGAAACATGAGGTCGAAGAGAGGACTATACCTACCGGTACGTATAGATCCACTTAATATACCTACCGGTACGTAAACAAAACCCCAGTATACCTACCGGTAGGTATACTGAAGCCCCGCGGGCCGAACGATTTAGCCGCTACCGCGGCGGCAGTGAGGTCCCCGGTTTTTCGAAGCTGGGCCCCGCCTCTTCCTCTCTGACGTTTGCGAGCCAGGCGGGACGCCGAAAAAAAGGTGGCCGAACGATTTAGCCGCTACTGCGGCGGCAGTGAGGCTACCTGTTTTTCGAAGCTGGGACCCGCCTGTCTCAGAAATTGCCCCGGTTTTCCGAAGCTGGGCCCCGCCTGTCCCGAGAACCGTCCCTACATGGTTTCCAGGAACGGCACCAGAACCAGCCGCATCGCGCTCTTCAGAACGATCTTGGTCGCGCGAACGAGTTCGAGACGGGTACGGGCGAGATCCGGATTCGCCGCGGACAGAATCGGGCAGTCATGATAGAAGCGGCTGAAACATTTCGAGACGTCATAAATATACGAGGTAACGACGCTCGGATCGCGGCCTTCGGCGGCGCGCGCGGCTTGCTTGGGATAATCCCCGAGGGCCTTGAGGAGTTCCCACTCGGCGTCGTGGACCAGCAGGTCGGGATTGACAGAGCCATCTGCCCCACCCGCCGATCCGGATGCCTCGGCGGATTCGACCTTTCGGAGAATCGACGATATGCGGGCGCCCATGTACTGGAGATAGGGGCCTGTATTGCCGTTAAAGGAAAGCGATTCCTTCGGGTTGAAGATCATATCCTTCGTCGGCGTCGTCTGAAGGAGGAAATAATGAAGGGCTCCAAGAGCGATCTTCTCGGCGACGTCCGCGGGATCGCCCACGGCCTCCTCGCGGCCTTTCGCGGCGATCTCCTCGAGGGCCCCGTCCCGGAGACCGTTAATAAGGTCATCGCCGTCAACCACGGTTCCCTCGCGGCTCTTCATCTTGCCCTCGGGGAGGTTTACCATCCCGTACGAAAGATGATAGAGATCCTTGGACCATTCATAGCCCAAACGCTGAAGGACGTAAAACAAAACCTTGAAGTGATACTGCTGCTCGTTTCCGACGACGTAGATCAACTGGTTGAAGTCCCAGTCGCCGTGCCGATAGATGGCCGTGCCGATATCCTGCGTGATGTATATCGAGGTACCGTCCTTCCGGAGCAGTATCTTCTTGTCGAGATTGATCGGGGAAAGATCGATCCAGATTGAACCATCCTCCTCGCGGTAGAAAACGCCCTTCTCGAGGCCGGCGAGAATCTCTTCCTTGCCCTTGAGATAGGTCTCGCTCTCATAATAGATCTTGTCGAAGGAAACGCCCGTGCGGATATAGGTCAGCTTGATGCCGTCCTCGGCCCAGGCGTTCATCTGTCGCCACAGTTTCAGCACGTCCGCGTCTCCGGCTTCCCAGGCGAGCAGGAGCTCCTGCGCCTCGCGCTCGGCGTCCTCGGGATGTTCCTTGCTATAGTCGTTGAAACGCACGTAGCAATCCCCGACGAAGCGGTCGCTCTTGACGCCGCGCGATTCCGGCGTTTCTCCGGCGAAGAACTTCTTGTACGCGAGCATGGACTTACAGATATGGATACCGCGATTATTGATGATATTGACCTTGAAAACGTCTGCGCCGCAGAATTCCAGGATGCGCGAGATGCTTTCGCCCAGGGCGTCGTTCCGCAGATGCCCGAGATGGAGCGGCTTATTGGTGTTCGGGCTGGAGAATTCGACCATGATGCGCCGGCCGGACATCGTCCCCGGTTTTCCGTAGTTGTCCCCGGCGCAGATGATGTCCGTGAGAGTTTTCCCCGCGATGGAACCCTTGGCGAGAAACACGTTGACGTAGGGACCGATCTGCTTCGCCGAACCGAGGCTCGCCGTGGAGGGATCTTCCGCGAGCCGTCGGGCGATTTCGGCGGCGATAGCCGGGGGCGCCATGCGGAATGTTTTGGCGAACGCGAACATCGGGAAGCCGACGTCGCCCATGGAGGGGTTCGGCGGCGTTTCGACCGCGACCGCGTCTTCCGCGATCCCCGGCGTCTCGGGCGCCTTTTCCGCCCTAAGCCCGTCAAGCGCGGCCCTCACGAGCGCCTTCCATTCTTCCCGTATATCAGCCATATGGATTACTCTCCTGTTTCTTCCCGGGAGTTTATACAAAAATGACTGTCCATGCAATGGAGACGCTATCTGACGCGGATGAAGGCGGCCATGTGGGTAAACGAGCCCTCGCCTTCCCTGCGGCTCGAGCCGTAACGGGGATCGCAGGCCGTGCATACGCCGGAATCATGTATATGGGCCCGCTCGATGCCGAGTTCCAGGGCGAGATTGACGTTCGCCTCGGCGAGGGACAGGCGCCAGGGCCACCGGTTTTCTGCGGCGCGACGCTCCTGGTCGAGCGAAACGCAGGAAGGGCCGAAGGCACGGGTAAAATACTCGGCGCGCTCGTCGTCGACGGTATAACAGCAGGATCTGATGTGCGGGCCGAGGATTATCCTGATATCGGCAGCTCTCGCGCCCCACTCGTCCGCGGCAAGCTCGACGGCAGTTCTCAAGATACCGGTTCCCTTCCATCCCGAGTGCAAAACGCCGAAGAAACCCGTTTTCGGATCATGGATCCAGATAGGCATGCAGTCCGCGACGGTAACGCAGGGAACCAGGGCGCGGTTAGCCGTTATCACCCCGTCGCCCTCCGGAAGGTCGGCAAAGGCCGCGGCTGAATCGGCGACGCGCACGACCCGCGAATGCACTTGCGAGCATGACGCGAGGTTCTCGGGGGATATCCCGATAGACCTGAAAACACGTTGACGGTTTTCCTCGTCTCGTCTCGGCTTCATCGGACCAGAGGCCCAGAGGGTAAGCCCGCACTCGGGTACGTCGGAAGCCTGAAGTCCGGAGTGCGGAAGGGGAATGCCGCTGAATGAGAAATACTGTACGACGCTCACATCGTTTCCTTTTCAATGATTTCGATCTCGTCGAGTATGCCGATCGCCTCGCGGATCAGCTGCTTGACGCCGGCGAGTTCCTTGCGATACAGCTCGTTTTGTTTACCCTGGATCAGCGCCATATTGCTGAGGGTCTCGTACGAACCGCCCCGGACGACCTCGAGAACCCCGCCCAAAATAAGGTTAAGGCTCTGGAACGCGGCCATGACCCGGGAAATCAACACCTCAACATCGGAATCCGTCGTGAGCATAAGCCCCTGTAGCCTGGCCTTGCCCTTTATGGTGACCATCTTCTCCTGGAGGGTAAGGGCGAAGCCCTCCCCGATGTCGCCCTTTGGCGAAAGGCGGTTTTCAAAGGCGTCTATCAGGGATTGTTGATGCTCCAGGATGCTGAATGCGTCGGTGAACTCCGCGAGGTTTTCCCTTCGGTAAAAGTCTCCCTCGATCAGGAGTATTTTTAGCGGCTTCATGATCGCCATGGGATACAATCTCGCGAAAAATGACTTGAGAAACAGGAATGAAAGCTCACGCCGCATCGACATCGACAGCCACAGACCTTCCCACGGACGGTACTGCAACGAGGGCATCTCGGATATCTCGAGGAAATCCATGATCTTTTTTTTCAGCATCGCGAGCCGATGCAAACGGCTCCACTCTGCCCACCGCTCGTCAAAGCGTTTCTTCCATGCGTTCTTGAAAAGGATAAACCAGTCCTCACCGCCGAGAACGGAGACAGGCTGCCAACTGACGTCCCCTCCCGCGAACCGGACGAAATCGGCGAGGGGCACCGTCGCCTTGAAATTCCTGAGATTGATCAGGTATTCCGAGGCGCGCGAGAGGAACGAGGCGCATTCCTTCTCGATGTTAAAATCCTTTTCCTGCATCCTGTCCTGGGCGGAGAAGAGGAACAGGGCCTCAAGCATGAGGACCGGTACGCGCTTCGCCTCGGCAAGGCTTGCCACGAGGCTTTTCATCTCCTCGTTGATCGAGTCGATAGGGCAGCCCTTCACCAAATCCGACATCACGTTGAACCGCAGGAGAATTCGACCGAGGGGAACCGTGCAAAACCGGCGCATCCACTCTATGCCCTGGGCGGCCTGGTACATCCTGGCCCGCTCGTCCTCGGGAATCGCCATAAACACGGAATCCATCTGCCTGAGGCACGAAAGCCGTACATCGCCCGTCTGGGCCTTGTCATACGGCTCGACAAAGGGATCGGCGACCGCCGCTATCCCCTCCGACGTTTTTTTCATCAGAAGGGACGACAGGATGATAAAGAAACCGCCCTTGTTGAGCTCGTACATCCCGAGCAGGGAAGAGAAGAACTCCTGCATCTCGTTGAACCGAACCATGTCGTTATACAGCTCGGCCGTGTACAGGCGCCTCCTTGCGTCGATGCGAAGGGAATACGCGCGGGCAAGCTTCTTGCCCAGAATCGATACGAGGTGCGAGGCATAGGCCTGGACGGGGGTGACGGCGGTAAAAATCGAGATGAGGGCAAACCACAAACGGACGACTAACGGCTGTTCGATGAATTTCGAGTCGGGCGATACCTCGCGGCCGCCCATAAGGACGTCGGTGTCCCCGTTGACCTTCTGGGAATCGGCATGAAGCTCGGTGGTATCCGCAAGCTGTCTCAGGAGATCCTGCCGCTCCGAGGACTCAAGGGTCATGACCAGTCGCTCAAACGTGTCCAGCTTGTCTGCCATACGGAGTATTATCTTACAGGACCGTGAAAAATGCTATATAAAAAAAAGGCCATCCTTGCCGGATGGCCTTACGGTCCCTACGGGAATCGAACCCGTATTTTAAGATTGAGAATCTCATGTCCTAACCGGTAGACGAAGGGACCGGTTGAACAAGAAATCTGTTCCAAACTTCTTGTTCAACTTGATGAAACCGTTTTTTCCCCAGGGAGGATTCGAACCCCCACAAACAGATCCAGAATCTGTAGTGCTACCATTACACAACCGGGGAATGAAGGCGAGGAGAAAACTAGCATAGACGCCGTTTTTTGTCAACAGCGCCGGCTATTCGCGGCATGGGCGCCCCGTGGAACACCCTCGCCCCGCATAGCTTCGTCGCGCATCGCCGACGCCGCGTCCTCGCTCCGTCGATTGAAAAATACTACCGTAAGCGCCGCAAAGTCAAATTCCGGAAACGCTCATTCCCCGAAATACTCGACCAGCGTTTGAACCTTGATGTCGCCCAGGACCTTTGAGTAGTCGAGAAAGGGCAAACCGACGACCCCGAAAAATCCGGAAACCGTGGCGCCGCCCTGTTCCAGCACGTTTCTCGCCGCGTTAAGCGTCCCGCCCGTCGCGATAAGATCGTCCATGACGAGAATTCGCTGTCCGGGGGTAACGTCGGCCCGATGAACCTCCAGCTCCGCCGTCCCGTACTCGAGGGAGTACTTGCACGCCCAGGTCTTTCCCGGAAGCTTACCCTTCTTCCGTATCAGGATGAGGGGTATACCCATGCGCTCCGCGAAGGGGGCCGCGAAGATGAATCCCCGCGACTCGATCGCGGCGATGGCGTCGATGTGATCCTTCCTGTAGAGCTTTACCATCTGGTCGATACAGTACCTGAACGCCGGCGGATTCACGAGAATACCGGTGATGTCGTAAAAAAGAACCCCGGGTTTCGGGAAGTCAGGTATCTTTCGTATAACGGAATCAAGCGAGAATGTACTACTCATGTGCTTTATACTAGTACATCAGGAACGCGCTCGTCAACGCGGAGGCTCAGGCGCGGACGAACTTGCGGAAACCCTCCACGCGAGCCCCGGCGTTCACGGTCCATGGGCTGGTTTCTCCCCGGGAAAGGTATTTATACCCGATGCCCGCGATCATCGCCCCGTTGTCGCCGCAGAGCTTCAACGGGGGAAACACGCAGGTAAGTTCCGTATGGCCGGACAGGATGGCCCTGAGCCGGGAATTCGCGGCAACCCCGCCTCCCGCGACGACAGTCGTCAATCCCGTATCCCGTACCGCCTTGAGAAGGCGAGATACCAGGATCTTGACGGCCGTTTCCTGGAACGCCGCCGCGAGATTTTCGTTTGTCCGCTCGAAAGCGGGATTCCAGAACTGATCGATCTGGTTGATGACCGCGGTCTTAAGCCCCGAATAGGATACGTCGTACTCATGCCCCTCGCCCTTGAGAGATGGCATGGGGAACGACGCCGCTGCCGGATCGCCGCCCTTCGCGAGCTTGTCGATCACCACCCCGCCGGGGTACCCGAGGTTATAGAATTTCGCGACCTTGTCGAAGGCCTCCCCGACGGCGTCGTCGATCGTGGTGCCGAGCACCTCGATATCGTCAAAACCCGAAACCTTGCAGATAATGGAATGCCCGCCCGATACCAGGAGGCCGAGATAGGGATAGGGCACGTCCTGGACCAGATGGGCCGCGTACAGGTGCCCGAGCATGTGATTGACGGCGATAAACGGCTTGCCTGTCGCCCACGCGAGGGTTTTCGCGAAGGTAAGCCCGACGAGCAGTGAGCCCATAAGCCCCGGACGGCTGGTAGCCGCGATGCCGTCGATCCCGTCCATGCCAAGCCCGGCTTCCGCCAGACACTGCTTTACGATCGGCAGTATCCACTCGGTGTGTTTCCTGCTCGCGATCTCGGGAACGACGCCGTTATACATGGTATGAAAGGGGATCTGGGTCGCGACGACGTTGGAAAGGATGGTCTTGCCGTCCTCGACGATGGCCGCGGCCGTCTCGTCGCAGGAACTTTCGATGCCAAGGATCTTCATTCGCCCATCTCGCCCGACGTCGCTATCTGCGCGATTGTGGAAAGGGAAAATCCCTGACTGACCAGCTCGGGGTACATCTCGTTGAGGATGTCCGCAAGCTGGTTTGACCATATATGCCCGATCATGACGGCGGAACCCTGCCGCTCGGCGATTTTCATGCCGCCGGTTACCGCTTCCACGATCATCTCTCTGTCCTGACTGTTATCCAAAAACACCGCGCGCTCCCATATCTTCATATTTCTCTCTCTTGCCAGTGTTGGAACCATGGTTGCCGCATTGGTCCTGGAATCAAGATAGTAAATTCCGGCCTCGTCGACCACGTCCAAAACGGCCGACATGGCCTCCCTGTCCGCGGTTATCAGCGATCCCTCATGATTATTAACGCCGCTGACGGGGCCAATCTCCCTGAGGTTCTTTCGAACTGTCTCCATGATTTGATCCCTCATCATGCCCGCGCGTATCGCGCCGGGACCGGGATCCATTTTTGGATTAATCGCCTGCATGGGTTGATGCAAGATGCATTCCTTGCCCGCGGCGCGGATTTCCCGGGCAGCCTGTGAAGAATACTGTAATCCGGGTAAAACGGCAATAGTGCACGGGAACGGCAGATCGAGGAATTTCCTGAGCTGGGCAAGATTGTGCCCCGCGTCGTCGAACACGAAAATAATCCGCCCTTTGGGCTTTTCGGGAATAGGACGCTTCGGGGGCGAACGGGGGGCCGCTGCGACCAATTTGGGACCGCCTCCCTGCGCCGGGGCCTTCCCGGGGGCTTGTACGACGGGCTGGTCCTGGCTGACTGACGATACCGGCGAAGTTTCTGCCGGAATAACGCGGTTATCCGTCGATTGCGTCTCCGGCGCGGGCCGTTCATCCGGAACAGGCGCCGCCTGACCGGAACCCCGACCGTCTACAGGATCGGGAGCCGTAATGGGCGGAGTTGCCTCCGCGACCGGCCGCTGCCCGTTTTCCGACGCCGTCGAGAGGACAAAAAAAGCGTGGCCGAAAAAAAGGAGGGCAGAAACGCCCAAAATCGCGGCCAGCAGAATCAGGTTCATCCTGATCTCGGCCAAACTGATCTTCCTTTTTTTCCGCCGCGCGGATGTTCGCCTGGTCGCCTTACCGCCGCCCCTGGTCTTTTTCCGTTCCATCGGTGAACAGGATAAAGACAGGCCTTGCCATTGTCAACTGTAGGCGATCTCCCGAAGCTCGATCGACTTGCTTTTCAGCTTCCTGAGCGCGCGAAGCTCGACTTGACGAATCGTCTCCGCGGACACGCCGTATTGCAAACCGATATTCTTCAGGGTGTAGGATCTCCCGTCATTTCGCAGATTATACCGTTTCAGCATGATATCCCGCTCGCTCTCCTTCAGCCCGGACAGAATCTCAAGCATGCAGTCGCGCGTATACTTTTTCATGAAGATATCCTCCGGATTATAGGTTGAATCGGGGAGAATATCCTTGAGTGACACGGAATCTTCGTCATCAAGCTGTACGTCCAGGCTGGTAACGGTTCCCGAACTGAGCATGATATCGATTACGTCATGTACGCCAACCCCCAACTCCTCCGCGATCTCCTCCTTGGAAGGACAACGGGAGTACCGCTGGAAAAGTTCCGCGGATACCCGCCGGATACGCCCGGCAAGCTCTTCTTTCCTGAAAGGAAGGCGAATCAGCCGGCGTTTATTCGCGATGGCGCGGGTAATCGATTGCTGAATCCACCAGCACGCATAGGTGGAAAAACGCACATTATAGGAAAATTCATATTTTTGGGCGGCTGTTATCAGCCCGAGATTGCCTTCCTGAATGATATCAAGAAGCGGCAAATCCGGAGCCGAGTACTTCCTCGCAACGGTAACCACGAGCCTGAGGTTTGACTCGATCAGCTTTTTTCGCGCATCGAGATCCCCGCTCTGTATCTTCTTGGATAATTCAATCTCTTCCTCAAAATTGAGGAGCGGGTATTTCCGGATCTCCTTGAGATATTCACTTATGGAATCATGGTCGCACATTATTGCCCCCGCCTAAAATAAGCAAAAACCATGCCAAGTAGAGAAAACCTTAGTTTGTAGGGTGTATTTCTATGTATAAGAACATATTAGACATAATGAACAAAAGAATTATACATCAAATGGTATCTTTTTTTATACTATGATGAGGGATAAGTGTATACTTTTCCGTCGTTTCCATATACTTGCATCCCGCCGGATGCAGAAAAAGCGCACACCCTGTCGGCGAGTGCCGGAACCGAAAGCGGGAATTTCCCTCCGCCTCCCGGCAAATCGACGGCAAATTCCGGAAGGGAAAGACCCGACAGCATCCCACGCAATACCTTCCATATAGCCAAAGCCTGTTCAAGCGGTACCCTGAAACCGGAAGTACCCTTCGCGAGATCGCATTGAAAGAGATACCCCGGCTTGACCCCGATCATGACAAGACGATGGAAGAGATCCGCAAGCAGGGCCGGGGAATCGTTGACGCCCCGGAGCAGAACCGTCTGCGATTGTATCGGGATACCCGAGTCGATTATCCGGCGAAGGCAGTCTACCTGGTCGGCACCCAGCTCGGCGGAATGATTGATATGGGGAATCATCCATAGGGGCCGAATGGACCGCAGAAACGCAAGAAGGTCGTCCGTGAACAATTCGGGGGCATATACGGGAGCCCTCGTGCACAGTCTGACGAGGATATCGGGGCGCGAGTAGCGTATCCGGGAGAGAAGGGCTGGTAACTCTTCCCCTGTCCCGCTGAGTGGGTCGCCGCCGGAAACAAGGATCTCCTGAACGCAGGGGTTGAGCTCCAGGTACGCGCAAATTTCCTCAAGCTCATCCCTTCCGATATAACCCTCGGAACGGGCCATAAAGCTCCGCCTGAAGCAGTAACGGCAGTACCCGAGGCATCGTCCTGTCGCGAGAAGGAGAACCCTGTTCGCGTACTGATGGACGAGATGGGGGGTTACGAGATATCGGGCCTCGCCGAGCGGGTCGGCCGATTCCTCCGGGGAGACGGCTTCCTCGTCCACCGAGGGAATCACCTCGCGCCTGAGGGCAAAAGCGGCTTGTTCGGAAGGGGCGGAATCGATGAGGAGCTGGAAGGATGCCGGTATACCTACCGGTAGGTATACTCCACCCCCCTGATCGTCGCTCCTCCAATCGAGCCCTCCCGGGGCATCCACGGAATCGGACACCTATGCATCCCCTTTGGCGGAACCCTGTATCCCGGACATCAGGGCGGCCATGACGGTCGCGTCCCCGACAAGGTTTTCCGGAAGGCAGTACTCGTTGGGCTGGTGGGCGGTTTCGTGCAACCGGCCCCACACGACGGCGTCGAATCCCGCATTGCGGAGATACGCGCCCACCGTCCCGCCGCCTATGCCGACGGGTCGGGCCTTGATGCCGTATACCGCCGAGATCGCCGAGGACAGGGCCAGCACGACGGGGGCGTCGCGGCCCGTCGCCCGGGATTCAACCGCCTGCTCGCTCGACCATTCAACGCGGACGCCGTGTTTTTTCTCGATTTCCGAAACGATCCGGGATATCTCGGCGCGCACAGCCGCGAGCGGATAGCAGGGCAATATCCGGCAATCCATGTACAATACGTCTTCGCCAGGGATGGTGTTGATGTTCGGGACGTTCGCCTCTTTTTTCGTCGGCTGAAACGTTGAACGATCCGGGTCAAACAGGGGATCCCGCCGGTCGAAAAAAGACTCGAGGGCGTTGACTCTCAGGGCAAGATCGCAAGCGGCGAGATGGGCATTTGCCCCCTGGTCGGGGCGGGAGCCGTGGGTTTGCTTCCCCTTCGTCGCGAAACGGAGCCAAAGAAGGTTTTTCTCGGCTATCTCGATGGTTTCGCCCTTGTCGTCCCCGCCGTCGGGTATGAGGATAAGATCGTCGGGACGGAACAGGGCCCGTTCCCGGAGAAGGTATTGGATCCCGTACGCCGAACCGACCTCCTCGTCGGCGACGAAGAGAAGCTTGACGGTATAGAGAGGAACGCGCCCGGACGCGAGAAAGGACAGGGCCGCGAAGACCGAGGAAACGAGGCCCTGCTGATTGTCCTCGACGCCGCGGCCATAGAGCCTACCGTCCTTTTCGACGGCTTGCCAGGGGTCGGTTTCCCACTTGGCGAGTTCCCCCGGGGGAACGACGTCGAGATGGGTCATGATCCACAGGCGGCGGGAATCGTCCCGGCCGGGAAGGGTCACGACGAGGTTCGGCCTGATCCCGGAGGGAACCCGGGAATCGGGGGCGTCGTAGCGCTCGAACAGGGTAAAGCCAAAGCCCGCGAGGGCCGAGGCTAGGGCCTCGCACTTTTCCAGCTCGCCCGATCCGCCCGATTCGGGGGCCATGGCGGGAATCGCAGTCAACTTTTTTTGCAGGGAGATCATCTCCCCGGTATGGGCCTTGATCCAGGCGCCAAACGCGTCTATATCGCTCATAGTCGTTCCGTCGGTCCCCGGTATTTCCGGTACACGGCCCAGGTAGAGGCGATGAGGGTATCGACGTCGGAATACTTGGGATTCCAGGCGATCAGCTTCCGGGCGAGAGCCGAAGTCGCGTAAAGGGCGGAAGCGTCGCCGGGCCTTCGGTCGACGTAGCGCGCGGGAATCTCGCGTCCCGTCACCCTACGGGCGGCCTCGACCATCTCGGTGACGGTAACACCGGTTTCGCTGCCGAGATTGACGGTCAGGCTCTTGCCCTCGCGATCGAGGTAGGCCAGGGCGTTGGCGTGAGCCTCGGCCAGGTCGCATACGTGGACATAATCGCGCAGGCACGTTCCGTCGCGGGTATCGTAATCCTTGCCGAATATCTGCAGTTCCTTTCGCCACCCCATGGCGACCTCCATGACGATCGGCAGAAGGTTTTGGGGATTCCGCTCAAGGCCGATGATCGAGGCTTCCGGATCGTAGCCCGCGGCGTTGAAATAGCGAAGAGCCGCGAATTTGAGGCCCCGGATGGAATCGTACCAGGCGAGGATGCGCTCTATCTCCAGCTTGGTGAATCCGTAGTAGCTTTCGGGATTCTTGGGGTGATCCTCGTCGATCGGGACGTAGGACGGCGAGCCGAAGATCGCGGCGGACGAGGAGAAAACGATCTTTTTGCATCCGTTCGCGCAGGCGGCGTTGAGGATATTGATCGTCCCCGAGAGGTTGTTGACCGAGTATTTCTCGGGCTCGCTCATCGACTCCCCTACGGCCTTAAAGGCGGCGAGGTGCACGCAGGCGTCGAAACCGCGCGCGAAGGCGGCTCCGATATCGTCCGGATGCCTGATGTCCCCCGCGATGAAGCCTGCCTTGGGAAAGAGGTTAACCATCTGTCCCGAGGAAAGGTTGTCGAAAACTGTCACGTCATGACCCGCCGCGAGCATAGCCTTTACGACGTGGCTTCCGATATAGCCCGCGCCTCCGATTACCAGAACCTTCATGTGATAGCCTCCAGTTGTTCCGACACCGTCTCCCATTGACCCGAGAGGTCAAGAAGGAGGGCGTCCAATCGTTCCATCTCCAATTGTATGTCCCTGCTTCGAGTCCCGTCGGAATATACCTCGGGACTGGAAAGCAATGCTTCCTGCGTCTTTCGCCGTTCCTCGGCGGAGCTGATCTCTTCCATAAGGCGGGATTCCTCCCGCTCGAGTCGCCGCCTCTCGGTCTTTCGGCGCTTGTCTTCCTCGCGGGTGCTGGCCGAAGGCGCGGCGACAGTCGAGGGCGCGGGGCGCGAAAGCTCGGCACCCTGAGCGCCTGAGGCTTCGCGCTCGAGGCGCTCGATGTAGTAGCGGTAATCGCCCGGGAAACTCCGCACCCGGGAAGGACTCCCGTCGGTCCCGGCCGTCAGCTCGAGGACACGAGTAGAGAGCTGTTCGATGAAACCCCTGTCGTGGGAGACGAAGATCACCGTGCCCCCGAACCTCGCCAGGGCGTCGAGGAGTACGTCCTTCGAATGCAAGTCGAGGTGATTGGTCGGCTCGTCGAGGATGAGAAGGTTGATAGGCCTGAGCAGGAGGCGCAGAAGGGCCAGGCGGCTTTTCTCGCCGCCCGAAAGGACGCAGACCTGCTTGTAGATGTCGTCCCCCCGGAAGAGGAAGGCCCCGAGCATGTCCCGGAGCCGGGGTATCAACTCGAGCGGGGCCTCCGCCTCGAGAAGGTCGAGGATACGCTCGCTTCCAGTCAGTATCTCGGCGTTATCCTGGGAAAAATACCCGGATAGGACTCCCGACCCCGGAACGACGGAGCCGGTAAAGTCGGGATCTACGCCGGCCAGGATTCGCAGGAGGGTCGACTTTCCCGCCCCGTTCCGGCCGACGACGACGAGGCGCTCTCCCTTTTCGACGACGCAATCGAGGCCGTCGATCACCTTTCGCCCACCATAGGCCTTCGTGAGGCCGGCGACGGAAAGGACCAGACGGCCGGTGTGCGGCGCCGGGGGGAAGGAGAAATGTATCTTCTTCAGGCTTTCGGGTATCTCGATCCGCTCCATTCTCTCGAGCATCTTGATGCGTTCCTGCACCATAGCGGCCTTCGTCGCCTTGTAGCGGAAGCGGTTTATCAGGGCCTCTGCCCTGGCGATTTCCTCTTGCTGTTCGCCGTACTTCTTGATGAGCGAGGTGAGCTCGGCCTCGCGGACCTTCTCGTACTTCGTGTAGGTCCCGGCGTAGCGCTTGAGGTCTCCGTTGAAAAGCTCGTATACCTCGTTGACCGTGGAGTCGAGAAAATAGCGGTCGTGGCTGACGACCAGAAACCCGCCCGAGAACTCCCTCAGCCAGGTCTCGAGCCAGGAACGCGCCTCAAGGTCGAGGTAATTGGTGGGCTCGTCGAGGAGCAGGATGTCGGGGCGCTCAAGCAGGATCTTGGCGAGCGCGACGCGCATCTGCCATCCGCCGGAGAACTCCTCGACCCCGCGGCCAAGGTCGCCGGGGGAAAACCCGAGTCCGATCAGGGTCTGTTCGGCGAGGGATGCCCTGCGATGCCAACCAAGCTCCTCAAGGGCGACGCTGATCTCGTGGTGCTCCTCGATAAGCCGCTCAATCCTGGGCGAGTCCGGCGGCTCGCGCGCGAGCTCGTCCCCGATCGCCTCGAACCTTCGCGAAAGCTCGTGACCGCGAACGAAGGCCGTCTCGGTCTCCTCGGCCAGGGTTCGCCCCGAGTGGACGATGCCCGATTGGGGAAGGTAGGAAACGCGAGTCTCCCGCTGAATGGCGCGCTCGCCCCCGTCGGGGACGATCTCGCCGGAGAGCACCTTCATGAGTGTCGATTTCCCCGATCCGTTCGCGCCGGCGAGGGCCGCCTTCGTGCCCGAGGCGAGGTTCATGGAGACGGATTTGAGTATGTCGCGATTGCCGAAAGCGAGCGAAACGCGCGAAAACTGGACAAAGGCCATCAGTAACCGTCCTGGCCGGCTTGCCCGTTCGAATTCGGGGCATCGGGGGTAAAGAAGATGACCATGGGATTTATATTCCTCGAGCCGACGACCGAATCCTTGATATTCGAGGCGCTCACGTATTCAAGTTTGAGGCCCTGCGGGCTCAGATCATACAGAAAGTTCACCCAGAGACCCGTGGAGTCGAAAAGGAATGAAAGAACGCCATCGTAGCTTTCTTTCGTCGACTCGCCGAGGAAATTGCGGACCTCTACGGTCCCGCCTCCGCCCGCTCCCGCGGGAATCAGGCCCGGAACGAGGAGCTGATAGCCGCTCCAGAGGAATTTCCCTCCCGACAGGAACTGAAGAACCCCGTAATTGCCGGAGACGAACAGCGGGCCCGAGGCCCGGATCTCGTTCAGTAGACCCTCGCGCCGCTCGCGTTCGCCCTCGATCAGCTCCTGCGGGGTAATGTCCATGCTCGAGAAGAAGATCGCCTGCGGCATGCCGTCCTTGTCCGTGTACTGCACCAGGATGGAATCGGAACGCCTGACCTGGACGGTAAGGGTGCTGCCCTCGAAGCGATAGAGCCGCTCGTCGTCCTTCGTGATCGAGGTATAGGGGAAGGTCACGACCCCGCCCTCGAGCTCAATCCTGGCGATGCCCGAGTCCCTCCCGGGGAAGAAGCCCCACAGGGGGCTGATGCGGTTGATATCGATGCGGTTCGACTCGACCATCGTCCGGTAGTGATCGGGATACCAGACGCGGGAAAGGATGACTTCCATGAGGCCGTCGGTTCCCTCTTCGCCCGTGACCGGGGCGGCGGAGGCGTCCGTCCTTTCGTCGAATATCGAAAGATTGTACGAGAAGCACCATCCCGTCGAGCCGTCGTCGGTAAGGACCTCGTACCAGCTCCCTTCGAGCGGCGCGTTCCCGGCCACGACCGGGGCGCCCTCCCCTTTCCGGACGATCCTGAGTTTCTGCCCGAGACGGAGGCGATATACCTGACGGGAGGTGTTGTCGCTCTGGGCCCGCACGGGAAGGCCGTCGGTCTTCGCCGTCGCGTAGGTAAAACGGAATTCCTCGAGCTTCTTGGCTGCCCTGGAAGCCTTCGACTTCGACTTGTATAGGGTCAATTGCCAAAGGGGAACCTCGACGCGTTTCTTCCGGTCGGCGCCCGCGCCGATGACGTAGACCTTCCCGATATTGGACTGGATGAACACCGGAACCACGTCCCCGGCCGCAAGCGCGTGCTCGGGCAGGGACCAGTTGATCACTCCGTACCCGATATGCCCGGTGCAGGAGGAAAAAAGGGCAAAAGCCGAAAGGAGGATGACTGAAAGAATGAACCGACCTTCGTTGGCGCGTAAATTCATGTACCCAGAATACCCTATAGCCCCTTACTTTTCAATCAGCGGGGGATTCACGAAGACCGCCGTTATCCAGAAACAGAGGAAAAAACGGAAGGATTCCTGCCGGTTGAGGTCGGCGTCGAGGGCGACCCCGATCAGGAGGGCCGCGAACACGCCGGTTCTGCCCTTTCCGAACTCGAGCACCCAGTGGGCAAACCGGCTGTCCACGTTCGGATCGCGGAAAAAATCGGTCAAGAGCTGCCTGAGAGCCGGGTCCTGTCTTTTTTTTCGGGTAAAGGCCTCGTCAAGGGCGTCCAGGATGAGGGTAAGCCCCCTTCCGCGGTCGCGGACGTATTCGCCGAAGGAATAATAAAAGCGCTTGGGTATGCCCATGAGGCCCGAAAGGGCGAGAATCGTCTCGTCCGCGATATGGGGGGGAAGGGCCTCGTTGCGGAGAAGGTCGAGAAGAATCGGTATGGAGGCCGTCGAGGCGAATTCCTCCATGGCCTGCACGCCCCGTATCAGGATAAAGGGATTGGTCGACAAAAGGATCGCGTCCCGAACCAGGAAAAGACTCCGCTCGTCGCCGACGTGGGCAAGGGCGCGGATCGCCTCCCCGCACAGGCGGTAATCCGGGCTTGCGAGCGAGGCCTGGAGCAGGGGCACGGCCTGTTTGACGCGAAACCGTCCCAAAAGGCGCGCGGCGAGGGCGGCCGTGGAAAAGGCCCCGTTCTCGAGCTCCCGCAGGAGGGCGTCGCGCATGCGCGAATTGAGGCGATCGAGGGATTCGACGGACTGGAGGGCCCCGTATCGAACCGCGAATCGCGGGGAGGAAAGGCGGTCAAGAAGCTCCTCGACCGAAAGGTCCGAGGCGACATGGCCGAGCTCGGCGATGATGTCGGTTTCCTCCTCGGGGTCCTCATTGGCGTCGAGACGCCTCAGAAGGGTCAGGGCGCGCATGTCGCGCGGGGAAAAAAGGACCGCCAGGGTATCCCTGAGGGGATAGCTCCCCATATCCCTGAGCTGTTTCTGCACCCTGATCCCCAGACCGATGGCCAGGACGCTGACCGCGAAGAATATACGGAACGAAATGACGCTCGAGAGGCCGAGGCCGAGCAGAAAATCGAGAAGGGCGCCGCCGAATATGGAACCGATCGCCCCGGTCCCGCCGAGGATAAAGTAATAGAGCATGCTGAGGTTCATGATCGATTCCTTCGGGACCATGGCGAAGAAATAGGTCTGGGCCGCGCTTTCCTGCCCGGCGAATCCCATGTTGGTAACGGCCGAGAGGATCCCGAGAAATACTACCGGAAAGAATACCACGCCGATGCCGGGGGCAAGGATTGCGGGAACGAGGCTTCCCAGACTGATGGCGGCATAGATGATGTACATCGGCTTCGCGCCGAGCCGGTCTATGGTCAGGCGCATGACGGCCCCCATGAGCAGGGCCCCGAGGCTGGAGCAGACCGTGAACACGGTGACGATGCTGTCCCGCTGGCCGTATACCTCCTTGCAGTACACGACGATAAAGGGCCGGGCCATGCCGATCCCGAGGCCTATGACGAGGTAACTGAGGATAAAGCGGCGGAAATTCGGGTCGCGCATCGCGACGCGAAAGCTTGAGACGAGATTCGTCTTCCTGCTTGATTCCTCCTCGCTCAGCCCCGCGGGCTCGGGAAGCCTGAACAGGAGGGTCGAGGCCACGATTCCCGTGAGGATACCGATGAGGATGACGAGGTTATAGGTCTCGATGCCCGAGCTGTGCCACAGAAGCAGGCCGAGAAAAACGGTCGCGAGCATGGCCGTCGCGTTGTTGATGAGGGAAAGCCGTACGATGTATTCCCCGCGGTCCCTGCCGGGCGCGAGATAGCCGATGACGGGGTTATTCGCGATGAGCCCCATACCCCGGAAAAAATTAAACAGGAAGACGCAGAGGATCAGGAGGCCGACGGCCATCCCGGTCTTTCCAGTGGCGGCGAGAAAGGGAATCGCGAGCAACGGGATCAGCGACCAGTTGCGGAGCATCCAATTCCGGGCGAAGGTCTGCACGAGACCGCGACGCGACACCCCGATCTTCCCGAAGGGGATGGAAAAATACGAAAGATACATGAACGCGCCCAACAGGCCGACGACCGTACCGCTGGCGCCAAGGGCCAGGGCATACAGGGTGATCGTGTTTCCGGTGACGAGGGCGAATGAAAACGAGTTCACCGCGTTCTGCGTATTGAAGACCCGTCGGCCGCATTTGATCCTGAAGGGTGACAGTTGCTCAATCATCTCCTTGTATTGTATCCTGTCGATATGAAACAGACAACCATACCCGCCCGCTCCGAGGTTCCCTCCGGAGACAGGTGGAATCTCGACGCCCTGTATTCCGATGACGCCGCCTGGAACGCGTCGCTCCGGGAATTCTCCCTGAAGGCCGACGCGGTCAACGCCTTTCGCGGCGCGATAGCGCAGTCGGACGGCTTCGCGGCTTGCATGGACGCATACAGGGACGCCCTCCGGCTCGGCGAGAAGGTCGGTCACTACGCTTCCCTGCGACAATCGGAGGACGAGGGAAACGCGGAAAACCAGGACAGGATCGGCAGGTACATGATGGCCGCGAGCGCCTTCGAGGCCTCGACGAGCTGGCTGATCCCGGCGATCCAGGCCCTTCCGGAGGGACAGATAGAGAGATGGCTCAAGGACGGCGACCGGCTCGCCGAGTATCGCGTCTGGCTCGAAAAACTCCTCAGGCTCAAGCCGTATATCCTTTCCGAGCGGGAGGAGCGCATCCTCGCCCTCCGCATGGAGGCTGACCAGGCTCCGCAGAACGCCTTTTCCGTACTCACGAACGTCGACATGGACTTCGGCACCGTGCAAACGCCGGACGGCCCGGTTCCCCTGAGCCAGTCGTCCTTTACGCAACTGCTCGAGAATCCCGACCGCGCTATCCGGAAGGAAACCTACGACAAATTCTACAAGGTCTTCGACGCCCACCGCAACACGACAGCCGCCCTCTACGCGGGGAACGTCAACCAGGACGTCTCGATGGCCCGGATCAGGGGGTACGAATCATCGAGGGCCATGGCCCTCTTCCCGGACCGCGTTCCCGAGTCGGTGTACGACAACCTCGTCTCTACCGTCCGCGCGAACCTCGCTCCCATTCATCGCTACTACTCCCTCAGGAAGCGCGTTCTCGGCGTCGCCGAGCTCAGGCATTACGACGTGTACCTCCCGCTCGTGAAAGAAATCAAGCGCGTAACCCCGTACGCCGAAGCGGTCGACCTGATCGCGGAAGCCCTCTCCCCGCTCGGCGCCGACTATACTTCGACCCTCAGCGCGGGCCTCCTCGGCGGATGGGTAGACCGTTACGAGAACAAGGGAAAGCGCTCGGGGGCCTTTTCCTCCGGCGGTTTCGAGGGAGAGCCCTATATCCTTTTAAATTATAAAGAGGACGTGATCCGGGACGTCTTTACCATGGCCCACGAGGGCGGCCACTCGATGCACAGCCGCTTTTCCGCGCGGAACAATCCCTTCATGTCCTACGATTACACGATCTTCGAGGCGGAGGTCGCCTCGACCTTCAACGAGGAACTCCTGTTCAGGCATCTCATCAAGACAACGACCGATCCCCGGATGAGGGCCTTCCTGCTCTCGAACAGGGCGAGCGACATCCTCTCGACGCTCTACCGCCAGACGATGTTCGCGGAATACGAGCACACGGCGCATTCCCTCGTGGAAGGCGGCACTCCCCTGACCGCGGAACTCCTTCGCGCGGAATACCGGAAACTCCTCGAGGCCTACTTCGGCCCCGAGATGGTCTTCGAGGAAACGAGCGACCTCGAATGCCTCAGGATCCCGCACTTCTACAATTCGTTCTACGTCTACAAGTACTCAACCGGAATTTCGGCGGCCCTCGCGCTCGCGGAACGCGTTCTTTCCGGGGGCGAGAGCGAGCGGAATGACTATTTCAATTTCCTGAAATCCGGCGGGTCGCGCTACCCGATCGACGCGTTGAGAGTCGCGGGCGTGGACATGGAAAGCCCTCAACCGATAGAGGCCGCATGCAGGGCCTGCGCGTCGATCCTGGACGAACTCGAAAAGGCGTTGGAGGAAATCAAGGCGTAAGATGAGGCAGAGGGCTCCACGGGGGACGGGCGCAACCTTTGGTTGCGCTTAGTCCCTCTTCGGAGCCCCCTCAAGCGAAGGAATCACGACCGGCGATATATCCACAAGTTTGTCAGCAGTCTACCAGCCACTCTTCGCGAGGCGGAATCCCTGCTGTATCTGAACGAGCCCCGGAAGGCTCCCGAATTCGCCGCCGATCTGCAGACGGTACTCGGTGCCTATCCAGCCGCCGCCCCGTACGACCCGTTTCTTCTCGGGGCCGACGTCCATGTCCTTGCCGTCGCTCTCGCCGTCATACATCTCGAATCCCGGGGTGTTGACCTCGGTTTTGACGAACTCGTTGAAGCACCATTCCCATACGTTGCCGCTCATGTCGTAGACGCCGAGAGCGTTCGAGGCGCAGCTCTTGACGGGAGCGGGCGAATCCGCGCGGAAGACGGCGTACTGCCGGGATCGGGTCTCCTCGTAATACGGGGTCTCGCTCCCGCTCGGATGGCCGCCGGGGGTCCACGTCACCCCGTCGATATAGCGCGCCGCGAGCTCCCATTCCATCGAGAGGGGAAGGCGAAAGCCGTCCGAATCGGCCTTTACCGAAACCGCGTCGCCGCCGCTCTCGAGCTCGCGCACCGACTTGACCGGCCGGGAGAATTCGGGATCGAGATAGTACGCGCCCTGGAACCCGAGCGCGGCGGAAAGGGCGTTACAGTATACGACGGCGTCGCGCCAACTCACGTTCGCGATGGGGAGATTTGAGCTCCCGCCTTTCGTTGCCTCGCCGGTAAAGACGTAGTCGCCTATCCCGGGCCAGGCCATTACGGCCTCCCACATCCCGATCGTCACCTCGGTCTCGCCGAGGAGGAAGGGATCGTATACGACGGTCTTGCCGGGGATATCGGTACAACCGGCCGGCGCGATTCCGGCAGGCACCTGCTTGAGGGAGAATTTTATCTTTTGGGCCTTCTGGGCCTTTTTACCCTCAGTCACGGGGGAGGCCTTCGCGTCCAGGGTAAAGGAAACGGTCCCGATGCCGCCAGAGGATCGGGGGCGAATCTTTAAAAAAGGAACCTGGTCGGGAAAACAAATCGCCAGGGTAAAGAGTATCAACAGTATTACCGGAGTTAGCACATTAAACAGGGCTTTGAGTTTTTCTTTTTTCATGACAATGCACTCCCGTCGCCACGCGTAATTTTGTTGTGGAATAGTAACACCTTTTACAATATGATGACAAGGATGAATACCGCCGCGAAGAAATCGGCTTTGCCGATTGTCCTGGTAATATTGTATTTTCTCTCCATGCTACCGGTCCATGCGGATGAGGACCCGTTGTTCTCGGCGACAAGGCCCATCTTCCTCGGCGAACAGCGGTTCCGGGAACGGATTGCCCGCGACGAAACCGGCGGCAAGCCACTGGGGATACTCCTGTCCGGGGGATCGGCGCGGGCCTACGCGCATATAGGCGTACTCAAGCGGCTGGAGGAAGCCGACGTCGTCCCCGACTTCATCGTCGCGAATTCCATGGGCGCCATCGTGGCCCTGCTCTACGCCTCGGGGATGGATCCCGACGAGATGGAGGCGGTAATCGCCTCCGTGCCGGCGCAGAGCCTCTTCCGCCACAAGCTTCCCTTCGGCGGGGGAATACTCGATCCCGATCCCTTCATGAACATCCTCCATCGCCTCTTCGGCGACGTACGGATAGAGGATTTGCCGATTCCCGTATTGATCGTCTGCGACGACCTGGTCAGCAAGCGGCAGGTATGGCTCGCGGAGGGGGACTTGCTGACGATTATGCGGGCCGCGTTCTCGATGCCGGTGTACTTCGACCCGGTTCCCTTCGACGGGATGATCCTGGTCGACGGGGGCATCTCGAACCTGGTTCCCGTCAGCGTGATGTCGGCCTTTACGGACCGGATGATCGTCGCGGCCACCTTTTACCGGAACGGCAGCCTCAACTTCACGAATCCCCTCACGATCCTCAACCGCAACTTTACCATCTCGAAGGAACGGACCGCGATAGCCGAGATCCTCGAGGCGGACCCGCCCTTTATCCGGTGCGCGGTCGAGGACATCTCCTTCATGGACTACAGCAAGATCGGCGAGATCGTCGACCGGGGATACCGGTCCGCCGACGACGTCCTCCCGTCCATCCTGGAAAAAACGGGGACGAATCCCAAGGATATCGGCGCCATTCGCGGAACGACCGGAGAGCGCCTGGGTCCCGTGGCCGAGATGATCGAGCTTGGACGGCCCCTCAGGCATCATCGTCCGAGAGCCCTCGCCTCTCTCAAGATCGAGTTTCCTGAGTCCTTCAACTCTCCCTATCACTTTATCGGCGACCCGTACGGCATGGTCCTCGCGAGGGCCGAGGCCGAGGCGTTCGGGGTCTCGGGGGGGATATACTCGCCGCTGACGGCCCTCGATCCGGGCGCCGTCCTCGGTCTCGACGCCGGATCCTTCGGGCCGGTCAACCTGACATCCCTCGCCCTCGTCTCCGACGGAAGCGTCTATTCCTACGCCAGGATTCAAGCCCCGTTCTACGCCCCCGAGCCGGTTCGCTGGACGCCCTTCGCAGATGCGGAGTTCCTCTCGGATACCGAATTCGATCCCGTGGAGGAATACCACCGGGCGGGCCTCGTGACGGACCTTACCGGGGATCATCAGGTTCGCCCGAGACTGAGCCTGTACGCCTTCCATAGGAAAAGCGAGGCCGTGCCGGACGGCGAACAAGAAGAACCGGAAGCTTCCGGCGACGTCAGGGGAATCGGAGGGGAGATCTCGTGCGCGTTCGCGGCGTTTTCTCCCATTGAGCTGAGGGCACGGGCCCTGGGCCGCTATGGTCTCGCCGGGAGCGGCGATTTTCCCGTATTCGACGCCGACGGATACAGGGGACTCGTTCCCGACGGTACCGACGTCCCACACGCGGTATTCAACGCCGAGATAGCCTTCAACAGGAACCGCATGGCCATGGCCTTCGGCGAGACGATCCTTCTCCAGCGAATTGACCTCGCGGCCTATGCCGACGCCCTCGTCGACGGGGAGAATTCGGCTTGCGCGGTCGGCGGGTCATTGACGGTAACCGTCTCGCTCATCGGTCTCATCCCGTTCACGGCCACCCTGTATTCCGGGTACGACTTCGCCTCGGAAGAGCCGTTTCTGGCCGTCCGTTTCGGTTCGATGTTCTGACGCGACTCCCTGCCCGAAGTATCGGGCCCCGATACTTCGGGCCCCGATACTTCGGGCATGGACCATAATCCCGACTATATACAAATCATGGATAAAGAATATGAGTCTGCCGGAGACGATCCGGTAAACGCCCTTGCCACGGGGATATTCGGCATCAAATACCTCTTTCCCTGGCAACGGCTGGTCATCGCCAACATCCTGGACGCCGTCAAGGCCGACAGGAAGGCGAGGGAACGCTCGAAACGCAAGGAGGGGGACGGGCGCGGCGGCGAGGAAGATGCCGACGACGAACTCTTCGACGAAGACGGCGTCCATCGCGGACGTCAGATCGTCCTCCTTCCGACAGGGGCGGGTAAATCCCTCTGCTTTCAACTTCCGGCATTGCTTCTCGAGGGCCCTACCCTCGTGATTTATCCCCTGCTCGCCCTCATGGGGGACCAGGAGCGCCGCATGCGGGAAGCGGGGCTCGACCCGGTCATCTTCAGGGGCGAACAGGACAGGACCACGAGGGAAGCATGCCTTTCGAGGATGGAGGGAACCGACGGCAGGCCGCCGGCCCGGCTCATCATAGCGAACCCCGAGGTCCTCGCGGGGAGGCGCCTCATGGAGCGGATCGTCGCGCGGGGAATCGTCCATGTGGCCGTCGACGAGGCACACTGCGTCTCCGAATGGGGAGACAGCTTCCGGCCCGCGTACCTCGCGCTCGGCGATATTCTGAAGGAACTCGATCCCTCCGCGGTGACGGCCTTTACCGCGACTGCCTCGCCCGCCGTCCTTTCGCGGGTCGCCGAGGTTCTCTTCGACGGCCGGGCCCACGTCGTCAGGGGGGATTCGGACCGCCCGAACATCGCGTACCGGGTCCATCTCTGCAGGGCGAAGGAACCGGCCCTCCTGCGGGAGGCGCTAAGGTGCAAGCGCCCTCTCGTCGTTTTCTGCGGCACTCGCGGGGGCACCGAACGGGCGGCGCTGGTACTTCGCGAAGCCCTGGACGACCCGGACGTCCGCTTTTACCACGCGGGACTCGAGAAGGACGAGAAGATCTCCGTCGAGAAATGGTTCCATGGTCACCCGAGGGGCATACTCTGCACGACCTGCGCATGGGGAATGGGCGTTGATAAGAAGGACGTGAGGACGGTTATCCATCGGGACCCGCCCCCGACGGCGGAGGCTTACGTGCAGGAGGCTGGGCGCGGCGGCAGGGACGGAGCCATGGCGGAGGCGGTTCTTCTATGGAGCCCGGAGGATGGAAAGCGGATAGCGCGCATGGGGGAACCCTCGAGGGGAAGGGCCAGGATACTGGCCGAGTTCGCGGAAAGCGGCAGGTGCCGCCGCGAGGTTCTCCTGGAGGCCCTGGGCGACCCGAGGGCACAGGCCGGCGCGGAGGAAGGAATAGCGTGTTCGGGTTGCGACGTCTGCGCGGGAACGGCGGCGAACGTGGCGGGTGACGGGGAGCTCGTGATCGAATTTCTCGGGCGGAACCAATTCTGCATCGGGAGGGGCGAGGCTGCGGCCCTTCTTTGCGAAGCGGGAAACCGCTATTCGCGCGAGACGACGGGGACGGTCATCTGGAAAAGGTCCGACTTCGAGATGATCATGCGGGACCTTGAGAAAGACGGGCTCGTCAGGGAGATCTCGCGATGGCCTTTGAAGGGGAAGCTTGCGCTTACCTCGTCTTCTTCAGCTTCGGCGCGTGCAGGGGCCGTTTCTTCTTCTCGGGGGGAGGCGCATCCTCATCCTCGGGGCTTTCCTCTTCCTTCTCCTCGACCGGTTTCTCGCTCTCGGGGGCGGGAGCGGTCTTTTCGGCGTGGCGCTTCGCCGGGGGACGGCGGACCTTCTTGCGATACCTGACGATGTAATTGACGACGCTCGCGTACAGGAGAACGACGACGGTTACGATTATCACCTCGGGGGTCATGATCACGGCTTTCAGGAGATCGAACAGCGCTTCCAGGGACATCATACCCAATGTATCGGCACGTATTTCCCTCATCTTGACCTCGGTACGCGCGGTCGATAGGATGAGTCCATGACAGGAATCATTGACTACAACGCGGGCAACATTCGCAGCGTCGAGCTTGCCCTCAAGTCGCTGAACGTCGAGTACCGGATATCGAAACGCCCGTCGGACCTGGAAAAAGCCGACCGGCTCATCTTTCCGGGCGTCGGGGAAGCCAAATTCGCGATGAGGGAACTCCGCGCGTTCGGCTTCGACTCCTTTCTGCGCGATTGGGCAGCCTCGGGCAAGCCCCTCATCGGCGTGTGCCTCGGGTCGCAGATCATCTTCGACCATTCCGAGGAAAGCGACACCCCCTGCCTCGGGATTATCCATGGGATCGTCAAGCGCTTTCCCGCCGACTTCGCGGCGCGCGGTCTCAAGGTCCCGCACATGGGTTGGAACGACCTTACATACCATAACGGGGGCTCGTCCCTCTACGACGGCATCCCGGACGGTTCTGACTTTTACTTCGTGCATTCCTACTACGTCCAGCCGGCCGACCCGTTGACCGTCACCGCGACGGTCGATTACGGCTTTCCCCTGCCCTGCAGCGTGAAGAGCGGAAACGTCGAGGCCTTCCAGTTCCACCCGGAAAAATCGGGGAAGAACGGATTGCGCATACTGGCGAATTTCACCCGCGAAGACAGGAAAGGGGGCGAGTCGTGCTGAAAAAACGCATCATCGTCTGCCTCGACGTGAAGGACGGGCGAACCACGAAAGGCGTTAAATTCCTCGACAACGTCGACATCGGCGATCCCGTCGCGATGGCCGACGAATATTATCGCCAGGGAGTCGACGAGCTCGTTTTTTACGACATCATGGCGTCGGCCCGCGACCGGGGCCCGACCCTGGATTTGATACGCAGGGTGGCGGAGACAATCCACATACCCTTTTGCGTCGGGGGCGGCATCTCGACCGTGGAAGATATACGAAACACGATTCTCGCGGGGGCCGAGAAGGTCAGCGTCAACTCGCCGGCCGTCAGGAACCCCGACTTGATAACCGAGGGAGCCTCGATCTTCGGGAACCAGTGCGTGGTACTCGGGATGGACGCCAAGAGGGACGGCTCGATGCCCTCGGGCTATCGGGTCTTCATCAACGGAGGCAGGATCGCGACGGAGCTTGATGCCCTTGAATGGGCCGTCCGGGCCGAGCGGCTCGGGGCCGGCGAGATCGTCCTCAACTCGATCGACGCGGACGGCACGAAAAACGGATACGAGATCCCGCTTACCCGGATGATATCGGAGGCCGTCGGCATTCCGGTCGTCGCCTCGGGAGGGGCCGGGACGCCCGACCACATGGCACGGGTCCTAGGCGAGGGCAAGGCCGACGCCGCGCTCATCGCCTCGATGGTCCACTCCGGTGAATACACGGTTGGCTCGATCAAGGAAGCCCTCGCGTCCATGGGAGTACCTGTTCGGCTGTAGCCGAAAATAGTTCGGCTGTAGCCGGCAATCGTTTAAAAAACAAGGGCCGTTCGACGAGGTTTCGCCGGACAGCCCTTTTTCATGAACGTACCTCGCGCGCGCCTTACTTCATCAAATCGGCGGCGCCCTTGAGGAATTTTTCCGCCGAGGCGGACGTCAGGTAAAAGGCGTACGGCGATTCGGACGACGAGCACAGATACTTGCCGTCTTCTCCCTTTTCATGAACAGCGATCGCGTACTCCTTTCCGCCCGCGGTCAGGACGACCCGGCCAAGCAAGGCAGAGGGAGGGGCGGCGTCACCGGGGACGAAACCCGCGGCCTTGATAGACAGAAGCCCGGATACCCAGGAACCGGCCTTTTCGGCGTCAAGCTCCCCCGGGACGGACGAGCCTGCCGCAAGCGCCCAGGCGGGCGGTTCCCCGGACTTTTCGATCGCCCAGGCCTTGCCGCCCGAGACCGACACGCGGCTCAAGGCGTCCGCAGTCAGGGTCCAGATCGTCTTGTCCCTGAGGGACTCCCCGTCGCGGTCGAACACGGCCTTGAGGGCGCCGGAGACGAGAAGGACGTCGGAGCCCTCGTCAAGCTGAACGTAGCTCTGCTGTGCGGTAACCGCGTTCTTGCCCACGGTCAGGCTCCGTATCTTCTTGCCGCCCTTCCAGGCGGTTACCAGGAGCCGCTCGGATTCCCCGAGCCCGAACTCCCCGCTTTCCGCGTCGCCCGAAACCCGCCCGAGAATCTTGACCGTCCCGATCGCCTTCGTCATGGCCTCGACGCGGGCGACGTCGGCGGGGTAGCCCTTGTCGCCGATCAGCCACTTGCCCCCCGATTCCGAAAGCTTGAGCGCCGCCATCCCCGGCCGCGCGATCTCGATCGCGTCCGGCGCGTCGGCAAGGGATTCGACCCTGACCGTGTCCGGCGCCCCCAAAATGAGCTGAAGGGTATATACGGCCGCAAGGACCGCAATGGCCGCGCAGAGCGCCGCCTTTCGCGTTACTCTCAATTTCATTTTCCATCCCCCTGCCGATCCGCTTTCCGTTTCGCGGACTTCTCTTCGGTCTGCTCACCGGTCCGTTCGGCCGACCGGGCGTATCGGGCCCTGATACGGTCGCGCCGCCTCGCCCTGAGCCGCCAGGCGAGAAGCCCTACGACGGCAACCAGGGCCGGCAGTCCGTAGAGGTTTATGCCCCTCGCGACGGCCCTGACCGCGGCCGAGGTTTTTTCCAGGGTATTGAGCGCGAGGCCCTTGGTGCGCATCTCGGCGAGATCGCCATGCCCCGTCAGATAGTCGAGGGCATTGCGCACGAAGATGGCGACGGGCTGCCGCCCCGACTCGTCGATCACGGCGGGGGTCGTTATCTTCGAGGTTCCCGCGACGATGATCTTGCCGGGCAGGACGCCCCGCTCAAGGCGCTTTTCCGAGGTGACGACGGAGCCCGGGGCATCGGAACCCGAGGAGAGAGCGCCATCGCCGACAGAGCCTGCGCCGCCGGCGGCGAAGCCCTCGGGCACGGCGTCGAAGGCGCTCTTGAACTTTCCTTCAAGGAGCACGGCGAGGTTCCTGCTGGACATCTTGTCCTTGCCGGGAACGGTAAGTCCCCATGGCGAAAGACTGATTCTGCCGGACATCAGCCAGGACTCGGGGGAGCTCGTCGCGAGCGTGGTCGCCGAAACCCCATCGGGGAGGGCGTCCTTGACGTCGACGGAGGCCGACTGGAGAAAGAGCACGTAGGCGAGATTCCGCGAAACGGGATGATCGGGATTCATCCCCTCGCGCCCGATGACGGGAACGTAATAAAGGGGAATCTTGGCCGCGTTCTTCTGCGGGGCCTCATAGCAGGTCTTGTCGAGGACGTAGTTTTGCCCGATGGAAACCCCGTAGGCCCCGAGAAGGCGCTCAAGCCCGGTCGAGATCGGCTCGTAGGTCGGTTCCGCCCCGTACATTGCCATGCCCTGGTCGGGCATGATCTCGTTGAAGGGATCGGCGAGGATAAAGACCTTGCCGCCCCGCATGACGAACTGGTCGATGCGGAACAGGGCCGATTCGCTGAAGGCCGAGTCCGCCCCGTTGATCACGAGGCAGGCTATGTTCGGGGGAATCTCCTCGGTATCCGGGTTGAATCCCTTGAAGGTATACATATCCGAGATGAGGGAGGCGAATCTGGCAGCGCCCTCGCGCTCGTCGTTCAAGTCGACCTCGCCGTGGCCGGTCGTGTATCCGATGACGAGCGAGGCGGACATCAGGCCCTGCAGGCCATCGGAGATCCCCTGCTCGAGGGTATCGAGGCCGGCGATGCCGTAGCCGCCGAAAATCCCCCGGGAAAGCTCGAGGGGCACGACCCGAAACTGATCCTGGTACTCGAGCACGATCCCGACGAGACCCGATCCGCCGCCGTCCTTGCCCCCGGTCCAGGAAACCTTCTGGAGTCCGTAGCGGGAGGCGATCTCGTCGACGCCCGTCTCGGCCGGGTCGAGCCGCTGGTACTCGAGCTTGTCGAGGCTCTTGCGGTTAACCTTGCCGAAGGCGTCGAAGACCCTCTTCTCGAGCTGGTTGAACCCGCTGATGTTGAACTCGCCGAGCTGGGGCGAGACGTACAATGTCATCTGAACCTTGCCGGAAAGCCCGGAAAGGGAGTTGGTCGTGGAGATCATCCGGCTGATCGTGGTGGTCAGGCGGTACTCGAGGCCGTCGGAGGAGATCAGGCCGTCGAGGGTCTCGATGCGGTCGCCGTACACGAGGGCGAGTCCCATCCAGGCGTTCTTGACGCCCACCTCGTTGTCCTTGACCTCCTGCACCTGGATCATCTTCAGTCCGTACGACTGGGCGATTTCCTGGTTCTCGCTCTTTTCCACGTCGAAGAACTCATAGTCGAAGTTGCTGTTCGCCGCGCCCCGGTACTCGACCAGGATGTCGCGGAGGTAGCGCTCGACGCTGTTGTAGGGCGCGGGCAGTTTCTCGGAGAAGAACACCTTCACCGAGAGCGGTCGCTCTATGGTCCTTACGACCTCCCGGCTCGCCGAGGAGAGCGAATACGAGCCCTGCTCGGTCAGGTCGAGGCGGAGGAAGGCCCTCGAGGAAACAAGGTTGAGCAGGATAAGGGCGACCGCGAACAGGAAGAAATCGCTTTTGGGGCCCTTGAGCCAGGCGAGGAGTTTGCGCATCCGTTCCATCATGCCGCCCTCCTTGCGTCGAGCGCCTTGACCGTCAGGCCCAGGAAAAAGGCCGTCAGCGAGGCGAAGTAGAGGAGGTCCCTCGTGTCCAGGATGCCCCGGGCAACCGACTGGAAATGGTATCCCGCCGAAAGGAACTCGAGCGGGCCGACGATGCGCGCCGGAAAGATGACCAGGAAGGAATCGACGAGGGCCAGCAGGATGCAGATCGCGAAGGCGATGAAAAACGCGACGATCTGGTTTTTCGTCAGCGACGAGGCGAAAAGGCCGATGGCCGAGAAGCCCGCCGCGAGGAAGAGGGCGCCGAGGTAGCCGCCGATCATGGGGCCCACGTCGGGATCGCCGAGGAAGAAGGCCGTCCCCGCGTACACGAAGGTGGGCACCAGCATCGCGGCAGTGAAGGAGAATGCCGAGACGAACTTTCCCAGGACCGCGTCATACGACGAGACCGGCAGGGTCATCAGGGTTTCGATGCTACCGCTCCGGGTCTCCTCGGAAAAGAGGCGCATGGTCAGGGCCGGGACGAAAAATGCGAACATGACCGGCAGGATGCCGAAGAAATTCCTGAGCTCCGCGCGGTTCACGAGAAAGAAGGTCGAGAAAAAAAGAAAGCCCGAAAAGGCGAGAAAAAGCCCGGTCACGATGTACGCGACGGGGCTGGCGAAGTAGGCCGCGAGTTCGCGCTTCGCGATCACCGGCCATACCGAATGTTGTTTGCTCATGATTCCTCCCCTCCGGTCGTAAGGCTCCTGAACACGTCCTCGAGGCTGTTGCTCCGGATCGACATCTCGTACAGAATCCATCCCCTGTCCCTCACGAGGGAGAAAACGTCGGGACGCACGTCGCGCTCGCCCTCGATCGAAAGGACTCCCGCGGTCAGGGTCGACCGTGGGCCGTCGACGTGGGCGATCTCGTCGCCCTCCTCGGCCGTAAATGCCGCGACGCCCGGGATGGAGGCGACCGCCTTGCGCAGTTCCTCGGCGGTACAGCCGGAAAGCTGTACGCGAAGGAGAGCGCGGTGCCCATAGCGCTGGCGAAGCTCGCCGGTCGGGCTGTCCGCGACGATCTTGCCCCGGGAGATGATGATAACCCTGTCGCAGAGCATCTCCACCTCGCTGAGGATGTGGGTCGATATGATGACGGTGCGCGTCCGGCCGATCTCCTTGATCAGGTTGCGGACCTCGATGATCTGGTTCGGGTCGAGACCCGCCGTCGGCTCGTCGAGGACCAGGATCTCGGGATCGTGAAGCAGGGCGTGCGCGAGGCCGACCCTTTGCCGGTACCCCCGGGAAAGATCGCCGATATTCTTGTGCATCACGTCCTCGAGACCGCACAGCCCCGCGATGGCGGGAATCTTGAGCCCGTCGACGATCCCCTGCATCCCGGCGACGTACTCGAGATAGTCCTCGACGATCATGTCGCTGTAGAGGGGCGCCGATTCGGGCATATAGCCGATTTTTTTCTTTATCTCCCTGGAATCGCCGGTTATGTCCATGCCGTCGATGGTAACCGTGCCCGCGGAGGGGTCCAGGAATCCCGTGATCATCCGCATGGTGGTAGTCTTCCCCGCCCCATTCGGCCCCAGAAGTCCGACTATCTCGCCCTTCCTGACGGAAAAGCTGACGTCGTCGACCGCGGTGAATGAACCGAATGAACGGGAAACGCGTTCAACCTCAATCATGTAGCCTCCCTGTTTTTTTAAAAGAATAACGGTTAAAAAATACCGCAATCCGGGGTCAAGTTACAAGCGAAAAATCGCCGTTCATGACTCCGGGCAATAGCGCGCGCGACTGGTCGGGGTCTCGTATACGTCGACCGCCCGGATGGGCGATTCGGGCATCAGGGCCCGCAACCTATCATATATATAGCGCGCAATGCGCTCGGCGCTTGGGTTATCGTGAAATTCGGTGATCTCGTTCAGGTTGGAATGATCGAGGGAGGCGCAAACCCCGCGCAGGGCGTCCTTGAGGACGCCGAAGTCGAGGAGCATCCCCCCCGCGTCAAGTTCCCCTCCCCGCGCATGGGCAAGGACCCGGTAGTTATGGCCGTGCAGGCGCTCGCACTTTCCATGGTAGTCCGCGAGGAAATGGGCGGCGGCGAAATCGGCCTCGACGCGTATCTCATACATGCGCCTATAATAGCGGGAAGGTGTTGCCAACACAAGACCGCATTGATACAATAACGCCCAGTTATGAAGAAAAACCTCTCCCAGTTCCTTTCGTCCATCCCGGTTCTCGAGCGGCATGGCGACGACGACCCGGTCGTCCGGGATCTTGTCTACGACTCCCGGAGGGTAACCCCCAATGCCATGTTTTTCGCCCTGAGCGGAATCCATACCGAGGGCTCCGCCTACATCCCCCAGGCCATCGAGCGGGGCGCGAGCGTCATCGTCCACGGCTCTCCCCTCGACGGTTATTGCCCGGGCGTCGTGTACCTGCGGGTTGAGGATCCCCGATTCGCCATGTCACCCGCCGCCGCCTCCTATTACGACAACCCGTCCCGCGACCTCGCCGTAATCGGGGTAACCGGCACGGAAGGCAAGAGCACGACGGTTTCCCTCGTTTTCCAGCTCCTCGCTCTCGCGGGCAAACGCGCGGGCTTCATCTCCACCGTGGAATACTGCCTTGACCGGGAGGTGCTTCCCAACCCGGAGCACCAGACCACGCCCGAGGCCCTGACCATCCACGAAAAGCTCGCGCGGATGCGCGACAACGGCCTCGAGTTCGCCGTGATCGAGGCATCGTCCCACGGGCTTTCGAAAAGGACCAACCGCCTGGGCGACGTGCTCTTCGACGTCGGCATCATGACGAACGTTACCCACGAACACCTGGAATTCCACGGAACGCGCGAGCAGTACAAGAGCGACAAGGCGAACCTCTTCCGGGATCTCGACGGCCACGACCACGTCAAGCGGGGAAAGGCAGTCCCGTCCTTCGGGGTGGTCAACGAGGAAGACACGGCCTCGGTCTATTTCCGCTCGGCGACCTCGAAGCCCGTGTACGGCTACTCGACCTGGGCCGCGACGCCGAAGGGCGTAACCGCCTCGAATATCGAGGAGGACGCCACGGGCTCGGGTTTCGTCCTTACCGAACGAGACGTCGAGTACAAGGCGCGCATCAACCTTCCCGGAACCTTCAACGTCTACAACGCCCTCGCTGCCGCCATTACGGTCGCGAGGATACTCGATACGCCGATGGCCGAGATCGTCCCACTCCTACCGGAGCTCAAGCCGGTACGGGGGCGCATGACCGTGATCGACGAGGGGCAGCCCTTCGAGGTCCTCGTCGACTACGCCCACACGCCCTCGTCGTTCCAGACCATCTTCCCGCCGCTCCGCCGCCGCATCAAGGGAAAAATCATCAGCCTCTTCGGCTCGGGGGGCGAGCGCGACACCGTCAAAAGGCCCGAACAGGGCAGGATCGCGGCGGACTATTCGGATATCGTCATCCTGACCGACGAGGACCCTCGCGGCGAAGAGCCGCTCGATATCCTCGAGATGATGGCAGCCGGCTGTCCCGAGAGGAAGCGGGGCGAGAACCTCTACCTCATTCCCAACCGCCCCCAGGCGATCCGAAAGGCGATCTCGCTGGCGAGACCCGGGGACCTCGTGCTCCTCCTCGGCAAAGGACACGAGAATTCCATCATCTACCGCGACCGGACAGATCCCTACGACGAGATCGACGAGGCGAGGCGGGCCCTGAACGAGGCCGGTTTCCACGCGCCCAGCGCCGCGACGAAAGCGGGCAAGGCGCCCGGCGGCAAGACGCCGATATGACCATCCCCTTCTATAAACTTCAACTCGCCGGAAACGGCTTTATACTCATCGACCTTCAGGCGACCGTTCGCCCCGACGCGAACGGAACCGAGGGCGGATCGCCGACGGCAAACCGGGGAAAGGGAAACGCGCCCGAGGGGGAAATCTCCCCCGACGATTATCCGGCCCTCGCCCGGCTCCTCTGCGACAAAAGATACGGGATCGGCGCTAACGGCGCCATCTTCCTTTCGCAGGACAACACCATCCGCATCTTCGGCGCCAGGGGAAAGCCCTCCCCGTCGGCCGACGACGCGATACTCTGCGCGGCCCGCTTCGCCTTCGATTCGGGGCGCATCCTCAACCGGACGATCGTCTTCCGCACCCCGCGCGGGGATCGCCTCGTGGAGGTTCTCGGGGCGCACGAATTCCGCATCGGCTGCGGCTCTCCCTTCGCCCTGCTCGGGGGGAAGGTAGTCACCCCGAAGTCGGAACGGCTCGTCGAGACGATCGAGCACGAGGGCGCGAGCCTCTCCTGCTCCGCCCTTCACATCAGGGAAGACGTCGTCACGGCCTTTCCCCGCTCGATGGGAACCCTCGATTACGCGAGCTTCTCGGCCCTCGTCCGCAAGGCCTTCCCCGGCAAGGACGTCATCCCGGTGATCGCGCAGGCCGTTACCAGCGAAACCGTTCTGGTCAAGGCCTGGCCGCGCCAGGAATCCGCCGTGTGCGCAGCCGCGTCGGCCGCGCTCGTGACGGCCGTCTGCTCGGGACAGGCCGATAATCAGGCCGTCGTCATGTTCGAGAGTCAGGGATCGGGAAGCGACCCCGACGCGGAGATCGCGCGCGATCGCGATAACTCGCGGCGTCTCGCCGTTTCATGGGACACCGAGGATAACGAGGTATACGTCATAGGATCGGGCGGGTATCTTTTCGACGGGAAGTTCGACGCGCCGGAACCGGCGGACCTCCGCTGACGGGAGCGGGCACTTCAGTCCCGCGACCCGTCTAATACTACAATAACCCCGCGGGCCGGGCGGAATCCCCGGCCCCTCAATCGGCGAACAGCGACAGAATCGCGAGCACGCTTCCCGAACCGATCATGATACAGCCCGCCGAATACGCGGGCTCTACGATCCAGTCGTCCCGATCGACGGTCCTGGCCCAGGCCGAGCCCCCGATGCATGAGAAGGTCCCCACGCCGATGAGGGCGACGGCCATCGCGCGCAAGGAACCGAGGTTCTGCCTCGCCTGGGGAACGGCGGCCCCCGAGGGCCACACCCGCCCCGTAATCGTCCGGTTGCCCCCGGTTCGGGAAATGGGGGCGGGAATCGTCAACAGGCGCGAATCGGCGCCGCTGAAGGGATGCGAAATCCAGAAATCGGTGACGTCGGCGGAGACCGTCGCTTTCTTCAGGGGCTCAGACTCCCCGGCGGGCGACGCGGAATCGCCAAACCGCTCGACCATCTCCCCCTTGCCGAGCACGAGGGCGGAAAGCGGGGAACCGAGGACGTCGCTGACGAGAACCGAGCCGTCAAGGCAAAACACCCGATAGACAACCCGCGAACCGGCCCCAACGCCGACGTCTCCGACGGCGATCGCGTCGAGGCCGAAATCGGTGCCCCGAACGCCCCCGACGAGAGACGGGGATGAAATGCCAAAGGTAGCCTTTCCGGTCAGCTTCGCGACCTTGGCCCGAACCCTGCCATAGAACAGGGCGCCGCTCGCCCCGGTACCGGACGGGGCCTCCTTGCACTGATATGAGGTGTTCTCGGCTATCAGGACGGAGGCTCCGGCAGGATAGACCGAAAGCTCGAGAAACGAGCCCGGCATGGTTTGATAGATGTCGCCGACGGCGATTTCCATGCCGAAGACATCCTGCTTTTGAATGAGGAACGTTTGGGATTTGCCGTCCCGTATCCGCACGAAAGATGAGCCCTCGGCGTAGGAAACGATCCCGTAGGGACCGGCGAAGGAAAGAGCGCCAATCAACGTGAATACAAGGCACAGCGTGGACCTTTTATTTCGCGTCATTATGTTATATTATAGGTTCCTATGAGCCGGAACACAAGCGGGATTGATGTCTCGATCACCGACACATCCGTGAACAACATCCTGCAGGGGTTCGAGCCTCCTGCCCCGTCGGCTCACGCCCGTAAAACCCTCCGGTATAATCAGAGCGAAGACCAGTTCACCATCCTCGAAACCCCGCTCGTCGTTCCCGCGCTTCCCGTGCACCATTCGATCGATAATCGCTCCCCCCCGCCCGGTTACGTCGATATCATCGCGGGCCTGGCCTCCTGGCTCGCGCGCAACTGCCCGGAGCTTTCGGCGGGCGCCAGCTGGTTCTTCAACCCGGTCACGATCCATACCCCGTCCTTTTACCGCATCGTCACGCACGAGGGACAGGCATACCTCTACCTTTTCATGGTAGACCTGACCTGCCGGCCCCTCGAATGCGAGATCCTCGAGAGGGGGACGAACAACCGGACGCACGCCTACCGCTCGAACCGCCTGTATTTCGAGTGCGACTACTTCCCGGTGCGGGACGCCGTCGCGAAAGGCGGCGTCTATAGCGTCCAGCAGACGATCCCGGTGACCTGGAAGGGCGAGTCCGGCGAGGGATACATGGTTCACGGCATCTGGATGGACTCCGACATCAACAAGTTTTTCAGCAAACTGGTTTTACCCGAAGGGAAACGCAACCATCCCTTTTACCCGGTCACCTGCAAACAGCATTGCATCAGCATGAACGCTGCGGGACTGGACGGACCCGAGTCGCTCCACCGCATCAGGCAGGAGATCGAGCCCTGGCTGGACAAGATACTCGGAGCCCTTCAGGACGCGCCCTTTTCCGAGGCCATGCCCCTCTTCCGGGAGATCAAATCGCGGTTGCCACCCGACCTCGGCGCCCGGTGGGACGCCCTCGCGATACGGTCGGAGCTCAATGAGCGGGAACAAAAGGAGTACATCGTTGAATTTTAACAATCCGCCCTTCAGGACGAGAGGCGACATAGCGGGACTCAAGGTAACGGTCATGGGCCTCGGGCTCAACGGCGGCGGGCTCGCGACGGCACGCTTCTTCGCGGCGAACGGGGCCGAGGTGACCATAACCGACAAAAAGGGCGCTGACGAACTCGCGCCGTCCATCGCGGCCCTCGCGGATTTTCCCTCGATACGCTACGTCCTCGGGACGCACGAACCGGGCGACTTCAGCGGGGCCGACGCCGTCATCAAGAATCCAGGCGTCAAGCTGGAGGGAAATCCCTATCTCCAGGCCGCGCGCTCGATCGAGACCGACGTCTCTGTCTTTCTCAGATTCACGAAAGCCCCGATCCTGGCCGTCACGGGAAGCAAGGGAAAATCCTCCACGGTCAGCGCCCTCCACTTCGCCCTGAGGGAAACCGGTTACAGCGCCTTCCTCGGCGGCAACATCACGGTGAGCCCCCTGACCTTCCTCGACGAGACGACGGAGACAACCCCGGTCGTCCTTGAGCTTTCCAGCTGGCAGCTCGCCGACCTCAAGGGGCGCGGCATCCTCAAGCCAAGGGTCGCCATCATTACCCCGGTCATGAGCGATCACCAGAACTGGTATGGAGGGATGGAGCCCTACGTCGCCGACAAGAAACTGATCTACGCGGACCAGGACGAGAATTGCCACCTCCTGTGCAACCGCGACGACGAGTGGGGCCCCGTCTTCGCGCGCGAGACCCGCGCGCAGGTTCACTGGTACAGCGCTTCGGCCCTCCCCCCCTCTCTCGCGGGCGCCTGGCTCGATACCGACGGCCGCGGCCTCATGCGCGCCCGGGCGGCTGCGACCGGCGCCTCGGCGTCCGGCGCTTTCACCGGGGTCAATCCCGGCGCATCGGCGTCCGGCGCTTTCACCGGGGTCAATCCCGGCGCATCGGCGTCCGGCGCCGGAGGATTGGTCGAGATCCTCCCGGCACGACTCGCCGTCCCCGGCGCCCACATGCGGCAAAACCTCCTCAACGCGGCCCAGGCAATGGTTCTCTTCGGGGCCGACCCGGCGCGGACGGCCGAGGCCCTCGCGCGTTTCCCCGGGATCGAGCACCGGCTCGAGCGCTTCCACGACGAAGGCGGAGTCGCCTTTTACAACGACTCGGCCGCGACCATACCCGAGGCGGCGGCCGCGGCGGTCACGTCCTTCGACAAGCCCGTCATCCTCCTTACCGGGGGCACCGACAAAAACCTCGAGTTCTCCCCCCTCGCCGAGGCCGCGCGCGCGGCGACGCGCGTCCTCCTCCTCGCGGGAAGCGGCACCGACAAACTGATCCCGCTCCTCGAGCGGAGGGGTATCCCCTTCGACGGGCCCTATCCCGACCTGGCCTCCCTCGTCGCCCGGGCGCGCGAAATCGCCCGGGACGGGGACATCGTCGTCTTCTCGCCCGGGGCGACGAGCTTCGGCCTCTTCCAGAACGAATTCGACCGGGGCCGAAAATTCAAGGCGACCGTCACCGGAAAATAATAAGTATACTTGCAAGTATACTTGACATTTGAAAATCCCGGGAGTATTCTTGTATCGGAGGGTATGGACATGCCGCAGATATCCCTTTATATCGACGAATCCACCCTGAAAAAGGTGGAAACCGCCGCTTCCCGGCAGAATAAATCCATCTCCAAATGGGTTGCCGAGCAGATACGATCGCGCGTCGAGCCGGTATATCCGGAGGATTTCGAGGGCCTCTTCGGATCTGTTTCGGACGCGTCCTTCGAGCGGCCCAAGGACCTGCCGCTCACCCTGGATTGCGAACGGGAAACCCTGTAGATGTATTTTCTGGATACGAACACCTGCATCTATTTCCTCAACGGGGCGCACGAGTCGATCAAGGCACGGCTCCTGGCTACGCCGCCGAACGGGATTCGCATCCCCTCGATCGTCAAAGCCGAACTGCTCCTGGGCGCGTACAAAAGCAAAAAGAGAAAAGAGATTACGGTAGCGGTCGAGCGCTTCCTCGAGCCCTTTGAGGTTGTCCCTTTCACCGACGCGATGGCCTATACCTACGCCGAGATTCGGGGCGAAACGGAAAAAAAGGGAACGCTCATCGGCCCGAACGACCTGCTTATCGCCTCGATCGTCAAGTTCCATGACGGAATACTCGTCTCGAACAACTGCCGGGAATTTGAGCGGATCAAGGGCCTTAAAATCGAGAACTGGGTCACCGGAAAATAACCCCGTCGGCGTTTTTTGTTTAAGAAAATACCGTATGGGTATATACTGATGTCATGAAAAAGTACCTTCATCTGATCGTTCCCGCCATCGCGGTCGCGCTGTGTTCCCTCTTCCTGTTTACAAGCCTTGACCGGAAGGTGTTCGACCTGTTCCTGCGGGCGATTCCGTCGCTCAAGGAAAACGATTCGGTCGTAGTCATCAAGATCGATGACACCTCCATTGAAAGGGTCGGCCTCTTTCCCTGGACGCGCGACATCATGGCGGACGCCATAATATTCCTGCGCGAGATGGGCGCGGACAGCGTCACCTTCGATCTTAGCTACCTTGACAAGAGCCCGGTCAAGGTAGACCCCAAGTACGTCCAGGAGGAACTGCCCGGTTACCTCGACTACGGCTTCGGCCAGATCAACGATACCGTTTCCCAGGTGATGGACGCCGTCGCCTCCCGCCAGATAGGGCCAAAAGACGCCCCCGAATACCGCGACCAGATCCTGGCGTTCAACGCGACGGTTCGCGACTCCCTCGGAACCTCGATCGCCTACGTCACCCGCGACGTCGACGGCTACTTCGCCAAGGCGCTCAAATTCTTCGGCAAATCCTACCTGACCCTGACCATGATCACCGACGACACCATCATCGGCGACGACAAGACCTTCAACATGTCGCCCTACGACGTCGAATGGCTCGAGTCCCGCGTAGCCCTCGCCAATATCGAGGCCAAGGGCGACTCGAAGACGCCCGTGACGCTCGGGATGACGCCCGCCATCCCGGTACTCCTGCGGAGCGCGAGCGGCGCCGGCTTCGTCAACGCCGTTCCCGACCCCGACGGTTTCCGTCGCCGCGCCCATCTCCTGATGAAGTGGAACGGCCGTTACTACGGCCAGCACGTCTTCGTGCCCCTCCTCGAGAGATTCGGCAACCCTAAAATCCTGGTTACGAACTCGGCGATCACCCTCAAGGACGTCGATAACGGCGGCAAGCGGCACGACATCAGGATACCGAGGACCGAGGACGGCTCCATCCTGATCAAATGGCCCAAGAAACAATTTACCGATTACCATAGCCTTTCGGCCTGGAAACTGATCGGGTACAACCGCCATGAGGCGACCTTCATCAAGAACCTCAAACTGATGGAAGACTCGGGCTTTTACGCATACTGGGACGGAAATGCCACCCCGCTAGAGATGTACACCAACGCCAAGTACATCCGCGATCTCCTGGACCAGGGCGAAAAACCCGAGGAATCGATAACCTTCAAAACCTACTTTGACTACCGGAACGACTTCTTCAAATCGACCGGCGAGTTCCTCAACGGTCCGGCCGAGCAGGCTATCCTCGACTCCCTCGACCCCGGGGACGCGGATACCCGCGAATACGTAACCTCCACCTTCGCTACGGCGAAAACCCAGTACGGGGAACTCCTCGAGATGCGCGGGGAGGTCGAATCGGTCGCGAAGGGCGCCTTCTGCATCGTCGGGGTTGACGCGACCTCTATGACCGACCTCGGCCTGATCACCTTCCAGGAGAAATTCCCGAACGTCGGCATCCACGCGACGCTCGCGAACATGATCCTTTCCGAGGAATTCCTCGACGACTCGCCCTGGTTCGTCTCGGTCCTCATCGCCGCCATCCTCGCCCTCGTGCTCGGCGTCTTTATCAAGCGGTACGACACCAAGCGCTCCCTGCTCGCCGGCGTCGTCGCCCTGGCCCTGTCGGTTTTCGCCCTCCTCGCCTACTTCGTCGCGACGAAGCGCTATGTCGGCGTCGTAGTCCCCTTCGCCTCGGTCACGGCGACCTTCATCACCCTTTCGGCGATCAACTTCCTGACGACCATCCGCGAAAAGTCCTTCCTCCGCTCGGCCTTCTCGCGCTACCTCTCGCCCGCGGTCATCAACGAGATCATCAACGACCCCTCCAAGCTGAACCTCGGCGGCGAGAAGCGCCAGATGACCGTCATCTTCACGGACATCCGCGGCTTCTCGACGATATCCGAAAAGATGGACCCGGCCGACCTCGTCAACCTCCTCAACCTGTACCTGACCAGCATGAGTAACATCGTCCTCGAGCACCGGGGAACGATAGACAAGTACGAGGGAGACGCTATCATCGCCTTCTTCGGCGCCCCGATCCAGATGGACGACCACGCGGCCCTCGCGTGCCGGACGGCCATCCGCATGAAAGAGGCCGAGGCCGAACTCAACAAACGGGTCATGGAAGACGGCTCGAGCCCGGCGTCCCTGTTTACCCGCATCGGCATCAACACCGGCGACATGATTGTCGGCAACATGGGAACGCCGAACAAGATGGACTACACCGTCATGGGAAGCTCGGTAAACCTCGCGGCCCGCCTCGAGGGCGTCAACAAGCAGTACAACACCCGGGGCATCCTGATCAGCGAACACACGCGCAACCAGATCGGCGACGAGTTCCTGCTGCGCCGCCTCGACCGCGTGCGCGTCGTCGGGATCAACACCCCCTTGCGGCTCTTCGAGCTGTGGGGCTTCATAGCGGAATCGACCCCGGAACAGATGGACGCGGTCGAAAAATGGGAAGGGGCGATCGACCTCTACGAGCAAAAGGATTTCGCCTCTGCCCGCAAGGTCTTTGCCGCCCTTTCGGTAGCCGACGCCGAAGACCTGGTCGCCCCGCTCTACGTCAAAAGATGCGATGAATTCATCGCCGCCCCGCCCGAAAAGGACTGGGACGGCGTATTTAACCTTACGCAAAAATAGGAGAAGTAAAATGGACAACTCACGAATCGCGCGCGGTCTGGCCTTCGCGGCCATGGCCCTTCTTTCGGCCCTCCTCTTCGCCGAGGAGACTGCCGGCATGACAGTTACGATCACGGGCCTCGAGTCCGACAAGGGCAAGGTGATGGTGGCCATCTACAACAGCAAGGACGCCTACAAGGCGAACAAGGACCGCTTCAGGCAAGCCGTGCTCCCGATATCCGGCGGCAAGGCGGAAACGACCCTCGAAGGCCTTCCCCCCGGCGAGTACTCCGTCTCCGTCTATCACGACGAGAACGACAACGGCAAGATCGACACCAACTTTATCGGCATCCCCAAAGAGGCCTACGGCTACTCGAACAACGCCCGCGGCAAGAAGGGCCCGCCCCTCTACGAGGACACGGTCGTGACCCTCAAGGAAGGCGTGCTAAAAGTTGATATTACGGTAAAATAAACTACTGCTGACAATATTGTGTAACCAGCTTCAGGATATGCCTTGGACCTCTTAAAACTTCAGTTTTGAGAGGTCTTCTTCTTTTAAATACAAATCCTGTAAGGATTTGTAAAGAATCCGATCATAACCCATCGGGGTTATGGTCGGATTCCGAGGCTCAAGGCGTAACGGGGGGCGAACTACCACCTTCGGAGCCCCCTCAAGCGAACGAATCACGAACGGCGCGAGCCAGCAAGTTTTTCCGGATCTACATGCGTAACGCGGCAAACAAAATTAACGTTGCATGCAATCGATATATCGGATATAGTATATTTTATGATATCCGATATACCTGTTTCAATGGATCAGAGCCTCCTTTCGAGTATTGAAGGGAAAAAACGGGAACTGGATACACTCCGGCCATTATCCCCTTCACTGGTTCAAAAACTGAAAGAACAGTTTCTTGTTGAATGGACATACAACTCAAATGCAATAGAGGGTAATACTCTATCATTGCGAGAAACTGATTTAGTCATAAATAGAGGGTTAACTATAGGAAACAAATCCCTTAAAGAGCATTTTGAGGCAATAAACCATAAAGAATGCATTGAATTGCTTGAAGATTTCGTTGATAAAAAAGAAGAACTGAGTACCCGGTTTATCAAGCACATTCACGCAATAATTCTGAAAAATATCGATGATTATCAGGCCGGCGTATACAGAAAAACGAATGTTCGAATCCTGGGCGCGGTTCATATTCCACCCGATGCAACCAAAATTGAACGTCTCATGGATGATTTTTTGGAGTGGTATTATTCAAACAAATATGCAATGACGGTACCGGAACTTGCCGCCTGGGTTCAATACAAATTTGTCTGGATTCATCCATTCATTGATGGAAATGGCAGAACGGCCCGCTTATTGATGAATTTGGTGCTGCTTCAAAACGGTTATCCCCCGGCGGTTATTTTGAATTTGGACAGACAGAAATACTACCGCGTTTTGCGGCAAGCAGACATGGATAAGCCAAAGGACCTCCTCAATTTTATCGGTAGATCAATTGAAAGGTCTTTGGTTATTTACTTGAACAGTGTCGCTCCGGCGCATACAAGAACGGAGCATCAAGGGTATATCAGCCTGAAAGAAGCAACAAACTATTGCAATTACTCGCTGGAATATCTTTCCTTGCTTGCAAGAACAGGAAAACTTCCAGCAGTAAAATTTGAGCGGAACTGGATGACAACCCGTGAAGCTATCGAAAATTATCTGATAAAAGTGAATAATAAGTAAAATTGCACCAGTAGTGCGATTCAGCGGGCTCACTGTACCTCAGTATAGAACCGGGGCCCTGTCCCTATTCGTAGTGCGTCCACATCCGTAAAACACGTACGATCTTCTCTTTTTCGAATACCTGATACACCAGGCGATGCTGAATGCTGATCCTTCGCGAGTAGGCGCCGGAGAGCTCGCCGATCAGTTTTTCGTACGGGGGCGGATTCCGGAATGGATCGGTTTCAAGTATGGAGATCAGGATCTTAACCCTCTTGGCTAGTCCCGATTCCTGGATTTTTTTGGCGTCTTTTACCGCGTGCCTGGAGTAGACTATCTCCCACATCACCATTCAATCTTTTTTGCGCTTTCCGACAGGGGTTCCGCCATGCCTTCCACTATCGATTCCTTCATGCCCGGAACGGAGACCAGGTACAGGGTCTCCTGTATGGATTTCCAGTCGTCCTCCGAGACCAGAACAGCGTTGTTCCGTTTACCGTAGATGATTACCGGTTCATGCGACTCGTTGGCCTGGTCGATCAACCGGTACAGGTTCGCGCGCGCGTCGCTTGCGGTTAATATCGTCATGGGTCACCTCCGTATACCTCTAACGTACGTATTTACGTACGTGTTGTCAAGTATTGAGGATGTTGTGTGGTACAGGGTTGACTTACTGTATCGATGGCATTATCGTAATACGGAGGAGCCATCGATGAATACCGTGATTGTTTCGACGAAATACCAGGTTGTCATTCCAAAGGGAATCCGGGAAGACATGGATTTAAAGGCCGGCACCTCGCTGGAGGTCATCAATTACGGGAACAGGATTGAATTGATCCCGATACGGCCCATGAAAAGCCTTAAAGGGATTTTCAGGGGGATTGATACCGCGATAGAACGCGAGGAAGACCGTATATGAATATTGTCGATTCCTCATGTTGGCTTGAGTTTTTTGCCGGATCCGCGGTAGGTGAAAAGGTTTCGTCAATTATTGAGGATACGGAACATCTTCTCGTTCCCTCCATTACCTTATTTGAGGTTTTCAGAAAACTCCTGGTCGAGCTGGACGAGGACAAGGGCTTGTTGGCCGTTGCCCACATGAAACAGGGAACCGTGATCGATCTGGATTCGGATCTGTCCATTTACGCCGCCAGGATCGGGAAGGAGTATCAGTTGGCAATGGCCGACAGTATTATCTACGCCGTCGCTGAAAAGTATAATGCCGTATTATGGACGCAAGATAATCACTTCAGGAATTTACCTGATGTGAGATACTTCGAGAAAGAGGAATGAGACAAAAAAAACCGGTCGGTGATACCCGGTCGGTTTTCTTTTCATCCGATAGAGGGTTACTCTTCGGGGTTCTTCTCTTCCTCTACCCATTCCGTCTCGCCTTCGGCCATTTCGGCGCGGGTGGAGGCGGTGGAGACGTTGGTCCGCTCGGGGCCGATGTTCTTGGCGGCGTCGCTTTCGGCTGCCTTGGCGCCCATCTTGATGCCGGGCTTGTCCGAGGCCGCGGTCGTAACGAGTTTTTCGACGGTTCCCTTCTGGAGGGCGGAGACGACGATCGTCTTGTCCCCGTTCTTGAGAACGAGCACCAGTCGAGAATTGAGCCCGGTATTGACGATATCGCCGGGAAGGAGCTTCATGCCCTTGGTTACGGCCTCCAGCTTGCCCGAGGCATCGGCTTTTTCAACCTTGCCGGCCACGGCCATGACGGTGTATTCCCTGGTTTCGGTCTCCGCGAACAGAGAGAGGGTTCCAATGAGGGCAACCAGGAGAAGAACGACGCAAACAGTCTTTTTCATATCCTACCTCCAACATTAATCATCGTTAAGTAAAAAAAGGCCGACCGGAACACATCCCGATCAGCCCTTTATTGCGCGCTCGCGAGTAGTCCTGGGGGAGCTTACTCCTCCCACTCCAGGTCTTCGGTCGCGTCGCTCGCTCGGGTTGACGCGGTCGATACGTTGGTACGTCCGGGTCCGACGTCCTCGGCGGCGTTGCTCTCTTTGGCCTTGGCGCCGATCTTGATACCGGCTTTCTTGGACGCGATGGCGCTCGTCAGTTTCTCGACCGTTCCCTTCTGCATTGCCTTAATGGTGATTATCTTGTCGCCCTGCTTGAGGACGAGGTTCGAATTGAGTCCGGTATTGACGACGGCGGAGGGGGCGAGTTTCATGTCTTTGGTTACGGCTTCCCACTTCCCGGCGGATACTTCGCGCTCAACCTTGCCGTTGACGCTCTGAACGGTGAAGTCCTGGATCGCGGTCTCCGCATACAGCGCGAAGGTTCCTGCCAGTATGCCCAGAACAAGCACGATGCTTACTATCTTCTTCATATTAACCTCCATACTTTGGTTAAAGTATACCACACTATGCGGGGAAAAGCATGATCCCCGCTTCATTTTGTCCAGAAACTTTATTCCTCCCCGTCGGCGTCCTCCTGTTTCCTGCCCTTCCCCGGCAGGCAGAACGGCATGAAGACGTCGCGCGGCAGATTCCTTCCAGGCGCCGGTCGCGGCTGTTGTCCCGAGCCGCCGGTTCCCAATGCCTCGGCGACCGAGGCCGGTACCGTCGCTATCCGCGATTCAAGGGCGGTTTGCGTAGTCCTTACCGGCATGTCAGGCAGTATCCGCTCGGGGTCGTCTGCCTTAACGACCTTCGAATCCCTATCCGGGGTGTCGACGGTAACTTTCACGTCATCCGCGGGAGCGGCCTTCTGCATCCGGTTTTGGCGCGCGAGGTCCACCCGCTCAAGGTCGGCCCGCGCCCGCGCCAGTGCCGCCTCGTGCAGGTCGATAACGGAGGCATTTTGTACCTTGGCCGCCTTGGCTTCCGTAGAAACGTCGTTTGCCCCAAGTGGCTTCACAGTCGATCCCTTCATGCGATCCCCGCCGAAGGCGGTCTGGAGTATCTTGGCCGTCTCGCTCGTGGCGCTATGCCCGGTCAGCCCGATAAACGAGGCCGGGTCGACCGGCGAGGTGTAGATCTTCTCCTTCCGCCTTCCGTCCTGGACGAAATCTCCGACGGAGACGCGGGAGAAGGCGGCCGATTGAGCGCCAATGACGAATGTGTAGGTGCTTGGGAGTGTAGTCAATGTACGCGTGATAACTCGCTTGGTGCTCCAACCAACCTTGTTTTTAGCGGTTATAGTGATGGTCTCCGTCTGATTGAGAGTGGTTAACAGCACCAGGGACGAAATCGTTTTTCCGTCGAATGAAGCGGAGGTAGAATAAGCGGGAGCTGGCGTGCAGCTATAGGGACTGACAGTGGCGATTCCGGATTCATTATCGACACAGAAACCCGTAAGCGCATAGGACAGATGGTCGCTAGCCTCGTTACCGCTGCCCTGAATATCGGGACCGGTCGTATCAACGGCAAAATTCAAGTACTTGCTGCCGCTATTACCCAAATTGTCGATCGCAAAGATGTTCCCGCTCGCCGAGATAGCGACGCCGGTTCCGGGAGCCCCTGTCGAAGTCAAGGAGTAACCTGCGTGACCGGATTGGGTATCATTTGCCCCAAGAGGGTAAACCGTTACCGAACCAGCCGATTTGGCCCAGAGTTTTGTGCCTGAACTGTCGTAGTAGTATCCGCTTGCCAGGCTATCGAATCCCGTTATGTTATCAAAGCCTGTATAGCTGTTGTCCGCCTCAATTGTGATCGAGGTAGCCGCAGTCGTGACGTTGTTTACGTTATCCGAGGCGTTTATCGACTTGGTTCCCGTGTTAAGCGTCAATTTCAGGGTGTAGTCTCCGGACGATCCTTCCCTGAAACCCTTGATGCCCGAACCCGCTTCAACGGCGTAGAGGGTATACTCTCTGCTACCCCAGTCTTTCGTGTAATACTTCGAGTTGGCCGAAGACCAGACCGCGCCGGAGGGTAAGGTTGAGCCCAGGGTGATAGCCGACGGTGCCTCCGTATCCGCCTCGACGTTGATCGTGATACCGGGGGAAACATGCTCGAGGTTGTCTACGGCGTAGAAGGTCGTGTCGACGGACACTGAAATCGGGTTGTGATAGAGCGTTCCCGAACCATCTGAAACGGTCGAATAACCCATAAGCCCCGATGAGCCGGTACCGTCGTTGAACGACAGGTTGATGATAGCGGCCCCCGGCGACTTGTAGTAGTATGCGGGGTTCTTGTAGAAAGTATCCGTACCGACGGAGCTTACCGTGGAGACAGACGGAGCGGCATCATCCTTGATCACCTCGATCGTGAGGGGAGTCCCGGTAACGGGACCTACGTTGCTGACCGCATACAGGGCCGTCGTCGTCCCCGCATCCAGCGAAATCGTCAATGTAGGTGAATAGTTATAGAAAACCGTTGAAGTGCCAACGGCGCTGTAACCCTTGAGTCCGGAGACTCCGTGCGTTGCTGACGGGGTAAATACAATGGAATCTCCCGTCGTGTAGTAGGTTGTCTGGCCAGACTCATGGTGCACGTCGCCTGGGTAGGTAACCCCCGGGGTACCAGGAGGCGTGTTATCAAGGTGGATATTTATAACTATATCCGAGACAATCCCCAGGTTATCAACGGCATGAATCGTTTTTTCGCCGGCGCTGGTGATACTGATCGTTGAGGCGGCCGCATCGCTATTCCGGTAAAAGGCATTATCCGGCATACCGGATCCGGCGTCATCTGCCGTCGGTGTGTAAGTCCTGGAGGTTTCGCTCGCGATGTAGTAATCCGTTCCCGTTCCCGGATAGTACGCACCGTCCGGCATCGTGCCCAAGGTGAAGTTCTGCGGACCCTGCCCGTCAGAGGCGACGGTAACGGTAAGTGGGGCTGAAACTCTCCCGACGTTATCTACCGCGTAGAATATGGTGGTAGTAGCGACGTGGAGGGAATCACCGGATACCGGATCAGAACCGAGTGAGCTGGTTGAATAGCCCCTGAGGCCCGACTGGGTGGTTCCAGTATCGCCTGCGGTCAGGGTGACGATCGCATAGCCTTGTGTACTCAGGAAATAATAGGTTCCGGCGCGATAGAAGGTTCCCGTCCCCGAAGAGGCAACGGTCGGCGCGCTTGGAGCATTGCTATCAACGGCCACCGTCAATTCGAGGGGCGAAGCGGTAACGAGTCCGACACTGCTGACTATGGACAGGTCATGAGCACCCGCAGCCAGGTTTACCGTCATCCCCGCCGCGTACGGAGTATCTGTCGTCGCAGGACTCAAAAAGTCCCTGAAGTACTTCGGGCCCGAGGAACCAACCGTCCCTGCTACCGGTTTAAAGGCAATCGGGGCGGCCTTCGTATAGTATGTGGAGCCATCCTGATGAATCGAAGGCGGGTTCGTAACGGCGGCCGTCAGGGTAACCGTTGGTGCTCCGGGAATTGTATCATCCTTGGTTACTGACTCGGAATACAGGAGATGAGCCGTCGGGGAGATATTCCCGGCCTTGTCGCCCAGATAGGCAAATACGTAGCGAGCTTCACCCGTACTGAAGAGGCTACTGATATCATGGTCAGTCAGGCTACCGCCGAATGAAACCATAGTCCCGTGGGCGGGCGCGGTGGTCGTTGTACTATACACAAGATTATACGAGGAGATACTCGATGTAGCGTCCGATGCGGTCATCGCCAGAGTCGTGGTTGGCCCGACATAATGAAGAGCGTCCGTTCCCGTGTAGATGGTCGTAAAGGAGACACCCGTCGGGGTCGTCGGCGGGGTCGCGTCATACAGGATGGTGTCCTCGCAGTTGGCAGGAACCAAGGTTGCGGTTTTTCCGGCCCAGTCAGTCATGGATACCACCGCTACTTCTTTATACCCGTCCACCGTGGAAACATTGATTCCTCTGATGGAAAGCTCCTGGGTAGTGCCAGTCATCCTGTTTGTTTCGGAGAATGTAATCATATTACCGGTGATGGTGTAATCGGTCCCTTCAACCAGGGTATCAGTGCCTTTCTTGATTACCGCCGAACCCGAGAGGGACAGGAAATGGTCTCCACCGATACCAAGATACCTGATTCCCGTTCCTTCCTCGGTAAACGTAAGGTGAAGCTCTACTGTTGTAGTGGTAGTGTATGTGTTTTCAGTAGTGTTTGGATCGGTAATACCGTCAGTCCTCATTAACCAGACATCATCGACAACGGGATCAAGGGTATCGACGCGCACGATATCTGATGTAACGGTTCCCGAGGGATTCCCCACCACGTCCGTCAAGGTCGCCGTGACGGTCCTGGGGCCATCGCCATCCAGAAGCACGACTCCCGTGAGCGCGATCGTGCCGCTCCGGGGATAGTCGTTCACGTTCAGGGTCAGGGTATCGCCGATATAGGATTTTTTGACAATCGGGCCACCCGGAGTATGGTCCGCTACTCCGGTAATGGCGATCGTCGCAAGTCCGGAAACTTCCTCGGTAAACGTGATATTGATCTCGTTGGTATCAAGAGCGGTTGAGTAAGACTCCTGTCCGCCGACACCGTCAAGGTCAACCGTAATTCCGCTTGGAGCGGCGGCGTCGAGGTAGACAGGCTGATCGTCGGTCAGTTTCTCGGTCGCAATCTTACCTGCGTTATCCCGCACGTAGAGATACAGGGGGTTCCCGGTTGCTATTGTGCCGGTTACGTCCACGTTTGTCGCAACATTATCGGCGAGATCATGAGTAATCGCGTCCAGGGCAACGGAGTTACTGGTACTGATCAGATAGTCCGACACATGCGAAGTGACGTCATTTGCACTGAAGCGGAAGCCCGTCGCTTTCGCTGAATTGGTATAATACAAAAGTCCGTATCCTTGATCGTGCCCCACGGAATCCAGGACAGATATTACCGGCGGAGTATGGTCATAGGTAATGGAACCGGAAACAACCGTCGATGATTGAGAGACCTTGTCGACGACCGTCAGGTTGATTGTCTTTTCGCCGTCGGCAGTCGTATTAAGCGCCACGCCGGTTATAGTGTAGCCCGTGCCATTGGGTCTCGGAACTACGTTTCCGCTAACAGGGGCAAGGGTTATCACGGGACTCGTCACAGTATAGTTTCCGGTCCATCCAGTAATTGTTAACGATCCTGCAGGGATGGAGCTTAAGCCTGCGCCGCCGAAGGACATGGTTCCAAGGCCGGATCCCTCCTCGGTGAGGGTTCCCGAGATATCCACGGTACCGGTCGTCGTATAACCCGTTCCGGTTATCCCGTCTTTCCGTCCGAGGGTAAGGGCGCTTGCCATCGGTATGTCGTTGTCGAGATAGATGGCGCCATCGCCGATCTGGTTCCAGCCGACATTACCGGCATTATCCCGCGCGATAAAGTAGGCGACTGCCCCGGGGTGATCATCAAGGAGGGCAGTAAGCCGAGCAGTATCCGAACCAGGGGCCGCATATGGATACCAGGTTGCGACGCTTGCCTCGGTGGTAGTTGTCGAGAGGCCCCAATCCTTAACCCCGGAAGAGGCATACGTATTAGGAACAAGCTCTGGATCTTCTACGGTATACCCATAGGTAGGACTTTGTACGAAGAACCTGTCGGGGTCGAATGTGGTATCAGTAAATCCTGTTATGCTCCCCGATATCGTAACATTCGGGCCAACTCCATCAACGACCACAAGAATATTGGGTGAACTGTTATTGTTCGTCCAGAATGAATTTCCCGCCTTGTCGTTGAACTGGGTAGTAAAGTGCATATACCGCAAATCGGGGATATTCCAGGAATCGGAACCGTCCATCTGACGTATAAATACCCATCTGTCTGCGGCAAGAGCGGCGGGATTCTCGACCGTGGTAACGACGCTGGTCGTCCAGCTGCTGACTACACCATTTCTGTTCCCGGTCATTTCGGTTTGGATACTGGCAAGGCCGCTACCACCCGTGTCAGCGGCCGGTTTGTCCGTAACGAAGGCGCGGATATTGAACTGCGGTTCCCGAATATAGATTTTGGCGGGCGAAGGGCTAACATACGCAGGACTCGAGACGTCCGTACCATTGTATACAGTCAAACTCGTGTACACCGGCGGCTGGTTGTCGAAGAAGAACGAGACCTCGCCCGTTTGAGAGTTAGTCACGTTGTCATAGCAGGTAACCCGCGCGATATAGGTTCCGCTCGCTGTTGGCAGGTTCAACGTCCCGCTATCCCCGTCGTTCGCGAACGACAGTGGGCCAGCTACCGTAGTGCCGACATTGTTGACTACGGTAACCGTGTGTGCGGCCCCTGTCTTGACCTGGGAATGAACGTCGGAAGCAGACATGTGGACGAAGAAGTTTTGGAACCTCGAATACCTACCGGTGTCACCCATGGATGAAATCGTGGTAGTCCCGTTCATAGCCAAGAGACTGCCGATGACCGGGGCCGTACCGTCGAGAATAACATTGACAGAAGCGCCGGAGGTATTCCCCGCATAGTCGGAGGCGATCAGGTTTATCACCTTTAGCCCGTCAACGGCGGTCAGGGTAATGTCATAGTTTGGGGATACTGCCGGAGCATACTCTACCGTGCCGGACAGCGTACTCGTTGTCGGCGCGGTCAAGGCTCCGGAAATAACGAGATCCTTTATACCGCTGAGTTCCGGATCGCCAGCTTGGTCCTGCGCGGTCACGTTCAACCGCTGTGCCGCATCCTTGACGTAGAGATTCGTGCCATCAGGGTACTGATGTCCCGGGACACCATACGTAGGGTCAATCTGAGCGCTGCTTATCACGGGCGGCCTGTTGTCGAAGATAACGCGGTTGCCTGTGCCAGTTTTGGTCTGTTCCCTACCAACCTTATCGCGTACCTTCAGGTTAACGTTACGCAGTTTGTTCGCGCCGCTAATCGTCAGGGTACCGGTAACGAGAACCTGTCCTCCGCCAAGATTCGTTCTCTTGACGTAATTGACCGAATAGGTTCCGTCACTGTCCGAGGTTACCGCCGTGGTACTACAGTCGAACCACTTGGAATAGGCTGCTCCCTCGTCCTGATAGCTGAACTCACTTACACCGACGCCCGCATCAGTCGCGGTAAAGCCGAAGTAGCAGACTTGAGCATTCGGATAGCTGTTGGAGCTTCCCTCTGTTCCCAAAGCGAGATCAGTAGTTGCGGCGAAGGCCGTTGTCTTGAGGAAGAACTTTTCGATAGTCGGCGCTGTCGTATCTACCGTGGCCACAGCGGTCTGTACCGGGGAGATATTCCCTGCCGCGTCACGTACCCAGGCATAGACCGGGTAATCGTTGTCGGCCGCACCGATCGTAATGGTTCCGGTATTCGTCGTTGACGGATTATAGGGAATAAAGGTCCCGGGGGTATTGGTATTGTTAAGCGAATACTGGGCAACCTGACTGAGGTTGTCAGAACCGGTAATCGTGACGTTGAGGGTTCCGGAACCGACCATCGTCTTCCCTTCGTACTTTGTACCCGCTATATCGACACCCGTCACGACCGGAGCGGTCGTATCCCTCGGGATAGTGGGACAGGCGAGGTCGGTCGTGGTGTTCGCGAAATCGTCGCGGAACTGGACGGTTATCGGAACGGCGTTACTGTCGACAACGGTGGACGGGATGGCCACGGTCGCGGAGGCGGAGGCGGAGGTCCAGGCGTTCCAGCCGCCGTTTCCTACCATGAAACGCCACTCGATGTTTGGAGACTGGATGCTCGGCACGCTTCCCGCGACGCTTACGCCGGAGTCGGTGATCGCCGAAGACGGGGAGAAAGTGATCGAATTCTCGCTCGCGTTGTACCAACCCGTGTCGAAGTAGACCTTCGAGACGTTACCCACGTCGGGCGCCGTCGTGTCCTTGGCGACCAGATACTTGGTCGCGTTGGCCATAGTCGTCGTCTGCGAGTTAGTGTCAGTCGCCGTGATCGCGAGCTGATAGACCCCGTCGGGCAGGGAGGCGAGATGGATGTACTCAAAAAGCCAGGAGGTGTTCGACCCGGTATTCTCGGACGAACGCACGTCGTAGGCGGCCGATGAGGGACCCGCGACCAGAGTACCGTCGGTACCGTAGAGGAGAGACCAATACACGTGCAGGGAAGAAACGTTGCCGCCGCCGGTGGCCGCGTCGCTGACGTCTACCCCGAGCCAGAGATTGCCCGCGCTTACGCGGTGGGCCTTGATCTGGGCCTCGGTGTCCGAGCTAAAGTCGAGCGTCGAGGACAGGCCCGCGTCGACGAGCGAAATATTCGGCGGCTTCTGGTCGAACTCCTCGCCGAGGATGAATTTGAAGGAATAATCGTCTTCCATCGGGAAGCCCAGGGTATCGACGACGGCCGTCGAGACGGTGACGCGCACCGTGGAAAGCATGGGAAGGGCCTTCCCGCTCACGATCGCGCCCGAGTCGTTGATGACCACGTTCGGGACGATGGAGATGAGCCGGTTATTCGTGATAACCGGGTCCTTGAAATACGCGGACAGATCCTTCCAACCCGGGTCTTCCGGGTCGCCGCTGTTACCATCAATCGTGATGTTCTTGAAGGTTCGCGCCGTATAGATATCGGCGGGATTAGACGAGGTGACGGCCGCATCGGCGCTGGCGCCGGAATAGGCGAACGAAGCGAGCATGTCCATGTCTTTTGTAAACAGGATCTTGATCGGGTAATTGCGGACGATACCCTTCTCGTTCTCCTTGGGGTACACATCCTCGATCCCGGGTTTTTTCTCGCAGATCGGCTTTATCCCCACGTTCAGGCGCGCGACCTTGAGGATCGCGCTCGTGTCGAGCTTGAGCTCCCCGCCATTGGGGAATTCGACGACGCCCACGAGCGGCGTGTTCGGGTCGGCGAGATCGTAGACACTCCATCTGACGAAGCCATACGAGTTGTCCGGGATGAAAAAGAGGCTGAAGGGAACGTCCACCTTGACCACCGTGTCGCCGACCGGCTGTACGGTACCGGTACCGGGGTCAGCCTGGACTCGAACCTCGACCTTGGCGGCGTTGGCGACCTTGACGTCTTCTTTCAGCTTTTTCTCGAAGTCGTCGTTGTCGCTCATAAAATTGTCGCAACTGACGGCAAATAAGGAGATCAGGATTACGCTGAAAGCCAGCACTGAGCTGATGACGCGTGTCTTTTTCATGTTCGTTTCCTTCGGTTCGGGTTCTTCCGGTTTTTACGGAAGCTTCGGACAAGGGCCGCCATGGCCGCGGCAAATGCCGCTGCCATGACCGCATACAGCCATGTATTATTCTTGCGGGAGTCTTCCGACTCCCCGTTGTCTACGGTTTGAATTGGTTCGACGGTAGTCGTCGCGCTCCCGGCCGCGATGGGCTCGGTCACGACCGCTTCCGCCGTTTCGGCCGGGATCTGCTCCACGGTCTCTACGGGGGCCTTCACGTTCTTGGCAGGCGCGGCGACTTCAACGGGCCTTTCTGCCACAACGCTTTCGGCGGGCGCGGCGACTTCAACGGGTGTTTCTGCCGCAACGCTTTCAACGGGGGCTTCCACGGGCGCGGCAACTTCAATGGGTGTTTCTGCCGCAACGCTTTCAACGGGGACTTCCACGGGCGCGGCGTCCACGGGGGCGGCCACTATCGCGGGAGCGCCTGCAGCCACATCAACCTCGTCGACGGCCGTGACCGTGGGGTCGCTATCCTCTTCGGGCTCTGGCGAGCCTTCGACTTTCTGTACGGTACTTGCGGGCAGGACGGCCTGTGCGCGCTCCGGAAGGGGAGCGGCCTCGCCTGTATCGTCCTCGTCCTTCCCCATCTTGCGGTTTATGGGCGCGAACTCGTCTTCGGGAACGATGATGGCGCTGATCGGGGCCTTCGCAGGCGCTTTCGCAGGGGCGCTGGTCAAGATCGCGGTCGCCTCATCGGTATCCGGCGATTCGGGCGTACGGGAATAGAGCAGGTCTACCATGAGGCCGCCCGACTTGACGCCCTCGCGCGAGACGAGCAGGGCCTCGTCGGCGGGCGACAGCCCGTTCCGGTCGGCGTAGCCGGCGCTCACGACCCGGCGAAGCACGGGATCCTCTCCCGACGGAAGGCTCCATGTGGTCGTGGAAAGGCGGTCCGCGAGGGACCAGGCGCGGCCCTTGGTCTCGAAGAAGGAACCGAGATAGGCGTAGTTATGAGTGAGGACGGCGTCGCGGGTGCCAAGCTCGGCGTAGAGGGTGTCCGAGCGGATATAGTCGTCGAGCTCGTAGTAGCAACGGGCCGCGCCGAGGATGGAAAGCGAATCGTCGGGATGCGAGGCGAGGGCCTTTTTGTACTCGCCGAGGGCGCTCTCGTAATCCTGCTCGAGGAAGGCGACGTTTCCGAGGTTAACCCGGGCGTGCCGGTAGCCCTTGCCCGCCGCGATCGCGAACTGGGCGCGCGCGTCCCTGAGCATCCCGTACTTGCCGTAGAGGACCCCGAGGCGGTTCCGGATATCGGGCGTGTCCTCGATCGCGAGGCGCGCCTGGTAGGCGTCGATCTGCGGCCTGATCTCGCGCTGAACCAGGGCGTCGAGGGATTTGTCGAAGGCGAGCTCGGTTTTCGCGGCGTCCGGCAGGTTAAACCGCGAGATCGCGCCGGGAACGCTGACCGGCTTGTACGTCTTCCAGGATTCCCTCATCGGGAAGAGCTTTGCCTGGCCCCGCTTGTTGGCGTCGTTCCATTCCTTCGCCCCAATCCTCCATGCCTTGGAGAATCCTTCTTTGGTCAGGGTGATCTCGACCGGTACCCAAGCGATCCCGTCCTGAAAGACGAGCTGGCTCGGGGCGTAGAAGTCCCTGCGGGCCTCGACCTCGGTCATCCCGGAGGAGAAGGCCATGAAGATATGGCCCGGTATGGTCACGAAGGCGGTGTCGATGCCGATCGCCTCGAGGAGGGAGCAGTAGAGGATCGAGATATCGTCGCAGTCGCCGCCACGGTACATCAGGGTCTGGTACGGGAACTGCAGGAAGTCTATCGACATAGAGCCGGTATTGTCGGCGTAGGCGCTCGTCGGGTCGATGACGTAGTTGAGGCCGAAGGCGTTGAGCGACTCGAAGGCGCCGGCGGCGTACTGCATGTTGCGGTTGATACCCTCGCGGAAGCGGTCGCGGACGATGGAGGAGGAGTACTTCGAGAACCACATCGCCGCCGGGTCCTTGGACGAGACGAAGGCCGCCGCGCGCCGGTCGTCTTCCCAGTTCATGGCGTTGCGGTGGTAGACCGGCACCTCGACCGGCAGTTCCATCCGGCGCTCGGAGCCGAGGCTCTTGTACTCGACGATGATCTTCGCGGGCGCGTCGACGCGCTCGGTCAGCTCGAGCATCGACTCGTTGAAGAAGGCGCGCACGGGCACGTCGATGGACTCGCCCTTTTTTACGATCTTGTTCGTCGCGCAGAGCTTGGGCTGGCTCATGTATTGCTCGAGGTAGAAGTAGGTCTTTACCTCGGTGATGTCGTTCGGTTCCTCGTTGGTGACGGTCGCTATCGCGAAGTGGTTGTCGTCGTACCAGGAATAGAAAACCGGGAACACCGGGGCCTGGTCCCTCGTGTTTGCCCTGATCCGGGTACCGGGGCTCAGGAGCTCGGTAAGGTCCACGGAGACGCCCGCCCCGACGGAAAGCGCGTCCATGAAGGGGTGTGGCGTATAGGCGTAGTGGCGCAACGTCGCGTTGATCGAGGTCTTGAGCATGGGCGAAATATGGAAGGTCCCGCCGAGGCGGACGCCGGCGGAAATGCCTGAAATGGTTTTATCCTCGTAGTTCGCAGACCAACCGCCGCCCATCAGGTCGCCCCGAAGGCTCAGCCGGTCCATGGGTCGCCAGATCAGGCCAAACCCAAGGCTTCCGTCGGTCAGGATCGTCTCGTCGATGTTCCCGGGGCCGATCCGGACGTATTCCCCCTGGGCGAAGAAGGACACCATCTTGAAGGGGGTGATATCGAGGACGGCCGCGCCCCCGGGACCGGCCAGATCGGTTCCTTTCGGGGCGGAAGGATTCGGGTTCGCGACGGTCGGGTCGGGCTTGAGCGTCATGAGGGTATTCTCGCCGATCGGGATATAGTAGCCTGGGATTACCCTGAGGTCGACCGTCCACTCGGCCGGCACGGAGCCCGCCGAACACAGACACACGAGGGCGAGAACGGGCAGACGAAGGGCCGCGCACCTTTCGCCGAGGCGTTTGTTTGCGAGGCCGAATCTTGTCATCCACTTCCGTATCATCATTTTTTCTATCGTTCCCGCCCCTCTTGGGGGCCTAGTTTTCCAATTCGCCCCTGGCCTTCTCGAGGCCCTGCCGGGCGGCCTTGCTTTCGGGCTGTTCGGCCAGGGCCTGCTTGAACCAGCTCTCCGCCGTCTTGTAATCCCGCTCGAGCAGGGCGATGTTCCCGAGGTTGATCATGGCGGGAACCGAGCCCATCTTGGCGGCCTTCTTGTACTCGCCCTTCGCCTCGGGATACATCCCGGCGCGCACGTAGAGGAGACCGAGCTCGCCGAAGAGACTCGAGGTCCCGCCCTCGCTCCGGATGCGCTCCTGGATCGCCTTGATCTTTGGCCCGAACTCCGCGGTGATGTAGCGCATCATGACCGTCTCGACGGCCTTCACGACCGTCTCCTCGGCGGGTTTCTCGAACTGGGCTTCCTTGCCCGCGATTCCCGACGGGGGATAGGACTGCCAGGCGGTTTGCAACAGGATCAGCTCGACCGATTCCTCGCCCCTGAGCGCGGGGCCGAGCTCGTTCATGGCGTTGTACCAGCTGTTCATGAAACCCTCGCGGAACACGGCGAGCGACAGGGGAATCCAGACCTCTTCCTCCATCTCCATGTAGTTGTCCGCCGAGGAAAAGAGGCCCGAGGCCTCCTCCGGGGTAATGCCGAGGGAGAAGAGGACGACGAAGTCCCCGGCCATCGGGATAATCGCGGTCTTGATGCCGACCGACTCGAGGAGGGCCGCATAGAGAATGCCGAGGTCGTCGTAGTCGCCCGAGCCGTAGGCCAGGGTCTGGAAGGGATACTGGACGTAGTCGAGCTTTGCCGGGTCGAGGTGATACTCGGTATAGGGGGTCGTCGAGTCGTGGGACCAGGCGAGATTGCCCGAGCGAAGTCCCTCATAGAGGTACATCGCGAACTGCATGTTCCGGTTGAGACCGCTTCTGAGCCTGTCGCGGGCGATGCCGACGAGGTATTTGGAAAGGTCGAGGACCTCGGGGGAGTTCGGGGAGATGAAGGCCGCCACCGCGGAGAGGTCGGTCCAGCGCATGGTGTTGCGGTTGAGCACGTCCACGACGACCGTGACCGGGGTTACCCGCCCGGAACCGAGTAAATCGTAGGTCACGATGACCTCGCCGGGCATCTTGCCGTTTTCTGTAAAGTTGAGGACGGTCGTCGAGAAGTCCGCGAAGAGCGGCACGTCGACGGACTTGCGCTTGCCGATCACGTCGACGGTACCGCAGGGCATCTGCGAGTTGGTATAGTTCCCCGCGCCGAAGGTAACCTTGACGTTGCGTATCTCGGCCGACTCGTTATTGGTGATGCGCAGCGTACCGACGCTGTTCTCCTTGTACATCCCGTAGAAGAGCGGGAAGACGGGGTCGAGCTGGGTAAGGTTCGCCGAGATACTCCCGAGGGCCGGGTCCGTGTCGATGAGATAGCGGACGGAAAGGCCCATGGTGAGGCCGGCGTACAGTGGCTCGGGATCCCTCGCGAGATACTTGATATAGCCTCCCGTGGCCGAAAGGGAAATGGACGGGGTAAACCGGAAACCGGCTTCCGCGTAGCCGCGCCAGTAGAGGTCCTGCGCGGTTACGTCTTCGTACGAGGCGTCATAGACGCCAAGCGAGGCGCCGCCCCGGACGATCATGCGGGAAAGGGGATAGTAAAAACCGCTGAGGGAAAGACCGGCGCTGAGGAACTGGGCAACGCTGCTCGGGCCATCGAGGGTATCGATGGTAAACCCGATTTCCGGGCCTATGGAAACGCATCTTAACAGGTCTATCTCCGCGTTCAAGAAGGCTCCTCCCCCAACGCTAAAATACTCCGTCGTTCCGCTTCCGAGAGGTAACCGGAAAACCGGCGACAGCCGCAGGCCAAGGTCAAACGGCGAGGCCAGACTGGTACAAATGAAAAGCAGGCAGCTCATACAGACCAGCTTTGAAACCGATACCCTCACGGTATACCCCTTTGCAAAAAAACTTGTTGTATACAGACATTCTAACGTGTCGGAGTAGATAAATCGTCCAAATTTATCATTCTGGACGCTTTTCCCGCCGTAATACCGACGAAACAGTCGGGTCACAAGATGCCTGAAAGAAAACCGAAATGTTGATGTCAAACCAGGTGTAGAACAAACTTATTTCTTTAGTGGTAATAGTTTATCATAGAAAAGGGGCAAAATCAACAGTAAGGCCAATTTCTCCAGAAAACCGATGAAATTTGCTTTCCTACCACCTTGGTGGTATACTCGAAATATGCGTATTAAAACCTCAGTTTCGTTATCACCCGATATCCTCGATCATGTAAGCCGGTATGTCCCGGAAGGCGGGCGTTCCGATTTTATCGAAAAAGCGCTATGGAAGTACCTCGACTTCCTCAGGCATCAAGAACGAGATCAACTTGATCTTCAAAAGATCAACGAATCATCCGGCTTCCTCAATGAGGAAGCCGGGGATGTTTTGACATATCAGGCGCAGTTTTGAAACGAGGTGATCTGTATCGCGTGTACAAGGGCAATAAACTTGATCCCAGGGAGTACCGCGTTTTCGTCGTTGTAAGCCGACAAGTGGTACTTGATTCCGCCTTTTCAACGGTAACGTGCGCTCCCGTCTATTCCAGGTTTGACGGGATATCGACGCAGGTCCCGATCGGTGCGGAATCGGGGTTGAAACACGACAGCGCAATCCATTGCGATGAGCTGATCAGCATTCCAAAGTCATTGCTCACGAATTACGTGGGTTCTCTGTCGGAAAATCAAGTTGCTGAACTGAATCAAGCACTGAGAATCGCGGTGGACGTAGAGGACTGATATTAATGCTCTCATTATTGTTGGCTAGTTTTCTTTTCAACACTGGAAAACTAAGCCACCAAGCTGAATTGTAAACGATATATCTTCTCGGGAAAGCATTCTCTTTCCCCGAGGAGGTCCTTCACGGCAACACCCGCTTCCCGCGTATTTCGCGTCGATAGACCCGAGTTCTGCCCAAATCCCAACTGCCCCTACCATAACCGGAAGGTCGCCGCGAGGACCCGCTGGTTTATCAAGTATGGCTCCTTCCAGACCAAGGTACGAGGAACCATTCGCCGGTTCTTCTGCAAACATTGCGGGAAAACCTGCTCAACCCAAACTTTCTCCCTTCACTACTGGACACATCGCACTGTCGACTTCAAGGACCTCGACGACCGCCTCAATGCCTGCGCTGGATACCGTCAAATCGGACGAATCTTACGTTTCTCCTATTCCGTTCTCAAGAACCGCGTCCTCCGCCTTGCCCGAAACTACCTCAACCTCTTTGATACCGCTCTTGCCAATTATCAACTCGTCGAGGACATCGCCTTCGACGGCTTCGAGTCATTCGTCGGAAGTCAGTACGTGATCGACAATTTCAACATCGCCGTCGGCACCCGATCGCGCATCCCATATCTCTTTACCCTGTCGCTCTTTCGACGGAAGGGAAGGATGTCCGACGAACAAAAGAAGCTCCGGGCGATTTTCGATCGCTACTGGCGACCCGAGCGAGGTGAACTCGTCAACCGCTGCAAGATCGCCTTTCGCGATCTCCTGTCTCTTTACCTCAACAGGAACATGCTGACTCCCTTCGCCCTGTATACCGACGAAAAAAAGGAGTATGCGCGCGCGCTTTCGACGCTCATCGAGGCGCATCATCTCAGCGAGATCAAGGTGCTTCGACACCTGACAATCAGCTCGCGAGCGGCGCGGACGAGGCGCAATCCTCTCTTTCCGGTGAACTACCTTGACCGCGAGATTCGCAAGAACTCGGCCGCGCATGTTCGCGAGACCGTTCGTTTCGATCGTGAGGTGAACATGACCTCCTCCCGGATGGCGGTTGTCCTCGGGTATCACACCTTTCGCAAGCCCTTCCGGATCGATAACAAAGCGAATGTCGATGATGAGCCGACGCATGCGGATCAGGTGGGACTACTTTGCTCACGCGAGGCACGAAGAGGTTTCGAGCGGCTCTATACGCACCGGCACATCTGGGATCAGCAGGTAAGCAAGGCGAGGTGGATGGAGGATATCTGGCAGATGAAGGGGAAGAATCCGCCCTTGTTGACGGCGAAAGGAACTCTCGCTCGATGTCAGCCGGGGATGGGGTGGATTGCGGGGCATTTGCTGGCTTAAAGGTTGCTTGTGATTAGTTAGTGATAAACAGTAAGTCAGAAAAGTAGATACTGGAATGACATCCTTTCCATGATATCAGCTACAAACAAAATTGAGAGCACATAGCACGTGATTCCTTCGCTTGAGGGGGCTCCGAAGGAGGACTTTCGCCCGCCCTTAAGCCCCCTGCCTCAATCTTTCACACAATTTTGACAGCAGTTCAGGCTTTGAACGAGCCGAGGCGCTTGAAGTCCAGGGTGGCGAAGTAGTCATCCTCGGTTTCGCGCCGCCTGATCTCGACGACGGTCCCGTCCTCGCGGAGAAGGAGTTCCCCGGCGCGGAGTTTGGCGTTGTAGTTGAAGCCCATGGCGCGGCCGTGGGCCCCGGCGTCGTGGATCACCACGAAGTCGCCGATCGAGATCTCGGGAAGCTCGCGCTGGACCGCGAATTTGTCGCAGTTTTCGCAGAGGGAGCCGACCACGTCGTAGACCTTGGTCGCGCCCTGCCCTTCCTTGCCGGGCACGCTGACGTGATGGTAAGCGCCGTACATCCCGGGGCGCATGAGGTCGGCCATCGAGGCGTCGAGGCCGATGTAGTCGCGGTAGATATGCTTTTCGTGGATGGCCCTGGCGACGAGCCAGCCATAGGGCCCGGTGATCGGGCGTCCGCACTCGAAGAAGATGTTCACCGGGTCGAGGCCCGCCGGGATCATGATCCGCTCATATGCCGCGCGCATCCCGGAGGCGACGTAATCGTAGTCGATAGCCTTCTGGCCGGGCTTGTACGGGATGCCGATTCCGCCGCCCATGTTGATGAATTCGACGCAAGCCCCGGTCTTTTGCTTGATCTCGACGGCGAGCTCGAAGAGGAGGACGGCCGTTTCGATGAAGTAATCGGGGTTGAGTTCGTTCGAGGCGACCATGGTGTGGAGGCCGAAGCGCTTGGAACCGCGCTTTTTCGCCTCGGCGTAGGCCTCGATCATCTGGGGCCGGGTAAGGCCGTACTTGGCCTCTTCGGGTTTGCCGATGAGGGCGTTCCCCTCCTTGAGCGGCCCCGGGTTGTACCGGAAGGAGATCAGCTCGGGCAGTCCCCCGATGGCCTTTTCCAGGTAGTCGATGTGGGTGATGTCGTCGAGGTTGATGGTCGCGTCCATCAGGTTCGCGTAGACGTATTCCTTTTCGGGGGTCTCGTTCGAGGTGAACATGACCCGCTCGCCCGTGATCCCGGCCTTTTGCGCCAGGATCAGTTCGGGTAGGCTCGAGCAATCGGCGCCGAGGCCCTCGGCGGCGAGGATTTTGAGGATATAGGGGTTCGGGCAAGCCTTGACCGCGAAGTATTCGCGGAAGCCGGCGAAGCGGGCGCTGAAGGCCGCGACGAAGCGGCGGGCGTGCTCGCGGATCGCTTTTTCGTCATAGAGGTAAAACGGCGTCGGAAACTGGGCCGACAGGCCTTCGAGGTCCTTCCGCGTGAGGGGAAAGGGCTTGTTGGTCATGGTAACGCTCCTTGGTACGATCCGCGAGCGGCCGCGGGGTTTCGCGCGGTCGCACCCGGGAGAAAAAACTTAGTTGAGGTAGCCCTTCGCCTTGAGGAGTTCCGCGTTGAGGATTCCCCCTCCCGCGGCGCCGCGCACGGTGTTGTGCGAGAGTCCGACGAAGCGGATGTCGAATACCGGGCACTCGCGCAGGCGTCCGACGGACACGGCCATCCCCTTGTCCTCGTCGCGGTCGCGCCTCGGCTGGGGCCGGTTGGCCTCTTTGCGCACGATGATGGGATTCTTCGGCGCGAAGGGAAGGCCGAGTTCCTGCGGCAGGGCGCGGAATTCGCTCCAGATCTTCTCGATCTCGGCCAGGGTCGGCTTTTTGTCGCCGAACTCCAGGCTCACGCAGGCGGTGTGGCCGTTGATGACGGGCACGCGGTTGCAGTGGGCCGAGACCTTGAGGCCCGCGAAGTTGACGATCTTGCCGCCCTCGACTTTACCGAATATCTTGAGGGGCTCTTTCTCGGTCTTCTCTTCCTCGCCGCCGATGTATGGCACGACGTTGTCGGTAATGTCGAGGCTCGGCACGCCGGGGTAGCCCGCGCCCGAGACGGCCTGCATGGTCGAGACGATCATGCGGCGAACCTCGTAGCCGGCCTTCATGAGGGCCCACACCGGGATCATGTAGCTCTGGATCGAGCAGTTCGGCTTGACGGCGACGAAGCCCTTGTCCCAGCCGTGCGCCTTTTTCTGGGCGTCGATGACCGCCGCGTGGTCGGCGTTGATCTCCGGGATGATCATCGGGACGTTATCGGTCCAGCGATGGGCCGAGGCGTTCGAGATGACCGGGATGCCGAGGCCGGCGTACGCGTTCTCGAGGGCCTTGATCTCGTCCTTCGAGTCGAGTTCGAGGGCGCTGAAGACGAAGCGGCACTTGCCGACCGCCTTCGAGGGGTCGTTCGCGTCCTCGACGACGAGGTCCGCGACGGCCGCCGGGACGTTTGCCCCCTGGAGCCAGCGGTTCTCGACGCAGGCCTTGTAGGGTTTTCCGGCCGAGCGGGGGCTCGCCGCGACGTAGGTAACCTCGAACCAGGGATGGTCCTGAAGAAGGAAGATATAATTCTGGCCGACGGCGCCGGTGGCGCCGAGTATGCCTACGGGAATCTTGTTGCTCATGGCGTGTTCTCCAAAAAAACTAAAGTATGTCCGCCCGTAACGGGGCGGCCGTCAGCAAAAGGAACCGGAGTCCGGCTCGACCTTGCCCAGGATGCCTGCCGACTCGAAGGCGGCGCGGACGGCGCCCTCGTTCGACTTCATGAGGGGGCACAGCGGCAGGCGAAGGGTGCCCGCGGGAAGTCCCTTCATGTTCATCGCGGCCTTGATCGGCACCGGGTTGGTCTCGATAAAAGCCGCGCGGAAGGCCGGAAGCAGGCGGAAGTGCATGGCCCGGGCCTTGGCGAAGTCGCCTGCGAGGGCGGCCTTCGTCATCTCGGTTACCTCTTTCGGGGCGATGTTCGACACGACCGAGATTACCCCGTCGCCGCCGAGGGCGAGAAGCGGGAGGTTGAGGGCGTCGTCGCCGGAAAGCACGATGAAGCCGGGCTTTTTGGCCTTGATCGTCGCGATCACGTCCATCATCTGGCCCACGTCGCCGGAGGCTTCCTTGACGCCCGCGATATTCGGCAGTTCCGCTATCCTCGCGAGGAGGGCGGTCGAGATGTTCTTCCCGGTGCGCCCGCCGATGTTGTACACGATAATGGGGAGCCCGACCCTGGAGCAGGCCTCGAAATGGCGATAGATGCCCTCGTCCGTCGGCTTGTTGTAATAGGGCGTGACGACAAGGGCATAATCGGCGCCCTTATCCTTTGCGCGTTTGACGTATTTTACCGCATCCTTGGTGCAGTTGCTGCTTGCCCCAAGAATGACCGGAACCTTTCCCTTGGCCTCGGTCATCACGATGTCGATCAACTTGTCTTCCTCGGCCTCTTCAAGGGTCGGGGTCTCGCCGGTTGTGCCCAGCGGAACAAGTCCGGTAATACCGCTTTCGAGCTGAAACCGTATCAACTTCCGATAACCGTCGAAATCAACTGATTCGTCGGCATTCATCGGGGTGATCAACGCGGTAAACGCTCCTTGCAGCTTTGTCATGGCGCCTCTCCTCGGCCGACTTTTCCCTTGCGGGTTTGCCTCGGCCTGCAATTTTATACCAGTTTATTACATATTTATACATTATTTCAATACCTGGTAGCCGCAAGATGAAAAAAACAGCAACAAATTCGCGCAAAATCGGGCTATACTGGGGCCAATGAGGCACATGCGCAGCCGGCTGAACGGCATCATACAGCAGGTGTACATCACCTGGCAAACCTTCTTCGAGAACGACCTCTTTACCTATGCATCCGCCGGGGCCTACAGCTTCCTCCTTTCCGCCCTGCCCATGGTGCTGATGGTTCTTCTTATCCTCATCCGCATACTCCATACCTCCCCGGAGCTTATCCGGGACCTCCTCGCCGAGAACAGCATGCTGAACGGCTCGGTAGACATATCGCGCTTCGTCGAGTCGATCACCTCCATCAAGTCTGTCGGTATCTTCGAGCTGATCGTCGGCTTTTCGATCTTCTGGATGGCGAGGCGCTTTTTCGCCTCCATCCAACAGGGAATCCGGGTGATCTACCGGAAGCGCGGCAAGGGAAAGCCGATCAAGGAGAACCTCATCGTTATCGCGGGCGAGGCCATTCTGGTCATCCTGATCGTGGCCCTGGCGATCTTCATGATCGCGGGCAACGCCTTCTTCCGCACCCTGATCCCCGCGAGTCTCATGACCCCCTTCGTGAACGGCCTTCTCAGGAACCTGTTCCGCTTCATGCCGATCGCCATGATAGCGATCTTCCTCTTCCTCGTGTATTTCTTCACCCCGAGATCGCGCCCCCGCGCCCGGCTCAGCCTCGCCGCCGCCGCGCTCTGCACCCTTACCTTCTCCGTCGTACAGCTCGCCTTCGGTTCGTTCGTGAACATGTCGCGCTACAACCTCGTGTACGGGATACTGAGCAACGTCGTCGTGACCCTCTTCGAGGTGTACGTCTTTTTCTTCCTCATGCTGTTCTTCGCGCAGTTCCAGTACGTGGTTCAGTTTTTCGAGAGCTTCCTGATCGCGCAAGTTTACCTCCTGCCCCGCCGGGACGACCCGGACCCCCTCCGGCAAATCCAGCGGATGATGTTCGTCGAGCCCATGCACTTTTACCGGAGGTACGCCGTCCCGATACGGAAGGGCGAGGTGATCTTCTCCCAGGGCGACGATTCGACCGATCTCTACTACGTCTGGGAGGGGCTCGTCAGGCTCACGATGCCGAACCAGGTGATCGAGCTGGGCAAGGGCGCGACCTTCGGGGAGTTCTCGAGCATCATCGGCGGGACCCGCACGGCGACGGCCACGGCCTTTACCGACGCGCAGCTCTTGCGGATACCGGCGGAGCTCTTCCGCGAGACGATCGAGGTCAACGGGGCGATATCGCGCAGGACCCTCAGGATGATCACGGATTATGTCAAGAAATCGGGCAATTTTACCCTTTTCACTGATTCTGAAGTGTGATAGCTTTTCTGTCGTCATCAGTCGGAGGCCATCATGTGCGGAATCGTCGGATATATCGGCGACAAGGAAGCGACTCCTGTCCTTGTCCATGCGCTGAAGAAGCTTGAGTATCGGGGCTATGACTCGGCCGGGATCGCGGTTCTCGGGGACGAGGGCCTTACAGTCCGGAAATCGAAGGGCGCGCTCAAGTACCTCGAGAAGAAGATAGCCAACGAGATCATCAAGGGAACCGCCGGTATCGGCCACACCCGGTGGGCGACCCACGGCGAGCCTTCCGACATCAACTCGCACCCCCATACCGACGTCGCCGGCACCATCGCGGTCGTCCATAACGGGATCATCGAAAACCACGCGAAGCTCAAGACCTGGCTCGAGGGACACGGGGTGGCATTCCGGAGCCAGACCGACACCGAGGTCATCGCGCACCTCATCAACTTTCATTACAACGGAAACCTCCTGATGGCCGTCCAGGAAACCCTGAAGCGCCTCGAAGGCTCCTACGCCCTCGCCGTCATCTGCGAAAGCGACCCCGACCGGATCATCGCCGTGCGCAAGGATTCACCCCTCGTGATCGGCGCCGGGGCGGGCGAGAACCTGATCGCCTCGGACGTGCCGGCCCTGCTCGAGTATACGCGCGAGGTGTACTACCTCAACGACCGCGAGCTCGCGGTCCTTTACCGCGACCATGTCGAGTTCTTCGACGAGGAAGAGAACCCGATCGAGAAGAAACTCGTCCACGTCGACTGGGACGTCGCCGCGGCGGAAAAGGGCGGGTACGAGCACTTCATGCTCAAGGAAATCCACGAGCAGCCCAAGGCCCTGACCGACACCCTCCGCGCCCGCATCAAGCGGGACGCCTCGGCGGAGGGAGGCTACTCGATCAATCTTGAGGAGATCGGCTTCGACGCCTCCTGGGCGGAGGCGAGCCGCGTGGTGATAACCGCGTGCGGCACCGCCTGGCACGCCGGGGTCGTCGGCAAGTACGCCTTCGAGCACTTCGCGCGCATACCGGTGGACGTCGACATCGCGAGCGAGTACCGCTACCGCGACCCCATATTCAACCCGAAGGATATCTTCATCATCATCAGCCAGTCGGGCGAGACCGCCGACACCCTCGCCGCCATGCGCATGGCCCGCAAGGGGGGCGCGCGCATCATCGCGATCACCAACGTGGTCGGATCGACCCTCGCGCGCGAGGCGGACCTCGTCATGTACACCTGGGCCGGCCCCGAGATCGCGGTCGCCTCGACCAAGGCCTTTACCACCCAGCTCGCCTGCGTCTACATGATAGCGCTCAAGTTCGGCGTCCTTCGGGGAACGATCGACGCGGCGGAATTCGCCCGCTGCGTCGACGCCCTCGAGCTACTCCCGAAACAAGCCGAGCACATCCTCTCCAACAAGGAAGACATCCAGCGTTTCGCATCGCGGCAGTTCAACAAGACCAAGGCGTTTTTCATGGGAAGGCTCTTCGACTACGCGATCAGCCTCGAGAGCGCGCTCAAGCTCAAGGAGATCAGCTATACCCACTCGGAGGCCTTCGCCGCCGGCGAGCTCAAGCACGGGCCGATAGCCCTCGTCGACGAGGCTACCCTGGTCGTCGGCATCTGCACCCAGACCGCCCTCTTCGACAAGATGGACTCGAACATAAAAGAGGTTAAGGCGCGCGGCGCGACCGCGCTCGTGATCACCTACGAGGACGAGCACTTCTTCGACAAGACCGCCGACGAGGTGTTCCGCATCCCGAGGACGGTCGACGCCCTCACCCCCATCCTGTCGGTCATACCGTGCCAGCTCTACGCATACTACTGCGCGGTCCAGCGGGGTCTCGACCCCGACAAGCCGAGAAACCTCGCGAAAAGCGTGACGGTAGAATAAGGCGGGGACGCTTTCGCGTCGCAAGACACCCCGCGCGAAGCAGAAACGCTTTCTCGGCGCGTAGCACTCGGCGCAAGGCGGGGACGCTTTCGCGTCGGGCGCGAACGGTCAGGACTCTTTCAGTATATCCTCTATCCTCAGGCACAGGTCCCGCGCGAAGGCGGTGAAGTCCCCGATTCCGGAGCGTTCCACCCGAAAGCCTATCGCGCCCGGGTGGCCCCCGCCGTTCTCTATCCCGAGTTTGACGAGTACCTGCCTGAGATCGAGGTTCGTAAAGTCGCCCGCGCGGCGAAGGCGGAACTGCACGAAATCGGACACGGACGGGTCGTCGTAATAGCCGACGAGTCCAAGCTTGCCGCTCCCCTCCGCGAGCCGGTTCGCGGCGTTCTTGGAAACCGTCACCAGGGTCTCCACGCCGAATCGGGAAAAGATATCCGCCGATTGGGCCTCGTCCGATATCGAGTGCCACAGGCCAGGGTCCTTGGTCGCCCCGTCCACGAAGAAATTAAAGCAAGCCTCTTCCTCGCCCGACAGGCTTATCAGGGTTTGGAACACCTGCTCCTTCGAGGAGAAATTCCCGCTGTTCTTCCGCGTTTTTTTAGCGAGGAGGGTCTCGAAGAGCGAGCTGAAATGCTGATAGAAGAACCGCTCCCGATGGGTCACGAGGTACTTGCCCATCTGGGTGTCCCCGAGGATGCCCGAGAGGATGGCGAGGACCAGGTTCCGGGTCAAGAGTTCGTCTATCTGATGCGCGTGCATGAAGGCCTTGTCGCGCTCGAGCTTGAGGCACAGATACCCGAGTATCTCGCAGGAACTCGAGGCCGCGGTCACGAGCCGGTAGCCGGGGTCGCCGAAATAGCGGCTGTCCGCCTTCAGGTGGTGGTCTATCTCGATCTTGAGGACGGCGGGATCGGCGCGCAGGCCGGCGTATAATTCGCCGCGGTCTATCATGTCGGGCTTGGCGGTATCGACGAGCACGAGGGTCGAGCACGGCGGCAGGTTGCCGTCGCGGCGGACCACGATGGAATTGTACCGGCAGATGCTCAGAAGGTACTCGAAGTTCTCCAGGTTGCTCGAGCCGATGGAGATCGAGGCCTTTTTGTTGAACTTACTCACGAGGAGGGCGAAGGCGACCATCGCCGAGATGCAGTCCTCGTCGGGATCCTTGTGCCCGATGATGAGGAAGTCGTCGCGCTCGGCGAGGGCCCTGCCGATGTTCGCGACGATCCCGCGCTTCTTCGCGATCGTGGGGATCTCGCGCTTGAGCTCGCCCGAGCCGGTCCAGGTCCTCACCTGGTCGCGCCCGCCTTCCTTCGCGCGATACAGGGCCTTGTCGGCACGCTCGCGGAGTTGCTGGCCGTTGGAGGCGTCGGACGGGAACGAGGCCAGGCCGATGGAACAGGTTATCCGCAGGCCGTCCTTTCCCTCGAACCGGAGATCCCGGAGGGCCGCGCAGACGGCCTCGCACCGCTCGAGCGCGGAAGCGCCGTCGCCCGGGATGACGAAGCAGAATTCGTCGCCGCCGTAGCGGACGAGGATATCGTCGTCGGTGAACACGGCGCGCATGGCATCCGCCACCCTCTCTATCAGGGCGTCGCAAAAGGCCGCGCCGTGCTCCCGGTTAAGCGCGCCGAAATGGTCGAGGTCGAACATCCCGAACGAGACCGTCCGCCCTTCCTGACGCCCCTGTCCCAGGAGAAGCTCGAGGGTATCCTCGAGGTATCGCCGGTTGAAGAGCCCGGTGGCCGGGTCCGTGATCGCCCGCTTGCGCGCGGCGTCGCCCCACTGGACCATCTGCGAGAGGAAGGAGCCAGTCTTCATGAGACGCTCCGCCGATATGCGGAGCATGCGGTCCAGTATCCCGGTCGCCGCCCCCGGGTTTTCGCCGAGCAGGGCGTCGAAATCCCGGGCGTTGAAGGCGAGAACCCGGCATTCGCCGATCGCGGCGCAGGTAGCGGAGCGCGGCGCCCGCTCGATGATGGCCATCTCGCCGAAGAAACTGCCCGGCCCCAGTCGGGCGAGGACGATGTCCTCGTCGGCGGAGCGGACGCTGATGGAAACCTCGCCCGAGATGAGGACGAAGAGCTCGTCGCCCGCCTCCCCCTCGCGGAAGAGAGGGTCCCCTGCGGGATACGTCCGCCTCGCGAGCTTCCCCCATATCGCCTCGAGGTCCGCGTCCGGCAGACCGGAGAATATGCCAATCCGGCGAAGTTCCTCAGGCGTTTCGCGCCCGTTATTTCCGCTCATGCGATATCCTCCGGCCACAGGATGCGCGAGCCGCCAAGTCGGCGACCCTCGAGAGGGAGGCCCGCGGTCGCGCCGATCAGGAAGGCGGCGTCGTGGCCATGGTCGGGATAGCAGGCGACGCCCAGGCTGGCGCTCAGGCGCAGGGACTCGTCCCCGGTTATGGGCGAGATATCGAGATCCGAAATCCGCGACCGTATCGCCTCCGCCTCGCCTTCGGCGGCCTCCCGGTCCATGCCCGGATAGAAGAGGGCGATCTCGTTCCCCTCGTAACGGACGGCCGTGCCGCCCCTGCCCAGGGCGAACGAGGCGAGGTCGTTGGCCATCCTGACCAGGACGGCGTCTCCCGCCTCGTGCCCGAAGCGGTCGTTGACGTCCTTGAAGTTGTCGGGCTTGAGCATGACCAGGGCCAGCGAGGAACCGAGATTCCGCGCCAGATTCTCCTCGAGATACGCCCGGTTAAGGAGGCCGGTCAGCTTGTCGCCGTATACCTGGCGCTTGAGCTCGCGCACGAGGGGGGAATTTTCCTTGACGAGGCTGTTCGCCTTGCGAATGCGGCCCGCGATGACGGTAAGGAAGGAATGCAGTATGCGCGCGGCCATCGCCGGGCGCTCCGCGAGGGACTCTTCCATCTCCCTTCCCTTCGCGGGGAAGGCGAGAACCATGCTGTCCTCGAGGGCTCGAGCCGTCGCGTTGCGCGCGCCTTTCGTGAGGAATTCAAGTTCCCCGAAGCTGTCGCCGCTCACGAATTGTGCCAGGATCGATTGATCCCGGGCGACGATCTCTATAGATCCGGAGACGACGACGTAGAGGCTTTCCGCCGGTTCTCCCTCGGCGAAAAGCGGCTGGCCCGCGGAAAGGGATACGCGCCCGGCGCGCTGGACGAAAAAGGCAAGCTCTTCGGCGGAGAACGGCGAAAAAAGTTCTGCCTTTCTCAGAATCCGCACGGTGCCGGAATCGGGGGACGCGTCGGATTCATGGTTCCCACACGTTTTTTTCATCATATATAGATTCTAACGCGCTTTAATCAATAAAACGAGGAGAATTTTCCGTTTGACAGCCTCGGGCCGGCCCGGTACGATAAATGGCATGATCACGTCCCTGCTCGTCACCTACCTCATCTCCCATTGCGTCGGCTTCGCCGGCTTCGGTCTTATGGTCGCGGTCTGGGCATACGACCGCAAAAGCGCCCAAAGGATGCTTTCATATAACGTCTTCCTGTTCGCTTTCTTCCTGTACCTTATTCCATCCAACGTCGCCTTTTTCAGGGCGGGATACCTTAACCTCGCGGGGGAGACGTCCAAAACCTGGTATTTCGCCTCCAATATGGTCCTGACCTCCCTGTTGATGGCCTCGTATAGCGTTTTCTTCTATCTTCTTCCCCTGAAGGTCGGGTCCCGGCGGCCCCTGTACGCCCTGATCGCCTTGTCCTGCGTACCGCTCGCCTTCCTCGCGGGGGGGCTCGTCGCGGGAAGCGGACCGTCCGCGGTTTCCCTCCGCGTCGCGTTCATGAAGATCTCGGTTCTGCTCGTCTCGGCCCTGCTGGCCGGGTCTTCCCTGTATTTCCGGAGGAACATCGATAACGCGGACGACGCCGTCACGAGGCGGATGATGGGATTCACCGCGCTGTCGAATCTCGCGTTCATCGGGCCCTTCATCGCGCAGACCACGGTCAACTTCGGGACGGGCCGGCCCTGGGCCCCGCTCTGCGTGGAAAGCCTCTACTACCTCGTGATCCACGCGGCCAACATAGGCATCCTGGCGGTTCGGGTCTACGTGAGTCAACGGGATGAATTCGGCCCGGAGAACGATGAGCCGTCCGACTCCGGGAGCGAAGGCGTCGCGGCCCCGGGACGGATCGAGGGGCCCGCGCTCTCGGACCGCGAATGGAGGATCATGGAGCTTATGACGAGGGGATTCGCGAACAAACAGATAGCGGCCGAGCTATCGGTGACCGAGCACACCGTCCGTAACCATATCTATCGCCTGTTCAAGCGCTTCGGGGTCAGGAACCGCGTCGAGCTGTCCGACCTTTATCGTCGGACGCGGCAGACTCCGCCGCGAGGGGATTGAACGGGGTCTCGTTTTTTAGCACGGTAACGAGCTCCGTCCTGCTATTCACCCCGAACCTGCAGAAAACGCGATAGATGGCGTTCTTCACCCGCGAGAGGCTGATGCCGAGCGCCGCGGCGATCTCCCCGTTGGTGGCCCCTTGCTCGATCAGGGCGACGATGCGGGATTCCTCCTCGCTGCATTTCGGGTACATCCTCGGCTCGACGGAGGCTAACCTGCGCAGAACCTGTTCGGAAGGCGCCGAGGGAAGTTTTTTCCGCTTCTCCACGAGGTACTCTTTCCCGATGACGATCGTACTGCACAGGAACATCAAAAAAAGGTTGACGTTGACGATACAGAAGGGATCGACGCTGTAGAGCTCGTTGCGATAGACGACCAGCCACTGCAGGGGGCCCAGGATCGCGTAACTCAGTCCCGCCAGCAGGTTTGCCTTGACCAGGGACTTGACGAATGGATCCGCGATCCTGGAGAGGTTGATAAACAGAAACACCAAGTCGGCGATGACGGCGTAGAACGAGTAGTACATCACGGCGCTCAGCAGGGTACGCCTTAGCCCGGGATTGGGGAACGCGCCCTCCATGAGAAACAGCAGGGGAATAAAGACGAGCGGGATGCCGGCTTCGACGGCGGAAACCAGCGCGGCCACTGCCCGGTGGCAGCGCCGGACGAACAAGGCGCCGTTATACGTAAGAAAGCCGAGGAAGAGGGCGCTGGTGACCATGTAAACCAGGTAAAAGGGCAGGCTCGACTCGATGTCTCCCATCCCCTTGTATTCCTTGAGGAAAAAAACGACGTTCCGGAGCAGGAGAAAGAGAACTGCGGAAAACAGCCAGCCGATAAAGGGAACGAGCCAATCGGGCCCGCCCCTGAGAAGCGAAAAAACGCACACGACGACGCAAACGCACGCCGCGGAATAGGAGAAAAAATAGATGCAGAGATATATCAATTCTTTCATATAATTGAACCCGCGCAGGGACGATTATATACCCTTTTGGGTAATCTTCAAGGGGAATGAAATATCCCCCCCCTGACAAACGGCCCTTTCATTGTTATACTGAGCCATGACGAATGAAAAAATCGTGGTACTGGACTTCGGCAGCCAGTATGCCCACCTTATCGCAAAGCGCTTTCGCCTCATGGGTTTCTATTCGGAAATCGCCCTGCCCTCTTCGTCCCTCGACGCCTTCGACGGCGCCAGGGGTATCGTGTTCTCTGGCGGTCCCTCCTCGGTATACGAAAAGAATATTCCCTCGTTCAACTCCGACATCATGAAACTGGACGTGCCAATCCTGGGGCTTTGTTACGGCCATCACCTGATGGCGCAGGAATACGGCGGCACGGTCGAGAAGGCCGCCGTCGGCGAATTCGGGATTGCCCACCTCGCGCGAAAAAACAGGGAAGGCGACGACTGCCCGAAAAGCCCCCTCTTCGCCGGGATCGACTTTCCGGCCCAGGTTTGGATGAGCCACCAGGACGCCATCGTCACCCTGGCCGAGGGCTTCCGCGTCATCGGGAGCACCAAGGATTGTCCCTACGCCGCCCTCGAGGACGCGTCCCGCAAGAGATGGAGCCTCCAGTGCCACGTCGAGGTCAAGGACACCCCCGACGGCGACAGAATCCTCTCCAACTTCGCCGCGATATGCGGGATGAAAAAAAACTGGAACCAGGATCGCGTCCTCGAGATGATCATGGAAGACATCAGGTCGCGGGCAGACGCCGACGGGCTCAAGCGCAAGGTCCTGCTCTTCCTTTCGGGGGGAGTCGACTCGACCGTCGCCTTCGCCCTCCTCAACCGGGCCCTTGGCCAGGAACGCGTACTCGGCCTTCATATCGATAACGGATTCATGCGAAAGAACGAGAGCGCCGTCATCGCGGCGCGTTACCGCGAATTCGGCTTCACCAACTTCATCGTCGAGGACGCGAGCGAGACCTTCCTCAAGGCCGTGTACCGCGAGACCGACCCGCAAAAGAAGCGCAAGGCGGTCGGCGAGACCTTCATAACCGTCCGCAACGAGGTCGTCGCCCGGCTCAAGCTGAACGAGGACGAATGGCTCCTCGGGCAGGGCACCCTCTATCCGGATATCATCGAGTCCGGGGGGACGAAGAACTCGCACACGATTAAAACCCATCATAACCGAGTCGCGGGCATCCAGGCGCTTATCGAGAAGGGTCTCATCATCGAGCCGCTCCGCGACCTGTACAAGGACGAGGTCAGGTCCCTCGGCAAGATGCTCGGCCTCGACGACCCGCTCGTCTATCGTCACCCCTTCCCCGGCCCCGGTCTTTCGATTAACGTCCTTTGCCACGACGGGCGCTTTGCCGAAAAGGCCGAACTTGACGAGGCACGCCGCTCTATGGGGGCGATCGATCTCTCCGCGGCCTTCCCGAAGGCCGAAGCGGGGGGCGGAAAGCCGGCCTTCGCGGGCATCGACGTCCTCCCCGTCAAGTCGGTCGGCGTTCAGGGGGACTTTCGGACCTACCGCTTCCCGGCCGTTCTCCGCTTCGACGGCGTCTTCGGCGCCTTTCCCTCGTGGGATTCCCTCGAGCGGGCATCGTCTTCCATAACCAACGCGTCCTCGGGCGTCAACCGCACCGTTCTCTGCCTTTGGCAGGCCGACTCATCGGGACCGAAGGACGGCCTCTCGCTCCGCGAGGGCTACTGCGACCGGGTACGTCTCGACCAAACCCGGGAGGCCGACGCCATCGTCCTTGAGGAGCTCAAATCGTCGCGTTGGTATCACCGGATTTTCCAGCACCTTACCATCAACCTCCCCTACGCACGCGAGGAGGGCCACTCGTCGATCGTGCTCAGGCCCGTCGTCTCCGAAGACGTCATGACGGCCCGGTTCGCGCATCTCGACGTCGCGATCCTCGAGCGTATCGTCAATCGCATCGCGGCCCTCGGATTCGTCGACGCGATCTATTACGATATCACGAACAAGCCGCCGGCTACCTTCGGGTGGGAATAAGGATGAAACGTCACATGGCGCAACTCCGTCACGTGGCGCAGCTACGCTGCGCGGTAATCGGCACGGGGCGCATCGGCTCCAGCCTCGAGACAGACCGTCTCAGGGAAAAGCCGGCGAGCCACTCAGGCGCGATCGCGCGCAACAGGGATACTACCCTGGTCGCAGGGGCGGACCCGGACGTTGAGAACCTCTCGGAATTCGGGAGGCTATGGCGGCTCCCGAAGGAAGCCTTGTTCGGCGACGCGCTCGAGATGCTCGCGGCCGTCCACCCGGACATCGCTCACATAGCCGCGGACACCGAATCGCATATCCCCCTCCTTCGACTCTGCCTTGAACGCAAGGTCCCGGTCATCGTCCTTGAAAAGCCCGTGGCCGCGAGTCTCGAGGAAGCGCGGGAGGCACTGCCCCTCGTCGAGGCGGCCGAGGCCGCCGGCGCATCTCGCGTGATCGTAAACCACGAACGGAGATTCGCGGCCGACTACCGAAGGGTGCGCGGGATTATCCGCTGTGGTGAATTGGGGCCGCTCCGTTCCGCGCAGGCGCGCCTATACATGGGGATGAAGAAGGCCCCCGCCAAGGTTCTCTGGCATGACGGCACCCACCTCGTCGATATCCTCTCCTTCCTGCTCGGGCCCTGGGAGGTCGACGCGGTCCACGGAAATTCAGGGTCGGCGGAGGGTAACCTCCTGGCGGTCGGCCACACCCTGGCGTCCGCCGGTGGCCCGGAAGGCGCGGCGGGCGATTCGCTTATGCCTCCCGGCGGCCCCGTCCAGATATGCCTCGACGTTTCGCCCGGGAGGGATTATCTCTCCTTCGAGATCGATCTCAACTTTGCCTCGGGCAGGGTCAGGGTCGGCAACGGCGTTTACGAGGAATGGAGGAGCGAGCCCTCGAGATTCTACGAGAATTTCAGGTCCCTTCGGCTAAAAACCCCCGCGGGAAAGAGCATATTCGGGAGAACGGGGTATTTTTCGGGGATGATGGCCCACGCCGTCGCCCTCGCCCGGGATCCCTCCCTGCCTTGCGAGTCATCGTTCCGGGACGGCCTTTCCGCCCTGGAGTCGTTGGACCGCATCATCTCGATGTCCTGATTCAAGGGCCCGTCCGCGTTCGGAATTAAGAAAGGTTATTCTTCCCGGGGTGACACATTCCCGCGATATCTGTGTTACATATAATGTATGCAGGAAATTACAGTGCCATGATCAAGCACGAAACGGTTACTATCGACGATTTTGAACGGCTCTACGGGACATTCGGTCCCATGGTCCTCAGGCGCTGCAGATTTCTCCTCCGTGACGAGGAGAAGGCGCTTGACGCCATGCAGGACGTATTCGTCCGCATCATCGAGCGACGCGAGCGGCTGAACGGGGTGTGCGCAAGCCTCTTCTACACGGTCGCGACCTCGGTTTGCCTGAACAAGATCCGTTCCGACAAGGTACGCATGGGCCCGCAGATAGACAACATGAAGCAGGAACTTGCGGACGACCGTTTCGTGGATCATGAGGAACTGACCGACGCCGGGATGTTTTTGGATTACCTGTTTTCCGATATCCCGGAAACGACGCGATACATGGCGGTCCTGCATTACGTGGACGGAATGACGCTTGAGGAAACGGCCCGGGAAGTTCGCATGTCGGTTTCCGGAGTACGCAAGCGGCTTTCGACGCTCAGAAAGAAAGCACTTCACTGTGCGGGGGAATGATATGAGTATACCCGTTCTGTTGGCCGAAAAGCTTCTTCTCGGCAAAAAGGGGATGGAAAGGGAATCGCCGGCGATCGCGGCGAGATACGGCGAGGAAGCCGTACGTGCGGCTATGGACGAGCTCGAGCAATCCGACAGGGATATCCTATTACAATACCCGCCAACGCTCATCAAGGCGGGGATAGAAAAGCGGCTGGTCGCCGACGGCGCGACGGAAAAAAGGAAAGCGCCGCTCGCCTTCCCGACGGGACGGACCATGCGGGCGCTTCGCTACGCCGCGCTCTCGGCAGCCGCCTGTCTCGTGCTTGCCTTCGGCGTTTTCATGGCGGGAAATCCCGCCCGGTCGGCCGACGGGGACATCGAGTCCCAGGTCGCCTCCAGCGGCGAGCGGTCCAAGGGAATCGGTCCCGGGATCGTCGTGTACCGCAAGAACGGCGAGAAGGCTGTAAAGCTCGAGCAGGGCGCGAAGGTCGGCGAGGGCGACGTTATACAGATCAGCTATATCGCCGGCGGCGAGACTTGGGGCCTTATCGTCTCCGTTGACGGAAACGGTACCATAACCCGCCATTATCCCGACGCCGGTAACTCGGCGGCCCTTCTCGAGCAGGCGGGCGAGGTTCCCCTGGGATTCTCGTACCAGCTTGACGATGCCCCGTTCTTCGAGCGGTTTATCTTTATCTCCTCCCGCACTTCTTTTAACGCCCAGCAGGTGCTGGATACGATAGACAAATTATCCCTTGCTCCGGACTTTACGTCGAGGGATCTTTCCGAAGCGGTTCCGTCGGGTCTGCATGTCGATGACCTGGTTCTCGTCAAGCGAGGTGAATGATTATGAAACTACCAAGAATATATCGCGCGCTTTCAATAGCCGTTATCCTGTGCCTTTTACCCTCCCTTCTCGCCGCGGCGACGCGGGCGGAAGAGAAGTCGTCCATTCTGCCGGTCGAACGGTACGCGCTCTACGTAGCCGCCAATGACGGGGGCTCCGGCAGGGAAAGCCTTCGGTACGCCGTGATGGACGCGAATCGGCTCGCCATGACCATGTCCGAAATCGGCGGAGTCAAGGCCGAGAACAGCCTTATACTCACCGATCCCGGTCGCGGGCGCATCGACGAGGCGTTCGATTCCTTCGCCAGGCAAGTAAAGGACAACAAGGGCCGATCCAAACGGACCGAGTTCATCTTCTATTACTCCGGGCATTCAAACGAAAAGGAGCTCCTCCTCGGCAAGGACAGCTATTCCTACGCCGATCTCAAGGATTCGCTCGACAGGGTTCCGACCGACGTCCACGTCGTCATGCTCGATTCCTGCTTTTCCGGAAGCTTTATCCGGACGAAGGGAGGCTCGAGGCAAAAACCGTTCCTGATGGACGATGCCAGCACGGTTCAGGGCCACGCATACCTCTCGTCGAGCTCAGCCCACGAATCCTCGCAGGAATCGGACGCCATTCAGGCCTCGTACTTCACGCACTCGCTCGTAACCGGCCTTCGCGGGGCGGCTGACACCTCCGGCGACCAGAAGGTCTCGCTCAACGAGCTGTACTACTACGCCTTCAACGACACGCTTCTCAAGACGGAAAAAAGCAATTACGGGCCCCAGCATCCCTCGTTCAACATCACCCTCGTCGGTTCGGGAGACCTCGTCCTCACGGACATATCCGAAGCCGACTCCGTGATCATCTTCCCGCTCGAGGCGGCGGGTCAGTACTTCATAAGGACGCCGGAGGGACAGCTCGTCTCCGAGATCAACAAGATAGAGGGAACCGAACTCGCCCTCGCGCTGCAGGACGGGACGTACGTCATCTCCCTCATCACGCCGACCAGGACCACGCAGTCGACGGTCGCCCTCGGCAAGGGACAGCGGCTCATCCTCTCCGGGGAGGAATTCAGGGTAGTGACCAGGAGCGAGGGAAGACCCCGCGGCGACGAGATCGCGGAGAGCGCGGACAAGCCCATCGAATGGACGCCGTTCGTCGTGAGCATCGTCCCGGGGCTCACGATTCCCTCCGACGCAACGAGCGACGCGAAGATCTCGCTGGGCGCGATCATGGCCCAGAACACGAACATCCGCGTACTGCAGGCGAGCACCTTCCTCGGTACCATCAACGGGCACCTTGACGGGGTCCAGGCGTCCTGCGGGGTCAATATCCTCACCGGGGACTTCAAGGGATTCCAGGTCGCGGGCCTTCTCAACACGGGTGGGGGACCCTCGAAGGGCTGGCAGGGATCTGCCTTTACCAACATCATGACAAGCGACCTTAAGGGCGGACAGGCCGCGGCATTCCTCAATATCTCCCGAGGGACCCTTACCGGCGTACAGGCTTCCGGCTTCCTCAACATCGCCAGGGACGTTGACGGGGCCCAGATTGGACTCGTGAACATCGCCAAGAGCAACTCGGGCGTGTCCCTCGGCCTTCTCAATTTCATAGGCGACGGAATCATGGACGTCGGGGTCTATATGGACAGCGACAGCAACATGTGGCTCCAGTACCAGGGCGGAACGAGATACTTCTTCACCACCCTGATGGCGGGATACGAGACGAGATGGAATTTCAACGGCAACGGCGAGATCGCTCAGGTCGGCCTCGGGGTCGGCACGCGCATTCCCATCGCGGGCAGGCTTTCACTGGATATCGAGGCGATCGGGCGCGCCGTCGTTGACCTTTCGGACGGCAATCCCTACATGGACAATGTCAGGGACGGCGAGGAGATACACGCGGACAATTATAGCGAGAGAAAGGACGTCTATGACGAGTTCTACGCCGGGTTGATCCCCTCGCTCCGTTTGACGCTCAACTTCTCGATCTTCAGGAACCTCGCGGCCTTCGTCGCCCTGAACACGGACGTCCGCGTCGAGGATTTCAACGACGACGCCTTCGATATCGGAACGCATCGCTTCTCGACGGATTTCGACATGGGCAGGGTTACGCTCTATCCGTCCATTTCAATGGGCATGAAGTTCTAAACAAAAAAAAGATTAACGAGGGAATATGAAAACCACAGTAGCTTTCGCGGCATGCTTTGCGCTTGCGTTTTGCCTGCATGCCGAGTCCCTGACGGTCCGGGTCGTGGATAACGACCTGGACTTTCCCCTGGAGGGAGTCGCGTTGACGATGAGCGGATCGGGAATCGCCGCCGAGACGGACGCCTCGGGAACCGCCATCATCGAGCTTCCCGATGGCTTCAGCCGCGGGCTCCTCGCCGCCCAACTCCCGGGCTATCTTGGAAAAAGAGTGTCGGTCACATCCGGCACCGGCAAGCTGACGATAGCCCTTTCCATCACCGACGTCGTCGAGGGGAAGGAACTGGTCGTCGAGCGCGCGGCCCCGGGCAAGACCGACGAGAAGTCGGGCGTGTCCGTCGTGATGGAAACGAAGGACATGGAATCAACCGCGAACATCGGCCTCGTCGAGGACGTCATGTCATCGATAAAGACCCTTCCCGGCGTCGGTTTCACGGGCGGCATGAACGCCCAGCCCTCAATTCGCGGCGGCTATCCAGACGAGTTGGGCGCCGTCCTCGACGGCGTCTATATCGTCAGCCCCTGGCATTGGGGCGGCGCCTATTCCATCTTCAACCCGAACATGGTCAGTACGGCCAAGATGTCCCACGGGATATTCTCCGCGAGGTACGGGCGGGCGATGTCCGGCCTCCTCGAGGTGACGACGGTCAAGCCCGACTCGGGCACGGTTATCGTGGACGGGGGAATCGCGACGACGTCCTGCGACCTCTTCGTCCAGTCCCCCATCGGCGACAAGGCCGGGATCTTCATCGGGGGAAAGCTCACATACCTCGAATCGATGCAGTTCATCAACGACGTCGTGCTGGACAACGACCCGAAACTCGAGGACACGATCCCGACGATGCCCTATATCCGCGATTTCTACGCGAAGCTCTACTATGACCCGACGCCGCGCCTCGGCTTGACCTTTAACGGCTTTTTCGGAAGCGACGGTATCGGGGTCGAGGACGAGGCCGAGGAAAGCGGGATAACGAGCGGGATGAAATTCGACTACACGAACTACCAGGGGTTCGCGGCCCTAAGCGTCAAGTGGATGCCGACCGAAAGGAACATCGTCAGGTTTCTCGGCGCGTACAACAACCACACGATGGACGTCGACTACGAGGAGACGCTCTCGGGAAGCCGCGAATACAGCGACGAGTTCGTGGACGAATACGGCGCATACCTCGGCGGCGCAACCGGCTACGACCTCGGCAACCTGACGTCCGAGGGATTCTCCCGCGTCGGCATGCATCAGGGCCAGGCAAAGCTCGAGACGGACGTTCAGCTCACGCCCGGTCATATACTGACATTTGGCGCGGAGGGAGTCCTCCAGAAGGATACGGTCGAGGAGGAATTCTCCGGCTGGACGATCATAGACGACTTCGATCCGGCGCAATTCCGCCGGGTTACCTATACGATGGACGCCGACGGGAATCGCGTCGTCAACAGCTCGGCGTACGCCCTCTGGAGTTTCGGGGAGGATCAATCCCTGATCCAGGGAGAACTCGGCGTTCGCGGGGACCATTACTATCTCTGGAACGACGACTTCGACCTCAACACGGTTCCCGTCGTCAACCCCCGCCTCTCCGTGAACTGGACTCCCATCCGCCAGCGCGGGTTCCTGGACAAACTGACGATATCCGCCGGCACAGGCGTATTCTCGATGTTCCCGGTCAACATGATGGCTGCCGAGGAGAAGTACGGCATCGACGATTTCGAGTTCGGGCCAAACCGCGCCTGGTTCCAGGTCGTCGGCGTCGAGGCCTTTTTCCCCGAGAGCTGGTCATTCCGCATCGAGGGTTACTACAAGCATTATTTCAACCGGATGTACGTCGTGGACTACTATAACGCGACGAACGACACCTTCGACCTCGAGGTCGCGGACGACGGCTACGGATACTCGACGGGTTTCGACTTCATGTTGCGCAAGAAGGAAGGCCGATACTTCGACGGATACCTCTCCTACTCCTTCGTCGTTTCGCAGTACAAGAATCCCGGCGAGATACGCGGCGAGACCGACGAGACGATCGACGGCGATCCGCTGGACGAGTGGTACTATCCGTCCTTCCACCGGTTCCATACCCTCAACGCCGTTCTGAACTGGAAGCCCGTGCGCGGACTCACCTTGAGCGTGATCGCCAGCCTCGCGACGGGCAGGCCGATGGAGGACAAGGGCGAGATCACGATGCATCCCATTATCCTGGACGGGCAGGTCGTCGAGATATACAGGCGGACCTCCGTGTACAGCGACACCCTCAGGACCGAGATCTCCTGTCCCGTCAACCTACGTCTTTCATACTCGAATTACTTCCGGAACTCCAAGATCAGGTGGGAATGGTACGTCGGCGCGGAAGACATCTTCGTGAATCTGTATAAACCGAAGGCGACCTCCTCGTTCGATCCCTTTACGGGCGAGGAAATCGCGGACAGCGATTCGGCCGACTACAACATAGGGATACCGGTCATGTCCGTCGGATACAAAGTAAGTTACTGATCAAGGCGAAAGGTAGGATACGATGAACAGATTATACGATTTGGCGGTCATCGCGATCGCGTTGCTCGTCGCGGGCCTTCTTGCCGGCTGCGGCTCGACCCAGCCGAGGCAGGAACTCCTCTGGCAGTCCGCCGAATTCTCCCCTTCGGAGACCGGGACTCAGGCGACCATCAGGATGGTCCGCAACTCAAAGACCTTCCTGACGGGACGGGCCGAGAAGGCCGATGACGGTTCCTGGACGGTGTATCCCGAGCGCCTTCACTGGTTCAGTAACTGGAAAGAGGGCTGGACGGAGTCGGACATCTCGACGACGGGAAAGCTCGCCGCGAGCGAGCGCGAAGGCGGATGGAAGGTCTCGACGGTCGAGCCCTTCGCCGCGGAATACGCTGAACGCGCGCAGATCCGGTTTCAGGACAACAGGGTTACCGGGGACGAGTGCGTCGCGCTCTTCGACAGGAGGATTAACCGCATCCGCGCGGCCGCGTACTTCCTCAATGAGAAATTCGACGGGAAGTCCTTCCCCGAATTCGGTCGCGGGGGCGCCGAGAGCGCGTTCGCCGTCGCGGCAGGGCAAACGCTCTTTCCCGAGATCTACGGATATCCCGAGGGGACGGCTGAAAGCCAAGAGTCGGCCGAGACTCGCAAAAGGGGCGAAGGCATAGTGTGGGACGCGGGGTATTCCGCGTCCAAGATACCCGAGAACCTGCGCGAGGTGCGCGACACCGGAACGCTCTATCGAGATTGGGAGGAAACCTCCCTGCTCTTTTACTACATCTACGAATTGGAGAGATAATCATGGAAAACGGCTGGAGTCTTATTGAACTTTTCAAACTGGGCGGCGTATTCATGTGGCCGCTTCTCGCCTTCTCGATCGCGACCGTCGCCCTGACGGTCGAGCGGATGGTATACCTTCTCTACCATAACATGAAGGTAGCGGACTTGCGAAACCGGACCCTGTCCCTCGTCAGCGAGAACAATCTCGAAGCGGCGGCGTCCGAGCTCGCCTCGCAGCCGCGCAAGAACACGTCCGCCTCGATCCTGCTCGCGGTCGTCGTCAACGCCGGCCACGGGGAGACGCGCATGGAAAAAGCCGCCGAGGCGGAGGCCCAGGAACGGGTCAGGAGATGCGAGAACGGATTTACCTACCTTACAGCCCTCGCCTCCCTCTCGCCGCTTACCGGCTTCCTGGGGACGGTATCCGGGATGATCGGGGCGTTCAAGTCGATAGCGAGCGCGGCCGAGGTAAACGCCCAGCTCGTCGCCAACGGAATCTACGAGGCCCTGATCACGACCGTGTTCGGCCTCGTCATCGCGATCGTGGCCCTTGTCGCGTATAATCTGATGATCCAGCGCGTCGATACCTTCGCCGCCGAGATCACGAAGGCCGTCAGCGACACGATCTCTGCGATCCTGGAAAACCAGGAAAAGCGGGAAGCCGCGCGATGATGCATCTGCGAAAAAGAAGGGTTCCGGACGATCCCGGCAATTCGGGATCGCTGAACGACCTCTCCTTCCTGCTCATCATCTTCTTCCTCGTCATCGCGGGATTCAACATCAACAAGGGATTCCTGATGAACCTTCCCGACCGCGACCGGCCACGCGTCGTGCAGACGGAGGAACTGCTCCGTTGCTCGCTTGGCCCCGACGGCTCCCTGAGCCTGGGCGGCAAGGCGGTTACGGAGGAAGAGCTTCGCGGCGAGATCAAGGCGATGAGGGAAAAGTTCCCGAACATGACCTTCCTGCTCGAAATCGATCCCGAAACCCCGTATCATCGGGTGGTCTACGTCATCCACGAGATCAGGGTCCTCAAGGTCGAGAACTTCTCGTTCAGAATGTCGGGGGGAGAGGCATGATCAAGCTTAGGCGAAAGAAAGCGAGGCCGCTCATACCGATGTCGTCGATGTCCGACATCGGGTTTCTCCTGCTGATATTCATCATGCTGATTTCGCTCATGAATCAGCGCCATGAGGTAAAGATCGAGTACTGCGAGGCGGTGCAGATCGAGAAAACGCAGGAAAGCGACAACCTGGAAATCTGGATCGACCGCAACGGCGCCATCAGCATCAACGGAATCTCGATGGACCTCAAGGAACTTGAGGGGATTATCGTGTCGACCATCGCGCTCGAGCCCACGACGCGCGTCCATATCATCGCCGACCGCAATACGCCATACCGCTACGTCAACGCGACGGTCATGGTATTGCAGAGGCTCCAGCACCGCGTCGTCAGTCTCGTGGTCCGGGAGGTTCGCCGATGAAACGCTGGCTTATTTCCCATCGTTGGCTCGTCATATTCCTCGGGACCGTCGTTCTTCACGTCATAGCCCTGGCCTTCGTGCGCTTTACGGACACGGGGCAGGGGACGGGCGAACTGGACGAGGAAAGCTATCAGGTCCTGAAGCTCGTCGATATCGAGGAATACATGCCCGAGCCGGCCGGGGTCCCGGAGGACACGACCATGGTCTATAACCAGCCCGCGGCCTCGGAGAGGATCATCACGACCGACGACAAGGTTGTCGAGGTTATCGATCCGTCAAAGGCCTCCGGAATAGCGGAACCCGACTATATGCCCCAGCACAAGATCTCGGTCGTGCCCGACATACCGACGCAGGACGTACTCAGGAGGATTCAATATCCATCCATGGCGCTTCGGCAGGAGATAGAGGGAGTCGTGTATCTTGAATTGTACATCGATCAGACTGGCCTCGTGCGGAGGATCCTCGTGCTCAAGGACCCGGGTTACGGTTTCGCCGCGGCCGCGGTCGACGCCATGACCGGGCTCAGGTGCAAGCCCGCGATGGCGAACGGCGTTCCCGTCGCGGTCAGGTTCAGGTATCCAGTCCGCTTCGCCATTCAACGATAAAAAAAGGGAGCCGCGCCCCGCGCGGTTCCCTTCCCTTTCACGATGGTCTTTTTCGATCAAACCTTTCCCGTGGAACCGCCCTTCATGGTCTTGTGGAGCGTATACAGATACCGCTTGATCTTCTGGCTCGCGGTCTTCTCGAATTTCTCGATCACCTCGACGCGGTCGATGCGGGACATCCGGTTCACGTTTTCGTTCACGAAAAATTTGATCTCGTTCATTATCTCCTCTCTCTTGTAGGAGAGGATATAGGACATCTCGTTCATCGCGCCGTTCATCGCGTCCCCCATAGCCTCGCCCATGGCGTGAAGCTGGCTGCCGGCGGACTGGGCGGCGCCGCCCTTTTCGCGTTCAGCCTGCTCGGCGCGCTTTTTCGCCTCCATGACGAGCTTCTCCTCGTCAATCTGCACGAGCGCGACGAGGGAGGAGTTTTCCCCCTCGACCACCAGGGACTCGGCGACGAAGGGATGCTGGTTGAGCACGAACTCGATATCCTCGGGGTAGATGTTCTCGCCGCTCGCGCCGAGTATCATGTTCTTCGAACGTCCCTTGAGCGAAAGCCTGTCCCGTCCATCAAGGGCCCCGAGGTCGCCGGTCCTCAGCCAACCATCCCTGTCCAGGACGGCCCCTGTAAGCTCCGGATCACGGTAATACCCCTTCATGACGTTAAGCCCGCGAACGACCACCTCACCGATGCCGGTCTCCGGATTCGGGTCGCGAATCTCCATCTCGACGCCGGGCATGATCGGGCCGACGTGACCCGGACGCGTAATGCGGGGACCGGAGCCCGCGAGAAGCGGGGAGGTCTCGGTCAACCCGTAGCCGATCGCGTAGGGGAATTTCGCTTCCTTCAGGAAGCGTTCCACGGTGGGATCGACCTTGGCCCCGCCTATCCCGAAGAATTTGACACGTCCCCCGAAGGTTTTCTTGAGCGATTTTCCCGCGAGGCGATGGAAGAGTTTACGGAAGGGAGGAAGCTTATAGAGCGCGGCCACGAGGGGCTTGGAGGTAAAGGTCGGGACGATCTTGTTCTTGTAGATTTTTTCCATGATGATGGGAACGCTCAGCATGATGGTCGGGCGTACCCGGGTGAGCGCGGGAAGCAGGGTCGTAATCGCGGGCGGTTTTTCAAGGTAATAGAGGCATGCCCCGTTCATGAAGAACATCAGGAACCCGATCGTGAACTCGTAAACGTGCGACATGGGAAGTATCGAAAGACCTACGTCGAACTTGTTGATGCGCTGGAAGAACTGGCCGCCGATGGCGGTAAAGACCAAGTTTCGGTGACTGAGCTCGACGCCCTTCGACCTTCCGGTCGTTCCCGAGGTGTAGATGATGGAGGCGGTATCCTCCTCGAGGATCTCGATCTCCGGAACGGGGCCCTTCCGCACGGCCTCTCCGGTCAGAAGGGAGAGATCATCCATCCGGATGACGCGGGTAATCCCGAGCTCGGCGGGATTCGGCACCTTCTCGGCCAGCTTGGCCGAAACGATCATGGCAACTGCGCCGGAATGGCGTATACAGGTCTCGACTTCCTTCGGGCTGAAATCGGGTAACAGGGGAACCGCGATGGCGCCAAGGCCGACGACCGCGAAATACGAAATACCCCAATTCGGGGAACTAGCCCCGAAGATGACGACCCTGTCGCCTTTCCCGATCCCCAGACCGTACAGCAGGCCCTTGAGGTCGTTTACCCGGGCGCCAACCTCGTCGTAGGTAATCGGAACCCCCGAGGCGAAGGCAAGGGCCGGCCTCGAACCGAATTTGGCGAGGCTGTTTGACAGCATGGCGGGAAATGTATATGAACCAAGGTCATTAATCGTTTCCATGATTTCTCCTTACGCGCGTATATAGTACCGGACAGTAACTGTATCCGTTAGTTGCACTCTATGACAATATTCGCATTATTGTCATGAAAAAACAAGGTAATTATCATTTCCCAAAAAAAAAAAGCGACGAAAGCCCGCATCAGGTTCTCGTCACTTTTTAATGCTTCATACTACGCGTATTTGTTTAAAAAGTCAATTTATTTCGCCCATACGTCATTCAGGATGAAGGTATCCTTCCGGTCGTACCCGACCGAGATGATGCCAATGCGGGTAGAGGTGTATTCCTCGATAAAATCGACGTATAACTTCGCCTCGTCGGGAAGATTGTCGTAGGAACGGCAGTCTTTCAGGCACGATTTCCAGCCCCGGAAGTGCTTGAGCACCGGCTTCGCCGCGTTCAGGGCCTCGATCGACGCGGGGAATTCCTCGGTAACCTTTCCGTTCACGTTATACGCGACGCAGGCCTCGATATCGTCGAGGGTGTCGTACACGTCCAGATGGGTCAACACGAGATCATCGATGGAATTGGATTGGCAGGCGTACCTGAGCGCGACGAGATCCAGGTATCCGCATCTCCTCGGGCGTCCGGTCGTAACGCCGTATTCCCTTCCGGTCTCGCGGATATAGTGATACAGCTCGCTCTGGCTGCTTTCGTCGAATTCCGTCGGCATCGGGCCGTTTCCGACGCGAGTCGAGTAGGCCTTGAACACGCCCAAAACCCTGTCGATGGCGCGGGGACCGATGCATCCGCCGATAGCGGCGCCGGCGGCGGAGGAAAAGCCGGACGATACGTAGGGATAGGTTCCAAGATCGAGGTCGAGAAGGGCCCCCTGGGCGCCCTCGAAGAGCACGCGCTTCCCGCGGGCCTTCCAGAGCTCGGCGGTCAGGTTGACCCTCATCGCCAGGAGCCGCTCTTTGAAGGGCTCGAGAAAGGTCCGGTCGCCCTCCTCAAGCTCGTCCATCTTCGCCTTCCAGGAAAGATCGGCTAGCCGTATGCCTTCCCGCTCGCTTTTCATCGCGTAGGTGGTGCCGATGCCGCGCCCGGTCGTCCCGATGGGATGCTTGCGGGCCGCGTCGCGGGCCTTGTCCAGCTCGCGGTACCGGGGAAGGACGATATGGGCCCGGTCCGAGACGAACACGCGGCCCTCCCAGTCGATTCCCCGTTCCTTGAGCATGGCCAGCTCGGTAAACAGGGCCTCCGGATCAATTACCATGCCCGCGCCGAGGTACACGGTATTGTTCTTGTGAAGGATCCCGGACGGCACCAGATGAAGGGCGTACTGGACGCCCTCGTTTACGATCGTGTGGCCGGCGTTAGCCCCGCCGGAAAAGCGCACGATAATCTGGGACTCGTTGGCCAAATAGTCAACGATCTTGCCCTTTCCCTCATCGCCCCACTGGGCCCCGATTACGACTACGTTCATGTCCACCTACTTTAATTGCGGGAATAGTTCGGCGCCTCCTGCGTAATGGTAACGTCATGAGCATGGCTTTCGCGGAGACCCGACGCCGTTATCCTAACAAATTTCCGATATTTCTTCAATTCCTCGATGTTGTGGCAGCCGCAATATCCCATACCCTTGCGGAGACCCGAAACCATCTGGTGGAGGAAGCTCTTGAGCTCGCCCTTGTAGGGCACGCGCCCCTCGATGCCCTCCGGTACCGGGGACTCATCCTTTGAGATCCCGTATCGGTCGCCGGAACCGTCCTTGATGGCGCCGAGACTGCCCATGCCGCGGTATTCCTTGTAGATGCGCCCGTCGAAGATGATCTCGCGCCCGGGGGCTTCCTTGAGGCCGGCGAAGAGGTTCCCGATCATAACGAGGTTCGCCCCGGCGCCTATGGCCTTGGTGATGTCGCCGGAGAACTTGATGCCGCCGTCGGCGATTACCGGGATGCCGGATTTGGAGGCCTCCTCGGCGCACTCGCAAACGGCCGAGAACTGGGCCGCCCCGACGCCGGAGACGACGCGCGTCGTGCAAATCGAGCCGGGACCAACCCCGACCTTGACCGCGTCGGCGCCGGAGTCGATCAGGCGGCGGGTTCCTTCCTTCGTGACGACGTTACCACCGATGACGGGAAGGTCGGGATAAGCCTTCTTGATCCCCTTGAGGGCGTCGAGGACGCCTTTCGAGTCCCCGGTCGCGGCGTCGAGGACGACGAAGTCGACGTGAGCCTCGGTGAGGAGCGGGACGCGGACCGACCAGTCGTTGTTGCTGATCGCGGCTCCCACGATCAGCCTTCCCTTGACGTCGCGGGCGGCGTGCGGGAACATCTCCTGCTTCTCCATGTCCTTGACGGTTATCAATCCGGTCAGGTGACCGGAATCGTCGATGACCGGCAGTTTCTCTATGCGGTGCTTGTCGAATTTCTGGCGGGCGTCGTCGGTCGAGGGCTTTCCTTCCGCTACCACGATGTCCTTCGTCATGACGTCCCGTACGAAGAGGGTGTCGTCGCGGCAGAACCGGAGGTCGCGGCCCGTGATAATCCCGACGAGTTTGGCCTCTTTGTTGATGACGGGAAGGCCGGATACGTTATAACGGTGCATGAGCTGTTTTACGTCGGCGATCGTCCGGTCGTCCTCGACCGTGACGGGAGACTCGATAACCCAGTTGAGGTACCGTTTCGCGTTCGAAACCTGCTCGGCCTGCACGTCGGGCTTGAGGTTTCTGTGTATGACCCCGGCCGCGCCCTCGAGCGCGAGGGCCACCGCCATCTTTTCCTCAGTTACCGTGTCCATCGCGGCGGAGATAACCGGGACGTTAAGCCTGACGCCTCGCACGAGAAGGGTGCTGACGTCGGTGTCCCTCGGCAGGATATCGGTGTATCCCGGCTCGAGGAGAACGTCGTCGTACGAAAGGGTTTCTTTCATTTCCATCATATTTTAACCTCCAATAATAAACATCGCGGATACGAAAACCGGCTGCGCGCAAGCAGCCGGTTTAATCGTCATTGCATTCCGTTCCCGTCGAACGCCGCCTTCATCAGGGCGCCGTACTTCCGCGCGAGCCGCTCCGCCTTTTCCGCGGCAAGGCCGCGGTAGCGTTCGGGGTTCTCGAAGAATCCCGCCGGATCGGACACGCCGAGCTTCTCGAGCTGGGCCGTGATGCGGCCGAAGGCGTCGCCGTCCTTCCTGAGGGCCTCGAAAAAGGTAATGCCGCTCGTCTCGGCGTCGAGCGTGATCTTGCGAATCACCTCGTGAGCGTCGGACACGCCGGATTCCGCAAGCAGGATATAGGCCGGTTCGGCGAGAACGCCTCCCCGTACCTTCCCGCCCGCGCCCGCGAGATTGCGCGCCATTCCCTCTCGGTCGGCCTGCAGTCCCGAGACGACCGACTTCATGCGGGCGACGGCAAGCGTAAAGCCCGCGAGGTAATCGGCGGTAAAGCGCTGACTCGCGGAATTGGTGAGGTCGCGCTGGTGTTCGGATATCTGGTCCATGAAGAAGGTCATCACGCGCGGGGCGAATGCCTTCCAGAGGCTTTTTACGTGTTCGGAATTCCAGGGATTCCTTTTTTGCGGCATGGTGGACGAACCGACCTGCGTGGAGCTGAAGTACTCGAACACCTCGCCGATCTCCGACCTCTGGAGATTTCTCAGGTCGTCCGCTAGGTTCGCCATGACGCCGAAGGCGACGTTGCACTCGAGCAGGAGACGGAGCAGGTACTCCGGCTCGACGAGCTGGGTCGAGTGCTCGGAGGGGGCGAGACCGAGATAGCCGAGGTAGCGCCGCTCGAGGTCCTCGGGATCCTTCACGATCATGCTCGTCGCGTTATAGGCGCCGACCGCGCCCGCGAGCTTGCCGCACAGCTGGTTGGAACGGGCCTCGATCTCGATGATGGACTTGCCGAGGCGGCTCACGTACTCCGCCATCGCGAAGCCGAAGGTTATCGGGACGGCATGTTGGCCATGGGTGCGCCCGACCTCGGGGGTCGAGGCCTCGCGCGAGGCTATACCGCAGAGGGCTTCCTCGAGCGCGCGAAGTTCGGGAAGGATCACCTTTTGCACGCAGTCCCGGACGCGCACGGAAAGGGCCGTATCGAGGATATCGACGCTCGTGGCGCCGAGGTGCACGAGGGGCGCGACCTCCTCGGGTACCATGGTTTTCAGGACGTTCACGAGGGCGCGTATATTGTGGCGGGTTTTTTCCTCTTCTTCGTATACTCGGGCTGGATCGATCGTGCCGACGACGGCATCGAGCCTTTTCTCGAGATCCGGCCCCAGGGCGCCGCGAACCGACAGGTGGGCTTTCACGAGCGCGATCTCGGCGCGCGCGCAGGAGACGATGGAGGCCTGTTCCGATATATGTGCTGAAAGCTTTTCGAAAACGGCGGACTCTGACAGGGAATAGCGATGATCGATGGAAGAGATATTCAGAAAGATATTACGTGTTTCCATGCTCAATAATGCCGGAATATTGTGTTTTTTGTCAAGGGATGATAGTCTTAAACAAGATGAATCTGACGCAAAAACTCAAAGACACCTCGATGGCGATCCTTCCGGTCGACCTCGTCGTTCTGGCGCTTCACGTCACCGTCGCGCCGCTCGCGCCCCATCTCCTGATTTCATTTCTCGCGGGTTCCGTCTTCGTTATCCTTGGCCTGGGCGTCTTCCTCGCGGGCGCGGACCTCGGCATCGTCCCCGCGGGATCCCTTCTCGGCGCGTCCCTTACCCGTACCAGGAACCTTCCGCTTATTCTCATCGCCCTGCTCATCTCCGGTTTCATCATCACCATCGCCGAGCCGAACCTGAGGGTACAGGGAGATCTCGTCGAGTCGGTCACCGGGTCGATCGGCTCATGGACCCTCGTATTCGCGGTCGCGGGGGGAATCGGGATATTTCTCGGCATCGCGATGCTGCGTATCCTTCTTCAAATTCCGTTTCGCGTCGTCATCATCCTGCTTTACGGGATCGCCCTGGCCCTGGCGACCCGTATAGACCCGTCGCTCGTCGCTATCGCGTTCGACTCCTCGGGCTCGGCAACCGGGCCCCTCACCGTTCCGTTTTTCATCGCTCTCGGCATCGGCGTCACGAGCGTCCGCGGAGGAAAGAACGCCGAGGACGACAGCTTCGGCACGACCGGGATCGCGGCGATCGGCCCGATATTCGCGATGGTCGTCGTCGGTTTACTCGTCGCGGGGAAGGGACACTCGGTCGACGGTCCGCTCGATATTCGGGTCGAGGCGGCCGCGATCAATCAGGGGGCGCTCGAACTCTGGGTATCGTCGGTACCGTCGATCATGAAAAGCGTCGCCCTCTCGCTCAGTCCCCTCGCCGCCCTACTCGTCTTCTTCCAGATAACACTTCTCAAGCTTCCCCCCGCGCAGGTCAGGCGTCTCGTCATCGGCCTCGCGTATACCTGGCTCGGTCTCGTGCTCTTCTTCGTCGGGGCGAACTCCGGATTTATCCCGGCCGGCGCCGCCCTGGGCGGGGCCCTCGGCGCGCTTGGGTCGAACTACTTTCTCGTACCCGTCGGCTGCGCGCTCGGCTCCGCGATCGTGTGCGCCGAGCCGGCGATGTGGGTGTTGACGAGTCAGGTCGAGGAAGTGACGTCGGGAAATATCCGGAAGCCCGCCGTCCTGACCGCGGTCGCCCTTGGCGTCGCGTCCGGGGTCGCTCTTTCGATGTGGCGCGTCCTCGCGGGTTTCTCGGTCTGGTATCTCGTCGGGCCGCTTTACATCCTCGCGATATCGCTGACCCTCGTCACGCCGAAGCTCTTCGCCTCGATCGCCTTCGACTCGGGAAGCGTCGCGACGGGGCCGGTATCGAGCGCGTTCATCCTTCCCCTTACCATAGGCGCGTCCGCCGCGGCGGGAGGGGACCCCGCGCGCGACGCGTTCGGCCTCATCGCGATGATAGCGATCACTCCCCCCGTAAGCATGCAAATACTCGGCATAATCTTCCACGCCAAGGAAAGGCGAGCCTTAAAAAAGGCGGGATTGATCAAAGGAGAAGACGCGAAATGAACTACGACACCGCGATATATACCCTTGTCAATCACGGGATCGGGGAAAGGATAGCGGCCCTGACCCGCGAACGGGGAGCGCGAGGGGGCACGATCCTCGTCGGGAAAGGCACGAGCGACTCGGCCCTGCTCAGGTTTCTCTCCATCGCGGACATTGAGCGGGAACTGCTCATTACCCTCGTCACGGACGACCAGAAGCCGGCCCTGATCGAGTCGATCAGGGCGCATTGCGCCAAAGCCCGGCATGCCGGGTGCCTATTTACCATTACGACCGGAGGAAAGCGAATGGACTGCCAAAGCAAATTCGAATGCATTACCGTCATAGTAAACAGGGGCTATGCCGACGACGTCATGGAGGCGGCGCGAAAGGCGGGCGCGACCGGCGGAACGATCCTTCACGCGCGCGGAACGGGCAAACCGGACGACGAGAAGTTTTTCGGGATAACGATAGTGCCGGAAAAGGAACAGGTCATTATCCTCGCGGGGCGCGATACGGCCGAGGGAATCAAATCGGCTATCAGCGCCCTCGAATGCCTTGCCGTGCCGGGTATGGGAATCATGTACTCAAGCCCCGTGGAAGATTTCATGCCCCTCGGAAAATAAGAAGATCGATCGCTACAACCGCTCGCCGATAGCCTTCAGGAGCTCGTCGCGGCCCGTGTTTTTCGACGAGGAGGTAACGCGGATGAGTTCGGGACTGCGATTGAAGTACGCGGCCCACTTTCGGCGCGCGTTCGCGACCTCGTTCCCGCTCAGTTTATCGGCCTTGGTCCCCACGACGATTACCTCGATGCCGAGGCGCTCGAAATACTGAATGGAGTCAAGCTCTACCTGACCGGGCTCGCGCCTCATGTCCATCACGAAGAAAAGGGTCTTGAGCTCCTTGCGGTTCGAGGCGTATTCAGCGAGCATCCTGTCGAAGGCCTCGTTCTCCGCGGCCGACCGTTGGGCGTAACCGTACCCCGGAAGGTCCGCGAGGGTGAATTCGCCGTTGACGAGGAAAAAATTGATGACGCGGGTCATCCCCGGCCTCGAGCCCGTCTTGACGAGGGACTTTCTGTTGACCAGCATGTTGATGAGCGAGGACTTGCCCGCGTTCGACCTGCCGAAAAAAGCGAATTCGGCCTTACCCGTCTTCGGATAGCCGTCGCTCTTCGTCGCCCCCTTGATGAACTCTGCCGTTACTATTCGAATCACCGCGCACCCCTCATTGCGTCCGAGTATACCGTCAATTCGCCCCGGTGAGAAGGGTCGTGGATCATCTCCCGGTTATGGCCTCCACGTTCGCCTTCCCCGCGGGAACGAAGGGAAACACCATCTCGTCCTTCCCGATGGGGCAGGAAACGAAACTCGGGCCGGAACCCGCGAAGGCGACGCGCTCCCAGCCGGGACTTTCGGCCGATACCGACGTGATCCCGAAGCCCTCCGCTATCCTCACGAGATCGGGCCTCCGCTCGAAGACGGATGCCGAGTAGTTCCCCTTGAAGAGCAGGGCCTGCTGCTGTCGGACCATTCCCAGGACGCCGTTGTCCAGCACGATGACCGTAACGTCAAGGTCAAGCTCGGCCAGGGTCGCCAATTCCTGAACGTTCATCATGATCGATCCGTCCCCGGAGATGCAAACCACGCGCTTGCCTGGATTCGCGACCGCCGCCCCGATGGCGACGGGAAGGCCGAAGCCCATCGTCCCCAGGGAACCCGAGGTAAGGAAACGCCTCGGCCTCATGACCGGATAATGCTGGGCGGCCCACATCTGGTGCTGGCCCACGTCGGTCGTCACGATAATGGAGTCGGGGTCGAGGCCCTCCCGTCGCGCCCTGTCGGGAATCGAGGCGATAAAGGCGCCGGGATGAACCGCACCCGGGACTGCCCCGGACGACTGCGCGCCGGCGCGGAAACTCGAAGTCTCCTCGTCCCTCAGGGACGCGAGCCGCTCGATCCATTGGCGCCGCGAGGAGAGGGCGTCGTCGCCATCAATGCGGTTCCCGAGAAGACCCGAGAGCACCGGAAAAACGGACTCGGCGTCGCTGATGATCGCGAGATTCGCGGGAAGGATCTTGTTCACCTCGGCCGCGTCGATGTCGACATGGATGATCTTCGCCCCCGGGCAAAAGCGGGCGATCACCCCCGTCGCCCTGTCGTCGAAACGGACGCCCGCGGCGAGGACAAGGTCCGATTCGTACATGGCCCGGTTCGCGGCGACGCTCCCGTGCATCCCGACCATGCCCAGGGCGTGGGGATGATCGGACCGGATTGACCCGATCCCCATGAGACTGGTGACGACAGGCATGGGAAAGGCGCCGAGCAGACTCTCCATGCCCCCGGCCGCCTCGGGGCTGTTGCATCCGCCCCCCGCGTAGAGGACAGGTCGCGAGGATGCGCGAAGCATGCTCGCCGCCTCAGCGAGCTTCTCGGTAAACAGGGAGGGTTCCGTTCGATACCGCACCGCGTGCCTGTCGGGAATGCCGGGTTCCGGCCAGGCATCGAACGACGCCTTCTGGAGTTGGATATCGCGGGGGATATCGATAAGCACCGGGCCCGGCCTCCCCTCTCCCGCGATGGCAAAGGCCTGCGGAATCGCCTCAAGGAGCTCGAGGGCGGACTTCACCATAATGCTATGCTTGGTTATCGGGAAAGAAAGCCCGAAGGTATCGGCTTCCTGAAAGGCGTCGGTCCCGATGAGGGCCGTGTTGACCTGCCCGGTAATAGCGACGAGGGGGATGGAATCCGAGCGGGCGTCCGCGATGGCGGTCAGGAGGTTCATCGCCCCGGGCCCGCTCGTCGCGATGCAGACCGCGGTCTTACCGGTTGACCTCGCCATCCCCTGGGCAAGGAACCCGCCGCCTTGCTCGTGGCGTACCAAAATATGCCGGATACCGCTTCTGGCGAGTTCGTCATACAACGGCAAAACGGATCCACCCGGAATGCCCGCCACCGTACCGATCCCCTGCCTCTCCAGCAGTTTCACCACAATCTGCGCCCCTGTAGCCTCGATCATTGTATACCCCCGGAATAAAAAAAAGCCCCCCGGTCTGCCGGAGGGCTTCGTATCTGATACGAAAACTCATGCCCGCGACAGACGCCCCTGAACACCGGTAACTACTACCAGTACTACGACGAGAAGGACGACTACCGCAAGGACGAATGTTGTATTCATATGCACATTCTATGCATATTTATGCAACATGTCAAGCATATTTATGAACAGCTGACAAAATTGAGTAAAAAAGATCGACAAAAAGAGGCAGAGGGCTCCACGAGGGACGGGCGCAACCTTTGGTTGCGCTTAGTCCCACTTCGGAGCCCCCTCAAGAGCGCGAAATACGACGGTCGCACTCCATTCCGGCTTGAATCTTATGAAAAATACTCATTATTGTCAGCAGTATATTAAATCTCCCCGAGATACGACTGACGTACCCGGTCATCGCCAAGAAGATCGCGACCCGTCCCGGAAAAGGATATTACCCCGGTTTCAAGAACGTAGCCCTGATCCGCCGCTTCCAGGGCCGCCTTGGCGTTTTGCTCCACGAGGAGAACGGTGGTTCCCTTGCGATTGATCTCCTTGATGATCTCGAAGATCATTTTCGCGACGAGCGGGGCAAGACCGAGCGAAGGCTCGTCGAGCATGAACAGCGAGGGACGGGTCATGAGGCCGCGACCGACGGCGAGCATCTGCTGCTCCCCGCCCGAAAGGGTTCCCGCCGACTGGCCCAGGCGCTCCGCGAGCCGAGGGAACAGGTCAAGGACCATCTCCCTGTCTTTCCGTACCCCGTCGGAATCCTTTCGCGAGTAGGCGCCGAGGGCCAGGTTTTCCTGGACGGTAAGATTCGGGAAAACGCGGCGGCCCTCGGGGACGAGCACGACCCCGCGGGTCACGATCTCCCTGGTCGAAAGGGCCGTCAGCTCCTCCCCGTTCCAGCGAATCGAGCCGGACGACGCCTTCACGAGTCCGATGATCGCGTTGAGCGTGGTGGACTTTCCGGCGCCGTTCGCGCCGATGAGAGAAACGATCTTCCCCTCGGGAACATCAAGGGACGCGTCCTGCAGGGCATGTATTCCGTCGTAGTATACGGACAGGTGTTCAATCTGCAGCATCAGTCAACCCCCAGATATGCTTCGATGACGCGCGGGTCTTTTTGTATCTTCTCGGGCGAGCCCTCCGCGATGGTAATGCCGTACTCGAGCACGTACATGCGGGAACAGACGCCCATAACCACCTGCATGTGATGCTCGATCAGCAGGATGGAAATCCCGAAGTCGTCGCGGACGCAATGGATGAAGTCCATCAACTCGCGGGACTCGTTCGGGTTCATCCCCGCGGCGGGCTCGTCGAGCAGGAGACAGGTCGGTTTCGTCGCGAGGGCGCGGACGATCTCGAGTCGACGCTGCTTCCCGTAGGGAAGCGAGGTTGCCGGCTCGTCGGCGTGCTGGATAAGTCCGACCTTGTCCAGGAGATCGAGGGCCTGGTCGCGGGCGCCCCGTTCGCGCCTCAAGTACGCGGGAGTGTGAAATACGGAGGGGAAAAGATGGACTCCCATGCGCAGGTTGCAGGCGACCATCACGTTTTCCAGGACGGTCATCTCGCGGAATAGCCTGATGTTCTGGAAGGTCCTCGCGAGCCCGAGGGCGGTAATGCGGTGCGGCGCCAGTCTCGTGATGTCGACCCCGTTAAAGGCAATCGCCCCCTCGGTGGGCCGATAGACCCCGGTAATCATGTTAAAGGCGGTAGTCTTGCCGGCGCCGTTGGGGCCGATAAGGCCGACGATCTCGCCCTCGCCCACCGTCATCGTCAAGTCGGAAACGGCCGTAAGACCCCCGAATCGTATGGTCGCGTTCTCTACGTTCAGCATGCGGAGCCCCCGTTGGAATCGCCCCTGCCCTTACGAAACGCGCGTCCGGCGGCTGCGAGCATGTCCCAGGAGAACTCCTTCGTTCCCATGAGGCCCTTTTGGCGGTAGATGACCACGATCATCAGGAGAAGGGAAAAAACGACCATGCGGAGGCCGGGAAGGCCCTCGGTCTTGAAGACGATAAAGTTAAGCGGTCCGTCGAGAAAGCGGAGAAGCTCCATCATGATCGTGACCACGAAGGACGCGACGACGGAGCCGGTAATGCTCCCGTTTCCCCCGAGCACGACGATCAACAGGATATTGTAGGTAAGGCCGAAGACGAACATCTTGGGGTCGATCGTCGTCATCAGGTGCCCGAGCAGCGCGCCGCCGATCCCGGCGAAAAAGCTGGACAGGACGAAGCTGACGATCTTGACGTGCGCCACGTCGATTCCCATCGCCTGCGCCGCGATCTCGTTGTCCCTGACCGCCTTGAGCGACCGTCCATACGCCGAGCGGATGAGCGCGAGCATGAAGGCGGCGGTTATCGCCGCGACGCCCCACACGACGCCGGTCGTCGAGTACTTGGGCAGGCCCTTCAGGCCAAGGGCCCCGTTCGTTATCGTCTGGAGATTGGTAATAACGACCCTGATTATCTCGGCGAAGCCGAGGGTCGCGATGGCGAGGTAATCGTCCCTGAGCCTGAGCACCGGGGTACCGATCAGCCAGGCGAAGGCCGCCGCGACGAGCCCCGCGATGACGAGCGCGGGAATGAAGGGAAGCTGGACGTTCGCGAGCACGGGCACTATCGGCGCGAGGAAGAAGTTGAGTTCCTTCTGTGCCGGGCTCATGGTAAGGAGGGCGCAGACATAGGCGCCGATGGCCATGAAGCCGGCGTGTCCCAGCGAGAAAAGGCCGGTAAAGCCGTTCAGCAGGTTCATGGACAAGGCAAGGATAATGTATATCGCGCACAGGTTGAACACGCGCAGGTTGAAGTTTCCGAAGAAATTGTCGGCGACGATCACGAAGGCAAACATGGCAACGCAGGCGGCGGCCGAAAGTATCAGTTTGGTTTTCTTGGTCATCTTATACCTTCTCCACCTGATTTTTGCCGAGAAGGCCGGAAGGCTTGAGCAGGAGAACCAGGATCAACACCACGAACGCGAAGGCGTCTCGATAGCCGGTAACGTCCGGAAGGAAGGCGATGATCATTATCTCGACGAGCCCGAGGAGGAAACCGCCGAGAACGGCTCCCGTTATGTTGCCGATTCCCCCGAGAACTGCCGCGATAAAGCACTTGAGTCCCGGCATGATCCCCATGGTCGGATTGAGCTGCGGGTACTTGAGCGCCCACAGGATTCCCCCGACAGCGGCCATGAGGGAACCCATGCCGAAGGTAAACGAAACGATCCTGTTCACGTCGATCGCCTGAAGGCGGGCGGCGTCAAGGTCGGTGGAAACGGCGCGCATCGCCATGCCGGTCTTCGTCCGGTACACGATCCACATGAGGAGGGCCAGGAGCCCGAAGGTAAACAGCGGTATCATCACGCTGATGGAGACCACGGATACCGAACCGATGTGAAGGACGCGCGCGAATATATCGGGGACGGCGAAACCCTTCGGCCGTCCGCCGAAGATTACCGTCGCGAGGTTTTCAATGAGAAAGGACGCGCCGATGGCGCTGATCATGATCGAGATCTTCGGGGAATCCCGGAGGGGTTTGTAGGCCACGCGCTCGAGGGCGATGCCGAACATCGCGGTTATGCCGATCGCGACGGCGAAGGCTACCCACCAGGGAAGAAGCGCGAGGGTAACGAGATAAAAGGCGAAATAAGCGCCAAGCATGAAGATGTCCCCGTGCGCGAAGTTTATCAGCCTGAGGATGCCGTAGACCATCGTGTACCCGATCGCGATCATGGCGTACAGGCTTCCCAGGGAAAGCGCGTTGGTCAGGTGTTGCAAGAAGAGCGAAACTGTCATGTTCTTTCCATTTTAAAGGGATAGGGGCCTCCCCGTGAGTCGCGATGGCTCGCGGCGCTGCGGGGATTCCCCTGGAGCGGTACGGGACCCCGTCGGGACCCCGCGCCGATCGAGTCAAATCTTATCAGGGCTGAACAACGGTCAAATAGGTAAACTTTCCGTCCTTGACGGTCTTGATGAAGGCGCTCTTGGTCGCGTCCCCGTTCGCGTCAAGCGTAACGGTTCCCGCGGCTCCCTCGAAACCCTTGGTGGCAGCGATCGCGTCGCGGATCTTGACGGTGTCGAGGCTTCCCGCGCGCTTGATCGCGTCAAGGGCAACCAGGTATCCGTCGAATCCGAGGGCGGTGACCGCCGCGGGATCCTTGGAGTACTTTGCCTTGTACGCGTCAACGAAGGTCTTCGCCACGGGAGAGGTCGCTCCCTCGGTGGCGAAGAAGGTCGAGAAGGTGGCTCCCTCGACGAGGGCCTTGCCTACGTCGATGAATTCCGGGGTCTCCCAGGTGTCGCCGCCCAGGAAGGGCGCCGTAATCCCGAGTTCCCGCGCCTGCTTCATAACGAGGGCGCTTTCGGTATAGTTTCCGGGCGCGAATATTACGTCCGGCTTCAGGGACTTAATCGTCGTGAGCTGGGCGGTAAAATCCTGATCGCCGGTGTTGTAATTGAGCACGGACAGGACGCAGTTATCGTTGCCCGTCAATTTTTTGAAGTTGTCGGTAAAGAACTTGGCGAGTCCTACGGAGTAGTCGTTGGACACCTCCTGGACGATGACCGCGGTCTTGGCTTTTGCCTCGGTAAATGCGTAATTCGCCATTACCGTCCCCTGGAAGGGATCGATGAAACAGACCCGGAAATAATAGTCGTTACCGAGGGTGACGAGGGGATTCGTGCAGGAAAGGCCGATCGCCGGAACCTTCGCGTCCTGGACGATGGGACCCGCCGCGAGCGAGAGGGAAGAACCCCAAGAGCCGAGTACCACGGAAACCTTGTCCTTGTCGACGAGCCGCTGGGCCGCGTTGGCCGCCTCGACCTTGTCGGACTTGTTGTCCGCGATGACGAGCTCAATCTTGTATTCCTTCCCGCCGACCACGACGGTGGGATACAGATCGTTCGCGAGCTTGATGCCCTCAACCTCCATGGCGCCGCCGGCCGCGTTCGGTCCGGTCATCGGCTCGAACACCCCGATTTTTATCACGTTCCCGGCGGATGCCGAGGATTTGCCGCAGGATGTCGAACCCAGAAGCGCCATAATCACGAGAACCGCGAGTACAACTACAGTATGCTTTTTCATGTTGCCTCCTATAAAAAGACGCCGGAATTGGGTAACTCCGGCGTCTGGTTAACCGATTTAGTATAACCTGACAACAATCCTTGTGCAAGTTGAGATCGGTCATTTCAGGGGCAAACCCCTAAAAAAACTACCGTCGCCTGGTCGAATAATACAGGCCGGCGAACAACACGAGAACGCCGCAAATCAGCAAAACCCAGGTCGTGTTGTCGAATTTCATCCCGCCATTCCCCATCAACTTCGAGAGGCTGGAAGACAACTTGTTGCCGATCAAGTACGTTCGTTGAATCCCCGCGCCGATCATGCCGCCGCCAAGAGTCGTTCCGAGAATGCCATACAATTTGTTCATGTAAAAACCTCCGCTATTACTGTATCACGCAAGAATATTGTTTACCGCGATCTTCTGGATAAACGCCTCTCGCATGATCTCTTCCATGGTGAAATAACCGACCTTCTCTTCCTTCAGGGCCCTCGCCGCGAAGAGGGCTCCGGCCCCGAAGGCCCCGCGCGATATGACGTCGTGGGTTATCCGTATCGTCTGGGATTGAAGGCCGAACACGACCTCATGCTTGCCGATAATCCCGCCGACGCGGATTGAATTGATGTGCTTGACGGGATCGAGGCCGAGTTTTTCCGCGATCTTGAGGGCCGAACCGGACTTCCCGCGCTTTTCCCGAAAATGTTCCTCAATGACCTCGATATCGGCATCAGGCACGATCTGCTGCAGTATCTGGGATGCCACCAGCAGAAAATTGATGCCAAGGGTGATGTTCGCCGAATAGAGTACGGCGGTCTTCCGGCCCATCTCCTTCAGGAAATCAATCTCTTTTTTTTCATAGCTGGAAATCGCCGAAACAATGTGGATACCCTCGTCGGCCGCTGCGGCGTACTCGTATAAACCCTGGCTGGACGAAAAATCGATAATGACGTCCACCGGATTATTCCTGAAAAAGTCGGGATCCTTAACCTCATCCATGCAGAAGAAATACCCCTGCCGATTATGGGGATACCCCAGGAAATCGCTTGCGTACTCGTGGTTATTCCGGGTTGACTTGCGCACGACCCAGGTAAGGATACAGCCAGGATCGCGGATAATCTCCTCCGCGACAAGCCGTCCCGTCCGTCCAAAACCGAATAAGCCTACATTCAAATATAAGACCTCCTCGAAAGTTCGATAAAACCGGGAAAAACCGGTTTTAAACATAGGGTGATACTCCCGGACTGTCAAGGTTTATTGTTTTCTGTGGCAAATCGGTCAAAATCTGGTATAGTAGACAGAAGGAGTGTGTTGCGCCGATGCATGTTCCGGAACAAGACGCCGATAAGCAGGGAACGAATCTCCGAAAACGCACATTCACGTCCATTACGGAGAAAAACCGGACCGTTGACCGGATACTCAAGCTACTGGAGGAACACCAATCATTCCTCCTCCTGGGGCACGAATTCCCCGATGAGGACTGTATCGCTTCCCTCGTCTCGATGGCGCTCATTATCCAGAAATTCGGCAAGCATGCCGGCATCTGCCTTCATAAGGAAATACCGTCCCAGCTTTCATTTCTTACCGGTATCTGCGCCTATAACAAGATACCGGTAATCGTCGGTTCATTCTGCATGGAGGCGCCGCCGGAGGTCATCTGTATCCTCGACACCCCAAAACCCGCGATGGTCGCGATGAACCCGAAGGTCGCCGCGATTCTTGCCGGGACCCAAAACCCGGTCATCGAATTCGACCACCATCTTTCGGCCGACGCGGAATACAACGGATCTCCGGGATACTGTCTCGTCAACCGCGCATCGAGCACCTGCGAGCTTCTCGGTTTTTTCTGCTATAAATTGGCTGAACGCCGCGATCTGCTCGTTACTTACGGGATCAAGGATTTGTTCTCGCGAAACCTCGTCCTTTCGCTCCTGACCGGGATGATAGCCGACACGAGATTCGGGCAAACGCTCAAGACGCACCGCGACAAGTTCTTCTACGCATTATACGCGAATCGGTTCGCAAGGATTTTACAGAACACCAAGTACAAGAATAGCGGTAATTACGATACCATGACGGCGATTTTCAAGTCGATACAGTTACTCACGGTCGCCGAGCAGGACATCTATCAACAGTTAGTCGACAGGGCGCGCATCTCAGGTAAAACGGGCTTCATTGTCCTCGACCTCGAGGAATCGCTCAACTACCTGGATCGGGTCGAATACGGCCTCTTCCTGAAAGTAATCAAATCCGTAACCGATTATCTTTCGGAGAAATCCGGGGCAATCGGGTTAACGGCCTATTATGATCCACCCGACACATCCGACCTCGTGCAGTTCCGGGTACGTACCGCGAGGGGCGTCACCGGCATGGACCTTCGCTCGTTACTCGCCGATTTCTCCATCACGGACGGGGGCGGCCATCCCGGGGCGATAGCCTTCCGGATACCAAAGAAGGAACTCACGGACCTTCGCGGATTCGTCAAGCGCCTGCTTGAGAGATTGGAGAGCCTTTGAACCCCACGCGCGTCAACTACCAGACCATGATGGAATCCCTCATCGAGGAACTCCAGGCGGAGGGACTTGTCGGGGAAAAGAGCCCGCGGCTCCTCCTCCATTCCTGTTGCGGCCCCTGCAGTACGGCGGTTATCACGGCCCTTTCCCCGTTTTTCAGGATTACCGTCTTTTATTACAATCCCAACATCGACGACTCCGACGAATACGAAAAGCGAAAGGGCGAGCAGATCAGGCTTCTCAGCCTGATACCGACCGTCCTTCCCGTCGATTTCATCGAGGGGGAATACCTCCCGGAGGATTTTTCGGCGGTGGCCCGGCCGCTCGCCGACGAGCCGGAAGGCGGAAGGCGCTGTACGGCCTGTTTTCTCCTGCGCCTGGAACGAACCGCAGAAAAGGCCAGAGAGCTCGGGATTGACTGGTTGTGCACGACCCTGTCGGTCAGCCCGCATAAAGACGCGGTCAGGCTGAACGAGATCGGCGGCCGCCTTGCCGACGGGATGGGTCTCCGTTGGCTCTGGTCGGATTTCAAGAAAAAAGACGGATACCGCGTCTCGACGGAATTGAGCAAGAAATACGGGCTCTACCGGCAGGAATATTGCGGCTGTGCCTTCTCCAAGTCCGCCGCCGATACGCGCTCGCGAGAATGACCAAGAGCGCGGTTTCATGATACAATAGGGCATGCAGGATTTTGTCCACCTTCACGTACATACGGATTATTCTCTTCTGGACGGCGCCTCTTCCTACGAAAAATTGATTACCCGGGCGAAAGCCATGGGCCAGACCGCGATAGCGATCACGGACCATGGCAACATGTTCGGGGCGCTCCGCTTTTACAAAAAATGCCGCGAACAGGGGATAAACCCCCTCGTCGGGTGCGAATTCTACGTCGCTCCCGCCAACCGGGGAGATCGGGGCAGCGGCGAGCATACAACCAAGTATTTTCATCTCATACTGATAGCGAAAAACGAGGAAGGCTACCGGAACCTCATCTGCCTTACCTCGAGATCGTACACGGAGGGGATGTATTACAAGCCGCGCATCGACGAAGAGCTAATCCGACAGTACTCGGGCGGCCTGGTCTGCCTGTCCGCCTGCATCGCGGGACAACTGCCGAGCCTTCTCCTTGATGGCAAGACGCGAGAGGCCGAGACCCTGGCCCGGCGCTATCGGGATATCTTCGGCGACGAGAATTACTTTATCGAGCTCCAGGACCACGGGATACGCGAACAGAAAGAGGTCGCGCCGAAGCTGATCGCCCTGGCGCGACGGCTCGGCATACCGATGGTCGTCACGAACGACGCGCATTACTGCGAGCAGAAAGACTATATCGCCCAGGACATCCTGCTGTGCATCGGTACCAAGCGCACGAGGAACGAGCCGGGACGCATGCGCTTTGAAGGCTCCGAATTCTACCTGAAGGACGCCGAGGGGATGAGGGCCCTGTTTCCCGAATACCCCGAGATGCTGGCGAACACCGCCCGCATCGCCTCCATGTGCAACCTGACCATCCCCCAGCCGGGGCCCCTGCTTCCCGTTTACGAGATCCCGGCGGAGTACGACTCGAAGGAGTCGTATATTCGGAGTCTGGTCGCCGAGGGCCTGAAAACCCGCTACCCGGACATAACCGACGAGATACGCGAGCGCGCGGAGTACGAGCTCGGCGTCATCATCAAGATGGATTTCGTCGGGTACTTCCTCATCGTTTGGGATTTCATCCACTGGGCCAAGGAACACGGCATACCGGTCGGGCCCGGGCGCGGTTCAGGCGCGGGCTCGATCGTCGCCTACGCCCTGCAGATCACGGACATCGACCCGCTGCGCTACAAGCTCCTCTTCGAGCGTTTCCTCAATCCCGAGCGCATCTCGATGCCCGATTTCGACGTCGATTTCTGCTTCGAGCGGAGGCAGGAGGTTATCGAGTACGTGCGCAACAAGTACGGCGACGACCATGTCGGGCAGATCATCACCTTCGGCACGCTCAAGCCCAAGGCCGCGATCAAGGACGTCGGGCGCGTGCTCGAGATTCCCCTCTCCGACATCAACATGCTCACCAAGCTCGTGCCGGACATCCCGAAGGCCCACATGAAGGACGCCTTCGTGTCGAACGACAAGATACAGGGTTCGGGACAGCTCGCGCCGTACAAGGACGATCCCCGCTTTACGGAGCTCTTCGAGATCGCGACCGCCCTCGAGGGGGCGAACCGGAACACGAGCCTTCATGCCTGCGGCATGGTCATAGGCAAGACGGTCCTTACCGACTACGTCCCCGTATACAAGGATTCCAAAACCGGCAAGATCGCGAGTCAGTACACCATGGATCTCATAGAGGATTGCGGCCTGGTCAAGATGGACTTCCTCGGGCTCAAGACGCTTACCCTCATCACCCACACCGAACAGCTCATTCGCAAGCGCGGCGGCGATCTGGCGAACTTTTCCATAGGCCAGATCAGCGACACCGATCCCGCTACCTTCAAGATGCTCGGCGAGGGCAAAAGCGCCGCGATCTTCCAGTTCGAAAGTCAGGGGATGCAGAACATCCTCAAGCGGGCCCGTCCGGACAAGATGGAAGACCTCATAGCCTTGAACGCCCTCTACCGACCCGGACCCATGGCCTTTATCGACCAATTCATCGAGTCGAAATTCGATCCGTCCAAGATCCAATACCCGGATCCCTGCCTTAAGGATATTCTCGAGGAGACCTACGGGGTTATCGTCTACCAGGAACAGGTCATGCAGGTCGCCCAGCGAATAGCCGGGTACTCCCTCGGTCAAGCTGACTTGCTCAGGCGCGCCATGGGTAAGAAGAAGGCCGAGGTCATGGTCAAGGAGAAGGTCAACTTCATCGCGGGCGCGGTTAAAAACGGATTCAGGGAAGAGGACGCCGACCGCATATTCGAGATACTGATCCCCTTCGCGGGCTACGGATTCAACAAGAGCCACGCGGCGGCCTACTCGGTCGTCGCGTACCAGACAGCCTGGCTCAAGGCCAATTTCCCGGCGGAGTTCATAGCGGCGAACCTGACGAACGAGATCACCTCGACGGACAAGCTTCCCGAGTACATCGCGGAAGGCCGCAAAATGGGCATCCCGATCGATCCGCCGGACATCAACCGGTCCGATGCCTACTTCACGGTAGTCGAGGGTCATATCGTGTATGGACTGCTCGGCATCAAGGGGCTCGGCGAGCAGGCGGCCGAATCGATCGTAAGCGAACGCGTCGCGAACGGCCCCTATCTCTCGTTCATGGATTTCCTGGACCGGCTTGACCTGAGAACGGTCAACAAGAAGTCGGTAGAGGTTCTCATCCAGGCCGGAAGCTTCGACCTCCTCGGCCAATACAGGTCTACCCTTCTCGCGAACCTCGAGCGGGCGATGGAATACTCCATCCACCGGAAGGATTCGACCAAATTCGGCCAGGTCAGCCTCTTTGAAGACTCGGGCGTCCAGGAATTCGCCGAATTCGTCTTTGACGAACTACCCGATTGGGAAAAGAAGGAAAAACTCCAAAACGAAAAGGACCTTCTCGGTTTCTATATCTCGGGCCATCCTCTCGACGCGTACCGCAAGGCATTCGAGCGGGCCTCGACCCTCGATGTCCGCTTCCCGGACAGGGCGCAGAAGGACAAGCAGTACACCATCATCGGGATGATCAGGACCATCAGGCCCTATCAGACCAAGTCCGGCAAGTGGATGGGTTTCGGAACGTTCGAGGATTTCAACGGCGCCATCGACCTGACCTTCTTCCCCAATACATGGGAAAAATACCGGACACAGGTCGTCGCGGACAGCGTCTGGGGTTTCGTGGGCAAGGTCGACACCTCACGGGACACGCCGAGCTTTCTCGTCGATTCCATAGTCAATCCCGACGAACTCCAGGCTAAATCCATCAGGGAGATGCATATCAGGCTCGATCCGTCCATTGCCGGCCAGGACAGGCTTAATCCCCTCAGGGATTATTTGTTTGAATCCGCGGGCAATTGTTCAGTATATTTACACGTACGGGCGTCGAATCGCAATTACACGGTCAAGGCCGCGAATCAAATCCAGGTAGCGGCCGAAGACGATGTGATACAACGGCTACTGGATCTTCCCGGCGTTACGCAAGTCTGGAAGGAATAAATACCATTGTCAAGGAAGGGTTCATGCTTCAATCGCTTTTCTATACCATCAGCTCTCTGATTTCGGTCTACTCCCTTGTCTGCCTCGCGCGGGTAGTAATGTCATGGATGCCGAACCTGGAGTACACGACCGTAGGCCGCTTTCTCGCCTCGGTATGCGATCCTTACCTCAACTGGTTCCGCCGTTTTTCCTTTTCGCGAATCGGGGCCTTCGACTTCTCCCCGATCTTCGCGCTCGGCCTCCTGTCGGTCGCCTCGATGACCTTCTCAACCCTCGCTGTCACCGGAAGGATCACAGTCGGAGTGATACTTGCCGGGATACTCCAGGTTCTCTGGTCGTTCGCGGCGTTCCTGCTCAACATCTTCATCGTCCTCATGGTCATCAGGCTCGTGTACGATTTGCTTCACCGGTACGGCTACTCGCAATTCTGGACGGTAGTCGACAGGATGCTTAACCCCCCCATAGCCCGCGTCACCGGCTTCTTCTTCCGCACCCAGGTTATTTCTTACCGGTCCTCGCTCGCGCTTACGCTGACGGTCATGATCGTCCTCAGGGTAGGTCTTGGAATCGGCGTAACGGCCCTCTCGGGCCTCCTGTACGCCCTCCCGGTGTAAATGTTCGTCGGGGAGATCAACGTACCGGCGGCCAGCGTCAGGAGCGTCGGCCCGGCGACCGCCAAGCTTCTCGGTAACCTCGGGATCGGGACGGTGGGCGACTTGCTTACATACTGGCCCCGAGACTGGGAAGACCGGACGGTTCGCCTTCCCCTTTCCCACTTTGACCGTCACGCCAAGTTAAGCGTACTGGCGACGGTCATCGCCCACGACTGGTTCGGCTTCGGCCGGATGAAAACCCTCAAGATCATCATCAAGGACGAAGAAGGCACCGCCGCCGAGCTGGTTTGCTTCAACCGTCCCTTCCTCGAAAAGCAATTCCCGCCGGGAACCGCCGTATCGGTTTACGGCGGATTTCGGTATGCCTTCGGCTCGCTTCAGTCATCGGCCTTCGACATCGAGATCGCGGACGAGTCCCCGGCACGTGTCCTTCCCGTATACCCGCTTACCGAGGGGCTCGGACAACAGCAGATCAGGAAGATAATCGGCTACGCCCTTGATGGATACGCGAAGGGCCTCGACTCCGAGTTGCCGGAATCGGTCCGCGCGGTACGGGGACTCCCGTCAAAGCAGGAGATACTCTTTCTCATGCACCGCCCCGGGACCATGGCCGATGCCCTGCGGGCACGGGAAGCCCTCATTTTCGAGGAACTGTTTCTCTTCGAGTTCGCCATCGGGAGACGCTCCCTCGAGCGAAGGGGAAAACTCCCCGACGCGGAAGGCCTTTCAAACGGGACTCGGACGGGGCGGGAGCAACCGGAACCCGCGCTTACCCCGCTCCAGGGGCGTCTTCTCTCCCGACTCCCCTTCAGCCTGACGCCGGATCAGCGCACCGTTCTCGCCGAGATCAACCGGGACCTCGCGGACGCCGCGGCAATGGCCCGCCTCCTGCAGGGAGACGTCGGTTCCGGCAAAACGCTGGTTTCCTTTCTGGCCTCGCTCGCGGTTATCGAGGCGGGCGGGCAGGTCGCCCTTCTCGCGCCGACGGAACTCCTCGCCCGACAGCACGCGGAAAACGCGGCCCGCCTCTTGGAGCCGACCGGAATCCGCCTCGCGTTCCTGACAGGAAACCTCAAGGCGGCCGGCAGGACGCGCCTTCTCGCGGAGCTGGAGCGGGGCAACATCGACCTGGTTATCGGCACCCATGCCCTTTTCTCGGCCAACGTTGCGTACAAGAACCTCAGGTTGGCGATCATCGACGAACAGCACAGATTCGGCGTGCGACAGCGCTCGGCGATACAGGAAAAGGGGATGGCGCAGGGAGAGAGGCCTCCGCACCTCCTGATGATGAGCGCGACCCCCATACCGAGAACCCTCGCCCTCTCCGTTTTCGGCGACCTTGACATCTCGGTAATCCGCACGATGCCCCCCGGTCGAAAACCCATCATTACCCACCTCGCCCGGCAGGGAAACGAAAAGAAGGTCTACGACTTCATAAAACGGGAACTCGAATCGGGACGGCAGGCGTACTTCGTGTACCCGCTCATCGACCCGTCGGACGCGGCAGAGCTGAAATCGGCGACCGAGATGTACGATCGCCTCCGCGAGGCCGTCTTCCCCGGGATACCATGCGCCCTCATCCATTCCCGTGTCCGCGAGGAAGAGCAGCGGGGAATCATGGAAGGGTTCCGCAAGGGGGAGATTCGCATACTGGTGGCGACAAGCGTCGTCGAGGTCGGTGTGGACGTTGCGAACGCCACGTGCATGACCATCGAGCACGCGGAGCGGTTCGGTCTTTCCGCGCTTCATCAGATGCGCGGTCGAGTCGGCCGCGGGGAAGCCCAATCATACTGCTTTCTCGTATACGACAAGCTCACCGAGGAGGGCAAGGCCCGCCTCAAGGTAATGCACGAAACGACCGACGGATTCCTCATCGCCGAGGAGGATCTCAAGATCCGCGGTCCCGGCGAGATTACCGGAATACGCCAGTCAGGCTACATCGCATTTTCCCTGGCCGACCCGATCCGCGATCGCGGGATCCTGATGGAAGCGCGCAAGGCTGCCTTCGATCTCCTGACCGCCGAACGGGACGGATCATAGCCCCCGGTAGAAATCGCCTCGCGCGGCCTCGTCAAGCCGCGCGGCCCTCTTCCATACGAGTTCAAGGACGCCTTGCTCAGGTTGTACCATGTCCGGCACGAATACGGGTTTCATGCCCGCGGAATGCGCGGCGATAATCCCGGCGGGAGAATCCTCGAACACGACGCATGAGTCCGGCCGGGACACGCCGAGTCGGTCCATCGCCAGCAGGAAAATGTCCGGGGACGGTTTTCCGTTCCGCACCTCGCTACCGAAGGCGAAGGCTCCGAAGAAGCCCGTCAATCCTGCGCGCTCGATCATCCATCGGGCCGAGACTTCGCTTGTGGATGTCGCGAGGGCGATCGGCACCCTGAGCCCCGAGAAATAACCCAGGATGTCCCGGACGCCCGGCTTTTCCGGCGGACCGGACTCGGCCATCCTGGCCCTCATCCAATCCCGGGCTTTCAGGTCGAATTCCTCGTAGGGGAAACCGTCTCCCAGGGCCTTCATGACTATCTCGCGGGTATCCCGGGTATTCCTGCCCACGCAGGAAATAAAAAGGCTGTCTTCCAACGCCCAGCCGGAATCCGAGGAAACCGCGCGCCAAGCGTCGCAACACAGCCGTTCAGTGTCAAATAAAAGCCCGTCCATATCGAAAATCGCCGCATGTATCATGCGGCGAAGTATACCTGAAAAAAACTACCGGAATCTAGCGGAGGCCAGTCCCGTTCTTTAGGCGACGTAAGCCTCAAGTCGGCTCATCCTGCTCGGATTCTGGAGCCGCTTCAGGGCCTTCTTCTCGATCTGCCTGATGCGTTCTTTCGTCAGGTTGAACTGGTCGCCGATTTCCTTGAGCGACATGGCCTTCATTCCGTTGAGGCCGAAGCGAAGGCGAATCACCTCTGCTTCCTTGTCGGAGAGGCTTTCAAGAACCGCGTTGATATCGTCCCTGAGGGCCGATTCGATAACGGCTTCCTCGGGCTGTTCGTAACGGCCGTCCTCAAGGAAATCCCCTATGGAATTACTTTCCCTGTCCGAAAAGACCGGTGAATCGAGAGAGACCATGTCACGGGAGATATTCACTATCTCGCGTACGTGATCCTGCGACATATTGAGAAGACCCGCGATTTCCTTCAACTCCGATTCCTCGGTACGGTTATTCACCACTTCCTTTCTGGCTTTCTCTATCTGCACGAGCTCGTTTGCCCGGTTCAGGGGAAGGCGAATCATGCGTGATTTCTCGCAGATAGCCTTGAGAATTGCCTGCCTGATCCACCACACGGCGTAGGATATGAAGTGAAAACCCTTGTTCGCGTCAAAGCGCTCCACCGCGTTAATAAGACCGAGATTCCCCTCGCTGATGAGATCCATCAGGGGTAAACCCTGATTCTGGTATTTCTTTGCTACGTTAACCACGAAACGGAGATTCGCGCGAATGAGCGCGTTTTTGGCCTTCTCGTCGCCTGAAGCGGCGGCCAGGGCCAGATTGAATTCCTCTTCCCTGCCAAGTAACGGAATCGTATTGATTTCTTTCAGATATGTTGAAAGGCTATTTTCCTCGAAACTTGCCCTGCGTACTGTTGAATTGACCATTGTTGACCTCCAAAAGTATTGCGTAATACGTATATTAAAGCAATTCTCATGCCAACATTCCGCTACCCCTTTACAGCGTATATATCTACTTATATTTCTTTATATTATAAAGATTTATGATACAACCACCATTGTGACAGAATGATCCCTTATACTTTTATCCTCTCCTTCCTGGGTCAGTTTGACACAACGAACAGGAAGGGACCCGTATTTGTATCATTATGAATCACAGTGCCCGAACGATATTTCGCTTGACCCTGTCTCGGCTTTCTTCGTATATTTTTATGTGCAGGAGGATTTCGATGAAAGTAAAACCATTGGCAGACCGTGTCCTGGTCAAAACCGACAAGCTTGAGGCAAAAACAGCAGGGGGTATCATCATTCCGGATACCGTTCAGGAAAAAACACAGACTGCCGTTGTCGTCGCCGTAGGGGATGACAAGGAGAAAATCAAGGTTGCCACCGGACAGAAGGTTATGTTCGAGAAATACGCGGGAACCCCCGTGAAGATCGACGGAGAAGACCACCTTGTCCTGAAGGGCGGCGATATTATCGCGATAATCGAGTAGACGTAAAGCAGTATATACCTGCGAGAAAAGCCCGTTCTTTCCCGGTGAAAGACGGGCTTTTTTTATTTAGCCGATTCAAGAGCCCGGAGCAAGGCCCGCGCCTGGTAATTTCCGGGATCCAGTTCGAGGGCATACCCGAGAACATCGATCGCGCGATCCTCAAAGCGCGTATCCGCGAGTATACGGGCGATTCGAAAATGAAGAAGGCTGGCGGTCCCGGTGTCGGGGGCCATGCCGGCCGCAGAGGAAAGCTCCTCGATCGCGCTTGAACCGTCCCCCTGACGAAGATGAATCATCCCGATATTCGCCTGCGAGGCCCATGCAGCTCCGCCATCCCCCGCTCCCATGGAAAAAAACTCCAGGGCTTCCTCGAGCCGACCCTCCATCGCCGCGGACAGCCCCCGATAAAAGGACAAACCTCCGCCGGGCAAGTCGGAGTTAATCGCGAAAGCGGTTGAGTATTCCTTGATATCGGTAAAGAACCATACCGCGTACTCCCGCAATGTCCTGTCGGAAGGATTGCGCTCGAGAAGCCTCCACATCTCGGCGCGGGAACGAACCGCGTCAGGCTTGCTCCTGTTCTCGAAACGCACTGATTCGATGAGTAATCGCGCGTCCGGCGAGTCTTTTCCTTCCGCGATCGAGTTGGCAAGAAGCCCGCGCGCCCTCTCGACCTCAAAAATATCGCGCCGCTCGCGCCGTTCCATCTCCATGCTTTTAAAGCCGGTCTTTCCCAGGGCTTCCGTCACCTCGTCAACCGGGGCCTCGGCTCCCTGCGCGGGCACCTGGCGAACGTAAAAAACGACCGCCGGATAGTACCCGGGGAACAGGTCAAGACACGATCCTAAAAGAGTCGACGAGGTTTCCTTGTCGTCGGAAACGAGCGAAAGATTGTAATAGGGTAAGGGCGATGCCACGGGGTAGAGCCCCATCGCCGCGTTCCAACATAGACTTGCCCGATCGACGTCTTTCATCCTCCAGGCGGTATCGCCCGCGAGAAGGATCTCCGTCGGGGTAAGCTGATCCGGACTCCCGTCGAGAAACGCGAGCGCTTGATCCAGTAAACCGGCGTCGTAGCAAACAAGCGCACCCATGAGGCGGACCCCTGGTTCCAGTTGGGCATCCATGCCCTGAACGCGTTCAGAAAGGACAAGGTCGCACGCGGCGCCGAGATCGCCCTTAACGGCCAGGAGAACGATGGCGTCGCGAAAGAAGACCGCGTCCCCCGTCCCTTCAAAGGCGCGGACAAGTATCTGCGGGTCGATTCCGTCAAGGCGCTCTCGGGAGATGGCGTCGCGGATCGCCGCTTCGGCGGCAAGAACGGAGAAAGGAGTCGAAATAAGGGACGTGGCATATTTCATGGCATCCTCCGTCCTTTCCATCACGAGGAGGGTATCCACTAAAACCGCCGCGAGAGAATCGTTCGAGGGCATCTTCTTCAGCGCGCGGGTAAGGGTTTCGGCCGCCTGGGGATATAACTTGGCGGACCTCTCCCTCTTGGTTATTCCAAGCCACTGACTTGCCCCATGGGCATAACGCCTGAGGGCGAGAAGTTTTTTCCCCGCTTCGCGCGTATTCCCCTCCGCAAGAAGGGCGTCTATCGCCTCGAGTTTGGAATAGTACGCATCGGGTTTTTCACGGGCGCACGAGGGAAGGAAAAGCGCGGTCGCAACGGCAATCAGGATGAATGACATACCGAATCGCGAGCGGCTATTGTTCACAATTTCGTTATTCCTTCGGTCTTTTTCCGTATACTGTCAAGGACGGCGTTCACGAACCGGTAGGATTCCTCATTGCCGAATTCCTTGCAGATATCGATAGCCTCGTCGATGATGATGGACGGATGCAAATCCCGTTGATAAAGAAGGGAATATACGCTCATGCGAAGGATGGCAAGATCGACGCGGTTAAGCCGGTCAAAATCCCAATTGGTCAAGTTGTCGCTGATCTGCTTGTCGATCTCTTCCATGTGCTCTATAGCGCCGGTGATCAAGAGCCGGGGAAACGCGATACCTTCCTCGCCCAAGCGTTCCCGCTTGGCTTCTTCGACCCAGTCGAAATTTAAAAGCTCGTCGAGAGACCGCTTTGATACGTCCCAGGCATACAAAGCCTGGAACGCGATAATCCTGCCTTTTCTTCTTCCTGCCATCAGATTACCAGGAAAGGACCTTGTCCAATTCCGCGTCGCTCTTCAGAATCTGGAAGTTTTCCGGTTTCCGAAGATCATTGATGATCTGAAGGAGAGCATCGTTTACCGCCTTGCTTTGGGCCTGGGAAATCATGTTACCCCGGATATACTCATACACGGTAACGGTAGTCCCCGGCTTGACGACGTCGCTCAGCTCGAGGATCTTCGCCGGGTATTTTTCCTGGATGATAAAACACTGGAAATCGGTCGCCGTCTCGGTTACGTCAGACACAGCGTTGATCTCCATGGAAAATATCTTCAGGATGGCTTCCATGCCGATTCCAAGCTGTTTCGCCGCGGTGGCGTTCTTGTTCACGAACATATTCGTTGAATTATAACCGGCATTGGGGGCCTGGGAACGGATCTTGATCTCGGCGGCCGATTCGGGTTTTTCCTTCAACTGTTTCTGTATCTCCCGGAGCTTTCCCTCGGCCGCGGCGGGGGCTTCGCCCTTCGGGACCACCACGAGGAAAAGCTTCGCGATGTCCGGCTGGACGAAATTCTGCTTGTTAAGGTCGTAGTACGCGCGGATGTCCGCGTCGCCCGGGCCCGGAGTATTCTGTATCTCGGCCTGCTTTTTTGACATGACATACCGCTGTGCCACGAGCTGGCTCTTGAGGAAACTCTTATAGTCCGCGACGTTCATGCCGTTATTCGTGCGCATGTATTCGTCGAGGCTCATGCCGGATTTTTCCTTGATCATCTGGGCGAATTCGATTTCAGTCGTGCTCTTCCCCACCTGTTGGGAGATTATCTGGGCAAAGCTCTGATTGACCTCGGAGTCGGGAACCTTGATACCGTCTTTATCGGCGGCCTGAACCACGAGACGCTCGTTGATGATAACATCGAGCACCTTCTTCCGCTCGTCGAGCGTCATCGCGCGGCCAAGCTCTTTTTGATACGCGTCTACCCGCAGTTTGAGCTGCTTAAGCGTGATCGGTTCCGTTTTCTGGAGCTTGATATTCGCTATCGGTTGTAAGTCACTCTGTGCGAAAAGTCCCGAAATCGCCAACAAAACCAATAACGCGCAGATTCCATAACGCTTCATGTCTTACCTTCTTTGATCCATCTCGGAGTATTACCTATACAACAGTGGTTTGTACAGGAGGTTACGCTTCAGTTTTCTCAAGAACGGCGCGAATGCGCCTTACGCCCGCCGAGGACGATTGTTCCTTTTGTATCCGGAATATTCCCATCGAGCCGGTCCGTTCAACATGGGGGCCGCCGCATACTTCTTTCGAGAAATTCCCTATGGAGTATACCTTGACCGTGTCCTCGTATTTCTCGCCGAACAGGGCCATGGCCCCGCTTTTCTTCGCCTCCTCAAGAGGCAGTATCTCCATGACTACCTTGAGGTCAGCCCTGATCTGCTCGTTAACGATCTCCTCTACCCGACGGATTTCGTCCTCCGTCATCGGCTGGGGATGGGAGAAATCGAAACGCATCCGTTCCGCGGTAATGTTCGAGCCTTTTTGCGCGACGTGATCGCCCAGTACCATCTTCAGGGCCTTTTGCAAAAGGTGCGTCGCGGTATGATACGCCGTCGTTTGCTCGGAATGATCCGCGAGGCCGCCCTTGAAAATCTGCTCGCTTCCGGCACGCGACAATTCCTGATGTTTCTTGAAGGCCTCGTCGAATTCCTCGCGATTGACGGTAAGCCCGCCTTCTGCGGCGAGTTCCTCGGTCAGCTCGATCGGGAATCCATAGGTATCGTAAAGCTTGAACGCCAACCGGCCCGACATAACCCTCTGCGGGTTCTTCTGGAGGTTCGGCAACAGCTTCTCGAATTCGGCCTCTCCCTTCTTCAGGGTTTCGAGGAATTTCCGCTCCTCCGCCTGGAGCTCGGCGAGCACGAATTCCTGCTTGTCGCCAAGCTCCGGATATGCCTGCCGATACTGGCCGATGACGACCTTGGCGGGTTCGGAAAGGAACATGCCGTCAATGCCCAGCTTTTTCCCGTGTCGAACCGCGCGCCGTATCAGGCGGCGAAGGACGTAACCCGCGCCAACGTTCGAGGGACTGACTCCCTTGGGGTCACCAAGGATAAAACTCGAGGCGCGAACATGGTCGCAGATGATCCTGATGGAGATATCGTCCGCATCGGAGGAACCGTATTTTTTACCGGTGATTCCCTCGACGCACGCGATGAGGGGCTTGAATATCTCGGTTTCGTATACCGATTTCTTTCCCTGAAGCATCGCCACGGTACGCTCTATACCCATGCCGGTATCAACGCACTTTCGGTCGAGCTTCATGTACGTACCGTCTTTCTGCTTGTTGTATTGCATGAATACATCATTCCAAATCTCGATGTATTTTCCGCAATGACAGCCGGGCCGGCACTCGGGCGAGCACGCGGTCTTTCCCGTATCGATGAACATCTCGGTATCGGGACCGCAAGGACCTGTTTCCCCTGCGGGGCCCCACCAGTTATCGGATCTGGGAAGGAAATGAATGCGCTCCAGGGGGATTCCAAGACCGTTCCAGATGGAGGCGGACTCATCGTCCCTCGGAATACCGTCCTCGCCGGCGAAGACCGTCACGGAAAGGCTGTCGACGGGCAGAGCGAGATATCGCGGGCTCGTGAGGAATTCAAAGCTGAACTCGATCGCTTCCTTCTTGAAATAGTCGCCAAGGGACCAGTTGCCCAACATTTCGAAACAGGTTAAATGGCTTGAGTCGCCGACGGATTCGATATCGCCGGTCCTGATGCACTTTTGATAATCCGTCAGCCGTTTCCCGGCGGGATGAGTTTCACCCATCAAATAGGGAACCAGCGGATGCATTCCCGCAGTCGTGAAGAGAACGGTCGGATCATTTTCGGGTATGAGTGATTTACCGGAAATCTCCACGTGGCCTTTGCTTTGAAAGAATTCTATGTATTTCGTGCGGAGTTCATTTGCAGTCATAATCGATACATAGTAGAGAATGAAAGTGAATTTGTCAACGTAGACAGTATACGGGCGAGATGAATGGTACTAAAAAAAGGCAGACAGCCCTCTCGGAACTGTCTGCCCCTTCATAAAATCGGTAACCCCTGGATCATGTCGACACAAGGCGCGCCGAATGGTACTCTTATTTCGCGGCGGGTTTAATCGCCGCGGCCTTTACCGCGGGTTTCGCCGGTTTGGCGGCGGGCTTCTTGGCCACAGGCTTCTTTGCGGCCGGCTTCTTGGCAACGGCCTTCTTCGCGACGGGCTTCTTTGCCACAGCCTTCTTCGCGGCCGGCTTCTTGGCAACGGCCTTCTTCGCGGCGGGCTTCTTCGCCACAGCCTTCTTAGCGGCCGGCTTCTTGGCAACGGCCTTCTTCGCGGCCGGCCTCTTCGCCGCCGGTTTCTTCGCTCCGGCCTTTGCAGACGTCTTGTCCGCCATGGCCGCCTTCTTTGCAACCGGCTTCTTGGCGGTCACAACTGGTTTTTCGCTCTTTTCCATCTTTGCATCCTTTCCTGTTTTTGATCCCTTAGTCTTAACGCCTGTGGATGGCTTACTGCCCTTCGCAGACGGTTTTACGGGTGCTTTTTTGGTTTCCTGGATCTTTGGCGTCAACACGCGTCCTTCCTTCTCCGCCTTTTCCAGCTCAATTTGGGCAATGGAGAGAAGGGCGATCGGAACCGAGTAAGACGAGCAGGAGACATAGTCAAGACCGGCGTCCATGCAGAATCTGATATTCTCCGGACGGGCCCCATGCTCACCGCAGAGTCCCTTTGACAGATCAGGGCGGCTCGTTACGCCGCGCTCGACGGCGATCTCGATAAGTTCGCGAACGCGCGGGTCGAGCGTCGCGAAGGGATTGCCGTCGATAAGGTCATACATGGTGTAGTCGGGCATGAACGAGTTAAAATCGTCGCGCGACAGGCCAAGCGTCGTCTGGGTCAGATCATTGGTCCCGAAGGAGAAGAACTGGGCATAGCGGGCGATCTCCCCCGCGCTCAGCGCCGCGGCGGGCAATTCGATCATCGTGCCGATCTTGTACTCGATCGGGCTCGCGCCGAGTTCCCTTCGAACGTCTTCCTCTATCGCGACGATCCCCTGATATGCGGTACCCTCGATCTTCTTGCCGTAGACGATCTGCTTGAGCTCGCGGAAATTCATGACTATCGGGACCATGATCTCCGGCATTACCGAGACTTTTTCCTTCTTGAGGGCGTACGCCGCCTCGAAGATGGCGCGAACCTGCATCTCGTAGATCTCGGGATAGGAGATGGCGATGCGGCAACCTCGGTGTCCGAGCATGGGATTGATCTCGGCGTTGGCGTTGATCTTTTCCTGGATGAGTTGTCGTGAGGGCTTTGCCCCTCCCTTCGCGCCGAGATAGGCCATGAAGCCGTCGAGTTCCGAGGCGTTATGGGGAAGGAATTCGTGCAAGGGGGCATCCAGCAAGCGTATGGTAACCTCGCGGCCCGCCATCACCTTGAAGATGCCGTAAAAATCGTCGCACTGCATCTTCTGGAGCTTCTTGAGAACCTTCTTCCTTTCGTTGATATCCCCGGAGATGATCATCTCGCGGAACACGTTGATGCGCTTCTCGTTGAAGAACATGTGCTCGGTGCGGCACAGTCCGATGCCTTCCGCGCCGAACTGCAGGGCAAGTGAGGCGTCGCGGGGACTGTCGGCGTTCGCGCGCACGTGGAAATCCTGGATGAAGGACCTGGTCAGGCTAATGAAGTCGAGGAGTCCCGAGGTCTTCGGGTCGGGCTCGATGAGCTTCGCCTGCCCCATGAAGATCGTCGAGGCCCCGTAATACGGCACGTTCAGGGTGATATAATCGCCCTCGTTGATGGTGAATCCGTCGACGATGGCCTTCTTTCCCCTGATGATCATGTCCGAGCGAACCAGGGATATCTTGCCGTATTGCCGCGCGACGACCGAAGCGTGGGCGGAATAGCCTCCCTCGTTGGAGAGGACGCCGGTCGCGACCTCGATCGCCTTGACGTCGCCCGCGTAGGTCGCCGGCATGATCAGGATACAGCGGGTGTCCTCACTATTCTGTCTGGCGATACGCTTGGCGTCGATGAGGGAATCGGCAGAGAAATACACGCGGCCCACCGCGGCGCCGGGCGCGCCGGCTATGCCGCCGACGGTCTTCTTGAGGTCCTTGATGCTGCTGCCGTCGATAACGGGATGGAGTATCTCGTTGAGAAGACCCGGTTTGACGGTCTTAACGACGTATGACGGATCGACGACCTTTCGCTTGTTAAGGTCGAGAAGCAACTGAATGAGGGAGATGGTGCTCTTCGATTCGACGGACTTCTGCTCGATGAGCCAGAGCTTGCCGTTCTCGATGGTAAACCGGATCTGCCTGATTTCCTTGCTGTCATCCTCGAGCATCCAGGCGATTTGCTGGAGTTTCTTCAGGAACGCGGGGTTGATGAGGTTGATGTCCTTACCGACCGCGTTGATATCGTCGAATTTTTCCTCGAAGAATTTGCCCTGAAGCTTCTTCTCGCCGGATACGATGTCGCGGCTAAAGAACGAGCCCGAGCATGACGCCTTCCCGTAGTTCCCGTACACCATGGGCTGAACCAGGATCGCGGTGTCGCTGTCGTTCTGCTCGTCAAGCGCGAGAAGCCGACTGACGGCCTTGAGGGAGAGCTCCAGCTGTTCCTCGGGAGTGTCGAAGAATCCGTTCGGAAGGAGGTGGGCATACCGATCCATGATGGCCCCACCGGCACCCTCGACGGTTCCTGCCTTGAGGTTCGCGGATATCTCCTTCAGGGCGCCCTCGATGGCGGCGAACTCGACCTTGCGGTCCTCGAGTTCGGCGCATTGGAGCTGGATTGTCAGGATTCCCCGCAAGAGAAAGAGAACCTCATGCGCGGCAAAATTGACCCCGACCCACTTCTCGAAACCCGCGAGGGTTTTTTTGGTCAGGCCGAAGTTATGAAGAGTCGGGTAATTCGCGATCGCCAAGTTGGGGGAAATGACCATCTTGACGAGGAGCGGATTCTCCAGATTACCGAAGGTCTTCCCGACGAGATCGCTGCACTTCTTCAGAAAGGGGGTGACCAACTTGTACACGGACTCGTTGCCGAGCGCCGAGGCAAGTTCGGAATCGATGATAAACCCCGGCAATATCGGTAGCCCAAGCTCGGCGAATTCGTTCGCCTGTCGCCCGCGGATACCCAAAAGGCCCTTGTCTATCTTTTTGTTGACCGTTTCTTTCTGGCTGAAATAATGGATTGACTTTTCACTGTTCATACATGCGCTCCTAGAAAAGATTCATGACAGTATCGGGCGATCCATGGAGGAAAGCTTCAAACTGAGGGCTGGCGCCCTGCCTGAAATAACGGGAAAGCTTTGCCAGATCCTGGATGTTTTCCCCCGCCACGCTGAATTGAATGCAACTTCCGTGCTTAACCTTTCCCCATTTGAAGAGCGTATTGATATCCACGATCCTCTCTCCGTCGTAGTAGATGAACACCTGCAGGTTCGGGTATTTCGCGTTGAAACTCCTGATGATGCGCTTCCAGGCTTCCACGTTTCCGTTGTGGAACAGCTCGTTCGAAACGACGACGGAAACAAGGGCCGACATCTTCGATCGCCCGGGAACGGCCGGTGCCGCCGGGGGCGGAGCGCGGGTAACCGTTTCTGGAGCGGGAGCCGCAGCTTGCGTATCAGGCGAGGCCGCCGCAGGGGCCGTCGGGGTATACACGGCGACGGAGCGAGGGGCGACTGTCTTGGTCTTGACGGCGGCTTTCTTCACTGCCGCCTTTTTCGGAGCCTGGAACACATAGGGCCCTGACAGCAGGGAAGCGGGGGCCTTTACGGTAGCGCCCTCAACGAGACTAAAAAGAGTATTGATGGCAAGATCGAGATTCTTCTTCATGGCCGCGTTCTTGATCTCGCCGCCTGCGTAAACGACAACGAGTTCGTTCCTGCGGAAGCTTGTGATGATCGCGGCGCTTTCGGGATTCTTGGGGTTGATAACGATAAAACCCATATCGGGATGATGGTAGCCTATCACCATGTCCACGGCCTTCCATCGCGAAACCTCCGCGACAAGGCCATTGGCGTCGAGGGCGATGGACGAAATATTCCTGGAAACGGCGGAATATCCCCACTTTTCAACAAGCAGCATATTTACCGCGGACTGAACCTCTTCGGCGTCAAAGTCCTTCTCGGCAAGGCCCCGGTTGATCTCGTCGGCGATATTTCTCTTCGGCCCGCAAGAGTCGAGTAAATCAAGCGTTCGGTTGATATGCCGGACAGAAGTATTGAATCCCGTTCTTGAAGCCAATCGTGTATAAAAACCAGACGGTTCCACCATCATCTCCTCCTCATTTCGCTACAGTATACCCCAAATTCAAGCATTAACTATAAAAAACCCCCCGAACGCAGCTATTTTCTGTTTCCGGGGGGCGTATTCTAGTTCATCGGGTACCTGTTACAGCTCTCTAAGACCTTTTCTTCCCCTTGATGCGGAAGGCTTGCCTCTGCGCCCACGACCGGCGTCTACGACGCCCGCCTTGGCCTTCTTCGCGGGAGCTTTCGCAGTCCGCGCGGGTGCCGCTTTCGGGGCCGGAGCCTCGATGGCGGGCGTGGCGGAATCGTTCAGCATATCAAGATACTGCGAACGAGACGCGGGCTCGCCGGCGGTGGGATCCTCATCCGCACCAGCCGCGAAGGTCTGCGCGATATCGGCGCGAACCGTCGAGCGGCGGCGGCTGAACGAGGCGAACGCCGCGTCCTGGAAGCCCTTGGAAACGCCATGCAGGAACTCGTTGAGAACGTTTGCCATTCCGTCGAGCGTGGCCTTCTTGCGCTTGATCGAGGTAATATCGACGTCGAGCAAAAGCCCCGGCTGGAGATGGAACGGGTTGATTATGTAGTCGAACTTGACGAATTCGGTCTCGAGGAAGGTAAGCCTCTCCTCCATGACGCGCCGCTCGATCGGGTACTGGTAGTTGTACATGCTCTTGAGCTTGTCGCGCATGATGATGAGTCTCTTGCGGAGCTTGTCCTTCTCATAGAGGAAGGTCCGGTTCATCTTCTCGACGTCCGTCTCTCCGGTCTTGATAAAGGAGATCTCGTCCCAAACCTTCGCGATATCCTCATAGAGGGGATCGCCGGTCCTTTCCTTGATGTTCTTGCGGATCTTGCGTTTGTAGATCTTCGCGAGATCGTTGAAGTCGGTTACGCGGGTCAGGAACTTCGAATCCTCATAACGGGTATGGAGAACGTCCCAGAGATGCTCGACCTCGGTCTCGAAAGAACGGATCATGACCTCGTAGGCCTTCCTTTCCTCGAGCAGCTGGGCGTTGTCGTAGTAGCGGAGGCGGATCTGATACCGCTCGTCGGGAAGAACCGCGGCGTTGGTATCATCATACTCGCGAAGGATGAGCTCGCGCGCATTCTTGAGGTTTTCGATGTACTGATAGCCCATCTTCGAGGTGTCGAGAATGGAGGTAAGAGAGTTAATCGCGGTATTGAAACCGCGGTTGCGGATATTTTCCGTATCGATGATCTTCTTGAGGTTCTCGCGAACGTTCAGCTGATCAAAGGTAGAGGGATCGATCTCGGCGCGGAGATTATTGATGCGATCCATCATCTCCTTGGCCATGATGTCATACCGGCGGCTCTTGGGATTGTCGACATCGTCGTCGGTAAGGTCTTTAACCTTCCGCATCTTGGCGAAGATGATCTCGCCGTCGGAAAGCTCTTCCCTTCCCTCGTCGATGCGGTCGTCCTTGAATTTCTCGATCGCCTTGTCAATCTCGTCCATGTAATGCTTCGCGATCAGATCCTTGATGAGGTACTCAACGGTCGCCTGATACTGGAAAATCGGGCTGATGAGCTCGGAATCGAGGATGTTGACGGAAAGCTTTACGTCGGTGACGGTTTTCGGCTTGTAGATATTATCCTTGAACGCGCACTTCACGATCGAATACGCGTTCTCGCCGCGCACGAACGCGCCAACGTCCGTCTTCTGGCGAAGCAGGGAGTTGGTAAGGGTTTCAAGGTCGTTAACGCCGCGCTGGATATGGCCCTGCAAGTGTCCATACATGTTGACCATCGATTTCTCGATTTCACCAGTATTGAACTTGTCGGCGCCGCCGACCTCGTCGAGGAGGTTCGCGATCTCTTTCGGGGTATACCGATTGAGAACCTTCATTTCCTCGCGATCGACGAACCCGCGAACCTTCTTGACCATTTCATCTTCAGTGGTAACCATGTACCGGTTGAACATGTTCTGGTAATTCTGGTTAAAATAGTTATACAGCTTCTCCTTGACGCCGCCCATGACGTCCAGGCGCTCAAGGACTTCCTTCGGCAATTTGGCGTTAAGATGATGAAGAACTTTATTGGTCTCTTCCTCAAGGAGCTGATTTACTTCCTTCTGCTGATCGCGGTAATCCTGCGCGAGAGAGTTTCTCGAACCTACCGCACTGGGTTTCTCCGGATGGAATACGTTGGGACTCCGGGGCAGATCAATGCTTCCCATACTATTATCTCCTTATGGTTATTCAGTCTTGTAGACACATTCACAACTCAATAACCTTATTATAGTCATAGTCTAAATTATGTAAAGCATTTTTTTTTTTTTGTGAGATGCAAAATCCCATATAATGGTATAAACTGATTTTGGAGTGAGGAATATGAAAGTATTTAAAACGACGGTATTCGCCCTGTTTTTCCTTTTGCCATGGATATCTCTCACGGCCGGGGAACGAACCATTCCCGTTGATATGTATATACTTGTCGATAAATCCCTTTCCATGGCCGAGCCCGGAAAATTCGAGACCATGCATTCCTGGGTTCGGGACCAGCTCCTCGGTCAGATGCTAATCAACGGGGATACCATTACCCTTTATCAGTTTTACGGCGAAACGGACCTCCTGCTTTCGCTCACCATCGGGGACGAGGCCGACAGGCAAAGGATCACCTCGACGATAGACGCGATCAAACCCGACGGACAATACACGGATATCGGGCTCGCACTGGACACCCTCAAGGCCGATCTGGGCAAGCGGCGGGCAAACGACCGGTATACCGTGTTGCTGTTGCTCACGGACCTTAAACAGGAAGCCCCCTGGTCCTCGCGATACGCGGGTTCGCCGGAAACCTTCAAGAGTCCGTATCTCGCCGAGGCGCGTATCCTTCAACACGACGCCTGGTACGAGATTACCCTCGATATGGATATTCAGGACAGGGTTGTTACGACCACGAAGTCCCTGTATTCATCGATATTGGAGACAAGCGGTACGGAACACGCGGTTCTTGCCGACAATGTCGACGGTACGGTCACGGAGGATCAACTGACCGATTCCGGAGCCGATGGCTCGGGAAAGACGGAACTGAACGATAGTGACGACCCGGAATCGAACGGTTCATCCCCGACGAGAAAGTCCCCCCTACCCTCGCCCGTTCTTCTTGTGGTAGTATCTGCTGTCCTCCTTGCCGGTCTGGCGGCGGCGGTAGTGGCTGTCCGCAGAAACCGGAACAAGAAGGAAGAGAAGAACACGCAATACAGGATATAGATGAAGCGACTACCACTCATTCTTTTTTTCGTCGCCCTCGCAGGGTTATTTTTTTGGCTCGTCCTGAACCGTTCGGTGCTTTCATCCTCCCGTGAGGCTAAAAAAACCGCGAAGACCATCGTCCCTACGGAAAAAACGCAGGATCGCGACAATTCATACCAGTATGGAGAGACAGCCTCATACGATGAGTCCCGGGCCATGCCCCTGATCCCCCTCGAAAACGAGGAATCGTTCCTGCAGGCCCTTTCCATCGATCTGAACGGCGACAGCGTGACCGACCAAGTTTGCGCGGTCAAGACATCCTCGGAACAGAATATCTTCCTGATTCCCGGACTTCAAAATCCCCTTACGGGCGAGTACACGCGGCTTCAGCCGATCAGGACCGGGATCACGCAAGCCCGCACCCTGCTCATGTACGCGGCCGATATCATCGGGGACCGAAGCACCTGCCTGATCTTTTCGGGGATGACCCTGGATAATCTGCAACTTTTGGCCGTCTATCTCCCGTCGGTGGAACGCGACGGAAAGACGTCGCTTACCGCCATCGCGGACCTTCGCTCGGACGGGCCGATAACGGTCAGGGAGATATCCCGGTCCGACGCGTATAACCTCGGGGTCACGAACGGCGACAGTTATCCTATCATTACCTACAATTCGGACCCGGACGCGCCGGAAACCCTTGACCAGATAGAACGGGTGTACCATTGGGACAAGAGGCTGAAACGGTACGAGCAGGTTTCGGAATCCCGGATTACCGGGAAAAGGCTCGAGAGCAAGCTGGTAAGCCAGCTTCACGGCGGAAGCGTCGAGTCGTTCGAGAACTATCTTACCGGATTATGGTATATGCCCGCGTCGACAGGCACGAAGGGACCCAGGTACCTCTTTTTCGACACCCCGATGAAGGAGATTATCTTCCAGGGAGAGATTACCGAGGAGGTTTTCGTCCGCGAGGCCGGGGCGCCGCGCAGGTACGGGGCCTTCCTTACGACGAGAAACCGGTCCATATCGAGTATCCGCCGGCTCATCGATATAGAGCTTACCGGTATAGACGAGATCCGCATCAAGATACTCGAGGACGTCAAACTGAAAATCGGCGTCGCCTCCGACTGGGACGGCATTTATAGAAAGATGTCCGCGACGCCGTCATCCACGAAGGATTCGGGGGACACGGCCCTCGAAAAGATTCGGAGGCTCCTGATTTCCTCGAAGGAAGAATGGAATTCCGCCGACGGCCAGATACTTGGGATCGACGAGCGCGGATACTCGATACGCCGTTCGGGAGGAACCGAGTCGGGCCAGTATGCCCTGCTGACGGTCGCCGGGGACCCGATACTCCAGCTGAGAGCCGAGCAAGCGGGGGCGACAAGCCATTTTTACCGCATCGAAACGGCGGAGGAGCCGAAAGGGTCGGCGGTGACGCAACGGCTCTCGCTTACCGAGGTAACGGTTTCCATGAGCCGGATCATCCAGACGGGATCGACGCCGCTGGTCTTTACTCGCGCGGTCAAGGCTTTGCCTCAGGCTCGATAATCAAAAAGCTTTCGAAACCCGCGTCCTTGAGACGCGCGGCCGTCGAGCCTTCCGCGTCCTCGGAAACGAGAACCGAATAATAGACCGTCCCGCTAGGACGGGGTTCCTTGCGTATAACGGGATTAAATCCCCGGGATTTCAGCTGGCCGGCAAGTTCGTCGGCGTATTCCCTGTTCCGGAAAAAACCAACCTGCTGCCATGAATGCTCTGCGGAAGACGACGCCGGCTTGACAGCTTGTCCGGTGACGGGGGTTGGCGCTTCCGGTTCGCCGGATACCGCGGCCCTATTCCCGGACAAACCCCCAACCTCGACTCCGGCCGTTTCCCCGGTTTCAGACCCGGTTTCCGCACGGGTTGGGGCTCGAGGGCCTGCCGTCTCTTTACCCTCGGCTCCCATCTTCTCCGCCAGGGCCGTGCTTCCCTCGCGGGCAAAGTCCGCGACCTTCCCGGCGTTTCTGTTCATGAGATACCAGAAAGGGGACGGCCCGGTATGGAGCTTGCCCTGCACGATAGCCGCCTCGGGCGATGCGGGCCAGGCCTCGACAAGGCGCTTTCCCGCCGCTTCGTCGCCTTCCGCCCACCACAGGGTAAAAAGCAGGGCGGGCGCGTACTCCGCGTAGGCGCCGATCGCCGAATAGGAACGAATCAGGCCGAGGGCCGATTCGCGTTCGTCGGATGCAAGCAGAATCCAGGCCGAGTAGACCCGCGCCCGGAGCAGGATATCCTCCCTGAAACAGGAGAGGAGAACGCTCCTAACCAGGCCGTCGGCGCGCGAAACATCGTTGGAGGCGAGGGCGCAACGGGCGGCATCAAGGAGAAATACGTCGTTTCGCGCGGCAGGATCGGCCATCGCGGCCTTTTGATAGTATTCCACCGCGGATTCGGGATGTCCCCCGCGCTCCTCGAATCCGGCAAGGGCGGTCAAGAGACCGACGCTATCGGCGGGATTCTTGTACTTTGCGAGGGCGGACTCAAGGACAGCAATGACCGAAGGGCGATCCTTCTTCGCGAAGGCCGAGGTAATGACGCCCTGAACCGCCGGGGAGGGGGATAACGGGGCTTCAGCCGCGAGGGGAATGCAGATAGCAAGAATTAATGGAAGAAAACGGGGCTTCATCAGTCTATATCGTATTCTTTCCGGTCAAAACCGCCGCGATCAGAACCCTTTTGGGACCTTCCCCGGCGACCGGACTCTGCGGATACGGCAGGATCGCGAGCCTTCTTCTTTTTCTGACGACCGGCGCCAAACATGAAGGGAACGACGCTGACGGCCCCGGCCACGAACGAAAACAACAGGCATCCGATCACGGGTACGTCCCGGTAGGTATGAAAAACGATGGATACGTCGCAGCGGTTATCCAGGTTGAATCCGACGAAAAAGGACAGGAGAACGAGGGCGATAAGGAACAACACAAGCTTGAAGGGCATTGGAATCCTCCGGGACTCGGGATCAACACCTTCCGGGGTTGTCCGGTTCAATGGCGTTTATTTTCGCACGGAACGTCCGTCCGCGCAAGCCGGTCAGTTTTGCCTCGACGAAATGACCGATGAGCGAGTGATCCTGCAGTCCCGAGAAAACCACCATCTCCCCGCATTCCGTATGGCCAAAAAGCTCGTTCTTGTCGTTCCGCGAGGTTGACTCCACCAGGACCATGACCTCGGCGCCGACGCGTTCGCGCATCCTCCCGGCGGCGATCGCGTGCTGAAGCTTGATTACCCTGGCAAGACGTTCCTTTTTCACCGCGTCGGGTATCCTTCCCGGGAGGTCGAAGGCCCTGGTTCCCTCGCGGGGATTGTAATGGTACATAAAGGCGGCGTCGTAGCCGACCGTCTCCATCAGGCCGAGGGTATCCTGAACGTCTTCCTCAGTTTCGCCGGGGAATCCGACCAATATATCGGTGGAAAGGGTAACGCCCGGTATCCGGGAGCGAATTCGGCCCACAAGGTCGAGATAGGCCTCGCGGGTATACCTCCGGTTCATGGCCTCGAGTATCCGGTTCGAGCCGTGCTGGACCGGAAGATGGATAAGCCGGCACATAACCGGCTCGCGGGCTATTACCTCGATAAGGGCGTCGGACAGGTCCTTGGGATGGCTGGACATGAAGCGAACCCAACGGATAACGCCGCGCTTTTCTATCCTGCGCGCGACGCGCCCGAGGAGTTCGGGAAAACCGATCGTCTCCCCGGTCGACGGATCGCGGTAGCTATAGGAATTCACGTTTTGCCCGAGCAGGGTAATCTCCCGGACGCCGCGTTCCTCGTACAGGTCGAGCTCGGCCAGGATTTCGTCCAGACTGCGGGAGGCTTCGCGGCCCCGGACGTAGGGAACGATGCAGTAGGAGCAGAAGTTGTTGCATCCGTTCATGATGGGCAGGTATGCCTGAAAGGCCCCGGGTACATACGAGGCCGGGAAAAAACTGTATTTGGCGGCGGGTTTTTCCGCGTGCAACGAAAAATCCGCCCGATTTTCCATGGAGGAGAAGATATCTTCCATGAGGCCCCGCTCGGAAAGCCCCACGCAAAAGTCGACGGCCGGATACTTTACGCTAAATTCATCATGCAGGCGCTCGGCCATACAGCCCATGACGAGGATTCGAAAGTCGCGCTGTCGCTTGAGGGCGGAAAAATAGGCGATCCTTCCCGCGGCGCGGGTTTCGGCCGTGATCCGGACGGAGCAGGTATTGATGATGACGAGATCGGCCAGGTCGGCGCTTTCCGCCTGGGTCCAGGAGCGCGCGAGAAGCATCTGCTCGACGGAGGAGGATTCCGCCTGGTTCATCTGACAGCCGTAGGTTTCGAAGAAAAAGGTCATCCCCGGCTCCCGGCCTCGGCATAGGCGAAGGCGCTGTGATTGTGGATGCTCTCGAAATTCTCCGCCTCGACGCTGTACCAGGGGAAGGTCCCGATCTTGGGAATGGCCAAGATTACGTCACGGACCAGATCCTCGACGAACTTGGGGTTGTCGTATGCCGCTTCCGTCACGTATTTTTCGTCTTCCCGCTTGAGGATGGAGTAAACCGCGCTCGAGGCGCATCCCTCTATCAGGGAAACGAGATCCTCGATCCAGAAGAACGGGCCAAGCTCGAGCTTTACGCGAACGACGCCCCGCTGATTGTGGGCACCGTAGGCACTGATCGCCTTCGAGCAGGGGCATACGGTCTGGACGGGAACCGAGACCGACACGTAAAACGAGCGGACATCGGGGCTTCCGACCATCCCCTCGAAGGCGCAGTCGTAGGACATCATCGCGGACTGGCCGGACACGGGGGCGATCTTTTCGATGAAAAACGGAAAATGCATCTCGCCGTAGGCCCGGGCGGCCTCGAGCGAGGAGCGGATCTCCTCCAGCATGTCGAGGAAATGCGGCATCGACAGGTGCTCGCGGTGCTGATGGAACACCTCGATAAACCTGCTCATGTGCGTTCCCTTGAAATGTCGGGGAAGGTTGACGAAGAGGTTCACCTCGGCGGTCGTGTGCTGAATCTTGTGGTCGCGGTCAAGGACGTGCACGGGATACCGAAGGCCCTTGATGCCTACCTTCTGAAGGGGTATGTCGCGGTCGTCCCGCTCGTTCTGTATGTCTACCAAGTTACGCTCCTGAACCCGCTGATTTGAGCCGGCGACCGCTTACCGGCCGCCCGCGCGCAGTCCAAGGGACCGGGCCGCGAGCAGGGTGTTATCCATGAGCATGGCTATCGTCATGGGCCCGACGCCCCGGGGTACCGGGGTGATGAAGGAGGCGACCTCGCAAGCGGGCTCGAAATCCACATCGCCGACGAGGCGATAGCCCTTTTTGGCTGTCGCGTCCTCGACGCGGCTGACCCCGACGTCTATGACGGCGGCCCCGGGTTTGATCATGTCGGCCGTGATCATCCTCGGCCTCCCGATGGCCGCGATCAGGATATCGGCTTGCCGGGTATACGACGCGAGGTCGCGCGTCCCGGTATGGCACACCGTCACGGTGGCGTTGCAGTCGCGGCGGGAAAGCAGGATCGAAAGCGGTTTGCCGACGATATTCGACCGGCCGACGACCACGGCATGGGCGCCCTTCGTCTCGATGCCGGCTTCCTTGAGGAGAACCAACACCCCGTGGGGCGTGCAGGGCAGGAAGCAGGGCCGCTCGATGACCATGTTGCCGATGCTGACGGGATGGAACCCGTCGACGTCCTTGGCGGGGTCTATCGCCATGATGACGCGCGCCTCGTCTATGTGCCGGGGCAGGGGCAATTGCACCAGGATTCCGTGAACCTCCGGGTCGGCGTTGAGCCGGGATATCAGGTCCAGGAGTTCGGCTTCTGTCGTGGACTCGGGAAGCCGATAGCTCATGTCCTTCATCCCCACTTCAGCGAGGGCCTTCGCCTTGCCGGTGACGTAGGAAACGGACGCGGGGTCGTCTCCGACGAGGATGACGGAAAGGCAGGGGGTAATCCCCCCGGATTTCATTGACGTAACCTCATTCGCGACCCTTGCGCGAACGCCGGCGGCGACGGAAAAGCCGTCGATAATGACTGCGCTCATTTTCACCTCGAAAACAGCGGGATATAGCCTCGTAACTAGATGACGGGATACTTTGTTGTAACACGTTACGGCTTTGATAGACAATAGCAGAACTAATGGAGTATAGTGTGGCCATGAAACGTTTCATCTTCAGCACGATCATCGCACTTGCGGGTCTTTCGGTCCTTGGGGCGCAATCCGACACGGAAACAAAAAAACCGGAAACGAAAATCGAATACGAGGCCATCAGGAAGGGCGACCAGTTCATCCGCCTGAGCCTGGGGCTCAATATACCCCTGTTCTATCTCACGCCGGACGGCGTCGAGTCGGACACTAACCTGAACCTCGGGGGGGCCGGTTGCATCGGCTACTCGCGGTTCCTGACGTCGCGGATATCGCTCGGCGGGGAACTCGGGTTCGGCTTCGACTCCACGATCGGGGACAATATGTTCCTGTACGTGCCGATAGTCGTGAAAACAACCTATGAAGCGGTATACGGGCGCTTTCACTTTCCACTTTCGCTCGGGCTCGGCCTCGCCATACAGACATACGACAGCGATAACTTCTACGGCCCGATCATGCGGCCCGAGGTTGCGTGCTTTTTCCAATATTCCCCGAGCTGGTCCTTCGGGATATCGTCCTGTTGGGACATTATCCCCCAATGGTACGACGACAGCGACGCCAACAGGACGGGGAATATCCTCAACGTAACGGCCGGACTCCGTTACCATTTCTGACGCGCATACCGAGGAGCAGTACATGAGAACCGATACAACCAACATACATGCGATCGCCATTGGCTTCCTTGCCTGCGTCGCCGCCCTTTCGCTGTCGTTCGCGGGATGCTCGGAAGATCCCATCTTCGCCTCTATCGAAAACGAGGTCGAGCTGAAGGACCCGTCGATACTCGGGATCAACGTTATCTCCCTCGTTTCCTTTCAGGGAGATATCTATACGGCGAACGGGAACCTGTATCGCAAGACGGCGGGAAGCGGCGACTGGCACAAGATGGCGCTCCCCGTCGGCGCAAAGCGCTGTTACCAGGTAGCCGTCGATTCGGCGACCGGGACGCTCTTCGCCCTCTTCCAGGACGGCTCCTGGCAGTTCGAGTCCCTTCAGATGTACGACGGGGCCTCATGGACGCCCGTAGCGGGTATGTCCAGCATCATCGGCATCGGAAACGGCGCGGGCTTCATCTTCGCGTTCCGGGAAGACTCCCGGCAGGATAACGACAGCAATACCTCGGAGTTTTCCGCGTACCGGGTCGCCGGCGACGGTAGCTCCGCCCTCCTGATCGATGGCCTTGCCTCGATACCGGTCTCGAGCGTCGGGAACTGGTTCGCGACGAGCAGGGAGGTCTACCAGATCAGCGGGACGACCGCGACCCTCGTCTCGGTCGACGACGGCGACGCCGTGGAGAACGACTACCCGACGTCCGGGATCAAGGGACTCGCGACCGACGGGACCCGGCTCTTCGTGGGCAAGTCCGGGTACGCGTACCGCTACGACGGCTCATCCTGGACGAGGTTCGCCCACGACACCGCGACCCCGGTAACCGGGATAACCTGGCTCGGCGCCGGCAAGAACATGCTCCTTGTCAGCGGCGACGAGGGCTACGGCGAGGTATTGCTCGACGTGGACGGCAACATGACGAAGTATCAGGAACCGGGCAACAATTCCACCTCGTCGATAGCGACCTCCGCGAGGGACCAGTACGAAAGCACCCTCGACGACTGGAACCTTTCCTCGATCTTCGCGGTAACCAGCCCCGTTCCGTCGGGCGACGAATACTGCCTCTACTCCTGCGTGGTCGAGACGGACAACGACGGACTGTGGGGCTACTACTCCTCGACGCAGAAAGAATGGAACCGGGAATAGCGGCGTAAGCCGTCAGGAAGGAACCGTGGATCTGTTTTCAGGCACCGGTACCGGCACACACCAGCCCCTGGCGGCCCGCATGCGGCCTCGTAACCTGGACGAATACATCGGCCAGGGCCATATCATAGGCCCCGGGCGCCTCTTGAGGCGCGCGATCCAGGCGGACCAGCTTACCTCGGTCATCTTTTACGGCCCGCCGGGAACCGGAAAGACCACCCTCGCCCGCGTCATAGCCAATCACACGAAAAGCAATTTCGTCACCCTCAACGCCGTCCTCGCCGGGGTCCAGCAGATCCGCGACTCGATAGCCGCGGCCGAGGAGCAGCGCTCGCTCTATGGGCGCAGGACTATCCTCTTCGTCGACGAGGTTCACCGATGGAACCGGGCACAGCAGGATGCCCTGCTTCCATGGGTGGAAAACGGCACCATCATCCTGATCGGGGCGACGACAGAGAACCCGTTCTTCGAGGTTAACAAGGCCCTCGTGAGCCGAAGCCGCATCTTCCAGCTCAAGCCCCTCACGCGCGACGACCTTATCGGGGTAGCCCGCGCGACGCTCGCAGACCGCGAGCGGGGATACGGCAGATGGAAGGTCGAGTTCGCCGACGACGCCCTCGAGCACCTCGTCGACACTGCCTCGGGCGACGCGAGAAGCCTTCTCAACGCCCTCGAGCTCGCGATCGAGTCCTCCGTCCCCTCCTGGCCTCCGGCCGACGGGTTCGGGATTACGATCGACCTGGAGACGGCCGAGGAGAGCATCCAGCAAAAGGTCGTGCTGTACGACCGTGACGGGGACTACCATTACGACGTCATAAGCGCCTTTATCAAATCGCTGAGGGGCAGAGACCCCGACGCGGCACTCTACTGGCTCGCCAGGATGGTCGCCGCGGGCGAGGACCCCGGGTTTATCTTCCGCCGGATGCTGATCTCGGCGTGCGAGGACACCGGGCTCGCCGACCCCATGGCGATCGCGGTGGTGGAAAGCTGCGCCTCGGCCTTCGACCGCGTCGGGCTGCCCGAGGGGCGGTATCACCTGACGCACGCCGCCCTCTACCTGGCGACGGCCCCGAAATCGAACAGCTCCATGGCCTTCTTCGACGCCCTTTCCTCGGTGGAAAAAGAGGACACCGAGGTGCCGAACCACCTGAGGGACGGCAACCGGGACGCCGAGGGTTTCGGCCACGGGCAGGGGTACATCTATCCCCATACCTATCGCGAGCATTGGGCCGCCCAGCAGTACCTTCCCGACGCCCTCGTCGGCAGGGTGTTCTATACCCCGTCGATCCAGGGGTACGAGGGGCGGATACGGAACGAGGTGATGACGAGGAGGGAACTCCAGATCGCGGCCATTCTGGACGAGCGGACGGCGGAACCGGGAACGGACGAAGCCGGCTCCGCCGTGGCGGACGGCGCCTACGACAAGTATTACTTCGGAATGGGGGGCAAGAAGAAGGAATTCCGCGTGACCAACGGGGAGATCCTGACCTTCAGCCCGGGAGGGACGCAGAGGGACCGATGGACGAAGCGCCTCGATTCCGGGAAGTCCGAGACCCTCCTCCGCGTGCGCAACAAGCTGAACGAGCGGGCAGCCATACTCCGCCACGACCGCGTCCTGGTCTACGGGGCCGACGATGGCCTCCTGGTATGGGAGGCGGCCCGGCTCGCGCCCGAGGGCGCCGTGGCGGGACTATGCCGGACGGAGGAGGGAGTTAAAACCCTCTCCCGATACGCCTCCACCCTGGAGGAACTTGACCGGCCCACGCTCGCGGTCGTCGGCTCGGCGAACCCGTTTGACCATCCCTTCGACGTGATCATGGCCCGCGACCCGGCCTCGACCGAGGGCGAGATACTCGCCTTCGCGAACGGGATGAGGGCCTTCGCCGCGCCCGGGGCGAGGTACGCGTTCTCGGTACGCGTGCCATCCGCCGGTATGCGCCTTTCGTCCCTCCTCCCCGAGGGAGATCCCCTGAGACGGGAGATCGCGGCGGCGGAAGGGGCCTTGTACTCCGATCCCGCCAACCCGCTATTCGCCTGGAACGGGGAAAGCCTGAAGCGGGCGCTTGAAGGCGCCGCCTTCAGGGCAAGCTTCGAAAGCGTCATCATAAGCGAGCTTCGCCGGCCGGCTCAGGCCGACCTCGCGCGCTGGCTCGATCCCGGGGACTCCCCCTACGGCGCGGCCCTCGCCGCCTCGCTCGGGACGGTCCGGCTGGAAGCATTCCGGTCGTCCCTCGAGACCCTGTTCCGCGAGGGGCCGGTAAACTGGGAGTACACCGTTCTTTTTTACGCGCTTCTACTGTGATATACTTGTATCAATACATAAAAGGAGGATGATTTGAGAACGACATCATACGCATTCCGGTCCGTTCTTCTCCCGTTACTGGCGGTCACGTTCCTCTCGTGCGCGAGCGGCCCGTACGCCCAGAAGGAACCGGGGGTGCTCAAACTAGTCTCGTTGATCAACGAGGGCAAGGTATCCGAGGTTGAAGGACTTTCCCCCGCGCCCTTCGTCCTTGATACGGAAACCCTGTATCTGGAAAGCGACGTCGCGACGCTCTGGAAAAACCTGAAAGGGGCCTCGTTCGCCATGGCCAAATCGAAATTCGTCTCGTCGAAGCGGGTTGACGGGGAGTCGTATCGCGCCTTCGCCGACACCTACGACATGAAGAACTTCTTCGCCAGCTATACCGGGAAGGATACATCGCTCGTGACGGTGGACACCGCGGACGGCAAGTATTTGCTCCTGCTGGAGCGCCCGATACAGGGATATCCGCGCATCCGCGGGATGAGGGGGCCGATACAATGAAAAAGCACGCACTACCGATATTCGCGATCCTGCTTCTCGCGGCGACCGCGCCGGGCGCCCTCTTCGCGCAGAAGGCCAACGTCACGTACATGGAGGGAACGGCCAACATCAAGTCGTCGGCGGGGAGCCTCCGCGCCGCCGATTTCGGGAGCGCCGTCACCTTCGGGGAGTCGGTGATTACCGGGCCGGACGGCCTGGTGGAGATGAAGCTGGAAAACGGCAGTACCATCAGCGTATCCCAGAATTCCGTGTTCAATTATTCGTACACCGGATCAGGCGCCGACACGAGGCCCATCCTTGGAACGACGGTCGGAAAGATATCGTATAAACTGAACAAGGCGGCCGGACGGTCCCCGCTCATCCAGGGGAACAGCATGGTCGCCGGGGTGCGGGGAACCGAGTTCACCGTCTACGCTGGACGCGACGGCTCTACACTGCTCGCGGTAACGGGCGGGATCGTGGACGTCGAGTCGCAGGGGAAGAGCGTCGAGCTCCTCAAGGACGAGGCCGTCGAGGTCGAGCCGGGCAAGGCTCCCGGGGCGAAGTTCAAGTGGCTCGGCAAGGAACTCGATTTCAGCTCCTGGAGCCAGGGCAAGACGGACGGTTTCCTCGCCGACCCGGTCGCCGGGATTCAGGCGGTCGAGGCCCAGCTTGCTGGCTACAAGACGGCCCTCGAGGCCCTGAAGGGGCCCTACGCCGAGGCGACGGAGACCTGGAAAAAGGCCACCGCCCGTTACAAGGAACTCGTGGCCGAGGGGGACAAGGAAGCGACGAAGGCGTACCAGAAGGAGACCCTCTTCCCGGCCCAGGAGGCCAGGTCGGTGCTGATCCTGAATATCCGGTATCACGCCCTCAACTACCTGTCCGTGCGCCGCTACGTCGTGTCGAACATGTACATGGAGATGAAGACCCGCTACCCCGTCAAGCAGACGCCCGAGGCAAAGGCATTCTTCGCCCGTCACGCCGCGCTTATCGCGAGGTACGAGGCCGACATCGTCCCCGAACTGAATAAAAACGACTACTGAAAAGGAGAAAGTGATGAAAAAGAGTATTACGATTCTTGCTGTCCTGGTTGTAGTTTTTGCAGCCTTTCTGTTTACCTCCTGCCCGGAGGTCGTCGACGCGATGAGTAAAAAAGATTGCATCGAAGGTTTCGTCGACGACGCGAACGAAGGAAATTGGGATGATCTGAAGCAGTACATGCACCCGGATTCCCCATACTACGAGCAGTCGAATGCGGCCAACATGCAAAACTGGTTAGAAGTCTATACCCCGCTGGAAGTCGGGAATGTCGGGACAGATGTGGCGACGGCAACGGGGGCGGGAGGTGAAAACTTCATCTTCACGCTTCAGGAGGATTCCAGCGATGACGACAGCTACAAGATTTATTCGGTCTTGGTAGACAACGTCCCCATTTCCTTAAGCGTAAAATAATTCCGATGCAGCCGTCTACCCGGCAACGCGCGGCAGTCTGCAAGGCCGCCGCGTTCGCCTGCCTTTTGGCCGCCATGATTGCGGGCCCCTTTGCCCTTTCCTCATGCTCCGACGAGACCGATGATCCCGTGAGCGTGAGGGAACGCCTGGAGCTCTTTATCGCGGACGCCGAGGCGGGCGACTGGGGCGGGATGCGAGCGCATGCCCATCACGGGGCCGAACAATACGACGTGGCCGACGCGGCCTTTTGGCAGGCGGCATTCGGCGCCGAGGACTTCACCGGGGCGATCCCGGTGTACAGCGGCCGTATCGCCGTGGTCGAGGCCGCCACGAATACCTATACCTTCGACTTCGAGGCGAACGCCGACGGCGACTACTGTATCGCCGAAATAACGCGAAGCTCGGACGGTTCACACATCTTTCAATGACGGGACGGGGAAGAGCGCCCACGTCCTTCGCCCTCTTGAGGTGGCTCCGAAGAATGACCCTCGCCTCGGTCCAGTTACATACCCCGGTCGGGTATGTAACTGGACCTTACAAATCCTTCCAGGATTTGTTTTACTAAAAAGGAAAGCCACTAAAAAGCTGAAGTTTTTAGTGGCCCAATACATACCCCGAAAAACTTGACGACAGAAACTATTCGTGAGACAATGGCCTCGAGGAGAGACCATGAACAGGAAACTAGCCGTTACTGCATTATTGATGACCGCGCTTACCGCGGCCAGTATCTTCGCGCAGGGGTTTACCAATCCCGATAAGTGGTTTACCTACGACGACAAGAACGATCGCGGGAATTCGAAGGTTTCAAAGGCGAGCGCTTTCGAGCAGATCGACGGGCGCGACGTCCTCTCGGTGACCATGACAGGAGAGGTGACGAAGAAGTGCGCCTATGGCTTTGTCGGCATCGGCGTTACCCCGGAACCAGCCGAGCTCAAGGCGCTTCAGGGCGCCACGGGTATCAAGTTCAAAACCTCGGGGGACGGAAAGAAATACCGGGTCAAGGTGGAGACCTCCGATATCCGCGACTATGACGTGTTCGGTTTTATCTTCGAGGCGCCCAAGGGCGAACCCGTCGAGCTGGTCATTCCCTATTCGAAGATGACCCAGGAAGGCTGGGGCGCGAAGAAAAAATTCAAGAGCGAGAATATCACGAAGATTCAGTTCCAGACGGTCGGTCAGCCACACGCGACGGTCGAGCTCAAGGTCGTCGACATTCAGGCGATTCAATAGGTTGATTCAATAGTTTGTATCAATTTGCTGATTTAATAGGTTGATCGACGCAACGAAACGTGGCGCGAAGAATCCAGAATGATTCTTCGCGTTTTTTTTGGCCGCAGTCAGGCGCGCGCTCTTGATTCGTCCCTTTGTACACGATATTATTCTACGAGTTTGTTTATCCGGCGAGTTTCGAGGAGTGAATATGAAGCTTATTTTTTTGGGCCCCCCCGGCGCAGGCAAGGGAACTCTCGCGGTTCTCGTGGCCGAGACCTATAAGATCCCCCATATCTCGACGGGGGAGATTTTCAGGGCGGCGATCCGCGAAAAGACGCCGCTCGGGATGAAGGTGCAGGCGATCATCGACGCGGGCCAGTTGGTCAGCGACGATATCACCATCGAGCTGGTACGGGAGCGCCTCGCGAAGCCGGATGCCCAGAAGGGATTTATTCTCGACGGATTCCCGCGAACCATTCCCCAGGCGGAGGCCCTTGCCGAGATCGTCAAGATCGATTCCGCGGTCAACTTTGACATAGCCGACGACGAAGTCGTTTCGCGCCTTTCCGGACGCCGCGTCTGCAAGGGCTGCAGCCAGAACTACAATATCCTGTACGTCAAGCCGAAGGTAGAGGGCGTGTGCGACAAGTGCGGCGGCGAGCTCTATATCCGCGAGGACGACAAGATCGAGTCCATCACCAAGCGGCTCGAGGTCTACCGGAAACAGACCGCCCCCTTAATCGATTACTATCGCTCCATACAGAAGCTGAACGACATAGACGCCCGCCCCGCGAGCGCCGTGATCCTCGAGGAATTCAAGCGCCTTTTCCCGCTCTGAACCTGTCGCCCAGTACCTGGGCGAAGTACTCTTCAAGCAAGCCCCTGATTTCATCAGGGGCTTTCGCGTTTTGTATGCGCATCTTGATGTGATGGGCGAAGGAAAAGTTTCCACAATAATAAAAGAAAAAACGGTGGGCCCGCGAAAGGATAAACTCCGGGGGCTGGCATTCGAGGAGGCGGTCGAGGAAATACCGCGACACCTCGAGATGGTCGATGGCCTCGCGAGCGGTTGGCACGCTTGTCGCGGTTGGCACGCTTGCCACGCCTTCAGGGTCAGCCGCGCATGATTGCCCCGTCGCGCCCGCCTCCTCCAGTCGTATGTCGCGGAAGATCCAGGGCTTTTCGACGGCCCCCCGGCCGATCATGATGCCGGCGCAGGGGAATCTCCTCATGAGGTCCATGGCGTCCTCTGGCGAGGCGACGTCCCCGTTCGCGAAGACGGGAACGGCGAGGTCGTAGGCAAGTCGCGCGACGATCGCGTGACGGGGAAGCCTGCTGTATTTTTCCCGCCGCGTGCGGGGATGGAGGGTGATCCTCTCGACGCCGCCGTCCACGAGGCGCCTGCAAAAACCGAGGAGCCATTCGTAGTCGTCGGATTCGCCGAGCCTGAGCTTGACGCTCAGGCGGGGACGTATCTCCGGGCAACGGTCCAGAACCTTCCGTACCGAGCGGACAAGATCGTCAACCTCGCCCGCGGGCTTCGACATCCAGGCGATGCCGGCCCCGGTTTTGGCGATATCAGGGGCGCTGCAGCCCATATTCAGGTCTATCCCGAGGCCGCCCAGGGGAAGGAGCAGCTCGGCCGCGCGGGCCATGGACTCGGCGGAATTGCCCGTCAACTGCCAGACCATCCGCTCGGGGGATGGCGAGGTCCTGACGTACCACGACTCGAACCTCCCCCCGGCGACGAATGAGGGCGCGTGGATCATCTCGGAGAAGTACTCGTCGGGATCGCCGTAGCGGTGTATCAAAAGGCGGAGGGCCTCGTGGCTCAGGGTCGCCATCGGCGCGAGGGCTAGTTTCATGCCGCGATTCTAGCAGGTTTACTCGTATGTCGCCATACGGGCACCCGCAGCAAGAGGGCGCGACTGTTGAAATTCGCGCCCAAGCCGGTCTATACTCTCGTAAAACGAAGGAGGCGCGCATGAAAGCTCACACGATCGTCGAAGGGGTATACGCCGTACACGCGGACATCAAGACGAACGCCCGCTTTGAGGGCATCTGGCCGATACCGCACGGGGTCACGCTCAACTCGTATCTCGTCAAGGGAGACAAGACGGCCCTCATCGACCTCGCGAAGGACTGGGCCGGCTCCATCGACCAGTTCGAATCCCAATTTGCCTCGGTCGGCGCCTCGTTCGATAAGATCGACTACCTTATCCTGAATCATCTTGAGCCGGACCATACCGCCTTTATCCTGGAGCTGCGCCGACGCAATCCCTCCGTCGAGATCATCTCGACCCCGAAGGGAATCGCCATGGTGCGAAACTTTTTCAAGATCGCCGACGCTCTTCGCGAGGTGAAGGACGGCGATTCCCTCGACCTCGGCGCCGGAAAGACGCTCGAGTTCTTCGAGACGCCGAACATCCACTGGCCCGAGACGATGATGACGTACGACCGCGCGGACGGGATACTCTTCTCGTGCGACGGCTTCGGGTCCTACGGTTCCCTCGGCGACCGGGTATTCGACGACGAATTCTCGGCCGAAGAACACGCCTTCTACGAGGGCGAGTCGCTCCGCTATTACTCAAACATCGTCGCGAGTTTTTCCGCCTTCGTCTCGAAGGCACTCGCGAAGCTCGGCTCGCTTCCCGTCAAGGTCGTCGCCCCGAGCCATGGCATCATCTGGCGCGCGAGGCCGGGCGACATCGTCGCGCGTTACGCGAAGTACGCGGGCTACAACACGGGCTCCCCCTGCGAGCGCGAGATCTGCGTTATCTGGGGCTCGATGTACGGCTACACCAGGGGAGGGCTTGAGGCCGTCCTCGACGGGATACGTGAGGAAGGCGTGCCCTTCACGATCCACCAGATTCCGGATACGGACTCGAGCTTCGTTCTCGCGGACGCGTATAAGGCCGCGGGCCTCGTTCTCGCGATGCCAACCTACGAATACAAGATGTTCCCGCCGATGGCCCACGTGCTCGACCTCTTCGAGCGAAAGCACTTTACCGGGAAGAAGGCCCTCAGGCTCGGGAGCTGGGGTTGGGTCGGCGGGGCGAAGAAGGAATACGAAGAGAAGATCGCGGCCCTCAAGTGGACGAGCGTCGAGTCCGTCGAGTGGCAGGGCGTCCCATCGGAGGCAGACCTTGCCCTCCTCAGGGAACGGGGACGCGAATTAGCGAGAATCGTCAAGGAAAGCTGAGAATCGGCGGGAATAGGGCCAACGCGATGATCAAGCTCGTTTCGCGGTATCTTACGGGCAAGGCCCGGCTATTCGCCTTCCTCGCCCCTCTCATGATGCTCCTTGAAGTCATTATGGACCTTCAGCAACCGGCAGTCATGGCGAGGATCATCGACATAGGAGTCGCGAGGGGCGATCTTTCGTACGTCATCGCCTGCGGACTCCACATGTCATGGATGGCCGCAGCCGGTTTTCTCGGCGGTGCGGCCTGCAGCGTTTTCGCATCCTATGCCGCAGTCGACATGGGCGGGCGGATGAGGCTCGGGCTCTTCGGGAAGATACAGAGCCTGTCGTTCGCGGAAATCGACCGATTCAGGACCTCCTCTCTCATCACGCGATTGACCAACGACGTCATGCAGATGCAGAACATGCTGACCATGATGCTTCGCGTCATGGTGCGTTCCCCGATCACCTTCCTCGGAAGCATCGTCATGGCATTCCTCCTCAGCCCGCGCCTCGCGCTTCTTTTCGCCTTCGTGCTGCCGGTCGTGATCGTCGGCATCGTCACCATCATCGGAAAATCGGTTCCGGCCTTCGCCCTCGTGCAGGGTTGCCTGGACAGAGTGAACACGATCATGAGGGAAAACCTCCTCGGGATCCGCGTAGTCAAGGCGTTTACCCTTGAAGGCCCGCAGGCGGACCGCTTTGACCTGGCGAACGCCAATCTTACCGCCGCAAGCGTGCGCTCCCAGAACATAACATTCCTCCTCATGCCGCTCGTGAACCTCGTCATGAACCTGAGCGTCGTCGCGGTTCTTTGGTTCGGGGGCAAGATGGTCCTGGGCAAGAGCCTCGAGATCGGAAAGATCATGGCCTTCATCAATTATCTTGTCCAGATAACCCATTCGCTCGTAATGGCCGTCAATCTCGTCGTGAACATCTCCCGCGCCGGCGCTTCCTCCGGACGGATCAGCGAGGTCCTCGACGTTCGGCCAGGGATCGTCGAGCCGCGAACACCGCGGACGCCAGTGCGCTGGGACATCGAATTCCGCGACGTTTACTTCGCGTACATCAAGGGCGGTAAGCCCGTCCTGCAGGATCTCTCCTTTCGCGTCGAATCGGGCACAACCCTCGGCATCATCGGGGCGACAGGCTCCGGTAAAAGCACGCTCGCGAGTCTGATCCCGCGACTCTACGATCCTGGTTCGGGCAAGATCCTCATTGGCGGCATCGATATCCGCGATCTGAGCCTTGAAGAGCTTCGCCGACGGATAGGCTTTGTCATGCAGGAAAGCGTGCTCCTCTCGGGAGACATAGAGGGGAATCTCCGATTCGGGAACGGGGCAGCAACCGTGGCCGATATCGAGCGAGCGAGCCGGGACGCGCAGGCCTTCGACTTCATCACCGCCCTGCCCTTCTCGTTCGAAAACAGGGTCGAGCAACGGGGAAGGAATTTTTCCGGGGGTCAGAGACAGCGGATATCGATAGCGCGAACGCTACTGCGCGATCCGGAGATACTCATCCTGGACGATTCAACGAGCTCGATAGACCTGGGGACCGAGTCGCGCCTGAAGTCTGCCCTGGCTGCCCGCATGAAGGGCAAGACGGTCATCATGATCGCGCAGAGGATATCCGCGGTGATGGGAATGGACAGGATCATCGTGCTCGATTTCGGGAGAATGGTCGATCTCGGCACGCACGCGGAATTGCTCGGACGGTGCGACCTCTACCGGAGTATCGCGGTATCCCAGCTCGGATCGGAGGCTCTTGCCCATGCCTGAAATCCAGCCAAACTTTACCGGACGCCCTACCGGAGGACCGCATTCACATCTTTTCAGGGAACATGCCAAGCCCGCCGACTCGCGGAAAACAACGCGCCGGATACTCGCCTACCTCGGGCGGCGGGGCCGGAGGCTCGCCGTCGTATTTCTCTGCGCGTCAGTCACCACCGTCATCAGCATCGCGGGTACGCGGCTAAACGGGTTCGCGCTCGACGGGTTCATCGTGTCGGGAGACATACTCGGGCTCGGCGGCATCTGTCTCGTTATGCTCGGGATGTACGCCGTCAACGTTCTGTCGACGTACCTCCAGAACACCCTCATGATCTCGGCCGCGCAGTCGACGTCGGCGGACATACGACGCGACCTCTTCATCGGGACGCAGCGTCTTCCCGTGAGATACTTCGATACGCACTCCAGCGGCGACCTCATGAGCCGCCTCACCAACGACGTGGACAATATCAACCTCATGCTCTCGCAGGGAGTCGTGCAGCTCTTTTCCGGTATCGTGAACGTGGCGGGCATGTTGATTGCCATGGCCCTTCTGAGCCCCCTGTTGACGGCGATAGCCCTGGCGATGACTCCCCTTATGTTCATCTCCACCAGGATGATCGTTCGAAAGGCCCAACCCTGGTTCGTGATGCAGCAACGGGAGCTCGGTTCCCTCAACGGTTTCGTCGAAGAGAAGATTTCGGCCCAAAAAACCATATCCCTTTTCTCACAGGAGCGGAACGTCGAGACGGATTTCTCGTCAATCAACGGGCGATACGTCAGGAGCTCCGCGAGGGCACAGGCCCTTTCGGGGATCATCGGTCCCCTGAACAATCTCCTCAACAACACGACCTATCTGATCATCGCCGTCTGCGGGGGAATACTCATCGTCAAAGGAACGGGGATAACGGTCGGCGTGATTTTCTCGTTTCTACTGTACATGAGGCATTTCACGCGACCGATCAACGATATCATGAACCTTTCGAATACCGTGCAGTCGGCGCTGGCGGGAGGGGAGAGGATTTTCGACGTGATCGACGCGGAAAGGGAAACGGACTGTCCCGACGCGAAGGATGTACGCGACTTTTCGGGCTCCGTCATCATGGACCGCGTGGACTTCTCCTATGTGCCGAGGAAACGGATACTGAAGGGCGCGAGCCTTCGCGCGGATCCGGGTCAAACGATCGCGATCGTCGGACCGACAGGGGCAGGCAAGACCACGATCATCAATCTTTTGACGAAGTTCTACGGCCTTGACGGGGGGAGCATCCGGATAGACGGGACCGAAATCGGACTCATCACGGCGAAAAGCCTGCGCGAGGGCATCTCGATTGTGCTTCAGGATACTTTTTTGTTCTCGGACACGGTGCGGGAGAATATCCGGTACGGTCGGCTTACGGCCGATGATGCCGACATCGAACGGGCCGCGAAGCAAGCCCGCGCTCACGAATTCATTCTCCAGCTTCCCGACGGGTATGATACGGTCCTTTCGGACAACGGCAGCAACCTGTCGCAGGGACAACGACAGCTCCTGGGGATCGCCAGGGCCGTCATAGCGAGGTCGTCGATCCTCATTCTGGACGAGGCGACATCGTCCGTCGACACGCGCACCGAGCTGCTCATCCAGGAAGCGCTCCTTTCCCTGATGCGTGGCAAAACGTGTTTCGTGATAGCGCACCGGCTTTCGACGATCAGAAAAGCCGACCGGATCGCGGTGATCAATGATGGAGCGGTCGTCGAGTCCGGTACGCACGAGGAGCTGATCGCGTCAGACGGCTTTTATGCCAGGCTTTACAGCAGTCAATTTGCCTCCGGCCTGGCGCTGTAACCCCTATCCGTTTATGCAGGCATTGTCGCATGGTTCGCGAGGCAGAATTTCTACAGGGAGTACCCGACCTTCCAGGCCTTGGCGGCTCCGGGAGGAACATCGTCTATCTTGGCGAAGGTAACCCCGGGAATGTCGGGACAATTGCCCTTTACCCCATCGGTGACGAGTATCTCCCAGGCCTTCGCGGTATCCTCGCCGAGTTTGCTCGCGGCGTTTACCTCCGATCCGAATACGTCCGAATCGCCGATCCTGAGTATCTTGCCGTACCCGAGACCGACGCACAGAAGGACCTTCTCCTCATCCGGCTTGTCGACGTTATAGTCCTTCAGGGTTCGCTGCATGGCTATGGCGCCCCGCAGTCCCTTTTCAACGTTACGGAAGATGACGAGAAAGCTGTCTCCCTCCACCTTGAGGAGGATGCCGTCATAGTCCTCGATTACCGGGATCAGCAGGCGCTCCGACTCGTAGATGGTCTGAAGGAAATGGATGATGCCGAACTTCGCGACGTTTCTCGAGAAGCCGGAAAGATCGGTGAACATGACGCACCACTCTTCCCCGAAGAGATCCCATATCCTCTCGTCAATCAACTTTTTCCTGTCGGTATCGGCGCCGAGCCTCGCCTCTATGAGTCGCTCCAGTCGATCTTCGGACGCGCTCAGGTAAATTGACCGTTTGTTCGCCATAGGGCAAGTATCACACGCTCCGACAGGGCTGTCAAACAAATTGCCTTCGCCCGGGGAGAGCTCTTACGATGTGGCGCGGGAATGAGGGGGCTCCGAAGAGAGTCGTGGAGGTACGTGACGCCCTCTGCCTCGATATTGTTGACTATACGTACCGGTAGGTATACTAGAACTCTTTCACTATACCTACCGGTAGGTATACAACACCCCCAACCTTGCCGAAATCCCCCAAAAAGGCTACATTCTGTTCATCTTAGCTTACATTCAGACAGGAGATATACAATGGTCAAGGCACTCGACAAGAATCCGAAATGGCAGGGCCGCAAGGGTCCGGTTGTGCTCGTCATAATGGACGGCGTCGGTTACGGGAAATACAAGGAAGGGGACGCGGTGCAGGAATCGCACATGGAGGCGCTTGCCTCGTTCTCCAAAACCTGCCCCCTGACAAAGCTCAAGGCCCACGGAACGGCCGTCGGGCTTCCCTCGGACGAGGATATGGGAAACAGCGAGGTCGGGCACAACGCGATCGGCTGCGGCCGCGTGTTCGCGCAGGGAGCGAAGCTTGTTTCCGCCTCGATCGATTCGGGCAACATGTTCACCGGCGATACCTGGAAACGGCTCGTCGATAACGTCAAGAAGAACGGTTCGAAGCTCCATTTCATCGGGCTCTTCTCGGACGGCAACGTCCATTCGCACCTCGACCACCTCAAGGCCATGCTCTCGCAGGCGAAGAAAGAAGGGGTCAAAACCGCGCGCGTTCACGCCCTGCTGGACGGCCGGGACGTCGGCGAGACGAGCGCCCTTGACTACATCGATCCCTTCGAGAAATACCTCGAGGGACTCAACGGCGGGAAGCCCGGCTCTGCAGGCTTCGACTACCGTATAGCCTCGGGCGGCGGGCGGATGTTCATCACGATGGACCGCTACGGCGCCGACTGGTCGATGGTCGACCGCGGTTGGGCCACGCACGTCCTTGGCAAGGGTAGGCTTTTTTCGTCGGCGCACGAGGCGATCGAAACCTGGCGCAAGGAGATCCCCGGGATCATCGACCAGGACCTCAAGGAGTTCGTGATCGCGGAGAACGGGAAGCCGATCGGCACGATCGAGGACGGCGACTCGGTCATCTACTTCAACTTCCGCGGGGACCGCGCGCTCGAGATGACGTCCGCGTTCGAGAGCGGTAAAGAGTTCGATAAATTCGACCGCGTCCGCGTTCCGGCCGTGCAGTACGCCGGCATGATGGAGTACGATGGCGACCTTCACATCCCGTCACAGTATCTCGTCACCCCGCCCGCGATAGACCGCACGATGGGCGAGTACCTCGCGGCCTCGGGGGTCAGGACGCTCGCGATCAGCGAAACCCAGAAATACGGCCACGTCACCTACTTCTTCAACGGTAACAAGCTCGGCAAGTTCGACGAGAAGCTCGAGAACTACGTCGAGATCAAGAGCGACGTGCTTCCCTTCGAGCAGCGCCCCTGGATGAAGTGCGCCGAGATCACCGATTACCTCCTCGAGGCGATCCCGTCAGGCAAGTACGATTTTATCCGGCTCAACTTCCCGAACGGCGACATGGTCGGGCACACCGGGGTGTACGAGGCCGTCATCTGCTCGATGGAGGCGATGGACCTTCAGCTTGCCCGACTCAAGAAGGCGGTCGACGCGGCGGGCGGCATCATGTTGCTCACGGCCGATCACGGCAACGCGGACGACATGTTCGAGCATGACAAGAAAACCGGCGCCGTGTCGCGCAAGTCGGACGGATCGGCGAAAGCAAAGACGAGCCATTCGCTCAACCCGGTGCCCGGGATCGTATACGACCCCGCGTACAAGGGCGAGTATAAAAAGGAATTGAAGGAAGGCCTTGGCATCTCGAGTTGGGCCGCGACCTGCATCGAGCTCCTTGGGTACAAGGCCCCGTCGGATTACGATTCGTCGATCCTGAACTGGAACTGAGGGTAAGGGAGCGCGCCGATGACCGAGATTGAGCTGAAGGCCCACGTGCGCGACCCCGGCGAGACCGAGCGGAGTATCCTCGGTTTCGCCGAGGCTCAAGGCGAGGTTCTCAAGCGGGACGTCTACTGGAGGCGTCGGGCGGAATCGGGCGTCGATGGCACGGTAAAGCTCCGCATCCGGGACGGCGACGGAAAAACGGTCGTCACCTACAAGCGAAAGGAACTCAGGGGCGATATAGAGGTAAACGACGAACGCGAGTTCGAGGTTTCTGACCGCGCGGCCCTCGAATGCCTTATTACCGACCTGGGTTTTTCGCCCTACATCTCCAAGGAAAAAAAGACGAAATCGTTCGCCTTTGTCGGCGACGGGGAAATCCCGGTCACGATAGAGCTTTCCCTCGTGACGGGCCTTGGTTGGTTCGTCGAGATCGAGATTCTCGCGGAATCGCCCGACGACGCCGAGACAGCGCGCGCACAGAAACTGCTCCGCGCGACGCTCGCCCGCTGCGGGATTTCCGAAAGCGAGCTAGAACCAAGGTTCTACACCGAGATGCTCGCGGAGAAGGCGGGCCGTCAGCCGCTTTAAGCCAACTCCACCGGCTTGTCGTCCTTCTCGCCGCCGGTGACGAAACCCATCACCATAAAAGCCAGCATGAAGAACACCGCGCAAAACAGGAACATTGAGCGATAGCCCGCGATGTCGATGATCGCGCCCGAACAGGCCGGCGCGACGATGGCGGCGAGCTGGGAGAAGGTGTAGTAGAGTCCCGTGTACACGCCGATGTTGCCGAAGTGGGCCATCTGCCAGAGCATGGGGAAGGAATTCGCTATCACGCAGATCCAGAATATGCCGAAGCCGAACATAAAGGCCCAGAAGATCAGCTTGAGGGTTCCGTTACCGAGGCCCAGGGCCTGGCCGACCGGCTGGAGGAAGAACACGCAGACGACCAGGACGGCGACGGCGACGAGGGAGATCCTGATGGTCCGCTTTCTGCCCCACTTGCTCGCGGCGTAGCCCATCGGAATCGCGGCGAGGGCCGAGGAGATGCCGACCATGCCCATGGCGAGCGGCCCCTGCCCCGTCGTCAGTCCGAACGAGCGGATGCTGAATTCGGTCAGATACGGCACGACGCCCTGATAACCGACGAACCAAAGGAAGAGGCTGACGAGCACGAGAAAGCCGCTCTTGTCCTTCGCCTTGAACACGATCGAGATGCTCCGTAAAAACGGCTCCTTGGCCTCGGCCTTACCGTCCTCGGGCGACTGCGCCCCCTGTTTGCCCTCACGCACGAAGATCACCAGGAATACGACGGCAAGCAGGACGAAGAGGGCCCCGGCGGGAAACGCGAGGCGGTTTTTCGTCGCGCCGAGAAACGGGAGCACCGCGTCCACGTCCATGAGCCGGGCGAGGAATAGGGTCCCGACGATGGCGGCTATGTTGCCCATCGTGTTGATAACCCCGTTCGCCTGGGAGCGGTACTCGCCCGGGATGGTATCGGGCATCAGGGCGACGACCGGGCCGCGCACCGATTGCTTGAAGAGGTTGAGAAATACCAGCAGGACGATGAGGGCCACCAGCGAGGCCTCGGCCGCGTAGGGTATGGCCCCGAAGCATATGGCCGAGAGGGGAAGGAGTATCACGATCCAGGGCATGCGCCGGCCGATCGGGCTTCGCGTATGGTCGGACCAGACGGAAACCAGCGGGATCAGAAAAAGGGCGAACAGGTTGTCGAGCGACATGATGAGCCCGATGATCGACTTGTACGGGATATAGTTGGAGAGGAATATCTGTACATAGCTGTCATAGAGGGGGTCCATCATGCCCATGGTAAAAAAGCCGAAGCCTATCAAAAAGGTCAACGGAAGATAGGATCTGAATCCCGGCGTTCGAGAGGTCATGTCTGCTCCTTTTCGCGCGCTGTTGCGACGCATTACGCGCCGATATCGGCGCAATACGTGCTAGTATATCATGGAAAGGAAAGGCACCTACGATGATTTTTACGAAAACCGAATCCGCCGCGAAGGCGAAGACCCGCGCCGGGACGTCTCGTGACGCTCTCCCCGAGGGATGGCCCGCCTTCATCGCCCATCGGGGGGCCAGCAGTCTTGCCCCGGAAAACACCCTCGCGGCATTCACCCGGGCGAGAGTTTCAGGCTGCGCCGGGATAGAGCTCGACGTGCACCTGTGCTCCACGGGCGAGCTGATCGTGACGCACGATCACTGGCTGGACCGAGTCGCGGGGGTACACCGCCGGGTCGAGGAGATGGGCATCGGCGAGATACGGAGTCTGGACGCGGGATCGTTCTTCAACCGGCTTCACCCCGATCTCGCGGACCCATCCTTCGCCGACGAGGGGATTCCGACCCTCGATGAGGTTCTCGACGCGGTCGGGGACGATATGTTCCTGGATATCGAGCTGAAGCTCGACAGCCTTTCGCCCCTTCCCCTCGCGTCGGCCGTCGCCCGAAAGCTCCGCGACCGGGGACGGAATAACTGTATCGTCTCTTCCTTCAATCCCCTTGCCCTCCTGGCTTACCGCCGTTACGGCCCCCACAGCACGGCCGCCATCTACTGTCCATACGACTCGGTGCCCTTTTTGATGCGCCATCGGGAATGTCTCTACCTTTCCGGGGCGGACATAAAAAAGCCCGCCCTCGAGACGGCCCTGGGCTCGCCATCGCTCGAAACGGGGTCTAAACCGGTCCTGGTATGGACGGTCGATTCGCCGGACAAAGCCCGCAGGCTCCTCGAAGGCGGGATACGAAGCGTCATCACGAACAGGATTCAGGATTTTTGCTAGGGACGGTCGAGGATATACGCGGCGCTCTTTTTTCCGTTTACCAGGATATCGGTGCGGAAACCGGGATTCTTCGCCGCTTCGGCGAATACGGTCGAGTGCGCGACGGCTTCCTCGAACTCCCGCTTTGCCCCGGTAAGCACGCAGAGCCTTCCTCCGCTCTTGAGGAGCCCGGCGAATACCTCCAGCATTCGCCGGTACAGGGCTGGGATGGAGCGCTCTCCGCTATACCGCTCGCCTTCCCACATCCCCCAGGGGGGATCGGTGACTACGGCGTCGACGGACCCGCCCTCCAGGCCCGTAAGCTCGGAAACCCCGCTGGGATGAAGGACGATTCGGCGCGAATTCCCGAAACGGGTCCTCAGGTCTTCCTGTCGCTCGGGGTCGATGTCACCGGCGTGCACGACCGCCGAGGGAAACCGGCGCGCAAGGGCCTCGGGGATTGATCCGTAACCGGCGAACGGATCGAGGAGTATCGACGACTCGGGCGGGATAGCGGCAAGGGCGACCAGGAGTTGGGCGATCTCGGGCCTGAGTTCGCCCTGACGGAGATCCTTCGTGGAGGACGGACGACCCGGCAGGCGATAGGCAAGACAGGAATAACCTTCGCTTCGGGTGAGATACCAGAATTCCGCGTCGGGTTCCAGCCTGTTGGGGGTAAGGCCCGTTGACGAGGAGATCAGCCGTTCGGCGGTTTCCATTACCTGCCGGTCGACGGAGCAAAACTTGTTGGACGCGGAAAACCGGACCCGAAAGGTTCGTACAGCCCGGGTCCTGACCCTGGACCATGATCCCGAGAGGGCATCGTTGCCCGGGGTCTTTCTCACGAGGGCCGGAAAGGGTATCGAGGATGTTTCCCATTCCTGGAAAACGAAAAAAACGTTATTGAAGAAGGGAACCGAGGCGGCGTTCGCCGGAGGACCCGCGTACAGAAACCGGACCATTCCGGGGAACACGCGGATACGGTCCACCCCGGGCAGGCATTCCGGCAAGAGGGTCGCCATGGCGGCCTCGAAACCGGGCGCGAATATCGCAATGTAACGATCGCTTTTCATCGTGTCTCGGGACGCCGCCGTATACCGGTCAGAACGCGGTTACGAGATCTCCATGGCCGTCGTCATCGCAGAGAGGATATCCGCGAGCACGAGGGGTTTCCGGAAAAACTTGTCCGCGCCAAGGGCATACATCTCGGCCTCGAGGGCTTGATCGGGCAAAGCGGTAATCACGACGATATAGGGCTTTCCAAACGCGGGATCGGTCTTGATCCGCTTGCATATCTCCTGACCGTTAACCCCCGGAAGGGCGAGATCGAGGATGACGAAGCCGGGTTTTTTCTCGACCAGCTGGGCGCCGGCGTCGAAGCCGTCGAAGGACTGTAAAACCGTGACGTCGGGCATGTTTTTCGCGAAATAGGAAAGAATCGCGTTATTCAGGCCGGTATCGTCATCGATAATGATCATGCTTTTCCAGTTGGCGGAAGGCTCGTTTTCCATAAGAATTTCAGGGATACGCATCCCCCGCATCCTGATAAAAGAGATCAAATCGTCCTTATAAATGCGGTATTGTCCACCCGGGGTATTGAAGGCCTTGAGATGCCCGTTCCTGATCCAGTTGATTGCAGTCTGGTTAACGACCCCGCACATATTCGCCACTTCAAGAGCGGAGAAGATCTGGATGCGTTTTGTTTTCAATTCCTTGTTCATATTACCTCGCAAAGATAATTATACATTTATAATAACACGGGCAACAAGATAACATACTAAAACTTTACTCCATTCCCAGGCATTCTGTCACGATTTTCCGTGAAAATCCCTTTTGTTGAAGGGCCAGTACCAGCTTTATCCCCTCTTTACCCGTCCGTCTTAGTTTTTTAATTGCTTTCAGACACATAGTCCGCTCATCAAGGTCGAGAAACAATGAAGAAACCGTTTTCTCGGCAAGATCGCGTTCGATACCCTTAGCCCGGAGGCCGGCAACCAGCATAACCTTACCTTCGTTATGATGGATAATCCGGTTTCTGAGCCAAGCTTCGCAAAAGCGTGCATTGTCAAGATATCCCGAAATCTCAAGAAAATCCAGAGCATTTTTAATTTCTACTCCGGAATATCCCTTCTGCGAAAGTTTGCGCTCCAGCATAAAGCGGGACTGTTCGGCTCGCGACAGGTACGCAAGGGCCTGACGCTCGGCCAAAAGACATCGCGCGGCGAGAAGGTACCCGTCGAAGGTCTCCGCTGTACATGAAGAGTCAGGCGCGGAGACATCAAGCCCCAGCGTTTCGAGATATGATGCCCTAAGAAAAAAAGAAGGGCCATCTACCGGATATACCCTGAGTATACCGGTTGAGGCCCATTCAATTTTCCGGATGGCAACAGGCGAATTAACGCTTGCTGAACTGGAATCTTCTGCGCGCACCGCGCTGACCGTACTTTTTCCGCTCAACCATACGGGAATCGCGGGTTAAAAGGCCGTTAGCCTTCAAGGACGCGTGATTCGCGACGTCTACCTGCGAAAGGGCGCGGGCAATGCCGTGACTGCAGGCGCCGGCCTGTCCGTTCAACCCGCCGCCGATAACGGTTATGACGATGTCGAACTTGGTGTCGCTGGCGGTAACCATAAGGGGCTGGCGAACGACCTGAACCTGTTCGGGGGTGGCGAAATACGCGTCGACTTCCTTGTCGTTAACAAGGAGTTTCCCGGTACCTTCACGGACAAACACGCGGGCAATGGCAGTCTTCCGTCTTCCTGTTCCCATTCCAATATTCTTGATCACGTTCATTACTCCTTAGACTTCCACCGCTTGCGGGTTTTGGGCGGCATGCGGGTGATTGGGTCCCGCGTATACCTTGACGTTCGTCAAAAGTTTGCGGCCAAGCGGCCCCTTCGGAAGCATCCCCTTGATGGCGATGGTAACGGGATCCTCAGGATGCTTCTTGATGAGCTCGTTGAAACTAAGCGAGCGGAGACCGCCCACGAATCCGGTGTGATGGCGATACATCTTGCCTTCCGGCTTGTTGCCGGTGACAATTGCCTTGTCCGCGTTGATGATGACGATAAAATCACCATTTTCCTGATGGGGGGAAAAAGTAACCTTGTGTTTTCCCCGCAACATGTATGCGGCCTTTGCGGCTATGCGTCCAACCGGTTTGTCTTGAGCGTCAATGACAAACCAGGCGCGGGGAGCCTCTTTCTCGTTAATAAAAATAGTCTTCATATATAAACCTTACAAAAGAGTAATCTGTTGGCGACGATATACGCCGCCAAACGCAGATAATGTGGGTTCGTTACTATAGAAAAAAAAGGACTTACGTGTCAAGGGCCAGAATCCGGGGACAAGGTCGCAATCTATTCGCCCTGGGTTCCGCTGGCTTTCGCGGCTGCCTCTTCCTTTTTAGCTTCCTGTTTGTCCTTCAGATCGGCGATCCCGATAAAAATCGCCACGAGACCGATAAACGCCGCCAGAATCGGCATACAACCGCGGAGAAAGAGAAGGATATCGTTTCCCCAACCGAGCCCGAATCCTGCCAGGGACGGCGGAATGGCGGCGAACACGGTAAAGGCGATGAGGATAATCCCGACGAACAAAGCAACCATCAAAGGCCTCCTGTCCGGTAATTTTCTCACACTTCCGGGGTATGGTCAACAGAAACCCAAATCGCTATAGTAGGGCGGTATGAACCTGAACGCATTACACCATAGGGAGGGGTTATCCTGGACGCCGGTATTACGGCAGACCTTCCCGATTACCCTGCCGGTTCTTTTCGGATACGTGGCGATAGGCATCCCCTTCGGGCTGATGCTGGTAAAGGCCGGGTATCCCTGGTGGCTCAGCCCCATCATGAGCGTCGTTATGTACGCGGGGGCCGGCCAATACATCGCGATTGGCCTTTTCGCCGCCGGCGCGCCCCTTCCGGCCATGGCCGTGACCATGCTGATGGTAAACATTCGCCACATCGTATATGGATTGTCGCTTATCCAGCAGTTCAAGACGGTCGGCAAATGGAAACCGTACCTTGTCTTCTCGCTGACCGACGAGACCTATGCCCTGTTGACCGGGGTCAAGGTTCCCGAAGGCCTCAATCCCGGGCGTTTTTACGGGTCGATCGCCCTGATGGATCAGCTCTACTGGATAGTCGGTAGCGTGATCGGGGCCCTTGCCGGAACCCTGATACCGTTCTCGTTCAAAGGCGTCGATTTCGCCCTCACCGCCCTATTTACCGTCCTATTGATCGACCAGCTTCGAAGGACCAGGGACGCGGTGCCGACGGTAATCGGCGCGGCCTGCGCCGTCGTGGCCCTCGTCCTGGCCGGACCCGGGAGGATGCTGATAGCGGCCCTCGCGGGCGCGATAGCCCTGCTGGCCCTGATCAGGGGGACGAAACGATGACGAGCCTTTCCGGAGCCTTCCTCGCGACGGCGGTCTTTGGCCTCGTCATATTCATGACGCGATGCTTCCCGTTCCTGCTCTTCTCGAGGCGCGATCCGCCCGCCTTTATCAGGTTTATCGAGGAGTATATTCCCCCCGCCGTCATCGCCATCCTGGTCGTGTATTGCTTCAAGGACATCAAGTGGACGACCTGGCCCTCGGGAATCCGCGAGATCCTTTCGCTCGCCCTCGTGACGGGCCTGCATCTCTGGAAAAAAAACGCCATGCTCTCGATTTTCGGGGGCACGGCGTTCTATATGCTGGTACTGTACCTTTTTTAGTTATATTTCCTCGTTACCAGAATCAGGGCCCCGAGAACCATCAAATGGCTCGAAAGGGTCCCGAGGTAGTCAAGAACGCCGTTCACGCTCCTGAAGCTTGAACCCTCTCCTATCGGCCCGACGAAATCGACGAGAACGATGTTCACGATCCACAGTATGATGAAGATGAACAGGATCATGTCGGTTATGCGGAGATCGGTCGTAAAAATCTCCATAAGCAGGAAAAAGCCCGCTATAATCTCGCATACCGAAAGCGCGACGACTATAAAGCCGACCAGCGAGTCGTTTCTGAACAGATCACCCAGAAAACCCACGACGGCGGTGAGATCGCCCGCGCTCGATCTGATGATTCCGGTAATCCCGCTGACAAGCAGGAAAAGGGCCACAGAAATTTGTAGGACGACGACACCGATACTCCGTTTCATTTGATTCTCCTGTGTATTACGTATATGATCTGAAGTATGTTATATCGCCATTTCCCCAAAATAGCAAACAAGACTTTTTCCATCATAGCCCTCGATCCGTGGGGGCAGGCGCCAGACGCGGCAAAAGTCCCGGCGCCATCAGGGAACGATGCGGATGCGCGGGCCGGCGCGCTTCTCCGCCTCGCGGCGGAAAGCGGCGTGAATCTGGTCTGGGCCGGTTTCGGCTCAGAACGGACAGAGCGATCGGTACGGCTTCTCGAATCGTCCGGATTGCGGGAAGTCCCCTCCCTTATCCTGGGTCTCGACCGATCCATGAGCGCCGCCGACCTCGGGGAGTTCATGGACAGTTCAGGCGCGGGCCCGGGCGATATCCTGCTGGTGGAGGTCCCGGACGCCGGTCATGCGTCGCGACTGCGCGCGGGAGACCTTATCGGGGCACTCGCCGCCCTTCGCCGGGAGGGAAAAATCTGCGGATTCGGCTTTTCCGCGCCGGCCGAGGCCACGGTCGTCCAGGCCGCCCTGGCGGCTTCCGACGAGTGGGATTGCTGGTCCATGCCGTTTAACTACCTGAAGGGCGAGCTTGCGGGGACTATCCTCCAGGCAGGGCGAGCGGGGCTTGGCCTTCTGGCCCTGGATCCCTTCGCGGGAGGCTCGCTCGAGAACGTGCCGGCCGCGGTGCACGAACTGTACAGGAACGCGCCCGTTCCCCGAAGCCGGGACGAGTGGGCGCTCAGGGCTATATGGGACAGTCAGGAGGTCACGAGCGTCGTCCTCCATCCCGCGAACGCCGAATCCCTGACAAGGGCCGCGATCCTGTCGGAAGCGGGCCGACCGAACAGCCTTCTGGCGGGCGAACTCGCCGCCCTCCGCGAGGCCTCGGCCATACTGAACACTTGACAGAACCAGACAAATGCAACAAAGTCTGTTCTGACAGTACATACTTATCATGAGCCTTCCGGGAGGGCAGAGAAACAGATTGAAAGGGTGCGATATATCGATTGAAGGCGTGTCGAAGTTCTTCGGTAATTTCCACGCGCTTGATGCGGCGACCATCAAGATACATAAGGGCGAGTTTTTCTCGCTTCTCGGGCCGTCGGGGTGCGGCAAAACCACCCTTCTCAGGATAATCGCGGGCTTCGAGATGCCGGACGCCGGCATCGTGACCTTTGACGGAAAGAACATCATAGGCATCGAGGCGAACAAGCGCCAGTCGAACACGGTTTTCCAGAACTATGCCCTGTTTCCCCATCTTTCGGTATACGAAAACGTCGCGTTTCCCCTCCGTATACGGAAGGTGCCCGGCGCCGAGATAGACCGCAAGGTTATGGAGTACCTCCATCTCGTCCAGCTCGACGCCCACGTGCAGAAAAAGCCGAACCAGCTTTCCGGCGGCCAAAAGCAGCGGGTCGCGATAGCGCGCGCGCTGATCAACGAGCCGAGCGTCCTCCTCCTCGACGAGCCCCTTTCCGCCCTCGACGCAAAACTCAGGTCCAACCTTCTCGTCGAGCTCGACGCCATCCACGACCAGATCGGCATCACCTTTATCTACGTAACCCACGACCAGAGCGAGGCCCTGTCGGTATCTGACCGCATCGCGGTCATGAACCAAGGCAAGGTCCTCCAGATAGGGACCCCGTTCGAGATCTACGAAAGCCCCGCGACGGAATTCGTCGCGAAGTTCATCGGCGAGACGAACCTTTTCGATTCGCGCGTCGTCGAGTGCATCAAGCACGACGAGGACGAATTCATGGTAACCCTCGATGTCCCGGAACTCGGGAAGCAGATCAAGGTTACCGACTACGACGAGACGCAAAACGGCCAGCAGGTCAGCTTTACCGTCCGGCCCGAGAAGATCCGCATAACACTCGAGGAGCCCCATACCAACGGGAAGGAGCTCAACGTCTTCCGCGGGATCGTCGAGGAACCGGTATATTCGGGTTTTCAGTCGAAATTCTACGTAAGGCTCGAGAACGGTACCGTCCTGAAGGTTTTCAAGCAACACCAGAACTACCTCGAGGACGGGCCAGAGATCAGCTGGAAGGATACGGTCTACGTGTCCTGGAGCGCCAACGACGGCTACATCGTCGAGGTGATCAATCAATGAGCCGCCAGAGAACCCTGGCCGGCCGGAATTACGGGCCGATCTACAGTTATCCGATGGGAATCTGGTTCAGCCTCTTCTTTATCCTCCCCATAGCCATTATCGTGACCTACAGCTTCATGAAAAAGGGGCTGCACGGCGGCGTCGAATGGGAACCGACCATCAACGCCTACCGGCAGATGTTCACGTCGAGCTACGGAAAGCTGTTCCTGCGAACGATCTTCGTGACCTTCACCGCCACGATCCTTTCCATCGTCATCGCCCTCCCCTGCGGATACGCCATGGCCCGCAGCAGGCACCAGACGATACTGCTCTTTCTCGTCATCATCCCCTTTTGGACTAATTCCCTCATCCGCATCAACGCATGGATCGCGATCCTCGGGAACGAGGGCTTCATCAACGAAACCCTCAAGCGGTTCGGGATGATAACGGAGGGCTTGCCCCTCCTCTACACCCAGAGGGCCGTGATCCTGGTTCTCGTGTATATGTACCTTCCCTACGCGATCCTGCCGATCTTCACCGCGATGGACAAGTTCGACTTTTCCCTGCTTGAGGCCGCCCGCGACCTTGGTGCCACGAAGCCGCAGTCCATGTTCAAGGTTCTCCTTCCGAACGTGAGGTCGGGGATCGTCACGGCGATAATCTTCACATTCATCCCGATCTTCGGCGCCTATACGGTGCCCCTGCTCGTGGGCGGGAAGGATTCCTACATGATCGGCAACGTCATCGTCGACCAGGTGACGAAGATACGCAACTGGCCCCTGGCCTCGGCGTTCTCGATGGTGATCACCGTCGTCAGCACCGTCGGCGTCCTGTGGATGATGGGCACGAGCGCCCGCGAGGCCGCGAGGATGAAGTCGGCGGGGGTAAAGCAGGAGAGCGGCGTATGATCCTGCATGGACCGGGTAACCCCTACCAGTATTTTCTGTCGCGGCTTTCCAAGAAAAAACCGACTTCCGAGCCGGCGCGCCACGCGCGGAGGGCCTTCCAGAGCAAGAACAGGATATCCCTGTCGAATACCGTCATGACGCTCTCCGTCCTGTTTCTCTTCCTGCCCCTTGCGGTCATCGTGGTGTATTCCTTCAACAAGGCCAAGGGCATGATCTGGACCGGCTTTTCCCTTGGCTGGTACAAGAAGCTTTTTCTCGACTCCGACAAACTCTGGAGCTCGTTCGGCAACAGCCTTATCATCGCCTTCTCGTCGTCCCTCGTCGCGACCGCGTTGGGAACCCTCGCCTCGATAGGCGTGAACTGGTACCGCTTCAAGGCCAGGATCTATATCCAGACGGTCAGCTTCCTCCCGATGGTTCTCCCCGAGGTCATTATCGGTATATCGATGCTGATCTTCTTCTCCGCCGTCAACGTCCCCCTCGGCATGATCACCATCTTCATCGCCCACACGACCTTTTGCCTGCCCTTCGTGTTCCTGATGGTCCTCGCCCGGCTCGACGAATTCGACTTCTCCATCATAGAGGCGGCCCACGACCTCGGGGCGACCGAACGACAGACCCTTTTCAAGGTCATCGTCCCCGCCATCATGCCGGGCATCATGTCCGCCTTCCTTATGTCCATTACCATGTCCCTGGAGGACTTCGTCATAACCTTCTTCGTCTCCGGGCCCGGCTCGACGACCCTTCCCCTGTACGTCTTCTCCATGGTCAGGTACGGGATATCCCCGGTCATCAACGCACTTTCATTCGTGATGATTCTCGGAACGATGGCTATCGCGTTCTTCCTCAGGAATTTCCTGAAAAACATAGCCGCGTCGAAATAGGCGCGCGCAATCCCCCGTTCGCATAATAAGGAGACAATACCGCAATGAAGAAGCTTTTAAGCCTTACCGCCATGATCGCGTCGGGCGCCATTCTGCTCCTGGCCGTCGGCTTGACCGGTTGCAAGAAATCCTCCGGGAAAACGCTCTACCTCTATAATTGGACATACTACACGCCGGACACCGTTATCGAGAAATTCGAGAAGAAATTCGGCGTCGAGGTCGTGTACGACGATTACGCCTCAAACGAGGACATGTACGCCAAGCTCAAGGCCGGCGGCTCGGGATACGACATCGTCATACCCTCGGGCGATTTCGTCTCGATCATGAAAAGCCAGGATATGCTGGAGAAGATCGACCTTTCAATGGTACCGAACACGAAGTATATCAGGCCCGACGCCCTCGCGAAGGCGACGTACGATCCCTCGATGGAGTATTCGGTCCCGTATTATATGGGGGCCGCGGGCATCGCGGTCAATCGCGAGAAGGTGCCCGAGTTCGAGAAGAGCTGGAATATCTTCTCGCGCAAGGACCTCGCGGGAAGGATGTCGATGATGGACGACATGCGCGAGGTGCTCGGCGACGCCCTTGCCTATCTCGGGTATTCGGTCAATTCGACCGATCCCGCGGAACTCGAAAAGGCCTTCAATCTCGTCAACAACGAATGGAAGCCGAACCTCGTCAAGTTCGACGCGGAGGGCTTCGCCAAGTCGTTCGCGGCCGGCGAATTCTGGATCGTTCAAGGCTACGCCGAGGCCGTATACGCGGAGGTCCCGTCGGAGATGCACGAGAAGATCGCCTTCTTCATCCCCAAGGATGAGGGCGGGCCGATGTATCTCGACAGTATGTGCATCCCGAAGGGCTCCAAGAACGTAGAACTCGCGCACAAGTTCATCAACTTTATCCTTGAGCCGGAGATTTACGCGGAATTCCTCGATACCTTCGGTTTCCCGGCCACGATCCACACGACCGCGGGCGATTTGCAGAAGGTTACGCCCTATTACGGCGCCAATGACCTCGTCAATTGCGAGCTGAAAGAGGATTTGGGGGAGAATCTCGAACAGTACAATCAGATTTGGCAGAGAATTCGTTTTACAGAATAGTACACGTGGAGTATAATCGGCTACACTCTATGAGCATCGAGTATTTTTTTCGCACTATTCTAGAGACTTTGCCACACCTTGTTTTGGTAACGACTCCCGTCACCGTCCCCGAGACGGATCGGCGGGAGTATTTGATCGAATACGTCAATTCCGCCTGGGAGCGCTTGAGCGGTTCCCGCGCGGATACGGTTCTTGGAAAGTACTTTTCGCAGACAATATACCATGGTTCGTCGATACCATGGGACAAGCTCGTTATGGACGCCATGGAAAACGGCAAGAGCGAACACCAATCATTTTATAGCGATCTCGTCGACAAATGGCTTGACGTGACGGTCACGAGGCTTGAGCCAAACCACGCGTGCCTGCACGTGGTCGACGTTACGGAACTAAAGCAGGGAGAGATGCGCCTGAAGGAACAGAACCTGAGGCTTTCGTCCCTTTCCGCCGAGCTTGCCGCCTCCAAGAACAACCTCAAGGTCAAGCTCGAAAAGATCGAGAACCTCAACGCCAACCTCGAGCAACTCGCCTATTATGATCACCTGACGGAACTCCCGAACAGGACTCGCTTTACCGCGATTCTCGGGGAAGAACTCGAGTCCGCGAACCGTTCGGGGAACCGCTTCGCCCTCGCGATCCTGGACGTCGACAACCTGAAAACCCTCAACGATTCAATGGGACACGAGGCGGGCGACCAGCTCCTCAAGCAGATGTCGCGAAGGCTGGCGGCCTTTGGGAAAAACGATATCCTCGCGAGCCGCTTCGGCGGCGACGAGTTCCTGTTGGTCATCCATAACTACGAGCACGACGCGGAACTCCTTCACCTGATAAACGACATACAAAAATCCCTGAGCGAGCCGTACCAGCTTTTAAACGCAGAGATCAAGTCGTCCGTTTCCATCGGGGCGACCGTTTTCCCCGACGACGCCCAGAGCGTCCAGGACCTCCTGAAGTACGCGGACATCGCCATGACCGACGCCAAGAGGAGGGGGAAGAACACGCTTTCGCTCTTTCACTCGGTCATGCAGGACAATCTCCTGGCCCGGCTCAACCTCGAGCAGAAGATGGCAAGCGCCCTCGAGGGCCTCCGCTTCAGGTTGTTTTACCAGCCGCAGTACACCTCGGAAAGCAGGAGAATCAGGGGCTTCGAGGCCTTGGTCCGCTGGTTCGACCGGGACCTTGGGGAGGTCAGCCCGGACCGCTTTATCCCGATAGCCGAGGAAACGCGCATCATCATTCCCCTGGGAGAGTGGATACTCAGGACCGCGTGCCAAACCCTGCGCGAATGGCAGGAACGCTACGGCTTCGACGGCATCATGTCGGTCAACGTTTCGCCCATCCAGCTCCGCCATTCGGCCTTCGTGGACAGCCTTCGCGCGGTGCTCGAGGAAACCGGCATAGCCCCGGAGACGCTCGAGCTTGAGATCACCGAGGGCATTTTAATCGACAATTTCAAGGAATCGATAAAGATACTCGAGTCCATCAAGGATCTTGGGGTAGGCATTTCGCTCGATGACTTCGGCACCGGCTACTCTTCCCTGTGCTATCTCCAGTTCTTGCCCCTGACGACGCTCAAGATAGACAAGTCCTTCATCGCGAACATAACCAGGGACAAGAGCGTGGAATACGAGATCACGGACGCTATCGTCAACCTGATGAACAAGCTCGGGCTCGACACGATCGCGGAAGGCGTCGAGACCGACGAACAGCTTGCGATGATCAAGCGGGTAAACTGCAAGACGGTCCAGGGTTTCCTTACGGGCCGGCCGATGTCGAGGGAAGACTGCGAACTCCTCTTGAACGAGAGGGCTTATGTGAGCGAGGCGTCGCTGGAAACCGACGGGACTCTGTACTCGACGTAACGCACGCGTCCCGATTCCACCGCGGACCTGAGCGACTGCTCGACGGCCGAAAGCCGCGACTCGCCCGTTTTAACCTCGATAAACACGACCTCGTCGATCTTCCCGCGCGATGAACCGCTGAACGAAATGAAGTCCACGGGCTTGCCGATAAAACGCGCCTCTGTGGGATCGCCGGGGAATCCGGGGAGATAGGGCGCGAGCTGTTCTGAGAACTGTCCCCCCAGCACCGCCCGGGAACGGCGGACGGCGTCCCTGCGCTCTTCGTCCCTTCGGGACGCGAAAGCGCGCTCCGCGCGATACCGTCCCAGGCGCATCCCGAGCTTTATACCGACTACGAGAAACAGGGCGCAGACGACGACGGCCAGCGCGAGAATCCCAATAAGGGCGGGATCGCGATTCGCGAGCAGGAATTCCTTCATGTCAGTGGTTTCCTTTCTTGTATCCCCATTTCTGCAGGACGAGAAGCTCGGGCCTGTACTCGAAGTGCATGGTGTCCCACAGATACCATTTACCGCCCCAGATAAATCCCTCGCCCTCGAATATCTCGACGACCTTGCGGGGAGGCGACCAACGGCGATCGGGATCGATCATCATCCATTCGTCGTTCCAGTAGCTGATCCAGTTCCAGTAGATGTTCTTCTTGCCCCAATTCACCGGGAGGATGTCGACCGCGATACCCCAACTGTGATTGCTCCTCGACGGGCTGTCGGCGATCTCGCGCCAGTTGTATCCCTCGATACTGCCGATCGAGTCGACGAAGGCGCGAACCTCCTTGTCGGTATCGGCGAGTTTCCTGATGGCCTTCTCCACCCTTCTCAGGGGAGCGACGATCGAGGTATGGACGGACACGCGCTTGCCGAGATAGTCGAAGCGCGTGATGTGCGACTCGATTCGCCGGCGCGTTCGGCCATCGTACAGGATATCGTAGAAAGAGATGTTGTAGGTAGTCGAATTGCTCCGGCGCTCGGTCAGGGTTTGCGACTTGAGCTGTTCGATGAGCTCGCCGGAAAAACCCTTCGGGTCCGGAACCTTCTCGGGATAGAAGTAATCGATGTACGGCCGCCACTTGGCCCATTCGCCGAGCTTGTCGGCGGGCAAAAGGCGGCCTTTAGCCCAATAGAGCCGCGTTGAATCGACGATCATGTACCAATCGTCCAGGTCGCCGTCATAGCTGACCTCGGAGACATGGCCGGGATACGAGACCATGAACGCCCTCAGCATCAAACCGGGGTTCTCGTCGTCCAGGTCCGCGCTACCGTCAGCGGCGATGAATCCGGCGGGCAGGCTCACAAGAAGTAGAAGTATCGCGATATTCCGTCGCATGGGGGCCAGTATACCAGCGAGCGATACCTTCGGCAACTCGCCCGGGAGGGCTTTACTATTCCTCGTCACGGCAGGCTTCCAGTCTTTTAAGGCGCGCGTCGTCCAGCGCTACGGAAAGGTTCTTTTCGTTGGAGGGAAGGACGGTTCCCTTGGGGGCGCCCTTCGCGCGGCGAAGGTGCTTTACCTGCGTATAGTAAAGATCCGCCGAACCGGCCTTACGGCCTTTCGAGTAAAAAAGGGCAAGGGTCCCCGCGTCGAGGAGGATCTCCAGCGGCACGCTTTTCCCCGGCCTGTTCTTGATAAAGACGTAACCACCCGGCCAGTCCCGGACATGAAGCCACATGTCGAAACCCTTCACGTGGTGCCGGAGAAGCTCGTCGTTTTCGCTCGCCGTTCTCCCGACGAGGAGTATCCATCCATCCTTCCGGAAGCAAAGCCCCGGGTATTTTTTCTTGAGCTGTTGACGGGGGGTATTCTGGCGCCGGAGCGCCTTCTGGATCACGAGGGGATTCCTCTCGCCCTCCATCTCCGCGAGGTCCTCGGCAAGGGTCTCCAGGGTCCGCCGCGTGGAGGCGATATCGTCCTCGAGATCCGCGAGGCCGGAAACGGCCTTGCGGTACCGCTCATAGTACAGGGCCGCGTTCTCCTGCGGCTTGAGCTTCGCGTCCAGGATGATGCATATCGGGACGTTGCCATTCTCGTAGTCCTCGACCTCGACCGAGGTCATGCCGGCCTTTACGGCATGAAGGTTCGCGGTAAGGAGATCCCCCTGACGGCGAAACCGGTCCGCGTCGAGGAAACCGTCCCGCTTCTTTTCGAGCTTTCCCAACGCCGTCTCGAGCCGGACGCGACGTTCCCGGTACCGCTTGCGGGCCTCCTCGAGTAGGGCCTCGCGGGAAAGGGTCTCGGCGTGCTCGGCGTACCAGAGATCGACCCGCTCGTTGAACGTGCCTTCGCCGGGAAGCTCGCGCACGGCCCAGGTCTTGCCGCCGGAAGCATCCTTCGGCTCGGGAAGGACCCAGAGGCCGCCGCTCGTCTCGCCGCGTTTGGGCCGCCTGAAGAAGACGTCGAGTATGCGGTCTTCGCCGTCCGCGAGAACCATGTTGGCGGCCCCGCTCCAGAGCCTGACGTAGAGGAAAAGGGTCTCCTCGGCACGGCACAGGGTGAGCCTGATGATGCGGTTTCCGTCAAGCTGGGTCGCCTCCGCGATTCGGGAACCGCGAATCCTCGAACGCAAGAACTCCATGAAGCGCAGGGGCCTGTCGGTCTTGGGTATCTTCCTGCGGGATTCGTGAACCCGGCAGGCGCCGGGGGCGAGGCAGAAGAAAATCGTCGTCGCCTTTCCGCCGGACGAAGCTCCCTTATAGACAAAGAGGGCGAGCGAGTCGAATCCCGGCTGGACGACGTCCTGGATAAACGAGCCGGGAAGGTCGAGTTCTTCGAGTATGAGGTCGATTTCCGCGCAATTGAGGGACATAATGGGCGATTGTACAAAAAAAAAGGCGCGTCGGATACCCTGGCGGCATCCGATGGGCGACGCGACGAGGCATGACGGATGGCCGACGAACATTCCCGTTGAAAAAAAAGCCGTTATCCTTCATACTGACGGACTGGAACCGGTTTCCGGAATAAAAGGACCGTATATGAAGATAAGCGATATCCTGAACAAGCGAAAACTCACCGTCTCTTTCGAGATTTTTCCCCCGAAGGAAAACTCCGCCTATGACGCGGTGATCGGTTGCGCGGACAAGCTTGCCGGGCATGGACCGGATTTTATCAGCGTAACCTACGGGGCCGGCGGCGGAACGTCGGCCAATACCGTGAGGATCGCGTCCCATATCCGCGAGACCGGGATTACCCCCCTTGCCCACCTCACCTGCCTTTCATCCACGAGGGACGAGATACGCCGCATCGTCGGGGAACTCAAGGACCTGAAGATCGAGAACGTCCTCGCGCTCAGGGGAGACCGGCCGAAGGATCCGTCCTTCGCGGCGCCGGGAGATTTCGGCCACGCCAACGACCTCGTCGCGGAGATACTCTCGCTCGGGGACTTTTGCGTCGGCGGAGCCTGTTACCCGGAAGGCCATCCCGAGAGCGGCAACAAGGACCACGACCTCGACAACCTGATGCGCAAGGTGGACGCCGGCTGCTCGTTCCTTACGACCCAAATGTTCTTCGACAACAATATGCTGTACAGCTTCCTCTACAGGGCGCAGGCAAAGGGGATCCGCGTGCCCGTGCTCGCCGGGATCATGCCGGTCACGAACGGGGCCCAGCTCAAGCGCATGGTCGCCCTGTCGAACGCCTTCCTCCCGCCGAAATTCCTCGCGCTCGTCGACAGGTTCGGGGACAATAACGCGGCCATGCAACAGGCGGGCATCGCCTACGCGACGGAACAGATCATAGATCTCGTGACCAACGGGGTTCGCGGCATCCATATTTACGCGATGAACAAGCCCGACGTCGTGGCCAAGATCATCTCGAATATTTCTTCCATCATCGAGGAGGCGAGATGAGCTTCCGCGACGCGCTCAGGGACGGTTTCGTATTCCTTGACGGAAGCATGGGCACCGTGCTTCAGTCCTATCAAGCCCGCTCCGGCGGCCCGGGATGGAAGGTTCCGGAGGAGCTCAACGTCACCAACCCGGACCTGATCTGCAAGATCCATACGGGCTACCTTGACGCCGGGTCGACCGTCATCCTCACGAACACCTTCGGGGCGAACCGCTTCAAGCTCGCCGGGACCGGATACGACGCGGCAGAGATCGTCGCCCTCGCGACGCGCATCGCCCGCAAGGCGGCGTCTCCCTTCAAGGGCCGCTATGTCGCCCTGGACATCAGCTCGACGGGCAAGCTTCTCGAGCCGATGGGCAGCTGCACCTTCGACGAGGCATACGAGGCCTTCGCCGAGATGGTACGCGCGGGCGCAGAGGCCGGCGCCGATCTCGTCGTGATCGAGACCATGAGCGACCTCTTCGAGATGAAGGCCGCCGTGCTCGCCGCGAAGGAGAATTGCTCGCTTCCCGTGATCGCCTCCGCCACCTTCCAGGATAACGACCGAACCCTTACGGGGGCGGACCCGCTCACCGTCGTCACCGTCATGGAGGGCCTCGGGGTCGACGCCGTCGGATTCAACTGCGGCGGGGACCTCTCCCACGCCCGGACGCTGGTCGAGGCCTTCGTTTCCTGCGCCAGCGTGCCCGTCATCATGGAACCCAACGCGGGCCTTCCCGTGATAGAGGGAGGCGCGACGATTTTCAAGGTTATGCCCGACGAATTCGCCGAGACCCTCGCCTACGGGGCCGGTATCGGCGCGCGGGTTCTCGGCGGCTGTTGCGGCACGACGGCCCGCCATATCTCGGCCATGACGACCGCGTGCTCGCGCCTCAATCCCAAGCCGGTGGCCGGCAGGTCGTCGACCCGGGTTTCCTCATGGAGCGACACGGTGGAAATCGGCGACGACCCGGTCGTCGTTGGGGAGCGCATAAACCCGACGGGCAAGAAGCGGTTCCGCGAGGCCCTCCTCGCAGGGGACTGCGACTACGCGCTCAACGAGGCCAAGGCGCAGATAGAGGCCGGGGCCCATATACTGGACGTCAACGTAGGCCTGCCCGGGATAGACGAGGCCGCCGTCATGCGCGAGATGGTCGGGGCCATACAGCGAACCTTCCCCATCCCCCTGCAGATCGACTCGAGCGAGCCCGCGGTTCTCGAGAGGGCGCTCCGGTACTATAACGGCAAGGCCCTGGTCAACTCAGTCAACGGAAAAAAGAAGGTCATGGACGAGGTATTCCCGATAGTCAAAAAATACGGAGGGGTCGTTATCGGCCTCGCCCTGGACGACTCGGGCATCCCGCCGACGGCGGAAGGCCGACTGGCCATCGCGCGACGCATCGTTGAAACCGCCGAGTCGTTCGGGATAAGCCGGAAGGACGTCATCATAGACACCCTGACGCTCACGGTCAGCTCCCAGCAGAAGGAAGCGATGGAGACCGTGCGCGCGCTTGCCCTGGTTAGTTCCGAGCTCGGGGTGCGTACCGTACTCGGCGTGTCGAATATCTCGTTCGGCCTTCCCCAGCGCGAGCTCGTCAACTCGGTGTTCCTCGCGGCCGCGCTCCAGGCCGGCCTTTCGGCATGCATCATCAACCCGCTTTCGGCGCAGATGATGAGCGTCTACCATACATTCCGCGCCCTCGCCGGCCATGACGAGAACTGCCTTGAGTACATCGGCCGCTACGTAAGCCAACCGGCGCAAGCTCCCGTTACGGGGAACGCGGCGGCACTCGCTGGCGTTTCGCATGCCGCGAATGCGACCGAGTCCGCGCGCGCGGCTGAGTCCGCGACCGGGTCCGCGGCGCCGGCCCGGGCAGCCGTCACGGACGAGGACCTCAGGACGATAATCACCTCGGGGCTCAGGGACCGCTCGGCAGTCGCGGCCGAGTTCCTTCTCAGGACGAAAACGCCGGTCGAGATCATAGACGGCATCATCGTTCCCGCCCTCGACGAGGTAGGCCGCGATTTCGAATCAGGAAGGAAATTCCTCCCGCAGTTACTGCTCAGCGCGGACACGGTTTCGCGCGCTTTCGAGGTCATCAGGGCGCACCTGGAAAAGAACGGCGGCGCGCCCGAATCGAAGGGAAAGATACTCATGGCCACCGTCCATGGAGACATACACGACATCGGGAAGAACATCGTCTCGGCCATGCTCGAGAATTACGGATACGCCGTCGTGGACCTCGGCAAGAACGTGAGTCCGGAGGCCGTGATCGAGGCGACGAAGCGCGAGAGCCCCGGGATTGTCGGCCTTTCGGCCCTGATGACGACGACCGTCGCGAGCATGGAACAGACGATCAGGGAACTGAGGGCCGCGGGATACGCGGGGAAGATCATGGTAGGGGGAGCGGTCCTCACGAAGGAGTACGCGGAGCGCATCGGCGCGGATTTCTACTCGAAGGATGCCATGGCTTCCGTAGCCATCGCGAAGGAAGTTTTCGGAAAATGAAGCGAGATACAACCGCCGTGACGACCATGGACTGCTCCGTCGCGCGCGTATTTCTTGGAGCGATCTCGTCGCGAACCACCATTGGGCCGCTCATCAGGTACGTAGGCACCATACTCCGCGATTTCTTTCTCCTGCAGTTCTCGGTGAAATTCGGCATCAAGAAGATACCGATCCTCAACGTGGACCATCCGCTGGACGCGACGGTCCCGTTCACGCCCGAGAGGGTTTCGGTCTATCTCGATTTCGTCGCGTTTTGGGTGAGGCCGCTCGATTATATCGGCAGGAGATTCGGGCGCGAGGCCCAGCTCCACTATACGGCGGAGATGCTCGACAAGGTCAACCGCTGTTACGTGGACGCCGCGGCGGTGTACCGATTCAGGATGACGACCACGAAACGCCCCCGCTACTACAAGGGACACTTCAGGATCATCCATTTATTCGACCCGCATTACCTGTGCGTGCCAAGCCTTCACGTCATCGTCGTGGTGCTTGCCTACACGTTTTACAGGAAGGCCTTCAAGGAATTGGGAATGGCGGAGGACGAGGCGACGACGCTGAACCGCGAACTTTTCGAGGGAGCGGCGTCGATTGCGGAAACGGTTCTCTACATCAAGCAGCACAGCGTCAACTGCATCCCGGCCGCGCTGTACGCCATGACCAGGATCACCCCGGAGGAGGTAACCCCGACCGAGGTCGTCACCTTCATAGACAGACTGTTCGCCTTCGCCCCGGATATCGATCCCGAGAACGCCAGGAAGATCCGCGCCCACATCATGGATATGTACGAGGAACTCTTCCTGGAAGGCTGCCACGACTCGGACTGGATAACGCCCCTGCAGAGATGGCTTAACGGCTATTCGCTCGCAGGTTTCATCCACTGAGAATCGGGCCGGATTCCCACCGTCAGGATTCCTTTTTCTTGTATCCGGCCGCGCCGACTCCGGCGGGCCGCGGGCCCCTGCTGTAGGTGCGTGCCGTTCGGCGCGCTCCGTCAGGAGGGCCGTCGCGCGAGCCCTCGCGGGCATAGCCACGCCTGTCTCCGCCGTCGGCGGGACCCCGTCTCGGCCCCCTGAATCCGCCCTGGCGCCCCTGACGGGGACCGGAGTGGAAATCGCTGGGACCTTCCTTGACGTCGATATGCATGTGGGGCACGTTCCGTTTCTGCTTTGAGAGATCGAGGGCCGCGCGCGCGGCGTCGGCCGGCAGGGTCGCCAGCGAGAACGCGTCCATCACGTCGATGCGGTCGACGAGCCGTTCCGGCACGCCGATGAGGTCGCGGAAGAACTGGGCGATTCCCCGCCTCGTCATCCCGTCCCGGCGGCCCAGCCCGACATAGAGGCGGGTATGGGCGCGATCCGCGTCGCCCGCCTTCATCGACTTGATATCGGTATAATGATCGGGGGAAAGTTCCTCCCCGTACTGAAGCGAAAGTATGGCGGCGAGAACCTCTATCGGCTCACGTCCCTCCACCAGCTTGCCCGCGAAGTCCCGGAACTCCGGCGCTATTGCCGGCATCTTCTTCGCGCTTTTTTTCGAGGCCTTACCGACCGTCTTTTCGGCGGTAACCCCGGGCGCGCTACCCTCGGGTACGATCGCGGCGTGATCTTCCATCGGAAGGGATTCACCGCCGGATATATTCAGAGCGACCTCGTCGGATGCGTTCATCGCGGCATCGCCGGATACATTAATCGCGACCTCGTCGGATACATTCAACGCGGCATCGCCGGAAGTCTGTTCTGCCGCGGGGAAAAACCTCGCGAGCTCGGCGGAGGTTGATCCCATGAGCCTGTCGCGCTTGATGCCGAGAACCTCGCGCACGGTTGGCACGGAGCCTTCCTTCAGCTCGCCCCTCGCCTGATTGCGGAGATAGCCGACCCGACGGCGCTCTTCGGGCCTGACGAGCGTAACGGCGATACCCTTCGCTCCCGCGCGGCCCGTGCGTCCGATACGATGCGTATAGGTAGGTCCGTCGTAGGGAAGCGCGTAATTGACTACGTGGGTCAAGCCCTCTATATCGATACCCCGCGCCGCGACGTCGGTCGCGACAAGGATACGCGTCTTTTTCGCGCGGAACCGCCCGAGAATCTTCTCGCGCTGGCTCTGGGCAATATCGCCATGCAGGGCCGCGGCCTGGTAGTGTCGCTCATCGAGCTCCTTCGCTACCGCGTCCGCGTCAGCCTTGGTCTGGCAGAACACAAGCCCGTAAAAATCCGGGGTGGAATCTATCAGACGGACCAATGCCTCGGTCTTGTCGTCTTCCCTGACCATCCAGTAATACTGCTCGGTCAGGACCGCCTCTTCGGGACGGGATTCTTCCTCGACTATCTCGTACTCCCCCATGAAATTGGAGGCTATGGAAAGGATCTGCGGAGGCATCGTCGCGGAGAACATCAACACGCGGGCCTTCGGGTTGGCGCGGCCGAATATCGCCTCGATATCCTCGATGAAACCCATGTTGAGCATCTCGTCGGCTTCGTCAAGAATGAAGTACTCAATCTGCGAAAGATCGAGCGACCGGCGCTCAAGATGATCGATGACGCGACCGGGAGTGCCGACTACGATCTCGACACCCGAGCGCAGTTTGCGCAACTGGTCAACGATCGAGGAGCCCCCGTACACCGTCGTGATTCTCGGCCATTGCTCGGTCCGGAACGATTCGATCTCGGTGGCGACCTGCACGGAAAGCTCGCGGGTGGGGACCAGGATCAGGGCGCGGGGATGCTGCCGGTCACCTCGAAGCTCCTGAATCAGGGGAAGGCCGAACGCGGCGGTCTTGCCGGTTCCGGTACGCGCCTTTGCGATGACGTTGGCGTCGCCGTTAAGCAGGCGGGGGATCGCCAACACCTGAATGGGCGTCGGTTCCGTAAATCCCTTGGCGGCAACTGCCTTGAGCACAGTCTCGTCCAGGCCGAGATCGGCAAAAGACAGTTCTTTCGCCTCTAAAGAGATGGATTCCATGTAAATTCCTTATAACGGGTTTGCGATTACGGTTCGTTATACAATGCCGTGTGCAAGACAAAACGCGATCGGATCGACCGCTCCTCGGGGTAAACGGACCTTTCGGATCGCTTACCGCAACTCATCTAACACCGTGACTATATCGGAAAGCGCGGTAAGTGCATAGTACCAAATACATGAAAATCATTGAAAATACGGTATTTTTCCGCATTTAGCGCGAATCATCCAAAATACTCCCTTTCATGGTACTTGCCATTCCCTGCCCGCCTCATTTATTATGCCTCATGAGTAGTTATACCAAAAACGACATCATGAAGATGGTGTCGGACAATGACGTCCGTTTTATCAGGCTTCAGTTTACCGATATCTTCGGAACCCTGAAGAATGTCGCCATCCCGGCATCGCAGTTGGGCAAGGCGCTCGAAAACAAATGCATGTTCGACGGTTCTTCCATAGAAGGCTTCGTCCGCATCGAGGAATCCGACATGATCCTCCATCCGGACCTTGATTCCTTCTGTCTGTTTCCCTGGAGACCTGCTCCGAGCCGTGTCGCGCGCCTGATCTGCGACGTGTACACCCCGGACGGCAAGCCCTTTCAGGGCTCTCCCCGCCAGATACTGAAAAACGTGCTCGAGGAATGCGCCGGGATGGGCTACAGCCTGAACGTCGGTCCCGAGCTTGAATTCTTCCTCTTTCATACCGACGCCGAGGGCGGGCCGACCCTCAAGACCCTCGATAACGGGGGATATTTCGACATGGGCCCCATCGATCTCGGCGAAAACGCCAGACGGGACATGGTCCTCGCGCTCGAGGAAATGGGCTTCGAGATCGAGGCCTCGCACCATGAGTGCGCGCGCGGCCAGCACGAGATCGATTTCAAGTACAGCGAGGCCCTCGAGACCGCCGACCGGATGGTCACCTTCAAGCTCGCAGTCAAGACAATCGCCCAGCGCCACGGCCTCCACGCGACCTTCATGCCGAAGCCGGTATTCGGCATCGCGGGAAGCGGGATGCATCTCAACCTTTCCCTTTCGAGCAACAAGGCGAACGCCTTCCCGAGCGAAACCGACATAAACGGGCTTTCGCCGATCGCCTATCATTTCATCGCGGGCGTCATGAAGCACATCAAGGGGATTACCGCCGTGACCAACCCCCTGGTCAACTCCTACAAGCGACTGGTTCCCGAGTTCGAGGCCCCGGTGTACATCGCCTGGTCCGCCTGCAACCGAAGCCCGCTTATCCGCGTTCCTTCGGCAGACGGGCACGCGGCCCGCATTGAACTGCGCAGTCCCGATCCCTCGGCGAATCCCTACCTCTCGCTTGCCCTCGTGCTTGCGGCGGGACTCGAGGGGATACGAGAACGCCTCACTCCCCCGGACCCGGTCAACGGCAATATCTACGCAATGACCGCGACCCAGAGAAAGCGCGGACATATCGAAAGCCTCCCCACCGATCTTCACGAGGCGACCCTCGAGATGCAGAAGGACCCCCTCGTCAGGAAGGTTCTTGGGGACCATATCTTCGAGAAATATCTCGAAGCCAAGGAACTCGAGTGGAACGAGTATAAAACCCGGGTTTCCCAGTGGGAGATCGATAACTACCTTTCCAAGTACTGAGCGTATAACTCGAATACCGGGGCGGCCATGTTGGCTTCCCCGGTTTTTTTTATCACCAGTAGATCCCTGGAGCGGCATAATAGCCAGGAAATCCTGATATTTTCAAGAAAAACCGCATAAAACACGACGTTAATCCGATTAATCAATTCCATGATTGGTTTTTTGCCATATTTTTCCCACTTTTCATGTAAACATCACCATAATTCTTCACGTTTCTTGGTCATTTTCCGTAAACTCCGAATTATGCCCAAGTTTTCAGCGTAATACAGTTTTTCCATTGTTTATTACTCCCAAAAATGATAGTTTCTGAAAAGCCAGTTTTCTTGATCTCGTTTTTCAGGAAATAAGGCGGAAAGAGGCAAAAAATGAGGGGATATCTGATCCTTGAAGACGGTTCCGTCTACGAAGGGACCTATATCGGCAGTGAAAAGGAAATCCTGTGTGAGGTCGTCTTTACGACCGGGATGACCGGTTATGAGGAAACGGTAACCGATCCATCCTTCGAGGGACAGGCCGTCGTCCTGACGAGCCCAATGATAGGCAATTACGGAACGAACGGTGATGACGCCGAGTCGGCTCATCCCTGGCTTTCGGCGCTTATCCTGCGCGAACTCTCCCCCTTCGCGAGCAATTTCCGTAACACCGAGACCTTTTCAGATTACCTGAGACGTCATGACATTACGGTCCTTTCGGGGATCGACACCCGGGACTTGACCCGCCGCCTGCGGGACCGGGGCACGATGAACGCCCTGATTACCTTCCAGAAACCCGGAGATATCTCCATCAGGCTTGAGGAAATAAAAAAGCACACAGTCCGCCACGGCGTTATTCGGGTCAGCAGAAGAAGCCCCGAGACGGTCGGTTCCGGTTCGCGCAAGATCGCGCTTATCGATTTCGGGGCCAAGCGGGGGATTATCAGGTCACTGACGGCGAGGGACTGCGCCATCACGATTTGGCCCTGGGACACGCCATCGGACATCGTCCTCGACTCGGAGCCCGACGGTATCATGCTCTCGAACGGACCGGGAGACCCGAAGGAGTGCTCCGGCATCCTCCGTCACGTCAAGAACCTGATGGATTCTGGCATCCCGCTTTTTTCAATCTGTCTCGGGCATCAGCTTCTCGCGCTCGCCGCGGGATTCGACACGGAACGGCTCAAGTTCGGGCACCGGGGCGCGAATCACCCGGTCAAGGACCTTGCCACGGGCAGGGTGTACATGTCGAGCCAAAACCACGGGTACTGCGTCCGCCCCGAGACGGTCAGGCCGGAGATAGCCGAGATCAGCCATATCAACGTCAACGACGGCACGGTCGAGGGCCTCAGATTCAAGGGAATCCCGGTCTCGTCCGTCCAGTTCCACCCCGAGGCAAGCCCGGGCCCGAGGGAAACGGCCTATCTCTTCGACGAATTCATGCAGGCGATCGACGCATACAAGGGGGCCCTCTGATGCCGCTCAATCCATCGATACATAAGGTTCTGGTCATAGGATCGGGACCGATCATCATAGGCCAGGCGGCGGAATTCGACTACGCGGGAACCCAGGCGTGCCGAACCCTCAAGGAAGAGGGAATGGAGGTCGTGCTCGTCAACTCGAATCCGGCGACGATCATGACCGACAAGGAGATCGCGGACAAGGTGTACATTGAACCCCTGACCGTCGATACCGTACGCAGGATCATCGAGATCGAAAAGCCCGACTCCATCTTGCCGACGCTCGGGGGACAGACGGGACTTAACCTCGCGATGGAACTGGCCGAAGGCAACTGGCTTGCGGATAGGGGCGTTACCCTCCTCGGGACCAATTCCGATGTAATCAGGAAGGCGGAGGACCGGCAGGCCTTCAAGGACACGATGGAGTCGATCGGGGAACCCTGCGTCATTTCGAAGGTGGTCACCACCTGGATCGACGCGCGCGACTTCTCCCGCGAGATCGGTTTTCCGGTCATCGTTCGCCCCGCGTATACCCTCGGGGGAACGGGTGGCGGCATCGCGGCAAACGAGGGAGAGCTCGAGGAGATCGCCAAGAACGGGCTTTCGCTCTCGCGGGTCGGCCAGGTGCTCATCGAGCGGTGTATATCCGGGTGGAAGGAGATAGAATACGAGGTAATCCGCGACGGCTGCGGGAACTGCATCATCGTCTGCAATATGGAGAACTTCGACCCGGTCGGGGTGCATACCGGGGATTCCATCGTCGTCGCGCCGAGCCAGACCCTTTCGGACCGCGATCACCAAATGCTCCGCACGAGCGCGATCAATATCATCAACGCCCTCGGCGTCGAGGGAGGCTGCAACGTCCAGTACGCCCTCCATCCCGACTCGTTCGAGTACGCGGTTATCGAGGTGAACCCGCGCGTCAGCAGATCGTCGGCCCTCGCCTCGAAGGCGACGGGGTATCCCATCGCGAAGGTCGCGACCAAGATCGCCCTCGGCTACCGGCTCGACGAGATCAGGAACGCGATCACGGGAAAAACCTTCGCGTGCTTCGAGCCCGCCCTCGACTACTGCGTCGTCAAGATCCCGCGGTGGCCCTTCGACAAGTTCGTCAACGCCAAGAGAAAACTCGGAACCCAAATGCAGGCGACCGGCGAGGTCATGGCGATCGCGCATACCTTCGAGGCCGCGCTCATGAAAGCGGTCCGTTCCCTCGAGCTGAACGTCTGGTCCCTCTGGAGCTCGCGGTTGTCGCGGTCGAGCACGGAGGATCTGATGGGGCGGCTCACGTCCAAGATCAGCGACGAGCGTCTCTGGGAGATTTCGGAACTCCTGCGCCGGGGAACCCCCGCAAAGACGATACACGAGATCACCATGATCGATTATTGGTTCCTCGAGCGCATTCTGCATATCCTCGACGTCGAGAAGCGGATATCCTTCGGGGCCCGCGACTACGATACCCTCCTCGAGGCGAAGCGGGCGGGTTTCCCCGATCGCGAGATCGCGCGACTTTTGAACATCGACGAGAGGGAGGTAAAGTACCTCCGCACCCGGCTCGGTCTCAAGCCGGCGTACAACATGGTCGACACCTGCGCGGCCGAGTTCGAGGCCCTGACGCCATACTTTTACTCGGCGTATAACGTCGCGAACGAGGCGATCGAGCCGGAGAAATCCGCCGGGGCGGAATCCGGCGGCAAGGGGAAGGTGCTCGTGCTCGGGTCGGGTCCCATCCGGATCGGGCAGGGAATCGAGTTCGACTATTGCTCCGTGCACTCCGTGTGGGCCCTCAAGAAACTCGGGTACGAGACGATCATCGTCAACAACAACCCCGAGACCGTCAGCACGGACTTCGACATCTCGGACCGTCTCTATTTCGAGCCGCTCACCGCCGAGGACGTCGAGGGGATCGTCGACAACGAAAAGCCGATCGGGGCAGTCGTCCAGTTCGGCGGGCAGACCGCGATCAAGCTCGCCAAGGCGATCGCGGCGATGGGGGTCCCGATACTCGGGACCTCGGCCCGCGACGTGGACCGCGCGGAGGACCGCGAACTCTTCGACCAGGTTCTCGAAACGACGCAGATACCCCGGGCCGCGGGCAGGACCGTCTTCACGACGGAGGAAGCGGTCGAGGCCGCAAAGGCGCTCGGTTACCCGGTACTCGTCAGGCCTTCATACGTCCTCGGCGGGCAGGGTATGGAGATCGCGCACTGCGACAGCGACGTCGCGGAGTTCATGGAGATCATCAACCGGATACAACAGGACAATCCGATCCTGGTGGACAAATACATCGAGGGAACGGAGGCGGAGGTCGACGCGGTCTGCGACGGGACGGACATCCTGATACCGGGCATCATGGAACACGTGGAGAGGACGGGCATACATTCGGGCGACAGCATCTCGGTGTATCCGGCCCCCAATCTCACCGCCGCGCAGAAAGCGCGCATGATCGACTATTCAGGGAAACTCGCGCGGGAGCTCCACGTCATCGGGCTCATCAATATCCAGTTCATCGCGCGGGGCGACGATATCTTCGTGATCGAGGTAAACCCCAGGTCGAGCCGGACAGTTCCCTACATCAGCAAGGTGACCGGGGTGCCGATCGTGGACCTCGCGACGAGGTGCATGTTCGGCGAACGCCTGGCGGACATGGGCTTCGGCACTGGCTGCTACCGCGAATCGCCCTACTACGCGGTAAAAATGCCCGTCTTCAGTTTCGAGAAACTGCACGGGGTGGAAACCGCGCTCGGCCCCGAGATGAAGTCGACGGGAGAGGCCCTCGGGATCGCGGACAACTGGGCGGACGCCCTCTACAAGGGATTCAGGGGCTCGGGCATAAAGATACGGGTCGGGGACGACGGGAAGGGAACGATAGCTGTCAGCCTGAGGGAGCGCGACAAGGAGGAGAGCGTGCCGATCGTCAGGCGGTACGCCAAGGCCGGCTTCCGCATCGCGGCGACGGCGGGCACGTACGACTACCTGATGGAACACGGGATCGACTGCGTCCGCATCGGGCTTCCGTCGGATCCCTCGCCGAACATCATGGACGCGCTCAGGGAGGGAAGCCTCACCCTGGTCATCAACACCCCCACGAGGGGCCGGGACAAGACGAGAAACGGTTTCCGCATCCGCCGCGCCGCGGTCGAGCACAACTGCGCCTGCCTTACCGCCCTCGATACGGCCTCCGCCTTCGCCGCCTGCCTCGAGCGCGGTATCGGCAAGGTCCTTCAGCCCATCGACATCGCGAGCATCCTGTAAAAAAAACCGTCCGGCGCGAACGCGCCGGACGGCCCTTATTATTCTCGCCTTGGGGATATCCTACCAGACGATACCAAGCGTGACGCCCGTCACGAAGGTATTTCCGTCGCTGTCGAAATAGTACAGGAAAGGCATTTCGAGGCGTACTGGCCCCAGTGCAAGCCCAGCCGCGATCATCAGGTGCGGATGGAGGAACTGGGGATCGCTCTCCGACGAGTTCCTGACAGAAGCCTCGCCGGGCGTGGAATCAATAAACGTTGCAAGTTCATCACTCTCCTGAAAAGTGACCTCCTGGGTCGAGTCGAAGGAGACCTCTCCCGAGCCCCAGCAGAGGTCAACTCCTGCGCCGACGCTCAGATCGATAACTAGCAATCTGACTCCAGTGCTTACCCCGATCGGGACCGTGTAGGTAGACGTCTCGATCTTGGCGTTGATCTCCGGGGTCATCTCGATGGTTCCGAGGGCCGTAGCCTCCGTATAACTGAGACCGGCTGCTGTAAGTTGTGCGTTGGTCAACCCGAGATCACCGAGAGTCAGGCTGGTATCGGCGATGTAGCCTTCATCTTCCGGTACGTAATTCATCTCGACCTTGCTTCTCTGATAGAAAAGACCGGTCGAAACTGAGAGACCGCGCCAGCGAACCAGTCCCAGCGGCACAGCCTTCGGTTTCAGGAGCATGTAGCTTACGTTCGCGCCGACGGACATCGAGTTGAACGTCACGTCGTCGGCTATCGTTCCGTCGGCTATATCGACATAGCCGAATTTCGCCGTCGCCCGGAGGCCATCAACGAGGAATCCAAGGTTGATCCCGACAGAGCCGTTGACTAACTGGGGAGCGATACCCGCGTAGATATCTCCCTCATCCTTGACGAAATCGGCGGAATCAAGATCGCTGAAGAGATCGGTACTGTACAAAGAAAGGCCCGCGCCCGTACTAACAGCGACCGAGAAGAGCTTGAAATCCTGGGCGGACCGCAGCATACCCAGGGAAGCCGAACTTGCGCCAGCGTTCGCGAATCCGGTTGCGAGATCGGACTGATCGTCATATTTAGCGATCGTCTCGTCCGTCTCGACCTGGGTCTCAAAGTCGTCGGCGATAGTGGCCAGCTCGGCATTCAGCTCAGTGGACAAGTCGCCAAATTGTGCAAAGATACCCGTCAGCTCCAGGGTTGGCGGCGTGACGTTCACGTCGACGGACCACATGCAGGCGGATGCAAACAAAAACATGGAAACAAGTCCAACTTTATTTTTCAGGGTAGTACTCATGAATGAAACCTCCCGGGTAGTGCCTTCGAATCGGCCTAATTGCCGTTGAAACGCAATCCCTGTTCTTAACAGTGTAACACGGGTAATGGACAGAATTCAAATTTCTTGATGTAAAAGAATTTCAGCCGGTGTTCCGATTTGGATGATTTCCAGTATACCTACCGGTAGGTATACTGGTTGACAATATACCTACCGGTAGGTATACTGCTCTTATGGAAATCAAACAATCAACCCGGGAAACCATTCTTTCTATAGCCCTGGATTTATTCTCCCTTCGCGGATATGAATCAGTCGGTACTCAGGAGATTGTCGATAAATCCGGAATAACGAAACCTACCTTGTACCATCACTTTGGAAGCAAACGGGGATTGCTTGACGCGATCATCGCGGATCAGGGCGGCAAGATGCATGGTATCGTCGAGCGTGGAACGGTATATAACCATGATCTGGTCATGAATCTTACCCTGCTTACCCGGGAACTCATTACCTTCGCGCTGACAAACCAGTCATTTTATCGCCTCCATCTCGCGCTCATGTCATCAGCGCCCGAAACGGAGACCTATCACGCCTATCTGCCGCTCAGAACGGGGATTAATACTCTCCTTGAAACCATGTTTATTGAGGCTGCCAAGGATCATGGGAACATGAAGGGCCGGGAAAAGGCATACAGCGAAACATTCCAGGGAATGGCGAGGACCTGGTCAACCTTGATCGTCAACAGGGAACTCGAGTTGACCGACGAACTGCTCTATAAGGCCGTACATCAGTTCATGCACGGTATATTCTCCTGATCATTTGATACATATCCTTCGGATATAACCCTGACTTTTAACCGGTTGGGAGGGAGGGTTATTCGCTTTTTTGTATACATCAGTATACCTACCGGTAGGTATACTGGCTCAAAAGGACACACAATGCTTCCTTCCTTTACTGACAGTATTTTTTACCACATCTACCCTCTTGGTATGTGCGGGGCTCCGGCCAGAAACGACTTTACCATGCCGGCAGGCACCGGTCTCGCCTGGTTGAGGGAGAGAGTCGCCCACCTCGAATACCTCGGCGTTACTGCCGTGTACATCGGGCCCTTGTTTGAATCTACCTCACATGGGTACGACACCGTCGATTACTACCATGTGGACCGGCGTCTCGGCACGAACGGGGATCTTGCCTCGCTTGTCCGGGCCTTCCACGAACGGGGAATCAGGGTGATTCTCGATGCCGTATTGAATCACACCGGGAGGGATTTCTTTGCCTTCCGGGACATCCAGCGGAACGGCCCGTCGTCCGAATACAGACACTGGTATACAGGCATCGACTTCTCCAAAAAAAGCCCGAAGGGAGACAACTTCGGCTATGAGGGATGGAGCGGCCACTACGATCTCGTCAAGCTCGACACCTCCAATCCCGAGGTACGGGATCATCTGTTCGGGGCCGTCTCGCAGTGGATACGGGAGTATGATATCGACGGCCTGAGGCTGGACGCTGCCGACGTGCTCGCGCCGGAGTTTATGGACGAACTCTCCCAGCGCTGCGCGGCGCAAAAAGAGGGATTTTGGCTCATGGGGGAGGTCGTTCATGGCGACTACCGGAACTGGGCGAGGGCGGGACGACTGGACTCGGTTACGAATTACGAACTGTACAAGGGCCTCTGGTCCAGTTTCAATGACCGGAATTTCTTCGAGATCGCCTGGAGCCTCAACCGGCAGTCCGGGCCCGACGGTATGTACCGGCACTTGTCGCTCTATACCTTCCTCGACAACCACGACGTGAACAGGGTCGCCAGCGTCCTCACCGTGAAAGACCATATCTTCGCGCTTTATGGGCTCCTTTTCACGGCTCCCGGCATACCCTCGATTTATTATGGAAGCGAATGGGGGATCAGGGGAGAGCGGACGCCAAGCACAGACGCCGATCTGCGGCCGGCGATCAAGGAAACGGCGGAACACGGGGTTCATAGCGGCGTGCCGGCCCAATGCCTGCCCGTCGTCGATTCAGGGCGCCTTGAGGAGTTCATCCGCGTCATGATATCGATTCGAAAGGGGCATTCCGCCCTGCGGGATGGGGATTACCGCCAAATCCACGTCGCCTCGGAACAGTTCGCGTTTCTGCGCGCGGACGGGAGGGAACGCGTACTCGTGGCCGTCAATTCGGCCGACAAGGGCGTGACCCTTCACCTGCACGTCGGGGATATCGGAGGTGAGCGCCGACAATGGCTCGACGCGTTCGACGAAAGGACGGCCGTGAATTGCGAGCACGGGATACTCCGACCCGAGGTTCCCGCGAACGGCATCAGGATACTTTGTTGCGTGACGGGAAGGTAGTGCGCCGATAGTTGGTCGCTCTCTTGAGGGGGCTCCGAAGAGGGACGCACGCCCCTCGTTGAGCCCTCTGCCTCGGCAATCATACATACCCTTGTCGGGGGATGTACGCAATTTTGTCAGCAGTCCATCATTAATGGGTGATTCCCGCGAAGAACGCCGCCTTGGCGGCCTCCTGGGCCCCGATGACGCGATCGCAGAAGGCGTCGAAGTCGGGATCGGCGACCTGGGCGCGGGGGTTATCCATCAGGTATTTGACGCACCTGCGGGCGCCCTCCCCGAAAAGAATCGAGGTCGAGAATCCGGGAACGAAACGCTTGATCTTGGCGTTGTCGAAGACGATGGTGTTCGCCTTGTCGCCGGAAAGGGTTCCGATGTATTCGGGGTCGCAGGCGGAAAGGTAATCGGTGGTAACGTGGTACTTGATCACGGGATACCCGAGGGCGAGCCCGATCCTGTCGTAGATCTGGTTCCAGGTCAGGGATTCGTCGGAGGTGATCTGGAAGGTTTCCCCGACGGCCTCGGGATTCCCCATGATCCCGCAAAAGCCCTTCGCGAAGTCCTCGCTATGGGTTAACGTCCAGAGGGACGATCCGTCCCCGTGAACCAATACGGGCTTCCCCTTCAATATCCGGTCGACGACCTGCCAGCCGCCCTTTTTCCCGTGGACGGCGACGGGCAGGTAGCGGTCGTCGTAGGTATGGCTCGGGCGGATTATCGTGCAGGGGAATCCCGTCGCCCGATATCGCTCCATGAGGAATTCCTCGCAGGCTATCTTGTTCCGCGAGTACTCCCACAGCGGATTCGACAGCGGGGTCAACTCGGAAACGAGATAATGATCCAGCGGTTTTTGATAGGCGGACGCGGAGCTGATGAAGATGAACTGCCCGGTTTTGCCAGTAAAAAGCCGCGCGTCCCGCTCAAGCTGTTCGGGTACGAAGGCGATGAAGTCGACGACGACGTCGAAGTCCATCCCGGCAAGCAGACTGGATATCGCGGCCTCGTCCATATTGATGTCGCCGTTGAGGACCTTCGCGCCGGGAACGACGCGGTCGCTCCGGGTTCCCCTGTTGAGCAGGTACAGTTCCCACCCCTGTTTGCTGGCGAGCGCGGCAATGCCGGAGCTAATGGTGCCGGTCCCGCCGATAAACAATGCTTTCATCCAGTCAGCCCTCCCTCTTCAGTATAGGGCAGTCCGGCGGGCTGTCAATCGGACCGCGCCGAATATGGGCCAGGAAACCGAAACGCGCGTACATGATGGTCATGGCGATAAAACCCTGCGCGATTCCGGCGGTTGTCCTTATTCTCGGCCTCGCTTCCTGCGACATGACGGAAGGCGTCATTGCCCAAACAGGGACGGTCACGCTCATCGTCCCGGGCGCGCCCGAAGGCGCGGCATTCCCCGGGTCGGGGGTATCCCCGTCATGGGCGGCACATTGGTACGGGGCCGACGGGACAAGGAAAAGCGAGACCGGGATAGTGGACCGGCGCGAGATCATCATGGACAGGGGATTCGCGACGCCCGTGATTCTCGTCCCGGAGGCGGCAAGCGGGCCGCTCCCAGAGGCGGCCCTGCGCCGTTCGGGGGCGCTCTACCCCGCGCACGCCGAGGCGAGAGTGGGCGATGTCGAATTACGGGCCGATTATCTGCGGGGGATCGCGGCAATCTGCGCCGAATCCGCCATGCTGCGCGCGCGCGGAGGTTTCGGGAACGGGCAGCTGATCGTATCCCGCTTCAATTGGGGAAAATTCGACGAACGCCTGTCGGGTATCGGGGATCCGGGCCTTCTCGACTCAGGACGTTTCGTTTCCGCCCTGCTTGACGGGAAGATGAGCGTATACGACGTGACGCAGCTCAAGAAAAGGGCCTGTCGGGTAGATCCCTCCTCGGGAACGATCCGGCCGGGAACGGCGTTCGAACCAGGCTGGGTCGGAGGAACGGGCTTTACCTGGCCGGAATCGGGGGCGATATCGCTCGAGTTGCCGGAAGGGACGTTCTATTTCCTGTCCCCCGATGGATTCCTGACCGTTGATTCGCGGGATGCCGGGAGGGTAATCTCCCTTTTCACCGTATGGAGCTTGCAAGATTAATCAGCCTCGGATACTGTGGATTCAATATGAAGCGTGCCCTACTTATTATTGCGTGCATCCTGGCGGTTCTCGTTTCGGGCTGCGTCGACCGGATGCAGAAAAATGGCCAGGGAAACGGATCGGCCGCCGAATCGGGCGAATCGTTACCGGAATCCGCCGGCCTTCATCGTTCCGGCTGGTATTATTTTTCGGATCGGGGCATTCACGCGGCTCAAAGTCCCTCGTCCATTCCATCGCGTCCCTTCGCTCCCTGGACCGAGGCGGTACGGGTCGCGGACATGGCAAACGTCGAAGGAAAGCCTTCGTTCCTCATCAACCGTCTCGGCGTCATGTCCGGCCCCTCGGAAACGGAGGCGGCAACCCTTCATTCCGACGCGCCGATCCTTCAGTCGGTCACCGCGGGGGGATTCATTCAGTTCGACGGGAATACCGGCATACGGGTTTACAGGAATTCTTTCTTCGCGGAAGGCTCGAAACCGGGGGAGAATCCCTTTCTCCTGCACTTCGCCGGGCCTTCCGAACGATATTCGCCCTGGATCAAGAACGCGGACATGGGGGTATCGGCCGGGGCGCAATGCGTCTCGCTCGACCGCATCGGGTCGATGTGGTACGCGGCCTTCAAGTCCGAAAACAAGGGGAGGGTCGAGTTCACCTATCTTGAATTCGAGAACTTCCCCTCGCCGGGGACCGAAGAGAGGGATCTTTCCGGAATACGGAAGATCGACGCCGATTCATACCGGACGGCCATCACCCCCTTTCCCTATTCCGGCATTCCGGAGCGGATCGCTGGTCTCCTGTCGGGGATAGCCCCGGAAATCCCCATCCAGCTCCATGTATATTCGGTCGCGAGGCAGACTGTACAGGTTTGGATCAGGGAGGGTACGGGAGCCGCCCTCGAGGGAAAGGCGATTACCTCGGGCGAGAAGACCGCGATCCTCTTCCCGGACGGGACCTTTTACCTCGACATGGGGAATGGCTCCGCCAAACCGCTGGTTCTGCGCCTCCCCGCCCTTTCGGCCGGCTATGTGTACACGTATTTTATCCTTTCGGGGGATAAACTGATCTCGGCATGGGAAGAACAGCGCTTTTTCGAGACCGGAAGGGCCGGTCTTCTGGAAATATCGCTTCCGGATGGGATATACTGGAAGGAAGAATGAACCGCCATCGAACGATGTGGACTATCCTGATCCTCGCGGGCATAATCCTGCCCCTTTCCGCCGAGTATTCGCGGTGGAGCATCTTGGGCGGCGCCAACTATATCTACAATTCGGACGGGGATGGGGTAACCGAGGTTCCCGGGTCGGGCGAGGACGGCTCGCCGGGAGGGCTCGACAGTGCCCCGAGCCAACTGGTCGGCCTTCTGGGGGCCGAGTACCGCCTCCCGATACGTCCCAACGTCGAATTCGCGCCATCCGCCTCCCTTTTCATGCTGCGGTACCTCTGGGCAAACGACAGGGCATTGCCCGCCGAGATCGAGAACAGGACGGCCTTCGTGCCCGCCCTCCTCCTGGACGCCAGTTTCCTGTACACGATAGAAAAGGACCGATTCCTCATTTCGCTGGGAGGCGGCCCGGGATTCCTTCTCCGATACGGCTTCCTCGAATCGGACGTGGACGAGGACGAAACGAGCTACAACGGCGACATGAGCGCGGGGGAACAGGTCGACGAGATCAACTCCTACATGTGGAGTTCCCTTCGCTGGTTCTATCCCATGCTTCAGGCCGGGGTCCGCTACCGGCTGCAAACAGGCTGGGGCGCCGGGATCAATCTTCGCGCCGGCATACCGATCTTTAACCTCTGGGCCGAGCCGGACATGCCGTTCCAGGATTCACTCATGATCATGCTCACGATTACGATCACGCCGCCCGCCTCGGTAAAGCTCCCCGTTTCCGAGGCCGCCGAAACAGCTCCCTTACCCGTCCCCGACGCAGCCCCCGAAGCCTCTCCCGCCCCGTAGTCCGCACCCTTTCATCGATCGCCGAGTCCCTTACCGCTTGCCGTTTTGCCCGATTTAGCCGATACTTGTCAGGTATGGAACAAACAAACGGCTTTACCGACATGCTGTTCAAGGCGATTTCCGAACGCCAGCAGATGTTCGATTCATTTCTCCTGCCGAAGCTCCAGGAAGAGTACCGCATCGCGCACAGCGCGACGAAGACGATCAGGACCGTACTCGTACGGAAGGGTATCCTTCATGACGATCCCTACAACTACGACAACAAGATCGGCGAGATAGAAATCCCGGGCGAGGAGTCCTTCATGGAGGCCGAAAAGGCGAACGTGATCGGCCAGAGGATCGCCCAGTACGAGTCGACGCTTGATTTCATGAACAACTACTACCAATTTACCTGCGACTATCTCACGACGGACCGCATAGCGAAGCTGGTTTCCTTTAATCGCTGTTTCACCTGGGAATCGTTCTCCACAAGCTCGACGAAGGTCAACACCAAGGGGCTCGCCGATCTCGTCAACAATCTCCGGGGAGGGGCCGATCCGCTTTCCGTCAGCATCGTGAACGACGCCCTCACCCAGCTTTCCCGCTCGTCCATCGCGATGACCAAGACGCTCAAGGGCCTGACGGAGTTCCACCGGGAGCGGTACAAGATCGCCGTCCGCCGGCTGGTCCTGCCCGGGGTAATCATCGACCCGTCGAGCCTCGCCACGGGAACCTCGAACGCGATCCGCGAGATCAAGCGCGTATTCGCGGCGGCCATGAAGGATTACCCTTTTTACACGGAGCTCATCGAGGAAATCCTCAAAGAGGAGTTTTCCCCCGACCATGCCGTCCTTCAGCAGGAACTGCTCGCCCGCCTGTCCGTGACAAAGCAGAATTCCGGCGGCAACGGCTCGGTCGAGTCCTTCAAGCCCCTGCTCATGGACGGGATACGGACCCTGGGGAGCGCGTCGCCGCAGATCGACGAGATCATCGGCAAGCTTCAGGAGAATCAGCGCCTCGCGCTCAGCGTGGAAAAATCCTTCTTTCAGAAGTTCGTGCGGACCATGCGCAAGGCGTTCAACCTTCCCGAGGAGGAAGAGGAGATCATCATCATGTCGGTCGACCCGGTTACCCAGATCGGCAAGAGGGAAAGCGTCAACTTCGTCGGTTTCATCGATGACCTGAAGCACCGCGCCCGCATCCTGACGGGTTTCACGCTCAGGACCTCAACCGCGTACCAGAAGGTCGAGATGATGGAGGAACAGCAGATCCAGGACCTGCTGACGCGCCACGTCGCCGAACTCGGCAACGCGCTCAAGCTCTGCGCCGGGCTTGACGACCATTTCAAGCAATCCACGGCTCCCGAGATACGGGACCGCATCAAGGGCATCAAGGTCGAGATCTCCGCGATCAGGAACAATCTCGTCAAGGCCAATCAATGCAGGGCGGAATACGCGTCGCAGGTCGAAGAACAGCAACAGCTGAAAAAACTGGGGATTACCAATGCCTAAGAAAACGCTCATTCCCTTCATTGCCCTGTTGGCCCTCCAAGCCTTAGCGTATTCGGCGACGTCGAGGGACTATCCCCAATCCGAGCTCGTGGTGAATATCTCCGAGGGCATTCCCGACTGGAGACCCCACAAGGCCTACAACGCGGACGAGGCCCAGATCCTCACCGCGATCTGCGAGGGGCTTTTCGTGTACGATCCGTATTCAATGGATCCCACGCCGGCGATCGCGCAGTCATGGATCCTGAACGCCTCCAAGACGGAATGGACCTTCATTCTCCGCAAGGACGCGAGATTCAGCAACGGAGAGCGTATAACCGCCGGCATCGTCGCGGATTCCTGGTTCAACCTGCTCGATCCCGCCATCCAGGCGCCGTATGCCTCGCTTTTCGATTGCATCAGCGGGGCCGCGGCGTACCGTTCCGGCGCCTCCGCGGACCGAAAGACCGTGGGGATATCCGCCGTCGACGACTACACCCTCAAGGTCACCCTCACCTCGCCCGCCGAGCACCTTCCCAAAATCCTGTGCCATCACGCGTTCAGCGCGGTTCACCCGTCCGGCCTGGCGCAGGCCCGCCAAAAGGCCCAATCCCCGGATTATATCCCGATTTCAAGCGGCCCCTTCATGATCAAGTCGATCTCGGAATCCGAGATCATGTTCGTGAAGAATCCCTTCTACTGGGATCTCGCCCAGGTGAGCCTCCCCTCGATCAAGGTGCTCGTCGCGGGCGACGCCGAGAACCTGACGTACCGCTTCAACCTCGGGGAGATACACTGGCTGGCCGGCTCGACCCAAATCGAGCGCATACTGGACCCGGCCTCGATTCAGATAACCCCGATGTTCTCCACCGAGTATTTCTTTTTTCGCGCGACCTGGGGCCCCTGGGCCGACAGCCGCGTGCGCAACGCCCTTTTGAAGGCGGTTCCCTGGAGCGAGCTCAGGGCGGGTTACGTCATTCCCGCGACGACGCTCGTCTTCCCCATCGCGGGGTACCCAAAGATCGCCGGCATCGAGGCGTACGGCATGGACGAGGCGAAGAAGGCGCTCGCCGACGCGGGATTTGCCGATCTTTCCTCGGCGCCGCCGCTCGAGATCCGCATACCCGACGCCACACCCTTCATGAACCTGGCCGAGATACTGAAAAAATCGTGGACGGAACTCGGTTTCGCCGTCGAGATCAAGGCCATCCCCTACGCGACCTACTACCAGACCCTTCGCGAGGACTCCTACGCGGTGGGGATAACCTCATGGATCGGGGATTTCGCCGATCCGCTTTCCTTCCTGGAGATGTTCAGGCCCGATTCGAGCCTCAACGATTCCGGCTGGAAAAGCCCGGCGTACGAGAAGCTCATCGGCGAGGCCTCTTCCGGCCTGAGCAAGCAGGACAGGTACACGCGCCTGTCCGAGGCGGAACGGATTCTCCTCGACGAGGGGGTTATTCTCCCGCTCGCGCATAATCCGGCCCTCAACGTCATCGACACGAACGGTCTCGGGGGCTGGTACTCGAACGCCCTTGATATCCATCCCTTCAAGTTCATCCGGTTCGTGCCCAAAAAGCCGTTACCGGGCGTAGCCGCCGGATTCTGAGCGGGGTTGCAGCTTTGACCAGCCCCCCGTTTTATGCTATAGTGGTAAGGTATGAGGCATTCAACAACCTTCAAGGTTAACCAGAAAATCGTGTACCCCAGTCAAGGGGTGGGCAAGATCGTCGAAATCAAGGAAAAGTCCTTCAAGAAAGAGATGGTCCTCTATTACGTCATCTATCTTGAGGTTTCGGACATGACCATCATGGTCCCCGTGCTCAAGGCCGAGGAACTCGGCATCCGCGCCATCGTCTCGCAGGACGAGGCGAAAAAGGCGTTGGACCTGCTGTCGGAGGATTTCGAGCCCATACCGTCGGACTGGAAACTTCGCTACCAGATTAACCTTGACCTCCTTAAAAAGGGAAGCGTCATCGACATCGCGACGATCGTGCGCTCCCTGTACCACCGAAGCAAGGTGAAGGAACTGCCCATACTCGAGCGCAAGCTCTACGACTCCGCGAGAAAGCTCCTCGAGGACGAGATAACCTTCTCGCTCGGGCTTCCCCGGGACGAGGTCGAGGCGATCATCCATTCGCACCTCGAGCCCTTCGGGGAGGAGGAGTCCAATACCGTCAAGGACAGCGAGGTTCTCGTCGACGACGACGACGATTTTGTCGACAACGACCTCGTCGAGGATGACGATTCCGGCGATCAGGACGAGTCAGAAGAATAGGCCATGACGCACGCGTTGGTTCTGACGGCGGCCGGCGGTTCCTCCCGTATGGGGGACGCCGGAAAGAAGGAATACCTTACCGTATCCGAAACGCCGGGATGCCGCATAAGCGTGCTGTCCAGTTCCCTGTACGCGTTTCTTGAAACGCGCCTCTTTTCCATAGTAATGATAACCGTACCCTCAGGCGGCGAGGAGAAGGCCCGGGCCGTCCTTGCCGAGGACGCGCGCATCAAGCCCCTCCTCGACGAAACGGGGTGTCGCCTCGCGTTTACCGAAGGCGGCGCGTCCCGCCAGGATTCCGTCAGGCGAGGGCTCGAGTCGATAGCGATCGGGGCCTCGGCCGATAAACGAACCCCAACGACGGTCCTGATCCACGACGCCGCCAGGCCCTGGATTACCGCAGAGCTGGTGCGAACCGTGCTCTCCGCCGTCCTCGCCCACGGCGCCGCGGTCCCGGCGATTCCGACGGTAGACACGCAAAAGGAAACCGACGACAAGGGCCGGATCGTCAGGCACCTTGACCGGTCGCGCGTCATGGCGGTCCAGACCCCGCAAGGCTTCCGCTTCACCGAACTCCTCGACGCCCACATGAAGGCGTCGAACGATGGCCACCACTATACGGACGACACCGAGATTTGGGGAAAGTACGCGGGGGACGTCTACGTGTGTCCCGGCGACCGGGAGAACCGGAAGGTCACCTTCAAGGAGGATCTATCATGACGCGAATAGGCCTCGGCTACGACCTTCATCGTCTCGTCCCGGGACGCCCGCTCGTGCTCGGCGGGGTTACGCTCCCCTCGCCCCTCGGGGAGGACGGGCATTCGGACGGCGACGCCCTGCTCCACGCCATTACCGACGCCCTGCTCGGGGCTTCGGGTCTCGGGGACATCGGGGAACTTTTTCCCCCGTCGGATCAGAGATGGAAGGGCGCCGATTCCCGCGAGCTTTTAAGGTCGGCTTGGGGCCGCGCGCGCGACGCGGGATGGGTTATAGAGAATATCGATTGCGTGATAGCGCTTCAGGAACCGAAGTTCCTTCCCTGGAGGGAACGGGTTTGCGCCGAGATCTCGGGGGTACTGGGCATTCCGGCGGACAGGGTATTCGTCAAGGCAAAGACCGGCGAGGGACTCGCGCCCATAGGCACGAAAGAGGCGGTCGCCGCCTGGGCCGTCTGCCTCCTCTCGCGATAAAAGAAAACCCTTGCCGCTACTTCTGCGGCAATTCCAGTATGAGCTCAACCTCTCCGCGCGACAGATGCAGGGCCCTCGCGATCTCGTCGACCTTCCAGCCCTGGTGGGCCAGCTTGACGACGTTCTCGCGTATCCCTATGGGCGGCGCGCCCTTGCTCTTCTTCGCCGCGCCGTCGTCCTTGAGAAGGTCCCCGAGCAGCTTCAACTGATCCTCCGACTGTCTCGAGATCTCCTCAAGTCGGGTTTCCGTGCGGGCCAGCCACTCGCGGGCGGTCTGCATCTTCTCGGTCCGCTTCTCCACGTCATCAAGCACCGTGTCGAGGCTCGAGAGCCTCTCCACCATCTGGGACGTTTTATCCTTGTTCTCGAGAAGTGTCGCAAGATCGCCCCGTATACCCGAAAGTTCGTCGGGGACGCCCGCGATCTGCGACCGGTACGAGCTCAGGGAGGATTCGAGTTCCTTGAGGCCCTCGAAGGCCTTGTCGACGCCGCCCGCGGTCTGATCGAGCACGACGGCCTTTTTCTCGAGCCGCTCGTAGCGCGAGTTGACCTCGGCTATGCTTTCCTCGAACCGGCGTATCTGCACCTGGTATTGCTGGAGGTCGTCGTTGGTGAGCGTCAGCTCCGAGATCTTTCGGTCGATGGAATCCGAGAGGCCGAGGAGCTTGTTGAAATCGGTCTCGAGTATGTCGATCCGTTTCTTCTCGGCCATGAAGCGGGACACCTTCTGGTTGGCCTCTTCCTCGAGCTTGCGCACCTTTCCGTACTGCTGTTCGAGGGTGTTCATCGTGTCGCGGTAGACGTCAAGCCGCGATATCTCGCTCTTGATGCTTTCGATGTTCGTCTCGAGCGAGGTCTTGAGCTCCTCGGCCCGGTCGAATACCCGGGTCTGGGCGATGAAGGCCTTCTGCTTCCGATCTATCTCCTCCAGGGTTTCGCCGAGATTGGCCGTATCCGACTGTATCTTCTGGAATAGCTTCTCGCGCGTCTGGTCCACGCTTTCGCGCATTTCCTGCACCATGGACTTGAGCGACTTTATCGTCTGGTCCGTCTCCGCGGCGTGCTCGCGCACCCGGAGCGCGGTTACCGAGGTCATCTCCTCGTACATCTTCCTGAATTCCTCGAGGGCCTCGGCCGATCTCCTCTGGAAGGAGTCCCTGGCGGAGGCGATCTCGCCCTTCATGCCGTCGATCGAGTCCCGCAATTGCTTGCGCTCCTCCGCCGTGTCGGCGACGAAGTCGCGGAATTCACTCTGGTGCGCGGCCTCGAGGTCGGCCATGGCCGTCTTCGAGGAATCGCCGATGGAGGCGATCCTGTCGTCGAGAAGGGATTTCGCGTCCTCAAGCTGCTGCTCGTTCCGGGACTGCCAGGACGCGAGATCCGCCTTGATGGAGGCGAGCGTCGCCTCGGATTCCGCGCGGGCGTTCTCGATCGTCGCGAGGTACTCGCGGGTTTTCGCCTCCACCTCGCGCTCCTGTTTGCGGAGGATGTCCTGGACGGAAAGGGCGTGCGCCGAAAGCTCGTTCTGGACGTGAAGGGACGCGGTCTCGCGGGCCTGGGCGAACTCGGATCGCGACTGCTCCACGAAGGAGAGTATGGATTGGTCGCTCGCGGTGATGCGCGAGCGCAGTTCCCCCTCGACGGAGGCGATCTGCTCCTCCAGGTGGACGGTTTGCTGGTGGTACTGCTCGGCGATCGACGCGAGGCGTTCCTTGAGCTCCGCGGCGTACTTCGTCTCCAGGTCGCGCCGGGACGACTCGCTTTCCGAGGACAGGGACTCGAGGCGCTCGCCGACGCTCGCCGTCCACCGCTCGATGGAGGAGGATATGGACTCGCTTCGCTTGGCGAGATCGGCGAAGAAATCGTCCTCGAAGCCCTTGAGTTTCTCGGAAACGTTCTCGTACGCCCGGGCCTTGAGTTCGTTCAGGCCCGCCTCGAGGGTCTCCATGCGGCCCGACAGCGCGCCCGAGGCCTCGGTAAGCTTCTCGGCGAAGGCGGACTGCTTGGCCTCCTGGTCGCTCGCGAACAGCGAGAACTCCCCGTTGACGCGCTTTTCGGTTTCCTGCATGGCGAGCCGGAGCTGTTCGTCGAGCCTGTCGACGTCGCCCGCCATCTTCTCGAATTTCGCCATGCGGAAATCAACGTCATTTCTGAGGGTCTCGAGACCGGCGCCGAGTTCCGACCCGGCGCGCGCGAGATCGGCTTCCAGTTCCTTGAGCCGCCCGGCGGACGCCGTCTCCGCGGAGGACAGCCTTGCCTCGATCTTCCCGATGGCCGACTCGCATTCCGCGCCGAGTCGCTCCGTCTCGGCCCTCGTCGACTCGAGGAACGCGTTCGCCTCGGCTTGCCATTCGCCCTTGAATCCCTTGACCATTTGCTGAACTTCGAGGAGACGGCCCTTCGTCTGCTCGTGCAATTGACTCGTCTTTTCCTCGATTGATTCCCGGTAACTGCGCAGCCTCTCGGAGGCCTGTTCCTTGAGCTTCAGGAAGGCCGCGTCCTCGAGGCCGTCCGCGCGGCGCGCGGCCTCGGCATACGCCTTGTTGAAGATATCCTTCAGTTTCTCGCTCGAGTCCGAAACGAGGGTCGCCCCGCCCTTGTGCGCGGCCTCAATCCTTTTCTCAAGGTCCGCTATGGTCGCGGTCATCCGCTGAACGGTCTCGGCGTGCACCGACTCGAGCATTGCCCGGTTTTCCTTCGCGAATTCGTCGCGAAGGGCCGGGATCGCCGACGACACTTCCTGAAGCTGTCGCTGGGAATTGAGGAGTTTCCTGCCGAGGTTGTCGGCGAAATCGGACTCGGAGGTGATTCGCGTAAGGTTGCTCTCGGCCTGCGAGGTCATCTCCATGAGCTGCCTGATGGTGGCGTCGTAAGCCTCTATCTGCTTTCCGAAGGACTCGACGGCCTTGTTGCGCTCGAGAAGGCTCGCCTCTTTCCCCGCGATGTCGGCGCGGATCTCCTCGAGGCGCTTGACGGCCGCGACGGCCTTCGTTTGCTGAACCTCGAGCGCTATGGATGATTCCTCGAGCCTGGACGCGCGTTCCTTTATAAAACCGTCAAGGTCATCCTTGAGTTTGTCGCCGAATTTTTTGGCCTTCTCGATGGAACGGTTGTTGCGGTCCATCTGCCTGAAGACGATGATGAGGATGATCGAGACGCAGAGGGTAAGAATGTTTCCGGAAGTAAAGATCATTACCGGCCGCCCTTTTTAGGAATGGTATGGGGCTATTTTAGCACAATAGCGGTCAATTTGCGATAGGATGAAAAGGAAATATCGGCGCGGGGTGAGACGCGACCAAGGGCAAGCGAGAGAGGATTGACGATACAGGCCGTTTTCATGCCCACGGCCGAGGCGCCCTTGACGTCCGACTCGAGGCTGTTTCCCACGTAGAGGATTCTTTCGGGCGCGGCGCCGAGGGCCTTGGCGAAGGCGATGAACGGTATGGGAGAGGGCTTGAGGGCCCCCGTCTCCTCCGCGCCCATGATGACGTCGCAAAGGGATTCGAGGCCCCACAGGCTTTCCTTCTGCGAGGGAAGGAAATCGGAAAGGATCCCGATCTTCAGGCCCGCGTCGCGGTAAGCGGCAAACGACTCCTTGAGCCACGGATAGGGACGGACCTTCCTGAATAACGGTTTCCAGCCCTCGTAGACGCTGTCATGAAGGCGCTTTCGGGCATACTCCGCGTCGCAGCCGAGAACCCCGGCAAGCAACCCCGCCTGCCAGGCGAAAAAATCGGGATGGGCGACGCCGGGATGCGCGGCTTGCCATGTTCGGATAAGGGAGCGTACGCGGCCGAATCCGGCGAGGAACCGGGCGTTCTTTGCGAGGAAGGGAAGCATTTGCCGGTAGAGCGACCAATTCGGATACAGGGTCCCGTCAATGTCAAATGCGATGGCATCGATCTCGGATCTCATTGAACCCTTATACTATACAAAAAGCGCGCTTGTCCATCGCCCCTTCCCTGCTCGAATCGCCATCTCGAGAATTCGGCCCCGAGAAAATCCCTGACCTCGGGAGGAAGCAGGGCCGCGGGGGAAAAGGATATCATGGACGCGGGAACGGTCCCGTCCGCGGCGACCGTCATGCTGACCGTAACCGTGCGGTCGGAATCGATGAGCCGCGAAAGCCTGTCCGGCAGGACGATCGAGGGCTTGGCGGGATAGACGAGCCGGCGGGGCGCGCCCTCGAAGGTAATGGCGCCTATCGAGGAGGATCCATCGCCCGCATCGGCCTTCGGGCCGCCTCCGGATCTGGGTGTTTGCCCGGTCGACGAGGGTCCACCGGTGCCTGGGGCCGGCGAATCGGCGTCGGGGGTCCCTCGTCCGGCGGAGCCGCCGATGGCGGAAAGCGAGCGTTCGGTGTCGGCCGATACCCCTTCCGTGGATACGCCGGGATGTGACTGTCCCCGGGAAGAGACGACGGGGGCCGCCGCGGATTCCCGCTCGACGACGGCGGCCTTTCCCTCGAATTCGGGTACGGCTTGCCGCGCGGTTTTCGGCCTGGGGACTATCGATTCTTCCGACGAGCCGGTAAAGACAAGCTCCCCCTCGCGCGAATCCGCTTTCGCGCGCGTCGCGGCCGGTTTCCCGAAGTCGGGGATACCGAGATCTCCCGGAACGGGTTTTACGGTATTTTTCGCGGGTGCCGCCTTCGCGGGCGACTTTGTCGACGCAGGCTTTACCGCCGCGGGGGCCTTTCGGGCAGGCGCTGGCTGGGCGGCCTTTTCGGGCTTGGAGGCCTTCGGGGCGGGTTGCGCCTGGGCGGACGATTCAGCGGGGACGGTTTCGGCGGTCGCGGGAGCTTGCGTCGCTGAAGATTGCGTCGCCGAGGCCGACACCCGGTTCAGGGTCAACTTCACGACCGGGAACTCCTCGATCTCCATCTCGCGCGGGGAACGCGCGGGAATGAGCGTCATCGCGGCAATGACGATGACCCAGAGGATTGAGCTTGCGAGGCCGCTCCGCGCGAGGCGGGAGCGGTCGCGGTCGTCAAGTTCCGTCATGGACGCTCCGTTCGCGGGTCCGCAGGTTTACCCCGGTATATCCCGTGCGCCGGAGGGAATCGAGAACGCGCACGATGCTTCCGTTCGGGACCATCTCGTCGGCCTCAAGGCTGACCGGCACGGTCTCCCGGGGCACGGTCTCGCCGATCGCCTCGAGGGCGGCGTCAAGGCCGTCGGGAGCGACCTCGTCGGAGTTGACGAAGACGCGCCCGTCTGCGGAGACGGTAATCGTCACCCCGTTCGTCCTCGTGCCGGTCGCCGTCGTGGAGCCCGGCAGGTCAAGGTTGATCCCGGGCAGGACGGCGAAGGTCGTGGAGACGAGGAAAAACAGGATGAGCTGGAACACGACGTCGATCATCGGGACGAGATCGATGACGGCCCGCGTTTCGAGTTTCCGCTTAAACTTCATCGCGTTTCTTCCCCGCGGCGAGCAAAAGGACAAGGTCGCTCACGGAGGCCTCCATCTCGGTCACCATCCGGTTAACCTCGGCGATGAAGTAGTTATAGAAGATGATCGCCGGTATCGACACGATAAGGCCCGCCGCCGTCGTCACGAGGGCCTCGGCGATCGCGGCCGCGAGGACGGCCGGATTTCCCATCGTCCCCATGTCCCCGAGGACGCCGAAGGCCTGGATGTTTCCCGTTACCGTCCCGAGAAGGCCGAGCAGGGTCGCGATATTGGCGATGGTTCCCAGGGTCGAGAGATACCTCTCCAGCCGGGGAATCTCGCGGTTCGCCTGATTCATCACGGCCTCCTTGATGGAAGCCTCCGAATAGTCGCGGTAGGAGATCCCGGTCTTCATGAGCCGCGACACCGGGCTTTCCACGGTGTCGCAGATCGCCGCGGCCTCGTCGTAGTGACCCTTGTCGATACTGCTCTTCATGCGCGGAAGAAGGTCGCGCTGACCCTTTTTAATCGACGAGAAGAACATAAGCCGTTCCAGGATGATAACCGTCGCGATCAGGGCGCACAGGCCGATCGGGATCATGACGGGGCCACCGGAAACAAGTATAGCGAGCATAAAAACCTCCAGCTAGAAATCGATACGGCCGGACAGCATGACTGATCCGCTCCGTTCCTGGTATACGTCGTCGAGCATCCGGTCCTGACCGCCGGCAAGCGGCACAAGATCCTCGACGGAGAGACTCAAGAGAAGGCGCGATACCGGGCGATACGATGCCATTAGCCCGATCCTCGGAAGCTCAGTGCTGTCGAGCGCGAAGGAGGCTTCAGCCTTCGCGGACCAGACCTTGTCGGGGTCGCTGACGGCGGCGGTACCGGTGAGCCAGTGAAGGCTTTCCCGGTATAGGCTGTCCATCCATTCGCCCGAATACCCGACGCCGAGGGAGTATATCGACGCGGCCCAGTCAAGGCCGGCCCCGGTTACGAGGCTTTCCCGCTCGACCCGCTCGTACAGGATGAGGCCGTTCGGCGCGGCCTCGCCAGTCGTGACGAGGATACCACGATCCTCGAGGCTTTTCCGGTATTCGGCGTCCGCGCGGGCCGAAAGCGTCTGCGAGAGGGCTATATCCGCCGAGGCGGAGACATTCCAGTCGGAGGCGTTTACGGGCATTCCGGCGCGGATAACGAAGGGATCCTCGCGGGCAAGGTCTCTGACGGTCGCCCGATCGGCCGAGATGCCCCCCGAGATATCGAAGGCTTTGACGATCGAGCCGGGCGAATCGAGGGAGAGGCCGACCTTGAAGGGCACGGCGGCCCCGTCCTCGGAGTCGGAAAGGAAGCCTACGGAGGCGAACGCGTCAAGGAAGCCCCGGTTCCATGACAGGGACAGAGCCGTCTTTACCGTATTGAGCTCGTCGACGTCGGCGACGGTATCGTAGGAATACAGGGCGGAAAGCCCTGCCGTGAATTCGCCGCGCTTCCATTCAAGGGACGCGCCGGGCGAGAGGAGGTAACCCCGATACTCGTCTATGGATACGGCGGGGTTGGGACCGTTCCCCGGCCGCTCGGCGAACGCGGAATAGGCGTTTCCGTCGAAGGAGACCGATCCCTTCAGGCCCTTTTCGGGATTATTGAACACGTCGAGGCCGCCCGACCAGTCGATCGACCTCGAGGTCAGGCTGAAATAGTCCGGGCTCTGTCCCTGAAGGCCGTCTGCGCGCTCGGAGAGGGAGGCGGAGAGATGCCAGTCGCGGGGGGCGTTATCCCGGAAAAAACGGAGGGAAAGGGCCGTTTCGCGGTCAAAGAAGCCCGCGCCGGCGTCCTCGCCTCCGTAACCATCCGCCGAATCATGGGCGAAGTCAGCGAAAAAACCCGGTTGTCGCGAGGGATCCTGTCCCACGTGGAGAAGCCCGTGGAAAAGGCCGGGAGTCCCACCCCCGAGCTCGACATAACCGCCCAGACCCGTCGAGGAATTTTCCGAAGGCGCTGGAACCTCGGCGGGTTTCGCCTCGCTCGGGGATACGGTAGCTTCGGCCGGCGGCTGGATCGTCTCCACGTCCTTCACGGGCGGAAGTTCGGCGGGAGGCGGGGGCTTCAGTTCCGGCACTGCCCCGGACGGGACGCTATTCCCCGAGTTTCGGATCCTGGTTTCAATGTCGGGAACCGTAATCTCCTCGGCCGCAAGGCCGGGGAAAAACAACGGACACGAGAAAAGGACGGCGAAAAGAAGACTGATTCGTTTGTGCGTCATCGCGTGTTACTCCATTACTCGGCGGACATCAGCATGACCGCCCTTCTGGTCCAGACAGAGTCCGGCCAGGCAGATTCAAGGGTTTCCACCGTGCGCTTCGCGTCCGGGCGAAGTCCCGCCTGGATAAAGCTGTCTGTGGCTCCATAGAGGGCCTCGGCGGCCCGATCCCCGTCCAGGGGCGAATAGAGGGAGCCGGCGGAAAGGAAGGCCTTGGCGGCCCGCCCGTAGTCCCCGCCGTCACGGTATCCGTTGGCCAAAAGGCTGAAGGCCCCGGCGAAGGTGGCCCTCTCCCCTCGGGACAACCCGTCGGACGATCGGGGCGCCTTGCCCGTAATCTCGAGTAAAAGCTCCCGGGCCTCGGTCTTGCGGCTTGCGTCCCGCAGATATTCCCTCGCGAGGGCGAGGCCCCTGGCCCTGCCCTCCGCCGTGCCGGCACGGCCAAGGCGGACGTACTCGGCGTTAAGGGCCGCGGTCCCGACGGATTCGCCGTTCTTCAGCCGCTCGAGCTCGGCGATCTCCCCGTCCATCCCGTCGCGGGACGCCTCGGCCGGAAACCGCGAGCGGTAGTCCCGGGCGAGCGAGAGAGAGCGCGCATAGTCGCCGCCGGATCGGTAGCCCGATACGAGATCCGCCATCGTGTCCGGGACGAGACGGCTTTTCGGGTATTTCGAGAGAAGGTCCTCCCACCAGATGATGGCGAGATCTGCCTTTCCTGATCGTATAAAGGCGGTGCCCCCCGTCCGTAGCGCCGTTTCGGCGAAACGGCCGGATGGCCAGGACTGTCTATACCGCGAGAACAGGTTCGAGGATCGCGCCCAGTCGGACTGGATAAACCAGGCCTCGGCGCCCCGATACAGGGCCTCTTCCGAGAGTGCATGCCTCGGGAAGCGGCCGACCAGGTCGAGCCAGCGCCGCTCCGCCTCCTCCGGCTTCCCCTGGCGAAAGGCGAGATCGCCGAGCATGAACAGGGCGCGCGGGGCGAGAGAGGTTTCTCCCCCCGTTGCGGAGCCGTCGACGAGGCCGATCAGGGCCTTTTCGGCCGCCGAATACTCGCGCCGGTCAATAAGAACGGTAGCGCGCAGCAACAGGGACTCAGCGAGGGCCTCGGGGTCGGGCGCGAGGCGTACGGCCCGGTCCGTGAACGGCAGGGGATCGCGACTCGCCTGTATGGCCGAGAGGGCGGACGCGACGGCAGCCTGCCAGGACCGGTCGTGGTTGGGCCAGGAATCGAGGTATTCGGTCAGGTATTTGAGCGCAGGCTCCCACCGGCCAAGGCGGTACAGGCCCCAACCCCGGTAAAAGGCCGCCCAGGGGGCATAGTCGGGGAAACGGTTGCCGCGAACGCCCGCGAAAGCCGAAAAGGCCGTGACGGCGAAGTCCCAGGCCCCGCCCCTGACCGCGCAGAGTCCCGCGAGGTAGCGGGAAAGGGCGTAGCTTTCGGGATCGGTCCGGGAAAGGTTAGGGAGGGCCGCGTCGAGGCGGGCAATCATCCCCTCCGCGCCGCCGGGGGAAATGCGAAAAAACGCGAGGTAAAGGGAAGGATCGCGGGCTCGCCCCGTTTCAAGCCGTTTCCGGTAGACCGGAAGGGCCAAATCGGCCTTTCCGGAGGCCTCAAGGGCATATCCATGCCAGAACGCGTGCCTGTCCGCGATATCCTCGGGGATATTTCCAGCCGTCTCGCTCCACCGGATCGATTCCTTCCAGCGTTTGTCCAGGGCGGTCTGGCGGGCCAGTTCGGACAAATAATACGGGCGAAGATCGCCCGAAACGGGGAGATTTCGCTCCAGCAGGGGCAGAGCCTCGGAAGGCGCGGCCGTCCTGGTCCGTTCGAGTATCTCGCGCGGCGATCCGCCCCCGGCATCCTGCAGGAATGCGGTCGACAACGGGAAGAGAAGGTAAACAAACGCCAAAGCTGTAACAAATCTACGCATCTTCCGGCTTCCTTGAGTAGTTAAATGCCTGTTATCGGGAATGGTAACACATCGATACGGCCATATCAGGCCATGATGAGACAGAATTCGACTATATCAGAACTGATTTCAGGGCTGAAAATTACCCGTTTCGGGAACGCGGACCCTGACAAGATGGACAAATCCGTCCAGATTTCGGCTGACAAGGTCCTCGGGCCGGGTTTCTTCCGCGCTCTCGAAGACGGAAAGCCGGAAACGCCCCTCGGCGTCGAAGCGGGGAAGCAACACCGCTACATGATGATATTGACGCAGGGGAGGATCCCCTCGCACGTGGCTTATGGCACAGAGGTAGAGATTCCCGGGCTCCCGTACGGCCAAAACGTACATAAGGGATATCAGGACATCGGCCCGGTATCCCACGTTTTTTTCGTAGCCCGTAGTGCCGGGAAAGGGTTCAATGGTAACGTCGACGCCGGAATCCCCGGGAAGGAAGGTCGAACGGGCGGCGAGGCTTACCGCGGCGCTCGCCAGATGTCGGGTCCAGTCAAGGGCGAAGAAAAGGTCACGCTGCTCGCGGAACGGGGCGGTAAAATGGGTGTTGGGGGCATCGGTAGGCCCCTTGAGGGACTCTATCTTGAGGGATGATCCCGCAACGGGGCGGATAATCCCGTCGACGACCCATTTGGCGAAACCTGAACAATTCACGCCACCCTCAATACGGCTGATATCCTGTCCCGGGCTGATCTCTTTGAGCACGGTCTGGGGATCCTGGGGACTGCCATCCTCGATCATAACGGGCTTTCCGTCCTCGTCGAAGGCCCCGTCGTCAAGGTACACCAGGGTCCCGATCCGCTCCCGGATCACGCCCTCGGTCGATTCAATGTCCCGATAGCGCGCCGGGTCCGGCTCCAGCAGATCCCAGGGAACCGTGGAGCGGGTCATGGAGACGAGGGAAGCGAAGGGCTGGGTATAGAGCTTCACGAGGGGAAGGCCGACCGGGATCTCCCGGCAAACGGGAAGGCCGTAGATCCAGAGGGAAAGGAGACTTCGGTCCCTCTCGGGATCGCCCCCCGAGGACTCAAGGACGACGAATATCGCCGGATCATCGACGGGATAGACCCGGATTCGCCTCGGAAGGCCGTCCGAAAGCTTACGATCGAGAATCCAGGTACCCCTGACTCCCTTTTCCGCGTCCGGGCGTACCATGATCTCGAGGAGGCCCTCCTGCGGGTTCTTCTTTTGACTGACGGTGAACGAGTATACGTACCGGTCGGTATAGACGGCCGGCTTCAACAGCAATACGCGCGAAAGCTCCTCCGCGAGCCAGGGCTCGAAGATCCTCGAGCGAACCTCGTCGGACTCGATGAGGCCTCTGGAAACGGCGGAGCCCGGGGACCCGCAAAACGCCTTGACGGAGACGGTCGCGAGAATCAAAAAGAGGAGCGCGAGCCTTTGGGGGAGCGATGCATGGTTCATATCCTCTCCATTATCGGCATAAACCGGCCCATCCTTGACGGATCGGCCGGCACGCGTCCGGCAGCAAACGCCCGCAACGGACGACAAGCGTCCGGCGCGCCTATGCGCGCGAAACGGGGGCCTTTGCCTTGGTCTCGTCCGGATGGGCGCCCTTGGGCGCGTTCGCCAGAAGCAGTTTGAGCCGGTTCAGCTGGTTAACCTCGCTCGCGCCGGGATCGAAGTCGATGGCGGCGATATTCGACTCCGGAAACCTCCGCCTGAGCTCCTTGATCATCCCCTTTCCCGTCACGTGGTTTGGCAGGCAGGCGAAGGGCTGGACGCAGGCGATGCTCGGCACGCCCGAATGGATCAACTCGATCATCTCGGCCGTGAGGAACCATCCCTCGCCCGTCATGTTGCCGAGCTGGACGATGTCGTCCACCCCGTCCTGGAGCTTGTAGATCGACTCGGGCGGGGTAAAGCGGCGACTCGCCGAAAGGGAACGCTTGATCTCGGTGCGGTACCGCTCGAGCATCCATACCAAGATACGGGCGACCCGCTCGGCCTTCTTCGGGAAGGCGAGCTTCTGGTGCTTGTATACCCCGTTCACGAAGGAGTAGAAGAGGAAGTCCGCGAGGTCGGGAACCACGCACTCGGCCCCTTCGCGCTCGATGGTGCCGAAGATGTCGTTGTTCGCGGTCGGGTGGAACTTGACCAGGATCTCGCCGACGACGCCCACGCGCGGCTTGTGCACGTTACGCAGGGGCAGCTCGTCGAAGGCCTTCACGATGTCGCGCACCAGGCGGTTGTAGCCCCGGAGCGAAAGGGACTTGATCTGCGCGATCGCCCGGGTGTTGCAGCTCTCATAGAGCTCGTTGGCGGAACCGGGGACCGCCTCGTAGGGCCGGGTCCGGTAGAGCACGCGCATCAGGAGGTCCCCGATCATGATCGACATCATCGCGCGGTGAACCAGCATCGGGGTTATCCCGAAGCCGGGGTTCTTCTCGAGCGACTGGGCGCTCAGGGAGATTACCGGGATGTGACCCCAGCCGATGTCGGAGAGGGCGCGCCTTATGAAGCCGATGTAATTGGTCGCGCGGCAACCGCCGCCCGTCTGGGTAATCAGGAGGGCGACCTTGTCAAGGTCGTACTCACCGGATTTCAGGGCGGCTATCATCTGGCCGGCGACGATGATCGAGGGATAGCAGGCGTCGTTGTTGACGTACTGAAGCCCCATATCGACGGCCTTGTTGTCGACGTCGGGAAGGATCACGAAGTTGAAGCCCGAGCACTCGAAGGCGTGCTGCAGGATGCGGAAATGTATCGGCGACATCTGGGGCGCGAGGATGGTGAAGCGCTTCTTCATCTCCTTCGTGAACACCACCCGGTGATGGACAGTCGGGTGGACCTTCGCGCGGGCCTCGTTCCGGTCGCGCTCGCGCACGGCCGCGATAAGGCTCCGCATGCGGATGCGCACGGCCCCGAGGTTCGAGCCCTCGTCGATCTTGATGAGGGTGTACATCCTGCCCTTCGCCTCGAGGATCTCCTGCACCTGGTCGGAGGTGACGGCGTCGAGCCCGCAGCCGAAGCTCGTCAACTGCACGAGCTCGAGGTCCCGGTTCCCGGTCACGAACTGCGCGGCGCGGTACAGGCGGTTGTGGTACGTCCACTGGTCGACGATCCGGAGAGGCCGGTCCACCGAGCCGAGATGGGCGACGGAATCCTCGGTGAGGACGGCGAGGCCGAGGCCCGTGAGAAGCTCCGGGATGCCGTGGTTGATCTCCGGATCGAGATGATAGGGGCGGCCGGCGAGGACGACTCCCTTGAGCCCCCTCTCGCGTATCTCGGCGACGGCCTCCTCGCCCTTGCGGGCGGTCTCGTCCCTGAAAGCCTCCTGCTCGACCCAGGCGGCGCGAACTGCGGCCTTCACCTCGGCGCGGGTTACGTCGAATTTCTTGCCGAGCTCCTCGGAAAGCCGCTCGGCGAGGCGGGCCTCGTCGTCGATCGGCAGGAAGGGATCCATGTAGGTGATGGACTCGTCCTGCCTCAGCTGGTCCATGTTGTTCTTGAGAACCTCGGGGTAACTCGTGACGATCGGGCAGTTGTAGTGATTGCCCACCCCGGGATCCTCTATCCGCTCGTAGGGCGCGCAGGGATAGAAGATGAACTTGACGCCGGCCTTGATGAGGGTCTCGACGTGGCCATGGCTGATCTTGCCGGGATAGCAGACCGACTCCGACGGGATGGTCTCGAGGCCCTGCTCGTAGATGTGACGGCTCGAGCGCGGCGAAAGCCGGACGCGGAAGCCGAGCTTCGTGAAGAAGGTGAACCAGAAGGGATAATTCTCGTACAGGTTGAGCACCCGCGGGATACCCACGTCGCCGCGAGGGGCGGCGTCGGAGGAAAGCGACTTGTAGCGGAAAAGCCGCTTGTACTTCCAGTCGAAGAGATTCGGCACCTGCCGCTTCTCGGGCCGGGTAATCCCGATCGTCTCCTCGTGATCCTCCGGGATCGAGGTCGCGCCGGTATTCCCCGCGTGGTCCACGTCTCCCTTTTGCGGCTTTACCGAAAGGTCGAGCTCGAGGCCGCGCTCGCAGCGGTTGCCGGTGATGAAGCGGCGCGGAGGTGCGACCATTTGCTCCATCGGCCCCGCCGTCGCGACCCCGGCGGTAAAGGTGTTGATCGTAAGGAGGCAGTTGTTGGAACACTTGCCGCAGCGGCGAAGCTCGAGCTCGACGGAGAAGTTCTCGAGCTGTTCCCTCGTCGCGAGGCCCGTGTGGGCATCCGCGAAGGCGCCGGCGGACCGCCACTGGTCAAGCGCGATGAGGGCCGCGCCGTAGGCGCCCATGAGGCCCGCGACGTCCGGCCGGAACACGTTCCGGCCCGAGATCTTCTCGAAGGCCCGCAGGACGGCGTCGTTGTTGAAGGTTCCGCCCTGCACGACGACCTTCTCGCCGATGGCCGAGGCGTCGCGCATCTTGATGACCTTGAAAAGGGCGTTCTTGATGACGGAGTACGAAAGGCCCGCGGAGATGTCGCCGACGGACGCGCCTTCCTTCTGGGCCTGCTTGACGCGGCTGTTCATGAAAACCGTGCAGCGGCTCCCGAGGTCGACGGGCTTCTCGGCGAGAAGGGCCTTGTTGGAGAACGCGCGGATGTCGAGCCCGAGGGACCTGGCGAAGTTGTCGAGGAAGCTCCCGCAACCCGAGGAACACGCCTCGTTCAGCTGGATGGAGGTGATCGCGCCGTTTTTCATGCGGAGGCATTTCATGTCCTGCCCGCCGATGTCCAGGATGAAGTCGACCCCGGGCACGAAGAAGTCGGCGGCGCGGTAATGGGCGATGGTCTCGACCTCGCCCGCGTCCACGCCGAGGGCCGCCTGGAAGAGGGCCTCGCCGTAGCCGGTTGAGCAGGACCTGACGATCCTGACGTCGGGGGGAAGTCGGCGGTACAGGTCCTTGAGGACGCGCACCGCGAGCTCGACGGGGTTTCCCCCGTTCACGTTATAGAAGCGCCAGAGGATGCGCCCGTTCTCGTCGATGAGCACGGCCTTGGTCGTCGTCGAGCCCGCGTCGAGCCCGAGGAATACCGGTCCCTTCGCGGTATCGAGGTCGCCCGAGGCGGCCATCTCGGAGGCATGGCGGATGCGGAACTGCTCGAGTTCCTTCTCGTTCGCGAACAGCGGCTCGAGCCGCTGTATCTCGTTCATCTCGGCGCCGACGAGTTTTTTAAGTCCGGAGCGGAGCTCTGCGATCGGGATCAGGCGAAGACGCTCGCTCCCCTCCTCCTCGTCCTCGACGTCCTCTGGAAGGGCCGCGGACCAGGCGGCGCCGGCGGCCACGAAGAGCTGTGAGTCCTCCGGCACGATGATCTCGTCGTCCTTGAGCTTCAGGGTCTCGATGAAGCGTCGGCGAAGCTGGTCCATGAAGTGAAGGGGCCCGCCGAGGAAGGCGACGCGTCCCCGGATGGGCTTGCCGCAGGCGAGGCCCGATATCGTCTGGCTGACGACGGCCTGGAAGATGCTCGCGGCGATGTCCTCGCGGCGGGCGCCCTCGTTGATGAGGGGTTGGATGTCCGTCTTGGCGAAAACCCCGCACCGGGCCGCTATCGGATAGAGGATCGTCGATCCGCGCGCGAGCTCGTTGACGCCGTCGGCGTCGGTCTCGAGCAGGGCGGCCATCTGGTCGATGAAGGCGCCGGTCCCGCCCGCGCAGGTTCCGTTCATCCGTTGCTCGACGCCGTCGGAGAAATAGGTGATCTTGGCGTCCTCGCCGCCCAGCTCGATCGCGACGTCGGTGTTCGGGATCAGGCGCCTCACGGCGGTCGTCGAGGCGACGACCTCCTGGATAAAGGGCACGGACAGCCATCTCGAAACCGACAATCCGCCGGAGCCGGTTACCTTAACGCTGAACAGGATGTCGCGGGGGGGAGGGAAGCGGGCCTCGATGGAATCGAGAGCCTGTTCCACGACCGAGATGATCGTGCTTCGTATATCGGCGCGGTGTCTTTCGTATTTACTGTAGAGAATCGAATTGTCGGTAGCGAGCGCAACGACCTTCACGGTAGTCGACCCCACGTCGATACCGATGCGTATAACGGTGCTGTTCATCATGCGGGTCATGATGCCACAGAATGGGGGCAGATTCAAGTAAGCCGAGGCTCCGCGGCGGGCGTATACCCGGCGGATGGCGGCCCTTCAACAAGCGACGGGACTGTGATATCCTCGGGAAATGGCCCATTCAATCGTCAAAAGCGGCTCCCGCCTCTCCCTGTTGACCCTCGTATCCCGCGTCCTCGGCCTCGTGCGGGAGATGACGAAGGCGGCCTTCCTCGGAACCTCGGCCCTCTCCGACGCCTTCACCATCGCCTTCTTTATCCCGAACCTTTTACGCCGGCTGTTCGCCGAAAACAGCATCTCGGTCGCCTTTATCCCGACCTTCCGCCGGTACCTCGAGCTGGAAAGCCGCGAAAAGACGAGGGAATTCCTTTCGGCGACCTTCACGGTCGTCTCCCTGGCGACCACGGTCACGGTTAGCCTCGGGATAGCCGCGACCCCCCTGATCATCCCCTTCTTCGGGACGGGAAGCCCGGAAACCGTGCTTTTAACCCGGATCATGTTTCCCTACCTCGCGATCATCTCGATCGCGGCCTTCTTCCAGGGTATCCTCAACGGGGTCCGCGTCTTTTCGCCCTCCGGCTTCACGCCCATACTCTTCAATTTGATCATCATCGGCTGTACCTGGCTCTTCGCGGACGCGGCGGGGAACCCCGCCCGGGCCATGGCGATCGGCGTCCTGCTCGGCGGAATCGTGCAGGCCGCCTTCCAGCTGCCCTTCGTGCTGAAACAGGGCTTCCGTTTCCGCCTGGTTAATCCCGCCGCGGCCTTCCGCGATCCCGGGACGAGGACCGTGCTCAGGCTCATCGGCCCGACCGTCATCGGCATGGCCGCCTACCAGGTCAACGATCTCGTCTCCTCGATCCTCGCGAGCAACGCGGGAACGGGCGTCGTGTCGAGCCTCCAGTACTCGCTCCGCCTGCAGGAGCTGATCCTGGGCGTATTCGCCGTCTCCATCGGGACCGTCATCCTGCCGGACCTTTCGGGACTCGCCGCGAGGAAGGAGTGGGACTCCTTCAACCGACTCCTCGCGCGGGCGATGAACACCATCGCCCTGATCACCATCCCGGTTACCTTCTACTCCCTCGTGTCCGGCAAGTCCCTGATCGTCCTGCTGTTCAAGACCCGGAGCTTCTCCGACGACTCGGTCGCCCTGACCCTTTCCGCCTTTACCTGGCACATCGTCGGACTCTACTTCATCGCCCTCAACCGGGTCCTGTCGCCCGCCTTTTACGCGAGGAGCGACACCAAGAGCCCGACGTTCGCGGGCCTCGTGTCCTTCGCCGTCAACATAGCCCTCGCGCTCGCCCTGACGGGCCCGATGCGGGGCGGCGGCATCGCCCTCGCCCTGAGCTGCGCGAGCGCGGTCAATACGGTATTTTTGATCGCCTTCCTCGGGCGGACGGGGACGGTCAGCGTCGGTCCCCTGATCCGCTCGACCGGTGCCTATGCCCTCAAGCTGACGGCCTTCTCGGCCCTCGCCGCCTTCCCGATCTGGCGATTCAGGGAGGCCATCAACGCCCCCTTCGCGGGCCTCGGGCGCATAGGGTCCAACGTACTGCCGCTCGCGGTCAACCTCGCGGTCTTCGCGGGCATTGGCCTTGCCTGCCTCGCCCTCTCGCGGGACCCGATCCTGACGGCGGTCACGGCCCGGCTGAGGGCGGGACGCGCGCACAGATGATATATTTATGGACTGATGTTAAAACTGTGTGATTTTTAAAGAATACACAAACCGGGAAGAGATACCGTGTATCATGACGGGGATGGAGTTCGCCTCTCGTGGGTCGTTCGCTTGAGGGGGCTCCGAAGAGCAACGTTCGCCCCCCGTAAGGCCCCCTGCCTCGATTTTTATCCTGATTTTTTACACAATCTTGACAGCAGTGTTCAGTCCTTCCGGTCAAAGACGGCCATTACCTCTTTTTCGCGATAGCCGAACAGGGACAGAAAACCGACGAACGCGAAGGCGGCCGCCAGGACCAGGGACACGCGCAGGCCCGCGCCCCCGGGGGAGCCATCCGCGCCCTGCCGCCCGAAAACGGCCGCTAGGAAGGGGAAGAGGATCCCGGCGACGATCTCCCCGGACTTTACCACGAAGGAATGCACCCCGAAATAGAGGCCGGCCCTGCCCGCGTCGGTTTTACGCTCCGCCGCCACGGCGAGATCGGCGACGACGGCGTTCGGGATGGCGGAAAAGGCCGCGTAGGGGACGGAAAAGAGCATCGAGAAGGAGATAGCCTGGGCCAGGGGGCTGATCGGGTACTTGCCGGCGAAAATCGCGGCGAACAGCGAGGCGAACAAGAGCAGGAAGGCGATAAACAGGAGCTTCCGCTTGCCGAACCGCCGGGCGGCGAGGCCTATCGGAAGATAGAGGGCGAGATTCGAGAAGAAGACGAGCAGGAGAAAGATCTCGGAGAAGCGTTGGGGCAGGCGCAAGAGGACCGAGGCATAGAGCGAGAATCCGGTTACGAGGAAGGCTGCGGCGACCCGGAACATGCTGTCGGCGAGGAGATAGGCCCTGAAGTACCGGTCGCCGATAACGGCCGACAGGGCGCTCGAGAAGGGTTCCCTGACGGGCTTGGGGCGGCGGCAGTCGCCCTCGCCCAGTACAAGGGCCGGGATCAGCATGCAGACGCAGGACGCGAGGGCGAACAGGACCAGGACCAGCCTGAACGAGGCAAGGGGGCTAATGCCGACGGAGCCCACGATGAGGTCCATAAGCGTGTAGATGCGGTTTCCGGAGAGGGACGCGAGGGCGGTCGCCACCGCCAACAGGGTGGACAACTGCAGGCGGTCGCCGGGCCGGTCGCCGAGCTCGGCGAGCAGGGCCAGGTAGGGAACGGCGTAAAACGAGAGACACAGGTAAAACAGGATCGTCACGATCGTGACGAACAGCGAATTGAGGTAGAGGGCGTTCAGGAACGGGGGACAGAAGATGAGGGCGGAAAACAGGGCCAGGGGAGCGGCCGAGGCGAGCAGGAAGGGGATACGGCGCCCGTCCTTGAGGGACGAGCGGTCCGAAAGCCAGCCCGACAGAAGCCCGGCGACGACGTCGACCAGACGGTTGAGCGCCACGACGAGGCCCGCGACCGTGAAAAACCCCGCAATATAGCCCTGCGGGAGGTACACCGGGAAGATGGGCGAGCCGTCGGGAACGTAAAACGACAGAAAAAGCTTCCCGGCCCCGTACGCGCAGAGAATCAACCCGAACTGGCCGAGGGCGTATAACAGCTTTTTCCCGAACGACACATGCATGACGACTCCTGAAAGGATTTCGGCGTTCATGATAGCTGATTTGCTTTACCCTGTCAAAGAAATTGGGGTATAGTGACGAAATATGGAATTGATGCACCGGAAACGAAGGGCCGATCTCGTCACCTGGATGGCCCGCAACAGCGTCGCGGTAGTCGTGCTCGAGGACACAGAAGGCAGGCGAAACCCCGCCCTCAGGTACTTTTCGGGCCATCCCTCGGACGCCCTCCTGATGATCACGGTCACGGGCCACGCGGTTCTCTGCCCCTGGGACGTCAACATCGCGGACAAACTCGCGGACGTCGACGTTATCGTGCCCTACGGGGAATTCGGGCGTCACCCGGTCGACGCGGTCCAGGGATTGACGGCGCGCATCGGGGTTCCCGCCCATTCCAGGATAGAGATCCCGGCCGACACCCCCTACCCCCTCTTCCTCAAATACGTCGGGGCCCTGTTCGAGTACGACGTCCTGTGCCGGGAAGAGGGCGGCGTGCACGCGGAGATCGAGCGCATGCGATCAATCAAGGATAAAAACGAGATCGAGCTTACCGAGATCGCGTGCCGGATAACCGACTCCATCATCGACCAGGTCGAGACCCACGTACGAAACGGGAAATTCAAGACCGAGCTCGACGTCGCCCTCTACATCGAGCGCGCCTCCCGCGAGGCCGTCGGGGGCGAGCGGACGGGCTTCGAGACCCTTGCCGCGGGCCCCGGCAGAAGCTACTCGATCCATCCCTTCCCGTCCTATACCGATTACCGTTTCCCCGGCCCCGGGCTTTCCATCCTCGACTTCGGCGTCGTCGTCGAGGGCTACACGAGCGACGTCACCCTGACCATCGCCTGCGGAGTCCTTGAAAAGCAGCAGGAGCGCCTCATTACCCTCGTGGAGAAGGCGTACGCCGCGGCCCTCGAGCTCTACAAGCCCGGCGTCCCGACGCGGGAGGCCTCGAAGAAGGCGGACGAGATCTTCGCCCGCGCGCGCAAGACCATGCCCCACGCCCTCGGCCACGGCATCGGCCTCGAGCCCCACGAAGGCCCCGCGATCCGCAACCGCGACGACAACGAATGGGTTTTCGAGCCTGGCATGATCGTCACCCTTGAGCCCGGCCTTTACGACCCCATCCACGGCGGCTGCCGCCTCGAGAACGACATCCTCATCACCGAGACCGGAAACCGCGTCCTTACCAACTCAAGAATCATCAGGATATAAAGGAAGGGGGGCGCGCCCTCAGTCGCGTCCCCCTTGCGCCCAAGCCCCTCGAAACCCAGTTTCTCGGGTCTCGGCCTATCCCCCCATGCGGGGGATACTCCCCCGCAACGCCCCCTCGAGCCGTCATGAAGGGGCGGATTTCGATGATCCTGAATCAAACCGCGAAAAATCGATACACCAATCAGAAATAACATGATAGACTGAGAACCTGTATCACAAAAACCGAAAGGTTAATCACTTCAAGGGGTAAAAAACATGAAACGCTATTTTCTCGCATTGATGGCCCTGATCGCGGCGGTCTCTTTGATCGCATGCTCGACCAGCGGATCCGGGGACGACGAAAACGACGACGATCCGGTGGGCAACGATCCGAACGACGGGGTGTATACCGTCGTGTATCACAAGGGAGACGCCGATTCGGGAACCGTACCGGTCGACAAGCATGAGTATTCTTCCGGCGATACTTTAACGATTCGTTATAATTCGGGTAACCTTGTGCGCGAAGGATACACGTTTGCGGGATGGATGTCCTATTCCTATTCATATAGCTTTGAGTCCGGCTCGTATCATAGTATTTACGACGATATGGATTTCTATCCGAGATGGAACGAAGTACAGGTCACGACGTATAGCGTTACCTATACCTATACAGATACCGGCGATATCTCGGGGTCTTTGCCACACGACAATACCGAGTATAAAAGCGGCGATACGGTGCCGGTATTGGGTAACACCGGTAACCTCGCGAGGACGGGGTATACATTCGCCGGGTGGCGAGACGCCACAGCCGCACAGGACTATGTTGCCGGCAATACCTTTACGATCAATTCCGACGTAACACTTACCGCGAGATGGTCAGTAACCGGCGGCGGAACCGGTGGCGGTACCGGCGGCACCCCGACGCACACAAATGACGATACGCTGGAAGCTTTTAAAGCCCTTGGGCAAGGCTTGGTCGCGGCGGTTACAGAATCAGATACCTCTGCCTCAGCCTATACAGTAAAAACCTACGGCACAACTCAAAATAAAGTCGTGTATCACTTGAATGGCTACACGTATAACGGTATCACCCTGAACGGGACGTTGACTTATACGACGACAAAGGCTACGACTACGACAAGCACGAAGCTGGATCAAGTTGGAACCATAACCGTAACGGGCAACGATGTATCGAAGATCATCTATAACATCCATACTGTTGGCACTACAATGTCCGGATCCTATGGATACGAGTTTACGGACGGATCAAAATGGACCCACAATCTTTCCGATAACACCTTTACCCAGGACTGACGGATAGCGATGTCCGCGGTTTGGGCCGCGCCCGAGGGCGCGGCCTTTTTATTTTTTCATCTCATTCCCGTGGTATACTCTCTTCCATACCATTCCAAGGAGATACAGATGAACAAAGGCGTATTCAAGTTACTTCCCCTTATGGCCCTGATCCCGTTGCTCGTCATGGCGGGATGCGACAGCGGCTCTTCCTCCGGTTCTGACGATGAAGACGGGAACGACGATGACGTTCCAGAGGCCACCCTCTCCATCGACGATCTGGTCGGAACCTGGAAGTACCATAAAATTGAAAACCAATCGGATGAGGTCCTGACGAGAAACTATACGATGACAATCACCAAAACCGATGATACATCGGCATCGTATACAGAGCTTGCTGTCGACCATTCCATAGACACCGACAATGAAGAAGATACTGAGTATTCCGCAAGCGAGGGACGAATCGTCCTGAACGCAAACGGTACCCTGGAAATGTGGGTTGACAGGGGAAGGGAATCCGAAGCCCCCTTTACCGATGCGGATATCTGGGAGGTTCTGGATGACACGGGAGAATCGAGCCAGGCCGTCATAATCGATTCGGTCCTGTATTTCTATGCATTCAAGCGGGACGGTACCGGAGAAGGTTTGAAGGGAACATGGATACATTCGTCAACGACGCATGACTCAGGCTCCATGGAAGTAAATCGCGACACTCTGGAGATTTCGGACGAAACGATTTCCATGAAGTGGGAATACAGCATGGACGGCATCACATACGGCATTGACGATCAAGATGGTCCTTCGCCATACACCCTTTCCGGAAACACCATAACCTCAGACTTGTTCGACGGCCCCGGCGCGATTCCCTATGTCCTTTCCGGGAATTGGCTTGTCATCTCGGGCAAGAACGTAACGTCAACAACGTCCTTTGGCTGGGTAAAACAGTGAACTTCGCCGTCGTTCGCATACACCGCGGATTGCATGACACAACGGGCAATCCGCGATTTCAATTCATATAACATCCTCTCGCGAAGTATACACGCAGCGGCTGAAGTGCTTACAATCGTGGCGTGAGTCGCTTTGGCGAACTGGCAGTTGATTCCATAAGGAGATATATGAAAACCCCTGTCAATCTATTCGCGAACTACGGATATGCGCAAGCGGATATCGATGCGAAAATCGATCTCGCGTGGCATACCATTTTCGAGGGTTCAAACGAGAAACGATTTTACTATGATGCCGGCAACGACACGGGTTACATGGTAGACACCGGCAATATGGACGCGCGCACCGAGGGAATGTCGTACGGCATGATGATGGCGCTCCAGATGAATCGCAAGGATATTTTTGACCGGTTATGGAAATGGAGCAAGACGCACATGTTCATGACAACGGGATCCCAGGCGGGATACTTTGCGTGGTCTTGCGCGCTCGATGGCAAGAAGAACGCGTACGGGGCGGCGCCCGATGGCGAAGAGTATTATATCATGGACCTGATCTTCGCGTCGCGGCGATGGGGAAACGGCGAAGGGATATTCGACTACGCCGCAGAGGCACGGGCCCTGATGAAACGATGCCTCCATGGACAACTTCCCATGTGGAACACAGAAAACGCGTATATCCGTTTTGTCCCCGGGTGCGAGTTTACCGACCCGTCGTATCACCTTCCCCACTTCTACGAGCTCTACGCGGAATTCTCGGCCGACGAGGATACCTCATTCTGGAAGAAAGCGGCGGAAGAAAGCCGGAGGTTTTTTTCAGCGTGCTGTCATCCAAAAACAGGTTTTGCCGCGGAATACAGTTTCTATGACGGAAGGCCAAATCCGTATGGTCCACCTGAAGGTCATGGATACTTTTTCAGCGATGCATACCGGGTTGCGGCCACGCTTGGAACCGATGCGTTGTGGTTCGGCAAAACTCCCGGGCTTTCGCGAATTATGGCCAAGATGCAATCGTTCTTCGTTGATATTCCGCCGAATGAGTATATGACATACGAAATAGACGGCACGCTCGTTCAGCAAAAGGCCCTGCATCCGATCGGCCTTCTGGCGACCCTCGCCCAGGGCTCGCTTGCGGTATGGGACGATGAAGACCCGGAAACGGCGGCAAACGCCGAGGCCTTCGTCCGCCGCTTTTGGCAGACGCCCTTGCGTACCGGAGAGCGACGCTACTATGACAACTGCCTCTATTTTTTCGCGTTGCTTGCGTTAAGCGGAAAGTATGTGGCGTATTGAAGTACAGCGAGTTCCACAGCAGAATATCTATTTATGTATACCCGTAAGGGTATATATTTGAGCAGAAACACAGTTATTATACCCTTTCGGGGTGTAATTTCACTAATCTATTGACATTACACCCGATAGGGTACATATTTTTCCTATGGAACACGGTAGTATAATCGCCGATTTTATCAGGACTCACCGAAAAGCTGCGGGCTTGAGCCAAAAAGAGTTTGCGCTCAAATCAGGACTAGGCTTGCGTTTTGTTCGGGAGCTTGAGCAAGGAAAACAAACGCTCAGGCTGGATAAGGTTGACCAGGCCCTTGGCATGTTTGGCCATCATGCCGCGCCGGTAAGGACATCTCCGTGAACCGCCGGGGAGTGGTACTCTGGAATGAGATTCCGGCGGCGACGATTGCCGAAACCGACTCAGGATATGAGTTCGCGTATCTGGACAGCTGGTTGGCGCATCCCACGTCGCGTCCTGTTTCACTGACCCTCCCCTTGACCACCGAACCCTATACTTCGAAAACATTTTTTCCCTTTCTCGACGGATTGATTCCGGAAGGTTGGCTTCTTGAGATCTCGGTTCAAAACTGGAAGCTCGATTCCCGCGACCGGATGGGATTACTGCTTGCTGTCTGCAGGGATTGCATCGGTGCTGTGAGCATCGTGTCGGACACCGGAGGGGAGAATGGTGAATGAACCCGATCGATAGTAACCGGCATTGTTTGTACTGCGGTAAAAGCCTTGACGGCACCTCCGGAAACGACGGGTGGCACACCGCGTGTTCACGCCGCTTTTTCGGCGTAACGGCCACGCCGCGGCTCGATGTGGCCTCTGATGCGCTGGAAGCCTTTGCCCGAATCGCGATCAGCGCGGGGACGACCGTCACCGGCGCGCAAAAGAAAATGTCGCTTCATCTTGAGGGCGATACGGGACACAAGCGATTAACCTTGGTAGGTTATCCGGCGGGTTTTATCCTGAAGCCTCCGGTACCCGAGTACCCCGATTTGCCGGAACTCGAGCACGCGCTCATGAGCCTTGCCGAAACCGCGGGAATCAAGACCGTGCCTCATGCCTTGATCCGTCTGGCGTCGAACGAGCTTGCATACATTACCCGGCGCATCGATCGCGCGTTCCCGCATACCGCGACAGGATCAGAAAAGATTGCCATGGAGGATTTCTGCCAACTCTCCGGGCGACTTACAGAGGACAAGTATAAGGGCTCGTATGAACAATGCGGGAAAGTCATTACTCAATATTCCGCGCAGCCAGGGCTGGACATGGCGGATTTCTTTTTCCTGATTCTTTTTTGCTTCGTAACGGGCAACGCCGATATGCACCTGAAAAATTTCTCGCTGCTTGAAACGTCGTCCGGGTATATTCTTTCTCCGGCGTACGATCTCGTACCCACAGCCATGCTCATTCCGGAGGATAACGAGGAGACCGCGTTGACCGTGAACGGCAAAAAGAACCGTCTGGACGCCGCGGATTTCGCCGCTCTGGGACAGAGTCTTCGCCTTCAGCCAAAGGTCATCGAGAATCTGATTCGAAGGACGAGCTCCCTTACCGGCTACTTGAACAAGACCCCTGCGCTCAACGTTCTTTCACCCGAGCGGTATGCGGAATTGGCCTCCATAGTCAAGGAGCGTTGTGATCGGCTTGTGGGACAAACTCGAGACATTACACGGATAATCGAGATTTAAGAGAACGAGACATATCGATACAAGCCCGAACCAACCGGTCCGGACTCCGACGGAAAGAATTGCGTCCAGATTATAAAACTCCACTTGATACGTTTTACCATCATTGGCAGTTGTTGCATTTTTTGCAACAACTGAGTCTTTCAACAATTCCTGTTCCTTGAAAATATTGCTCAAATGCCGGGAAATGACAGATTTATCCCTTTCAAATAAAACCGCTATCTGACTCAAAGACAACCAAAATGTTTCATTCTCAAAGCGAACATCGACTTGAGTCTGATTTTGGTCATTTTGATAGATAACTATTTCACCCATGATCGTATCCCTATAGGGTTGACACCTCACAACTGCTCGTCAGGCGGCGATCCTCGCCGGGGAAGAGGGGCTCTCCCTCGAGACGGACGGTGTGCCTGTAGAGGATGTCCTTGCTCGACGTTCCCACCATGAGGTCGAAATCGCCGGGCTCGACGACCCTCCGATAGTCCCTGCCGACGAAGCCGAGAATATCGCACGGGATGGTAAAACGGAGCCGCCGTTCTTCCCCGGCCTTGAGGGTGATGCGCTGGAAGGCCTTGAGCTCCATCACCGGACGCACCAGCTGGGCCACAAGGTCGCGGACGTATACCTGAACCACCGCGTCCCCTTCCCGCTTTCCGGCGTTTCGGGCCCGCAGGCTTAGGTGCAATTCACCGTCCACCGGTACGCACTCATCTTCGACGGCGAAGGAATCGAGGACGATGTCGGTGTAGGAAAGGCCGAAGCCGAAGGGATACTTGGCCCCGAAGTCTTTTTGTATGGGGGTTCCCGCGGACTTCTTCTTGTGGTTGTAAAAATAGGGCATGGCCCCCGCGGTCTTGGGGATGGAGACGGGAAGGCGCCCGCCGGGCTCCGCGCCTCCGAAGAGCACGTCAACGAGGGCACGGCTGCCCTCCTGACCGGGAAGCCAGGCCTGAATGATCCCCTCGGCCTTGTCATACCCCGTACCAAGGAAGTAGGGCCTTCCGCTGCAGACGACGATAACCGTTGGCTTGCCCAGGGCAAGAATTGCCTCCATGAGCTTTCCCTGAACACCCGGGAGTTCCAGTGATGTGGTATCGGAACCCTCTCCCACCGTTCCGCTCAGGAAGAGCCCCGCGAGGTCTCCAACGGCGAGGACGATCCGGTCAGCCTCACGGGCGGCCGCGACGGCTTGTGCGATGCGCGACTCGTCATAGCTTATATAGGACATCTGGGCGCTTCCGTCCATCACGACGTCCCCGGGGAACACGGCGGGCCGCTCCGGCCTTCCGGTAAGCACGTCGCAGCCCCTGCTATAGATCAGATCCGAGCCGAGCTCCTCTTCGAGTACGGTGCGCAATGTGGGAAGCGCGGTCTTCCGTTCGGCCAGCTCCGCCAGGATGAGATGGACCGGGAAGGAATACCCGGAAAGGTAACCCATGGGATCGTCCGCCAGGGGCCCGATCAGGGCGAGCTTTCCCTGCTTCTTCAGGGGCAGGATTCCGTCGTTCTTGAGGAGGACCATGGACGAGACGGCCGCCTTGTAGGCAAGATGCGCGTGCGCACCCAGATCGCTCAGAATCGCGCCCTCGTCGGCGAAGGGCTTTTCGAAGAGGCCCATCCGGGACTTCATGACGAGGTGTCGTTCCACGCACCGGTCCAGGTCCGCCATCTCGAGAAGGCCGCGGTCAAGGGCGTCCCTGATGCCCGTGCGATAAACCGTATCGCCCGGAAGCTCCACGTCAACCCCGGCCTTTATCGCCGCGGCGGCAGCCCCGGCCAAGTCGGCCGAGGTCTTGTGATCCACGCACAGTTGGGCGATGCCCTCATAATCCGAAACGACGATACCGTCGAAGCCCCAGCGGTCACGGAGAATCTCCTGCAGGTATTCCCTTCCCTCGTGGAGCGGGATGCCATCAAGGTCATGATAGGCGGGCATGACGGAAAGGGCCTTGCCGATTTTCACCGCCATCTCGAAGGGCAGGAGGAATACGTCCTCCAGTTCCCGACGGCCGATGCGCACGGGCGCGTGGTTTCGCGCCCCCTCGCCATATGAATGGCCGACAAAATGCTTCAACGTCGCGGCCACGGGCCGTCTTTCATCCTGCAAGCCCCGTACGTACGCCGTCGCGAGCACGCCGACCAGATAGGGATCCTCCCCGAGGCATTCCTCGGTACGCCCCCAGCGGGCGTCGCGGCATACGTCCAGGACCGGGGCAAGCCCCTGGCGCGAACCGGCCGAATGGAGCTCGTCCCCGATGGCCCTGGCGATCTCCTCGACCAGACGGGGATCCCAGGAGGCGCCGTTGTTGATGCCGCCTGGGAAGAGCGTGGCGCCCTGGGCCATGAGCCCCGCGAGGCATTCCTCATGGGGCAGGGCCGGTATCTTGAGCCGGGTTTGGGTGGTCAGGAAATGCTGTATTCGGTTGAGGGTCTGAACCCCCAACTTGGGATCTATCGCCTGGCTTCCGAGGGGCCGGGTAATCTGGCCCATGCCGTCCCGCATGGCCTCGAAGGGATCGGCCGAATCGGGATTGATCCTGAGGCCCTTGAGGTTCTTGACCGAGATCTTTCCGTCATCGCAGATCACGAGCCAGATCGAGCATAATTGCGCTATTTTTTCATCGATGGTCATGAGCGCCGTCAGATCGCGGGCTCTTTGAACGTGATTGATCATATCGTACCCCTTACGAAAGAATTCTTCAGGAAGGAAAACGAGGCAAGTATACTATGCATTTCCCGATTGCGCACGGGGGGCGCGGGTCTCATGGGTCCCCCTACATCCGGTGCATGTTCAGGATTACCTTCCCCTCGATCTTGACGCTTTCGAGCTCTGTCCCCTCGATAACGCGGGGAGGGAAGGCCTCGTTGGCGCTGAGAAGAGACATGGTGCCCCTCAAGCGGTCCAGGGCCACGAACTTGATCACGAGCTGGCCCGCGACCGAGACGACCGAGAGGTTTTCGGGGGCCGTATCCTGCCTGTCGTACACCACGATATCCCGGTCGAAAATCTGCCGGTCCTTCTGGGAATCGCCCCGGACGATCACGGCCCGAAGATGGGCGGGGTTATGGCCCGAGATCAGGCTTCGCGGGACCGCGACGGACGAGACCTCGGGATAGTCGGCGATCTCCATGCCGGGACCGGCGGCGACCTCCTGGCGTATCAGGGGGACGCGGACGTGGAAATCGTCATCGCCGCCGCCCGAGTCGCTGTCGTCGCTCCCGTGCAGGAACCAGTTGAGGTTGACCCTGAAGTCGGAGGCGAGTCGTTCGAGGACGTCGCGCCCGGCCTCGCGCTTGCCCGTCTCTATCTGGCTCGAGTAGGCCTGCGAGATGCCGAGGGCCCGCGCGAATTCCACCTGGGTCATCCCGGCCTTTTTCCGGATGGACGAATATCGCTCGCTTCTTCCCGCCATAGTTCCCCCTTGACATCCCGTTTCCCATGCAATACAAATATAGCAGGGTGCTATATTTATTGCAAGCGTCCAAGGGAGAATATGACGAGAAATGGTCAAGGAGACGGGGTTCCCCTCGCCCGCGCAGGGGTATGAGGCAAAATCGATAGATCTCAACAAGGAGATTGTCTCCAACGTCCCGGCAACCTATTTTTTCCGCTATACCTCCAGCGACCTCCTGTATCTCGGGATCTTCCCGGATTCCCGCCTGGTCATAGACCGCTCCATCAAGCCCAGGAACGGGAGCCTGGTCGTCTTCGCCCACGAGGGCCGGTTTCGCCTGAGAAAATGGCAGCAAAAGGGGAGCAAAAAGGCCCTGGTCAACGGTCAGGGCGAGGAGCTGCCGGTCGGCGAGGACACCGTGATCTTCGGCGTCGTCAAGGCGGTGATACGGGAGATGGACACGTGATCTTCCACGTCGACGCCAACAGCTTTTACGCGGCCTGCGAGCGGCTCTTCCGTCCGGACTTGCTGAAGAGCCCCATCGCGGTACTCACGAATAACGACGGGATCATCATCGCGCTCAACAGGGAATGCAAGGACCTCGGCTTCCGGCGGGGGGACGTGTTCTTCAAGACGAGGACCCAGCTGGAGGCGAAAGGGGTCGCCGTCTTCTCCTCGAACTACACCCTGTACGCCGACGTGAGCGCCCGGCTCAACCTCCTTTATAGCCGTATGTGCCCGGAGGTGGAGATCTATTCCATCGACGAGTCCTTCCTCTACTTCCCGGACTGGAAGGCGGCCGATCTCCTCGAGACGGGGCGGCAGCTCGTGGACCTCGCCGCGCGCGAGGTCGGCATCCCGGTGTCGGTCGGCATTGCCCCGACCAAGACCCTGGCCAAGATGTGCAACAAGATGGCGAAGACCCTGGGCGGGGTATGCTGCTGGGAAGCGGTCGACCGGGAAGAGGCCCTGCGCGGCTGTCCGGTCGGGGACGTTTGGGGGATAGGCCTCTCGAAGGCGAAGCTCCTGGCCCGCCAGGGAGTCCTCACGGCGCATGACCTCAGGGGCTATCCCCTTCACCTCGCGAAAAAAGGCCTGACCGTCACTGGCTACCGGACGGTCCAGGAATTGAACGGGATACCGGTAATAGACCGCGTCGAGCGGGACAAGCGGGATAATATCTGCGCCTCGAAAAGCTTCGCGGAGGCGGTGGACGACCTCGACGCCCTGAAGGTCGCCCTCGCCGACTATACGCAGGAGGCCGTCAAGCGGATGCGGGAGGAAGGAAGCGCGTGCCGGTACGTGTCCGTCTACCTCATGACCAATCCCTATACCGACGTCGGGGAGCAGTACTTCAACTGCGAGTCGGCCGAGCTCCCCCTGCCCTCCTCGTACCTGCCCGACATCCTGGGGACGGCGATCGTCCTGCTGGAATCCATATACAGGAAGGGATATCGTTATCGCAAGATCATGGTCAACCTCCTCGCTCTCGAAGAGGACAGGACGGCCCAGCAGGACTTCTTCGTCGACTCATCGGGGAAGGGGCGGCAGGACGCCCTGATGGAGGCCTTTGACACCATCAACTGCCGCTACGGGCGGGGCGCCATCCATCTCGGGGTCCGTGACGGAGCGCGCGATGACGACGGGTGGAGGATGAAGCGGGAATTTCTTTCCCCGGAATACACGACCAGCATGAAGGATATTCCCTGCGTGGTATAAAGGATTGCTATGGGCGAACTATACATTGGAACGAGCGGGTACGATTACCCGGAATGGAAGGGCGTATTTTATCCCGACGAACTCAAGCGGGAGGATTTCCTCGCCTTTTACTCCGCGCACTTCAACGCCCTGGAGCTGAACTTCTCGTATTACTCGATCCCGGAGGACTCCCAGCTGTCGAACATGGTAAAGCGGAGTTCGGGGCGGGTGAAGTTCTCGATCAAGGGCAACCGGCAGTTCACGCACGAGATCGTGGTCTCGCAGTGGCGCAGCGCGGTGAGGGATTTTCGCGCCGCGCTCTATCCCCTCGTCAACGACGGTCTCCTCCTGAGCGTCCTTCTGCAATTCCCGCAGAGTTTCCGCTACGAGGAGGACAACCGGCGATACCTCGCGGGCCTCCTCGACGAGTTCGGCGACGTCCCGCTCGTGTTGGAATTCCGTCATGTCGGGTGGTTTAACCGGCGGGTCTACGACGAGCTCGAGCGCCGAAGATCAGGCTTGTGCCTGTGCGACATGCCCGAGATCTCCAAGCTGCCCTCCTTCATGAAGGCGCATTCGGGGAATCTCGTCATCGGGGATTCCGGTTACATGCGCTTCCACGGCCGGAACGCCGGCCAGTGGTACGCGGGCAAGGATTCCCGCAGCCGTTACGATTATCTCTACCGCGACGACGAGCTGGAGCCCTACGCGCCGGTCGTGCGCGATATGGCCGGCAAGGCCCGGGTCGTGCAGGTGTATTTCAACAACCACGCGAAGGGCTCGGCCGTCGTCAACGCGAATACGATGAAAAAGTGGATGATGACTTGACAAATAACACTTGTCATATTACAACTGTTATATATTACACTGTCCAGGAGGAAGGATGCCGCCGCCCGCGCAATTTACGAAAGAAGCGATACTGAACGAGGCCTTCGAGATTCTCAGGAGCGAGGGGATCGAGGCCGTATCGGCGAGGTCCATAGCGAAACGCCTTGGATCGTCAACCCAGCCCGTATACAGCGCCTATGCCTCGATGGATAGCCTCAAGGCAGACCTCGTCGAGATGGCCAGGGGTTTCGCGTCCTCGTTTCTCGTAACCAATGACGAGGGCGAGGAGCCCTTCCTCTCCATCGGCATCCAATACCTCAGGCTCGCGCGGGGGGAGCGGGAGGTATTCAAGCTTCTGTACATGTCCGGCCTCGACGGGATCGATCCGGCCGACCCCTTCTCGCCGGCGGAGCTTATCGAGCGGATGAAATTTGACGGACACCTGACGACGCTCGACGAGGCCACTCTCAGGCGCCTGCTCGGCGACATGTGGGTCTTTACGCACGGGCTCGCGACGTTGCTCTACGCGGCGAAGACTATTCCGGACGAGGCGACCCTCCGTGAAAAACTCAAACGGGTCGGCGGCGCGTTGATCATGCACGAGCTGTCTGTGGACGGCAAGGGAGAATTGAAATGCGAATAACGGTCATTAACGGCAGCCCCAAGGGCGCTATGGGCGTCACCGTCCAGTACGCGGAGTATCTCAAAAAGGCGTATCCGGGTCACGGGTACGAGGTCTTTCACGTCGCCCAAAAGATCGGGACGATCGAAAAGGATACGGAAGAGTTCGACCGCGTCATGAACGCCGTGCGCGCGTCCGACCTCGTCATATGGGCCTTCCCGCTCTATATACTGCACGTTCACGCGAACCTCAAGCGCTTCATCGAGCTCGTCTTCGAGCGCGGGGCGGAGGGCGCCTTCGCCGGCAAGTACGCGGCCTCGATATCGACCTCGATCAAGTTTTTCGACAATCTCGCCAATGACTACATGCACGCGATAAGCGAGGACCTCGGTATGCGTTTCGCGGGCTTCTACGCCGCGGAGATGGATGACCTGAAAAAGCCGGACAAACGCCGGACGCTCGAGGCCTTCGCGGAGCGCGTCTTCAGGGCATGCGAAAACCGCGAGGCCCTTCCCCGCAGGTACGCGCCGCTTTCGCGCGAAACCGTTCCCTACGCCCCGACGCCCCCAGACCGTTCGATCGACGCGGAGGGAAAGAGGATCGTGGTTGTCGCGGACGAGATCCGCCCGGGAACGAATCTCGCGAGGATGATCGACTCGTTCGCGTCGCGGTTCGCGAAGGACATCGAGATCGTCGATCTTTCGACAGTCGATATCCGGGGCGGCTGCCTCGGCTGTCTGCGATGCGGCTACGACAATACCTGTTTTTGGGAAGGCAAGGACGGTTTCATCGAGATGTACAACGGTACCCTGAAGCGCGCCGACGTCATCGTCTTCGCCGGCGAAACTCGAGACCGGTATCTCTCCTCGAGATGGAAGAATTTCTTTGACCGCGCTTTCTTTAACACCCATCAGCCCTCCCTTGAGGGCAAGCAGTGGGCTTTCCTTATCTCGGGGCACCTGCGGGGAAACGAAACCCTGCGCACGATCATTCAGGCATGGACTGAATTCCAGCAATCGGGTCTCGCGGGGATCGTCACCGACGAGGACGGGGACTCGGCCCTGCTCGACGGGCAGATCCAGTCTCTCGCCGAGCACGCGGTCTGGGCCGCCGGACGGGGTTACATAACGACCGAGACCTTCCTCCGCGTCGGCGGGATGAAGATATTCCGCGACGAGGTATTCGGCCAGCTCCGAGCCGTCTTCCAGGCTGATTACCGGTTTTACCTCGCGCGCGGGTACTTCGATTTCCCGCAAAGAAAACTTGGCATGCGTCTCTTCAACCGCTTCATATTCCTGCTCTTTAAAATTCGCCCGATCAGGGATCGCTTCTATACGGCAGAGCTGATCCCGGGGATGGTATCGGGCCAGAAGCGGGTCGTCGGGGAGGCGAAGGTCATTCGCTGACGGCGCCGCTGGCGATCGCGGCCGGTTCCGGCATGGCCGTTTCCGGCGCGATCCAGGCGAGCGCCATGGCCCCGATACCGGCGTGAATCCCGACGACGGGGGATATCTCCATGATATACTCGCACTCCCGGCCGACGATGGACGCTACCTCGCGCGCGAAGGCGGCCGCGCGACCCGGGCAGGCCGCGTGCACGACGGCGTACCGGCCAATCGAGGCAGGCCGTTTTCGCGCCTCGCTGATAATCTTCCGGAGACTCGCCTCGTGCGTAAAGGACGCGCCATAAGCGACGCCCTTTCCTTCCCCGTCGAGCGATATGATGGGCTTGAGATGCGTCATCGCGGCGATCGCGCCCTTGAGCGCGCTGATCCTGCCGCCCCTGACCATGTACTTGAAGGTCGCGACTCCCACCAGGATGCGGGCGTCGCGTATCCTTTCCCCCGTACGCTCGAGTATTCGCTCGTGCGATAGCCCGTTCGCGGCGTCTTCCGCGGCGGCAAGGACGACAAGCCCCTGCGCGGCCGAGTTGAGCCGGCTGTCGACGACGGAAACGCGGCGACCGGGGACGGCCTCGGCGCTTCGACGCATGACCTGCCATGTACCGCTGAGGGCCTTGCCGACCGGTATGGCGATAATCGACTCATAGTGATCTGCGAGCCAGGAAAATACCTGATCGACGCGGACCGGGTCGGGTATCGAGCTTCCGGGATAGTCTTTCCTGCTGTCCAGATAGGGATAGAAGGTCTCGGCGTCGATCGTAAGGCGGTCGAGGTACTCGTCATCCCCCCATATGATCTTGAGCGGGATAACGTGTATCTGGTAGCGGTCGATCAGGGCCGCCGGTATATCGGCGACGGAATCCGTGACGATGGCTATCCGCGACACCGGCCGATGCACGGCCGAATACTGCCTGACCATGTCGTCGACCTTTTGCTCTATGATCCTTCCGTGATCCTTGAGGGTAAAGAAGAGTTTCGCCGGCTCGTTGGTATGCACGTGAATCTTCGTCTTGTTCCGCCCGGACGAGATTATGAGCGAATCCCCGAATGGGCGAAGTTCGCGGCGAAGCGAATCCGCGAATCCCTCAGACACGGGATCGGAATGAAGGAGAAGGGCCTCGGTACAGTAGCGGTGTTGTATGTCTTCCGGTCCCGGGGGAAGCGCATGCTCGTATTCCGCCGAATCCGCGGCGTCCGCCGCGAACGCCGCGCGCTGCCACGAGACCTTTCCGGTAACGAGCATGCGCGCCACGCCCTCGAGAAAGACGACGAGGCCCGATGCGCCCGCGTCGACCACGCCGGCCTTTCGGAGGGCCTCAAGTTGGTTGGTCGTCTCGGCGAGCGCCGAGCGCGCCGCGACGAGACTCTCGATAAAATGGTCCCTCATCGAACCGCCCCGGGCCGAAAGGCGACGCATCTCGGCCGACCATACATGAAGGACGGTAAGCAGGGTGCCTTCGCGGGGATCCTCGATCGCGGAACCCGTGTCCAGGGCCGCCCGTTCGAGCGCGGCGCCGAATTCCTCCGCGCTCACGCTGGCCTTGTCGGGGCAGTTCTTCGCGAGCCCGTTGATGAACTGGGCTATGATGATACCCGAATTTCCGCGCGCGGAGGAAAGGGAGCGGTCCGCGAGCGAATTGAGCGTTTTGGAAATGGACCTGAACACGCGGGGAACCTGCAGGGTGGCGTACATGGTCGCGACCATATTGGTGCCGGTATCGCCGTCGGGGACGGGAAACACGTTTATATCGTTCAGGCGGCGCTTTACCCCGAGAAGGCCTTCATAGCCCGAGAGGAAACTGTGGTACAGCTGAAATCCGTTGATATCGTTCGATTCAATCATGCTGATTTCCCCCGCATCATTTTCTCAAAACAGCCTCGGTTCGGTTCCCCTGAAAAGCCGGGCGATGTTCTTCGCGTGCGCCAGAAACACCGCCGCCGGCACGATGGCCGCCATGTAGACCACGGTTACGTCGGGCAATTCCCCGCCCAGGCGGGCCAGGGCGAAGACGGCGACGGGAAGGGCGGCCGCGGCGCTCAGGGACGCTACCGACATTCTCCGTGAAAGGCGCAAGACGACGAGAAACACGGCAAGGCAGATCGGGGCGACGGTCGGCATCAGGGCGGTACAGGCCCCTGCCCCCGTCGCCGCTCCCTTTCCGCCGCGGAATCCGATCCAGGGCGAAAAGATATGACCGAAGACCGCGGCGCATCCGGTAAAGGCCGCCAAACGCTGCGCGCCAATCCCGCCGATGGGCGCGGCGAGCAGGGACACAAGGACGGGAGAGGCGCCCTTGATGAAATCGAACGCGAACACGGGTACGGCCCACCTCATCCCGAGCGAGCGATACGCGTTCGTAGCGCCGGAATTCCCGCTGCCGAGCGTCCTGATGTCCCCCTTGCCCGCGATCCGCGCGGCGATATACGCCGAGGGGATCGAACCCAGGGCAAAGGATAGGATCATCGTGACGGACGCTACGGCGATAACGCCCATTACGCCCGGCGCCTTACGCGGAAGGGATTCGGGACGAGAATCGGCGTTGACGCCTTGTATTCGCGGTACGCCCCGTCGTTCCCCCATTTGCGTTCCGCCGACTTTTCCAGAAGAGGTATCCCGCTCACGAAGAGGAGAAGGATGGTAATGTGAACCGGCCCGAGAAAGTACAGCCACTCCAATCCCCTGAACGCGAAGGCCGCGGGCAGGGCTATCGACCACCATACGATGATCTCGCCGAGGTAATTCGGGTGCCTTGAACGCGCCCAAACGCCAGTAGACATGAAGCGGTTGGCGTTCTCTGCCCTTTTCTTGAACGCATACTTCTGCGCGTCCGCGACGGTCTCGAGGGTCAGACCCCCGAGGTAAAGAGCCGCGAACGGAAGGAAGGCGGCGAACGGAAGGCGCGCAAGGCGCCCGTCGGCGAGGGCGATCCCGATGACCGGGAGCATGATTACCCAAACCGAGATCGCCTGCAAAAGCCAGAAGGAGCCGAACGCGACAAGGTTGTCGCGCCGGTCGTCAAAACGATGGTCAACCTTTATGCGCAGTATCCTGAGGAATAAATACGATCCGAGGCGGAAAGCCCAGAGGGCCACCATTACCAGCGAGGAAACCGCTATCAAGGATTTCGGCCGAAGCGTCGCATAGAGGATGGCCGCGAGAACGACGAAGCTGAGCGAGTACGTTATGTCCGTGAACGCGTCGGTACGCAAAAAGGCGGCAAGGACGAAAAAAAGGGCGTTGACCGCAAGCGATACCCCGAGCAGATACCATATATTCATCTTTCCTCCCGGACATGGCCGACTACAGGAAGTATACGGTATGGATCGGGGACAGGCAACTTTTCTTTTACTCGCGTGAACGCGAAATTCAGTCATGCCGACAGGACATAGCCGCCCCGACGATGACCCTCTCTTGAGGGGGCTCCGAACGTGGACGCTCGAGCCGCGAGGCGCCCCCTGCCTCTTACTTCCCCGGACTCTCCAGGCTTCGCGTCGCGATGACGGAGACGCCGGTGCCGCGCCAATCCTTGAGGATCACGTCGCCCGATTTGACGGGGAGGGATACGCGGATATCGTTGAGTTCGGCGGCGAGGGCCGGGACGAGGGCTTTCGGCACGGGCCCGTCGGTGCGGACCGGAACGCGCCGGGATCGGGCGGAGACATCGCCGGTGGGAAGGTCGATGGGGCATGTCGCGGTGACGGTGCGGCGCGGATCGGTCGCCTCGCTTCTCGCGTAGAGCACCCCGCGCGGGCAAAAGTTTCCCGTTACCGCGAGATCGTCGTCGACGGAAAGGTGGCAGCCCCGGGGGCAGAGAATGCACACGAGCTCTTTCATCGCGCGCCCCCTTCGCGAACCCTCGGGACAAGCGAGACGGTCACGGGCGCGCCCCGATCGGGAGCTGCGGCGGCGACGCTCATGGCGACGCTCACGGCGGGAAGGTCGAATACGATCATCTCGCCGGGTCGCGCGCGCTGGACGTTACGTGAGAGCACTACGGTCCCGGCCCGCTCGCAGCGGAGAACGCAATCTTCGATGACGGCGAGTGCCCGGAGGGAAACGCGCGTGGGGCCGTCGAGCCGTGTCCTCGACGGCACGACGTAGCGGACGTTCGCGCCGGCGGCGAGGGTCGCCCCCGCGACGGGAGGAGGGACGCCGGGGTCGGCCTCGAGCCAGTCGGCGCAGGCATCTCCCGCGCGCGCGGCCTCCTCGGCGACTCGGTCGACGAGATCGTGTATCTGGAGGACATTGCCCGCGGCGAAGACCCCGGGAAGGTTGGTCATCAGATCGGCGTCGACCTCGGGACCGCCCGTGACGGAATGCAGCGATACCCCGGCCTTCGCGGGAAGCTCGGTCTCGGGGACGAGGCCGACCGACAGGAGGACGGTGTCGCAATCGATGACGAAGGCGCGCCCGGCGTCGGGAGCGCCGTTCTCGATCGGGGCGATCTCCACGCCGGAGACGCGATCGCGGCCTATGATGCGCGTCGTCGCGTGCGAAAGGTAAAGGGGGATGGAGAAGTCGTCGAGGCACTGGGCGATGTTTCGCGGAAGTCCCGAGGGATACGGTTGAATCTCGACGACGGCCGCGACCTCGGCGCCGGAAAGAACGAGGCGCCTGGCCATGATAAGGCCGATATCGCCCGACCCGATGATGACCGCGCGCCTGCCGGGCATCCGGCCCTCGACGTTGATGAGGCGTTGGGCGAGACCGGCGGTGAAAACCCCGGCCGGTCGGTCGCCGGCGATGCGGACGTTTCCCCTGTTTCGCTCGCGGCTTCCGGTAGCGAGGATGACGGCGCGACAACGGGCCTCGCGCACCCCGTCGCGGGCCGAGGAGAGCAGAAGGCTATATCCCTTGTTGTCCCCCGCGGTCGCTTCCGTCACGCCCGCCGCGCCAGCTGTTCCGGCCGTTCCGGGAGCTTTCCCGCGCGCGAGCGGTACCATTGACAGAACCGTCGTCTCGGGGAAAAACGGGACCCCGGCGGCGCGCACGTCGCGCTCGAGGCGTTCGGCGAACTCGGGGCCGGTCAGGGCCTCGCCGAAATGCTGGAGGCCGAAGCCGTCATGGATGCACTGAACCAGGATGCCGCCCATCGAGTCCTCGCGGTCGATGAGGGCGCACGTATGGCCGCGACGACGCAGGGCAATGGCGGCGGCCATCCCGGCGGCCCCGGCCCCGATGACAACGGCGTCGTATTCGATGACGTTCATCGCGGACCCCCGAAGGGCTCGCCCTCGAGGACCCGGCTCCCGCCCCCGCGCTTGGTTATCTCGTCGGCCGAAAGGCCGGTTTCACGCATGATGATCCGCATGATCCGCCATGAACAGAAGCCGCCCTGACAACGGCCCATCTGCGCGCGGGTATAGAACTTGATGCCGTCGAGCGTCGTGTGTCCCCGTCGGATCGCCTCGACGATCTCGGCCTCGCTGATCTCCTCGCAACGGCACACGATGGCGCCGTACGCGGGATTCTTCCCGACGAGAGCCGCGCGCGCCTCGGGCGAAAGGAGCCGTGGCCGAACCGGGGGCTCGAGGTAAGGATCGTATGCGGGGTTCTCGGAAAGCACTAGCCCTTCCTTGAGGAGGATGTCCCTGACCAAGGCCGCGATCGCGGGGGAGGCCGTGAGGCCGGGCGACTGGATGCCCGCGACCTGCACGAGCCGGGGGACTTTCGCCGACGGGGCTATGAAGAAGTCGTCCCCGAGAACGGGGCGAAGCCCGGCGAAGGCCGTGATAACGTCCCGTTCGGACACGGCGGGCACGAGAGTGCGCGCGGAGGCGATGATGCGGGACAGTCGCCCGGGATCGGTCGAGAGGTCCCCGCGGTCGGGGCATTCGTCGGCGGTCGGGCCGATAAGGGTGGTTCCCTCGACGGTCGGTATGACGAGCATGCCCTTCGAGACCGACGACGGCACCGGGAATACGACGCGACGGGGATGGGCCGCGGACGCGCGGTCCAGGAGAAGATACTCGCCCTTCCGCGCCTTTATCGCGAATTCCTCGGCGCCGAAGGCGGCGGACACCCTGTCGGCGAAAAGGCCCGCGGCGTTGACCGCGTAACGGGCCAGGACGGATGAGCCGTCGCTCGAGGATATCTTCCAGACGGTCAGGGGATCATCGTCGACCATATACCCGGCGCTCCCCTGCCCCGGGGGATCCTCGCGAACGAGTTCCGCGCGCGCGACGTCGAACGAGGTCTTGAGCTCGACCCCGTTCTTGACGGCGCTTTCCATGAGGGCGAACACGAAACGGTACGGCTCGATGATCCCGCCCGATGGTGCGTACAGCCCGCCTTCCGTCTCGGGGGAGAGGCGCGGCTCCAGTTCGAGCATCCGCTCGCGCGAGCACAACTCGATTCCCGGGGCGCGATTCTCGAGCCCCTGGCGATACAGGTGATTGACCATGTCGAGTTCGTCGGGATGCATGGCGGCGACGAGGATTCCGCACCGCCTGAACGGGAAACCGAGCTCGCGCTGGAGCTGGTCGAAGAGGGCGAGGCCCTCGAGCTCGAGGCGGGATTTGAGATACCTCATGTTATGGTGAAAGCCGCCGTGGATGATCCCGGAGTTCGCCTTCGAGGTCCCGAAGGAAACGTCGGCCGCCTTTTCGAGAACGATGGTCCTGATTCGGTACCGGGAAAGCTGGCGGGCTATGGCCGCGCCGCAAACCCCGGCACCGATTACGGCGACGTCATACAGCATGTACGTCGGACATGGTCCTGAGTTTCTCGAGCCGGTTCTTCATCGTCACGGCGAATCCCTGGTCGGGAAGATCCTCGACGAGGGTTTCGAGGAATTCGAAGTACTCCCGGAAATCGGCCATGGGAATCGTCCCTCCGGCGATCCCCTCGCGGATCTTGCGCACGCGCGAGGAATCCTTGAGCCCCGGCTTTCCCGAAAGGCGGTCGAGGATATACTCGAGCTGGATACGCTCGTCGCTCAGCAGATAATCGGCGAGGACCTCGTCGGGGAGGAACATGGTAATGGTTTTAAGATAGGCAAAAAGGTTGAGGACGTCGATCCCCGGCATTTCCTCCAGTATCTCGTCGAGCCTCGGGGGCCCGATGACCGGCGTCCCTATCGGCAAGCCATGGCGGCGCACGAGGATATTGTCCATGGACGCGTCCGCGGCGGCGGAAAGGCCCTCAGGTTGGGAAAGCTTGAGTTCCTTCATCACGGAGCTGTCCGCGTCGGCGGAGCCATCGTCCCTCCGGGACTTCCCGTCCTGCGGGGACGGACGATACCAGCCATCCGGGGGATACTGGGGCATATAGGGTGGCACGCCCGGATAGTCGGGACGCCAGGGACGCTGTTGCCCCTGCGGGGCATGCTGAGGGGCGGGTTCCCCGGGAAGGGCATCGTCAAGGGTCATGCCCTCGTCGGCATTCCCGGCGTTGTCCCCGACCGATTCCGGCGTCCATCCGTCGGAGGGCTCTTGCGCGCCCTCGGGCGAGGGCTGTGAGCCGGCCCCGGCGGATTCCGGCTCGCCTGGGGATCCTTCCCCGCCCGCGGGAGCGGGTTCGGGAAAGGCGATATCCTCGTCTTCTTCCTGAACCATGGGCTCGTCCCCGGCCTCAGAGGGAAGGGTTAACTCCGAATCGGGAAGGAGCTCGTCCTCGCCGATGGGTTCGTCGCTCTCGAAGGTATCGGGAACCTCGAGCGGTTCCTCGAAGCCGACGAGGTCGTCGAGATTGTCCTCGGGCAGGGGCTCATCCTCGTCGGAAACCAGTTCGTCGAAGGGCATCTCCGCGTCGTCAACGATCTCGTCGTCCTCGAGAAGCGTCATCGGGTCCGTCTCCTCGTCCACCGGGACGAAGCCGCCGGGAGCGCTCTCGCCTATCGAGTCGAGGCCGTCGTCGGAAATGGTCTTTGAATGGAGCAGGGCGAGATTGCGCCCGATCGCCCCCGAGTTCTTCGCGCCGTAGCCGTGGACCGCCTGCTCGTAGAGCTCGAGGGACTTCGAGAGGTTATCGAGGTCCTCGGTCGTCCCCCGGCTCCCCTGAAGGTTTACGATCTCGTCCGCGAGCCTGACGGCCTCGGAGTTGCGGCCCGTCCGCTGATATAGCTGGGAAAGGGCCGCGCGCGCGTCGATATTCTCGGGATCGCGAGTCATGACGTCGCGGTAGGTTTCGAGGGCCTTTTCGTCGTCGCCCATGTTCTCGTACAGCTGACCGAGCGACACGCGCACGGGATAATCGCGGGGCCGCTCGTTGAGGTAGGCGAGAAGCTGTTCCTCGGCCTCGGGCAGTTTCCCCGACTGGATGAGCTGGTCGGCGAGGTCGATCCTGAAATCGATCTCGGCGGGATTAATGGCCAGGATGCGCGCGAAGCAAAGCTCCGACCGCTCGTTGTTGCCCAGTTGGGCGTACATCCGTCCCTGGAGCCTGAGCACGTTGACGTTGTCCGGGGCGATCCGCTCGAGGTCTCGGAAGATGCCCTTCGCCTCGGGGTATTGCTGAAGCTTGAGGTAGAGCCGGGCCAGGTGGATCAGGAGGTCGACCGCCTCGGGACTGCGTTCCTTGAGGGCGAGGAGTTCCTGGATGGCGCCGTCGGTCTTGCCCTGTTTCTCGAGGATCTGCACGAGGCCGAGCACGGCCTGGAGGTGTTGGGGATCGCTGTTGATCGCCTTGCGGTAATACGCGAGGGCCTCTTCGCTTCGGCCGCCGCGGGCGGCGATGTTTCCCAACTCGGTGAGGGCCTTCGCGTCGGAGTTGTCGACCGCCAGTATGCGCCGGTACGTCGCAAGGCTGTTCGTCTCGTCCTTCTGGCGGGAATACAGGGCCGCGAGGTCCCGCAGGGCCTCGAGCCATCCCGGCTTCGTCTTGAGGGCGGCGTTATACTCCGAGATCGCCTCGGCCGGGCGGCCCATGAGCTCGAAGCTGTGGGCCATGTTGTAGTGTATGAATGGGTGGTTGGGATCGATCTGGAGCCCGCGCCGATAGGTTTGCAGGGCGAGGTCGTGCCTCCCGCTCAGGCCGTGAATGCTCCCGAGATGGTTATAGGCGAGGACGTCGTCGGGTTTCTGGTCTATGACGTCGGAGAAGCAAAGGGCGGCCTCGGCGTAGTTGCCCATCTGTTTGTAGGTGTTGCCGAGGTTGTAGAGAACGGTCTCGAAATCCTTTCCCGTCTTCTTGGCCGCGGTCAGGACCCGTATGGAGTCCTCGTATTTTTCGAGCCGCCGGTAGATGATGCCGAGGTTATTGAGGACGTCCACGTTCTCGGGCTCGAGCTCGGACAGCTTGAGGTACACCGACAGGGCGTTCGAGTAGCGGTCGGCCCGCAGATAGACCGTGCCGAGAAGGTTCAGGGCCTCCGAGACGTTCGGGTTCTGGCGAAGGAGGTTGAGAAGAAGTTTTTCCGCGTACGTAAAGTCGCGCGCGACGAGGGCCGAGTTTGCTCGCTCGATAACAACGGATGTTTGATCAGCCATGAATACTCCCGGAAATCAGAGTCAATCGTCGCCGTTTGCGCCGCTACGAACGGCCCGAGGCCGGGCGAAGGCCTCGCCGGAAAGAGCACCGGAATGGGCCTTGCCTTCCCTATCATAGGCCGAAACGGCGAAATAGTACAGTTTCCCGTTCTTCAGTCCCGGTATGCGGCACTCGAGGACCTTGCCGGCGTCGAGAGGCGAACCGCTCGAGAGATACTCCCCCGGGCGTTCACCATAATACACCAAATATCCCTCGGTATCATGATCCACGGAGGCGGCCCAGCGAAGGACGGCCGAACCGTCGCCCGGGTCGGCGAAAACCCGGACAGGGGGCCAGGGCGGATCGTCCGGAACGAACCTGAGGGTCACGGAGGAAACGATCGGGGTCTTGAGCGCCCGCCCGTCCGTATAGAGCTCCCCGGCGACCTGGAAGTAGCGGCCCCTGATTTCCCCGACGGGTTCCCCGTCAACGACGGGAACCCACGCGGGCGATGAGTCGGTCCACTGATAAAAGTTATCCCCTGCGCGGACGAAGAACGCCGTTCCGGTCTCTGCAGGCTCCGTGGCCTTGATCTCGAGAAGCTTCAGGACGGAACCGATACCTCCCGAGTCGAGGGGCATCGATTCGAATCGGCCGCCAGAGGCGGGATACCGGCCGAGAAGCTCCTGCATACCCTCGAGGGTAACGTCCGCAGGCGGGGTTTTGCGGATGATAAACTCGTCGACAAGGCCGGAAAAGCGCGGGGCGATCTCGAGGTCGGAGGGGGATCCAAGGATGGCCGGCAGTATATCGCCCGCTTCCCTGCCCGTCGAGGTGACGAACTTCATGTCCTCCACCGATCCGTCGAGACGATACTCGAGAAGCCCGGTTGAGTCGTCGTACGAAAGCGCATGATGGCTCCATGTCCCGGGAACCAGGTTCCGGCTGCCGGAAAGGACAACGTCCATCCCCTTGCCCGACGCGTCCGCCCAGACGTTCGAGAACTTCCACTCGAGGCGGTTTCTCATGATGTCCGCGCGGATAAACTGGTAGAGGGATTTTCCCCTGGCCGTCCGCGAGGAGCGCCACTGAAACAGCACGCTTCCGCTTTCCGTAACGGCGGGTAACATCCAGAATTCGACGTGGAAGGAACCGGTCATCCCCGGCGTCGCGAAGAGACTGCCCTGCTTGCCGCGAAGGATCAGTCCCGAGGTATCGGTATTGCAGGAGGCGACGCCCGTCCCGTGCCGTGCAAGGGAGGCCCCCGCGTGAAGAAGCTTCGACGAGACAACCTCGTACTTCCCGGCATCGTCGGCCGGGTCCGGGGAGTCGAAGGAGAGGCGGAGATCGTCGGCCACGGGTTTCCCGCGATCAGCGGATCGTCCGCCCGCCACAGCTTCCCGCGTGGCCGGCGCGCCGGTAGCGGCGTCATTCCGGGTGCCCTCAGGGCTCGCCGAGGAATCCAGGATGAGGGCCTCGTACCCGAGCCAGCCCCTCCCCCGGGATATCCCGGACGAGACTGAAAGCGCGGGCCACCCCGCCTTGCCGCCGAGCGCTATTGTCCTTTCCTCCGCTGACGCGGAGAAAAGCCCGAAGGTGAGGAGCAACGCCGTTAAAATGGTCTTCTGTATACTGTGCATGATACTACTTATCAGAATATCGGCAGGATGGTATGATAAATCCAATGAAAGAGCAAACGGAAATACGCAAAAAGCTGCATTCAACCGCGCTCGACGCCCCGAAAACCAGCGGGGTGTATCTCTGGAAGGACGAAACCGGTCAGGTACTCTATGTCGGCAAGGCGAAATCGCTGAAAAACAGGCTTTCGTCATACTTTACCTCCCGCGAGCTCAAGACGCGGGTTCTCGTCTCCAGGGCCCATTCCCTCGAATACATCACCACCGGCAACGAATACGAGGCCCTGCTCCTCGAAAACACCCTCATCAAGCAGTACAGCCCACGCTATAACATAAACCTCAAAGACGGCAAGACCTATCCGGTCATCAAGATAACGAACGAGCGGTTCCCGCGCATCTACCGGACGCGGAGGATTCTCGAGGACGGGGCCTCCTACTTCGGGCCCTTCCCCAACCTCCCGGCGATCGATGGCTTCCTCGATTTCGTCAAGCGTAACTACCGCATGCGCCAATGCCGCGTGCTCCGCAAGAGGGCGACCCCCTGTCTCTATTTCCACATAGGCCAGTGCAGCGCCCCCTGCTGCGGGAAGATATCCCCGGAGGAATACCGGGACGCGATGGAGGAGATCGTCCTCCTCCTCGAGGGCGACAACGCGACATCCCTCGCCAGGATAGAGGGGATGATGAAAGAAGCCGCCCAAGCGCTCCGCTTCGAGCGCGCCGCGCGCCTTCGCGACGGCATCAAGGCCATTCGCGAACTGCGGGAACAGAACGCCGTCGTCGACATGGACCCCGAATCGCGGGACTACATCGCCTGGGCCGCCGAGGGGGTGATGGTCACCTTCGCCGTGCTCCGCATGCGCTCGGGACGACTTACCGGCCGGGACCTCTACCGAGTCCGGAGCCTCAAGGACGAGGAGGATATCCTTCCCGAATTCCTCATGGCCTACTACACCGATCCTTCGCAGGTCCCGCCCCGGATCTTCGTGCCGACCGAGGGGGGCCTTTCCCTCGCCTCCCGCTGGTTCGCCGAAGGACTCGGCATACATACCGAGATCGCGGTCGTCGCCCCCGGTAACGCGCCCGGCGCGGCGGACGCCGACATCGGCGAAGCCGAACGCATCGCGCCCGGCGAAAGCGCCGGGGCAGACGAAGCGGCCGAGGCGGCGATCGATTACCGGAAGGGTACGACGGACTGGGGCAGGCGCCACGCGGCCGCCATGGCCATGGCCTCGTTCAACGCCCGCGAGGACGCTGCCCGACGGCTCCGCGAGCGGGGGGATTTTCCCGCCCTCGAGGAACTCCGTTCCATCCTGGACTTGCCCGCCCTGCCCTCGCGAATCGAGGGCTTCGATATCGCCCATATAGGCGGCCGGCTTCCCGTCGCGAGCCTCATTACCTTTCAGGACGGGAATCCGTACCGGAAGGGCTACCGCATCTTCCGGCTCCGGACGACGGACGGGGTCATCGACGACTTCGCCTCGATGCGCGAGGTCGTCAGCCGCCGGTATACCAGGCTCGTGAACGAGGGGGCGGATATGCCCGACCTCCTTCTGATAGACGGGGGCATCGGCCAGGTAAACGCGGTCAAGGGAATCCTCGATTCACTTTCACTCGAGATCCCGATCGTCGGTCTCGCCAAGCGCGACGAGGAGCTGTACCTCCCGGGCAATTCCACGCCGGTGAAGCTTCCGCGCAGGTCGGACGCCCTCCGGCTCCTTCAGCGGGTCCGCGACGAGACCCATCGTTTCGCCACGACGAGAAATCAGCGGCTTCGCAGCCGGGAGAACACGACCCTCGCCTTCGAGGAACTGCCCGGGATCGGGCCCCGGAAGGCGCGGCTCCTGCTGGACCGTTTCGGCTCGCTCGAGGCCCTCGCCCGCGAGGCGCTCTTGCCGGAAGGAAGCGCGACGCTCGCGAAATCGCTCGGCCTTTCCGCGGAGGCGGCAAAGGCCGTCGTCGACGCCATCCCGGCCCTTATGGCGGCCCGGATCGACGAACGGAAGAAACGGGCGGAGGGCGGTCCCGCCGAAGGCGGTATCGCCGGATACGGGCCGAGCCCGGACCGCGTCGCGGAGATAGCCCGCCTCGCCGAATTGGCGGGCAGAGAGGAGACGACACCGACATGAGACGAGCACCCAAGGCCCTCGCGGCCGCCCTGCTGATTGGCGCCGGGGCGTCCGGCTTTGCCCAGATGGCAACCATGCTGAACGCGCACGACGCGAATATGGAATGGGCCTTTTCGGAGGCGATCCGCGAGGGCAGAAATATCCCGACCGCGGTCCAGGGGATGTCGGCCGCCGAGGCGGCTTTCCACGGCCTCATCCCGAGGCCCGAACGCGTCGACGGCGCCTTCGTCAGGGGGCGGGCCCTCGTTCAGCCCTTCGCCCTTGGGTGGAACGGGCTCGAGTCCTCGCAGTACGAGGAGGACGACTCCCGCAGGGTCTCCGACTTCCCGCAGATGAGGCGATTCAGCCTGAACGAGCCGATCCTGATGGCCGGGATTTCCTTCGGCTCCGAGTCCTTCTTCGCCACGACCCAAATCGACTTCGTCACCGATTCGCAGATCAAGTACGCCGGGACCGACGGCGTAACCGGCTTCTGGAGGCCGGACGACTACCTGTCATGGTGGACCTTCCCGGGTCTCGCCTACATGGCCTGGTCCGGCGCGAACGCGACGGCCGCCGCCGGGAGGTTCCCCGCGGGCATCGGCCTCGGCGGGGCGAATCTCTTCCTGAACGGACAGGCGCCCTGGTACGATCACCTCGAATTCTCCTGGTGGTCCGACTTTTTCAAATTCTACTCCCTCTGGGGGGCCTCATCCTCCCAACTTTCGGACGAGGAATACGCCGTGCAGGGATTCTCGGCGGTAAGCGAGGACGGCGACTCCTGGGGCTGGGACACGGAGAACAATCACGACGCCGCGAGCCAGGGCGTCGAGGCCCTCAAGATGTTCACCTACCATCGCCTGGAATTCCGCCCGTTCAGTTGGCTCGGCTTCGGGGTTTCCGAGATGCAGATGATCGGGGGGAAGGCCCCCGGCTACGAGAACATCCTGCCGGTCCTCTACTGGCACAATACCTACTCGTCGGGGAACAGCAACGTCATGGCCATGGCCGACGTCTGGTCCGTCCCGCTACCCGGCCTCCTGGTCTACGGCGAGTTCATCATGGACGACACGAAGTCATCCTCGGAATCGGGGGAATCGAAGCCGAATTGCTGGGGTTGGGAGGCCGGCGCCACCGCCGTGCTTCCGGTCGGAGGCCCGAACTGGACGCTCAGCGTAAACGTCGAATACAGCCATGTCGACCAATGGACCTACAATCGCTGGCAACCCTACCTCACGATGTACCAGCGCCAAACCCTCACCGGCGGATGGGACGGACTCGACATCCCGCTCGGCCATCCCCAGGGCGGGGACGTCGACCAGGTAGGAGTCAGGTTCGTCGCCATGACCCGCGAGGGCAAGCGGTTCGAGCTCGGCTACACCTGGATCTGCAAGGGCCCGGCGTACCTGGGACGGATCGAGCAATGGGTCGACGAGGACGGCGCCACGGTCAGCGTGCCCGTATATTACGACTACGACCGCTGGACCGCGGACGGAGAGCTTGACGCCCTGCTGGGTTCCACCAGGAAGCATAGCCACGTCGTCAGCCTCAAGGCCCTTTGGCCGCTCGGCGCCCATTGGTCGCTCGACGCCGGGATCGACTGGAGCCTGATCTTCAATTCCGCGCACATTGAAGGCAATACGGACACGGAGACGGTGTGGAAGGTCGGTTTGATCGGGAAGATCGGCTCCTGATGCCTCAGGAATAGTCGACGGTCGCGGGCACGGCCCCGCCGAGCCGGACGATCGAGTAGAGGCAGAGCTCGAGGATCGCCTGATGAAGGGCGGTTCCCGAGGAGCGAAGCTCGACGTCGGTCGACGCGAGCCGGGCCAGTATCCGCTCAGCGGCGGAAGAGTCCCAACGGCGGGCGGCGGCACGGTACTGGGTAACGGCCTTTTTACTGGTGAATCCGGCTTTCTTCAGGGAAAACTCGTCATTAATGCCCGTTTCCGCCAACCGATGCCAGTCGGCGAGCCGGCGAAAACAGTACGAAAGGCCCGCGACGGTCTGAACCGGCGAGGAATCGCGCGCGAGTGAAAGCTTCAGGAGTATCTCGACCGCGTCCTCCAGATTCCCGTCGACGAGACTGTCGAACAGGCTGAAGGGGCTCTCTTCGCGATTGTGCTCGAGAAACTTGACGGTATCCCCTTCCGTAATGCAATACCCCGGCTCGAAAAAGAGGACAAAGCGCGAACAGGCCGTCCTGAGGGCATCCGTATTGTTCTCGACGAGGTCGAGTATGGACGCGACAGCCTCAGGCTCGATGCGAAGCCCTTCCTTCCGGAAAAACTCGGCTATCCACTGTTCCTTCCTGTTCTCGAAAAGCTCCCAGAATATGCGTTTGCGGTCCTTGTCGACGGCGGCCTCGATCTTGCGGTCGATCCCTATCTCGTCGGACAGGAGCACGAGATAGGCGTCGGTCATGCCGATCGAGGAGGATATCCAGTCGACGAGCATGGAGACGTCTTCTTTTTTCTTGATGAGCTCGGCGTTTCGGAGCACGACGAAGCGGGTGGACGCGAAAAGAGAGCCGTTCTGGAGGAGGGAAACGACGTCGCCGATCCGGTCGTCGCCCGCGTACAGGGAATGGAAGTCGAGCCCGCCCGCAACTTTGGAAGCCGCGGTTTTGAGCTGTTCAACGGCGGCGTTCCGCTCGCCGATTTCCGGTCCGGTAAAAAGCCAGGCAGGCGCTGATGACGGCATGATTCAAGTCCCTCCGGGGGGCATTATAGCCGAATAACCGCCTTCTTGTCCCCATCTTTCGGGGCGGTTGGGGTGGTCGGCTTGGCCTGGCCGGCGATGGCGTTCAGGCTGACGGCGATGACATTAAGCTCGTCCTTCGTATGGACGACCAGGCGGGGGCTTCGGTCGCCGCCGGCGACCCTGGAGACGGCCTCCTTGACGACGGCAAGGGGCGCTGATTCCCGAAAACTGAGATAGTAGGCCATGATGACCGTCATGAGCGCCGGGGGCAGGCAGAACAGCAGGAATATCCAGAGCCCCATGAGGGGAAGGTAGGGATCGAGCTTGCCGACGATCTGGGCCTGTTCGCGCGCCGCGCGCATGACGTCCGACTTCCCGCTCAGACCTTCCGGTATCATCGACGAATAGACGCAGACGTAGACATTGCCGTTATGGTGCACGATCTGCCCGTACCGGTAGAGCGGCCCGCCTATGTCGTACTCGAAGAACCCGTCCTCGACGAGATCGAGCCGGTCGCGGGGAAGAAAGCGGCTTGAATCGCCGTTTTCCATGACGGGCGCCGCGCGGGAACCCTCCACCCTCCGGTAAATCTGGCAAGCCACGGCATAGGCGTCAATCGCCCTGATATCGTTCATCCAGTCGTTGTGCCGTTTCTCATAGTTGGTGATGGCGAGGCCGTTCAGGAAACGGGACGCGACCTTCTCGACGTCGCGTACCCGCTCGGCCTCGTAGAGATCGGCCATCTCGACGGCATACCCGAGGGATTCCGCCACGCGTTTATCGTACCAGGTACTCAGGGCCTTACCGGTAAAGCGGCACACGGTTACCGCGGAGGGTATGGAGGAGCAGAGGATGAGCAGGAGCATCAACATGAAGAGCCGCGAGCCGAACCGGGTCGACTGGCCGGTGTGGAACGAAAAGGAAACGACCCCGTAGAGCAGGAATCCCGTCAGGACGAGGAAGGAGAGGGGCCCGAGGGCGAGCAGGAACAGGCCCCAGGGGGTATTGAAGACGGTCGCGGAAAAAAGCCCGTCAAAGCCGTTATCCGCCAGCAGGAACGAGGCAGCGGAAACGAGAAGGAACGCGAAGAAAAGAAAGGGGAGCGAATAGAGAGCCGATGGAATTCTCCGCCGTATCTGCTTCAATCTTCCTCGAATTTATTCAGGAACAGGGCGTCAAGGGCGTCTATCGCCTCTTTCTCGTCGGTTCCGTCGGCGCAGAGGGTAAGCACGCTGTTATAGCTGGCCGCCATGGTGATAATGCCCATGATCGACTTGGCGTTGATCCGGGTACCTTCCCTCTCTATCAGTATTTCGGACGCGAATCTGTTTGCGGTCTGCGCGATGAGGGCCGCGGGTCTCGCGTGAATGCCTGCCCGGTTTCTGATTGTAACGGTCTTCGTAGTCATTTTCGTATCCTTCAATATGAATCATCGACGCCGTAGTAAGGCGCGCGGGCAGCATCAGTCTCAATCCATTTGAGGACGTTCTGATTGAATTCTTTCGCCGAGAAGTACCCCATGCTCTTGAGCCGCTCGTTCATCGCGGCGGTCTCGAGGATGATGGGCACGTTCCGGCCCGGCTTTACCGGTATCTCGAGCTTCGGGACCTGGACCCCGAGAATCTCCATCGACAGGGTTTCAGTGCCGAGGCGGTCGTACACCTTGTTGGCGTCCCACTCCTCGAGTTTCGCGACGAGCTGGACCTCCTTGCGCTCGCGGATGGAACCGACCCCGTAGAGCTGGGTGATGTTGATGATACCCAGACCCCTGATCTCCATATGGTGGCCGATGATCTTGTTCGCGCCCTGGCCGATCAGGATGTTACCGTTCACGCACGATATCTCGACGACGTCGTCCGCGACCAGGCGGTGCCCGCGCTCTATCAACTCGAGGGCGGTCTCGCTCTTGCCGACCCCTGAATCCCCCAGGATCAGGATGCCGAGGCCGTACACCTCGACCAGGACCCCGTGTATGGAAACCTTCGGCGCGAAGATGTTCGACAGGATGCGCAGGAGCCGGGACGAAAACTCGCTCGAGTCGAGGCCAGTCTGGAGCACCGGGCATCCGGTTTCCTCGGCCAGGTCCATAAAGGCCTTCGCCGGCTCGAGGTTGTGCGTGAAGATGCAGCACGGCAGGGGATACGTGAACATCTGCTGTATCGTCTCGATCCGCCCCTCGGAGGCTATCTTGTTGAGGTACGCGACCTCTCCCCGCCCGAAAAGCTGTACCCGCTGGTACGCGAAGGAATCGAAAAAACCCGACAAAGCCAAGCCGGGACGATTCAGGTCGGGTATGGTTATGTCCCGGACAAGACCTCTCCGGCCGGAGATGCAGCGCAAATCAAGGGAATCGTGTTCCTTGAGGTTCAGGCCGAGCAGGTCGAGCACGGAAAACCGTTTCAATGCCATACCTGACTATACCGTCCCGTAACCGTTATGTAAAGGGAACGTCAGGGCGGCGCGCCCGACCCCGCGGGACGCGGGACAAGGCGGGCGGCCGACGGACTTATTTCTTTTCCTGTATCTTGTCCTTCTCCTTCTTGATCTTGAGGTCGAGGATGTCCATGAGCTTGTTCAGGCCGGCGTTAAAGTCAAAATCCTCCGCCGAAACGTGGGCATTGCCGCCCCAACGGAAATTGACGGTGCAATCATAGGTAAATTTTCTGTCATACTTGACGGTGAAGAGGACGTCGGTGATGAGATCCTCGGCGAATTTGATACGCTCGAACTTCTTGTCCACGTATTCCCGCTGATCTTCATCCATTGTGAATTTTACTGACTGTACGCTGATGTTCATGATGAACCTCCCCTGATTGATGTGAGGCAGAACGTGCCTGCCGACGATAGCCGGCTCCATTCAATGATAATACTGTTTTGGCTATCTTTCAAACGAAGATTTGATGGTCAGCTCGTTCCTGTACTTCGCGACGGTCCTGCGGGCGATATGGATACCCCGGAGCGCCAGCTGGTCGGCGATTTTCTGGTCCGAAAGGGCCTCGCGGGATTCCCCGATGATCTCGCGGATGATCTCCTTGACGCCCTGTTTCGAGAAACGCCCGGCGGAATACGGAACGTCCTCCCCCGACGAGGCGAAGGAGCCAGGAATTCCCTCCCGGTTCGCGTTGCCCACCTGATTGCTGAAAAAGTACCTGAGCTCGAAAAGCCCCCATTCGCACTGGAGATACTTCCCGTTCGCGGCCCGGGAGACGGTCGCCTCGTGCATCCCGATCTCGGCCGCGATGTCCTTCATCCTCAGGGGGGCGAGATGGGACGGCCCGTGCGCGAAAAAATCGGCCTGGAACACGATAAGGGCGCGGGCGAGCTTCAATATGGTGAGATTGCGGCGCTCGATGGTGCTCATGAACCAGCGGGCTTCCTTGACGGATTCCCGCGCGAAGTCGCGCGCTTTCCTGTCCGGCTCGTCGCGCCGACCGTCAGCCGCCCGGGCCCCGTTGCCCGCGGGTTCCTCCTCCAGCTCCATGAAGAAGGGCGAAAGCCCCAGAACCGGTATCTCCTCCTCGTTGATGGTCACGGAGAAGCCGTCTTCGGTCTTCCTGACGATGACGTCGGGGACTATGTACGATCCCGGGCTGTTGTCGTAGCGGCGTCCGGGAAAGGGCTCGAGCGAGCGGATCAGGTCGAAAACCTCCCCCGCGGTCTCGAGGTCCAGGGAAAAACCGACGGAGGGATCCTTCGACAGGGCCTTGATCAGGGCCTCGGGCCGGCCCTTTTCGAGGGCATGGAAATGGTTTTCGAGGATGTCGATAGTCGTCTCGAGAAGCTCGTCCCGCCTTCCCGCGGGAAGGCCGCGACGCAGGAGTTTCGCCTGCACGACGAGGGTCTCCTGGAAATCGCGGGTCGCGCACCCCTCGGGCTCGAGGGCGCGTACCGTCTCGAGGGCCTCGGCGAGAATGGCCGGATCGCCGGCCCCGGGAAGCTCGGAGGGAGAAACCTGATGGAAGCCGTCGCGATCGAGATTCTGGACGACAAGCTCGGCGAGGGCGAGGACGGGGCCGCTCAGGCGCAGTTCCCCCAATTGCCCGAGGAGATGTTCCTGCAGGGTCATCTCCCGGTGAAGGGCTCCCTCGATGAATTCGCGGTGCTCGTCGCTTTCTTCCTCGCCGTTCCCCCGCGATACGGGACGGAGCGCCGGGAGCCGCGTCGAACGCGCCGGAATGCCGTCCGGCGAACCGCCGGTGGCCTCGGACGCCCCGTTCCAGGGAGGCGACTCACGCGAATCGGACAGGACCTCGAGCGCGGGATTCCTCTCGGCCTCTTCGAGGATACGCTCCCTGAGGTCCGCGAAGGACATGCCCATAAGCTTTATGGATTGAACCAACTGTGGGCTGAGGTTGAGGCGTTGTTGCTGTACGATCGACTGTCGTTGTCCCTGAATCATCAGAATTCAAGAATACGTTGGATGGGTTACAAGGTCAAGAACGGTTCCGGTCATCGATCCCACTTGCCCGGCAATTCGTTTTCCCGTATCATGCCGCAATGAACCCAATACATACCCTTGAACAATGCGCGCTTTCCGTGCCGGAGATACTCCTTCCCCGGGAGGGCGTCGACCTGTCGCGCTGGGCCGTAATCGCCTGCGATCAGTACACGCAGGACCGGGGCTACTGGGAAGCCCTCTCCTCGTCGGTAGGATCGGCCCCATCAACCCTGAACCTCATCCTGCCCGAGGTCTACCTCGAGGACGGGGACAGGGCCGAACGCCTGTCGGGCATACGCGAGGCCATGAAGAGGTACCTCGCGGCCGGTCCCGACGGTGCCTTCGCTCCCCCCCTCAAGGGCATGATCTACATCGAGCGAACGACGGCCTACGGAAGGACCCGTAAAGGGCTCGTGACGGCCATAGACCTCGACGCCTACGACTGGAAGCCGGGGAGCAAGGCCCCCATCAGGGCCACAGAGGCGACGATCGTCGAGCGCATTCCTCCCCGAATGGAGATCAGGCGCGGCGCTTCACTGGAATCGCCCCATATCATGCTTCTCGTCAACGATCCCGACAGGGTCCTCGTCGAGGCCGCGGGGTCCCGCGCGCGCGAGGCGAAGCCCGTATACTCGACGGCGCTCATGCCCGACTCAGGCTCGATCAGGGGTTGGCTCCTGTCGGGCGAACGGGAAACGGAACTCATCGCGGCCGCGATGTCCCGGATCGCGGCGGCCAATACCGAGGCGGACGGATCCCGCTTTCTCTTCGCGGTCGGCGACGGGAACCATTCCCTCGCGACGGCAAAGGCCGTCTGGGACGAATTCCGGAAGTCGGAGCTCGCCTCGGGAAGGCGGGTGCCGGCGAACCACCCGGCCCGCTATGCCCTGGTCGAGATCGTGAACCTCTACGACGAAGGGTTGACCTTTGAGCCTATACACCGCGTTATCTTCGGGACCGACGTTCAGGCCCTTACATCCCGGCTGGCCGAAAGGCTCGGCGGGACAGTTCGCCCCGCAAAGGACAAAAAAGGGCTCGAGGAAGCCGTTTCGGCCCCCGGCACGACCCGTTTCGGCCTGGTCTCGGGAAACGATCTGCGAATCCTGGAAAGCCCGAATCCCGCCCTGGCGGTAAGCCGGCTCCAGCCAGTCCTTGACGAGTTCCTGAGGGATATGAAAGGAACGGCAATCGACTATATCCACGGCTCTGATGAGGTTTTCAGGCTGGGAAACCGCGATACTACCGTCGCTATCCTGCTTCCCCCGGTCGAGAAGGACAGTTTCTTCACGACTATCGGAAACGGCGGGCCCCTTCCGCGCAAGAGCTTTTCCATGGGGGAAGCGAGCGAAAAGCGGTATTATCTGGAATGCCGCAGGCTTTTCCCCTGACACCCGGGTAACCGGCGGCTATCGAATTTTTCGCCGGTTACCCGAAAATTTGCTTTTCCGCGCCGGGTACGCTACCCTTTCCGTTATGGAATCGCCGAACAACCGGTCGGTAAATACCTTTGAGGAAGACCGCCTTGAGCTGATAAAGCGCTGTATCATCCCGGCCGTGGCCCTGACCCTGGCCCTGGCGATCGGGATAAGCGCCCTGTGCCTCTCGGCAGGGTATATCAACGTGTTTCAGAATTTATTCTACCTACCAATACTTATCGTGACGATTTGCTATCCCGGGGTCGGCTTGCCCTTCGCGACCTTCTGCTCCGCCGTCTATTTTTCGCTGATTTTCCTGATTTTCGGGTATCGCTCCGAGATCGTCGCCATCCTGATCAGAATTGCCTTTTTCGAGCTGATTACCGGGGTCGTGGCCTATATGGCCCTGAAACTCAAGGATACCGAGAACGCCCTGAAAAACCAGCTCGCCAACCTGGGGACCATCGTGCAGGAACAGACGGACTATATCAGCCGGGAACTCGAGGAAAGCCATCGGCTCGAAAACGCGTACCGCAGGGCCACAGTCTATCACGAGATGATAATGGGTCAGGCCGGCGCGGCCATCGTCATCTGGAATCCGGAACAGTACATTACCGGGGTCAATCCGGTGCTTTGCCAATACCTCGGCATGGACGAGTCCGATCTCGTGGGCAGAAAGATTACCTCCATCCTCCCCCTTGAAGAATCGGGGATATACGCATATCCTGTGAGGATAGAGACGATGGTCCGGTCGGAGGATGGGGCGCTCAAGCGGGGTATTTGGGTAGTTTCCGAGATTCGGGAAACCGGTCAGGACAAACCCCTTGCATTCATGTCCATCGGCCAGGAAGTACCCGAACGCAAAATCTGATAGTAAAAGGGCGTTAACGATGGGCGAGACCGATCTTGGGAAGAAGGTATTTTTTTTATACCCCCCAAGCGTGATACGGGACGAACTTATAAGCAGGCTGATCGAGCAGGAATACGAGGTTTACATGCTGAAGGACATCGGCATGGCGAACCGGCTGATCGCCCGTTACCCGGATTCCCTCGTGTTCGTGAATATCGATACCGGCCTTTCCGAACCGGAGTGGGAAGCCTGGATCAGGGGCATCCGAAGCGCCGAGGCGACCCAACAGACCGGGATCGGCATCGTATCGTACAATACGGACGAGGAACTCCAGAAAAAATACCTCATGGACATAGGTATCCAGTGCGGCTTCATCAGGCTGAAACTGGGCATCGACGAAAGCTCGAGGATACTCCTTGCGACCCTGAAGGCGAACGAGGCCAAGGGGCGGCGGAAATACGTGCGCGCGTCCTGCCTTCACGACTCCATATCGTCAATCAACGTCAAGGAAGGGCCGATCAAGACGATCGGGAAACTGCAGGACATAAGTACCGTCGGTTTTTCCTGCATCCTCGATCCCGATCCCGCCTTCGTCAAGAATACCGTCCTCCACGACGTACAGCTCAAGCTCAGGGCGTCCCTGGTCAGGCTCGAGGCCATCGTCTTCGGGACTCGCGTCCAGGACGACAGGACCGTCTACGTAATGCTCTTCCGGCAGGGAATTCAGCAGTCCTCCCGGGACAAGATCCGCAATTACATCCAGCTGACGCTTCAGGCGGAGGTCGAGCAGGACGCCAAAGAGGAAACGGAAGATAACAGCGCGCCAAAGGCCTGATGACCCGACAGGTCATGACTCCTGGCCATCCCCGAGAACCTTCGAGAGGGACACGGACTCGGATCGGCTGTGCTCGGAAAGGGCCTTGAGACGGTCCATAACCCGGGTCATGACGGCGATGTTACCGCGTATTGAGTCTGTATTGCCCTTGACGAGGCCCGACGAGTCGAGCAGGCTGTCTATCGCCACCAGTATCTCGTTACCCTGTTCCCGCTGCATGGCGGTGCCTTCCTTTATCGTCCGAGCCTGTTCCCTCATGCGCTCCAGGGCTACCTGAATCACGCCGCACCCTTTTTGCTGCGTCAGGGATTCGTTGTAGACATGGTCGATGCTCTCGACCGTCTCCCGCGCGCTCCGGTTGATCTCCCCGAACACGGAATGCAGATTGTCGTTTACCTTGACCTCTTCCTCGATACGCTCGAGGATCATGTCCACGGATTGCCGTATCTGCGTCGCGTTCTCGGCCGAATCCTCGGAGAGCTTCCTGATTTCGTCCGCGACGACCGCGAAGCCGCGACCCGCGTCGCCCGCGTGCGCCGCCTCGATCGCCGCGTTCATCGCGAGGAGATTGGTCTGCTCGGCGATGGCGTTGACTGTCTCGACGATGTCGTAGATGAACTGGGAGGTTTCCCTCACCTTCTGGATAGCGACGTCCGACTCGCCGATCGCGACCTCGCCCTTTTCGGTGATCACATTGAGGCTGCGGGAGAATTCCACCGTGCGCCCAAGGTTCTCCGTCACCTTGCCGAGGTTTCCCGCGAAGCCGACGACGCTCTCCGAAATTCCCTGTATATCCGTGAACTGCCCGTCAGCCTGGGCGGAAACGGCGCCGAAGGACTCGAGCATCCTTCCCACGGTGCGGTTCGTCTGTTCCGTGGAAACGAACTGGCTTTCCACCGACTGCTGGATGACGTCGGCCTCCGACGACATGGCGAGGACGGACTCCGAAGTCCGGTCAATCGTCTCGCCGAGATCGTCGCTGATCGTTTTGACGGAAAGGGAAAGCTCCCTGATTCGGTCGAGAAGGGCCGCGAGCCGCTTCTTTTTTTCATCGTTGTCGAGCACTACCCGCGTCAGGTTCTTTTGCAGATTCATCTGATGGATCGCCATGGCGATGAAAAGGGAGACGTTAAATCCGAAGATCCCGATGCCCTGCCACCATACGTCCGGGATCACGCCCTTGACGACCGCGACGATGTCGATCGTCCCGAGGGTAACGGCGAAACAGACGCCGATCGTTATCGGAAGGGCGTATACGTTACGCCTGAAGAGGGCGCGGAAGGCAATGACGCTGATCAGGATGATGAACATCTCCGTCGGTATCATGATACGGGAGAAGATCACCTCCATGTCGCCGAGAGTCCGCGTAAAGAGCGGGAAAGGCAGGGCCATCAAGAGCCCGTAGGCGACGACCAACAACTTGACGGAACGGCGGTTCCAAATATCGAGGAATTCCATCAAGAACAGCGTCATGGTGCTGAAGAAAATGGGCAGGCAAATCTTGGCGAAGACGATGCGGGGAATCAGGGGAACGAGGTTGTATTGAAGTCCGATGTCCATGAAATATCCCACGAGGAAAAACGAGCTGAGGGAATACAGGAACTTGAACCGGTCCTTCCTGTTGAACGCGTACTCGAGCATGAAGAGGAGACCGATGAAGAAGGTGGACACGGCGAAGGCGAAGAACAAATGGTTGTTGACGATCTCCTTCTTGGTAACGATCCCGTCGAAGGCCGCCTCGTCGCCTATCTCGACCGTGTCAATGTTAAACACGAAACCGTCGTTGTACTGTTTGATGACGAGGCTGTTCTTGCCGCCGTCGGTCTTGAGCAGGGAAGCCGGAATAAAGTGCCGTATGGGCGTGGTCGTATGCATGAAAAAATTCGGCGGTTCCCGCCCGGTCGCACCGATCTCGACGCCGTTGACGAATATCCTGGTAACCGAACGGGCGTTCCCGAGATAGACGCTCACCAGCTTTCCGGACAACTCGGGCGGCAGGGTAAACTCCGTCGCGAACCACGCGTAGGGCAACCTCCCGGAATCGGCCACGGTGACGGCGATGGGCCAGGAAACCGCCACTCCCGGACCAGTAGGCATTGCATCGGCGTTTTCCGCCGAAAAGGCGGCTTTCCAGTCACGGTCAAGGACAAACCCGGGCTCCAGCGAAGCGGCGGCGAAACAGACGGCGAGAAAGACGACGACAGAGGCAAACCTTTTCATGATGATGACTCCAGTTACTAATGATAGGCCGCGTCACTGCGTCTTTCAATCCGAAAAAAGGAAAATCGTTCGGACACTTCGGCGGAATTTGACATGATGTCGCATTGGGACGAAAATTCCAGTGAAGTCACGTACGAGAGGGAGGCGCGAATGAGCAAGGTACGGAAGTTCATCGGGATACTGACGGTAGAACTCGCCGACATGCAGGAGGACCTCGCGGTCCTGATCGCCGAGGCGGAGCGAAAGCGGAACGAGGAGCGATACACGGAATACGTCCTCAAGGAAAACTGCGCCCTCTACAAAAGCGAGATCGACGCCCTGAAGGATATCTCCGGCGAGATCGCCTCCCGTGGCCTCGAGAGCTCCGATTCGGTCGAGACCGCCATCGAGTCGATCCTGGGCCGCATCCCGACCCTGATACGCGAGAAGGACTATCCCGCCTACACCTTCGACCTCGTGGCCCGCAAGATCGAAAAGATCAGGCGCTTCGTCGAGATGGAATGAGGGACGGGGGGATCACGGGACGCGCGCGACGCGGAAACCGTTGTAGTCATTGGATCCCGATGGGTAACCGGAGTTCCGTTGCGAAACCATACACCGCAAGTCGACGAAGTTGCCGCCGCGCTTCACGCGATACTTGCCCGAGGGCGGACCGCTATAATCAGTCCGGTCGCCCGAAGGATAGTCTCCATACCAGTCATGACACCATTCCCATACGTTGCCGCTCATGTCAAAAAGCCCCAATTCGTTCGCGACCTTCGTCCCCACCGTATGAGTCGTCGAAGCCGCGTTCTCGCGATTCCAGGCAACATGGCCAATCTTGTCGCTTCCGGCAAACTTATACCCATGCGTACCGTTACCGCCCCGGGCGGCGAACTCCCACTCGGCTTCCGTGGGAAGGCGATATCCGTTTTTCGATAAGTCGGCCGTAACGTTCGTTCCGTCTATCGTGTAGACGTTGTCATATCCATCCCGGGCTGACAGCGCGTTGCAGAATTCCACCGCGTCATACCAACTCGCGTTATATACCGGGAACCGGTTCCCATACCCGTAGATACTCGAGGATGCAACCGGGTTTTTCCCCAGCGCCTCCTCGTACTGCTTCTGCGTTACCTCGTATGTACCGATCAGGAACGAACTGACCGTCATTCTGGCCGTACCGTTGTCGAACGAACCGCCGGCAACCGAAACCATATCCATCGATTCGGATTTACCCCTCCCCGGGGAAAGAGTCTCGAACGCGAATGATACCATCGCCGTTTCGCCTTCCTTTACGGTCACGGCGAAATCGAGCGCCTTCCGCGCGCCTTGCGGCGCGTCGCCCTTGCGCACGAGACGTACCGAGTGAGAGCCCTCGGGCACGCGGTCGATAGCGCCCCCGGCGAAAGGAACGGCCACGCCGTCGATAAAGGCGTCAAACTCGACTTGCTTGTTCGCGTTCTCGAGGCGAATGGAGCCAAAGGTAAGACGCCGACCAATGATTGAACCCAACACCGAGACCGAAAGCCGGTCAGCGACGTCAAACACGTCCATCACGCTTTCGCCTTGAGCCGTCTCGCGCACGGTCGTTCTTCCCTTCTCGCGATCGAAAATGGACAGCTCATAACTCTGCCGACCGTCGGGATCCCTGGTCAGCGTGCCGTACAGGATGAAATCGAGACCGTTCAACGCGCAATACTGCGCGAGCCGCGTATCGGACAGATCGCGCAGGATCATATCCGTCGCGACTGTCTCGTACCGGTTCAGGAGCCTCAGGGAAAAAGTGATATTCTCGGTCGCTGTTTCGGTGGGAATGGTAAAGGCGGAATCGCCCGTCAGGTTAAGGAAGCCGAACACGGCAACGCGGGGCTTTCCGGAGGCGGCGACATCCTCGGCGGAAACGGGAAGAGGGGACAGCGAGGCGGCAATGAGAACCGCGATCAGCAGGGATGCATACCGGATTACTTTCATGGTTACCTTCTTTATCAACCTGCGACAAACTCTCTGCATGACTGTAGCACCGGGGTATCTGACCGTCAAGGAAAAGGGTTGTCGGTACCTTGTAATAAGAACGGTGACACCGACGATGCCCGTGACGCTCCATCGCTAAAAGGAAAAGGCCTCGTAAAAAATGTCCTTCCCGGAAAATCCTGTCTCCAACAGGAGGCCCTGAACCGAGCGACGAAAGGCGTCGGGGCCGCAGATGTAAGCCTCGGCGCCTTGCGCGGAGCCCAAGCGCGCCAGCGATTCCCGGATGATTGCCCCGTCGATTCGGCTATCGGGGACATCCTTGCCGAACGAGGGCTCGCCGGTAACAAGAATCCGAACGACTAACCCCGGGAGGATGGACGCGATCGTCCCCAGCTCGTCGCGGGCGAAGGCCTCGTCTTTATGGCGAACGGACCACAGCAGCGTGATATTTCCGCTTCTTTTCGTTTCCGCATAGTCCCGCAGGATGGATAAAAAGGGCGTGATCCCGATGCCGCCTGCCAGGAACAAAAGGTCCCGGTCGTTTCGCCTCGGGTAGAAGAGTCCATACGGGCCATCGATAAAGCATGTCGTGCCCTCGCGGAGCGAGGCGAGTTTCGCGGTGAAGTCCCCGAGCGCCTTGACGGTGATTACCGGTCCCCTCGCCGAGGGAGGGCTGCTCACGGTAAAGGGGTGTTCGCCAAAACCGCACGACTTGTCGATGAACCGGAAGAACGCGAACTGTCCTGCCGTATGCCGAAGCGCCCTGCCCCTGCGCGATACCGTCTCGATCTCGATAATCCCGCCGGAAAGCCTTTTGACGCTCGCGATCGCGTACGCGTTCATCATGCAAAGAATCGGGCGCGCGAGTTTATGGTACGCGTAAAATGCGAGGGCTAGCGCGCCGGTAAGGCCCGCGAACGCGGTTTTTGGCATGGTCTCCTGAACCGGGGACGCGAGGAGCACGTGCAGCACGATGAGCGCGAACGCCGGGGCGGTAAAGTTATGCAAGAGCTTGAGCAGGGTATAATCCGCGCGCACGCGCTTTTTTATAAAGCGGGTAAGATGAGAGACGAAAGGCGTTCTGTCGAGCGGGGTTTCCAGCATCAACAGGACCGTCATGAGTATCACGAAAAGAAAGATGGCGAGACCAAGGACGCCCAGCGTCGACTGAACGGTATCATCGGGGAAGTACAATTCCTTGAGAAGGGCGTGGGCAATGGCGCACGCGAGCGCGATGGCCGCGATCACTCCATGGAATATCAATAATCGGTCATGGCCAAAGATCCTGTCCAGGGCCTTGACCCGGGCTCCGAGGATAAGGGCGAGGGTAAAGTAGCAGTAAGCGAGAAGCCCGAAGGCCATCGCCAACGAGTAGCTATGAAAAAAGCTATACCAGTTGCCGTGAAAAAACAGGGCGATGACCGCGAGCGGATACAGCAGAACCGCGCTTACGATAAGCGCGTTTTTTTGTACGTGCCTCATTGCGCCCTTCCGGTTGTTTCAATCCTTTCGATAATTCTGTCGAAATACTCCCGCGCGAGGACCTTGACGTTATCCTTTTTTGAGGCGCTCGTTACCGCGTCCACGCTCGTTTCAACCTTCCAGTCCCGTATCTGGGTCGTGTGAAGAAGGATGTACACGTTAGAGGCGCCGTTTTTCCCGATCCACTCGGCCACCCAGGGCCGAACCTTCGAGTTGACCCCCGAGTTGGTAATGAATACGGCCGCGTAATCCGAGGCCCTGTATTTGTCAAGCCAACCCTTGGAATGCCTTGCCTTAACCACCGCGTAGCCAGCGTCGGAAAAAAGCGTCTCCAGCTCCGCGACGAGCTTATCCTTAAAACCGGTTTTTTCGGACGCGATAAGGATGGTTCCTTTCGCTTGGGCCGCGAGGGGAAGGGGGATGAGCATCGAGACCAGAACGACCGTGAGCAATATGTTTCTGATGTGGCGCATGTGTATCTCCGTTTTTTATACCGGCGCGGGCCGGGCGTATCATGCCGCCTCGAGGGGCGGGGGTTCGCTTATCAGTATACAATGATTTTCCGGATTTTACAGGAGAATAATTTCGCCGGGATGGAGTAAGGGAAAGGGGAAAGCCGACGTATCGGCTTTCCCGGTAGTCTTGATCAAGGCACGCGCACAACGCGGAAGCCGTAAGTATCACCAAGGTAATCCGGGTAATAACCGTTACGGTCCTCTACTGAGTAGTTAGCCGTAACGGCTCCACCGCGAACAACCCTGGACATTCCCGAAGACGCTCCTGCATAGTCCGTCTGGACACTCGTGGGATAATCTCCAAACCAGTCATGGCACCATTCCCACACATTTCCACTCATATCATATATTCCTAACTCGTTCGGTGCCTTTGTTCCCATTATGTGAGTTGTATTACCGGCATTATTAATGTTCCATGCTACATCGTCTATCGTATTGCTTCCCGAGTATGTATACCCATGCGTACTGTTTCCGCCCCGGGCGGCAAACTCCCATTCAGACTCAGTAGGAAGCCGATATCCGTTTCTCGTAAAGTCCGCCGTCACGTCGGTTCCGCTGATCGTATACACGTTCTCAAGTCCTTCCTGTGCAGAAAGAGCGTTACAAAACGCAACCGCGTTATACCACGTGACATTATATACCGGATAATTATCGCCATATCCATATGTACTCAATGGCGAAACGGGATTAGTTCCCATAGTATCCGTATACTGCTTTTGGGTTACCTCATACGTGCCGATTAGGAAGGCGCTCACCGTCATGTTAGCCGTTCGATTATTGAATGTTCCACTGTCAACAGGAACCATGCTCATTGATCCGGAGGGGATGATGACATTCACCGTGCAGTAGGCCGTAAACCCGCCGTCTACAGTTTGTACTGTAATATTAGCGTTTCCTGTCCCCACTACAGTGACAAAACCGGTCGAGTTTACCGAGGCTACGGATGGATTTGAGCTTGTCCACGTTACGGCGGGATTCGTCGCGTGGAAGGGGCGCACAGTGGCCGTGAGTTGGGCGTTGCCGCTGGTAGCAACAAAGATCTTTGATGAAGGAGTAATCGATACCCCCGTAACGGCGGTTCCCGTATCGGAGTTCCGGGCCACGCGGAAACCGAGGTCATCTCCCATAAAAGTGAAAGAGGACGGATCTTGCTGTCCCCGGGATGATACCTCGCAATTCCAGCTATATCTCCAACTACCGCCCCGGTTAACACGGGTTGTACCCAAGGTAACGCCTTTGTAATCCGTCCGCGCGGTATCGGGGTAACCGCCGTACCAGTCATAACACCATTCGGTAATATTGCCGCTCATGTCAAACAGGCCCAACTCGTTCGCTGCCTTCGTTCCCACCGTATGCGAGGTATTGTCGGCGTTATTCTCGTACCAGGCCACGTCTCCCAACGTGTTGCTTCCCGCGTATGTGTATCCGTGCGTTTGGTTCCCGCCCCGGGCGGCAAACTCCCACTCAGCCTCGGTTGGAAGCCGGTAACCGTTCTTCGTAAAGTCGGCCGTAACGGTCGTTCCGCTGATCGTATACACATTCGCGTATCCATGCATCGCCGAAAGCGCGTTGCAGAAGGCCACGGCATTGAACCAGCTTACGTTATACACCGGGCAATCGTCCCCATACCCGTAAATGCTTGTCGATGCAACGGGATTACTTCCCATCAAGTCGGCATACTGCTTCTGCGTTACCTCGTATTCACTTATCATGAAAGAGCTAACGGTCATGTCGGCAATACCGTTATTGAACGTTCCGCCGCCGACCAAAACCATATCGCTCAATTCAGTCGCGGCCGTTACCGTTACCTCGCAGTTAGCGGTGAATCCGCCAGTATTCGTCGTTACGGTTATCGTCGCGCTTCCAACGCTCACGCCGGTAACAAGCCCGGACGCACTCACCGTTGCCACGGAGGCGTTTGAACTGGACCACGTAACGGAGCTATTCCCTACATTAGCCGCCCCAGCCTTGGCCGTCAGCTGTGCCACGCCGCCTATGCCCAAGGCCAATACGGAAGGAGAAACCGATACTCCCGTAATATCCGCGCGTACGACGCGGAAACCGACCGAATTTTGATTCTCGTACGGGAATGCTGAATAATCACGATAAGTCACGCTACATTCTGCGGCTTCGGTAAAAAAGGCTCCCCCGCGAACAACGCGAAGCAAACCCGTTGATGGGCCCGTATAATCGGTCTGGGCATTGGCGGGATACATTTCACGCCAGTCATAACACCATTCCCGCAGGTTTCCGCTCATATCGTAGAGACCCAACTCATTCGCCGATTTCGTCCCAACGGTATGTCGCATGCCACCGGAATTGATCCCGAACCAGGCAACGGTGTCTATCTCATTACTCCCGGCGTATGTGTACCCATGAGTGTTGTTCCCGCCCCTGGCGGCATACTCCCATTGCGCTTCCGTCGGGAGACGATAGCCGTTTTTCGTAAGATCGGCGGTCACGGCCATTTCATCGATCGTGTACACATTTTCATAGCCATCTCGAGCCGAAAGGGCATTGCAAAAGTGTACTGCGTCATACCAGCTAACGTTAAAAACCGGGTAATTATCTCCATACCCATCAAGTCCTGACAAAACAGGATTGCTTCCCATTACGTTCGTGTACTGTCTTTGCGTTATCTCACATTTGCTGATATTGAAGGATGACACCGTCATGTCGATGGTACCGTTATTGAACGTTCCGCCACTGACATAAACCATCTCAACCGAAACGGGAACAGAAGGGGTGTCACTGTCCGGTATTTCCTCTCTCACATCCGAAAGGAAATCGGTACACGATACAAAGAGCACAGAGACAAACCATGCAAGAAAAGCCGTTCGGAAAAAATTGGTATACGCTCGTCTCATCTCCATCCTCCCAGAACAAGTCCGGCCCTTATGCCGCCCATGATTATCACCCCGGATTTTTCGGGAAGCACCGTTACGAGAGGGGCGAATTCAAAGCCGACGGGGCGAGAATGCACCCGAAAGGCGATGGAGGCCTCAATGGCCGCGTCCATCTGCGTGCCGGACACGTCAGTCTCGTCGCAAAATGAAATTTCATGTCGCCAAATACCGGCGGCGAGTTCCATGCGAATCTCGGCCCGTCCCCCTGCCTGAGGGAAACGGAGGAATACCCCGCCGAAAGCGGCAATGGAAGAATACTCATCCACGCCTTCTTCCGACACCCCATCCTCCGCGGGTATACCCATGGCCCATTGGCCACGAACGACGCAACCAAAACGGGATCCCGTATACTCAAGAGACCCGCCGCCGCCAACGACCATATCAAGGACATCGCTGAAATCGCCAAACGTAAAGTCCGCCACCCCATACGCGCTGACCATAAACCCTGTCCGAAGCGGGATAGATTCTTCCGGCTCATCCTCAATGAGTACAGTGTCCTCAACGACCGTCTCCTCTTCGGCCACGGGAAGGGCCTCGAACGCGAAGGAAACGGTCGCCGTCGCGCTGTCCTCGACGGTTACGTTGAAATCGAGGGTAGCGGGGGTTCCCCAGGGGATAGAGTCCTTTCGGACGAGACGAACCAGGTGGGGCCCATCAGGGATATGGCCAACCATTCCCTCGCCCGAGCGGGCGGGAACATCGTCGATAAAGACGTCGAACTCGGCGGGCAGGCCCGCGTTCACGAGCTGGATCGAGCCGAAGGTAAGTTTCCGTCCGATAATCGAGCCAAGCACCGACGCGGAAAGACGATCCGATACATCGAACACATCCATAACGCTTTCTCCCAGGGCCGCCTCATGCACCGTCGTTTCGCCCTTTTCGCGGTCAAACAGGGAAAGCTCGTAATTCTGGCGTCCCTCGGAATCATGGATCAGGGTACCGTACAGGATAAAATCGAGACTGTTCGACGCGCAGTACCGCGCAAGCCGCTCGTCGGAGAGGTTGCGCAGGAACATGTCCGTTTCGATAGTCTCGTACCGGTTAAGGAGCTTCAGGGAAAAGATGAGATTGTCGGTTGCCGTCTCGCTGGGAATACTGAAGGACGAATCGCCGGTCAGGTTTGAAAACCCGAATACGATAATGCGGGGTCTTCCCGAAACGGCGGTTTCTTGCGCGAAAACGGGGGAAAGAAACGCAAATACGGCAATAAAGACTGTACAACGCAGAAACAGATGATGATTGGTTTTCATGGCTACCTGTTTAATAATCAGTATGTTTATTCTCTCCATGACTTTAGCACCGTACAATCCAATCGTCAAGATGACAGCCTATCGAAGAGAGAGCACAAGTTTTTTTTACCTGACGTTTACAGTTTCACATGGATTCTCCCATTATCCTTCACGATTTCGCCACTAGTGTTAAGCATTTACAAAAAATGTGCTAGAATGGAGATAATAATTATCGCGCAGCCCGTATATCCATGCCAGGAGTCGATTATGAAAAAACTTGGTGTTTTATCGTTACTCGCCGTATTGGCGATTTATACTATCTTTTTCGCGTCCTGCGATAAACGGCCGGAAACGGTCGCGCCCCCGGAGACGACGCAAACGAACGAGGTTTCGCAAGATACGCAAAACGCTCAAAGCGACACGGCCTTTACGGGAACCGTGACCTTCCTGTGCGGGTCCGTCAGGATGACGGTATCCGGGAGCGAGGTCGCGCTCGACATCGGCGCGAACGTTCCGGTAAACGCGACGGTCGAAACCGACGCCGACGCGATATGCGAGATCAAGTTCGCCGATTTCGGCAGCGTTCATATCGACTCGAGCTCCTCCCTGTGCATCAATAAACTCATGAGCGACGCGACGCATACCGAATCGGAGCTGGGATTGAAGGCGGGCAAGGTCGTTTGCAAGGTCCGTAAACTCGCCGGGGACGACAGCTTCCAGATTCGCACGCCGGAAATGGTCTGCGGGGTACGGGGAACCGTGTTCCAGGTCGCGCGCAAGGATAACGAGCGGGTAAAGATAGCCGTCGACGAGGGCTCGGTGGCCGTGTACCCGCCCTCCATCGAGACGGTGGCGGCGCTGCCGGAGACGGTCTCCGAAACCGTGCAGGACTGCGCGCCGGTCGTGGCCGCGGGAGAGGAGGCGGCAGTCACCGCCGAAACGGCGAAAAAACTCGACGCCGCGTATGCCGACATCGTCGCGACGGTCGAGAAAAACCCGGAAGCCGAGGTCGCGAAACCGATGGAGCAGTACCGGAAAATCGCCGCGACGATGGTCACGGAACGTGTGCCCGTCTCTGACGAGAACCAGGAGGCGTTCAAGGACGCGTCCACCCTCGAGGTTGCCGCGGTCGTGGAAGCGCTGCCCAAGCAGCTGACGGTCTCGGTTACCGTTGAGCCCGCCGACGCCATCACGACGATTAACGGGATGTCTACCGTCAAGGGGTCCTTCTCCGGCTCGTTCGAAGCGGGTAAAAAGATAGACTTGAGGATCGAGCGCGAGGGATACGAAAGCGCGACGGAATCCATAATGGTCGACGGTACCTCCGCGATTATCAAGACGGTTTCGCTCGTGAAAAAAGCGGAAGACGTTTCCCGGACGATCCCCGTCTCGGCCTCGAAACTCATCGCCGTATGCGCCTCCGGCGACGGCTCGTATCTCGTAAGCGACGCGAAGAGCGCCGTAAGCTCGGTCGGCATTGACGGATCGGTGCGATGGACCGCGAAAACCGGGAACGGGACGAACGCGCTCAATCCCCCGGTATACGGGGACGGCGTCGTCGCCTTCGCGGGCGACAAGGCCCTCTCGGTATTCGACGCGAAGACGGGAAAGCAGCTGTGGACGCTCGCCCTCGATAAATCGAATACCGGCCTCTATGGGCGGCATCCCGTTATCGCGAAGGGAAAGCTATTCCTGGCCGGGGACTCAGGCATTACGGTATATGACGCAAAAACGGGCGCGGCCTCGGGCGCGGCCGCCTTCGCGGACGGTTCGGACATGAGTCCCGCGTTCGCCGCCGGGATGATACACATCGTCTCGAAGTCCGGCGCCTGGTACAAGATTAACGCCGATACCCTCGCGATCGCGAAGAGCCTCGACACGGGCGCCTTACAACCGGTCGCGAGCGCGCCGGCCGTCTTCGGCGGCACGGTCGTATTCGCCAACCGCAAGGGAACCGTAACCGCGATCAACGCCGAGACGGGCGCCCAGCTTTGGCAGGCTAAGCTGGAAGAGACGAAGAGCGTCGACGTATTCACCGATCCCGTAATCGCCTCGGGTGGCGTATACCTCTACGCGAAGGGCACGCTCTACGCGCTCGATCTCGCGACGGGCAAACCCCTGTTCGCCCCGATCGCCGGGGCCTCGTCCCCTGCCCGTTTCGCGGCGGGTCACGTATGGTATGGATCAGGCACGTCGCTCGTTGCGATATCGCCGGCTAACGCCTCGGTCGCGAAGAAACTTCCCACGACCGAAGCGATTTCCGGCTCGCCTCTCCTTACGGATCAATCGATAGTCGTCCCGCTCGCGAGCGGGAAGCTCTTTATACATCGGGTGGACTGAGTACAAGGGAATACGGATCATTCGGCTTTCCGACAGCATGATTCAGAAAACCCATGGATACATGCGATGAGCAAGGACTCAACATGATCAATGCAACGATCAAGCTATATGAGGGCCGCGAAGACGCGACGCTCACGACATACGTACTGGACGATTCAGGCGAGATGCTCAGGGGAAAAGCCCGTCCCGCGATCCTTATTTGCCCGGGCGGGGCCTACCTGTTTTGCTCGGACCGCGAGGGAGAACCCGTCGCGTCGCGCTTTAACGCGATGGGTTACCATACCTTCGTGTTGCGGTATTCCGTATACTACGAACGAAAAGAGCCTGACTATTCCGAGGGAAAGAAGAGGATGTTCAAAAGGCACTGCATGCATCCGAATCCCATGCTCGAGATCGCAAGGGCCATGATGATCATCAAGGAGAACGCGAAGGAATGGCATGTTGACGCCGACAGGATCGCCCTCTGCGGTTTCTCGGCCGGCGCCCATAATTGCGCCATGTTCTCGGTATATTATGATAAGCCGCTCGTTTTCGGGGCATTCAACAAACCGCCCGAGTACTTCAAGCCAGGGCTCGTGATCCTCGCGTACATGTTAAGCGATTATCTTTTAATGAAAAAACGCTGCACGGACGAGGAATCAAAGGAGTTCTTTGCCGTTTCGAATCTTGCGTTCCTCGGGGATACCGATCCCGACGATGAGACGTTAGCCTCCATAAGCCCCGCCCTGCTGGTAACGGAACGCACACCGCCCATGTTCCTTTGGGCGACGTCCGGGGACAGCCTCATTCCCGTCGAGCAAACTACGAGAATGGCGACGGCGCTTGCGCAAAAGAGCGTCCCGTTCGAACTGCATATCTTCGAGAAAGGCCCGCATGGCCTGAGTCTCGCGGATCAAACGAGTTCCGCCGACAAAAGCCTTATGGACGATGACGCCGCGAAGTGGATCGGCCTCGCTGAAAGATGGCTGTTAAAACGATTCGCCCTGTTTCCTTGACCGCCGTCATGCACGGGCAGTGCCGCTAAATCTATGCTTTGAGCGACCTATGCAAGTATTCCTCGATCAGGTCCGCGGCACCGATACAGCCGCCCGCGCTCCTGAACGAGTTCGCCATCCTTTCGCAGTTCGATCGATACGCGCCGTTATTCATGACCTTGATCGCGGCCTTTCGGATATGTGCCTTGTCCATTCTCGCGATCCTGACGCCGCAGCCGGTCTCGCACACGCGCTCGGCGACCTCGTTCTGCTCGGACTGGAATGGATAGACGCACAGGGGTACATTGAAATACAAGCCCTCGGTAACGCTGTTCATCCCGCCGTGGGTGATAAAAAGATCGCAATTCCGCAACACCTCAAGCTGGTTGACGTGACTCTTAACCAGGATATCGTTTCGCGAGCGCCGCGAGGACGCTTCCCCGGCCCCCGAGAATACCAGGGTTCCATACATGCCATCCAGGGCATCGATGATAACGTTCATGTCATAGAAGTCTTTCCAGACAGTGCCCATTGAAACGTACACAAGCGGGCGGCGCAACGCGGAATAGTCTGTGGCGTCAGGATCGTTCTTGCGATCCGCGAGGATGGGCCCGACGAATTTATACCTGCCGGCGTCGTACAGCTCCGACCGTGGCTGAAAGAGCCTCGAGGTATAGACGAGGGTCAGAGGCTCTTCGTTCATCATCGACTGAATGAACCTCCGGGGCTGTATCCCGTACTCGGCGAACAGCCCCCGCTGAATCGTCATGGCTCTCTTCATCTTTCGGATACCGTCCCATTTGACCTGATGGATAAACCTCAGGGTATTAAACAGGTTGGATGTCCTTTCGTTATACGCGAATGTCGTGATGGAGGATATAGCCGGCATCCTGCGCATCTCGGCGATATATCTTCCCCAAACGGCTATGGAGTCATGCATGATGCAGTCAGGATGTATCTCGTCGATTTCCTTGATCAGATTGGGAACCATTATTTTGAGATAGTTAATGATCCCGTAATAGAGCTCGGCCAGATTCCTTCCCAGGGCGACGGTGTCGATTCCGGCGAGATCCTTATACTCCCTGTACGTCGAACCCGTCGCGGTCACCGCTTCCCTGAACGCGTCGATGGAAAAATAAACTACCTCATGGCCCCGACGCACCAGTTCGGCTACGAGGGGCAAGGTGGGATTGACGTGACCATGGGCAGGCGTGCTGAAGAAAACGATTCGCGACATGCTCCGTCTCCCACCCCGTACTTCCTCTGAAAACGCGCTAACCCTGGCTGTCGGGTTTATCGGCTCTTGAGAAACTCGATCAGAGCCTCGCTCTTGTTCAGCACAGCGAGATCCAACGGGGTTCTCCCGTCGGCGTTTTTGTCGCTCAGGCTAGCGCCCTTATCGAGCAGAACCTTGCACCTCTCAACGTCGCCCGAACTTGCAGCGAGTAAAATCGGCGTCCAGCCGCCATTGTTCCGGGCATGAACGTCGGCTCCCGCGTCAAGCAGTATTTTGCTGATCTCCGCTTTCGGAGAAGATATCAAGGCGGTTGCCCCGAAGGAATTCTTGAGGTTGACGGATGCGCCCGCCTCCAGGAGCATCTTGACCAACTCGGCATTGTTGATTGCCGCCGCGACCATAAGCGCGCTGAACCCATCCTGGCTTAACTTGTCGATATTAATCTTTCCGGCAAGTATCTTCTTGACGCGGGCAACGTCCTCCGAAACAGTGGCCTGGATCAACCTGAAGCTTCTGATTCTCAACACGATCGGTACAGTTAAGATAACGATGCCAAGAACGACACCTATGAGCGTTGCCATACATCCTCCTATTTTTTTTCATATTGCGTTATTGGTTACCGTGTAATGCTAAATTGCGGCATTCCCGTTGTCAAGCATAATAATCCGTTTAAAAAACAAAAACAGGCCCGCGAGCCACTCGCGCCGCGTTCCCCGCGGTCGAGCCGATCGGGAAAAGCGATACGCAAGAATGAATCACTGCCTGTCTTATCGTCGTCAGTATGCCGGCGATCGGAATCGAACCGATATGCCCGTGAAGGCGGCAGATTTTGAGTCTGCTGCGTCTACCAATTTCGCCACGCCGGCGGTCGACGGCGCATCGTAGCATAAAAAAAGGCCGTTTGTCTATCTTCGGGGCAAGCGTCGCGCCCTCAGGGAATTCGCGGTCGCGAGCAGGGCAACCCCGACGTCGGCGAAAACCGCTTCCCAGAGACTCGCGAGACCGAACGTCCCGAGGGCAAGGAAGCCAAGCTTGATGATAAAGGCCAGGGCGATATTCTCGGCCACGATATGGCGCGTCCATCTCGCGCTCCGGATGGCGAGCGCGACGAGATGGGGGCTGTCGTTCATCAATACGACGTCCGACGCCTCGATCGCGGCGTCGCTTCCGATGCCGCCCATCGCGATACCGACGTCCGAGCGGGCAAGGACGGGCGCGTCGTTGATGCCATCGCCCACGAAGGCCACCGAAACCCGGGGAGAGGGGGCTTTCGGCCGCGTTCCCCTCCCCGCGTCGCGGCGTTCCCTGACGCGGGCCGATATCTCCTCGAAGCATTCGACCTTCTGGTGCGGCAGCACGCCAGCGCGAACATCGTCGATGCCCAGGCGACTGGCCATGGCCCGCGCGGCCTCGACCGTGTCGCCGGTTACCATGACGATATCGGACACGCCGAGCCGACGAAGCTCGGACACGGCCAGGGCGGCATCGTCCTTGGGCTCGTCGTCAAGAACGATGCAACCCGCGTATTCCCCGTCCCGGGCGAGATACACCCGCGTTCCGGTCTGCCCGTCCGGGATGGCCCCCTCTACCCGGATACCCAACTCCTCCATCAGGCGCAGGGAACCGGCCGCTATCGTCGAGTCGCCGAAAGACATCCGGACGCCGAAACCGGGGCGTTCGGAATATTCGCCGATGAGCGACGAGTCCGTCCCGACGCCAAGGGATTCTGCGTACCGGCAAATAGCCTGGGCGACGGGATGCGTCGACCTGCGCTCGGCCACCGAGGCAAGGGAGACCAACCGCTCTTCGTCGAGGCCCGAGGCCGGGAAGACGCCCCGGATGGAAAGGATGCCCTTCGTAAGCGTGCCGGTCTTGTCGAAGACGACGGCCCGCGTCCGCGCCAGGGTATCGATGCAATCGGCGCCCTTTACCAGGATGCCCAACCGCGCGGCCCCGCCTATGCCGCCAAAAAAACCGAGGGGAACCGATATGACGAAGGCGCAGGGGCAGGAGATTACCAGGAACACGAGGGCCCTGGAAACCCAGGGCTGGAACGACGCCCATCCCGACGGCACGGGGCCGCCCGCGGCCAGCAACGCGAAGGGCGGCAGGATAGCCAGGAGAAGGGCCGAGATCGTGACGATCGGGGTATACACGCGGGCGAAAGAGGTAATCAGCTTCTCGGCCCGCGCCTTTCTGCCCTGTGCGCCCTCGATGAGCGCGAGCATGCGAGAGGCGGCGGTTTCCCCATAAAGGGATGTCGTGCGCACCAGGATCGCGGCCGAACCGTTCACGAAGCCGGCAAGGGCCTCGCTTCCGGGGGCGGCGTCGCGCGGGAGGCTTTCGCCGGTCAGGCTGGAGGTATCGAAGGTCGTCTCCCCCTCGATGACCACGCCGTCAAGGGGAACCTTCTCCCCGGGAAGGACGCGGAGTACCGAACCGACGGAAACGTCCGAGGGATGAACCTCCCGCTCCCCGTCGGCGAGACGGGCCCTGTCCGGGCGCACGTCCATAAGACCCGCGATGGATTGCCGCGAGCGGTTGACGGCCGATTCCTGAATCATCTCGCCGAGATTGAAGAAGAGCATGACCGCTGCACCCTCGGACCATTGTCCGATGACGAAGGCTCCGACGGTAGCCACCGTCATGAGGAAGTTTTCGTCGAATACCCTGCCGCGGAGAGCGTTCCGCGCGGCGGAAAAAAGGACCCGGTACCCCGCAATGAACCAGGCGGCCAGAAACAGGATACGGCTTACGAGTTCGGCCGAGGCGGCGGAATTCCCGGTAAGGCCCCCGGTACACAAACCGATAAGCAGGCCAGCCGCGAAAAGCGCGAAGGCCGCCGCGAAGCGCGAGGCCAGCAGGCGAGAGCCGAACCGGGCTCGAGGGCAGGCCCTGTCCACATGTTCGTCATCGTTGCAACACGCGCAGGCCATATCAGCGACCCTCCCGTATGTGCTCCAGACCGGTCGTCACGAGGATTCCAACGTGGTGATCGTCTATCGAGTAAAAGATCTGCTTGCCGTCCCTGCGGGTTCGAACCATCTTGGCCTGCCTGAGGACGCGCAACTGGTGGGAGACGGCGGAAACCGACATATCGAGCGCGGCCGCGATATCGCAGACGCAGAGCTCTCCGGACATGAGAGCCGAGATAATCCTGACCCGGGTCGAATCGCCGAGGGTTTTGAAGAAATCCCCGAGCTCGCACAGGATCGTTTCATCCGGCATCTTGAGCCGGGCGCGCTTAACCTCTGCCTCGTGAACGCAGACAATCCCGCACGAGGTATCCATATCGTCCATCTTTCCTGAAGTATCCTTTGGTTGTGTTTCCATACATTTGAATATATGCTCAACTGTTCATCTTGTCAATTGCCTCAATGAAAAGAGGATTATCCTTGTTCCGGAATGTAAAATCACCCGAAAATCACCCGAATTCCACGTTGTTCCCCCCATGAAATGGGCGTACAATACCATGAAAGCAAAACCAAAAAATTAAAAACATCCAGGAAAGGTGACGGCAGGCATGCCGTCACTTTTTTTTGCCCTTGACTGCTTTTTACCGTCTATGCGAAAATACTGCTCGACGCGTACACAGCAAGGACGGATAATGCATCAGGTACAGTTTTATCTCGCGATGGCTCCCTTCGCGCTGTTGCTTCTCGTAATTTCCGTAATCTTTAGTCTCATCAACCGAAGAAGCCGGCAGTTTACCTCGTTGACATCCTTCCAGATCGGGATTTCCGTCATCATTCTCCTGACCATCATGGAACTGAAGGCGGACAATGCCGATTCCCTGCTTTTTTATTCCCATATTACGTACAGCTTCCTCGCCTTCCTGCCGGTGTCCTGGATCATGTTCTGTATCGAATACTCCCAGGAGCGAAACGTCCAGTACCGCCGCTCCCTTATCGCCATCTTTTCGGTTATACCGCTGGCGACGATCATCATCGCCTGGACGAACGACGCGCATGGGTTCCTCTGGAGAGAGCACGAGATAATTTCGGAGGGAGAGATACTCGTCAACCACGTCAAGGTCTACGGACGCTGGTTCTGGGTCCACGTGATCTATTCATATACCCTGTATCTTGCGGGCACCACCCTGACATTCAGGGATTTTTTCACCAAGGGAACGGAACGCCGGCGGCAGAGCCTCTTGATAATCAGCGGGGTTAGCCTGCCCATCGCGTTCAATATCCTGTATATCTTCAGGATCCTTCCCGGGATTCAGCGCGATTATTCGCCGCTCGCGTTCGCGGTAAGCGGGTTTTTGTTTCTCGTCAGCATCTCGAGATACCGCCTGCCCGAACCGGATTTGCGCGAATTCGACGATGATGAACGGGATGCATACCAACCGCGCCTTCTGGTAGACGCGGCGGGAGAGATACGGCGGATCAACAATCAGGCCAGGGGACTTTCCGCCCTCGCGGCCGAACCCGGTCAGAATCTCCGCGACCGGTTCAATATACGGAGCGAGGACCTCGAGACCGCGGTAAAGGCGAGAAGGCCCCTCACGATAGTCCTTTCAGACCAGACGGAATACCTGGCCTTCGTTTCGCCGATCGCCCCCGTCTCCCGCGCCACGACCATAAAGCCCGCCGCCCCGGGGGTACGCAAACCGCTCGCGTATTCGATTACCCTGAAGCCGCGAACGATAACCGACCTCGTCATGCTGATGAGCAAGCGCGAACAGGCCGTCTACGAACTCCTGATACAGGGACTTACCACGAAGGAGATCGCCGGAAGGCTCTGCGTCTCCGAAAACACGACCAAAACGCATATCCGGCATATATTCGAGAAACTGCAAGTCAAGAGCCGCCGCGACCTCCAGGGAAATCCCCCGGTCGGCGGCGAGCCACCCGCCCCCGTCAGTCGTTCATAAGCCTGAGAATCTCGTTGCTTCCCTGACTCAAGCCCGTCATGTGAGAGGTAATCGTCTCGAGGGTCTGGACCGTCGTCCGGATGGTGGCGCTCAGCTCGTTGAACGCGGCGGACACGTCCTTGTTCAGGGTCGTCGCGCTCGAGATCTTCTCCTCGACGGAAGAGAGGAACCCGATGATGCTGTCCGAGTTCTTGCGCGTGGATTCGGCAAGCTTCCTTACCTCGCCGGCGATGACCGCGAACGCCGCACCCTCATGCCCGAAATGGGCGGCCTCTATGCTCGCGTTGATGGCGACCACGTTGATAACCTCGGATATATCGTTGATCTCGGAGGCGAGGACTCCGGTCTTGTCGAGCGACTCGGACAGGGAATCGATCGTGGACTGCATCATGGCGATGGACTGGATGCTCTGCCTGTTGAGGGACTCCAGCTGGGACACGATCTCTCCCTGCTCCGAGGCCGAACTCGCCACCGACTTGATGGAATCGATCATCGGGCGAATCAGCCGCTCGATCTCGAGGGCGTGCGCCTTAAGGCCCTCTTCGGCCTTCATGACGCGCTCGATCAGGATGGCGCCCTCGAGCGCGCTGCTGAGCTCCGCCGCCAGGGCCTCGTACACGCTTCCCTTTTTCGTGTTCTGCTCGTAGACGATGTACCCGAGCAGGTCCTCGCGGTAGTACAGGGGAATGACGATAACGGAACTCGAGGTCGAGGAGGTAAACGCGACGGAAGAGGGCACGAGGGTCCGGGACGCGAAGGACCCAGAGGTAAACGGGATGTCCTTGCCGTTACGGAACGCGGCGGCCACGTGGGCTCCCTCGAGCGGCTTCCTGAAATCGTCGAAGATGCACAGGACCGCGCCGTCGATCCCGAGACGGGGAAAGGAATCCCGCATCGTCTGGCGCAGATTGTCCAGGTTGAAACTGGTGATCAACTCGCGCTCGACGGCCGAAAGCATGGCCTGCTCCCGTTCCTCGCGGCTTCGCCCGAGGTAGATCTGCTGGATCCTGGAATCGCCGACCATGGAGTGCAGGCGATGGTGCAGGGTCGCCCTCGCCGGGAGGACGGAACGGACGAGATTGACCAGGCCGTACCACCGCTCGATATTCGCGCCCGACACGATATCCTTCTGGAGCAGGGTATTGAACGGGGCGAAGATATCGTTATCGCGCGATTCCGGCTTGGCGGCCAGGGTGATGAACGAGGATATCTTCCCGACGAGATCCCCGTCGCCGGCGAACCCGGGGATATTCCTGATTTTGGCGATCGCGGATTCTACCGTTTCCGCCGGCGCGTCCGCGAAAGCGGATAGATTGGCCGAAAGGCACCCGCACGACTGCCGGTACACCTGCTCCGGCGGCTCGAGTATCTCCGCGCCCAGGCTCCCGCCCTTTATTCGGCCGACGAGTTCCTGCATCGCGCGCTTTGCCTGCTTGTATATCGGCTGACGGACCGTGGAAAGCGGCGGCGTCGAGGTTGCCGCCGAGGCGAGATCGTCAAAACCGGTAACGGCCACCTCGTACGGAACGGGGATGCCGCGCTCCGCGAGGGCCGAGAGCGCCCCGAAGGCCATATTGTCGTTCGAGGCGACGATGGCCTCGGGACGAAGGCCGAGCTTGTCGAACCAGCGTTCCACGGCGGCGACGCCGGAGGGATCGTTGAAGTCTCCCTCGAAGATCAGGGCGTTGTCGACCGCGAGGCCGTTTTCCGCCATGGTCTGGAGGAATATGTCCTTCCTGCGGTCGGCGTCGACATTACCCTTCGGGCCGCTGATGAAGGCGATCTTCGAGTATCCATGCTCCTTGACGAGGTGATTAACCATGTCCTTCATCCCGCGATTGTTATCGACGAGAATCCTGGGGATGCCCGCCCCGACGGGCCCGACGCTGATGACGGGAATGGACGTGAAACGCCGGCAAAATTCGGTGAATTTCTCAACCGTAATGCCGTTCCCGATCGTCCCCCCGCAGAGGACGAGACCGTCTATCTTGTCGAGGTCAAGGAGTTCATACGCGATGTTCCTGGATTTTTCAAAGGGATTATAGGGGGAATACTCAAGCGTCCCACCGGTAAAGGTTATGGTCTTAACTCCCAGCTCTCGCGCGGCGTCGGTAACCCCGAGCCATATTGATTCCTGATACCCGCTCGTGCCGGTAAGAGTATCGATAAAAAGACCGATTGTCATGTTCTCATGCCCTCACAGAAAAAAGATACTGATATTATAATTGATATCAGCAACTAATGCCAGTGGGAAAGCACGGGTTTATGTTTATTTTGTTAAATATCTCCATTTGCGCTAATTTTGTAGGACGCCCACAGCCTTTTCAATGGAAAGTTCCTTCCAGACATCAGGGTCTTCCTGGCCAAGACGCCAGAATGACACCTCCCTGACGCCGCTGTCGCGGTACATACCGCTTCGCGAGACGATCGACTGTACATCCTCGAAAAAAACCTTGACCGCGACGGTTTCCCGATACTCAAACCAGGGTATCCCCTCCTTTCGGGCGATTTTCCGTATCGCCTTATCCTTCCGGAGGGTCTCAAGACCGGAGAACTTGTACGCCTTGGCGAGCTTCGTCTCCGTCCATGCCCGCCCGTAAAACGGCATACCCATCACGAGTTTGTCGCGATCCATCTGCGACAGGGCGTACTCGGTAACCCGGCGGCACCAGTCCATGGAGGCGATGGGCCCCGGGGCGCTGCCGCTCCAGTGCTCGTCATAGGCCATCACGATCAATTTGTCCGCGATAGCCGCGATCCGTTTGTAGTCATAGGCGTCGGTTATGGTCCTGACGCGGGCGGGAACGGCGACGCTCAACGCCTTCCTCGGCCCGATCACGCTCTTGACCATCGCGAGAAACTGCATGAAGTTCTCGGTGTCCTCTGGCGATACCATCTCGAAATCGATCTGTACGCCGTCATAATCCTCGGAGGAGAGGGCGATCATACCGATCAGGCGGTCACGCACGGGGTACGCGGGATCGATGCAGAAATGAGTGAGGGCCTTGTTCGTCACCTCGGCGACGACAAGATGCTTCCGCCCCCCGAATTCCGCGAGGTTCTTCGGGTCGGGAACGCCGGTAAGGTGCCCGAAGCAATCGATCTCGGCGCCGAAATAGCCTATATCGGTGATGGGATACCCCATGTCAAGGAACTGTTCCTCTCCCTTCATGAGATACGCCCAAATGCCGTCGAACGAGACCTCGGGGAAAACCGAGGCGGACGAAACCAGGACGAACGCGAGAACGGCAAGACATCCGCGATGTTTCAAGATAAGCCCCTATTGATGTTCTCTGATCGATCAATCGACCGTCTCTCGAGTATACCACGGATATTCGCGAAAAAAGGAAGTCAGGAGGCGCGGGGTTGCGGGGAATTGGGCAGGGGCGAATTCGGCTCGGGGTTATCCGGCGCGGGAACCGTCCCGATGAAGCGTTTGAGCAGGGAAAGCCGCTCAAGGGCGGCAAGGAGCGCCGCGCGAAGGGGCTTTCGGTCGTTCGCCGAATCCGGGGAAAGGGCGATCGCCTGGGCGGTGATGTCCGACATGATCGGGGGCATGGCGCCGAAACGCTCCTCCAGCTCCGCGCCGGAATACTGCCTCCTCCGCGATTCGCCCCCGTCGATTCCCTCTAACGGGAGGAATTTGCAGGGCTTCCACCGGGGAAGGCCATCCTTGCCCCGGTCGCCGGTATACGCGAAAAGCCGGCAGATAAGGACGCGCCCGCCGTAAACCGTGCAATGATAGGGATTCTCGGGATCGAAGAAGGCGCAGCCGCGCTCGGGGTCGGGCCTTGGCGAGACGAAGGTCCCGTCGAGGATCGCGTTCGCCCGCTCCGGCTGATGGCGCATCATCCAGGCGGCGAGGTACGCGGCCTCGCACTCGAGGACGTCGGGCTCGAAGTCTTCGCAACAGGACCCGCAGGCCTCGCGGCAGTGGAAGGGGCTCACGGACTTCCAGACGGCCTGGTCGCGGTCGATTCGCTCGTAGATCTCCTGAAGTCCGTTAATCAGTTCGCTAATCCGCGTTCCCGCAAAGCCGCTCGTATCGCTCATCCCGTATTGCCCTTCCCGAGGGCGCAGTATATATCGCCAACGGGGGTTTGAACAAGCGCAACGTCCCGACGCCGGCGGAAAGCGGGGCCTTGTACGATCGTGATTCGTTCGCTTGAGGGGGCTCCGAAATGGGACGTTCGCCCCCATTGGCGCCCTGTGCCTCTTCTTGCCTCTTGCAGGACAGTTCGTGTATCTTGCCCCGAGCTTGGCTAAACGGATATAATCAACAATCTGCATACAAATCGGAGGTATGTCATGAAAAAGGTTCATATAATTCTCGCCCTTGCGGCGTTTGCGGTTGTAGCGTTTTTTGCGGGATGCGCGGGTAAGGCCGCCGATTCACGCCTTGAATCCATCAAGAAATCTGGTAAGATAATCCTCGGCACCTCGGCCGACTATCCCCCCTATGAGTTCCATACGCAGATCGACGGCAAGGACACCATCGTCGGCTTCGACGTGGCCCTCGCGGAAGAGGTCGCGAAGGATCTCGGCGTAAAGCTCGAGATCAAGGACATGGACTTTGACGGCCTCCTCGCCGCCCTTGCCTCCGGCAACGTCGACTTCGTCGTCGCCGGCATGACCCCCACGGAAGAGCGCAAGCAAAACGTCGATTTCACCGCGATCTACTACTTCGCCGAGCATGGCGTGATCGTCAGGAAGGCCGACAAGGACGCGTACGCGGCGAACGTCGCGTCCCTCAAGGACAGGATGGTCGGGGCGCAGCGCGGGGCTATCCAGGTTTCCCTCGCGAAGACCAGGATCAAGGGCGTGGCCGATGACCAGGCCGAGGAACCGCATCCCCAGGTCAAGGAACTCGGCAAGCTCCCCGACCTTATAATGGAACTGAAGAACGGGAAAATCGACGCGGTGGTCGCCGAGCTTCCGGTCGCGAAGGCCTATATCGGGGCGAACGGCGACCTTATGCTCGCCGACTATACCTTCCGCGACGAGGATGGCGGCTCGGCCGTAGCGGTCAAGAAGGGAGAGACGGCGCTCGTCGCTCAGTTCAACAAGACGATCGACCGCCTGGTCGCCGCGGGCGAGATCGAGCGTTTCGTCGCGGCCGCGAGCGAGATGGTCGAGTACTAACGGAGTTATGAACTTTACCTTCCTCGAAAAATATTGGCCCTACTACCTTATCGGGGCGAAAAACACGGTAATACTGGCGCTCTTCGCCGTCATTATCGGGGTCGTCATCGGGATGTTCCTCGCGATCTGCAGGATCGGGAAGAATCGGGCGTTGAGACTCGGCGCGACGGCGTACATCGAGTTTATCCGCGGCACGCCGCTCTTGGTCCAGCTTTTCATCATCTACTACGGATTGCAGGCGATCGGCATCAGGTTCCCGGACATTCCCTTCATGTCGGGCCTGCTCGGCATCAACTTCGCGGATTTCATGGCCGGGGTGATAACCATGGGGATCAACTCGGGCGCGTACGTCGGGGAGATTTTCCGCGCCGGCATCCAGTCGGTCGATAACGGCCAAACCGAGGCCGCCCGATCGCTCGGGCTTTCATACAACAAGACCCTCCGCTACGTCGTCATACCCCAGGCGATACGAAACGTCATGCCCGCCCTCGGGAACGAGTTCGTCGTGGTAATCAAGGAATCGTCGATCGTGTCCATCATCGGGATAGCGGACCTGATGTACAAGGCGAATACCGTGCGAGGAAACACCTTCCAGCCCTTCGAGCCCCTGCTCGTGGCGGCGGCCGTGTATTTCGCCCTCACCTTCCCGCTTTCGAAATTCCTGGCGCGCGTTGAACGGAGGATGAGAAGCCATGACTGACGCCATACGCAACATGGAGGGGGAGCGGCTCATCGCCGTTTCCGGCCTCAAGAAAAACTTCGGCAAGCTCAAGGTCCTGAAGGGAATCGACGAGAGCATCGACAGGGGAGAGGTCGTGGTCGTCATCGGGCCCTCGGGCTCGGGGAAGAGCACCTTCCTCCGTTGCCTCAACCTCCTGGAGATCCCGACGGCCGGCACGATCGTCTTCGACGGGACCGAGATCACCGACAAGAATCAATGGAAGGACGGCGGGCTCGACTCGCTCAGGCGCGACATGGGCATGGTCTTCCAGCACTTTAACCTCTTTCCGCACATGAGCGTCCTCGAGAACATCATCCTCAGCCCGATGAAGGTCAAGGGAATGGGCCGCGACGAGGCGGAGTCGGTCGCCAGAGACCTCCTCGACCAGGTCGGGCTGATGGACAAGATCCACGCGCATCCCGCCCAGCTATCGGGCGGCCAGAAACAGCGCATCGCGATCGTGAGGGCCCTCGCCATGAAGCCGAAACTGATGCTCTTCGACGAGCCGACGAGCGCGCTCGACCCCGAGATGGTCGGCGAGGTTCTCGGCGTCATGAAGGGACTCGCGGAGCAGGGGATGACCATGGCCGTCGTCACCCACGAGATGCGCTTCGCGCGCGAGGTCGCCAAGCGGGTCCTTTTCATGGACGAGGGGATAATCCTCGAGAAGGGATCGCCCGACAAGATCTTCGGCGATCCCGAGAATCCGCGTACGCGGGAATTCCTCGCGAAGGTTATGTAAGGGCCCGCGGTCCCACTATCGGGCGGGATGGAACTGTACCGCGGGGACCGTCGAGTCGGCCTCGAGGGAAAGGACGGCGAACGACGCCGACGAGCGGCCGCGCGGCCGCGAGAGGCTGCCCGGGTTCAGGGCGAGGATGCTCGAGAACTCTTCCGCGAACGGTATGTGCGTATGGCCGAACACGGCGATGTCGCAGTTCATCGCGTGCGCCGAATTCAGGAGAACCTCGAGGCTGACGTCCACCGAGTGGTGATGGCCGTGAACGAGGAGTATCTGGTAGCCCGCCGCCTGGATGATTTGCCGTGAAGGGACCGTGAAGCTGAATCCGGGAGCCTCGCCCGGCTCGGGGGCGTCGCCGGCCACGGGAAGGCTCATCCTGTACTGCTCGCCGTCCCCATTGCCCGCGACGAAGGCCGCGACCGCCGGAAGGGCGTCGCGAAGCTTCTGCGATTCCTGCGCGTTTTCCAAGTATTGCACGATATCCCACATCCCGTCGCCCGCGAACAGGAGTGCGTCGCACTCAGGTCCGTACTCCCGGATGATCGACTCGACGACCTGATAGTGTCCGTGAGAATCCGAAAGCACGAGAATCCTGGCGGAATCGGCCTTCTTGAGCCGTTCGATATCCCCCTGCCCACCAAGAATCCCCGACTCCAGACGCGTAAGCGCGTTCACCGTGGCTCTGCCTCCGGGCCCGTATCCGGACTCGCGCCGAAGACGCAGTGATTTCCGGAACGGAGTCCCGTTTCCGGATCGACCCAGGGCGCGAACGTCCATGTAGAGCCGGCGTTCTTCAGGCGGGCGTTGCTCCGGGCGCGGGTAAGGGCCTCCGTCAACCGTTTCTCCGGTAACGGGGGCACTTCGGGTATATCCACGGACAGGGCCGCGACCAGAAGCAGAAAGGAAAGATCGGGGACGGAAAGGGATTCCTGCGCCGCCGCCTGTTCGTCGGCAAGGATGCCTTCAGGCGTTATTCTGTCGATGACCAGGTCCGACACCGACTCAACCTGAAGCGCCTCGTCGAGGGGAAATATCGAGACAATCCTCAAACCGGGAACGCGATCGCGGAGGCGCGCGAGATCTCGCACGGTCCCTTCCCGGGCGCCGAGCGTGAGTATGACCGATCCTTCAGGAAGTCGTTCGGTTGCCTTGAGATTGTCCGCGGTCACGAGCATCCCTCCGTTCCCCTCGTCCCCGTATTCGCCCAAGAGATGGGCAGATAGCCCTTCCGAGGGGGCGTAGGAGGGACCGGACACGAGAAGCACGGTATATCCCTCGTGTTTCCTCCGGGGAGGACGCTGAGTGGATTTTTGGGACGAGACCGAGACGTTTCCCCGTTCGGGAAAAAAAGACGGGGTATCGATCTTGCCGGAACATCCGACAAGGAATGCGCAAACCATCAACAAGACCGCTGGCTGTTTCATTCCCATCATAATACCGTTTTCATGCCGGGTTGAGAAGTAACCGGTTTCCGCCAGGGTCGATTACGACCAGGGTCGTAAACGACCACACGCGTCGAGGGCGCTTAAAACTCCTGCTCAATCACGGTTGCCGGACCATGGCCGGGTAACACGGCCGTTTCGGGTGGCAGGGCCGAGAGCCGCGCCAGGCTCCGCGTCATGGCGTCTTCATCGCCTCCCGGGGTGTCGGTCCTTCCCTGCCCCGCGTTGAACAGGGTGTCGCCCGAAAGCAGTGTACGTTCGGCCTCGTTGTACAGACAGACGGAACCGGGGCTGTGTCCGGGCGTGTGTAAAACCCGCCAGCCGTCGATCTCGTCCCCCTCGTCGAGCAATCTTGTCGCCGCGGGCAGGGCCTCGCGGTATCGCCTGATGACCGATCCGGCCCCAATCTCCTCGAAGAAGGAATAATGGCGCTCGAGGGCGCCGTCCCCGAGGGCATGGGCATCCGCGGCGTGAATGGCGATTTCCGCGGAAGGAAAGGCCCGTATCAGGGCGGGCAAGGCGGCTATATGGTCGAAGTGCCCATGCGTCAGAAGGACAAGCGACAAGTCGGCGTTCAGCTCGCCCAAATGTGCTATAATCAAATCGGCTGATCCGCCGGGATCCACGACCATGATACGCCGGGAGCCCAGGGGAACGCACCAAGTATTTACCGAAAGGGGGCCTGTGACAAAGCGGGCAATCTTCATGCCGTCAGTATATCCCGAAAGGAGATCTCATGGTAGGCAGGATAGCGTGCATCGGAATCGTCGCCCTCGTTTTTTACGAGCTGATCCCGATTCTCTCCGCGCACCTCAGGCGGCTCCGGCATTCGGCGCTTCTGGCCGAGATCGGCGCGAGGACGGGCTTTCCGGGCGCGTTCGTCGCCTTCGCGAAGGACAGGGTCCTCGTCAGGGCTAATCATCCGGCGAAACCGGCGGAGATCCCCATGGCCCTCGTGCCCCAGGAGACGGTATTCCTCATGGTCTCCGGTACGGGCGCGGCGGATAGGATCGGGTGGAAGTCGATCTCCATGATCGAGGCAGGGACGAGCGTCATGGTATTCCTGCCGACCTCCGGCCATCGAAGGGCCTTTTGCGTCTTCCACGAGGGGAAGAATCCCTCCGACCTCGGGAAGCGGATCGCCGAGGGGATCGCGTTCCAGCAGGGCGCCGACCCGGTCAAGCCGTTCAGCATCGCGACGGGGGCCTTCCTGGAATTCACCCTTCTCCTTGAGTCTCTTCAGCGCGAGGGGCATGTCCTGGTGAGCGTGCTGGCGATCCTGGCCGTCTTCGGCAAGGCGCTTCCATGGTGCCCCCCGGGACTCTTGTTAACCCTATTGGGCCATGCCCTGATAGGATCGCCCAACGGCAGAAAAAAAAGCCGGCAGTACGAGACTGTCGGCTTTTCGCTGAAGATACTGGGCGTCTTACTGAATGTCGCCTGTATCCTTTTTGTCTTCCGCGTCATCGGTCTCGATTTCGCGGTCAAATGAGCCGTCGTCCGTAAGCTCGGTATCCTGGCTTTCGTCGCCGGAATCCCCGTAGGCGCCGTCGTCGAAGCCTGCGTCGTCTCCCGATTCCATATCGAGATCGGATCCGTCGTTACCTTCCGACATCGTCGGCTCGTCCGACCCGTAGCCGCCTTCCGCAGCGTCGTCGGAAGCCTGACCGCCGAAGTCGACGTCGTCCTGCGCGGTTGAAGGCGCATCGTCGGCGTGATCTCCCGTCCTGGGCTCGGCCTGCTCTTCACGCTTGCGCGAATGGCTTACGACGAGCTTTCGCCCGCGGTACTCGACCTCGTTCAGGGCAGCGATGATCTTGTCGGCGTCCTCGGTGATAACCTGGACGAACGAGTAGTTGTCCAGGACCCGAATGTCGCCGACATGGTCGCGATCCATCTCGACAGACTGCATGATCAGGCCGATAAGGTCGCGGGGAAATACCCTGCGATTGCGGCCGATACTCACGAACAGGGTCGTCGAAACGTCGTCGGGCAGGATGTTGCGGGGTTCAGGCGGTAACCGTTCGACGTTTCTCGCCTCGGGTTGTTGCCTTCCCCTCCTTGAGTCCTGCGACGGTTCGGACACGCGTCCGCCCTGCCGGTTTGTCTTGCCCTCGTTCCTGTCGCCACGGCCATTCCTGTCGCCGCGATCATTCCTTTCGGCGCGCTCGGGTCGATCATTACGATCATTGCGATCATTGCGATCATTGCGATCGCCGCGCTCTCCGCGGTTATTGCGGTCGCCGCGATCCGCGCGGTCATTACGGTCGCCACGATCCGCGCGCTCGCCGCGATCGTTGCGCTCGCCACGGTCTGAGCCCTTCGCTCGGGAGAACCTGTCGCCTCTCGACGCGGAACCGAATTTACCGGGAAAGGCCCCGTCGTCAATCTGCTTGAGCAGATACGCCGCAAAATAGGAACGCAGGGTAAAGGGAACGGCCTTGCGGAACAGGCGGCGATACTGATTGAGAATGAACGGATCTTCTTCCGTTCTGATTTTCCTGACGACGTCCTGAAGATACGTGATGATCTGATCTTCGTTCAGGGCGTTTTTCTTTCTTTCTGCCACAATAAAAATCTCCTGATGGGAATAATGTCATACTTTCCGGACTTGCTCAATGGCAGACGATACCGGAAAGATCCAGGACCGAAACGTGGCCCTTTTCGATAAAACCGCTCCGGTGAAGGACCGGAAAGAAGATCTCGGGCATAAAGGGGGCCGAGAACAGGAGCCAGCGAAAGCCCCCGCGCGCCCAATGCCCGATAGTCCGGGAAAGGAGTTCCTTGCCGATCCCGAGACCCCGGAATTCCGGGTACACCGCCACCGCGACCAGCTGCGAGACCCGCACGCCGCCATCGGGAATCGGGGCCGAGACGGCGACGCCGACGATGTCCCCTTCCATCCCCTCGGCGACGATGACGCATTCGCCCGATCCGCCCCGCAGCCCCGCTAGCCGGCTCCAAAGCTCATGGGCGGCCCCGGAAAGGTCGCCCGACGGCTGTGCGTACAGCTCCTGGGCGGCCGCCGCGAGGAGGTCGGACACCTGGCGCTCGTCGCCGCCGGAGGCAAGCCGGAACTGGAAGTCCTGGCTGACGATCTCGCCCGTCTCCTCCAATTCCATGCCGATCCTCTCGAGACCCCAAAAATCGCGCAGGCTGTTGTACCAGTCAAGGACGATATTCCGCATCTCGCGTTCCTTGAACTTGAACCAGAGACGCTCGATCTCGGGGTGCTCCTTCAGGATGTTCTTGAAATTCCTGAAAACCCCGCGCCCGGAGGACAGGGCCGAACGCAGGGATTCCCTGACGAGGGGGTTTCTCAACTGGGCGGTAAACCGCTCCATCATGCGAAAGCCGCACAGCGAGTCCCAGGAAGGAATGTCGAAATACCGGTCATTCTCGTCGTCGAACACCGATTCAGCGGCGGAGCGCGGCCTCTCCCGATCGGGGATGCACCGATTGTCGGTCGAGTCGAAGATGTATCGCCCTGTCTGGTCTTCCATCGCGAAGATGATCTCGTCGGTGATCTCGGGGGTAAGCTCGAATTCCATGCGTTTGATTTTAGCACGGAATAACCTTATTATAAAGACGGACGCTGAGTCCGGAAGGGAGGTTCGGTTATGAGTACCATTGCCTTTGTTGATGGACGGGAGATTCTCGATTCGCGCGGAAATCCCACGGTCGAGGTTGACGTATATCTTGATGACGGGAGCAGGGGGCGCGCGGCGGTCCCATCGGGCGCCTCGACGGGCGAGCATGAGGCGCTGGAGCTCAGGGACGGAAACGCCGAGCGATACAAGGGAAAGGGCGTGCTTGACGCGGTCGAGAACATAAACAACATTATCGCCGAGGAACTCGACGGCGCCGACGCCCTCGACCAGGCCGAGGTTGACGGCATGCTCCTCACCCTCGACGGGACGGCGAACAAGTCGAAACTGGGGGCGAACGCGATCCTGGGCGTCTCGATGGCGGTAGCCCGGGCGGCCGCGGACTCTCTCGGCATCCCCCTCTACCGCTATCTCGGCGGGGCGCATACCCTCCAGCTTCCCGTACCGATGGCCAACATCATCAATGGCGGACAGCATTCGGACAACAAGATAGATTTCCAGGAGTTCATGATCATGCCGATCGGGGCGGACTCCATGCGGGAGGCCGTGCGCATGGCGGCCGAGGTTTTCCATTCCCTCAAGGGAATCCTCAAGGACGCGGGGCATACGACCTCGGTTGGCGACGAGGGCGGTTTCGCGCCGAACATCGGGAACGAGGAAGCGCTCGGGTATATCATGAAAGCCATCGAAAAGGCCAAATACCGGCCCGGCGATGACATCATGATCGCCCTCGACTGCGCGGCCTCAGAGCTCTACGACGCGGGCGACCGGAAGGGCTACAAATTCTGGAAGTCGAACCCGGACAAGCTCTTTACGGCCGACGAGATGATCGGCATATACCGGAAGTGGCTCGACTCGTACCCGATCATCTCGATCGAGGACCCGCTGGACCAGAACGACTGGGAAGGCTATACGAGGATGACCGAGGAGCTTGGCTCCCGCATCCAGATCGTCGGCGACGACTTCTTCGTAACCAACACGGAACGGCTCCGCGAGGGCATCGCGAGGGGAGCGTGCAACTCTATCCTGATCAAGCTGAACCAGATAGGGACGGTCACGGAGACGATCGACGCTGTCAGGATGGCGCAGAAGGCGGGCTATACGGCCGTCATATCGCATCGCTCGGGCGAGACCGAGGACAGCTTCATCGCGGACCTCGCGGTCGCCCTGGAAACGGGACAGATCAAGACCGGCTCGATGAGCCGGAGCGACCGGGTCGCGAAGTACAACCAGCTCATGCGCATCGAGGACGAGCTTGGCGGGACCGCGCGGTACGCGGGCCGCGGGACCTTCTCGTCCTTCGTGAAATGAGCGCGCGCGTCAGGCTCGGTAGATAAAAAAAACCCGGGAGAAAATCCCCGGGTTCCCTCAGACTGCCCTGACTCGTTCAGGGCAGTTCCTTTCTTGTCTCGATGACCGCCGAGACGAGCTTGTATTCCCTGGCCTCGGCCGCGTTCATCCAGAAATCCCGGTCGGTATCCTTCGATACCCTCTCGACGGGAAGCCCGGTTTCCTTCGAGATCAACTCGTTGATGCGAACGCGCATCTTCTCGAGCTCGAGGGCGTGGATCTCTATCTCGGTGGCGACGCCTTTAATCCCGGAAAGCGGCTGATGTATCAGGTAATGGCTGTTGGGAAGGGCGAAGCGCCTCTCGAGGGGCGCGGCGAGCAGGATGATCGATCCCGCGCTCGCCACGAGGCCCATACCGATGGTATATACAGGCGCGTTAACGAACCGGATCATGTCGAATATCGCGAACCCGGCGTCCGCGTCCCCTCCGGGCGAATCTATGAAAATGCGGATGGGCTCGTTCGAGTCGGCCTCGAGGACCAGGATCTGGCGCACGATCTTCTCGGCGAGGGCCTTGTTTATCTCGCCTGAAAGGAGTATCTGGCGGGTCTTGAGGAATTTGTGCGCGAGCGGGTCGGGCTCCTGGGAATCCCTGCCCTTGCCGGCATCTTCATCCTCTCCCTCTTCCTCTTCATCGTTGCGAAATCCCTTCTTCCGAATAGCGTCGATATCGCGAGAAATCATCTTGAACTCCTTGTCTTCGCTTGAATGTAACAAAAAAAGCGCCCCTCGTACAGGGCACGCGGGATATTTACGCACTGATGGCGAAACTGCGTACACGCGTTCGGCTTTGGCCTATTCGGATCGCTCGGCGCGCTTGGCCTCGTCCCAGAAAACGTCCATCTCGCGCAGATGGGCGCCGTCCATCGGCAGGCCGGCATCCTTCATCGCCGACTCGACGTACTTGAACCGCCGGGTAAACTTCGCGTTTGTCCGCGTCAGGGCGACGCCGGGGTCGACTTTAAGGTGCCTGGCTATGTTGACGATCGCGAAAAGCAGGTCGCCAAGCTCGTCCTCGATGGCTTCCTTCTCGCCGGCGACGACCGCGGCTCGGAGCTCGCCGAGCTCCTCGTCGACCTTGGGCCACACGTCGTCGAGCCTTGCCCAGTCGAAGCCGGCCTTGGCGGCCTTTTTCTGCAGTTTGTTCGCGCGCTCGAGGGCGGGCATGCCCTTGGACACCTCGTCCAGGATCGAGGCGGCCTTTCGCCCCTCGACCCCGCGTTTGATGAGATCCCATTGGGCAAGAACCTTGTCGGCCGTGTCCGTACGGCCCTCGGACCCGGGGCCGGCGAAGCCTTCCGTCTTGCCGAACACGTGGGGATGCCGCCTGATCAGCTTATCCGACACCTCGTTGAGCGAGTCGGCGACAGAAAAGACGCCCTCCTGCTCGTACATGTACGAAAGCATGGTGGCGTTCAGGAAGACGTCCCCGACCTCCTCGCAGACGTGCGCGGGATCCCCGTCGGTGATGGCCTCGACAGTCTCGTAGGATTCCTCGATGAGGGTTTCCCTGAGGGTAGCCGGGGTTTGCTCGATATCCCAGGGACAGCCCCCGGGCCCGCGAAGGCGGGCGATTATCCCGTAGAGCCGCTTGAAGGCTTCCTGCGTCCCGATTGCGCCGCTTTCATTTATCGTATGTTCTTCGTTCATATCCTAAATCTCCGCAAGTTTTTTCTTTCCCCATTCCTTAAGGAAGGGCTCCGGGCCCTTCCCGAGAAGACCATCGAAAAGCGGCTCCGTTTGCGCCCAAACCTGGCTGAGCAATATACGCTCGTCCGGGGAAAAGTCGGAAAGGACGTACGATGAAACGTCGCCATGGACCGGCCTCCCGATCCCGAAGCGGAGCCGCCAGAAATCGGCCGTCCCGAGCGTGGCCTTGAGGGAACGAAGGCCGTTATGCCCGCCGAGGCCACCGGACCACTTGAGGCTGACCATGCCGAGGGCGAGTTCGAGTTCGTCGTGCACCACGAGAACCTCATCCGGCTTCAGCCGGAAAAAGGAGCAGGCCTCGCCGACGCTATCGCCGGAAAGGTTCATGAAGGTTTCGGGCTTCAGGAAATGAACCGCGCGACGCTCGGTTCCCGATTCCCCCGAGGGGACCTGAAGGGACGCGTACCGGCCCTTGAATTTCTTCTGCCAGGAAAGGGAGGCGGCGACGCCGAGGGAGTCGGCGAATTGCCAGGCGACGTTATGGCGGTTCCCTTCGTATTTTGAACCGAAATTTCCCAAAAAGGCGACAAGCGAGATCATGATGGGGCCCATTGTACCTGAAAACGCCGATTTAGTGTATACTTTGCGTAATCGAGATTATACCGGAGTTGTATGGAAACCACGAATAAAAAGATCTACGTCATAGGGCACAGAAATCCCGATACGGACTCCGTCGTGTCGGCGACGGCGTACGCGGCCCTCAAGCAGGCACGGGGCGCGCTGAATTGCGTGGCGGCCCGCGCGGGCAAACCGACTCCCCAAACCGAATATATCTTCAGCCGTTTCAAGGTTACCCTCCCCGAGTTCGTCAGCGACCTCGTGCCGAAGATCGCCTATCACTACAATCCCTCGGTGCGAACCATCGGCGAGGACGCCTCCCTCTGGGAAGCGATGGAGATACTCGGCACGAACGAGGTGCGCGTCCTTCCCGTGATCGACCGCGCGGGGAAGTACCATTCCCTCCTGCATTACAGCTCCTTCGCGCAGAAGGTATTCAGGATGATCAACCCCCAGCAGAAAACGGTCATCCAGACGAGCATCGCCCTCCTTTCCTCGGTCCTTCACACCCAGGCCCTCGTCGTCCATAACGAGAAGGAGATTCGCAAAAGCCCGATCATCATCGCGGCGGCGGAGTACGAGACGTTCCGCGAGCACCTCGACGCGAATATACCGGAGAACACCCTGCTTATCACGGGGAACCGCGTCGACATTCAGGCGTACGCGATCGAGCGGGGGGTGCGCGCCCTCATCATCACCAACGGGAACATGATCGGCAAGGAGCTCCGGGAGAAGGCCGAGAAAAGGGGCGTCTCTGTCCTCATCAGCCCGTACGACACCGCGTCAACGGCCCTCCTCATCATCTACTCGATGCCCGTCACCTGCATGTCGAACGCCGAGGTCAAGCCCGTCAACCGGAACGACACGACGCGCAAGATAGCGCCCCTGCTCGCGACGGCGCCCGGCAAGAGCCTCCCGGTCGTCGACGACGACGGGGTCCTTCTCGGCATAATCGCCGAGGGCGACCTCTACCGGGAACCGAACATCGACCTCATCCTGGTCGACCACAACGAGCAAAGCCAGGCGGTCGAGGGAGTGGACCATTACCGGATACTCGAGATCGTCGACCATCACCGGATAGGGACGCTCTCCACACGCGAGCCCATTACCTTCATCAACAAACCCGTAGGCGCGACCAGCACGATCATCACGGGCCTCTATCAGGAAGGCCGCATCCCGATCAGGCCCGAGATAGCCTCGATCCTCCTGTGCGGCATCCTCGCCGACACCCTGGCACTCCAGTCGGCGACCACCACGGGGGATGACCGCGCGGCGGCCGAGTACCTGTCCAACATCACCAACCTCGACATCGAGGCCCTGGGACGGGATCTCCTTTCCGCGGCGAGCAATATATCGGGCAGGACCGTCGAGGAACTGATCCAGCAGGACATGAAGCATTACACAGAGGCCGGCTTTACCTTTACAGTGAGCCAGATCGAGGTCGAGGACCCGCGCGAGCTCCTTTCAAGGAAGGCCGAGTTCATCTCGATGCTCGAGGTTCAGCGCACCCGCGGCGGGCACCTCTTCAGCGCCATCCTCGTGACGGACATCACGGAGCTTTCGAGCCTCCTCGTGATGGCGGCCGGTCGCGAGTTCGAACAGACGATCGGCCTGCCCCGCCAGGAAGACTCCGTCTACATCATGCGGGACATCGTCTCGAGGAAGAAACAGCTCATGCCGATCCTTTCCGAGATCGTGGTAAAGTTCAGGGAGCGTTAAGACCATGGATCACTCAAGCGGACGACTCGAGATCCTCCACGAGGATCAGTGGATCGTCGTGGTGGACAAGCCTTCGGGAATGCTCTCGGTCGGCTTTCCCGGGTTTCACGGGAAGACGGCGCTGGACCTGCTCGCAGACCGTTACGTCAACAAGGGAAAGCGCAGGATAACGGCCGTTCATCGGCTCGACCGCGACACCTCGGGGGTGATGATGTTCGCCTGCTCTCCCGAGGCCGCGGAGCGCATCATGGGCGAATGGCAGGCCATGGTCAGCGAACGGATCTACCGGTGCGTCTGCGCCAGGCGCCGGGGCGCGGCGCCCCTTCCCGATCAGGCGGTCATAGACCTCCCGATCGCCTATAACAAGCAGAACGTGGGCTTCGTGCCGAAGGGAAGCGAACGGCAATTCGGCAAGGAGAGCGAGCGCGCCGTCACGCGCATGCGCGTGATCGAGCGGGGCGAGGACGTAGACCTCGTCGAGTGCGATCTCGAGACGGGAAGGAAAAACCAGATACGGATTCACCTTTCGCACCTCGGCCACCCGATAATCGGCGACGAGGTATACGGCAAGGACGTCGCGGGGACGGATGGGGGCATTGGCCGCCTCGCGCTCCACGCGAGGGTCCTCGCCTTCCGCCACCCCTTCACCGACGGCCAGATGCGCTTCGAGTCGCCGGAACCGGCGAGCTTTCTCGCCGCGGTCAAGGCAAGGCGCCCAGGACCGGCGGGGCATCAGGTTTCGCCCAAGGATGGCAAGGCGGGTAAACCGGTCAGGGCAATCAGGGCCGGAAGGCCGAAGGCGGGAAAGGCCGGGCCGGGCGGCACGGCGCGCCGGCGCAGGGATTCTGCGCCCGAGGCGGGCCTGGAACCAAAGCCTCGCCGATCGAAGCGCTTCGCCAACGGAAGCAAGTTTATTCCGGGAAAATAGGGTCGCGACTCATGCGGGCGGCGTGCCCGGTCGCGTGACGGGAATGGAGCGCGCCGATCGTGATTCGATCTCTTGAGGGGGCTCCGAAGTGGGACTGTCGCCCCCCGTGAAGCCCTCTGCCTCTTTTAAACTCAATCCTTCCAGGGGAAGATGAAGTGCTTCAGGCTTCGCTCGCCGACGGTTTCCCGATCGTTCGCGATAAGTTCCTCCCAGGGCACTGCCTTGCGGGCGCTCCGGAAATCGAGTTCGGGGTGCCGCTCGATCCAGTCGTACTTGTACATCAACAGGCGGAAGGCCTCGTTTTGGGCAAGCAGGAGGCCCGATACGCCGGGGAGAAGGAAGAGAGGGAAGATCGACAGGATCGCGAGGGCGATCGAGTAAAGGAACATGAATACCGAGAATCCCGGGTTATCGAAGAAAATCAGGAAGCACTTCCGGACGCACTTGATAAATCGCTTGTCGAGCTGAGTCCTGACGGGAAGGAACCATTGCAGGCACAGGATCAGGGCGAACGCGAACCAGAAGAGCAAGAGGGCGAGAAAGGTCCCGATAAGGGAGCCCAGGCCGAGGTAGTACTTGATCGCCACGGACAGGATAAGGGCCACAAGCCCGACGAAGAGCGAGAACAGCGCGCCATGACGCCATGATGCCCTCATCCCGACGGCGAAATCCCGCCAGGAAAAGCGCTTGTAGGCGGCGACGGCGAACAGGGCGTGGGACATCCCGGTCAGGATGACGCCCTCGAGCAGGAACGCGATGGCCATGCACGATACCGACACGACTATCGTGCCGGAAAAGAAATCAGCCAGGAAAAAACCGCCGAACATGACGCCGATTACGAGGGCGTTGAGGGCCATGAGGGTAAGAAGGTTGTCCCAACCGTCGAAAAAGGATTTCTTGATAACGAATCCGACCATGGGACAAAGAGTAGCATAACGGGCGCAATTTTACTATATTGTTCCTGCTGTACGGAGGTAGTTCATCATGAAAAAGCAATTCGCGCCGCTATCCATTGGCCTGTTCATCATGATGGCGGTCGTATCCTTCGGAGCCGCCAGCGCCTCGGGCGCGCGCGACACGGGCGGAAAGGGAGTCACGATCGCGGTTTTCGTCCCGGGGATCGTGTCCGGCAGTCCCGTCTACGAGATGCTGGTGGCCGGGGTCCGCAAGGCGGTCGACGAGGCATCGGCTGGCGGGCAGGCAGTGTCCCTCGCGGTCATCGAGGCGGGAACGCGTCAAGCCGATTGGGGAACCAAGTTGACCTCGGTCGCGGCCGGCGGGGAATACAGTCTCATCGTCACCTCGAATCCCGCGATGCCCGAGGTTATTGCCCCGATCTCGGAGCAGTTCCCGGAACAGGATTTTCTCGTCCTTGACGCCTGGTATACGGGCAATCAGTCGATAACGACCATCCGCTACAATCAGCGCGAGCAGGCGTATATCTCCGGGTATATGGCGGCGCTCGCGAGCTCAAGCTCGATGCCCCTCGCGAACGGCGAGCGGAAAATCGGGCTTATCGCGGGTCAGGAATACCCGGCGATGAACGGCATCATACTCCCCGGGTACCTTGAGGGCGCCAGGGCCGTGGATCCCTCTTTCGAGGTCGACTTCAGGGTCGTGGGAAACTGGTACGACGCGGCCAAGGGCGCCGAGCTCGCCCGGGCGATGCGGCTCGCGGGTGTGGACGTGATCATGCCCGTCGCGGGGGGCGCGAACCAGGGCGTCATCGCCGCCGCGCGCGAGGCCGGCTTTTACATCGCCTGGTTCGACGATAACGGATATTCCCGCGCGCCCGATCACGTGATCTCGAGCGCGACCATGGCGCAGGACCGCCTCGCATACGAGAAGACCCTGGCCTGGATCAGGGGCTCGCTCGTCCGGGGAGAGGCCACGACGGTCGGGATAACCGACGGATACATACATTTCGTTTCCGACGATCCCGCCTACGAGCGGAACGTCCCGGCGGAACTTCGGGCCCGCATGAAGGCCGTTCTGGACCGCCTCAAATCCGGCGCGCTGTCGCTTCCGGCGAACTGACGCCGCGATCCATGTCACGAAGGGTCAAGGCGGAACTCGCCGGCGTCTCGGTCGTCTTCGAGTCCGCCGCGGACGGCTCGGGGATCCCGTACCGCTTCACGGCGCTTGACGGCGTCTCCCTCCCGTTTTCGACGGGGGAACTCCACACGATACTCGGGGAAAACGGGGCGGGAAAGTCGACCCTGGTCCACGTGCTGTCGGGCCTTCAAGAGCCGAGCGCAGGGACGGTCTTCGTCGACGGGACGGGGACTTCGTTTTCGTCGCCGGCCGACGCCCTTGAAAGAGGCATCGCCATGGTGCACCAGCGTCCCCTTCTTTCCGACGAGCTTACCGTCCTCGAGAACGTCGCGCTCGGCTCCCGGGGCCTTTTCGTGCGCCGCTCGGCCAAGCGAAGGGAGATCCTCGAATTGGCCGGGGACTGGGACATCGACCTCGACCTGAACGCCCGGGTACGGGCGCTTTCCCCCGCCGACCGCCTGCGCGCGGCCCTGCTGGGGGCCCTCTACGCCGGGCCTTCGCTCCTTATTCTGGACGAGCCGACCGCGGTATTGGCGCCCGGGGACAGAGCCCGATTCATGGAGGCGGCCGGACGTGCCCGCGATCGGGGACTCGGCATCATCCTCATCACGCACAAGATAGAGGAGGCCCTTCGCTGGTCGGACCGGATCTCGGTCCTCAGGAAGGGAAAACTCGTGCATTCCTCGCCCATGCTTGACGACGGCGGAAATCACCTCGTCGACTCGTCGATGCTTGAGGCCTTCCTTGACGCCCCGGCGGTCGGGGGGATACGCCCGAGCGCGGGGCCGGAATCCCGGCGCGAATACGGCGATCCCGCGATTTCCCCCCAGCCCTCGTTTTCCGTCAACGGACTGTCGGCGTCCCCGGCAAACCGGCCATCGATCTCGGACATCTCCTTTACCGCATTGCCGGGGACGATCACGGGCATCTTCGGGCACCCCGGAAGCGGGATGGGAACCCTGGAAGACGCCCTTTCGGGGATGATCCGGCCCGATTCGGGCACCGTCACGATCCGGATGCCAGGCGGGAACGGGGGGACCGATCGGGGCCATGAGCCCAAGACCGTCGCCCTTGGGCCCTCGAGGCTGAATCCCCGACGGCTCAGGGACTGCGGCGTCGCCCTGGTTCCCTCGAATCGGGCGTATCGGGGATCCCACCCGGACCTGAGCGTGGCCGACTTCCTTCTGGCCTACCGGAGCCGGGCCTGGGTCATGAGGCGCGATGGGGATACGGCCTTCGTCGCCGACGTCCTCGAGCGGGAAGGGATTCCCGCCGCCCCGGAGCGCCTCGCGCGGACCCTGTCGGGAGGACAGCTCCAGCGCCTTATCCTGGCCCGCGAGCTGGCCTCGGGGCCGTCAATCCTGATCCTGACCGAGCCTGAATGGGGGCTCGATATCCGAAGCGCGGCCCTGCTCCGCGAGCGGCTCGTCGAGTCGGCCCGATCCGGGATGACGGTTATAGTCCTGACGGACACTCCCGACACGATGGCGATCGGCGGTTTTTACCATAAAGTCCTGCGTCTGAGGGAGGGCCGTCTATCATGAGACGATTTCTTGCGCCCTTGACCGCTATAGGGACCGGCCTTTTGGTTATTACGGTCTTCCTCGCCCTGTCGAGCGAGGATCCGGCCGGAACCCTCCGTCAATTCTTTACCCGCCCGTTTTCGTCCTGGTGGCATCTGGGCAATATGCTCAATATGGCGGGCCTTTTGGCCCTCGCGGCCACCGGTTCGGCGATCGCCCTCAAGTCCGGTTCTTTCAATCTCGGGGGTGAGGCCCAGATCTACGCCCCGGGCCTGATAACGGCCCTGATTCTAGCGGCCGGGAGAGGGACAGAGCCCGGCCTTATGGGCGGTATGGCGGTATTCGCGGGCGCGCTCGCGGCCGCCGTCATCGCGGGAGCCCTTCTTGCCTTCGTCCCCGCTCTCCTCAAGGCGAGGGCTAACATCAGCGAACTGCTCTCTTCCTTTCTTCTGTCCGCCGCCCTTCTCCCGGTTCTCGATTACCTCGTCGGGGGCCCCCTGCGGGATCAGTCGAAAAACCTTCTCGCCACCCCCCCGATAGCAGCCTGGTTCAGGATACATCCCCTGGCGAGGCCGTCCCTGTTCAACGTCTCGTTCTTCGTCGCCGCGGGCCTTGCCGTAATCGCCGGCGTCATCCTGCGCAAGACGGGCCCAGGCTACCGCCTGCGGGTAACCGGTATCGCCCCGGATTTCGCTCGTTTCGCGGGCTTTCCCGCAAACGGGATCGCGATGGCGGGGATGTCCCTCTCAGGCGCCCTTCACGGGTTGACCGGTTTTTTCGCGATCACGGGAACCTGGTACGTCTGCCATCAGGGACTGTCCGGGGGCATGGGCTGGAGCGCGCTCGCGGCGGCCCTTATCGCGCGGCAAAATCCCTTCGCGGTCATCCCGTCCGCCCTGTTGTTGGCCTGGCTGGAGACGGCCACGGACAGCGCCCTCCTTTCGACCCGTTTCGGTTTCGACTCGACCTCGATCGTTCAGGCAGTCATCCTTCTCGTGATCTCGGCCAGGGCCCTGCCTCTCGGCCCGGCGAACGGAAGGGCGGCGAGGGGGAAACCGGCATGATCCCGTCGATTACCGCGATCCTGACCATGGCCGCTCCCCTCCTGTTCGCGACCCTCGGGGCCCTCGTGAGCGAGAGGGCTGGCGTTCTGGCAGTGTTCATGGATGGGGCCATTACCCTCTCCGGGTGCCTTGCCATCGCCTTTACCCTCGCCACCGGAAGCCCCCTGGCCGGCTTTGCCGCCGCCGCGGGGTGCACCGTGCTCTTTCTTTTCGCAGTCGCGCTCTTTACCGAGAGGACGGGGGCGAACCCCTTCCTCGCCGGGCTTTCCGTCAACCTTTTCGCCGCCGGCCTCACCTCCTGGCTTTCCTCATCCCTTTTCGGCACTCGGGGCGTGGTTGACCTTGCGTCCCGGGGCGTCGCGGTCGCGGTCCCGAATATGGCGGTAACGTCGGCGGCCTTCGGGTGCGCCGTCCTCTTCGCCCTCGTCTTCCGCTTCACGACCTTCGGTCTTCGCCTTGGGGTAGCGGGAACCTCCGCCCGCGCGCTTTCCGTACGGGGAATCTTCCCGGCGAGATACCGCGTCGCCTCCTGGTGCATCGCCGCCTTTATGGCCTCATGCGCCGGAAGCGCGCTCGCCTTCGGGCTCGGGGCCTATGTGCCGAACCTGAGCGCCGGCCGGGGCTGGACTGCCCTTGCGGCGGTATTCCTCGGGTATCGGCGACCGCTCCCCTGCGTCGCGGCCGTCCTTCTTTTCACGGCCGCGGAATACATTACCAACATTCTTCAGGGCATCGGGGGCCTTCCCTCAACGCTCATCCTGGGATTGCCGTACGCCCTGGCCCTTCTGGTATTCGTCCTCGTACGGCCAGGAGCGGGAAGAAAACCGGGAATTTTCCGATAAGTGCTTTTTTTCGGCGGTTAACGCTGTTTTTACGCAGAATCATGATATCATTAGGGAGAGGTTTGTTTTTTGCCGGTTTTCTGCCATCGGGGGGCGGCCTTGGATCATAAAATAGAAGAATACGTCATACACCTTTTCAATCCCGCCAATCGCGAGTCAGTTATCGAGGATTGTCTCGTTATCGCCGATTCCTGCATGGACTCCTCCGGAAGCAAGACCCTGAGAAACCGTTGGCAATTGACGCGCGACCTCTATAGCGGGCTCCTTCCCGGATACAAGGCATGCAACACCGAATACCATGATTTTAACCATACCTGCGACGTCCTGTGCGCGACCATTCGAATGTGCGACGGAGCACTTTCCCAGGGCGTTGAATTCGAGCAGTCTCTGATGCTCGACATCATTACGGCCGCCATGTTGCACGACGCGGGCTATATCCAGGAGACGGGCGACGAAACGGGCACCGGGGCCAAATACACGAAAACCCACGTTACGCGAAGCATAGCCTTTACCGAGCGGGAACGCGGCGCCTTTAACATCTCGCAGGGGAGTTCCATCCGCATCGGCAGGCTGATATCGGGAACGGACCTCGCGGTCAATTTCCCGGGGATACCCTTCACCGACGACACTGAGCGCTTCGCCGGCCAACTTTTGGCCTCGGCCGATCTTCTGGGACAGATGGCCGACCGGACCTATCTTGAGAAACTCCTTTTCCTGTACTACGAGTTCAAGGAGGCGGGATTCCCGGGGTATGATACCGAATTCGACATCCTCCGCAAAACGCTCGGATTCTACGAGATGACCAGAAACCGCCTCTTTATTACCCTCGGGAACGTCTCGGTTATGGCCCTTCATCACTTCGCCTCGCGGTACGGGATCGAAAAAAACATCTACATGGAGTCGATAGAGCGACAGATCGAGTATCTTGAAACCATCATCAAGGACGATACGGTCAACTTCCGCAAAAAGCTGAAACGAATTGACCTTGAGGCGGTTTCGAACTCGCATCGACACATCGAAGCCCCCGCGCAATAATCCTTTTTCAGTGCTCTCATTATTGTTGGTTGAGTTTCCGGTAGTTCCGGGTACGGTGATCGGAAAATTGCGTGGTTGTCACGTTTTCAGCTTTACTTTCCAAAGTACTTTATGATATACTCACTCCAGGATTCAAGAACAAGGAGACCACATTATGAATACTGATACTCAAACTCCCCGGGAACAACTGGACCTGATCACCTCGCTCGTCAAGGATACCCGCGGGGTACTCGAAAACTGGAGTTTCCCGTATCTGGCCTGGGGTGGAGTCGCCTCGGCGGGAACCGCGCTCAGCTACCTTATGGCCGCCCTTGGAAGGCCCAATCTGATTATGCCCCTGTGGATAACCCTGACCGTTTGTACGGAAATCGCGATCTTCATACAGTCCGCCCTGAAAGGGAACAAGCGGGTTACCTTCGCGTCCACGCGGGTGATCGGCGCGCTCTGGGGCGGGATTGCCGCGGGTATCGGGGGTCTCTGGCTCGTCTCAATGCTGGCCGGAAAACCGGTGGGCCTTGGTCAGGGACTCGCGGTCATGTCTGTTCTCGTGGCGATCGGCTATCTCGCGAGCGGCGCCCTCGCCCGATACCCGGTCATGATAATCCTGGGCATATTCTGGATGATCGGGGGATTTGCCTGCCTGCTCGTCCCGCAGTTGGCGGCCCCGATGATCGTGGGGGCCATGTCCTTCCTGTTTGAATTCGTGCCCGGCTTGATCCTGTTACTTCGTGAGCGGAGAACCCGGGCGAGCTCGCCTGCGGGAACGGGCGAATGACGGGCGAATTCGATTACCGCCAAATCGACGATGTCCTTCACTCGCGCATCAGGCTCGCCGTCGTTTCGGTACTGTCCAGATGCGAGAAGGCGGAGTTTACCTGGTTGCGCGAGGCCGTCGGCGCGACGGACGGGAACCTCACGACGCATTGCAGGAAGCTGGAAGAGGCGGGATACCTTTCGGTGGAAAAAAAGTTCGTCGACAGAAAGCCCGTTACCTTCTACAGCCTGACGGACGCGGGAAGGGACGCGCTCGTGAGCTATGCCAATACCCTGACCGGGCTTTTGGAGCGAAAAAAACCGGACGCGTAAAAAAAGGCGATCCCGGAGACCGGAGGCGGGCCTTTCGGTCCGCTTCTGTCTCATGGATCGCCGTTTGCGCCTTCGGCGAATCAGGTGGCGGTGAATTCCTTCAGGCTCTTGACCCTGAGCGCGAGGCTCGGATGGGTCGAGTTGATCTCGGTGAGCCACATGAAAAAGCCGTGCTCGTCGTCCGCCTGACGGATCACGTCAGCCTCGTTCACCTTCGCGTACAGGTTCTTCCCCGCGCCGAGAAGCAAAAGCCCCTGGTTTCCGGACGGCTTTCCATAGACCTTTCCATACCGGTCGCAGGTATACTCGCACGCGCGTGAATACGCGAGGGCAAGGAAGGGGATGATGAATCCCGGGAGGATTTTCCAGCGGTTGCGCAGGTGTCCCCGGTGGATATGGCCCAGTTCATGGGCGATCACGAAGCGGAGGGCATCCTCTCCCTTTGCGTACGCGAGCTCGAAGATGTCGGAGTAGATGACGACGAAATCCCTGCTCAGGAATTTCGTGGCGAAGGCGTTCAGCATCCCGCCCGCCTCGAGAAGGTAAACCTCGGGGATGGTCTTCATCTCCATCGCGTTTCCCATATCCCGGACCATGGCCATCACGTCGGAGAATTGGGTTTCCCCGAGCTTGATCGCGTCCTTTTTCAGGCGCGCGATGAACATACCCTGCGCGAAAAAGAACGCGAGCCATATCATGCCGCCGTACAGGGCGACAATGAGGATCGCCGCGAAGCCGCCGGCGATGGCGCTGATCACAACGAGCGCATAGATGATCATGCTGAAGATGAAGGCGATCTGATAGTACTTCTTCTCTTTCGGATACACGAAATCGGTCATTTGTTCCTCCTGTTCCCGCACGCGAGTCGGCAGATCCGTTTCTACGGGGAGAAGATCATAGTGCGTTTTTTTATGGTACGGAGGTTTATACCGTTTGTAAAGGATTATTTTCGGGATCGGAGTTCGCCGACGTGATTCGTTCGCTTGAGGGGGCTCCGAACGAGGACTAAGCGCAACCAAAGGTTGCGCCCGCCCTCCGTGGAGCCCTCTGCCTCTTCTAGGGATTCATCGTCACTATCGAGCCGTCAGCGCGGTATTCCAGTTTGCAGAATTTTACGCATCTCTTGTGGTTGACGCCCTTTGAAAGCTCGCAGTCGTGATAGAACAGGTACCACTGGCCCTTGTACTCGACGATCGAATGGTGGGTCGTCCAGCCCAGAACCGGGGTAAGGACGACGCCGCGCCAGGTATAGGGCCCGTAGGGGCTCTTCGAGGTCGCGTAGACGAGCTGGTGGGTGTCCCCGGTCGAATACGAGAAGTAGTAGGTCCCGTTGTACTTGTGCATCCAGGGTCCCTCGAAGTAGCGACGGCCGCGGTCGCCGGCCTTGAGCGGCTTGCCCGCCTCGTCCTGGATCACGATGTCGCGCGGCTTCTCGGCGAACTCGAGCATGTCGTCGGACAATTTCGCTATCTTGGGGCAAACGGCGTTCGCCTCGGCGGGAGGCTCGCCCCCGTTGGGGTCGAAAGTCCCGGTTTTCCACTTGTCGAGCTGGCCGCCCCAGAGTCCCCCGAAGGAGAGGTACGAGGAGCCGTCGTCGTCGGTGAAGACGCAGGGGTCGATGCTGAAGCTTCCCTTTATCGGGTTCGGCTGGGCCTTGAAGGGTCCGTACGGCTCCGATCCGACGGCGACGCCGATGCGGAAGATGCCTTCCTTGTCGCGGGCAGGGAAATAGAAGTAGTACTTGCCGTTCTTTTCGCCGCAGTCGGGAGCCCACACCTGTTTCGAGGCCCAGGGGATGTCGCGCAGGTGAAGGACCATGCCGCAGTCCCTCGGCGGTTTGGTCATGTCCTCCATCTCGTAGACATGGTAGTCGTCCATGTCGTACTGGTCGCCGTTGTCGTTGGACTCCATCTCGATGTCCCGGTCGTGGGACGGATAGATGTACAGCTTGCCCTTGAATACGTTGGCCGACGGGTCGGCGGTGTAGTTGTCGGTGACGAGCGGTTTCTTCTCAAGCATACAGTTACTCCCTTAAAGCGTTATACGGCAATTATACGCCATTCAGCCGAATTTTAAAGACTCAATACGCGGACAAAATCCGGGTCAGCCGGTCCTTCCCGATGATCTTCATGAAGCTGGCCAGGCGCGGTCCCTGATCTTTCGCGATGAGCGCTTGATAGGTCGCGGTGAAGAGGGCCTTCGGCTCGAGACCGCAGTCCCCGGCGACAGCGTACACGAGTTCGGAAAGGCCCTTCTCGTCCACGTCGTCCATCTTCGGGACGACCTCGTCCCTGAGCTTGATCACGGCGGAAAGCTCGGTAGCGCCAAGGGCTGCCTTCGATCCGTCGTTGCGGAGGGCAAAGCGGAAATCCTCGGGCGCGCACTCCGTGATCCAGTACCAGGCGCAGGCGGCACGAGTTTTCAGGCGATCGAGCTGTTCGGCCTTCACGTCCGGGAGGGACGCGATCACGGCTTCCACGTCGCCCGCGTTCGTCTGCAGGAGGTTGCAGAGGTGGCGGAAGGGTATCTGGTAGGAGGCGCAGGGCGGGAGGGCCCCAACCTGGGAAAGCTCCCAGATACGGCGTTCCTTCTCGAAGGTCTCGTCGTTCTTCGCCTTCTCGATGCCCCAGGCGATGCGTTCGGTCTTGTCGTAGTCTTCGTAGATCTTGATGACGTCGAGGTCGAAGCTGATGACGAACTCGGTATTCGGGCGGGTCCCCGCGAAGAGGTAGCGGGCGATCTCCGGCTGATAGACGCGGAGGATGTCGTAGAGGTCGACGACCTTGCCCTTCGACGAGGACATCTTCCCCGGGGTTCCCTTGATCCCGATAAAATCGTAGCGGAAGGTTACCGGGGCGTCCCAGTCGTAAATCTCCTTGGAGACGAGGCGCGCGGTGTCGAACGAGCCGCCCTGGGAATGATGGTCCTTGCCGGCGGGCTCGAACACGGTCTTTTCGTGCTTCCAGCGCATCGGCCAGTCCACGCGCCAGCCAAGCTTGACGCCCTTCGCGGTACGGATATCGACGGTCTCGCGGTGACCGCACTCGCAGGAATAGGAAAGTCCCCAGTCGCCGTCCCAGGCCTCGACGGTCGTCGTGTCCTTGTTGCAGGCGGAGCAGAATACGGAGACGGGCCAGTATTCCTCGTCCTCCGGGATCTTGTGGGTCTCGTCGCGGTACCGGTTGAGGCAATCCTTGATCGCGGGCCGACGGTCGAGGGCGATTTTCATCCCTTCGGCGTAGGTGCCGGCCTGGTAGCGGGAGGCCTGATAGAGGAATTCCGGATGGATCCCGACGGCGGGCAGGATCGACTCGACGTCGACCTCGTGATGTCGGGCGTAGCTCTCGTCGCGCCCGAAGGTATCGGGAACCATCGTTATCGGGAACCTCAGGAATTTCTCGAGTTCTTCCGGTTTCGGCATGTTGGCCGGAACCTTGCGGAATACGTCGTAATCGTCCCATGAATAGATGAAGCGGACCTTTTTCCCCCGTTCCCGAAGGGCCCGGACGACGAGGTCCACGGAGATAATCTCGCGGAAGTTGCCGATATGCACGGTACCGGAGGGGGTTATGCCCGAAGCGCAGGTATATTCGTCGAGGTCCCCGCGCTCCCGTATGATCTTGTCGGCGGTCTGATCCGCCCAATGCGTCAGTCTTGGATTGTCCATATGCGCAAAATTATAGCGAAAATGTGGAAAGAGGACAATCGGTGCAAAAAAAAGCCCGGCATGACGTTCGCCGTCAAGCCGGGCTAATTTGGCTACAAACCTGGAAATCCTAGTCCGCGCGGTAGTGCGCCGACTCGGGCGACCACAGACCGCTCGTTATACCATTGGACCCCGCGTTTCGGTTTTCGTATGAATAGGCATACGTATTCCTCTCGAAGAGTAAATCGCCATCATGGGTGTAATAGTAGGTCTTTTCCTGGCTATCCAGCTCCAGGGCGCCGGACGCATTGAGGTAATAGTATTCGGTATCGATGCAGTTCCCGCTGGCGTCATAATCGTATACCCAATAGATCATCTGCTTGCCCATTTCGTTCATGCAGGAACGGGTTTTCATCATTCGCATGGAGTTAACGTTGACGAATGTGTACAGAATCGATGAACTCAATTCTTCCGCGTCGTCAAGGACTCTATCCCCGTCATCATCGCAAAAATTGGATTGCAGGTACATATCGTTCGCGGACCAGGTATAGGTGTGAATCATATGGCGGATCAGGGTGTCCTCCGTAAAGCTATGATATTCCCGTACCCATTTTGAGGGGTCGTCGACCGAGTACTCGCACTCGTATCTCTCCATGACGGTCGCGGTTCCCTCGTCGGTATAATAGGTCTCCACGAGATAATCCCCGTTGGCGTTATAGGTACAGCTCCGGTGTTCGATGCACGCGGTTCCCTCCCAGGCCCTGTAATCCGTATAGTGATGGTTCGCGTCGTATACCGCGTCGAAACTGGAGACCGTCGTCCCGGCGGCGTCTTTCATGACGCCTCCCGTGCGGTTATTCGAGGCGTCATACGTATAGTCGATCGTCGAATCGAGGGTGACCCCCTCGTCGAGGTAGGTGCGAATGCCCGTCAGATACCCGGCCGCGTTATACGCATACACGGAATACGCCGTGAGGGCCTCATCGCCGTTATAGGTCCAGGTCTCAAGGGTATTGAAGGTTCCCGTCTCGTATTTTTCCACGTAGCGCTCGCTCAGTTTCTCGATCACGCCCGTTTCGCTCAGTTCATCGGTATCATCGCCGCTGCCGTTATCGCACGCGATCAGGCAAAAGGTTAAAAGAATCAGGATGCATGAATGTAAATATCTTCCTTTCATATCGTCTTACCCTCCCGTACTGCGGTCATCGGTACAAGACATCGATATGGAAGCATCAGATAATCCCGGCATTCCTCCCGATTATCAACCACGAGAAGGTTATCGTTTGGCATATATGCGGTCTTGGGCCCAGCTTCCGTCGTAAATGGACTGGTCCAGTACCATCCGCCCTCTTCCGCATCCCATCCCGCCTTGATGTAGGGGTACTCGAAACTGAGAACCTCGAAACTCCATTTACCCTGAAAAACGGAGCCCGTGACCTTACCGCAAATGCCGATCTCCCCCGTCCCCGCAATCTTAAACCCGTCTTCAGCAAAGGTCACCTTGCCCACGTTCTTGTCGTATTTGATCGCGTCGATCGAGATTGACCCATCAAGCTTTAGGTACGGGCCACCTCCAGCATCGAAATCCGATACACTGATACCGAAGACCGACACGACGGAACCGACGGAAAACTTTGCCGTCAACTTGCCGCTCGCCTCCAGGGAGGGACTGATCGAAACGACGAAGTTCGAACTGCCGCTGCGATAGGCGTCCTTGGGATAGGGAATGATTAACCCCCCCAGAGCGCAACCGGCGGAGACCGATCCCGAGATCTCCGCCGTAAGCGGTATTGTCAGCTCAAGACTGCCTTCCAGAACGGGCTGGAAATATAGCCCCAACCCGGCACTGACGGAAGAGCCGGACGTTCCGAAACCATAAATGAGTTTTTTATCCGGGGAGACTTTTTCTTTTTTAGTGCCAATTTTTTTCTCAAGATCCATGGAAACGCCGACATGACATTCAACTGATTGGCTGAAATCAAAAGACCCCGCAATATATCCATCATGATGCCTCCATCGCTTGATGTAAGGCAGTCGCACCGATATAGTCAGCGCGCCCGAGTTTTCCACTTTACCGCCAAGCTTGACAGATATTTTATCATTTTGATACTTGAAAACTTTTTCAAATTTGGTGGCCGAGCCAAACGGCGCAGAAGCCCGCGAAGAGGAAACGGGGCTTATACTCGATACTTCCCCGCCTGGGAGCGTCTCGGGCAGGAAATTGTCTTCCGTGAAGTTTATGGTTTGTTCAGGTATGTCGACATAGTTGATCACCAGGGAAAGGTCCGGCTGTACGGTATCGATAAAGAGCTCGCTTCCGTCGCGCTGTATGCTCGTTACCTGCCGCGCGTTGCCGTCAACGTCGATGAAAACGTCCCCAACCTTCAACTCCGAGGGCGAAGGATTGATCATCACCCCGTTGCGGATACAACCGGGGATGCCGTCTTCGCGATAGTCGATGACAGACTGCTTCAGTTCGATATACGTATTGACGAAATCGATTTGCTGGGCGAAGAGACAACACGCAAAAAAAGACAGAAGGGATGCAAGGATTACTTTTTTCATCGTCATTCCTCCTCGTCCAGGGTATTTCTCACGAGGACATTGCCGCGCGAGTCGGTTTGCACGATGGCGTTCACCTGTCCGTCGGCGTCGTAGGAATACTCAATCACATATTCGGTTGCACCGGATTCGCGTCCCGCGCTCCGCTGTCGGCGGGACGAACTCTTCCTGCCGAGAGAATCAAACTCATACGTATTGGTAATTGATGAGGTTTGGTACGGCCGCGTGGTTTGCACCGACATAAGCTCGCCCCTATCATCATAGGAATAGTCGCGCGTGACGGCGACGTTAAACTGCCCCAAGGACGTAGACCGGATTATCCTGCTGTTCGCGTCAAGATCATAGCTCGTTACGGTCGATCCGCCGTTTCGTATATGAACCTTGGAAATGGCTCCCGATGTTTCGACCTCGCTATGACTACAGCCGGCCAGCAAACACGCCGCGATAGCGATACAAAGAACAACTCTTTTCATTATTCGCTCCCTGTGTTGGGTTTTTTAATAATCTCCCGCCTTCATGGTAGAAGACGAGAATGGTTTCCTTATCGAGTTAGCGCAGATTTTTACCTTCGATGAGTAGTATCATCATCGTGGTGGTTAAAGCCCGGCCCTCCGTCACACCTGCCGCCGCTTACCTTCGACAGGTCGTCATCACTCAGCTCCTGAGTAGAATCTTTCGCTTTCTTCTTTGTCTCGACCTTGTCCTTCTCCGAACGTTTCTCGTTTGCCATAGAGAGCCTCCTTAATAAATTGTGAGAAATTGTATTGTGCGTTCTCGCGTTGTTCATCATTATCGTTTCAGTTTTTGATAGGGATAAGAATATTTATTATGTCCAGTATACACTCGATGTTGATTCAGACAAGTAAAAAGGTATAAGCAATTGTAAAAAGTGCTTTCCGTGAGGGGACATACCTCTCTGCAATAGAGGTAGAGACTTACGGGATAGACGACATATAAAAAAAGGGAATCAGGATATCTGCATATCCTGATTCCCCTTGTGCATATGGCTGTTATTCTCTTTCAAAGCACCGAGCGAACGACCCGGAAACCTACCGTATTGAGAGCGTTGGAAGGCAATGACACGCTGCGGTATGACACGGTAGCGTACGTGGCTGTTTGACTATAGCTGCCGCCACGAAGGATTCGATTCGTACCGGATGTCGGGCCGCGAGGATCGGAAACGGGACTGACGTCATAATAGTCTCCAATATACCAGTCCCAACACCACTCCGCCACGTTTCCGCTCATGTCGCGGATACCCAGTTCGTTCGCGGGCTTCAAGCCGACGATATGGTACGCAGAGCTCGCATTAACGGAGTACCAGGCAACAGTACCGATCGTATTGCTCCCCGAGTAGGTATACCCACCACTGAGCGTTCCCCCTCGCGCGGCAAATTCCCATTCGGCCTCGGTCGGCAGGCGATACCCGTTTTTGGTGAAATCCGCCGTCACGGTCGTCCCGCTTATCGTGTATACGTTTTGATATCCCTCGCGCGCCGACAGCAAGTTGCAAAAGCTCGCCGCGTTATACCAGGTTACCCCCGATACCGGGTACATATCGCCGGTAGTGCTAAACGGAGGAACGGGACTTGTGGGCATTACGGCCGCGTATTGGCCTTGCGTTACCTCGTACATTCCTATGTAAAAACTCGATACGGTCACAGAATGCACGGGCCGTTCATCTGTATCGCCCGTCGTTGACCCCATGCTGAACGTGCCACCGGGGACATAGACCTCGGTTATCAGGAGTTCCTTCCACACGGCGTATAAGGTCGCATCCAACGTGTCGATCGTGAACAGGCCCCCGTCGGCGTACTCAATCGTGGTCGCCGGCAAGGTCGTGTCCCAACCAAGGAAGGCATACCCGCTCCTGGTAAAGGCATTCTTGCTCAATGCAGTCGGGGTTTTTTCGTATATCGTCATGGGAGACATGGTTCCGTCGCCGCCGTTAGCGTCAAAGGAAAGAGTATGGGAAGGGAGCGCCTCCCACACCGCATACAGGGTTTCATTCGACGAACCTACCGTAAACAAGGCCTCGTCTGCGTAGTCGGCGGTGGTTGCCGTCTGGTTCTTTGACCAACCCAGGAAGGCATGCCCAAGCCGGGTAAAGGCGTTTTTGGCCAACTTCGTGGGAGTATCTTCCTTCAACATCGAGGTCGACATACTTCCGGACCCGCCATTGGGCATATAGAAGACAGCGGAGGTTTTATACCCCGGGATTACGATCCCGGAATTATCGCCGCTTATCTTGCCGGTCTTAAGATATGTCGTCGTTACAAGACTCGTCGCCGGGTCTGATTTAATGTATGCGGCCTTGTAACCAACGTCCAACTCGATGCCATTCACCGCGAAAGAAGGCGGGAACGTCAACTCCGTCAGGTTCATCCAGCCGAATCCCGAGGTATAATTGAAATTCTGCTCTGTTACGTTGTTCGCGATAACGAAGATTATCGTATATGTACCCGCTTGCGCGTGGTTATTCTGCATATCGAACGCGGGATTAAAGGACAGGACGCCGGAGCTCGGGGCGTACGTAGCGACGAAGTCCGTCGTTATTGACGGGATGTCGCTGGAGCCCCTTCCCTGCACGGGATCGGTATCCACGGTCACATATGAAACCCAATCGGCCATCTGCGTGTCATACTTCGCGCTGTTGACGTAATACAAGTACGATTCGCTGGTTTTGGTGAAATAGTCATAGAACACGCACTGGGTAGGCAAGAAGGTTTCCGGGGTCGCATTGACGACCTTGCCGATACACATGTAGGAATCGGTACCGACCGTCCGCCGGTACACCAGTGAATAATACACCTCGGCGGGAGCCGTCCAGTTGATACACACGGTGGATGAGGACGGATACGTCACGGCGGGCGCGGGAAGCGTTCCATACTTCCATCCGGCGTACAGCTTGAGGTTCGAGCGCACGGTGGAATTGAAGTCGTAACTTGAAGTAAAATTCGCGTCGGTGTACCAGCCCATGAAGGTATAATCCACGCGCGTAAGGGCCGCCGGATGGACGACCTTTCCGCCGGACAGGATCTTCTGGCTCGGTATCGTCGTCCCGTTATTCGTGACGAACGAAACGGTATAGTACACGTCGTCTTTCAGGTCGGAGACCAGATCGTCATACATGGGATTGGAACAGGAAAAGAAAGAGACCATGGCACAAAACACTATAGTAACCAGCTTGCAGTACTTCATAGAGGTTCTCCTTGCGTCCATTTTTTACTTCCTGAAACCCGCGGAAATTCCCACGCCGGCCATGAAGGGGTATCCGCCCCTCGCGGTAAGCTCGGCATAGAACCAATCCCAACAGACACGATACCCGGCCGTAACCCCGCCCATCGGGCTGAATACCATGTCCGATTTTCGCAGGACCAGCGTACAGCCGCCGTCGCCCTGCAGGAAAATGCCGGTGCCGGGAACGTTATTCCGGTTATGGAGATACCATCGCAACAATACCGATGGCTCTATCGTGAGCATGTCGATCATGTCAAAGCTCACGATCCCCCTGGTTCCGATCGCGAACGAAGTACTGAACATGTAATTGAAATTGATTCCCGCAGCGGGGACGAATCCCGACGGGTTATTCAAATTGCCCTCGCCGATCAATCCTAGGGACAGTCTCGGAAAGAGAGTGCCGGCCAACCGGCCGACTTCGGTCGTATTCTCAAATATGTAATTATTCGAATAGGTATACGCCGCGGTCTCGACGTTCAACGCGACGATCCTGAGTTTGTAAACATCGCCGGCCTTCTCGACCGATCCGCTTATGATCACGTTGGCGCCGAGTTTTTGGGCTATGGACTGTTGCGATTCGTCGCTCACCTCGCCGGAATACTGGAACTCCAGTTCTTTTTGAACCTCATCAAGATTTTTTCTCTCGACGATCGTGATCTTCCCATTCTGCACGAGCTTTGTGGAAAGCTCGGTGAGAATATACTGCGACAGCGATTCCGAATCTGACTGGATATTCGTGACGCAGGCGATTGTGTCCTTTGGGAGTTTGGTTGACAGGTCAACGGCGATGATATCGATCACCCCATCCAGTTGATCGGAGTCGGCAAACATACTGAAGGTACACAACGAGATACAGAGAAGCATTGCAAGCAGGTTTTTCATCGTATTCTTCCTGATGGAGATTTTCGACAATACTACCATATTAAGGAAATAAAAGAAATCACGTCTCGGGTGATTTTCGGGTGATTTTATTGGGCTTTTTACACTATGTCACGATACGGAATTTGAATGCGGAATATAGAGTCTCGGAGGGGAAAAAACAATGCTATACTTTGCGTCATGAACTCATATTCGGCGGTCACCGGAACGAAGGAGACCGTAACGAGACTCGTGGACGCGTACGGGAAGATGGTCATGGCGATATGCGTAAAGACCCTCCGCGACCGCGAGTCGGCCCTGGACGCGAGCCAGAACGTCTGGGCGATCGTCATCGGCGCGATCGGGAAATTCAGGGGAGAAAGCGATCCCGGAACGTGGATCTACGCGATCGCGTACCGCGAGGCCCTGCGCATGGCCAGACGGGAGCGGCGCATGAGGTACCGGGATCTCATGAGGGCATACCATCGGCCCGAGTCGCAGCCAGTCCCACCGGGCGATTCGATGGACGGCGGGGCGATGGAAAGATGGATAGCCGGCTGCTGCGACAATTGCGTAACGGGCGTCATCAAAACCCTGAATCCCCGGGCACGGGCGATCTTCGTGTTCCGGTTCATCTCGGGGCTTTCGTTCGGCGATATCGCCAGAATAACCGGGATGCGGGAGGACGCCGTCAGGCAGGCGGCGACTCGCGCGCGAAAGCGGCTCGCCTCGTTCCTCGAACGGGAATGCGGTATCTTCAGGAAGGGATCGCCCTGCAGATGCGGGATGGAGAGGTATCTCCGGGACGGTGAATTCAGGGGCGAGATGCTTTCGCTGAGAACCATGAGCGAAAAGGCGATCCGCCTCCATGAGGCCGGATCCGAATTCCCCCCGATCGAATATTGGGAAAAGATACTCGGCGCGCGTCACGAAAGGAGAGCGACCGGCCTCTAAACAAGCGTGCGAATTCGTATCGCAAGGAGGCTATTCGTGAATTTCCCGCTAAAGGCCGTTACCGCGGCGCTTATCGTCCTCGCAGTCTGTTCAGTACCGATCCACGTATCCTGTTCATCCCGGAAAGACAGTTCGACGGAAACCGGAAGGACCCTGTTCCCGAGGCAGGAATCCTCAAAGCCGACGCTGACGGCAATCAAGCCCGAGACCCTTCGCCTCAAGGATTGCGATGGGGTCCGCGTATGGCGCTATTCGGTCTCTTTCACGCCCAACAGGACGGTTGGCGGTTATGTCTTCGAGCCTGAAAAAACCGGGGAGGCAGCAAGAAGCCGGATCCTTTTCGGCCATTGGCTTGGGGGTGTCCAGGGCGTCGACATCAGCGAGAGGGAGTTCTTCCCGGAGGCCGTTGCATGGGCCAGGGAAGGACGCGTCTGCGTCATACCGGTTGGGGACTTTCCCTGGATGACGAGGCCCTATGGAACCGACAGGGACTATCAGTTGATACTCGACGAGGTCGAGAATTACCGCATGGCGCTCGACGTCCTTTTCTCGAGGCCTGGACCAAAACCCGGCAAGGCCCTGCTCATCGCTCACGACTACGGGGCCATGTACGGTATTCTCCTCGCGGCGGCCGATTCCAGGGTCGGGGCGGCCGTTCTCATGACCCCCGTACCGGACTTTGCGTCATGGAATCTCCTGCTCACGAGGATACCGGACGACAAGGCGAGGGAGCGATACGCGCGGTTGCTCGAACCGGTAGACCCGATTCGCCATGTTTCCTCCCTCGGTATCCCGTTGCTGTTCCAGTTCTCGGAAAACGACGAATGGCTTCCGGAGGGAGACGCGGGGCGCCTGATTGCGGAGATCCCTTCCGGGAAGTCTACCGTAACATGGTATCCGACGACGCATAACATCCATAAATTCCCTAAGGCGACGTCGGACCGGAGAGCATGGGTCGAGAAGGCGTTTATTGATTTGCGTTAGTGAACCGCTACGCGGTACCCGTCGGAACCGCTACGCGGTACCGCGCACGACGAGCTCGGGCATGATGACGAGGCTATCGCCCTTGCCGTTGATGCATGATTCCAGAGCCAAAACGAGGGCTCCCGCCCCGGCTATCATGAGACGCTGGCGGATGGTCGTCAGCCCGGGCTGGAAGAGTCGTGCCACGGGAAGGTCGTCATAGCCCATGACGGCTACGTCCTCCGGAACGCGGAAGCCCTTCTCGCGGGCCGCGTTGATGAAGCCTATGGCGCTCATGTCCCCCGTGGCGCAGATGACGGCCTCGGGGGGCTTTTTCCCGCCGACGACGAAATGCTCAAGCGCCTTCGCGCCCTCCTCCATCTCGTAGTTCGAGGCCTCGAAGACGAGGGACTCGTCAAGCTCGATACCGACGCGGTGGAGGGCGGTGACGTAGCCCATAAGCCGCTCGGACGGAACGGAGCCGGGCTCCTTGCCGCCCGTCGGGCCATTGACGAGCGCGATGCGACGATAGCCCTTTTGAAAGAGGTAATTCACGGCGATGGACATACCCTTCTGGTTCTCGAGCAGGACGGACTGGGCGCCGGGCGCGCCCGCCTGCATCAGCACGAGGGGCTTGCCTATCTTCGAGTACCTTCGGACGATCTCGTCCGAGGGCGTTATGTTTATGGTAATGACGGCCGCGATCAACTCGAAGTGCAAAAGCTTGCCGAGGATATCCTCCCGCAGGACGGCGGAAAACCTGGTGGGAAACACGAGCGAGGAGACGCTGAGGCCGAGAGACGACATTGCGCGGTCTATTCCGCGAAAAATCTCGGAGCTCGACGCGGAACCGACCGACGGGGTCAGGACGGCGACCATGCTGTTGTGCTTCCCGGTCTTCCAACGCGAAAAGGTCTGCAGGTAGCCCGACTTTCGAATGGTCTGCATCACGAAACGCACGACCTCCGGCTCGAGGGCCGAAGGCGTGACGAGAGTCTCGAGTATGGTTTCGCACGAGAGGGATGACTCCCGCGCGACGTCGTGTATCGATATCGACATCGGCCCGGCCGCTAGAGGACGTCCGCCAGGCTCAGACCGTTCTCTTTGACCATCTTCATCCCCTTCTCGATCTCCTCGACCTTGAAGATGATGACGGCGGTCTCGCCGATCTTGTTGAGGGCCGCGTAGAGATACTCTATATTGACCTTGTTTTTCTCGAAGAGGGAAAGCACCCCGGCCAGGCTTCCAACCTTGTCGCTCACGGTAACGGCGAGGACGTCGGTCGTCTTCGTCGTGAACTTCGCCTTCTCGAGGATGGAGATCGCCTTGGCGGGATCGTCCACGATGACGCGGAGGATGCCGAAGTCGGCCGTGTCGGCGATCATGATGGCGCGGAGATTAACGCCGCCGTCCCTCAAGACCCGCGTCACCTCGGCGAGGCGGCCAGCGGCGTTCTCAAGAAAAATCGAAATCTGTTGTATCTTCATTGGTTTCTCCCCCTTTCCTACAGCTGGCGCTTGTCAATGACGCGTTTTGCCTTACCCATCGAGCGCTCGATGCTCTTCGGCTCGACGAGCTTTACCTTGAGGTTGATGCCGAGCTTGCTCTTCATGTACGTCTCGATGCGTCCTCTCATGGATTCCATGTCCTTCGTCTCGTCCGAGAAGTCGGCGGGATTAACCTCGACGTGGAGCTCGACCTCGTCAAGGTGGGTCTGGTTGCTCCGGTCCACGATAATGAGGTAATTCGGGTCCGCGCCCTGGATGTCGATAAGCGCATTCTCGATCTGGCTCGGGAATACGTTGACGCCCCGGATGATGAGAAGGTCGTCCGTGCGGCCGAAGAGTCGGTGGATCCTCCTGAGGGTGCGTCCGCAGCCGCAGGTCTCCTTGATGATGAAGGTGATGTCGCGCGTGCGGTACCGGATAAGGGGAGTGCCTTCCTTGGTGATGGTCGTGATGACAAGCTCGCCCTTCTCGCCGTCGGGAAGAACCTTGCCCGTCTCGGGGTTGATGATCTCCGGATACCAGAGGTCCTCGTTGACGTGCATACCGTACTGGGCCTCGCACTCGAAGGCGACGCCGGGCCCGGTTATCTCGGTGAGGCCGTAGATGTCGTACGCCTTGAATCCCCAGGCTTTCTCGAGCTGCTTGCGCATGTTCTCGCTCCAGGGCTCCGCCCCGAAGCAGCCCGCGCGGATGCCGAGCGACGTGGGATCGATACCCATCTCCCGGGCCTGTTCGGCCATGTAGAGGGCGTATGAGGGGGTGCAGGTAAGGATGGTCGTCTTGAAGTCGCGCATGAGCATCAGCTGTTTTTGCGTGTTCCCCGAGGAAATGGGGATGATGGTCGCGCCGACGCGCTTCGCGCCGTAATGGGAACCGAGCCCGCCGGTAAAGAGCCCGTAGCCGTAGGCGTTCTGGACGGTATCGTTGTGGGTCGCGCCGGCCCCGGAGAGCGTTCGCGCCATGCCCTCGGCCCAGTCGTCCATGTCGCGCCTCGTGTAGGCGTCGACGACCGGGGTCCCGGTGGTGCCGCTCGACATGTGGATCTCGATGATATCCGCCTGGGGAACGGCGAGAAGCCCGTAGGGATACGTGGTCCGGAGATCGTCCTTGGTGGTGAACGGAAGCTTCGCGATATCCGCCAGACACTTGATGTCCAAGGGCTTGATGCCCATCTCGTCAAGCTTGGTTCGATAGAACGGCACATTGGTATATACGCGTTCAACCACGTTTTTGAGCCGCGCGAACTGCAGGGACTGCAGGGCGGCGTGATTCATGCATTCTTGCTCCGGATTCCAAATCATAATAGGTGGATTATACACCGATTTTTAGTATCATGCTATATAAAAACGATACTTCATGGAGAAACGCGGTCAGGCCTTCGGCCTGCGGTCGTCGACCCGCTTCGCCTTCCCCTCGGACACGGGCAAGCTTCCCGGCTGCTTGATCTCGATGACGGGATTGATCGTGATCAGGGCGGACATCTCCGCCCTCAGCGAATCGCGGAGGGCGTTGATGACGCGGGCGTCGTCGGCGAACATCTCGGGCGTGATCTCGACCTGGACGGTCAGCCTGTCCAGGTCCCCGTGTTTCTCGACGATGATCAGGTAATTCGCACCGACCCCGTGGGCCTTGAGCAGGACTTCCTCGATCTGGCTCGGGAATACGTTGACGCCGTTGATGATGAGCATGTCGTCCGTGCGCCCGGTGAAACGCGCGATGCGGCGGTGCGTACGGCCGCAGGGGCATGGATCGGTCAGGACCCGGGTAAGGTCGCGCGTGCGGTACCGGATGAGGGGCATCGCGTCGCGGCAAAGGATCGTCATGACCAGCTCGCCGGTCTCCCCGTCGGCGACGGGCTCCAGGGTATCGGGATCGATGAGCTCCATGATGTACCGGTCTTCCCAGACGTGAAGCCCCGTGCGGTAGACGCACTCGAACGCGACGCCGGGGCCATTAAGCTCGCTCATGCCGTAGCAGTTGAACACCCGGATGCCGAGCTTGTCCTGGATCTTACAGCGAAGCTCCTCGGAGTGGGGCTCGGCGCCGGTTATCGCCATGCGGAGCTTGAGATCGTCCCGCTTGAGTTCGGTCGATTCCTCGATCGCGGCATGGAGATGAAGGAGATAGCTCGGGGTCGCGTGGATCATGGTGGTGCCGAAGTCCTTCATGAACTTGAGCTGGCGAATCGTGTTCCCGGAACTGGTCGGGATGACCATAGCGCCCATCATCTCCGCCCCGTAATGGAAGCCGAGGCCTCCGGTAAAAAGGCCGTAGGTCATCATGTTCTGCACGATGTCGTTCTTGTTGCCGCCCGCGGCCTGGAGGGAGCGGGCCATGGTGTCGCTCGCCATGTCGAGATCCTTCTGCGTCAGGTAGATGACGGTAGGGGTTCCCGTCGTCCCGCTCGAGGCGTGGACGCGAACGACTTGATCCTTGGGGACGGCGAGCAGGCCGAAGGGATAGGCCTCGCGGAGGTCGTTCTTCGTGGTGAATGGAAGTTTGCGGATGTCGGCGAGCGTCCGTATGTCGTCCGGCGACGTGATCCCCGCCGCGGCGAAGCGCTTCCGGTAGAAATCGGTATTCAGAGCGTGCTCGACCTGCCTCTTGAGGCCCTCGAGCTGGATTCTCTCGAGCACGGCCCGCGAGGCCGTCTCTATCGCAATGTCCCGGAAAGGGACTTCCTCTTTTTCCATTTTCCCATCTCCCTTGCCAGGGAGCCGAAACGCGCGGCGCGTCCCGTCACCCTGTTTCCGAACGTGCTATCTACTATCGTCAGCGCTATTTTGCGGCTTCGCCCAAGGCGAGCGCCTTCATGTTGATGTCGACGAGCCGGGGATCCTTAGCCGCGAAGGTGTCGTGCACGCTCTTCTCCAGCGCCTTCTCGCTCACGGGAAGGGCCTTGCACGCCGCCCCGATGAGGACCATGTTGACCGCCTTGAGGTTGCCCGCCTCCTTGGCCAGCTCCTCCGCCTTGACGATCCTGTGCCTCGGCAGTTTCCTGATGGCGGCGTACAGTATCTCGGGATCGGGGTAGTCGCCGACGTTCACGAAGGGTTCGGCGGCCGTGACCAGGATGCCGTCCGGTTTCAGGAAGGAAAGGTAGCGGAGGCCCTCGGCCGGTTCCATGGCCAGGATCATGTCGGCGCCTCCCGAGGGGATCAGGTCGGAATTGATCTTCCGGTCGGAGATCCTCATGTGGGCCTGGACCCCGCCGCCCCGCTGGCTCATCCCGTGAACCTCGGACTGGCGGACCTCGAAGCCGTCGATCATGGCCGCGCGGGCGATGATGGTCGCGATGGAAAGCACTCCCTGCCCGCCGACCCCGGCGAGAATGATGTCATACGTCATGTCGTTAACTCCTGTACTTCGGCCCCGGCGCCTTTCGCGCCCGCGAGCCGCTCGAATTCGTCAATCTGCTCGATGAAGAGCGAGATGCCCGAGCGCCAGAAATCCGGGGACTCGATATCGAATCCGGCGCGCGCCGTTACCGCGACCGCGTCCATCCTCCCGGTTTCCAGCAGGATCTCTTCATACGCCTTCGCGAAGCCCTTTCCTTCCGCGCGGTACCGGCTGTAAAGACCGAGCGCGAAAAGCTGCCCGAAGGCATAGGGATAATTATAGAACGCGAGCTCGCTCGAATAGTAATGGGTCTTCACGAGCCACATATACGGGTGTCGCTCCCCGAGGCCTTCGCCGTACGTCAGAGCCTGGGCCCTGTCCATCATGGCGCACAGCTCGCCGACGGTCAGCTCCCCGTCCTTGCGGGCGGCGAAGAGATCCCTCTCGAAATAGAAGCGGGAAAGGATGTCGACCAGGATCTGGCAGCCATCCTGAAGGTGGAGCTCGAGAAGCCCGAGGCGCTCGTCGGGAGGAAGCCTCGATATCTCGGCGTCGAAGACGACGGTCTCCGCGAAGATCGAGGCGGTTTCCGCCAGGGTCATCGGGTGAGACTGCAGGAGGGCGGGCGAATCCTTGAGGACGTCCGCGTGGAAGGCATGCCCGAGCTCGTGGGCCAGGGTCAGGATAGAGCTGAACGAGCCATCGAAGTTGCAGAGCACCCTGCCCTGCTTCGCGAGCGGCATGTTCGTGAAATACGCGCCGCCTATCTTCCCGTTCCGCGGGCCCGCGTCGATCCAGAGTCCGTCGAAGGCCCGCTTCGCGAAGGAACCGAGGTTCGGCGAGAATCCCGTAAAGTTGTCTATAACGACGCGGCGCGCTTCGTCGAAGCCGTAGGATCGGGCGTTCGAGCCGACGGGCGCGAAGAGGTCGTAAAAGGCGCAAGAGGGAACGCCGAGAAGGCGAGCCTTGGCCTTGAGATAGCGTCTCCACTGGGGAAGGGATTCCTCCATCGCCGCGATGAGGGCCGAAAGGGCCTTCTCCGAAAGGAGTCCCTGCTTCGTCGATTTGGCGATGGCGGCCTCGAAACCGCCGCCTTCCCATTTGCGCCTCGCGTTCAGGGCGATCGTCGTCCCCTTTATCCCGTTCAGGGCCGCGGCGACAGGCAAGCCGATTGAGGCGCAGGTCTCGAGTTCGAGGCGGAATGCCTTCTCGCGCACGGACCGGTCCTTGTCGAAGGCAAGGGCTCGAAGCTCGACGAGGGTTTTACGCTCGCCGGTCGCGGCGTCCCAGAGGCAGTCCGCGGTGGAGGTTACCTGCTCCTGCAGGCGACCCCAGGCCCACGCCCCGGAGCGCGCGAGGTCGGCCGCGAGGTCTTCCTCGGCAGGGCTCATGTGCCTGCGTTGCCAAAAGAGATCGTCATCGAACATGCCACGGTACGGCGCCGTCTCGGGGTCGGTATCGATCAGTCCTCGCAAGAGGGACTCGTTCTTTCCCAGAACCTCGAGATACATGGTGTGCAACAGGCTGAACGGCACCGAGATCTCCTCGACGCCGTTGAGCTCGCCCATCGCGCGCTTGTCGGTCGTGTCAACGGAATAGGCGGCGTAACAGTACGAGGTCAGGGTTTCGGACAGGGCCTGCGAGCTGTTCTTCAGGGCGATCATCTTCCGCAGCCAGGCGGCGAAGGCGCGTCCGTCGGCGGAAAATCCGGCCTCCGGCGCCGCGTCGAGATGCGCGCGCTCCTCGTCGGCCAGGGCTACGAGATCGGCCTTGGCCGCCTTGAATTCCGCCGAGTCAAACCCGGGAAAGACCTCGTCAAGACTCCAGCGCGGAAGCTTTTCTTCCGCCGTTACCGGCTCAGGCATTGGCGATGGCTTCCTTTTTCTTGCGGAGGCGGAAGGCCTCGAGGCATTCCCTGACCATGATGATAACCGAGACCCCGCGGTACTCGGCCTCTTCCACGATAACGCGCGTGTTTTCTTCCACGAGGTTCGGCTTCGCGTCGAGGATGCGCAGATGCTCCCGCTCGACGCCGAGGCCGAGGACGACCTTCTCGAGCTGGCTCGACGGCAGCATGGTCGTCTGGCAGCCCGTCATGGCGACGATCGAGTTGTCCAGGATAATGATCGTCACGGGGGTTTTGGTCGACACCGCGTCCACGATCCCGGTGAGCCCGGAATGGAGGAAGGTCGAGTCGCCTATAACGCCGAAAGCGTACTTGTAGCCCGCGGCCGAGGCCCCTCGGGCCATGCCGATCGACGCGCCCATGCAGACGATGGTCTCGACGGCCTTGAGAGGGGCCGCCGCGCCGAGGGAATAACAGCCGATGTCCGCCGCCACGACGGTCGAGACCTTGCCCTCTTTCGCGTTGAGCAGTTCCACGGCCTTGTTGATCGAGGTATAGGAATCATGATGCGGGCAGCCCTTGCAGAGCTGGGGCGGCCGGCCGGGAAGCTCGGGGGCCTCGAAGCCGTCGAGGATCGTCTTGCGCGGAGCGAGGCCGAGGGCAGAGCGCACAAGATCCGGGTTAAGCTCGCCCGCGCGGGGGAGGAGCCCGGTAAACTTGCCGACGACGCGGTTCTTGCCCGGGATGAGGCCACGGAGCTGTTTCTCGATAAAGGGCATTCCCTCCTCGATCACGAGGAGGGTCTCGGCCTGCTCGCCGAGCTTGCGGATTTTTTCCAGGGGCAGGGGCATGGTCGCGACCCGGAGGATCGACGGAAGGCCCTCGGGACCGCAGGATGCCTCGAACTCGGCGAGGTTCTCGCCGAAATAATTCTGGCCAAGCCCGCTCGTGATGATGGCGAGGTCCTTCCGCTTCGGATTGAGAGTCAGGGCGTTCCGGGTATTGTCCGCGGACCAGGCCTGAAGCCCGTCCTGCTTGTCAATCATCTTGGCGTAATTCTTCCGGGCGAGGGCCGGAAGGAGCATCCAATCGGCGGGAACTCCCTTCTCGAGGGCGTTCTCGGCGCGAGGCGCGTCGACGACGCGGACCCCCGCTCGCGAATGCGCGAGGCGGGTGACCATGCGCATGATCACGGGCACGCGGAACCGCTCCGACAATTCGAAGGCCTCGCCCGCCATCTCGTAGGCCTCCTGCTGGTTGATCGGCTCGAAGAGGGGGACCATCGCGAAGTCGGCGTAAAAGCGCGTGTCCTGCTCGCCCTGGCTCGAATGCATCGAGGGATCGTCGGCGACGACGAGGACAAGGCCTCCCTTTATCTGGCAGAGCGACGAGTTCATAAAGGGATCGGCGGCCACGTTGAGACCGACGTGCTTCATCGTCACGATTGCGCGTTTGCCCGAAAAGGACACGCCAAGCGCGGCCTCGTAGGCCGTCTTCTCGTTCGAGCACCATTGGGCGACGGGGCCTCCCGTCTTATCGAAATTATCGATGAGAAATTCCATAATCTCGGTGGACGGGGTTCCGGGATAGCCGAAACAACCGGACACGCCGGCATGAAGCGCTCCGAGAGCGAGCGCCTCATCACCTAAAAGAACCATTTCCTTCATGAAAAAACTCCAGCTGTAAAGGGGCGCGCGACAAACGGAATTGTCCTCGCGCGTACCTTAAAAAATGTATGAAAATCAGGCCTCAAAAGCCGCTTTGACAATTCCTTCATCGAGTTTCGGGGTTATCAGGCTGACCATGGGCACTACGGCGAATGGTACCAGCATTGCGATGCTTGATGCAAGCGGGGAATTGGCCGGACCGAGCACGAAAAAGAGGATAATCGCCGTTCCCGAACCGCAGAAAAGCCCGGCATAGGCCCCTGCCTTGGTGATGCGCTTGCTGAAAAGCCCGAGGATGTAGGGGGCCATGAAGGCGCCGGACAGGACTCCCCAGGAAAGGGACATGAGGGTGACGATAAAGCCGATCTGCATCTTCGATATCGCGTAGGAACAGATGATGAAGACCCCGCTCAGGACGCGCATCATGACCAGGGACTGCTTCTCGCTAACCTCGGGATGGAGGTAGCCCTTGTAGAGGTCGATGGTAATCGCCGAGGAGGAAACCAGGATCATCGACGAAAGGGTCGACATGGAGGCCGAGAGAACCAGGAGCATGATGATCGCGAGAAGGGCCTCCGGAAGATACGAGGTGAGCAGAAGCGGGACGATGGCGTCGAAATTGACCGCGCCGGAGGCGAGCCGCGGTACGGTGTCGTTGCTCAGGAACACGTGGGAGAGGATGCCGGTCGTATAGGCGGAAACCCCGATCACGAGGGCGAATACCGTGGTAATGACGGCGGCCTTCTTGATCATCCCCTCGTTCTTGATGGAATAGAATTTCTGCACCATCTGCGGAAGGCCCCAGGTCCCGAAGCTGGTCATGAATATTAGAGAGGCTATCGTAAGCCAGGATGGCTGCTTGGCGAGCGGGACGTGCTCGGGGTAGTTGGCCGCTACCGCGGCGATGGCCGCGACAGGGCCACCTGCCTTCGATACAAGGATGGTGACCATCAGGATGGAGCCGACGAGCATGATGAATCCCTGGATGAAGTCGGTCAGGGCGACGGCGAAGTAACCGCCGAGGATCAGGTATATCCCGGTAATCCCGACCAGCACGATGAGGGCGAAGTCGTAGGAGATGCCGAAGGTGGACTCGAAGAGGTGCCCGAGTCCCTTGAAAACGGAGGCTGAATAGGGGAGCAGGAAGACGAAGATCAGGACGGCCGCGATCATCTTGAGGTGGTCGGAGCCGTATCTCGCCTCGAGAAACTCCGGCATCGTCATGACGTTCAGCTTTTGGGTCATGCGCCGCGTGCGCTTGCCAAGTACGAGCCAGGCGAGCATCGCGCCCAGAAGGGCGTTTCCGACGCCGACCAGGATGGCGCTGAAGCCGAATTGCCAACCCTGCTTGCCGGCGAAGCCGATAAAGATGACCGCCGAGAAGTAGGTCGTGCCGTACGCGAAGGCCGACATCCAGGGACCGAGGCTTCGCCCGCCCAGGAAAAAGTCGTTGAGCGTGGAGGTTTTTTTCATCCCCCACACGCCGACGGCGATCATGACGACGAGAAACGCGAGCAACATGACAAGACTATACATACTATACCCCTCATTTCCTGAAATAGGAGCACAGTATATACCCTGTAGCGCCTGAAGGGAAACTAAAAAAGTCGAGTTTGCTACAGGCCGTATACGAGTTCGTCCACGAGAAGCTCACCGGCCAGTTTCTTCCGCGCGGCGTCGATGGACGCAGCCTCCGTTTTTCGGGTTTCGGAATGCCGAATCTCGCGGCTGAGAACCTTTTGCCCAAGGGTAAAGTCCCATACCGAAAGGTTCGACAGCAGGGTGCAGGTCCACTGCTGGTCCGTGTCCTGAGTCAGAGACTCAACCCGGACGGTCCCGTAGATAAAGCGCTGGACCCCGTTGCCGAACTGGGCCTTCGCGGCCTTGATCAGGGCTTCCTCGTCGCCGGACTCGAGCTGTTTCGGGAAATCGGCCATCCCGATACGGGAAAATCCGCGCTGAACAAGGGGTTTCAGCAGGGTCGTCGCCGAGATGTTATAGGAACCGAGGGGTTTGCCGCTCTGGTTAAAATCAAGGATCGAGATGGTCGTCGGGATACGCCTGGCCGACGACGCCGTCAAGTGGGTAAAACCGACGGAGAGCTGGCCTTTCTCGCGGCGGGCACGCAGGGATTCCTGCATATACGGATCACTGCTGTTCAGGGCTACCGAAAGGGTCAGGGTTCTCTTTCCGGATTTCGCGGGGACGGGCGCCGTAAAGGCCACAAGGCCGGTCGCGTCCGTCGCGAGGGACTCGGTGGCAATGAAAGCCGTCCCGTCCTCGCCCTCGGCCGGGTAACCCGCGACGCAGGGAAGGCTGGACGCCGGTCGTTTTACGCCGGATTCCACGATCGAGGCCCGGGCGGAAAACGGGCCTTTGAAGGCCACGCCGGCAACGGTAGCGGGCGGGCCGGAAACCGCTTCAAGCAAAAGGACGTCAAGAGCCCCATCCATCTTCAGGCGAATCGTCCGTAGACGCTCGGCCCCGGCCGGAATCCGGGATAAAAGCAGGGAGGCCTGGTCATGGGCGACAAGGGCCGCCTGAAAGTCGCCCGCGACAAGCGCCGCGTCCATGTCCGTTTCGTGGATCGAGGCCTGGGCCAGAACGTCGCTCGCTTTCAACTTCTTCATCGCGCCGGGCGTCGCCGCCAGCTCGGGGTCCGAACCGTCCTCCTCCATGCCTCCGGCGCCAAAACGCTCAAGGCCGGACAACTCGGAAACGGAATTACCCGATGCAGGGGCGGTTTTACACGATAAGAGAACCAAACAGGAAAATAACAAACTTATAATGGTACGAAACATCAATAAACCTCTACTTCTTGAACTTTTGAAAGAATATACCATAAAAACTCCAATAATTCCAGTGAACATCGGTTCTTGCCATACCCAAAACAGAGGGATACAATACCGCATGCGCGCAACCAGGGCAATCATCCATCTAGATAATCTTGTTTTTAACATCAGCGAAATTAAGAAGAAGATCCCCGCCAACACGAGGATTTGCGTCCCGGTAAAGGCAGATGCCTATGGTCATGGGGCGATCCCGATAGCAAAGGCGGCCCTTGCCGCCGGGGCGACGCACCTCGCGGTCGCCACGGCCCAGGAAGGGGTCGAACTCCGCAGGGCCGACATCGGCGCGCCCATCCTCCTTCTGGGGTTGTGTTCGCCGGACGAAATCGGGGAGATCGTCGCCCATGACATAACCCCCTTCGTCGCGGACCGCGAATCCATCGCGGAACTGTCGCGGGCCGCGAAGGCCGCGAAAAAGCGGCTTCCCGTTCACCTCAAGATAGACACCGGGATGGGCAGAATAGGCTGCACGCCGGACGAAGCTCTGTCCCTCGCGCGGTATATCTCGGACGACGCGTGCCTCGAGCTCGCGGGGACAGCGACCCACCTGCCGGTCTCCGACTCGCCGGAGGCGGCTCATCGCGAGTTTACCCGCCGTCAACTCGACCTCTTTGCCCGTACCGTCAACTCGATCCGGGACGCCGGGATCGATCCCGGCATCGTGAACGCCGGCAATTCGGGAAGCGTCCTTTTATATCCCGACGCCCATTTCGACATGATCCGGCCCGGCATCATCGTCTACGGCTACCTTCCCGACTCAAGGCTCGCGGGGACGATCGACCTCAAGCCGGTCATGGAACTTGAGACGGAGATCGCCGCAATTAAGCGCGTAGCCGCCGGAACCCCGATATCCTACGGGCTCACCTGGACGGCTCCCGGGGAAACCCTCATCGCGACCCTTCCGATCGGTTACGCCGACGGGCTCGCCCGGGCGCTTTCTCCCGGGCTCCGCGTCCGGATCGGGGGCGCCGAATACCCGATCGTGGGCCGCATCTGCATGGATCAATGCATGGTCGATCTGGGACACGACTCCCCCGTTCGCCGCTGGGATCGAGCCACCGTATTCGGGCCCCGACCCGCCCGCGGCGCAGACGAGGTCGCCTCGATCATGGGAACGATTCCCTACGAGATCACCTGCGCCGTCAACAAGCGGGTACCGAGGGTATACGTCGAGGGCTGATTTTCTTGTAATCCCGGTTCCCGTAAACTACCATTACTGTAATGGATACCATTGGAACCGAAAAGGGCTCGACAGCTCCCGTTCGCCTGGCTGACGGGGTATATTGGGTCGGCTACCGCTTCGCGAAAGGGCCATCGCCCGATTCACCGGACGTTCCCATGGACTGCAACCCCTATCTTATAGTCGATGGCGGGGAAGCGGTCCTTATCGATCCCGGGTCGGTTCTCGACTTCGACCGCGTCTTCAGCGCCGTTTCATCTCTCGTTTCCCCACAATCGATATCGCTCGTCGTAGCCCATCATCAGGACCCGGATATCTGCGCGTCCCTGCCCCTCTTCGCGAAAGCCGGCGTCGCGGCCCCGATCGCCATGCACTGGAGGGCATCCCTGCTCGCCCGGCATTACGGGGCCCCGAACGATTTCTATATCGTGAACGAGCGGGGGTGGGAATGGCGGTTCCGCTCGGGAAGGATTCTGCGCTTCCTGCCTGCGCCGTATTGCCACTGCGCCGGGTGTATCATGACCTGGGACGCGACGAGCCACGTCCTCTTCTCGAGCGACATCTTCGGATCGATCATCCATTCCCCCGAACTGTTCGCCGGCCCATCCTACGACGTCGGCATGCGTGCCTTCCATGAGCATTACATGCCCTCCAGGGCCGCGCTCGGGCCGGTCGTGCGCTCGCTCCTTCCGCTCGACATAGCGGTCATAGCGCCCCAGCACGGATGCGTTCTCGTCGAGGGGATCAGGGAGCGCATCCTCGAATTGAGCGAGCTTGAGTGCGGCACCTATATCGATTCCCTCGGTCAGGGACTCCCCTCCGGCGAAGGCCCGCAAGCGGGCGAAATCGATACAGGGGCCGTCCGCGTGAAGGCCGGCGCCCAGGAGCCCTCGAAGCGGGAATCGATCGAGACAAGGGCTGGGCTTGAATCGGCCGGCGCTTACCGGCTGCGGCTCGAGGCGCTCCTGCAAGACGCGCCCTCCGCGGGATCGGGGGCGGGTACGGGCCAGTCGCTCCCGGGCGCCGAAACCTTCGGCGCGCTCTACTTTTCGGTGGACAACCTGGAGGAGATCAACCAGTTTCACGGAAGGAAGGCGGGCGACGAGGCGCTCGAGGCTCTGGCGTACATCATACGGAACAGCGCGCCCGAGGGCGCGGCCTGCTCGTTCTACATGCTCGATCGGCCCTACATCGCGTGCCTGACCGAAGGGATTGCCCCCGAGGGGATTCACGCGATGGCCGAGCGGGTCCGCTACCACGCCTCGATATCCGCGTACGCCGACGAGCAGCTGACCGTCTCCGCCGCCATAGTGTACGGAAACGAGCCGGGGCTCGAAGGCGGGAACAACACGCCCGAAGGCGTCGATCGGGCACTGCTCGCCCGCCTCTTCAAGGCAAAACGGTCGGCGGCGGGCGGGATATGCGACCGCATCGGGAACGAGGAAGAGAATTCCTACCTGCGCAGGAAGATCCTGCTCGTCGAGCCGGACGACGCCTACGTCAGGTTTCTGTCCCCGTTCTTCGAGTCGCGGGGGTATTTCCTCGTGACGACGCGCGACGGGAGCGACGTCCCCGCGATAGACGGCCCGAACGCGCCAGACCTCATCATCGCCGAGGCCATGGCCCCGCGCGTGAACGGCTTCGAACTCCGGGAGCGGATGATCGTGTCGGGAGAGGGAAAGTCGATCCCCTTCATCCTGATATCCCGGAGAAAGGACGAGGCGTTCATCCGACGCGCCGTAGAGCTCGGCATCGTCCATTTCCTGAAGAAACCGTTCTCGAAGACCGAGTTGCTCGGACTCGTGGACAACCTGCTCAAGGAAGACCCATGAGCAAGGCGGCCGTAATCCGGGGTACCCGCAGACTGTCGGCCGTCATGGGCGGCACGCTCCCGAAAAAGGAAAACCCGCGGGGGAAGCGGGCGCTAACCGCCTTCCTCGATTCGTGGATCGAGCTCAACCAGACCCTGTTACCGGCGAGGGAGGAACGGGATCGCGTCTCTTCCTTCCTTTCGTCGGCAGGCGCCGACATGCCCTTTATACGCGAGCTCCCGTCGGCCGACCCGTTCCGGCGCTGCCGCGCGGCGCGGTATCTCGGGTATATCGAGTCCGGACGCTCGGCCCGGGCCCTTGCCCTGGCCCTCAGGCAGGAAACGGAGGAGCGGGTGATGCTGTTCATCGTCGGCGCCCTCGCGAACCTTGAGGCTACCGCGGCCCTGCCCGATATCATAGACTGCATACGGGGACGCTCGGTCGCCTTTATAACGCGCGTGGCCGGATTGCTCCTTGACTTCCAGTCGTCGTTCATCGCGCTGTTTCCCGAGCTCGAGCAGAGGCGCGAGCGGGAGATCACGGAACTTCTCGTCGAGTACACGCGGCTCGCGCCGACCAAGTCCTTCTACCCGTACCTTCTCGCGCTCTTCCGTGAGAGGGATACTGAAACCAGGATACGGAGAAAGGCATTCGACTGTCTCGTCGAGCACTATCCCTTCGCCCTGAACCCGGCGGACCACCTGGACAACGGGGACCCCGAGATCGCGCGGCGCGCCTGTCTCGCGCTCGGTGACAGGCCGGGAACCGCGAACGCCCACATCCTTTTGTCCGCGGCGAGAGACGATGGCGGCGCCCGGGAAAACGCCATTCTCGGCCTTTCCCGCATGATCGCGCGTTCCCCGCGCGTATTCAGGTATCTCGTGGGCGTCCTGCGCGCCGGGATTGACGGCCCGGATTCGCGGGCTCTGTACGACGTGTTCGCGCAACGCATCGACTACTTTCTCCTCAAGCAGGACGAGTTTCACGTCGCCGTGACGGAGCGTATCGTCAGGAACGGCCTGTCCAGGGGCGAAATGAGCGACCTGATCGCCTTCCTCAACAAGAACAGGGACCGCTCCGTCGAGGATCGGCTCGTGCGCGCGATCCGTCCCGGGTTGTCGGACAGAACGCAGGGGCTCGACGAACTCAGGATGTACCTGAAATACGAGGTCCTCCAAAAACTCGGGCTTTCCCCGCTTCCCGTCCCTACCCGCAGGCTCAACGAGAAGAACGAGAGAGTCGGAAGGAGGCCCTTCGCCGCGCTCCTGGCTCTCGTGTCCGCGGTATTCCCCGCGTTCCTGCTCGCTGCCCTCCTGCGGGCCCCGGACGGCGCGCGGCTCGCGGACGCCCTCCGCTCGGCGGCGAATTCCTACCTCTCGGCGTTCGCCTGGTACACGGTCGCCACGACATCGATCGGCCTCGCCCTCGCGTTCCTCGCCTTCCTCGAATCCGCCAAGCAGGGCCGACACTACGCCATCAAGGATAAATCCTTTCTCTTCCGCCGCAACCTTTTGCCGTCCATATCGATCATCGCCCCCGCGTTTAACGAGGCGGCCGGCGTCGTGGAGAGCGTCGAGTCCCTGATCAACGTGAACTACCCGGACTTCGAGATCATCGTCGTCAACGACGGTTCGCGCGACGCGACGCTGCCGATCCTGATAGAGCGTTTCAAGCTTGAAAAGACGGACGGCGAGTACCGCGAAACGCTGAAGACGCAGCCGGTCAGGGGACTGTACCGAAACCCGCGCCTTCCCGAACTGACCGTGATCGACAAGGTTAACGGCGGGAAGGCCGACTCCCTGAACGTGGGCATCAACGCGGCCTCGGGCGAGTACATCCTCGGCATCGACTCGGACAGCGTCCTCGAGCGGGACGCCCTGCTCGCCCTGACCTCGGCCTTTCTCGACTCGAGGGAAACCGTCGTCGCCTCGGGGGGAAACATCATGCCGGCCAACGGCTGCGTGATCGACAGGGGTCAGATAACCGAGCGCAGGGTCGCGAAGCGGCCGATTCCCGCCTTCCAGACCATCGAGTACCTTCGCTCGTTCATGACCGGGAGACTCGGCTGGTCCCGCCTCGGCGCGCTCATGATCATCTCGGGCGCCTTCGGGATCTTCAGGCGCGAGGAGGTCATCGCGATCAACGGCTACCTGACGAGCCGCGAGAAATACGAAAAGGACACAGTCGGCGAGGACATGGAGCTCGTCATCCGGCTCGAGCGGGACCTGCGCGAGAGGGGCATCCCGCACGGGATCACCTATAATTGCCTCGCGAACTGCTGGACCGAGGTTCCTTCCTCGCTCGCTGTCCTCAAGAGGCAAAGGGAACGCTGGCAACGCGGGCTTCTGGAAATCCTTTCCTTCCACCGAAAGATGATCGCGAACCCGCGCTACGGGAAATACGGGCTCGTCGGCTTTCCGTACTACGTGATCATCGAAGTGGCGGGCGCCTGGTTCGAGCTCTTCGCCCTCATCGCGTTTTTGGCAAGCATAGCCACGGGCGCGATCGATCCCACGGTGTTCCGGTTCGTCCTCTGGACGAACCTCGCCTACGGGCTTTCCCTTTCCGCCCTCTCGATCTTCCTGAACGAGCGGAACGGGCGCGTGTTCCCGCTTCTCGACCGCGCGGCGCTCATGATCGCGGCGGCGGCCGAACAGGCGGGGTTCAGGCAATTGGTTTCTTTTTTCAGGGTATCCGGATACGTGAACGTACTCCGGGGAAAAACGGGATGGGGTACGATGACGAGACGCGGGTTCACCAAGGCGTCAAAGGGAGAAACACATGTCAAACGGTAAGAAGTGGTGGCCGCTCGCGATAGCCGCGGCCCTGGCGCTTGGTTCTCTTGCCTCCGCGGAGGAGTACCAGTTTCGGGACATTCTCGAGGTCGACGCGATCGTCGTCGATTCGGAAGACTACAGCGTCAAGGCGGAGAACGTCCTCATCTGGAACAGGGGCCCGAGTTTACTGCCGACGTTCAGGCTTACGATGACGAGGAACGAGGCCGAGCGGCGAATGCTCGCGCAACCCGGCTTCGTATGGGTTTTTCGCGACGGGATATACGCCGAGTTCACCTACGGGCTTTCGACGAACGACGATTCGGAGCTCGGTCAGGAAGGCTTCGCCGAGATTACCCGGGAAACGGACGACATGGTGGCGAGCGCGCGCTTCAAGGCGGGATACCTCCACGAACCCGGGGTTTTTTACATGATACCGGACGTGGCGTACAAGCGCATGCTGAACGATTTCTACGGGATCCAGGGAAAGTATTTCCTGGGGTACAACACGGAAGCTTTTCTGTCCCACTCCCTCGAGCTGGACAATGAATTCGCGGTATCAAGCATCTTCAAATTGACCGCCATCGCGATCGGGACCTGGGAGCAGTACGCCTGGGGAGACGAGTGGCTATGGGGCGCGGGACTGAAGGCCCACGCCGCGATATCAAAACGCTTCGCCCTGAAGTACCTGGCGCAGTATAACACCCTCGCCCGCGACAGATGGGCCATCGAAAACGCCATTACCCTCGACGTGAAATTCTGACGCGAGGAAAGCGTTTGCCGCGCGGCTTCGACGCCCCGGGTTCAGAACGCCCGGACCTCGTAGACCCGTTCCCACTCGACGGTAGCGCCGCTCTCGGCGCGGAACGCGAAGAACATCTCGGGACTGATGACGGATTTCCATCCCCAAAGGTGGACCGCCGAGGGGTTGAAATTCCCCCGCTCCGAAAGGTTGACGCCAAGTCCACCGTGCGCAAGCGTCCACGAGGCCGCGAGCCCGTCCTTTTCGCCCTTACCCGCGGACAATCCCCCGAGATAGAATTGCTTGCCGGTCTTCCCGGTCACCTCGACGCGATTGCCTGAAACCGAAAGGATGCCGTCGGGGTTCGTCGTTTCCGTGAACAGGGCGGGATCGAGGTTCCAGGGAAAGGAAAGGGCATAACCCCTGTCCATACGCCTCGAGCCGAAGCATAAAAAGTTATGGACGTACTCGTTCGTCGCGAGAGGCTTCGAACCGAGGTTCTTCAGGGTATAGCGGATGACGAAACCGCCGTCGGTCATCGATATCCGCTTGTCGTACGAGTAGGCGTAGCCGTTGCGCTCCCCGGACTCGCAGTGAAAGACGGCCCCATCTTGCCCGCTTACCTCGCACTCGAATGAAAGCCGGTCAAGCTCATAATCGGTGTAGAAAAAGTACGGCTTATCGTCCTTCCGTAGCCAGCCCGTGCCGATCTTGGGAAACCACTCCCCTACCCCGCAGTCATCGTACCCGATGCAGGCGTTGATGCCGAACTCGTTGTGAAGTCCCCGCCCGAATCGGGCGGGATTCCGCTGAAAGGGAGGCTTCTCCTGACCGAGGAGTTCCATTCCGCGAAAGCGGATGGAGGCGACGAGCCCATTCCAGTCGAAGCGGCTGGAGACATACCGCTCCCCGGCCCGTTCAAGCCTCAACTCAAGATCGTCCCGTTTCAGAAGTATCGCCATGATTACGCCCGTACCTTCGCCAGCATTTCCCTGAATGCGGCCGTTTCCTTTTTCGCAGTCTTTATGAAGGAATTGTCCTCGACCTTGCCGAGCACGGCGTCCCGCTCCTGCTCGTTCCGGTAGGTCAGGGCGCGATAGGGATTCGTGTAGTCTTTCTTCTTCGTGATATATACCTGATCCTCGATATAGGCGCGAATGACGAGGGCCTGATCAAGGAGGGAGTTCCAGGCTTCCCCGGAAATCTCCGTCGATCCGGTCATCAAGCGTAAAACCTCATAGGCGTTTTCCGCGCGATCCTTCGGATACGCAGCCCACCAGGACTCGTACTGTCCGTGGATCTCGGCCCAGGAATTAAACAGCCCCGAGCGTATGGACGCGCGAAGGCCGTCCACCCGGGACTCGGGAACGAGCTGTCCCCCCATGTTAACCCACGCGAGACTGACGCTCGCGGGAACCTGAGCCGAAAAATAGCCGTAATGGATGCCGAAGGCCGAAAGGTAGGAGGCGATCGTCTTGACCCCGTAGAACAGTAACATCTGCCGATAGGCGTTCCAGGCCTCCACGACCTTGAGTATCTTCACCTCGCGGGAGGAACGCTCGATCATCTCGCCGGAAACGACGAGGCCCTTGACGATCTCGGGCGAGGACTGGATCAGCTCGCGGCCCTTCGCCTCGAGGACGTCGTTCCCCGGCAGGGAATCCCCGCCTTCCTCGGTGACGTACCAGGCCTTGCCGGTCCAGCGCTCCAGGAGCTGAATGGCCTCGAGCATCTCGCGTACGGTATCAGGGGCAAGGTGGTCGGTCTCGATGCGCTGAACGGCGTGAAGCCTCTTGTCGCGGGTGCGATACTTCCAGCTGTTCCGCTCAAGGGCGTACATGTTGTACATCCAGTAATAGGCGGGCATCACGTCGAGCCGGTCAAACCTCCGGTTTTCCAGGACCATGGAAAAGGGAAGCATGATATTGAGCTCGGCCGGATAGCTTCCCTTGGTGAGGAGGGTGTAGCTCGCGAACTTGCAGTTATGCTTGAGGGTACTTGAAAGTCCCGGCCAGAAACCCCGTCCCGCCACGATCTCGCCGTCGTTGCCCCGGCTGTTGTGGTTCGAGCCGACGGTCGCCCCGGCGGCCATATTGGACTGCCCCATGATGAGGGTCGCGATCAGGAAGGAGTTGTTGTGATGCTGTTCGTGTCCCGGGAAAACGAGGTTATTGAGCACCTCGCAGCAGGATATCGTCGAATTGTCCCCGAGTATCGAATGGATGAGCCGGGCGCCGTACTTGAGGTTCGAGTTGTTGCCGAGCACGAAGCGAACGGCCTTTACCCCGTAGAACACGTGACAGCCGTACCCGATAATCCCGTTGACGAGTTCCACGCCCTCGCCGATCTGGGTCGACTCGTCGGGGCTCGACTTGATGGTCAGGTTCTTGAGCTTGTTGGCTCCCTTCACATAGGAAGAAGGCCCGAACAGGACATCCTTGATAACCTGGCAGCTCTTGAGTATTGAGCCGTCGCCGACCATCCCGTAGTAGCCCCTGCGGGAATCGGCGCCGGTCTGGGTTATCTCCTTCAAGCGGTCCATGAGCCGCCCATCGTCGCGATAGGTCGCCCAAAGCCACGCGTCCGCCGGGATCATCTCGGCGAAGGGAAGGACGGAACGCCCGCCGGCCTCGTTCATCGGATCGATCCAGACGCGGACATCCTCGTCCTCGCCGTCCTTCAGGATGCCCTCGCCGAATTTGGCGTGATCGGTGGTCGACATCTCGTCAATCCTGCTCATGATGACGTTGTTCCCGATTATATAATTCGAAAGATACGCGCAGTCATGAATGGCGCAATTCGTCCCGATATCGCAGGAGATGATACGGCTATTGGTAATGCCCGCGGGTACCATGAAATCGTGAAACCTGAGGTACTGCGACCGCGTTGATCCGATGCGCACCAGGCCCGCGAACAGGCTGTTCTTTATCAGGGACGCGTCGAAGGGATCCTCCACAAGGATTTTATTCCAGTTCGTGCAGGAATTACCGTTCCTGGCGAGAAGCTCGATCTCCTCGTGAGAAAGAGCGCGCCAGACATGGCTCTGCGCGCGTACTTGCATATCGCGGAAGGTATATTCGTCATGGCCCTCGGGGAGGAATTCCGGGGAAACGAACCCGTATCCAAATCGATCGGATGGAAGCAACTCAATTTGACTCATGCTGTCAGTATATATGGGAATTTGCATAAACTGCAATTCCCTGATACTATAAACCCCTCAAAGGAGTGTGATATGAGTACCCATATCGGTGCGAAAACGGGCGAAATAGCCAAGGCAGTACTCCTCCCGGGTGATCCGCTCAGGGCCAAATTCATAGCAGAAACTTATCTTGAAAATCCTTTATGTTATAACGAAATACGCGGTATGTACGGCTTTACGGGGACCTGGAAGGGAAAAAAGGTATCCGTGCAGGGCACGGGGATGGGACAGCCGTCCCTGTCGATCTACGTAAACGAACTCTTCCGGTTCTACGGGGTCGAGAAGGCGATCCGGGTAGGCACGGCCGGGGCCGTCCAGGATTCGACAAAACTGCGGGACGTGATCCTGGCGATGAGCGCCTGCACGGACTCCGCCATCAACACCCACCGCTTCGGCGGGAGGCATTTCGCCCCTACGGCCAGTTTCCGCCTCCTGAAATCCGCGTACGACGCGGGCATGAAGAAAGGCATTACCCCGCTCGTCGGTTCGGTGGCCTCGTCGGACGTGTTTTACGACGACAAATCAACCTGGAAGCTCTGGGCCGAGTACGGGATACTCGGGATCGAGATGGAGGCCGCGGAACTGTATACCCTGGCCGCCCAATTCGCTCGCGAGGCGCTCGCGATCCTTACCGTTTCGGACCATATCGCTAAGGGAACCGCGACGACGGCGGAGGAACGGCAAACGTCCTTCAAGACCATGATGGAAATCGCGCTCGACGCGATTACGGAGGACTGAGCGGATGACGGAGCTTCAGCCAACCGAGATTGAATTAACCGGGAAAAAACGCCACCCGGTATCGCTGTCGCGAAAACGCGTGATCGCGGGCATCATCATCATCCTGCTGATCGCCTTCCTGATAGCCCTTACCGCGGTCATGGCGAACAGGGCCTCCATCAATCCGGGCGTGATGCAGCCCGCGACCCTTCCGCCGGAGACTACCGAGATCATCGGTACCAACTGACCAACCGACCGGGAATCCGCGGAGTACCGCGGTTCGGGGGAAAACCATGAAAGCAGATATCGGCTTTATCGGACTCGCGGTTATGGGCGAGAACCTCGCCCTGAACATGGAACGAAACGGTTACACGGTCGCCGTTTTCAACAAGACGACCTCCGTCATGGACAATTTCCTTGGGGGTCGCGGCCTGGGAAGGCGCTTCGTCAGGTGCGAAACCCTCGCGGAACTCGTTTCCAGCGTGGAGCGCCCCAGGAATATCATGATGATGATCAAGGCGGGGAATCCCGTCGATATGGTCATTGAGCAGCTTCTGCCCCTGCTCGATACCGGCGACACGATCATAGACGGCGGAAACTCCAATTACAACGACACGACCCGACGAACGCGCTATCTCGAGGACCGGGGCATCCGCTTTATCGGCACCGGGATTTCGGGCGGCGAGGAAGGCGCCTTGAACGGCCCCTCGATGATGCCCGGCGGCACGGCGGCGGCATGGGCGGGGGTCCGGGAACTCTTCGAGAAAATCGCCGCGAAGGCCCCCGACGGGACTCCGTGTTCCGCATGGATCGGCTCCGACGGCGCCGGTCATTACGCGAAAATGGTCCATAACGGCATCGAGTACGGCGACATGCAGATCGTCAGCGAGATCTACTGGATCATGAAGGAACTCCTCGGCCTCGACTACGACAGGATGAGCGGCATCTTCCGCGAATGGAACCGGGGCAAGCTCGAATCCTACCTCATCGGCATCACCGCCGACATACTCGCGTACAGGGACGCGGACGGGACGCCCCTCGCCGAGCGAATCCTCGACAGCGCGGGGCAGAAGGGAACGGGGAAATGGACTGGCATGGCGGCCCTTGATGAAGGCTCACCCCTGACGCTGATCGTTGAATCGGTGTTCGCTCGCTCCCTTTCCGCGATGACGGACCAACGCAAGGCGGCCAGCCGCCTCTTCCCAACCGCGAAACGCCGCTTCACGGGCGACGTGGAAAAGGCCATCGAGGCCCTTCGGGACGCCCTTTACGCCGCGAAGATCGTATCCTACGCGCAGGGCTTCGAGCTCCTCCAAAGGGCGTCCGAGTCGAACGGCTGGGAACTCAACCTCGCCTCGATCGCGCGCATCTGGCGCGGTGGGTGCATCATACGGTCGGCTTTTTTGGACAAGATCGCGGAGGCATACGACCGGGATCGGGCCATCCCGAGCCTCGTCCTCTCGCGTTATTTCAGCGATGAACTCCGCTCCTGCGAGCAGTCCTGGCGAAAGGTCGTCCTTCTCGCGACCGAAAACGCCATCCCGGTCCCGGCGCTTTCCTCGTCCCTCTCCTGGTTCGACGGCTTACGGAGCGCGCGGCTCCCCGCGAACCTCATCCAGGCCCAGCGGGATTATTTCGGCGCCCATACCTACGAGCGCACCGACAGCCCCCGCGGCGAGTTCTTCCACACGGACTGGACCGGCCATGGCGGCAAGGTCACCTCTCACAGCTACAACGCCTAGACTTGCGGGAACGCGCTTCCCTTGACAACAAGGGACCTTTCCGGTAGATTTACGCCTGCATCGAGTCATCGTTGCATCCCCGGATGGTGGAATTGGTAGACACACTAGTTTCAGGTACTAGCGCCTTCACGGGCATGGAAGTTCAAGTCTTCTTCCGGGGAGAATCAAAGAAAAAAATCGCCGTATGGCGGTTTTTTTTTACCTTAACATCCCGGAGGGCAAGTCTTCTTCATTCAAACTGCAAGTAATACTTCAATGTCCGGTCGTCCTTGACCTCGTCATGCGGGATAAGCAGGTATTTCCATGATTTACCGCCATTCGCGAGGGCGTGTTCCGAGGCGTATGCACACCATTGAACGGCTGCGGTTTTTTTTGTCCGGACGATTTCGGATTCCACTTCATCCTTCGCCTTGGTCTCGACCATGAGAATCAGATCGGGAAACTCCGCTATAAAATCGGGATTATACATCTTCTCGGTGTGGCCTTCCTTGTAGAAAATCTGGATCTGACCAAGGGCCGGTTTGAACCATTTTTCGCTGTTTGAATCCAGAAAAAGCGCGAAGCGTCGTTCCGTGTCCGAATCAAACTTCATGACCGGATACAGAGAGCGCGTAAATCCGGAGAAAAGCAAGTTCTTGATTCGGGATTTATTAAACGAGGTATTGTGGGCATCGATCTCGGCCTGATCCTCGGGTACGGTAAACGCGGAGATATTACTTTCGGTGAATCCCTTCGTAACCGTAACCTCGTATTCGGTCGAAGTGTCTTCCTGGTGTTCGAGCATTTGGGTATGGATAAAGCTGCCCAAGGCCTTCTGGTTGTACTGAAGTACGTTGAGAACGTCATTCTCCCCGGGTAAGTACGTCCGAAGATGCGCGACGACCTGGGAAGCCAAATCGTAGAGGACCTCCGCATGATCGTCATACGAGATATCGTCATAATCGACCAGGGCACGAACCAGATAATCCTCGGGACGATCTTCGGTGCCGGAACGGCGGTTAAACGAGAGCGTACGCTCTTTGTTTGTCCTCAGCTCCTTCAGGAGAAGGTCCCGCTCGACCGGTTGATATCTGACGGAACTGCAATCCATCCTGAAGCTCCTGAAAATCCCCCCTGATGAGTGCTTTGGGACAAGGATTATCCTGGGTATCGAGATGGTGCTCTTTACGTATTCCTGCGTGACCTTGCGTACGATTTCCGCTACGTCGACTGACGGATGGTCGTGAAAGTCTAGCTGATCCATGGGGACATAGGATGATCGAACGTCGGCGGTAATCTCCTGCTGAACCCGCTCATCGAGCAGTCGTTCGACAAGCGGCAGATTCTCGTAATTCCTCATCGCCTGGACCGTCGCGTGCGCGATTTTCAGTTCTTCGGGTTTATCGAACATCGGCTTGATAGAGGGGTGATATCCATTGCCATTCTGCGGTAATGCCATTCGGGCGTTAAACGCAGGGGACGATACGACCGACTTCGGTCGTACATATCCGGAGCCGTTTCCTTCCAGGAATACGGTTTTGACGTGAATGGCCGATTCCTTGCTGTTTGCCTCGTCGATGATCTCCTGGAATCGGTCATGCGCGATGATATTGAGCTGATCGACCGTCTCGACGCCCGTTCTCCTTCCGTAGGGAAGCCGGAGTCCTCGCCCGATCGACTGCTCGACGAGGTTACGCGCATTCGCGGCGCGAAGCGGGACGATCGTATACAGGTTGGTTACGTCCCAGCCTTCTTTGAGCATGTTGACGTGAATGACGACTTCGGTCGGTTCATCGTACCTTTCAACCTCAAGAAGGCGCTGAACGTTCTCTTCTTTTTCCTCCCCGGACTGGGTGGAATGAACCTGAATGACCTTCCCCTTGTACGAACCATTGAAGAACTCATCCGATTCCATGAAGGATTGCAGGGATTTCGCGTGATCGATATCCCGCGCGATGACGAGCATAAAGGGCTTTACCGGGGATTTTCCCGTTTGCCGGGCATAGGTTTCAAGTTCCACCTTCGTCGTTTCATGGATACGGATGCCGTCCTCAAGCTTGATTCGCTCAAGCTGATCGCCCGTAAACTGGCTCGCGTTGAAGTTCTTCTGGGTCACGACGGCCGGTTCCTTGACGAAGCCGTCCTGCATCGCCTGTCCGAGCTGGTAGGTGTAGATGCAGTTCTTGAAGTATTCCTGTTTCGTTCCCTTCTCGATGAACGGGGTGGCGGTGAGCTCAAGGCCGAGGATCGGCTTCAGCTCGTTGATGGCCGCGATTCCGGCGGAGGCGCGGTAGCGATGCGCCTCGTCCATGATCAGCACGAGATCGGTGAGGCCCGCGAGGTAATCAAAATAGCTTTGCCCTATATACTCTGAAAGGCGTTTGATGCGCGGGGCGGCGCCTCCGCGAACCTCCGTGTTGATCTTCGAGATGTTGAAGATGTTGATGATGACGTCGCCGAACGAAAGGCTGTTCCGGGTGCCGATGCCGGTTTCATAGTTATCTCCCGTGACGATGATCGGCGGCTCCTGGGCGAATTCGGCGATCCCCTTGAATACGTATTTCGGGGTATTGGGGGTAAAGTCCGCGATCAGTTTGTTATATATCGTCAGGTTCGGGGCAAGGACGAAAAAATGGTTCACCTTCTTCTCAAGGTGGAGGTAGGTGATAAACGCGCCCATCAGCCGTGTCTTTCCGACGCCGGTCGCGATGGCGTAGCAAAGCGAGGGAAAGTCCCGCTCAAAATCCGAAACGGTCGGGTATTCCCTGTTGATCGCGGCAAGGATTTCCTTAGGGTCGGCGTCCTTCCCTATCTCGCAGAGGTCCATGACGCGATCAAGACGCTCCAGGCTTTCGCGCAGGGGATTTCGGAGGCTCATCCGTCCGGCAATGGTATTCACGAGACGTTCGTTCATTTTTTGACCTCTTTTCTTATATTCATCTTCAGGTTATAAAACTTGGTATTACGACGAACGGTACGAGAACCTTCTTGTTGAACTTGTAAGTATTGCTTACAAGTTGCCTCTTCCTGTAACTCTCTTTCGTGATATATCTCCATTATATGCTGGGTTATATTCTGCAGCGTAGTCTGATACAAGATGGCCATCTGAGCCTGCGAAAGCCACACGTCATTCTCGGCAACACGGACTTCGACGCGGGTTTTACCATCTTCAGGCTGAAAAAACATGAATGTCGACTCAGGAGGGATTAATGATGTTTCATCGCTCATTGGTTACCCCGTTCAGTTCGCCTGTATATCTGTAAACTGCAGTTTGGTTTATCGGGAACCGTCATTTCTACATAACCGCCTGCAAGGGCCGGCAAGAGGTATTTCTGGCGAAAGTTTTGCTCATCCTTGAGCCCGAGTCTTGCCTGGAGTTGCTTCCGGGGTAGCTCTTCCGTTTTATCGAAGGCATTCTGCAGTCTTACGACTTCGGGGGTGACTTCAGGGGTGACTTCAGGGGTAGTGTCACGGTGGCTGACCATGGCTTCAAGTATCGCGCTTATCCTGAACGGAGGAACGTAGCCGCTCATCAGTCGTCATCCTCGTCAAAGAGGTCGCCCTGGCTCTTTTTCGGTTTCTCGGCCATCGGGAGGTTTTCGATCTGGAGGCTGTAGTCGTCGTGTCCCCATTCGCATTTCGAGAGTATGGTGTTCGGTATTTTTTTGATGGTCAGGTTCTTGTAGTCTTCTGCGTTTCCCTTGAAAGCCGCGCACATGATGAGGAGGGTCCGGTCGTCTCCGACTTCGTCCGAGATGAGTTGCAGTTGTTCCCGTGAGAGAATCTGGGTAGTGACGTAGATGTAGTCCCGTTCGGTCGAATGTCCATGTATCCAGTAGATTGAATCCGATGGAGCGTAGTCAAAGCCTTCCAGTTTACATACCGCCTCGGCGAGCATTTCCGGTTTGTATTCTTTGTTGATGATCCAGTTATCCCACTTGTCTTTCTGCAAAAGCGAAGGCGCAAGCCGGTAATACCTGAACCCCCCGCCCCCTTTCCACCCCACAGCCTCGGTGATTCCGCCTTTGTCCTCTCCATCAATAACCTTCTTGAGCCGCGGGATAATATGCGTATGACAATGCTCCCCCAACTCGATCATAATCCACCGTCTCCCCATCTTATGCGCAACCGCCCCGGTAGTCCCCGAGCCTGCGAAGGAGTCAAGCACGAGATCACCGGGATTGGTAGCAATATGAATAATACGTTCAATCAAACGTTCTGGTTTTGGATTGTCAAATACTGAAACAGATGGTAATAGGGATATGGCAGCTTTTTTAGCATCGTCATTAGTTCCTACTTCTGAAGCCAACCAGATAGTTTCAGGTGTAAGGCCTATGTCTTTATATTCACTTAAAAACTTTTTACAACGTGGAGCATTGTCACCATTAAAACCAAACCAAATATTACTGGCTTCAATTTCTTGCATCATTTTTTCTTTTGTATATAACCAGCATCGACCCTTTGGGGGATCTATTTCTCTTCCTGATGGTAACTTGAGTGCATAGAACTGAGATGCTGTTGCATGACCGGCTTGAGCATTTGCAGATACAGATTGCCAAGGACCACGAGGATCATTATCGGGATTCTTATATCGTGACAGAACTTCGTCATTAATATTAATCGGATTTCTTACGTTTTCAAATTTCCCTTTGTTCTTAGCATATAGAAGTATGTGATCATGATTAAATGAAAAGACACGACGATTTTCTCTTGTAGTACGTTTTTCCCATATTAAATTAGCAATAAAGTTCATTCTCCCAAATATCTCATCACAAAGTACCTTTAAATAATGACATTCATTATCGTCAATCGTAATCCATAAGCTTCCATCATCCGATAACAGCTTTTTTATCAATTCAAGTCGATCACGCATCAACCCAAGCCAAACGGAGTGCTCGACGCCATCATCATAGTGTTCAAACGCGCTGCCTGTGTTGTATGGAGGATCGATGAACACGCATTTTACTTTTCCTGCATATTCCTGTTCCAATGCCTTTAACGCGAGAAGATTGTCGCCAAAAATCAATTTATTGTCAAACAGGTCATCTTTCTTGATTCGATTTCGCGCATGATATGACTTCTCGTTTTCTTCAATGAGTATACGCGGTTCCAGCTTCGGCCTGTTTTCTTTACCTATCCATGTAAGCTCGAGCTTCGTGTTATTTGCCATTCTTTTTGCTTCCATTCGAACGTAGTAATTTACCGGAACTTTTTCCGAGTTTCTTTTCTTCCGTTTTTACCCTTCGTACTAATTTTTTAAGATCTTCTTCCGGCGGAAGGTCTTCCGGCTTTATCCCACTTTTGCCGAGTACGCCGCGAATATCCTGATTATTTTTTACATGCTCGCTGGATATAGCAACTTCTCCATGCAAGTCGTTTTTGTTTACGTTGAAATTGGTAATTTCCGTCGCGAGGTCTTTCGCCTTGATTGTAATTGTCGGAAGAAAATCTGCCAGAGGCCTATTCTCGGGAATCCCAAGTTTCTTTTTCATCTGAATCGTGGTACGCCCGCCGAACAACGCCTGATCGCCTTTGCTTCTTATTCTGCCAAAACCTTGATCATCAACACCACGCTCATAAATATTTCTTGAAAGCTCCGTCTCCGTCGCCACCAGTTTTTGCCGGGCGCTTAATCTTTCGACAAGCGCAATTCTTTCTTCCAGCAATTCCTGCTTTCTGGTTTGCAAAGCGAAATAACTTTGGGCAAATGCTATCGATTCCTTCCGGGGATCGCCGTTTTGAGCAATTAAATAACAGGCATACCGAGTAAGCATAAAATCTTCAACAATCTTCGCGGCACCCTTGGGCATCGGTATCGTTTTGTTGACGCCAACAAAATGATCGACTTCTTTCTGCCCCGCATTTTCACATGCGGTTTTTGCCTTCTCGATTACCTTCGAAAAATTTCTCCATTCATCATATTCAAGCAAAATCTGAATATCCCTGGCGAGCCAATACTCCATCCCGTTTTGCTCATATGCAGTTTCATCAAAAGACCTATTGAGTTTTGTTATTACTTGCTTTTCCATTATTTTCCCCTCCATTCAATCAACTTGTTAACCCCATCAGTATCCACAATTTCTATAAGTACGGGTAATGTCAACGCTTGTAGATAATGCTCGCAATCATTTTTCAATTCATCCAACGACTCGCCGGAAGGGCATATCGGATTGGCAGTCCAATGTTCAATCATTCCTGTTTCATTATAATAGATTTCGTGAATCTGAAAACACACTTCCTTTTCGAAAATACGTTTGATAATCCGATAATTCCAGTTCATTTAATCCTCGCTGCCTTCGCTGATAAAAAAGATTTCGTGGATCGCGTTTGCTCAAGGGCGCGAAGCTCGCGTTGAAAACCTGGCTTTTCGGATTCAGTCTCAAAGAACTTCGCATTTCGCCGGGAAAGATCATCGCAAAGGGCCTTCACCTTCCTGGTTGAAACATCCTCAAGCAATTCATGGTGGATAGAGACAGTATACCCCCCATCCATAGTGCCATCAAGCGAAAAAAGACGCATGACAAAATCATCGTCCAGAACCTCGCCCGAATCGGAAATACACGCGCAGATTCAATAACATGCAAAGCGAGCGGGTGCGACGAATGATATACATGAGTGGCATAATCACTATAAATTGGTAAGACTACCTTATCACTGAATCATCAATAATTGATTTAATTCTATTCTTCATCTTCATCCCACCTGTAAAAAACCTTCAGTGCATTTAACGAACTATTCCACGGAATCAGGTTGTCTTTTTGAAGCCGACCGACGACAATTCCGGGGGGAATGCCGACATCCTCGGCGAATTGCAGAATTCGGGCCTCGGACAACTCAAGCTTCCGAAGTTGCTTCTCATACGCGAGCGGAATCAGGAAATTCGCCGCCCATCGGTTCGCTTCATCCTCTGATTTATTATCCAACCCGTCATGCAACTCCAGAAACATCATCTTCTTCCCGTGAAGAATCAAATGCGCAAGTTCATGGAAAAAAGTGAACCAGAAATGATCATTGGATTTATACCGTAAACTCAACATCACCAGCGCCTTGTCCGGTTGCAACCATTTCGTAATCCCAGAAACGGGACAACCTTTGGGAGACGGGGCTATAACCAGAACAATACCTGATTCACGGCAGAACTCCTTGAGTTTTGGCAAGAAAACGGCAGGGTCACTTTCAGTCATCAACGAACGAATACCAGGCAGATTTGATTCAAGAATAACTCTCTGATAGACAGCGCAATCTATACCCTCAGCCTCGCGCTCGCCATTCCGAATCCATGCGGTTACCGCACCCTGCTTTCGCTCGAATTTCTCCGAGGCTCGGAAGGCCAATACCATGGCCTCATACTTATCCTTCCATGCGACAACACTGGCTACACCGAAATACCGAAGACATTCAGCGACTTGCCTGACGCGCTCATTATGCCTCTTTATCCACCCGAAACGGACCATATCGGCAATCGGGAGTTGAGAAAGCCACCCGACATCGGATTTCAGATCATTCAATTCGGATTGCCGGGCGCTCGTTTCCCTGTATTGCGCTTCCCGCTTGAGCCAGAAACCCGCGGTACTACCCAAAACCCTCTCAAGCCTCAGGGCAGTTTCCTCAGTAATTGATGCCTTCCCCTTGATGAGCTGATTTACATGCTTGCGCGTAAAACCCGTCCTTTCGGCAAGTTCGGCTTGAGTCCAGCCGCGTTCTTCCAGAATATCCAGGATGGTTTCTCCGGGAGGCGATACCCAATCAGGAACCTCAAATATATCAATCATAATTATCTCCAATGAAAACTATGGTTATATCCTCGACCATAAGCCAATCGATACCACCATCAGCCTTTCTGGGCGGCGGATCATCCGATGGAACGAACAGAATGCGCTTCCCTGCGACCAATTCAAATACATTTGAAGCCGCAGATAGATCAGATAACCTGGTACGGAGCTTCCTCGCTGAGTCCGGTCCAAGAAGCTTAATCGCCGCTTTATGCTCAAAGCAACATTTTATGATTTTTTCATTGAGATACGATATTTTCATATCCAGCAATTATTATATACCAGTTTGGTATACAAAACAAGCGTTTTTCCTTTTACTTTTCGGACCATGGCAGATCGGTTGGACACAGAGCGCTTTACAACGCGGATTTCCGGGTTTACAATTTCCGTTAGAATATTTACAATCAAATAATACGGAGATAAAAAATGTATTCATTAATGTTCCTGATCACTGCAGTTGCCTTTGCGGCCTTTGCCGGATTATGCAAGGTCATATACAAAAACACGCCTCTATCGAAGGGCGGCCGAATCGCGACCTTGATAGTGGTGAGTCTTGGCGTGTTTGCCGTACTGGGCGTCCACGGTTACGTCGTCTTCAGTTTATTCAAACAGGCTATCATTAACAAAAGCAGTGTATTGGCGGCTGGCTTTTTATCCGCTCTTTTTCTCGCCCCAAGCATATACCTGTTCGAGAGACTATTGCAAAAATACAAAGCCCTCATCAAGCGTCGTGACGAGCGGGGGTACAAGCTGGACGAGACCACGTCCTATTGTTCCAAGGACTCGCAACTTGTCACGACCACCTGGCGGGTCACTATCGGCGACGAGGCGGACGAAACGGCCCTTGACGGACTGACGATCGCCTTCTTGATCGCCGCCGCCTACAACATCGGCTATATCGTAGTCCTGTATTTTTTGTCCGGCAAGGTGCTCTGATCCGACCCTCGTTGCGTCCCCTGCCTCATCCTGTCTCCTGCCTTAACCGAGTTTCTTTTCCCTTTTTTGCAGGTACATGCGCTCGTCGGCGATCTTAAAATGACGGTCGAAATCGCTATCGCCTTCGCCGAGCACCGAATACCCGACGGACAGCCCGCAGGAGTACTCCATGCACAGCGCCGATAACTCGGCGTCAAGGGCGCTTAGCACGCGGAGCAGGCCCGCCTCGTCGAGGCCGGATAGAAAGAAAACGAACTCGTCGCCGCCGATGCGGAACAGGGCGTCGGTCGAACGCGTAACCTTTCTGATGCAATCGGCGCAGGCGCGTATATACCCATCGCCGGCCGCGTGTCCATACTGATCATTGACCGCCTTAAGGTTATCGACGTCGGCGACGAAAAGGGCCAAGGGGCGAGCGGAGCATTCAAGAATCTTCCCCCGTCGTTGCTCGAAGCAGGTACGGTTATGGCATTGACAGAGAGCGTCGATGTACGCGCGCTTTTCCAAATCCTTGACGAAGGAATCCATCGTCGAAAGATCGTAGAGCGTCAGGGAATAGCCGATGCGCCTGCGGCGACCGTCCAGGATATCCCGCCGCCCCACATACAAGGTTTGGGCGCTCTTCGAGTTCTGAACGAAGAACGAGGAATCACCCTCGGACCCCGGGCCGATATCGATCCGGGATAAAAGAGAGTCGTTGAAGAGCCGATCATACTGAAGCTTGTTCTCCGTCGGGAAACCGTTCTCCTCGAAATACCTCCGCGCCTCGTCGTTGAGGTTTACGAGCTCATCGCCCGGATTGAACATCAGGATGGGCATGCCAATACTCTCGTAGAAACGGTTCTTCCCGAAATACACAACGGATTCGTTCTCGTCCAGGAACGTCGCCCAATAGAAGACGCTCGCGCAAAAGAGATGACAGAGAAACGCGTATGGCTGTATGGCGCTTTTAAGATCCGTAAAATTGGAGAAGAAGAGAAATATGGAAAAGATCACGGTGGATACCACGAATAGTAACATCGCGATCCGGTTCCTCCGCCGCGCCTTGAGATACTGAATGACGAGCATGATCAAAGAGACGGTAATAAGCAGATAACTGTACACCGAGTGCACGGCAAACCAGGGGCCATGGAGAATCACGAGTTCCCTCATGGGCAGGTAGTCGAAACCCCGGTGGCCCGCGAGGAACAGCGACTGAAACGAAGACGATACCGAAAGCAGGCAGGTCACGGCGGGGATGACGGCGAACAGCGGCAACAAGCGGTCGCGCGAGCGACCGAACGAAAGCCGCCAGGAAAAGAAAAACAGCCCGAAGATCGTTATATTTACGCTGACGAATCCCAATTGGGAGACGAAGTAGACGATATCGGCCATATCCAGACCGTAATACAGAAAAAGAAAGAAGTTCCAGGCGCCGAACCCCGCGTTAATGAGCGATACGTAATTAAAACGCTCAATATCCCGCCGACGCCTGATACCCTCGAGAAAGAGAAAGATCGTATACAGGGATACAACCAAATGCGCGACGGACTGAATCCGCGTTTCCATGATCCCCCCAGTGCAACTCATTATACTACATTACGGCGAACCGGGAACAGCGGACGGGTCGAGCGCGCCGATCGTGATTCGTTCGCATGAGGGGGCTCCGAAGAGGGACGCCCGCCCCTCGTTGCGCCCTCTGCCTCTTTCTGTACCTTATCGCTTGACCTGCCTGATGCTTCCATCCTTATCGTAAAAGATCTGCGTATACATGACGTTCCTCAGATGATCCTTCCCGGACAGGGCGCTGTCGTGATAGAAGAGATACCACTTGCCCCTGAACTGCACGATCGAATGATGCGTCGTCCAGCCCTTGACCGGGTCGAGGATCTTTCCCCGATAGGTATAAGGGCCATAGATGGACGGGCTCGTCGCGTATACGAGGAAATGGGTGTCGCCGGTGGAATAGGAGAGGTAGTACTGCCCCTTGTATTTGTGGAGCCAGGCCGCCTCGAAGAACCGCCGGGAGGTGTCGCTGGCGCGCAAAGGGTTCCCCTGGTCGTCGACGATGCTTATCTCGCGGGGCACTTCCGCGAAAGAGAGTCCTGTATCGGTCAGCTTCGCGATCCGTGGGCCAAGCGCGCTCTTGAGGCCACGCGGCCCCGCGGCATTTGGAGAATAGACGCCATCCTGCCATTTCTCGAGCTGTCCGCCCCACAATCCGCCGAAGGCCATGTAGACGGCTCCGTCATCGTCGGAGAAGACGGCGGGATCCATGCTGTAGCTTCCCTCGATCGGCTCGGCCTGCGGGACAAAGGGTCCTACAGGGGAATCGCCGATGGCGGCCCCGATCCGGAATACGCCCTCGCGGTCCTTCGCGGGAAAGTAGAGTATGTATTTCCCGTTAATCAGGGCGACGTCGGGAGCCCACATCTGGGAGCCGGCCCAGGGCACGTCTTTCAGATTGAGCGCCTCTCCGTGATCGACGGCATCCTTGCCGACGTCGTCCATCGAGAGCACGTGATAATCTTCCATATCATACTGATCGCCGTCGCCCCGGTACGCCTTGTCTTTTTTCAGATCATGGGAAGGATAGATGTATATCTTGTCCCCGAAGACGTGGGCCGAGGGATCGGCCGTGAATATTTGGGAAACCAGGGGCTTGTTCATCTGGGCCTGTACCTCTTTTGACGTGCAGGAACCTCCCAGCAACAGCAAGATCCCGAGGCCAAAAAACAACGGCAGGGCTGATTTCTTCATAGTGTACTCCTAACGGCGATCGGCGAAGATGCTCGACAGGCGAAATCGCCTGGCTCGCTTGCCCCTACTGTAATCCAAAACGCGCGTATTGGCCAGTCGCGTGATTGACCCGGGGCCCGGGCGCTGGTATAAGGGATTATGACCCTTCAGCAATTACGGTACGCGGCGGGCGTCGCGCGCTATAGATCGTTCAACGAGGCGGCCTCGCGCCTCTTTATCTCCCAGCCGAGCCTTTCGACCGCGATACGCGACCTCGAGGGCGAGATCGGGCTACGCATCTTCACGCGAACGAGCCGAGGGGTAAGCGTCACCCCCGAAGGGGCGGAATTCCTGGGGTATGCCCGACAGGTGCTCGAGCAGACGGAGCTCCTCGAGACGAGATACCGGGGGGCAAAACAACAGAGACGCCTCTTCTCGGTCTCGACCCAACACTACGCCTTCGCGGTCAACGCCTTCGTCGACCTGATCCGGGACCTGGGCGCGGACGAGTACGAGTGTACCCTGAGGGAAACGCGTACCCACGAGATCATCGACGACGTACGCAACCTCCGGAGCGAGATCGGCATCCTGTATCTCAACGAATTCAACGCCAAGGTACTCGGAAAGCTGTTCGCCGAGGGAGGCCTCGTCTTCACGCCCCTCTTCACGGCGCTCCCGCACGTCTTCATCAGCGCCCGCCACCCCCTGGCCGGACGGAAGAGCGTCAAACTCGACGACCTTTCCGAATTCCCCTGTCTTTCCTTCGAGCAGGGGGAGTACAACTCCTTCCATTTTTCCGAGGAGATACAGAGCACGCTCGTCCACAGGAAAAGCGTCAAGGTGAGCGACCGCGCGACCCTCTTCAATCTCCTGATCGGGCTGAACGGCTACACGATCTCGACCGGGGTCCTTACCGCGGACCTCAACGGCAACGCGATTCTTCCCGTCCCGCTCGAGCTCGACGAGGAGATCACGGTCGGATACGTCACCCACAAAACCCTGAGCCTTTCCCCGGCCGGGAGCCTGTACCTGGAAAAACTGAAGAACATCACGAACAGCTGATAAAATTGCGTAAACTGGAATCCGAACGATTTTACGCAATTTTGACATCAGTATACTCACCTTATGCTATAGCTTAATACTATAACTGATAATAAAAACATTGTCTTGGACTATATCGACGATTTCTGTCTAGTATAAATCTATGAAAACAGCCATTGCGGGATATCCCCGAATCGGGCGGCATCGCGAGCTCAAATTCGCGACGGAGGCCTATCTGCGCGGAGAAATCGGCGAGAGCGAGCTTCTGGCAAGGGCGAGGGATCTCAGGCTAGACACCTGGAAGACCCTGAAGGCCCGGGGGATCGACGCGATACCGTCCAACGATTTTTCCCTGTACGACGCCATGCTCGACACCGCCGCGCTTATCGGGGCCGTGCCGGCGCGTTTCCTCCGACCCGGGCTTTCACCGCTGGAACGGTATTTCGCCATGGCCAGGGGATACCGTGACGATGGCGGGACGATAGACCTCAAGGCGCTCCCGATGAGGAAATGGTTCAACACCAACTACCATTATCTCGTCGGCGAGCTCGACGACGAGACGGTATTCTCGCTTGCGGGGGACAAGCCGTTTTCCGAATACCGCGAAGCCTGCGAGGCGGGCATCGTGACGCGGCCGTTCGTCATCGGGCCGTTTACCTTCCTCGCCCTTTCCTCGCGCGTCGGGCGAAAAAGGCCGGCCGACTACGCCGAGGGTTTGATCGCGGTCTACCGTGATATCCTCGCCCGATGCGCCAAAGACGGGATCGCCTCGATCGAATTCGGCGAGAGCGCCCTGGCGACGGACCTTGGGGCAGACGACGTCAGGCTCTTTACGTCTCTTTACCGGGGGATACTCGAGTCGAAGGGTTCGACGGAGGTGCGTCTCCATACCTCATTCGGCGATCTTCGCGATTGCTGGAAGGAGGTCATGGCCCTCCCCTTCGACGGGATCGCGCTCGATTTCGTCGAGGGCCACGGAAATCTCGACCTCCTCGAACGGCACGGTTTCCCGAACGACCGGGAACTTACCGCCGGGGTTATCAGCGGCAAGGGCGTATGGAGAAGCGATATCGCGGCCACGCGTGAACTCGTCGGCAGGATCGCGAAGCTTTCCGGCTGCCCGGAATCCGGCGGCAGGCTCTCGCTCGGCGCCTCGTGCTCCCTTCTTCACCTTCCCGTCTCGCTTGCCTGCGAGGCGAATCTTGATCCTGCCCTGAGAGAGCGCCTTTCCTTCGCCGAGGAAAAGCTCGACGAACTCGTCGCGGTCGCAAGACCCGCCACGGTCGCAAGATCCGCCGCGGTCGCAAGATCCGCCGCGGTCGCAAGATCCGCCACAGTCGCGAGCCCTGACCCGGTAAGGCCCTCGACGACGCGACTCGTCGACTCCCTGTCGGAGCGCGACTGGACGAGGGTTCCCGCGCGGAACGAGCGGAAGCGAATCCAGCGGGAGAGATTCCGTTTCCCTGCCCTGCCGACGACCACGATCGGATCGTTTCCCCAAACGCGCGAGGTTCAGTCGATCAGGGCACGTTTCCGCAAAGGCGAACTCTCCCGTGACGGGTACGAGGCAGCCGTCCGCGCGATGATTTCCGATTGCATAACCTTCCAGGAATCGGTCGGCCTCGACGTGTTGGTGCAGGGGGAATTCGAGCGCGCGGACATGGTCGAGTTTTTTGGCCAGAGCCTCGACGGGTTCGCCTTCACGGCGAACGGCTGGGTACAGTCGTACGGGACGAGATGCGTCAAGCCGCCGATCATCGTGTCGGACGTGTCCAGAACCTGCCCCCTGACCGTCGAGCTCTCGGTCTACGCGCAATCGCTGTCCAAAAAACCCGTCAAGGGAATGCTCACCGGCCCGGTCACGATCCTGAATTGGTCTTTTCCGCGAGAGGACGTCCCGCTCGCCGAATCGGCCTTTCAGATAGCCCTGGCCATCCGCGAGGAGGTTCTCGACCTCGAGCGGAACGGGATATCGATAATCCAGATCGACGAGGCGGCCTTCCGGGAGAAAATCCCCTTGAGGCACGCGGATCGGGGAAGCCAGTATCTCGATTGGGCGATCCCGGCGTTCCGCCTGTGCTCGAGCGGGGTCCGGCCCGACACGCAGATACACACGCATATGTGCTACAGCGACTTTACGGATATCGTCCGGGAGATCGACGCCCTCGACGCCGACGTGATCAGTTTCGAGTCCGCGAGATCGAACCTTTCGATACTCGACGCCCTCGCGAAGGCCGATTTCGGGACGGACGTCGGGCCCGGCGTATGGGACATCCATTCGCCGCGCGTTCCGTCCGTCAAGGAGATCGCCGGCCTGATCGGCGAGATGCTCAAGCGCCTCGGGAAAGGCGTCGACGGGTACGACGGATTGTGGGTAAATCCCGACTGCGGCCTCAAGACCAGGGACTGGGCGGAAACCGCCGAAAGCCTCGGGAACCTCGTCGCCGCCGCGAGGCTTGCGCGGGACGCCGGACCGACGGGCGCTTCCGCGAGCCGGGCAGGCGCGGTATGCGAATAGCCGTCGAGCTCGATCCGCCCGAGCGAAATCTCGAGGGAGAGGCCCTCTCCTTTCTCCGCGACGGGGCTGTCGCGCTGAGGGCCGCGGGGGCCGACTGCATAACGATGGCCGACAATCCCCGCGCTATATCCCGGGGCGACAGCGTCTCCCTCGCTATCCTGATCAACGCGATTACCCGGGTTCCGGTGATCCCCCACGTCGCGTGCCGGGACCGCAACGAGCTTTCGCTCCGATCGGCGCTCTCCGCCCTCGATATCGCGGGGCTCCGCGAGGTTCTCGTCGTTACGGGCGATCCAGTCAGGGAGGAGGACCGCGGGAGAGTACGGGGACGGGCTGGACTGTGCGCTGCGGACCTCGCGCGCATGATCCCGGAATGGGCGCAAGACGGGTTTTCGGGCGGCTTCTCGGTATCCGCCGCCCTCAACGTCAACGCGCGCAACTTCGACGCGGAACTCTCGCGCGCGGAACGGAAAATCGGTAACGGCGTTAGCAGGCTCTTTACCCAGCCCGTGCTTTCTCCCGAGGCTCTCGTCAACGTTGAAAGGGCCCGACGTTCGCTCGATTGCGAAATATACGGGGGCATCCTTCCCGTCGTCAGCTCGCGCAACGCCGAATTCCTCTCGAATGGCATACGGGGCATACGGATTGACGATGGCGTCCGTGAACGGTACCGCGGACTCGACCGGGACGCGGCCGCCTCGCTCGCGGTTTCGCTTTCGCTGGAGTATGCCCGGGCGATGAGGGACCTCGTGGACGGCCTCTACCTCATAACCCCGTTCCGGCGTATCGATATCATCGAGAAAATATTGAAGGGGATCAGGGCCGAGGAAGCGGAAAGCGGAGATAGCGCAAGTCGCGCGGGACCCGCGCGGGCCATGGCGTCCTGAAGAACCCGACGCAAGGCGCCGGCATATTTCTCCGATTTCATCGCGATCGACCGGAAACCGGGCCTGCGGGCAAAAAAAAGCCTGCGGCTGAAAACAGACCGCAGGCTCCCGCATGGTAAATTACTTTACGATTTTGGGAGCGACGGGCTTTTTTGCGGCGGCAGGTTTCTTCGCAGCGGCGGGCTTCTTCGCGGAAGCCTTCTTTGCGGTTGCCTTGGGAGCGGAAGCGGCGGCCTTCTTTCCTTCGGCGGCGACGAAGGCGGACAATGCCTTTATCTCGGCAGTAAGCTTGTCGGCTTTAGCCTGGAGCGCAGAAATCTTGGTCGCGATTTTCCCGAACGAGTTGGCGGGTTTAGCCATATTACACCTCTTTAAAAATAAGATGTTCATAGTATGCCCCTAAAACAGAAGCGTGACAAGTAATCGACATTGAAACTTTGCGTCTCCATAGCGAAAAAGGGCGCGCGGGAAGAAACTTTATTCTTTTCCGCGAAAACCGTGCTACCATTTGGTATCAAAAGGAACCTGTATCATGAAAAACATCATCGCCTTTTTCACCGCGGGATACGAGACCTCCGGATTACAGCTTCAGAGGAAAAGCAAGATTCTCGCCGTTACCGCCCTCGTCATCGGGCCCGTTAGCCTGATACTCGGCTCTATCATGCTCGCGACGAACGCCATCATCGCGGGTGCGTCTCTCGTCGCGCTTGCCTTCGCCTCGATTATCGCCCTTATCATGCTGAAGAGGGGAAGGTACTACGTCTCGTCCTCGTTTCTCATTTACGCCCTGTTTATCGTCATGTTTTGCGCGATAAAGTGGGACGCCTACAAGAACATCTACGAGTGCTACGTATTCGGCACGCTCGGCTCCTTTCTCCTGATCGTCTCCGCGTTGATAGCGGACCGCCCCATACAGAGCCTCGTCTCGATGGTCCTTGATATCGCGGCTATCATCGTCCTGTACGCGTCCGACGCGTTGCCCCTCGACGGGGGCGCGGTCACGGCCCTTGCCGTTCAGTCTCTGTCGACCGCCTGCCTTGTCGTCGTCCTGGCCGGGCTCTGTTCCGCGTACATCGTCAGCAATTCCTCCAGGTTGATAGAGGATATCGAGAGGCACGCGTCCGACGAGCGAGCGCATTACGAAATGCTGAACGGGGCCATGATGACCGCGCGGGCGCACTCCCTGGAGATCGGTGGGAAACTGTCGTCGAGCGTCGAGCATACCATCGCTTCGGTCCGCGACCTTCAGCATTCGGTCGCCGACATCGAGGCGGGTATGGATTCCCTCACGCGGGCACTTGGCGAATCCGAGGTCGCCAACAACTCGAACGTGGAAAGCCATAATTCCGTGCGCGAGGCGCTTATAAGCTACTCCGCCGAGGTCGCGCACGCCTCTTCGACGATAGAGGAGATGGCGGCCGCCGTGACGAGCATAGGGGACCAGGCAGGAAGAAAGGGCGAATCGGTCAAGAACCTCGCCGATCTCGCGAAAAACGGCGAATCAAAACTCGCCGAGATCAGGAAGTCGATAGCGCACGTCCTTGAATCGGCCCAGCACATGATGGACATGAGCGCGTTCATCGAGGACGTCGCCGAACGAACCAATCTCCTCGGGCTTAACGCGGCGATAGAGGCCGCCCACGCGGGCGCGAGCGGAAGGGGCTTTACGATCGTGGCCGAGCAAATACGCGGCCTTTCAAACGAAACCGCGAACAGTTCGCGCAAGATCGCCGAAACGCTGAAGGACACGATGGAGGCGATCAAGGCGGCGACCAGGCAAAACGAGGAAGTCATTTCCTTCTTCACCAGGATCACCGAGGATACCCTGAGCGTTTCCCGCATGCTCGAGGAGCTATTGGACAGCATCGACGAAATATCCAGCGGGGCGCGCGACGTCCTTGGCGCCGTTCAGACGGTCTCCGAGCTTACGGCCTCGACGGAGGAGACGATGACCGGTTCCCGAACGTGCCTGGACAGATCGACGGCCGGGATCGGCGAGGTTTCGAGAATCGCGTCCATAGTCAAGCGATCCTCCGCCGAGATGGCGGACCGTTACGACGGGATACTCCGGGACGCCGAGAACGTCCAGATCCTCGGCCGACGAAACCTGGAGACGGTGGAAAGCCTCAGGACAAGCCTCGACTCCGCCGTAACCGGCTGAGAAAAAGACGCCCCGCAGGCTTTCGGAAAAACGCCGGGAAACCTTGTCTATACAGCGTTTCGCCCTTTCATAACTTGACTATTCCGTGGTATACTGCGTATCATTCATTCATTGTTAGACACAAGGAGAGAAAAATTTTATGAACAAAGCAGAACTTATCGACGCGATCGCGGACGAGGCGGGACTGACCAAGAAAGACGCCGGAGCGGCCCTGAAGGCGTTTACCTCGGCCGTGGCGAAAGAGCTCAAGAAGGGCGGATCAGTACAGCTTGTCGGGTTTGGAACCTTCGGGATCGGAAAGCGCGCCGCCCGCTCGGGACGCAATCCCAAGACCGGCGAGACGATCAAGATCAAGGCGGCCAAGACCCCCAAATTCAAGGCTGGCAAGGCCCTGAAGGATCTCGTCAACAAGAAGTAATCCACTTCCGCGTTGATCAAGAAATGAAAACGAAAAAGCCATCCGCGAGGATGGCTTTTTCGTTCATGATACACTCTCGCTTTCTTGACGGCTTACGCCGTCGCCATATTGCCCGAAACGACCTGTTCCGCCGGTATCGTGATCCTGAACACGGTACCCTTGCCTTCCTCGGACTGTAGCGCGATTGTCCCCTTCAGTTCCTTGATGCGCTCGCGCACGAGGTTAAGCCCGATTCCCCGACCGGCATGCATATCGGCCTTCTCCACGGTGCTGAAACCCGGCAGGAAAAGAACCTTGAGCAGGGCGTTTTTATCGTCGAGTTTCGCCTTGTCCTTGATCAGGGACATCTCCTCGGCCTTTTTCCGTATCGCGACGAAATCAAGCCCATTTCCATCGTCCGTCAGGCGTATCTCGATCTTGCCGGAAACCATCTCTATCGAAAGATTGATCGAGCCTGATTCGGCCTTGCCCCGCGCCATGCGGCCCTCGGGGGACTCGATACCGTGATACATCGCGTTTCTCACGAGCTGCATCAGGACCTCTTTCATGACGCGCCTGGGTCCGCACTCGATGGCCTGGGGATCGATGCTCTTTACCACGAGCTTGGCCCGCTTCCCAAGATCCGCGGAGGCCTTTTCTATGACGCGCTCGAGCGTCTGCACGAGAACGTGCTCTTCCTGCATTCGGCTCTCGCCCGTGTTGAAGGACATGATCTTATCGATCAGGCCCTTGAAACCGTCCTTGATCTTCATAAGCTTGTCGAGCTCGACGGTCACGTGGAGGATCTCCTGGAACGAGACGTCGACGTGATCGCGCAAGTCCTTCAGCTCGTCCTCGAGTGCGTGCAGTTTACTGGCGAAGCTTCCGAGCCCCAGGATAACGGCGTTCGACTTGATCGCGTGCACGCCCTGATAGATCTCGGTTATGACGAGCGAGGACGACCGCTCCTTGTCCTTCAGGATCCCGTTGATCCTGTCGAATTCGTACTCGGTATCGACGATGAAGTCGTTGAGAACCCTCGGCTCGACGTGGATAACCTCGAAGAGGGCATGCATCTCCTCCTGGCGCTTGCCCTCCTCCTCGGAAAGCTGCTGCTGAAGCTCGGCCTCGCGGGTTTGATCCTCTATCGTGCCGAGTATGTACACGTTGCCGTCGTCGCGGTCTATCGGGGCGAAGGCGCAGTGCAGGGTTTTTACCTCGCCGGAGGTCACGCTGACATACGAGAACTGATGCAGGGGATTGATGTCCTCGAGCATCTGGGCGTCGTACGAGCGGTTGAAGACCATGGAGAAATAATCCTTGAGGGTCTCGATCTCCTTTTGCTGGAGCGAGTTTCCCAAAATGTCGAGAAAGCTATGTCCGCTGAGCCCGATTTCGGAGAGGACCGTCTCGAGGGCGCTCGAGTACTGGGGCTGTATGCGGTAGTCCCGGTCGATGAGGAAGAGCCCGACCTTGAGGTTGTCCTTCATGGCCTTGATCTCGTCGCGTTCCATCTGCAGGGATCGCGTCAGGCGTGCTACCCATCGGTCCTTGGTTACCTTCGTCTGCTCGTAGACCATGGTACACACGAGAACCAGGACGTACACGCCGACGGTGCGGAAGGAGAAGGATGGATGGAAGGTAACCGGCGAGACGCCCGGAATGAACAGGGAGGCCGCGACGCCCGCGAGCAGGACGGCGGAAAACGCCGTGCCGACCTTCATCCCCATGAGGAAGATCGAGATGAGCGGGAAGGAAAAAATCCAGAGCACGCCGGAGCCCTGGACGCCCCCGCTCATCGCGAGGAAGCCGCAGAGCATCATGTAGGGGATGACGGTCAGGACGCTCGAGACGATAAAGGGCGCGTTCGTCCGGAGGACGACGAATCCCACAAAAGCCATGAAGGCCATGCTCATGTCGAAGATGCCCTGTATAAAGGCGCCGCTCTTGAAACTCTCGAGGCCGAAAAGCACGAGCAGGGTACCGCCGAGGAAAATCATGGAGTTGAGCAGGATGTAGCGAACCATGGTGTCCATGACGGCTTCGTCCTTGCTGTAGAAGGGCTTGCCGCTGGTCATGACGTTCAGGAAAGGGTTAAATTTCTTTTTGGACATGTTCACGCTCCATTAGAGGCTTCTATCGCCACCGAAAGGCAGAATGTATCGTTCTCGAAAATATGAAAGGGAATGCAGATGATCCGGGCCTGGTCGTTGGGCCACTGGATGGTGTGACCCGGGCCCTTAACGATCGTGGGAAGGGAGATCACCAGGCGGAACGATTCCTCGAGCCCGCGCTTCGCGTTTCCCGCGATGATATTGATGATTTCGCCGATAGCGTCGACGACCTCGTCGTCAAGATCGACGTGAGTGGCTCCCGTCAGGGCGCCGGTCAGGTTGCACGCCAGGGCCTTTTTCATCGAGATGACGACGGCTCCGCGCGCCTCTCCGGTAAGGCCTATGACGGCCGACACGTCCCATTCATGCAAGTCGTTCTTGTCTGCGAAATAGGGGCGCTCGGGAACGAGATCCGCCCCGATAAACTCCCGAAAAACGTTCACGCAGACATCGACGAATGGCTGTATATATTTCTCCACTTTATTCTCCTTTTTACCGCGCCGAAGGGCGACTACAGACTCAGCTTCGAGAGGCGTTCCCGGAAGACCTTCTCGTTAACGGGCTTGATGATGTAATCGGTGGCGCCGTTCTTGAGCGCCTCGATCACGTTGTAGCGCGCGGCCTCGCTCGTAACCATGATGATCGGGAGCGCCTTGTACCGATCCATGGCCCTGACCTTCTTGAGAAAATCAAGCCCGGACAGCTCCGGCATATTCCAGTCCAACAGGACGAGGTGAACCTCTTGCTCGATAAGCCGGGCGATGGCCTCCTTGCCGTTTCCCGCCTCGAGAAACTGACATGGAATTCCCATGGCGGAAAAGGTGTTTTTGACGATATTTCGCATGATTCGGGAATCATCGACGACCAGGACAGTGCGAATGCTCATGTACCCCCCAACGTTTTTCAGATAATGGAAGTATAGTCTTTCCACCGATAAAAAACAAAGGAAAACTCCATTTTTCCCGATTTTATCTCTCCTTGATTCGGGCGGCGGACGATAGTATATTTGTGAAAGATGAAATCACCGAAAGAATTATCGATAGAAAGAAAGATTCTCGAAGAGCTCGTACCGGAAAGCGCGGCCAGGAGAGCGGCCGAGATCCTGTTGAACGACGCGGAGATACAGTTGATGCAGGAGTATGCCAACACTGTCTCCATCGTTCGTCTCGGCTATAACGACCACGGTCCCGTCCATATGAGGACGGTCACCAGGAACGCGGTACGGATGCTCAAACTGCTCGAGGCGGGCGGCATTCGCACGAGCATCGAAACCGAGAACTCGGGAACGATTGACGACAGCCTGACCGCCGTAATCCTGGCGGCCTTTTTGCACGATCTCGGAATGGCCATGGGTCGGCAAGACCATGAGCTCAACAGCGTCATACTGGCTAAGTCCCTCATCGACCGAACGCTCGAGCGGGTCTACCCCGACAGGCCGGAAAAGCGGGTGGTCGTGACGGCGGTCGCCCTGGAAGGGATAATCGGCCACATGGCGAGCCATCGCATCAACTCGATTGAGGCGGGCATTATCCTGATCGCGGACGGATGCGACATGGAGAAGGGCCGGGCCCGTATCCCGCTCGTGCTCAATACGGAGCCCCGCGCGGGCGATATCCATAAATACTCGGCAAACTCCATAGAGAAGGTTCATATCGAGGCTGGCGACCCCAAGCCGATACGCATCTCGGTGGAGATGTCGTCGGACGTCGGGTTCTTCCAGATCGAGGAGGTCCTGTTGCCGAAGGTCAACATGAGCCCGATCAAGAAACACATCGAGCTCTACGCGGGCCTCGCCGGCGGCGAGATGAAGAAGTATCTGTAACGGGTCGACAACAAGGCGGCGATCGGCCGCGCCAACCCTAGATCCTGGAATAGATCTCGTTTGAGGCCTGTACATACAGGTAATTCGCGGCCAGATCCTCGCTGTCGCGCTCCAGGATCAACTCGAACAGATCCCTCGCGAGAAACAAGTCCCCGAACGTATACGCCTCCATTGCCTTTTCCCAATCGTCCCGCGTTTCGTCAAGCTTGGCTACGCGGGCCGCGGGAAGGCCTTCGTAAATCTGGATGAGGGGATACGCGTCCTTTTTCCCGCGGATTTGAACCGTCCCGATATGCCTGAACCGGTATTTCAATCCCCCGGTCAGGTCGGACACGAGGGCCTCGACGACCATGATGCCCGGCCCGTATGTTTTTGAAAGGGATTCGAGGCGACTGGCGAGATTCACCGCGTCGGCGATAACCGTCGTGTCCATTCGCCCCTGCTCCCCGATCGTGCCGAGAACCATCATGTCGCTGTGAAGCCCGAGGCCGATCTCTATCTCCGGCCGATTCTGCGCCCGCTGTTCCTCGTTGAACACGGCCAATTCCCGCTGGATCGCGACTGCCGCGTCGATGGCCGATTCTATCGAATCCGGGAAAAGGGCCATGATGGCGTCGCCGATGTATTTGTCGATAAAGCCCCCGTTCTCGCGAATCTTGGGGCCGATGCGGCGCAGGTACGCGTTGAGAAAGACGAAGTTTTCCCTGGGGGACATCGTCTCGGATATGGTCGTAAACTGCCGGATATCGCTGAAGAGGACCGTGAGTTTCCGCTCGATCTGGTCGCCAAGCTCGACGTCGACGATTCGGTCACGCTGAAGAAGCTGGAGAAATTGCGTCGGCACGAAGCGGCTGAATGATTTGTTGGTGCTTTCAAGCTCGAGGGCGAAGGATTCGCTCTGGTTGAACCCCTGGGTAAACCGCCGCGCGAGGAGGATAACCTGGGACACGACGAAGGCGAAGAAGCCGAGCGGCAGGAGATAGGCGCTGTCGACGATGAGCCGCGAAAACAGGATATCGTTAACCACGCTCAGGGCCAGGATGATAAAGCCGATCAGGAGCCATCCGCTACCCTTCTCGCGCCGGTACAGGGCTATCGCCAGTTTGGCCAGGAGCCACAGTATGGCGACGCAGACATAGAGCTCGAAGACGATCACAAGATGACTGGTAACGACCGTCGGGAACGCGAGGATGAAAAGGGCGAACGCGGACCCGATGGCGATATTCACCCGTATCGGAATCCTTGACATGCAATCGGGAAAGAGCTCCCGGATAAACAGGCTGAAGAATACCGGTCCCAGGACGATTGGAAAAAACTCGAACTTGCGGGCGATCTCCCAATTGAAGCCGGGTATCCATTGATTCAGAAGGCAGTTCCCGGTAACGACGATCCTCATCGAGATCACGATGCAGATAAGCCCGAACCAGAGGGAAGACTGTTCCTTGTGCCGGGACACGAAGAGGCAAACCTGATAAATCCCGAGGATGATCAGGGCCCCAAGGAGGAATAGCACGGATTGGGTTGAATCGCTCCAGTCGTCGGAGATGGCCCCCGCGGTTCCAAAAAGGGGGACGGCCCAAATTCCACCGGTTCGGTAATGGAAATTCGAAACCTGCATGATAACCTGCAGGGTCGTCGAGCCGGGCATGAAGAAAACGGTGCCGGGCCGGAATTCCGGCTTTTCGTCGCGAGAATTCACGGCGGCTACGCCGCTGGAAAACAGTTTCTTTCCGTCGATCCACACGTTGCCGGCCGAGGTGACGTCCGAGCACCGGCAACCAAGAACGACGCTGGTCTCGGTAAGCGAGTCGGGAAGCAATATGGTGAGAACGTAGGTCGCGAAGGATTGCGCGGGCAGGACATCGGGAACCTTCCAGTAACCGGGCAATTCCTGGATCAAGGGCTCCGGAAGATCGATACCTGTAAGGTCATCGGGATCGAGAAGCCGCTCGCAGTACATCAGCCATTCCCCGTCGAGGGAGATGCAGTTATTGCCGGTGAAGTCCCAATCCCTCAGATCGAGAACCCCCGCGCTGGCTTTGGGCAAGGAGAAGGCTTTCATGTTCGCGAACCCGATCAGAATAAGAACGAAAAGCAGGCAGACACGCTTGTGTACGTTTTTTTTACTCGCGCGGCGCATTTTTCCTGTACCCCTGTTAGAGCTGGTGTCGTTACCTTCGTAATTATATCATATATCGGGGCAATACAATCGTAAATTTACTTTACGGCAGGATGAAATTATCCCGGAGGTTAGAGGAAGATCACTCCGAAGAGGGCTCCAAACGCGATGAATACGACAGGATGCCAGGAAAACCTCTGGCTGAACGCGAATACCCCGACGAAGAGGCCGAGAGCCGGCCATGAACACGCGTCGGCAAGAGACCCGCTTTTCCGAAATTCCGGCAAGGTCAGTATCGCGATCGTGATAACCTGCCAGGCGGCGACCGCGATCATCCCGGTCGTCCCCGCGCGCAGGCCATAGAAGGCCGCCTTGACGAGGGGCTTGTCCTGGAATTTCCCGAAGTACCGGGCGATCAACAGAATGACGATGAGCGATGGAAGCACGGTGCCGACCGTCGTGACGAGGCCGCCGGCTACCCCGAACATCCGGTATCCGATGTAGGTCGCCATGTTGATCCCGATGGGCCCCGGCGTGGATTCCGAGATGGCGACCATGTTGTAAAACTTCTCGGGCGAGATGAGGCCACGACCGACGATCTCCTGTTGCATGAAGGTAATCGCGACGAGGCCACCGCCGATCGTGAAGGCCCCGATATAAAAGAAGATGAAGAACAGTTGGATCAGGCTCATTCGGGGTCCTCCTCTCCGGCGCGGCCGGAACCGCCGGCTCTGTCCCCCCGCGGACGGTACTTGACCGCGATTCCCAGAAGGGCCGAGGAGACTATGACGATAATCCCGGAGACGTTGAAGGCGGCGATGGCGACGAAGGCGGCGATCCCCGCGAGCAGGGTGATCCAGTCGATGAGGGTTTTGCGGCCCATTCTCCAGACGGCCGAGATAAGAAGGACCGCGACGACGACGTTGATCCCCCGTAAGGCGCGCTGAACCCACAGGATTTCGGAAAAGTTGTCGAGGAACATCGCAAGCAGGGTGATGACGATGAGGGACGGGGCGACGACGCCCGCCGTCGAGACGATCCCGCCCCTGACGCCCTTGCGGTTGTAGCCGACGAAGGTCGCGACGTTAACGGCCACGATGCCGGGAGTTGCCTGCCCTATGGCGAAATAATCGACGAGTTGTTCGCTCGTCATCCATTTGCGTCGCTGGATCAGGTCGCGGTCGAGGATCGGAAGCATGGCGAGGCCGCCGCCGAAGGTAACGGCGCCGATCCGGAAGAACACCAGAAAAAGCTCGATATACTCACGAAATGCGTTCATCGGGGCCATTATACGAAAAAAGGTCCCCCCGGAACAAGCGAGGGGGCCAGGTTCATTCCCCGGGAACAGGCCCGGAGTCAGGCCGCCGGCCATGACTCTCAAGGATCGAAAGGGCGTTCTTCGAGAGAACGAGCTCGAGATCGTCCGCGCCGAAGCCGAGGGAGCGGACGCGCTCAAGCTGTTCGTCCTGCCTGAGCCAGGGGGAATCCGTCGCGAAAAGAAGCCGCCCGGCGCCGAAACGGGAGATGATCCCATCCCGAAGCAGGGGAGGGACCTCGTGCACGAAGGAGGTGTCGAGATAGCAGGAGGTCCCCGTGAGGATACGTGACGCCTCGTCCCAGGCGTTCCAGCCGCCGAAGTGCGCCGCGATCACGGTCAAATCGGGGTGCCGTTCAAGCAGGGTCCCGATACGCCGGGGCGCGGCGTTGTCGTCGCCTGCGAAGCCGATGTCGTAACCGGCGTGGAGAAGGAGAAACATCCCGCTCTCCTCGATGGCCCGGAAGAACGGGGACAGAGCCGGGTCATCGATGACGAAATCCTGATACATCGGGTGGAGTTTCATCCCGCGAAAACCGGCCTCGCGAAAGCGGTCGATATCCTCCTCGAAGGATTCGCTTTTCGGGTGAACAGAGGCGAGAGGAACGATGCGGGGAGACTCAATGGTTCGGGACCAGGCAAGTATCGAGGCGGCCTGAGAGGGCCTGGTCGCGATATTGGCGATCCAGGCGCAGTCGACGCCGGATGAATCCATGGACGCGAGTAACCCGGAAAGCGTGGCGTCGGTGTACGTCTCGTAGTCGCCCGAGTTTTCGAGCAGGGCCGAAAGGGCCCGTGCGGCCAATGCGTCCGGGAAGATATGCGTGTGAACGTCGATTACCATGATGGTTGGCGATTATAGCACAAAACCCCGCGAGGGGAACGGGACCCCGCGAGATTCTATCTTGGCGGGGGCTCCGCCCGACCCGCCCTCGCCCCTCGTTGCCCCCTCTGCCTCATTCTTGCGTAAACTCCTTCGTTTATATAGAATGAGACAATCATTCGCTCGAGGAGCTTACACGCGATGGCAAAATACCCATTTGAAACGATCGAACCCAAATGGCAGCATTTTTGGGAAACGAAAAAAACATTCAAGGCCGTGGAAGACCCGACGAAACCGAAAGACAAGAGAGCCTACGTGCTCGACATGTTCCCCTACCCTTCGGCGGCCGGGCTGCACGTCGGCCATCCCGAGGGCTATACGGCGACCGACATCTGGTGCCGCTATCTCCGCATGAACGACTACTCCGTCCTCCACCCGATGGGCTTCGATTCCTTCGGGCTTCCGGCGGAAAACTACGCGATCAAGACCGGGACTCACCCGAGGGCGACGACCGTCGCCAACATCGATAAATTCCGCCAGCAGATCAAGGCCTTCGGCTTCAGCTATGACTGGGACCGGGAGCTTTCGACCTGCGAAGACGACTACTATCACTGGACCCAGTGGATTTTTCTGCAGCTCTTCAAACGCGGCCTTGCCTACGAGTCCCACATGCCGATCAATTGGTGCCCGTCCTGCAAGACGGGACTGGCGAACGAGGAAGTCAAGGACGGCAAGTGCGACCGCTGCGGCACGCAGACTACGCGCAAGAATATCCGCCAGTGGGTCCTGAAGATCACGGCTTACGCCGAGCGCCTCCTTGAGGATCTCGACGGCCTCGATTGGCCCGAGTCGGTCAAGCTGATGCAGAAGAACTGGATCGGCAAGAGCGAGGGAGCCGAGGTCGTTTTCAAGATCGCGGCGAACGGGGATCCCGCGAACAGGGCCGGACCCGGCTCCGTACTCGGAGCGGAGTCCGGCGACGAGTTGCTGATTTACACGACGCGGGCCGACACCCTCTTCGGCGCTACCTACATGGTTCTCTCGCCCGAGCATCCGCTTGTCGGGAAGATCACCGAGCCCTCCCGGATGAGGGAGGTCGAGGCCTACGTCGAATCCTCGGCGAAGAAGAGCGACCTCGAGCGCACGGACCTCGCGAAGGAAAAGACCGGGGTCTTTACCGGAGCGTACGCGATCAACCCCGTCAATGACACGAAGATCCCGATATGGATTTCCGATTACGTCCTCATCTCGTACGGCACCGGCGCCATCATGGCGGTCCCGGCCCACGACGAGCGCGACTGGGATTTCGCGAAGCAGTTCAATCTGCCGATCATCCAGGTCGTCGCGAGCGAGGCCGAGTGGGCAGCGAAGGGCCCCGCGGGCGACTATTCCGCGACCCCGACCGAATGCACGGCCGCGGACGGAAAGTCCGTCAACTCGCCCGGCTTCAACGGCCTGGGCACGCAGGAATGCATAGACAAGATGATCGCCTGGTTCGGCGAAAGGGGCATCGGGCGCAAGGCCATCAACTACAAGCTGAGAGACTGGCTCTTCAGCCGCCAGCGGTACTGGGGCGAGCCGATCCCTCTGATCCACTGCGAGAAATGCGGAATCGTGCCGATGGACGAGAAGGACCTCCCGCTCAAGCTGCCGAACGTGCAGAGCTATCAGCCGACCGGAACGGGGGAAAGCCCACTCGCGGGAATCGACGAGTGGGTCAACTGCTCATGCCCCAAGTGCGGGGGCAAGGCAAAGCGCGAAACCAATACCATGCCCCAGTGGGCGGGTTCCTGCTGGTACTATATCCGTTACCTCGACCCGAAAAACCCGTCTGCCTTCGCGGACAAGGCGAAGATCGACTACTGGCTTCCCGTCGACCTCTACGTCGGCGGGGCCGAGCACGCGGTGCTCCACCTGCTCTACGCGCGGTTCTGGCACAAGGTGCTCTATGACATCGGTCTCGTGAATTCGAAGGAGCCCTTCCAGCGCCTGATCAACCAGGGGATGATTACCTCGTTCGCGTACCAGAGGGCCAACAAGACCCTGGTTCCGGTCGACGAGGTTCGCGAGGTTCCCGGGGAAAGCGACGTCTTCGAGGAGACGGCGACGGGAGAGCGACTCGAGCGCGTCACCGCGAAGATGTCGAAGAGCCTCAAGAACGTCATCAATCCCGACGACGTGATTCGGGATTACGGCGCGGATTCCTGCCGGGTCTACGAGATGTTCATGGGCCCGCTCGAGGTGTCGAAGCCCTGGACGACCCAGGGACTGGTCGGAGCGAGCCGCTTCCTCGAGCGCGTTTGGGCCCTGTCCGAAAAGCCGATGACGGACGGGCCGGCCGACGACCTTTCGTCTCCCGAAGCGACCGGCCTGACGCGGCTCCTCCACAAGACGATCCGCAAGGTGACGGAAGATACCGCGAGCCTCAACTTCAACACGGCGATAAGCCAGATGATGATATTCTCGAACGAGATCGCGAAGCTCGACGCCTTCCCGAAGGCGCTCTGGTCCATCTTCGTGCGACTGCTGTCGCCCTACGCGCCGCACATCGCCGAGGAGCTCTGGCAGCGGCTCGGCAACGCCGACACGATCGCCTTCGAAAGCTGGCCCACGTTCGACGCCGACTACTGCGTCGACGAGGCCTGCACGATAGTGGTGCAGGTGAACGGCAAGGTCCGCGACAAGTTCGAGGCGGCGATGGATGCCGACGGGGAGACCCTCAAGGCAGCGGCCCTCGCGACGCCGGGCGCCGTGAAGTTCATGGAAGGAAAGGCGGCCAAGAAAGTGATCGTGGTGCCCAACAAGCTGGTGAGTATCGTTATATAAGGCTTTGCAGGGGCAGTTCGGAAAACTGATTGAGTTTTTCGAGCTGCCCAGCCTATACTTGTCTCATGAACCATGACGGAAAACGACTCGTAATAGACCACATCGGCATAGGCTTTTCAGGGATCGTGACTGACGCGAACTATTCGGACAGTCACCGGTCATTGAGTCCGTTCGGGCTTAAATGGGGAAGGGGCATACTGGTCCGGGGGAAGGGTTACCTGGAGGCCGTCACCGGGCCCTACGGTATCTCCCACTCCCAATTGAAAACCGACATGAGCGAGACGGAGACGCTTGAGGGCGCCTTTTATTTCGGGTACGACGTTACGAACAAAACGCTTTACCTCGAGTACGCCTCGGTCAAGGCCTTCGACTTTCACGACGAGGGCGTGGTTGACGCGATCATGAACTCGCTGAAACAGGGAATGGAACCTTTCCGCGGTTTCGTTCGCAGTTCGGAGCTATGATCCACGGCGCCTAGGCGAGGCCATATCTTTTTATCTTGTTGATGATCGTTCTCCGGCTGATACCGAGATCCTGGGCCGCGCGGGTACGGTTCCCGTCATGCCGCGCGAGGGCGGCAGTGATGGCCGTTCGTTCCGTCTCGTCAAGGGAGAGGGCGCTCGCTCCGGGCGAGGTCGCCGCATTCGACTCAGGACCCTTTAGCGCGGGCGCTTTCACGGCGAACGACGCGCCCGTATCCATCCCGCGAAGATCGATATCCGCCATGGCGATCGAGTTCCCCGAACAGTAGATCAATGCGCGCTCGATGATATTCTCGAGCTCGCGCACGTTTCCCGGGAAGGGATAGCGGGACAGGGCCTCCATCACCTCGTCCGAGATAGCGGGCGGGGTCCTGTTCATGCGCGCAGAGATCTTCCCGACGAGATGCCCGGCAATGAGCGGGATATCGGCCGCTCGTTCCCTCAGCGGCGGGATGGTCATGCGGATCACGTTAAGGCGATAGTAAAGATCCTCGCGGAACAGACCGTCCCTGACCATCTGCTCGATGTCCCTGTTCGTCGCGGACACGATGCGAGCCTTGACCGGAATGTCGGAGGTTCCGCCAAGGCGCCTGATCTTGCGGTCCTGGAGAACGCGTAGCATCTTGACCTGGAGGGCGGAGGGCATCTCCCCGATCTCGTCGAGGAAAAGGGTCCCGTCGCCGGCAAGCTCGAAAAGGCCGATCTTGCGGGAAACGGCGCCGGTGAACGCGCCGCGCTCATGGCCGAACAACTCGCTTTCCATGAGCGATTCGTGGATTCCCCCGATGTTAACCGCCACGAACGGCTCCGCCGCCCGGGTTCCCAACGCGTGGATCTCGCGGGCGGCGACCTCCTTCCCCGTACCGCTTTCGCCCGTTATCAGCACGGTCGAGTCCGATTCGGCGATGCGACCGATCGCGTCCCTCAGGGCGGCGACGGCGGGGCTCTCCCCGATGAGTCGGTTGCCCGACGATGCCGTCCGTATGTCGGCCTCAAGCCTGTCCTCGAGTTTCTTGCTGGAGACAAGCGTCCTGATGCGGAGCACGAGCTCCGCCGGATCGAAGGGCTTGGACAGGTAATCGGCGGCGCCGTTCTTGAGGGCCGTCACCGCGTCCGGGATCTCCCCATGCGCCGAGATCATGATCACGGGCGAGCGGATGCCCTCCGACTGTATCCACTTGAGGAGCTCATGTCCTCCCATGCCGGGGAGCCGCAGGTCAAGGACGATCGCGTCGAAGCGCTCCTCGGCGAGCATGCCGCGGGCGACGAGACCGTCCCCCGCGGTTTCCGAGTCCATCCCCTCAAGCTGGAGGTATTTCTTGAGGGACTCGCGGATATTGACCTCGTCGTCAATTATCAGGATCTTCATCTGTTTACCTTTCCTTCGGGCAGGCTGATGGTCACCGTGGTGCCCCCGCCGTCCCTTCGAGATATACCGATCGTGCCGCCCGCGGCCTGGACGAACCTTCGGCTTACGGCAAGGCCAATACCCGTTCCCCTGCTCTTGGTCGTGAAGAACGGCTCGAAGAGCCTGCCCTCGTCCTCGCTCGCGATCCCGGAACCGCGGTCGCTTATCGAGATCACGACATTCCCGTCCTTGCGGCGGATGAGGGTCTCCACCTCGCCGGGGGGGCCGCCGCTCTCGAGCGCGTTCAGCAAGATGTTCTCGACGACGGAGCGTAGCCGCTCTCGATCCATGAATACGGCGACGCTCTCGCCGCCTTCCTCGATGGGGGCCTTTACCCCGAGGACGCCGGCCGCGGCCTTGACCTCTTCGGCGAGAACAAGGGATTCAGGATATCCCCTCGGGTCCCGCAGGTAATCGTTGATCCGAAAGGTAAGCGCGGAGAGCCGCTCGATCTCGGCGTCGATGATCTCGATCTCCGGAAGCCCTTCCTTCGGGCAGGTTTTCCTGAGTATGCCCGTCTGCAGGCGAATCGCGAGCAGGGGATTCTTGATCTCGTGCGCGAGGGTACTCGCGGCCGTCCCGAGGACGACGAGATTCTTTTGCTTCTCGATGCGGTCGCGATACTCGACGTTCCCGAGGACGAGATAACGGAAGTAAAACACGAGAAAGCCGATGAGGGCCGCGCAGACGGGGAATAGAATCGCGAGTATCCTTTTTGACCGCCAGTATTCCGTATGGCGTATGTCCACGTACAGCCAGTCGCCCTTGCCGAGAACGTCGAAGAAAAAGCCCCTTTCCCTCCTGTGCATCCGGGGCATGCCGCCCGGAGGGGGAGGGCCCATCCGCGAGGTGCGCACGATGAATTGCATGGATTCGCCCTTCTTGTCCGGGATGATGTACCGCCCGGGGTTGTTCTCGCGCATGCAATCCGGGTCGGGGGCCGTGAACTCCGCCGGGGCCGATCCCCAGGCGTAGAGCGGAGAGCCGTCCGCGAGGTACACGCCGATCCCGGCCACGCGGTCAACCGGCGAGCCGCCCTCCTCTATCGCTGAACCGAAATCGTCATGGTCGCGAAGCGCGGCGAAGAGCGCGGTCAGGATCCGCTCGTTATCGTTGTCCCTGATCAGGGATATCCGCTCCTGCATCTGCCGGAAGATCAGCGCCGCGACGGCGATGAGCAGGACAAACGCTATCGCGGCGCCGATGCCCGACGCCGCCCGTGTCGTCATTTTCATTGGCTTTTGGCCCTCCCCCGGCCAGAGCTCACGGTATCAACCCCAGGACCTGACCGTCGTCCTCGAAGGCGCAGATAGTCCTGATGTCGGAGAGGCAGGACAGGAACCCGTACCGCGCCGCGATCAACTGGCTTTCGTTCGAGCTTACCAATGCCGCCGCGTCCGAAAGGTCCGACACCGAGGCCGCGGAGAGCCGATACATCTCGAGTTTACCCTCGTACAGCGTTTTCGCGTACTCGAGCGCCTTGCCCGACGACAACACGGACCGGGCCTGCGCGACGCAGTTCTGGACGGCGGTTTGAATATCGAGCTCGAGATCCATCCTCGCCTTCCCCAGATCATTGTCCGCGATCCGCGACGCGAGCTCCGACTTTTTCACGGAGGTCCCCGTTTTCCAGAATTCCATCGGTATGGTCCCGCTCAGGGATACCCGTACGGACGGGTCGGCGAGTCCCGAGACGCGCGCGTAGTCGAGACCGGCGGAAAGGCCGGCCGATACGGAGGGAAGATACTCCCGCCTCGAAAGGCCGAGTTCGCCTTCCGCCTTTTTTCCCTCGAGGACGACCCTGTTCAGGTCCGGGTTCGAGACGACGGCCCGATCGCGGACGTTCGCCGCGAAGGACTCGACGTCCCCGTCCGGGAAACCGGAGACGCGCGCGATGAGACTCTCATAGGCCGCGAAGTCGACGGGTCCCGCCTCAAGACCTTCCGAAAGACTCGACGACAGTCCCGTGAGGTACGCGACTTTTACCCGCGAGATGGCGACGTCGCGGCGGGCCTGGCTGAGCGAGGTCTTCGCCGACTCAAGCGCCGACTGCGCGGAAAGGTAGTCGGTAACGGAGATGGCGCCTGCCTCGAACCGGGTCTCGGCGATCGAGAGGGCGAGCCCGTAATTCCCGAGGGAAGAGCGGGAGGCGTCGAGGGCCGCGAGGGATTTGAGAAACGAGTACCAGGCCGCGTCGATCTCGTCGAGAACGGAGAAATACCGGGCGCTCGCGGCCTGTCTCGCGGCGTCGGTCGCGATCGCGCTTATCGCGGACTTGATCCCGTTGCGCCCGCCCGACCACAGGGTTTGCGACGCCGAGAGGGAAAGGCCCGCGGACAGGGTATCGCCTACCCCGTCTTCCGCCGGGGAAACCTGCATCGACGCGGACGAGGACAGGGAGAGCGACGGAAGGGACTCGTAGGCCTGCAGGCGCCCGTCGAGTTCCGAGCTTTCCGCGGCGAGGAGCATTGACGAAAGCTCGCCCGAATTCGCGAGGGCGAGAGAGCGGGCTTCCTCGAGAGTGAGGGTCTCGGCGCTTGCGGGGAGCGGGGCGGTTATCCCCAAACCCAAGAGAAGGACGATGAGAAATGAAACCGGGGCAGTTCGTTTTTTTGCGCGCATATCCTCTCCCATATCGTCACTCGTACCTCAAGGCGTCGATGGGGTACAGTCCGGCTGCCTTGCGCGCCGGATAGTACCCGAAAAAAATACCCACGGCCGCGGCGAAGGCTGTCGCGCCGGAGATCACCGCGGGGTTGATCACGGTCGGGAAACCGAAGAACGCCGTCAGGACCCTGCACAACGCGAGGGCCAGGAGCACGCCGATGACGCCCCCCATCAGGCTGAGGATCACCGACTCGGACAGAAACTGAAGGAGGATGTCGCGTTTCCTCGCCCCGACCGACATGCGTATACCGATCTCCCTCGTCCGCTCCGTGACGGAAACGAGCATGATGTTCATGATCCCGATCCCGCCGACGATGAGGGAAACGCCGGCGATCGCCGCGAGAAGCGCGGTGAGGGTCTTCGCCGTCTGCGACGCCGTCTTGATGATATCCGCCATGTTCATCACGCGGTAATCGTCGTCGTCCGCCGACGAGATGCGGTGGGCCTCGCGCAGTATCGCGTTTATCTCGTCCTGGGCGCGGTCCATCAAGTCGTCGCGAACGACGCTTATCGCGATCATGTTGAGGGATCGCGACTTGCTGAGGCGAGAGACGGCCGTGTCGAGTGGTACCATGATAACGTCGTCCTGATCGCCTCCCATCCCGGTCGCGCCCTTCTCGGCGAGCACGCCGATTACGCGGAACGGGGTGGACTTGATCCTGATCGTCGACCCGGCCGGATCGGCGGACCCGAAGAGTTCCCGCGCGACCGTCTTTCCGAGTACGGCCACCTTGCTCCGTCTCCTGAGGTCCTCCTCGCCGAAGAAGGACCCGCTGTGCATGGGCCAACCCTTTATTACGAGATAGTCCGGCTCTACGCCCATCACGGTCGTCCCCCAGTCACCAAACCCGCCGACGACGGTAAACGAGCCCTGGCAGATCCCGGAGATCGCGCCGATGTAGCTCGACTCGGCCTTCAGTTTGTCCTTGTCCGAGGCGGTCAGGCGGTTGGCCGAGCCGGGGCCGCGCGCGGGCATCACGTTGATGAGATTCGTGCCCATCGAGGCGATCTGCTCCGTGATCTGCCTCTGCGAGCCCTCGCCGATAGCGACCATGACGATGACCGAGCACACGCCGATGATGATCCCGAGCGAGGTGAGAAGGCTTCGCATCCTGTTCCGGAATATGCTCCTAAGCGAGGCGGAGGCGAGGCGCGTTACGGTCATGATTCCTCCCCGTTACCGCCGGCGAGGCTTGAATGCGCCCGCTTCCATGCCTCAAGGTCCGACGAGGCGCGCCTGACGCCCGTGACGGGGGCGTCGGACACGAGCTCCCCGTCGCGCATGGTCAGTATGCGACCAGTGTAGGCCGCGACCTCGGGCTCGTGGGTAACCATCACGATCGTCTTGCCCCGGCCATTAAGCTCCTGAAAAAGCGCCATGATCTCGAGCGTCATCTCTGTGTCGAGATTCCCGGTCGGCTCGTCGGCGAGGATGAACGCGGGATCGTTGACCATGGCCCTGGCGATCGCGACGCGCTGTTGCTGGCCACCGGAAAGCTGGGACGGCATGTGGGACAGCCTGCTTCCCAAACCGACGTCGACGAGGGCCTTTGTGGCGCGCTCCCGCTGTTCCCGCCGCGATGATTTCTTTCCGTAAAATAGAGGAAGTTCCACGTTCTCGAGGGCGGACGTCCTCGAGAGCAGATTGAAGCCCTGAAACACGAAACCTATTTTCTCGTTACGTACCTCGGCGAACCCGTCTGGACTCGCGGCGGAGGTATCGAATCCGTCGAGCAGGTACGTACCCCCCGTCGGCTTGTCCAGGCAACCGAGGATATTCATCAGCGTGGACTTGCCGGAGCCGGACGGGCCCATGACGGAGACGAACTCTCCCCTGTCGACCGAGAGATCGAGGCCCCTTAAGGCCCTGACGGTTACGTCCCCCACCGAGTAATGTCGCCGTATCCCCCGCAGTTCGAGCATTGCCATGCTAGTTGATCCCTTCCCTGACGATTATCCTCATTCCCTCAAGGTCATGCGTCGAGGTAACCGCGGTGTTGGTCCCGTCGCTGATGCCGGGGAGAACCTTCACGACGGCGGGCTTTCCGCTTCCATCGAGATACCACAAGTTCTTTCTGGAATCCCCGCCGTTCCCGGCGGCGGCCGACGCCCCGTTGCGCTTTTGTCCCGAGATGCCGGGCGTTCGCGGACCGCGGGGCCCGCCGCCCATCACGAGGGACGAAAGCCCCGCCCGCTTGCCCGTGCTCGAGCCGCCTGCGGCGGGCGAGCCGTTCCCCTGCCCCCGGTCTCCGGGAACCGGGGCCTTCTCCCGCGCCTTTGCGAGATCTTCCCCGGACAGGCCCTCAAGGCCAGCTTCGAAGGCAAGCAGGGAGATTTCCTCGGCGGTCAGGCTTGACGGCTCATACCGGAGGGCCGCGTTGGGAACGAGAAAGACGTCTTCCTTCCGCTCGACTATAAAGTCGACCTCGGCGGTCATCCCCGGAAGGAGGGCTCCTTCCGAATTGTCGACGTCTATCACGACGGAATAGGAAACGACGTTATCCGTCGTTTCCGGCGTTAGCCTGATCATCCTGACCTTCCCCGAGAAACTTTCATCGGGAAGCGCCTCGACGCTGAAACGGACGCTCTGTCCCTTGCTGATGGACGCGATATCGACCTCGTCCACCTGGGCCTCGATTTGCATTTGATTCAGGTCTTCCGCTATCGTGAACAGGGATGACGAGTTGCTGCTCGAGCCCTCGACGACGCTCGCGCCGGATTCGACGTTGCGCTCGAGAACGACGCCGGTAATGGGGGCTTTTATTATCGCGTACTGACTGATCTCGGTGTCTATCACGCTGAGTCCCGCCTCGGCGCTCTTGAGTTCGGCCGAGTACATGTCGAGCGTCGTCTTGGAGGTCTGGAGCTCGTAATCGGAAACGAGCTTCTTCTCGGCGAGCTTGAGCTGAGTGGAGTACTGGGAAAGCTGAAGGTCGTATTGGGCGCGAGCCTTGGAGACGGAGGCCAGCTTCTCGACGCGTTGAAGCCTCAGCATATCGGTGTTCAGCTCTACCAGTACCTGTCCCTTCCTGACGTGATCGTTGTAATCGGCGTACACCCGTTCCGCGATCCCGCTCATCTGGGCAAGGACCTTCACGGAAGAAACCGGCTCGAGAGATCCCGACCCCGAAACGGTCTTCTCGATGGCACCGCGCCCGATGGCGGCCTCTACGTAAGAAACGGCGACCTTCCCCGGGACCTTCGAACATCCCCCCGAGATCGCGACGAATGACACTACAAGAGCGAATAACGCTGAACATCGTTTGCGGGTTTTCACATACGCTCCTTTATTACTTACGGGCACTGTAGTACAGCAATTTCCATGCCAAAAGCCGATAGACACTAAAAGGCGAAAAGCAACGACAGAATGCGTACTGACAGCCAAAATATCATCCGTGCCGTGCGCAACTATTTCACAGTGTACCAATATTGCGCATATTTTACCAGCTTGACAAAGACGCCCCTACGAACTATTTTTCTGCTCAAGGTAAAAACAAACCTCGTCCGGCAAAATCAATCAGGTATTTATGTTGCGCCCGCAACGTCAGGAGATACTCTATGCAATCGGGAAAGGACCGGATTTATCTCATGTCCGAGGCTTCGGTCGTCAAGGCGATTTTCGCCATGTCGGTACCGGTTATGGTCGGCATGATCGTGCAGGTTTTCTACAATATGGTAGACACATTTTTCATCGGGATGATGGACGACGTCAATCAGTTGGCCGCGGCAAGCATAGGCTTTCCGTTTTTCATGTTGACCATGGCCCTTGGCAGCGTCGTCGGCGTCGGCTCCTCATCCCTGGTTTCCAGGTTTCTCGGCATGAAGAAGGTCAGGGAGGCGGGGGAGATCGTCTCGCTTTCGATGCTTCTCAACGTAGCAATGGCTATCGTGATAACCCCGATTATCCTGGTCTTCATGGATCCGATACTTGGACTTCTCGGCGCGAAGGGCGACGTACTGACCCCTACCCGCCAATACATCGGCCCCCTCGTTATTTCCTCGGTTATCATCATGGCGAACTTTTCCATGGGCGTAATCGTCAGGGCGGAGGGCGCGGCGATCCACGCGATGAAGGGCATGCTGATCGGGACGGTGACGAATATCGTCCTCGACCCGATCATGATCTTCCCCATGGGCATGGGCATCGGCGGGGCCGCCTGGGCGACGGTAATCGGTAACCTCGCGGGGCTTCTCTATTACCTGTCGGGCTACTTCGGAAAATCGATGCTCAAGATATCTTTTGGCAGGCATATCCTCAAGCGGGAATATCTCAAGGGGGTTTTGTCGATCGGGATACCGTCCGGCGTCAATCACGCGCTCATGTCGTTCGCCGGTATCGTGGCGAACAACCTGGCCTCCGCTTACGGGCCCGCGATCCTCGCCGCCATGGGGATTTCCCAGCGGATCAACAGCCTGATCATCCTCCTTCTCGTGGGCCTCGCGACCGGCTGCCAGCCCCTGTTCGGCTACAACTACGGCGCGGGCAACCGCAGGCGGCTCTATAAAATCCTCAAAACGAGCATGGCGATCTCCGTGGGCATGGGGCTGATCCTCTCGGTCATTTTCGTGATATTCGGGCGTTTCGCCGTTTCGGTCTTTACCGAGATCCCGGAGGTTATCGGCTATTCAACCCTGATGCTCCGGGCAATGTCGATCGCGGCGCCCTTCATCGGGATTTACATGATCTGCATGAACAGCCTTCAGGCCTTCGGCAAGGCCCTGCCCTCCCTCATCCTGTCGATGGGCAGGCAAGGGCTCTTCTACATACCGATACTCTTCCTGCTGACAAGGCTCTTCGGCCTTAACGGGCTCATCTTCACCCAGGCCATAGTGGACGTCCTGATCTGCGCCATCGCGGCGATCCTGCTCCGTTATGTCCTCTCGACGGACAAACTCCTCCACGGAAACGCCGCCGGGGGACAGAGCTGAAAAACGTTATTAAGATCTTGCTTGCCGCCCCCGTTTGTACTACAGTTATCGGATTATGAACTACATAGACCTGCGAAGCGACACGGTAACCTGGCCGACCCCCGGAATGAGGGACGCGATGGCCAGGGCCGACGTCGGGGACGATGTGTACGGGGACGACCCGACTGTCCGTGAACTCGAGATCCTCGCCGCCTCCCTTGCCGGCAAGGAAGCGGCGCTTTTCGTCCCTTCGGGGACCTTCGGCAACCAGTTGGCGCTGTTGACGCATTGCCCGCGCGGCACCGAGGTGATCCTGGACGAGCAATGCCATATAGTCCAGCACGAGGTCGGAGCCTCGGCGATCATCTCCGGCGTACAGCTTCGCGCCGTCGATTGCGGCCCGGGATTCCTGAGCCGCGCCCTCGTCGAGGGCAGAATACGCGTCGGCGACGATATCCACGAACCTAAGACCTCCCTGATATGCCTCGAAAACGCCCACTCAAACGGGAAGGTCATGTCCCTCGAGGCCATGGAGACCGTGCGGCGCTGCGCCGACCGCTACCGTCTCCCGATCCACCTGGACGGCGCGCGTCTGTTCAACGCGGCGACCGCGCTCGGGGTGGAGGCGCGCGAGATAACCCAATACGCCGACTCGGTCATGTTTTGCCTTTCAAAAGGCCTATGCGCCCCCGTGGGCTCCATGCTCGCGGGAAGCCGCAAGTTTGTCGATTCCGCGAGGAAGGGCCGCAAGATAATGGGCGGGGGCCTGCGCCAGGCGGGAATCCTCGCCGCCGCCGGGCTCATCGCGCTCAGGGAGATGAGGCTCAGGCTCGGCGAAGACCACGATAACGCCAAGCGCCTCGCGGAACTCCTGTCGGAAATACCCGGAATCGTGCTCGATCGCGAGGGTGTTCAGATCAACATGGTGTTCTTCAGCCACGAGAGGGGCGCCTCGATAGACGGGGCGGCCTTCGTCGAGTTCATGAAGGAACGCGGCATTCTCGTAAACATGCACGGCGCTGACGGTCGGTTCCGATTCATGACGCACAACTGGATAAGCCGCGAGAACGTAGAGGCGATAGCCGCCGCCGTGCGCGAATTCTATTCCTAGGGAGATCGTATGGGTAGAGGGGAGATCACGGAAAGATCGAAGGCCGTTCAGACGGCGGCCTTCATCGCCCTGGGCGGCAACTTACTGCTTGCCCTATTGAAGATCATCGTGGGCTTCAAGTCCAACAGCCTCGCGGTACTCGGCGACGGGATCGACTCATCTACCGACGTGGGGATCGCGCTCATGGCCCTCGCCGTTGCCTACATCATCAATCAACCGTCGGACAAAGAGCATCCCTGGGGACACGGAAGGGCGGAAACCATCGCGACCGTCGTCCTCGCTTTCGTGATCATGCTCGCGGGCTCCCAGCTCGCCCTCTCGGCTTTCCGCAGGCTCATCTCTGAAAGCGCCCTGCCAGTCCCCGGAAAGGCGGCGTTGGTCGCCTCGTTCATCTCGATCGTCGGCAAGCTCCTCCTCGCGTTAAGCCAGTATCGCCTCGCCAAGAAATCGGGAAGCGCGATCATCCTGGCGAACGCGAAAAACATGACGACGGACATAGTGATCTCGGCCTCCGTGCTCGTCGGTTTGGGCGCGTCGATGATCTTTCGCATACCGAGCCTCGACCCTATCGTGGCCCTGCTCGTCGGACTCTGGGTTATCAAGAACGCCATGTCCATCTTTCTCGAGCAGAATCAGGAACTCATGGACGGCAACGCGAACGACGAGCTCTATCGCGCCCTCTTCGATGCCGTGAAGTCGGTCCCGGGCGCGGGCAATCCTCACCGGGCCAGGATACGGAAGATGGCGGCTTCCTGGGACATCGATCTCGATATCGAGGTTGACGGGGACAAGACGGTACTGCAGGCGCACAACATAGCCGAGAAGGTCGAGAAGGCGATCAGGCTCCATATCCCGGACGTATACGACATCATGGTTCATGTGGAACCTTCAGGCTTGGGCCAGCATGCGGAACAGTACGGCCTCTCGGCCACGGATCTTGAAGAAGAAAAAAAGCCAACGTAAGGGATGCGGCCAAGCGCCGGCCAGAGGCAACGCGTCAGATTGCGGCCAAGCGCCGGCCAGAGGCAACGCGTCAGATTGCGGCCAAACGCCGGCCAGAGGCCGCGCGTCAATCCGCCGGAGCGGCCCGCCATCGCCTCCACGCGTCGATGAAGACAATCATGTATTGCTGAACGTCCCCGAACCATTCTTTTTGAATGAGGGCCGCCTCGACGCCGACATACCGGTAATGCCAGGATTCCCATCGGTACCCGGTAACGGCCTCATAGCCGTCGGGGAATGAAAGCGACCAGCCATACTCGCCCGCATGCGCGGCGAGCCATTTGCCGGCCCGCGTCCGGGCGAAATCATCCGTGATGGAACCGAAGTCGACGGCCGTCCCGAGCTGATGCTGGCTCGCGCCGGGCGGAGCCGATTCCCTGTCCGCGACCTCCTTGCCAAGCTCGCGAACGTTGCGCTCGTACAGGCCCTTCTGGTATTCCCAGGAACGATAGCTTGAGCTCGCCACGAGGGTGACGCCGTCCTTCAGGGCCGCGGCCGCCATTCGCTCAAGAGCCGCTTCCGCATCCCGCCGCAGGGACAAACCCGCTCGGCTCACGGCATAGGATCGCGTATCCCCGAGGGGGACGAGATCCGTCGGGACGGCGTCGCCCGGGAGAAGATTCGCCTTGTCGACGAGGACAAGCAGGCCAGCCGCGTCGTCCCGTATCAAGCCGTCCAGCGCGGGAACGAAGCCGTCGCGCCCGGCATTGATCCTCTCTACCATCGCCGCCGGCATGATCCCCGGGGCCTTGAAGGTATCCTCGGCCCGCTTCTGTGGGAAGCAAGAGCAGAGGGCGAGACACAGGCAGACGGCAGCGACGCCCCGCCTCATCGGGAAAAATCCTTTATCAGCCAGCCCCGCCGGCGCGCGACGCACCTGAGCCTGAGGTCGGGGTTCGCGGCGACCGGCCTGCCTATCAGCTCAAGGAGAGGGAGGTCGTGGATGCTGTCGGTGTAGAAGGAACAATAATGAAGGTCGGTGCCGCTTCTGGCGACGAAGTCCCGTATGATGTTGCACTTGAACCGCGAGAACACCGGCATGCCTATGAGCCGGCCGTCGAATACCCCATCGATATACGCGAATTGCGTCGCGATGACGTCGGCCGCGCCGATACCGCAGTACTTCGCGAGGGGATACACGACCTCGAAGGGAGCCGATGTCGCGAGGATCACGCGAACGCCCTCCGCCCTCAACCGTTCCATTTCCGCCAGGGCCCCCGGATACAGTTGATACTGTATCATCCGGCTGAAAGCCTCCTCGGCGATATCATCCATGACCGATCGGCTCACGCCCATCAGCTTGGGAAGGCTTAACCTGAACAGGGATTCCATGCGAAGGCTGAAGAGGCGGTACATGACGTAAAGAATCGGCATCGCGAGCAGATACCACCATTTTATAAAGCCCCGGCGCATGCACACAAGTATGAACGCAAGGGTCGTCGTATGACGGCTTATGGTATGGTCCACGTCGAAAAAGGCCATGAATTCCCGTTGCATGTTTACAGGATAATGGTAATAAAACTCTTGAACAAGCCCTGACGGTACGATATCTCGGCCGCGAGATTCTGGCACATCCTGAGGCCCAAACCCCGGTAACGCCGCGTCACCGAATCGAAGTACGGCTTCGCAGACGCGTCCGCAGCGGTCATGTCCCCAAAGTTGCTTGTCCGGTACGCGAGGGCGATGCGAACCCTCCCGTTCTTGCTCACGGAAATGTCGACCGGCTTTTTGGAAAGGCCCTTCCCGTGCATCACGATATTATCGAAATACTCCGTCACGACAAGCATTGCCCTGTTCGTCTCCGAGCCATCGAGCAACGGACACTCCATCACGAAGCTCTCGAGGACGGGAAGATTTGCGTAGTCGGGGGTCAAGCGAATGCGGCAATGCCTGTTGTTCACGGAATCTAGATAACCTCCGTAAGGGAATATATGACCGTGAACATCTCGTTGAAACCGGTAGACTCTATGGCGAGGCGGACGATTTCCGAGGGCTTCATGATATACAGTTTCTTGCCGATGGATTCCCCGTCATCGAGGGCGGCCATGAGAACCCCAAGGCCGGACGAAGAGAGGTTCGTTACCCTCGAAAGGTCGAGGACGAGATTCGTTTCCTTTATCAGCGCATAAACCTTTTCCTGGAATTCAGTGTAGGTGTAGGAATTGATCGTCCCGGACACCTCAAGGAGCGCGTAGTTTGGGCCGCTCTTCTCGACTATCGCGATGTTTTCCATATTGCCTTACCCCTTACTTACTCAAGTATTTGATGACCAAAACCGTGATGTCGTCTTCGAGTTCCCTCGAAACGAATTCCCCGAGATTATCGCAGATGAACTTCGCCATGCGCCCGGCCGGATAGGAACGGTTGTCCAGCAAAAGCCGCTGTACCCGATCCTTCCCGAAACGCTCGCCCCGAAGGTTCGTCGCGTCGACGAGGCCGTCGGTCGTCATCAGGAGGATATCCTGCGGGTTCAGGGCGATCTTCTTGACCTTGAGGAACTTGCCGATGTCCCGGACGAAGCCGAGAACCTTCCCGTCGCCCTGTATCTCGATCGCGTTATTGTACGAGGCCGTATAGAGGAACATCGCCGGAACGCCGCAGTTGATGTAGTAGAGCGTGTTGGCCGTGAAGTCCATCAGGCCGAACACGCCCGCGAAGAAGGTTCCCTTGGGCAGGTTGTTCTTGATGAACAGATTGACCTTGACCACGAGATGCTTGAAGTCCCCCGTCTCGTTGAGGAAGGTGCGCAGGACGGACTTCAGGATGACCATCGACATGCTCGCGTTGAGTCCCTTGCCCGAAACGTCCCCCATCACGAACAGGTACTTGTCCGGGCCAAGCCGGATGAAGTCGATGAAGTCGCCCCCGAGCTTTCGCGCGGACCTCGTGATGAAATCGGAATCGATCTTCTCGTGGTTGATGCGGTCGATATTCTCCTGTATGGAGGTGATGATCTGGCCCGAGAACTCGATCTCGCGGTCTACGGTGAGAACGACAGACTCGTTCGCGATGTTCTTGAGGTAATACATCACGAGGAAGAGGTTCGAGTAAAGGTTCGTGAGAACCGTGAAGTCGTACTCCGTGTAATCGGCGCCGCGCTTCTTCGGCCCGAGGAGGATGATACCGACGATGCGGTGACCCTCGCGGATGAGCACCATCGCGTCGGAGTGGCCGATATCGAAGATCTTCAGCAAATCCGCCTTGAAGTCGGCGAAGACATGGTTGGTGATAGCCTGCGTCTTCAGGACTATCGACTCGCTCCGGCCGAGAAGGAAGTCGATGGACTTGAAGTCGTTGACGACCAGCTCGTTCTTGGCGCCAAGGCTCGAGAACACGGTGACCAGCTTGCCCTTATCGTCGGATACGAGGATTTCGCAGGACGAGCATGCGACGTAATTCTCGAGAAGCGAGACCGTCTTCTGTATGACGATCTCGCCGCCCGATGTATAGTCGATCGCGTCGAGGCCAGCCTCGAGGTCGGCGCCGTAGTCGCTTCCGACGCGAACGTATTTGCGGAGCCGCCGCACGATGGACTCGCGCACGAAAAGCAGTATGACGGCGACCATGACGAGCAGGACGACGAGCAGGGCGTACGACGCCACGTACTGGATCAGGATGGCGGTGACCGCCGCGGCAAAAAGGCAGAACACGAGATTCAGGATGACGAAGTTGATGACGGTCGCCATCGCGAGCGAGCGGTCGTAGAGAGTCGTCACCGACTCGGCCTGATAGATCAGGACAAGCATAACCGCGAACCCGAAGGGGATGAGCGGGAAGGCCCAGTTATACGAGAGCGAAAGCTTGAACAGGAGCCAGGACACGAGAAAGCCCACGCAGACCGAACAGGCGACGAAGATCAATCTCTGGCGGAAGATACGGCTCCGTATGCTTATTGCCCTCAGGAAGAGCGTGAATACGGTCAGGGCAGGGATCGCGTAGAGGAACACGACGACATACAGCATGAGGCCGTTCGCCAATCCGTGGAAGGGGGACGCCGCGATGCTCAGCCGCTCGCTCACGCTCCCGCCGATGGGGCCGATCGTCGAGAAAACCAGGTATACGCTGAAGGCGACGGCAAGCCATCCGAGAACCATCACCGCCTTGCTGTGCGCCTTGTAGGGGATCGTGAGCGTGTACCGGAACAGGAACACCCCGAACATGGCCACGCACACCAGGCTGATCTTGAGAAAAACCAGGCTTATGGTAATGTTGCCCAGGTAGAGGAGATGCACCATGAGCCCCGCGAACAGCGACGCGAAGGCAGCCGTCATCGACAGTCCCGTGAATTCGCCGTTGTTCTTCTCCGTGCGCGAATCCAGAAAATAGGAAAAGGCGAAGAAGAACACCGAAAGTATATAGCAGAATATGAGCATGCCCATGGGTTACTCCTCGATCTTGGCGACAAGCATGGTCACGTCGTCGCGCAGTTTTTTGTCGCCATTGTATTCCAGGACCAGATCGGCGATATCGTTGACAAAATGACTTGCCCCCTTATGGGCGCTGTTCTTTACCGTGTTCATGTAAAGCTCGGTGTCGCCGAGCTCCACCCCGGATTCGTCCATAACCTCCGAAACGCCGTCCGATGCCATCAGCACGACGTCGCCGCGATACAGGGGCATCTCGTCCTGCACGACCTCATCGAGGTCGATAATCCCGACCAGACTGCAGTTTGACTGCAGGGGCTTGATCTTGTACCCGCCGGGAGCCCGGGTAATGATGATGGGATCCGCCATGGAGGCGTTGACGTACCGAATTCTCATGACGCGCGTGTCGATGATGCCGATGAAAAGAACCGCGTACTTGTCCTGCAGGCGCATGGACTTGATTGCGGTATCGATCGCCCTGACGACGCCTGGCAGGTCTTCCTTGTTCTCGATGATCTTGACGGTATTCATTATGACGCCCATGATGAGGGCGGAAGCGAGCCCCTTGCCCGACACGTCGCCGAGCAGGAAGAAGGTGCGGTCCTCGTCGAGCGGGATGACGTCGTAAAAGTCCCCGGATACGTTGACCAACGGGCGGAAATACGCCGCGGTATCGAGCTTCTTGAGCTCCGGCATCTTCTGGGGAAGGAAGGACATCTGCGTCTCGGCGACCATGTTCCATTCCTTGGAAAGTTCGGAAATGGCCGTGAGCTGGGTAATGGTCTTGGTGCGCTTCTGGAAGTTCGCGAATTCGTACAGCATTGTGGAAAAAACGCTATCCTCGAAAACCTTCATGTAGCGGCACAGCACGTAAAAGTGCAGTTTCCCGTACACGAGAAAGAACCCTCGCGCGTTCTGAAAGTCGGAAACGAGCCCCAACTCCTCGTCAATCAGGTAAAATCCCTCCGGCCAGTTTTGCGGGAAATTGCGGCTCAGGACCTCGAGGGTTTCGGGGTCGGTCGCGATACGGGTGGGACTGTTGTAGATGACGTAGGTATTCTCGGAGTTGACGTACAGGACGGAACTGTCGGCCTCGTGTTCCAGAACGCTCTGGATCGAATCGATGAGATCCTCGATCGTGTACGAGAACCTGAGCCGGTCGATGAACCGGACCATGAGCCTTGAATCCCTGACCTTGAACGTCTGATACTCCAGGCGCGCCCATACGCCCTGGGTAACCAGCGAGGAAGAAGTCGCCGCGATAAAGAACATGATCGCGGCCGAGACGAACCTTCCGGCAAACTCGAACTGCGACATGATGATGAACATGAAGAACGAAAACACGAGGCCGACAAAGGCATCAATGGCCAGTTTTGCGAGCCGTTTTCTGGATTGAATCATCCTGATGTACCTCTTTGAAGAAGAGAGAGTGGTAATTCCGGAAAAACCGGCATTTCTCCGGGCTCTCCCGTCCTGTAACATTACAGCCGAACAACCGACACAGTGATTGTAGCACAGCTTGACCGGTTTGAGAATGAAAAAAAACGGGGACAGCCGCGCCGTCCCCGTATTCCGGAAAGTACGTTTACCCGTCGATCCCGGTCAGCCCCTCAATTCCTCGAGCGGGACGGGCGTCGGGGCGGCGTTCTCGCCCTCGAGCTTCGCTACCTCTTCAAGGAGGGTTTTAGCCCTGGATGACAGCTTGGTAGGCACCTGTACGATAATCTTGATATACAGATCCCCCTTCCTCGCACCCGAAACGGGAACGCCTTCCTCGCGAATCCTGAGCAATTTCCCGTTTTGCGTCCCGGCGGGGATCTTGAGTCGGAGCTGCTTGCCGTCCAGGGCCGCGACGGTAATCTCAGACCCGAGGGAGGCCTGCGTTATCGATATGGGGATGGCGCAATACAGGTCGGCGCCGGAGCGCTCGAACCAGGCATGCGGCTTTACCCGGATAAACACGTATAAATCGCCATAGGGACCGCCGTTGGCGCCGACGTCTCCCTGTCGGGGGATACTGATTTTCTTTCCGTCCTCAACCCCGGGCGGGATGGTAACGAGTATCTTCTGCCGCTTTTTCTGCGTGCCGGTGCCCCCGCATTCTTTGCAGGGGTTCTCGATAATCGTCCCCTCTCCATGGCAAGTCGGGCAGGGAGAGGCTATCGAGAAAAATCCCGAGCTATGCCTGACCTGGCCGGCGCCCTGGCAGGTAGAGCACACCTTGCGCCCGCTCCCGCCGGAGGCCCCGGTTCCCTTACAGGCGGAACACGCCTCGTTGCGGGAGTACTGAACCTCAGCCTTGGTGCCGTACACGGCGTCCTGGAATGAAATCTGCAAATCGTAGCGGAGGCTGGCGCCCTGGCTGACCCCGGAATGCCCGTTGGACCGCCTTCGCGTGCCGCCCCCGAAAAGATTCTCGAAAATCCCCGAAAAGTCCCCGAAGATATCCTCGAATCCCTGGAAGGCATTCGGATCGTAGCCGCCACCGCCGCCCATCCCCTCGAGCCCCGCATGGCCATACTGATCGTATATCTGCCTCTTCTGGTCGTCCGCCAGAACCTCGTAGGCCTCGGTGGCTTCCTTGAATTTTTCCTCTGCCTGCTTGTCGCCGGGATTCTTGTCGGGATGATAGAGGACGGCAAGCTTGCGGTAGCCTTTTTTTATCTCGTCTTTGGAAGCGCCCTTTTGGACTCCCAATACATCGTAATAGTCTCTTTTCGTTGCCACCTAGGACTCCAAATGAAAGGATGCAAAGCCGACCGGCCAAACGCCGCGTCGCGACGTCGGCCGGTCTCGGGCTGGGCTCACTTATTATCGTCGTTTACAACTTCGTAGTCAACGTCGTCGGCGGAACCCTTATCCGGACCCGGTTTTTCGGAAGCGCCCGCGAAACCGTCCGAAGACCCTTCGGCGGCGCCCATGTCGGGACCGGCGGCCCCGGCCGCGCCACCCTGGGCAGCCTGCTGCTTGTACATCTCCTCGGCGATCTTGTAGGAAGCCTGCTTGAGCTCCTCTGTCTTTGCCTTGATGGCCTCGACATCCCCGCCCTCGAGCTCGCGCTTGAGCGCGGCGACGGCCGCCTCGATCTTTTCCTTGTCCGCGGCATTGACCTTGTCGCCCATGTCTTTCAGGGTTTTCTCGGTGGTATAGATCATCGAGTCCGCCTCGTTGCGCGCCTCGATCTTCTCCCGTTCCCGCTTATCGGACTCGGCGTTCGCCTCGGCTTCCTTGACCATGCGGTCGATTTCGCTCTCGCTAAGACCGCTCGAGCTCTCGATGCGGATCTTCTGCTCCTTGCCCGTCCCGAGATCCTTCGCCGCGACGTGCACGATACCGTTCGCGTCGATATCGAAGGTAACCTCTATCTGCGGCACGCCGCGCGGGGCGGGCGGAATTCCCACAAGGTCGAATTTACCGAGCGTCCTGTTCTGGCTGGCCATCTCGCGCTCGCCCTGGAGTACGTGAATCGACACGGCGGTCTGACCGTCCGCGGCGGTGGAAAACACCTGGCTCTTCCGGGTGGGGATCGTCGTGTTACGGTTGATGAGGCGGGTAAAGACCCCGCCCATCGTCTCGATGCCGAGCGAAAGCGGGGTAACGTCGAGCAGAAGAACGTCCTTGACGTCTCCCCCGAGAATGCCCCCCTGGATGGCGGCGCCGACGGCGACGGCCTCGTCGGGATTGACGGCCTTCGAGCCTTCCTTTCCGAACAGCTCCTTGACGATCTGAAGGACCTTGGGCATGCGGGTAGAACCGCCGACGAGCAGGATCTCGTCGATCTGATCAATGGAAACGCCGGCGTCCTTGATCGCCTTGCGGCAGGGTTCCTTGGTGCGCTCGAAAAGGTCTTCCGTCATCTGCTCGAACTTCGCGCGGGAGAGGCTCTTCTGGAGATGCTTCGGGCCCGACGCGTCGGCCGTGATGAACGGCAGGTTGATCTCGGTATTGGTCACGGCGGAAAGCTCGATCTTGGCCTTTTCCGCCGCCTCGCGGAGGCGCTGAAGGGCCATGCGGTCCTTCGAAAGGTCGATGCCGGTATCGTTCTTGAATTCCTCGACGAGCCAGTTCATGATGCGCCTGTCCCAGTCGTCTCCGCCGAGGTGAGTGTCGCCATTGGTCGACTTAACCTCGAAGACCCCGTCGCCAAGCTCGAGGACCGAGATATCGAAGGTACCGCCGCCGAGGTCATACACCGCGATGGTCTTCTCCTTCTTGGAGTCCTTGTTGAAACCGAACGCCAGGGACGCGGCAGTAGGCTCGTTGATGATTCGCTTCACCTCAAGACCCGCGATTTTTCCGGCGTCCTTCGTCGCCTGCCGCTGGGCGTCGTTGAAGTACGCGGGAACGGTTATGACGGCCTCGGTGACCGCCTCGCCAAGATAGTCCTCCGCGGTCTTCTTCATCTTCTGAAGGATAAACGCGCTGATCTCCTGGGCGGAATAGAGCTTGCCGTCGATGTCAACGCGAACCTCGTCTCCCTGGGGGACGACCTTGTACGGGACCAGCTTCGCCTCGCCCGTGAGCTCGTTGAAGCGATGCCCGATGAAACGCTTGATCGAATACACGGTCTTGTCGGGATTCGTGATCATCTGGTTTTTCGCGGGCTGACCCACGACGCGCTCGCCCTTCGCGGTAAAGCCTACGATGGACGGCGTGGTGCGGCCGCCTTCCGCATTCTGGATAACGACGGGCTCCCCGCCTTCCATGACGGACACGCACGAATTGGTAGTTCCAAGGTCAATACCGATAATCTTTCCCATAGTATCTAATCTCCTTATATTCCAATCATATATAGTATCGTAACGCGTGATTCGCTCACGTGAGGCGTTCATCGCACAACGGAGCGCCGGGCGAGCCCCGATCCTCCGGGATACCGGACAGACTACCCGTTCGCGTTCTCCGCGGGCATCTTCACGACTACCTTCGCCAGCCGGATCACGCGATCCTTCAGCTTGTAGCCTTTCACGAACTCCTCGCTAACGACGGGTTCCTTCGCGTCGGGCGAGGGAACCGTGGCGACGGCCTCGTGCATGTGGGGATCGAAATGCTCCCCCAAGACCGGATAATACTGCAACCCGTACTTGTTCTCGAGCATCGAGCCAAGCTGGTTGCGTATCATCGCGATTCCCTTAAGGAATGACATGGCGGCGCTGCCCTCCTCCGGAGAACCGCAGGCCTGCATGGCCCTGTCAAAATCGTCAAGTACGGGGACAAGGTCTACCAGCAAATTGGTATTGGCAAAATCTACCGCTTCCTGTTTCTCGCGTATCATCCTCTTGCGGTAATTATCGAAATCGGCTGCCTTGCGAAGATATTGATCCTGAAGCTCGGCGTTCTTTTTCTCGAGCTCGGCGATTCTGCCGTCCATATCCGGACTCGCAGACTGCTTTTGGTCTGCCTCTTCCGCTTTTCTCCCCTCGGTCGAATCCTGCGCGGGCCCGGAACCGCCTTCAGGGGAAGGCTGAACCCCGGCTGCGGACTGTTTTTCGTCGGTTTCCGGTTTTTCACCCTGTTTTGTTTCGTTTTCGGAGCTTTTTCTCATGTACAACCTCAAAAAAAAGATACTAATATCAACGCGTACGGGTCAACAGAAACTGTAACCTTTTGTCGCGGCGGGGTTTCGCGTCAGGTTTCCGGCTTAAGCGCCCCATGAATGAGCCGCCAGGCAACCGTACCGGGCATCGGCATGGCGGGAAGGTTCGAGGGATCAAACCAACGGGCTTCAAGAATCTCGGCAGGATCCACCCGTATCTCTCCCGAGGCCCAATCCGCGTTAAAAGCTACCATAAATTGATCGGGATACGGCCAACTTTGGCTCCCGGCATACCGGATATTCTTCAATTTTAACCCGGTTTCCTCGAAAACCTCCCGGGAAACGCATTCCTCGAGGGTTTCACCATGTTCGACAAAGCCGGCAAGACAGGCATACACATCCTGGTTCCGGGCCGCATGGCGGGCAAGAAGGATCTTTCCCTCGCGATGGACCAGAACGATAATCGCGGGAGAGATACGCGGGTAGGTCGTTATCGCACAGGCCGCGCACACCTTGGCGATCTCCTTCGGATGATCGGCCAGGGGACAGCCGCACCGACTGCAAAACCGGGTTGTATTGTGCCAGTTGATCAAACCGAGGGCACGGGCAGCCGAAGAAGACAAGGCTGAAAGCGCCGGATCGACTGCCGTAAAAAGGTCGCGAAGCCGCATCCAATGTCCGGAGGATGCGCCCATGTCTACCGGTGATTCCGGCGGGGGCGGCCCACAAATTGAGGCCGAAACCACTGCAGCAACAGAGACTACCGGCTCAAGCAGTATTATACGCGCAGGTCGACCGGCAAGACTCAACTCGAAACAGTCAAGCTGAAGGGTCCCGGGAATATCGGGAAAACTGGAAGGAAGCGTGTTATTCTCTTCAAGATAAAGTTCACTTGATCTGAATATGTATAAAGATTGTTCTTGCATGGCCCGATCCTGCGGTACAGTATACATAAAACCATCAATTGGATAAAGGAGTTCTCAAGATGAAAAAGAACCTGTTTTTTTGCCTTTTTACGCTTTCAGCTCTGTCCCTCCTGGTAGCGAATGACCTCGCCGAGGGTTTTTGGAAGAGCATAGACGATGAAACGGGAAAAACCACCGCGGCCTGGCGCATCTACCAAAAGGACAACAAGCTGTACGGCGAGATCGTCACCGTTCCTGACCAGGAGGATACGGTTATAGCCACGAAATGCAAGCCAAGCTACAAGGATTTCCCGATCCCGGGGGACGTAAGCAAGATGACCGTCGTGAACACCCCGTTCATCTTCGGTTTGAAGATAAAAGAACCGGGCGTTTGGGCCGGAGGAAACATAATCGATCCGAAAGACGGCAAGATGTACAAATGCAAGATTACCTTTCACAAGACCGACGGTAAGGAATTCAAGCAGGATACCCTGGAGATGCGCGGCGAGGTTGGTCTGGGAATCGGGCGAAGCCAGTATTGGGAACGTATAACGGAAGAGGATATCGAAAAACTTCGAATAAAGTAAAAATAACACGTTCGGCGGCAAGAAAAGGATAGCGGCTCAGGGATTCCGGTCAAGGCTTGAAAATCATGAACGGCCTGTGATATAGTCAGACATGAAAGCTACTATCTTTTTCGGATCAAAATCAGATACAGAAACGATGAAGAAGGCCGCCGGCGTGCTCAAGGAGTTCGGGGTCGAGTATTCGTCATATATAATCTCTGCCCATCGATCCGCCGAACTTCTGGCGGAAACCCTTGCGTCGGAAGAGCGCAACGGATGCGAAGTCATTATCGCGGGCGCCGGGCTTTCTGCGGCCCTTCCCGGAGTCATCGCGTCCATGACCGTTATTCCGGTGATCGGCGTACCCCTTGACGGAGGGAAGGTCGGGGGCCTTGATTCGCTTCTTTCAATCGTACAAATGCCCAAACAGATACCGGTGGCGACGGTCGGCCTCGACAACGCGGCCAACGCGGGCTACCTGGCCTGCGAGATTCTCGCGGTCAAATACCCGGAACTCAGGGCAAAGCTCCTCGAATTCAGACAACATCTCAGGGATGAAGCGCGCTTGGGACTCGATCCTCGCGTATTAGGATAATCATTTACCGGGAGAGAAAAGTATGGGCATGGATGTGAAAGGAATCGTGAAGAACCTCGTCAAGGGCGATCAACTGTATGAGGGCAAGGCCAAAAAGGTTTTTGCCACCAATTATCCCGACCTCGTGATCATGGATTACAAGGATGACGCAACGGCGTTCAACGGCGAGAAGAAGGGACAAATCGAGTCGAAGGGCGTGCTCAACAACAGCATTACCACCGGCCTCTTCGAGCTTCTGGAAAAGAAGGGAGTGAAGACCCACTTTGTCGCGAAGCTTTCCGACCGCGAGATGCTCTGCAGGAAAGTAAGCATCGTCCCGCTCGAGGTTATCACGCGTAACGTCGCCGCGGGCAGTTTCTCGAAGCGTCTCGGGGTCGCCGAAGGGACCGCGCTCAAGACGACCGTGTTCGAGATTTCCTATAAGGACGATTCCCTTGGCGATCCGCTCGTCAACGATTATCACGCAGTGGCCATCGGCGCCGCCACATGGAAGGAGCTGAAGGTCATCTACGCGATGACGGACAAGATCAACAAGATTCTCGTCCCCTTCTTCTTTGACAGGGGCATCAGGCTCATCGATTTCAAGCTCGAATTCGGCAAGACGGCCGACGGGAAAATCATCCTCGCGGACGAGATCTCGCCAGACACCTGCCGTTTCTGGGACGCGAAGACGAATGAAAAACTCGACAAGGACCGCTTCCGCCGCGATCTCGGCAACGTCAAAGAGGCATACGTAGAAATCTTCAATCGCATCTCGAAGTAACTAATGACAAACGGGGATACCATGGATATGTATTCGGACAATGGAGATGACGGGAAGCTGAGGGATCATTGCGGAGTAATCGGTGTGTATCTTTCGGATCACGACACGACCGCTTCCCGTTTCGCGTACTATGGGCTTCAGTCGCTCCAACACCGGGGACAGGAAAGCACCGGAATAGCTGTTTCGGACGGAGAGCGGGTTGAGCACTTCAGGCAGATGGGCCTCGTCGCCGACGTGTACAACAACGAGAATCTCCTGGGAATGAAAGGATACATAGCGATCGGCCACGTTCTCTACTCGACGTCCGGCAAGGCGACAATAGAGAACGCCCAACCCTTCGTCTCCAAATCGAAACTCGGCACCATCGCGATCGCCCACAACGGCAGCCTGGTCAACACCGAGCCGATGAAGGAATTCCTCGAGGAGACGGGATCCACGTTTACCTCGACGAGCGACACCGAGGTGATCATCAAGCTGATCGCCAAGAATTACAAGAAGGGCCTTGAGCGGGCGCTGACCGACACGATTCAGCTCATCAAGGGCTCGTTCGCGCTCGCGGTCATGACCGAAAAAACGCTTATCGGGGCGCGTGACCCGAACGGGATCAGGCCCCTCTGCCTCGGGAAACTCAAGAACGGCTGGGTGCTCGCGAGCGAGTCCTGCGCCATCGACGCGATGGGCGGAGATCTAGTGAGGGACATAGCCCCCGGCGAGATCGTGATCATCAACGACGACGGAGTCCTTTCGTTCAATTTCGGCGAAAAAACCGCCAAGAAAACCTGCATATTCGAGTACGTCTATTTCGCCCGCCCGGATTCCATCATGGACGGCATCGGCGTTCTCGAGGCGCGGATTAAAATGGGCGAGGTTCTTGCCCGCGAATCGGGAGTCGCCGCGGACGTCGTTATCGGCGTGCCGGATTCCGGTCTCGGCGCCGCACTGGGTTATTCCAAGGCATCGGGCATACCCTATGCGATGGGCATCGTCAAGAACAAGTACATCGGCAGAACCTTCATCGCGCCGACGCAGGAAGAGCGGGAGCAGATGGTATTCGTCAAGCTCAACGCCCTCAGGAGCGACCTTGACGGAAAGCGGGTCGTCATCATCGACGACTCCATAGTCCGCGGGACCACGAGCCGCAGGCTCATCCAGATACTCAGGAAGGCCGGCGCCCGCGAGGTCCATTTTCGCATATCGTCCCCTCCGGTAAAGTATCCCTGCTATTTCGGGATCGACACCCCGGCCCGCGCCGAATTGATTTCGGCCACTCACGAGATTGAGGAGATCCGCCAATCCATCGGCGCCGACTCATTGGCGTTCATATCGATGGAAGGGATGGTCGAGGCTCTGCAATCCTGCGAGTACGAGGAAGACCCCGCCGCGATGGACCAGAGGAAAAACGCGCAGCCGATGAGGAATCACGACAGCGAGGCGAGCAATTGCGGTTACTGCCAGGGCTGCTTCCTGGGAGAATACCCGATGCCGATGATTGGCGAACTTGGGAAACGCTAAGGCGTTTCCCAAGTTCGCTTGGAGAAGTTCACCAAAGGTGAAATTCTCCACGGCTGGGGGCAGGAAACGTTAGGGCGTTTCCCAAGTTCGCTTGGAGAAGTTCACCAAAGGTGAAATTCTCCACGGCTGGGGGCAGGAAACGTTAGGGCGTTTCCCAAGTTCGCTTGGAGAAGTTCACCAAAGGTGAAATTCTCCACGGCTGGGGGCAGGAAACGTTAGGGCGTTTCCCAAGTTCGCTTGGAGAAGTTCACCAAAGGTGAAATTCTCCACGGCTGGGGGCAGGAAACGTTAGGGCGTTTATTTTTATACAGACACGGTTTTTTTAATCGTACCAGAAGTTTTCCAGGAGAGTGACATGATCGATTACCGACAATCTGGCGTGGACGTTGAAGAAGGGTATCGCGCCGTCAGCAACTACAAGGACAGCGCAAAGCGCACGATGATCCCGGGAGTCCTTAACGGGATCGGAAGTTTCGCGGGGATGTTTCAGCTTCCGGCGGGATACTCGGAGCCAGTAATCGTGTCGGGCACGGACGGCGTCGGCACAAAGCTCGATATCGCCTTTTCGATGAAGAAATACGATACGGTCGGGATCGACTGCGTGGCGATGTGCGTTAACGATATCCTCTGTCATGGGGCAAAGCCGCTTTTCTTCCTCGACTACCTGGCGTGCGGAAAGCTCGACGCATCGGTTGCGGGGGACCTCGTTCGCGGCGTCGCGGAAGGATGCCTGCAATCGGAAGCGGCGCTTATGGGCGGAGAGACCGCGGAGATGCCGGGATTTTACGACGCGGGTAAATATGACATAGCGGGTTTCGCCGTGGGCGTCGTTGAAAAATCGAAGATAATCGACGGGACAAAGATTCGCGAGGGCGACACGCTAATCGGCCTTTCCTCGAGCGGGGTTCATTCGAACGGATTCAGCCTTGTAAGAAAACTGGTACGGGATTATAACGAGCCTTTCAACGGTAAACCGATCGGAGAGACGCTTCTCACGCCCACCAAGATTTACGTCAAGCCGGTCCTCAATCTTCTTGAGAAGATCGACATTCACGGCATGGTCCATATCACGGGCGGCGGTTTTTTCGAAAACATCCCGAGAATGTATCCCACGGGCGGCGTACATGGGGATGCCGGCTCATCAAAGCACCTGATCTCTTGCATAAAAAAAGGAAGCTGGAAGGTCCCGCCGATCTTCGACGAGCTTGTCCGCCGCGGGGCCGATCCCGAGAGGATGTATCATACCTACAATATGGGCATCGGATTTATCATCGCGGTCGCGCCGGCTGACGCGGACGCGGCGATCGCCCTTCTCGAAAAGTCCGGCTTCCCGGCTCAGGCGATCGGGTACGTCGGTACGGGAACGGAAGATGTCCTTTTCGTCTGAGACGCCTAATCCGCAGAAGGCACGGCGGGAGCGACTCGTCAGCGAGCCGGTAATTCCGGTTCCCGGCTCTTTCAACGCGACCACAATGGCCGCGGGCGAGCCGGGCGTTCCAATGGGCTTTGCCTGGCGCGGAACCGCGTATCGAGTAACCAGGATTCTGGGATCGAAGAAGAACCTTCGCCCCTGCAGGAACGGTTCAGGCGAGCAATACATCAACAAACACTTCTTTACGGTAGAGACCGATTCGGGCGATATCATGACCCTATACCGAACCAGATCCGGTTCCAGGGATGACGGATGGATCCTGTACACGATGCAGGACGTAGACGATACGGCGGTTCGGGACGCTGTTGACGAACCCCTACGGATAGCGGTCCTGGTTTCGGGAGGCGGCACGACGCTTCAGGCGCTTATTGACGCCGTCGAGACGGACGCGAACGGCAACCACTATCGAATAGTCCTTGTCGTCGCCGACCGGGAGGAAACCGGAGCGATCGAGCGGGCGAAGCGGCACGGGATACCGACGGGAATTGCGGTTCCGAAAAAGGGACTGCCGCGCCCCGAGGCCCGGCTGGATACTTCAAGTAAGGCCCTCGACCTCGCGAGACAACATGGGGCGCAAGCCCTCGTCCTTGCCGGTTTTCTTACGATACTGCAAGGTGAGATAATCGATGCCTTCGCTGGGCGCATCATCAATATACATCCCGCCCTCCTGCCGAAATTCGGCGGTCCCGGGATGTGGGGACATCATGTCCATGAGGCAGTCCTCGATTCGGGAGACACCGAGTCCGGATGCACGATCCATATCGCGGACTCCGGTTGCGACACAGGTCCCATCCTGCTGCAGAAAAAAGTACCGGTGCTTCCTGGGGACACTCCCGACAGTCTTGCCGTAAGGATACACATAGAGGAACGCAAGGCCATAGTGGAGGGCGTTAATGCCCTGTGGAACCTGATTGTCGCGAGGAAGGATCCCCGGAAAGACACATGAGGCGGAAGATACCGATATCCTTTTTTAAAGGTTTCATTATCGGCGCAGGGGCGATACTTCCCGGGATATCGGGAGCCTCGCTTGCCGTCATGTTCGGCGTGTACGAGGATATCGTCGCGCTCCTGGCAAACCCCTTTCATCATTTCCGGGCGTTTTTCCGAAAACATACCATCCTGATGCTCGGTTCGATCTGCGGTTTCCTCGCCGTTTCGCAGGCACTCGTGATGCTCATCGCGTCCCATACGGTCCCGGTCCTGTTTCTCTTCACCGGGTTTATCGCCGGGACGCTCCCGGGGATATACCGCCGGGGGAAATCGGGCAGCGGAGGACCCGCGAAATACATCGCGTTTTTCGCCATGACAGGACTGATGGTCTGTCTCGCAGTCATCCGACATGGCACGGCGCTCGACAGCATCCAGTCCAGCGTGATTACGAAAACCGCGATGGCATGGCTCGATGACGGTACTACCTGGTCTCCGGCCTGGATCGCCGCGGGCGCCATTATCGGACTTGGGTCGCTTTTACCCGGAGTAAGCGCCTCTTTTTTGCTCATGTATATTGGCTGGTATGCTCCACTGCTTGCAGCCGTCGGAGGAATCAGTGTTATCCCCCTTCTTCAAGTTGGATTCGGGGCAGCTCTGTCCCTCATGTGCCTTTCTAAACTCACGGTTCTCCTCTATACGAAATTCCATGAAATCGTATCTTTCGGGGTACTCGGCCTTACCCTCGGATCCCTTACCCTCGTTTTTGGGAATATTCCCCCACTGGATATCTTACCGGTGTGTCTACTCCTGCTTGGTGCCGGTTTTACCCTCTCTTGCTTCCTGGATATTCAGCAAAACCGATAATCTTAAGCTGGCTTGATTTTCCATACGCTCTGTGTTATTTTGTGTAAACAAATTCATCATTGAGGAGGCAGTATCCTATGGATACGGACCCTGGTAGTCGTAGATACGGGTATCAATCTGACGAAAACGTGCCTCCCCAGTTAACCCGCAGAATCTTTTTTTAGACTCAACGAGTTCTCTACAGAGGCCAGACGGGACGTTAAGGGGTTTAATCCTTGATTTCCCGTTCATTTTGAGCATTCTGGAGGACACTCCGATGATAACCATCTGGAAACAGGAAAACAGACAACTTGTTGAAGGCGACCGAAACGACAGCCCCATTTGGGTTGACGCCCGTAACGTTACGCGCGAGGACATCAGGACGCTCGAATCGGATTATGGCATCGATACCGAGATTATCATGGATATCCTCGACCAGGATGAGCTTTCGAGAATTGACAGGGAAGACGACTATACACTTATAATAGTACGATTACCCATTTTCCTATCCGCGAACGAGGTGAGCTACTTTACCCTTCCACTTGGCATTTTGCTTTTCCCGAACATGATCTTGACCATTTGTTGGGCCGATTGCGAGGTCTTGCACGACATTACGAACAACCGCGTCCGCGGACTCACCATGAGCGACTTACCGGCCTTTGTGATCAGGGTTCTCGCGAGGGCGGACTTGATATTCCTCCGGTACCTTAAGGAAATAAACCGACGATCAAACAGTATCGAAATCGAGCTCCAAAAATCGGTTAAAAACCTTGAGCTGATACAGCTACTCAATCTCGAGAAATCGCTCGTATATTTCACAACCTCATTGAAAAGCAACCAATTGTTATTCGAAAAATTGATGAAAACCCGCCTGATTCAACTCGACGAGGAGGATCGGGACTGGCTCGAGGATGTCGCTACAGATAACCGACAGGCAATCGAAATGGCAGACATCTACAGCAACATCCTCTCGGGAATGATGGACGCGTTCGCCTCGGTGATATCGAACAATTTGAGCATCGTGATGAAGAGACTTACCGTCATCTCGCTCGTACTCATGATTCCGACGATGATTACAAGCCTTTTCGGCATGAACCTTAATCTGCCGATGTCTGAATGGCCTGGATATCGAGCTCTGTCCCTCGTACTCGGGATATGCCTCGCGTCTTCAGGGCTTGCTATGTTCCTTCTTCAGGATAAAAAAGCCAAAAAGACGAGAATCGATCCAAGCGAAAGGAAAAAACTCAGACGTAAAAACAGGGCCGTGGAATAACCGATCAGCGTCCGTATTCCCCAACGAATACGGAATCACCAGGTTCAATTCGCGCAGCAGAAATCTGCGATTGACTCGATATGAATACGTGCAGTATTAAGAACGGGAACGTTAAAATCCTCGGGACTGGCGATCAGGGGTAGTTCAGTACACCCCAGGATAAGCCCATCCAGATGCTCACGCTGAATGATCGATTCGCACAGGGAATGAAAACGCACTTTCTTTACCGGATCGACAATACCGTTTTCAAGATCAGGGAAAATCATGGAATGAATCTCGTTTTGCTCAGATTGGGAAGGAACAAGCACGGAAATACCTCTTTTTTGGAAAAAATCAGGATAAAACCTGCTTGCCATCGTAAATCCGGTCCCGGTCAACAGAAGACGCTGTAATCCGAGATTAGAAGCCCGCTCGCACACACAGTCTACGATTCCCAGAACGGGAAGCTGCGATCGAGTTTTTACCTCATCAATCACGATATGCGGGGTATTGGACGCGATCGCGGCAAAGTTCGCCCCCGAACGCTCGAGTGAGGCAATCGCATCGACGAGAAAATCAGCAAGCCCAATGAGATTCCCGTGTTCGAGAAAGGAAAGCATCTCGGTCATATCAACGCTGTTTACAATTATTTCTGGATAATGCCCATCACCCGTCTTCTCCATGCAGAGTTTGATCAGAGCTTGGTAATATTCAACAGTCGATTCAGGACCAAGCCCACCAAGAATACCGATTTTTTTCATATACCCGCCTTTTTCTTGTAATATACCTCAAAGCTACACCGGGCATCCCCTGCCAAGATGGATTCCTTGAGAACAATTTTTTCGAGCTCTGTCCCTACTGAGGTGAGATTGTCCCATAAACTCAATTCCGAACAATGGTATAGTTTCCGGGAGCTGATAAACCCCTCATTTACAAGGTCACAGCCACATTTTGCATATCTGATCTCTATATGATCATCGAATAATGAATAACTGAAATCTGTGAACTTACGATGCATTTCTTCAAGAGCTTCCGGAAGAGCTCTGTCCCCAGAAAAGGCAGCTTGAAATACCTCTCTCGAATAGGAATCCGAACATGATCTCGCGCATTCTTGTAATAAAGCATCGACAGTATCATCATCCGATATCTCAAGAAAACGATTAATGCCAGTAAACCAATAATGGTAAAAACTTGAATCAAGGCTTCTAGAGCTGATATCCTTTTTTTTAGTCATCCTCATGTTCCTAAACCGGTTTATTAGAGATACAGCTGAATCCGGAACGATTCAGCACTGTACGGGCCGAATCCAGATTGATTTCTTTTACCAGAATATAATCAGTATCGTACGTTGATATTACAAAAATACTGATTCCGGCCTCCGCAAGAGGTTTACTGATCGAAGACAGAACACCAACCATTCCAAAGGACAGCGAGCCTTCAATCCGTAACATCCGCCAACCAGATTCAACATGACTCCCATATGGGGTCCGGGCTGATTCAACCACAATTGAGACCTCATCTCGAGTCTTGGTAATACTGGTAAAGTTACCGGACACAAAAAGATCGAGAGGGAGATTAGCAGTGCGCTCAAATCTGCAAACAGAAAACTCAGAATCCAGTACTATCAATTTCACTTTATTCGCTCCATTATGTTTTTATCGGCCATCAATAGTATCGACATAACTAACTGGAAATTTTGTTAATAATGCACTTCCTGCATCGTGATTGAAAATATCCCTTGTTTTTGCTATACTTCGTCATTCATTAGCATAATCCTGAAGGGGCAGACGCATGAAAAAGAGAGCGCTAATCAGCGTATTCTACAAGGACGGCGTACTGGAGCTTGCGCAGTATCTCACAAGCAAGGGTTGGGAGATCTTGTCGACAGGTGGCACAAAAAAGCACTTGGTCGACGCTGGACTTACGATAACCGACGTCAGCTCTGTCACCGGTTTTCCGGAATGTCTCGATGGGCGAGTTAAAACACTTCATCCGAAAATACATGCAGGATTGCTCGGAATCCGCGAAAATCCCGAACATGTACAAATAATGAAGGATCTGGGCGTCGAACCAATTGATCTTGTTTGTGTAAATTTATATCCCTTTTTTGAAAAGGTTCAGGCAGGACTGTCATTCGAAGATACCATCGAGTTTATCGATATTGGTGGACCTACCATGCTCCGCTCTGCAGCAAAAAACCATGCTGATGTGATCGTACTAACTGAGGCAACCGATTACCCTGAGGTCATGAAGGCTCTTGATAGCGTACAACAAGAGATCTCAAAGGTTCCCGCAGATCTTAAAAGAAGATTAGCTGGCAAGGTATTCAATCTGACGAGCGCATATGACGCGGCGGTTGCGAGGTTTTTGCTGGGAGAGGCTTCCTGCCCGGTTTCGCCCGAATCTCCAATTTGGCCACAATACTTGACCATACCGTATACGCTCTCGCAGACACTCAGATATGGGGAAAATAGCCATCAACAAGCGGCTCTGTACCTCACCGCCGATTCTTCCGGGGCTTTCGGTAACATGAAGCAGATTCAGGGAAAAGAACTTTCCTACAACAATATGAGGGATCTGGATATCGCCTGGAAAGTAGTTTGTGCATATGATGACCTTACAGCGCATTTACCCTCCGGTTTCCCGGGGACTTCACTGGTCAGGGGGAATACGAGCCCGGTAATATGTGTCGCCTTGAAACATAATACACCCTGCGGAGCCGCACTCGGAAAAAGCGTTGTCGAAGCGTATAACCGCACGTACCTCGTTGATCCTGTATCGATCTATGGCGGAATTATCGGATGCAATAGGACAATCGACAAAGCAGCCGCTGAGGAGATGGTCAAGATATTCCTGGAGGTCATCGTTGCCCCGGATTTCGATGATGAAGCCCTGGAAGTCCTGAGCACGAAAAAAAAACTCCGCCTGATTAAGGCAAACATTCGGCCGAATAACCGAACCGATATTCTGAGTGTCGATGGAGGAGTCCTAATTCAGGAACGAGACAACAGGCTCTTTGCCGATTGGAACGTTGTAACTGATAAAGCTCCGTCCCCGGAAGAAGCGGCTGAAATGGCCTTCGGTATGACAATTGCCCTATTTGTGAAATCCAATGCGATCGTTGTCGTCAAGGACCGGGTTGCCGTCGGAATAGCAGGCGGACAGGTCAACAGAATTTGGCCAACCGAACAATCCCTCGCTCGTGCAAAACTGCTCACTGATGCGGGGTTGCCGTGTCTTGATGGTACAAACTCGAAAGAACCCGCAACAGTCATGATCTCTGATGCTTTTTTTCCTTTTGCTGACTGTGTTGAAACAGCGGCAAAATATGGCATCAAGGCGATCGTCCAGCCTGGCGGTTCGATCCATGACAAAGAGTCTATCGAGGCGGCAAACCGTCTTGGAATCGCAATGGTCTTTACAGGAACAAGGCATTTCAAGCATTAAGAAAAATGTACTGCTAGCTCTGTCCCCAAGAATATTGGGGACTTTTTTTTGGCATGGATTAACTTCCCCATTATAAATAATGCATGCGTAAACCGAGAGTTCTCGAAAAATTAGCCCGGTATCATGTTACGGCGCGTGTGAATAATAAAGAGTTTTTTATAGAATCCAATCGTGCTAAAGCTCTCTTCGTTGAAGTGCTTCTTCGAGCAAAACAAAGATTCTCATTCAAAATAGAGAATTTTGTTATAATGGGGAATCATTTCCATCTAATTATTCAACCATCAGAGAATGAAAATCTTTCACGTATCATGCAATGGATATTGAGTGTATATGCCATGGCGTATAACAGAATCACTGGCCGGTGCGGACATTTCTGGGGAGATCGTTTTTTCTCTCGAGTACTATACTCCCTTGCACAATATTTGATGGTATTTAAATACATTGACGATAATCCCTTATCGGCGAATATCTATACTAATAGTGAATGGCAATATTGCGGCTCGTTTCATAGAAGACATGGTTTATTTTACCTCATTGATAAATTGCCATCCTTGATTAACCTGGTTGTCCAGAATACAACACTATTTGTTCTTGACTGATATATCTAGCTTTTTTAGCTCGGTGTATATTATCATATTTGTTCAAACTGATTAAAAAGTAAAGCTCATTGTCCTCTGGGTAATGAAGGGGACATGATCGATCAATGAAATCCTTCACAATAAATTGGAATCCATTTGAACCAAGATATGATGCAAGTTTAAAGACATGGTAACTCAGTTTATCCTCTAACCAATCAATATCGAGGGACAGAGCCAAAACAGGATTATTACATTCTTTCATAAACGGTGTCAGATATCAGAATCCTATAATTGGGGATTGTACAATCGTCATTAATAACGATAGAATCGTAATATGCTGTATTATATCGCATCAATGATTCAGCAGTATTTCGGGCCTTTCCGACTTCTGCAGTCTTTTACAATATTGATTATTTCTGCACTGTATGCGGGTTTTTTCCTGACAGTTTTTCTCCTTCCAAAGACATATTGTGTCCTCCCAAAGGATCGCGGACGTGAATTCTCGATTAATGCAGATGCATCAATGGGGAAACCAACAGGTGCAGGCGTCGTTTTTATCTCCCTATTCGTATTAGTTGCATTTCTGTTTGCTCCCGTCAGCATACCTCAAGCTTCAATCCTTTTTCTGACATGGATTGTCATGATTACGGGATATCTTGATGATCGCTCAATCCATCCATGGGGAGAGTATGTAAAAGGATTGCTTGATCTCGTTTTATCTTTACTTGCTTCACTCGCACTGTATTATCTTTACTTTAATGGAGCGGTTAGTTATTGGCTTCCTTTTTTCTCTTCAGTCATTTCCGTACACCCACTCGTGTTTTTAACAGTTTCAACAATTGTTGTCTGGATTTCAATTAATACTACAAACTGCACCGACGGGGTAGATGGGCTCTCGGGGACCCTGGTTCTTCTTGCATTAATTTCTCTTGGGATTATCTTCTACTTTGTTCTAGGACATTCACGGATCGCTACATACTTATTGGTCCCGCATATGAGGGACGGAGCTCAATGGGCTGTCTTGATTTTCACTCTTTGCGGCGTCTTGATGGGATATCTTTGGCATAACGCATTCCCCAGCAAGGTTTTAATGGGAGATGCGGGCTCAAGAGCTCTTGGGTTTTTCATCGGGGTATGCGTAATCGTTTCTGGTAATCCATTTCTGTTGTTTATGACGAGCACCATGATACTCATTAACGGTGGAACAGGCCTCTTAAAGGTTGCCCTCCTCCGGTTTTTTAATATACGCATCCTTCATAATATACGCTTCCCGTTACATGATCATATGAGAAAAAATCGAGCTTGGTCTCCTGCTCAGGTCCTTCTCAAGTTTATGATTATGCAGGTACTCATTACCCTGGCCGTTCTTGGGTTATTCTTCAAGATACGATAACTTCAAAATACCTCTCCAAGAGATAAGCTCCACAAGTGGCTGAGTTTGAAGCAATATGCAAGACCCTGGGGGACAGAGCTCTTCTGGTTACATATCTAGCTCAAGAAATCATCCAGGGACAGAGCTCGTGTCAATAATTTCGAGTTCTACTCTATTTTGCTTGTAGTCCCCTGAGGAAATCGGCAAAGCTCTTGCCAAAATCAGCTTTAATTTTCTTCTCGGCCACTTTTACCGCGCGATTCTCTGCTTCCGATAGAGTGGCATGACCTTCACGCCCGTTAATGCTATATGGGAGTATTACAGCACCGATTAAGGTATCCATCAATTCTGCATCAACCAAGTATCGGACGAATACATTGGGATTATCCTTTAATTCCGCTTCGGTAAGGCTCAGCGTTCCGTTGAGAGAATAACGCGAACCGGCTCCTCCGGACTTAAACCCTGCGTCGGAAAGTACGGAAGTAAAAGCTGTTTTAATCCGGTTATTCCTGTCGTTTGCAATCGAAACGGTTATGGGAATGGTCTGGGCGATACGGAGGCATTCCGTACGAAAATCCTCCCCTTTACTGACAGTCCCCCGCCGGGCGGCGGCTGAACCGGGGCTTACCACTGAAAGGATATTGAGAAACCTCGCGTTTTCATCCGCGATCGCGGCGGCAAGATCGTAACGGGCATAGGCGTCCAGGGTATTCTTGTCAGCTTGCGGTATCTGTACCAGCTTCGAAATGGATGACTCATTCGTATCCACAAGATCGGCATAGAGAATCGCCGCTTTGGCCTTATCCATGACGGCGACAGCGTATGTCGTTTTAGCCCCGTCAAACCACGTGTCCTTGATTTCCGCGCCGACAACGGTTTCCAGATCGTAGGAACTCGTTACCGCACGGCCGATATCGGTATCTTCCGTCACCTCGATTACCCCGCTTTTGACGGCTTCGGTATATCGGGTGCTTACGACGGTCTCGCCCTTGACGGTCTGGCCGAATATGGCGACAAGGGCGCCAAGAGCGCTCTTTTCGGCGGTTTCACGGTCAATACCGTACCCGACGGCCGATACATACTGTACCTCGGAATATACGTTTCTCGGATTGGCGACCCAGGAAGGCTCGCTGTTACTTGAATTCCCGGTTGTGTCCTTCGTTTGGGAGGTTGCTTTATCGGGCGTGGCTTTGGGTGAGCTGGCACAACCGACAAGCAAGACGATCACAAGTAATAATCCAGTTATTTTATGCATACTGCCTCCAAAAGGTTCAGTTCTCCCGGCCTCACGTTCACATCCTTGAATCGGACGCTGTGAACCAGTTTTTTTGATGCGTTGTAGTAGTTGACGGTAAATGAATACACCCCTGGCTCAAGGGTAATCCCCCCGACGAGTGCCTTCGCGGGATAGTACCGCGACATTCGAAGATCCGCCTGTTCGCTCGTTTCGGCAAGCACCTGTGAGCCGAGACTGAGCAAACCAAGGATCAAGGCACCCTCGGCGCTGTCTGCCTTTTGCGCCTGATCATCGAGTATCATCGAAGACGATGTCTTGGCCGTTGCGCGAAGAACCGTCTTAAGGTAAATGAGCCCCGCTTTCTGCTTGAAGGTTTCGGTCGCGACCGCTCCCATATCCTCGATGAGTCCCAGCTGGAACGTCTCCCCTGAATCCATCACGACCTCGGCCATTGACGCCATTGAAGGTCGGCTCGTCATTTGAGGAACCGCGACTTTTATCCAATTGGACATCGAGAGGGGGATTCTCACGACGTTTTCAGTTTTGATCGGGGACTTTCCCGCAAACCCGATAACGTTAAGCCGAGCCTTGCCCTTCGGGATACTTAATTCATCATCGAGATCCTTCGGGATGGGAAATGGATACATCTTCTTCTGGTTCGCGAACACGAGCTTTATCTGGTCACGATCGATCCGCGCATCATCGGGTCGCCCCTCGGCCCTGTAGAACAGCATGCTCAAATAACGGGCGAGGGCAGAATTGGTAAAATCGACGGTCATAGCCTTCGCGTCGTAGGGTATACCCGAGTCCTTGTCGAGCACCGCTTTCTGCGCTTTAGTGATGGCGACCCCGTACTTCGTCGAGAGCATCTTGAGCTTGTTGTCGATTCTCCGTATCTCGACCATCGCGTCGTCGAGCATACCCCGATGGTAGTAGTTCAGCGCATTGAAGACGTTCAGGTAAATGTCCTCGTAATCCTCTCCCGCATATTCCTGCATCGTGTCGTTGAGCAAGTAAGTAGTAACCTCTTGCGTTACGCTCTTCGTGAAGGCGGCGGCTATGGCACGCTCTCCCTTGCCCAACAGCTTTGAGGAGTCTACATACGCTTCTGTGTAATGGGACAGCATCCCGGAATCAAGATAATACAAGACCATATCGCTGTCGCGATACCCCTTGCCCTCCTGTGCCTTCACCAGGGCAAGGGCCCCGGAATAATCCCCGCGATCGACCGCTGAATCGATCTTTTCGTAATGGGCAACCGAGGCGCACGACGTAAAAAACGCTATGCAAAGAGATGCCAAGATGATGACTGAAACGTTTTTCATGCGTTGAAACATGCGGATACCGAAAGTCGGGACTTACAGCTTTGAGGAAGGGTTTTTAATAACCTTCTTGATCTCGCTGTTCTCGCCGATCCAAATTTTCTTGTTGGATTCGACGTCGATCAATTCGGCATAGACGAAATAGGTCCTTGTCATGGTCTTACCGGCGCCGTCCACGATGGTCTTGACCGTCCCGATCATCATGAAGTCCGCTCCGGTCTCGTTCGCAAGAGCCTTCGCGGTCTCTTCGCTGGACCAGGACTGCTGCTCGCTACGCTCATCGCGAAGCTCGGATCGCTCGCCTTTACTCGCGACGAAATCGGCCTTTCCGCTGTTGAGGATCGCGGTCTCCATTCGCTTCGTGATTATGGACGTGTCTATATGCTCGTCGCTCTGGTTGCGGAAGGAACCGACGATGATTACGGGGAGGTTTCCCGTTTTTTCCTCGAATCGGGCAACCCTCGGCGAGTCCAGGCAATCCTTGATAAGGCTTTCGCAAACGATGCGCACGTCGGTATCGTTCCAGAACCCGCTCAGGTCAGTCTGGGTATCCGCCTCAACGCGGGTTACTTTCGGATTCGACGCGCAGGAACCCAGCAAAGAAAGAACCAGCACGGACAGCGTAAGGGCAATAAAACGATTTTTCATGATTGATCCTCCATACATTTATCCTTGTACTATATCCCTGGCAGGGTCAAAAAACAATCGCCCCCTGCCCCGGACAAACGTCATTCCTCGATGAAATCGAGCTCGACGCCATTGGGATCGACTGCGGTCATTATCTTTTTCCCGTCCTTTATCGTTTTGGGCGCGGAGATAATCCGGACTTTTTTCTCGAGGAGGTACTTCTCCGCGTTTCCGATCTGGTCGACGACGAAGGTCAGGGAGATGCTTCCCGGAGAAATCGCTTTGCCCCGCTCATTGTAGAGTAGCTCGATCCGGCCACCGCCTTCCTTGTCGGAAAGGAACGCGAGCTGCTTGCCGGGCGCGGCGGAAATCATTGAATCAAAGGAAAATCCAAGGATTTTCTCGTAAAAATCGATCGATTTCTGGATATCAGTCGTCCTGATAACCACGCTTTTCATTTTCAACTTGTTCTCTCCTTGTCAGATAAAAAAACGTAGCTTTACCGATGATACAGTATAAACCTCAGTCCATGCAAATAAAACCGGCCCCTATCTTGTTCATGATCCCGTAAAAATCGGGGAAGGTAACGGCGCAGCATTCAGCGCCGCGAATCGAGACCCCTGGCCCGGTAATGGCAAGTCCCGCGACGGCCAGGGCCATGGCGACACGGTGATCATCATGGCTGTCGACGTCTCCAGCGTGGAGGCCCCGCCCGCCGGTGCCGTGGATGGTGAGCCAATCCGGCCCTTCCTCGAGGGACGCGCCCAGAATCGAGAGCTCCCGCCTCATCACGGAAACGCGGTCCGTCTCCTTGAGCCGACAAACCCCGACGTCCGTCAGGGTGGTATCGCCTTCCGCGAAACACGCGGCAACGGCAAGGGCTGGAAGGGCGTCCGGAAAGCCCGCGCAATTATAAATCCCGCCCCGCAATCCAGCAAAGGAGCCCTTGCCGTTAATGACAAGAGCCGCCCTGGCAGCGTCGATCCCCACGTCAGCGCCCATGTCCCGAAGGATATCGACGATAGCGGCGTCCCCCTGGCTCCCCGAGAGGTCCACATCGGCTATCTCGATCCGGGAGCCGGTAATGATTGCCGCCACAAGGGGAAAGGCGACCCCCTCCCAATCGGAGGGCATCGCTCGGTCAAATGCACGGTAGGCCTGAGGGCCAGTGATCTCGAAATGATCGAGCCGCTCGGGATCATGGACGACACGCACGCCCACGGAGGCCATCCAGTCAACGGTCATCTTGAGGAAGGGAGTTTCCTTGGGTTTCCGGAGATTGATAACGGTCGTACCCTCGAGCCGCGCTGCGGCAATCATGAGACCGCTGACGTGCTGGGACAAATTGCCCTCAAGCTCGACCGTTCCCGGCCGAAAAGGGCCGCGAATGACGGCGGGCGGAGCGTCCACGTCGGGGCGGGTAGTAAAACCCTCGGCGCCCAGTTCATTAAGCGCCGTCAGAAGTCCCCGAATCGGGCGGGTGCACAGGGAAGCGTCGCCGGTCATCACGGTCCAGCCAGGGAGAGTAGCGGCGACAGGCGTCATGAAGTAAAGAACGGACCCGGAATTGCCGACGTCAACGACGCTGGAGGGAATTCGTATCCCGCCTTCGGGAGCGGTTACGGTCCATACGCCGGGTTCCAGGGTGATCGTCGCCCCGAAGGCGCGCATGGCTTCGGCGCAGGAAAGGCAATCGGCGCTTGGCAGGGGATTCCTGATGATGGACGTTCCCGTGGACAAGGTCGCGAAGATGCATGCGCGTATCGTGTGGCTCTTCGAGCCGGGAACGGTTATCGTTCCGGCAAGGGCGTTTTTCCTGGAGATGACCTTCATGTTTTCCTTCCGTCCTTGGTACAGTCCTGCAGTTTTTTGGTGTTTAACGGCGTCTTGTTGCCATCTTCGTCTATCGCGACGAATGTGACGCGGTTGGTGAATATCAACCGCTCCTCCGTATGCCCGGGCATATCGGCGTATACGTCGACGGAATACAGTACTGAGGTAATCCCTACGCGCTGTTGTTCAATATGAAAACGCAAAATGGAACCGTCGGGCACTCCATACCTGAATTCGCTGTTCTCCATGGCGCGCGTCACCAGGATCGATCCGCAAAAATCGCGGGCGGCGGCCAACCAGGCGTACTCGTCTACCCATTTCAGCAACTGTCCGCCAAACAGCTTGCCATGGTGATTCAGGTGGCCAGGTCGCACGAGGGTGTATGTATCCATATCACATTCCTTTTTCTCAAGCGCGGGGATTCGCCGCTGCGAACAAATCCTTGAAGATTTCAGGATCGTACGGCTTCATGATGTACCCCGAAATCGCGTCCCCGTTGGATTCGAGATTATCCGCGTTTTCGCTCGAGGCGGTCATCGCGAGTATCGGGCACGTGATTCCCAACTCATTCTTGAGAATCCTTGCCGCATCATATCCGTTCATGCGCGGCATGTGAATATCCATAAGCACGAGATCGTAATAATCCTTGTCCCGGACGCGGCACATATCGATCGCCTCAAGGCCGTTCTTCGCGCGATCGACCGTACATCCGACGGACGAGAGAAGCGTTTCGGCGATCTCGCTGTTGATGTCGTTATCCTCGACAACGAGCACGCGCCCTGTTTTTCTCTGGATCCTCGGCAGGGATACCGCCAAATCTTCGCCCGAGAGCTCCGTCAGCTTCCGCATAACGACGACGAAATGGAAAGAAGACCCCTTGCCGACTTCGCTATCGACCCATATAACCCCATGCATCAACTCAACAAGCCGTTTACATATCGCAAGCCCAAGCCCGGTACCCTCATGAGTCTTAACCAGCACCTGGGTAAACTGCTCAAAATCGGTAAACAGCTTCGCCATCGTGTCTTCGGATAGGCCGCATCCGGTATCCCTGACGGTACACCGGAGGATTACCTCTTGCCCGATTATCTCATGGTTCAACGAGACTGAGATGAACCCCTTCTCGGTGAATTTAATCGCGTTGCTTACAAGATTCATAAACACCTGAGTCAGGCGAAACTGGTCGCCGTTTACGTAAAATCGTTCAGGGCAGTCGAATTCAATGAGAAACGTCAGCCCTTTCTGTTCGGCCTTAAGGGTAAAGAGGTCCAGAAGTATCTTCTTAAGATCATATAGATTGAAATTCTCGGGATTCAGTGAAAATTTATGTTCCTGCATCTTGGAAAAATCGAGGATATCGTTAACGACCGAAAGGAGAAGCTCGGACGCGTTCTCTATCTTGGAAATATACGTAAGGCATTTATCATTTTCGCAAACATTCCGGGCAAAATAAGTCATTCCAAGGATCGCGTTGATAGGTGTACGAATCTCATGGCTCATATTGGCGAAAAAATTATCCTTGGAAACGGCGTAACGATGCGTTTCCTCGAGCTGGAGAGAGAGTTTTTGCTTGATGGCGTCCTCGCGGCTCCTATCCTCAAGGGAAATCACGAAAATTTGCCCAAGCCGGTTATCGCGAAGGGAATGAAAATCGCACTGGATACACAGTACCCCGCTTGGCAGAAAAACGCGGTACTCCCTCGTGAAATGTTCCCCTGTCTCGATCGAGGCGGCCAGTCGTTCCGATATCGGCACGAGCAGCGGGTCAACCAACTCGGAATAATGCACAAGCTGCGGCGGGGAAACGCTATCCCAGCCAAGAAGACGACAACAAGCGGGATTGATGTACCTGACTCGCCCATTCTGGTCAAGAACCATCAATCCCGTCGAAAGGCCGAAAAATACCGATTGATAGAAATGCGACAGACTCGAATTCAGGGCCGACCGATCCTCCTCCGCTTTATTAAGGATAAGCAGAAAGATGATGAAACCCAGTCCGATACAGGGCAGGCCCATCATCATGCTGCCAAGGAGAAAAGGATTATCGTGAAGAAACCGTATCACGAGGAGGGAATCGCCCTTCACGAGATGAACAAGTCCATGTGCCACAAAGACAAACATCGTAGTTCCGAGGATGTATAAAATCGACCTGGACAGACTTTTCACGCTATCACCCATGATTCTGTAAACATACTGACTGGATTATAAGCCTATTTCCAACAGGGATGCAAATCCAGCCATCCCCGGGACACACTACCCCAGCATCATGACAAACCTGCCAGCTCCAACGCCTTTACACGAACGGCCGATCTGACGGCGGTTGGTCCAAGCCCTCCGTTCTCCCGTATCAGGTCAACAAAGACCGAGCCGGCAACTACCGCATGGACATGTGGGGCCAAGGAACGGGACTGTTCTCCGGTTCGGATGCCGAATCCGCCAAGGATCGGGATGCCCGTCGAACTCAGGGAGGAGATAAATGAAAGCGTATCGGTATCTATTTGCGTCACGCTGCCGGTAATCCCGGCCCTGAGAGCCGCGTATATCATCGGCGGGGTATGTTTCAGAAGCGCCGAGATACGGTCTGCGGTCATTGAGGGAGCCGCAACGGGGACAGAGCTCAAATTATTCGCTCTACATGCCACTGAAAGCCCCTCGTCCGAATCAAAAGGGAGATCCGGGATGATACAGCCTGCGGCCCCGGCCTCGGCGGCTTTCTCGACAAATTGGGTAATTCCCGCTTTCCATGCCAGATTCGCGTACGTCATGATGAATACCGGAACATCCGGAAAAGCCTCACGGAGACGAGTAATGAATAAAAAGCCCTTTTCGACGGTAAACCCGCGCGCCAGCGACTCGGAACAGGCAGTCTGGATAGCCTTACCGTCAGCGCTTGGGTCGCTGAAGGGAAATTGAACCTCAAAATACGAGCTCTGTCCCTCTGCAAGCCCCTGCGCCGCAGCGAATGCAATGTCTTCAGATGGATACCCAGCCACAAGATGGGCCATAAGCCGTATCGGTATATTCTTGTTATCGCTCACTTTGCTCCTCCGAAGGCATGGATATCGGTCCCGGACTCGAGTCGTTCAAGTTCTGCATGGAGGAATTCGCGCCATTCCGCGGGCCTGAATACGGGAGACGTGATGAATATGTCCTTGTCCCCCCGTCCGGACATGTTTACGATAACAGCTCTGTCCCTCGGGGAGGTCGCGGCGACATCAATCGCTGCCGCGCCCGCATGGGCGCTTTCCAGGGCGAAAAGAACGCCCTCCGTTCTGGCGAAAAACTTGAGCGCGGAAAGAGCGTCCGTGTCCGACACCGCCCGGAATTCAATTCTCCCGGACTCCCCGAGCGCGGCGAGCTCGGGACCGATTCCGGGGTAATCAAGACCTGCCGAGATCGACCTTGTTTCCGCGACCTGACCGTCCGCTGTTACCAGAAAACGGCTTTTATACCCATGGATGATGCCGTCGCTCGCGGCGCTCCCGGTCATTCGAACGGCGTTTTCGCCCGAACCGGGACCGATACCGCCAGCCTCCGCCCCGACGAGACGAGGCGCAGTGAGTGCCGTAAATGGCGAGAAAAAGCCGATAGCGTTCGAGCCGCCGCCCACGCAGGCGACGAGGGCCTCGACGTCGAGGCTGCGTTCGGCTATTTGGTCCTTCGTTTCGCGGCCAATAACGGACTGGAAGGTTCGGACCATATCGGGGAAGGGCGCCGGGCCGAGGGCCGAGCCGATCAGGTAGTGGGTATTCGAGAAATTGGCGGCCCAATCGCGCATGGCCTCGTTTATCGCGTCCTTCAGCGTCCGTGAGCCCGAGGAGACGGGAACGACCCTGGCTCCGTACAGCTCCATCGATGCGACGTTCGGCTGTTGACGGCGAACGTCCACCTCGCCCATATACACCACGCACTCGAGACCAAGCCGCGCGCAGGCCGAGGCGGTGGCGAGTCCATGCTGACCGGCCCCCGTCTCGGCGATAATCCTGGTTTTCCCCATGCGTCTGGCGAGCAGGGCTTGGGACAGGGCATTATTGATCTTGTGCGCGCCGGTATGGGCAAGTCCTTCCATCTTGATGTAAATCCTGGCTCCCCCAACCTCCCTCGTCGCGTTTTCCGCGAACAGGAGGGGCGTCGGTCGTCCGATAAAATCCCTTTTCAGCATATCGAGTTCTCCCAGAAAACCGGGATCCCCCATTGCCGCCTCAAATGCGGCGCCAAGCTCGTCAAGGGGGCGACGCAATACCTCGGCGACGTACCTTCCTCCAAACCGGTCAAAATACCCGTTGTCGCTCATCTGCCGATCTCCCTGAAGAATGCCTTCATCATTACGTGGTCCTTTTTACCCGGCGAGGATTCCAATCCGCTCGACGCGTCCACGAGTTCGGGTTTGAACTCCTCGATATAAGCCCTTACGTTTCCGGGATTGATCCCGCCGGCCAACCAGAGTCCGTAGTTCGCGCCTACGAGCCTGACCAGGCTTTTCGGTATCGTCATGCCGGTCCCCCCGGCGATCCCCTCCACGCGCGCGTCGACGAGAACCCGGGGTTCTCCATTGATCGAGAGTGCCTCGATACGCGCGATATCCTCCTCCGATCCAAGGCGGATGACGGTATACCTGCCGATCCCGTAACTGCCGCCCGCGGCGTCGATTCTCGGGAGATCCACCGCGTGATTCTCGCCGTGATACTGAATCGCGTCGAGAACTCCCTCGCATACAAGAGCGAAAGCCGTCCGGGACTGCTCGCTTTCCGCGTCCGTGACGACGCCGACGAGCAGGGGCCGGCGGGCCGAAGCCGCGTCGGGCGTTGACGACAGAGGCTTGCCGAAAGTCTCCTCAAGGCGGTGGGATATCTCGCGCACCGAGAGCTCGTCGGTCTGTCTCGGACTGGGCGCGAAGACGAAGCCGAGCATGTCGGCCCCGAGTTCCGCCGCGAGCAGGGCGTCTTCTGCCCTGGTAAGGCCGCATATCTTGACCATGGGGCGCCTTGAACTTCGGCGGCCAATCTCCCTCCAGAAATAGCCGACCCAGTCGGGACGCGAATTATTGAAGGCCGAAACGAGAGACTCGGCGGCATCGGGATTCCGCGCCGCCGCCTCGCCGATCAATATTCCATCGAAGCCAAGTTGGCGCGCGAAGCGGCAAGCGCCTACCGTCGAGGCACCGGACTCGAACACCGTACGGCAAGGAAGGCTCGCGCGAAGCGTCGCGGGAACCAGGGGATCAATCCTGAAGGTCGCGAGATCCCGCGAGTTCACGCCGGCGAGGACATGACCCGCCTTCGCCGCGGCGGCGAGTTTCGGTACGTCCTCGCTCTCGCGTACCTCGATGAAGGGAGTCATCCCGAGGGCGCGGCACGATGCCGCGAGCGTGAGGAGTTTCGGCAATTCCAGAATCCTGGCGATCAAAAGAACCGCGTCGGCGCCGGCCCTCCAGGACACCCCGATCTCGTCGTCATACAGTATAAAATCCTTCCTGAGAAAAGAGAGACCGGGGTGCGTCGACGAGGCGGCGATCAGATCGGACAGCGAACCCTTGAAAAACGGGCCTTCGGTCAGTACCGAAACGTTCCTCGCCCCGGCGTCCGCGTACTGTCCCGCGAGACGGACGGGATCGAGATCAGGGGCTATGTCCCCCTTCGAAGGGGAGGCTCGCTTGATCTCGAGGATAGCCCCGGCCTCGACGAGAAAGGGCACGACCGGACGTTGCCGGTAGGCGGGAATATCGGCGCCGAAGCAGGCCCCGAGACGGGCGTAATCATCCCTCCGCCGGCGGACGATCTCGTCGAGGATGTCAGGCACAGCAAGCCTCCCTGACTTCCTCGATTTTCCTGGAAACCGAGCCGTCCCTGAGCGCGGCGGATGCCTTTCGGTATCCCTCCTCAATACTCTGGACGGAACCCGAGATATATAACGTCGCCCCCGCATTGAGCGCGACCGCATCCCTGATGGCGGTCCTGCCGGAGCCCTCGAGAATCTCGCGGGCGAGCCGGACGTTCTCGTGGGAGTCCCCGCCGATGAGATCGCCGATATCGCAGGGGGCTATCCCGAAGGCCGCGGGATCGATGACGAATTCGCGAATCGCTCCCGACTCGTCGATCTCTACCGCGTCGGTTGGGGCGCAAGGGGATATCTCGTCCATCCCGTCCTGGCTGCACACTACCATGACGCGCCTTGACCCAAGCATACGCGAGGCTTCGGCGACCGGCTTGATAAGCGACTTCTGGTAAACCCCGAGCATCTGGTATTTGGCGCCGGCGGGGTTGGACAGGGGACCGACAAGGTTCATGATCGTCTTGATCCCGAGGAGTTTCCGGACCGGGGCAGCGAAGCGCATCGCGCTGTGATACACCGGCGCGTAAAGGAATCCGAACCCGGTTTTATTGATGATCTCGGCCGTTCGCTGGGCGGTGTTGTCTATCTTTATGCCGAGGGCTTCGTAGAAATCGGCGGACCCGGACCTGCTCGAGACGGCGCGGTTTCCATGCTTGGCGATGGCGACGCCGCAGGCTGCCGCCACGAGGGCGGCCATCGAGCTTATGTTAAAGCTTCCGAGCCCATCGCCGCCGGTTCCCACGATATCGGTCAGATCCCGGTCTATCGGGACGGGTTTTTTCTTGCGGCACAACACCGAGGCGCACCCCGCGATCTCCGCTGCCGAGGGCCCCTTCGCGGAGATGGCCGTGAGAATGGCCGAGGTCTGGCGTTCGTCGAGAGAACCCTCGGTCAGGTCTTCCATGAAGAGCTCCGCGGTCTCGCGGCTCATGCTCTGTCCCTCCATCAGCGAGGTGAGGACCTTTTTGAACGGTAACCCATCCCGTCGATAGGAGAGGAAAGCCTTCAGGACGGCCTCCCCCTGAGCGGCCGCGACCGATTCGGGATGGAATTGGACGCCCTCAATATCATGGAGGCGATGCCTGACTCCCATGATGTCGCCGTCCTCGGCCCGAGCGGTAACCTCAAGCTCGGCGGGCAGGCTTGACTCCTCGATCACCAGACTGTGATAGCGCGTAAAGGTTCCCCTGGCCCCGACGGTGCGAAAAAGCCCTTTGCCGTCAAGAATGATATCTTCGGCTATCCCGTGCTTGATGAACTTCGCCTGAACGATCTTCCCGCCGAAGGCGTAGCCGATCGCCTGATGGCCAAGGCAGACCCCGAGTATCGGTATCTTCCCGGCGAATCGGCGTATCGCCTCCACGCTGACGCCGGCAGCCTCGGGACGACCCGGACCGGGGGATATGACGAGCCGGGAGGGATTCATCCGCTCGAGTTCATCAACCGTTACACTATCGTTTCGCACGACCCGGATTTCCTCCTGGGACAGGCGGGCCAGATACTGATATATGTTATAGGTAAACGAGTCATAGTTATCGATAAGCACGATCATTTGGATTCCCCCTCGAGCACAGAGCGCATCGCCATGAGTTTTTCACCCGTCTCTTCCCATTCCCTCTCGGGATCTGAGGCGTACACGATCCCGGCTCCCGCCTGGAGAATCCAGTTTCGGCCCTTTCGGAGGGCGCATCTGATGGAGATGCAGAAATCGAGATCGCCGTCAGGCTCGATATACCCCACCGCGCCGGCATAGAAGGTTCTTCGTTCCTTCTCCAGGGTCGACAGGATCTCGATTGCCCGGATCTTCGGCGCCCCGCTGACGGTCCCCGCGGGAAACGCGGACCGGAGCACGTCGATCCCCCGAACCGCGCCACCCGGATCCCCTCCCCCATTCGCCGTCTGGCCGACGACGTCGGAGACGATATGCATGACATGGCTGAACAGCTCGACCTCCATACTTCTCGTCAGCCTGACGGAACCCGGGAGGCATACCCGGCCCAGATCATTGCGAGCAAGGTCGACGAGCATCAGATGCTCCGCCCTCTCCTTGGGATCCTCGAGAAGCTCCTTTTTGAGGGCCTCGTCTTCGGCCGACGTGGCCCCGCGCCGTCTCGTGCCGGCAATGGGACGAATTGACGCGACGGAATCGCGCACGCGCACGAGACTCTCGGGAGAGGCCCCAATAAGCTGGTACGATCCGAAATCAAGGTAGAAAAGATAGGGAGACGGGCTCTTCGACCTGAGCCGCCGGTACGCCTCAAGCGCCGTCTCTGTGGACTCCAACACGAGCCTGCGGGACATCACCGCCTGAAGCAGGTTCCCCGCGACGATATGGTCCTTGATGGCCCTAACGCCCGAGATGAAGTCCTCGCGGCTCTGTCCCTCATCGGAGATAACCTTGCAAGGAAGCGTTTCGGTCGGGGGAGCGAGGTACGAAAAGTCGAGATCCCCAAGTCTTCTCTTGATGTCCGCGACGGCGTCCTCAAGGTCGATCTCATGCTGTTCGTAATTGAGCGCGAAGATGTGTATCGTGTCCGTGAAATGGTCGCACACGAGATAGATGTGCCCCACGATGAACTCGGATTCCGGGATGGAAATCGAGTACGTCTGGGCGGCCATGGTTATGGTGTCGCAACGCCGGCAGAATTCGTAGCCGAGAAAACCGATTCCTGCCCCGGGCAACGGGATACCGTCCGGAGGCAGGACGTTCTGCGAGGCAACCTCGGCCAGGGCCTCGAGGATGTCCCCGTTCGCGTACGGGATATCGTGGCCGTCAATCGTAAAGAATATGCCGCCCGAGTCCTGCCTTATCCGGAATGCCTCAAGGGCCAGGATGAGGGAATAACGGTCCTTCCCGTGGGTGAAGGACGCGGATTCAAGAATAGCCAGGGCTCCCAGTTTCTTGGCGAGGGCGAAGGGAGTATACCGTTCTCCCGGTATGGACGAGGCAATCGCGTCGCTGCGCTTGATCTTCATTATCCAGTCTCCTGTAGTACCATAATGTTACTATTAGTAGTAACAACAACAGGGTACCGGAATGTTGCGTTTCTGTCAATAGAAACATCTTAGGATAATCGCCAGATAAAAAAAACCGCATCCTGATGAGGGATGCGGCGGGAGAGTGTGCTAAACTTACCGATCTTGTCGAGAAAGATTATCTCGATTTTGCCCGCTTTTTCGACAGAATATCGAATACGACCGCGGCGAGCAAAACGATACCCTTGACGGTTTTCTGCCAGTTCGCGTCGATGCCGAGGATGGACATACCGTTATTCAGAACGCCCATGAAGATAGCGCCGACGATCGCGCCGCCGACGGTTCCGGTTCCGCCGTACGCGGAGGCGCCGCCGATGAAGCACGATCCGATGGCGTCAAGCTCGTAGTTCGTACCCGCTGCAGGGAACGCGGAGTTGAAACGCGCGATACAGGCAAGCGCGGCGACCGCCGAGAGGAATCCCATGTTCGTGTACGCGAAGAACAGAACCTTGTTGGTGTCGATACCCGAAAGCTTCGCCGCCTTCTCGTTTCCGCCAAGGGCGTATAGATGGCGCCCGGGAACGGTCTTCTTCGTGAAGTAGCTGTAAATCAGCACGATCACGGCTAGCAGAATGAGCACGACGGGAAGACCCTTGTGGCGGGCCAGGAACCAACCGACGAGCATTACGACGACGGTAATGATGAGAAGCTTGAGGATCATGAAGATCAGAGGCTCGATCTCGTATCCCTTCCGTTTCTTCGTGAGCCTGTCCATGATCTGGAGGACGATGAATAATCCGCACGCAACCAGCGACACGGCCATCGTAAAGCTGAAGATCGTCGACGCGTCTACCTCGCCCGGGAGATAACTCGTAAAGTACTTGAGGTAATTGTCCGGGAAGGGGGAGATGGTCAATCCGTTAAGGATGGTCATCGCGAGACCACGCCACAGGAGCTGACCCGCCAGGGTAACGATGAACGGCGGTATTCGCACGTACGCTATCCAGAATCCCTGCCATGCGCCTATCGCGGTTCCCAACAGGAGCGAAAGGGCAATGGCGACATATAGATTCATACCCGCGGTGACGATCATCGTTCCGGCTACGGCGCCGACGAGACAGACGATAGATCCGACGGAAAGATCGATATTACCGCCCGTCAGGATACACAGTAGCATACCCGAGGCGAGAATGACGACGTACGCGTTCTGGCTGATGATGTTGGAAATGTTCGCGGGGTTGAACAGCGATCCCTTGTTAAAGGAAACGATGAGCACCTGGAACAAGATCATGACAACAACCAATGCGATGAGCATTGTGTTCTTTTTGAGGGTATTCTTCACCCCGAGCATATGTGTCATTATTCGACTCCTTTTCCGGACTGTAGGATATAGGTCATTATTGCTTCCTGAGTTGCGTGTTTCTGATCAAGCTCGGCGACCATCTTGCCCTCATTCATCACGTATATGCGGTCGCTGATGCCCAAGATCTCGGGCATTTCGGAGGATATGAATAAAACGGTCTTTCCCTCCTCCACGAGCTGGTTGATGATGCAATAGATCTCGTACTTCGCGCCGACGTCGATACCGCGGGTCGGCTCGTCAAGTATGAGGATCTCCGGGTCGGCGAACATCCACTTCGCGAGGAGAACCTTCTGCTGGTTTCCGCCCGACAGGTTGCCTGTGTTCTGCATGACGGACGTGCACTTGGTCCTCAGCTTGGTCTTCAAATCCTCGGCGACTTTGATTTCAAGGTCGCGGTCGATAATATTATACTTGCTGACCTTGCTCATCTTGGCCATCGTGGTGTTTTCGCAAATCGGGGTAGAAAGGATCAACCCGTTACCCTTGCGGTCTTCGGTGACGTAGGCGATCTTATGGGCGATCGCGTCCTTGACGGTGTTCAAGTGAACGCGTTTCCCGTTTATATACACCTCGCCGCTGATGTCGACTCCGTAGCTCTTGCCGAACAGGCTCATCGCGAGTTCGGTTCGGCCGGCGCCCATGAGCCCGCTGATCCCGACTACTTCGCCCTTTCTCAAATTGAAGCTTACGTCGTCGCACACCTTCCGGCCCTCGAAGAGGGGATGGTATACGGTCCAGTTTTTCACCTCGAAGGTCATGTCCCCGATGTTATGCTCGCGCTTCGGGAACCGGTCCACGAGGCTTCGGCCGACCATCCCGCTGATGATGTCGTCATCGGTAAAGCTATCGGTTCTCTTGTCCAGGGTCTTGATCACGGCGCCATCGCGTATGATGGTGATCCGGTCGGCGACGTAGGAAACCTCATTGATCTTGTGTGATATGAGAATCGAGGTCATCCCCTGCTTCTTGAACTCCAGAAGAAGATCAAGAAGCTTCTTGGAATCGGTCTCGTTCAGGGACGCGGTCGGTTCGTCGAGGATCAGGAGCTTGACGTTCTTCGCAAGCGCCTTCGCGATCTCGACCAGTTGTTGCTTGCCGACGCCGATGTCCTTGATGAGCACCTTTGAGGACTCTTTCAGGCCGACCATCTTTAGAAGGGAATCGGCCTTGGTATACGCCTCGTCCCAATCAATATTCAAATAGGAACCGCGCTCGTTTCCCAGGAACATGTTCTCGCCGATGGACAGATACGGTACCAGGGCCAGTTCCTGATGGATAATAACGATTCCCTTGTTTTCGCTATCCTTAATGTGATTAAACTTGCAGAGTTTGTCGTTTAACAGAATTTCGCCGGTATATTCCCCGAAGGGATAAATCCCGCTGAGGACGTTCATTAAAGTTGATTTACCGGCCCCGTTTTCCCCTACCAGCGCATGGATTTCGCCTTCAGTAATTTCCAGATTAACCGAATCGAGTGCTACTACGCCTGGAAACGTTTTGGTAATATTTCTCATCTCGAGAAGTGCGTTACCCAATTTGTCCTCCCAGCAGATATCAAAAATACAGACAGGCAGTAAATCTGCCTGTCTGTGGAAGATCGAGAATATAGCCCGATTTACTTAACGGCTATATCCGCTTCTTTGTAGTATCCGCTATCGATAAGGAGAGCCTTGTAGTTATCGAGAGTGGCGAAAACGGGATCGCAAAGGAACGAGGGGATAATCCCGGTTCCGTTGTTATAGGTCTTCTTGTCGTTGACGGGTACCGGGGATCCCTTCGCGATGGCGTTAACCATCTCGACGACCTTCGCGGCGAGAGTGCGGGTGTCCTTGAAGATACTCATGCTCTGGAGGCCCAGGAGCATGTTCTTTACGGATGCCTTATCGCAGTCCTGACCGGTCAGCAGCGGGAAGTTAGCCTTGGTGTATCCGGCTCCGACGAGAGCGTTGGTAACGCCCTGGGCGGTGGAGTCGTTGGACGCCATGACTGCATCGAGCTTCACGCCCTTCGGGCCGTAGCCAACGGAGGTAACGATGTTCTCGAAGCGCTTCTGGGCTTCTTCGGTTGACCAAGAGGGGGTTGCGCACTGTGCGAAGGTCTTCTGGCCGGACTTGATAATGATCTTTCCGCTGTCCATATAGGGCTTCAGGATGGAGAGAGCGCCATTGAAGAAGAATCCGGCGTTGTTGTCTCCGGGATCTCCGGTGATCAGCTCCATGTTGAAGGGACCGGCGGCGGACTCGAGTTTCATCTTGTCGCGGAGGTATTCACCCTGGATGACGCCAACCTTGAAGTTGTCGAAGGACGCGTAATAAGATACGGCGTCGCTGTTCATGATAAGGCGGTCATAGGCGATAACCGGGACTTTCTGCGCTTTCGCGTCTTTAAGAACCTCGGTCAGCGATGAGCCGTCGATAGCCGCGATGACGAGAACCTTGCAGCCGCCAACGATCATGTTTTCGATCTGGGCAACCTGGGTGGGGATATCATTGTCGCCCGCAAACTGCAGGTCGACTGCGTATCCGGCAGCCTCAAGCTGGGCCTTCATGTTGGCTCCGTCCTGGTTCCAGCGCTGGAGACTCTGGGTCGGCATCGAAACGCCGATTTTCGCCTTGCCGCCTTCCTTAGCGCCGCCGGCGAAAACGAGGCCGAGTGCCATAACGAGTGCTACAGCAGTCATTACGATTTTCTTCATACGTATTCCTCCAAAGAAAAGAGATAGATGATTCATTATGCGGCCGTTTTGGAGGGCTGTGAAGCGTAATTATTTCATATAAAAGGGTAAAAAAACGGACTAGGGAGCGAAACTACCCCCGGTCGGGTAATATCATCAGGCGATTATTTTACCCCTTGGGGTAAATTCCGGTATACATCCTCGCGGGAATGGAATCCGTCCCGTATAACGGTCGTGTCCATATTGTCCCTGAATACGGATAATGGCTCCTGTATATAGAAGGGAATCATCACGCCGCTCTTGTTGTCCACCGCAAGTTCCGTCGGGACGCGTTTCCCGTGCGCCAGGGCCACGGCTACCCCGGCCGCGCTGTTCGCGAGCTTGGCGATCGGCTTGTACACGGTCATCAACTGGGTACCCTCGACCACCTTTTGACATGCGCCTATGTCGGCGTCCTGGCCGACGACCGCGACCTTACCCGCGAGCCTGTACTCGGACAGAAGCTGGATGGCCGCGCTCGCGATCTGGTCATTGGCGCACGAGATCGCGTCGATGTCGCGGGTCCGCTCCAGTATCTGGCCGATTTTTTCCAGGGCCTCGTCCGAGCTCCACTGGTCAAGCCAGATTTCCTCGATTACCTGGACGTCCTTTCGCTTTATCGCCGGGTCAAGCTCCTCATGAAGCCCCAAATTGACCTCAAAGCTGTTGTTGTCGTGGATGGAACCGTTCACTATCACGTAGTTCCCCCTGGGGACGGCCTCGAGGAGCGCCTGCGCGAAAAGCCTGCCGACCTGCTTGTTGTTGAAGGATAGATATGCGTCGATGGGCACGCCCATGACCAGGCGATCGTAGGCGATAACCGGGATCTTGGCGTCCATCGCCTTTTTTATTACTCCTGAAAGCATGTCGGTGTCGTGGGCGACCACGACCAGCACGTCGATATCGCTCGCGAGGAGGAAGTTGATCTGCGCGATTTGCTCCTTCGTCCCGCCCGCGGAAAGCTGTACCAACACGTCGGCCCCCAGATCCCTCGCGGCGCCGGTGAAAATCTTGATGTCCTTGTTCCAGCGCTCGATGATGAAGGTCGCGGTCGCGATGGAGAAACCGATCAGCATCTTGTCTTTTTTCGCGGGTGCCCTCACGCGCGAGCACGACGAGACGCAGGCGAAGGCGACCGACAGGCACATGGCCGACAGGAGCAGGCACCGGGCTGACCTCTTAATGGTTCTGATTTCCATATCGACTCCTCTGTGCGTACATGCTCGGCGATATGCCGACGGTTTTACGGAATATCTTGCTGAAATAGTTTGGATCCTGGTATCCGACATTATACGCGACTTCTTTGACCGTCAACCGGTTTTCCCGGATCAGCTGTTCGGCGTGAGCGACCCGGATCTCGGTGAGGTAATCGACGAAGGAGCTGTCCAGGTGATCCGAAAAAAGCTTGCTGAGGTAGGCCGAAGACACGTGCGCGGCCTCAGCCACGTCGGAAAGTTGAATCTGCTGCTCGAAAGAAGTCTCTATGAACGCGAGGGCCCGAACGAGCGGGACGGGGAACGAGCCCGTGCGCTTCAGCCGCGCCATGGAGTATATCCGGTTGAAGGCCGCGAGCGACCAATCCTTCCAGGCCGATAAGTCCTTCAGGGCCATGATCTCCTCGGCGGGATCAAAGGGCACGGCCGCGTCGGAGTGGCTCTGGTAACAGCCGGTGGCGTCGTCGATGAGAAGCGAGAAGAAGGCGGCCATCTTCGCCTTGGACATCTCGAGGCTATAGCTCGCGAATACCTCTCCCCAGTACTCCATGAACAGGTCGCGGACTTCCTCGCTCTCGCTCAGGCCCATCTTGCGCCTGATCTGGATGATGCGCAAGCGCTCGCGAATGCGCACGTCGGTGCTGTCCCGCTTTTTCTGGAGCTCGGAGAGGGCTTCCGTGCAGGAAGCATGGAGCTCGGTCCCGGGGCGGACGCTTCCGGAACCGACGATGCACAGAACGCCGGCAGGCACGCACTCCCTGAGGGTACGCTCGAGGAAGGACTCGGCGGCTTTCCTGTCGACCGGGCACGGAAAGAAATACATCCCGAGATTCAAGTGCATGGTAAAAAGAAAGTGGAATTTCAGCTCGAGGCTCGCGTTTATCGCGACGAACAGGCTCTCCTGCTCGGAATCGAGGCCGACGAAACAGACGAAGCCGCCGTCCGACTCAAGGCCGAGCGATTCGCGGATCGCGAGCGATTGGTCCTGGTCAAGCTTTTTCCAGATGGCCTCGCGCAAAAATTGATCCGCGCGGAGGCGGGAATCCGGGTCGTCGCGATTGCTCCTGCGCTTGCCGAGCTCGACGCGCACCGCCTCAAGCGTTTCCAGAAAGGTCTTTCTCGTTACCGGCTTAACCAGGTACGTGAACACCCCGAGAGGGATCGCCCGGCGCGCGAGGTCGAATCTCTCGTACGCGGTTGAGAGCACGAATACGGTCTTGGGGAAGTAATCATGGACCCGCTCGATGGCCTCAAGCCCGTCGAGGCCGGGCATGTTGATGTCCATGAACACGACGTCGGGCTTGAGCTCGTGTATCCGGGCGATCGCCTCCGAGCCGGAACGCGCGGTTCCGGCAAGCCTGAAATTCTCGACGCCGCTTTCCAGGATGAAGGAGTAGCTCTCGATGACGGGCTCTTCGTCGTCGACGATCAGGACGGTATACATAGGTCCCTGCCAGTGTCGATCCTGATAAGGATCTCCGTCCCCTCGCCCGGCCTCGAGTTGATCGCGATGATCTCGGGGTCGTCGGGGAAAAAGAAATAGAGCCGCTGAATCACGTTCTCGAGCCCCATGACCTTCGTGTCGGACTCGTGGCTCCTGACCGGATGAAGCAGTGACTGGATCATGTCCGCGGAGATCCCTACGCCGTTGTCCGCGACGGAAAGGCACAGCCTCTTGGCCTCGCAGTACACGCGGACCACGATCGAGTTTCGCTCTTTCCTGTCCCTGAAGGCGTGGATGACGGAGTTCTCGACGAGCGGCTGAAGGATCGAGGCCGGGATCTGATGGGCATCGAGTATGTCGGGGGGATAGTCAAGGACGAGATCGAGATTCTTGGGAAAGCGCACGTTGAGGATGTAGAAATACGACTCGAGGCCCTCGATCTCGTGGCGCAGGGGAACGATCACGTTCTTTTCCCGGATGTTATGCCGGAACAGCTTCGCGAGGTGCTCCATGTACGCGCCGGTGCGTTCCGCCCCCTCGACGATGGCGAGCTGGATTCCGGTGTTCAGCGTATTGAAGAGAAAATGCGGGTTCATCTGGGCTTGCAGGGTATAGAGCTCCATCTTCCTGAGCATGTGCTCCATGCGCATATTGCGCACCCGCTCCTGCATATATTCCTGCTCGACGTTCCTCTGCCACCGTATCTCCTGGATATAGGTGTGGATATCCTTCTTCATGCGGTTGAATGCCGAGACGACGTGGTCGATCTCGTAGAGCCTGGTCATACCGATGTCGGCGACCTCGAAATTGCCCGCGGAGAGCTGGGCGGCCATCTGGGAAAGGTTGACCATCGGGCGGTTAATCTTCTCGACGGTGTGAACCAGGATGAACAGCGAAAAAAGCGAGATGAAGATGATGAACATGAGATTCCAAAACTGTATCTGCCCGGAGGTTTCGATGAAACGCTCGTACTCCGACAGTTGCCCGGCGAACCGGGCGCTCGATATGCTCTCTATCTCCCGATTGATGTATCCGTCGATGGCCTGCATCTCGTCGAAGAGGCTCGTGTATCGCGGGATGTCCATCCCCCGCTTCTCCTCGATAACGGTGTTCGCGAGATCGAGGTAGGCGAGCATCAGGGAGTATACCTCCTTTTCCTGGAGGGAAAGCGGGTCTTTCGGGACGCCCTCGAAAACGGGAATGACGCCGTGCAGCTTCTGCGTCATGACGAGAAGTTCGGACAGGGCGTTCGAGGACTTCGTCGAGAGGAAATCGAGGAAGGGCCCCTGGAATTCCTCGAGCCTGTCCTGCATGTCCTTGAGATACCTCTGCTGGATGAAGCTCCGGTCGACGATGCCCTGTAGGCGGATCGTGGAAAAAAGAATATAGGCGGCCGAGAACATCAGGATGATCAGTACCCCGATAACGTTGACGAGCATCTGGACCTTGAAGGAGTTATAGAAATTGCGCCTCACTCCTGTCTCCTTTCCCTGTCCGCGCGCCGGAGAGACTGGCTGTCGATATCAAGCACGTCGATCCCGGTGTCGACCGAGGTCGAGGTATAGCCCGTCGAGCAGAGCTCGGACAGGGACTTCACCGCCTGATAGCCCATGAGGGAGGGATTTACCACGAGCGATCCCCTGACAATTCCCTTTTCGATGAAATGCTGGATCGAGGGATCGTTGCCGAAAGCGACGACGTGGATGCGCCCGACCTGATTGAGATCGATCAGGGCCTGCGTGCCGGCGAGGGTATCGTTGAGGTCGGTAAACAGGATCGTGTTGACCTCCGGCTCGTTTCGCAGGAGCTGATAAACCGTCTTTTCAGCGTCGCGCGGATTGAGATCCGTATGCTGGACCGATATCGGCCCCGACAGCCTGGAGCCGAGCACGCCGTGAATGCCCATCTCGACGAGTTCGCGTTCGGCGTAGATGGCGGGGGACTTGTCGCTGTAGACGATGGCGAGTTTCAGGGGAGTCGAATCGACCCTGCTGATCAGGCTTCCCGCCTTCTTTCCGAAGTCGAAATTGTTCGTCCCCACGAAGGGCCAGGGCTGGTCCGCCGGTATATTGTGGTTAACGAGAATTAGCGGGATTTTCTTCCTCGACAGGTTCATCAGGCTTTCGAAGATGACGGTGTCGTCGATGTCGGGACAGACGACGATCCCCTCAACCCCCGAATAGACGGCCATGCGAAGGGACGTCCCCTCGGAATCAATGGTATGGACCGAAAGCACCGCGCCGCGCTCGGCGGCCGATTTCAGGGCCCCGTTCATGATGTCGTTGAAGTAGTAATTGCGGTTCTGGGGCAAAAACAGGGCGAAGTGACGCACGGCATCCCCCGCGAAGGCCTCATCCGAGGGTTTCCGCAAAAGACCGCTCACGAGGTATACGGACATCCCGAAGGAGAAGAACGCAAGAACGCCGGTAACCGCAAGAGCGACCTTGATCTGTAGTTTCACAGGAAAAAGTATACCTTCTGTTTCGGGCATTGGCAAGAACAGTTGCCTTGCGCGGCTTTGGATAGTAAACTTCAGGCTATGGTAAACATACTGAAATGGGACGATTCCCTGGCGACGGGTTTTGATGGCGTGGATCTGCAGCACAAAAAGCTGATCCTCATTATTGACGACGTCAGCAAAAGTCTGCAGGCGCCCGAGGAAGAGTACGCCCTCCGCATGGCGAAGGATCTCAAACGCCTGACGGATTACACGGTATACCATTTTTCCGAGGAAGAGGCCTTCATGCGAAAGCATGAGTATCCCGAACTGGAAAAGCACCACGGAGAGCACGAGGCCTTCGTCGCCGAGGTGAAGCGGCAGATAGCGACCCTGTCCAGGGCGGATTCCGTGAACGGCTTCAACTTCTACCGCTTTCTCGGTAATTGGCTTCTCAACCACATCGCGAAGTCGGACAAGGCCTGGGCCGATTACATCCACTCAAAGGTAAAATAACCCCTCATCCCGGCGGCGTGCCGTTCGACCGTTACCTCGCAGCAGTGAGGATCGCCGCGACGTCGGCGGCGTCGAGCTTTACGAAATTCCCCGTAAACCCCTTTCCCTTTACGACGCACTTCGCCGCCATTTCGGGGATTCTGTCTCCCGTTATCTGAAGCTCCGAGAGGCGTACCGGTAACCCGATGGACCTGAAGAACGATTCGAGCCGGCTGATACCCTCGAGGGCCGTTTCCTCCGGATTGAAAGCGTTCATCTCGACGCCCCACGCTCGAACGGCGAACTGCGCGAAACGGGAGACGTCATGCCGATAGACGTACCTCATCCAGGAGGGAAAAACGACCGCGAGTCCGGCGCCATGCGCCACGTCGTAAATCGCGCTGATCTCGTGCTCGATCGAATGGGAACCCCAGTCGCCTACCCTCCCGGTACTCAGCAGGTCGTTATGGGCGACGGACCCGGCCCACATAATCTCTGCGCGGGCGTCGTAATCCCCCGGGTTCGCGATGGCCTTCGGCGCGTTCGCGATGACCGCGCGAAGGGTAGCCTCGCAGAGGCGATCGGTGAAATCGACTCCACGGGTATTGGTGAAATAGCGTTCCATGACATGGGCCATGATATCGGCAGCCCCGCAGGCGGTCTGGAAGGCAGGAAGGGTCGTGGTCAGTTCGGGATTCATCAGGGCGAAGCGGGGGCGTATCAGCTCGGCGGTCAGGCCCCGTTTCAGGCCGAGTTCTTCGTTGGAGATGACCGCGCTCGTGCTCGACTCGCTCCCGGCGGCCGGGATGGTCAGCACGACCCCGACGTCGAGGGCCTTTTCCGGGACGGCCGTATACTCGAAAAAGTCCCAGACGTCGCCCGAGTGGGGAACGCCGACGGCGATCGCCTTGGCGGCGTCGATGACGCTTCCTCCCCCGACGGCCAGAAGAAAGTCGATGCCGTTATTCCTGCAGATATCGATCCCCTCTCGTACGAGGGTAAGCCGGGGGTTCGGCTGTATGCCTCCCAATTCCAGGAAGCCGATATTCTCGACGTTCAGGGATTCCCGGACGCGGTCGAGAAGCCCCGATCTCACCACGCTCCCGCCGCCAAAGCAGAGAAGGACCTTGGCCGCATACTGCCTGACCTCGGCGCCCGAACGGCTTTCGACGCCCCTGCCGAATACTATCTTCGTGGGACTGGAATAAACGAAATTATCCATGGTGCGGGCTCCTTTCGCGTCCGGCCCGGAACCGGCGCTGGGTAAAGGTACCATGATCGTATTTTCTTGACAAGGGAAACAATTAAAATGCAAATAACTTGCAATATCACGGCGGGATGGGGTATATTCAGGGCGCGATGAAAGAGCACAGACCGGTTATCCTCGATTTTTCCGATGTCTCGTTTTCCTACGGCTCGACGCCCGTGCTCGAACGGGTAAGTTTTCACCTGCACGAAGGCGAGTTCACCGCGCTCGTCGGGCCGAACGGCGCCGGGAAGACTACGGTCCTCAAGCTGGTGTTGGGCCTCGAGCGGCCGATCGAGGGTACGATCAGGCTCTTCGGGGAGGAACCGCGCCAGTCCCGCTCGAGGATCGGCTATGTTCCCCAACACGCGAGTTTCGACGCGATCTTTCCGATCTCGGTTCGCGAGGTAGTCCGCATGGGGCGCCTCGCTCCCGCCTCCCGGCGCTTCGGCGCGGAAGACAACAGGGCCACGACGCGCGCGATGGAACGGTCGGGCATAGCCGATCTCGCGTCCCGTCCCTACTCGGCCCTTTCGGGGGGACAGCGCCGACGGGTACTGGTCGCGCGAGCCCTCGCGGCCGAGCCGGACCTGCTTATCCTGGACGAGCCCACGGCGAACATGGACGCGGAGAGCGAGACTCGCCTCTTCGCGACGCTGGGCTCGCTCAAGGAACGCACCTCCATCATGATAGTGACCCACGATACCGGCTTCGTTTCCTCGCTCACCGACGTGGTGCTTTGCGTCGGCGGACGGGACGCGGGAGAGAAGGTCCGCTCGATCGTGCGCCACGCCGCGATACCCGCGCCCAACGCCCCTCCCGACCTGTACGGCGGAAGCGCGGCCCAGGTTCTCCACGACAGCCGACTCGCCGATAGCTGCTGCGACGGGGAGGCCTGCCAATGACCGGTTTACTCGAGATCATCCTCAGCCCTACCCTTACCTTTATGCGAAACGCCTTCCTGGCCAGCGTCCTCTCGGCGGTACTCTTCGGCGTCCTCGGTTCGGTCGTCACGGTCAAGCGGATCGCGGGCCTCGCGGGGGCGATATCCCACGCCGTCCTCGGGGGCATCGGCATGTCCCTGTACCTCTCCGTCAACGGAATCGTCCCGGGGATGTCTCCCATAACCGGCGCGGTGATCTTCGCCATCCTCGCCGCGATCATCATAGGGGCGGTATCGCTTCGGGCGAAGCAGAGGGAAGACACGGTCATCAACGCGATCTGGGCGATCGGCATGAGCATAGGCGTTCTTTTCATGGCGCGAACCAGCGGGTATACCGACCCGTCGAGCTACCTTTTCGGCAATATCCTGCTCGTGACGGAACGGGACCTCTGGCTTCTCGCCGGCCTGGACGCGATCGTTCTCTTTCTCGCCTGGAAGTTTTACCCGCAGATCGAAGCCTCGTCCTTCGACGAGGAATTCGCGCGCGTAAGGGGCGTACACACCACGGTCGTCTTCCTCGCCATCCTTACCGTAACGGCCGTCTCCATCGTGCTTCTGCAGACCTTCGTCGGCGTCATCATGGTCATAGCCATGCTGACCCTGCCCGCAGGCACGGCCGGCTTCGCGGCGAAGAACCTCGCGGGGATGATGGTCGGGGGAAGTCTCTGCGCGCTCGCCTTTTCCCTCGGGGGCCTCGCGGTCGGCTGGCAGCTCGATCTGCCCGTCGGGGCGACCGTCGTGGTGATCGCCGGCGCCGTATTCCTGGTCGCCTCGGCCGGGAGCGTCGTCGCGAGGTTACGGAACAGGAACAGAAAACCGACGGGGAGGGCGCATGACTAAGGCGCGCGAGGCGACGATTGACCTCCTCGCGTCCGCGCGGGAGCCCCTGTCGGCATCCGACATCCATAAAGAAGTCGGCTCGAGGTTCGACCAGGCGACCGTCTACCGCACCCTTCATTATCTCGAGGGCCGGGGACTGGTCGATTCCTTCATCCTGCATTGCAGCGAGCATGGGACCGAGCGCTACTATACCGCCCGACGCCACGTTGACGGCGAGCCGACGTCGCACCGCCATTGGTTCCATTGCGAAGCCTGCCATCGATTCACCGACCTCGGGGAATGCCAGCTTGAGCCCCTGATGGAGACATTCGAGTCCAAGCACGGGATCGTCGTGCGGGACCATTCCCTTTATCTCACCGGCCTCTGCCCCGGATGCGCGAAGAGTCGCGCTCCCAAAGGGCCCAGTAACGACTGAGCCCGTTGATGCCTGACGCCCCCTTTACAAGCGGCGGCACCTGTGTTAGTCTCCGCCCGACACAATGTAATGGCTTGCGGGGGAACCTCACGGTTGAGAAGGCTAATAACCTGACCCTTGGAACCTGTCAGTTAACACTGGCGTAGGGATGCAGAGCGCACTCGAATATCCTGTTATTTGAATGTTACGCCTCTCCGCGACGGGGAGGCTTTTTTTTGCCCCCGCCGCGAAGTGGGCGCCGCCCGACTTTCCCGTTCCCTCCCGCGACCCATCGACGACGGGAGGAATCATGCACGAAAGAAACACGCAGATGTCGCTCGCGAAACGGGGCATCGTCACGGGCGAGGCACGGGCCGCCGCCGCCCATGAGGGCATGGGCGAAGAGGCCCTCGCGAATCTCATCGCGACGGGCCGGGCGGCCCTGCCCGCGAACAGGGCGCACGTCGCCCTCACGCCGAGGGCCGTTGGAAGGACGCTCCGGACGAAGATCAACGTAAACCTCGGGAACTCCGCGGACTTGCGCGACCGGGGAACGGAGATGGAGAAGGTGCGCATGGCCGTCGAGTTGGGGGCCGACGCGATAATGGACCTCAGCTCCTTCGGGGACACGGGCGCCTTCCGCCGTCGGCTCGTGGCCGAGTCCCCCGCCATGATAGGAACCGTCCCCGCCTACGACGCCGTAATCAGGCTCGGTAAACCCCTCCGCGAGATAACCTCCGACGACTGGATCGACACGGTTCGCGCCCACGCGAGCGACGGGGTTGACTTTCAAACCATACACTGCGGGATCACCCTCGAGACAGTCGCGCGGCTCAAGGGGAAGAGGCGCCGAACCGGCATCGTCTCGCGGGGAGGTTCCCTCCTTTTCGCCTGGATGGCGATGACCGGGAAAGAAAACCCGTATTACGAGCGGTTCGACGAGATCCTCGAGATATGCGCCGATCACGACGTTACCCTCAGCCTCGGCGACGCATGTAGGCCAGGCTCGATCTCGGACTCCACGGACGGCGCGCAGGCGAGCGAGCTGATCCTCCTCGGAGACCTCGCGCGTCGGGCACGCGAGCGGGACGTGCAGGTAATCATCGAGGGCCCCGGACACATGAGTCTCGGCGACATAGAGGCAAACATGCTCCTTGAGCGGCGGCTCTGCGACGACGCCCCATTCTATGTCCTCGGTCCGCTCGTGACGGACATCGCGCCGGGATGGGACCACATTACGGCCGCCATCGGGGGCGCGATTGCGGCGTCCGCCGGTGCCGCCTTCCTCTGCTACGTGACGCCGGCCGAGCATCTCCGGCTCCCGACGCTCGACGACGTGCGCGAGGGGATCATGGCGAGCCGGATCGCCGCGCACGCCGCGGACATCGCCAAGGGAATCCCGGGGGCGCGGGAACGCGACGACCGAATGAGCGACGCGCGGAGAAACCTCGATTGGGAGACGATGTTCTCCCTCGCGATCGACCCGGACAAGGCCCGGCGTTATCGCGCCGAATCCATGCCCGAGGCCGAGGACAGCTGTACCATGTGCGGCAAGATGTGCGCGGTCCGTAACATCAACAAAATACTGGAAGGGGAGGATATCGATGTTATTTGACGATTCAGACATAGGGGACGCGACGGCGCGGGAGATTTCCGGGGCGATCGGCGCGGTCCGCTCGAAACGGCCGCTGGTGCACTGCATCACGAACTACGTGACGGTCAACGATTGCGCCAACGCCCTTCTCGCCGTCGGCGGAGCTCCCGTCATGGCCGACGATATCGCGGAGGTCGCCGAGATAGCCTCGATAGCGGACGCGCTCGTGATCAACATAGGCACGCTAAACGGGCGCACGATTCTCTCGATGAGGGAGGCTTGCGCGGCCGCGGCGAAAAAGGGAATTCCCCTCGTCCTCGACCCCGTGGGCGTCGGGGCATCGCGCCTCAGAACCGATACGGCCAGGTCGCTCATCGAGGGATTTCGATTCTCCGTGATCAGGGGCAACGCCTCGGAGATCCGGGCTCTCGTCGGCGACGGGGCAACGAGGGGCGTAGACGCGAACGAGGCGGACAACGCCGAGTCGGCCCTGGCCACGACCGCGAGAACGGCGACGCTCCTTGCCGGGAGAACGGGCTCCGTTATCGCCGTCACCGGCGCCGTCGATATCGTTACCGACGGAAAGCTGACCTTCGCGATAGGGAACGGGCATCCGCTCATGGCGCGCATCACGGGGAGCGGCTGTATGCTGAGCGCGGTCATCGGCGCCTTCGCCGGAGCAAACCCCGACCGACCGCTCGAGGCCGCGGCATCGGCGCTCTGCGTCATGGGCCTCGCCGGCGAGCGGGCCGCGCACGGCGAGCGCGCGGCTGTTGGAACCGGCAGTTATCGGGTCGCGCTCATCGACGGACTTTCCCTCATCGACGGGGAAACGGTACAACGAGGGATGAAAATTGCGCGATATCCGTAAGCACCTCATTCTGTACGCGGTAAGCGATCGAGCCTGGCTTACCTCCGCGCCGCCCGGCCTCGACAGCCTCGAGCGACAGATAAAGGAGGCGATCATCGGCGGGGCGACCGCAGTCCAGCTTCGGGAGAAGGAACTCGATGACGCCTCATTCATCGAACTTGCCCTCAGGGTAAAGGCCGTCACGACCGCGGGAGGGGTTCCCCTCATCATCAACGACAATCTCCGCGTGGCTATGGCCGTCAAGGCTGACGGTCTTCATATAGGCCAATCGGACTGCGGCGCGCTGAAGGCTCGCTCAGCCCTCCCGCCGGGAAGCGTTCTGGGGGTTTCTGCGCAGACCGTCGCTCAGGCGATCGCGGCGGAACGCGAGGGAGCCGACTACCTCGGCGTCGGCGCGGTCTTCCCGACGGCGACGAAACCGGACGCCCAGATCGTGACGCGGGAGGTTCTGATGGAGATCTGCAAAGCGGTCAGGGTACCGGTCGTCGCCATCGGGGGGATCGGGATGGAACATATAGAAGCCCTCTCCGGCACCGGCGTCGCGGGGATAGCCGTCGTGTCCGCCCTCTTCTCGCGACCGGGAGAGACCCGGGAAGCCGCCGCGAGGCTGCGCGAGGCGGCCGAGCGCGCGTTCGGCGACAACAGGGAGACGCGATGAAAACGGCCCTTACCATTGCGGGAACCGATCCCTCGGGCGGGGCGGGGCTTCACGCGGACCTGAAGGCCTTTACCGCTCACGGGGTGTACGGGATGGGAGTCATTACCGCGCTCGTCGCGCAAAACACGCGGGGCGTGATCCTGGTCGAGCGGGCGAGCCCGGCGATGCTCGAGGCCCAGCTCGAGGCGGTACTCTGCGACATCCCCCCGGACGCCGTGAAAATCGGGATGGTACCGGACGCCCTCTCCATCGGTATCGTCGCGAGGGCCCTCCGCCTGCGGCCTCCACCCGCGTTGGTGATCGATCCCGTCATGGTCTCGACGAGCGGCCATCGCCTGCTCGGGGAAGACGCACTCGAGGCCTTGATCCGGGAATTATTCCCGCTCGCTACCCTGATCACCCCGAACATCCCGGAGGCCGAGGCCCTCTGCGGTTTCAGGATCGATGGAAAAGAGGGGATGCTGAGGGCCGCGAAGGAGATATCGAAGCTATGCCTCGGGGCGGTCCTCCTCAAGGGCGGGCACTTGCGGGATTCCGCGGACGACCTTCTCTTCTCCGGGGACAGAGCTGAATGGCTCGAGGGCAAGCGAATAGATACCCCGAACACGCACGGGACGGGATGCACCCTCTCCGCGGCGATAGCCGCGAATCTGGCATCCGGCCTTGAGCTCCCGGAGTCCGTCAGGCGCGCGAAACGCTACCTGACGGGGGCGCTTTCCCAAGCTCTGTCCCTCGGACACGGGAATGGCCCCGTCGATCACTGTTGGGGGATCGCCCCGGGCCGGTTCAGGCCTGAAGTTTTTTGACGAGCGTCGCGACCCGTTTACCGAGGCGTTCGCAGTCCTTCAGGTTTTCTTCGGTCGGCTCTCCGATCGCGACGGCGCCGAAATGCGGCGCTTCGGAGTCCCCGGGGATGATCATCCCGTGAACCAGGAGCATTTGGAGTATCGAGAGCACTGTCATCTCGTTTCCGCCGCCGAGGGACCCGGAGGAGGCGAAGGCGCCGCCAACTTTGCCCTGGAGTTTTTCGTACACGCTGATCGACCGGTCAACCATCGTCTTGACCGCCCCGTCGGCGACGCCGAACGAGGTATAGGACCCGATGATTATCCCGTCGGCGGCAAGCAGGTCCTCCTTCTTAATCTCCCCGACGGGAAGAACCCTCGCCTCAAGGCCCTCGGCCTCGACGCCCCCGGCCACCGAGAGGGCCATTTTCTTCACGTGCCCCGTCTTCGACGAATACCCGATCAATACGCTTCCCATATTCCCTCTCCTTTGTTGCGTCCGAGTCCTGCCGAACGGCAACCGAACCGCGAGGCACCGAACACACTTCTATTCTGCGCCCGTTCAGCCGCCGACGGTATTGCCGCCAGAGAAGAACGAGTCCTCGCGGTAGTCCCCGATCGCCGGTCCGCCCGTATTGATCGCCAGTAGAGTCTTCCCCGTCGCACCGGGATTATCAAACAGCTCGACGGCGCTGATCTTGGGGTAATCGACCGAGCCCTTGATGAAGTCGAGCAGTATCCGTCCCTTACCGTCGGCCTTGACCAGGCCCTCCCGGACGATAGCCTTGTAGGCCCCGTCGGCTTCGGCGAAGATATCGAGGTTCTCCACGATTTTTTCCCCATTGGCCGTTACGCTGAAGAGGCGTTTCCCGGCCGCGTTGTAGGCGATCTCGGCGAAATGAAGCCTCAGTCCGTATGTCCTTCCGGCCTCGAGACTCGTGAGCTCATAGCTGAATTCCCCCCAGCGCTCGGAGCCGTACACCTCGCGGGGAGCCGGCCGCGCCGCGCCGGAAACATCCATCATCTCGTTCGTGTCGAGTCGTTCGATCAGGAAGGAAACGGGACGCAAGCCGTCCGTGCAATTGGAGATGAAGGTATTCTCGTCCTTCATCCAGCCCTTGAAGGGACCCTGCCGGAACGAGCCGCCCACGAGGAGGGCCATGACCGGTCTGGATATGTCGTTCCAGGCCCAGTCGCAAAAGCCATCCGGTTTCTGAAACCCGGTGATGAACTGCTGGCCAACCTGCATGGCCTCGCAGGGATGAATCTCGCGCTCGGCGTACTTTTCGGCGAAATCCCCGTTCAGGGACTTCTTTAATACGGTAATCCTTACAACGTTCATAGTTTCGCGCCCCCTTGCAATCCGATTGTTTGATACTACGGGTCTTTTTCCGGCTTGTCAAGCAAACGTTTGCGCGTTTCTGTAAAAAGAAGCACAGCATGCATGAAAACCCAACCTCACGGGAAAAGGAGTACGCCGATCGTGAGTCGTTCGCTTGAGGGGGCTCCGAAGGGAGACCTCCTCCCCTCGTAATTCCTTCTGCCTCTTCCTGTCGTCAAAATTCACGCAATTTTGACAGCTGCTACTGAGCGTTGACAAAAGGATTCCCCGCAGATATCCTTCGATCAAATGATCGAACCCAAACACCTTTTTGACCTTCTGAACGCCAACAATACCGACTTTTTCGCGGGCGTTCCCGATTCCCTCCTGAAGAGTTTTTGCGCCTACGTCACGGACAATGCGCCGGAAAACTCCCATTTTATCGCGGCCAACGAGGGCTGCGCGGTAGGGCTCGCGGCGGGCTATCATCTCGCCACCGGCAAGATCCCCCTCGTCTATATGCAGAATTCCGGGATCGGCAACGCGGTCAACCCGCTCATGTCACTCGTCGACCCGGACGTGTACCACATACCGCTCGTGCTCATGATCGGATGGCGCGGGGAGCCGGGGGTCCATGACGAGCCCCAGCACAAGAAACAGGGCAAGGTTACGTGCGCCCTTCTCGAGGCCATGGGCATCCCCTACTCCATCATGGCGGATACCGAAGACGCCCTCGAGGGACAGATCCGGGAATGCTACGCCGCAATCGCGGAGACTGGTGCGCCGTACGCCTTCGTGATCCGGAAGGATACCTTCGCCCCGTATACCCTCCTCAAGAATCAGGCCGTCGAGGCCGAGATGAGCCGGGAGGAGGCGATCGAGCAGGTTCTGCTCGCCTCCGGGGACCGGGATATCTTCGTGTCGACGACGGGCATGGCCTCGCGCGAGCTCTACGAGATACGCGAGAGGCGCGGCGTCTCGCACGAGAGGGATTTCCTCACCGTGGGCTCTATGGGCCACGCCTCGCAGATCGCCCTGTCGATCGCCCTGCAAAAGCCGGACAGGCGGGTTATCTGCATCGACGGCGACGGGGCCGCGCTCATGCACATGGGCGGCCTCGCGACGATCGGGACCAGAAAGCCGGATAACTTCACGCACGTCGTCATCAATAACGGGGCACACGACTCGGTCGGCGGACAGCCGACGGTGGCCCTCCAGATAGACCTGCCGGCCGTCGCGCGCGCGGCGGGATACCGGGACGCGCGCACGGTCAGGACGGGCGCGGAACTTCGCTCGGCCCTGTCGAAGGGCGAGAAGGGACCGGCGCTTATCGAGATACGGGTACGGAAGGGCGCGAGGAAGGACCTCGGCCGCCCGAAGGAAAGCCCGGTCGAAAACAAGATCGCATTGATGCGTTTCATACAATCACGCTAAAGGACGACGAAAAAATGGTCAGACAGGCTGTCATCATGGCGGGCGGACTCGGTTCACGGCTCAAGGGCCGAACCGTGTCGATGCCCAAGGGGTTTCTGGAGATACAGGGAATCGCGATCGTCGAGCGCTCGGTGCAAAAGCTCTTTGGCGCGGGCGTCGAGGAGATCGTCATCGGTACCGGCCATTGCAGCGAGTGGTACGAGCGGCTCGCGGCCAAGTATCACTGCGTCAAGCTCGCCCGGAACGACCGCTATGCGGATACCGGGAGCATGGGTACCCTCGCCTGCTGCGCGCCCCTGGTGCACGGCGACTTTCTCCTCCTCGAATCGGACCTGATCTACGACGATATCGGGCTTGCCGTCCTCCTCAACGACCACAGGCGCAACGTGATCCTCGCCTCGGGCGCGACGAAGTCGGGCGACGAAGTGTATCTCGAGTCCGACTCGAGCGGCAACCTCCTTGCCCATTCGAAGAAGCTCGCCGAGCTCGGCTCATCTTGCGGGGAGCTGGTCGGCATAACGAAGCTCTCGAAGGCGACCCTCGACGCGATGGTAGCCCACTGCGCCACCCACCTTTCCGACCAGCCGAAGATGGAGTACGAGACGGCCATGTCCGCGGTCAGCTCCTCGGCGAAGGCGCCCAAGGACAAGATAGCGATCCGCAAGATCGAGCACTACATCTGGCGCGAGATCGACGACGAGAGCCATCTCGAGATGGCGGTCAACGAGATATACCCCCGCATCCTGGAAAGCGAGTCGCTTCGCTCCGTGCGCCGCGAGGTTCTCCTGAATCCGGGCCCGGCGACCACGACCGACAGCGTCAAGTACGCGCAGGTCTGCGCCGACATCTGCCCTCGCGAGAAGGAATTCGGCCAGGTGATGGAATGGATCGCGAGCGAGCTTTCCCTCTTCGTCGGAGCGCCCGGCCGCGTCGAGACGGTCCTCTTCGGTGGGTCGGGAACGGCCGCCGACGAGGTGATGATCTCCTCGTGCGTGCCCGACGGATCGAGGCTCCTCATCGTGGACAACGGCGCGTACGGCGCCCGGTTCGCGAAGATCGCCTCCGTCTACAAGCTCGACTTCGAGGTATGGAAGAGCAGCGGCTTCGCGCCCCTCGACGTTCCCGGTCTCAAGAAGAAGCTCGTCGACGGGAAGTTCACGCATCTCGCTGTCGTGTACCACGAGACGACCACGGGCCTCCTCAATCCGGTTCCGGAACTCTGCCGCTTCTGCCATGAAAAAGGCATCGTGACCGTCGTCGACGCGGTGAGCGCCTTCGCCGCCGTTCCGATAGACATGGACAGGGACTGCATCGACTTCATGGCCTCTACCTCGAACAAGAATATCCAGGGGATGGCGGGCGTCGCCTTCGTCTTCTGCCGCAAGGAAGCCCTCGAGCGCACGAAAGACTACCCGATGAGGAATTTCTACCTCAACCTCTGGGACCAGTACGCATACTTCCTCAAGACGAAGCAGACGAGGTTCACCCCGCCGGTCCAGGCCCTCTACTCGCTCAGGCAGGCGATCATCGAGACCAAGATCGAGACGATCGAGGGCCGCTACGCGAGATACGGCGCCTGCTGGGACGTCCTCGTGAAGGCCGTGCGAAAGCTCGGGCTCGAGATGCTCGTTCCCGTCGAGGCCCAGTCGAAGCTGATCACGGCGATCATCGATCCCCCCTCGCCGAGGTATTCCTTCGACGCCCTACACGACCTCGCCCGAGAGCATTCGTTCACGATCTATCCCGGCAAGCTTTCCGACGCGAACACCTTCCGCATCGCGAACATCGGCGACATACAGGTCGAGGAGATGCAGGCGTTCACGGAGGTTCTCGAGTCGTACGTCAGGACCCTGTAACGGGATGAGGATACTCATCGTCGCGAATACCTATCCAAACGGCTCGGAGACCTTCATCCGGGCCCACATCGAGGGGCTCGTGCGACGGGGTCACGACGTTACCGTCTGCGCCAAGCGCGCAGATCCCGATTACGTCGGGGAGCCGATACCGGGCCTCGCGCCGCCGGTCTACTACGCGGCGAGGAGCCGGTCGCAGGCAGCGTTCAACACCCTGATGGTCTGCGCGGCTTCGTTGCTCACCCGGCCGGCCCGTCTCGCGACCGCGCTCGGCTACCTCGCCCGGAACCGCGACTTCGCGGCGCTCCAGGCGCTCTCGATACTGCCCAAGCTCAAGGGCCGCGCCTTCGACCTCGTCCATTGCGAATTCGGGCCCGTCGGCAACGTCGGCCTCCAGCTCAGGGACGCGGGCCTCGTTTCGGGGCCCGTCGTCACCTCCTTCCGTGGAGCGGACATCAGCTCCTACCTGAGGCGTAAGCCCCATGTGTACGACGCGCTCACGCGAAAGGGGGATCTCTTCCTTCCGGTCTGCGCGCCATTCGCGGAGCGCCTCGCCGAGCTCGACTTCCCGCCGGAGAGGATCAGGGTTTATCATTCGGCCATCGACATCGATCGCATAGCCTTCGAGGAACGAGTTGATGCCCCGTCGGGAAAGATCACCCTGCTCGGCGTTGGCCGCTTCGTGGAGAAAAAGGGCTTTCGCTACGCGATAGAGGTTCTCTCGATCCTGAAGGGAGAGTTTCCCCGGCTCGAGCTGCGCCTGGTCGGCGACGGCCCGCTCCGGAAGGAGCTTCGCGCCCAGGCCGACAGCCTCGGCGTCGGCGACTCTGTCCGCATGACCGGCTGGCTCGACCACGACGCCGTTTTACGGGAACTTCGCGGGGCCAGGGTATTCCTTGGTACCAGCGTCGAGGCCGGTTCGGGCGACGTCGAGGGCATTCCCAACGTTATCAAGGAGGCCATGGCCTCGGGCCTGCCGGTAGTCGCCTTCGCGCACTCCGGGGTCCCGGATCTCGTTCGCGACGGGCAAACCGGCTTTCTCGCGCAGGAAAGGGACTCGCGTACAATGGCGGACCGCGTCCGGGCGATACTTTCGGGCAAGGCCGGCGACACCGTCCGCAACGCGCGCCGCGAGATAGAGGAGGCCTGGTCTACCGACGGGCAGGCCGCCGAGATAGAGAAGATTTACGAGGGAGCGATAAAACATGGTATCCAATCCTGAACGACTGCCGGAGGACCAGGCCGCGATCGCGGCGGGGCTGAACGAGATCGCACGTATGCTAGAGGGGCTATCAATCCCCTATATCCTCGAGGGGGGTACCCTCCTGGGGATGATCCGGGAAAACCGTTTCCTGCCCTGGGACGACGACGTGGGAATCGCGGTTGCCGTCGAGGATATGTATGACCGGCGCGAGATCCTCAAGGAATCCCTTTCCGCGGCCGGATTCGAGATCGGCGAGTGCGACGAGACTTATGGAAACTGCAAGATCAACGCCGTTAAATACAAGGCGAGATACGAGATTCTCGGTTGGTTCCTGAAAGGCAGATGGCGCCGTCGTGACAATCACCGCATGAGCGCGCGCTTCCTCTCGGAGCGGAAACAGGCCGAGTTCATGGGATACCAATTCCATATCCCGGAGCGGCCGGAACGGTACCTCAGGCATTTCTACGGAAACTGGAAAGTCGTGCGCAAGAGCGGCAGGTTCTTCAGCTTCCTCAGCTATGACCAAAAAAAATACTGGGGGAAGCGCATACGGAGACTCTTCGGGATATAATAGCCCGGGTCGCGCGACAACGGATACATAGACGGGGGGCAAGATGAGATTCGACAGGGATAATTTCCATGACTGTCACGAGCTGTATAGAAGCCTCGAGGGCAAGGCCGTATGGATCGTCGGTTCCGACCCGACGCTGTCGGACTATCCCGACGATTTCCTCGAGGGGAAGATCGGCATCACCCTCCATCTTGCCCATATCAAATTTCCCCGTGCCACGTTCAGGTACTCGAGCGAGTATGACCGGTCGGAGTTCCTCCTGTCCAAGTACCCCGACTACGCGTCGCTCCCGCTCATCGCCGGATACCCGATGTACGGAAAAACCAGGGACGAGACCGCGCGGCTCGTCTCGCCCTGTTCGAGGGTATACTTTCACAAGAGGGTATCGTACCTCCCGACAGGGGTGCGCGGAGAGGTCGACGCTGGCTACACGCGGGCGAAGATACGGCAGACTATGGGGGGCAGGGCCTCGTACTGGGGCGCCCACGGCTCCTGCCTGCATACATGCGTATACATGGCCGTCCTCATGGGGGCCGCGCAGATCAACGTGATCGGGTCGGGGCACGGCCTCCAGAACGTGGGAGGGAAGGATCACTTCTCCGGGGCCGACGAGATACATCAGGGTATGAGAACGGGCGACACCTTCACTGACCCGAAGATCGCGTATCCCGTCATCGAGCAGACGATCGCCCTGAAAGATGGATGCGAGGCTAACGGGATCGAGTTCAACTGGTTTGCCTCCTGGACTCCGACGATGGACAGGAAGATAGAGATCGACGAGTCCCTGCTAGCCGAGATGAAGAAACGGGCCGTAAGGCATTTCGGCCCGATCAAGAGACTCTACCGTTTTCTCGTCAAGCGGCCATACACGCGGCTCTTTATAGCCTGGCGGTAAAAGCGAATCATGAGCGACTTAATTGAAGAACTCCACGAACTTATCGCATCCAGCGCGCATTGCGTCGCCTTTACCGGCGCAGGCATCAGCACTCTTTCGGGTATACGCGACTTTCGCGGGAAGAACGGACTGTACAAAAGGCCCGACACGGAACGCATGTTCGACATCGATGTCTTCAGGGAAGACCCCTCGGTGTACTATGGGATGGCGAGGGACTTCATCTACGATCTCGACGAAAAAGGCCCTTCGGTCGTGCATCGAGTCCTCGCCGGGCTCGAGGCCCGCGGCCTGCTCGACGCCGTCATCACGCAGAACATCGATCTTCTTCACCAAAAAGCCGGCAGTAAAAACGTGATAGAGATACACGGCTCCCCTTCCGTGCACACGTGTCCCTCGTGCGGCCTCAGGATGGGCTTCGCGGAGGCCCAGGCGGCCGTGCGGGCCGGTGGCATGCCCTTGTGCCCGTCGTGCGGCCGGGTACTCAAGCCGGAGATCGTCTTCTTCGGCGAGAGTCTCCCCGCGAAGGCGATCGATCGGGCGATCGGGGAAGCCCGCAAGGCGGACTTGATGCTGGTACTCGGCTCGAGCCTCGTCGTGTATCCCGCCGCCTCGCTTCCGGAGATGACCCTGAACGCGGGGGGAAGGATCGTCCTCGTCAACGACATGCCGACGTATCTCGATGGCCGCGCGACCCTGCGCTTCGGGGATCTCGAGTCGACCTTTACGGCCCTCGAGGCCCTGTTCGCGGAACGGCAATAGCGTCGGCCGGCACGACGGCTTTACACGGGACCGTTAGCGGTAAGCGAATCGAGCCGGGCCGTGAGTGAGAGGGTTCCCGCCACGAGCAGGAACACGACCGGCGAAAGTATCTCGAGGGTCGTCACCTGGCCAAACCATCCCACGAGCGCCGGGAAGGCGGCGCTGCCGATGCAGGCCGCTCCGATCTGATAGCCCATCATCCTTCGCGCCGTGTCCGTACTGAACCGCCTCGCCGTCTCGTGGGTCATGCAGGGGTATATCGGGCCGAAACCCGCTCCGATACAGGCGAGGGCCGCGAGCTCAACCATCCCGGCGAGGCCCGGAACGAAAAAGGGCAGGCCGAGAATTACGCAACCCGCGAGGGACAGGATGAGTCCCAGTCGGATCATGAAACGGTTCCCGAGCCGATCGACGACGAAGCCCGTCAGGAATCGCGCGACCGTAAGCGATCCGTAGTAAACCGAAACCCAAAGACCCGCGCTGGCGGGATTCACCCCCCTGTTGACGGTCAAGAGGCTGAAGGCCCACAGGCCGATCAGGAATTCGCAGGACACATAGACGACGTAGATCGCTATCTGCGCGCGCATGGCGGCTTTCCGGTCACGCTCGCGGCAGGTCGCGTCCTGGCAGGGGCCGTCCCCAGGGCCCGAGGACGCGTCGCCCGAAGCCGAGTCGCCCCCGGCGGCTTGTGCCGCATGGATCTCCTGTACGCGAAGCCAGAGCCCGAGGGCGAGAAACAGGATCACGGAGAGTCCCAGCTGGATCAGGCCGATCGTCCGGTACCCGGAGCGCCAGCCAAGGCCTCCGGTTATCATGAAGGTCATGATCATGGGGCCGACGGTCGCGCCGATTCCCCAACAGCAGTGAAGCCAGTTCATGTGACGGGAGGGGTAATGGGCCGCGACGTAGAAATTGAGGCCGCAATCGATGGAACCCGCGCCGAAACCGAGGAGCGGGATACAGGGAAGGAGCCACCAGAAGGACGGCGCGAGAGAATACCCGATGAGTCCCGTCGCCGTCATGAGACAGCTGACGAAGGTAACCCTGCCCGTCCCGAAACGGCCGACGACGTGGCCGCTCATGAGGCTCGAGAGGGCCGAGCAGATGGTCCCGCTGATGGTCAATATACCGACCTCGGACAGAAGACGGTTGAAATCCACGCGAATATAGGGCCAGGCAATGCCCAGGAGGCTATCGGGCAAACCGAGACTGATATATGCCAGATAGATGATCACGAGCAACAGGTTTATCAGAAGCGCGTCGGGGATAGCCCTGCGGGCAAGTTTGGTATTCATATTTGTTTATACTGACAACAATTTAAGGGGATGTCAATCCGGATACCTGGAAAGGGGACTGATCAGCCCGGCCGATACGGGGTATACTGTCGGTACGAGGGCTCCATGAACAAACGGTTCATTTCCTCTGTTTGCCTCTTTCTCGCCTCGCTCGGCAGTCTCTCCGCCGAGGTTACCCGCCTGCCCTTCTTCGCGCCGACGCCCGCGTTCACGGATGCCCCACAAGCCCTTCCCTCGGCCCTATGCTGGATGCTCTTCAATCACGTCCTCAACCAGGACGGCTGTCCGGATTCGGGGCAGGCCTTCGATACCGGCGTCCTTTTCACCTTTTACGCGGATGAACGCCTCGCGGTGACGGGTCTCGCCCGGGAGATATTCCAGTTCAGGTCGAGCCCCGACGGGGCCTTCGACTTCTGGGCCCGCGCCCTCGTGACGGATCTCAGGCTTGGCCTTGACTGGAGGCTTTCCCCTTTCGTCCTCGGCGGGGGATACCGGCATGACTGCAAGCACGACATGGGCGACATCGAACGAACCGCGATACATGACGCCCTGTTCCTCCGGGCGGCCCTTCCGCCAATCCGCTTCAGCGAAACCGCGATGCGCGCGGGCGTGGCCCTCGAGGCGGAGGTCAATATCGATCCCATATTCCAGGACGCCGAGGAAGAGCCCGATCGGGGAAGGCTTTCCGCCGAATGCACGTTCATCCCCTACAGGTCGCGGGGCCTCTACCCTGAAGTCTCGATCGACGGAAGACTATCCCTCATCAACAGGAAGTCGGGCGGGAGCGTGAGCATCGACGATGAATGGGGGCTCGACTGGCTGATCAGGTGCGGAGTCGCCGAGAAACTCGGCAGGGGAGACGTACGGCTCTTCTACAGCCTCGAGCGGACGACCGACAACTGGGCGGGCCTTCTGTCCGAGCCGGAAACGGCCTCGTCCCTGAATCTCGTGGTATCCTGCGGAATATAAACCTGCGAAGTTCTTACTGCTTCTATTCGCGTTTCAGGCCTTCCCATTCGCGGTCGAGGATGCCGTACACGTAACTCGAGCGGTAGTGATCGCCCATCCATGCGTGTTCCCGCAACGTTCCCTCGCGGACCATGCCGATACGCTCCATGACCCGGGCTGACGCTGCGTTTTCGGTATGGCACTTGCCCCATACGCGGTGAAGACCGAGCCGGCGGAATCCGAAATCGACCAGGAGGCGGGCGGCCTCGACGGCGACCCCCCTTCCCCACACCTCGCGATGATAGAAATACCCGAGCTCGGCCTCTGAAGGGCTTTCCCGATCGCCCATCAGGCTGACGCAGCCGATGAAGCGCCTGTCGGAATCGGCCTTCAGGTCGACGGCCATGTAATACTCCAGCCGGTTGGCATCCGATGCCGTCCTCTTGGCGAGGTCAATAAACGCGTCCGCGTCCCCGGGCGTTCTCATCGAGAAGAGCATATACCGTAGCTGTTCGGGCTCGCGCACGAACTGCATCAGCCCGTCCCTGTCAGTGTCCGACAAATCGCGAACGACGAGGCGATCCGACTCGATTGGTTCAAAAAACATGATCCTTACTGTATCATATACGGTATGCGGGGAACAATTCCTTTGCCCCTCAGGAGCGTAACCGATGAGAACCGTAATCTGCCTTGACAGACCCTGGAGTTTTTCAGGCCCCGACGGGGCCCCGTCCGTCGACGTAGTCCTTCCCCATACCTGCCGCGAAATCCCGCTGAACGGCTTTGACGAATCCTCGTATCAGTTCGTTTCCCGTTACTCGCGCGAGCTGTGCCTTTCGCGCGAGAACGGCAAGTCGCGCGAGAACGGCGGCTCTCCCGATCGGCAAGTATTCCTCGACTTCGACGGCGTCATGTGCGCCTGCACGGTATTGATCGACGGACGCGAGGCCGGCCGCCACGAGGGGGGATTTACCCCATTCAGCGTCGAGATCACGGATTTCGTCGCCGGCGGCGAAACCGTGAAGCTCGATGTGCTTGTCGATTCAACCGAGAGGCCCGAGATCCCGCCCTTCGGCCACGTCGTCGACTACCTGTGCTTCGGCGGCATCTACAGGGACGTATGGCTCCGCGTCCAGGAGGGGGCCTTTATCGAATCGGCCCACGTCGTGCCGGAGCGCATCATGGATACCGCAAAGGCTCTCCGCGCCGAGGTATCGATAAACGCGGGGGATCTTCCATCCCGATGCGAGGTATCCTGCGCCCTTCTCGACGGAGAGCGCGTCATCGCCCGCGCGGATGCCGTCCCGGCTCGCGCGAACGGGAACGCATCGACCATACGAATGGAAGGGATAGAGGGCATCAGGCTTTGGGACGTCGACGACCCGACGCTCTACACCGCTCGCCTTTCCCTGACCTCGGAAGGAAGGGAGATCGACCGGATCGACGTACGCATAGGCTGGCGCGACGCCCGCTTTACGGGCCAGGGATTTTTCCTCAACGGACGGCGTCTCCCTCTCATGGGCCTCAACCGCCACCAGTCCTGGCCGTATCAGGGCCACGCGATGCCGAAGCGCGCCCAGAGGCGCGACGCCGAGATCCTGAAGAACGAGATCGGCGTTAACCTCGTCCGCACCAGCCATTACCCGCAATCCCCTTACTTCCTCGACGCATGCGACGAACTCGGGCTTCTCGTGTTCGAGGAGATTCCCGGCTGGCAGCACGTCGGCGACGGCGACTGGCGGGAGAGATCCCTCCGCGACCTTTCCTCCATGATCGTGAGGGACAGGAACCGCCCGTCGATAATCCTCTGGGGCGTCAGGATCAACGAGTCCCTGGACAACGATGATTTCTACGCCCGAACGAACAGCCTCTCCCGATCCCTCGATCCCGGGCGGCAAACGGGCGGGGTCAGGTATATCCGGAAGAGTTCCCTGCTCGAGGATGTCTACACCTTCAACGATTTTTCCCACGACGGAAGGCGACCGACAGGCAGGGTCCGCGACCTCGAGAGGCGCTGCAAGTCCCTGCTCCCGCCGCGCCGCGTGACGGGCCTTGGCCGGGACGTTCCCTACCTGGTCACGGAGCATACGGGTCACATGTTCCCGACGAAACGTTTCGACAACGAGGAGCGCCTCGCGGAGCACGCGCTCCGGCACGCGCGCGCCCTCGACACGGCGTTCGGGGACTCAAGGATTTCCGGGGCGATCGGCTGGTGCGCCTTCGACTACAATACCCACAAGGATTTCGGGTCGGGCGACCGGATATGTTACCACGGGGTTTCCGACATCTTCCGTTTTCCGAAGTACGCGGCCTTCGTGTACGCAAGCCAAAACCCGCCCTCGAGGCGCGTCGTGATGGAATGCGCGACCCTCTTCTCCCGCGGGGAGAGGAGCGCGGCGCGCCTTCTCCCGATCGAGGTATGGACCAACTGCGACTCGATCGTCCTCTATCGGGGAGGCAGGCGCGTCGGCGAATACGGCCCGGACCGGGCCCAGTTCCCGAACCTCCCGCATCCTCCCGTCGTTATCCGCGACCTGATAGGCGAACGGCTCGACGGTCGCTTCCCTCCCTCGGACCTGAGGGCGATACGCGCGATAAGCGGGCGTATCTTCGCATCGAGCCAGGGGGCCATATCCCTTCGGGACCGGCTCCGGCTCGGCCTTGTCCTCGTTCGCAACCGGATGAAGGCCCAGAAGCTTTCCGATATCATCGCGGAATACATGCTCGCCTGGGGCCAAAAGGACGAGCGCTTTGAGATTGCGGGTATAATCGAAGGCAAGGAGGTTTGCAGAAAAACCTTCGGGGGCGACGCCTACGCGGTACGGCTGGAGGCAAAGGCGGACGACGCGGAGCTGGAATCGGCGGAGGGGGATATGCCCGCAGGCTCATGGGACACGACGAGAGTCGCCGTCCGGGCGCTCGACCAATACGGGAATCTCCACCCCTTCACCGCCGAGGCGATACGGATAGAGATCGATGGGCCGGCAGAATTGCTCGGCCCCGCGCTCGTGCCCCTTACCGGCGGATGCGCGGCCTTCTGGCTCAGGACAACCGGGCCTCGGGGCAAGATTACCGTCAGGATAATCGGAGGGCGATTCCCGCGGGAAACGATCGAGATAGCGGTTACATAGCGCGCAAGCCCTGGCTTCCGGTTATCGGGAAGAGGGTTTCGCCTTGGCCTTGGCTTTCGCTTTCACTTTTGCGGCCGGTTTCGCTTTCGCCTTGGCTTTCACTGTTGCGGCGGGCTTCGCCTTGGCTTTCGCGGGTTTCGCTTTCGCCTTTGCGGGTTTCGCCTTGGCTTTCGCGGGTTTCGCTTTCGCCTTTGCGGGTTTCGCCTTGGCTTTCGCTTTCGCGGCGGGCTTCGCCTTGGCTTTCGCTTTCGCGGCCGGCTTCGCCTTGGCTTTTGCTTTTGCTACGGGCTTCGCCTTGGCCTTCGCTTTCGCGGCAGGCTTGTCGAGCTCGGACTTTTTGATAGCGGGAACCTTGCCCTTCGCGGCGGTATTCTTTTTCGCGGGGATCTTCTTCACCTCGACCGGCGGCTTGAAGAAGGAGGTATGCAGATTCCTCAGCTTCATGGAAAGCAGGGCCCGGGACACCAGGTCGTCGATTCCGATCTGATGATATTGGGATTCGATGAAATCATACGTTAGGTGCGCGAGACCGCATCGAAGGTAGGCCGTGAGCTTCTCCTGGGAAGCGCCCTGCTTGTTGAGGAGCAGGAGCCATTTGCGGAGCGCGAGGTTTCCGGTCTCGAAGATCTCGTCGGTCAGAACGGCTCCCGTTTTTTTCAGGATCGAGTTCATCTTGCGATGCACGAGCGGCAATTCGGCCAGCAACTGGCCCGGAATCACGTTCATGCTGATGAGTTTCTCGTCGAGCTTGATTATTCCTTTTTGATCTGCCATTGAAACACTCCTCTTTACGTGTTTTACTACTGTATACCCGGCGGGGGAATCTGACAACTTTATTATCGTTCGGGAGGATTGAATGAATCGCGCTATCGTTTTATCATCTGCCCTCATGATCATCATCGCGGGTTGCGCGAATCGGGACGGACGGGCGCCGGGCGCCGGTCAGGCTCCGGGAGCCAAGCTTTGCGCCCTTACCTTCGACGACGGGCCGGACCCGGTCAAGACTGGCCTGGTGCTCGACAGGCTCGAGAAGCACGGGATCGTCGCCTCCTTCTTCGTCGTCGGCCAACGCCTCGACGAAAGCACGGCGGCCACGGTCAAACGGGCCGTCGCCTTGGGCTGCGAGATCGAAAACCATTCCTGGGACTACAACAGCCTCGCGGGAAAGAGCGAGGACGAGATCAGGAAGCTCGCTGGTGACACGACGAAAGCGATCCGGAAATACGCGGGGAAAAACCCTGCGTTCTTCCGCCCGCCTAACCTGGCGGTCAGCGCGCCCCTGTTCAAGGCCGTGGACCTTCCCTTCGCCGGCGGGGTCGTCGGCAACGACTGGAAGGGACAGGGAACGAACGCGGAAAGCCGGGCGAGGCGCGTGCTCGCGGGCATGAGGGACGGGGCGATCATCCTGCTTCACGACGTCCAGCCGGACCCGCACCCGACCCCGGAGGCGCTCGACATCCTCATCCCGGAACTGAAGGCCCAGGGATACGAGTTCGTCACCGTCCGCGAGCTCTTCAGGCGTAAGGGTATCAAACCCTCGTCGATGAAAGGCGCCCTCTGGATGTACGTGGAATAGCGCGGATTTCGTGGTATACTGAAGTCCAAAAGGATGTAAACAAGCGATGGCGCTGTCCAATTTTCAGATCACGAAACTCAAATACGGGCTTTTCACGATATCGATCAGCGGCTTTCTCGGGGGCGCCTTCGCGCTCGCCATGATCTCGTCCTTCGGCGGAAGCTTCGCCACGGCCATGACCAGGGACTATCTACGCCTCGGCATCCTCACGGGATTGGGCGTCTCGACCGCGACCTATCTCCTCGAGCTTCGCCTCACCGGATTCGTCCCGAGGCCCCTGTGGTTCGACTTCATCGTCGTACCCTCGATGCAGACGGCCTTCATCGTCGTCATCTACGGAACGCTGTACATCCTCATCTTCGGGCTCGAGAAATTCCTCAAGGAATCCTGGATCGTCCAGACCCTCGTTATCTCCTACTTCTTTACCGCCATATTCAACATCATCACCGGCCTCAACCGCCTCCTGGGCCAGAACGTCCTCGGCGGGCTCATCCTGGGGACCTACAGAAAGCCGGTGAACGAAAGCCGATTCGTCATGTTCCTCGACATCGCGGGATCGACCGCGATCGCGGAGAAGCTTGGCGCCCTCGAGTTCCACGCATTGCTCAACGACTTCTTCTGCGACATCGCCCATCCCATCGTCAACCATCACGGCGAGATCTACAAATACGTCGGCGACGAGGTTATCATAACCTGGAAGGAACGGGCAGGGGCGAAAAACGGCAACGCCCTCCGGCTTTTTTTCGAGGTAGACAGGACAATCGAGGCGCGCAGGGAACATTATCGGGGCCGCTACGGACTCGTCCCGGAATACCGGGCCGGCCTCCATTTCGGGTCGCTCGTCGTGGGCGAAATGGGCTTCGACAAACAGGAGATCGCATTCTCGGGAGACGTCATGAACACGGCCTCGCGGATCCAGTCGGAATGCAGGGCCCTCGGGGAGCGCTTCCTGGCCTCCGACGCCGCCCTCGAGCGGCTCTGCCCGCCCGGGAGCGAGGCAACCGGGTGCACCATCGTCTCATGCGGCGGCGCGAAGCTACGCGGCAAGGCGACGGAAATCGGCATCTCCGCGATCCGGTAACACTCAAACGCGAAGGAAGGAACAACCATGAAACATGTACCGCTTATCATCGTCGCCCTGGTCGCGGCCGTCGCTCTCGGCGCCTGTCATACGACGGTCCCCCGCGATGAGCCGATACGGCACGGGGCGATACGGACCGCGGCAGAGCTCGACGCCCTCCTCGCGCAAAAGGACCGCTCCCCGATCCTGATCGACCTGCGCGACAGGAAGGACTTCGAGGCGGGACACATACCGAATTTCCTGAACATCTCGAACGCCGACGGCGGCGAACTTCTTGCTACCTGGATAACCCCGTTCAAGCGAACGAAGCCGGTCATCCTGATCTGCTACGGAGGCAACCGGAGCGCAAGGGCCTTCGAGCAGTTGGTCCTTATGGGCTTCAGCGAGATAACGGACTTTACCCCCGGTTACGCGGCCTACGCCAAGGAAAAAGGCGAGGGGTACGAGGCGGAAACGGGCACCTGCGACTGTCCCGTCGCCAAATAACGCCTCAAGTCAAAGAGCCTCGCCCAGGGCCGACACGACGACGGAGCGGACCTTGCCGGGAATGGCCAGGGATTCCTCGTGCGAGAGTCCCGCGGTCGGGATCGCCGGATGCACCGTTACGCGAACGCGGGACGGCTGGATATGGCCCTTCTCCTCGAAGAGTCGCCATGACCCGTCTATAGTGACGGGCACGATCGGGACGCCGGCCTTGAGCGCGAGCTTGAAACTGCCCGCCTTGAACTCGCCCGGCCGGGGGCCCTTGCTTCGCGTCCCCTCGGGGAATATAACGAGTGAATAACCCCTCTGCACCGTCGTTACGGCCTCGTGCATAGCCTGAACCGACTGGCGCATGTTCTTTCGATCAAGGAAGGTGCACTGCATGAACTTCATCCATGAAGAGAGCATCGGGACCTTCAATATCTCGATCTTGGATATAAAGGCCTTCGGCTTGTCGACATAGCCCAGAAGGATCGGGATGTCCATATATCCCTGGTGGTTTCCCACGAACACGACGGCGGTATCCAGGGGTATGTTTTCCTGGCCCCGCACCTCGATTTCGCCGCCGGCCAGGTACAAGACGTAGTGGGCCCAGTCCTTCACGTTTTTATTGACTATCGCGTCGCGCTCGGCGATCTTTCCCTCGCGGTCAAGGGAACGGGCCCGCGCGAGGTCTCCGTTCTTCCCTACGAGGCATGCGCAAAACCGAAAAAAGGCGATGATGGTACGTATCATGAAATACTCCCTGTGGGGATTGTACCAGAAATTCCAAAGTGGGCAAGGCCCTCAATAACCCCGGCCGCCCCCGGGCTCGACGAAAGGAAGGTCCCGGGCACGCCGACGAGATCGGCGAGGTCGGACGCGTGGTTCGAGACGATGATGGATTTATACCCCCGGTCCATCATGTCCCTGTCGTTACCGGAATCCCCGGCCACCACGATCCGGTCGTCCGGAATGCCGAGGGCGCGGGCGAGATACTCGACCGGGGCGCCCTTTCCGCTCCACAGAGGCATGATATCCAGGTAATAATCCATGCAAACGACCTTCTTGACCGAGTCTCGCCAGAGCCCGATCCTGTCGGCGACCAACGGAAGGACCGCGTCCACCGGGTCATGGAAGTAATAAGAAAGCTTCGCGGCGTGCTGATGCCAGGCCTCCTGCTCGGAAAGCCCGGGACAGTCGGCGAGCGCCGCGCGGATCTCCTCCCTGCCCCACTCGCGCCGCATCAGGCGCTCCCACTCGACGTCGGCGGTATCGGGGGTAAAGCCGGAAAAGATCTCGGTGCCGACCCCGCAGACAAGCCAGGAGGGCCGGACGATGGGGCCGTTCTCGGCGACCATGGCCATCTCGTCAAGGCCCCTCCCGCTGTTCAGCGCCAGGATGATCCTGCCGCCGCTTGCGGTAACGAGCTCGTTGAATTCCCCCAGCCCGGGATTATCCGCCGCGGGAAAAAGAAGGGTTCCGTCGACGTCGCACACGAGAAGCCAGATGTCGTCATTCATGCGGGAGCGCTCCTTTACGAATCAGGGAACAAAAAAAGAGGCAGGCGGCGTCACGCGGCGCGAACTTGACTCTTCGGAGCCCCCTCAAGCGAACGGGCAACGGGGGGCGAAATCCTGGGCAGCTCGAAAAATTCAATTAGTTTTTCGAGCTGCCCTTGCAAATCCTTACAGGATTTGCGGTACTAATTTGTTGACCTCTAAAAACTGCAGTTTTTAGAGGTCCCTTTCTATCTCACTATCCCATAAATCGAGAAAAAATGCAGTATGCTCCCCGCGATCACGAAGAGATGCCACACGGAATGCGCCCACTTGATCTTCTTCATCGCGTAAATCCCGGTGCCGACGATATAGCACGCCCCGCCGGCCAGTAAAAACCTCCAGCTCGTCTCGCTTCCACTCGTGGCGTACAGGCATCGCTTTACCGGCCCCGCCGCGAAAATAATGATAAGGGCCATCGGAATATAGGTCATGGCGGAAAGCCGCCTGATGCGCGAGCCGAAGATCGAATAGAAGGTGATCCCGGTTATCGCCAGGGCCCAGATGATCCCGAACAGGGTCCAGCCCAGGGGCCCCGAAAGGGCCGACAGGCAGTACGCGGTATAGGTCCCGGCGATCAATAAATAGATGCTTCCGTGGTCGAAGACGCCAAAAACCATCTTCGCGAGCTGATTGGTCAGGGCGTGATACAGGGTAGAGGCGCTGTATAAAATGATGAGAGAGGCGCCGAATACCGTAAACCCGACGACGTACGAAGCCTTGTGGCCAGCAGGCGCAAAGGCAACGGCGTTGACGACGAGCACGATCAAACCGGCGATGGAAAGGAAGGCCCCGATACCATGAGTAATGGAGCTGGCGATCTCCTCTCCGGGGGAATACCGCCTTTTTAAAGTATTGTCTGACATGATGAATCCTCAGCCTTACTGGACACCGGGAGCCCCGACTCGGTTGCGGTCTGCCCGATGAACGTCGCCGCCAATAAAAAAAGGGTGACATTCCCGGCGGTTCGAGTGTTACATAAAGATACGGGCATTGCCCGAGGCATCCGACCGGGTTCGAGGTAAATAATGAAAAACCTGAAGTTCATGAGCATCTTCATACTGACCCTGCTCGTCTACGTACCCCTGCACGTGACCGAGGAGACTATCGGGAACTTCCCGGTTTTCATGGCGGAAAACTGGGGCATCCCGAACATCGCCTACGCGCAATGGCTTTTCCACAATATCGTCATCTTCGTGCCGACGCTTCTTCTTGGCCTCTTTATGTACAGCCTCGATACCGTCAGATTTCTCCCCTTCGGTCTCGGCATCCCCTTCTGGGGGACCCTCAATTTCTTCGAGCACGCCTTTTATACGGCTAAAAACGCGAGCGTGGCCCCCGGGCTCTTCTCGTCGGTCCTCTTCCTTCTCGCGGCCGCGCTCGCCGTCTGGCGCCTTGCCGACACCCGTAAATTGCGCGCGGGCGTCGTTATCCCGGCCCTTGGCTGCGCCCTGCTCTATTGGGTGATCCCGGTCGCTCTCATCCTGGCCCTCGCCGGCCGCATCAGGCCCCTCTTCCTGTAACGAAATTTGTTATCGGGGGCAAACTTGAGTATACTGATACGAGGAGGAATCGCCATGGACAGGGAAAAAGAGAAGAAAACGAATCCCGAGCCCTCACGGGTGAAAGAGCCCGAACGGGAAGAAGAAGGGGCATTCTGCACCAAGCCCTTCGATCCGGAAAACGCGCGTGGATTGGACAAAGACGATCCTTGCAAGGACGGCACGAGATAGACGCCGTTCGGCTGATGCCGCAAACAGGAAAGAAACGAGTAACAGGCGGCCCCGGACGTATGTCCGGGGTTTTTTATTTGGATCCCGCCTTTCGCTGCTGTTTTTCCCGATAGAGGTCAGCGTCCGCGCGGGACAGCATATCGTCCAGGTCGACATCGTCGCCCGGCTTGGAATGGTAGTACCCGAGGCTGATAGAGAGCTTCCAGGGACGGTTCAGCTCCGCGCCCGCGCGCTGTACGCTGTCGACGATGCGCTGTCTGATGCTTTTGTAATCGGGCGGCGCGGCCTCGCATACAAGGGCAGTAAACTCGTCGCCGCCCATACGCGCGACGATATCGGTGTCGCGCAGGGCCTGCCTGATCGCCCCCGCCGCGGCGGCGATCGCGACGTCGCCGTCGTTGTGACCCCACTCGTCGTTTATCGCCTTCAGGCCGTCGAGATCGGCGTAGATTATGAAAAAAGCCCGCTTTTGGCGGCGAAGGTACCTGATCTGGTGGGCGGCGAGGGACAGAAAGCCCCGCCGGTTTCGCAGGTGCGTCAGCTCGTCCTCGACGGAAAGCTGTTCGACCATCACCAGGGCCTCCTTCAGCTTCTCCTCGGTATTCTCGCGAGAGGAGATCTCCGCCATCAGCTCATGATTGAGCCTTTGCGTGTTGCTGAGGGTCAGAAGGTCCCGCGAGATATACGAAAACCGCAAGCGCATGGCGTCATGTACGCTTACCCGCTCGATATTCGAGTCAAGCAGGAAATAGCCGAAACGATCGCCCGTACCTGCGATCATATTGGCCGAGAAGGAACCGCTCCCCCGTGGGGGCAACCAGTTTCCGGGGGCAACCTCCCCGGAAAGGCCATTCCAGGGCCCGTAGGAAAAGACCGGACTCGCGCCCTTGCCGATATCCTGAAAATCCCTGAATCGCACCAAATGGAACGATTGCGCCCCGCAGAGCCCGGCGAGCTCCCGAAAGAGGTCGGCATGGGCGGCAAGCGAAAGATCCTTTACGATCTCGTCGCGCAGGCGATCGACGAGCATGCGAAGCCGCAGGTCGAAAAACCAGCCATCCCAGTACTTGATGAACACGGTCTCGTTGCATTCCTCCAAAAGGAGCATATACAGGGATTGGACCAGGCTCGCGGTCGGGCCACTGCCATCCGGGGCAAGAATCCCGGCCGTTCCCGGAATACCGCGAAGGAATTCCTCGAGTTCATGCATGGGACGGTCTTCGTCGAGCATGCGGCATACGAGCTCGGACCAGACATGGTACACCTCCCGGGGATCCTCCCCCGAACCGCCGTCGCGGACGAGGGATGCGACGCGTTCCCGGAGTTCGAGTAAAAGGGCCGCGTTCGGCCCGGGAGACGCGGACGCGGGGGTTCCCGTGGCCGAATCGCGCCTTTGGGCGAATTCAACGCAACCGCACGAACTCCGGATGCGTATCTCGGTGTCGAGCGGGCCGATCGGCGGGAAGGGTTTGCCGATAACGCTCGCGTGAAGGCGCCGCGCGGCCGTATACCCGAGGGTCTCGAAGGACTGGTTGACCGTCGTCAACTGATGGGACAGGACATTAAAGAATTTGTCGTCGTCGTACCCGGTCACGGCGATATCGTACGGGATATTCATCCCCCGGGCCCTGATCGCCTTACAGACGCCGTGGGCCATCAGGTCGTTCGCGCACACGATTACTTGCGGAGCGAGGGCGCACTCGTCGAGGAAAACGGGGACGGCCGCGGCTCCGGAGTCGGAAAGGAAATTCCCCTCGTACTCCCGCGTTTCGTCATGCTCGACGCCCGCTTCCTCGAGCGCGGCCCTGAAGGCGAAAAGCCTCATTCGCGCCTCATCGCTCGTAAGCGGGCCGGAAACGTACGCGAACCGGCTGTATCCGTGAACCTCGACGAGATGCCGAACGACGGAGTACATCCCGGATACGTTGTTGAAGCAAACGGATTCCTCGCCGAGCAGGGAGGGTCCTATCGAGATCATCGGCAGACCCTTGATGGAAGCCAATCTCTCGCGGAGCACGGCGGAGCCGCCCTGTCGGGCGAGGCTCGTGGAGACGATAATGAGCCCGTCGAAGGCCTCGGGGGTAATGAAATCGAAAAAGGCCAACAGGGGCAGATCATCGGGGAATTCAGGACTGAGCCGCCCCATGGAGAAGTACGCGGCCTCGATGCCCGCTTCCCGGAGATACCGGTCAATGCCGACCTTGGGAACTTCCTGGAAGGCGGAAAAGGCGTAGTCCATTAAAACGGCAAACCGAAGCGGCGTAGAGCTCATAGAACCTCTCGTACTTTTTAATTACTGCTTCACTCATTTTTTACCGGAATTATCGGCTTGTCCAGCGAATTTTACCGTATTTCTGGCTTACCGGACGATCAGGGGCCGAAGCAGATGCTCAAGGCCGTTCGTCTTGATCTCCTCGACGGCGCGCAGTTGCTCGCCCAACTTACCCTCAGGGTATCCCTTCCCCTTGAACCAGAGAACGTAGGTCTCGGGCAGATCGACAAGGTACCGGCCGGAATACTTGCCAAAGGGCATCTTCGCGTTCGCGAGCTCCACGAGAGCCCGTTCGTCAGCATTCATTGATCTCTTCCCAATCGGCGCCGACGCGCTCGGCCTCGACGACCTCCTCGCGAACGATGCCCCACAAGGGCTCGCCCGTGTCGGAGAATCCGGAAACGAGGGCGTATATGCGGATGATCTTGGTCCTTCCCTTGACCCTGCCCTGGGATAGTTTCGTCGCGCTGAACCTCGACTGGTCCCTGAGCGCCATCCAGGTCTCTTCCGAGATGAGGATATCGGTCTTGAAGGTCTTGTTCATCTGCTCGAGTCGGCAGGCGGTGTTAACCGTGTCCGAGATGACGGTCGTGTCCATCCTGAGGCTCTCGCCGATGGTCCCGAGCATGAGCGGCCCGGTATGGATTCCGATCCCGAAACGGACCGGGGGATGCCCCTCTCCATGCAGGGTCGCGTTGAACTCGCCGAGGATTTCCCGCATGTCGAGGGCGGCCTCGAGGGCGTTATCGGCGTCGCCGGGAAACAGGGCCATGAATCCGTCGCCGAGATACTTGTCGATAAACCCGCCGTGCTTGCGCACCAGGGGGCCGAACTTCTCCAGGAAGGTATTGATAAAGCGGAAATTCTCGTCGGGGCTCATCGCCTCGGAGCGCGCGGTGAAGTTCCGAATATCGAGGAAAAAGACCGACATCCTCTCCTCGATGAAATTCCCGAGCTGAACCTCGACGATGCTTTCCTTGCCGAGGAAGTTGAGCATCTCCTTGGGGATGAACCTCTCGAGCGAGGTATTGAGCCGCTCAAGGTCCCTGACGTTCCGGTCCAGGGCGCTCGAGATGTTCACGGCCTGCCTCGAGAGGAAGAACGACTGGGAAAAGGTAAAGAGAAACATGCCGAACGACGTCAGATAGACGCTCTCTATTAGCCCGTTCGACAGGAGCACGTCGTTGGCGACCGTGACGACCATGAGACCGACCCCGACGAGGATTATGAGCGCCCCTTCGCGCCCGTTAATGGCGGCGAGGACGACGACGAGCAGGGCGTAGAGGGCGGCCACGAGCGTAAAGATCTCGAAGTACGGCAGAATGCGATGGCAAACCATGGGAGGCGTGAAGATCTCGAGGAAGGCCCAGGCCCCGCATATCGCGTAGATCGCGACCAGCGGCCGTTTCCGTACCTCGGCTGGGAAGATCATGCTGAAGAACGCGAAAAAGAGCGCGATGCACATATGCACGGACAGGTGCTCGACGACGTAGGAGACGCGCCAGCCGAACTCGGTGGGCGAAAACAGCGGAACCATGATCCGCTCGCCCATCATCAGGTTTCGCACGGCCATCAGCACGCAGATCATGGAGAACACGAGGGTGGTTTTATTCTTCCGGTACAGGAGAAACAGGACAAGGTGATACAGTCCCATGAAGATCATGGCCCCGCTGACCAGGGAGGTCCGGATGGAGTCGCCGGTCCTTTTCTTGCTGATGGTCTCGACCGTTCCCAGCCTGGGGCTGTCCCAGGTTCCGGTATGGGGCAAGGAGAAATTCGCGACGTGCATCACGAGGAGAACCTTCCCGTCCGGATTCGAGAACAAGCCCGTTTCGCATCCCTTTCGGGGAATGAATCGCCGCGGGTCGGAAGACACCGATCCGATCCCGGCGATCAGCTCGCCGTTGGCGTACAGGGAACAGGCGGAATAGGCGTCGGTAAGGCGCACGGCCCAGTTGGACTCGCCGGGGGGAAGCTCAAGCTCGAGGGCGAGCGTTCCCGTAGTCATCAGGTTGCGCGAGGACTCAAAGAAGCCGAGATCGTGCCAGGAGCCGGGAACCTTCATGAAGGCAGGGGCGTTGTCCGGGACGCCATTCGCGAGACGGTCGGCGAGTCGACCCGGGATCTCGTCCGGGGCTATCAGCTCGGACGGCCAAAAATGCCAATGGCCGTTGAGGCGCACCAGCGAGTGATCCCAGAAATTAACCTGACGAAGGTCCGCGTAGCCGTCGCTCACGAGGTTGTCGCGTTCCTTCCAGGCGCACGAAGAAAGAAGCACGGTCAACCCTATGGCCACGGCGAGAGTAAACAGGCTCGAAACGCTCCGGCCGTTCGGGTGCATCGACGATCCGTTTTTTTTGTACTTCATATCTGTCATCAGAGTACATCCTTCATGCGGATACATCAAGCGCGAAAAAAGCGCGGCGCGTCACGGAGCGGTGCGGCGCGTCACGGAGCGGCGCGTCACGGAGCGGCGCGGCGCGTCACGGAGCGGTGCGGCGCGTCACGCCTCTGCCCGTCACGCCTGCGAGGGTCTCCCCTTCAACCTTCTGGAAACGGCCTGGGCCGCCAGAATCGCGGCGATCGCCACAAAGCCGATGAGGTCGGTTTTCCATCCGGGTATGATCAGGAGGAGTCCCGCGGCGGCGAGTACCAAGCGCTCAAGCGGGTTGCATGGCTTGAAGGTATATCCCTCGAGGGCAGCCCCTACCCCGAACATCCCGACAAGCGCGGTGAGTATGACGAAGACGACATCGGAGAATCCCGCGTCTATCATGAGAATCTGCGGATTGAAGACGAACATGTACGGGATTATAAAGGCCGCGATCGCGAGCTTGGTCGCCTGCACCCCGGTCTTCAGGGGATCCGACTTCGCGATCGCGGCGCCGGCTATGGCGGCGAGGGCGACGGGCGGGGTAATGTCCGCCACGATGCCGAAGTAGAAGCAGAACATGTGCGCGGCGAGCGGCTCGTAACCGAGCCCGATTATCGCCCCCGCGGTGATGGTCGAGGTTATCAGGTAGTTTGCCGTCGTCGGGACGCCCATTCCCAGGACGATAGACGAGATCATGGTCAGGAACAGCGTGAGGATCGGTATCCCCTGCGAGATGGAGATGAGTCCCGAGCCGAGCTTGAGCCCGATGCCGGTAAGGGTCACGATCCCGATGATGATCCCGGCCATGCCGCACGCGACGGCTACGCTTACGACGCTGCGCGCCGTCGAGGTCATCACGTCGACGAAGTCCTTGACGTCCATGCGGGGATCCCTTCCCCGGGCGATGTCGATGGCCGACGCGACCACGCCGAGCAGGGCGCAGGCGCTGATGCCCATGAGGGCGGAGAAGGTCGCCGTCTTTCCCTCGACGAGGAAATAGATGATGACGGCGAGCGGCAGGAGAAGGTATCCCTTCGTCAGGAACAGGGGCAGGAATTTCGGGAGCATCTCGCGGCTCATCCCCTTGAGCCCGAGTTTCTTGGCCTCGAGGTGAACCATGATGAAGATCCCGGAGAAGTACAGGATAGCCGGGATGATGGCCGCCTTCGCGACTGTCACGTACGAGATGCCGAGGCTGTCGGCCATCAGGAAGGCGGCGGCGCCCATGATGGGCGGCATGATCTGCCCTCCCGTGGACGCGGACGCCTCTACCGCGGCGGCGAATTCCGGCTTGTACCCGAGATTTTTCATCATCGGGATGGTAAAGCTGCCGGAACCGACCGTGTTCGAAACGGAAGAACCGGAGACCGTGCCCTCGAGGGCGCTCGTCAGGACGGCGACCTTCGCCGGCCCGCCCGAGGCGCCTCCGGCGATCGCGTTGCAGATGTCGATGAAAAATTGCCCGATCCCGGTCTTCTCGAGAAAGGAGCCGAACATCATGAAAAGGAAGATGAAGGTCGCGCAGGCGCCGATCGGCGTGCCCATGATCCCCTCGGTATTGTAGAAAAGGTGGGCGACGACCCGGCTGAAGGAGTAGCCCCTGTGATTCAGGAAACCGGGGAGGTACGGGCCGGCGAAGGCGTACAGGATAAAGGCCCCGGCGATGAACAGGATGGGCAGGCCGGCGATGCGCCTGCACGCCTCGAACAGGATGGCTATCCCGATGACGCCGATGACTATGTCCATCGGGAGGTACGCCCCGGCGCGGCGGACTACCGTATCGAAGTTGAGGGCGATATACAGCCAGCAGGAAAGGCCGGCAAGGCCGAGGGCGACGTCGTAGACCGGCAGGGTATTAAGCGGCATCTTCCTCGAGGCCGGATAGAGCAGGAAACCGAGAAGCATCACGAAGGCCAGGTGCGTGGCCCGCAGGATCTGGGCGGTTACCGCCCCGGAAAGCGTCGCGTACAGCTGGAAGGCGCAAAAGGCGAGGGAGACGATGACCGTGATGTATCTCTTCCAGCACTTGTGCACGCGATACGCCGACTCCGGGTCATACTGCTTCATGAAATCCTGTATCTCTTCCAGGTTGGCCGTCGGGGCCATGGAATCGTTGATGTTCCCGATCACTCCCTGTTTCGCTGTCTTATCCTCGGACACGGCAATCACTCCTTCGCGTTTATTCGGTTCGAACGTATATAATCAAATAGCGTGATGTTCCGTCGGCCAATGAAGACGGCCGTCTGGGGCTTGAAGAAATCGGACAGGGCGAACGTTCGCCCCCCGCACTCGATTTCGTGATTCGCCACCAGGCCGACGCGCAGAAACAGCCGCGGTATCTTCAGATTCAGGTTACTCAGTTCAAGATAGTCGTCGGCGACGACGAATACCTCGTCTCCCTCGGGCTCGCTCATGCCCGCGCCATACGAGACGAATCTCGTTTTCGCAACGAGAACCGACCCGTCCGCGAGCAGGACGCAGTAATCCCTCACGCGGCCCTTGTTGACGGAATGCGTGTAGGAAATGACGAAGTCCGTCTCGTGTCCTCGCGCGAGCGCGATCAGCGAGGGAAGCGCCGCGAGGCCCGGTTTGTCGGGCAAGAGCGGGGAACCGCCGCCTCCCGCGTCATAGACGCAAAACGCGCTCAGGAGCGGCAGGAACAGGGCCGCCGCCAGGACCGCGCAGGCGATAAAGACGGCGGACGCGGCAAACGCGAAACGGATCGCGGGCGCCGCCTTAATCGAGCGGGCGCGCGCCGAATCCCGAAAGGCTTGCAGGGCTCGACGGCGCGCGACGCTCATCTTTCTACGGTAACCTATTTAACCGAAAGGCCGATCTCCGCGAAGTACTTCGCGGCGCCCGGATGGAACGGAACGGAGACCCCCGCGACGGCGTAGGCGGCGTTAAGGTCCTTGCCCTTCGCGTGCGACTGGGCGAGCTCGGCCTGGTTCTCGAACAGGGCCTTGGTCATGGCGTAAACGGTCTTCTCGTCGAGCTTAGCGCTGACCGCCAGGGTCGCCTTGATGGCCACGGTGTTGACGTCCGAATCCTGCCCGGCGTAGGTGCCGGCCGGGATGGTCATCTTCGTGTAGAATGCGTGTTTGGACATGATGTCGACGGCGCCCGAGCCGTCAACCGGCAAAAGCACGAGGCCCGCCGAGATCGCGAGTTCCTGAAGAGCCGCGTTCGGCACGCCGGCCGTCACGAAACAGGCGTCGAGAGTCCCGTTCTGGAGACCGTCGCTCGATTCCTTGAACGAAAGGTTCGCCTTCTTTATGTCGTCGAAGGTCATGCCGTAGCCCTCGAGTATCTGCTTCGCGTTGAACTCGACGCCGCTGCCTGCGTCGCCGACGGATACCCGCTTGCCCTTCATGTCGGCGATCGTCTTGATGCCGCTCGACTTGGAGGCGGCGATCTGTATAACCTCGGGATAGAGGGTTCCGATCGTCGCGAGGTTATCGAGCTTCTGGCCCGCGAACATGTCGGTTCCGTTGTAGGCGTAATCCATGACGTCGTTCTGCACGATGCCGAACTCCGCCTCGCCCTTGCTGATAAGCCTGAGGTTCTCGGCCGAGGCCCCCGTCGCCTGAGCGGTGACGTTCATCCCCTCGATCTTGGTATTCCATATATTGGCCATAGCCCCGCCGAAGGGATAGTAGGTCCCTCCCGTTCCGCCGGTCGCCAGGATGTAATTCTTTCCCGCGGCCTTCGCGCAACCCATGACGGCCACAACCGAGACCGCGAGAATGGCGAGAATGGCGAGAGTCAGGCACAAAGCGATTCTTTTTCCGTGTTTCATCTTTTCCTCCTGAGAATGAGCGGTGTCAGTCTATCATTTTTTGGGCGCATTGTACATTTTAATCTCCATTATTTTCGCCCCGGGGAAACAAAAAAAACGCGAAATACTGTACCCTGACCCATCAGGGGGGTATACTGTCCCCGGGCGGCGACACTGCCGCGCAACGGGAGAGACGATGCTCAGGGAGATTGAACGGGATTTACGGATCGCGCTCGAGGGGCTGTACGAAGCCTCCAGGGTCGAAGAGGGATCGATGCTCGTCGCGGGATGCAGCACGAGCGAGGTTATCGGCGAGCGGATCGGGACGGCGGGAAGCGCCGATGTCGCGGGCGTCATATACGGCGTGCTCGCGGATTTTTGCGTCAAGAGGGGAATCTTCCTCGCGGCGCAGTGCTGTGAGCACCTGAACAGGTCCCTTGTCGTCGAGAGGGAAGCCCTGAGGAGATTCGGCCTGACCAGGGTCAACGCGGTTCCCCAGCTTCACGCGGGAGGGGCCTTCGCGACGGCGGCCTGGGCCTCCATGAAAGAGCCATTGCTCGTCGAGACGGTCTCGGCGGACCTCGGTATCGATATCGGGGGAACCCTCATCGGTATGCACCTGCGCCCGGTCGCGGTTCCGGTCCGCCTCGAGATCCTGACGATCGGCGAGGCGAGGCTGACCCTCGCGCGGAGCCGCTGCAAGTTCGTCGGCGGGGAACGCGCCGTTTACGACCCGTCGCTCAAGTAGGAAAGCCTCTCGTTCAGGGCCCGGATAAAGCCGACGTCAAGCTTGATGACCGATCGGTCGTAGGTGACGAGGCCGTTGATCTCCTCCTCGACGTCGCTCAGCTGGGTATATACGGAGGCGCACAATCCCCTGTCCAGAAGGGGAAGGAGCCGATCCTCGATCAGCTCTCGATAGGCCTCGCGAAAGCCCCCCGCGTCCCTGAAAACCCGGTACCCGAAAGACTTCTTCTCGTCGAAGACATGCCCGGGGACCTTCAGGGAATACCCCCCGAATTCGGAGAGCGCGACGGCCCTCGTCTCCCGAGCCGGCACGGCGAGAGCCGTGTAATACGTGTGCAGGCTCTTCAGCTCGCTCGTTTCCTTCCCCTGGTCGTGCCAGCCGCTGACGCTGTCTATCGTCCGCGTCCCGTCAAGCTTCCGCAATCGCGCCGTAAGCTCGACGCTGTCGAACTGGCCCCAGCCCTCGTTAAACAGAACCCACACCCCGAGGCCCACGCAGTTTTTCAGGAGGCTGACGGTCTCCCCCATCTCGCGGACGAACTCCTCGCGGCCGGATCGGTCGCGGCGGCCCATGAATCCATAATCGCCGTCGCGAAACCTGAAGCCGAGAAACGGGAGAAGGCCGACCTTGAGGAACTCGTACGGACCGCCGCCGCAAACGAAATCCTGCCACACGATGATCCCGAGCCGGTCGCAATGGAAATACCAGCGCAGGCTCTCGATCTTGATGTGTTTCCTCAACATGTTGAAGCCCATCTTCTTGACGAGCTCGAGCTCCCGCACGACGGCATCCTCGCCGGGTGGCGTCAGGAGGCCCTCGGGCCAGTATCCCTGATCGAGGAGGCCCCGATGGAAATACGGTTTGTTGTTGAGGAACAGCCGTCGATGGCGCCCGTCCGACCCGACCGAAAACTTTCGCATCCCGAAGTAGGAGCGAACCTCGTCCGTGGGCGTCGAGACGACGAGGCCGTAAAGCTTCGGGTTCTCGGGCGACCAGTACTCGCAGCCAGCCATCGACAAAACGAACTCATGCGTCCCGTCGGCGCGAGGCTCATCCCCGCCAGGACTGTCGGCCCGGGCGATAAGCCGGTCCCCGTCGAAGGCGCGCACCGAGGCCGACGGGCTCGCGGCGCATACCGTAATCCTGACGGTATCGGTGTCGATGTCCGGGACGATGCGCAAATCGCTCACGTAATCGCGAGCGACGCTTTCGAGCCAGACCGTCTGCCATATTCCGGATTGTGGCGTGTACCAGATGCCGCCGCGCTTGAGCCGCTGTTTGCCCCGGGACTGGACGCCCGAGTCCGTCGGGTCGGTCACCGAGAGCTCGACGACGTTCTCGCCGGGAAGCGCGGATGCGGTGATGTCGAAGGAAAAGGGCAGGTATCCGCCGCGATGCGAACCGACCGGCCTGCCGTTCACGAGGCAGGCGCACTCGTAATCCACCGCGCCGAAGTTGAGAAAAAGCCTGTCCCTGACGAAGCCCCCGGGCAGGCGAAAGGCCTTCCGGTAATGAATCTCCCCTCCCGGCTGAAGGACAAAGTCGCCGATCCCGCTCGCCCGCGATTCGGGCGAAAAAGGAACCCGTATTACCCGATCATACGCGAAGTGCGCGCCCTTCGCGCAATGCGCGAACTCCCATTCGCCGTCAAGGCAAAAAAAGCTGTCCCGCTCCAACTGCGGCCTTGGATAGTCCATGTTCGCATTGTAGCATGGAAACGGGCGAGCCGTCCCCGGAACCCTGTCATCTCCCGAGTATCCAGTGTATACTCGTCACCGATGAAACTGTATCTCGCCCCGCTTCACGGGGTAACCAACCGTATATTCAGAAAGGCCTGGTTTCGCCACTTCGGCGGAATCGACGAGGCCCTCGCGCCCTTCATCCTCGCTGTCGGGGCGAACGGCCCCGAGGGGAAACACTTCAAGGACCTCACCCCCGAACCCGCGTCGGTCCCGCCAGTCACGCCCGTCCCCCTGGTGCCGCAGATCCTCGGCGGAGACGCGAAATCATTCCTCGCGACGGCCTGGATTCTCGCCGACCTCGGGTATACCGAAGTCAACTGGAACCTCGGCTGTCCCTTTCCCATGGTCGCGAAAAAAGGCCGTGGCTCGGGCCTCCTGCCCCATCCCGACCGGGTACAAGCCTTCCTCGACGAGGTCTGCCCCCGGCTCTCAAGAGCGGGTATCGCCCTCTCGGTCAAACTTCGCCTGGGACGGAAGGAGCCCGGCGAGATACTCGCCCTGATGCCGCGCCTCAACGCCCACCCTCTCTCGAGGATTATCATCCACCCGCGCGTCGGTACCCAGATGTACCGGGGAGCGGTCAATCTCGACGCCTTCGCCTGCGCCCTCGAACTCTCGGCGCACAGGGTCGTCTATAACGGGGACATCGCGAACAGGACCGGCTTCGAGGCCTTACGGAAGAGATTCCCGTCAATACAGGACTGGATGATCGGCCGGGGCGCCGTCGCGGACCCCTTTCTCCCCGCGAGACTCAAGGGCCTCGGCCTTCCCGCCGATCCCCTCGCCGAGATCAGGGCCTTCCATGACGAACTGTACGGCCTCTATCGGGAAGCGCTCTGCGGACCGGGACATCCCCTCGACAAGATGAAAGAGATATGGGGATACCTGGGCCCGTCGATCAACGCGCCCTATACGGCCTTCAGCGCGATCGCCCGCGCCAGAACCCCGGCGGATTATGATCGCGCGGTCAGTATCGTTTTTTCGGAAGGAAGATTGAAAGACCCGCGATAAGCGCGGACCGGAACGGCGCTGCGGCAAAAAACCCGCTTGACATTACGCCCGGGTGAGCTATCATCAATGCAATGGACGAAACGCAGTTGGCTTCACTGCCGAACCAGATCATCGCGGGGGCGACGGGCGCCCTCGGCTTCTTCGACCTCGTCTATGAAAAGGTCGAGGCCGTAAAGAGTCGCCGTCTCAGCATCAGGAACTACCTCCGCGCGTACTATTTCGAGGTCATCAACAACCTCGAACTCCTCGATGTCCTCAACATGAAAAGGCTCAAGGCCGCGGACGTCTCGTCGCCCGCCTTCGGCAAGCTCGTCGGCAGGCTCGAAACCCAGATAGGAGCCGCGATCCTCTTCGCCGACGACATCGACAAAACGGGCGACCTCTTCAAATTCCTCAAGACGAAAGGCCGCATCGAAAACAGGCGAAAATCCATCGTCGTGTACCGCAAGGGCGTCGAATCGAGCTACGCGGGCAAGATCCTCTACGAGAACGTCCTCCAGGCGGTCTCCTTCGTCGTCATCAAGATAGAACTCCTCAAGCGCCTCTCCACATTCGAAATCGGCGAACGCGAATTCCTCAATACCATCCTGCTCGAGCGCCGCATCGTCAACATCAGGGAACGCCTCATCATGATCAAAAGCGCCATGGACCAGATGGACGGCATCAGGGAGATCTCGAGATAATCGGGATAGAGGCAGGGGGCTCAACGCGGCGCGAGCTTCGTCGTTCGGAGCCCCCTCAATCGACCTCGCCACGTGATTCGAACTATGCCCCGCCCGTGAAACAAATCCGCCGGATTACGGGAAGCGGTTTGCAGATATATGATTTTAAAAGGATGGTACTATGTCAACAATGGGATACGTCACGTATGTTCTCAGGATCCTTGCCATAATCGCGCTCGTCGCGTCCGCGATCCTCGTACGCTCGCGCAACAAGGGCAGCGCGATGGCCTCAGTGTTTTGCGCCGGGACCCTCGTGATGGCCGCGTACGACGCGTTCAACAGGGTGGCGTACTTCATGTTCCCTCCGGAGGTAGTTCATTCGCTTATGCCGGCCCTCAGGGTCGTCGATCGAGCCGGCCTTGTCCTCATGCTGATAGCGATTCTCCCGAATATCGGCCTCAAGAGGCCGTCAATGAAACTCAGGATCGCCGTGATCGGATTCGCGGTTCTTGAGGCCGCCAGGTCAACACCCCAGTTTTTCCTGATGAACAGCAAAATGTTTTTATTCCTGTTTTTCGTCGAGATAATCCTGGTCGCTCTCCTGTTCGCCGGATCCCTGGAAAAAGGCGACGCAGCCGGGGCGCCGGCCATTTCGACCGCCGATCACGCGTCGGGCGCGTCCGGCTTCAACGGCGCGAACCGCACGAGCCAAAACGCGGCGCCGCAATCATCCCCCAAAACGGTACAGGCAAGAACGCTCGCGCGCTACGACGAACAGCGTGACTACTGCGAGGGCCTGGCCGCCGTAAGGTCGGGCAATCAATGGGGCTTCATCGATCAATCGGGAAACGTCGTCGTCCAACCCCAGTTTGCCTGGGTCTCTGATTACTCGGAAGGATTCGCCGCTGTCTGCGACGACAGCACCTATCAGGGGTACATCGACAGGGAAGGCCACTACCTCGTAAAGCCGAAGTACGGTTTCGCGAAACCGTTCAGGCACGGCCTCGGCGAGGTTAAACTCGATATGAAATACGGCATCGTCGATACAACCGGAAAGGAGATCATTCCCCTTAAGTACGACGACGTCAATATATACGAAGGCGGATTCGTTATCACAGAGCTTTCGGATATGTACGGCCTATACAATAAAACCGGCAAGGAACTCCTTAAGCCCCAGTATGATGAAATCGGGATCGAGGGTTCCGTCGCGACCTATACGGATCATGGGACAAAGAAAGAGTTGAGGCTGTAGCGCAAATCGGCCGCGGTCGGCAGGTACATTCCCGTCGAACGCGGACTTCCATTAATGACACGAAGAAGTATCCTATTTCTTTGCGGTCTTTTCGCGAGACAGGAGGACCTTACCGTCATCCCAGTCGGTCCCGAAGGCCTTTTTGTATTTATCCTTATAAACTCCGACAAGATCCACCTTGGCAACGTCCTTGCTGTGCACCCGAAAACTTTTAACATACGACGCGACCTTGGCCGATCCGTATGAGCCGATCAGTCGGGATACCATGGCATAGGATTGGGCGTAGTGAACGCGCGCGAGGTCGATGGGATACGCGCCGGTCGACCGAACGGTCACGTCATTCCAGGGAAGAAGCTTACGGCGATCGCGCGATACGGCAAATGTCGTTTCCCAGTATTTCTTTGCATCGGGGAATATTTGGCACTCGACATACACTGCCAGTCCCTCGTTGAGCCACACAGGGGCGCGACCGAGTATGCCCGCATTCTCTCCGACGAGAATGTGCGCGTATTCATGCGCGATTATCTCGTACATTTCCTGATTGAAAAAATAATCCTGACCGGCGCTCGCGTCATACCGGGGAACGGAAATCGGCCACATGGTGATGTAATCGAGCGTTTCAAAGCCAGATGGGTACCACGACATTAACTCCCCGGGCTTGGAGGCGTGTAGTTTTCGGTATGCTTCAAGATCGGGAGGAATTACGAGAGACCGGCGCTTTGCCCCGGAAAGCCCGGAAATCGAGCGCACCTTTGATTCGACGTCCGCTAGTCTGCTTGCGCTGATTCGGCTAAGGGCGTCTTCGTCCTTTGCGGTATACCAGACATCGAAAGGGCCTATCGCCTTTTTCTTGTACCCCTCCGGCCAAGCGGGATTGAGCTCTGCGTGCCCCACGCCTGGCGCATCAAGATCGGTCAGGCGAATTCCCTGACTCATGTACAGGGAGAGGACATCCCCTGTCGTGCGCGTCTTGTTGTCGAACGCGGCATGCACCTTCCTGAATGCGGGATCAATCATCACCGACTGATTCCCGTATATAGCCAACATGGTTTGATCCGAGGGGAAGAAATCAAATCGGATACCGGAAGCGGCCTTAATGCTGCAGGAAATAACGAGACCCTCCGCGTCGACAAAGTAGGTATAGAGCGTCCCTCCCTTGTCTGCGGGAGCAAGAGCGTATTGATGATCTGCTTCGGAGTGATACTCGAGCGATCCTTCCTGACATTGATAGCCTCGGAAATCAGGCGCCGAAATAAAAGTGCTCCCGTCTTTCCTCGTCATGATATACTTGGTAGCCGGATTGTATTGCTGCACCGTTTTGTCCGCTGCGTCCTTCCAAAAATAGGAACCATCGTTCTGCCACTGAAACAGCGTTTTGTCGGCGAAATGAATTATGTATGTGCCCGTGTTCAAGACGGTAATCGTCGCACCTTCCGCGTCCGGATACTGATACTCCGCGCCATTCGTATAATCCTTGATTTTTTCTCCCTTACTCGGGGGAAGCGGAGCTGCAGGCTGTATATCGACGGCGTCGAGCGTATTCCGTAGCTCGCTAAAAAGGGGCAGACTCAACATATACGTAAAATGCGACGCGACTTCACGGTATAGCCGACTATCGGCGTTGAAATCCGGCTTCAACAAGTTCTCGAACTTCGCCGTTTTGAGAAACGCGGGATTAACGGCATCCACCGGAGACACGTCGCCCTCGAAAACATAGGGATCGGCCGCTACGGCTTCATATCGTATCGGCCCGAACGAGGTTTCCTGCATAAGAAAAACGACTTTACTGTCCGGCACATAATCAGCCGGAGTCTTTACCGTAGCGCAGGAAACCGCCATTACGAAAAACAGGGATACTAAAGAAAAATGCAATACCGTGCCTGTGCGCATATAACACGCCTCCACCGTTTTAATGAACTATTTTAGGATCCAAGCGCGGTCGCCGGGATCGCCTGAAATCATGACAGCCCGAAACGTTTAGCCTCAATCCGGCTTGCCAGGACGAGAATATCCTCTCCGACGGCGCGGCTCATCTCCGCGTCGAGGGCCTCAATGATCCTGCTTGCCTCACGCGCCTTTGCCGACATATCCTCTCCAAGGCCGAAATAATTCTCCAGCCTTCCTCCGCGATAGTCCCCTTCAGGGCCGATCCCCAAAAAAAGGGAAGCCAGATTGGCATCATACGCGCCGATCGCGTGCGTGATCCCGGCGCAGTCGGCAAGGAGTTCATCCCACAGGGGATCGATAAAAGAGGGATATTTCTTCCGGCACATAAAATGAACGCATTCGTGGTACACGCGTATCTCGAACGATATCCGCTCCCACTCCTCTTCGCCGTATCCGGTTTGCGTCCAGTCGATGCCGCTGTAGCCGCCCCTGCTGACCGCGATGAGGCAATCCTGATATCGCGCCTTTTCGTCCTTCAAGCCGGCGAATCTCTGCGCCCATCCCTCGGGGGTTCCACCCCGTTCGAAAAAACGCGCCTTGATCCGCTCTATCTTTCTCCAGTTGACGATGCCCTGAAGGGATACGGCGCCCATGGTGCGCGGGATCGCCGTGTCCTCGCCCTTGTAGGCCATGATCCGCACGAAACGCTCGAAATCGGACCTATGGTGAAGGTAGATCACTTCAGCCTTGCCGACGGGGGTAGAAACCTTGAACAGGCGATCCTGGATCGAGCCGGTAAACCCGGACGGCCCTTCGGATCGTGCCAGTAAGGAACTTCCGGGACAAAGGCCTTTCTTGACGATATCCGCGTAAGCAGAGCTTTGCGACAATCCGGGGGACGGCGTAAGGTACAGTTGATTATACCGCGACGCAAGGGCGGAAATAACCTTCTTTCCCGGCTTTACGCGCATGTGTGCACCTCCGATTCCCCGGGATGTTCCTGAAGATACCCGAACGAAAACAATACATTCAGTTTGTCCCGCAACGGAGCCGACGCGTCGGGCGCAAGACCCATTTTCCCCTTGATTTCCGCAAAGGTATATCGGCCCGCGCATACCAGTCGCATGCATTCCTGGAAGTCATGTGAACAGGACAGGATACGGGACTTGCCTTCGCCGACCAGTTTGACATACCCGTCGCTGAATGAGCACGAGATTCGCCTGTTCAGTTTCAGGACGACATCGTCACGCAGGGAGTTCCCCATCCATTTCGCGGCAAGATACTCGAGGGCCTTCCCGAAAGAAACGCCATCCGCGAAATGAACGGTGTCATAGACATCCATGCCCAGAGGATAGGCCTCGCACGCAGGCTCGGGGGTTACCAGGGATACCGTCCGTCGTACCATGTTGACGATATAGCCCGTTACGCAAGCGGAGGTTGTCTCCTTCGCGACCTTGTCTTCCCGCGTTGTCCTGCCCAGACGAGCGGCGCGTCCCGAACCGCTATAGCTGTTTCGGGATTCCCGGTTGTTCATCAACAGCTCGACGCATTCCAGCTCTTGCGGCGTGTATGCCGCGTACAAGGAGTCAAGTTGCGACTTTAAGACGACGGAAAACCGCAATCCCGCGAGCTTCAATCCCTCATCGGCATAGAGTCGCATTAATCGCCGCATCCTTTCGGGATCTCGTTGGGCCAAGGCGGTCGTGGTCTGCGGCCAGCATCCGGCGACCGCGTTAAAATCGCGAATGAACAGTTCGTAGTCGGGGTTATCCAGCGGCTCGGTAGCCATATAGCACACGGCGCTCGAAAGGGCCTCTCCCAGAAAGCGGCGACTCTCGCGAAGCACATCGTCCCACAGTCGGCGGTTTTCTTCGGAGTATAACAGGTACCCATTGAATTTTTGCGCGTCAAAGCAGCAAAAGGGGCACTGGACGGAACAGCCGTCCGAAAGTTCGAAGGCAATCGAGGCGCTGACCGGCATAAGTCGGTAGTTCCGGTATGTAAAGGTCAACCGTCGCCGTTGACGGCGAGTCCATTCCCTGAGCGCCGGATTCGCTATCAACTCGAGGGCCATTCTCCGGTCAATCGCGCTATGCACAGACTGAACGCGCGCGTCGAGTTCGCGAACCAGGGAATTTCGGCCCCGGTCCGCTTCCTTGAGGGGATCGGTCAAGATCTCCCAGGCTTCCGTCGCGAGCGACGGGTCGAATCCCTGACCGAATCGGGACGCCTCGCGCCCCTCATCCTCGCGGAAGCGGCGAATAAAAGACTCGTCGGCGGAACAAAGCTCCAAAAACCGTTTATAGTCGCCCCAGCTTCCCGTCACGACGCGGACTCCGTTCGATCCATCACGTGAAAGATCAGGCTCTTGATATATTCCCCGAACGGGATACCCATCTCGGCGAGCTGCCTCGGAAGAATACTGCACTCTCCCATACCGGGATGGGTGTTTATCTCGAGAATCCAGATATTTCCCTTATCATCAAGGATGAAGTCCGTTCTTGTGTAGAGATTGGCGCGAATGGAGTCATGCAGGGTAATGGCCATAGCCTGCAATTCGGCCACCACCTCACGGGGGATGTCCGCGACCCGCGACGAATAGGTCCCGTTCCTCTTGCACTCGGCGTCGAAAATCTCTCCGGGATAGGAAATCTCGACGACGGGAGGACACAGGTTCTTTCCGTGCGCCGGAGAGAACACCACCGCCGAGCACAGCTCGCGTCCCTTGACGTATTTCTCCAGTAAAAGGGGATACTCCGAACCCGATAGAAGCTCAAGACAGGCATCAAGTTCACGGCGGTTCTTTACCAGGGAGATGCCGATGCTCGATCCAGACAGCGAGGGTTTTACTATCAACGGAAAACCGGGAAAACCATCAAGGGGAGAAGGAATGGCGTCTCCCTTCCGGAGCAGCAGGAAATCCGGCAACACGGGCAATTTGTGTTCCTTGCAAAGCAACTTGGTAAGCTGCTTGTCCATGCCCGTAAAGCTGGCATAGAAATTATTCCCCGCGTACGGAATGCCCGAGAGATCCATAATCGCCGCGATATGACCATCGGTCTCTTCCTTTCCGCTGAACAAATCATACACGCAGTCGAATTCGCCCGCGTCGAGCAGGGCAAAAAGATCCGGCTTCACGAGAAGGACCTTCATGTCCCGATCGCGCAGCACCCACCTTTTCGGCTTTTCCCAATCGATCGCAAACAGTTCAAGGTCCCCGTCATCCCTCAGGGATGACAGTACGTGCTCGCCCGACCGGAGAGAAAGATACCGTTCGCCGGAAATCCCGCCGGATAAAACGCCGATCCGTTTTTTCACGCTTTCCCCTTTTTTTCCCGCTCCATTCTTTTCGCTTCCATCCGGTCAATGACTATCGTTATAAGGCAATTGGTCTGGACGTTCGCCATGGTCAACACCGGATCGATAATCGGTATGATCGCGAGCAGCAGGACGACGATAGTTGAGTAGGGAATGGAAATGGGAGTGAAGATGACGGAAAGCATGGACAGGGATATTATCGTCGGCGTCCCCGCACCCGCAACGGCAAAAACCACGCACAAACCAAAAACTTGCAAGAGTTGCGCGTATGACACGTCGATGCCATAGAGTTGTATCGCAAAGACGGACACGGATATGTACAGGATCATCATGCTGAACCGCGCGAGGATAGAGCTGATCGGAATGATCAAGTTTATCACGTCGGATGATATCTTGAAGTTTTCCCTGAGGGCCTTGATGCACGCGGGGATGCTTGTCAGGGTGCTTCTCGTGCCGAATGCGACGAACATCGGGTTTCTGAGCTTCATGAATACGCGATGCGGCTTTACGTTCGTCTGCGTCGCGATGATAATCGCGTTTATAACGATAATCGCCACGGAAATATAGTAGATGCATGAAATATACCGGGTCAGGGCCATGATGACGTCAAGCCCCGTTTGCGCGATCTGGGTTGCGAGCATGGCAAACAACCCGAAGGGCAGCAACAGCATTATCCAGTTGAGGATATCGATGCAGACGGCGAACGATGCGTCCGCGAGCTTGATAACGATTTCGCCTTTCGACTTTAACAGGCCGGCCGCGATGCCGAAAAGCGCGGAAAAAACGAGTATCTGGATGCTTTCCCCTTCGGCCAACGACTTGAATATGTTGTCCGGGATTATCATGGCGACCACTTTCTCCACGCCGTTGTAGTTCTCGTTTACCTCTTCAATATAACCTTCCTCCGACTCATGCAGCAGAGAGCCGACGACCTTTTGCTCCTCGATCGACAGCTGCCCCGGTTTCAATGCCGAGACGAATAGAAAACTGATCAACCCGATACAGACGAAGGCAACAAGGAAAATGGAAAAAATCTTGATCAGGGTGAGGTTCTTGTTCTTCGAACCGACAAGACGCCCGAAGCTGCTCACGATCGATGCGACGAGAATGGGAATGACGCACATCTTCATCATCAGCAGGAAGATATCCCCGATATACGCAATCGAGAGGGAGAAATCCCTGAACCTGAAACCGGCGAAGATCCCCGCGGCTATGGACAATAACAGGACGACCGGGTTTTTAAGTATCTTGATCATTTAATTCGTACCACCAAGGATTAGATTTATGATATTGAGAAGATCCCTGTTTCCCCAGTACACGGCGAAACAGACATCCTCCTCGCAGTCCTTCAACAGGACGGGCCGGAAGTACAGCAGCCTCTCGGAATTCACGGCGCAAAAACGGTTGTATTCCGACTCTTCCAGCACGCAGGCTTGCAACTCGCCGCGGAGTAAATCCCGCAGCCCGTCTTTTTGGTCGTCGTAGACCCTGATTTCGGCCCTTCCGAAATTTCCCGGACGGTAATTTACCGAAGATCGCCGGCCAATGCCGATCAGGGCGCCCTTCTTTTCTTTGAGGCGCTCAATGATCCGCGATGGGTCTTTCACCCCGTTTTGAGCGAATGCCAAGCGATCGACAAGGAGATAGGAGGGAATGGCCCGACAAGGGTCGGAAAACGCGAGATACACGGCGTCTATCGAATTCGCGAAACAGCCCGAGACAAGGGCATCCGCCCTTCCCGTCTCCAGGCTTTCCATGCAAGCCTTGATGGAAGGGAGAGAGAGTATCCGCCAGGGCACTCCGATGCTGCCCGCGATTTTATCCAGATACGCTATATCCATCCCCTTCCAGACGGTTCCCTCTCGATAGAGATACGGGAAGTTGTCGCCGCCCGTCGCGGCGAAGACGATCTCGCCCCGGTTTCGTATGGCATCGACTCCCGTTATATACGTGGAGGCCGTAAGGGGAACAAACGCAAGAAGAACGGCCAAACAGGCGAGGCTGCGTTTCATTTGGCGAATTCCTCGAACAGCGTTCTGGCGGTTATCGGATACCCGTTCTGGCGCAGGAAAACGTTCAACCAGTGTTCAAGGTTGACGGAATCAGGATGTATAGCGATCCCCACCTGGTCGTTGATCTCCGTCAGGGTAAGCGTCTTCAGGCTCAACAATTGATCCTTGTTATCGCGCAAGTAATTATTCACGCCGATTTCATCGCGAAGCGCGGCATCGGATTTTCCGTCGGCGACATTCTGCAACACCGCGTCCCATTCTTTTTCGAGACTTACGTCCGCCATGGGAAAAACCGACCGGGCCATTTCGGCGTATGACGTCCCCGCCTTTTCGGAAATACGTATCCTTTCGGAAGCGAGTCCCTTCAGGCTGTTCACGTCGCTGATGTCGTAACGGGACATACGATTGATAATCAGAACGGGATGCACTACGAGATAAGGACGGGAAAACCGCACCTTCATGACTCGTGAAGGGGTCATGCTGATAAGGGAAATTCCAAGATCGGCCCTTCCCTCGCCTATTATGTCGATAATGCCGTCAAAGCTGCGTGCGTCCCGGTTGACCTCAAGTCGTACGCCGAGCGCGTTGGCGATTTTCTTCGCGAGTTCCACCTCATGGCCGACAAACTCGCCGTTCGGATCGCGATAAAAAAGCGGATAGACATCCTTGCTGTAAAAGGCGACGGTTAACGCCCCCTTGTCGAGTATTCTCTGAATGTCAGGAGCCGCGTCCAGAGCATGGGCATTGGCCCCGAACGCCGCCAGGGCCAGGAGCGCGAAGAGTATCTTTGCCGATGTTTTCCCCATACTTATTTTACCTTTACGAACGATCCGCCGACGACGCGCTTGACGATGACGTCTTTGCCGATCACGTTTCCCTTACTGTCAAAATGGTATGGCCCGGCGGGACCGTTCCATTGCTCGATCCCATGAAGGCCCTGCGCGATTCTCGCAGGGTCAACAGAACCTGCGCGGGTAATGCCCTCGACCAGAACCTTGAGCGCATCATACCCCTGCAGGGCCGCCTGGTCGACTTCCTTGCCATACCGGTTGACGAATCGCTGCCTGAATTCAATAAACGCTGGATTCGTCGACTCGTTGTCGTAAATGGTAACCGCATGAACGTTCTCCGCGTATTCGCCGGCGGTCTTGAAGAGCAGGGGATGGTCAAAGGCGTCTCCCCCGATTATCGGCTCATTGATTCCCTGTTGACGCAATACCGAAATGATGTCGCCCGCCTGGGGCATGATGCCCGCGAGGTAAATCGCGTCAAAGGAATAGTTACGCATCCAGAAAGTCGCCATCTCCAGATAGTCCTTCTTCGTCGACGATTTCTCGTAACTGGAACGATCCTCTACCTCGATATCGAGGACGGCGCATTGCTGCTCAAACACATTGGCCTGGCTCGAGCCGTAGGTATTGTCAAGGTAGTAGACAAGAACCCGGTTCCATCCCATTTTACTGCAGAAGTTCGCGGCCTCGACCCCGAAAATGTCGTCCGACGGTATGTTTCTGAACACCTTGTCGAACCCTTGGGTCGTCAGGCTCGTGCTTGTGGAAAGCGGGCTCATCATCAGAATCCCGTAATAGTGATAGAGCAAGGCGTTCGGCACGGAGACCGAGGACGCGGAATGCCCTATCACGGCGGCGATATCCGGAATCCGGGATATCTCGTAGGCCTTCGACTGTCCGATGCCGATATCGTTGTCATCGTCAAAGGGAATCAGCTCGATCTTGCGCCCAAGGATGCCCCCCGACTCATTGATCTCGTCCCGAGCAAGCTCCAGGCCCTGCCAGAGCAAGTTTCGCTCCTGAGACCAGGGAGAGGCCGCCGCGATTTTCAGGGTTCGCCGGTTCTTGCCGACGTCGTGAGCCCGCTGTTCAACGGGGTTGTCGGATTTACCGCAACCGGGCAGAAAAAGGCATACTATTACACACGCCAATACGAACGAACTTACAGTATTTCTCATTGCACTATTCCTTCTTCCCCGACAGCGTTATATTTGTTGACGTTTAGCCAATTCATAGAAAAATCCTTTCTTTTCCATCAACTCCGCATAATTGCCGCATTCCTCGATCACGCCATTCTGCAGGACATAGATCCTGTCCGCCTTCATGACCGTACTGAGCCGATGGGCGATGACGATCCTCGTCACCTTGAGGCTCTCGAGGCTTTCGCTCACGATAGCCTGGGTCCGATTATCGAGGGCGCTCGTCGCCTCGTCGAAAAAGAGGATCTTTGGCTTTCTGATTATCGCCCGCGCGATGATGAGCCGCTGACGCTGGCCGCCCGACAGGGTTCCCCCTCCGGGAGGAAGCTCGGTATGCATCCCCATCGGCATCGCGCGGATATCCTCGTCAAGCCCGACCATATTCGCCGCATCCCAGGCGTCGTCGATCGTCAGGATGGAACTGCCGACGATGTTCTTGTATATGCTTCCCTGCATGATCGACCCGTTTTGCAGGACGACGCCCATCTGCCGGCGAACGGACGAGATATCCAGCGAATCGAGATCCTTGTTGTCGAAATAGATCGAACCGCTCTCCGCTTTCTCGAATCCCAGAAGCAGCCGCAGGAGGGTTGATTTTCCGGAACCTGAGCCGCCGACGAGGGCGACGAATTCACCCGGCTCCACCTTGATCGAAACGTCCTTCAGGACGAGGGGCGCTTCCTTCCCGTAACGGAAATTGATATGGCTTACCTCGATATTTCCGCGCAACCCGAGAACCGAGGGCTTTGAGACCTGTATCTCCGGCATCCCGTCCAGGATGGGTTTGGCGCGTTTGTAAAGGGGAACGACGTTAATCGTTTTCATCAGCGCGGTCGTCATCCCGACCAACGCGGCCTGAAACGCCGTGAACGAAGCCATGAAGGCGAGGAAAGACCCGGTCGAAAGCGGTTCCTTCCCGCTCTCGAGACCTTCCTTCATCCCCGACATGAATAACACGTAGAACAACGTCGTGACGATGACGGGAAAGAACGAGGTAAAGGTGGAATGGATGTTATTGAAAAAACCGGAGCGAAACGCAAGCCGCTTCTTTTCGATGAATTTCTTCGCCCACACGCCGAACGCGCGTTTTTCCGACGCGGTTATATTGAGCTTGCCGACGCCCATGATAAACTGAAGAAGGGTGCCCGTTATGCTCCCCTGAAGATCGGCTACCTGCTTGTCGCATCTATACTGCAGGACGCTGATAAACGCGGTCACCACGATGGGAACGAGGCAAAAAAGCAATCCCCACTTGGCCATATCGGGGCTGTAACGGAATAGCTGAAACAGATAGACCAGGGAGAACACAAAGCTCATGAGACTCGAAAGAACCGTGCCGGAAAGAATGCGCCTGATTTGCGAGATGGCGAGCGTCCTTTCGGACAGATCGCCGGCGGTGTAATCGCGGAAAAAGGGAACGGGCATCTTCATGACCCGGTCCATCACGGCAGCTTGCAGAACGGAGTCGGACTTCGTCTCGAGCCTGGTCATGGAGAATCCCTTGATAAGGTCGAAGAGACCGGCAGTAACCGTGCTGAGGACGATGAGCATCGTCAACTGGAACATCTGGTTCTTCGCCGCCTCCGGGATTATCGTGTCCATGAACACGCGCGTAATCTCCGGTATCAACAAGCCGATAATCGTGCCCAACAGACCCAATACGGCGAATCGGCCCGCGTCAATCATGAGCCCTTCCGAGGTGAATCTGAAAATATCGGCAAGCCCGATTTTCTTGTTCGGGAAGGGACGGTAAAACATATAGGCGACGGGAGATACCGCCTGCGCCGTCTCCTGGTCCAGGAAAAGCCTCGTTCCGGTTTGAGGATCGACGGCATAATAGGATTTTCCATCTTCGGGGAGAAGGGCGACGGGACTACCCGATCTCATGGTCTGCAGGAAGTTGGCCGTCTCGTCCCCATCCGTCTTGTTCATGATAAAACCCAACAATGGGCCGTTGTCCTCGATCCACCAGTTATCGCGCAACAGCACCTGGCGAATTCTGATATTGTTGTCTTTTGCCAGCTCATCTATGCCATTGAGCTCAACAGTGTACTCCTTGCCGGGTATCGCGTTCAGCTCGATATGCTGCGCGGCGGCGGCAAGCCGTGCGGCAAGAAACAAAAACTGGTTTTCATACCCGCTGTCATCGATTTGAACGTCGCCCTGACCGGAATCGAGAATTCCCCGGACCCTTTCAAGGGTCGCGGAAAAGTCCCGGTCCGCTCTTCTGAATTTTTCGTAAATCCGGGCGTCTTCAGCCTCCAGATGCTCGCGCTTCTCCGCGCATAAAAGCTCGGATACCTTGGCGTTGTACGTCCCGAACAACCTGCGGAAATCATCCCCGCGCATCCCCTCGGCAAAATCGCGGATTGCGACGCTTTTCGCCTCCGCGAGGCGTATTGTCTGCCGCAACGTGACCGGGAACCACTCTGATCCGGTCCAATCCCGCAGGCTGATTCCGTTGAACGCCTGGATACCGTCATCGGGCCTGACCCACGCCAGGGTTTGGGAATAGAGGAAAACGTTCGCCGGGTATTCTCCCGACGCGACCAACGGAGAGCTTACGGCCTTTTCGCCCTCGTATCGACGCCGAAGGTTGCCGGTGATCTTGTGTATCCAAGAGCTCGCGTATTTCTCAAGTTGGGCAAGATCGCCCTTACCCGAGAAAGCCCCGAAGAAAACGCCTGAGTCATATTCGTCAACGGAGGTATTCAGGGTTCCCACTGCGATAAAGGAATTTTCCCCGAATGCGGGCAGGGGGAAGAATACTTCTCCTTCCTGAAACGTCGCCACGTGGTATCGGCTTCCCGTCCTGCCATCTTCGAGTTTTTCGACCGCAAAGAGATATACCGTGCCGGCCTTGACGCAAAAAACGGATTCCGAATCGTCAAGGATCAGGGAGGATTGGTTGCTAACGCCGAGCTCATCTTTTACGGGTATCGTGTCCAGTATACTCTTCATTCATTCCACCCTACATTGTCCTTACCAGATTTTGGTATTTGCCTTCCTGCGCGATGAGTTCGTCATGCGTGCCCCGCTGTATGATAGCTCCCCTCTCAAGAACGATGATCTCGTCGCAATCGCGTATGGTGCTCAGTCGATGGGCGACGATTATGCAGGTACAGCCCCGTCGGCGTATATTGTCGTCGACGACCTTCTCCGTCACGGGATCAAGCGCGCTCGTCGCCTCATCCATGACGAGAATGCGGGGATTTCCCGTCAAGGCCCGGGCGATCTCAAGTCGCTGGCGCTGACCGCCGCTGAAATTGACCCCGCCCTCCTCGACTTCCGCCAGATAGCCGCCCGGGCGCTGCGCGATCACGTCGTGGATGCACGCGTCCTTCGCGGCCTGAATGTAGTCCTCTTCCGGTATCGTTGAGTCCCACATGGTAAGGTTGTCCTTTATCGTGCCGGCGAACATGAAGATGTCCTGATCGACGATGGCAAACGAGCTGCAGAACAGCTTCTTTTCCATCGAATGAAGCGGAAGCGCGTCGTAGAGTATCTCGCCCTCCCAAGGCTGATAAAGGGAACTGACCAGCTTGGCGACGGTCGACTTGCCCGAACCCGATCCGCCGACGAGGGCAACGCGCGAGCCGGGAGAGAGCTCGAGGTTGAACCCGTTAAGGAGCGGAGGCTCCATGATACTGTATCCGAACGAAACGCCTTTGAGCGAGATGAATCCCTGGAGCTTGACATGGCCTTTTCCCGCATCCACTTCGGCATCGACGGCCGTGGCCTGTGCGGCTTCACTCTGCGCGGCTTCGCTTTTTCCGTCTTCGGCCCTTTCGCCGAAGTCTTCCTTGAATCGCTTCGAAGCGTCGTAGGCCATCACGTCATCGAGCCGCTGCATATCGGCCTGCCCGACCTGAAGATCGGCGCCAAGACCCATCAAGGCGCTCACCGGGCCGGTAAAGCTTCCGACGAGGGCCTGGAACGCGACGAGCATACCCATGGTAAGGTTGCCGCTCATTACGCGGAGCGCCCCAACCGAAAGGACGGCGACCGTCAGGAGTTTTATGAGAAACGCGGGCAGGACAGTGGTTATGTGCGTAATGAGCGCCATGTTCTGCTGTTCCTTGATCAACTTCGCCTGCTGACCCGACCATTGCATGAAGAAATCGTTTTCGGAACCGGATGACTTGAGGGTCTCGATCATGCTGATGCCCGCCATGCTTATACCGTAAAGCTTTCCCGATTCCTGCTGAGTCTTCTGGCTCCCTACTGTACGCCTCTCGTTTATTACCTTGAGCGTCGCGAAGTTCAGAAGCACGACGATTATGCACAGGACAGTCAATACCACGTCGTATTGAAACATCAAAATCGCGTAGAAGACGATGGACAGGAGATTGATCGCGGTGATCGCGAGCTTCTCCGAAAGGAGATCCGCGACGGAGTCGTTTATCTGGATACGATTGGCGATTTCGCCCGACATGCGCTGCGAGAAAAACTCCATGGGCAACTTGAACACGTGATACAGGAATTTCGACGAGGAGGAAAGCGCCAGCTTGGTTTGATACCTCAACAGGTACGATTCCTGCAACCAGGTAAGAAAGCCCTTCAGCACGGCGGTTCCGATCATGGCGATGGCGAGCGGCTTGAAAAAACCGACCATTCCGTTAATCAGTATCTTGTCGACGAAGAAGCGGGAGAACGTCGGTATCACGAAACCGGGCAAGATGAGAAAGAGTCCGGTCAGCACGACGAAAATCAGGATGTTCTCCGATCCCTTGATTCGTTTTTGCAGCAGGGGCAAAATACTCGGCTTTTGACCCTCTTTACGGAAATCCGCCGAAGGGGAAAACTCGAGGATAATGCCGGTATACGACTGGTCGAAGTCATCCCAGGAAATGACTTTCTTCCCGCCCGCGGGGTCATTAATATATACCTTGTCGCCCTTGATTCCCTCGAGCACGACGAAGTGATTGAAATTCCAGAAGACGATCGCGGGGAATTTCACCTCGCGAAGCGCCTCGAGTTCCCGCCTGTACCCCTTCGCGTCCAGCCCCAATTTACGGGCGGCCTTCGTTACGTTGCTCGCCTTGGTACCGTCACGGGAAACGCCGCACTCGACGCGGAGACGTTCCAGCGGGATGAATTTCTGGTAATAGCCGAGAATCATGGCGAGGGCAGCGGCCCCGCACTCGACGGCTTCCATCTGCAAGACCGTCGGGGTATTAACCCTCGGGTAAAGCATCTTGCGGGTCAAGTCTTCCTGGTCGGTCTCTTGTTTCTGTTCAGGCATCACAGTCCCTTCATCTTCGCGGCGCTATCGTCCCCAACGCCAAAGAGCTTCTTCCTGATCATTGGCATTACCAAAGAAATCGGCTTTTGCGTTTTTACCGTAACTGATCCCGAGCACAGTATCCCGGAATCGATCTGCATCTGGGGTCCCCTCGACGACGACCATTTATACCCGGAAACCGTCGAGGCATCGGGTATCAGGTCGGCCTTGACCTCGATCGGAACCCCGATCTTGGAAAAAGACGATACGAGGCCCTGGTGGTGAAAGGTGCTTTGCATGTACTGCGCGGTTACGGGGAAAATCGAGACGTCGGTCACGATCCCGAGGATAAAACCGAATTCTTCCTGCTTGACCGTCGATGGACTGATCGCGATATTCATGCCGCGCTTGATCTTCTTCCCGTCCTCGGCGTTAAAGAAAATCACGCCCTGGAATTTCTTGACGCTGGACTCCTCGGGCTCGATTATCGCGATAGAGGTTCCCACGTTGACGTAGTCGCCCTTTCCGACGCTGATCTCGAAGACTGTCCCGTTCACGTTCGACACGACCTTTGTCTGGTTTTTATAGTTTATCTGGAGGATCTCGACGTTTTTCCGGGCCTCTTCGACCCGTTGTTCCAGGCTCATCAACTGTTTCTCCGTCTCGCCGGTAACCTGCAGCTTGCTTACGCTCAACTCGGCCAGACGCATCTCCACTTCCTGTATCTGGATATCGATCGACGTCAACTCATTTCTGCTTGCGAGCAATTGCTGCTTCGTTATCAGCCCGTCGTCGAACAGGGCTTGCATCTTGTCCGCGTTCTCGGCAACCGCGTTTCGCTGTTTAATGAACCGCGCCCGCTGTATCTCCAGGTTGGAGCGGCTATTGGTCAGCTTCTTCTCGGTCAACTCCATATTTCCCGTCGAATAGCCGAGGACGGACCGGAATTCCTCCTCAAGATCGTCGAGCCCCTGCATCGCGAGCTGAAGCTGATCGAGAAGGTCATCCCTCTGGATACGGGCGATAATCTGCCCGTTCTGTATCCGGTCGCCGTTTTTTATAAAGACGTTTTTTACCATCCCGATCGCCGGCGAGTTTATGCTGTACACGCGGCCGGAAGACACCAACACCCCGGAACCGATTACCTTCTCGGGGATGCTTCCGAAAACGCTCCATACGATAACCGTTACCATCAACAGCCCGACGCCAATGAGCCCAATCCAGCCAAAGGGCTGAATTACCTTGATCGTATGATCGAGCTGTTCGGGAGAAGCCATCCGCCCCAATGCCGCTTTTCTGAACAATTGCTTTGCCACGTGGTGATTCCTTCTCTTATGGTTACTTTATCTCGGGCAGCCGGTACAGGCTATCCATCGAAAAACTGTTTTCGGGACCATCGTCAAACCCCGCGAGCGATCCGGAATAATACCTGATGAGGAGGATCGTCATGAGATACGAGCGAAAGCTGTTGTAATACTGGGCCCTCGCCGATACGTATTGCTCTTCGAGGTCGTAAAGCTTGTCGACCGTGACGAAGCCGGCATCGAAACGCTTTTGCTCTCCCTGTATCAAAGTGGCGTGAAGTTTCGCCACCTCGAGGGAATTCACGAGGGCCTCGAGATAGTCCGATAGATTCTCGAATGTCTGCTTGGTCTCTATGTATGCGTCGCGCATCTTGTTGTCGAGTTGCAGCTTTGCCTGGTTGTACTGCGCCTCGGCAGACTCATGCGAACCGCCCTTGTTGTTCGGTATGTCCATGGAGAAATACAGTCCAGCCGAGTAATTTATCCCCCGCACATTGTCGCTTATCGAGGAAAAATAGCTTTCGGCGGAGCTATCGTACTTCGTGCCCGTGTAGCCCGACGTCATGGTCACGTTAAGGTCTGGCCTGGAGTTTATCTTCGCGATTTGCATCTGCGATTCAGCGGCGCGAAGTTGTCTCTCGACAGCCTTTACGTCGAGGCGTTTCGCGACGGATTGGCGGATAACATCATCCGAAATGGTCTCGTCGACATTCCATTCGGCCGTCCGATCCAGATTGTCTGAAAAAACGTCGGATGGCTCCGTGATGGAACCCATCTTGTCGGAGGACAAGCCCATGAGTTTCTCGAGTTTATTCAGCGCTTCCTGCGCCGCATTCCTGGCAAGGATGATACTGGTGTTGTTTTTCGCGATATTTGCCTTCATCCATACCATTTCGGTCTTTGCGGCTACTCCGGCCCCAACCAGGGATTCCAGATTCTTTTCCCGTTCCTTGAGCCGGTTAGCCGTTTCGGTAAGGTTGGCATACTGCATGTAGGCGATTGCGTAATTCCAGTACGCGTCCGAGACGGACATCACGATCTGCGATATGGAGTCTTCAAGCTCCATTTCCTGCTGTTCCAGGTAATACCCGGCGGCCTCAATATTCTTGCTCGCGACGGAATCGCCGAAGGCCTTCAGGAGCGGCAGCGAAAGCTCAAGCTCCGCGCCTCCGTAGTTTCTCGCCTCGGGATCGGAAAGATAGGTATAGGAATCGGGAACCGTGAACCCGGGAATACTCGCCTCGTCATCCTTTCTCGACACGGACATGGACAGCTTTGCGGTCAAGCCCATCCTGAAAAGTTTCCGCGCCCACACGCCCGACTCGACGCTGTCGCTTGTTATACCCTCGGCGATTATCCCGTAGGAGGAATAGTTATTGTCCGTATCGTTTTCATCGATGGGAGACACCGCATGCCCGTACTTTACGGATGCGCCCACGGAGAGATCCGTTGGCGCACGCGCCTCTTTAAGGCGGCCTCTCGCCCCGGCGACGCCATACGCCTTCATTTGGATGGTGCTGTTATTTTCCAGGGCGCAAGATAGCGCCTGCGCAAGGGATACCGGTTCAGCCGCCAAAAAAACGGTCGGTAAGGCAACGGTAAGCACGCAAAGGATACGCTTTATCGCATTGTCAGTTTTCATCGGACGATTCTCCTTTTCCTGTCTTTTGCTCATAGTGCAGCTCCAGCAATTCCCTCAGATGACTCTTGAAATAGGAGCAATGATCGCGTTTCTTTCCGTCCTCGAGGTTTTTTCGCCGTATGTTCGCGCAGCCTCCGTCGCATACGGGGAAAAGCGTGCACTCCCTGCACTCGGCGGAATCAAGATACGACGATGCGACCATGTATCGCGCGACAAGACCCATGTTCCAGTTGCAGATGGAGTCAACCGAGCCGACGACCAGGTCGGGCTTGCCGATGTCGTCCCAGCATTTATACAATTCGCCTTCGGGTCCGATCACGTAGCCATTGCGCATCTCCGCCACGCAGCCGGAAGAAACCCTTTTAGGGAAAATCGGAAGATCATGTATTCCGTGCTTCCTTGCTTGCTCAAGGAGGAATTTACCCTTCAACTTCGCGTCAAATTGGCAGCCGATATCCGGATTCTCGTTGTCATGCACGAAACCGGGATATACGGATATTCTTTTTCCGTACTGTTCGGGATACCGCTCCTTGATCAGGCGGTATACCTCGAAGAACTCGCCTTCATTGGTCGCGTCGACATTGACGCGAACGGAGACGAATCCCTCCCATGCAGAGGCCATCAGTCGGTCAAGGTTGGCGATTATTACGTCATAGGTCGCGCCGCCCCCGAGGAGGAAACGCCTGCCGTCATGGGTTTTCTTGCAACCGTCGAGGGTAACCTGAATGCGATCGGCCTTCAGGTTACCGAGTTCGCCTATCACTGCGTCGCCAAGACAATACCCGTTGGTCACGATCATCGAGCGATAGTCTTTACCCGTCGCCTTTATTTTTTCGTTCAGACTCACGATACGGTCAAACGCTATCAAAGGCTCTCCGCCATACCAGATGATGGAGAGTTTCTTTACGGACCGATACCTCTCGATAAAGGCGATGATCTTGTCCTGCGTTTCATCGCTCATGAAACGGGGTTCCCGGTCCTTTTCATAGCAATACGTGCACGCGAAGTTGCACGCCCTGGTTGGCGCGATGGTTAAAGCCAGGACGGGAGAGGCGTAATTCGCGGTAGTGCGTCGCATTCTGGTGATATTATAAAGATCCTCATCCTGCGAATCCTCGACGATAAAGCCGTTGCTTCTCAGGGTAAAATAAAGATCAACCGCTTCCGTAAAGTCGAAGGTCGAAGCCGACTTGATTATCTCCGTAATCGCGGATACGGAATCGTCGTCTACCTTCAGAAAAGAGTTTGAAGCGGAATTGTATAAAAGATTGCCGTTGCGTTCCGACTTGAAGAACACGCTGTACTTTGACCACTTCATGAATTATTACCTTTTGTGCCGTGCAAGGGGGCAGTCCTCGGCGGAATGTCCCCTTTGAGGGTTTATTTTCCGCTCGCCTCGGCATTAGCCGCGCAACCATGAGCCCCACAACCGCCCAAGTCGATGAAGCAGGCGCCTCCGGCAACCTTCTCGAGGTCACTGTCGCTCATCTCATCAGTTACGAGATCCGGGATAACGAAGGTTGCCTGATATGCGGGATCGCTTTCGATAACCTTGATCTTGATTCCCGCCGGAATAGCCTTGCCCGACAGCTCGGAGATAGTCTTGTTGGGATCAGCGAGCAGTTTCTTGCGAAAAACCGGATCAGTGGCGGCCTTTCCGCGCGCCTTGGCGTACATGCCTTCCATTTCTTCCTGTGTCCATGCCATAAACAACTCCTGTTGATTCTATATGGTTTCCACCAGGGGAAACCCTTCCAGAATGCTATTTATCGAGGCCTGCATTGGCGGCGCAGGCATCTGCGGGGCATCCCCCGAAACTTATCGCCGCAGCACACGCAGAAACAACAAGGAGAAGGGAAATCCCGCCAGCGACCTTGTCGAGGTCATCCTCGCTGATCTCGTCGGAGACAAGGTCCGGCACGACGAACGTCGCCATATAGGCGGGATCGTTCTCGATCACCTTGATCCTGAAGCCGGCGGGGACATCCTTGCCGGCAAACGCCGCGATGGCGCCATTGGGATCGGCAAGCAGCCTCTTTCTGAAGTCTGCATCGGTTGCGGCCTTGCCGCGAACCTTTACAAACACATCTTCAATCTCTTTCTGCGTCCATGCCATAAAAACCTCCTGTCGATTTCTTATCGAATCACTTGAGGAAATCCTGCGAAACGCTACTTATTTCATGCTTACTCTGGCCGCGCAAGCGTTATCGGGGCAGAATTGACGAACGTCCGCCCCACACGACGGGAAGCCAATCATGGTGACAATAGCTGCACCAACCCCGCCAGCGACCTTGTCGAGGTCATCCTCGCTGATCTCGTCGGAGACGAGGTCAGGCACGACGAACGTCGCCATATAGGCGGGATCGTTCTCGATCACCTTGATCCTGAAGCCGGCGGGGACATCCTTGCCGGTAAACGCCGCGATGGCGCCATTGGGATCGGCGAGCAACTTCTTTCTGAAGTCTGCATCGGTTGCGGCCTTGCCGCGAACCTTTACAAACACATCGTCAATCTCTTTCTGTGTCCATGCCATAAAAAGCCTCCTGTGATCAACTTTGAACATTAGGACCGATATAATTCCTTCCCCGTCAGATACCCGATTCATTTAAAATTCACACATACATGTCACCCGGGCGCCGCACGCGCGCCGATCACGATCTCCGCTTCGTCGATTATTCTCTCCATGGCGGAAGAAAAATACTTGTCGACGATAGCTTCCATTGAACGGTTTCCGCTGACTACCTTGAAAGAGAAATAGTCATAGAGCCCCCGTATCGCTTCGACGACGTACGAACCGAAGGATGGCCCGACAAGGGCCCGCCGGTATTCCTCGTATACGTAGTAACGGTTGATCTCGACAACCGAATCGCTCAATTCCGTGCACATCATCCAACCCGCCGGGGCCCCGGTTTTCGCATCGGCCAATACCATGCTGGTACGCCCCTCAAACGGAATGTCCCTGAAGGGGCTCAAGTATCCTTGCTGCCCCGGCGTTTCGCGCCCCCGTATCTCAATCTTCCAGTCTTCGCCATAGTCCTTCCAGGGAATCGCGACGAATCCCTTTTCCGAAAACCGCGAGGGGTTGTACCAGGTATTCCGGGAAAGCGCGGCCGCAACGGGTTCGGACTCGCCTATATAGCGCCTCGAAAGCGATTTTTTCTCGACGATATAGTGTTGGGGAAGCCGCAGACAAAGCTTCAGATATGCGTCAGGGCTTCCCGCCGGGATTTCATATCTCCACACCGTCTTCAAGGCGCCCAAATCAAGGGCTCTCCGTATAAATGCCTGTATCATCGCAAGCGTCGTCCCGGCGTCGCGAAAAGCGTCCTCGATCACCAATCGGTCGAGCGAGGCAAGATCCTTCTTATCCGAAGGAATCACGCCGCACGCGAGCCCGACAACGCGAGAGCCGTCAAACAAGCCCAGCGATATACCGCAAAACTCCTTTGCGGTGTACAGGGGAGGCAATAACCCTTGCAGTCCAAACGCCGGGAAAGCCGAAGTTGCCTCATCGCGCAACAGAATCCGAATGTCAGGCATAACGACACGCTCCCGTTGCTACAGTAACCTTACGGAAAGGAATGATCTGAATCAGCAAACAAGAGAATCAATAAAAGAACGAATATAAAAGAGCCGAATTGAAGAACAGCGAGGTGATCCTCTTTTTAGAATGAGCAATTAACGAATTATGCAGCCTAAAAAACTCCATTGTCAACAAAAAAATCAAAATCACGAAAATATCGTTCTACTCTCGCGTACAGACACAGGATCTTCAATCCTGCGCTTTACAAAGTAAATTACAATCGGAGCTGGCTCATGCATCGTCGCGCACTCGACAGCCCCAGGCGAGCCATTACGAGTATCCATCATGTGTGATTATTCCCCGTGACTGTCCGATACCTTGAAGAAGCCGATGGTCTCCTTGAGCACGTCGGCCTGGCCGGCGAGTTCCTCGGACATCGAGGCCGACTCCTCCGCGGCCGTGGCGTTCTTCTGCACTACCTGGTCAAGCTGGCCAATCGCCATGTTGATCTGATTCGCGCCCGAATCCTGCTCATTGCTGGACGCGCTGATCTCCTGCACAAGGTCTGCGGTCCTCTTTATCTCGGGCACGAGATCCCTTATGATCTTGCCCGCGTCATCGGCTATCTTGACGCTGGAGACAGAAAGCGAGTTGATCTCGCCCGCCTGCTTCGAACTGCGCTCGGCGAGCTTGCCTACCTCGGAGGCGACGACCGCGAAACCCTTGCCGAACTCTCCGGCGCGCGCGGCCTCTATCGACGCGTTGAGGGCGAGCATGTTCGTCGACCTCGCGATCTCCTCGATGATCGTGATCTTCTGGGCGATCTGCCGCATGGCCTCAACCGTCTGCAGTACCGCCTGTCCCCCAACCTCGGCGTTTTGGGCGGACTTGCGAGCGATCGCCTCGGTCTGTTGGGCGTTCTCGGCGTTTTGCTTGATATTGGAACTCATCTGTTCCATTGAGGCCGATATCTCCTCGACGGAGGATGCCTGTTCGGAAGCGCCCTGGGAAATATCCTGGGACGTGGTGCTCAACTGCACGCTGCCCGACGACACCTGATCGGCGGCGTCGATAACATTCCGGACGACGACCTTGAGGCTTTTCACCATCTCGTCAAGGCTCCTTCCCAAATCGCCGAGTTCGTCCTGGCGAGCGACGATTTTCTTTCGCTGCGCGGCGTCAACGTTAGCCATGGAGAAATCGCCCTTCGCGAAATCGCCCATCGCGACGCAGATCGTGTTAATGGGACTTGTTATGCGCTGCGCTATCGCGATCGCTATCAGCGTGGCTAACGCTATCGAGACGAGGGCGATAACCGATAGCAGCAGGATAAGCCGCCGGGCGGCGGCGTTGATTTCCGTATCGGGGATGCTGATGCCGAGTTTCCATCCCGGTGTGTTCGGCACCGACACAAAAAAGTTCGCCATGGTGACGCCATCCGGATTCGTATAGGTTCCGATGCCCTTATCCTCGCTTACGATTTGCCTTCCCAGGGCGTCCATGCCCCGATACCCGTCCTTGTCCATGTCCTGGATGTTCATCTTCATGACGTTTTCGGAATTGGGGTGGGCGATCATCATCCCCTCGTTGTCGACGATCCAGCCATAGCCGGTCTCTCCTACTTTTATCTGGGAGACGATCGCGGAGAGCTTGTCGAGCTTGAACTGAAAGGCGATGGCGGCGACGTTCTTTCCGTCCGTGCCCGGAATTCCGACGCCGGTAACGACTACCGGCGCGTTCAGGGATTTCGAGATAACGGCCTTGCCGACGGCTTCCGGCTTGTTGGCAACCATGAGCGTCTTATAATAATCGCGGTCGGAAATATTGCCGGACGCATCCGCGGAGGATATGTAATCGCCGTTTTTCCAGAAGTAGATAATCCCGACAACTTCCGGGGAAATAAAGGCAACTTGCGCATTCAGGGTCTCCTGAACCTCGTTGCGGACGCCCCCGACTACCTCGCTCCGGGAAGACATTCCCTTCAATTGCCACTTCAGCTTGTCCATCATCTCGCCCAGCTCAAAGGAGCGGGCGACTGCGATTTGTTCGTTATCGGCAATGACGAGATTCCTGATCTCCCTGTTTAGGCGTACACCGGTCAGGAGAATGATGGAACCAACCAGCAATGCGATAAAAATCGATACAATCGCCGAAATCTGCACTGTTAATGATATCCTGCGCGCCATATTGCCTCCCTGTTTATAGGTAGAACTGTAGGGGAAGAGCATCAAAAATGCAAATAAACGATTGAAATACAACGAGCGGTGCCTTCCATGGTGCGTTGCGCCATGGTTCACACACCGGAGAATACAAGACTTCCCATCGGAGGCTTCCGGGGATAACGCCCGTAACGGCGAATTGAGAAAGTATAGACAAATTTGTCGCTAATGTCGTCCAACCGAAGTGTTTGTCGCAACGGACGGCGAACAGCCGCCGGCGCGAGCGGGACGAACGTGCGATGAAAGCCCATCGTCATGCATGGACTTCCTTATCGCAAACGCGTCCCGCCCGAGGATCACCTGAACTCGAACAGTACTCCCGGAGCGCTCGCCGACAGGATTACCGTTTTCTTTTCCCATTCGCCCCCAGCATCGTCTCTGGCTGAAATCGAATACGTCCCGTAGCCCTTCTTCACGACCAGGGTACCGCTTTGCCCCCAGACTGGCGTCCCGCTTGGGAAGTATTGATCGAGATAACCGACGTACCCATTATTGATGTAGATTTTTACCTTGCCAACCGCAGTAGAATTCGAAATCCAGAAACAGAACCCCGTCTGCACCACGACATCGTCGTCGTCGTCATCATCGGTTCCGCCACCACCGGTCCCGCCACCACCGGTCCCGCCACCACCGGTCCCGCCACCACCGGTCCCGCCACCACCGGTCCCGCCACCACCGGTCCCGCCGCCGCCAGTCCCGCCGCTCGTATAATTATACGTGTAGCCATTGATCGTAAAGGACCCACTATAGCTATACCCGCTATCGCCTCCGGTAATCGATATTGTCCAGGAATAGGAATACGTCTCTCCCTGATACGTCACGTTGAACGAGCCCGAATAGGAGCCGCTGACCGTTCCGGCGGACGAGCTGCTAAAAACGTACTTCGCCGTTCCCGAATTGAGACGCACATCCCCGCAGGAGTAACCGCTAAATGAGACTACGAGGTTATAACTGACCCCGGCGCTCGAGTCGACGGTTCCGCTTACCGAGTACCCATCCCCCGAAAAACTGATCGTGCTCGCTGCCCGGGCAGAAGCTTGCCCGCTATCCGGCAAATCGGCAATCCCGGACGACATACCACCCTGGATGGCCGCGGAAATTGCCTGGGAGATTCCGCTCATTACGGCGCCCGTCAGCACCTGAGCTTCGGAATCCACAAGCGGCGCGCCCGCACCGCCGTCTCCGCCGCCCCCGCCGCCCCCGCCGCCGCTGCCCCCATCATCATCTGGAGACGTGGAAGTCTCGCACGCCGCGAGGAATATCAGCGAAACCAAACCCAACAGAATGATCTTCCCTTTTTTCATAAACCCTCCTGGTAAAGGTTAACGGGAGACAAACCTCCCGTCATCCCGTTTCGGCAATGCCGATGGGCATGCCTTCCGAGAAGATATTTCGGATGAGTTATTGTAATACCCTTACAAAGTTGATGGACTACAACTTTAGTTGATTTACGCGGGGTCGTTTGCTAATGGCTGGACAGGGGTGAAAGCGGGGTAACCGGTATTTCAGGAACAGGGCTGAACTAAACGCGATCTCGAGAATGGATGAGTCGGGCTTCGACAGAAGCAGGCGTTGAGCCTCCTTGATTCGATAGCCATTCAGGAAAGCGCCGACGCATCGCGCGGTGTTGCCGTCGGATTCCGAAATATGGTATCATCCCCTCATGGCGCAAAAATCCGGCAACGCGAACCTTCCCATCGGCGCCCTCGGGGCGATAACGCTCGTAACGGCGATTTGGGGATTCAACTTCATCGTCATCAAGGTTGGGGTCGAGGGCGTGCCTCCCCTGCTCCTCGCGTCGCTCCGCTTTATCTTCAGCTCGTTGCCGGCAGTCTTCTTCGTCAAGAGGCCCGCGGTCTCCTGGGGCAAGCTCGCGGCGTACGGCCTGCTCCTCGGCATGGGGGAATTCGGATTCCTCTTCACCGCTATCAAGCTGGGCGCCCCGACCGGGGTCAGCTCGGTCGTCATACAGTCTCAGGCCTTCTTTACCGCGCTCCTCGCCGCTGTCGTCCTCGGGGAGAAAATCGGCCGGCACAGCCTGATCGGCATGTTGATCGCCGCTATCGGCCTCGCGCTGATCGCCCGCTCAAGCCTCTCGGGCGGCGCCGCGTCGGTCGCGTTCTGGCCCATCGCCATGGTCGTGATAGCGGCCTTCTTTTGGGCCGCCGCGAATCTCGTCGCGCAGAGGATGCCGAACGCGAACGGCCTTTCCCTCATGGTGTGGTCGAGTCTTTTCTCGCCAGTGCCCCTTCTCGCGCTGTCCTTCCTGTTCGAGAGGCCCTACATCGCCGGCGCGTTCGCCGACCTCAGACCGCTATCCGTCGGGGCCCTGCTGTACCTGGTGATCCTCTCGACGCTCTTCGGGTACGGCGTCTGGAATCAACTTATCATGAATTACGGGGCGAAGCGAATCGCGCCGTTCTCCCTGCTCGTTCCCCTGTTCGGGGTCACTTCGAGCGCGCTTATCCTGCAAGAACGCATTACAACCCTGAACGCGCTGGCGGCCGTCTGCATACTGATCGGCCTCGCGATCCACGTGTTCGGCGGTATCTACGCGAAAAAAAGAACCTGAGGATACACAATGCCAATCTACGCAAATACATTAAAGGTCAGCTTCCTTGGATACGCCGCGATTTTCGCCTGCATTGGCGTGGGTTTTTTCTTCGTGAAAAAGGTCCATGGAAAAGAATACGGCGCCGGTTTCATGTCAATGGCCTTTTCGCTCAACGCCGTCGGCTTCATCTTCTGGTCGGGCATTGCGCCAATGAAGACCTGGCAATATTTCCTTATCGGCGAGATATTCCACTACCTCGGCTTCAATATCCTGCTGTATGGCATATACCGCTTCGCCGGTTACCCGTTCCGAAGATGGAACGTCGCCTTTTTCGTGGCGATCAGCTCATTATGGCTTTCCGCCCTCATATCCTTCACGTCCAACCCCGTGGAATCAACGATCTTCCTGCGCGTCATCCGTTCCTTCCTCTTTATCTCGGCCGGCGTCGTTGTCCTGTTCAGGATGCCCAAGCGGGAGATCGCGGGGCGTCGTACCGCCGGCACGAGCCTCATCCTGTGGGGAGCGTACAACCTTGCCTACGGTTATATCCGTTATGACCCGATCGTCGACTTTATCTTCGGTCTCTTGCCGGGCTTTCAGATACTCGCCGCCTTCGGCCTTATTGCCATGATGATCGACCGAATTCGCATCCGCGCGGAAGAAAGCGACCGAAGGGCCTCTCAGCTCGAGAAGCTCCTGCCTACCTGCTCCTACTGCAGGAGAATCCGCGGCAAGGACAATAACTGGCATAATATCGAAACCTATATCGAGGAACAAACGTCCGTCCAATTCAGTCACGGGATCTGCCCCGACTGTCTCGAGAAGACCTTCCCCGAATACGCGAGAAAAAAAAGGGAGACGCCGGAATCAACCTGACCCGTACAACGGGAACGATAATGCGAAAATGGAGTTTCAAGTTTTTCCGGCGCGCCGGGCTATCCTGTATATGGAAGCGCCCGCCGCTTAACGGAGATACAGATCATGAAACCGACACATACCGCAATCACGGGTTTCCTCGCCCTCACAATCACGGTCTTTCTGGCCGCTTGTTCGTCGGATAGCGGATCAGATAGCCAAACCGGGGCATCGGACGACGACACCGAGCTCAATCCGATCGAGGCCTTCTCCGTCGACGACCAACCGGAGGCATTCACCCATGAGTCCCTCACCTTCTCAAGCCCTTGGGGTTACAAAAGGGAAGGAAACAAAAACCGGGTCTATCCCCTGGTCGTCGCGGGTTGCTGGGGAGAGGGCGTCGGTCAATACGCCGCGGTTGACGAGCGGTATCCCGCCTTTGTTCTGGATTATCAAAAAAACGGCGTATCCGACGGTGAGTCCCTTGCCGACTGGATCGGGAGCGCGATTGCCGGCGGTTATCGGATAGACGCGAACCGCGTGTATCTCACCGGGTTTTCGATGGGAGGATCCGGAAGCTTTCCCCTTGCCCGCGGGATGCGCAACCGCGACGCGTATTTCGCGGCTATTGTCCGAGTCGCGGGCCAAAGCGAATCGGACCTGGGCGAAGAGATCGCGGAGAAAACCGCGGTGTGGTATCACATCGGCCTTAACGACACCGAGACGCGGGTCGCCGTCGCGCGCGCGGCCCTCGAACTCTTTCGGGGGTACGATTGTTACGAATCAGCCTCGGAATCGATGAAAGACGATGACATCACGGGCTACGCAAGAACGACCGTCACCCTGACGCGATCCGGCAAGCCCATGTTCAAATACAGCGAATACGCGGGGATGGGCCACGACCCCTCACCCTGTTACCGCGACGAGTCCCTCTTTCCCTGGATGTTCTCCCACACCCTCGCCCCGCGGTAGAACGGTAGAGCCATCAAGAGAAACCGCGAGGCTGAATGACCAGGTAGGTCCTCGTTTCGGTCGATTCCCCAACAGTCACCTTCTCGGTTTTCACAAGCACCTCGCACTCATCCTCGCCCAAATTCCGGACCGCGAATGAATACCGTGTATAATAGGCAAACGCAACCGGTTCGGCGATGGCGGCGGTCGGGATCGCGTAGTCGGCCGAGTCGATTTCATCCGAATTGTACAGAAGAACGGAAGACCCGAGCTTATTCGTCACGTAGAGAGTCTTCGTTTTCTGTTCCATGGGAATAATCGTATACCTCGAGTGGGAGAGCCGATACACCGCTCGGGGAAGTTCGTCCGGGAAAAGAAGCTCGTGATACGATTCGTAATCACGCTCTATCGTCTGTCCCGCGACCATGGAGACAAACTCGCTCTCGCCATCCTGGGCAAAACGAATCCTTACGGTGTCGGAAAGCGAGTTGGTTATCGTGATCGTACCTGAATCGGGCTCTCCGCAAGAAAGACAGGACAATGCGATGCAAACCGCGAACATCGGTTTAATATACCGAAACATGCTCATATCGCCCCCTTCATGAAACATACTATATACGGTCACGGAGAAAGCCCGCAAGCCCTCAAAAAAATTGCGCCTGTTTAATAAAGGGATGATATACTGATTCCGTAAACGCCGTCAAACGGTCGTTTACTACGGGGGGATCAGACCATGAATCAGTTATTCCTGTCGTCGCTGTTCGCGGAAGTGGCGGGAACGTTCGCGGAGTCCGCGAGAGAGTCGCTCGCCGGAAAGACCGTTACCTTCATCCCGACGGCCAGCGTACCGGAGACGGTCACGTTCTACGTCAAGGATGCCCGCAAGGCCTTCAGGAAAATGGGACTCGTCGTGGACGACCTGGACGTCTCGACGGCCTCGCGCGACGAGGCGGCGAGAAAACTTCGCGACAACGACTTTATCTACGTTTCGGGGGGAAACGTCTTTTTCCTCCTGCAGGAACTCAGGAGGACGGGCGTCGGGGACATGATCGTCGAGGAGATACGCGGCGGGAAACTCTATATAGGGGAATCAGCCGGTTCGGTGATCGTGTCGCCGAACATCGAGTACGCCAAATTTATGGACGATCCCGCGGCGGCCCCCGGCTTGACGGACTTCACGGGACTGGGCGCGGTTGACTTCTATACTCTCCCCCATTTCGGAAACTTCCCCTTCAAGGAAGCGGGAGAAAAGATCATGAGCGAGTATGAGGGCTCGCTCGCCCTTCGCCCGATTAACAACTCGGAGGTCATCGAGGTGAACGGCGCCGCCGTCATGGTCACGCACGGCAAGAAACTTGACAGGACCACGCCAGGCAAGGCGATCATGAAATTCCTGAACCAAACCTCGTGCATGCAACGCAGGATCGGCAAGCCCCCGCTCGATTGAGGGCATGCGGACCTCAGGGCAAATACGCGGCGCGAACGCCCGTGATCATGGCGCGCTCCTTGTCGCTGTCCCCGGTGAACACCGCTTGGGCGTCCGCCTGATTGGGCTTCCCGCTCACGTCGACGCTTCCGGACCATAGGACCCTGTTTTTCCAGCGCAACGTGCCCTCGACGAAGAAGGTATACCGCCCTGCGGGAACGGGGGCGCCGTTCTTGTCGGTCAGGTCCCAGGTATAGACGAGGGCGCCCGTGCGCGGGGTGGCGCCGGTTATGGCCGAAAGCTCTTCCTTGGGCATGCCGGCGACGTTCGACCTCTTTACCCATTCGGAAACAGTGTCCTCCCTTTTCTCCCAACCGCCCCTTCCGGTAAACTTGGGGACGAACAGGGTCTTTATCACGTTACCCTTCGCGTCCTCGATCCATACGGCGAATTGGTTGGTCGCCCACCCGTTTTGCCGAGTGAATTGAAAGGAGATATCAACCTTGCCCGTCGCCCGCGGAGAGTCTTCCGCGAAAAGCGCGACGCTCAGAAAGGCCAACAGCGCAAGGCAACCCAGGCGCGCGGCCATCGCTTTACAGTTCTTCATAATCAACCTCCAGATACGGATATAGTTTATTGTCCCGAATAGAATACGAGATAATCCTCAAGTCGGCTTACCCAATAGTTCGCGTCGTGGACGCCGGGCGCGGTCGAGCACTCGATCTTCCAGCCGTTTGCCTCGAGGGCATCGCGCATCATGGCCACGCCCGACAAGAGCCCGTCGCCATCGCCGCAATCGAGCCAGAGCCTCGTCTTGCCCTGGCGTTCGCGGGCGGCGAGGTAGACCGGATCGTTCTTTTCGGCGGGCCGATCCTTCGAGTACAGCAACCAGTCGGGTATGAACTGACTGCGAATCGCGGGGCTGTGAGCGGCGATCGCGCCGAAGGTCTTTCGGTTACGAAGCCCGATGTGCAAGGCTGAATAACCGCCCATCGAGACGCCGGCGATGCACCTCGAGGACGCGTCCTTGAGCGTGGGATATCGCGCGTCGACGAGCGGGACCACCTCTTTCACGAGATAGCTTTCGTAGGGACCGCTATAGATCGAGGTCTTAGGGTTCGCGGATAGCCGTTTCGGCTCACCCGAATCGGTTCCCCAGCCGTTGTCCATCTGCGGCGCGACGAGGATCGCCGGCTTCATGCGACCCTCCGACACAAGCCGATCGGCGACGGCGTCCATATGATAGTAATCGAACCACTCGACCTCGCTGTTCCCGAAGCCATGCAGGAGATATACCACGGGATACTTCTTCGCGCGGTCATAGCCGGGGGGAAGATGGACATAGAGCGCCATTTCCTTCGCGAGGAGGCCGCTCTTGAAGGTAAAGCGCTCGCTTCCCGGCGTCTCGAGGGCCGGCGGAAGACCCGACATATCGACCTGGGGCGTACGGGAACAGGAGACCGCCGCGATCGTCATCGACAAGACCGCGAGAAAAACGGTATGCGGAACATTGGTTTTATGCATTGAGACCCTCACATCGCGCAAGATTTATTACTGAAGGAATATAGCACATTATCGCGGAATGGTGGATTTGTCCGCCCCTTTCCCGACGCCAGGACCTTTGACTCAAAATAACGTTCGGCGTTCCTGAAGATGAAACCGAGGCAAAAGGCGTGAAGGCGAAAGGCCTTCGTATTCATGGCGCTTATCGCGCGAAGCGAATATGGATAATCCCGGGCTTCAAAATGCGCCATGATATACCTGAAGGCCCGCGTCGGCAGAAAACGCAAGACCCGCTTCTTGAGGGGCATAATGACGGATAACGCGTCGTAGATGGCCGTTGAGCAATTGAGCCGCACGGGATGATACTCCACCTCGGCGTCTTGATATCGCCGTTCCAACGCCGAAAAGTAATCGCGTATCCTTTGCGCCTCATGCCCGCTCACGCCGCGCCTTTCGATCAGGAATACCTTGGTCCGCAACGCCTCTCCCCTTCCATACAGATACACGCTGGAATAGCGTTCGTCGCCGATCTCATTGAAAGACCATCGGTTGCTTCTTCCATACAGCCATTCCGCAAGCGGCATTTTTGAAACGAGAAACCCGCATTTCAGCATCCTCGGGTTGAAAACCTGGTATACGGTCTCGTCGACGGCCATCGCCAGATGCCCGTTATAGAAATGAGTCCGATTCTTCAGAGGGGTAAATGGTAATGATAAAAACACCTGTATCGAGTGCGCCATGGACTATATAACACCTCATTATCGAAAAGATGACACTAAAAGATATACGGGATCAGCAGTTTCGTCTTCCGTTTATACAGACCGTATTCCGGGCCGTATAGCGATTCCAGGTACCGTTCCTCCGGGAAGATACGGATGACGTGCGCGGCAATCGCGGCGACGCAGACCAGCATGAACGTTCCCGGCCCGACATACAGCGAATATCCCGCACAGCACAGTATTGACCCCAGATAGGAGGGGTGACGGACCATCGAATACAGACCCTGAGTGACCAGGGAGGCGCCGTCGCTTGACGATCTTTTTCGCAAGAGGAGGATTGCGTGAACGCGGATTGCCAGGCCGATACAAAGCAGGAAGGAAGCGGCGACCTTCCGCGGCAAAGAATGAGAATCGAAGGGAAAGCCCTCGCGCCGCAGCGCGGGAGATACCGAGGCGACCAGGGGCAGGATAACGCAAAACGCAAGCAGGCAAAAGAACGCCAAAAACGATTTATCGTTCCCCGCATATCGCACGACGAAAACGTTCGTGCGTACGAGTAAATACGCTTCCAGGCACAACCATGCGAAAAGAAGAATGAGATACGCGACGCCGATCATGATAATCCCCGTCATTGACTATGACCCGCCAGGGCGGAAATCACGGCCTGCGACGCGGGGCGCTCGCATTCATCGGTCAACACGATCAGATAATCCCCGGGAAGGATGCGCGTATCCCCATGAGGGATTATCTCGCGCCCTCCGCGCTTGACCGCGACCAGCAGGCTCAGGGGCGGCCATACGACGTCCCGTACCAGCTTGCCGTCGAGCGGCGAGCCGAGGCATATGGCGAATTCCAGTATCGCCTTGCGGGCGTCGCCCCCGTCAGCGTTCTTCTCCCCCCGGGCACGCAGGATCCTATCCAGCAGCGATTCGTAAATGGGCCGGGACGACAGCAGGTCCGACGCTATATAGGCGACGATCGAGACCAGCGAGACGGAAAGCAGATGATTGAATGAACCGGTCATCTCGGTAATGAGGATGATCCCTGTGATCGGGGCCTTCACGATCGCCGAGAAACAGCCGGCCATCGAAAGGATGATGAAGTTATTGACGAACGAGCCGTCGAGGCCGAACACGTATCCCGCGACCGATCCGTAGATATTTCCCACGAGGGCCCCAACGGTAAGCAGGGGAAGGAAGATTCCTCCCGGCGCGCCCGACCCGTAACAGAGCATGGTGAAACAGAACTTCGCGAGGAACAATACCGCAAGGGTCGCAAGCGGGACGTTGGCGGAAATCAATTCCATGATGAGCTCATGCCCTCCCCCGAGCACCTTCGGGAGATACAGGCCGAACGCGACGGACGCGAGGAGCGGGACGAGGATTATCGCCCGCCTGGGGATCAAGGTTTGCGCCGAATACGCCTTTTGAGTGCCAAGTAAAACCGCGTTGAAGAGAGTGCCGGTAAGGCCGGCGGCGATGCCCAGGGGCAGGAGGTACAGATAGTCGCCGAGAGGGAGCGCCGTCAGGCCCTTGAAGGTAAACACCGGCTCAAGGCCGAAGAAGCCGCTCGCGACAAGCCCCGCCGTCAGGGCGGCCGAAAGCGAGGAAAGGAGCACGAGCGGCGAAAAGTTCTTGTGTAGTTCCTCGAGGGCGAACATCATCCCGGCAAGGGGCGCGTTGAAGGCCGCGGCCAGTCCGGCGCTCGCCCCCCCGGTTATCAGGTATCGTTCCTCGACCTTTCGCCGTTTCAATACCGAGCTGAAACCTTGGCCAACGGCCGCTCCCAACTGAACGGAGGGGCCTTCCCTGCCCAGGGAGAGGCCGGCGCCGATCGACAGGACTCCCCCCGCGAATTTTCCGAGTATCACCGACAGCCAATTCATCTCGAGCTTTCCGAGCAGGACGCCCTCGGTTTGCGGGATGCCGCTTCCGCTGATCAGGGGATTCTTCCTGACCATGGCGCCAAGGATGATTCCGACGACGCAAAGGGCGACAAGCCAGGGGATTATCAGGAAGGTATTCGAAGAGATTGAACGATACGCGAAGGCGAGGAATTGTCCCGCCTTCGAGAGGGATAGCCGATAGGCGACGATCAACAAACCGGTAATGGCCCCGATGGCGGCGCCCTCGACGATCAACTTGAGCCGGAAACCGTACCAGTGCGACAGGGTACTCGATGTATCGTCTTGTTCCATGCGGACGATTGTATCAAATCAGGATGTTTTGTCCCAGTAAAGCCGCGGTCATTTTTACTTTACACCTGAATTCTGCTCCCGTATACTTATACACAAGAGGAGAAAAACATGAGTAAACACATACTTCCCTTTTCATTGCTCTGCGCGGTCATCTGTTTGGCCGGATGTTCACATATCCCGAAGGGTGCCCAGGCCATCGGGAATTTCGAGAAGGAACGGTACCTCGGTACATGGTACGAGATCGCGAGGTTCGACTTTACCTTTGAGCGCAATCTCGACAATACGACCGCGGAATACTCCGTTCTCGACGACAGGTATATAACCATCCGAAACAGCGGATATAACTACGTCAAGAAAGAGTGGCAGGATGTCGTCGGGAAGGCGAAGTTCAGGGGTCCCGACACGGTCGGCGAATTGAAGGTGTCGTTCTTCGGGCCTTTTTACGGAGCCTACAACATCATCGCCCTTGATCCCGACTATCGGTATGCCCTCATTGCGGGAAAAAACCTGAAGTACCTGTGGATCCTTTCCCGGACCAAGGATATGCCGGACGGCGTCAAGAACGAATACGTGGACAAAGCAAGGTCGCTTGGGTATAAAACCGAAAATCTGATCTGGGTGAACCATAACGACTAAGCGACTTACGTGAACGCCTTCACTCAGGCCGCTCATCGACCGCCGGGCCGTCGGGCGCTATCCTGTTCCATGAGAGCGGGTCAGACCGTGAGCCGATCGCGGACCGCGGCCCGTTCAAAGGAGAATCTATGCAGAGTCTTGACATGGAAAAGGGAAACCTTGAATTCGTACTTGGAACGGGATGGCTGAGCCGATACGAGGCGTCGCGGCTCGGGGTCGGTATCTTCGTGCGAACCTCGCGTCTCGCGGGCACCGGATACGAGCTTCGCCTTAACGGCGAGCGGATCGCGGAGGCCTCGGCCCTGGCCCTGGACCGTGATCTCGGACCGGACGGAGGGAAAAGGCGAACCCTCTGGGCGCAGATTCAGCGCATGGAACGGGAATCGCTCGTTCAGCCGGAACCCTCGCGGGGGGAAGACCTGATGGAACTCCTGCCCTTCTCGGTCGTCCTCGGGTCGGCCGGCGCGAGCGTCGAGGACCTTTCGGGCCTGGGGCGCACGAGCGTCATAGATCTTGGCATTGACGCGGACGACGCGCAGAAGGCGACGCTCTTCGTCGCGGGCATGCGCGCGGCAAAAGGAATCGTCTCCGTCGTCGGCGAGAGCATGGGGCTACGCATTACATCGGTGGAGGCCTCGTTCGGCGAAAGGACATCCTTCAGGACGACCGGCAATCTCGTGGACCCCTCCCGCTCATCCGAGAAACTCAAGGACTATAACTTCCGGATGCCCGATTGCTTTACAGGGGTTCAGCTCGAGACCTTCGCTTCCATTCACTCCGATTTCCTTCGCTCGCTCGGCGCCTTCGCCCTCCGGGACGATTCGCCGAACCCGAGCGAGACAGACCGGCGCATCGCTCCTGGCGCGCTCGTGGCCCTTGCGGGGGCCCGGCTTACCCTGATCGATCAGCTCAACTTCACCGAGTTCGTGGACACGCTGTCGGAGGGGGAGTCGATCGTGGCCGCGCCCTGCTCGCAATCGGCGAGACCTCGGGTCGCGGAGACCGACCGGCCGAAAAAGCCGCTCATGCGCCTCGCGCAAGGAGGCGGTAACGACGATGAGGCCCTTGAATGCGTCCGCAAGGAACAGGAGCGGCCAATGGGCGGTTCCGTTCTCGCCTCGGGGCGAATCCTCGAGACGGCGGGAGATGCGGTATTCGCCGCCCTTCGCGACGCGTGGAAGGGCTATGGGGCCCTCTCTCCCCGTCCGGCCGATTATCTGCGGCACGCGCCGAACGGCCGCGCCGCCGATTACTCGGCCTACGCGGACGAGTACGAGATGATCGCGCTCGCCTGCTTCGACCTCGGCCCGTCGGGGACCCTTCGCGTCGCCTATCCGCTTCGCGCGATAGAGGGCGTGCTCAAGGCGCTGTCGGCATGAGCGGGACGGATAGACGGGACGGGGACCTGCGGGAGGCGCTGACCGGCGCGCTGAGGGGCAAGGGTCTCCCCCCGGGGGAGGAGGCCTTTCTCCTGAGGTTCGGCGCCGAGCTCCGCCTACGAGCGGGGAGACAATTCGCCTGGCAGGACGACGGGGCCGACAGGTGCCTCATCGTGCTGACCGGAAGGATCTCGGTCACCAAGCACCGCGTCAACGCGCCGTCGATCGCCCTTCCGCAGATCGCCAGGGGCGAATGGGCCTGCCTCGCCGAGGTAATCGCCCGCGCGCCGTCCCAGGCGGACTACGCGGCCATCGAGGAATGCGTCTGCCTTTCGTTTTCTCCCTTCAATCTGGCGGCGGTCCGGCAACGCCCGCAGGTCGAGTCATGGATATCCCTGTGCATGGCGAGATGCGCCCTGACGCTCCATTCCTTCCTCGCCGAGGGAGGGCCGCGCGAGCGCATCGTCTCATGGCTCCTCGCGCGTCGACGCGTCATGGGCGGGGTGGAATCCTCGTCCGTGGCGACGACGCAGGCGGAGATTGCCCGCGGTCTCGGCTTGAGCCGCGAGACGGTGAACAAGCGTCTCGCGGAGCTCGAGGCGCAAGGCCTTCTTTCGACGCGCCGCTCGGAGGTCGCGGTCCCGGACTGGGACGCGCTCGCCCTCTCGCTCAAGGATGAGGATGCGTAACGCCAAAAAAAGCGTGTAAGGACCCCAAGACCGTGCTATACTGGCGGGGTCAAACGCATCAATTATCGCACAAGGATCTGATCATGAAAAACGGTACCGAGCATAACGGGGAAGGCCTCGACGTCTTTCTCGCCCCATGGTGGACGTCGCTCATCGCGACGGTCGCGACCCTCATCCTTCTTGGCCTTTCGTACATAACCCCCTTCCTCGCATGGATCGTCTGGCTTGCCTTCGTCCCCTACCTGCTTGCGGCCGGCCGGTCAGGCCGCCTGCGCCTCTACGCGCTTACGCTGCTGATGTCCGGCGGGTATTTCTGTTTCGCGTTCATGCTGAACGGGATGTGGCCGATCGCCAAGGCCTATAACGTCGCCGTCATCTCCGTCATCGTGACCGTACCGCTCGTCGAGCTCCAGCTTGCCCTCAGGCGTTTGAAATCGCGGCCATGGGCCTGGATTATCCTTCCGATCCTCATGACGGGGCTTTCCTTCCTGTTCTTCGCGACGACGGGCGCCTGGCCGCTCGAGGCGCTGAAATCCACGCTCGTCGTCCCCGTCTCGCGCCCGATTTTCCGAGCGATCAGCGGCACCAAATTCCTGTACGCCCTCTTATTCGCCATTGTCGCGTCAAACGCGGCGGTCGCGGAGGCCTTTCGCCGCAAGCCCGCCCGCCGGGGCGCGATCCTGGCCGCCGTCGCCGTCGCGATTGGGCTATTGACCGCATTCGTCGGCGGGCCCTTGCGCGACCTTCCCTTCGCGGACCCCGCGGCCGAGGGCATGGACGGCGCCGCGCTTTCCCGCATGGGGGACGAGATCCCGTCGACCTGGCCCTCGGTCCGCGCGATCGTTGTCGCGCGCAGGGGAAAGATCATGTACGAGCGCCATTACCGGGGATTCACCCCCTACAGCCTCCACGCCGTCAACTCCGTCACCAAGAGCGTCACCGGCTCGCTCGTCGGCATCGCGACGACGAACGGCCTCATCGACGGCGTCGACCGGAAGGTACTCGATTTCTTCCCCGAGTATAATCCGGCGGATTTCGATCCCCGGGCATCGAAGCTCACCCTGTATCACCTTCTCACCTTCACCTCAGGCTACGCGTGGGATGATTTCCACTCGACGATCTTCTCGGCAGTCTACAACGGCGAGGACTGGAACAGGTATTTCCTCTCCCAACCGTTCGGGTACGAGCCGGGGGCTCACTTCACCTACAACAGTTTCTGCTCGCACCTGCTAAGCGCGGCCGTCAACCGGGCGGCGGGGACAACCCGGTCAGAGTTCCCCGACAGGTTTCTCTGGGGCCCGCTGGGCATTACCAGGCACATCTGGCCGGCAGACGGAAGAGGGACCAATACGGGCGGATGGGGCCTGTTCCTCCGCACGAGGGACATGGCGAAGCTCGGCTGTCTGTGGGAGAGCGAGGGCGAATGGGACGGAGATCGACTGGTCGACGCCGAATGGATTCGCGATTCGTCCAGGGCCCACTCGAACGGCGGGGCGCCTTGCAGGGTGCGGTATGGACAGCAGTTCTGGATCAACTGGACCGGGGATTATGCCTCGTACTTCGCGAATGGATTTGGCGGTCAATACATCTTCGTCGTTCCCGCCCTCGACCTGGTCGTCGCGATATCCGCCGATTCGGATATCAACCACGACGAGAACCGGCAAATCGTCGAGCGGTTAGTCCTGCCCGCCATTCTGGAATAGGAAACAAGGAACGAGCAATGATAGCATATGAAGAGATGTCGATGAACGCATGGCCGGCCATACGGTCACGCGTGCGCGAAGGCTGTATACTGCGCGCCTCGAACGGGTATACCAAGCGGGCGAACTCGGCCAATCCGATCCACTCACGGGGGACGAAGCCCGAGGCCCTGGAGGCGTACGCCGATGATTTTTTCCGGAGCCAGGGACTCCCCTCCATCTTCAAGATGATCAAGGCGGAGGGCTACGATGAGCTGGACCGGTATCTGGACTCAAGGCAGTACGGAATAATCGACCCGACGCACGTCATGACGATGGACCTCGGGACCGTCGCGGGAAGCGCGAACGGCAAGGTCGTCACGACGCGGCATTTCTACAAGGAATGGGTCGACTCCTTCATCAGGTGCAACTCGATCCCGGGCAAGTTCGTCGAGACCGCGAAGGCCATGCTGAGCCTGATAACGGTCGACGTCATCGTCGCCTCGGTGGTCGATGACTCAACCATCGTCGCCTGCGGATACGGGGCGCTCGAGGCCGGATGCGTGGGATTCTACGATATCGTCGTCGACCCGGAGTATCGGAAGAGGGGCTACGGTCGCGCGCTGATGGAGGCTATCATCGCGCAGGCGAGGCTCCAGGGGGCGCAAAGGGGATACCTTCAGGTTAGGGACTCGAACGAGATCGCGAGGCGCCTGTACCTCGGACTGGGGTTCAGGGAAGAATACGCGTATTGGTATCGGGTAAAGAACCGCTAACGGATCGATGATGAAAACTCCCGAGCGCTACCGGCCCGCCTTCCACTTTACGCCCGAGGCCAACTGGATGAACGACCCCAACGGGCTGGTTTGGATCGGCGGGCGGTACCATTTGTTTTATCAATATTATCCCGACGGCGTCGCGTGGGGGCCCATGCATTGGGGTCACGCGACGAGCGGCGACCTTCTCGACTGGGAGCGGCTTCCCGTCGCCCTCTACCCGGACCGGATCGGCTGGATATTCTCGGGGAGCGCGGTCGTCGACCGGGAGAATACAGCGGGTTTCGGCGCGGGAGCCCTTGTCGCGATCTTTACCTATCACGACGACTCGATCGCGAGGCAAGGCCGATATGACACGGAAAGCCAGGGGATAGCCTGGAGCCGCGACGGCGGCAGGAGCTGGACGAAACACGCGGGGAATCCCGTGCTCGGGAATTCCGGCGAGCGCGACTTCCGGGACCCCAAGGTATTCCGGAACGCGCGGATCGGTCGATGGAACATGATACTGGCCGCGGGCGACCGGATGAAGATCTATTCGTCGTCGAACCTGACTGACTGGCGGCACGAGAGCGATTTCATCCCGCGAGCCGAGGGGTTTTCGGGGGTATGGGAATGTCCCGACCTCTTCCCGATGAAGGCCGACGATGGCGAGAAATGGGTTCTCGTCGCGAGCCAGACCGGCAACGCCCCGAACGGCGGTTCCGGCACGCGCTGGTTTACCGGCGATTTTAACGGCAGGGAATTCTCGAATCAGTCCGATCCGGTCTGGCTCGATTACGGAAAGGACTTGTACGCGGCGGTAACCTTCAACGACGCCCCCGACGGAAGGCGGATTCTCCTTGGATGGATGAGCAATTGGCAATACGCCGCGAAGACGCCCACGGAAGGATGGAGGGGCGCGATGACCATCCCCCGCGAGCTTGAGTTGATCCGCGAGGGCGGCTTCTGGCGTCTCCGGCAGAGCCCCGTCCCGTCATGGACCGCCGCCCTGACAACCGTCTTCGAGGCCGCCGAGACCGAACTCCCCTTCCGCCGGGAGGGCCTTGACCTCTCGCGAACGGAGATATCATTTACCCTCGAAGCCGCAGAACTCCGCATCAGCCTTTCGAACGCCTCAGGCGATACGGTGGTTATCGAGTCCATCGATCAAACTGTTTCTTTCGACCGCAGAAAATCGGGCAACACCGATTTCAGCGAAGACTTCGCGCCGGGACGCCAGACCATGCCCCTCGACGGGAAACTCCGCGACGTACGGCTCATACTCGACGCCTCGTCGGTGGAGCTTCTCGTCAACGGCGGATCGCGGTCGATGACCAACCTCGTCTTTCCCGAAACGCCCTATACCGTTATCTCCATCGAAGGATCATCCACCGTCAAGAACCTGATGATTCGCTCTTATGAAGGAGGCCCTTGCAGATGAAAAAACTCAGCGCCCTTATCCTGACAGGATTATGCCTCTCCGCGTTATGCGCGGCCCCGATTTTCGCCCTCGACGTCCAGAGGGATATCATCCAGAAGGCCCGGCAGTACGTAGGCTGCGCGTACCAGACGGGAGGAACGAGGCCCGTCAGCTTCGACTGCTCCGGTTTCGTCGGCTACGTCATGAAGCCCTTCGTCCCCGACATACCGCGCGTCTCGAGGGACATGGCCGCGATGGGCAAACCGGTTCGCAAGGAAGAGCTGTCGCCCGGGGACCTCGTCTTCTTCGCGACGACGGGAACGCCGGGCCTCGTGTCGCACGTCGCGCTGTACATCGGGCAGGACTCGATCATTCACGCGATCTCCGACGGGCCCGACCGGGGGGTAAACATCACCTCTCTGAACGCCCGTTACTGGAAGGAGCACTACCACAGCGCGAAGCGCGTCCTTCAGGCGTCGGAGGGGACGACGATAACGGGGGATGCGCCGATCGCCTTCGCGAAGGGCGAGTATACGGGCGAACTCCGAGGGGGCGAACCGCACGGCGCGGGCAAACTGGTCCTCGCCAACGGGGACGTCTACACGGGCGGATTTGCGCGGGGCCGGATCGAGGGCGTCGGAACCTACGTCTGGAAAAACGGCGATCGATACGAGGGTGAATTCAGGGACAACGCGCCGGACGGCAAGGGCTTCCTGACCAAGGCGCCCGGGAAGGCCCGGCAAGTCACCTTCAAGCGCGGAGTGCTTCTTGATGACTCTGCGCGAAAGGACGCGACGCCCGCCAAGGCCTCGAGGTATCAAACCTTTCTCGAGCGGGAGGACTCTGCCTGGGAGACCTGGGACGGTAACGTCATGGGCGACTACGAGATATGGAAGGCCGAGCAGAACGGCGATTTCAGCGATTTCAACGAACGGTACGACGGCAAGGGCGAGGCCGACAAGTTCGAGGAGTGGAAGAAGAAGGACGCGCACTGAGCACCGCCCCCGCGAAGAGGGGGTGGCGGAAGACCGTACTTGAAAGGCCTTCGGCCATTCAAGTACGGCCTGCAGACAGGGGGAGACTTCCCCCTTTTTAAATTTTCCCGTATGTATTATCTTTCCATCGAGGCGCTCACGGCAGCCCCATCTCCCACAAGTTCGATCGAGTAACGCATCGCGCGCGCGTCCCGCGCCCAGGCAGGGTACGCGGGCCGAAGCGAGAGCGAAACGAGGTTTCCGCTCCTTGAGGCGATCGCGTCGCCATAGACCTCCTCATCGGCCCTTCCGTCGAAGAAGATGGCGAAGCGCGACGAGACGGACGCTCCGTCGACGAGGGCCGCAAGGTTCGCGAGAGGCGGGTTGAAACGAAGCTCGTCCCTTCCCGCAGGAGCTATCGCGGCGATCCCGGCCGAGCCAAACCGCTCCCTCGCGGTTACGGTAGCGTCGGGAACGGCGATCGGAACCTGCCGTGCGGGGAAGGTCGAGAAGATGAACGAATGATAACCGGTCGAGAGGAAGGCGGTGTAGGCGATGAAGTACGGGGGAGCGGATATCGCCTCGTCTTCCGGGATCGTGTATCTCTTGCCGCCGATGCGCACGAAGGAGGCCTTCGCGCCCGTGCCGCTTGCCTCGCGATACAGGATGGGCAAGCCGCCGTCCGGTGAATGAAGCCCGGGATCAGTCATGCCGCCGTATTGCGGGTCGGGCTTGTCCTGCCCGACGAACGACAGATAGAGGTCCTCCCCCTCGGGCGTTTTCATCGAGAGCTCGGCGTCCTTTCCGTTCGAGGACATTTTAAAGGATATCGGCGAATCGTAATGATCCCGACGCGATACGATTTCCGGCGTCTCTCCGGTCGCGAAATACCAGGCGTCTATCTGACTGTTGTCGTGACGCGTGAGGATGGCGCGAATGCGGTCCTTTGAGTACACGAAGGCCTCAACCGCCTCGTATGTATCGTGACCATCGAACCACGCGATTACGTGATGCTCGGCGATCGACGCGTGGATATACAACGGCTGGATGACGCGGGCTTCCCCCGGTGATACCGGCTCGATCGCCCCTGCAGGCGTCGCCTCTCCGGCCGACGAACCCGCGCCTGACAGCCAGTTCTCGACGCGCTCGATCTCGCCGAATCGCGCGCGCTCTGCCTTCTTCCCGCTCGTGGCCGTCGCGATTTCACTCGGGCTTCTAGGCGCGCTTCCTGACGCGCTTCCTGCCGTCGCGCATCCCGCGAGCACGGCGACCGCGGCGACCGTAGCCAAAAGCGCGATCATCGATACGCCGTGGACAGCGATCGTCGATACGCCGTGCGCGGCATTCGCGTTCTTTTTTGCATTCATGGTATCTCCCTTGCGCGCGCGGATTGGTTCCGGCGCTACGGGAAAAGGGTAGCGCGAGGGCACGGGGCAAAACTATCGAAAACTTGCGGGATTCACTCCACGGGAACGCGGAGTTCGTTACGGAACCGGCAAAGCATCTGGTCCCGGGCCTCCTCGCGATGCACCCTGTAGCCGAAATCGCTGCGAAGCCTCAGATCGCTTTCCGGCAAGAGCCTTCCATACACTTCGTCGTAAAAGGAATCGAGACCGTCGATACCGCCCTCGTAGGGAAAAACCGCGCACCTGCCCGCCTCTATCGTCCTGATCGACACGGGCCCCTCGGGCATGGTATCGGCGGGGACGGTAATACAGGCGTCATAGCGTAATCTTCCATCGGGGGTAAGGTCGGGGTCGTCGTAGGATAGGGATATCCGGAGGGTTTCCGGCCCGATAAGTTTTTTTCTGCGTGCCCAGGACATGAGGGACCTCCAGGCGAACCCGATCCGGAAGTCGTAGCCGCCGATGGAACGTACGTAGGCTACGCGGTATGCCGGGAACGATTCGACGGTCACGTCCAACGGGCCCTGCCGGACGGTCGTCACGGACCGCAACGCAGGGCCTTCGGCCGCCTTGGCGCGCCGGCTTCGCCTCCCCGCGCGGTAGGCCTTCGGGGAAACCCCGTAACGGGCCTTGAAGGATTGGGTAAAATGGGCAGGGGTTGAAAAACCGACTCCGAGGGCGATATCGGTCAGGCTCGCGGAATCATCCATCCGGAGTACGGCCTTTTCAAGCCTGATGCGGTTGATGTATTCTTGGTGGGTTTCGCCGACGATCGCCTTGAATACGCGATGAAAATGGCACGGCGAGAAGAAACCCTCGCGGGCGAGCACCTCGAGGGTAAGCTCGTCGGCGTAGTGGGCGTTGATATAGTCCAGGGCGCGGTTTACGCTCCGGATGTAGCCGTTCTGTGTGTCTTCCCTGGGCATGCGATCAGTATAGCACGCATACGCATGATCGGTCGGTCACAATCCGGTCAATTCCCGTCGTGTCGGTATTCCCGCGAAGTCTGCAATTCCGCGGCGACGCCCTTCAGTCGGCACGCCCGGCCGCCCTCGAGCGCCGGCCATTCCTCGAGGAACACGCGAGTGTCCCTGGTCAGGGCGTCGATCTCGAGGAGGAACGCGTGCCCCTTGCCGCGACCAAACCGCTTCAAGCCGATCTCCCAGACATGACCGGCCCCGAGATAGAAGTTGTCGGCAATAAGAAGGCCGTCCTCGTAGAGCCGCGCCGCGTCGCCCTCATAGTCGATGCAGAGGAAGCAGTCATCAGCGTCCCAGTCGGAGACGGTGATTTCATACGCCGCGACATCGGGCTCACCCGACCCGTCCGCCGCGCGGTCGTTTCCGTCCATGCCGGCGCCACCGTCCGCCGGGAGCTCGCGGAACGCGGCGATATCCGCCCGCTTTCTCGAGAGAACCCGAACGATCTCCCCGTCGACGAGAAGCTCGTCCCGCTCGATAATCAATTCCTCTCCGACCTTCCATGCGTCGAGGGCGTCCCGGCGCGAGAGGGTGCGGATCTCGGCGTCTTCGGGCCACTTGCCGTCCCTGAAGCGATAGAGCTCCCCGGTCCTGCCCTCGGCGAGGAGGCGTTCAGCCTGGGCGAAGGACGCGTAGAACACGTAGACGGGCCTCTTCCTCCTGAGCACGCACAGGGGGGTAACGAGGGCAGTCTCGAGAAGGGCGTTCCCAACCTTCATGTTGAACGGCAAGAAGAAGTAATCGCCGTTCCGCACGTCGATGGGCGGAAAGGCCATACGCACCGAACCCGGGTCCGACGGCGCAGGCGCGAGCTGTCCCGATAAAAGCGAACTGGACTTGCCGGACGGAAGGCTGAAGACGAGGCGTTCATGATCGGCCTGAACCTGCCTGCGCTGATAGTTATTCACGAACAGATAGCCGGAACCGTCCCTGTGCCGATAAGAATACCGCACGTGCGCGCGATCGGTGGGACGCAGGGGATTGTCCGCCGGGATATCCGCGGGCATCTCGCATAGTCCCGAGCCGAAGTCATGCAGGAAAAGGGCGAGGAGTTTGATCTCGCGGTAGGTTTCCGAAAGCTGACCCCACTCGCGCACGGGCGCGCGGAAGTCGTAGGAGAGCTCGGGCAGGTCGTTGATGGACCCGCTCTCCTTCGTCTCGTGAAGGGTGGAGAGCTTTCCCCCGGGATTCGTCCCCCCGTGATACATGTAATACCCGAGAAGGTTTACCCCGCTCCCGAGTTTGGCGAGGGACATCGCACCGATGTCGCTCGCGCTCGCCACGGGCCTTCGATGCCGGGTTACCTGCAGGCCCCCGCCAAGCTCGGCGGTAAGGTACGGGAATTTCGAGGTATCGAAGGTTATGCCGGTGCCGAGGCCGAAGTCGCTGCCGATATTGTGGTCGTTCCGCTCGTGGGTAAATATGTAGTTGCCGCTCGGCTCGATCTCGGTGAGCCGCTGATCCCAGGGAGCCTCGCAGTACCCGCCCATCACCGGCAACAGGCCTCCCGTGACGGCGCCGCCCCAGCCGGTCGCCGTCCACAGGGGCGCGTCGAATCCGACCTCGCGCGCGATGGAAGCGAGATGGCGCATGTGCGCCTCCCCTTCCTCGCCGCCAAGGCCGCCGCAATGGCCGTACTCGTTCTCTATCTGCACCCCGATGATCGGGCCGCCGCCGGGGCAGGTCCCCGCGTCCTTCAGGAACAGCCCCTCGACCTGGCTGAAGATCCTGGCGTAGAGAGTCCGGGCCGCGCCGAAGTATCCCTCGTCGTTCGTTCGGGCGCGCCAGGGTTGTCGTAATACCCAGTCCGGCAAGCCTCCATTGCGGACCTCGCCGTGTATCCAGGGACCTATCCTCAGCATGAGGGAAAGCCCGCATTCGGCGCAGGTCATGACGAAGAGCCGCAGGTCCCGGTCGCCGGAAAAGTCCCACTCGCCCTCGATCTCCTCGTGATGGATCCATATCACGTACGCGGAAACGACGTCGATGCCGCCCGCCTTCATCTTGAGCAGCGACTCCCTCCAGTACTGCGCGGGATAACGAGAGTAGTGCATCTCTCCCATCAGCGGAAACCAGGGCTGTCCGTCCTTCGTCAGGTACTCGGGGGTAAAGCCGTAAGCGTTCATGGTGTAATCCTTATTAGTTGCGTTCTACGGGCGACAGCGCGAAATCGTCGAGAGATCCCCATCCCTTCGCGTCGCAGGATATGGAGGCGCCGACGGTAACGGTCCCGTCGGTTACCGCTATCGTGCCGATGGTCGGGGCTCGGAAGTTGCGCCAACCGTCGACGTCCGTCTTCAAGGTATAGATTTTCCCGCCGGAGACGGCGTAGATGTGCATGTCGGGATTCTTGGCGTCGCCCCCGTGGATGGCGAGGCTGAATTTGTAGGTGCCGGGAGCGAGACCGGTTATCGTCTGCTCGACCGTGAAGGACACCCTGTTCTTCGACCAGAAATGCAGGGCCCGGTTTCCGGTCTTCGCGTCCGACACCTTGTCCTGCACGTAGAGCTCGGTCGTTATATTGTCGTTGTTCACGATCTTCCACATGGAAAGATCCTTTTCCTCGAAACTCGCGTTCTCGACGTAGTTCTTCTCGACGACAAAGACCCTGGCGAGGGCCGCGACCCCGGCGTCGCGGACCGATCCCTTCACGCGATACTCAGCGACCCCGCGCGAACCCATGACCCCCAGGGCAACGACGGCTCCATCACCTCCCGTCCCGGAACGCGTTCCCGAGGCCTCCCAGGCGACGGGCAAGCTCTCGCTCGCGCCGTCGTTGTAGAGAACCGTGACCCTGTCCGGCAGGACGACGGGATCGCCGATGCGAGCGCGTATCATGGGCTCTGCGACGAAGTCCGGCCGCAGGGGGGCGACGGCGCCGGAGTCGACCAGGCGCCACACGGCGAGCGAGGCGAGCGGTCGCCCGTCGAAGGAGAACATGGCCTGGTTATCCCAGGACGTCCCGCCGTAGAATTTTCCCGCGTCGGCCGGATCGTATTCAGATGCGTAACTCGAGGCCCAGCCCGAGCCGTCGCGTTCCCACAGCGCCTGCTGCGCCGCGCGGTCGCCTCCCGGTACGGGAAGCCAGGCGGGCTCCCAGTAATACACACCGATACCCTTTTTGCCGACGGCGGCGACGGCCGCTATAGCGTCGCGAACGGCGTTGGCCTGCCCCTGAACCGTGATCGGGTACGGCTTCGAGCAAACGGTCTCCTCGGAGATCGTGTTCCCGGAGAAGTCCCCGTTCTCGTAGGTATAGGCGTAGGACACCTCGGCGCACATCACCTTCTTGCCGGAGATCTCCGCCACTCGGGAAAGCACGGCGGCGAAATTCTCCGCGGTCCCGTGCCACCAGGGATACCAGGAGGAGGCGAACACGTCGTAGTCGACCTTTTGCTTCTCGAGTATCTTCACGTAGCGCTCGTACTCCCCGTCCTTCTCCGGATTGGTGAAGTGAATCGCTATCTCGATATCCTTCTTTTTCGCTTTCGCCGTCTCGCGTACCGCGCGGCTCCCGGCGTTCATCAGGCGGCCTATATTGATCCAGTTCTTCTCGCCACAGAAGGTACCGGTCGTCTCGTTGCCGATCTGCACCATGCGTACGTCGACGCCAGCGCGCAGGGCCTTGGTCAGACAATCCTTCGTGTACGCGTAGAGGGCCCTTTCCTTCTTGTCGAGCTTCATCCCCTTCCAGGCGCGCGGCTCCTGCTGCTTGGCGGGGTCGGCCCAGAAATCCGAGTAGTGGAAATCGAGGAGGACGGAAATGCCGCGCGCCGTCGCCCGCTTGCCGATCTCGATCGCGGCGTTTATATCGCAGTTGCCCCCGCCGAAGCCCTTCCCCGCCGCGCTGAACGGGTCATTCCACACGCGGACGCGAACGCTGTTCACCCCGTGGTCCGCGAGAACCGCGAAGAGATCGGCGGGTTTGCCGGCTACGTCCCTGAAGACCACGCCGCTTCTTTCGAGGGCAAGGGCGCTCGATACGTCCACGCCGCGGATAAAGTCCGGCGAAAGCCCGTCGACCTTCTTGACGAAGATCTCGGCCGCCGCAGCCGACTGGGCAAAGGCGACGCATCCCAGGCTCAAGGCCAGGGCCAACGAGAGTGAAAGCATTTTGAGGTTCATGGTTCTATTCCTTTACCGCGGCCCCGCCGAAGCTCGTTATCATGGACTTCTGCGTCAGGATGAAAAAGGCGATGAACGGTATCGCGACGATCAGCGAGCCAGCCGCGAAATTGGTAAACTCGTTTTTCTTGTCCGTCACGAAGCTGAACAGCCCCAGGGCGAGCGTCTGCTTGTCGACGGATCGCAGGACCATCTTCGGGAAGATGTAGTCCATCCAGGGGGCCGTGAAGCTCGTGATCCCGAGGAAGGCGATGATCGGCCGGGCCACGGGAAGTATGATCGTGGCGTAGATGCGGAAGTGCCCCGCGCCGTCGATCCTTGCGGCCTCGTCGAGATTCTTCGAGACCGTGTCCATGTAGTTCTTGACCAGCCAGGTGTTGTACGGGATGTTCCCCGCGACGTACACGAGGACCAGGCCCCATAGGGTATCGAGCCCGCCGATGCGGAGGAGGATAACGTAGATGGCGACCATGCCGACGAACGAGGGGAATATCTGGAGAACGAGGAGCGACATCAGCATCGACTTCTTGAAGGTAAAGCGGAACCGCGAGAACACGTACGACCCGAGCGAGGCGATCACTATGGTCGACACGGAGGTACTCAGCGCGACGATCAGGGTGTTCACGAACCATTGACCGTACTCGGTTCCCGTAAAGATGTACGTGAAGTGCTTGACGGTAAAGCCGTCGGCGAAGGGAACGATGTTCACGGACGCGATCCCGTTCCCCGGCGAGAAGGCCGCGCTCACCACGTACACGAGCGGATAGATGACGAACAGCGAGATGATGACGAAGAAGATCGTGATGACGATCTTGTTGCAGGTTTCGGCGGAACGGTGACTGATCATAGCTCGCCCTCCTTGTACGCCTTCGTGCGGCGGAAATTGAAGATCGCGAACGGCGCGAGGACGAGGAAGATCATCACCGCGATAACCGACGCGTAGTTATACTTGAGAAGCGTGATCGTCAGCTTGTAAATCCAGGTGACCAGGATATCGGTGCCTCCCGCGCTCGTCGTCGTGCTGTCCGGGACGGTCGGGTTCCCCCCGGTCAGGAAGAAGATGGCGCCGAAATTATTGATGTTATGCGTAAACGACATGATGATAAGCGGCGTCGTCTGGTACAGCACGAGCGGCAGGGTGATGCGCCTGAGAACCTGGAACTTGCTCGCCCCGTCGATGCGCGCGGCCTCGAAGATATCCTGCGAGACGGCCGTCATGGTCCCCAGCGACAGGAGCATAAAGTAGCCGAACCCGGCCCACAGGTTCACGAGAACGCAGGTAATCTGGGCCAGAACGGGATTGCCGAGCCAGGGGATCGGATTGTGTATCAGTCCCAGCGTCATCAGCGTCCGGTTCACCGTGCCGAAGGTTCCGTTCAGGAGATTCCTCCAGACGAGCATGCTCACGACGGAGGGCACCGCGTACGGAAGAAGGAAGATGATCCTGAACAGCGGCGAGATGCGGAGATTGGTTTCCTTCAGGAGGACGGCCACGAAGAGGCCGCCGAAATAACAGGTAATGGTCGCGGCGACGGCCCAGGTCAGGGTCCAGGTCGCCACGCGGGCGAACCCGCCGGACCAGGAGGCCTCCCCGCCGAGGAGGGCCTTGAAGTTGTCGAGGCCGACCCAGTCAACCGTGTTGTTCGGCGGGATATTCGCCGGCGCGGAGTAATTGGTAAACGCGACGCAGATCGAAAACAGGAGCGGAACGGCGACGAACACCAGTATCAGGATAAAGCTCGGCGCGAGACCGAAGATCGGAAACGCCTTGCCGAACAGGGTATTCAAGGAATTGGACTGAGAGGGATAGTCCTTCTTGCGGCAATACTCGCGATACGTCCCCTCCGCGCTCTTGACGGAAAGCGCGTAGACGATCGCGAAGATAGCGAGCACGGCCAGGATCAGTATCCCGTCTATCAGCATGAATATCGAATTGTCCCGCATCTTGATGGGCAAATCGGGTTGCGGGGAACCCAGTGTCACGAGTTGAACGATCTTGCGGATAATGGAGGGCGAAAGCAGGAGAAAGGCGAGCTCGGTCAGGGCGAACAGGGCGCCTTTCAGCCGATCCCGCAAAAACAGGATATGGGCCAAACCCATGAACAGGGAGGCCGTGACCTTGATCTTTTTGTTTGCCGTTCCGTCGATGGGTAACGCAAAAGCCATAGTTCCTCCAGAGTAGCCTTCGTCCCCATGGGGACGAAGGCCCGTGAGCGGCGCGTCGGCGCGTAGCCAAATCGCGCCGCCAACGTTAGCGGAAGCGCTTACTTCCCGAGAATAGCGGCGTTGCAGGCGTCAAGCTCTTTCTTGATGTCCGCCCCGTCCCAGATGTTCTTGCTCGCGTTGTTCATCGCTTCCCAGTACGCGCCCATCTGCGGGATCGAGGGCATCGGGAAGGCGTAGTCGAGCTGGGCGAGGAAACCGCCCATGTAGGGGCTGTCAACCTTGGTGCTGATCGCGGGGAGGGCCCCGGTGATCTTGAAGCGGAGCTGCTGCATCGCGGGAGAAACAAGGAACTCGGCGAACTGGGCAGCCTCTGCCGGATGGTCGGAATAGGCCGACACGAACATCGCGCGGGTACCCGAGAAGGAAGCGGCGGGTTTCTTGTCGCCGGGGAGCGAGGGGAGCTGAGCCACGCCGAAATCGACGCCGGCGTTCTTGAAGGGAACGACGTTCCACAGACCGGTGATGTGCATGGCCGCGGTTCCGGCCGCGAAGGCCGCGTCGGCGACCGAGGTCGTCAGGTCGGCTGAGGGAACGTTCAAAGAACCCTTGAGGCTCTGGAAGAACCTCATGCCCTTGATCGACTTTTCGGAGTTGATGTTGGTGGAGCTCGTGTCGGTTCCCGAGGGCCCGAACAGGCGGTTGCCGTCGCTGGTGGTAAAGATGATCGTATAGTAGGCGTTGCCGACGTCCATGATGAAGCCGTACTTGCCGGGATTGGCGGCGTTGAATTTCTTGGCGAAGGCGGCGAGGTCTTCCCACGTCTTGGGAAGCTCGGATTCCTTGATCAGGGCCTTGTTATAGAACAGGGCATAGGTCTCCGCCGAGACGGGATAGCCGTACATCTTTCCATTGTAGGTAAGGGCCGAGGAGCAGGCACCCAGAACCTGTTTTCTCATCGCGTCGGCGTTCGCCGTCGCGAGCACGTGGCCGCCCGAGACCATCTCGCCGAGCTTGTCGTGAGGCGCCGCGAAGACGTCCGGGCCGACTCCGGCGGGACCGTCAAGCGCGATCTGCCCGGCGGCGTCGCCGAGCTCGACATGGACGTACTCGATCTTGACGTTGGGGTTCTTCTTGGTAAACTCTGCGCCGGCCTGCCGGATAAACTCATCCGGGCCATTGTCGGACTCCCACACCTTCAGCGTGACGGGGCCGCCCGCCTTCGCGCCTTCCTGGGCCCCGCCGGCGAATGCCAGGGCGGTAACCATCAGCAGGGCGGAGAGAATACTTGCGAACCGCAGCCATTTCTTGTCCATAATGTCCTCCTATAGAACTATCCTTATGCCCGGACGCCATCGCGCCGGGAAGAATCCCTGATGCAAAGCTCGTACGCCACCCGGTTGCGCGGGGGAACGGCCTTCCCCTCGATAAGATCGAGGAGGGCGTTCCCCGCGGCAGCGCCGAGCTCGCGCACGTTTATATGAAGCGCCGTTATCGGCGGAACGTGCTGTTCCATCGCCTGACTGTCGTAAAACGAAACGACCCTCACGTCCTCCGGTACCCTGAACCGGTTCTTGTGAAGCCAGTACAGGGCCCTCCCGCAGATCGCGTCGTCCATGCAGACGAGACAGTCCGCCTTTCCCCCCATAATCGAGGGCATCGTCCGCTCGACCCAGGCGTTCGTGGTCATCCCCCAAAACACCCTGCCCGCGTCCGGCCGCCTCCCCGCCGCGAGGAGTGCGTCGGTAAAGCCCGCATACCGGTCCTTGTTTACCTGATGGTCGGGATTTCCCGCCAGCAGGACGAAGGAACGGCAACCGGTCTCCAGCACGTGGGCGGTCACCTCGCGGCAGCCCGCCGCCTGGTCGCTGTCCACCTGGATAATCGAATCGTCGGCGTTGGAGCCGATCACGACGAACGGGATCCCCTCCTCCTTCAGGAAGGCGACCGCCTTGTCGTCCGCGAGAAGGCGGGTCAGGATCACCCCGTCGACCTTCTGGTTCCGGATCATCCGCCTCAGGGCCGAGATGTTTTGCCCGGTCGTTACCGACAGGACGACGTCATAATCGCGCTCGGTCACCGTTTGCGTGATGCTGTGCAGGCAGATCTGGAAAAACGGCATCTCGTGAATCTCGGTATCGGTCGGCAGGACGACGGCTATGTTGAAGGTCTTGGACACCGCGAGACCCTTCGCGATCAAATTCGGCCGGTATCCTCGCTCTTCGATAAATGATAGTACCTTCTCCCGGGTTTCGGGGCCGATTCTCCCCTTTCCCGAAATAGCCCTTGAAACCGTCGTCTTTGAAACCCCCAGCGCCTGCGCGATATCATCGATCGTGATATTCCGCGCCGGGACGTCCGTTGTGTTGCGCAACCGGTTGTTCATAATTACAGTATACACGATATTTTCAACCTGTCAAATTTTATTTTGAGTGCTCTCAATACTGTTGGTGATTTTTAGGGGGGGGAAGGCCTTCCCCCTGGCTCCATGCCGTACTTGAAAGGCCTTCGGCCATTCAAGTACGCCCTTCCGCCACCCCCTTCTCTCAAATTCCGGGCGTGCTATTCAGTGCTTTGAATGCTATACTCGTAGCCCATCGGGGAAACGGTGTTTTCGCTCTACATGAGCAATGGAGGAAGTACTATCAGCGACTCGGGAGATATCGATACACAGCACAATAACCCTTTGCACGGCAAAACGCTTGAAAGCATTCTGGTTGAGCTGGTAGACAAGATTGGATGGATCGAGATGAACAAGCGGGTTCAGATAAACTGCTTCTTCAGTCATCCAAGCGTCAAATCAAGCCTGATATTCTTGCGTAAAAACAACTGGGCGCGCATCCAGGTCGAGCGAATGTACATAGAGCTGGTCCTTTCATCAAAGGACGTGAACAACGACTTCCATAGCCCGGGAGAGTAACCGCCGCATCTATCGGAACAAAAAAAAGGCAATGCCGGGCGAGGCCGCCCGGCATTGCCTCTGGACGATGGTTACTTATTACGGCTCAGGGTCAGGGGTACGTGTACTGGAAGGATTTCTCCACCGTACTGAGTTCATCGTTCAGGTCGATCAGCTTGATCCTGAACGTATCCGTTTTACCGGTCAGGGATCCGTCATCAAAAGCGGGTTTATAGTAGAATTTCCCCATCACATAATCGGTTGTCGTATAGCCTTCATAGGTGATCTGGACAGGATCGCTGAAATCCTCCATGTATTCATAAAGATAGCCGTCGGAAGGAAGGGTCGTTACCTCGATACGCATGGTACCATTTACCCATGAATGGCCGTAATCGACATCGTCGCCGAATGTTGAAGGCTCGATCAGATAATATATATCGCCCTTATCCAGAATAACGGTCGAGCTGTCGCTCCACCGCGGCGCATCATTAAGCCCGTTCACACGCAGATTTAAATATCTCGTTACGGATACGCCGTTCGAGGTCGTCATGACGATCGCGATCCGGTCAAGGGCATAACTACTGTCTTGCAACATATCCGTGCTGTCGCTCGGGGTATACGTCCAGGAAATGGTCGAACCCGAGGTTGCGCTAAGCGATATCGTCCCAGCAGAACAAATATAGTCCGGGTCGGTTAATTGCCAATAAACATCGCCTTCTGCGTATGTTCCAATAGCCAGGGGATTTGACGTATTCCCGGATGAACCCGTCCAGGAAAAAGCGGCAGAGTCACTTGTCCTGCCTGAAATCCATGTCCAGCTGAGGCTATCGCCAGTCCAATCATGGGTGGTCGGCACCGACCATGTAATCCCGGCCCCGGTCGGGTCCAGAATGTCGGACGCGGTGAGCGTCCCGCTGACAGGCGTCTGCTCATTGCTCTGAGTCAATCCGTCGCCGGCATTGTGAAAGGTCAGCTGGGGGGGATATCCCACGATGACAGACGGATAGGTGATCGTGTACTCCGCGCTCGCGACGGCGCTGTCCGTCATGTATGTCTTCATCGCGAAGGCCTTTATGGTTCGGGAGGTCCCGTCGCCGGACACCGGGATCGGCGAGGAATAGACGGGAGAGGCGGAGGTGGGAGCGGAGCCATTGGTCGTGTAATGGATCTCCGCGCCGACCGTGTCGCAAAGGATCGTCACGTTCTGGTCCTTGTTGAAACCACCGCCCGCACTCGCGGTAGTCCCGCCGTCGAGGCTGAAAGTCGGGGTCGAACAGGGAAGGTAATCTATCGTGAAGGTCGCGGTCGCGACGGGGCCGTCTATCATGCCGGACTTCGTGGCGAGGGCCTTTATGGTTCGGGAGGTCCCGTCGCCGGACACAGGGATCGCCGAGGAATAGACGGGCGAGGCGGAGGTGGGGGCGGAGCCGTCTGTCGTGTAATGGATAGCCGCGCCGACCGTGTTGCAAAGGATCGTCACGCTCCGATCCTGGTTGAAGACGCCGCCCGCGCTCCCGGTGGTCCCGCCGTCGACGCTGAAAGTCGGGGTCGAGCAGGTATAGTAGTCTATCGCGAAGGTCGCGCTCGCGACGGCGCTGTCCGTCATGTCCGCCTTCGTGGAGAAAGCCTTTATCGTGACCGACGCCCCGTGTCCCGAAATCGCGATCGCCGACGAATAGACGGCGGAAGACGCATTGGGGGTGGACCCGTCCGTCGTGTACCGTATCGTCGAGCCTCCCGTGGTACAGGCGATCGAGACGGACAGATCACTGTTGAAGGTGCCGCCTTCGGTCGGGGTAGTACCCCCGTCGACGCTGAAAGTCGGGGCCATGCAGGCGGAATAATCGATGACATAGGTCGCGCTCGCGACGGCGCTGTCCTTCATGCCGGTTTTCAGGGCAATGGCCTTGACGGTTACGGAGGACCCGTCCCCGGCAATCGGGATCGCCGAGGAATAGGCGGGAGAAGAAGCGGTCGGCTCGGAACCGTCCGTCGTGTAATGCATCGACGCGCCGACAGTCGCGCACGTTATGGACACCAACAAATCGGCGTCATAGGTACCTCCGGCCACGCTGAGAACCGGAGTCTTGCATTGGGTGGGATCTGTCTCATCGCCGGGATCATCGGAATCGGCGTCTCCGCCTCCCGAGGATGAATTGCAACCAATAACGATAAACGCCAACAAAATCGCGCAGATACACGCGTTTTTTACCTTCATGACACACCGCTCCTTTTGTAATGGAAAAAAAGTCCCTTATATACGTGCAACACGGCGAGCCATCACGGATTCTTCTTTTTCAATATCAGTATTAATGGATGATTATAGCATAAGATTGGAGATATTAAAGGATTCTGTGAGGATTTAGCCCTTTTTATTACTACCAGAGGTGTATTTGTTACATATCAGCCATTGTAAAATCATTCTACCTGGGGTTGAATTTCTTGCACTCGATGGTAGGAATGAACTTGTAGTGCCTGTCGTTCGCGGTGACAAGTGCCTCGCTATGTTGAACGGCAGTTGCGGCAATCAGCGCATCCGCCAACATCATTGAATGGCTCAAGGAATACTCTTGCACATAGAACATCGCTCGCGATGAAATCGACTGGTCGATTTGGATTACGTTCGTATTCCATTTCAGCATCTGCTTTTGGAATTTCCTCAATTCATCCTTATCTTTCATTCCTTGAAGCAATTCCATGTATGTCACGACGGACACGGAAAAAGGCATGGCGTCCTCGACAATTGCCTTTGCCCTGGTATTCCCGCGGAGATACCAAACCAGCACGTCCGTCTCAATGATCAAAATTGACGCCCTTTTCTGAGATTCCGAATATAAACGTCTACGGCCTCCGACTGGTCATGATCTTTCCATAAACCGAAAATGGAGCTCTCGTCCTTTTCCCCGGAACCGTTCTTTTTCTTGAACGGGATTATCTTGGCGAGGATCTTTCCCCTGAAGGTGACGGTGACTTCCTGTCCATTGACGACATGCTCAATGATCTTCCCGGGCTGAATCCTCAGTTCTTTGGTCGAGACTTCCATAAGGGCCTCCTGTGTACACTCCAAAGTATACACTTACTGGCGCAAGGAATCAAGCATAGCCTACTTATTCCTGTTGTCCACGATGCACCGGTATTTCGTCCCGTCGGGGCAGTCGAGGGTTTTCGGCTCGACGAGACTTACCGTCAGGGGAAGACCGAGATCGGAGGAGAGCCTGCTTTCAAGCCGGGTCTTGAGCTTCTCGACCTCGCCGAGCCGGTCGAGGAAGGGGAAGTCCGACGAGGCCTCTGCCTGCACCAGGATCGTCTCGGTGCCGTCCTCGAGGCGATCAAGCACGATGCGGAAGTAGGGCCTGAGGCCGTCTATCGTGAGCACGGCCTGCTCGATCTGCGACGGGAAGATGTTCACGCCCTCGACGATGATCATGTCGTCGGTCCTTCCGGAAAGGCGGCTCATGCGCACGCTCGTCCTTCCGCAGGGACAGCTCTCGGCGATAAGGGAGGCGATATCGCCCGTGCGATACCGCACGAGGGGATAGGCCTCGCGGGTCAGGGTCGTGAACACGAGTTCGCCCGATACCCCGGGGGGTACGGGTTCAAGCGTCGCGGGGTCTATCACCTCGACGAGGAAGTGGTCCTCGCTTATGTGGAGCCCGTCCCGCCGCTCGCACTCGTACGCGACGCCTGGGCCGATCAGCTCGGTAATCCCGTAGTTATCGAAGGCCTTGATCCCGAGCCGGCCCTCGAGTTCCTCGCGCTTCTTCTCGCTCCAGGGCTCTGCCCCGAAGATGCCGACGCGCAGGGCGAGCTCGCTCAACGGGATGCCCTGCTCGCCTATCGCGCACGCAAGCTGCATCGCGTAGCTCGGGGTGCTGATCAGGGCGGTGGTCCGGTAGTCGCGCATGACCATGATCTGCCGGCTCACTCTCTCGCCGGAAAGCGGGATGACGGAGGCGCCGATCCGCTCGGCGCCGTAATGGAAGCCGATGCCCGCCGTCGTCTGGCCGTAATGGAACGCGATCTGCGCGAAATCCCTGCTGTCAAGACCGGCGGCGCAGAGCACGCGCGCGACGAGGCGCGTCCATATCTGGATGTCGTTATGGGTATAGCCGACGACGATCGGCTTGCCAGTGGTGCCGGACGTCGAGTGTATCCTCACGACGTCGTGAAGGGGAACGGCGAACATCCCGTAGGGATAGTTCCGGACGAGGTCTCCCTTCGTCGTGAAGGGAAGCCTCCTTATGTCGTCGAGGGTCCGTATGGTCTCTATGTCGACCTTGCCGCCGTCGAGGGCCTGTTTGTAGAATTCGACGTTCTGCCGCGTGCGGAAGAGCGTGGCCTGGAGGCGCTCGATCTGGAGCTGCTCAAGATCCGCCCGGGGCAGGCTTTCGTTGGCGGGGTCATACATCATGGTTCTTCCTCCTATTCAGCTATGGACGAATATTCCTTGCCGAGATACGCCCGCTGGACGTCGCGGTTCTCCAGAAGCTCGGCGCTCGTGCCCGAAAGGATCAGGCTTCCGCTCTCCATGACGTATCCGCGGTCGGCTATCCTCAGGATGGCGCGCGCGTTCTGCTCCACGACCAGTATCGTCTTCCCGCGATCGCGCAACAGCGAGATGTTCGAGAGTATGTCCCTGATCACCAGCGGCGCGAGCCCCATCGAGGGCTCGTCGAGCATGATGAGCGACGGCTCCGACATGAGGGCCCTGCCGATCGCGAGCATCTGCTGCTCGCCGCCGGAAAGGGAGCCCGCGAACTGGTTCATCCGCTCCTTGAGCCGGGGGAAGAGGGCGTAGACGGCGTCGAGGCACGCCTGCGTCCCGGAGCGATAGCCCTTTCGGAGCCGGCAGTACGCCCCCAGGTAGAGATTCTCGCGCACGCTCATGAAGGGAAACAGCTCCCGGCCCTCGGGCACGAGGGCGCATCCCAGGCCAACCGTCTCCTCGGGCCGCCTGCGCCTCATGTCGGCGCCGCACAGCGCGACGTCCCCCGACTCGCACCTCAAATGGCCGGTGAGCGCCTTGAGCAGGGTCGTCTTCCCGGCGCCGTTCGCGCCGATGATCGCGACGATCTCGCCAGTTCCCACGTGCATCGAGACGCCCTTCAGCACGCGCCTGTCCCCGTAGCCGGCCACGAGATTCCGTACCTTAAGCATCGTCGTCCCCCAGGTAGATTCGTATGACGTCGGGGTTCCGCTGTATCTCCTTCGGCTTCCCCTCCGCTATCTTCCGCCCGAAGTTCAGCACGGTAAGCTCGTCCGATATCCCCATCACGAGCGACATGTCGTGCTCCACGAGCAGAACGCTCAATCCCTGATCGCGGAGTCGGCCTATGCGCTCGGTCAGCTCGCCCGTCTCCCGCATGTTCAGCCCGCTCGCGGGCTCGTCGAGCAGGAGCAGGCTGGGCTCCCCGGCAAGGGCGCGAGCGAGCTCGACCATCCGCTGGCTCCCGAAGGGAAGGCTTCCCGCCGGGGTCTGTGCCTGCGAATCGAGAGCGACGTCGGCGAGGGCCGCCATCGCGCGCTCTCTCATCATCCGCTCCTCGCGCCTCGCCGAGGGAAGGGCCAACATCCCGGCGACGGTTCCCGAGCGGGTTCTCGAGTGCATCCCGAGCATGACGTTCTCGAGCGCGCTCATGCGGGGCGAGAGCTTGACGGCCTGGAAGGTCCTGAGGATGCCCCGCGAGGCGATACGGTGCGGGGCAAGCGAGGTGATATCCTCGCCGTTGAACACCACGCTCCCGCCATCGTTGCGGATACTGCCGGCTATCAGGTTGAAGAGCGTGGTCTTGCCGGCCCCGTTCGGGCCGATCACCGCGTGTATCGTGTTCTTCGCCATGCTGAAGGAGACGGAGTCGACGGCGCGCAGTCCGCCGAAGCTCTTGCCCAGGTCGCGAACGTCGAGGAAGGCGCTCATGAGGGTACCCCTTTGGCGCGGGCGAAAGGAAGCGACAGCCTGAACCCGTTCGGCGCGAGGACCATCACGGCCACGAGAATCGCGCCGAAGACGGCGTCGTCGTAGACGCCGAAGACGCCCCGCAGGGACAAAAAGTTGAGGACGATCCCGACGACGACGGTGCCGATGAAGTTCGAAAGACCGCCGACCGCGACGATCGAGAGATAGCGGATCGACTTTATGGTCGCGGCCTCGCCCGGCCCGATGCTCCCGTTGAAGTGAGTCATGAGGCTGCCCGCCACCGCGGCGGCGACCGCGGCTATGACGAAGGCCGCGAGCTTCGAGCGCGCGGTGTTCACTCCCATCGCGCTCGCCGCCTCCTCGCTCCCGTGAAGGGAGCGGAGCGCGCGACCGGAGCGCGACGAGAGCAGGTTGATCATCAGCGCGAGCGCCGCGGAAAGGATGGCGAAGGCGATCAGGTAATTCGAGAGCCGATGCGCCTTTCCCCCGACGATCTGCAGGGAGCCCGCGATCTCGAATGCGGGAACGTTCGCTATGCCGTCCGCGCCGCCGAGGAAGGGAACGCCGCGCGCGATCTTCTCTATCACCACGCCGAAGCCGAGCGTCGCCATGGCGAGGTAGTGGCCCTTGAGCCGCAGGACGGGCATGCCGATCAGGACGGCTACCAGGGCCGAGGCGAGAACGGCGCAGAGAAAGGCGAGGCGCGGGTCAAGACCGGCCCTGCACAACACCGCCGAGGTGTACGCGCCTATCGCGAAAAAGCCCGCCTGGCCAAGGGATATCTGACCCGCGTAACCGAGGAGCAGGCAGAGCCCGAGGGCCGCGAGGGCATAGTATGCCGACATGGTGAGTTGGGTCAGGAAGAAATTCGCGTGGAACAGTGACGTGAGTACGGGAGTGACCGCCGCGACGCAGATGAAGGCCGCGAGCGGGAGGTGGGGATTGCGTTTCATCTCAGGCTTCCTTGAGGCGGCCCGCCTCGCGCGAGCCGAATAGACCCGACGGGCGGGCAAGCAGGACGGAAAGCAGGATGACGATGGAGACGACATCCTTGAACGCTTCGGGAAAGACGATGATCGAGAACGACTCGATGATCCCGAGTATGAACCCGGCGGCTACGGCCGCCCCGGAATTGCCAAGGCCGCCGAACACCGCCACGGTAAAGCCCTTGATAGAAAGGGCCGTGCCGATCGCGTAATGGGTCTGGGTCAAGGGCGCGGTCACCGCCCCGGCCGCCGCGCCTATCGCGGCCGAAAGGACGAACGACAGGGTTACCATCGCCTCGGCCCTGATGCCGCAGATGCGGGAACCGACGCGCGAGGCCGAGCAGGCGCGCATCGCGCGGCCGCTCAGCGAGAACCGGAAGAAGGCGCTCAGGATCGCGAAGACGAGGGCCGTCGCGCCCATGATCCACAGAAGCTGCGGCGAGAAATGCGCGCCGGCCACGCTCAGCGAGGAGGATTCGGTCCCGGTGAAGAACCTCACGGTCTTCACCTGCTCGCCCCAAATCTTTAGCGCGAGCTCGCGCAGGAGTATGGACAACCCGATGGTCATGATCGTCAGATGCATCACGTCGCCCTTCCCACCCATGCCCTTTATGAGACGGCCGATGTTCCGGATGAAGAAGAACTCGAGAAGCCCACCCGTCAGGGCGGTAATCGCGATCGCCGCGAGGATGGCGGCGGGCAGCGGGAGGACGGCCGACAGGCTGTGCGTCACGAGCCCTCCCAGCATCACGAACTCGCCTTGGGCGAAGTTGATGATGCCGGTCGCGTTATACACGATATTGAAGCCCAGCGCGATAACGGCGTAGATACTGCCGTAGATGAGGCCCGAGAAGAGATACTGGGCAAGGATCTCGTGGCTCATTTTTTTCCGTAGAGGGCGAACTTGCCGTTCTTGACCGTCAACATGGAGATTGAATCCATGCCGAGACCGTTGTGGTCGGAGGCCGAGAAGTTAAAGACCCCTGCTGTCCCCGGCAGGCCCCGGATGGAGGCGATGGCCGACGCGATCTTCTCGGGGTCGGAGCTCTTCGCCTGCTCGATGGCCTTCGTCAGGATCAGGATCGCGTCGTAGGCGTGACCGCCGAAGGTCGAGGCGTCCTCGGAGTACGCGGCCCGGTAATCGCTGTTGTACTTCTGGAGAAGCTTCTTCTGGGGATCGGAATCGGCGAGGAGGTCCGCCACGAGGAGCCGGCCGCAGGGGAATATGATGCCCTCGGCAGCGGCGCCCGCCGCCTCGACGTACTTGATGTTCCCGAAACCATGGCTCTGGTAGAGCGGGATCGCGAGGTTGATCTGCTTCATGTTTTTCGCGATGATGGACTGCGCGGGCTCGATCGACCAGTTGATCAGGGCGTCGGCGCCGGAGGATTTCACCTTGGTCAAGAGGGAGGAAAGGTCCGTCGCCGACGGGTCATAGGACTCCGAAAGGACGATCTTGATGCCATACTCGCCCGCGTACTTCTCGAGCTGGGCCTTTCCGCCCGAGCCGAACCCGGTATTGGACGCGACGACGGCGAGCTTCTTGACCCCGGAGTCCTTCATCGTCTGGAAGGCCCACTTGGCGACGTAGCTGTCCTTCTGCGGGGTCTTGAACACGAACGGGAGCGGCGGCTCGACGATCGCCTCGGCGGCCGCGCAGGAGATCAGCGGGACCTTCGACGCGTTGCAGAAATCCTTTATGGCCATCGACTCGCCGGAGGTCGTCGGGCCGATGATGGCGACGACCTCGTTCTCGTCGATAAGCTGTTTCGCGAAGGATAGCGCGCGCTCCGCGGAGCCGGCCGAGTCCTTCACGATCAGGACGACCTTGTCGCCGTTAATCCCGCCGGCCTTGTTCAGGTTGTCGACGAAAAGATTCGCCGTCTTTTCCTCGGGGGCGCCGAGATAGGCCGCAGGCCCGGTCACGGCGAATATCGCCCCGATCTTGATCGGGGCGGCGAAGGCGTTGGTCGAAACGGCCATAACGGCCAGGATCACCGCGCCGCGCAGGGCGCGCGATACCGAAAAACGAAACATAGACATAATAGCCTCCAGTCTTTTTTTCTCGTCAGGCGGACGGTCTTTTGCCGCCGCCGTAAATACCGCTTGAAAGGGCGGACAGGAAGAACCGCCACTCGGCAAGGTAAGATTCCCTGCACACGGCGACGTCCGCGACCGCTTCCATCTTTTCCTGGAAATCGTTACGCGTCTTGATCAACAGCCACTTCAGGAGAGAGAGGACATCGGGCCCATCGTAGACGATCTCGTCGAATCGGCAGGTCCTGTAAAGATTCTCGAAGTACGTATCGAGTACCGCGGTGACCCTGTCCCTGATCTCGACCTGGCACACCTGCGACGCGCTCACGATAAAGGCGATGGTGACGGGATTCTCGATGTAAAATTCGACGGCTACGGCGGATATGAACCGGGTTCTCTCGAGAGGGTCGGCGGGAAGGGCCACGGCGTCCCGCTTGATCCTGTCCTGGATAAAACTGAACATGCTTCCATAGGAATGTTCGAGCGCGTACTGGAAGAGGTCTTCCTTGGAAGCGATATACTCGTACATCCCCCCCTTCGAGACGCCCGCGCGATGGACGATCATGTCCATACTGGTCTTTTCGTAACCGGAAAGCGCGAATTCCTTGAGCGTAGCCTCTATGATCCTTTTTTGCTTAACGTCATTCAGATTGAAGAATGTGTCTTTCATCGATCCCGGCCATCCTTTTTTAACCCTGACGCGAAAACCGACCAATCGGTCGGTTTTTACACAGTAAACTCGTTTTTACGGGGTGTCAATATAAAATCGCTCGATATCCGGATCGTTCTTGCGGAACCACCCGACGAAGGGTACAGTCAAGACATGGCTCAAACCCTGAATGTCGCGATGTTCAACGCCGAAAACTTCTATCTCCTTCTCGACGCCGATTACGCGCGGGAGGAACTTGAGGCGCTCGACGAGGCGCGATACCTCGCGATGAACGCGTCGGTGTACAACCCGAACAAGAAGAGGGCCAAGATCGCCGAGATAGCAAGGATCATCCTGGAGAACGATTTCGACCTCGTGGGGCTCTGCGAGATCGGCGGGCTCGAGACCTTGCGATCCTTCAACCGCATCTACCTCGACGGTCGGTACGACTGCTTCCTCCACGAAGAGAACTCGAACCGGGGAATTTTCGTCGGGGCCCTCGCGAAGAAGGGCCGGTTCCCGGGCATTCGAGCCCGCAGGATGGACGGGCCGTTCTCGCGGAATCTGCTCAGGCTCGACCTGGGCAAGCGCGGCGACGGGCTCGAGGTCTTCATCGTGCACCTGAAAAGCCAGCACGGCGAAGACAAGGGGATAGACCGGCGGATCGCGGAGGTCGACAGGCTCGCCTCTCTCGTCCGCCACCGTAAGTGCGTGGTGATGGGCGACTTCAACGGGATACTTATCAGGGGGATGCACCAGTTCGAGTATGAAAGCTTCCTCGCCCTTCCATTCAGCGACGTGCTCGCCTCCGTAGGCATACCGCCTGAACAGCGCCGCACGCACTATTACTTCGGCTCCGGGAGGAATTTCGCCCAACTTGATTATATATTCTGCACCCACGACATCGAGGTCCTCGACGCGGGCATCATCGAGGATTCGGCGCCGATGAGCCGGGAGGAACGGGACCTCCTTCCCTCCGACCACGCCTTTATCCGGGCCGTCATCGAAGTCGGGGAAGGATGACGGGGATATTCTGTAACCTGACCTGCCCCCTCCCGTGTTCCATAGGTATCGCCTATCAAGAATCGTCAAGGAGAACCCGATGAAAAGATCTCCCGTATTTGCATGCTATCGCGCGGCCGCCCTGTTTCTCGTCGGCGCACTCTTTATCGCGTCTTGCACCTCCATGCGCGAATCCAGTGACGGGGTGAAGGCGGTTCAGCTCGACGATCCGGGCGCCATCGACGCCGGAGGGTCCTACGTGTTCGGAAGGTTCGGGGGAACGCATACCTCGCGCCTGGGCCTGTATCTCACGAATACCGGCACGAGCGAGGATTTCTTCATCGAGATACCCTCGGGTAGAAATCGCTCCGGGGGCGTGTCCCTCTATTCGCTGCGAAGCGGTTCCTACCGGATTACCGCCTTTTTCATCGGCGACAAGAAACGTCCCGTCAACGACCCTATCTACGGCGAGTTTGACGTGGAAAACGGAAAGGCTACTTACATCGGCGATTGGGAAGGAAGCGTCGACGACAAGGGTACGACGGTGTATATACGACCGACGAGCGAATACGCGAAAACGAAAGCGGATCTCGTCGGCCTGAACGCGAAGGCGGGAAGACTGCGATTTATCAAGGGTTACTAGGGCTCGTCGCCTACGCCCGCGTCCACGCTTTCGCCCGAGCCCGCGATAAACCTCCAAAGCGATCAGTAACGCAAATACCTCTAAGGGCGCAACCGCGAAAAGCGGGCGTTTTCACCGCGATCCCGCGCGTTTTCTTCGTATCGCTTGAGAAAAGAAAATCATGGGATATACTCGCTCGCATGAAGAACGATAAACAGCTTACCGTCCATCTTGACCGGCTTCCCGACATCAGTAACGAGCGAGATCTTGACCGATATTCCTTCCGCACCTACGGGCGCTTCGCGATCCTTCGCGACGGGGTTTTCTGGATGGGAACCTTGCATTCCTCCCTTCCCGCGGAAACGGATACCGGCTGGTACTGGGCTATCTCGGACGACGATCGACTGTTGGTATCGGCGCGCGGCGCGGTCATGGACGGCGAGAGCCTTTTCGGCAAGAACAAGCCAGTCCTCGCGCGACTCATCGAGGAGCTGGTAAAACTTCGCATCATCCCGAGACCTGAATCGATCAAGGTAGCCTGACGGTACTGCGCCGTTCGACTATCGGTCGCCGAAGGCCTCCATGATCCGCAGGAACTTCTCCTCGTTCCCGAGGAAACACTCCACCAATTCCGGATCGAATAACGTGCCCGAGCCCGCGGCGATAATCGCGACAGCCTGTTCGTGCGGCATCGCCTCCTTGTAGGGGCGGTCCGACACGCAGGCGTCATAGACGTCGGCGATCGCCATGATCCGGGCCGACAGGGGAATCTCCGTTCCCGCAAGACCCTTCGAATAGCCCTTGCCGTCCCAGCGCTCGTGGTGAAACTCCGCGATATCGCTCGCGAAGGCGAGGAAGGGAACCTCGGGCGCGAGCTCCTGCGTCCGCTTGATCACGTTGCTTCCGAAGATGACGTGCCGCTTCATGATCTCGTACTCCTCGTCGCTGAGCCTGTCGGGCTTGAGCAGGATACTGTCGGGTATGGCGACCTTCCCGATGTCGTGGAGCGGGGCCGAATGCCAGACCAGCTCGCTCTCCGCCTGTGAATAGGGATTCCTGTCCCCGAGCTGCTCGAGCATGCATTTCACGTATTCCTTCGTGCGCTGGATGTGCGCCCCGGTCTCTGTATCCCTGAACTCGGAAAGGATCGCCATACTGCTGATCGTGACGTCGCGTATCGAGGCGAGCTCGGCTATCTTCCTCTCGAGCTTTGACTCGAGGACATGACGCTCCGTCAGGTCCGTCAGGACGACGATGAACTGATCGTCAAAGACCCTCATGGAAAAGGTGATGTCCCGAACGCCACCGTCGCGGCAGACGACGGGGTATACGCGGGACGGTCCCCCCGAAACGGAGTACAGGCCGGAGGCAATGTCCGCTTTCCACTGTTCAAATACCTGCTTCTTGACGCTCGCGTCGGGATAGGCCCGCGCGTTCCATTTCTCGAGCGTGTCGACCTCCGATAGCTCATAGCCGAAGGTGTCGGTAAATAGATGGTTTATGAAAACGATTTCCCCGGAATTATTGGATATGCAGACCGGGGCGGGAAGGAATTCGAGGGTTTCCCGGAATCGCCTCTCCTCTTTTTGCAGGGCCTGGATCTGGAGCTGGACGGTCACCTGGTCCGAAAGAATCTTGCCGACGAGCAGGGTCGCGAGGGGATACAGGACGATGACCGGCGGGCCGAGCCTCAGCATGGTGCTCACGACCATGCCCTCGGGAAGGGCCGTCATGCAGGCTATCATCAGGGCATGGACCACGAGGCCGAAGAAAAACAACCGTGGCCCGGAGGGTATCCTCTCCGCCGGATCCTGGATCCGGCGAAAGGCAAGGCCGGTCGCGGCCGATGCGAGTATGACCAGGATGCCCATCGACGTCCCCCCTCCCCCGATGAGGACGCGAACCGCGACGGTGGAGACGACGGTCAAGAGGGCTGCCACGGGCCCGTAATAATAGGCGGCGAGGCTGATAACGACGGACCTGCCGTCGAATATCAGGCCCTGCCCCAAATCGAGCGGATTGAGCATTCCCAATATCGCGGTCAAGCTGAAGAGAAGTCCCTGCAAGATCCTCCCGAAGAGGGTTTTGCGCGGCGCGCGGGACTCGATAAAGCCCGACACGATGCAGAGGGCAACGAGAAGGGTAAGATTATGAACTAAATCTAGATAGACCTGCGGGAGGATGCTCATACATCAATGATAAACCCGAATGGCGAAAAATCAATTCGCGCGCGAGTTTATTTTTGCCTTTCTTTTCAACGCGCCCGTCTAGTACGGCCGCACGTCGAAGATCTTCAGGGGGGAAGCCGTCGACCGTTTCGCGAGGAAGGAAATACCCGTTATCTCGTTCTTGCGGAAACGGACTGTCTTGCCCACCTCCTGCCTGAGTTTGCGGTAGGGGATGGAAACCTCGATCACCTGGCCCTTCTTCGTCTCGAACTCCATCCGGTGCCAGTTCCCGTCGGTAACCCCCGAGGTCTCGACACGGAAATCGTATGCATGCCCGTCGCCGATTATCTTGAATTTGATGCCATTTGCCGCCTGAAGGTCGGACAGGGTACGGAAATCCGGTATCGCGGCCCAACCGGCCCACGCGAAGCTGAACTTGCTCGGTATCTCGGCCTCGACGCTCACGACGAGGTACTGCTTTCCCTGAATCGTCTCCCATTCCGTGGAAAGGAACACGAGCGAGTCCTCCGACCCGCTTGAGTCCGCGAAGGTAAACCAGGCCTCGGGATCCGCGAAACCCCTGACGGGATTCCCGTCGGGATCGCGACCGGCCGAGGCGTCGTACCCGGCGGGAAGGGATGCCTTTCCGCGGCCGATCAGGGCGTCGGCCTTGCCCCCGCGCGCGACGTCGCGGGCGGCCACCGCCAGGATGCGGGCGCTCTCGACCGAGACGGCCTTTACCCGCAGGCGGTACGCCTCGTCGAACGAACCGGTCACGATAACCTCGGCGCCCAAAATGCGCCCGATCGACTGGGCCGACTCATCGTCGACGTTGCCAGACAGCTGAAGGGCCAGTTCGTCGTTCACGTCGCCGAGCCCCTTCCTCTCGATCACGACGAGCCGTCCCCCGTTTACGAACGCGGCGGTAAGCTCCTCGAGGATATAATCCGCAAGCTTGTCCCGGCCCAGCCCGTCGGTGTTGCCCGCCCCGCCCGCCTCGCCCGACTCCACCTTTATGACCGCGATCTTTGCCCGCTCGGGCAACAGCGAGGATATCTCCCCGGCAAGGGCCGAGATGGCGGAATCAAGCGACACAGTCTCGGCGCAGAGGGCCGAGGCGCACAGAAAACAGGCAAGGAAGGCGCGGAATCTGGACATAAAAACCTCATGACCGGCAATGTTGGGATGATGAACGCAAAGGCTATCCGTCCCGTGATTGTCCCCCGATCCGAAAACGATTGTCAAGCGGGAGAGTCGCGGTCGGGCGCCCTTCGTCCCGTCGCGCCCCGAGTTCCCCCATTTTGACTATTTTTGCAAATGACTTGCATTTTATCCGTTGCTTACGTATACTCCCACTATCGACCACATCAGGGGGATATCGTGTTTACATTGAAGAAAACAGTTACCGTTCTTGTATTGATTACTGCAGCATTCGCCGCCTACGCGGGCGGAAAGACGGATACCACGGCCGCCCCGGGCAAGCCGATCGTCGCGGTCAGCATACTGCCCCAGAAATACTTCCTTGAACGCATCGGCGGGAATCGCGTCGCGTCCATCGTCCTCGTCGGCCCGGGGCAAAGCCCGCACTCCTACGAACCGACTCCCTCGCAGATGGCATCCCTTTCCAAAGCCAGGGCCTGGATTCTTTCCGGCACCGATTTCGAGATAGGCCTCAGGCCCAAGATAGAGGCCCAGCTTCCCGCCCTCGCCATCGTCGACGGCACGAAGGGAGTAACCTTCCGTGAACTTCAGGAAGGCGAAATGGAGCACGAGGGCGAACATGATGACGTTCATGGCACCAATATCGACCGCCATACCTGGCTCGGGTACGAGGCCTCCAGGGTTATCGCGGGCAATATCCGCGACGCCCTTGTCGCGGTCGATCCCGAGGGACGGGCCGCGTACGACGCGAACCTCGCGTCCCTCATCTCCGATATCGACGCGACCTTTACCGACCTGAAGGCCGCCCTCGCCCCGCTTTCCGGAAAGTCCGTCATGGTCTTCCATCCCTCATTCGGCTACTTTTTCGATACCTTCGGCATCGGGCAGTCCCCGGTCGAAACGGGGGGCAAGGAACCCTCGGCGCGCGCGCTGACCGAGCTCATCGCCAGGGCAAAGGCCGAGCGGGTGCCCGCGATCTTCGTTCAGGCGCAGTTCCCCGTAGCCGCCGCGAAAACCGTCGCCGCCGAGGCCGGGGCCCGGGTCGTCATGCTCGATCCCCTCGCGCCCGACTGGCTCGAGAATATCAGGAAAATGGGCGATGCCCTCAAGAGCGCGTATAAATAATATAGTGCTCTCAATATTGTTGTATCACCACACGAAGGCGCCTCGCCCACTGATGCGCCTTCTTCGAGGGGGCTCCGAGCGGCCCGCCCCGACCGACGAGGCCCATTCTGCCTCGTCATTGTCCCTTTGGCTCCATAATAATCGGGGACGCCTTCACGAGAATGACTGAAGCGGCGACGACGAGGCTACTTTACCGTCAGGCTGACGGGCTGTGTCGTACCGCCGGCGAGGACGACCTGCCTGCAGACGCCCTTCGCGCAAAGCCACCAGGTTCCCTTCGGGATATACAGGGCCAGTTTGCCCGTCGGCGTCGTCTGGAGGGATATCCTCGACGAGTATCCCTTTACGGATGCCCCGTCCTGGACGCCGCCCTCGTAGAGGGTTATGAGGGTTCCTCGGGGCTTTTTGTCGGCGCCGAAGACGCTCACGGAGCAGGACGGGACCGAGGTCGCGGGAAGGCTCAGCACGGAGTTCCCGGCCGCGAGCTCGCCCCAGCGCGCGAGCCGGTACGAGCCCGGCTCGACCAGGCTCATCTCGAGGGACGTCATCGCCGGGTCCTGAAAGATATAGAGGCCCCGTATCGGCTTGACGGAGGCGGGTATCTTGCCGTTTCCGTCACGGAACGACGGCTCCGCTCCTGCCTTTAATCCGCGCACGTCCAGGATGCGCCGCGTCCCCCCCGGGTCGTTCGCGTTGAAGAACGAAAGCCAGGCGGACGCCTGGTCGCCCTTGTCGCGGTCCGCGTCGGTAATCTTCGGCCCCGGAACGGCCCTCTCGAGGATCTTGCCGTCCGTCCATTTCAGCCAGACCTTGCCAGGCGGGGTTTCGATGGCGAACTCCCCCTTCCCCTCCGGGACGAGCGGTATCTCGCCCACGTCGAAGCGGCCGCCCTTCTCCACCGGGACCAGGAGCCTGAGCTGTTGACCGCTCGCGCTTTGCACCGACAGGGTCCGCGCGGGCGAGGGCGAGAGCTCGAGCGGTTCCGGCCCTTCCCCCCCGCGGGTAAAGACGCCCGTCCAGTAGAGGCCGTTCCTCCGGTACGAGAACGATCCCTTCGCGCCGTCCTTGAGGGACAAAACAAGGAAACCGAGCGAATCGAACGCCGGCTTTATCGGCATTCCCTCGAGCGCGATGTCGATCGCGGGCTTTCTCGCTTTCAGGTTGGGGTCCTTGAAGGAGAGGCAGACGAGCGACCGGGCCTCGGGATAGAGGGCGGAGACGGCCCGTTTACCCCGTTCGGCGAAGTCCTTCGCGGACGGGTCGGGCCTCAGGGAATGCCAGGAGTCGAACGAGGCGTCCCCGTTCATGGAGCCGCTCGATACCGTCGTCGCGCCCATCGGGCTTACGTCCGTCGAGAGGACGTAGGTGCCCGCGTCGGCGTAGACGGTAAAGCTGGACCCGGTTTTCAGGGCGAGGGCGCGAAGGCTTGCATCGTCGCCGCCTTTCGGCGGCAGGAGAAACTGGACGGTCTCGGCCGCGCCCTTCGAGGAGTAGCGCCGGGTCGCCGTTCCGCACTTGAAGCCGTAATCGGGGAGGACGATCTCCTCCTGTCTGCCGCCATTCTCGTCGAGGCGCAGGGCGGCCATCGCGAGGGCCCCCGGGCGGGCGTACACGAACGCATACTCGTGGCTCACGTCGAGCGCCTTGCCGGAATAGTTCCCGTAGACGTCGGGCGAGAGGGTCGTTACCGAGGAATCGGTTCGGTCGACGAGGTATACCGTCCCGTCGCGAAGGCGCTTGCCGCCCTGAATGACCCTCAGGGCGAGCGAGGTCTGCGTTCCCCAGCGAAAAAGACCCTGACAGGCGCCGAGGATGCCGACGGGTATGGCGCCGGGGTTATACAGGTACTCTTTGCCCGCCTCCAGCTGATACCCGCACACGTTCATCGCGTCCTTGTTGTCGGCGACGCACACGACCTGTCCCTCGGCGTCCATCAGGACCTCGTTCCCCCTCGCGTACAACCGCCGGCCGCCACTATGGTTCATGCCGTAATCGTACAGGAGATACGGGCTGGACTCGAAGGGATTCGCCCTCGCGATCCGGGAGGGATTGGTGTTTCGCGCGCTGTACTCCAGGTCGCAGGGCGCGCCGGGCTCGAGGGGGCCGATATCGCGGCGCACGTTGACCCCGTCCACGACGGCGAAAAAGGCGTAGCCCTTCCCGGACTCAAGGCCCGCGGACGCGAAATACCCCTCGGGCCGCGCGGCGAGCCGTATCTCGCGCGTACCCTCCACGAGGCAGGCGGAGCTGACGATGGACGGGTCGACGAGGCCCTCCCTGTTTTTCGCGACGAAGGTGACGAGGGGCGTCGCCGAGCCGCCCCGCTCGCGGGCGATCGCCTCGACGAGGGCGCCGTCCGAAGATTCGGCCCCGGCGGCGGGCCCGGCGGCTATCCCGCTGATGGCGGGCCCGGCATGTGATCCGGCGGAGACCGAGGCCTCGGGGGCCGGGACGCGGACGGAGGCACCGGGCCGATAGAGCGCGGAGATCGGCTCGCCGAGTCCCTCGATGAGAATCTCCAGGCCCTCGAGCGGCTTGCCCGTGCCGTCCATGAATATAAAGTAGACGCACCCGTCCGCGTCGGCGGTAAGGCCCTTCCGGACGCCGGAAACCGTCACGTCCAGTTTTTGCCGCGCCAGGCGCTTGCCCGTGGCGGGATCTCCCAGGATAACCGTCATCGCCCCGTCCCCGGAAAAATCGAATGCCGCTTTCGTCAGGCCTTTCGGCTCGTTCTTGAGGTTCATGAACCCGAAACACGCCTTGCCAGTCACGGAGACGGTCTCGTCCCCGGATTCAGGCCAGATTTGCTTCGGCGTGAGGTATGAGGTCCACCGGCTGTCGGCGACGCTCGCCGATACCTTCTCGCCGTCGACCGTGACCGATATCGAATTTTTACTGCGGTAGTTTTTCCAGGACGCCCCGAACACGTTCGTCGCGTACGAGTTGTTCGGCTCAAGGTCAAGCCCCGCGCGCTCAAGCCGAACGCGGTGCCAAAACCCCTCGCCCTTCGCGTCGCCCGTCCACACCGCGAAGCCTCGGACGTTCTGCCTGTCTGCGGCGACGACGTAGGTTTCCCAGCCTCTCGGCTCTTCGTCGAAACCCGTCACGAATACCTCGGGGCTCTGGCGGTATTGGGCATAGGCCTTCCCCCTGAAGTTGATCAGGTGATACGGGTCGATGAATCCGGACGAGGCCTGGGGATCGTGGCAGAGCCAGCCGATGCCGGGATAATAATACGTGACGAAGGCATGGCCGCCGCCCGAGTCGTTCGAGCCCCATCCGTTACCGGGCAATATCTCGCCGCTGATCTTCTCGGCCGGAATGCCGGCCTCGCGCAGGAGCGCCACCATCAGGTTCGCGTAGCCCTCGCAAAAGGCGCGGCCGTTCTTGACGACCTCGAGGGGATCCATGGATACGCCGAGGCTGTAGCTGACCCGGTTGCGCACCCACACGCTCAGCTTCTCCACGGCGCCCTCGACCGCGCTCTCGTCCCCGAGGATGGTCTTCGCCAAACTTGCCAACTGGGCGCTTTTCGCCTCGTTGCCCTCGTACCAACGCCGGCCCGAGCCTTCCCAACCCTCAGGCTCGGGGACGGGAAGAGCCGCCCCCCGGTGCGTGTCGATGAGGCGCGCGACCGAACGGATGATTACGCGTCCGTCCCCCAAATCCCGAAATACGGTTATCTCGTTCGAGGCGAGGCGGATGTCCGGCCGGTAGGAATCATCGCAGAGAACGTAGTATTCCCATTCGCCCTGGGCATACCAGGAAATGGCGGGAAGGGCACATACCGCGGAAAACGTCAACAGAAACGCCAGGACGGCGCGGCGCGTAAAAAGGCCTTGTATTGCAGATATTCTCAATTACTGATCCTCGTATTTTGATATATTCGCGCCATGGAGTATATCATAACATCGTCGCGATCGTCATTGCGGCAGTCATGAATCTCAACGCATAGGGCACTACGTAACCTCCCCGATTAATTGTCGATAATCCATTGACATGGAGACAACCCCCGACAGTAAAATGGACAACATCGGGGGAATACTTCATGGAAACGAACAAGATTGTCAGGGCCTCGTTGTTTGCGCTCATCCTTATGCTTGTCTGCGCAGGTAGTATCCTGTTCTTCAACGTCGGACCGGGGGCCAAACCGACAGAAGCGGCCGCGCCCGTCCAAACCGGGACATCGACGGTGTTCATGACGAAGGATATAAGCCCCGCCGGGCTTAAGGCCGTCTACGAGGCGCTCGACCGCCGCCTTCCCGGAAAGGTCGCCGTAAAGCTGAGCACGGGCGAGCCGGGCGGACACCATTTCCTTTCGCCCGACCTGATCAAGGATCTCGTGCGCTCGGTTCGCGGGACGATCGTTGAATGCAATACCGCGTACGGCGGCGACAGGTCAAATACCCAATGGCACAAGCAGGTGGCGATCGACCACGGCTTCGCCGCCATAGCCAAGGTCGACATCATGGATGAGGATGGCTCGATGAGCATACCGTTCACGAAAGGATCGCACATCAAGGAAGATTTCGTCGGCTCGCATTTGAAACGCTACGACTCCATCCTCGTCCTTTCCCATTTCAAGGGACACGCGATGGGGGGATTCGGAGGGGCGATCAAGAATATCTCGATCGGCATCGCTTCCTCGGAGGGGAAAATCTGGATACACTCGTCCGGCGCCCAAAAAACGAGCGCCCGGATGGCGTTTGCCACGGACCACGACTCCTTTCTCGAGTCCATGGCGGAGTCCGCCGGGGCGGTCATGAGTTACATGAAGGGAAATATGCTGTACGTCAGCGTCATGAACAATCTTTCCGTCGATTGCGACTGCGACGGAAGCCCGGCAAAGCCCGAGATGGACGACATAGGAATCCTCGCCTCTACCGATCCGGTCGCGCTCGACAAGGCTTGCGTCGATCTGATTTACGCGGCAGACGAAAAACGGAGCGCCTCGCTTCGGCGTCGCATGGAGTCGCTCAACGGCATTCACACGCTTAATCACGCAGCCTCTCTCGGACTTGGAAACCTGAAGTACGATCTGGTATCGGTCGATGACTGAGATCGCCCATAGGGAGTACGTCTATCTGGCGTACTACCTGCGCGTCCAGATATGGCAGATCGCGCCGTACTGGATCGCGGGCATCGTCATCGGCTCCTTCATTTCCGTCTTCGCGCGCGACAGGATACACGCGCTGTTCATCCTGTTGGGCACGAAGCGCGTGGGCGTTTTCGGCGTGATCCCCGCGAGCCTTCTGGGCATCGCATCGCCGCTTTGCATGTTCGGCACGATACCGATCGTCGGCGCCTTTTCCGCGCGCGGGATGCGCGAAGACTGGATCGCCGCGTTCATGATGTCATCGATGCTTCTTAACCCCCAACTACTCGTCTATACAAGCTCCCTCGGTCCCGGGATGCTGACCCTGCGTTTCCTTTCCTGCTTTCTCGCCGGCGTCGCGGCGGGGCTGTGCGTGCGAGCCTTCTTCCGGGGCAAGCGGTTCTTTACCTTCCCGGATATGGACGGGCCGCTGAACCGCGACACCGCCGCGAACCCGGCCGTCAGGCTTTCGCTGAGCATGTGGAGGAACGTGCGGGCGACGGGCCCGGCCTTCCTCGTCGGCATCGTCCTCACGGCGCTCTACCAGCGATACGTCCCGCAGGGGCTGGTCAGTCGCCTCTTCGGCGGCGCGACGCGGGGATACGGGGTCCTGCTCGCCGCGACGCTCGGCGTGCCGCTCTACGTCTGCGGCGGCGGGACGATCCCGCTTCTCGCTGAATGGCTCGCCCACGGCATGAGTCCGGGAAGCGCCATCGCCTTCATGCTGTCGGGGCCCGCGACGAAGATCACGAACCTGAGCGCGCTGAAAAGCGTTTTCCCGGCGCGCCACTTTTTCCTGTATCTTGCCTTCGTCGTTTTGTTCGCCCTGGCCTCGGGCCTGACGGTCAACCTCTTTTATTAACAAGGTTTCGCCGGCCGTCCGATCCGTCAGTCGTCCGGTTCGCCGGACTACCGGATAAACCTCAGCGCAAGGGCGAGTAATTGCTTGAGGGGGAAGGGCTCAAGCCGCTTCGTCACCGCGACCAGTTCCTTGCGGATGGATATATGCTGGGGACAATGGCTCTCGCATTTCCCGCACTTTACGCAGCTCGACGCGAGGTGCGGGTTCGCCGAAAACGCGCTCGCGCTTATCACGTAGGCCTGAATCCCCGAGAACCGTCCGACCGAGAAGGACGAGTTGTACGCCGTGAAGCTCGCGGGTATGTTGATCTGCTTCGGGCAGGGCATGCAGTAGTTGCATCCCGTGCATGGGACCTTGTAGGTTTCCCTGAAGGCCGCGACGGCGCCGTCGACCGCTTGCAGCTCGTCGGGCGTCAGCATCCCGCTTTCGGCGGAATCGGCCAGGCGAAGATTTTCCTCAAGCTGGTCGGCGACGTTCATCCCGGAAAGCACGACGGTCGGCTCAGCCTGATTCCACACCCACCGCAGGGCCCAAGCCGCGTTCGAGAACTCCGGCCGAACGGCGCGAAATGCCCGCTCGACCTTGTCCGGAAGCTTGCCCGCGAGCTTGCCTCCCAAAAGGGGCTCCATGATGATGACCGGCAACCCCATCTTATGGGCGAGTCTCAGGCCGTCGGTTCCCGCCTGGTAATCGGTGTTGATGTAGTTATACTGTATCTGGCAAAAATCCCAGGAGTACGCGGAAAGCAGTTTCGGAAAATCGGCCTTTGGCCCATGGAACGAAAAACCTATCCTGAGTATCTCCCGCGAATCGAGCTTCCCCTTGATCCAGGATTCGATCCCCAGGCCCCGTAGCCGCTCCCATTGATCGAACTCGGAGATGTTGTGGATCAGGTAGTAATCGATCCGATCGGTCCGAAGCCTGGCCTTCTGTATCCCGAAATAGCGGTCAAAATCCTCCGGGGTCTTGCACATCGTATGGGGCAGTTTGGTTGCGATATGGATCTTGTCGCGGATGCCGTTTCGCTCGACGATCTCCCCGAGGGCCTCTTCGCTGCCCGGATAGAGGTATGCCGTATCGAAGTAATTCACGCCCGCCTCGAAGGCGCGCATAATCAGCCGCTCGGTCGCCGCTATATCAACCCTGCCCAAACCGCCGGGCAATCGCATACAACCGAAACCAAGGACGGAAAGATCGGAGCCGTCTTTTTCATCGCGTCTGTACTTCATGCGGAGCACCCCCTGCTATCGGTACAGTATACAGGTAAAGGGGAGAAATGGGGAGATAACAATCCGAAGCTTGACAGCTGAATTTCAAGGCTTTATACTCGAACGCCGGCGGTTCGCCGAAACCCAGTAAGGAACAATCAAGGAGAACACCATGTCTACATATATCACGGGCCGAACTGACGATCGAAGACCGAACGATACCTTGCGTAAGCTTTTCGGCGATCGCGTCCGAGGCGAGAGCGACGCGCTTTTCCTGAGCGGGAAGCGCGACCGGCTGGTCGGAATCTGCGGTCTCCCGTTCAGGGCGCCCGTCATCAAGGAACTCCGGAAGGGGCCCCTCTTTCTTGCCCTCGTTTCGAGGCTCAAGGCGGCGGGGGAATCCCTGCTGATCGAGACGCCGGACGACGGCATCGTCCTCCACCGTCTCGCGGGCAATGGATCGGTCGTCCGCGAGACCCCGGACAAGTCCCTCGAGGCGGAGATCCTCCCGGTTATACGCGCGGTCCCGTCCTGGGCAGGATCGATAAACGCCGAGGGTGAGCACGTCATCGACCTGACCTCTCCCGCGCCCGGGCCCCATTTCTTCGCGAACCTTCTCCTGGGCAACCGCATAGGCTATGACTATCCCCTGCAAACCACCCCGAAGAGCGTGGTCGATCGCCTTGGCAGGGGAAGTTTCCGCTCCCACGCCGCGACGCAGGTCCTCGCTACCCGATGGGACTTCCGCCAGGAGGAGAATGGATTCCCCTGCAACCGGCAGTTCTATCTGACCGAAAACGGCAAGGAGATCTTTTATTCGGCGAACCCGACGGACCCCCAGGTCGTCAAGGGCGAATGCGTCCATAGCCAGAACAACACGCGGATATCTTACGAGACCGGCTGCGGCCTCAAGATAAAGCGGACAATATTCCTTCCGCGCCAGGAGAGCGGCCTTCCGCTCGCCGTCGAGATACAGCGCATCGAGGTAACGAACGCCTCGTCCGCCGCGCGGGATCTTCGCCTCGTCTATACCGGGATGTTCGGTCCCTCGAAACCCGGAGCCCTGCAGGAGGACGTGCTCTACAGCACGATCATCATGGAAGGCGGCGCCCTCTTCAACGAGGACGGCACGGTACGGGCGCTCAGCCCCCGTTATTTCCCGGCCCAGGACCGCGACGACCTCCGTTTCCACGCGACGATAGTCCGGGGGAAGGGCGGCAACCGATTCCCCGACGAGTTCTGCCTCAACTACAATGATTTCGTCGGGCAGGGAACCCTCGAGTCTCCCGAGGGTGTCTTCTGCCTCCCGAACGAACTGACGAGGAAGGGACCGGGATTCTTCGCCGTCGCCTCCGAGATTTCCATCGCTCCCGGAGAGACGGCGATCGTGGACAACTTCACGGGGCTCGTGTCGCGCAAGGCAAACCCGTCGTTCGGCGACGATTCCCTCGCGCGCGAGACTGACAATCTGCTTCGCCGGTACGCCGAGCCCGACTCAGTGCCCAATGCCCTGGCCGAGATCAGGAGATTCTACGATACCTACTCCTCCTTCTTCGAGCTCGATTCGGAGCGAAAGGACTTCTCGGCCTACTGCAACCGGAATCTCCCCTTCCAGGTCCTATACCAGACCTTCGTCTCCCGCTCATTCGGCCAGACGCAAAAGGGATATCGCGAGATCGGATTTCGCGAGATACAGGACATCTTCGCCTCGCTCTACTATTTTAACGCCCTCGGCGAAAGCGAATTCGTCAAAAAACTGATTTTGGAATGGACGGCCCAGGTTCACGAGTTCGGCTTCGCGAACCATAACTTTTTCTGGGAAGGCAAGGAGGCGGGCAAGTGGTCGGACGACGCCCTTTGGCTCCATCAGGCCGTCGGCCGGTACGTTCGCCTGACGGGCGACCTTTCCATCCTCGACGAGCGGGTCTCCGTCGCCGCTTCCGCGCCGGGCACGACCAGAACCGTCTACGATACCCTCGCGGCCGCCATCAGATATTCGGCCGAGGTCTCCGTCGGCAGGCACGGTATTCCGCTCCTCGACCTCGCGGACTGGAACGATTGCCTCAAGCTCGATAAAAATTACAAACCCGGCCCCGAGAAGGAGCGCATCTGGCGCGAGACCGGCAAGTTCGAGTCCGACTGCTCCGAGAGCGTCATGAACGGCTTCCTCGCCGTGCTCGCGATAAAGGAGCTTCATTCCCTCGCCCTCCTGAGGGGCGACGGGAAAACGGCAACATGGCTTTCGGGCCTTCGCGACTCGCTCTCGGCGAACCTGCGCAAGCACGCATGGAAGGGCGGCTCATACGCCCGCGTCCTCTTCAACCAATACCCCGGCTTCGCCTACGCGGGCGCCGACGGGGACGGCCTCGACACCGACGGGAGCGGAGGGACCTTCTTCCTCAACAGCTTCTCGTGGTCGGTGCTCTCGGGCGTCGCGGACGATAATGAGATCGCGTCGATGCTCTCGGTCATACGCAGGAAACTCAAGACGCCTTTCGGACTTCAGCTGGTTTCCCCCAACGACTTGAGCCGGGTCGTCCCCGGGGCCGCGAGCGCGGAGTACTTCCCCGGCGACCGCGAGAACGGGGCCGTCTTCAAGCACGCGAGCATGATGGCCGTGTCCGCCATGCTCGACGCGGCCAAGTCGGTCGCGGACCGCTCCCTCGCGGAGGAGCTCGCTTCCGAGGCCTGGGGCATGATCAATCTCGTCTACCCGGGCAGGTCGATGTCCGACCCCTTCGTTCTCGCCGGGAATCCCCGCTTCTGCACGCAGTACAACAACAGCGAGACCGGCGAGAACATCGGCCCGCTCGTCAGCGGAACGGCTACCTGGTTCATCCTGGCCCTGCTGAAGGCCTACGGGATCGAGCTTACCGACTCCGGCCTCTCGATCGACCCGATCCTCCCGCCGTCGCAAAAGTCGGCGACGGTCACCCTCAGGATGGGCAAGGCGACCGTACGCGTCGAGTACGCGAAGGGCGAAGGCTTCCGCAGGCGATCGGACGGGAACTTCGAGCTCACCCTCGACGGCAAGAGGTTCGAAGGGAACGCCATCCCGCTATCCGCGCTGACGGGGGAGCATCGAATCATGGTAAGGTTTTCGTAACCCCAAGGATTAGTGTCGGCGGTCATGCGCGAGAGACAAGGCCGCCGCTCAATCCGCTTCCGGTCGGCCGGGGTTCCGCCGGGGTTCAACCGGCGCTCTCGTCGCCCGGCTGGCCCTTTTTCTTTTGCCGGTATTCCTTGGGGCTCAGACCCTCGCGCTTCTTGAAAAGGTAGCTCAGGTAATTCGGCTCGTTGTATCCCACGCTGAACGCTATGCTGACGATCTTGTCGTCCGTGGTCTCGAGAAGCTCCTTGACCCTTTCCATCCTGACGGCGGTGAGATGATCGATGAAGGTCACCGACATCTCCTGCGCGAATATCGTGCTGAAATGCGTCGGGCTCAGGGCGACGTGGGCCGCGACGGTGTTGAGGGAGATATCGGGGTTGTTGTAGTTCGCCTGGATGTACTCGCAGGCGCGACGAACGACCTTTTTGTGATGGCTCGTGTTGCCGCAGTCCCGGAGCTCTATGGTCTTCATGCAAATCTTCGTGGCCAGCTCGGTAAACTCCTGGGCGGATATCGCGGAATGGAATACCTGCTTGATATCAACGAAGTGACCGGCAAGCTCCGTGGGATCCATGGTCGGGTTGAAGTTGCGGATGATGCGCATCGCGGCGGCAGTCAGGTCCATGAGGATGTAGTAGCGGTAGAGCAGTCCCTGCATCTCGTCAGCGTCGAGATTCCTGGTCAGTTCCTCCACGATCGCGGGTACGTCCTCCGGTATGGCGAACTTGAGCTTGTTCTCGATATTGACGTTGAGGAAGTCGTCGATGGAAGACACGACGGAGGCCTTGATCCGGCCGAGATCCCCCGCGCAGAAGATGCGACCCCGATGCGTCTGCCCGAAGGTCTTGAGCAGGATGCCTGCCTCGTGGAAGGCGTCATGGATGCCCGAGATGCGGTTGACGGTCCCGCTGACGCTGACCGTCAGGCGGTTCGATCCGTCGTCCTCGACCTCGTGCTTCAGGGTCTGGGCCACGTGGTAGGCCCTTCCGGTAATCTCGCTCTCGGCCGGGCCCTTGACGATCAGGACCACGTGGTCCGCCCCGCTCAGGAAATACAGGACATCGGTCTCCTGCGTCAGCATGAACTTCACCTTGGACGCGAGGGCCTGCCGGTTCGGGTATCCTTCCTTGCATTCGCACAGGGCGATCAGCACCACGTAGCACTTGCTCAGAAGCTCGATCTTCAGCTCGTCCGCCCTGCGAAGCGCCTCGTCGGCGCCGATCTCCCCGCCGCACAGCTGTTCCAGGAGCGCGCCCGCCAGGGCGTTCTTCACCATCTCTTCGTCGGACAGATCCCTCAGGAAGGTTACGCTTTGCCTCTTGTGCTCCTCGATCTTCTCGCTTGCCTTGCGGAGCGCCGCGAAGAGGTCCTTGCCCGCCACCGGCTTCAGGATATACTGATCGACGCCGATGCCGATCGCCTGCCGCGCCAGGTCAAAATCGTCATACCCGCTCACGATGATGATGCGAATCCAGGGAATGATGGACTTGGCGTGCTGGGCCAGGGTCAGCCCGTCCATGAAGGGCATCTTGATATCCGTGACGAGGATGTCCGGCTTCAGGTCCTGGATGATGGAAAGCGCCAGCTCGCCGTCCCCGGCCTCCCCGACGCAGGTATAGGGCTCGGTCCCGTTCTCGATCGTGTTGCGAATGTTCTGTCGAATAAGAGGCTCATCCTCTACCAGGAAGACGGTATGCATGGGCTATTCTCCTTCCGGCGGCGGGTTCTGCGCCTGGCCGGGAGTCCTGACGATCGGCAGGCGCAGGGTAACCCTGCATCCCTTATTGTACTCGCTTTCCACCGTCAGGCCGTTATCGATCTCGTAATACAGTTGGATACGCTTATATACGTTATAGAGCCCGAATCCCGACCCGGGATTGGACACGTCGTAATGCGAAAGGTTTCCCTGCAGTTTTTCAAGCTCGTCCTTGCTCATCCCGAGACCGTCGTCTTCCACCGTGAAGATCATGCAATCGTCCCGCATGAATCCCTTCAGGGTGACCAGACCGCGCCTGCGGGTCATCTTGATCCCGTGATAGATCGCGTTCTCGACGAGGGGCTGAAGCAGGATCTTGAGCATGCTTTCCCGGAGTATCTCCTCGCTGAAGTCTATCTCGTACTCGAGGATGGCGCCGTAGCGCATCTTCTGGATGGCGAGGTAATTCTCGACGTGGGACTTCTCCTCCGCTACCGTGACCCAGTCCCGGCCCTTGTTCAGGGAAAGCCGGAAAAAATTGGACAGGGCCAGGGTCGTGGTAACCACGTCCTCGTTCTGCCCGTCCTCCGCAAGGGACAGGATGGTCCCCAGGGTATTGTACATGAAGTGCGGCGCGATCTGGGCCTGCAGGGCCTTCATCTCCGCCTTCTGGAGGTTCTGCTGCTTCTGGATGTTCTGCTCGATGAGCTCGATGAGTTTCTCGGCCATTGTGTTGAGGCTGTCGGTCAGCTCGTCGAGCTCCCTGATCTCGGGCTTCTCTACCCGGATCGACAGGTCTCCCTGGGCTATCCGGGAGGCCATGGTCTTGAGCCGGTAGATCGGGTCGTTGATACTGCGATTCAATTGCCGGTAGTTCCTGAGGAGGAACATGAGGATGGACATGAAGAGCAGGATCTGGGTATAGGTCATAAGGTCAATGGACCTCTGTATCTTCGTGTTCTGGATATGCGCGAGCTCCATCTCCGCCGCGACGAATTTCTGGATGACGTCGTACAGGAGATCGCTTACCGAGCTGATCTCCCCAAGGATCTTCTCGTTCTCGCGGACCGGTCGGCTGTAGGTAATGTTCTCGCCGATCTTGTCGACGTAGTCCTCGACGGTCTCCAGGGTATTGCGCGCGACCTGGATGAGGTAGCTGTTCTCCTCACTGTTCGCGTTCTTGTCCAGCCGGTCAAGACTCTCCTTGATCCCGTCGATGAGCTCGTACTGCGAATTATCCTCGAACTTCGCCTTGCCGGACACGACGTACCACATCGTCGTGTAGATATCGCCCTTCAACCTGCTCGAGAGGCTGTTGGCGCTGTAGACGTTCTCGATAATGCCCTCGTACTGGTTCAGCGTGATGTTATAGTAAAGAGTGTTGATGAGGAAAGGGACAAGGGTAGCGAGGAGGATGACGATATTCGTAACCTTCAGGGTTCTGCGAATGCTGTTGGTGCGCACCGTACCTAAACCTTTCCCGCGGACCGTAATAACCTCCCGGGCACTTGAATCAATACCCTCTGTTCGGGATACCGTCCAGATTGCTGGACTCGTCGAACATCGTTTCCTCTATATATATGCGTTTCGGAACGTCTTCCTTCGCGACTATCCTCTTGGCGAGATCCATCACCTGGGCCCCGCTGTTCGGGTTGCACTCGATGACGCAGTTCACGACGCCCTCCTTGAGGTAGTCCATTATCCTCTGCGTCGCGTCCACCGAGATGATCACGATGTCCCGCCCGGGCCGTATTCCCTCCTCGCGCATGACCTCTATCGCGCCGAAGGTCATGTCGTCGTTATGGGAATACAGCACGTCGATCTCCGAGGGATCGTAGAGCGCGAGAACCTCCTGCATGAGTTCCCTGCCCTTGCTGAGCATGAAGTCGCCGTCCTCGCTGAATATCACCTTGAATTTCGGGTCGGAGGAGATCACCGCGAGGAAGCCCTCGTTGCGGCCGATGGCCGGCGTCGAGTCGGCGGTTCCGGCCATCTCCACGATGGTCACGGTATCCGCGGCTGTCCGGTACTTCTTCAAAAGGAACTCGCCGGCCCTGCGGCCTTCAAGGTTAAAATCCGAGCAGAGGGCGCTCGTATAGAGGCTCTGGTCCTCGGTGTCTATCATCCGGTCCACGATGATGACCGGGATGCCCGCGGCCTTTGCCTCCCCCAACACCGTGTCCCAGCCTTTCTCCACGAGGGGCGAAAAGGCTATCACGTCGACCTTGAACGCGATGAAGGAACGAATCGCCTTGATCTGCTTGACGGGATCCTGCATGGCGTCGTCGAACATGATCTTGACCCGCTCCCTCTTCGCCGCGCTCATGATGGAAAAGGTGTTCCGGGTGCGCCAGGTGCTCTCGTCGCCCAACTGGGAGAAGCCGAGCACTATGGGCTTTTTCTCCTCGGTATCCCGTCGGGAGCCGGAGCAGGCGAAAAGTTCGAAGACACACGAGATGATCAACAAAAAGCGGATTGCGCGAACCATTTTCAACACTCCCCCGAACCGGCGCGGGCTGACGACCGGTAGACGATACCCCGGGCGCCTTCATCGTGAACCTCGCCCGGACAGGCCCATATTTTACCATAAATACGTTGGATCGCAACAATAAACCGCCCCCAAGATCCCGATAGTGGCAGGCGGCCCGGGCGGGATGCGCGTCTCCCGCGGGAACAACGTAAAATATCCATGCATTGCAGTAAAATAGTATAGGTATCCGCGCGCGACGGCGAGCGTATCCGAAAAGAACGTATTAAATGCGAAAGGATGTAGGTAGCGCCCGCGCGAAAGTGGCCCCATAAATGGTTTAAGGGGCATTCGCCCCGGAACGTAACGAAAACGGAGGAACAGAGATGAAAAAGATTACGAAGATCAGCATCCTTGCTTTACTCGCATTTTGCATGCTGTCACCGGCGATGGTATTCGCCGGCGGTAAGAAAGACGCGGCGCCCGCTGGCGGACTGATAAAGGTCGGTATCGTCAACCTGCCGCCGGAAGAGTCCGGTTATCGGCAGGCCAACGTAGAGGACATGAACGCTGTCTTCTCGAAGGCGAACGGCTACGACGCGAAGCAGACCAACACCGGCGACAACAGCGAGCAGATCGCCGCTGCGCAGGGTTACATCCGCGACGGCGTTGACTACCTCCTGATCTCGGCCGCGAACGCGTCCGGTTGGGACAACGTCCTGAAGTCGGCCAAGGCCGCCGGCGTCACGGTATTCCTCTTCGACCGCCTCATCCAGACCGATGCCTCCAACTTCCAGGCCGCTCTTGTCTCCGACATGGCCACCGAGGGAAACACCGCGATGGGCTGGGTACTGAGCCAGAAGCTCGCCAAAGTCAACCTGATCCTCATTCGCGGACAGCTTGGTTCCGCGGCTGAGCTTGGTCGCAGCGCCGCGGCGCTCAAAGCCCGCGACGAGGGAAAGATCAGCATCGTTGCCGACGGAACCGGTGGAGACAGCTGGAGCCTTGAAGAGGCCCGCAAGGTCGTCGAGGCCGCTATCGCCGCCAACAAGGATTTCAACGTTATCTATGCCGAGAACGACGGTATGGCTCAGGGCGCGGTACAGGCCCTCGACGCTGCCGGTATCACCCACGGTAAGGGCGGAAAGGTCAAGGTCCTCGGATTCGACTTCAACCGTTTCGCGCTCCGCAACGTTCAGGCCGGCTACTGGGATTGCGATATCCAGTGCAGCCCCCGCCAGGCTGGCGAGATTTCCCGCTGGATCAAGTCCGGCAAGCTCCCGAGCGGAATCGTCTATCAGAAAGAGATTTTCGCCGACACCGCTTCTATCACCGACGACATCATCACCAATCTCGGACTCAATGCTGATCCCGGGAAGGGCGTAGTGACGAAGTAATCGTCTCTTGACTATGTATCGCGACCGCAAGGTCGCGAGGGCGGTGCGGTGTTCGGATATTTTCGGCACATCGCACCGCTATTAGTTTCTGCGGTACCCCAAGGAGGTCTAAGTTGCAGTCGGAGAAGGTGCTTGAGATGCAGGGTATATGCAAGACCTTTCCAGGGGTCAGGGCTCTGCATAACGTGGACTTCACGTTACGAAAGGGTGAAATCCATTCCCTGATGGGCGAAAACGGAGCGGGCAAGTCCACTCTCGTAAAGGTCATGACGGGAGTCTACGAAAAGGACGCCGGTCAGATATCGATAGAAGGAAAGGCAATCCATTTCAAGTCGCCGCAAGAGGCGCAAAACAGCGGGATCGGCACGGTATATCAGGAAATAACCCTGTGTCCCAACCTGACCGTCGCTGAAAACATGTTCATCGGCCGCGGGCGCCACGCTTTCGTTCAATGGAAGCGCATGAACGCGAATGCGGCAAAACTGCTCGATTCCCTCGGCATTCCGGCGAGGCCGACCCAACAGCTTTCAAGCTGTTCGCTCGCCGTCCAGCAGATGATCGCGATCGCCCGGGCGATCGACATGGACTGTAAAATTCTCATTCTTGACGAACCGACGTCCTCCCTTGACAAAGACGAGGTACGGAAGCTCTTCGAGCTTATGCGTGAACTCAAATCGAGGGGCGTGGGGATCATCTTCATTACCCACTTCCTCGATCAAGTATATGAAATCAGCGACAGGATCACGGTGCTTCGCAACGGGGAATTGATCGGGGAGTACGAGGCTTCCGCGCTTCCCCAGTTCGAGCTGGTCTCCAAGATGATGGGCAAGGCCCTGGAAGACGTTGAAAAGATGAAGAAGCACGAGATACCCGCGAAAAACGGCGGCGTCCCGGTATTCGAGGCTTCGGCTCTGTCGAGCGACGCGGGGGTCAAGCCGTTTGACTTCGCGATACGGAAGGGCGAGGTAAACGGGTTCACCGGACTCCTGGGTTCCGGGCGCAGCGAAAGCGTTCGGGCTATTTACGCCGCGGACAAGGTTACCGGCGGCGAAATCAGGATGAACGGTAAAAAGGTGAAGATAAGCGATCCGATCGACGCGATGAAGCACGGGATCGGGTATCTTCCCGAGGATCGCAAGGGCGACGGGATCATCGCCGAGCTTTCGGTGCGCGACAACATTATCCTTGCCGCGCAGGTCATGAAGGGATTTTTCAAACCCCTTTCCAGGAAGCAGGCCGAGGCTTTCGCCGACGAGTACATAAAGCGCCTGAACATCAAGACCGCGTCCATGAATACCCCGATCAGGTCGCTTTCCGGCGGCAACCAGCAGAAGGTCATTCTGGCCCGCTGGCTTCTCACGCATCCCGAATACCTTATCCTCGACGAGCCCACGCGTGGAATCGACGTCGGAACCAAGGTTGAAATTCAAAAACTTGTGCTCAAACTCGCAGAGGAAGGAGTCAGCGTGACGTTCATATCTTCGGAGATCGAGGAAATGCTTCGAACCTGCTCGCGCCTGATCGTCATGAAAGACCGTCAGATAGCGGGAGAGCTTTCCGGGACCAATTTAACGCAAAGCGACGTCATGCACGTGATCGCGGGAGGTGGGGAATGAACATAGTCAGGTTGAAGGCGCGAGGATCCCATCTATTCCTCCCCCTCTCCGTTCTGGCAATCCTGATCGTGATCAACCTGATCAAGGGCGCCGATTATTTCAGCATGACCATGATTAACGGGGCCCTGTACGGGAATATACCGAACATCCTTTTCGGCGCCTCGGAGCTGGTCATTCTCGCGATAGGCATGACCCTGGTTACAGCGTCATCGCGCGGGCAGGACATAAGCGTCGGCGTGGCCGGTGCCATTACCTCCGCCGTGTTCGTTCAGATACTCCTGGGCGCCGGCGACATAACATGGCTGACCATACTGGAGGGCTTCCTCGTAAGCTGCGTGGTTGGCGTGCTCATCGGCGCGTTCAACGGTTCCCTGGTAGCGATATTCAAGGTCCAACCGATGGTCGCGACCCTCATACTCTTTACGGCCGGCAGGTCCATCTCCTTCATGATCGACGGCAAACTGTCTCCCGTACTGGCGAATGAGCTTACAAGCCAAATCGGCAGCGTCATGCCCGGGGTGCCGATACAAACCCCGATAATCCTGACCGTTATCTTCATCGCGCTGGTCGCGGTGTTCCTCAAGACCACGAACCTCAGGCTCTACGCGGAGACAGTGGGAATCAACGAAAAGGCCGCTCGGCTGAACGGCATTAACCCGATACAGATCAAGTTCTTCACGTACATGATTCTCGGGGTCTGCTGCGCGGTCGCGGGATTCATCGCGGTGTCGAAGGCGGGGCGCCACGATAGCGTCAACATCCTCAAGTACATCGAGATGGACGCCATCCTGGCCGTAGCCATAGGAGGGAACGCCCTCTCAGGCGGGAAGTTCAGCATCTCCGGCTCCATAATCGGCGCGTACACCATAGAGGTATTGAACAGGACATTCCTCAGGCTCGAGGTTGAGACAGAGACGATAAAGGCCTTCAAGGCGGTGTTCATCATCATCCTCATGGTACTCGCGTCGCCCGTCGTCAGGGAATATATCGCGAAGGCGAAAAAGAAAACCGGGGCCGGCATTGAAGGCGGCTCCGCGCAAAAAACGGGCGCATTGCATTCTTCGGCGGCTTCCGGCCCGGATGCCCCCGCGAAGAAGGAGGTATAGGATGCGATCACAGACAATCTCGCAAAAGAAAGAGGGAATATCCAATTCCGACCTCCTCTTCATCATAGCGACCGTCATATTCGTGCTGATGTACGGATTCGCCATTATCCGCTATCCGGGAAGCTTTCTGCAGTTTCAGACCTTCTTTGACCTGTTCAGCCTGAACGCACCGCTCATCATCATAACCCTCGGGATAAGCATCGTCATGATCGGTGGCGGCATCGACATCTCGGTCGGCGCGGTGACGGGCCTTGTGACCATGTGCTGCGCCCTCCTGCTTGAATCGGGAACGGGCAATATTTGGGGAGCCATGTTTCTCGCGCTGGGCATCGGCGTCGCGTTCGGGCTCCTACAGGGATATCTCATCTCCTACCTGGACATTCAACCGTTCATCATAACCCTCGCGGGGATGTTCCTTGCGAACGGACTGCTGACGACGATCCACAAGGACCCGATCAACGTGACCCACGTGGAATTCGTCGCGCTTCGGGACTACGAGATAGTGGTTCCCTGGCTCGGAACGTACAACAGGTTGGGTAATTTCATCCCGCTCGAGATTAAGCTCGGCACCGTGGTCGCGTTGGCCCTCATCGTCCTCCTCTTCGTCATCATGAAGTGGTCGCGGTTCGGGCGCAATCTCTACGCCGTCGGGGGCAACAGCCAGAGCGCCCTGATGCTCGGCATCAACGTGCGAAAGACGAAGTTCTTCTCGTACCTCTTGTGCGGATTGCTTTCCGGGATCGCGGGCTTCGTGTACATCATGACGACGGGCGCCGGTAACGTCGGTAACGCGTCGGGCTTCGAGATGAAGGCTATCGCCGCGTCGATAATCGGCGGCACGATGCTTACGGGCGGCGTTGGAAACCTGTTCGGCTCGCCGGTAGGCGCGCTGACCCTTCTAACCATCAACGAACTCATCCGCGCGGCAGGTGTTAACTCCAACTATCAGGCGATAGTGAGCGGGCTCCTGCTGTACATCTTCATCGTTTTGCAAAGCGTCGTCGTGTGGTTGCGCGGCAGGGGGCAGTTCAGGCTTGCCCTGCCGTCCTGGCTTGTGCCGGTAAAAAAGTCTTCATAGTCTCCTCTTTTGAACTTGCCCCCTGGAACCGGGCATTCCAGGGGGCCTTTTTTTGCCCGGCGGGAAACCCGCGCGCCGATTACGGCCGGCATGCCTCGCGCTAACGGGCCGGGTCGCTCAGGTACTTGAGGAGCAACGCATTCTCGTCGAGATCGGGACTTTTCCCGAGAGCGTTAAACGCGCGAAGGAGGCTTTCCGCCTTTGGGGACGCGCGGGAAAAAACAACGTACGATTGAATCCTCTCGACGGGAAGCTGTAATACCTTGATCCTGTTCTCCAGCCCCTGACGCCTAGCCTCCGCGAGGCACGAGTGCTCGTTCTGGTCAAGGATAGCGTCGATCCGCCCAGCCAGCAATTTCCCCAGGTTTTGCGCGATCCAGGAATCGCCGGCGACGTTGTCGAACACCACGTCGGTATTCCCCGCGAAAAACCTCCCGGGGTACGCCCCGAGAATATAGCCGATGCGCATCCCCGATATATCCTTAATCGACTTGATCGACGCAAGGGGATACTCCGCGCGAACCGTAAGCGAGGGTTTGGTGATAAGGCACGTGTTTTCGGAGTACAGGAGATACTCATTTCTTTCCCCTGTCATTCCGAATTCGAGGCCCATGTCTATCGATCCGTCTTTCAAATACGACATCAGCCGCGCGATGGGAAGCAACTCCAGCCTCGGTTCGTATCCCATCGCCAGGGCTGCCGCCTTCGCGTATTCGACGCCGGGTCCGTACGGTTCCCCGTCGGGTGCGTTCTTCATGACGAGAGGAGGATGCAGGTAAATGCCGATCTTGACGATCTCTGCGTATGAGATGCCGATACACGCGCAAAACAACAGCGATATGGCAAACCTTTTCATGACACCCCCTTTTTCTCCTACACGCGATTCCCGTTACGAAGCGGCGATCATCCCCTGATTATGGCATCGAGATTCCCGCAATAGTCCCTGGCTTCGTTATTGGTCTCCTCGAAGTAATACGTAAATGAATGATTGCCGGTTTTCATGGAGAATTTCAGCAGGTTACCATAGCTCCCGTCCTTCTCGAGGACGACGGCCCGAAGTTTCTCAAGCGGTATATAGCAGTACGAGCGGCTATATACGACGTCAACACGCGTTTTGAATGGCCTTCCCCTGCCCAGGATCAACGCCTCGCGCCCGTTCGCCAGATGAACCGATCCCGTCATTCTTTTGCCGAAAAGCGCATGCAAGGCCCACTGTCGTATCGACCCCGGCACGTTTCGCGCCTTGATCGACGGCTGAACGGCGGCAATCGAGAAGCCCTCGTCTTTTACCCGCGCCTTGCTCAGCAGGTTGACGAATATGACTTCCTTGATTTCCTTCACCGCATCTTCATAGGGACTTTTCAACTTCGGGTACGTCTTCCCGATATAGCGGTCCCGCATGATCCTCATCATGCCGTTGACGATCGGCTCCGATACCGCGTTGTACGGTATGACGAACGTTCTGCCGCCATAGAAGATGCTTAACGTGCCGGAAAGGAGGTCCACGAGGTTATCCATGCCCTCTATTTCGGAATACGGGATCGTCGTCTCCTTCACGTCATTCCCGACCCGCTCCAGAACATACGCGCGGTTCGCGTATAACCCGATGACATAATCGTAAAGATCCATATCCGGCGTGGCGTTCCTTCGCTCGATGTTCCGGGGTATCTTGACCCTCATCAGGCTGTCGCCCTCATCCCGATAACGCGGAATGAACAAGGGCGGCAGCGGATGCGTCTCCGTCACTTCCAGAATCCATGGCCCGAATGCGTCATATTCGGCCACTCTGTATTCATGATCCGTCATACTACCGCCTCCTGTTACGAATGGAATCTACGTAAAGTATATATCTTCGCGCCCCTATTTACCCGAAGACGCGACTTTCTTTACCAAAAGGCCCCTTACCTGCTATACTCGTCTCCTTATCGCAACTGGAGGAAAACATGGAAACCAAGGCACAAAAGCCCGCCGGGAAAAGATTCATCGTCAAGTCTATCTTCATAGCGCACGCGCAAAGGATTGGCTGGATCCGTACGGCGCTCGGGGGGTTTCTCCAGTACGTCAGCGTTTTCGAGTTTATATTCCTGCATCTCACGACGATCATCGTCCTGTACAAGTGGATCCTGACGCCCTTCTTCAAACTTCGACGCCTCAGGATCGGGGATTTTATCCTGCTGGATCGGCACAGAATAGAGGGTATGTGCCTCTTCGACAAGATCAACTGCGAGTTTTGCGGCTACGCGAACGGCACGGCCAGAATCTGGAACGAGGAGATCGACGAGCTCGCCAAGGCCGACCTTGCGACGCGAAATCCCATTAAAATCCTCGTCGCGGGGATCTATTCCCTCTGCCTTCTGTGCTTTCTCGTCTTTACCTTTATCTTCTCAAAGATACTCTACTTGTTAATCTCGCTTTTCCTGGGTATGCACCGGGCGAGCACCGTCGAGATCATGAGGAATCTGAAGGCAACCGGCTTCGCGAGCAGCCACTGCGCGCCGGTTCGTTTCGTGCTGCGCCTGACAAAGGTCTACGCCTCTTCCCTGGCCATGAATCTCGAACAGATCGAGTCCAGCTGGTGCCCCCTCAAGCACAGCGAACGCGAAGGCAACGTGTACTCCGACCACCACGAGCGCTTTTATCCCCAGGATAAGCTTGCGGAGGCGGTCGAGGTCCTTTCGACGGTCGGAACGGTTTCTGAAAAAAGGCCAAAGTACTAAGATCCTCCGGGGTCGATCAGATAACGGCGCTATACGCTGATCGACGTCCCGGCGACGCCGTGTCAACATCCAATTAATGGTTTGCGTAAACCGTTAAATGGATTTATCATTAATCATGAAGCAAATCAAACATTCTCGATACATACGCTTCGTCAGAGTATGTTTACTCTTTTTGGCTTTCCTTGCATGCGCTAACGCATTATCATCCTGTAGCAGGATTTCCGATTCCTTTACGCGGGCCAGGGCCCGTTATGACTGTCGGAACGCCAACGAGCGAACCGATTTTTACCGGACGATCAACAGGGAATGGTTGATCGAGCACTCCGTGCCTCCGGACGGATACTCAATGTATTCCTCCTTTGTCGAGTTGGATGAACAGAATGACAGGCGCCTTGTCGATCTATTCGACGAACTCGCGGATGATACCCGGGATGCGTCTTCGCCGTATGCTTCCCTGATCGCGCTCTATCGCGCGGCCCGCGACTTACCCGAATCGGGACCGTCTGATCTCGCGAAGCTGAAGCCTATCCTTCAAAGATACGAGGAGGCCGCTTCTATCGCCGATCTCCTGGAAGCGGATCTTGCCTTCCATGACGATACCGGGTGCACTAACCTTTTACTTTTTGACATCTGGAGAAACGAGGATGGCACGGCCATTCTCAATCATTGCGGGCCCACACCGGATCAACGCGACGTATATACCTCGAAGCGGAAGGGCCGCGCGTATATCGACTACCTGAAGACGCTATTTATCCTGACGGGGCTCGACAAAGACGAATCGCTGCGCCGCGCAAAGGCGGTCTACGGATACGAACGCGAACTCAATTCCCGCTCCCTGAGCGGGCAGGCATCGATCGACCCGAAAAACGCGAGAACCTATCCCTTTTACCTGTTTCGCACCTATTATCCCATGGTCGACTTTCCCGCGTTCTTCCGTCGTATGGGCCTCGATACTCCCGAGTTCGTGCTGAACTTCCAACAGGGAATACTCGAATACGCGGCGGCCTCGTTTCAGGAACGTAACCTTGAAACGCTCAGCCTCTATGCCCAGGCTCGCGTCCTGAAGACGTTCGGTAGATATTGCTCCTTCACGTGCGTGCGCGCGGACGACGCCCTGTATACAAAGCTTTTCGGTGCCCGCAGCATTCTGGACGACGGGTACTACAGGAAACGATTAGCCTTAATCGTGGTCAAGAATTTCTTCCCCCAGGAAGTCGGGCGACTGTTCGCCGAGCGATTTTGCTCCGGGGAAGTAAAGGCCGACGTAACCGCGATCGTACAAGACGTTATCGGCGTGTATAAAAAGAGAATAACAGAGTCCGATTGGCTTGAGCCGTACACAAGGGATCGGGCGATCGCGAAGCTCGACGCCATGCGCATAAACGTCGCCTATCCCGACGAATGGGCGCCCCCGTTGCTGTTGGTCCCGGAGGGTACCTCCCTAGCGGACGACGCCTTGCTGGAAGGCGTGATAACCGTATCGAAGTCGAGAAGAACGGAAGACGTTCGCGCCTATGGCCAAAAAATAAACGAAAAGGAATGGCGGTCCCCCATATACATCGCGAACGCGTTCTATAATCAGCGAATGAACGAGGTTTATATACCCGCGGGAATCCTGCAGAGCCCGTTTTACGAAGCGGGCGCCGATGACGCGGCCAATCTCGGAGGTATCGGTTGCGTAATCGCGCACGAGGTAAGCCACGCGTTCGACAACAACGGCTCCCAGTTTGATTCCGCGGGGGATGTTCGGCAATGGTGGACGCTCGCGGACCATACCCGCTTCAAGGAACGATGCGACAAGGTCGCCGCCTTTTTCGACGGCGCTCCCGTCTCACCAGGCGTAGTGAACAAGGGCGCGTTGACCGTCAGCGAGAACCTCGCCGACCTCCTTGGCGTGGAATGCACGCTGAACGTACTCGCCCGAACGGGTACGTCAGACTACCGCCCGTTTTTTACCTCGTTCGCGACGGTGTTTCGAACGTCAATGACCTCCAACGCCCTGAAGTACCTCTCCGAATACGACGTTCACAGCATTGGCCCGGCCCGCGTCAATCGCACGCTGTCGAACTTCAGCAAATTCCGCGAGACCTTCGGCGTCTCCCCGGGCGACGCGCTATTCGTGGCAGACGAGGATCAAATAAAAATTTGGTAGCGACTACGGTCGTTTGATCGACGGATCCGAAGGTCATACGCTACCCTTCGGCACAGGCGATCTCGCTGAATCTCCCCTCCAGATCCGAAAAGACCCGAACGAGGGATGGATCGAACTGGGTTCCGGCGCCCGCGCGGATTATGCTCGAGGCCTCCTCATGGGTCATCACGCCTTTATACGGCCGCTCGGACCTGAGCGCGTCGTATACGTCGGCTATGGCCATGATCCGCGCAACGATCGGGATTCGCTCCCCGCTGATGCGATCCGGGTATCCGGAACCGTCCCAACGCTCATGGTGCGACTCGGCTATCTGCGTCGCGAACATGAGCGACGGGTCGTTTTCCCCGACACGCGCCATCCGCCTGATAACGCGCGCGCCAAGCACCGTGTGCGTTTGCATGATCCGGTACTCCTCGCCCGTCAACGGGCCTTTCTTGAGAAGGATCGAGTCGGGGATCCCGACCTTCCCCACGTCATGGAGCGTAGAGGCACGGGTGATAAGATTGATTCCGTATTCGCTGAAGAGATTCCCGTCGGGCAGGTTGCGCAGAAGCAGGTCGACGTAGGACATCGTCCTCTGCAGGTGCTCGCCCGTCTCGCGGTCGCGAAACTGCGTCAACTCGGCGACGGCCGCGCAAAACGCCTCGCGGGAACGATGAACCTCTACGATCGTCTCGTGAAGCCTTTCCCTGCACTTCGTTTCGCGATCCCGGTTCACCACGATCGCGATATGCGCGTCACCTGGAATTCCCCTGAAGGCCGGCATCATCCCCTGGAACGGATATCGCTCGCGCGACACGGGGCACAGGCTTACGTCGACGTGCACCGGACGACCCTTCGGGTCGAGATACCGTTTGCTCCGGACACGTCCCTTCGTCGACCCCGTGCACGCCTCATGGACGTACACGAGATCGCGGCAAAGGTCGTCGGGGTGCGTGAAGTGCATCCAGGTCTTCCCGATGACGGCGTCCCGGGCCCTCCCCATGATGGCGCAGTAACAATCGTTCGCGTCGAGGATCAGGCCGGTCACGCTTTCGATCACGGCGATCCCGAACGGAGCCTCATGGAGTAACCCGAGTTCAATCCGCAGACTCTGCATTTTCCTGGACGGCCTCTATCGTTTCAAGCTCGTCCCCCGAGAAAAGTGCAGATACATTCAGGATCACGACGAATTCGCCGTCCACCTGTCCCATTCCCCTGATGAATTCCGTGTCGACCATCGTGCCGATGCTCGGGGGCGGCGAGATTGCCGCCTCCTCAAGCGTTATTACCTTGTTTACGGAGTCGGAAAAGACCCCCACGCACAGGACTCCGTCGCCCCCATCCCCGGTAGGGATCTCGAGCACGATGATCGCGGACGTTTTCCCGATGACGGTCTCATCCATCCCGAATTTAACGCGAAGATCTATCACGGGCACCACCGAGCCCCGCAAGTTGATCACGCCCCGCATATAGTTCGGCATACGCGGGATCCTCGTTACGCGCGGTACCTCAAGGACCTCGCGCACGACGGCCACGGATATAGCGTATTGCTCTTCCCCGAGGGTCAACGTAAGGTACTCCCCCATTCCATCGTTTTTATCGGACATAGTGCGTCTCCTAGAAGGCCCTGTATTGACTGTCGGTCTCGTCGTTTCCCTGTTTATTCTCATCCCCGTCAAGGTCAAGGGTAATGCCGCGGGACTCGCCGCCCGGCGCTTTTTGTAAAGCCTTCTGCGGCCGTTTTTTCATGCCCGCGGTACTCGGGCCAGACTTGGCCGCGATATGACCGACCGCGATATGCGCGACCTCGGCGTGATGCGCGATCTCCTTCCTTGGCGTGGCGATATTCATCCCGTCGTTGCCGAACGAGAAGAAGCCTATCGTTTCCTGCATCTGCTCGGCCTGACTCGCCAATTCCTCGGACATGGACGAGGACTCCTCCGATGCGGACGCGTTTTGCTGGACGACCTGGTCGAGCTGCATCAGGGCCGAATTGATTTGTTGAGCCCCGGTGTTCTGCTCGGCGCTCGCCCCGCTGATCTCCTGAACGAGCTCGGCGGTGCGCTTTATCTCCGGGATCATCCCGAGAATCGTCTGGCCGGCGTTCTCCGCGATCTGCACGCTCTCGCCCGACAGCGCGCTGATGGCGCCCGCTTCCTTCTGGCTCCGCTCGGCGAGCTTCCCGACCTCGGAGGCCACTACCGCGAATCCCTTCCCGTACTCGCCGGCGCGCGCCGCCTCGATGGACGCGTTCAACGCGAGCATGTTGGTCGACCGGGCGATCTCCTCGATTATCGTTATCTTCGAGGCGATCAGGCGCATGGCCTCGACGGTCTTCGTCACGGCCTTTCCGCCCTCTTCGGCGATGGCGGCGGACTTGCGCGCTATCGCCTCCGTAGCCTGCGCGTTCTCGGCGTTTTGGCGGACGTTCGACGTCATCTGCTCCATGGACGCGGATATCTCCTCGACGGAAGACGCCTGCTCGGTCGCGCCCTGGGACATCTGCTGGGATGTCGCGCTCAGTTCCTGGCTACCCGAGCTTACCTGCCCGGCCACGGACGCGATATCCCTGACGATCTCCTTGAGCTTGTCCCGCATGACGTCGAGCGCGTGGGCCAATTGCCCGATCTCGTCCTTTTGGTCGATTCCCGTCTCGGCCGCCAGATCCCCGGCCGCGATCTTCTCGGCGAACGCGACGCCTTTGCGCATCGCGAAGCTGATGGTTCTCGTCAAGAAGGCGCCCACGAATACGCATAGCAGCGCGCTTACGATACCAATCCCGAACACTGCCCCGGATACCCGGGAATCCGTCGCCTCGACGATCTTCTCGCCGACGGCGCTTACCTCTTCGGCGCGTTTTATCGCGATGGTCGAAGCGTCGACTGCCCTCTTCTGGGCGTTTAACTGCGCGACGAGACTCACGTCATAGGCACGGGAGCGCTCAAGATATCCTGATATCCCCTCGTCCATCGCGGCGAGTATCGAGTCGGCCCCATTAACAGCGCCGGACGCCCGATATCCCGAAATCAGTTCGCGGGCGTCGGCGACATGCCGGGCCGTCTTCTCGAGATACTCTGTTTTCTGGAACAGGCGATGGCGATTAGCCTCGATCCGGGCAAGGTAAAAATGATTGGCTATCGCGAGCCCCCTCTCGGCGCCGCCGGGAAGCCGCGATAATCGCCCGATATTCTCGTCGACCGAGCGCGCGTAATCATCCACCGACAGCACGTCCCTTCCCTTTGACTGTTCCAGGGTCACGTACTCCCGGATGTCCCCGCTATATGCCTCGCACGAACCGATGATCTCGTCCAGGCGCTTGACGTTCGCGGGATCGGTAACCCGGCCCTGTAAATCCTTGGCCAGGGTGACGTTCTTTGCCATGAGCTCATACACGTTCGTCGCATAGCTCTCATCCTTCGTGATCACGAAGTTCTTGCCGGCGATAAGGGCGCCTTGCGTGTTTGTAACGATCTCGTTCGCGACGTAATTACGCCCGACGCTCGCGATAATATCGGAAAGGCCCTGGAGACTGATCGCGCTCCCCCCGATTTGCAACAGAAGCACGATACCGAATCCCGCGCCGATCTTGATCCCCAATTTGACGTTCTTGAACATGCCAACCTCCCTGGTTTTACGATATTCAGATTTTTGAGTGACTGGATCAAAGTTATCTTCTAGCTAAGTGTTGGTTATCCCATGTCTAATGTCAAGGAATTTTTTATATTGTATACTGATTAAGTGGATATGCTTATAGATGATACAATCAAACGGCGCCTCGGTTGCAACATTGTCATTCACCGGCAAAGAAGAGGTTGGACTCAAGCTCGTCTGGCGGAATTGGCTCAGATATCCCATCCCTTTCTCCTTCATATAGAGAGAGGAACGAGGGGCGCGTCTCTTGAAACGGTCGAAGTTCTTGCGCAGGCCCTTGAGGTGGACGTATCCGAGCTCTTTGCCATACGCACCGGTCTTGACCTATCCCCGAATGAACGGGTAACGCTTCGCAAACGCTTCAAGAAGGATCTTATGAAACATCTTGATGACGCGGTAGACGAAGTGATTACCCATTACAGCAAGGGGCTTTAGCGGAATCCGTAACCTGGTCGCGCGAGACTTTCCTCCCCTGTTCACCGCGAGATACGGCAAAATCGCGGAAGGGCGTTTTTATTCAAGGCGTTTGAGCCATTCTGTTACAGGGGATCTTTTTCAGGATACATTGTAAAAAATCAAAAGTTTCCCCGCTGCTACGGCCGTTCGAAGGCGTTTCCCTCGAAGGTCGAGCCGGAAAGGCGAACGAGCTCAAGGCCATCGCAAAACCGGGATGTTTCGTTATCGACGAACGAACAGCCCGCGAGCGCGATGTCCCGGCAATCCTCGTCGACAGTGAAGAGGGCCGATCCCCAGTTCTCCGAGAAGACGCAGTTCGTCCAGGACACATGGTCGGAATCGCGGATCGATATCAAGTCGTATTCCCCTGTCGACGCAAAGGTCGTTTCTGTGAACGCAAGATTGCCCGAACGAGATATATCCGCGAGGCCATAGGTACAGTCGCGCACCAAACAGCGATCCATCGCAAACCCGTTCGTCCGCTCTATCCCGAGACCGTACGTCCCGCAGCCGTAGAGTTCGCAACCGGTAATATCGATACCGTCGCAGTTTACGAACCGAAGCACCCCGCCAAGGCAATTTCCCGGTATCGTATGGCCGAAGGTTATCCCCGAGAGGCTGATATCCGAACACGTTTCGAACGAGAATACCCACCCATACTTCGGCGAAATCAGGATCGACGCGGCACCGTCGCCGATTATCGAAAGGTTCGAGACGGACTTGATCACGGGACAGAGGCCGTCATACTCGTCGACCCACGCGACGTTGCGGTTTTTGACGTCATAGCCCTTGCTGATATCGTATTCGCCGGGGGCAAGTTTTATTACCCGGTCAGTTCCGATCGCCTGCATGAGCTCTGTCACGTTATGCACGGTAACGACTCGTCGGCCGTCCTTCGGCTCGCTGACTCCCAGGCACCTGAGCGCCTGCCCGGACGCCCCCTCGAGCGCGGTTCCCGCGGAACGATAGGACTCGGTCGAGCCCGAAAGGATCGTGCCCGTCGCGACGTTCACGAGATTCATCGACAAAAGCCATATCCCGCCTTCCCTCGAGACCGTCGAAAGGAGGATCGCGTCCGCCTCGGTGAGCGTGACGATGCGCGATCGGGTGGCCTTATTTGCCAAGTCGGGGAGCGATACTCCCTGTTCCCCAAGCGCCATGTCGCGGGATTCGCCCGACACGGCGCGGAATCCCTCCGCCCCGCTCACCGCGGAAAGGAGCACCCCGTCGATCGCCTTCGCGAGGGATGCGTCTGCGCCGTTGGGAACGCAATCGGCCACGAGCACGAGCCTTCGGGAAAGCGCCTCGTATGGGCCCGACGGAAGGACCTCGACCGAGCTGACCGCGACGAGCCGCGCGGTCGCCACCTCGATCGCCTTCATCCTGAGGATGTATCCCTCGTCGATCGAGCATGAGACGATCACCTCGGCCCCGAGCATCTGACCGATCGATTGGGCCGACTCGTCGCTGACGTCGCCGGACAGCTGGAAATCGAGCTCGTCCTTGACGAGCTGAATGTCCGTGCGCTCGACGACGACGAATTTACCCTCGCCGACGAGGGCGAAAACCGCCTCGGTGAGTACGTAATCGGCCAGCCGCGTCGTCGGCGCCCGGCAGTTCAGGACGGCTACAATCGTATCCTTTTTGAGAGATCCGGATAACGCCGAAACCGATCCGGTTATCGCCTGATCGAGAGGTATCGGCTCAGCCCGCGCCGCCAGGACGGGAAGAAGCAATACAAGAAGGAAAACCGGCCATTTTTTCATCGATTCCTCTCGACAATCATAGTATTCACGCATTGTGCGTTACGGAATGATATTTTGTCAACGTAAAAAACCACGGCGAGATCTCATAACCGGGACGAGGCGACTGAATAGTCAGAGTCTTGCATTTACGGGAAGGAGAATTATACTTCTTTCTGGAGGACTATAAAATGATAACTTTTTTTGTATGTCTTGCTATCCTGATCGCCGGCTATTTCCTGTATGGCTCGATCGTGGAGAAGCTTTTCGGCCCGACTGACGAGCCGACTCCCGCGCTTACCAAAACGGACGGTGTCGACTTCGTCCCGATGAGTACTCCAAATATCTTCTTGATCCAGCTTTTGAACATCGCCGGCTTAGGGCCGATCTTCGGCGCCATTTCGGGCGCTTTGTGGGGACCTTCCGCGTTCCTGTGGATTACATTCGGAACGATTTTCGCGGGAGGCGTTCACGATTATTTATCCGGCATGCTGTCCATGCGGCACGAAGGCGCGAGCGTCTCGGAAATCGTCGGAATCTATCTCGGGCCGATAATGAGAAACGTCATGCGAGTCTTCTCGGTCATCCTGCTCGTTCTCGTCGGGACCGTCTTCATGACCGGTCCCGCGGGCCTTCTGGCGAAGCTGACACCCGAATCGCTCAATTACACCTTCTGGCTTATCGTGGTTCTCGTGTACTACTTCCTGGCGACCCTGCTTCCCATCGACAAGCTGATCGGACGGATCTATCCGGTTTTCGGCATCGTCCTCATCATTATGGCCGTCGGAATCGGCGGCGGAACAATTCTCGGCAACTTCACCGGCAAGATGTCGACGCCCGAATTCGCCTTCGCGAACCTGCATCCGAAAGGGTTGCCGATATGGCCGCTCCTATTCATCACGATCGCGTGCGGCGCCATTTCCGGCTTCCATTCCACACAGTCACCCATCATGGCGCGGTGCATCAAGACGGAGCGCGACGGTCGGAAGGTCTTCTTCGGCGCAATGGTATGCGAAGGCATCATCGCCCTGATCTGGGCCGCGGCCGGCATGACCTTCTATAACGGAACCGGCGGACTCGCCGCCGCGCTCGCCGATCCCCTCACGAAGGGACAGGGCGGCGTCGTGTACGATATCTCGATCCGCATGCTCGGCAAGGTCGGCGGCGTCCTCGCGATCCTCGGCGTCATCTTCTGCCCGATTACCTCAGGCGATACCGCGTTCCGCAGCGCCCGATTGACCCTCGCCGACTGGTTCAAGATCGATCAGAAGAAGATCGCGCCGCGTCTCGCCATGGCAATACCCCTTCTCGGCGTCGGAGCCCTCCTTTCCCAGATCGACTTCAATATCGTGTGGCGTTACTTCGCGTGGTCAAACCAGACCCTCGCGATGATCGTCCTCTGGGCCGCCGCCATGTACCTCTTCCTCAAGAAGAAGAACATGTGGATCGCCGTCGTTCCCGCGACCTTCATGAGCGCGGTCTCCATGACCTACATCTTGCAGGCGCCCGAAGGATTCAAGCTCCCGATTTCCATCTCATATCCTTCGGGTATCGCGTTCGCGATCGTTGTACTCGCTTTCTTCCTCTTTACGACCAGGAAAAAAGCGGCCGCGTAATGGTTTCGCGGGACGACATCCGGATGGAATAACGCCGGAAGAGTCCCGCGAGCAATAATTGACAGGCCTTCGCTCAAGAGGGTATCCTCGGGCGAAGGCCTTTTATATACGGAGGAAAGAACCCATGACATACGCCGAAATGCGAGCGAACGCCAAAGCCAATCTGAATGGTACATGCCGCGTGTGCCCCGTTTGCGACGGACGCGCCTGCGCGGGCGAAGTCCCCGGCATGGGCGGAAAGGGAACGGGATCGTCATTCATGTCGAACGTTTCCTCCCTGGCCTCCGTCAAGCTCAACATGCGTCTCGTCCACGCGGCGTCAAAACCGGATATGTCGATTACGATGTTCGGCAAGAAGATGCCCATGCCCGTGTTCGCGGCGCCCGTCTCCGGCACGACCCTCAACATGGGCGGGAAATTCTCCGAGGCCGACTACATCTCCTGGATCATCAGGGGATCGCTCGATTCGGGCGTCTATCCGATGGTCGGGGATACAGCGATCGAGCAATTCCTGATCGATAATCTTTCCGAACTGAAGAAAGCAGGCGGTGCGGGCATCGCGATAATCAAGCCCTGGGAAGCGGGCAACGTAATTGAAAAAATCAGGCTCGCCGAGGAAGCCGGGGCCTTCGCGGTCGGGATGGATATCGACGCGGCCGGCCTCGTGACCCTGTCCCTGCACGGAAAGGGCGTGTCCCCGAAAACGACCGACGAGCTTCGAACAATCCGGAAGGCGACAAAACTTCCCCTGATACTTAAAGGGGTCATGACGGTCGAAGATACCCTCGCGGCCATAGACTGCGGGGCCGACGCTGTCGTCGTCTCCAATCACGGAGGCCGGGTTCTCGACGGCACGCCCGGAGTGGCGGAGGTCCTTCCCCAAATCGCGAAGGCGTGCAAGGGAAAGATACTCCTTCTCGCGGACGGCGGCGTCAGAAGCGGGGTCGACGTCCTCAGGATGCTGGCTCTCGGCGCCGACGCGATCCTTTTTGGTCGACCGCTCGTGGTCGCCTCTTTCGGCGGAAAGGCGGAAGGCGTCAAGCTCGCGTTCGACCGCCTTCGCGCTGAACTCGAATCGGCCATGATCCTGACCGGCTGCGCCTCTATAGCTGATATCACCGACCGCGTGATCTACCGCTGAGGCCTCTCATCTTGGTCAGGAAGCCCAGTTTCGTCTCGCTGATGATGACGGCCGTAAAGGTAAGCAAAAACCCGATCACGAGTTTTACCGACAGCTCTTCCAGCCCGGCGACGAGGGACGAGAGGACGCCAAAAACCGCTTCAAAGGTCATGATGATCGACGCCTGCGAAGGAGGCGTGTGCTTTTGACCGTAGATTTGCAGGAGAAGACAAAGGGCCGTTGCGACCACGGCGAGAAAAACCAGCAAGGCGATTGTGGAGCCCGGTACGCCTTGCGGGAAAGGTTCAAAAAAGACCGCCCCGGCACCGGCAAGAACGCCCGCGGTCGCGAACTGGACAAGGCATAACAGAAGGATGTTCCTGCCGCGGAGCACCCGATTCGAGATGACGATGTGTACCGCGTAAAAAAACGCGCACACCAGGGTCAGGGCATCGCCGATATTGACCGAAAACCCCTGGTTCACCGAGATGAGACCAACGCCGGCGAGACCCACGAAGGCCGCGGAAATATTGTACCGGTCAGGCCGGCTCCGGTCGCTGAACCAGTAGAGAAACGGCACCATGACGCAGTACGACGCGGTCAAAAAGGCGTTTTTACCGGGGGTCGTATACATCAACCCGTAGGTTTGCGTCGCGTAGGCCAGAAAGAGCGCCAGCCCCATCGCCACGCCGCCGAGTACATAGCCCCGGTCCATGGCCTTCAGAAACCTGAACGAGACGACGAGCATTATCAGCGCCGCGCCGGTAAACCGGAAGGCCAGGATATAGAGCGTCGTGACGCTGCCAAGCGTAAAATCCATGAGGACGAACGCAACGCCCCAGATAATGGTTGCAAGAAGCAGGGCCCCGCGCCCCGCGAGAGTAGTGCCGGTTTTCACAAGTTACGTCCTGATATGATGTAAACGTAGCAAACGCTAGAGTATGCTTTCGAGAAAGCTTCTGGCCTTATCCGTTTTGGGGTTCTCGAACAGTTCTTTCGGGGTCCCCTCTTCAAGAATCACCCCGTCCACCATGAACACGACGCGGTCGGCCACCTCGCGCGCGAATCCCATCTCGTGCGTCACGCAGAGCATGGTCATCCCCTGGGACGCAAGATCCTTCATGACGGATAAAACCTCGCCCACGAGCTCCGGATCGAGCGCGCTGGTCGGCTCGTCAAAGAGCATGATCTCCGGCTCCATCGCGAGAGCGCGCGCGATCGCGACCCGCTGTTGCTGGCCGCCGGAGAGCTTGCTCGGAAACACGTCGGTCTTGTCCGACAGCCCGACCCGCTCGATGAGCTTGCTGGCGATCGCGATAGCGTCAGCCCTGGATTTTTTCCGTATGAGGATAGGCGCGAGGATAAGGTTATCGAGCACCGTCTTGTGCGGAAACAGGTTAAACCGCTGGAAGACCATGCCCATTTCGAGGAGCATGGCCTTTTGGTGATCAGGCGGCGCCCGGTGGATCGTCCGGTTATGCTCACGGTGCAGGAAAAGCTCGTCCTTGATAAAGACCTTGCCGCTCGTGATCTTCTCGAGCTGGTTCAACGAACGCAGGTATGTCGATTTCCCGGCTCCCGACGGACCGATGATGCATATCACCTCGCCCTTCTTGACCCCGAGATCGATATTCTTGAGCACCTTCAGCGTGCCGAATTCCTTGCAGAGCTTTTCCGTCCTGATGAGATAGTCATAGCCATGCGCTTGTTGCTCGTTATTCATACACCGATAACCTCGTTTCCATCTTTCCGAACAGCCAGGTAAAAATCGCGGTTACGACCAGATAAATGGCCAGGGCCGGCAAGAAGACAAGATAACTCCCCTCGCTCGTCATGATCGTTTTGGAAATGGTCGTGATATCCATGAGGGAAATGGCGAACACCAGCGAAACGTCCTTGATCATCATGATAAACTCGTTGCAAAGCGGCGGAATCATCCGCCGGGTCGCCTGCGGGATAATGATATGCGCCATGGTTTGACCGTACCCGAGGCCCAGCGTCTTAGCCGCCTCATGCTGCCCGTGGTCTATCGACTCGATGGCCGCGCGAACGATCTCCGCGCAATAGGCGGCCGAGTTCAGCGAAAACGCGATCAGGGCTGCGAGAAACGCGCCCTTGTACACAGATTCCGGATCGCCTGAGTCGAAGAGCCCGCGCCAGGAAAACCCGAAGATCCCCGGCAGGGAAAAATACACCACGAAAAGCTGAATCAGGAGCGGCGTACCGCGAAAGAAAAAGATGTACGCGCGGGAAATCCTGCTGATCAGGGTATTGGTCGAAATCTTTCCCAGGGCGAGAAACACGCTGAAGACGAACCCGATAAGCATGGACAACGTGGTAAGCAACAGCGTCAGCTTTATGCCGTGCAGAAGATTCTGCCGGACGCCCAGCATACGGTAGGTGTAGTTGACCATCTGGCCGACGAATTTGCCGATCCCCCCGTCAGCGTGGAAAACGCCTCCGGCGAAACCGACCCACGATTCCTGCAGGGACTGCGCGCCCGACGTGGAAAAGGAAATGAAACTGATTACGCTCAAATCGTTGTACGTAATGGTAAGCCGTTTTCTTGCCAGGTCCTTCTCGTCCTCGATCAACCGCCTGACCTCGGGAGACGCGGCGTCCATCATCTCCGATTCGGAGACATTGATGACGGAAAGGGTTATGAACAAAAGAACAACTGCCGCAAAAATGCCGGCAGCTGTTTTTGACGACTGTTTCCACTCGTTAAAAGCAAAGAGCTTATGCAATATCTTCTTCATTGAACTATGCTTCAGGAACCGAACCAGTACTCGATGTTTTCCTTGAAGAACCCTTCCTCTTTCAATTTGGCGATAGCCTTGTTGATTGCCGCCTGAAGCGCGACGTTATCCTTCTTGATCGCGACGCCGAACTGCTCGCTTTCATTCTTATCAAGATACGCGATCTTGTACTTGTCCGGATTCTTGCCTACCTGCCCCTGCGCGACGGTGGAATCTACGACGACAGCGTCGATTTCCTTGTTGTCAAGCTGCGTAAAACAGGTAATGACCTTCTCGTTCTGCGCGAGCGTGCACTTCAGGGAACCGGTGGAAATATAGTCGGAAATGAGAATGTCGGAGGTGGTTTCTTTCTGAACCGCCAGGGCAAACCCGTTGAGCTCGAGGAAGCTGTTGATTACCTTGTCGGAATCCTTCCTGACGACGACCGCCTGATAATTGTCGATGTACGGATCGGAGAAACTCATCGTCTGCTTCCGCTCGTCGGTGATGGTAACCGCCGAGATGACGACGTCGTAATTTACCCCGATACCCTGGAAGATCCCGTCCCAGGCGGTGTTGATGAACACGACCTCAAGGTCGAGCTTCTCGCCGAGCGCCTTCGCGAAATCGACGTCATACCCGATGGGGGTTACGCCGTCGTTGGCGAAGTCCTCAAACGGAGGATACCCGATCTCGACGCCGATGGACAGGGTTCCCTTCTTCATTAAATTAAGCGCGGATGCGCCCTTGTCCTTTGAACCGCACGCGGTCAATGAAACAAGAATCGCGACACACGACACGAGCGCGAAAACTCTCTTTCTCATACAATATCTCCTGTTTTCGTATCAGCATTGCCGACGTTCCCAGTATACCGTAAAAACGATACCATGCAACACATTTTCTCGTCGGGAAGGGAGATTTTCGCATACCTTTTCGATCAGGAATATGTATAAAAATGAGGCAGAGGGAAGGACGGCGCGCGAACTGGCCCTGCTCACAGCCGTTCGAAGCGGGCGAAAGGATGGGCGGGGGAATCCCGTCCATCCTGCATACACCCGAATCCATGACGGTTCGTTATTGCCTTATCGTCAACGTCATGAAGCTTTCGGGAGGCATCTCTACCGAATAGAGCTTGCCGTCGATCTTGCCGGTAACGGTTCTTGCTTTCGCGCCGTCATTCATAAGCTCGACGACGATGTTACCTTCAGGCGTGACAAAGCCAACCGCCCCGGCGTACGAGCCCCTGGTCGCAACATATTTGGATCCTGCCGGCAGATAGCGGCTGAAATGCTCGAATGCCCTGAACATCGGCGTATAGGTAACCTCTTTGGTTATCGTATTGACGACGATGGCGCTATTCTGGGGCCACTTTTTTATTTTATCGATATTCTTTCCATCCTGATCCAGAATGATATTCCAGAGCATATAGCTTTCCGCGCCGCCGGAAAGATAGCTTTTCATGCGGGCCCAGGTATACGCGGCATACTTGAAATCATTCGGGGCGCGATCGGGTTTAAAGCCCGATTTCCAGTGCCAGTTACCGCAATCGGTCTCGGTCTGCATGATGGGTATTCCGGGGTGCCTTTTTAAGATGTCCGCGATCTGCATATCGCCATCCCACTGAAGACCGATTATGTCAACATACCGTTTGGCGACCGCATCGTCGAGGACGGTTTTTGCGAAGGTTCCATACCTTGCGTCATTGAATGTCCCGAGCATGATCCCGGATGCGATCCCGCGCTCGGCGAATACCGGTCCCATGAAATCCCGTATGAAGGCGCGGAATTGCTCGGGCTTCCACCCACCGTTCGGGTATCCGGTCACGACTGTCGGCTCGTTTTGCACGGCAATCGCCGTGATGCCCATCCCCAGTTTCGCATACTCTTCGGCGAACCTCGCGAGATAGAGCGCGTAGGCCCGGTAATATCTTGCATCATCGATAAAATTCCCGCCCTCATAGTCGTTGTTATCCTTCATCCAGACCGGGGGGCTCCATGCCGACGCCCAAAGCTTGATATCGGGACGAATCCCCTGCGCCGCCTTGATATAGGGGATAAGGTATTTTCGGTCGCGCTCAAGCGTGAAATTCTCCATCCCGAAATCGTCTTTGACGGGCGCAAGCGTGTAGCGCTCAAGCGCATAGTCGCTGGCGCCGATCGGAATCCTTCCGTACGAAAGGTTCGCTTCATCAGCCGCGAATAGCGATGAAAGAACCCTTTGCCGTTCGCCCTCGTCAAGCGCGCAAAGCGTAGCCCAACCCTGTTCGTTGAACGCGCCGCCAAAGCCCGTAATCGCGTGTCGTGCGTCCGATGTATCGACGGTGAAATCCGCTTTTGCCTTTACGGGGTATTTCACGAGATTGCTCTTTTCCGCGCGAACCATATCACCGGTTGTTACGATGCACTGTACCGCCTCTCCCGTCATCCCGCCTCCCGCTTCAGCCCCTGTTGTAAAACAGGCCAGTATCAGAATCAGTGGAACAAGAACCATCATCAACCGTTTCATGACATCTCCTTTTATTTGCAAAGATCGAGCCGCGCGATTACAATTATATCATACTATCAGCCATGTGGACCCAAACAGGGGGACTCGATGAAAAGTATCAAGACAAAGATCAGCGCGATGGCGATTGGAATAACCGTCGCGGTAACCGCCGTTCTTTTAACCGTGTTCTTTCTTTCATTCCGCTCGTTAGTTGAAGAACAGCTCAACCTTTTGGACTCGACGCTTCGGGAGAGCTTCGACCGAACGATCCGATGGGAAGTGGATTCCGCGGTGACCATGGTCGACCGGATCGCGACCCTCGAGAAGGAAGGCCTGCTCGACCATGCGACGGCCGAAGAGGTTGCAAAACGTCTCCTTCGCGACATGCGATACGGCAAGGAAGGGTATTTCTGGGCCGATACGCCAGACGGTACGAACGTCGTCGTGCTCGGGGGATCGATCGAGGGGAAAAACCGTCTTGAGGCCGTCGATTCGAACGGATTGAAGTATATCCGGGCAATCATAGAGAACGGACTCAAGGAGGGCGGAGGCTATACGGACTACTGGTTCCCCAAGGCCGGTACCGACAAGTCCCTCCCGAAACGGGGCTACAGCCTTCTTTCGAAACCCTGGCAATGGATCGTCGGAACGGGAGCCTATATCGACGATATCGATGCAATCGTAACTGAAAAGCGTTCAGAGGCCAACGCCTTCGTTAAGCGCGCAATGGGTATAACCATCGCCCTTGCCGTCCTTGCGGCCCTTGTTTCGACGGTAATCGGCGTCCTGATCGGCGTAAAACTCATTAAGCCGCTCATATATGCCGCCAAGCAAACGGAGCTACTCGCCTCGGGGGATTTTACCAGTTCCTTTGATGAGGATAAGATTTCCCTGAAGGACGAAACAGGCGCGCTTCTCAGGGCGCTCAACTCGATGCGCTCAGACCTCGCCGATATGATCAAGGGCATCGTTACGGTCAGCAACGCGATCTCCATGGGTTCGTCCGAACTTTCCAACACCTCCCAGGACGTGTCTTCCGGCGCCTCGGAACAGGCATCGTCAACCGAGGAGATATCCGCCTCGGTCGAGGAGATGGCGTCGACAATACGCCAAAACGCCGAAAATTCCAGCGAGACGGAGCGGATCGCGCGAAAGGCCGCGAAGGACGCGGCAGATGGCTCAGAGACGTTGAATAAGGCGATTCTTGCCGTCAAGCAAATAGCCGAGCGCATCGTCGTGATCGAAGAGATATCCAGGCAGACGAATCTCCTTGCCCTCAACGCGGCCATCGAGGCCGCCCGTGCCGGCGAGGCGGGAAAGGGATTCTCGGTCGTCGCCGGCGAGATACGCAAGCTGGCGGAGCGAAGCGCGACCTCGGCCGCGGAGATTCATGGTATTTCGGCGACGACGACCGAAGCGGCGCAAAAGGCGGGAGCGGTATTGGCAAGCCTCGCCCCGGACATAGTCAAAACCGCGGACCTCGTCGGTGAAATCAGCGCCGCATCGGCGGAACAACGCATCGGGGCCGATCAGATCGGGCAATCAATGACCCAACTCGACGCGGTCGTCCAGCGAAACGCGGCGGCCTCCGAGGAACTTGCCGCGTCGGCGGAGAGTCTCAACGCGCAGGCAGAAACCCTTCGGGACACCGTAAGCCGGTTCACGGTATAACGCGCGGGGAACAGGCATTGACGTACGAGACATACGGCATTAGTATCGGGATATGGATATTCTGTCGCTCTCTACAGCCCTTTCCCAAAACAAGCTCCAGGAAGCAGCCTCGGTCCAGGTGCAACGGCTTGCCATGGACTCGGCCGAGGCCCAGGGCGCCGCGCTCGTCAAGATGATGAGCGAGACCATCACCGATCCGGCCCTCGGAAACCGCATCGACCTTTTCGCCTGATACTACCCCAGGATCTCCTGAACGCGCCCCACCAACCCCGACTCAAGGCGAACCTTTATCCCGTGCGGATGGCTCGGGCTGTTCGTCAGGATATCCTGAACGATCCCCTCGGTCCGCTTTCCCGTCCGCTGGTCTTCCTTCAAGACGATTGAAACCCTCAATCCCGCATGAATCGCGCTCCGCGTCATTCCGTCCATGAATACCCCCCCCCCAATCAACCCCGAGTACTGGTTTATCATACCATTTTTTGACGAAAGGCTCACCAACCGCGAGAGCAAATAAGGGCCTACAGGAGGTCACTGGCGTGATATACTGGCGATCATTATGGATACCCGCAAACAACGACCGGCCGGGGCCGTTCGCGCCCTGACGGTACAGGATGTCGATCTTGAGGTCGAGCGGAAGGACGTGCGGAGCGTCAGGATCGCGGTCCTCCCGCCCGACGGCCGCGTGCGAGTCTCGGCGCCCGCGTCGATGGGCCTGGAGACAGTTCGCTCCCTCGTGTCGGGGAAGATAGGATGGATCAAAAGAAAGCGAGATGAGGTGCTCAGGCGCCCGACGGCGCTCACCCTTTCGTACGTCACGGGGGAGCTGGTACCGCTTTGGGGCGGGAGAGTCCCGCTTGTCGTCGAGGAGTCGCGGTCGCGGGGCGGCGGGGCGCTCGTGGACGGGGTCCTTCGCCTTCGCGCGGCGCGCGGATCTGACAGGGACGCGCGGGAGAGGGCCGTGTACGCCTGGTACCGCAAGCGCCTCGCCGAGGCTATCGAGCCCCTCGTTGAAACGTGGGCGCCGATCGTGGGCAAGCGGCCCAAGTCGGTCGCGATCAGGCGCATGAAGTCGAAGTGGGGTTCATGCAACGCGCTTTCGGGCCGGGTGTGCCTCAATCTAGAGCTCGTAAAGGCTTCCCCCGACTGTCTTGAATACGTGCTTGTCCACGAGTTGACGCACTTGCTCGAGGCGAGCCACAACGCGCGCTTTAAGCGCCTGCTGTCGTCGTTCCTCCCCGACTGGAAGGCATCCCGCGACCGTCTCAACGGCAAGAACCGCTCGTAAGCCAGTACTACAGCTGTACGCGAATCGCGACGCTACCGGGGGGAAACGCCGGTACGAGGCCGCGATATTCCTCTGCCCCGGATGGACTACACTGCGCCCTTGTATCGAGACTTACATGCGCGTTCGATAATCAAAAACCACATCGTAATAGTCCGCGTCAAAAAAAGACTCGAAGCGTATAACCCCGGCTGGCCCCTGATATATCATACTGTTTTCTCGAATGTCAGGCGGAAGAACCCTCCAGAGCAATTCAGTGCAGTAGATGGCAGAACCACCCAACAGAAACTCCCTGTCAAAGGGGCACGCCTCGGCGAGACACGCTTGCGCCCGACGCACCATTTCTTGACGAATCTCGGGCCGGACACGAGCCCTGACGACGGCGGTTGAAAATAAAACGCTTTTCCTTGTAAACGATTCCAATCGCTCACGCTGAACCCCGTCTATTTCCGACAAACCCCTGGAGACTGAATGAATAACGTACCAGGAACCATCCTCATCGGCGTATAAGATCCCGGCATGGGAAAAGCCATGCGGGTCGCCAAGGGTTTGAACGATCAATGAGCTTAATAAACCGTTACCGCGGCGCAGAATAAAATCGCCGGACTGAATCAATAAGCCGTCTTCGGGTGAAATTGGATCGCCGGGAACGGGAATGTGGGAGGCAGGAAACGCAGTATCCGGGCGCGAAAAAAACAACAATCCTGCCAGCAGAAGCAGTATGGTTCCCGCTGACAGGATACTCACCCTCACGCGGGGCATTATTGATTGAAAATATCTTTATCCATATTCATGGTGTCTTTTTCAAGCTCGACAAGCCACTTCCCGTCTACCTTCCGGAGAGCCACGGGTTTTTCTTCCAGCCCCGTGGAAAGAACGACCACTGCCGTATCACCGTCTATTTCGGTACTAATATGCTTAATTTTCATCCCCGATGAGGTTTTCTTCATCGTTTTCTCATCAACCATGGCCGCCATGAACGTGATCAACTGCTGGGTATCCGCGGTTCCCAACTCGGCTGCCTTTTCATACTCCCCGTTTATCAAATGCTTTGTAAACTGAATCGCCACGTCTTTGGGATTATTTGAACCCCCGCAGGCCGTAATCAATGCAACAGCGGCCAACAACAATACTACACGCACCGTTTTTTTCATCTTGAGCTCCTTTTTAACCAATGGTATTGTAGATAATGGAGTATGTCAATATTTTCTCTTGCATTGAATCAAATACCAGTTATAGAATAGTAATCATGTAATCTAATTACAGAAAAATCGAATGTAAGGAGTTTCTATGTTTGAGCTACCGGAGATTGATATCGGATCTGTTGTTGGCGCTGATAATCTTATGGTTTATTTGATGAAAGGAGCGGCGCTTCCCGCTCAAAACGGTTTCTTTTTCGTACTGATCCTGGTCAGTCTTCTTGGGCTCGTGGAATACTTCGTGTCCAAAAAAACGGCCCTTCAGGGGATAGTGCAGAAAATGTCGCCGGTCCAGGGAATTGCGGGCGTGATCCTCGCTATCTATGCGATAGTCGCCCTTATCATGAGCTTCACAATCCTGGGAAAATCCTTCCTGCTTTTCCTCGCGTTCTTCATAGCTTCGCTTACCGCGTTAGCCCTGAGCGCAATACTCGGAGCGCGTTTCATTTTCTCCTTTTTCTCGAAAAATGACAAAGCGGTACAGGTAGCCACGAAAATCGCGAATACGGGCAACTCCATACTCTTCACGCTGTGCTGGATTAACCTTTCAGCCGGCTTCTTTATGTTTCTCACCATGTGCGGCCTTGCCGCAGCTTTCCGCTAAAAACACTTCGATGCGTATGTTCCCCGGGAATTGCTAGGGAGCATACGCCTTGGATCATCACAATGCGCCCCTTGCAACCAGGCGGCGTGACGGGCCATAAACTCCCTGAAAAAGAGTGCTGACAAAAGGGCTCAGTATATACCCTCCAGAGATCCTGGTCATATTTCCAGATATACCAAGTTAGGGGAAACGCAAATACGAGGCCGCGATAATTCCCTGATCCGGCCGGACAGGGCCTTTCTCGCTAAGGACGGGTCACGGGGGTCTCGGGCAAGAGTCGGCGCCTGTACGAAAACCTGAAAGATATCTCTCTGCGCGCCGAATTGCCCTCGAACCCCGGCGCGCCCCGTCCTTCACTGATGCCTGGTTCGCCCTGTCCGGCCGGAGCCAGGCAGGTTCTTTGCGGCCATGGGAGCGATCAGGCTTGTCGCCATCTGAAATCACGCGGCTTCCCCTGCCTCCAAATCTTCGAGTTTGGGGATTGCTTCGCAAGTATTGCTACAAAACAACCGTGAAAAGCAAAACTATTATTCCAAACTCGAAGGATTTTCCGGCACCCCTTCGTGGAGTCCGACCCTCCAGGATGGTCCAAGTTGTCTTACGTAATGAGTTATTTCGCCTCTAAAAATCACTGGTGGAGTTCTTTAGATCAGTATTTTTTAATTCACTCCAACCCCAACGCCTTCATCACCGCATCGATCGCATCAGAATAAAACCCCGTCTGAAATTTCGCAAAAAGCTCTCCAGGTACCGTCGGTATTGCCGTTACACTACTCATTGGCAACAGTATCCGCCTTGCACCTGAATCGAAAGCTACTTGAAGATTATCCGCCAAATTGGTCACTGGAATAACCGACCCTCCGAGCGAAATGTCACCAAGGACAATCAGTTGTTGTTGAATGGGTTTCCTTGTAATAATCGACGCAAGAGAAACGAAGGTTTGAAGAGTCGTTCCCGTGGGAAATCCGGTGTTTTGCATTTCGACAATATGAATCTGGAAATCATGCTCCGAAAACTTTTCCACACCGGAAATGCGATTCAGGTTTGCCTTGAAGTAATCGAATGCGATCTTGAAGGGTTCCTTCGCTTGTGAGTTCGAGCCAAGACCCGACACCGAAAAAGAACCATGACCCGGAATAATCTGCGTTTCAAATCGATATACTCCCAAGTGCCCGGCAGATCCCTCGGAAATGCAGTATTGTGTCCCCGGCGCTAACGGGGCTTCGGGAATCAGTTTGCCTCCGCCCTGCTCAGGAACGGTTATAAATCTCTCTTCAAGCGTATCATTATCAATATAGCTAAAGTGCACATCGAAAAACTCCATCCCGCCGATCTTCTTCAGCTGTTCTTTGATACGTCGACGAGTTTCAAGGGCGTACTCAAGACATTTTCGTACCGCTTCCTTGTCATAATCCCCTGCCGGATACAACAGCTTTAGAAAACCGGATGAAATCTTTCTGACGGCGATAACATCCCTTTGATTGAGGTTGTTACCAAGTTTGAAATACTGGTCAATCGCATCAGAAAATGTTTGCTTGCGGATCTCGATAAAGAAACTCGAAAGATAATCAACAATAAGCCCGAATTGCCGGGTAAAGAACTCGGGTCGATATTTCGGAATTTCCCAGCCGGGTATGTATGCGTGAAAACGGTCAAAGAACGCGCTGTCAATCATCGCGTCAGGAAACGGAGCGAGCAGATGGCTTGTTTTAATGAGCGTTTCAACGGGTTGGTTGATATTTCCGACGAAAACAAACGATGCGAGCCCCGGCATCATCTCTTTCCCGCGGGCAAAAGATCCGGATGCCATATAGTCCTTCATGATCTGAACGCCGTCTTTGTCCTTGAAGTTAATTCCAGCTACCTCATCGAAGGCAACGACGTCCCACAGGCCAACCAACCCCATCGCCTTTGTTCCGAGGTTATAAAACAAGTTAGCGACAGTCGTCTGACCACCAGAAATCAGAATACTAGCCGGACTGATTTCCTTATACACATGACTCTTTCCCGTTCCACGCGGCCCTAATTCGCAGAGATTGACGTTATTCTCGACAAACGGGACAAGACGCGCGAGTAGATGCCATTTTACCCGCTCATCGAACTGCAGCGGCTCCATACCGACAGACCTGAGCAAAACATCAATCCATTCCGATTCAGTGAACTTCTTCCGAGCTTCGAGAAACTCCTGCATATCCATGCTCGGAAGCTGAATCGGTTTTAGGTAATCGATAGTCCAAGGCGAATTTCCGCTCCCTTCCTCAAAAGAATAGCCGACCGTGATGATGCACCAGATACCGCCTGAAAGCATTTTCTCGTATTGCTTTATCCAGATATCATTAACCGGCACATGGCTGATTCCAAGATTCGAGAAACTGACCTCGTAGGTATCTTTTTTATCGTTCAAGGAGGCAGTCAATCTATCGATGATCTTGAAACTGCCGTTTTCCCGGATCTCCATTTTCACTTTTTCTTTTTCATCGGGCCGTACATAGTTCTCGGCAAGAATCTTTTTTACGCTCGCAACACCCTCCGTGATAGTCTCCGGATCGTTTGTCGAGCAATACATGCCAAGAAGGTACTCGAGTACGAAAATGGGGACATTCGCACCCTGCTTGATCGAAGAGGTTAAGTCCTTGCGTACAACCTTTCCGGGAAAGAGTTCTAAAAGTTTATCGTCCAGGTTTTGGTCGGTCATATCAAAATTCATCCAGTATCATTAAGGATATACGAATCGTCTGTTCGTAGATTAACGCGCCTGAATCGGCATCCCGCAACACGAAAAGATAATCAGTCTTCGGATCGAAATGCTCGCCAGTAAGATGCAGTTTTATCTGTTTTGTCAGACTCTTGCTGACATCCGAATTACTGTTCAACAAAACCTCTGGCGTATCGCTCAACAATTCGGCACCGTAATACACGCCTGCTTTTACGGTTCTGGCTATGTTCGTCTCACCGATCGCCTCGGCCTGGAAAACCCGCACGGTAAAAACACGCGTCGTGATCATCGACGGTAGCCCGATTACACCGGCTTCAACGGGTGTTTTCTGTCCATCTTTGCCTGATGCATCCTGATCGGGTTTAACAACCACGACCGGAATAATCACTTCTTGCGGCATGACGCCGCCATGGAAGAACTTCGCTCCGCCGACAAAGTGAAAAAGTTGAATCCCGTAAGGAATCAGGAAATTAAAACTAGTGTCTTCAAACCCGAAATCCTTACAAGAACCACAAACCGCTCCAGTACATCCGGCAAGGTCTTTCCCCAGTTTGTATCTCTTTTTTGACTCGCACGAATCCGGAACCTCGACAGCCAATACTGATCTCTGCGATTCCGGAACATCGTCCGAAGTATAAAGAAAACCATGATCGGCAGTAACGACAATATGAGATCCATTCATGGTATTGGTGATATATCGAATGATTTGCTCAAGATCGACGCAGGCAGATCGACAGGCTTTTAATGTCAAGTCTTCTGACGCGGCCTTATCGCCCGTAGCGTCAATGGTATCATGATAGATATAGATCACTGAAGCGCTTTTCTGGAAGGTCCTTGCCTCATCACGCTTCATGGCGAGAAGGCTATCTGCATCAATTGCAATCCCGTTATACGCACTGAGGATTTTCTTTCTGTTTTCCAATCCCTGGGCGTTCTTTGCATCGACAAGAACTGAATCAGCCGCCGGTATTGCTAATGAACCGTGCGGAAGAAGGGCAGCCATGCCAAGATGAGTAATCGAGGGGAGTCCCGTTAGCGCGGAAGTAAGGGAGATGCTATAGCGCGCGGTAACGGAAAGAATTGTCGAGAGCTCTTCACCCACCTCATACCGAAGCGCGTCGCTGACGATAACGTACGCACGACGGTTTGGACCCGCTTCCAGATATGGAACGATCTGGGTCTTGTAGAAATCATGTTGCTTGAGAACGGATGCACAATTCCAGGCAGAAACCGACTTTCCATCAGGGCTAATCAATGCCATCCATACGGACGAAAGTCGAGCGAGATACAGCTCCCTGTACGCGGTTTCGAGTCGTGCTGATAAATCCTTGAAAAGTTCGACACCCGCAACGTCCATTACTGATTCAGTGTAGAGTCTGAGATCCTGGTCTATTCTGAACCATTCACCTGTATAAGCCTGAATAAATCCGGTAACATCTGTAATGCCTTCAGGGTGAAATACTGCCAATTCATCCAGAAATCGTACCGCATGGTAACACACGGTATAAGAGCTTCGATAGCGTTCAGAACTACTCTCGGCGAGCCAAAAATCCAGTCGTTTCCGTGACAGCGATATATCCAGAATTTTCTTACGGAGTCCTGCCCCTCCATTCTGTATCGCTTGAAGAAGCTTGGACACCAAGCGTGAAAGAATATACTCTTCAGTATTGAATGTCTGAATGGATAAAAGTTGCTCCATGTCGACCGTCGTAAAGAGTTTCCCAAGACTGTCTTTGAAGATATCCGCAGCCCAGGAGCTCCACACGATATAGGAAGCACGCGAGGAAACACTGTTTCGCCATTGCTGACAAAAACGGAAGCTAGCGCCTGAGTCGCCCTTTTTGTAGAGCCCAAGGCTTGTTCCGTCAATATTTGTTTTAACGGAAAGATCGGAAGCAAAAAGTTGGAGGGCGAACTTGGATATTGTCGGTTTCTCCTCGGAATATCCGAACTGCCGTTCGATCCGTTTCCAGAATACTTCTTGAAGTCCATATTGCTCAAAAGAGGAAGATGCATCGAATGAATGATCGCTCTTCGCAAAGAGTTCAAGCAAAATCGACGACAAGCCGGGATCCTCGGCATGTACAACCACGCTCATCATGCGAAAAAGCAGGGTTTCGTCCGTTTCTGATTTCGGATCCATTCGATATTCGGATAGTTTTTTTCTGAATTTCGCTTCGCTAAAATACCGCGCAAAGCGTTTCACGGTATCGGTCAGATCCAACCTGCCGCCAAGTCCGATTTCATCCAGAAAGAGGGACCTCTGGTCTGCCATGAATACCGGTAACGAGAGTCGAAGGTCGAGAATCGCATCCCGATGTTCGAATTCAGCCTCATTCGGAATATACACAACGAATCGCTGGTCACGCTCATCGAGCAGACGGCTCTTGAGGGCAAGGGGGCCACAATCAGGCAGGTTTATGAGTTCTATATCTTTCTTCTTGAGTTCAGCCCGGTATTCGTCAAGATCGAACGAAAAACCGTCCTGCGTATTCTGCCAAATAATCACACGGAAGAACTTTCCTGTGCAATCTTTTAAGGCGAGTCGCTTCTCTATTCCTTCTAATATCTTTGGGTTTATCATTATTTAGCCTATTCTTTCTGGTTTTGTCATTATATCACTTATTTATCCCGGACTAGAAACTATTTGTGTGATATAACTGTATATCAATACTGCATCTTTTTTCTGTGCATTAACAAGCATTTTATCCTTGTTTTTCTTAGTCCTTTTTACATAAGTGAATAACATTACATGTTCGATTTATCCTCTTGTTTGAATTCGACGACATATCCTGTCGGCGTATTTGCAAATACCTTTATTTTATCCCAGTTAAAAGCAATTATATCAGGGAAGATAGATTTTGGTTCAGTTACTACAAATATCTTATAATGTGTATGAATTTCAGCAAAATTTCGTTCAAATTCTGTCAAACTGAACGTAATGTTTGGTAGGTGACTACTATTCGTCTTTACTTCTACATAAATCTTTTCTTCTGCATCCGTATAATGCATATCGTAACCATAGCTGTCAGAACCATCAAGATTTATATTCTCTTCACGTGCAAACTGACTCATCCATTCTACATTTTCTTTACCATACCTCTGTATTAGATGCTCATAAACAATTTCCTCGGATTTTTTTCCTGTTCTGGTATTGCTTGCTTGTTTTGCTGAGTAATCTTTGTAAGGATTTCCACTTTTACTCGAAGTATTATTTTTAGGATGATTTGAATTTATTCTTGAAAGTTGAAAATTAGATGAATCAATGAAATTTAGAGTTCTAGGGATTACTTCATAGTTAGGTTCTTCAATTAATTCTGATTCAGTAAGGTACTTTTCAAATTCTTGTTGAAGATATTCATAGTTACCAAAACGCAATAGAGAGTCATATTCATTAACGAGAAAATTATTTAACTCTGAAGTATTTTGTGGATATCTTTCAAATAAGCATTTTTTTGTTTCAAATCCTAAAGCATCTACATCGATATCGATATCGTAGTTCTTTTCAAGAAGAATATCTGCAGGCTTGATCGATTGTAATAAATCAAGAACGTTGCAAAAATCTTCTTTTAGAAGTTCAAGATTTGGTTCGATTTGCTTATATTCCTTTATTTTAGCTAAATAGAGTTTTTGCTCATCGATAGTTGATGTTAAAAGCTTATTATATAATATTTTTTTAAAGTTCAATTCGTTGCTATCTTTACACTTATTAAACATCTCCTTGTTTTTCTGAGCATTGTCTATTGAGGAGATTACTTTATTATCTCCGTCAAAAAAGTTATCAGCATCATTCCATATAGTATCATTTTCATGACGTTGGACTAAAGCATTTCGTAATGATGCAGTTGGATATTTCCAAAGATCTCTGAAAGAAATTCCTAAGGTCGTTTCTTCAATATTTATTGTCATACGAATGATTTCAAAAAGCGTTGAGGTCAAATGTTCATCATACTTATCCGGGCTATTGGTTCCTATCATTAAAATAAATTGTCCGGTACTATCTTTAGCATATTGATAATTCTCACAATTTCGCTCAGAGTCATCATATCTTATTGTCATGCTGGAAACGAGAACAATACGCAATTTTTTGACAGTTTTCCATCGTTTCTCATCTGTTACTGTTTGACTATTTTCAACATATAGCCCTTTTAAAACCTCATGAAGATCTTTCTGAAAACTTTTATTAAAAACAGATTCCAGAAAATAGGACACTTTCATATCAGGTTTGAACTCTTTAACACCAAACCATAGCTCAGCTTTTTTAGCACCGCGGTTTTTTCTGAGATGGATCAATGTGTGATTCTCTCGTACTTTATCAGGAAAGCTTTTATCCGCGTAATATACTTCAGAAATACTGTGGAAGCAATTATCATAACAGAACACTTTACCATTTTGAAGAAATTTGGTTCTTTCATGGCAATTTGCATCAGGTTCTTTTAATCCTGAAGCATTCATGATTTGAATGTATATTTTTTTTGACAAATCACCGTTTCTATCAATTCCATCATTTGAGAGTTCATTGAGTATCGTATATAAAACAGAAGGTTTAATTTTTGAAAAGTCGATAATGAATCCAAGATTGTCTATGATTGCGTTTATTTCGTAATCCACAGCTGTTGACGGAGGTAAAATCTGATCGATGTTTTGACCTAATAGTCGAGGAGCTAGTTGCTTTCCAATTTTTTCATCCAAAACAATTTGCTCGGGAGAAAAACGTTCACCATCTAGTTCTATCCACTTAGAAGTAGCGAACATATGTGCAATATAATTCCGTACTTGATTACAATGTACAGCACGACCATCTCTCTGTTCTTTTCGTTTTGCATATAAAGGATATTTTACACTTGTTTCAAATCTTGACAGCAAGGATTTCTTTAAAAGATCATCTTTACTTATCCACAAGAGTAAATCAGAAAAATTAGCATTACTTAAAATATATCCAAGGTTCTTGTAAGAATCAGCAGTAATATTAACGAATTCAAAATCTGTCCTCATTACCTCTTCTTTAGCTGCGACTGTACCGTGATCCAATTGCAACGGATAGGAAATATGAGAATATAATTCTTCTTTATAACTTTTTGGAATCTGCCAGTTATAAAACGAAACTTGTTCACGAACAGGAACCAACCGAACACCAAATTTTACACAAAATTCAATAAACCGTTCTTTATCTTCGAGTAATATAGAAAAGTGCCACAGTTCTTTTTGTCCATCTTGCATCGCACAAATTTTCGAAAGATCATTATTGTAATATTCTCCAAAATACAGTGTATCTGGTCGAACAACTTCATTATTTTGAGATGGAAAATTGAAGATAACTTCCGTTGGCGGAGTCCAGTCTTCCTTATCGTTATAATATTTATACAACCAAAGAACGAACTCTTGAGAATAAGTCCAATTATCACCAACTGAATTGTTAACCCGGGCGATTGTTGTACTTCTATCCAAATATCGAAAAAAGGGATTTTTCTCAATTATTGCATAATCAGAAATAGTTCTTTCTTCGCGTGGTTCTGTGCGCAGGTCCTTATGAGCGAGATAACCATCTTCACTTTTATAGAAATTTATCGCAGCTTTTTGAAAGTCATCAGACAAAAAACTAAAAGTTACCCACGAAGGAACGATTGGAACTTCACCTACCTTAAAGTATACTTTGTCTTTCCCAGTTGCCCACTGCCCATTTTCGAGTCGGATTAAATTTGGTAGAAAGCTTAATGCATCGGGTATATTTCCATAGGTTGTTCTCCACCATTCAAAGACGGTAAAGCATTCTTCTGGTGACCATTTACTCGTCAATTCGTTAATTGAAGATTGAATATTTTGGATTGAAATCGAAAGATCGATCTTATCTCGCGCAGCGATTCTTTTGATAAAATCAATTGCATCTTTGTCGTTAATGTATTTGAGTAATTTCTTGAAACCGTCACCTGCAAAAAGAGCAGGATAATTAGTGTTCGTATACCAGGGATTCTCAAAAAGTGAAATAAAACCACCGTTAATTGTTGGCAATACTCTTTTCTTTCCGATATTTGTATAATAGTATTCTGAGAATTTGAAGCCTGCAATTTCCGTTAAAAACGGGCCTGCAGGTACAATGCTTTTTAGGGCATTTTCTGGATTTTTTACCGTCTCGGTTATTTTTTCAGATGACTCATCAATCAAAGAAACTAGTTCTTGAAGAATTAATGTATTCAACGGATGTTCGATTATATCATTCCTATCTGACCTTAACTCAAAATCAGCATGGCAAAGCCAACCGAGAGGGAATTCAACTTTAGTTTTGAAATAGCTATACAGATAGTTATTTGTTAATCTGGGTAGATCATCGCAAAAAGCAATAGAAATACCATAACTGTAATCCTTCTTTTTCCCATCTATATCATTTAAGGAAACGCTTCTTTTTTCTTGATTAAAAACTTGCCATAAATACTCAGTAGCAACCCCATCAACAGTTGCATAAATTAAAACATTTCCGGTTTGGTCATCAATTTTACGGTAAGATCGTTCAGAATTAGTCGTTCTTATTATTAACTCTTCTATCTTTGGTAAAAAAACCATTGATCTTTCGTCGATTTGTAACAACTGTGATTCGACATCATTTATCACGGATTCCTTTAATTGAAGGACAATCTGTGTCGTATAATTTAACTTGATAGGTTCAATAACAACTGGAGCTGATAGAATCGCGATTTTTTGAGCAACGTTAATACTCTTTCTGAATATTTCTGCCTCTTCAAATCCGAATGCAATAGACAATTCACCAGAGTAGATCTTGATTTTTTTACACCAATTTAATAAGGAGCGAAAACCAAGCCCCTTTGCTCCAATCTGAAATGTGCTGTCGCCAGGCATTGCATCAATACAATTTTGGAGCAACTCAAGTATTTCTCTTCCATGATATTCACCCACAGTATTATACTCTGTACTATAGTCACTTTGAATACGTTCTGGATAATCGCGGTATAAAGATCGCTGTTTTTCAAGAAGCTCCATAATTTGACTATTAATTACTGGTGATGTGAAAGTTTTTTTTGATTCTCTCTCAGCTTTTGCTGTATAATAGGGAAGCATTAACGATTCTACGCCTTCAATAGAAAAAGGTTCGCCATTATTACTAACAATCAAAACATTATCTATAAGTTCAAAAATAACAGTGTTTGTATTGGACTTTTTTGTTTTCATATTATCTTTTAATGAATTCATAATATTCACCTCCGAATAGATTTTTTAAATAGTCCAACAATCTATTAACTTGTCAATATATACACTTATAAAGCACTTGCTTATTTATGTATGATATCTTGTATTTGTAGGCGTTCTACACCTCTCCCTTCCCCACGACATCTTTCACGTTGGCGAGCAATCCCCCGAACTTCCCGTAATTAACGCGCACGCCTTCGTCTAGATCGAGTTCTATCTGCATCTGGGCGTAGTGGTTGAGTACGCTGTCGAACGCGGTAAGCTCGGCGAGTTTCGCGGTCAAGCTGGTTTTCAGCTTATCAAGCCGTTTCCTCTCGGCGGTGCTTGCGGCGCCCTGCATCTGCGCGTCGAGGGAATCCATCTGTCCGCGGATCTTTCCGCTTAAAGGTACCACGAACTGCATGCGCATGCGCGAGAGGGTTCCCTTGTTGTTCCGGTGGAGGTACACGAGGGCTTCAAAGGCTTTTTCTTTTCCGGAGCTGAACTTCCAGTAGATGGGCCGCTTTTTGTAGGTCTGGAGGTGGTCTTTGTAAAAGTCCCCGGAAAGGTAGCGGCGGAGCGTTTCGTCCGGGCTTTCGTTTCCTTTCACCCCGAGTCCCCCGGCGAGCCATGTCATGTTTTCGTCATGCAGTTTCGTTCCCCACACGATGCGCACGAAGGTTTCGACGCGGTCGGCGGCGTCTTCGTCGAACCATCGCATGTCGGTTATGCAGAGTATGCCGTCATCGTCGGCGGGGAATGTAGCGTACTGTGCGCGGTCGAATCCCTGTCCGCCCGCTTCGGCGTATATGAGTCCGCGTTTGTCCAGGCTGTATCGTCCCATGGCGCAGCCGATTGCGTAGCTGACGAGTTCCCGCGCTCCGTCTTCCCGCATGCGCTCTTCACCTTCGGTGTAGATCTGGGGGCCTGCGAAACGGGTACGTTCCGCATCGGGCTCTTCATTGCAATCTTGATTCGGGCTTCCGCCCTCATCAAGGATTTCCATTTCGATCCCTGGCCCGGAAGAGTCGTCTTCTGTTGCTTTCTTCCGTGGTTTGTAGCGGTACCACGGGTTAACGGTCAAGGTAATTTGTTCGATGGGTACGTCGGGTGTGAGTTCGTCCTGCAGTCCGTACGCGTCGATAAAGAGCCGGTTGTTTTCTTCTTCCAGCCGAAGCATCTCCGCCGTCCAGTGCTGCCCGATTGCTCGCCAAGTGTTCCAGCAGCTAGCAAGTGAGTGCTGGTCGGGAACGTTAATGCCGGTGCCTTTCAGGTAGTCGGGGAGAACAGAAGGAAGCCAGGGTAAGGCTTGAAAGTCCCAGCTGGTTTCGAAGGCATCCCAGTCGTTTCGAGCAATTTCAAGTAACTTGCAAACTGACTCAGTGATCTGCTCGATATTTTTCTGTAATTCCTTAGGATTAGGAAGAATATTGAAATACCCGATATGGAAATGAATTGTCGGATTTAAGACCTTCGTCATTTTATCGACAAATTTATTATTGCAGTATGAAAGAACGATATCACGCAGATTTGATGTTTTAGGAAATGCACAATGCCCTGTATTTGAAAATAAAAAACCTGTATCGTAAAATCGAAAGGAGTTTGTTGCTGAGGTAATATCTGACCATGAAACCATTGGTGTTAAGTATCGTTCTTCAGAAGGTAAGTGATTTCCGACATCTTTTAATTTATCTCGATCAGTCCTGTTGTAAGATGCAACATATTCAGTATTACCAAACCATTTTCTGAACGATCCGCCCTTGTTTAATGGAACCCAGCGAAGTTTCTCATTCTTCCAAATATTTTCTACTGAAGAATATCCAATCGCCATTTTTCCGAATGATATTTCCCAATAAAATCTGAAATACAAATCATCATTTCCGGTTCCAAAACCTTGTCGGGTATCTATAATATCCGATATTTTTCCTTCAGAATGAAAAATATCTCGAACATGATTACTAACCCAGTATGCCAATGGCCGCCCGGGTATCTTTGTAAAATCTATTTGTCGTGAATCATCATATTTCATTTCACGAGCTAACAAAGCATTTGCTTTTTCTTCTTCACTACCATTTGTTAGTCTAAAGAAAGTTGGTTTGTATTTTACAATTCCATAACTTCCATTTATAAAAGCAGTTGTCTGCACAACTTCACCACTAATTTGCCCAAAAGCCCTTGCGCCCAAATGTGCTAGTGTTAATACAGTATGGTGATTAAGAATATCAGACCGCAATTCTTCGTAACTTGATAAGAACATCCAACTTTGCATTGTTACAAAAGTAGCGAATCCATTTGCTTTAATCAATTCAAAACCACGAATAATAAAACAAGCGAAAAGATCAGATTTCCCAGACTGATACTTATACTCTACAATTTTCTTCAATTGCGGAATCATACCCTTTGAACCTAAATAAGGCGGGTTACTCACAACCTGATCGTACTTCTGCCCCAGCACTTGTGCGAGCCGTACGAACACCAAAGCGGACTCGGCGGCTTTGCTGGCGAGTAGTTCGGAGCTGGCTGCGGTCTTCTCCAACCACTGGGTGAGGGCGGGGAGTTTCTCGATTAATTCGTCCGGGATCTGGATGAGGGAGCCGAAGAGGGTGCCTTGTTCGAAAAGAGAGAGGATTGCGGTGAGATCGGCTTTCTGGTCTGTGGATGCGCTCAGACTTTGTACGATATCGGTCTGTTCGTCGCCCGTGCAGTCTCGGAATGATAAAAGATTCAAACGAAGGCCTGAGCCGCTCGACAGGATTGACGGATCGTCCTCGCGGGCTTTCATAATGAGTGCGAAACAGGCAATCTCCGTTGCGCGAAGATCGATATCGAGACCCCAGAGATTCTTCTCCAGAATCAAACGCGCGCACTGCTGCCTTTGATAGCCGCGCTCAAGATAAATCTCCCGCAGCACCTCGTAGGCCGTCACCAGAATATGACCGCTCCCCATCGCCGGATCAAGGAGCTTGATATCCTCCGGATTCAGATCCCCGCTGAACAGGCGCTTGAGCTCTGCTTCCACCTCCGGTTCCTGCGGTGCGGGTTCGATGTAATAGAACATCTTCGCCTTAAGGCCGCTCTCCGGATGATGCAAGAGCCAGGAACGCCCCAGACTGTTATGCACCAGGTATTGGACAATCCACTTCGGCGTAAAAAGCTGCGTCACCGCCGGAATCTCTTCCTTCTTGTACGCCGTCTTCCTCGCCATGTACTCACTCTTCAGCTCGCTGATATAATACTGATAGAGCCAGCCGAGCACCTCGATCTCCTGCCATTCCTCGTCCGGTAACCCGCTCGTGAACCAGTCAAGGAGACTTCCTGCGCGTAACAGGTTTTCCGGCAAGAGAAGCTCGAGATCTTCCTGAATAGCAGGAAAGAGGAGCGGAAGATTGTCATGCAGACTCTCGCACGTCGCAAGAATCAACCGTCGATAGAGCTCCTCGTCCCGCGTACCGTCCATCTTGAGCGCGACGATCTCGCTTTTCGGAAACGATGCAAACGAAAGCGTATGCGCTTTTGAAAGAACCTCAGGCTCAGATCCTCCAATCGCCGGGGTCAGAACCCGCACCTTCTGCGGCAAAAACGCGTGCACTTCCATATACCGGAGCGCCGCAAGCCGGTTGAACCAGGTATACGCCGCCTCGTCGATCACCTTCTCCCAACCCTGCTTCGCGATCCGCTCCGCCAGCTTCTTCCGTTGTACTTCCCACGCCGCCGGCATCTGGTACCCCGCGATCACAACCTTATCGCCGACCGTCTGAGAGGCGACCATCGGCTTCTCTGCCGAAAGCCCCAGAAGCTGTGCGCGCTGTTCCATAGCCTCGCGGAACTTGATCCGTGCGGCCGGAGCGAAAGATTTAAGAAGGGATTGGTTCATACTGTTAGCTCCATCTAGTCCCAATACGTGATAATTTTAAAATTCTCATATGGGTCGATCTTATTCAGTTGAAAATATAGAAATGCGTTAGTGATTGCACTTTGACATAGGTTACGAAGGAAAAGTTCCGGGTAATGTAGATTCCAAGTTGTTTGTGCCTCACCGTGTACATCTTCATGATCAAAAGAAGCGACATAAAAAGGTTCGTCACATTCGCTAGGGAATGGTATAGATTTCTGTGAGAGCTCATGAACAAGACCGCACCTGAATTTATAAAACAACATTGAATGCCGGAATAAATTGATTTCTTTTTGTTGATCGTCTCTCATGTTTACTATATCAATGTTCTTGTCGAAATTTGAGACTCGTATATCATCACACGCCGTTGGTAATGTGAATGTATTCATGTCAGAGAACCAGTTACGGCCTGTTTCATCAAAAAAGTACTTTAGTTGTATTAAGCTCACTTTCTCCGAATCAGTCCATCTAATTATATCCTTGAGCATTGAACAGAATCGATCCCGATTCCCTTTGTTAGGATAACAATAACCTGCAAGGCCATCTATCAACGAAACATAGCACAATCGTCGATGGACACTTTGGCTCAGGGGTATATTTCCAACTTCATCAAATAATTTTTGATAATATTCAATGAGGTATTGTTGATGCTCTGTAACCAATTCAGGATTATCCATTCACTCGCCTATCCCTTCTGATATTCTTCCGGTATTTTGTCCAGCATGGTTTCGCGGTAGCGGGTGAATTGGCGCCATTCGAGAATCTTCTGGTGCTTTAATATGCCCACCGCAACCGTAACTGAAACGCCGACCGCTTCGCTCAGCTTCGAGAGGCGCTCGGGAGTAAGATACTTGCCGATCTTCTCGCCCTCGGCGACGATCTCGGCCGTATGAAGATACTCGGCCGCGCGGCCATCGGCTTCGGCCTCCATCTCGGTCAACCCCTCGTTATCGAGATTATCTAAAATCGGCGTTCCGTCTGCTTCCAGATGATCAAGAACATGAGCAAGTTCGTGCGCGACCGTAAACCAGAAATTATCGATACGGTCATACCGCCCGGTATATACTACGAATGGATTCTTCTTGAAGTAAAACGCTGCGCCGTCAAGATATGTTTTTTGCAGATGACTCAACACGAAAAAGCCCACTCCGCATGCGTTCAGGTCAGTCAGAAACCGCTCGACGCCGTCGGCCTTCATCGTATAGCTGGATAATTTCTTCGCCAGTGCCTCAAGTGATTTCCGGCTGAATTTTGGCAAATCGAACGATTCCGCATGGGAGCGTGCTACAAGATACCAGGTCTTGCTGTACCACGCCGTATACGTTTCGTCCGATTTTCCCCGGCGGGCGCAATATGATTCTGATGCGGAATAGGCCTCCTCGGGGATCTCGTCCTTCCCGAATAACCGGCGGCACTCGAGCGAGAGGCCTTCGCTATCATTGTCATAAAGGAGCCAACCCTTCTTCCGCATCTCCGCAAGCGGCATGTATTTACGGAGTTTCGCCTTCTTTTCGGCCAACAACTCCTTCTCGCCGGATGTATGTTTGCGGAGCTGATGTGCCGTATCCAGATTGAGCCAAAGCTCTGCCGACGTATTGAACACCTTAGCCAGAAGATTCGCGGTATCAACGGTAATCGATTGTTTGTTCTTGATCAGCTTGTTTATCGTTTGCGGCGTTAACCCGGTCAGATCAGCAAGATCGTCCTGTTGCCATCCGAGCGCGTCCAGGGAATCCTGAATTATCTCGCCCGGCCCGACATTGTAAAAGGGACGGAGTTCGTTCGCCATATTAATCTCCATAATGGGGCGTAAGATCATCAAGTCCGATGATCCCGATCGTACATGTGTCGTCTTCCCAGTCAATCTGCATCTCGAGCCGCCAAGTTCTGTTTAACCGCATCGAGTAACGGTTCGCGTAGCCCTCAAGCCGCTCGAACTTATAGGCTGGGAAGTTCCAGAGATCGGTGACTATCGTGGCTTGAATCAGCACTTCAACCGCGCGAGGAAGCTTTCGTATCACATCGGGAGGTACCTTCCGATACCGCCTGGAAGCGCCCGTACGGTGAAGTTCTTCCAGATCCTGGTTGATGAAATTGACTTCCAAACATCACCTCTCTGTATAAGTATCGACTTTGTTTTATAAATTGTCAACACTATTTATCGTATAACGATAAAACAAAGAAACACTTTCGATTCCCTTACTCCAGCCTGATTTTCTTTCCCTGAACAATGAAACGCTTCAGTCTGGACCGCAGTTCTTCCACGGCCGCGTCGACTTCGGCAGGGGTTTCCAGGTCTTTCATACTCAGAAGAGAGGCTATACGGACGGTCTCGATCTGCTTCTCGTATACCTTCTCCTTATAGGCCACCGCTTCGGGTTTTCCCCCCGAAGGAGCACGCGGTTCGGACTTCGGCTGTTGAGCCGTCTGGCGTTGCGAGATAAGCGCGTTTAGCGCGTCATTAAATGCCGATTCCGCGCCCGAGGCGATCACCATCTCGAGCTGGGCAAGATTCACCTCATGAACGCACTGATCATGCAGACGGTTGAGCTTTGCCTTCACCTCATACGTCTTTTCGGGACTCAGTTTCAACTGCTCGCATTCCGGAGTCAGCGATTCGCGGAAGGCGTCGACTTTTGCGATCGCCGCCGCGCGGCTTTCGACCATAACCGCTTCCTGAATCTTTTCCAGCGTATTAGCGAGAGGACTGAGATCCTTTATCTTCGCCCAGGGTTCGCTGTCGCTGAGGATCGCCCCGACGAGCGAGAAAGCGCCCGTAAAACCTGCTTTCCCGGAGAGACGCTCCGCAAACGGCTTTGCTTGATTGTAAATACGGGCGGCCTCGCGCCATAGACGAATTTGCCCGGAAAAGAACGACTCAAGCGTGTGATACGAAAGCGCACAACGGACCAAATCGTCCTTCTCGTCATTGATTGTCGTCAAGAGCTCGTCGTCAAGCGTTATCTTCTGGATACGCGTTACCGTGTCATGCAGTTCTTTTAAAAGAGCGATGCCCGGATACATCGACGTATCATGCTGAACCGTCTCGCGCCAGGAGCGAAGGTTCTGGTCCCATTTCGCCAGATGATCCTTTATGTACTTTGACAGTTCGCGGAGCGTCGTTGGCGGATACTCGTCAAACATCGTATGCGCCACAGTACCGGCAGTTTCGAGTATCTCATTGTCCAGAACGCGACACCGCTCAATCGTGACTTTTTCGTAGAGGGACGACTTGACGAAAAGATCGATGCAGGCGGATGGCTCCATGTATTTTCCGCCGTGGCGAATCTTGACCTCCCCCTGCCTGAAAAGATAGGCGACCAGCACCTGTGCGTTCCCGTCGGGCCACCCGAACGGAACCGCTCCGTATCGTTGCACGAAGTCGGAAAGCAGCACGGACTTTCCCGAGGATTCTGAAAGCATCAGGAACGTCCTGATCTCCTCGAGCGCAAGAGGGTTTCCCGTCTGGTATTCGTCAAGAAGCATGTCGCCCCGGGGAACAAGCAGGGAACGTATGGTGCGCTCCCAATCGGCGGCCGGATCGATGAGCATATCGAGCTTCGTGTATACGGCGCGAACCAGATATTCACACACGTCCATCAGGAACGCCGAATTCCCCTTTGCCTTGGGCTGATACATGGTTCCCGCAATGGCAACCTGCGAAGCAGCAACGAGATCTGATACCGCGAGTAGAAGCTTATTCCTTCGCTTGATATTCTCGGAAGCCTTTTGCTCGAGTATCGTCTTCTCGCCGCTCGTTACTTCCTTACCCGCATTTGCCGTTATGAACGTATCGGTGCGGAGGTACAATCTGAACTCATTGAAGAACGCGTTATCATCCGGAAGGAGCACCAGAACCTGTGCGGTTCCCGCGCTCGCAAGAACGGGATTCCCGCTCTTGGTCTCATATATAGCGCCGGAAAGCGGCGAATAAAACTCGACGAGGAGATCGCCCCTGGTCGAGTTATTATAACCGTCAAGGCACAGCTGGATATCGAATGATTTCCCGTTTGTGTGGCGGTACTTGTTTTTCCCGTCGAATTGATCGCGAAAAAGAAATCCTGCGAGCTCCTTGATTTCCTTCTGCGTCGGCACGGGGGTGTTCTGTATCTGTTTGGTGATGTTCTGCTCTTCGATGGTAAGGAAGATAAACTGGTTCTCCTCGCGCGTTACGAGGTTCTCTTTCTCCAGCTTGATAAGGGAATCCTCAATCTGTTTTCGATGGATGACCATATCGGTATCTACCCGGGGCAAACACAATACCGAAAGGTTCTGAATGGTTCCCGGTATGCGCCTGATCCTCAAATAGCGAATAAGAAAAAGAGCTTTGAGTAAATTCAGGTCTTCCCCGGTAATACCGGCTATCTCCTCGGCGTTGTAGATGCTCCGAGCGACCGAACCATCCAGAAAACTTTGCACGGTAGGGAAGAAGCTGTACAGAGGAACGAGAGCGCCCTCATTTGTCTCGCCGACTGCCTTGAGCGCGGTTTGAAACGCTTCCAGCATGGATCGCTCGCCCTTGCTCAAATTAAGGCCGGTCGCCCCGACGGAGCGAATCGCGTCGAAGATATCCTGCAGGAGATTGAACTGATACGGAACGAAAGGATAAGATCGGCTGAATTCCTCATCCGTATCGAAACTGTGCATCGACGGCGTGCCGGGTCCGAAACTCAGTTGATTGAGAAGAATATCCCGCTGCGATGCGTAGGTTTTCTTCAGCGTTGCTTCCGCCGCAGGTGTTTTCTGTAGTATGCGTTTCTGGATCACTTCCGCGATGCTCGAAGATGAAAGTGACAGGCGGGTAAAGAACCGGGCCTGGATTTTCGAATAGTCATTACCCTTGGTCTGAACCTTCTGCCCGAGTACGGAATCGATATCTTCCTGACTCGTCACGAAAACCCACGCCTTTCCCCTCGCTTGCGTTCCGAGATTCTCCACGATCGTCTGAAGATTAAGCATCCGGTCGGAATGGCTTCCGATAAACTGTCCCATTTCATCGACCATGAAAAGAAGCCTCCGGCCCTTTTCGTCGATATACTCGGCGACTTCCTTGGCGAAGTTCTCTATCGTCAGCGGATACCGCTTCTCGCCGTTCGTTATCCAGTCCTCAAGCTCGGCGTTTTCGCTCTGGTTCGGAAGAACCTCTCTGATGGCACGGAGCATTTCATCCGAATAAAAAACATAATCCTCTCGATCATTCTCCCAAGTCGAACCGTTCAACATGGCAAAGTGCTTCTTGAAATCCTCATACACGCCTTTCTTGACGAGAAACGACTCGACATGCGCGATGTGCGGATAGAGAAAACAAAAGCCTCGCTTCCGGTTAAACACGCCGAAGAAAGCTTTCAGAACGGCCGCCTGTTCGTCGTTCTGGAAAGAGAGCGAATCGATATTGAAAAGGATAACGTCCGTCGGATATTTGACGGCGTCTTCGATAACCTTGAACGCCATCCCGTCTGTTATCTTCTCCCTGAAAAAATCGATAGCATTCCGGGAACCGGCAGCGGTCTTGACCTGCCGGTTCTCGAACAGATACGAAAGTATCTTCAGGAAATGCGACTTACCGCTGCCGAAGAAACCCGATATCCAGACGCCCATGTGCCCGCCGGAATCTTCCTTCTTGAGGGTTTCGTTATATACGGAAAAAAGTTGGTTGATATACTTTTTGAGTTCGGTCGTAAGGACGTACTCGTCAAGCTCCTGCGCGACGATATCATTATCCGTTTTATCAGCGTACACGACGCCGTTTATCGTTCGATAAATGTCTTTTTGAAACAGTTCTTTAATACTCATTTTTTCACTCCTTGGCAATTTGCATCAATATGGCCAGGCTATCGCCTGATATTCATTCGCGTCATCAAATTTCCCGAAAGGACGCAGAAACTTGCCGTCATAGCTTCCGGGGTAAAAAAGTATTATGGGGATTTTCTTCTCGATTCGGGAAGGAAAGCTCTTGAGGACTTCATGCCCCCTCAGAATCGGCCAAGCCATACCGGCGCCATGCACAAGTATCAAACCCGGAGATCGAACGAGAGCGGTCTTGAGAAAAAACTCGGCTATACGCTTTCCGTTCAGAGTTCCGGGTAAATTCGTAAACAGAAAAGATTCACCTTTAGTGCGCGCAAGTTCAATGGACTTCTCCCACAACCCTTGCTCTTTCAGATACTCACGGGCAAACTCGAAAAGGTGTATCCGGGTAACCTGAACGCCGGGATTCGACTTCTCCATTACAGACTCAAGATCCCTGACCCGTTCATCGATCAACGCTTCATACCGGATATCATAGGGATATACATACGAAGGGTAATTATTCCCGACACCCTCGCCTTCAAGAAAGCCCGGACGTCCTATACGATCTTTCATGTCGTTAAGCTGACGCCTGATCGTTTCAAGTTCGTTCTGCGAATAGTCAATCATTCGGTAGCCTCATGCAACGCAATACATATGTCTCATTATTTTTTTCCAGTGCAGCTTCCAGATCCTTCTCGATCTTCACCTGCTGGATAAAGAATCCCTTTTCTCGTGCTAAATATCCCGCATCGCACAGAATAGAAAAGACCGTCGTCTTGAGGCGAACAGACGTATTAGTGGACCACTCCGACATTTCGGGATCTCGCTCATGACAGCCCTCCAGGAATACACGCCAGTGCCAGGCGGTGATTTCACGATTATGCTTCAAGATCTCGTTTCGCAAGCTAATATCCATAAAATCACCAAGAATCCTGCTATGTTTGATCGCCGCCGCGAGGCACCCTTGAGTACTCTCCCGATAGCTTCCGTCGGCGATAATCTCCAAAACTGATGGATCAAGAAGCCTCAGGCGCGCGCGCAACAAATTCGCCTGCCGTCTCAAAGTGCTTCTACCTGTAATTTGAAGCTCATTATCGCGATATACCAGATTCTCCCACGAATCATCGTCTTCAAGGGACAGACTTTCGAGTATCCACCGGGAAATCACCCTGCTTTCCTGTATTTTTAACGCTACACCGGCCAAATCCGCCTTGTAGACTGAGCCCTTTTGCATATACTACCTTCAACAAGCCAGTTTACCACAGTTCGTTTCCTTATCGAAGTCTTTTTTCGGAAGCTGTTAATCGCCACGTTCTCACATGTCAAATGGATTACCAATTTGTAAAAAACATGAATAGTATTCCGTATTATTGAAAACTTAAAAATCAACAGGTTTTTTTTCACGAGTTGCGATACCAACGAGAAATTTTTACCCTCAGGTAGAACCCCACTTGATTAACGCGCCGGGCTGTAGTATTACTAAAGCGTCTTTAGTTTTATTAAAGTTCGTGTTTGGGGGATAATTGCATGAAAACCGGGAAAAACGATTGGAATCCTGCTGCGTATTTGGCATTCAATACAGAGCGCACACAGCCGGCAATCGATTTGGTACAAAGGTTGGGCGCTATGGAGCCTCAAACAATCATCGACATTGGATGCGGTCCGGGAAACAGTACCAGTGTCCTGAAAAACCGCTGGCAAAGGGCTTCGATACTCGGAATTGACAATTCCCCTTCAATGATCGAAAAAGCCAAAAAAACATATCCCGATCAACAATGGGAAGTGCGTGATATTGCGGATGTTGATTCACGCTCGTACGATTTGGTGTTTTCGAATGCCGTTATTCAATGGATACCGGATCATGAGCGCTTGATCAAAAAATTGGTAAGCATTACATCCCCGGAGGGCACCGTGGCAATACAGATGCCATTATTCAATCAAATGGCAATTTCGGGGATAATCGATAAAACGTATCACTCATTATTCCCGAATAATGATTTTGACATTGATGATGTGTTTACCTTTCATGCAAGCGAATACTATTACGAGTTGTGTTCGAGGTTTTCTCACGATGTAGAAATCTGGGAAACTGATTATTACCATATCATGGATTCAGACGCGGCGATCTTCAATATGGTAGAAACCACCGGTATAAAGCCGTATATGGATACCTTACGCCGCGCTGAAGACAAAGAACTCTTTTCACAATCAATCAATGAATGCTTATCCGGAAAGTATTATCATGCAGAAAACAGGAAGGTGTTATTCCCATTTAAAAGGATGTTTGTAATCATGAGGATGATCGCGTAAGGTTTATTCGGCTACAGAAAAAGCCGTCCCGAAGGACGGCTTTTTCTCCCGGGACTGAAGGGGGTGGGGCGCGACCGCGTGCGCCCCAGGGGGAAGGCCTTCCCCCTCAATAGACCATGAGCGGTTACTCGCGTCTTTGACAAGTCTGCTAATTATCACTCACCACAAGAACCGCCGCTCACCCTCCACACGCCGCATCACTGCGGTCCGGCGCCTATTTCTTCTTCCGCTCCAGGTAGAAATTGGCGTAACACGTCGACGCGCGACGGATCTCGACGTCGATGACGGCGTCCTCGTAGCCTTCGCAGCGGCCGGTCAGCGAGTAAGCCCCCGGCGGCAGGGCGAGCCAGTACTGACCGAAGCCGTCCGCGTAGGCGACGACCTCTTCGTCGAGGAGCACGACGCGGTCGGGCACCTTCGGCCCCATCGTCTTGGCCTGGATGGTGGCGCCCGAGAGACCGTCCCATACCTGCTTGTCGTTCCAGCCGACCTGGGCGGGCCGCTTCCGTAGCGCGCGCTCGAAAAAGCCCAGATCCTCGAATTCGCCGAAGACTTTCCCCCGGTCCGGGGAGCCCTCCTGATCCTCCTCGCTGACGATACCGGCGCCCGAGGCCGCCTGAAGCGCAGCCTGCCGGGCCGCCTTCCCGTTCGCGCCGGAACAGGAGAGGACAAGCGCGGCGGCCGCGACCAAGGCCAGGGCGAGAGCCGCTTTGGCTAAAATCATCGGCCTCGTTGAATTGACGCGTTTACACATTCCGAAAACCTCCGATCATTCGATGTACACCAAGTCGATGCCCTTCCCGGGGCCGGAATATTTCTTTTTGACGGGATCGCTCCAGTGTTCGTGGACTCCGAGGCTGGCCGTGATGGGTACGCCGTCCCCCTCCGGGTCGTAGGCCAGTCCCTTGGGGCGGTTCATCGGGTCGGCCGCTTGGTGGAGATAATCGTCCGCCCCCGAATAGCGGGAGAAGGGGCCGGAATCGTCGCGCGGGTCGAAGGCGCCCTCGGTCGGATGCCTGGGGTCGAACTCCGCGTAGAGGAAATCATAGCCGACCGAGTCGATGGCCACCGGATCCTGGGAGAGGAAGAGCGAGGATGGGTAGTCGCCGTTGAAAGGGGCCATGCGCCATTTCACGGCGGGATGGCCCCAATTGATCGAGGACCACAGTCCGTCCACCACGTAGAGGACGGTCTTACCGCCCAGGTCCTTGTGCCCGATGAAATCGACGAAGCAGCGGTACTTACCGTAGCCGCCGTTCGAGACGTTGGCCCCGCCGTAGGGAGCGGGGAGGCTGTAGTGCCAGTCGAAAGCGCCGTTGCCGTTGAAGGGCGTGATCGAGCCGAAGTGAAGCTTGGCCGTGAGCGATATGCCCGCCCGGTGGTGCTTCTTGAGGACGGGGACGTTGATCAGGTAGGAAGCCTCCACGTAGCTCTCGGGAAGGGGATCGCTGGTCTTTCCGTCGCTGGCGAAGATCGCGTCGCCGTCCGTCATGTCGCCCGGCTTTCGCTGTCCGGGACTCTTGTAGTACTTCACCTTCGGGAATGCCTTTCGGACGCTCGCGTACATCTTTTTGTCGACGCTGATGTTCGGCTCTCCCAACCGGATGCGCGATTGCGGGACGCCGACCTGGTTCACGAGCTGGTCCAGCAGGGCGTAGAGCACCTGTGGCGAGGTGTTGATGTTCTTCCTTCCCTGCGACCAGCCGTTGAAGTTTGCCTTGATGACGATACTCTCCCCGTCGCGGTAGCCGTAATCCCCCTTGCCGGTGCTCTTGTTCATTGAACGGAAGAGGGCGTCCCAGGATTCCCTGACGCTCGCCTTCCCCGTGAGCGCGAGGATACCCCTGGCGAGCATCGCGCTGGTGGCGGCCTGCGGCGCGTTGGATTCGTCGAACCAGAGCTTGGACCCTTCCCCGTCGTAGCGCTCGTTGGTGGCCGCCGGGTCCCGCGTCCAGACGACGCGGCCCGGGAAGATCCCTCTCCCCGCGCCCATGGGCATGTTCGGCCCGTCGTTCGCGGGACGTTCGCCGGAAATCGCCGCTTCGTAGCCCTCGGGCGTTTTCGCCCCGGGCGAGGTCGCCCAGGCCGGCGCGGCCTGGACGGCGAGACTCAAGACTCCGAGAAGCGCGCCTGAGCAGACGCAGAGGCCGAAGAGGGCGTAGCGCCGGCGGTACATGAAGGACCGCGCGCGCTTGAAGATCGCGATGGACGAAAGAAAGGCCAGGGCCCCGATGACGAACGAAGAGGCCAGGGGGGCCGCCGCCCGCATGCAGGGGTAGCGCGCCCGGCTCGGCTTGGGGATTACCCTGATCAAGAACCACAGAAGGGCCCCGAACCCCGCCAGCGGGAGGAGCGCGCGACGTATCCTCCCGAGCCTTTCGCTTTTTCCGTTCATTTCCGCTCCTCCTATTCCATCACGAAGATGTTACCCCGGACGCATGCGATCCGCAAGCGGGAAATCCGCGAGCATTGACGCTTCCGCGTCTGCGGGCCTATACTCCGGCCCGGAACGGCCCCGTCCGTTCCGAGAGAGGTTCCCCTTGCGCATGAACTCGATAATCCGCGTCCCCCTCCTGGCCATGGCCGCTTCGCTCCCGGTCTTCGCCCAAACGCCTCCGGTGGCCGATGGCGCGAAGCTCGAAAGGCTTCCGGGCAGCTACCGCTTCACCGAGGGACCCAGCGCCGACGCCTCCGGCGCCGTCTATTTCACCGACCAGCCGAACGACGCCATCTACAGGATCGACGCGGACGGGAAGGTCTCGCCGTTCTTGAAGCCGGCCGGCCGATCCAACGGCATGTCCTTCGCCCCGGACGGGATCTTGATCTCTTGCGCCGACGGGAAGAACGAGCTATGGGCCATCGAGGTCGGCTCTTCCAAACGGCGGACGATCGCCTCGCTCTTCGACGGCAAGGCGCTCAACGGCCCCAACGACGTCCACGTCATGGCCGACGGCGGGTTGTACCTGACCGATCCCTTCTACCGGCGCGACTGGTGGGCGCATTCCGCGATGCCCCAGGACAAGCAGGCGGTGTATTATCTTCCGCCGGAAGGCGGCCCCCTCGTCCGGGTGGCCGACGACCTGAAAAAACCGAACGGGATAACCGGGACTCCGGACGGGAAGACGCTCTACGTATCGGATATCGACGCGGGCAAGACCTGGCGCTATCGGATACAGCCCGATGGCCGCCTGGAAGGAAAGGAGCTCTTTTGCCGCCAGGGCTCCGACGGCATGACGATCGATTCGGCCGGGAACCTCTACCTGACCGGAAAGGGCGTGACCGTCTACGCTCCCTCGGGAGAGAAGCTCGGTACGATCGCGGTTCCCGAGCCCTGGACGTCGAACGTCTGCTTCGGAGGCCCTGATCGGGACTGGCTCTACGTCACCGCAAGCGCCTCCGTGTATCGAATCAAGATGAGGACCCGGGCCGCGCGAACCTTCGGAAAATAACGCCCGGGCGGGCAACGCGGACGTTTACAAACCGTCGTTGACAATGAGGGGAAACGCAGATACGGGGCCACGGGAGTGTTATCGCTCATCGCCGTCTGTGGTCACGCGGCTTCCCCTGCCTCCAAATCTTCGAGTTTGAAAGTTAATCCGCAAGATTCTGTAACACCCCGCCAGGCGACAGTTCATTCCTCGTATTCAAACTCGAAGGATTTTCCGGCACCCCTTCGTGTGAGGGTTCCCCATCCGATTGGGGTCAGACCCTTGTGGTTTCCTTTTAGGCTCAGTGTAGTTGAGATCGACCGTGGTCACAACCTCAAGAAAGACAAGAGAAAAATGGCGATTCGTGACAGTTATCGAAGCATCATCTCTGTCACGGTAATCTCAGGATGGTGATATCGCCCCCGCTTTGCCGTGTGCTTTCCCGCCTGTATCGCGGCCGCGGGGCACCACTGCAGACATGCTACGCATATTTCGCAATCGGAGCCCCATACAGGTCTCCCGCCCGCGAGCGTAATGTTATTCCTTGGGCATACGCGCGCACAAATCCCGCAGGAGACGCAGGCGTCGGTAACCCGAAAAAAATCGTCGCAGGTGATTGTCTTCTCGACGTAGATCTTTCGCATAACAATACCGTGAATCCAGGAGAGGATCGCGTTTATGGGGAAAATGCTTCGCTCATAGCGCCCTTTCTTGCCTGCGAGGATAATCGCGACGACCCGGTCGGCTTTTCTGAAAGAGTACCGTATCGCGATCCGGTTGAGCCAGTCGGGCCACATGGGATAGCGGACGACGAAATTCTCCGGCGTCCACGCGAGAAAGCCGGACGCGATCGTGAAGCCTCGTCGCTTTCCGATTTTTCTGATCATACGGATCGGGTCGCCCGCAAGCCCGCCGTTTGTGGCGACAACCCAGAGATCAATGACCTGTACCACCGGGAAGTGTTCGAAAAACTCGCGTATGATACGCGGGAGTCCCCATATATACACCGGAAACACGACGACGATCCGACTCGCGCTCCCGATCGGCCCGTTGTCCCGTAATCCCGCGATATTAAGAATCTCCGCACCGCCAAGCCCACTCGCGATCCGTCGAGCGACGGCGAGACTGTTCCCCGTCCCGGAAAAATAGCATACGATCGTTTTTTCGTTGCTCATTGTACTTCTTCCATAAGCCCTGTTACGAGCGAGACAATTTCTTCGATCCCGCTATCCGATACTCGCCCGCGCGCGCTGTAGAGAACCCTTCCATCCGGGTCGATCAAGGGGAAATTCGCATCATCGACCGCGAACCCGAAGTCCTCACGCATTTTCCCCGTCCAGTCGCCCCAAAGAGTATAACCGATTTTTTTTGACTGCTCCCGGAGCGCCTTCTTATAAAAAGCCGAAATCGGCCATGTTGCTCCCGAACAGTCGGCTACGGCGAGCACGAACGGTACGTTAACCTCGGACGCGTTTATTGCGGCCATGAGACTGTCCTTGAGTTTACGGTTGACGTCCGTCGTGTCCCTGGATTCATAGAAACACAACACGATTTTTCCGGCGATCGAGTCTTCCGTGAGCGTCTCGCCGGTTCCGGAGCGCAGAACGAACGCGGGCGACGAGAACGCGGGGGCGGCGAGGATAAGCGAGATGACGAGTGTGCAGATGTTGCGAATGAATGGATTCATGGTGGTTTCTCCCTAACAATGACATTGTCATTTTCGGGGGAGAACGATACCCGGGCAATACCCCGTCGGGATTAACGGGGTCACCCATCGGTATTAGCGCCCGGGGTCGATAGCCTTACGCGCCGCCTCGGCGCGGAATTTCGTGAGTTCGAAGCGGCTTTGTACCCCAAGCTTTCGAAACACGTTCGAGGCGTGTACCTTGACGGTGTTTGTCGATATCCCGAGCGCGCGCGCGATTGATTTATTGTCGTTGCCCTCGAGTAAGAGGGTCATAACCTCGCGTTCGCGCGGGGAAATGCCCCGTTCGCGGCAGAATTCGTCGTCGGGAAACGGCGCGCCGTCGGCCGCGACCTTCGATCCGTCGAGAAGCGAAAAATACCTGCGGTTCGCGAACAGGGCGAAAACCGCCGAAAGGGCCAGATAGAAAACGGAAAAGGGTATCACCGAGAACATGTTCACGCCGATCGGGATCGACCCAGCGAGTCCCGGCATCAGGAGAGATACGAGAAAAAACGGGAAGAAAACGATTGCGACGACGGCCGTTTTCCTGAGGCAGGAACGCTCGTCGCCCGCCGGCATGCGCTTCAGGAACGCGATGCCGAGCGTCGCCGAGTACGCGATCGCGACGGGCAGGCAGAGGAGCGAAAAGGCGAGGACGGTAAAACGAACGACGCCCGCTGCCGGGTCGACCGAACAGGAAAAGACGCTCGCGAAGAAACAGAGCGAAACAGCGAGGAGCGCCGCGACCGTCCTGTTTCCCGCCCCTTTCCCGTCGCGAAGGCGTTCCGTGGCCACGACGGTCGCGAAGGCCATCGCGAAGATAGAGAGATCCACGAACCCGAGAAGCGCCTTGAACGTCATTGTCGACGGGCGGCCCCCGACGACGAGGTAGTATGCCAGAGCGAGATGCGCCGCCATTTGCGCCGAAAGCCCGGCGAACAGCGTCAGAAAATATCCGATCGTGCGGTCGCGCGTCCGGACGTAGATCGAGCCTGCGTTGAAGAGCGATACGCTTCCGGCGATCAGGGTAACGAAAAAAAACACTACGATTACATGTTGCATTATCATCAGTCCCCGACGACCCCGGCAGCCGGCGTCCCGGTTTCCTGCGCCGGCAGACGGATCTTGAGCCGCCCCGAATCGAGGCCGGCAAAAAAGCGGTTCTGCGCCAGGAGGTTGACCCCCAGGGCGAGCACCGAGGCGACAACCAGGAAGATCATGGCAGTTGTCAAATTTTTCCCGATAACATAGGCGCCCAGGGCGCAGGCCGGCACGCTGATGGCGTAGATTCGAATGGCGGTGAGCACGAGGCTTCGCGTGGAAAACCCGGCGGATGTCATGACATTGGTGACCATGAAAATAGGGACGACGAACAGGGTACTGAGAGCCATCCAGGGAGTGATCCGGGACGCCAGATCGAGCACGCTGCCGTTCGACTGAAAAATACGGAAAAGCCAGGGGCTGGCGAGTACGTAGGCCAGAAGGAGCGGACCGCTCACGGCCAGGCCCATGAAGCTTGCGACGCGGGAGGCGGCGCGCATGCGCTTGATGTCGCCTGCGCCTGCGGCCTGCCCGGAAACCGTGGCCAGGCCGCTCATCAGGGCCCAGATCGAACTCAGGGGAATCTGCTCAAGACGGGAATAGAGCGTAAAGGACGACATGATGGTCGGGACCAGGTCAATCATGATGCGGTTATAGAAGATAAAGCTCAACGAGGCCAGCAGGTTCGACAGGGTCTGCGGCAAGCCGACCCGCATGATCTCCCCGACTACCGGAAGCGAAATATGGGTTATCTTCCAATGGATCTTTACCTGGGACTTGGTCGTTAAAAACACAACGAGCAGGTAGGCGAAACCCAAGACGTTACCGATGACCGTGGCCAGGGCCGCGCCCGAGATACCCATGCCCACGGTGAAAATAAGCACGGGGTCGAGAATGAGGTTGGCGACCGTGCCGATGATCATGGAGATCATCATGTGTTGCGGCCGGCCCTCGCCCTGGAGGATACCGTTGAAAACGGCGGAAAGAAGCATGAAGGGCGCCACGGGCAGCACCCAATACAGGTACTGCAGGCCGTAGTCAAGGAGTATGCCCTGACCGCCGAAGAGACGCAGGACGGGCTCGGCGAAGGGATACAGGAGCAGGAGAAACCCGGCACCCCCCACCATGGCCAGAAAGAGACCGCTCTCCGCGGTGCGGTCCAGATCCTGCGCTCGGCCGGCCCCGATGGCGCGGGCCACGAGCGAGGAAATCCCGGCGGAGATGCCGAACATCACCGCCATGAACGTGAAAAAGATAGGCCAGACCAGTCCAGTAGCGCCGATGAGCCATTGGTCATTCGGATCGATCTGGCTGATAAAGAAAGTGTCCGCCAGATTGTAGGCCAGGTTGAAAAGGTTCCCGGCCAGCATGGGGAGCGAGAGTTTGATAAGGGTGGACGCAAGCGGGCTTTTCTGCACGTCAATCATGGTATTCATAATTGAGTAACTATACAGAAACTCGCGGTGGATAACAACAGCAAAACGAAAATGGATTGACAGCGGAAATAGACTGAAAATATACTTCTTAACAGACACGTACACCGATCCATCAGCGAAAAATATCTGGAGGTCAGAATGGCGATTTGGCATGTAGACCATCAAGCGGCGGTTAACGGGGACGGAAGCGCGGAGCGTCCGTTCAGAAAAATACTGCAAGCGGCTGAGGTTGCTCAGGCCGGGGACGAGGTGCTGGTGGAGCCTGGCGTCTACCGTGAAGAGGTCCGCCCGGTGTATGCCGGCACCAGGGAAAAGCCGATCGTGTACCGCTCCAGGGTGCCGCGCTCAGCCGTGATCACCGGCGCGGAACGCTTTGACGGATGGGAGAAGGTGTCCGGGAACGTCTGGAAGCTGACCGTCCCCAATGAGTACTTCCACGGCTACAACCCCTACACCACCCTGGTATTTGGAGATTGGCTCAACCAGAACTTACCTTGCCATACCGGAGAAGTCTACCTGAACGGCAAATCCCTGTACGAAAAGGACTCGCTTGAGAAGGTGATGAACCCGGTGATGGATGACACCTCATGGGACAAGGATTTTACCCTGCATACCTGGTGTACCCGCCAGGGGGAAGAACGGGATGAGACGATCCTATACGCCAACTTCCAGGGCGCCGACCCCAACCGCGAACAGGTGGAGATCAATGTACGTCAGCGCTGCTTCTTCCCCGCTGTGGAACATGTAGACTTCATCACGCTCACGGGATTCACGGTCACCATGGCGGCCACGCAATGGGCGCCCCCCACGGCGATGCAGGATGGCATGATCGGCCCGCACTGGTCCAAGGGCTGGGTGATCGATAACTGCGAGGTATCCCACTCCAAGTGTTCAGGCATCTCCCTTGGCAAGTACCTGCAGCAGCACAACGACAATAAATGGTCCAGGTACAAATTGAAGGACGGCGCCCAGACCCAGCGGGATTGCTCGCTGATCGCACAACTGGACGGATGGAGCAAGGAGGCCATCGGCTCCCATACGGTCAAAAACTGCGACATCCATGATTGCGGGCAGACGGGCATCGTGGGCAACCTGGGCTGCATATTCTCCGTAATCGAGGGCAACCACATCCACCATATCAACAACAAGCGCAACCTCGCGGGCGCGGAGATCGGCGGGATAAAATTCCACGCCGCTATCGACGTGATCATCCGAGGCAATCATTTTCACGACTGCACTCGCGGCATCTGGCTTGACTGGCAGACCCAGGGCACCAGGGTATCATGCAACCTGTTCCACGATAATTGCCTCTCGCGGGATTACCTGCTGCGCCCGGAGTGCAAGGCGGGCCTGGGCCTGGGGGAGGACCTGTTTATCGAGGTCGGCCATGGCCCGACGCTGGTGGATAATAACATCATGCTGTCCGAGCGCGCCGTCAGGCTGCCCACGCAGGGCGTGGCCTTCGTGCACAACCTGTTTGCCGGGGCCATCACCGCGGTGGGCAAAGGCGTGAAAAACGGCACGGTCAAGTATGATTCCACCCGCTATACGCCCATCCACAAACCCCATCGCACGGAGATTACCGGTTTCATGTCCATCCTGCACGGTGACGTGCGCTTTTACAACAACGTGTTCGTGCAGCAAAAGGTCCGCCAGGGGATGGTGGATATCTGCCGGGGGGATGAAAACGGTGAGTGGGACGACGGCAACCTGACCGCGGGCACAATCCCCTACAATGGCTTTGTGAAAGAGGATGAATGGAGCGCGCACTTTAGCGGATACTGCGGCGAAGGGGCCGCGGAAACCCGTGACAGGTACTACATGCCCCTGCCGGTATGGTTTGGCGGCAATGTATACTGTAACGGCGCCAAGCCCTGCGATAAAGAAGAAGACTGTACCGTGGATACCGCTCATGAGATCACCCTGGAGTTAAAGAAAGAGGGGCATGGCTGGCGAGTTGACACCAACCTGAGGGAGTATCTGCCCCAAGTGAAGATGATCACTTCGGATACGCTGGGCATGGCCTTTGAGCCGGAGCAACGCTTTGAGGGCCCCGACGGCGAGGATATCGTATTCGATACCGATTTCTACGGAAAAAGGCGTCCGCCTAAACCGCTGGCCGGGCCGTTTTGCCAAGAGTGATCAGGAGAATTCAATAGAAACGAAACCAGGCTGATCAACAAGGCTGATCGAGAGGCCGCGTGTCGGTCGATATGTCGTCCGTACATGCACTATAATGACGCCAGCAAAAGGAGATTTTAATGAAAACATTACGTTTCTTTTTGTTTGCGAGCATTTTGATATCCGGATTCATCGGGTGCGATTCCGGTTCAGGTGGGGACGGCAACGATATCGTGTATTCTCCCACCATCGAAAGCCTCGCAGGAACCTGGATTTATAATGAAGAACTCACTTCCTATATAACGTATGAGGACGGCACCGATATGCCTTTTTGCGATAATACATGCAACGGCAGGATAACCATTACCCAAACCGGGAGTAACAGCGCGAAGTATAATGAGTTGGGTTCAAATTACTATGACTACACAGATCCTGATGAGAATGATTTTACCGTAATCAACGAAGAAGAGGGCATATTTTCTTTCGACAATCAGGGGTATTTGGTCAAAACACAACAACGCTTGAGAATCAGCAACGATGGCGAACCCATTGATGAAAAGGAATGGGAGGCTTCAACAAACATATATACGGAGAAAGTCATTATTGTTGATTCAGTGCTGCATTATGGCCCCTATGAACGGCTTAGCGGGGATTTGGACCTTACCGGCAGCTGTGTTTTAAGAAAAATCTACAAATCTTCGGCTGTGGGAGATGAAGGTGTCTTTTATCATAACGTAACGTCTACCCTTGAATTCAAAGAATCAAAAATGACATTTAAAAATGATTTCGACTATTCGGATGACGAGGATTATCATAATACAATAGGTCCCTGGGAGTACGCCATAGAGGGGGATACACTTATTGCTCATGATGATGACCGCGGTAAGGTATATAACTACATTTATAAAATATCCGGGAACTATCTTTTGTTGTTGGGTCCCGACACGACATCAACCACAGGGTACGGCTGGATAAAGGAATAATACACAGAGGGTCAGACCCCACTTTTTCGGGCACTCAACGTTTCAAGTCTGAGTGTATGAATGAAATGGCTCCTGGGCGTAAATACCATGAATTACAACCAGGTATTTAAAACCTGGGGATCAGTATGGGGCGGCCGTTATTTCTCGCGCCCCATCAACGGTCTCTGCGATCTTGTCCGGACGATCGAATACATCGATGCAAATCCCGTTCGTGCCTGTCTCATAGATCGCCCGTATTCATGGCAATGGGGAGGGCTCTACTACCACCGCAGTTGCCGCGACGACATGAATCAGAGGTATCACTTTGACCAGGCTAACTGATATCAGGACTCACAAAGGAGATTTTTATATGGAGGTCAAACACAAAAAGATCATCCTGAAGATGATGGTTTTCTGCGTTTTAGTGTTGGTGGCATTTTTCACGATAAGTGGATGCGACTCATCAACAAACGACCCATCAATCGAGAAGATCAAGGTAACTCGGGAACAGCTACTAGCAATGATAGAAGATGGACAAGATGTGACCAACGTGGATACATCGGGCATTACCGATATGTCCTTTCTGTTCGATGAATGCGTAACATTTAATCAAGATATTTCTGGCTGGGATACAAGTAATGTCACTGACATGGCTTACATGTTCTATGATGCCAGCGATTTCAACAAGAACATAGGGAACTGGGAAACCGGCAATGTCACTGACATGTCTTACATGTTCTATGATGCCAGCGATTTCAACAAGAACATAGGGAACTGGAATACAGAAAAGGTCACTAACATGGCTTACATGTTCTATGATGCCAACGCTTTCAACCAGGACATAGGGAACTGGGAAACCGGCAATGTCACCGATATGGAAGGCATGTTCTATTATGCCAGCACTTTCGACCAGAACATAGGGAACTGGAATACTGGCAAGGTCACTGATATGTATAACATGTTCAATTATGCCAACGCTTTCAACCAGGACATTGGGAACTGGGAAACCGGCAATGTCACTGATATGGCTTACATGTTTTTTCGTGCCAGAGCTTTCAACCAGGATATAGGAAAATGGAAAACAGGAAAGGTCACTGATATGAGCTATATGTTCTGTAATGCCGACGCTTTCAACCAGAATATTTCCAGCTGGGATGTGAGCAAGGTTACCAATCATAGCCTATTCAACACCGCGAGCGGTCTGCAAGACAGCAACTGCCCGGTCTGGGAAGAGTAAAAACCTGAAAATCAGATCAGTACAGATTCTTTAACAACAGGTAAATTCTCGGACGCCAGTCTGGAATCATGGATTGGGCTTGTGGCTCATCTATAGTTGCTGATCTAATGAGGATATGTCGGAAAAAACGTTTTTGCAAAGCAATATCTTTTGGAGCCAGGAGGACTCGATGCGAAACACCGCACTTCTCCCCAAAAATACAGAGTCGCCTCACCCCTGCAGGGCTCCACGGCGCAGTTCGCTATTATACTGTTTTCCAGTGTTATACCAAATCTTACCGAGTTTTTTAATAGTCTCTAAATCCTTATATGTCAATGAATTGTTTGGAAGCTTACTGAATGTTATGGAATCTCATGTGGTGCATAAATTTACGTTTTAGCACTCTCTTTAGCACAGTTTGTCTATATAGATAAAGGATGAAGTCAGGGAAGATGCGGAATTCATGTCCCAAATTACCTACTTTTAGGTACATGTTGTTTTCATATGTACCAAATTTCGGTTTTTTGGTACCTATGTTTGACATATGTACCATTTCAGGGCAATAATGGGATATGAGCAATTTTCAAGCCTCTGAACCGTACAATAACCTCCCCTTACTGCCGCCTGGTCCGGGAAAAATCGAGACTATCAGGATTCTCAAACAGGAAAACAAGGCTGCTGCTGCCATTGCGGAATTGAAAGGTATTGCAAATATCATTCCCAACCAGTCCATACTCATCAACGCAATTGTGCTGCAGGAGGCAAAAGACAGCTCGGAGATCGAGAATATCATTACTACAACCGACGATCTGTATAAGGCAGTATCATCCTCGGCCACGAAGATTAATCCAGCAACAAAAGAGGTTATGTTCTACAGGGAAGCGCTCTATCACGGATTCAGGAAGATCAAGGAACGAGGTTTCCTGTCCATAAATGATATTATCGAAATTCAATCGATTATAGTTCAAAATAACGCCGGTATCAGAACCATGCCCGGTACTGCATTGATTAATGATACAACCGCCGTTGTTGTATACACTCCTCCGGAAGGCGAGCAAAAGATACTGGATCTGTTAAAGAATCTGACCGAGTACCTTAATAACGATGATGCATCTTTGGTGAAGATGGCTATCCTCCATTATCAGTTCGAGACGATTCATCCCTTTTATGACGGTAACGGCAGGACCGGACGTATCGTAAACGTGCTCTATCTCATCCTCAAGGGCTATCTGGATATACCGATCCTGTATCTGAGTTCGTATATCATCAAAAACAAAACGCGGTATTACGAACTGCTCAACTCGGTAACGATAACCGGCGTATGGGAAGACTGGATTATCTATTTGCTGGAAGGAATCGAAGCAACGGCCAAAGCAACAATTCAAAAGATCAGGGCGATTCGCTCGTTGCTGGACGATACCATCACCCTGGTCAGGGAACGAGCGCCAAGGATCTATTCGAAAGAATTGGTCGAGCTTCTTTTCGTTAATCCGTATTGCAAAATCGCGTTTCTGACGGCACAACTCAATATTGAACGTAAAGCGGCTTCACGCTATCTCCACCAACTGGAGGAGCTCGGCATCCTGGAACTCCACAAAGCGGGGAAAGAAAACCTTTTTATCAACAAAGAACTCATGCGTATCCTCAGCGCATAAAACGAGGTTAACTCGATCGCCATATGTGCGAAAAAATATTGACGTTATCCTTGTTGTCATCGTCCATACCTGAATAAGGTCACTGATGGTATTCTTGAATGTCGCGTAGACAAGATTACTGATATTGTGCACATCGCGATCATCCCAAATTGACGATACCTTCAGGTATCGCGTCTCGATCGCAGTATGGAAGTAGACAATGAAAGAGCTGGTATCCTCGTTTTTTTTGATATCACAATCTAGTCGTTCTTTCATGATGGATACATTCTGAACTGCATCGTACTATTTTCAGTATACTCCTGAATGTTGAACACAATAAAACGAGACAAAGGGAGCATGATCGGGATTCTTGTTGCTCATATAAAGGACAAATAGTAAAAACACATCTATTATAAATTATTACTTCCTCAAATAATCCGTTGACAATTCGTACCTTCCCCAGTACTATGAAAAGATCTTCTGGCAAACTGGCGAGGAAGCATTCATTACCATTCCTGTGGTTTTCCCGCCATTTACGTAACCAACCCGCAACAGTCAGTCAACACTCGAACCAGGAACCCGTCCGGTTAAAGAACGCCGTAAGCGACGTTCATTCGCTCGCGTCTCGTACGCGATGCCTGATCCAGCACGCGACTGTGTTTTGGCGTCTATTTATTGGCTCGTGATACAGTTTTGATACCGGCCAAAAGGAGTTTGTTATGAGCGACGATAAAAAATTGATCGGTGATAAGCAGGAAGAAGATTTAACAATCCTGAGAGGCTTATACAACGCATGGGGCCATGTAGTCATCGGGTTTGTCCTGATATTTGCAGTTGAATTTTCGGCCCTCATTTCGCTCATTTCGACCGTTACAGGTTTCCGGATCTATTCGGCGCCGTTTACCAGGATGCATGCATTCTCTCTCCTTGTGTCGCTCGTATTCGCGCTTACGATTAACATCGTTGTATACTACGATCGATGGAAGGTAAATGAAGCCTTCTCTAGTCAATTCTGTTCCGGAAGCGGCGCCATCTCGATGTTCTACGTCCCCGTACTATCGGTGATCTATGCGTATTACAGGGGAATACTGAAGTTGTTCAAGAAATAGGAATATCTGAACAAGGGGACGGCGCCTGATTTCGGCATTCCGCGTCGCGACGGAGATTATCGCAGGCCAAGATCCGGATAACCGTTTGTCCGGACGGCTTGTCGCAAGGGACGTCTTCTTCCCGTAATCATCGCAACCCCTCAAACCTTCCAGTCCAACTTGATGTCCACCCTCAGTATAACCAACAGCCACATGATTACGTTGGTCAGCATCCAGATGGGGGAATACACAAAGTAAAAGAGGATGTACTCGAACGGGTTGAATTTGAAGCGTAAAAATCGCGCGAATATAAAGTATAACAGTCCGGATGAGGCGAGCCCGATGGCCGTCGGTATCATACCATCGATAAAGATAAGCTCGACATGCACTATCCACAGAAACACGCCGGCAAGGGCGTGGAAATGTTGGGCAGTCATGAAAATAACCGGCAGAATCGACGTCAGATTGAGATGCCGCATCAGCGCCAGGACAACGATATACGAGAAAAAAGGCAACAGAAGGAGCACCATCGTGACGATGAGGGACGGGAACTTGAAAAAGCTCCTCATCAGCATCAGCATGTTGGTTCTCAACCAAAGAATGTTGTTGAGGGCCCAGCGCTTACGCTGGATCAGCCATTCCGGGACGCTCGCGGGAACCTCGTTCAGCACCTTCAATCCAGGATCGTATCCGAACCTCGTGCCGCGCATAAAGGCGCGGGCCGCAAGATCCATATCCTCGTTAACGACCTTCGCGAAGCCGCCCAACGAATCAAATAACCGTTTCCTGACCGCGAACGCGGCTCCGTTCATGGAAGGACACCTTCCGGACAGCTTCGTGAAAACGTATTCCGTCATCGCGAATCCCAGGAATTCATAGCGCATCATCCTCGACACAATGGACTTTTTCGAGGCGGCTTCTTTCGGGAACTCGATTATACCGTTGTGCGCCATCATCTCCGACGTCTTCAGCAGAAAACCCGGATCGTCCGGCAGGATGATATCATTGTCAAGAAACACGAAAACATCGGTTTGCAGTGTAGCGGAGACGGAATTCAGGGAATCCACTTTCCCCAGTCTTCCCTCATTGTAGTGAATCGCGATCCTGTCCCTGTATCCTTCCAGAGACGATTCGATCTCCGGATTGGTCCCGCCGTCGACGACGACGACAATCTCCTTGTTCTCATAGGTATCGACCAGCAATTTCCCGATGATGTCTCCGACCCTTTTCGGACGGCGATACACCGGTACGATCACGGAAATCTTCATCTTGCCACCTCATCAGCCCGCGTGTCGAGGTCTTTCCCGTATACGGGCGTTGCTCCATATTCGGCGGATGCGAGCGTGCCGTTCCCGGTACTATACCCCAACCAGGGGCCTTGTATCTCTCGGCAGGCAACCGCATTATGCCATGTACATTGATGTTATGCCACGAATAACATCAATAAGAAAGCAGAATACAACCATACTTCTCATCGTAGAGGGCGATACAGAACAAATCTACTTCTCTCAACTTAAGCACTATGAACGACTTACCGGATAAATGTTGTTCCTAAGCTTGCAAAACGAAGTAGTCCGTATTATTTACTGGATCAGACGCTTGAAGCACGGAAAGATAACGTTTTCGCCTCCATTTGGGTATATTCGATCGTGACATCCTTTATCAGACCAAACCAAAAAGCTTCGATGAGAGATACAAAAGGCCAGACAAAGGGGGACCCGCTTCGCAGAATCCCTTTAATGCTTTGAAGTGTGGTTTCTCCTCCATTCCATGATGCCGTCAAAATATTACGCTAACTCAAACGCGATTTAAACCGAGCTGTGTCGGCACTTACAGTGTTATTGCAAAGAATCCCAGTGGCTTCGAAGGGCAGACATATATACCATTCTAAAACAATTTCAAACAACTGCACTCGCCAATGCAAAACAGCTGTCGATCATTAATCAACAGGCACCAAATCCCAACGCAATTTTTTCTGATGTACATTTCCTCGTAGAAAGTATTCTGTCGAAGCTATAGAGTTTCATTACCCACTTCCCTGATTTTTAAACATTCGGATCAGTGTTTTCTCTAATATTATACTCTGAAGTACCCAAATTCCGGGCGCTTGTTACAATAATTACCAAAGCCCAAGTGAAAAAAAAGGAAACTCGACAACTAGCTGAACGAAATGATATACAGGATTTAGAGAGACACTAGAACAAAGAACTCATATTGTCATAGATACCAATGATTGGACCAATCCAATAATCACAAAGAGTATTTCCAACGAGTAATGTCACAACCAGGTACATACCTTCAAATTCCGTTGGTTATGGACATGCCTGCGTGGAGCAACCTCACGGTATATACAGAAGTACAATTACAAAAGAAGTATAGATATACCGATCCCACTCACTCAGAATTATTCGCTCTTGTGACATTTATTAATCATTGTTTCCAACCCCGTGAAAATACTGTCCGCGATGTATTCGGGAAAGTGCTGTGGAAGTTTTTCAGTGACTTTCTGGATCACTTGAGGTGTATCTCTGATGACTTCCTCCATCACTTCATCAATAGACATACGGGATCCACATATCCTTCCCGTTGTTTCCCAATGCCGTCTCTGGATTTTAGCCCATTCATAATGTCTCGAAGATCCCTGAACGGCCATCGCCATTCGGAGTTTCTCGGGTGGTAATTTCTCTCTTCCGTGTCCGAGGATGGGATACACCGACATTACATCGTATACTGGCGTTAGGGTGAAACGCCCTTGTTGCTCCAGGAATATGCTGAAGTTTTTCGCGTGTCCATCGGGGGCTGCAAGAAGCCAGAAGAGAATTTGTGCTTTAAGAAACCTTTTTCTATCGTGCAACGATTCATGGGATCCCAGTAGTACATCAAGTATTGCCGGGATTCCCGGTCCTCCTTCAGTTTCATACTTTTTCGAGGGAGGAGTGCCGGTTGCCTGACACAAATCTTCCTGCGGGATGCGCATCAACCAAGTACCATCGGGCGCATATCGCCTATCAAACCGCTCAACGACCAGGACTTTTTGATCCTCGAATGAAGCAATTTCAGTCTTCGCGACAGAAAGCCCGAAAGCGTCAAGAATTTGTAGGCATAGCCATTCATTCTCTATCGATGCACTCATATCAGCCTGCATGGCGCCGATCCGTCCGAGTGGTAGTTTGAAAATATGCGACGTAGGAGTAGTTCCGAGCGGTATACACCAAGAGCCATCGTGAAACAGAAAGGCCGTCTTCTCTTGGGCACCCGCTAAAGATATCCGGAAGGACTCTTCAAATGATGCACCAGGTACCACATCATTGGTAACACCACGGATATACCGAGCTATCTCAGCATCTGCTAATGGTTTAGCCTCGATTGTATGTACATTCATGGGCTCCTGGTCTTGAGGCAAGAATTGGAGAGCACCAACACAGTCCCGTCCAATTTCAGTCAGGAGATCAAAGGCAGAATCTGATGGACAACCGAATCTCCGCTGTATTCTCCGTCGTATATCAGCGCTATCGGGTAACAGGTTGTTGAAAAAGTTCTCAACGTCCGATCCCGTATACAAGCCATCGGATGAAATTAGCGGAAGAGAAAGAGAGATCGGTCGCGCAGATGGTGATGATGCCCAAGAATTATCATAGATAAACATTTGCTGTTGTCGTACCTGTTCAATCCAAGAACCAACACGCTCACCGTTCATCCAAACACCCAGGGTGCGTACAGTTTTACTGTCCATGTTTACCAAGTTCCCTTCTCATAGTGTGAATTCAACGCTTGCTTCACATTGAGGCTGAGCTCGATACCAAGAACCGCTAAAAGCTTCATAAGGCTTTCAAGGCTACATCGTTCCGGATGAGACTCGAGAAGTGAGATGGTTTTCGGTAATATTCCGATTTGCTTCGCAACATCTTGTTGCGTTAGCCCTAAGGTTTTTCTCCTGCCTTTCAGGGCAACCGCAAGGTGTTTGGGGGTGAGAACCAGGTATTCCACACTCAACTCCTGTCATGCATGTATTGCACCGTATAGGTGATACAACGATGCGTACACCCTATAGGGTATATGTAATAGTATATACCTTATAGGGGATAATGCAACACAATTACATAGAGTGGAAGGCGAATTTACCATGCCATACAGTAGGTATCCAAACATGTAAAAAAGTATTGACAAATACCATTTATGTGTTACAATTGTAGCATGTTGATTAGGAGTGTCACATATGAAGAAGGATCTGGCACCAATCGAATTTCGGATCGTGAAATTGCTCTGGAAGCACACACAATTATCGAGCAGGGAGATTCATGATGAGATCATGAACGAGACGGGGTGGACATATTCAACCACACGTACCGTCTTGGACCGAATGGCGAAAAAAGGATTGGTTGCGAAAAAAAGTTTCCATGGACTGAATGTCTATGAGTCTTCGCTGTCCAAGGTCAACGCGTACGCGCAGCAACTATCGCGCTTTGCTTCGACCGTATTCGAGACTGATTCGCTTGAGCTTTTACCGCTTTTCGCGAAGGCCGCGATCCTTTCGGACGAGGAGCTTGCCAGTCTGCGTAGCCTTCTTGAAAAGAAGGACACAGAACGATGATTGCCTACTTGCTCACGAGCTGGACCGACGCACTAATCCTTTGCGCACTCATCATCGTCCTTTCGCGCGTAAAGCACATGCCAAACCGCGTGCGGCTGACTCTGCTGTACCTATGTCTCGCGAAGTTGATTTTACCCTGTAGCCCCTTCTCGTTTGGCCTTCCGAAGCCTCTGTGGAGCGGCGTGAAACCACAGGCAGATCTGTATTCGATCGGTCAGGATATCGCTGACACAGGCACGCGGTTCTTTATCTCCATCGATACGATGCTCGCTCTCGCGTGGGTAATAGGCGCGATTGCGCTCATATTGCTTTCGTTTTTTGGAATGTCGTCGATGCGAAACGCCGTCCGCAGGGCGACGCCTATTGATGATACTGATTCACGAGCAATCATTGAGATTCTGTCACCAATCGCGCTTCATGGAAGATCCATACGCGTCGTGGCATTGCCCCGCATCCGCTCGCCGCTTGTGTGGTGGGACGACATCTGGTACATCGTCGTACCGACTTCGTTCGCGTCGCTTGGCAAGCAGGACCGCCGCACAATTCTGGCGCACGAACTGGCACATATCAGGCGAAACGATTTTGCGAAATACCTACTGCTGGGTTTGATACAGCGCGTATTCTTTTTCAATCCCGTAATCTGGATGCTCATCACAGAGATTCTTGCATGCGAGGAAATAGAAACCGACCGGGAGGCGATAACCCTATTTAACATCACGCCTGAGGCCTACGGGACGACGATCTTGAATTTTTACGCTCAGTCAGGTTCGGGAGGATATACGGTTCCTGCGTTCACGGGATCGGCAAAAAGGAGGCTTAAAATGAGAATTGAGGAATTACATACAGGACGAACACACCCAAGGCGATTTACTCCATTATGGGTGGCGCTCATAGCATTAACCTTCGCGCTTCCACACGCAAACTATGGCGCAACGAAGGGAAGTACTACCCATCCACTTATTAATCCAGTCGATGTCGGGCGGATAACGCTTGATTACGGGCCGACGACTCACCCCATTACGAAAGAAAAATACGATCATCGTGGCGTCGATCTTGCCGCCCCCGACGGAACGCCGATTCTTGCCGCGATGGGCGGAACCGTGATCGCCGTCGAGACAGGCGAGAAAGAGGGAATCTATCTCGTGATCACCGACGGAACGGGGATGGAAACGCTCTATTCGCATCTAGGGAAAACGAACGTGTCGAAAGGCGCGATCGTACAACCCGGTGACCGGATCGCATCCGTTGGATCCAGTGGAGTGTCCACTGGTCCCCACCTGCACTTCGAGGTGCTCCGAGACGGCGTGAATATCAATCCGCACGATGTCGTGAATTTCTAATACACTCCGGTTTCGCGAACGCAGAAACGGTCTTTCCTCCCCGTGTGGAGAATGCGGAATCGCGTTCTCCTTTCGACGTTTGGTAGCATGATTCAATACACATCGAATAGGGGATTCCAACACATGGTGTTTATGAGACGTCCGTAATTAGCCACACCTGTGGCTAATTACGATATATTTGAAGTAAATCTTGTTTTGCTATCTCCTTATATTATAATGATTTTCCAGTATATAACCATTTCGGAGGACATTTAAAATAGTCTAGACTTCGATAAAAGTCTTCTGTTTTTTATATAGCCGCAAGGCAAGATAAAGGGTTGTCTTACATGGAGTCTTTTCCCCTTATACTTATTGGGTTAGCGCGTATTACATGGGGTCTTCCTGTCTTACGCATAGTGCCGTATTCTACGTAAATACTGGGTTTGCATGTATTACACGGAGTCTCGGGCAATAATCGTGTTTTATGCGTCTAAATACGAAACATAGTCGTGTTTATATCCTAAATATCCATCTACAGGGCAGAACATGAAACATAATTAGCCACACTTGTGGCCAATTTTTCCGTCCCAGTGCTTGGAAGTACACAAGAGTGTTGAAATACAACATTTTCTAGTTAAACTAAGAGGGCAAGAGGGTGTTCCTCTGAATGACTCCTTTACAAAGTATCAATTAATGTACAATTTTGAGAGACAAAAAAGACATGATAGAAAGAAAATAATTCTTAAATTGTGATAGCAATAATGCTATCATTACATAAGGTGGTATGTCCAAACTTGATTTAGATGATGCAATTGAGCTTTTAGAACGCAAAACGCTTTCATTCAAGGAGCTTGCGAGCATTTGCGACCATTTTTTCACTTTTAAGAGGCAGAATGCCAGTAGTCATAGGATTTACATGACTATATTTCCTGAAGAATTAGTTAATATTCAACCAGCATAAAACGGAGACGCAAAAAGTTATCAACAGAAGCAAGTTGTAAAGCTTCTTCGTCGAATGCAAGGAGAGTAGGGTATGAAGATTAATATTGATAAATACCAGTATCAAGTGAGTTTCTCTGAGGAGGAAGTCTGCTTTATTGCTACAGTTACAGAATTCCCATATCTGACCGCAGATGGTCCAACTCAGACAGTTGCCTTGGAAGAATTACGAGTAGTAGTCTCTGATGCTATCGATATTCTTGATTCTGAAGGGAAAAAGGTTCCGGAACCAATAAGTGAGAGAGAGTATAGGGGTAATATTACTCTTCGCCTTCTCCCGGAAACTCATCGTCAGCTTGCAGAAAAAGCCCGCGTTGCTGGATGCTCACTTAACCAGTTTCTTACCTCACTCATTGAAAAAAACATGAATGCTGACGGTATTGAACGAGCGACAAGTCGCATAGAGCATTTCACTGCGGAACTTGAGGCACTTCGATCTGCTGGAATGTTTTTCCCTGATTACTATAATTGTTCTTCACCAAAAGTGGGGACAGGCGCCAAAATAACTCCATGCTTCACACTTTCGAGTGATAATTCATATTCATCAGAACAAAGGATATAGATATGGAAATCAGGGAATTACGAGCAACTATTATTGCCTTATTCGCTATTGATGATATTGATTTTAAAGCTCTTCTGAATGACAGCTTTACAAAGAAGGTTCAAAATCTCTGTGGATGTACACGCATTGAAACACCGCTCCCTATACCAGTTGTCCAGTTCAGTGCAGGAAAGATCGAAAGCAAAGGAAAAGAGTTTATCATTGACAGAATATCGATCGAAGAACGTAAGATTATAGTGACAATTGGAGGGACAAGTGTCGAGGCTCATGACGTTCTTAATATAATCATCACGCTTATTGAAAGTGCCGAAACTCGTCATGCTTGTACTACGATAGAACCTATTATTGAGGTTCAGGAATCATCCTGCATTGCAAAAATGCGTTTTTCATTCGATTCAGTATTATTTGGCTCACATGTAAGCAACATCATGAGCGATTGTGATAAAATTGAAGCGAAAGCTCCCGATGGTTATGTAGTTGATGTATTCCCGACAACATTACGGTTTAAAATTACCTACAAAGGTCGGAACGAAAAACTCGACAAGAACCATATTACACTTAATGATAAGCTCCTATCTCTTGAAGTCCGCGAAGGTACGAATCTTGAAGATAATCTCATCGTCGCTTCTGGACCGTTCAACACAACCGATCTGATATCCCTGTTAACTAATCTCGAAAAAAGGATTGTTTGAATCCCGACTATCTTCTGAACACTTGCATAGTAAAAATTACTTCAATGTTTCTAGAACCGTGACAAAAATTCGATGAGATTGTCAGCCCTCCATTATTCTGTTTGTCAAATTAATAACACACTTTTAAAATGATACTACTAATTCTTTCTCAATAATCACTAACAAGGCACACCATGTTGTGGAAAATGCTGTGCCTAATAATAACCACACCTATGGCTATTGTTAAATTTCTGAAGCCTGTAAACGCTCTCAGAATTAATTAGCCACAGTTGGGGCTAATTAATCGGCTCTGGATCCTGGAACGTCATATAAGGTAATTAGCCAGACCGAACCACCGAACGCTGTAATTCACGGGAAACCCCACGCTTTACCATCTCCTCGGCAGTCAGAACCGTGTTATGTGGATGAGTTTTTATCAAGTTCTATATATTTGTGCTTATTTGCGTACTCATGATACGCATTTTAGCACATATTTAATGTAAGGCCCATAAAATTGATACAACTGATAGACCCATATAGCTTATCTACCTGGTGTATAAGGAGTATTCGAGGGCTTCTCCATAAGGGGAGTCCTTTATTTTTAAAATTGATTAGTTACACCAGTAGCGATTTATTTCAGCCCGGTAGTCTGAACGTCATATCAGAGAAATTAGCCACACCTGTGGCTAATTAATCTCTGGCGTACATTCCTATCATATTTTGACAGTTCGAGCGGTTTTTCAGGTTAATGCGTATGAACAGGATGATGAAAAAGATTATTGCAATGTCCCTGAAACCAGAGTTTGTAGTACACGATCTTGCAAACCTGGAGCTGTTTTCTACTGCTATTCACTAAACAGGGTGTAAACACGTAGTAGCAGATATAAATCTCAATAGTATCCGTAGTAGCTTTAATTCATTTTCACAGGTAAACCTACAAGTGGATATCACTACTTCCTTTGTCATTTACAAATATATCAATGGACAGCTGGGAAAATCTTCCCGAATGAAGAGACTTATTCGTAATCCTCCGCATCATCAGTGACATCGAAATTGCCAAGAGCACTGTCGTGATTATACAGATGTACAGCAGATACAAGAATCAGCGGGAGCATTACATTAACTCGGATCACGACCAAGGTCCGCCTGCTTTCCATTCAAGTGTAAAAACCTCGTCGTGGAAAAGCGAATTAGTGACTGGTAACAAAAAGGCCGCAAGTACCGTAACAACCTCGTCTAGAGAAACCGACTCAAGTCTATTTTTTCTTAAGAAGGCATTCCATTGCACTAGTTTTTGACTGTCTTGCGCATAAGCCTCACTCAACCCGATAGGCACTGAATTTAAGACAACCGTCTGTCGGCGCTCGAAGGTTGCCTTGATAGCGCGGTTGAGTATAACCCCATCGAAATCCATATACCGCGCCAACGTATACAGATCAAAATAATCTTTCATGCGACTGTTAGCCATACCCAATGAGTTTAGCGCATCGAACTTCTCGGCAACGACCGTATACCGCGGATAAGCACGCATTGTAGGCCTGGCGAAGTCGTTCAGAATGACTGGATACTCCACTACGTCCGCTGCCGGAGTAACAGCATCGCCAAATCCGATATCAACTTGAACCTGGCAGCGAGCGCCATCCAGATAGCCGAGTAGGACCACACGTACACCGTCATACCGAGCATCCTTCCTGATTTCATCCACATTCACCGACTCGGGACGAAAGATCATTCCATCCGGATACTCGATCAGGCACAGTTCTTGAAAAATCATTTCGATTCTCGACAGCTCTGCGGAACCGAAACCTAAAAGATCAACGTCACGTGTCGCACGGTGCGGAATATCAAACCAGAGATCGAAAAGGAGCGCCCCCTTCAAAATAAAAGAATCTGCATACGGGGACGCGCCGATGCGATACAGAAAGCGCTCGATAGCGTACCGTGTCAAAACCTGATTGTACTCCTGTCGGGTTTCACGCGAGTACTTCAAAAGTCGGGCACGAACTGAAGCCGCCAGATTTGTACTCATGTTGTACTCTCCAGATATGGTCTGATAATATTCGTAACCCGGTTAATTTTCGCGAAGTGCCAGAGTTCATCCATCGTTATCCTTTTGTCCTGCCAAGCTTCACGAAGCGCTTCGAGTGCGACGTCCATTCCAATTTTGTTACGAAACTTGAAGCAATCAACAATTGTTCGAGCTACACCAGTAATCCTGACTGGGACGCCATCAATAAAGCGCGTTTCGATACCTTCTGTGAGCGCCGCTCCCGAAAATCTTACAATCCGTAGTGGCGGGTATTCCAGGACAGGAGGACGTGCTTTGTGAGGAATAGCAAGCCATACTTCAAACGGAGCCTGGGTACCCAGCTCATAATACCGCAGCGCTGAAAGGAGGCAGATTATCCCTTGCGGGGATTTTACCGCAACCTCGCAAAGGGCGGTATATTCTGACGGCTGCCGATCAGACAGTGCGTATAGGCCCCGTGCGACACGAATAAGAGAGCCACTTTTGACCATCCGGGTAAGCACAACAGTGGCGATATGCCGAGCAACGAGATCTCTTGGACGGATGACCCCCTGTGTTTGTGCAAGAGTCAGTATTTGATCAGTACTGGGTTTCATAGTATCTAGTATGTTGCAAAATGTCGGCATTTGTCAACATTTGCCGACATTTCGCAACAGTTTATCGTAATTAAGTAAGACCAGAAGTATGTGAGTAAATATGAAAAAAAGGCGATTTCCTTGTACCTAAGGCGAAAAATGACCAAATTCTTGTAAGGTACTACACAATAATTTGCCTATGGCATCGAGTTCTTAGTATGCTGAAAGCATACTAAGAACTCGGGCTTCTCACCCTCAGGTAACAAGTCAGTACTACCTCTCCGTTATCTCTGTTGTTCCTATTTATTAGGGGTCTCGATTGTTCTGCTCTCGGTACATTAATGATGTATTATAGGGCATTAGATGTTTTATTAGTTGAGAAAAAAAGGCCTGAAAGTTGGGACTTTCAGGCCTTAACCGATCATTGATCGGATTCTTCTACTCTTGGAGTAAAACGTACTCTTGCTAAAAACAATGTACGCTGATAAGCAAGAATTCGTCAAGATCCTAAAACGTTGAGACAATACAATAGCAGCACAAGATAGAACGGTCGATATTACATCAATCTGATCGTGGTATTGCCGGGATGGGTATGCCAATGGAACAACTACCCTTCTCCGACTGATGAAGTAGATATGATCCCTCTCGGAAATAGTGAAAGGCCCGCCTGGTTCGGCCGTACAACAAAGACGCATATGGGGTTTACCCCAACAGCCGGTAACCGTAATTCGAACATATCACGTATGTAAAATCCACGGAGGGCATATCACCCTCCCGTAGTATGATCTACGCAAAAGAATCAACAACTACAAGAGAGATGCAATATCGCTACATTTCCTGGCTATAGTAGCTAATTACTCAATACAGTTCAGGAAATTACCACAGTGTTTTAATAGTAGGTTTCACACTGATGTCTGGTGCATTATTTGACGTTACAGGCTTTGGGGTAGCAGGCTTCTTGGCAACAGCCTTCTTGGCCGCAGGCTTCTTGGCTACAGCCTTTTTAGCCGCAGGCTTCTTGGCAACGGCCTTCTTCGCCGCAGGCTTCTTGGCAACGGCCTTCTTCGCCGCAGGCTTCTTGGCAACGGCCTTCTTGGCCGCAGGCTTCTTGGCAACGGCCTTCTTCGCAACAGGCTTCTTGGCAACAGCCTTCTTCGCCGCAGGCTTCTTGGCTACAGCCTTCTTAGTCGCAGGCTTCTTGGCTACAGCGTCTTTTGTTGCGGTTTTCTTTGAAGCCGCTTTCTTGGTAACTTCTCCACTCATTTCGATACTCCTTTATCCATCTGACATTTCGATAGAAACATATCAGAAGTAAAATATTACTAGCTGGTATTGCTATATACTTTACAACAGGTGCTGTATCCAAAGTGCTTTAGAATCTATCGTTATGTCCGCATTCTTATATTCGGCATTTTACAGAATTCCTTAATACTATTACAAAAGTCGAATTCCCGCTCTCGTCCAGATGATGCGCGAAACCATTACTGACCTGGCACTTGCATCGACCTTCTCGCCTGAATCTACCCTAAGATCTTCTGTACGCACCCCACCAGCCCCAACTACAGTACATAAAGTGTATGGTCAGTGTTGTTCGAGCGCTCGGATATCCATCAGATACTATACTGCACTGCTTTTTGGTAATCGTCTCATAAACCACAACTTTGAAATTTTCGAATAGTGATTATCCTCGATAGCCATGGAGGACACTGTAACAAAGGAAATATCGAGGAAGACGAGTGTATTTTGGTAAAAGCTACATGAAGAACAGATAGTGAGCGAATAAGATGTAGTAGCGTTCTGACAAAAAATGCCATTTCGAAAAGTAAATACTATTATGATAACGGGAATGTGCATTCCGGTGTGTTCCCTCGATGATAGTATCCACTTGACATCTCCCATGTTTAACTGTACTAATAGGTCTATTAAATAGGAGTATTAATTGAGCCCTGAAACCAATAAATCAATGGAAGAGGCCATTCTCGAATCTGCGGAGCGATTGTTTCTCGAAAAAGGTCTTGCGTTGACTTCGACGACCGAAATCGCGAAAAAGGCAGGATGCAATCAAGCTCTTGTCCATTACTACTTCCGTACGAAAGATAGATTATTCGAGGAAATCTTTCAAAAAAAGATTCTGTTATTTCTTTCTTTATTTGTACGTATTGATAACGATAATATACCATTTGAAGCAAAATTGCTTCGTAAAATGGAATCGCATTTCGATATGCTTGTCGAAAATCCCCAGTTGCCCTTTCTCTTTTTAAACGAGCTGATCACAAATCCGGCACGTATCGCCATTATAAAGGATAGTCTTGAAAAGAATATGGGGGCGGTATATGTGCAATTCGAGAAGGAATTCAAGGAAGAGATACAGATGGGCCGGATAAGGGAAATGCAGCCGATACACCTCATTCTTTCGGTGTTTTCGCTCAATCTCGGGGTGTTTTTGATCAAACCGATGATGATGAAATTTCTCGATATGACGGAGAGCGATTTCTACGCCTTTGCCCAACAGCGGAAAGCTGAGATTGCGACGACCATCCTCAATAGTATAAAACCAAACATCCCTCCTGGGTCTGACATCCCTTCAGAGCATACCAGGACCGGGAAAAAGAGTCAGTGAATGAAAAGGACAAGTATATTCCTGTTGGCATTTGTAACGGTCATCAGCATCCCGTTGCATTCCCAGATTACACTGGACTGGTGCCAGGAAAAAGCTCGGGGACAGTATCCGCTTATTAGCATGTCTGCACTTATTGAGGATGCGAAACAATACACGTTACGTGCATCTAACACATCTTATCTTCCTCGTGTGACGGTTTCTGGTAAGGTTACGTACCAATCGGAAGTGACGGAGTTGCCGATTTCGATTCCTGGAATAGCGGTAGACAGCCTTTCCAAGGATCAATATCAGATCCTTACGGAAATAAACCAGACGATATGGGATGGCGGCGTTACGGGATCCAAAAATAAAATTAGTTCGCTATCTGCCGAGACGGATAGACAGAAAGTCGAGGTTGAGCTGTATGCCCTTCGGGATCGCGTCAATCAGATTTTTTTCGGAATACTACTTTTGGACCGTCAACTTGAGCAGAATGCGTTGTTGACACGGGAGCTCGAAATAAATCATGGCCGTCTACGCTCATACCGTGCCAACGGTGTGGCCAGTTCAAGCGATGTGGATGCGGTCGGCGTAGAAATACTAAATACCGGGCAAACTCGTATAGAACTTTTCTCCGCGCGAAAAGCCTACCGCGACATGCTTTCCCGAATGACCGGAACGACAATTGACGACTCTGTCTCCCTTTTACAGCCTTCCTCCGAAATTTCGGAAGCAGACGTGGAGAATGGATTACGTCCGGAAATGCAGATGTATGCATCACAGGAAAAATTAAACGGAGCACAGAAGGAGATGCTGATTGCCGGTGTCTTACCAAAATTGAGCGCTTTTCTTCAGACCGGGTATGGCAAGCCAGGACTCAATATGCTGAGTAACGACTTTACGACTTTTTATATTGCCGGAGTTCGTGTTTCCTGGGCACTCGACGGATTTTACTCGTTGAAGGCTGACATTGATCGTTTTGACGCGAACGCCAAAATGATCGCCCTTCAACGCGACACGTTTGTATATAATATGAGCTTGAAGACGATACAGCAGAAAAACGAGATATCAAAGCTTCAAGAGCTGATACAAAGTGACTCTGAGATCATCGCCCTTCGAAACGGTATGAAAAGAGCGGCAGAGACGAAGCTTGAAAACGGAACCGTGAGCGTGAACGACCTTCTCCGCGAGATTTCCGCCGAAAATCTTGCCGTGCAAAAGAAAGCCCTTCATGAAATACAGCTTCTGCTTTCCATATATAATTACAAATTTACTCTGAATAATTGAGGAGTTCTACAGTGAAATTGAGCCGTTTTGTCTTTTTTGCGGTTTGTGTTTTCTCTCTGTCCAGCTGTAATGAAAATCGGGATAAGATCGATGCTTCGGGAGCATTCGAGGCAACCGAAATTATCGTTTCTTCGGAGGCAACAGGAAAAATTCTGGAATTAACAATTGACGAGGGAGACCGACTTTCTTCCGGAGAGGCTGTCGGAAAAATAGACTCTTTGCAGCTACGGCTAAAAAAAGAACAGCTGATTGCGACGATGAAGGGTGTAGAAAGCAGGAGACCTGACGTCGAAATCCAGATTTCCTCGATCAGGCAGCAGATAGAATCGGCACAGACTGAAAAACAGCGCGTCGAGAATTTACTGCGGGCCGATGCCGCAAATCAGAAACAGCTTGACGATATCAATGCCCAGATCGCGACCCTGGGCAAACAGCTTGATGCTCAGCGCACGGCACTCATAGGATCAAGCCGCGGAATCACGGAAGACAGCCTTGCCCTTGAACTTCAAATAGAACAGCTTGATGATCAGATCGGGAAGTGTACCATAACCAGTCCGATAGCTGGAACGGTACTCGTCAAATACGCGGAGCGAGGAGAACTCGCGGCCGCGGGAAAGGCCCTGTTTAAAATCGCTGATCTCCAGGAGATGTATCTTCGCGCCTATATTACTTCTTCACAACTGACTACTGTTAAACTGGGGGAAGAGGTTACCGTTCTCGTGGATTTTGGTGCGAAGGAAAGCCGTTTCTATAAAGGCCGGATAACTTGGATTTCCGACAAGGCCGAGTTTACTCCCAAAACCGTGCAGACAATAGACGAGCGGGCAAATCTTGTATATGCGGTGAAAATCGCCGTGACAAACGACGGATTTCTTAAAATCGGAATGTACGGCGGGATACAGATTTCACATGAATAACACGATGGTTCACGCCCACTCCGTCTCGAAGAAATTCGGAACATCTCGGGCTCTCGCGGATATCAGTCTCGACGTTTCCGAAGGAGAATTATTCGGGATTATCGGTCCCGACGGAGCGGGAAAAACCACGCTTTTCAGGATTCTTACCACACTGCTACTTTCCGACACCGGATCCGTTTCGGTTGACGGACTAGATATCGTTGCTGACTACCGCGCGATACGGAACAGAATCGGCTATATGCCGGGAAAGTTTTCTCTCTATCAGGATCTGACCGTTGAGGAAAACCTTGCCTTTTTCGCGACGGTATTCAATACAACCATTGAAGAAAATTACCATCTGATCAGGGATATATACGTTCAGATAGAGCCTTTCAAGAAAAGAAGGGCAGGAGCGCTTTCAGGGGGGATGAAACAAAAACTTGCGCTCAGCTGTGCGCTGATACACAAACCACGAGTGCTTTTTCTTGACGAACCGACCACAGGGGTTGATCCGGTTTCCCGAGGTGAATTCTGGGAAATGCTTGGCACACTCCAGAAGCAGGGAATCACGATAGTGGTATCCACGCCCTATATGGACGAGGCGGAAAAATGCGACCGCATTGCGCTTATCCGCGAAGGCCTTTTTTTGACCGTCGATACCCCGGCGAGAATACGCGCGGCTTATTGCCACCCCCTGTACGCCGTTAAAGGCGAATCGATGTATTCCCTGCTCAAAGATATCCGCGGTTTCGGCGACGTTATCAGCGCTTTTCCCTTTGGGGATACCCACCACGTTACCCTGATGAACGGGCAAGTCGAAGTCTTTCGACGTTATCTCGAGAAAGGCGGCCATGTCGGTGTCGAGCTTATTTCGATTGAAGCGGGCATCGAGGATTGCTTTATGGACCTGTCCTCGAAGGATAATAACGAATGAGCGTCATCGAGACAGAATTACTGACAAAGAAATTCGGCAGTTTCACCGCAGTGGATCATATTACATTTGCTATAGAAAAAGGCGAGGTGTTCGGATTTCTTGGTGCAAACGGCGCGGGCAAGACTACTGCCATGCGTATGCTCTGCGGACTGAGCATTCAGACATCAGGAAAGGGAACCGTGGCCGGCTTCGATATTCTGCGGGATGCGGAGAAAATAAAGCGCAATATTGGATACATGAGCCAGAAATTTTCCCTCTACGAAGATCTTACGGTACGCGAGAACATCCGCATGTACGCGGGTATTTACGGAGTGCCTGAGCGAGAGATCGCGTCAAGAATGGAAAATCTCCTCAGACGAATCGGTTTTTTCGGGGAGAAAGACACCCTCGTCAAAGCTCTCCCGCTTGGGTGGAAACAGAAGTTGTCATTTTCCGTGGCGATATTTCACGACCCAAAAATCGTTTTTCTGGACGAGCCGACCGGAGGGGTTGATCCCGCGACGCGACGACAGTTTTGGGAGCTTATCTATGATGCATCAGAGCGGGATATAACGGTATTTGTTACCACCCATTACATGGATGAGGCGGAATACTGCAACAGGGTTTCGATAATGGTTGACGGACGCATTGATGCGCTGGACAGCCCGCGAAACTTGAAATTGCAATATGAAAGCAACACTATGGATCAGGTTTTTCAACGGATCGCCCGGAACGCAAAGCGGAAGGCGGATTGAAATGAAGCAGTTCATCGCATTTGTGCGTAAGGAATTCGATCACATTTTCCGAGATACCTGGACAATGATAATCCTGATTATCCTCCCGATTTTAATGCTCGTCCTTTTCGGCTACGCGCTGTCGACCGAGATTAAAAATACGAGCATCGCGATATACGATACATCGCACGATACCGCGACGGAACGCATAACCGCTATGCTCGGAATGAATGGGTATTTCAAGATCGGGGCAGTTCTTGAATCGGACGACCAAATTGAGCGAGTGTTCCGCGAGGGCAAGATCGGCCTTGTGGTGGTTTTCAGCGCTAATTTTTACGAAAACCTTTTACATACCGGTGAGGCTCAGATTCAGCTTTTAGTCGATGGCACCGACCCGAACTCTGCGGTAACCGTAATAAATTACGCAATGAAAATAATCGACGGCTACCAGGAAGAATTGTTCAGTGACCTCTCCATTCCCTTTCGGATAACGGCTATCCCGAAATATCTATATAATCCCGAAATGAAGAGTTCCTACACTTTTGTACCCGGAGTCATGGGCATGGTCATCATGCTCATCTGTGCCATGATGACATCCATTTCTATCGCGAAAGAAAAAGAAACAGGTACCATGGAAATTCTTCTGGTCTCGCCGATAAAACCGCTTCTTATCATTCTGGCAAAGACTGTCCCTTATTTTGTCCTGTCCTGCCTTAACCTTGCAACGATACTGCTTCTTGCGGTTTTTATGCTCGGCGTTCCAATCGCAGGCAGTCTTATTACCCTCATTGTGGTATCCCTCCTCTACATTTTCGTTTCGCTCGCGCTTGGACTTCTTATTTCGTCTATTGCGGAATCGCAGCTTGTTGCCCTGCTCATATCCGGCATGGCATTGATGATGCCTGTTATGTATCTGTCTGGAATGATGTTTCCCATAGAGAATATGCCGATAGCACTTCGCATTGTGGCGCAGATTTTGCCCGCAAAATGGTATATCTCTGCAGTAAAGATAATCATGATCAAGGGCCTCGGGTTTTCTTTTATAATCCGCGAAATGACTGTGTTGTTTTTGATGGCTGTAGCCCTTATCACTCTCAGTCTAAAAAAATTCAAAGTAAGACTGGAGTAGGATTATGCTGAAATACCTTGTCGAAAAAGAATTTATCCAACTCAAACGGAACCCGTTCCTGCCTCGCCTGATCGTTTTGTTCCCCCTGATGATTCTTCTCTTCCTTCCTCTTGCGGCGAATTTCGAGGTAAGAAACATCACAATCGCTGTTATGGACAGTGACCGTAGCCCCCTTTCATGCCGTCTTGTGGATAAGGTAATTTCCTCGGGTTACTTCACTCTTTCTTCGGTCATGCACGATTATGATCAGGCGCTCAAGACGATTGAACTTGATACTTCCGACATTCTTCTCGAGATTCCTGAGGGGTTTGAGCGGGATCTCATGAAGGAAGGAGAAGCCAAAGTTCTACTTTCAGTAAATGCGGTGAACGGAACGAAGGGAGGCCTTGGCAGTTCGTATCTGTCGGGAATCATTCAGGATTTCGCTGCAGAAATGCGCGCTGACCTGATGCAATCGGCTTTCCGCAGTCCCACTCCCCGATTTTCTGTAATAGCACAGTATCGGTTCAACTCCTATCTTCAGTATCCGACCTTTATGGTGCCAGCTTTGATGGTGATACTGCTAACCATGCTCTGCGGTTTTCTACCCGCGCTCAATATTGTTGGAGAAAAAGAGAAGGGTACCATGGAACAGATGAACGTGACTCCTGTCAGGAAAATCACAGTGATTCTGTCCAAGCTGATACCTTATTGGGTTATCGGATTTATCGTACTTTCGATCGGATTCGTAATTGCCTGGATTTTTTATGATCTCGTTCCCGCTGGACACTTGTGGACTATCTATCTATTTGCATCAATTTTTATTGTCGGAATTTCGGGCTCTGGCCTGGTTATTTCGAATTACGCAAAAACCCTCCAGCAGGCGATGTTCATGATGTTCTTTTTCGTAATAACATTCATTTTCATGAGCGGCCTGTATACGCCGGTAAATAGTATGCCCGCATGGGCGCGGATGGTCAGCAACTTTATTCCCCTGAAATATATGATTATGGTTTTCAGAATGGTGTATTTAAAGGGCAGCGGTTTTCAGGATCTGTGGACCGAATTTCTTGCACTTTGCGCATTCGCCTTCGTATTTAACGGCTGGGCAGTATTCAGCTACCGAAAGACCAGTTGAAACTCTCCGATGCTTATTTCGATTTTTCCTGTACCTTCATTACGCGTACTCGGTCAATTCGGCTATCGCCGCTACCTGTATCGCTGATCACAATAGATAGTGCGACAGAAGAATGCCATATCAAACAGATTGAAAGCCGAATCTTGTAGAACCTTTCTGTGAACGATGTATCATACTATACCAATTATAACTCACTATATCTCATTGCAATTATAATACCAAAAACGTTCATATTGTTTGATGCGCATAGCGTATAAAAACTATTCATTCACCTGTATAGAGGTATCAGCCTTGAACAATCAACAGAATTCGAGCGTGTATACATACGAGCTTTCCCGTCATAGATTGCTCGTATCGCATACATTCCTCGCGCGTCAAAGGCTGCACTAACTATGACATAGTTTACAGAATACTAAGGACATCCTTTACACTTTTAGTATATGTTTTTGCACGCTAAGTTTTTCTTCTCTGACCGTATCTTCACTGTATACATTGTGACAATAACGTTGTCAAGTTGAACTAGTTTTTGGGCGCTTGTTGAGTGTATATGAAGGATGATGCCGTATATAATCGCTTATTTCAATAAATCCTAATACAAAAGCTCTTTGAACAGCATTCTTGCAATCTTCATCAGACATTTCAGGATTAGCACCATTCTCTAGAAGATATTTGACAATATCAAGCCTTTTATGCCGAACTGCTTCATGCAATGCAGTAGTCACTACACCTTTCCAACCATCACCATAATGCATTTGTAGTGCGTTTACATTTCCACCATTGTTTTTAAGTAGGTCAACAATTTCTACACTCCCAAAACTACACGCGTCAATCATTGTATCATCGTGTATCTCTACTTTGTATTGGATTAACAGTCTACATATATCAGCATTCTGGTTTTTTATTGCAATTATTATTGGTTTAAAAGGATACCCTTTTTCATCTTTGTCCCTATGAGGATTATACCCGTTTTCCAAGAAATAACGAACACAATTTGTTTTATTATTATCAATCGCTACATGAAAGCATTCGACTTCTTGTGGATCATTAGCTATTCGTATTTTCTTTGCAATTAAATAATCAATTACATCATCCATATTTTGTTTGATGGATTCAATTAATAAACCAAGAACAGGTTTTTCATATCCATTAACATCGTATTCCTCTTGCATCATTGTTTGAATACCCATGATGTTTCCTTCTACAATGTATCCTAGATACGCTAAATACTTTTGTTCAGTGTTCACAAATAAACTCATATTGTATCCTCCATTTGGATAGTAATACCAAAGAAATCTCATTACTCTTTCATATCTTCCCGATTCATTTGCGCCAAAGATGTCCGCCCGGCATATGCTTAACCGATTTTTTCGTGCCTGCAGGGCTTGGCACATTTTGTACGTCAGGAGCATTCCCCAACGAAGTTGAGGCACAACAGCACAAAATATGACAAAGAAAATATCAGGTTGAAGCAATCATTATTTTTTTATAAACTCATATAACACTTTACCAAGTATTTCTAACCCAGAAATGATTTTATATTCTGACATATTTGAGAAGTTAATTCGGAAAGTATTTTCATTACCTCCATTCGCAAAAAAAGAACCTCCCGGAACAAATGCAATGTTTTTTTCAAGGCTTTTTACTAAAACATCTCTAGCATTAATATATTCGGGAAGCTCAATCCATAAGAAGAGACTGAACCGCCCCGGGTTCACCGGAGGCCATTTTACGTGAGTCCCGCCGCTACGGGCAGACTATGTAGATCAGTATAATACGTTTTTTCAAGTTCCACAGGAGGAATGTTTCCAATAGGTTCGAATAAT